>Ga0172380_10000001_pt1 | contig 949187 bp, 1099 predicted proteins | sample Leawe162metaG_FD_119747 | JGI IMG/M metagenome (GOLD analysis project Ga0172380, IMG submission 119747) | Leachate microbial communities from a municipal landfill in Southern Ontario, Canada - Leachate well 162 metaG | ecosystem: Engineered > Solid waste > Landfill > Unclassified | place... | reverse complement strand
TTAATGTTGGTATTAATGTTGGTATTAATGTTGGTATTAATGTTGGTATTAATGTTGGTGTTAATGTTGGTGTTAATGTTGGTGTTGTAGAGGCTGTTGATCCTCCACTACCGGTCAACACACTTTTAGTACTTTTTAACACATCCCAAGTAGTATTTTGTCCCGAAATCATCACTTTCGTTCCAGGAATAACTTCAATTGTTCCATTTTCATTTGTCAAAGCTTTAAATGTCAATTTAACCAATTCCACAGCTCCCGCCTTTTCCGTTCCCAAAGTCACCATTTTAAAAACTTTTGTATAATTATTAGTTCCGTTCAAACTCTCATTTAATATAATGTATCCATTTTGTGCCTCAGCCCTAACAAATTCCGTTTTAGTATCATTAAAACCAACCACAAATTCTGCTCCAACCAGTTTATCAGTATCTTTTCCTGTGTTAATCCACACATGAACATCAAAATTTTGTCCCACAACAATATTGACATTGCTAGGCAAAACTATTGCACTAGTTTCAGCTGCGGTAGCCCCTTTTTGCATATTTTGATTTTTCAACACCAACACCACTCCTCCAACAATTGCTGCAATTACAACCACAAATGAAGTCAATCTAAAAATATTTTTCATAACTTAAATTTATAATAACATTTATTATATATATACATGTTTAATTACTTAAATATGCCATTTTCCAAATATCAAAATCTCTTAAATCTATTAAATTATTATCATCAAAATCCGCCACTTTTGTTGTCAGTACTCCCAAATACTCTTTTTTCCATATTAAGAAATCAACCAGATCTGCATTGCCATCCATGTCTGCATCACCACTTATGACGATTACTCGACAAACTCTTGAAGGAGAAGCACAACCATTAACATCAGTACAACTAAATTTTAGCGGCACACATTTTTGTCCAGCAGGACACTGACTATCACTGCCACATGGAATATCATTTACATAAGACGGGGTTGGTATCGGATATTGAGTAGGAGTTACCATTCTCAAACAATATCGTGCAGGCATGACCTGTGCACATGCCATTCCCGATGGACACGGTGGCATTGGTGGTTGATAACAACTATATCCAGCAGGACATGAAGTGTCAGAAGTACACGTTGGTGTCGGGTATTGAGAAGGAACCACCATTCTCAAACAATATCGTGTAGGCATGACCTCTGCACATGACATTCCCGATGGACACGGTGGCATTGGTGGTTGATAGCAACTATATCCAGTAGGACACGAAGTGTCAGAAGTACACGTCTGAGAACCAGATGTCGATGTAGGATATGATTGGGCATCGGCATGTACGCTTCCAAAAATCATTAAGCAAAAAATCAGCAAACCAACCACCGTATTTTTTATCATACAAAATACTAAGCTTTTTTCATAAACATTTCTACTACTAGCTTAGCAACATTTATTCCCGTTGACTTTTCAAATCCCTGGAATTGACATTGACGATTTACTTCCAAAATATAGCTTTTATCTTCATTGTCTTTCATAATATCTACTCCACAATAATCTAAACCACAAACTTTTGCCACTTTTTCCGCCAAATTTTTATCATTTTCTGACAAATTCCATACTTCTACATCTCCCCCCAACGAAAAATTCGATCTAAATTCATCCCCCACTGCCGTTCTTTTCATCGCTCCTATTGCCTTTCCATCCAGTACAATTATTCGCAAATCCCATCGAGTCGGCAAACATTTTTGCCACAAAAACATTCCTACGTTTATTTCATTAATTTTTTTGACAAACTTTTGCAATTGTTTTTCGTTATCAAACTTTTTTACCGACTTTCCCTGATATCCTTTTTCGTGTTTAGCAATCACGGGATAGAGCCAATTATGGCTCAAAACTTGCTCTTTGGTATAAAAAATATTAGTGTCTACAATAGGTACTTCATTTTCCAAAAACACTCCATGTTGAGCAATTTTCCCCATCCGAGTCCAGTCCAAATACCCTACACTATTAGCACAAAAAATTCCTCTTGATCTTAAAATCCTAATCGCCAAATTACGTCCTTCTGTATATTTTCCTGACACTGTTCCCGCCACCCTAAACCACATCCCCATACAATTCTCCGAGGTAACTTCTACCCCTTTAACAAAAACTTTGGATCTGTCGCAGTCTCCCCTGTCAAGGGGAGATTTAGAGGGGTTATTCAAATCAAAAGTCAAATCTCTGTACAAAGCCCGATTTACTTCTACTCCCAATTTTTTTGCCTCAGTTTCCAATCTATCAACTTCAAACTGGCTTTGTCGCAGTGACATTGTAAAAGTGATTATTGATTTATTCATAATTTTTATACTATATATAATAATAAAATTTTAAAATTAATTACAAAAAATCTCGAGACGTATTTTTTGAGCATTGAACGTGGTGACACATTCACCAGCGAAAAAAAATATGTCGAAGAGATTTTTAATTAATTTCATTTTTTAAGCGACACTAAATATTTAACAATTTCCTCAGGTACATTTATTCCTGTTGCTTGCATAAAACCTTTAAACTGAGGTCCTTTATTAACTTCCCAAATCACCGGTTTACTCATATCATAATCACGAAATGCCACATCTACTCCCGCGATTGCCAATCCGCACACTTCGGCTGCCTTTACTGCCAAATCCAAAATATTTTGTGGCAAAGTTGCCACTTCTACCTTTCCTCCGACACTATAATTATTTTTAAATTCTTCCAAGCTTTGTGACGATCTTTTCATTACTCCCAACACTTTTTTACCCAATACCAATACACGATAATCCCCATCATTAGGTATATATTCTTGCAGCATATATCTCTTCCCTTCTTCAGTTTCTGATTTTCTCAAATCACGAACCAGTTTTTCCAATTCTTCCAAATTATTTGCTTTAAAAACTCTCGTCCCTCTATCTCCACCACTACCTTTTAAAATCACAGGCCAACTGTAGGGACTTTGCTCGCCAAAGCCCATTTTTTTCATCATTTCATACAAATACCACAAACTTCCATAAACAGTTTTTGGTACATCAATATTTGCTCTTTTTAAGGCCAACATCTGATATGCCTTACACGCCATGCTTGGCTTTCCACTCAATACAATTGGATCGATAATAACTTGTTTATTAGTAATATTTTGGGTAATTAAATCCACTTCTTCCCAATGCTTTCCCGTAGTTCGAAAAAACAATACATCATAATCCGAAATTTTCAGCCATCCTTCATTTTTTATATTTCTAGTTTGATTATTGTCCCCAAGGTCTCCTCTAATCCCCACTTCCAAACTTTCACTATCAAAAAATACTCGATTATATGACACCAAATCCAATCTAACCCCCAAATTTTTTGCTGCCTTTTTAATCAACACCAAATGCTGACTAATTTTCCCTCCAAAAAACAATGCTATTTTTGTTTTATTTTTCATATTATTTTTTAATAAATTTTTGTACTTCTCCCTTTTTCAAGGGGAGATGTCCCACATCGCGGGACAGAGGGGTTTTCGCAGATATTAAAAAACCTTCTAAATCTTTTCTCCCCAACAAAAACTTAGTTCTCAATTTTACTCTATCAGCTACATTCACCGCTGTCATCACCTTTTTCCCCTGTAACCAAAAAGTCACCCCCACCACTGGTCTGTCCTTATGTTTTCCCAGGCTCGATTTATAGTGTCGATAATACAGCACTCTTCCAGTCGTAAGTAATCCCAGTTTTTCCGCCAAATTTCTGTCTATCGATGAACGAAACGCCCCAGTGTCAACCTTCGCTCTAACTTCTACTACACGATGTTTACCAATTCTCAAAATCGGACTTTTTGCCATTTCTGGTCTAAATCCTTTAGGGATTTTAACCATAATCGACTCAAGTGGCGATATCATTTTTGGTCGACGTTTGTCCTCTACCTTTTCCGAAAAATTTTCTCCAAACAAATATCTTGATACGGCAATCGATTGATCAGTATTTTTTATATTAATATCCTCTACTTTTTCCATTCGACGTTTCAAACCAGCTTTATTACATATTTGTATCGACAATCCTGGTCTAGCATTTACTTCCAATACTTCCGGCCCTTTATCTTTATCCAGCACCACATCAACACCCAAAAACCCCAATCCTGGTATTGCTGCCTGACATTTTACTGCCGTTTCTAATATTTCTCGCCAAAACGGAATTTTAATTCCATTTATTTTTATTTCCCTTTTTTTACCAAAATCATAAATTTTTAAAACCTCATCACCCTTACCTACAATTCCAAAAGTAGTAATTCCAGTAGCAAGATCGATTCCCAGTCCATAAGCTCCTTGTTGCAAATTTGCCTTGCCTCCCGATGCCACATTTGGAATTCTAAACATGGCCATCACCGGCACTTTATTGTATACAATTACCCTCACATCCGGAGTTCCCGATTTAGTCAAATTCAAAAACATTGGATGAATCTTTATTCTTTCCTCCACCAACACACTATCTGTCGTTCCATGCATCGAAAACTTTCCTCCCAAAATTTCTAAACAATGATTTGTAATCTCTTCGCTTGTCATTCGCCTCCCATCCATTAGCAGGAAGTCCCTCTTGTCAAAGAGGGATTTAGGGAGATTTAATCCAATTCTTCGGCGAATTATCAATATTCCATCTCCCCCATATCCCGACACCGGCTTGACTACAAAATTCCCTTCCAATTTACTCCAATCAAAACTCATCAATTTTTGTCTGTTTCTAAGTCTAGCAATCAATTTTGGTACTCCCACACCCGCCTTTTCCAACACTTTTTTAGTTCTATACTTACTATCAGCAATTAATCTCCCTTCAGCCGAATTTTTACGCAAATACACCCCATTTCTCTCATTCTTGGTGAGAAACTGTTTATATTGTTTAAAGTTTATTCCAAACATATTTTGTTTTATTCCCCTCTTGTCAAAGAGGGGTTAGGGGAGATTTAGTCCTATTTTCTCCGTATAGCATTTTTAAATCTTTTAATTTCCGTCAATCGTATTCCTTTATAATTCCCCACCAAAATATTCACTACAACTACAATCAATATAGTTACTTCTGGATACTCCAACACCAATTTTTGAATTCCATTAGTTCGCAAAACTACAGTTCCCAGTATGGCCAAAAACAAAGTTCCCAAAGTCAAAACCAATGCTTCTTTTCTACTTTTAGACAATTGTGTTCTGACAAATTCTTCTGTCAACAAAATCATAAAAATAACCGGGTAAATTGTAATTTTGTTTATGTTTACAATCTCGATATTAAAATAGGTTGTAATCATCATTAACACAAAAACAACCACCGATATCATCATCAATCCCATCGATCTTGCCGGCCAAAAATGCAGTTTAAGTTTTTTTAATCCCATATTACTCAACAACGATACTCCTAGTATCGAACCAAAAAGTATCAATCCTCCCCCTACTCCAGTACTCATCATCACGATTGCCATCATAGTGGGCATAAATATTCCATAACCTGATATTCCCAATACATAATGCATTACCGATACCAATGTTGCCACCAAAGGTAGTAACAACAACAAAGCAATCGTTTCACTCGACACTCCTTTTTCTACTGCACCCACGATAATATTGCTAGTAAATCCACCTGCAGCATATGCAGGAATTACGCCAAATCTAAGGCAAAATAATACCAAAACCAAAAAGGCAATATGGGCAGTTGCGCGTTTCATAGTGGCGTATTATAGCACCTTCACGCTATAATCAAATTAGTGATTATTTTATCAGTAAATATAGGTAACAAATTAATTCTCGACACAGCTGGCACGCCAGTTGTTAACAAGTATATTGATATCGCCCAGCTAGTAGGATTAATTCTCAAAAATTCCATAACCTTGGCCGGAATTATATTACTTAGCCTATTTTTTTTTGGCGGTATTTCCTACATAATGTCAGCTGGTAGTGGCGACGCCAAAAAAACAGCTCAAGCTCAAGATGCAATAACATCCGCCGTTATCGGCTTCTTGGTAATTTTCACTTCTTACTTTATAATTCAAATTATAGAAATTATAACCGGTATTCCAATACTATAAATATATGTTCGGACTATTAGGCACCATCACCAATCCCAGTACCACTTATGCCAGTACCAGTGGTGATGGTCTCTTTCTTTTTATTAGTAATATTTTCAAATTATCTGCCGTAATTGCTGGAATAATATTAATTATTAGAATAATTTCTGCAGGATATCTTTATTTATCATCTCAAGGTGATCCAAAAAAATTTCAACAAGCAGGTGACACCATCACTCAAAGTATTTTAGGAATGGTTATAGTCGCCTCGACTTTTGTTCTAGTTTGGCTTATCGCTCGTTTCACCGGTATTGATATTATAAATCCCACTATTTATGGTCCCTAATCAACTATTAGCTATATCTAAACAATTTACTATTACAGGTCCTGGAGTCCAACCTTCCAGTAATGTTGATGCTGCTTATAAATTTGAAACTTTAGCCAGCCAAGTTATAGGTGTTTTAACCATTATTGCTATTTTATATTTTATAGTTCAAATAATTTTTGCTGGGTATGCTTTTATTTCCTCACAAGGTGATCAAAAAACCATGGAAACAACTCGAAAACGCCTTACTGAGGCAGTTCTTGGTCTAGTCATAGTTATTATTGCTTTAGGATTGGGTAACCTAATTGCCGTCTTATTTGGCATTGATAATATATTAAGTATTAATACTATGTTTATACTACTACGTTTATAAAAATGAAAAAAACAATAACATTTTTTACACTAATTACTTTGTTTTGCCTAACACCTTTTTTTAACACCCCAGTATTTGCCCAAATTATCAATCCCACGTTTGGGAACCAACAAATATCGTCAGTCGACCCACAACTATATTTTAATAATGTCCTTTCTGCCATATTTTCCATCTTTTTTATTGTAGGAACTATTTATTTTATTTGGCACATAGTCTTTGCCGGTTATCATTTTATTGCCACCGAAGGCGATCCCAAGGCATATGAAACTGCCAAAAATCAAATCACTTATTCCGTCGTAGGCATTTTTGTTATATTCTCTGTTTTTGCCATCATTAAGCTAGTCGGGACGGTACTAGGAATTGCAGGACTCGAAGACCTAACTATCACTTGGCCCACACTATAATTATTTATTAATATTTGTTAAAATAAAATAATATGACAAACATACTATCTGCCCTAGTTCCCGTTGCTCATGCTGCCAGCGGTGGCACCATTCAATTAACCCAAAAAAGTGGTTCAGCATTCAGTGCCATCGAAGGTTTAACTGTCGGTAGCATTATTTCTGGTGCTATTTCCTTAGTTATGTTAGCTGTTTCACTAATATTCTTTTTTATCCTTATCATGGGAGGTCTCAAATGGGTTATGTCCGAAGGTGATCAAAAAGCTGTCGAATCAGCTCGTAATCAAATTACCAACGCTCTGGTCGGTTTAGCTATCGTCTTTGCCGCCTTTGCCATCATGAAGCTCATCGGCATCGTCTTTGGTATCGACATTATTGGAAACCTTACTATTCCTACTTTCCAATAATTTAATAAATATAAATTTATCCCCGGCACATTTGTGTCGGGGTTTTTGTTGCTATAATTAATCAATGAAAACTTCAATAAATAAATATATTCCCCTCCTTGTCAAAGGATGGGTTAGGGGTGGATTGATAATTATAATGTTTTTGTTTATTTTTCAATCAAAAATAAATCCTGTATTTGCCCAAGGTACTCCCTGGCGAACGATAAATATCAATTGTGTCTCAACAGTCGACGCAACAGTCCCCTCAATCCAAGGTTTTGAATGTTTATTTACCAATATTTTAACCATTATTGTTACTGTTGCCGGTCTGGCATTTATAGTAATGTTTATAGTTGGAGGATTTCAATACATGCAGTCAAGTAACGATCCCAAGGCAGTCGCAGGCGCCTCATCAACCTTAACTTACGCGATCATAGGGTTAGTTGGCATCATTATATCTTGGCTAATTTTGGCATTTATCCAACAATTCACCGGTGCCAACGTTATCGAGTTTAAAATACCTAAATAGTGAAAAAATTTTTATTTATTATTATATTTTGTGTTTTAAGTTTGAAGATTGAAGTTTTTCCCGCCTATGCTTTTTCTTGGTCCGACATTTTTCCTCCAATTTACATGGTCAAATTGCCCGGTCGAGGTCAGCCAGGGGCAACCGAAGTCAAAAAAATTGGACCTCAAGGAGTTAGTAATTATTCTTATATCAACGGTCTCGATGAATCATACAAATGTGACGGAACAGTAACCGTCAGCAATGGTTGGAAAGCCCCAGACGTACCAATAAAAGACGACAAAGGCAATATCATTGGCACCGAAAAACGTTATCCTTACGACGCCAACAATTTAAATAGTGAAAAACTTTGGACAAAATTATCCAATTCCTTTGCCCGCTTTGTCAACACCCAATGGAAAACTCGGGGTATTTATAGTACAAATGTCGACAGAATAGTTACCGATTTCAAAGATATGGGTCTCACAGGACATGGATTTTTAAACAAAATTTATTCAATCAACCAAATCACTTGCTTACAAAATCAAGCCATCAAGGAGGTTTTCAAATCACTTGATGAAACTGATACCGACTATTCTGATTTACAGCTAGGCTGGGACAAAGGCGGTACTTTTATCGAATTAGACGACATCTCATCTGGTTGTTTACCCACCACCTGTCGTCCGGTAACTATTGGTGAAATAGCTTATTTTTTCTACAAAAATCCCACCATCAGCCCTATTTTTTACACCGATTGTAGTACCGAAAAGCCCGAACCTTGGCCCGAAAATATTGCCGACTATTCCTCACTCTACAAAAAAACTCACAAACAATACAATGTCGACAATTTTTTACCGGGAGAATCAGGTATCACTGCCTACAAAGCACTTTATAGTAAAATTCCCATCAAAGCTCAAGGTCCCGAAAATCAACTCGTAAAAATAACCAATTATGGCTCAGTTGCCAGTCAATGGCCTAATTTTGTTCCTGCTACTCCCACTATAACCAAAAAAAACCGACCTACCTGGGGATTAGCTACAGGCAATGAAACTCTAACCAATCAATTTTCTTCAGTCAACAGTCCTAATGATTTTGCTCCAGCTTTTAGTTGTGACGACGTTGAAGTAATTACTGATTCTGGTGCTGTTGACGTTCCTACACCAGTAGGTTTTATTGCCTATGTTAAGGGATTAATCAGAGGTGGCATAAAAGACGAGCCATCTTGGGCATTTTCATACGGCAATCCCAAAGTAGTCATCAATCAAAAAAAAGTGGCCGATGCCGCCAATACTATTGACCCCAACAACCTTATCAACTTTTTTTCAGCAGGCAGTGCCGAAGCTGAAATCCGATACAACGAACTAAAAAACACTCCCGCCTCTAGTAAATCATGCGAAGAATGCCCCGATGATGTAGGCAACAAATCAGACAAAATGTTACGAGAACTAAGAAAAAGTTTATATCCTGTGGCCTGGCAAGACAATTATCAAGGACAAATGTAAAATTTAAAATGCTAAAATAATTAAGATGTCCGTCAAAAATTTCTTTATTATTTTTATTTTTCTATTTTTAGTTCACCCTATTACACCATCATTTGCTGCCGATACGGCCACTTCTGACAAAAACTCAGCTATATTTAAGGTTTTTGACAACATGGAAAAAGTCAATAACGCGGCCTTACCTGGTGCAACATCACTAGAAAGATGGTCAGAGGATAGCAATATTGCTCAAGCCATGTCTGGATTTCGCATACTTTTTGGATCGCCCAGCACGTTTATTACCGATTTTAAAAAATGGCTATCAAATAACGGTCAAGGACCTGTACCCCAATATCCTGTTGGTGGTGCTCTTGGTACAGGCACCCAAATGATTGGTATGTTATATACTCCAGCCGCTTCAGGTGTCGAATATATTGCCAGTCTAAAAGACAATGTTTTGGGTAAACCAGCCTATGCTCAATCACCAAATGGTTTTGGGTTCAAAGGTATTGCGTTTTTACTTCCACTCTGGAAAGCATTTCGAAACGTAGTTTATGTCCTATCTTCCATACTTTTTGTTGTTATCGGTCTCATGATTATTCTTCGTGTCAAGGTCTCCCCACAGGCCGTTGTCACTATTCAATCGGCAATCCCGACTGTTATCACTTCACTAATTTTAGTTACTTTTTCCTACGCCATTGCTGGTTTAATAATCGATTTAAGCAACCTAATTGGTGGAATTATGTTAGCCATCATTTTTAATGTTCAGGGTATTAATATAACTACCAGTGCAGTACTAAATCCTGTAGCAGGTTTAACCTCAGACTTAACTTACGCAAACTATAGTTTTGTCGAACTCGTCAATCCCGGCTTTGCCAACCTTGCCAATTTACTCATGTCTACCGCTCCAAAAGGCGCCACAATGATGATGATTTCCGCTCAAATAGGTGGTGTTATTACAGGTATGATTCTTGGTGGCATATTTAATTTTATAGGTATGTTTCCTACTTTTTACAATGTCGGTGATGCTATTGGTCAAATAGTTGGTGGTTTTCTTGGATTAACTATTATTCCAATAATATTTGGCATTATCATCGGCATCTGGATCATCCAAATGTTTTTTGGTATGCTAACGAGCTACGTAACCATAATTTTCAAAATAATTACCGCCCCGTTCGAAATCGGCATGGGTGCTTTTCCCAATTCCAAAATGGGTTTTAGTTCCTGGTTTATGGATGTTTTTGCCAATGCTATGGTTTTCCCCATAATTACCATATTTTTTGCTCTTTTAAACACAATTTCGTGGTCTATTTACAAGTTTGGTGCCAACGCCTGGGCTCCCGGTCCTATTAGTATGACTGGCTTCAGTTCCGGAGGAGCTGACAATTTACTTCCCGAAGCAGTGCTATCGGCACTAATTAGTATTGCTGGTCTTGCTATGGCCTCAAAACTACCCACTCTTATTCCTCAATACATCTTTATGATCAAACCTTCTCCATTCGGCCAAGCTATAGGTGAAAACCTTACTAAAGCAGATCAAGCAGTTCGAGGTATAGCCGGTGGACTAGCAGAAATGCCATTTGCTCCAATCAAAAAAGCCGGAGGACCCGATATTGGTGGGTTTGTAAAGCAAATTATCACTACAAGAATTTAACTAAATTAGTTTAAAGTAATTTAGTAATGAGTGGTACTCCTACATCGTTACCCTTATATATCGCCGCTTCATATGCAGCTTTTCTAGGTTTCATAACCAATGAAACATCCTTACCCATTCCTTGCAATTCACTCCACAAAAAAATTATCGCATTTGATCTCTTCTTGTCCATCGCATAATAATTGACCAATTCTTTCTTTTCTCTTTCAGTTAACATAGTCATAGGCTCTAATATTCTATTGCAAACCGTCACATATTTAGCATCAATTTGATATGGAATATCCAACAACGGTATGTGAGCTGGTACTATTCCTGTAGCCCCACCTAATGCAGCTATTAGTAAGTTTGTTACATCATCACCCATCCATTTTGTCCACTTTTTTATCTCAAGATAGTTATTGTTCAAACCTTTACCAAACCCTGCCGTAATAGAATTCAATTCCTTATTCAAACTTTTAACATCTAATTTAATATCTCCGGCAATACATCCCCACATTCCAGCTGCCGCCTCCAACCAAGAATTATAATCTTTTAATATATTTCTCGGACTATTATTTGCCAGTACAAATTGTCTTCCCTTACTCAACGCCCGACCCCAAGTCGTAGTTTCTTCACCACCAATCGCATTTTTGATTTTAACTTCAGTATCAAAAACTGACCCACACAAAATTGCCGGCAACATGCCCTGCTCTCTAGCTTTTGAGACAAAAAACTCAGCCTTAACAGCTTTTTCATCATCGTCAACCCATGACGCACCTTTTCTGCGTTTTGCCTCTTTCATTTTCAGTTCTAATTCACCAGCGAATTTAACTCTCCAATAATCAGGCCAACTACCCGTAAAAACTTCAGACTCACTCTTCTTTCTAAATTTAGCAAAAGGATCACTACAAGTTCTTGCCCCTTCATGGTCCGATCCTACTCGCCATCTACCATGATCAGGTCCGACATTTATTCCGCCTAGAGACCAGGTATCCCACGCCAACAATGTAAGCATTTCTGCCTCCTGTTTATTGCTAGATATCCCACAGGCTATTAATTTATTTGAAATATATTCTCTATAACCAGGAAAGCCTTTGTTTACATCTGTCAAAATATTTATTCCCGGATCATCACTTCCCGCACCAATCACATCCTTTTTATACACCCAATAACCTTTTTTACCAGCAGCCATATCTGCTCTACCAAGCGCAACCATATTACCATCACCATTTGGCAAAGCTTCAACAAAACCTTGCATAATAACCCCCATTACTTGCTCAAATTTATACTTATCGTCTTCAAGCAATTTGCCAACTTCTCCTTCAGTCAATTTTGGATAACCTGTATTATTGTATGCCGTCGCCCACTTTCCTTCTGCACCATTCATTGCATTCAATCTCTTAACTACATTATTGCTCGCAGTTGTAACTTTATCCAAAAAATTATACCATTCTACGCTATTACCACCAAACCAAGATGGTGGATATAGCACCCACTCCTTACCTTTTGGAACAGCTATTAACTGTTCTTTTTTATCTATTAATGCCCACCATTCACCATATGAAGTTATTTCATCTATTTGAGCTGCATCTTCTGCTCTTTTGTAATACTTATCCATCATTGGGTTAGATGGTGCAACTATTGGCGGAGCATTGACAACAGCAGGTTTTGCTGTATTTCCAGCAATAGTTCTCAACAATTCCTTTGTATCGTCATCAATTGCAGGTTCAGGTGTTTGCACTGGTTCAACCGCAAGAGCTTTTGGATTTAAAACTAAATCAATTTCGTCCGCCTTACCTTGTAATCTTTCAGCAATTCCCGCTACAACCTCAAACTGTTGATGATTTCTACCAATATTGTTAGATTTTCTAAAATCATCGATTTCTTCAATTGTTATATTAATAGCCTTAAAATCAGCCCTGTTTCTCCTTCCTCCTCCAGTAAATGAATTATCTAGTTTGGTAATAAGTACAACAACTCCTTCAGGCACAATAACTGCTGCCACATCTCTTGCAATCGAAGTCATTTCAGGTGGCAAAACCGATTGAATTGTTTGTTCACTACCACTCACCACCGCTTGTGACTGTTTATCATCACCAGTCGCCAATGCCAAAGCCACTGATTGCGCAACCCTCTCACGAAGAAAAAGTAATTGCTCATTTCCTGGATTTTCTTCAACGACCGAGACCAGTTCATTAGGTTCTTCAAAATATCCTTCCGTCGCTTCGCTCATAAAATCTTTCAAGCCCGAACCTTGTTTTTCTTTATTTGTCTCATTCAAAACATCCCTAAAATCTGTTGCTAGTTTTTCAATATTTTTTCTCCAGTCTTTATCAGTAGAAGTAATTTCAGATACTACAATTGCTGCTTCTACTCTTTGTACTGGTTTTATAGGTTCATCATCTATTGCCATATATGCCAAATTATACCAGTTACGACTTATATTTTGTATTTTTATAAAAAATACATTAAAAATTAAAAATTTTAAATTAAAAATTATACATTATACTTAAGTATGTCCACTATCGAATCTATCGAACTCAATGTCCGCTCATATCGCAGTGCTCTCAAATCTAGCCTCGAAATTACCGTCAATTCCCTCACCAATTCTCATCTCAAAATGGACTCCATCCTCCATCCTTTTGGTAATCAAGAAAATATTATCGACGTTTCAGCCTTAGTTTACACCTTAATTCGTATACCATTTGAAATCGACAAAACCAAGTTAGTCGTCATGGGTCAAAGCCCCGAAGTTTTTTCCGAATCAGGTTACAACATTACCACTTGGCACAAATGTCTTCCCACTGCCCGTCGTTCTGTTCGCTATTACCAACCATCCACCCAAACAATTGCCAGTGTTATCTCATCCATTTCCGATGTTGACGACACCGTCAATTCCCTCGTCGCCTATCAAACCGAGTGGAACAAATTTCATCATCTACTCAAACTTCACTATCCCAAACTACTCCAACTAAAACGTGCCCTCAAAGACGAAAGCATTATCAAAACACTCGAACTAACACCCGAAGATTGGCAAAAACTATGCCTAGCTTTAGGACAAAAATGTTTTCTCCGTTTTACCCACATTTACCGTCACCACCACAATTTACGTGTCCGACTTCTCGCCGGATCATGGATCGATTACACCAAGACTACCCAAATGTGGTGGAAAAACATTTCCACATCAACCATTGGTATGCATCTCCCCCACTGTCCCGTCTATTTTATTTCCAGCAACACCCATTCTTTTTTAAATCTAATTACAGGCCACGCTGTCTCAAATCAAAAAAAACTATTAAATCTAGCCAAAAACCATCACCCCGATCTTGAAGCACTATGGCAAAACATCCAAACTTCCGAATCATTTTTACACCAAAACGATTTTCTTTATTACTTGTCAAAATATCTAATCAACGATCAAAAATATCAGCAAGATTGGGCAAAACTACAAACAAAACTAGACATCAAAACTATCCCTCCTACCCACTATTTAAACTCTAGTCTCCAAATTTTTCCCATCTCTAGTCTTCCCCAATCAAAATTTCTCGACTCTCGTTTAAAAATTAGCAAATCTCAAAAACTCCAAGATTCAAAAGCTCTAATCATCAATATCGATTATCCTCTAGGTTTTGCCGCCTATCACGTTCTTTCTGAAGTTCTCGAAAACATCAATGATATCCGTGGTATTTATGTATTAGGTAAGGCCGCTGTTCTAAATTCCGAAATCGGCGACATCCAAATCCCTCGCCTTTGTTTTGACGAACATACTCAAAATTCGTATATTTTCAAAAATTGCTTCAATTCATTTTTCCCTTTTCCCAACAATCAAGGATCAATTTTAACCAATCAAAAATCTGTTTCTGTTTTAGGTACCTTCCTCGAAAACGAAGCCCTTATAGCCAAATACTCCGAAAACAATTTAACCGTCATGGAAATGGAAACCGGTCCCTATCTAAATGCAGTTACCGAAGCCTGTTATGACCAACAAACCCCCCGCGGTACCGTTGTCGACCTTAACTCCGCTCCATTTGACTTAGGTGTAATTGACTATACATCAGATACGCCCTATTCACAGGCCAAAAACCTTGGTGCCGGTTCTCTCAATCTCAATGGCCTCGAACCCGTTTATCTCGGCAGTCTTGCCATATTACAAAGAATAATTAATTTAGAAGAAGAAAAATAAACATGCACGATAATATACATAGTATGTTATTTTCCCCCGCAGAAAATAATAAACAAAGATTTCTCGATAGTCCGCCCCCCCCCACAACCAATGACGAGCAACATCAATCATTAAAAAAAGAAAACATCCCAATCATTAATACAGAATTTCAACACACAATAGAAACTCTTGGAATTCCAGAAATACAAGTAAATCCAAAACCAGAGAAACTGGTCGAAAACATCACCATTACAGCACCAACAGAAACAATTAACATTCAGAAACCAACATCAACATTAAACAATCTTATTAATTACATCTCCCACCCACCAGCAACCGATAACGACGCCATAAGTAAAAAACTCGCAGATACCGCCATAGCAGCAGGTTTTATAGGATTTATTGGATTTGGTACTTCATTATTACCAGTACTCCAAGAAATAGGATTTTCTTATCCACTAATTGTGAGTTCATCACTAACTATCGCAGCATCATTATCATCCCTTCTTCCTATGGCCCTGTTTGTGAAATATGCCGAACATAAAGAAATGAAATCAAGAATTCCATTCGGTGAATTACTTACTGTTTCAAAAGTTTTTCCATCAAGTTTGTCGACTTTTCATGAAAGTATTAATAATATTTTTCCAAAATATAAACCAAAATTTATTGGCGAACTACATTTTGTTGGTAATGGTTATTTACAAGAAAATCATTCAAATATAGAAATCGCTACACAGGGAGTCAGCGACTTACTCAATCTAGCAATCAATTGTCAAAACGATAGCCCTGATCTAAAGGGAATCGATATATTTTGTGGTTTTTCACATATGCTAAATAAAAAATATGAACGATTTGGATTTAAAATTTCAGACCCACCTAAAAAAAATAAACTAAATAAATTTTTTGATAAAATAAGTACTATTTTTAGCAAAAAAAGAGAAAATACAAAAATAATTGAGCCATCAACAGGCATTATTACACGTCAAGAACTTGTTGATCAGATACCAAAATTGCAAAGGTACAAAGACATTTTAGAAAAGCAAACAATTATTTAAAACAATTAACAAATAATCCCTCTATGTTTCTCAATCCAATCATCCTCTCAATCTTTCTACAAAGACGAATTTCCATCTCATAAAACCATGGCAGCGCTATCCCTAGCACTAGATCAAGACCAAAACCGACGATCTCCATCCAAAGATGGCTACGATAAAGGCACAAAAGTCGTCAATGATTTTATTGAATTTATCAACACTCCAATTCCAAAATAAAACTTCAATAAATCTATTTAGCCAAATCTCTCTTATCTTTTTTACTCATAAACAAATCATACAATTTAGACTTCATTAATGATTGATAAGGCATATCACGCTTATTTGCCTCTACTTTAATTGCATACAGCAAGCTGCTTGGCAATCTAAACGAAATCAATTCATTACTTAATTTTAAATTAGGTAACTTTAATTTAACTGGTTTAGAAAAGTATTCCATCAAATCATGTTTCGCCCAAAAGTCCCTTTCAGCATCTTCATTTTTAAATTTTGGTAACATTTTTATATTTTTATTCATAATATTTTTAAATTTTTATATTTTTTCTTATTTAATTTTTCATTTTTACTTTGATCTCTAGCAGAAATAATTCGAATTTTTTTGTTTCTAATTGTAAAAAATATGGCCAACACTCTACCATTTTCAGCTGTTCCATACACTCCCCACCTATTTTCCTTCACCGAATGAACCTCATCTTCAAAAAATATCGGATCATCGATAAATATTTGCTCCGATTCAACTTGAACCACACCATGTTTAACAGTATTTTTGTTTTGATTACCCTCATCCCAATCAAAACCAGTACAACTTTGAATTAGTTTTCTAAAGTCCATCTTTGTATATAATAAAACAATACAAAACTTTTGTCAATATTCACTCTTGTGGTACTGCTCCCTTGCCTGCCCGCCTTTGGAGGACTGAGTGGTTTTGACGCAAATTCCCAAATTAAAAGACAGTTTATAAAAAATAATATTTAAGTAATTGTTTTTTTGAGGAATTTCAACGCGCAGCATTGACTGAGTCAAAAAAATAATTACGAAAAATAAATTATTTTTTCATAACTTCTTCAAACTCCTCTTCATCCAAGCTTTCTTTTTCCATCAACAATTTTGCCACTTCATCAAGTTTCTTCCTATTTTTAGTCAAAATTTTGATAGCTTGTGCCAGTGCAGTATTAACCAGTTTTTTAATTTCTTCATCAACCTTTGACAACATTGACTCCGAAATTTTACTCGGTTCCATCCAAGCTTTGCCAAAATCATTCATGTCAATTTGAGGTCCAAAATTAATTGGCCCCAATTCCGACATTCCCCATTCTGTCACCATATCTCGAGCGATATTAGTTACATGTGAAATATCCGATGACGCCCCAGTCGTAATATCACCAAAAACTATCTCTTCTGCGGCTCTACCTCCCATCGACATTGCCATAATTTTTATCAACTTTGTCTTTGTCTGGTGGACAATATCTTTCTTGGGTGGAATCAGGGTAAATCCCAACGCCATTCCTCGTGAAACGATTGAAATCTTAGTCACCGTGTCCAAGTCCTCTTTATAGTTCACAATTGCATGACCGGCCTCATGATAGGCTGTCATTAGTTTATCTTCATCTGTTTGATCTCTACGTTTTTCCGATCCCATTTTAACCTTTAATGCCGACTCTTCAATATCTGCCATAGTAATTTGCAATCTATCTTCTCGAGCAATTTTTATGGCTGCTTCATTGAGCATGTTTTCAATATCAGCCCCGGAAAACCCAACCGTTCTTCGCGCCACCGCTTCCCAGTTTATATTCTCCACAAAAGGTTTTCCTTTAGCATGAATTTGAACAATACCTATTCGCGCTTTTAAATCAGGCATTTCCAATACCACTCTTCTATCAAATCGTCCTGGTCGCATCAATGCAGGGTCAAGTAAATCACCTCTGTTTGTGGCAGCCAAAACCACTACTGCAGTATTAGTATCAAAACCATCCATCTCAACCAAAATTTGATTTAAAGTTTGTTCACGCTCTCCGTGTCCACCATCCATCCCCCCTCGAACTCGTCCAATTGCATCGATTTCATCAATAAAAATAATTGCTTTACCCGATTTTTTAGCAGTTCCAAATAAATCGCGTACACGAGATGCCCCAACACCAACCAACATTTCCATAAATTCTGATCCCGCCATCGAGTAAAACGGCACATTTGCTTCCCCAGCAACCGCCTTAGCTAGCAAGGTTTTACCAACACCAGCAGGCCCCACCAACAACACTCCTCTCGGGGCTCGAGCACCAACTTTCTTATATTTTTCCGGAGACTTCAAAAAATCGACCACTTCTTCCAAATCTTTTTTTGCTTCCTCAACTCCCGCCACGTCAGCAAATTTTGTACTTTGTTTACCTTTAATAAACAATTTTGCTCCCGACTTTCCCATCCCAAACATTCCTCCTCCTGCTCCTCCACTCTGTTTGTTAAAAAACCACAAAATAAACAATATTGGTATCCCAACCGACAACAACATTGTCAGCACGTCTCCCAGCATTTTCCATCCCGTTCTGTTTTCAACGGTAAATTTAACCTTATCTAAGGGTATTCCGGCATTCTTCAAAATATCTGACATTGTTCCCGTTCCTTCTTTAGATGCGACAAGTGTCTGTTCTTTATTTTTTACTTTAACCAAAATTTCATTATCCATCACCGTCACTTCTTCCGCATTATTTTCTCTTATTTGCCACAAAGCATCGGACAATGACACTCGTTTTACATTATCACCCACTATTAGCTGTGAAATTACCGATATTCCCCAAAAAATCAAAATCATTGTCAAAATAAATCGCAAAATCTGCTTTGGTCCAATTTCAATTTTATGAATTTTTACTCCTGGTGGCAAATCATGACCCTGAGCCTGTCGAAGGGTTTTCAAAATATCCTTAGGTATTTCTTTATTATCACTCTTCTTTTTCTTAATATTCTTTTTTTTCTTTCCCAAAATTTTCTCCAAAATATTCATAGTTAAACATTATATCATTCCAGTTTTTTCTTCAGATCACCCACTATATAACCAACAGCAATACGAATCGGCTCACTTTTTCCACCAACTTCATGACTAGCAGTATTATAATCTACCAAATATTGTTGTTCCCAAGATTCAAGAGGATCATGGTTAAGCGACTTTTTTCGAATCAACGCATAAACAGCCTCTATTTTCTTTGATTCCATCGCTTATTTTATCAATTCCATCAGCAACTCTCTACTATCACCTTCATTTTCCCTCACCCAAAACTCATGCCGGCATTTAGTACATTTATAATTAATTCTAAATTTTCCCGCTTTATATTCAGTTTTAATCGGTTTCATCAAAGCATTACAATCACTCGACCTATCTCCCGGGATTTCAAAGTCTACATGTTTCCCCCACAGACAAGTTGGACAATGATCGGTATACCCATCCCCCACTACTTTTTCCCCGCAATTCCCACACACAAAATTTTCTGTAACTTTTTTAAAATTGCGCATATTCTATTTTACAGCCAAAGTTGTTTGTTTTCCGCCCTTGCCCTGTCAAGGGAAAGGGTTGGGGATAGGGTTTGTTCATTCATCTTGATATCTCCACACCCATTTTTATATCCTTATCCAATTTTTGATTAAACAACAATTTTCCTCCGACCACCGATGCTTCAGGAGTCACTTGCATCGGCTGCATTCCTGCTGGTATTGACACCAAATTTACCATTCCCGTATCTCCAAATCCTGGTTGACGTTGAATATACAACAAATACGAAAATTTATCTTTCATTTGATCAAATTTACTACTATATTTTACCTCAACTACCACCTTTTTTGTAATCGGCACTAATGCCAAAAATCCCAACTCTCTTTTATTATATATATTTGTCATTTTTACCTGATCAAGTGCCACTACCTGTTTTGCTCCACCTGTCGTTATCGAAACTTCAGACACTTGTACATCAACAGGCAAATATATTCTCAAATAATTCTTATAATCTCCCCCCGGCCAATTCGTATTCTTTGCCATATTTTCATAATTAATTCTCAAAGTCCTCTCCAAACTTGACTCTTTCAAATCAATTTTTTGCTCCATCGATCGATACAAAAAATAATTGGCCTTATTTACACCTAAGTTGGATTCAACGACATACAAATAATCCGAATAACAATTAGTAAGTCCACAGCTACCTTCAAACACTTCTCCATCCCATCCCAAATCATTTATTGTCTGGTTTGCTTCCACATTATTCAAAACAATTTGCAAATCATTTCTTTCCAAAACATCAGCCAAACCAACTAACAAATTCCACCTTTTCAAGGTTGGCAGCTTTGCCACTTCTTCAAACAGCTGCTTACCCATTCCTCCCAAAAAGCTCGCTTTTTGTACCGAGCCAGGGAAAAATTTTGTCTCACTGTAAAATTCGGCCTGTTCATACAAATTATCTTTGTTCACTTTTTCCTTAAAATCAGGCACAAATATTTCTCCCGTTGCTCCCAATATCGATTTGACTACCGCCAAATCAATACCGATTACTCCATCGACCTTTCTTCCCGTTTCCTTTTCAAAAAACCATTGTACATCTTTGACTGATTCGGGGAAACTAGCTTTCCAATTTGAATCACGCATAAACCAGGCCGCCTCACCCAAGTATCTTTTTATTTCAGGCGGTGGTTCCACGTGACCCTGCAACTGTCCATCAGCATCGTATATATCTTTTATATCAAATGATAATAATCGGCCTCCTTCAAAACTCAAAATACCATAAGATCCAATAAATCCTCCATTTGCTCGAATTTCCATTTCATTTTGCAGCAAGACCAAATAATCTCTTCGTTTACCATCAAGCCCCAAAATTTCTGGCAAAACACTTGTTACCTGTCGTAATTTCCTAACCAAATCAATATTGTTCGAAATCAAAGTCAAAGCACTCTCTACTTCAGGCTTCCATCGTCCAGGTATCCATTGTTTTACTCCGGTCAATCTTGCCTGTACCACCCCAACCCTAGTTTCAATGTCTTGCAAATTCGATGAGATTTTTAATAGTTCAATTTTAAAATCGATAATTTTTTCCTCAAAAACCGCACCATTAACTTTTTCCATCGACTCAGCCAACAAACAAGCTTTTGTTTCAATGTCCAAAATTTCATTGGATATTTTTTGAAGTTCACCCAATTTTGTATTTTGCCAAAACCAAGTCACGCTATTATTTTGTTTCTTATATTTTTCTATCAACTTTTCCGCTTCATCAATTTTTTTTGTTTCAATTAATTTTATTGGTTTTTTCAAATTAAGTGCCACCCCCGCCACCCCCCACACCAAATACGAAAAAAACAATACTATTATCAAAAAAATAATTCCAAAAAACATCCCCACGCCCTTCCAGGGGAAATTAATTTTAATTTTTGGTTTTTCAATTTTAACCTCTGTCTTTGGCTCATCATTCTTTTTAACAACAATGGGATCTTCTTTTAATTCGTAATTATTAATTCGTAATTCATAATTATTTTTAATTGGTTCTACTTTATCCCATTCAATTTTTTTTCCAACCGATGGCTCTACTTCCATCACCTCCTCTTCCTCCTCAACAACCAATTCTTTTTCCTGACCTCGGCTGATCTTGGGGAGGTGTTCCGGCTCCGCCGGAACGGAGGGGTTAGATTCCACTTCAATTTCCGCCTTCACCATATATCTTGGTTTTTCATATATTTGCTCTTCTTCTATTTGAAGTTTAGAATTTTTTCCTCTTCTTGCTTCCTCATCCACCCTTGCCACAAATTCCGCTACAACAGGTGTTATCCCCTCTCTAAATTCCACCACCGGCTTCCACCTCAATGCCTTCGCAGAAACCTCAAAAGCACGTTCCTCTCCCTCCTTGTCAAAGGAGGGTTGGGGTAGATTTAATCCATTTTCCTTAATCTCTCTCTTTGTCATCTTTGCCAAATCAATCAAAGCTTCAGCCACCTCTTTTGACTCAATCTCGCTGCCCGCAATTTCAAAAGTTTTGCCCGATGTTCCCGATATTATTACAGCTCGCATCAATGCCTCAACCGCATCATCAACCGCCAGTACTCTAAATTTTTCCCCATATGCCGGTAATATCAAATTTTTATTTCTTGCCGCCAAATCAACAGCCTGACCCAAAAACCAATCTGTATCCATTCCCTCCCCGTATACATTATGCAAGTTAACTGCTCTACAATCTCCATCAGCTATTTTATTTAAATTAACCTGACAAATCTTTACTTTCTTCTCAATCATCTCTTGATACCTAGTTGACCCGGCAGCGGCCGGGCCGAAATCAAAAAAATACAAAGGTTTCTTTACTTCATCGTCATCCCAAAAAACAGTTAATCCCCTACTTACCAACAATTCCGCCAATTTCTTAGCGACAAAATTATCACCCCCATAAATCAATGCACTAAGTGCGTCTACCACAGTCTATTCTAGCTGATTTTAATATCTTTCTCATGCGGTAAACATTCGGTAATTACGCGGTTATTATTGCCGTTTTACGTTAGAACCGTTCTTAAACTGTATCAAGGGATGTGAAAAATAAAAATATGTAATGACTACAGATACATAAAGACATCAAAAAAGCCCTTGTTTCCAAAGGCTTTATAAAAAAATTAAAAATTAAAAATTAAAAATTATATTTTGTTTTCATCCACAAAAACAATCCCATCAAAATCATTGCCATCGCCTCACTCAAAACCGTTACACCAGCTGCTCCCATCATTCCAAAACGGGGGATTGCCCACAAGTTAGCAGCAAAATTAAACATCAATACAACTACTCCCAAAAACACCATTTCTTTTTGTCCATTTTTCGATATCAATCCAAAGCCCATTAAATGACCCAAGTACGAAAAAAATACCGCCAAAATCAACAATCTCAATACTGGCACTGCACCCGCAAATTCACTACCTCCCAAAACGTCAACAATTACAGGAGCCAAAAACTGAATCAAAACAACAATTCCTATTGATGCCGCAACCATAATTAACAAAGCTTTACCAAACAATACTTTCTTACCCTTAACATTTGACGACAAAGTCGGAAAAATACTATTCATCAAATAATAGGCAGGGGATAATAGTGAACCATATATTTTATAACTCAAACCATACATCGCCACTTCAGATTTACCCAAAAATCTCGAAATCATAGTTGCATCAATTGCCCTATCATAGGCAGTAAATAACAACAAATACAATCCCATCGGGATACTTAGCCTAAACATCTTTATCATCAAGTCCTTATTAACAAGCGAGAAATCAAAAAAACCACGCAATCTCACTATTCCCATACCCAAAGTCACAATTCGCGCCACCAAGTACAAACCAAAAACCCCAATCAAACCTAAACTTGAACCCAAGTAATAAAAACCAATCAAAAAAATTATCGGAAACAGTGTCTCAACTATCACTTTTTCTCCCATTTTTTGTCTTGTCTGCCACACCATCTCCAGTGATCCCGCAATCGAAGTAAACAATATCATCACAAAAGCCACCACAGCAGCAATTCTCACTTGTGCCAAATCAGACCAGTTAAATATAAATATCAAACCCAAACCAAAGCTAATTACTGCCACCACCAACCTCACCAAAGCCATATTTACCCAAACCTTAATCTTTTCTTTCTCCGACGTTTGCACAGAAGCCTCTCTTACCCCAATTATTTTCCCCCCAAAATCCGACAAAGTGTCAAAAAATATCATCAACGAAGTAATCAATATAAAATTTCCGTAAGTTTTAATTCCCAAACCCCTTGTCAACAATCCAGTTGTCAGCAACGATATTCCCACCATCGCCAATTTCCCCAATATCTGAACGAAAGTATTTAAGAGGGGAGTTTTTAGCATGTCCTATTTTACCTTGTTTTTCCCCCTCCTTGTCAAAGGAGGGGGTTTGGGGGTAGATTTTTATAGCAATCCCAGCACCACACACATCAACCAGCTATTCTGCGGCAAAGTAATCCAATAATGATCAACCATTCCTGTTATCAATATAATTCCCAACACAATCAAATTTCTTTTAACTTTAATTTTAATTAAAAGTAAATACAACAAAAATATTCCCAAAATACCAACTTCACTAATAATCAAAAAAACAATATTATGCACCGGCTGCAACCAAAAAACACCACTATTTCTCTGATATCCAGGCAATTCATCCAAAAAATTTCCTGCCCCCACACCAAACAAAGGATGATCTTTAATCATTTTCAAGCTTGCTATTATCAAACCTCCACGCTTAGCCAACCCTTCACTATCCCATCCACCCACAAAATCTGTAATTCTATAATTAAAATTAATTAAGCTAAACAGCAAAACTACCACCCCACCAAATATCAATAAAATTCCGACAATTTTTTTTAAATTATAAATTTTAAATTGATTAAAAATTAAAAATTTTAAATTAAAAATTATTAAAGCAATTGTTATTCCCCACACCGTTCTACTTCCCGACAACAATAATGTCATCAATCCACAAAACACCACAATCCAATAAATTATATTTTTATCTCTTCTTTTGCAAAAAAGTACCAAAGATACCAATACAAAACCAGCCAACGAATTTGGATGTGAAAATGTACCATATGCTCTAATCATCCCTTGCCCCATATATGAAATTTGCGCCACCCCTAAGCTTGCATAACTAAACCGTCGCTCCCCCAACCAATAAAAAATTCCGTTCAATGAACCACCATTTATTACCTGAGCTACCGACAACAATCCTTCTCCTATTATCCAAACAGGCAACACTTTCAAAAGCATTTCCTTAAATATTTTTTTATTTTGCAAAATTATATTAAAAGTCAAAAACCACTGCCAAATTCTTACCCATTTATAGGCAGCTTCCCACCTATTTCCCGCCCCGATAACATTCACCAATACAAACAACAAAATCAATACGTTTTTAAAATTAAAAACATTCTTTACATTTTTAAATCCCAAATTTGTCACCATTACTACCCATATCAAATCAACAAAATACAAAATAGGGGACAAATAATCAATTCTCAAGCCCATCACATGACTCCACTCTGGCCAAAAATGCAAACCCAATTGAGTAGGCAAAAACAACAACCACAAAAAAACGAATAAATTCTTTATTCTCTCCACACCATATCCTAGCACAAAAATTAAGTCCCTCTTGTCAAAGAGGGATTTAGGGAGATTTAATCCTTTAGTTTAATTACCAGGTGTCTCATGTCACCTTCACCTTCAGATTCAGAAGTAATTCCTTCAATATCCTGTATTGCCATGTGGCACAATCTACGTTCATACGAGCTCATAGACATCATTTCCACCGATTGACCAGTAGTCAACACCTTTTGGGCCAAATCTCTAGACATTTCCTGTAACCTAGTTTTTTGTTCTTCTCTATAATTATTGATATCCAGCAAAACTCGCACCCATTCGCCAAACTTTACTTTTACCATCAACGACAAAACCAATTGAATTGCCGCCAAATTACGTCCCCGCAAGCCAATCAATGCACCCGGTCTAGTTACTGTTAGTGATACCAAAACCTGATTTTCTTCACCATCAACATCTTCAACAAAAGCATTTTCCACTTCATGATTTAATTTTTCAAGTAAGTCACAAGTAATCTCCAAAATTATTTTATTTCTTTCTTTGTTATCCATAGCCGATATTCTAACACAATTAAACGAGTCCAACATTATTCTTTGCCAATTTGTTTTTTACAAAAAAATTTAATATATCAACATATACCTGCCTATATTGAGCAATTATCTCTCGGCTTATATTTGCCGATTCAGTATTATTATCATCATATTTCAAAAAATCTACAAACGAAAACGCCCACTGATCTGCCAAGTATTCATTCATACAACGATTGTTGTTTCCAAAATCATATTCCTTTCTCATAGACTCGACCAAACTAAACAATCTTTTCTTCGCAATATCACTTTTTTCTGTGTCGTTGATATCTTTTTTTATCGCATCAACAAACTCACCATCACCACGCAAAATTGACGCCAAAATAATTACACCCGGTAAATTTCTATGTAGATAATCGTCAATTGTATATTCAGAATTATACATAAGAGATAAACTTGCCTCAGAAAAAATAGTTCCATTCTCTAATTGATTATTTATTTTTGTCAAAATAAACCTTTCAACATTGGACATTTTAACGTTATTTATTAACTCACCATTAGTATGTTCGTTAGCAAAATTATCAATATTATTTTTGGCAAATTCCAACATATCAGGGTAATCGCGAACGACATCATCGGCAGAATTATCAAAATAAGGTGAATTAAACACAACCCCAAGGTTATCTCTCAAAAAATATATAGTATCTTCCAATATTTTAGGTGATGATAACAACAAGAAATCATGAACATATCTATTTCGATAAGATTCATTAACTGAAGTGACCATTCCTTCAATAAATTCTATACCACCATGGTTAGCTGCTCTAGCAATAGATTTTGGAGTACGCTTTTCATCAAAAATAACTTGACCTGAAAAATATGAACAAGTATTTTTGTACAAAGACCTAAAAACCCCGTCTATATAACAACGATCAAAATCACTTAAACGATCCAAATTATTTGTGCCACCCAAACCAGCATCTAACCCCGTCAAACTGTGAAAAGTTTCATGAACCAGAGCAAATATTATTAGTTTTTTTTCTTTTAAATAGATCTCTTTATCTAAACTGTCTATTCCAAGGGAAAAAAAGACCATTTGTCGGATATCAGTACCAAAAAGTTTATTATTACCCAATATCCCCAAAGAACGAAACGACCTGTCCAAACCAAGATTACTCATCTCATTTCTTATATCATCCAGAATCCAATCATCAACAACTATTTCCTTAAAATTATTGTTATGACCATAAGGATCAACAGCTTCTACCAATCCATTTTTACCAGTTATATCAACATATGGTTTTGGCCTCTCATTTGGAATATCTCCATTATTTACAGGAAGCAATGATGCATTAGCTAACACGTAAAATTCGTGACCAGACGAACTCAAAAAATTATGAGTAATTGAATATGTACCAGTGGTTTGATTTTGATCATGTTTGTGAATAAAGTGGTTAAAAATATGTCTCATTCCCTCGGTGTCATATGTGTTTGCGCCAAAGAAAGGATCAACAGGAGTCCCATCACTATTTAAGGGTACAGTATCCAATAACATTTTTTTTGCCAACTCTTTTGGGGTTAATCCAGGATTATCCGCAACAATATTAGTGAACAAATCAATTGCGAGATTTATTTTATTAAAGTCATTCTCAATTCTGGAAACAATATCCATCCTTAAGGAATCATCAATATCATCAAATTTTTTATAATCATCATGAACCTGTTGAAGTCTCACCATCATATCAATCATTCCACCAACACGGGTTACAAAATGTTTTTCATTAAAATTTTCTATTATTTCTTTTTCATAATCAGTCAGCGGAACAATCTCATCATTTTTCAGCTCAACGACGCCATTTGCAACAACATTAAACAACATATTTAAGTTATTAACAGTCTCTTCATCCATCACCCTATCAACTGTTGTTGTTACTTTTACAAACTGTTTCAAAAAATCAGAATCCGTATTTAAGTTAGCAATATGATCCTGTTTTTTTGAAAGAACACCAAAACCAACAGCGGCAGCAGCAACCCCACTCAATTTTAAAAAATCCCGCCGGTTAAAAACAGGCATATAGTTTAACTTTGTTTGTTTGCAAGTAATTGTTGACCCAACATTACTGCACTGTTTACAAACCAATACAAGAGCATTCCAATCGAAAAACTCCATCCTATAAACACTGTCATCGCCGGCATCATATACAACGATTGTGTTCTCATTGCGGACATTATATCGTCCTCTTTATCTTTAGTTTCCTTAATAATTGTTTCATCTGTTTTAACGGCGGGCATCATTAATTTACTCGAAAAATATTGCAACAATGCCGATCCTAATAATAAAATTCCCACCAATATCCAATTAAAGCTAAAACCAGCACCAAACAATTTTGCCGGTGTCGTCGCCAAATCCATTCCAATAAAATCTTGGTTAAATTTAAAATTTTCCGCCACTTTAATCATCGGAATTAAGTGTGAATTTAATTCAGTTACCGGCTTTTTACCTTCCATTACTCCCAACACCAAATTAAACGCCGAAAAGAAAACAATCAACACCGCTACCTGCAATAAGTTTGGTAAACATCCCGACAAAGGATTAATCCCTTCTTGTTTATAAAAATCCATCTGAGCTTTAGCCAAACCCTCTTTGTCTTTTCCATATTTTTCTTGCAACTTTTTTAATCTTGGTTGCAGTTCTGTCATTTTTTTTGCCGACTTTAAACTTGGCCATATAATCGGGAATAAAACCAATTTAATCAACACCGTCACTGTAATCACCGACCACCCCAAATTTCCAAACAATTCATAAAACCACATCAAAGCGTTAACAAAAGGGGATATAAACAAATTCATAATTATTATATTTTTCAAAAAAAACTTGAGGTGTAATTTTGAGCATCCAACGTGGATCCACATTGGCCAGCGAAAAAATTATGCCGAAAAGTTTTTTAAATTTTTAAAGTTATCTATTTTACCAAATCCACACCACCTTTATTCCACGGGTTACATCTCATTACTCGCCACAAACCCATTGTCAGTCCTTTCACTACTCCATATTTATCAACAGCTTGATAAGTGTAATCGCTACAACTAGGGAAAAATCGGCAACTATATCCTTTCGAAAAATATTTTTTATAAACCACCAACAATTTCATCACCAATTTTTTCATAGGGTTTTTTAACCACCAATACCATTCGTATACCTTCCGGTAATTTTTCTAAATTTTTATAAATGACGGTATAAGCCAATCTTTTCATTCTATTTCTATCCACCGCCAATTTAGCAATTTTTTTAGAAATAATTATTAAAAATTTTTTGTTTTTTCCTGCCCTGTCAAGGGAAGGTGCCCGAAGGGCGGAAGGGTTTAAAACCTTGCGCATCCAAAACTCATCATGCAAATATCTTCCGTCTTTTAAAACCTCTTTTATTTCAACTTCACGTGAAATTCGATTAATTTTCTTTAACATTCTTTTTGTGTCGCCCCTGTCAAGGGGAGATTCGGCGTAGCCGAGAGGGGTTTAAATCGTTAATTTCTTTCGTCCCATTGCTCGACGACGTTTTACCACTTTTCTACCCAAAAACGTTGACATTCTCTTCAAAAATCCGTGTACACGTGATCTATGTTTCTTTTTTGGTTGATATGTTCCTTTTGCTTTCATATTGAGTATTTTACCTTATCTTTCCCATTTCCCCAATAGTCAAAGTGTTTGATGATAAAATACAGCAATTATCATTTTAATAAAAAATGGCAGAAAAAATTAATCAATATATTGCTCTCTCAATTACTGACAAATTTAAAATAATAGATACTGGCAACGGAAATCCTTGTATTGAGGTACCTTACACTCCATCACAAAAAATGAATTTACCTCCAGGTGCTTCATTAAGATACGGGTATGAAGAAAACGAATTAATATCTAACAGTTCATCACTACCAGAGGGAACAAGGGTTTTTAAATTTGCCGGGCCAGTAATAAATCACAAATCTCCAACAAACGCCCTTACAGAAGTTGCCAATAGTAAATGGATTGGCAAGATAGCCTGCGAGGTTGGCATGCCGATGTTGGTAAAAAGAGATGATAAAGATGGTCGACGTGAAGAATTAATGGTTGTTGTTGATAATAAAGAAAATCCACACCAACCACGCGGATGGAAACATCGCGAACTAGTTTCATTTGACCAAGTAGATGATCCTCATGCCAAAAGAATTAAGCTTAATTCTCCAAACATAACTGCCTACCCCGCGTATATTGATTTTACTAATGTTCATGAAGCTACACCAGTAAAAACGACTATTCTAAAAACAATTAGCAACTATCTACAAAAAATAGTTAGACAATAAATTAATTTAGACGTTTTTGACACATTCCAAATTATAAGAGCACTAATCTCTTGACATCTGTATATTTCAGCAATATACTAATAATCAATGAGATTAATACCTGAGCCAATTATTTTTGATTGGGATTCAGGGAATAACGATAAAAACTTTCTAAAACATCAGGTTTCAATGCAAGAAGCCGAAGAAGTTTTTGGGAATGAACCTTTAATTATTGTAAAAGATATTTACCATTCTCAAAAAGAATTGAGATATCAGGGGATGGGAAAAACAAACAGCAATCGATTACTATTTGTTTCTTTTACCATTAGAACAGGTCAAATCAGAATTATTTCAATTAGAAATATGAGTAAAAAAGAAAAAAACAAATATGAAAAAATATAAAATGATTCCACGATTTAAAAACGAAGACGAAGAGAGAGATTTTTGGTCGACTCATGATTCAACTGATTATATCGATTGGTCTAAAGCTGAAAAAGTAGTGTTCCCAAATTTAAAACCAACAACTGTTTCAATTTCATTACGATTACCAATTTCATTATTGGCGAGAATTAAACAATTTGCCAACAAGAAAGACGTACCCTATCAATCACTTATGAAAATATATTTAAGTGACCGAGTCAAAACAGAATCAGCTCAATAACAGTGTTAAATACTTCTTTTGTAGGGATTTTGCTCGCCCAAACCCAAAGTTTTTGATCTCTTCCCAATTGTGGAAAAGTGGTTTATGATGATGTGGATAAACAAAAAACTGAATATCTGCCCGATCATGTTTTTCACCTATCTTTAGATATTTTTTAGGCTCGCCCTGTCAAGGGGAGCTGTCCGACAGCGGCCGGACTGAGGGGTTAGATTTATGGATCAATCTATTTGGAAAAAAGTCAAAGAAGAACTAAAAATTGACCTATCTAACGGTGTCTACAAAGTGTATATCGAACCAACCACTCTAATTTCTCTCGAAAATAATTTTGCCCTTATCGGTTGTCCCTTTCCCAATATTGCTCAAGTCAACCAACAAAAATATTATTCCAATTTTAAAACAGCTCTAGATAGACACACTAGTGCCGACAACAATCTAAAATTCGAAGTCTCATCTCTTATTCAGCCTCCATCAAAATCAATCGATTCTACACCACTCTTTTCATTTCAAAAATCTAACTCACCTTCAATTTCAGCTTTAAAATCGGGTCTTCATCCCAAATATACTTTTGACCAATTAGTTGTTGGCAACAGTAATAATTTTGCCTATGCCGCAGCCCAAGGCATCGTTAGAAATCCCGGACTCTCGTACAACCCTTTCTTTATTTGGGGTGGTGTAGGCGTTGGCAAAACTCATTTAATGCAAGCTATTGGTCATGAAATGTTAAAAAACAATCCGGATTTAAAAATGCGCTATTTTCCTGCCGAAACTTTTGGTAACGACTTAATTGCTGCTCTCAAAACAAAAAATATGTCCCAGTTTAAGGACAAATATCGTCAACTTGATTGTATTTTGGTCGATGATATTCAATTTATTTCCGGCAAAGATTTTACCCAAGAAGAATTCTTTCACACATTCAACACTCTTCACATGGCAGGCAAACAAGTAATTTTAACTTCCGATCGCAAACCCAATGAAATCAAAGGTTTAGAAGATCGATTGGTTTCCCGTTTTATGGGCGGGTTAACTGTCGATATCCAATCACCCGATTTTGAAATGCGCTGTGCCATTATTCAAGATTTGGCCACCAAAAAGGGGAGTTTGATTGATCCTGATGCCGTCAATTTTCTGGCTCAAAAAATTGAAACCAATACTCGTGAGCTTGAAGGTAAAGTTAGTGAAGTCGCCATCTCCGCCCAATCAAAAAATCTCTCATCAATTACTTTGGAAATTGTTGAAAGTGCTTTTAATGGTGAAAGTTTAAACAATAATTCACGTCAAATTTCCGAAAAACTAACTCCTCGACATCTCATTTCTGTTTGTGCTCGTCACTTTAATATCAAAACAGGGGATTTAATTGGTAATTCGCGCAAAAAAGAACTCGTTTTAGCTCGCCATATAACAGCTTATCTTTTGTTAACTCAAGCACTATTACCTCTCGAAGAAGTTGGTCATCTACTAGGTGATCGTGACCACACCAGCATTATGCACGCTCGGGATAAAGTAAATACTTCTCCACAATTAAAACCACTTATCAACCAAATAATTGCTTCTCTCTAAAGTTTATCCACAAAAAATATTGTTTATCCACAGATTTATCCACAATATTTTTATTTTATTCACCAACTTATCCACTGTCTTTTTAGCTTTAGTTAAACTACTTATAGACTTCTCCACCGACTCTACTAACACTACTACTGTTTTATAAACTAACTTTTGCTAATATAGGGTCACATGGAACTTTCACTTTTAACAGAAAATTTAAACACTGCGTTATCTCATGTCTCTAGGTTTGTCTCAACCAAAGCTCAACTACCAATTTTAAGTCATATTCTTTTTTCTACCGATGCCGGACGATTAAAACTATCTGCTACTTCGTTGGAAATGAGTATCAATTATTGGACTGGTGCCAAAATTGAATCCGAAGGTTCTTTTTGTCTTCCTTCAAAGGATATTTCTGAATTTATTTCCTATTTACCAACCGGCAAAATTGACTTTAATTTAAACGAACAAAATCTATTAACCGTCAAATCACTCAAAGCATCATCCACTTTTTCCACTCTCTCCTCCTCCGATTTTCCCGAGATTCCTACTATCGACTCTACCACCGTTTTTGAACTAGATTTACCTAGTCTGCTTGACAGTGTGGCGACAGTTGCTTTTGCATCTGCTACAGACGATTCTAGACCTGTTCTTACCTCTGTTTTATGTAAATTTACTTCCGATACTTTAACTCTTGTTGCCACCGATGGTTTTAGATTATCTTTAAAAACAATTAAGTTTCAAACACCAATTACTTTCCCCGATGGACAAGATTCTTTAACTTTGTTAATTCCTGCAAAATCATTATCCGAAGTATTAAAAATCGCAAAAGTAGCCCCCAAAATTAAAATAGGTCTAACGCCCGATCGTCATCAAGTTGTTTTTGTTTTAGAGGATCTCGAAATAATATCTCGCCTTATTGATGGTGAATATCCCAATTTTGAACGTATTATTCCCGAGTCTTCTCCTACCAAAATTTATGTCAACAAAGATGAACTTTCTCAAGCTATAAAATTAGCTTCAGTTTTTGCTCGCCAATCAGCCAATGTTGTTCGTTTCTCCTTAAAATCAAATTCTCTCGAATTATCGGCCAATGCTCCCCAGATTGGTCAAAATCAAGTTTCTGTCGATGCTCGCATCGAAGGTGAGCCTCTCGAAATTGCCTTTAACTACAAATTTATTTCTGACTTTTTGGCAATTTGCAAAGGAACTGAAATTGTTATTGAACTAAATCAACCCCTCACCCCTGGTGCCTTCCGTGATCCCCAAAACCCCGACCTTCTCCACATCATCATGCCTGTCCGACTACAAGACTAAATCACTCATCATCCGTAATGACATGTAAACCAAAAATCTGACCTATTTTGTCATATTTTACCAACCTAAATAAAGTATAAAATTAGTCCAGTTATTTAATTACTATAATAATATGGAAAATCAATTTTCAAATCGCTATAAATATATTTTTTTGTCACTTGTTTTCATAATTACTGTTACCAATATTTTCAATCTATCAAAACAAAATTTCTCTTCAATCACTGTTGTTGGTCAAGGTAATATTACTGCAACTCCAGGCGAAGTCTCCATGATTGTAACGCGTGCCACTATTGGCAACTCTACTGATGAAGCTGTCAGTCAAGGTGAAGAAATTATGTCAAAGTTAATTAATGTTGTTCAACAAACTGTTGGTGATAAGGTTGAAATCAAAAAAAGTTTTTTTCAAGTGACCCCTCAAAATGATGGAAAATATTTGATGGCCAATGCCATTAGTATCAAAACATCAAATATTTCTGTTGTAAGTAATTTAATAAAAAATCTATATTCATCGGGAGCAACTACTGTTTCCAGTGTTACTTTTTCTCCCGCTGATGATGGCGTTAGTGAGAATAAATCGCGTGAAGTTGCTCTAAAAGATGCCAGGAGAAAAGCTGATGATATGGCAAAAACTATGGGTAAAAAGGTTGGTAAAATTATCTCGATAGCTGAAGATACTGCCAACCTCAATAGTTCAATCGGTGATGGATTATCATCAAACTCAGACATAGGCTCAATTAGTATGGAAAAACGAGTGTCGGTGGTTTATGAAATCAAATAAAAACACTACCCTTTTTATAGGGTTATTGTTGATGTTTACGGCTATTCCTGTGGCCACATTTTTAGTCCAAAAAACCGCTGACAATCGTAATTTAGCCGTCTATGACGACCCTGTCAAAAAAAACCATCAAACAACACCAATCAAGGTAATCATTATTCCAACAAAAAAACCCATCGTTGTTTCTACTGTAAAACAAAAACCTGTTTCCACCATTAGTAAAGGTTATATAAAGCCCACAGAGAAACCATCTATAAAATATTCAGTTTTACCTGATTCAAAAACTGTCGTAAAAACCACTCCAAAATCAACATCAAAACATTCAATATTGCCAACGGCAAAACCTCCTGCAAAACCAACTATAAATACCTATGATCCCAATAATTATGTTTGTGGATCTGGAGGTTGCTATATCAGATCAACCCCCCGACCCATTCAATCTACTATCGTTCCAATTCCAACAAACAAGCCAACTATTTTAGTCCCCGCCACTATAATTTATGTTGATCCAGTCAAGAAAAATTATCAAACTACACCTATAAAAGTCACTGTTGCTCCAACCAAAATCCCCACAATAATTCCTACCAAATATATACCAAAACCAACTATTGTCAGTCAACAAACAATAGTTCAAGATCTATTAAAAGGCGATAAAAACAATCTACTCTTAGCATGTAGTAATGGCGACAAAGGTGAAAAAGATTCATGTTCCACTCGTTCAGTTGAGTCGTTAGTTTCATCATTTTTACCCGAATATAAGGAAAAATCATCAGAAATTGCTACAATTTTTTTACAAAACAAAATCGCCAACGATTATTTAAACAAATCAAACAGTCAGCTTGTTAAAGACAATTGTGGAGGGATGAGTCCCGATAACTGTGAAAGATTGATTAGTGGGGGAGGACTACTAAAATCAGTGGGTATTAATGACAGTGATGTAACTAAATTAGTGACTCAAAAGAAAGCTCAGACAATAATTAACAAATATATAGCTACTGATTTGGTAAATACCACCCCGATAGAGTATGAAACTGAGTATAAAAAAGCTTTTTCCAATTGTCAAAATAGTCGTACTCCTCAAAATTGTTCTAGCCAAGCTGCTGTAATTGCCAATACTGCTGTTACAAATTACAATAAAACCGCCAGTGTCTATACTCGATCAAACGAATCCAAAGCCCTGATTTCAGCCTGCAAAGATCTAAAAGGGGAAAATTGTGACACTTCTCTTACTGCTCTCGATTCACTTGGTAAACTCTCGGGTGTTAGCGACTTATCAGCAGTTACTATCCAGGCAGATAAAGCCAAAATTACCGCCGAAACAAAGGCCTATCAAAAGAATGCCGGAACTCTGGCGAATCTTGATCAACTTGATACTCTTCAAAAGCAGGTCGAAGCTGGTACCAATTCCTGGGTAAAAATCGATCAAGGATTAGCAAGTCAGGATATCGTTACTCAAAAAATTATTAGTTGGAATGATTTTACGGCCGGTCGTTTTAAAAACGGCAATGATTCTTTAATGTCTCAATACAAAAATTGTACTGGTAATACTATTAATACTTGTGAACTTGTTGATAATTACGACAGCAAAACTATTATTAATGGTGTGCTTGCCCAAGGTGGTGACGCAGCTATGTTGGCTGTCGCTGTGGTTGGTGCTGCTATTGCCGCCCCAATAGTTGGTATGGCCGCTGCTCCAGCTGCATTTTTTGGAACTGGTCTTGGGGTTGCCGGATCTGTTCAAATGATTGGTATGGCTGGGGATGTCTGTCAACAAGCCCACGAAGGTTTGGTCCCTATGTCAGAATGTGATTCGTCCCGTAACATGGCCATAATTTCATCAGCAGCTATTCCCATAGGGCTGACTAGTGATGCTGTTCGCACTGTTCGTGCTGCCCAAGCTATCTCAGGAATATCTAATGTTTCAAAATTCAATCAAGTTACGGTTAAGGTGGCTGAAATAGGTCTTGACGTTTTTTCATCGAGAACATTTACTGATATGGCAGTTAAAACATGTAATACCCCAGGTGTCACCGATCTTGATTGTGCTTCTTCTGTCGCAATGGCGATTACTTCCACGGGTAAATTAGTATCTAATGGCTTGGGTGTAATAGCTAACGTTTCTCAGATTAATACAATTGCTTCAGTAGCTAATGCCGGGTTGATAGGTGAAAAATTAATGTCTGGTGCCCATCTCGCATCAGCAGGTTTATTTATGGGTAGCGCCTGTAGTAAATTGTCCGAAACTCAAGATTTAGATACTATCTCAATGTGTTCTATGGGTATGAGTGGGGCAGTTCAATCAACCAAGGGTTTTGTTAACACAGTCAAATTACCCAAAATTCTCTCTCAACTTGAACAAGCCCAGACTCAGTTAAAAATATCAGAAGCAAAAATTGCCGAATACGAAATAAAGCAACAGGATATTCCTTCAGATCTTGCAGATAATCATCAAAAATTGAAAACTACTGTTGAAGAATTAACAGCTCAAAGTACAAAAACAGAACAAATTCCACTACCCACTCAAGCCATTCAACGTCCAGCTGCAGTAGCCGATCTTCTTCCTCCTGTTGTTCAGACATCATTTGTTAATAATATTTTCAAAAATCTTGGTGATCTAATTTCAGGTAAAAGTGGTGGTAGTCGACAATCAGTTCCAATAGTCGCTGATAACAAAACAAACACCATTCAGAGCACAATAAAAATTATCGAAAAAAATGTTCCTTTTAGTCTAAGTGAACGACAAAAAAGCGATTTACAAACCTTGGCCAATAGTCAATCTCCTGTTGCGATTATAAATGCCGGTGTAGGTTCAGGTAAAAGTCTTGTCTATACCCAGGCAATTGTTGTTGAAATGGCTAAACCTGGTCAAGCAGTATTGCAGGTTTTTGCCGACAAAGGTTTTAGAGATGGTGCCTATCAAGAATCTTCGCATTCGATGTATAGCCAAAACGGTATTGATCGATTTTTTTATGATCGGGAAATTGGCTATCGCAAAGCTGTTGGTTATGAAAATGGACAAATAATTTTTGAAAACAAAGTTTACAATTCTGCCGAAGTTCAAAGTCTTGTCAATAAAGGCAAAATTTCCATTTTAATTTCTGATTCCGATCTTAGATTTGGTAAACAAGGTTCAGGAGTTGAAGCACAGGGTTTAACGAGCATCTTTGATCAATCTATCCGTATCTTAGACGAGGGAAGCAAATATACTGGAGCAGGTAATGTTTATCGTACCAATCAAGGCGATGGAATAGCTTTAACAGCATTAAAATCTAACTCAACCAATTTAAATTTATCTTATGACCAAATAATTGACGTTCGTCAAAAAGTCTTACGACAAAATGGTAGCACTATCTCAAATATTCGAGATCAGGTGATATCCAATATAAAAAACGGCACTAGCAATCGCGGTTTATTTGACTCTTCAGGCACCACGCTTAATAACGACACTGTCACCAAGGTTTATCGTGAAACAGTTGAAGCCTATTCTCGAGAAAATCCAAAATCAACCAAGGCTCAGGAATTACTAAAGTTATCCGATTCGCAATTACGTGAAACTATCACTCGTGGTGTTGGTCTTGAACCAGGGCTAAATGTTTGGCTAACAGCCGTTCACTCCGAATTTGATGCCTTGGTCAAAGTTCCTAATCTTGATTTTGCTATTAGTTCCGATGGAAGCTATCAAGTACAAAAAAAGGGTGGTACTACTGGTCAAACACTTTCCACCGTTATGGAAGTGATGACAGGTAATGAGACTGCTCGTCAAATGTATGATGCCGCCCAATCACGTGCCGGACAACCAATTTCTGCTCCGCTTGATTTATCTACAATCAAAGTTTATGAACAGTCACTTCAATCAAATGGATTAGAAGATATCTTAATCGCAAAAGGTGGTAAAACAATTATTTTAGATGCTACTCCCAGGTTGATCGAAGTTGGCTTAGGTGAACTTGCTGGTGCCCAAATTATAGGTGAAGCCACTCCTATGTTTACTCCTCGTGAAGCATTTGGAGCAAATAGTGCCAGACAAGCAATTAACGATATTGTCACTACCACCAATTTATCAAAATCAGAATATCTTTCGCTTCGTGAAAAAACCGCCAATCAAGGTAAGCAATTACAACGATCTTCAAACAATTCACTTGCTTTTGATCAGTTAATTGAACTAAAAATAGAGTACAGTCGTCTATCAAAAAACGAACCAAACAACCCAAGGTTAGGTGAAATTCAAAATCAAATAAATGATTTAAATACTAAATTACCAACTGTAAACAGCAATGATTTAAACAATTACGTAGAAAACATTACTGTTTTAAGAAGCTCCCAAAATTCTCACGAAAATGTCCGTATTTTAAACAATGAAACTAGTACCTTAATTTCCGATATCTCAACTGCCATCGATACAAAATTTGCCTCTCGTGATCATCATATTATTAATCCCGATGCCAACGATTTTAGGGTAATTATTAGAGGCAATCCCAACCAAGAAATTTCATTTACTTCGATTGATCAATATAAAGCCTATGTTGAAAAAGAATATTATTCCAACAATGCTCCCAAACATCCGAGTGATTATGTGTTGGAAGTCCAACATCGTGATACCGGTCTAAATCTAAAATATGATGCAAATTCTCATTGGATAATCGTCAACGATGTTACTACCACCAGTCAATCTGCCACTCAAGGTACAGGTCGCGACCGTTTTTATGCCGAAATTGAACGCAAAATGGGTGAAGCCGGAAAATCACCATCGGTTAATAACTATGAATCAGATATTCGCGCCTTTTTGCGTGAAAATCCACAATTAGGTAGTGCTGAATTAATTGGATCTGATCAAATTGTTGTCGGTGCCAAGTCAGGCAGTTTATCTAGCACCGATTTAAAACAAATTTATGATCAAAATCAACTTGCATCCGAACAAAATACTCGTCAACAAACCAAAATAGCCGAAATCGACATCAAGGTAAAAGAAGCTATTTTAGAGGCCAAAGATATTGAAATAGCTAATGTTGAGGCACAGTACAAATTTAATCCTCTTGACGTTGTCTTAGGTGGCAAACAAAAAGCTTTAGTTGAAATCAATACTCGCTACGATGGACTTATTGGTGAATTTAGTCGAGAATCTCAAATTCGTTCCCAGGCTATCAATGAAAATGGTGCTCATGGTGGATTATCTCTTCGAAGTTCATTTGAAGTAGGTCAAGAGAAAATAAAACAAGTCGCCGAAGTTCTCAAAACCAAAGTTCCATCAGGGTACTCAGAATATTCGTCCAAGTGGCAAGTTGGTGAACAATTGCCTCCAGGCGACAGTGTTACTGGTATTAATTTTGCTCAAAGCGCAAATTTTGAGGCTCGGCGCACAAAAGCAAATAGCTTAATTGCGGTATATGGTTTGCTTGAGAAAAATTATACGGCCAACGATTTCCCTTCAAACAATAGACGTGGAGCTCAAACACTATCCGATACCGTAACAACAACCACTGCTTCAACATCAAAATCATCAAACAAATCTCCCATTGCAGGACTGTCGGTTTTATCGGTGTCTCCTTATAAAAGTATTTACACTAATACTTTTTCCCCTGTTTTATATATAAATTATTTGTTAAATACTAATTCATACCAAAACTCACCTCAGTATCAATTGACCCAACTAAAGGCAAAAATAGATGCCGGTCAATTATTTACCAAGACAGAATTAGACCAAGCTTTGGGTAAAATAAAAGGACTCACTCCTCAGCAAATTTCCATTATAAAAAATGGTTCAGTTGCTCAAGGGTTGGCCTCAGTTGTTCCTGTTACCAACAATTCTAATCAAAATAATGCCCGTTCCCAGGCGGTTGTTGCTGCTGCCAGACAAGGTGTTGCCAACATTCCCTCAACAATTACAACAGCAAAGCAAGTCGAAGAGCATGTCATCACCGTCCTCGCTACTCGTCAACGAGCCATCGCCTCGGGTATTCCATTCGAAGAAGTATCCAAAATTTCTGATCTCACAATTCTGAATCAATTAATCGACGAAAAAACCTCCCTTATCAATAATCCTCAACCCCTCCCTACCCGTGGACTTACAAACAGCTCAAATTTAAATTTAAACCAAGGTAGTATCGACTTTTTAAATCAAATCCGCCAAAAAGCCAAGACACAGTTTGGAAAGGATTTTTCAATCATTGAGCAAAATGCTGTTGATGTCGTTATCGAACTTCGAAACAACACCCTTCAAAATCGCAGTCAAAATGAAATTCTCTCCGACGAGGAACAAGGGATTTTAACCCTTTCCAATATGATTAGGTTCTTTACTAGTGAAAATTTATTAAACCTAAATCAAGGTGACGATCCACAACAAGTTGGGGCCGTAATTAATTATTTAATTACTCGTCAAAAATCTATTGACAAGCTTCGTCCTATTATTGACAAATCATATCAAGGTATTAATGCGCTTATCAAAAAATATTCAAGTAATTTCAAGCAATCGGCGGTCACATTTAATCCATTATATTTAAATATTTTATTCCTTGACTCTGATCAAACGAAACAAATTCATGGCAATGAAAAAAGCGCGGGCTTCTATGCTCAAGAATTTAATCTTCTTGTTCTAAAAGATGACGACAGTTTTAGTAACTTTCAATATCAATGGTTCATCGACCATGAATTAAATCATCATTTAACTCAAAACAATTCATTACTATCAGCTTTATACGCAAATATCCAAAAATCAAATATACTTTCTCCTTTAAAATGGAATATTTTACAATGGTTCTCGGCAGCTACTCCATTCGATCTAAACAAGTCTAAGTGGTATTCATTTATTTTCGAAGGACATAACGAGTTATTAACTTATTATACTCAACAGACTAGGAATATTGAAAACAGTTTACCAGTAATCAAAGCAAGTGAAATTTCCCAAAGAATTGGTCAAACCTTAGAATATAATGCATCATTTGAAGTTTTTGAATTTGAAATTAAACAAGATTTAATTAGAAAAGGTTATTCTGAAACTGATGCAATTAAGCTAATACTTAGCTTAGGTCCAAAGGGTTATCAACCTCTTGTTGACGCTCTTGGTGGTTGGAACAAATTTTTCAATTACTTCAAAAAATATGAAAATATTGCCCTAGGTTTAGAAAATAATAATCAGCAACTTCTTCCCACCTCGGCTTTAGCCCAACCACAAAAACAATTAATTCTTGATCAAGAATTTATCAAACTTAACGAGGAGGCTCGACAAGCAGGTCTAACTCGATTCAATGGCGAAACCAACGAAAATTTAAGAAACAGAATATATGATGTCAATGTATTTATGAATGATCTGTCAATGGCTACAGTTGATAGAGAAACTCAAGATGATGCATATCAGCTAATAATCGATGCCCAAAAAGCCGGAATCAATTTTTCTAACATAAATATGACACCTAGTTTTAAAAAATATTATGAAAAAGTAATCTTATTGCAAGATATTCGAAATATAAGATTAAGTGGTCGGTTTCCAAATTTGTATCAAATAATTTCTGTGGATATCAGAGCTTTTAAGACAGGTCTTGCTGCCGACAGATTTGGGGAAGTGTTTAATGTAGTCAAAATCTATTTTAGTACCCATTCACCTCGATCAATAAGTACCGGTCTTGTCGAATCAACTTTCCAAAGGATAGGTGCCAGTTCTAACGGTTTTGCAGACCTATTTAATGACTATATTATTTCTCCCACACCATGGAATCCTAATTACGGTTTTGACAAGAGAATAACAGAATTAGTTATGTTATTTATTCGTTTTTGGGTATTTCCACCATTATCAGCTGTTGATATTTGGCAAGGGATCTCTGACTATCGAAGTGGCAATTTTAGTTTTCTTCCTCAAAACACCACAACAAACAGTAATAACTTTTTTGACACCAACTTTCCTGCCCCTTGGCAAAAAAATATGAAATTTATGGAGCGTTACGATTCATTTATTGTAATTATTTTTCATCAAATGGCACTAACCATCATTTCTCCTTATGCTATTTTGATTGATGTTACTCATCTTGTAGTTGATATATATCAGGGGAATACTGACTTTAGGATGATTTATCCTCAATTTATTGATTTTGTTTATGACATTAGGGGTATACCTCGCAACGTTAACATTTCTAAATGGACTATAACTTCCGATCTCGCTATCGCTCGTAACGAGGCTGTCGCAGCTGGTATCCCTCGCTATGTTGCCAATCAACACACTTCAGTTGAAGAGTTAAAGAGAATAACAGACGAAAAAAATGTTGAAAACTATATTGCCTCAAAAATGCAGCCACCTATAGTTTCAGCCACAGTTAGGCCACTAATTATCACCAACCAAGCAGGTCGAGATGTTATTGATAGTATAAAAAGTCGTCTTCCTCAACGATCATCAACACCCATTGCCCCACCAACAAGAATAAACACCAGTGGTTATATAAACCTACGTAAATTAGCTCGAGAGAGGGGATTTTCAAATTCCCAAATCAATCAAGCCAATACAATTCAAAAATTAGTGGATTTGTTAAATAACAAATCACGTCAAAATGAATTTACTCCACAAATTACATCTCGTCTAAAAGATTTTTTCAAAAATAAATCAAAAGACATCTACGGCAATTTTGTCGGAACTCTTAGAATTTATTTAATCCGTTCGAAAGATTTTTTCAAAACTTATTCCCCTCGTATCTACATGTCAATATTTTTAGAGAACATTTCTTTCGATACAGGAGTAGATTTTGATGTCTATGGTCAATATTTTGTAGATTATATTTTTGCTCCATCGCCATTATATTTTGGTAATAGTTATGCCCAAAGACTGGCTATGATTATTCCTCGGATGTTTATTTATCCCATCGCTCCTTATATGGCCATTGTCGATGTTTGGCAGTCACTATCTGATTTTTCAAACGCACAAGCAACATTGTTACCATCTTATGACAAATTTACATTTAACACATTTGTTTCTCTAATTTTGCCAGCTCCATGGCAACAGCAACTTTCTCAAAATGATCAGGTAAATCACTCTGTTTTTCTTATAGGTCGATATTATTTTTTCCCTCCATTAATTGTTGTGGATGCCGTTCACTATTTTATCGATTTGTATTTAGACAAAGCGATTCCTTTGTTCGTTTATCCTGATTCAATTTTAGTTGATTCAAATCTACTTCCTTCAATTCCTGGCTCTAATGAATTTGTTACTACCAGGAAAAACGCCAGAGATATGGGTATTTCTGCTTTAGATATAAATAAGTGTCAAGATACAGCTTGTATTCAGAATCTAGTAGCCATTCGTTTAAATACCTCAATGTTAGGTGAGGAAATTAGAGTAAAAGAAATATTAAAAGACCAGCCTCAATTTGACAATGGATTTTTTGAAATTACCCCTGATCATCGCAATCATATTTTAGACGAGCTAAAAAAATACCCCGAGCGCACACCCATTCAGCAACAAAAAATTGCCCTCCACGCCATCCGTGTTTTATCTTCACTTGACCCAACAGGTTATATATTAACTTCGTTAAATAACATTTCAAAAATTAATCGTTCTGATCTTTTACATCCCGATGAAGCTGATTCTGTTATTGCTTCACTCATACATATATTAAAACAATACAGTGAAGATGCTTTGCTAAAGTCGTCAGATATCCAAATACAAAATACAATAATTGCTGCCGTTGTTGCCAAAGAATCTTATAAATTTGACATGCCCCAGAAGATGAAAGCTACCTTTATTCGTCTGATGGAATCTTATACTCTAGGTTATAAATACGATTCCAACGATGTCCGTGACCCAATAAATAATTTAGTTGTTGTAAAAACAGGTGAAAAACATCTTGCTAATAAATTAGGTGGTGGGGTAATAAATATTGAAGCAAAAGGTCATAATGACGAGCAATTAGGATCATCTGCATTCCACGAAGAGATACATGTAAAAATGTTTAATATTTTCTTTCAAACATTTAATAGAGATTACTCACTCCCTGAATTAATGCAAAATTATGATGAAATAGTTGATGAGGCATTAACTATCTTACATTCTCGCAAAGTTGGAATAGATCCAAATCTGATTACCTCTTATTATGTTCAATATTCTCATGATCTATCAGTAATTTTAGACTCACTTCAAAAACAAGGCAAACTTAATTGGGATGACGAGGCTGATCGAGAAAAATTATTTATGATGAATTTTAATGGCGATCTCTCCCCATTGATGGAAATGTATGCCAATGGTGATGAAGCCTTGGCAAAAAGATTGATCGAACATTTCTCTCCCATAAAAAATGAAATTTTTGCAGATGATTTTGATGGTGACTATTCACAAATAGAACGTCAATTTTTACAAGAAAGTTCCACTCTTGGTTTGGACAAATTATATAAACAAAATTTTAAAGTAGCACCTTCTGAGAATGTTTTAGACCTCCAATCGTTACAAAACGACGGTATTAGATATGGCATTTCACCAAATATTGTTAATGCCTTAACTTCGGACCAAGAAGTTGAGAATCTAATTACAAACTATTTAAATGTTGAGGGAGAAAGAACTAATTTAATCCGAGAAACAGGTGAGAGTAACGATGCTTTCTTTGCTCGTATTAATACAGCCAATAATCGTCGCACACAATCAAATCCTTCAATTCAAAAACAAATTAATGATACAGATCATGCAATAAATAATATTACTGCAGGGTTAAAGGTGGTTTTTGACCAAATGGCGGAGAATCTTAGTGTGGTCGAAAATATTGGTCGTGCATCCATCGAATCTGATGTTGCTGTTGATCCTGTTGTATGGGATTCTGATGTTGCAAAATTTACCAAACCACAAACATCTCAAAAAAGTAAACCACAAATAATAGAAGGTGAATTTATGTCAGACGACAAATGTTCCCCTGGATATTCTGGTTGTAGTGTTCGTTCCAAAACGGTCGAGTCAGTATTAAAACAAGCCCAAGATAAGGCAAATAGCGGTGATATCGCTGGCGCTTTAACTTTAATTGATAATGTTCGAAAATATATCAACAGTCATGATTATCAAAACAATTTAACTCAAGCACAACAAAATAGTGACGTCGAAATTAATCATTTTTCAATTGTCAAAACAGCGGCACAGCAAGACGATGCTCTTCTTGCCATTACTCTAGCCCTAGAGGAAATAAATAATATTAACAACCGTACTGACCTCACCCCTGATCAAAAAAATATTCTAAATCAAACCGCCACCGAACTACAAAGCGAACAACAAAACATTCAAAACACCCCCGTCTCCGAATCCTCACCCTTCGAATGGGCTCAAACCTATTTCCAACGCTTTTCCACCACCATCCGCCGCCACACCTCACCCCTATTTTCTAGTTCAAGACAAAAAGAAGATGATCGCATCGAAAAACTCCAAGAAACTAGTTTGTCATCAGCTGCGGCATTATTTACACACAAATTAATTGAGAACGAACCTATCGATCTATATATGAGTGAAATGATATCTCATAAATTAGTATATTTACCTCCAGTAAAATCAGAAGTAGTTCAGCGACTTCATTTATACCAAGAAATAAAAGTGCTCTTTGACATATATCCAACAATTAATTCGATAAATATTAGAAACGACAACGATGATTTTTCGAGTATTTTTTCTCGGACCGAGTTAGGACAGCTAATTGCAGAGATAGATAAATTGCAGGAGGAATTATATAAGTTAGTTTCCCAAAATGATCAATCAATTGTTACTCCAATATCTGGGGCAAAAGTTATTGGAGGTAGATATATTATTTCTGAAAAAAATAATCAAGCTGAAGGTGGACAAGGTGTTGTATCACTTGCTTGGGATATGGTAAATCAAAAAACAGTTTCTATTAAAATGTCCACTCTTCGAGACACGATTGCTCAAGAAGCGAAGTACACGGCAAGTCTCAAATTGATGAAAACTCCCTATGTGTATGATCTAGTTACGGATGAAGACGGAACCAATTATTTTGTTATGGACTATATTTCTGGTCCAACTTTAGTTGAGTATCTTGACGTAATTGGTGATGAAATTAATAATGATCAAAAAATCATTATATTACGTCAATTTGCAACCGAAATAGACATTCTTCACAAAACATATGTCAACGGAATTGCCCAATATCACGGTGATATGAAACCAAGTAATTTAATTATTCATCCTACTGGACTGGTGCTTATAGATTTTGGACTTGCTCAGCCACTTAATGAAGGGGGACTACAGGGAACACCCAAATATAATATCTCCCCGAAACAAATTGATAGTGGACTTATAACCCAAGGTAACGATTTACGAGCATTTTCTATTATTGCCTATGAAGTAATAACAAATTATCAAGCTTTTAATTTAGACGAAAAGAATTTTGAAAGTCAAATTTTGAATAATGAATGGGATCCCCGACATTTACTTCAAATGTATGTGAATTCTCCAATATATCCTGAGCTATTTACCTTTTTTGATGATTGTTTTGGTCAAAAAAACAACATTGATCAGCGTTTTCCCACTGCAGAATCACGAATTCAGTATTTAGAATCAATGTTAAAACAATATTCAGTCCCAAAAGTCAGTCAACCAAGCCCAAAAAGTTTAAATTCTGATGATACAAATGTTACTAGACTTGATTTTTCAGAATCCCAAAAAAATTTAGACATTGAAATATTTCAAGAAAGCAATTTGAATGTTATCTCTTCAGAATCTTTAAAAACAACACGTGCCGAGTTAATTTCAAATGGCAAAAACTTAGGTTTTTTTATTCTTAAACAGTTACGTTCAATTGAAGCTGTTAGAAAATATATATCTGATTATCAATTTCTAAAAGACAATGGATTTCCCCTACCTTTAGAAGTTTTTGTTTTGCCCGGTCGTGAGAACACAATTGCTGCCACAGATTTAACGAATAATGGAGAATTTGATATATATTCATACAATTCTCAGGATATCGATATACCAAACATTACAAAGATTTCAAATATGGAAGAAATCGAGGTTCAATTAAATGAGGTTGCAAAAAAAGCTGATTCTCTTAATTTAATTATTCCAAATGATGCATATTTTATTATCATCAACAAAAACACAGGTATAGCTCGTGTGTATATAGGAGATCTTGGAAGTGCCAATACAACAAAGTCTGATGCGATAAGTAGATATGGGTATACTGCTACTGACACAACTCTTCGGCTGGTAAATCAATATATTGTTACAATCAAGTCAATAATGGGGACAAACGCAACAAAATCTCTCCTCCTCCCCACCTCCACACAATAATACAAAACAAATTATTTTCAACAGACACAATTTAAAACTGCTAATCACTTTTCATTCAATCTTGACCCTGAATCCAATTCATGTCATCATCATATATGCTAGAAACAACAAATTCACCTATTATCGACAACACCAAGGTACGTTTTAACTCGTTTCTCGGTTCAAAAGTTTTATTTGTAGTAAAAATTATTTTCGCCGTCATTCTTGTTGCTTTTATATCTGCTTTTGGCTCAGGTCTATTAACTGCCATTAACCCACTTTTCGATCCAACCTCAGCTCTTGCTTATTTTGTTTTAGCCTACTTTTTGGGTAATTTATATCATCTTAACCAAAAACAAAACACTATTTATTTTGCTACCAGCCTTTTTCTCAGTTACTTTGCTTCATTTGTCTCAGGCTCACTTTTTCTTCTCTTAATTATTCCCGCCTTAAAACTTGCTCGAGTCATTTCCACTTCAGAGATAAAACAAATCTAGTTTATCTTGTCCACATACAATATTGTCCCCGAAAATTGTCCCGTTACCGATATCTTTTGCTTCAAATAGCTATCCAAGCTAAGCTTATTACTGGTGATATTTACGATTCCTTCATCAGTCTTCAGCAAATATTCCTCACCCACCTTCATTGTCACTGTTCCTGTTTTTGTCACTGTCGCGTCTGCTTTTTTAGTTTCACCACAACTACTTAACAATAAATTACTAAATATAATAATTATTAATAATAAAAATTTTTTCATAATTTTTTAAAGTCCCTCTTGCCTGCCCGCCTCTGGAGGGTCAAAGAGGGATTTAGGGAGATTGAAAAACTAATTTATGACTTTCCGTCGCCACTTTATTTTCTAACATCCATTTAAAAACTTCTTTAGTTATATTTTTTATATTACCGTCGGTCACAATATTAAGTGTCAAAGGCGCCTCATAGCTCTCCACCACAAACCCTTTACCTGTGTATGGCAGTGAATTAATAAGTGGATAAACAGCTTCTTCTTGTGGCTTCTCAGTTGGTGTTGGCATTACTGTTGGAGTGATCATTGTTTCAATCTGTGGTTCTACCCATTGATAGTTTCTATATCTAAACCTGGTTAGCCCCATCAACACCGCAATAAATGCCAAAAATATAACTAGTCGTAATCTGTACAGCTCTTTAATCATTGTTTTTTATTACCCAATATTTGTCAGATATAAAATTATACCCTGTATCCATCTTCCATTGTAAAAAAGTTGGCATATTTTCTGTTTTAATTGTCACTTCAAATTTATCACTTCCGTAATTATAAATTATTTCAAAATAATCATTTTTTAAAGGACACTCGTTTCTCAAGATGTTTATTAATGACATCAATTTATATTGATCATCTTCCAAAATAGTTTTCATTGCGCCTGTGTCCGACACTAACGGTGTTTTATCCTGTGTTGGCACCAAAACCACTGATGCCGGAATTGTCTTAATTGTTTTTGGAACAATCACTGTTTTTTTTGCCGGCCAAAAAATAACTACTAAAGCAAAAACCAAAACCACTCCTCCAATTATTATTAAAATTTTATTTTGCTTTGTCATTTTTAATCCTTTTTAAGTTGAACAGGTAAGCATTCCCGAAGAGTCTTAACTTGACCAGCTTTTATTCCCCCCTCAGTCACAAATGGAGTTGAGTTACTATAATACGGGTCTTTTGTGATTAATTTACCTCCCTGTACAGCAACGACAACCAGTATGTGACCGATTGTTCCCCCTCCACCACCAGTGTACGAATCAGACAAAATAACCACCGCTTTTCCCTGACATATCCAATTAGCTATATCTTTTTGAGAACAAGCACCCACTCCTCCAGAGTTAGCAATTCCATGTTTTGCCAATGACTGTTTTACTTGGCCCAGACTTGATCCGTCACCTGTCATGTTTCCAAAAGGCGATCCCGATTCAAAAATAACCGTATCTGGGGTAAGACTTCCATTTATTGACCTTAAGATTGATGAAGTTGAGCTTGGTCCACAACCCGCACTACATATTGTTCCACCTCCGCCAGGAAGTGTCTTGTTGGACCATGACTGTCCGCACTGTTTTGTCGATACAACTTGACTAGCGACACTACATTCGCCCAAAACTATTTCTCCCACCAATCCTGGGGCATTTGGGTCATAAGCACTTTCACCTGGAATCCCCACAAAGTTACCTTCACTATCTACCGGTCCACTACACACCATCACCGTTCCATCGGCAGCTACAAATTCATTTTCCCCCTCAGCCACCACTCCGGTTGTGTTTCCTCCGCAATTTTGCCCACCAGGTGTTCCACTGTGAATGTTTGCTGGTGGTGATCCTAATCTACTCCACGAGTCCATCAAATCGACCAAATATTCTCTACCTGTAACACCATCTACAATTTTATCTGGGTCACATTCACCAGTCAAAAAATTTGTTGAAAATGCCAACCAATATTTATTTGGATCACTAGCAATTTTCGGATCATTTATGCATGCTGTTGCCGGATCTAGTTTCAAAAACTCGGTTATTTGATCGTCAAAGTTATTGTGTTTTTTGTATACTACACCAAAATCAGAAGTGTCTTTAAATCTTTCATAATTACTTGCTCCTGATTCATGTAACCATGTCCACAATGCATATTCTGGAACAATTCCTGCGCATTTAGCTTTGTTTACCACATCATTAAAGCATTCTCTTGCGTAGTTTTTGCCAATATTAGCATTCCAGTCATCGGCAAATTTTCCAAAATCTTCTTTTGAAATACCAATATTTGCTTCAGGTGCATTTTGATTACAGTTTATTTCACCACTCGACGGTGCTGGTGTCCCCGCATCTTCTTTTGGTTGGCAACTTCCTCCTGCCCCCTCGGGTGGGGGAGGGACAAGTGAGGCAATCTTTGGCATCGTAAACAACATGTTGTAAGCCAAAGTTCCCACCACAAAACTGACAATTACCGGAGTAACAATCGCTGTCATAGCACCCAATCCTGCAGCCAAAATTGGTCCTGAAAGTACCGCCAAAAAATTCACTATTAATGCTCCTCCAAACATTAGCCCATTAAAACCTAGCTGCGCTACAGTCCCCACACTTTTTCCAAACCAATTATTTCCAAAAATATTAGTAAAAAAATCTCTTACACCCCACAAAAAATTTATTTTTGTTATTCCTTTTATCCAATCGGCTAATTTATCATATATTTTATAAGCACCATAAATCATTGTTATTACAAGTGCTACGACGATAATAATTTGGCCTAATACTGGTACGCCTGACCAAGCGGCCAAAGTAGCCGAAGCTGTAGTAATTCCTTCGACCCCAGCTGCACCTTCTAATGCTCCAGCCCCTGTAACGATTAACTTAAAAATAGAAATAGCACCTGGAATCATGCCTTGTTCAGCCACTATAATATTCGATCCCTGTAGAAAAGTGACCATCGCCGCGCCTCCAATCAAATCACTTGTCCCCACTAACAATTTATTTACCCCGGGTATCTTCATTCCTAAATTAATTAGATCAATTTTAGCCTTTGACATTCTCTGCATCGCCAAAAAAATTTTAGCGGTAGCAGGATTGCTTGCAATTTTTGCCGACAATTCTTCGATACCTACTCCTAATTTTGTTCCTGCCAACACTCTTTTTCCAAAAACAGAAAGTTTATTTGTCTTGCTGACTAAGTTATTAAATTCTTGAGGTGATTGATATGCACTATCCAAAACTACTTGAATTTTATTAATCAAACCGTTACTTCTACCTACACTAATTCCATTATCCTTTTCTAATTTTATTTGTGCATCATTTCGCGACTTACTTGTTCTTACATCGGGATTAGAAACATTATGAAATTTAATCAATATTTCTCTAACTTTTTCAAGCTCTCTTGCGTCTTCTTTTGTATTTATTTCTATTTTAAAAACATCAATTTCTTCATTAATCTCACTGAGTTGGTTTTGTCTAATTGTTTTTGGATTTTTTTTAATAAACTTTTCAGTTTCCAATTCAATCAATTTTGCAAGAACAGGGTCCATATCGTCGGGTATCTCCATCTTTCCGCTGTCGCCCGAAATTGCTTTTTTAACTTCTATCTTAATAATATCTTTATAATTACCAGTTTTATTTGCTGTTTCTTCAACAAAATTATCTACTCTAATTTTTGCATTTACAGTTTTTGCTTCATCCAACACTGCTTTTGCCTCTTTAGTTGATATCTTTTCATTTTTAGCTATTAAAAGAATTTCTTTTTTCTCGTTTAATATTTCAAAATTCAAAATTTCCAAATTTTTCAATTCTCTGGCAATTTCCAACTGTCTCTTCATCATCCTTGCCACATTTCCCCTTTCAACCTGTTCTGTGTTGGCTATTTGGTCAATTATTTGGTCCCTTTCTTTGTCGCTGGTGGCTTTTTCATATGCTTCAACCAATTCTTTTATTTTAAGATAATTGAGTCTATTTTCTGGTTCATCTTCAACCTCTTTAATTTCACTTTCTAGTTCTATTATCAATTCAATTTCTTTTTCACGATCTGTCAGTTCGTCTTTTTTGCTGATTTCTTTACGTTCTGCTTCTAGCTTATCTATAAAACCTTCAATCCTGTAATCTAAGTTGAGTTTGTGTCCTCCATTTCTAATTTTGATTAATTCATCTGCAATTTCAATTAACCTGTATATGTTTTTTTCACTTTGAAATTCTTGTGATAATTTTTCAATTTGTTTCAATAATAGTATTTCTTTAACTGTACTTACTGCCAAAGTAGACAGTAGTTTGCCTACTTCATCAGGGTTTTCAGTGTTATTTATTCCTTGTTCTTCAAAAACATACTTAATTATTTTTTGTAGTGTTGGATAATCACTTATATGTTCGCCCCTTTGAGATATTAATTTTATTGCCTCGTTAATATCTGCCGGCGAACTGTTCCACGAAATAGAATTAATGTCGATCATCCTCAAAATTATACCTAATTCCCAAACAACTTGTCATAATCCATTTTCTTGTCCTCGGGTTTCTTTTCTTCTACTTTAATTTCTTCTTTTTTCTTCATCAGCTGTGCCGGTTGTGGTATTTTTACCTCTTCGTTTTGACTTGGAAATATAGGTGCAGTTGGCAAAGGGGGCAATTTTGGTGCTTTAAATAATTCTTGATATTTTGGTAATCCACCAAAATTACTAAATGTTCCGCTTAGTTTTTTCTCTTCAGCTGCTACTTTTTCTGCCTCTGCCTTTTCAATCTCAACCTTTTTACTATGAGCTTCAATTTGCAGTTTTTCCTCTTCTTCCATCAATGCAATTCTCTTTTTTAAATCAATTTCAATATCTGACTCTTCCACCTCAACCACTGGTCTAAACGACGATGGCTTATTCTCCTCCAGCTTTATCTCTTCTTTTTGTTCTACTCCCTGCCCTGCCTGCCCGCCGTTCAGGAGGGTCAAGGGAAGGGTCGGGGAAGGGTTTAAAACTATTTCTGTTTTTACAATCGGCTCTGCAACTTTAATTTCTTCTTTTGCTTCTATTTTGACCGCCCCTGTCAAGGGGAGGTGTTCCGGCTCTACCGGAACGGAGGGGTTTTGATTAGGTTCTTCCTCAATTATTGGTGGTAGTATGTTTTTAACTTCATTTTTTTTATTCTCAAGATTTAGTTCAAATGCTGCCTTATTTTTCATCACATCCTCAGGATTTGAGGTAATCAATTTATGTTCTTCTTCCGAAGCAATTACTTTTATAGCCACATGGTTTTGTCCCGCAAAAAATATTCCCTCACCTTTGTCGGCAGTCAACAATAACTGTTTTTCACCTTCAGATAGGTAAAAAGTGTTACCAATTAAGTCAATAGCCGCACTATGTTGTTTTAACAAAATTTGTATCGAGCTGTTGGTAACAATTTCTTTTCCGTATGGAGTTTCCAAGAAATCATCAACGTCCTGAGTAATCGTTGTGACTCCCAAATAATATTTTCGTCCTCGTTTGACAATTCCTCGCAAAAATGAGGCCGAGTCTTCAAATTGCATCAAATACCACGCCTCGTCCACCACCAATATTCTCTTTTTTAATTCTTTTTTAACAACTGTCCAAATGTAATCCAGCACAATATGCATGGCCACAGGACGCAATGACTCTTCCAAGTTTCTAATTCCAAAAACCACAAATTTATTTTTCAAGTTGACTGTAGTTTTTTGATTAAAAATACCAGCAAATGAACCTTTGATGTATTTTTCCATTCGAGCCGCCAAATTTTGAGCTCTTTCGTTTTCCATACCAATCAATGCTTTGTACAAATCTTCGACCAAAGGTGGCTCACGTGTTTGAGTCTCAGGATCAGGAGTTATTCCTTTGGCTTTATAGGCTTCCATAACAGCCCTATCTAGTACCGATTCTTCCATAGGATCCATCGCTCCCAGCATTATTTTAAACATTTTGTGGAGGGTCAAAATCTTGTCGTTTAATGCGTTTTCACCCTCTTCTACTGTCAGTGACAAATCAAAAGGATTAATTTTTGAATTTTCCCCAAAACCAAAGGCAATATATTGTCCCCCCACCGATTCCGCCAATACTTTATATTCGTTTTCTGGATCAATAACAATAATTTCTGTTCCAAACATCAGTGATCTCATTACTTCTAGTTTAATCATGTACGATTTTCCCGCACCAGCCGAGGCAAAAACTACCGAGTTATAATTTTGCATTGAAAATCTGTCAAAAATAACCAGTGAGCCATTGTGTTCATTTATCCCAAACATTACGCCTTTATCATCAGACAAGTCTGATGATACAAAGGGAAACGTTGTCGCTAGCGATGTTGTATCCATGTTTCGTGATATCGCCAATTTATCATCACACAGTGGAAGGGTTGTAACAAATCCTTCTTCCATTTGCAATGTCGCTTTTTTAGAAATTATCATTATCGACCCCAATGCAGCTTCCAAATTTTTTGTAGTTTTGTTAAGTTCTTCTCGGGTAGCAGCTTCGACAGTTACATACAGTCCAAATTGGAAAAATCTTTCTTCTCCTTTTACCAAGTCGGCCTGCAAAGTCAAAGCGTCTTCAAGTTTTGCCTGAGTCGAAGGATTTACCACTTTTCCTCGTTGAATATCAGTACTAATTTCTGCCTCCATTTCTGCAATTTTGCGTCGCAAATCATCCAAAATTTCTTTTCCGTCAGTTGGGTAAATATACATCGCCACTCTTTGTGAAGCATCAAAATTAATTAATCCCGAAAGCCAATTAAGTCCCACAAATCGAGGATAACCCGCCACAAAACATGTTCGATAATATTTATTATCAATTCTTATGTGATCAAAATCAACTTCCAATGCCGATGGTGCAATAATGTCTTTGATCGAGACCAATCCTTCCACAAACGGCTTTGTTCCTGCTTCACCCTCCGTAGCCGAAGGCGTCGGCTGGACCGGTGTGGTTTCAACTTTTTTCTTTTTAAATAAATCTAATATATTTATCATTTCTTTGTTGTTACCATTGGGGCAGTATAATTAACATTCTGCATTTTTTGATTATTGGCACTATCTTCATTATATATTTTATATAACAATTCTATTAGTTCTTTTGTATTCATCGATTTAATTTCTAACCCTAGTCGTGAAAAAAGTCGAGCCAAATGTTCTTTTTTTGGTTCCAGCGATGCCTTTGCTTTTTCGACAATATATTCCTTTTGAAAAGGCAGTCCAACATCTTTTTTTCGAGCCTGAGGTATTATCGACCCAATTATTTGATTTCCAGCTGTTTTTAATCCTAGTTCTCCCGGTAAAAAAGGTATCACAATATAAAAAGTTTTTGACAAGACATCGTTTCTTTTTACTGTTTCTTCAATAAATTTTCTATACGAAGCAATTCTATTTTTTAGCAACAAATTTTCCTGCTCCGCTTCCGCTTTTATCAAATTAGCCAAATACACTCCTACATCCTTAGCTGTTGAATGAATTAATATCTGAATTGGGAAATTTAACGAATTTAATATGCCCCCATAGGCAAATACCATTGCTGATTGTTCTTTTTCCGATAACAAATCAAAGTTTACCGATGATACCTGCATAATCATTGCCGCTCCGCCGTCTTTTAGCAATACAATTCCATCAATAATATCCTCCACTGGCAAGTGGTCTTGAGTACTTCCTTTTATAGAAATTCGAACGGGATCAATAGGCATTGATTAATAATAAACTATTTTGCTGTTATTTTGACGGGTTGGACAATTTTTCCATCCAAAGCAAGTTTGACTTTGTCAAAAGATAGACCATCTTTTTCCGTGACAATTAAATAATCTCCATTTGTCATTTGAGTTGATGTTTTAAATTGACCTAATGAATTTGTTCTCATAACTCGACTTGGATTACCCTCGACATCTTGTATTTCAACTATCGCCTCAGTCACAATTTTACCCAAATTATCCAAAACCATTCCCACAATCAAATTTGGCAGATCAGGGATATTTGGCATGGGTATTTGTCCAAAAACTATTTCTCCAGTAGCCGTATCCTTTTCCCTTTTCAGATTCAATCCTGGCTTCCCCTCAATCCAACTATCCTCTACAGTTGTTTGTTTTTCACTATTATCTATTTTTTCATCTTTTATTTCTTCATTTTTTGTTTCAACGTATTTTGTTTCTTCTGTTTTTTCATTCGTAATTTGTTTTTCTTCAACCTTCTCCCTGTTTACCGAAGGCAACGATCCAATAAATTCATCTACCTGACTTTTCTTTTTGATTGGTTTGTTTTCCAACATCTCTTGTTGTTCTTTTTTCTCTGCAGCTACAATTTCAATCCAATTTTTGGCTAGGTCTATATCAAACCAATTTTTTGGTCTACTTTTTTTATAAATAAACATTGTCGGATTATAAATTGACTTCAAAAAAGCCAACAACCAAGTTTCTAGTGGTCTGTCTTGAAATGGTACAAAAGCCAAAGCCAATCCACCAATCGCAAAAAGAAAAATCAAAGGCCACTTAACAAAAAAAACCAAAGGCGCCGCATTAATTGCGACAGCTATTAAAATACCTCCAGCCGCCTTTCCAAATTGTTTCAACGTCATTTCTCCTACCAATTTAAATTCGTAGGATGTAATTTGTTGCGGTATTGGATGTTGCTCCATTAATTAATTCTACCCTAAAAATAAACTAGTTATATATTATAATCGTGACTATGAATCAACAACAATCAGGATATGCTTTTGCATTAGTTGACATGATTACCTATGGTTTACTTCCGGTTGTTTCCCATTATTTTGTCACCACAATTGACCCTCTAGTGTTTTCAGGGTCGGCTTGTGTCATTGGGTCAATTCCACTACTTTTTTTGTTAAAAAGACAAAACAAAATTAATGAACTTTTTTCAAAAATATATTTTCCGAATCTATTTAAAATGGCAATACTTTCGACGATTGGTAGTATTTTGTATTTTGTTGGCGCCAAGTTAACAAGTGGTTTAAATACGGGACTATTAACTCAACTCGAACCATTTTATGCCATGTTGTTGGGTATTTTAATATTAAAAGAGATAATTAAAAAAGAACAAATACTAGCGACAACATTAATGGTAATTGGTGCCGGCGTTGTAGTTTATAAAGGTACTTCTAATTTAAATATTGGTGATATCTTTATTTTATTTAGCCCGCTGGCAACTCAAATTTCTCATCTTTTTGCCAAAAAAGTTTATGCCGACAATTCTGACTCAAATACTGTTCCCACTGCCCGCTTATTATTTACTGGAATTTTACTTCTATTAATTTCTTTGTTAATTAATCCAACGGCGATATTACAACTCCTCTCCTTCAAGACGTTATTAATAGTTACATTTTTTGGTCTTATATTTAGATGTCTTGATTTTTATTTGTGGTATCAAGCCATTGCTAGGATTTCAGTTTCTCGGGCTTCAGCTGTAATTCCTGTAGCCGTAGCTGTTACATTTTTAAGCTCCATCTTTATATTTAAAGAATCGATTTCTGTTTATCAAATATCAGGTTTGGTCCTAATCTTGGGTGGTTTATTATGGCTATCAAAAATTAGCTTGGCCAAAATTAATTCTTGACATTATATTCCAGAACACATTACCGACGCCGGTAAGTTGATAAAGGCAGTCAAAACAAGCCCACCTCTTCCAAATTCGCTATAATTCAGTACTACCTTAATATTTTACTTTTTGTATTTCTCCCTTTTTCAAGGGGAGATTCGGCGAAGCCGAGAGGGGTTTTGAAAAATTATGCATCTTCTAATCATCGATGGTCACGCCGTTGCCCATCGTGCCTACCATTCCATCCCACCCATGAATAATGGGGGGCAACCGCTCAATGCCATTTACGGTTTCTATTCTATGCTTTTAGGGTCGATTGACATTTTAAAACCCGATTATTTATGTGTTTGCCTCGACCTTCCCGGCCCCACTTTTCGTAATGTCGAGTTTATGGGTTATCGGGCCAAGCGTGCTCCCACCGATTCTGACTTAGTTTCACAACTCAAAATTTTACCCGAAACGTTGGCAGAATCTAGTATTCCTACATTTTCCATGGGTGGCTACGAAGCCGATGATTTGATAGGCACTTTATCAAAAAAACTTTTTAAAAAGAAATTTATCAAAAAAATTACTATCATTACTGGTGATAAAGACTTAATGCAGTTAGTCAACCGCAAAGTCTCCCTTTACATGCCTATTCACGGCCTATCCGAGAGCAAATTGTTTGGCCAAGATGAGGTAAAAGAACGTTTGGGTGTTCCACCCTCACAAGTCATCGATCTCAAAGCTTTGATGGGGGACATGTCCGACAACTATCCCGGTGTTGCCGGGGTTGGCCCTGTCGTTGCTACAAATTTATTAGCCGAGTATCAAAACTTAGATAATATTTATAAAAACATCGACAAAATAAAATCAGCTGTTGCTACCAAATTAACTAAAGATAAGGATAATGCCTATATGTCCCAAAAACTGGCCACTATTATTACCAATATTCCTATTAAATTAAAACTAAAAGATCTAAAATTCACCTCAAAAAATATTTCAGCATTATCTGATTTATTTATAAAATACAATTTCAAATCACTCTCGTCACGAATCAATAAATTAAATCCCCAAAAACAAATTAAAAAAGTTGAAGTACAATCAAATCAGGAAAGTTTATTTTAAAAATTCCTTACATTGACAAAAGTTCCTTACATCACTATAATCTCCTTATGATCACACATTCAGGTACACTCACCAGTAAAGGTCAAGTTACTATACCTGCCCAAATTCTCAAATCCGCCAATCTCAAAAAAGGTCACAAGCTTTCATTTTCGTTTGAAGATGGCGTCATTCGCATTGAACCAACAATAAACATGGTTCGAAGACTCGCTGGTTCTCTTAAAACACCCAAAGAATTTGTTGGAATGGATATTGACAAAATTATAAAATTGGCCAAAAAAGAACATTTTTCAAATTACAAGTTATGATTTTTGTTGACACAAATTATTTTCTTCGTTTTTTTTTAGACGATAACTTAAGTCAACATAATTTAGCCTCAGAACTCTTTGAAAAAGCCTCACTTGGAAAAGTTGATCTATGTACAGACATTCTCGTAATACTTGAAGTCTATTGGGTGTTAAAAAAATATTATAAAATTGACAATACTTTAGTTAGACAAACTGTATTGAATATTTTGAACATGAACTTTATAGAGCTTCCAGAAAAAGCGATATTACGCGATTCATTACATAACATAGACAAATTTAATTATGATTTTGAAGATGTTTACCATTTTTTCTACTGTCAAGCCAACAAAGTTGATCAAATCGCTACTTTCGACAAAAAATTATCAAAAAAATTTAAAAATTTTATATTTAAAATTGATTAAAAATTTCAACCCCAAAATTTTGAGCAAAGCGAAATCCACCTTTGGTGGAAAAAATTCTCCCCGTATAGCCCTCGTCCATGACTACTTAAACGAATTTGGTGGTGCTGAACGTGTCCTCTCGGTACTATCTGAAATGTATCCCGACGCCCCCATTTACACGGCCTTTTACAAAAAAAATTCCACCGCTCACAAACACTTCAAAAATCGTCAAATTATACCTTCCTGGGTTCACTGTATTCCTTTTTTTAGCTCATATTTACACAGTCCTCTTCGCTTCCTTACACCGCTTATTTGGGGTAGTTTCAATTTTTCAAATTTTGATGTGGTGATTTCTTCTTCTAGTTGGTACATTACCAAAGGTTTTAAAAAGGGCCCACAAACCAAGGAAATTTGTTATTGTCACACTCCACCTCGCTGGCTTTATGGCTTTAAAACCAGTGTTGAACTTCAAAAATATTGGCCAGTTCGGGTCTATGCTCTAATTGTTGGCCATTTTATGCGACTTTACGATTTTTCCCAAGCTCAAAAAGTAGATGTTTTTGTCGCCAATTCCCAAAATGTCGCTGCTCGTATCAAGAAATTTTATCGTCGCGATTCAACCGTTATTTATCCTCCCGTCTCACTCCCTCCAATTCCAAAAGTAAAAAAACAAGATTTTTATCTGATAATTAGTCGCATCGTCGGTGCTAAAGGTCTCGATTTGGCCGTCAAAGCAGCCATTAAATTAAATCTAAAGTTAAAAATAGTTGGTGAACCAGCCGGTTATTACACAGAATACAAACAATTAAAAGAATTATCAAAATCAAACGTTGAATTCCTTGGGCGAGTTTCCGATGATGAGTTGGTAAATCTTTATGCCCAATCTAAGGCATTTTTAGCCTTATCTACCGATGAAGATTTTGGCATAACCCCAGTCGAATCCCAGCTTGCTGGCACCCCAGTAATTGCTTATCGCGGGGGTGGTTATCTCGAATCAATAATTGAAAATATAACGGGTGTCTTTTTTGACGATCCCTCAGTTGACTCTCTAATTGAGGCCATCAAAAAATTTCAAAAATTAAATCTAAAACCTCAAGATTGTATTTCTAATGCTCAAAAATTCAGCAAACAAGTTTTTATTGATAAAATCAAAAAATTAGTTAACTGATTTCATCCATTTCTCACAATCAATTGCCGCTTTTGCCCCTGCCCCTGCTGCCACTACAGCCTGACGATATATTTCATCCATACAATCTCCTGCAGCAAAAATTCCTTCAATGTTAGTCATTGAAACAAAAGTATTGTTTGTCCCCGTTATCACATAATTATTTTCTTTAAGATCAACGACTCCTTTCAAAAATTCAGTCGACGGTGTTCGTCCAATGGCTACAAATAACCCATCTACAGGCAAAACTTTTTCCTCGTTAGTTTTATTATTGATAATCTTTATCAACGTTAATTTTGAGCTACCCTCCTTGTCAAGGGAGGGTGACCCGGCCACCGCCGGGTCGGGTGGGTTTAGTTCAATTATTTCTGTATTCCATATAATTTCAATTTTTTGATTATTCATCACCAAATCAACCTCAGCTTTGGTTGCTCTAAAACTATCTCTACGATGAATCAAATAAACTTTTTTAGCCATTTTTGACAAAAAACTAGCATCCTCACAGGCTACCGCCCCACCCCCCACCACCGCCACCGTTTTGTCACGAAAAAACATCCCATCACAAGTCGCGCAGCCCGACACTCCCTTACCCATCAATTCCATTTCATTTGGCAACCCCAACCATTTTGCACTAGCTCCTGTGCCCACTATTACTGCTTTCGACTTTAAAATTTCACCATTATCCAATTCTGTTTCAAAATTATTTTTTATCGATTTCACATTTCCGTTTCTGATTTCTACCCCCAAATTTTTTACTTGTTCCTGCATCGCCATCATCAGTGTCACTCCGCCCGTACCATGGGCAAATCCAGGATAGTTTTCAACCGTTGTCGTAATCGTCAATTGTCCTCCAGGCATATTACCCGCCAACACCAAGGTACTTAACCCTGCTCTTTGGGTATATATTGCCGCCGTTAGTCCAGCCGGCCCCGAACCTATTATTATTACATCAAAATTATTTTCATTCATATATGGTATTTTACCAAGTTTAAAAATTTATAAATTAGCTTATTTTAAAATTGATTAAAAATTAAAAATTTTAAATTAAAAATTATACTTTATACTATTTCTATGGACAAACGTTCTTATCGTGTTATTTCATTTATTCTGCAACTTGCCACCAATCGGGGGCGTTTCTTTTTTTGGTTGTTTGTCCGTTTTATTTCAGCGATTTTACCATTAATTACTATCTATCAATTCTCTGAGGTCATCAAATTATTGGAAAAAAATTCACCTTTTTCCTTCATTTTATGGTCTTTAATCTGGATATTTATTGTCCGCATTGTTGACAATTTTTTACGACTTCGATCTGTGACTCAGCTCGAGTACGAAATTTCTTCGATTTCATTTGATATACACAACTTCTTTTTATCCGATCTTAAGGCCGAAACCAAATCAGAACGTCACGAAATAGTACAATCAATTCGCAATTTTGCCGATGCCTCTTCAGTTACTTTAAATTTAATCAAACAGCCGGGCATCGATTCCATTGTTTCACTCTGTCTTATTCCTCCAATTTTATTTTTTCTTGATTTTCGTGTTTTTGTCCTAAATTTTGCCTACATTTTAATCTATACTGCCATCGATATTTACACTACCCAGCGTTATGCCAAGCTCAAAGATATTTTAAATACCCACACTGAAACTTATTATGCCAAATTGCAAGAAAGCAACGATTTTGATCTCGAACAAAAATCCTGGTCTCGTCATTTTCACCGAATAACTCGCTGGGGTGATTTTGAATGGTCAGTGCTCCAAAATACAGCCGTAGTTTTTTATTCTATAATTTTGCTTTACTTAATTTATCTAGTTAGCAATGGTGACAAACAAGTTTCCGATCTAGTCTTAATCATTGGCTATGTTACCCAAACTCAGGTTTTATTAAATTCAATTACTAGTATCAAGGATTCGCTCACCGACATGCTCGTCGGCCTCGAGCGTCTGGCCAAAAACTCCACCGTCTCCGCCATTGATTTGGATGATTTGATTTAACCTACCCTGTCAAGGAAAGGTGCCCGCAGGGCGGAATGGTTTGTTCTATAATACATAATGCCCGAACTCCCCGAAGTCGAAGTTGTCAAAATATTTCTCGAAGATAAATTACTTGGCCAAACAATTTCCAATATAGAAATTTTAAATGCCAAGTCATTTATTGGGAATCCTGAGCTTGTCGAAGGAAAAGAAATAATAAAATTTTCTCGTATTGGCAAACAGCTCTCAATTCACCTAAGCAATGGCAAAATCATTCTTGTTCATCTCAAGATGACTGGACAATTAATTCTTGGTGACACCATGTTAGGCCATCCCACTAAATTTGACAAATATCCCAATAAATCAACTAGACTAATAATAAAATTCTCCCCCTCTTGTCAAAGAGGGGGTCGGGGGGAGATTTTGTATTTTAACGACCAGCGCAAGTTTGGCTGGATAAAAATTTATAATAACAATGCTGAGCTAGCCGAAGCACAACAAAATCTAGGTCACGATATTTTAGATGAAAAATTTACTCCAGAGTATTTATTTTCTCAACTTCAACGATCTAGTCGACCAGTAAAATCAGTTTTATTAGACCAACATTTTTTCGCCGGCATCGGCAATATCTATGCCAATGATGCACTTTTTTTATCCAAAATTCACCCTTCACTTTCTGCCAATAAAATTACAAAAACTCAGTCAACTATAATTCATAAAAATTTAATTTTTATTATGCAACAATCAATTCTCGCTGGCGGATCAACTATGAAAGATAATAAATATGTTCGACCCGATGGATCTTATGGCAACAATCAATTTTCATTTAGAGTTTATCAACGAGCAGGGGAACCCTGTTTAGTCTGCAAAACCTTAATCAAACGAATCGTTATCGGTGGCCGTGGTACCTTTTTCTGTCCCAAATGCCAAAAAACTAATTAAAGCTTGGCACGTCCAACATTTTTATGTATTGTCTAATTCTATCATCACTTACAATTTTTTTACCCAATATTCCAACTAAATATTCCTTAACTGCAGTTTTCAATTCTTCATGTCGCACTTTTCCCATCTCTTTCCCTGTGTCAGTTGATAACAGTCTTTTTAATAGCAATAACTTTTCAAAAACATGGTTTATCGAGGTATTAGCTTTCCGCGAGTGATCTTTATATTCTTCATCAGTTAAATTCAAGTTTGGTAAATATTCATTAATATCAGGGGATCCTTTTGAACGTCCAAATTTTAAGCATCTTTCCCATCCCACTGCTCCCATCGCCTCTAATCTATCTGCATCCCTTACAATTTCCGTTTCTTTTGTGACTTCTTTTGTAATCGAATTTGGTCCATGAAAACTTACATTATTTATCACTTCAAATATTTGGTCAATTATTTCTTTTTCAATATTAAATTTATTTAGCCATTCTAATATATTTTTATTTCCTTCAACTATTTCCTCATCAGGTTTTTTCCAATCATTCACATCATGTAGCAATGCCGCAAGTTCCACCACAAATATATTTACACCTTTCTCTCCATTTCCGATTTTAATAGCATTTTCCCAGACGTGTTTGGCATGGTCCCAGTCGTGTCCCGAGTTTTCATTAATAAACTTTTCTTTTACCAAGTTTGCAATACTTAAAACTATTGATTCATTGTTCATGTCGTAATTATAAATCATCTTTGTAATAAACCTCCACTCCGATTCGTATTCCTTACAACAACATTATTTATTTGTATTTTTATGAAAACATCATCATTGTTTCTTGTCCCCGCACTTTTATTATTTTTTGTTACCCCTGTTTTAGCAAAAGAAGGCAAGTTTAATGAACTTCGTCAAGAAGTCAAAGACAAGCGAGCTGAAGTTCGCACTGAAATCAAAGAAAAACGCGAAGATATCAAAGAAGTCCGCCAAGAGGTGCGCAATACCAAGGCTCAAGCCACCGTCAAACGTTTACGCCAAGGAATAACATCTCGTTATGAAAACACTTTAAAACATAAATCAGCCATCGAAACTCGTATAGCAAAAATCGAGGCAATAGTAGTTCCTACTCCAAAAGCAAAAAGAGACTTAACCGCCGCCAAGGCAGAATTAGCCAAATTTTCAGATGCAAAATATAAGTCTGATTTAGCTTTGTTCGATGCCAAGAGTGCTGAGGTACTTGCTTCAACCACTCCGCTAAAATTAACCCCTGAATTAAAAACTTTAGCCAAAACTTTAGATGCTGATATAAAAGCTATGCGAACCACCTTGGCTGACACCCTCCGATTAATTATCAAAGCTCGTTAAATTTTTTTACGTCACCTGTAGAGACGTCCCGGTAGACACCGGGGCGTCTCATTTGTTAACATTATTTATGAAAAAACAAATTCTTGTTTCTTGTTTCATGTTACTTGTTTCCTCCTTTTTCCTATCTTCTTGTACTCAAACTGATCAAATAAAATCTCAAGTCCTCAACAAGGTTGTCGAAGTAAAAAATGCAGACGAAAAATCAGAAAATATGTCAGATGATGATTTGTTAAAAGAATTAAGTTCAGACGATAGTACTCTCGATGCCGATCTCAAAGATTTAGAAACAGAGCTCCAATAGTTAACACTAATATAATAGCCGACATAATCATCAAATTTTGTTGCCACGACTTTTTGTAATTGTGTCCTGTGTTTATCATAACCAGTATCCCTGCTATTAGACTAAATATTGCAGTTATGCCCCAAATATAAGGAAAATCTTCATAAAATATTTGCCATCCCAAATCACCAAATTCTGATAGTTCAGAAATATTATATATAGTCATAAAATAAGCAATTCCCATAACCCCCACAACTACAGCAATAATCGTCATTAACCACAATCCGATTTCTGCCCACTTTTTAACTTCAAATTGCCATTTTGGTTTCATCTTAACTTCTCCAGATTTTATTTTGTTTATTAATTTGATGTTTGACATTAAAAATTGATTAAAAATTAAAAATTTTAAATTAAAAATTGTTTTAGTTTTAGCTTTGCTCTATTTAGCATTACTCCAACGTTACTGGTGGTAATATGTAATATATCTGATATCTCCTCATAATTTTTTTCCTCAAAATAGTATAGTACTATTATTTCCTTATATTTTATATCTAGTTTATCAATTGATCGGTGTAATTCTTTTTTACCTTCTTCTTCAATTTCCATATCTTCCATCAATTTTTTTTCTTCTTTAATATCATCCATTTCGTCGCCCAATATTTTTGGTTTTTTCTTTTTTATGTAATCAATAGTTTTGTTGTGGGCTATTCGCAATATCCAGCTACTAAATTTTAGTTTAAAGTCAAATCCATTTAAATTTTGGTATGCCGATATCAAGCTATTTTCCACCAAATCATCAATTTCCAAATTATTTCCAATTAGCTTCTTGATAAACCCCCTCAACCGTTTTTCATATCGCTCAATTATCTCACCATACTTCTCGATATCTCCCTCCACCACCAGTTTAACTATCTCCTCATCATTCATTAAAAATTTAGACTTAAAAATTGATTAAAAATTTTAAATTAAAAATTAAAAATTACTTTACCAAATTAAGGGGCATATACCAAGTAAATGGTTTTTTACATACGGGACACGTTACTGGTGGCTGCTTGCCTACATATATATTCCCACAATTTACGCATTTCCAAGTTAGTTCAGCTTCACTATCATATAGTGATTTACTGTCCAATTTTCCTGAAATTATTATATATCTTTCTTCATGTTGTGCTTCCACATTTTTTAAATTTCCAAACAGTCGAATAGCTTCAGTTTCTCCATCAACTTTTGCTTGCTCCTCAAAATTTGGGTACATTGTTGTCCATTCATATTTTTCACCCTCGGCAGCCATTTTAAGGTTGTCCGATGTTTTGGCAAAAGGTTGAAGGCTTAAATCTCCTACAGTTTCGACTCTTTCCGTAATTAATTCAAACAGTTCCTCGGCATGCGCGCGTTCATTTTCGGCCGTTTCTTCAAACACTCTCGCAATCCATTCCAAATTTTCTTTGCGTGCCATTTTAGCAAAGGTTGTGTATTTATTTCGTGCTTGTGATTCACCAGCAAATGCCTTAAGCAAGTTTTGTTGTGTTTGATTCATATATTCATTATACTATCCCATGTCGTGCAACTGCAATTGTAATAGTAAGTGTGGTCTTTTAGGAGGACTTGAGCAAAAAATTATGGATGTGTTATGGAGCTCACCATCTCCGCTAAAACCATCCCAGGTCAAAACCAAAATGGCAAGTGATTCGGCTTACACCACTATTATGACTGTTCTAAAGCGCATGTCAGATAAAGAATTATTGTCGCGTAAAAAAATTGGTAATGTTTTTGTCTATGCACCAATTACTGACAAAAAAACATACGCTTGTTCTTGTCTCGATCATCTTTTTGAACATGTTTTACAAAACTATGGTCATAACGCTGTCACATCTTTTGACAAAGCAAAGCAAAAATTTAAGCTTTAAATCCATTCTTCTTCAAAATATTTTGTCCAACTTTTGTATTTCGAGAAATTATTCCCATTTCCATACATTCGATATCTTATTTCACCATCCAGCGCGTTGCTGTAATACCAATTGATTGCATTGGCACATCTTGCCCCTCCACATCCTCCCTTCTTTTCACCAACTTTTCTTGTATTAAAACCTTTCTCTCTTCTAGTTTTTTAATTATATTATTCATTAATTTTTCTCCCAAATTTTAAAATATGGGTGAAATATTCTCCAACCATTTTTCTTTTGTAATTCTTGTTCTATGTATTCGGTTTTTATTTCGGTCGGTTCGGCATTAATGGGTTTCGTGTTCACATCTTCCCACCATTGTGCTCCCACATCTTTTTTGTAGATAGGGATACTAAAAATTTCAGCATAAATTGGTATCTTGTATTCCAACATTCCTATCTCCTTATTTTCTACAGTCAAATATTTTTCAAAAAAAATTCGAGGCATTATTTCAAGTATAAACAAACAACATGGCAAATTGCTTTTTACATATCCATACTTTTCTTTTATGTACAGCAAAAAGTTATCAAAATCATTTCTAAATTCATGCTTTGGGCTTGTCCACTCCCAATTTTCTTCAGTATATTTATCTAACGGTTGTAATCCGGACATAAACATTTCATCTTTTTTAATATCTGGAAATTGTTTTTCAAAAGAGTCAAAAACCAACATATCCCACTGTACAATTACCACACTGTTCCAGGGCAAGTTTATTCCTCTGTCTTTATACCAATCCAGCAGCATTAAATCTCCATGAATCCATTTCCATTCACTATCAGTCGACGGGTGCGTATAAAAATCATCTAAATATTCTCCCAATTTTTCTTTATACAAATTTTCCTCACTTTGTTTTCCTCCAAAAACTCCAAATATTTTTATATCAGGATTATACTTTTTAATCAATTCTAGTCTATTAATACAAATTTCCGGTTCTTTATAAAACCAAAAAACCACGGCCAAATCTATTTTATCCATATAGTTATTCTAACATTGACAAAATTCAGTAATATACTACACTCGTAGTATGCGTTCTAAAATTTATTCCGTCTCGGGTACTCACTGCCACGCTTGTGAAATTTTAATCGAAAAAGAAATAAAAAATTTGCCTGGTGTAAAATCGGTCGAAGCTTCAACTGTAAGTTCTTCAGTCACAATCATCGGCAAAAATATTCCCGACATTTCAAAATTAAACAAAATTTTTAAAGAAAGTGGTTATGTTTTTTCGCCTGCCCTGTCAAGGGAAGGTGCCCGAAGGGCGGAAGGGTTTAAACCTAATATCTTCATCTCTATTTTTATCTCATTTTTAGTTTTGTGTCTTTTTTATGTACTAAATTCTTCCGGCATTATTCCCAATGTTCAAGTTAACAATTCCTCGTCATTATTTTTATTTTTTGCCTTCGGTCTAGTTGCCGGCCTGTCCACTTGTGCCGCCCTCGTTGGTAGTATTATGTTGACAATTTCTCGTCGGGGAATGTTGGCAATCACATTTTTTAGTCTCGGTCGAGTTATGTTGTTTGCCTTATTTGGGGCATTATTAGGTCTAGTTGGTTCATATTTTAGGCTATCAGTCACTGCCGGATCAGTCATCACAATTTTAGTGTCAGTATTAATGTTAGTTCTCGGCCTCCAAATGCTGGGAGCAAAATATTTTTCTCGTTTTCAAATATCACTTCCAAAATCAATTACAGGTAACATTGCCAATGAGAAAAATTTTAGTGGCAAGTTTGCTCCATTTATTTTGGGTGGACTAACATTCTTTTTGCCCTGTGGTTTTACCCTCACGGCTCAAAGTCTTGCTCTTGCCTCTGGCTCATCGTTGACTGCTGCTGCAATTATGGGTGCATTTGCCCTCGGTACCTTTATTCCACTATTATTAATTGGCTATTCCAGTGTCGTTTCATCACAAAACAAAAACACCTCTGCTTATTTTTCCCAAGTCGCTGGAATTTTAGTAATTGTTTTTGCCTTGTTTAATATTAAGTCCCAAGCCGTTGTCCTCGGTTTTGATTTTCCTTCCAGTTACCAGTTACAAGTTACCAGTATCAATTCCACCGTTCCAATTGTCAACGGTATTCAAATAATCAAAATGGACGCATCCGCTACAGGATATTCTCCCTCAACTTTTACCATTAAAGCTGGACTACCAGTACGTTGGGAAATCACTGATCGTGGCACTGTTGGATGTACCAATGCTGTTATTTCTCGATCGCTATTTGCCGGTCAAATCAATCTGGTGCCTGGAACTACCTCCGTCAAGGAATTCACCGCCCCCACAACTACTGGTACCTATCGTTTCTCCTGTTGGATGGGTATGATTTCCGGGACTATTGAAGTAGTGAAATAATTTATTTCGTCGAATATTCTCTTTTCACTGCATCAGCCAACATTATTTTCATCAATGATTGATATGGGACATCTTTTTTGTTGGCAATCATTTTTAAATCGTACATTAATGTGTTTGGTATCCGAATCGTAACTGGTTTTGCAGTTGGTTTTAATTCAGACAAATCTAACTCAACCTTCATCGATTCATCAAAATAATCGGTAGCATCATGAGTTGCCCAAAACTCTCTTTCGGCATCTTCATTTTTAAATACTGGGATTGGTTTTATATTATTTTTCATATAATTTTTTCTCCTTTTTGCTCATGTCTCGAGCAGAAATAACTCTAATTTTTTTGTTTCTAATAGTAAAAAATATCGATAATTTTCTATTTTTTTCTGTGATTCCTAATGCCAACCATCTCTGTTCGCTAATAGAATGCTTTTCATCAAAAAATGTGATTATATTTTTGTTATTAACCAAAAACACTTCTTCACATTCGGTATAATCGACTTCATGTTTCTGCCAATTTTTAAGTTGGTTTCCCAAATCCCAATCAAAAACAATCGGTCGAGATGGTAATTTTTTCTCTGTCACTGTACATGATGATACAATACATTCTATATTATTGTCAAGTACTTTAAGTTGTCTAGAAATATCGGACAACTTGTATTGTATAATTCACCATGTCCGACAATAACCAAAAAATAGTTTACGAAGGAAATATTATTCGCGTAGTTCAAAAACAATCACCCAGCGGTAAAACTCTAGAAACTGCTACCCGTCCACCGGGAACACGAATTATTCTTCATAATTTAGAAACAAATGAAATTTTATTGACTCGAGAAATTCGTCTAGATATTGGTGAAGATTATCGTTTGCCAGGGGGTAAAGTGCGAGATACAAATATTGAATGGGATCAAATTAAAGATAATCCAAATTTAGATTTGGAAATAATTGAAGCTGGTGCCAAAGAGACTCGTGAAGAAGTTGGTTATGATGTTTCCGATTTAAAAATATTTTGTGTATCCAATAGCGGTGGTCCGACTATAAAATGGGATATGTATTATTTGGTTGCTACCAAATTTTACGATCGAGGTCATCAAGAATTAGAATCAGATGAACAAATTACCACCAAATGGTACCCAATCAAAGAAGTAATTAATGCCTGTCTTACAGGCAAAATACGTGAGGGTCGTTCAGTCGCCACCCTACTTCAGTATCTCCATTCTATTGGCGAGATGTAATTTAAAACTCTACCCCTTCACTATTCACCAAGGTCAAATTATCTTCTGACAAATCCATTTCAATCACGCAACTGTCACCAATTTTGACTGGCTTTTTTCCAATTATTTCGGTTAAAATTGCCCCAAGCATTTTGCCGTGCGTCACTGCAATGACATCTTGATTAATTTTACCCAAATACTCAATTAAAGCCTTCACTCTTTTGACAAAAAAGTCATATTCTTCATATCCTAATACTTCTTTTCCCTCATCATAGGCCAAAACTAATTCAGGATATTTCTCTTTTGCTTCTGTTTTATTAACTCCACACAACAGTCCATAGGTATTTCTTTCTTTTAAATAAACACATTTCTCTACAGGTACTCCAAATTCAATTGCAAAAGATTCTGCTGTTTGTGTTGCTCTTACCAATGGGGATGACAAAATTTTCTCTACTGTAATTCCTGACAACTTTAATTTTTTAGCAGCCTCATTGGCTTGTTCAATGCCCTTTGGGGACAACTCAGGATCATGCCATCCACCATATTCATCTCTAATATCATCCATTGCCTCACCGTGACGTACAAAATATATTTTCATGTCTGATTGTATAATAAATTTAATTCTTTGACATTATTAATTAAAACTACTACACTCGTAGTATGTCTAATACTAAAATCACTAAACTTGATATTTCCGGCATGCATTGTGCCAGTTGTTCCATCTTAATCAAAAAATCTCTCGAGTCTCAAAAAGGTGTTATCGAAGCCAATGTCAACTATTCCACTGGCAAAGCTGTTGTTAAGTACGACCCCCAAAAATCGACAATAAATAGTTTTATTTCGGCGATAAAAAGTGCCGGTTATGGTGCCATTGTTGCTGGCGAAAACTCTATTACCGAATTACAAAAGCGATCAACCGAAATAAATTATTGGAAAAACAAATTATTCTTTTCCACCATTTTATCTCTACCCCTCGCCCTTTTTATGATCTTTGATTTTTTCCCCAAGCTATCATTTCGTTCGTCTATTATGCCCTATGCTGGGATAATTTCACTGATTTCCTCGACCATAGCTCTCTTCATTATTGGTAACAATTTTTTCCGTGGCGCCTGGTCGGCTCTAAAATTAAAAACTTTTACCATGGATAGTCTCATTGCCACCGGTACCTCCTCGGCTTATTTTTTTAGTCTTTATTCTTATTATATTCATTACGCTGAGACCAAAACATTTTTGGGTCTCAATGGTATGATGATCCCCAATCTCTATTTCGAAGTCGCCACATTTTTAATCACTTTTGTAGTATTTGGCAAATATTTAGAAGGACTCGCCAAGGGCAAAACCTCGGACAGTATTAGCAAATTAGTTGCCTTACGTGGCAAATATTCCAATATTGACCAAATTAAAATTGGTCAAATTTTAGTAGTCAAATCCGGTGAACAAATTCCTCTTGACGGCATTATTATCTCGGGTGACACCTCAATTGATGAGTCACTGCTTACAGGGGAGAGCTTGCCGGTCGACAAAACCATTAATTCAAAAGTATTTGCCGGCACTCAAAATTTATCCGGTAGTTTTGAATTCAAAGTCACCAAATTAGTCGCCGATACGGCCCTCTCTCAAATTATCAAGTTGGTCGAAGATGCCCAAAGTAGTAAGGCTCCAATTCAAGATTTGGCCGACAAAATTTCTGCCTACTTTGTCCCCACTATTATAATTATTGCCTTAATTACCTTATTTTTCACAGGTTCTTTATTATCTTTCGTTGCTGTTTTGGTTATCGCCTGTCCTTGTGCTCTCGGTCTTGCTACCCCTACCGCCATTATGGTCGCCACAGGTATTGGTGCCAAATTTGGCATTCTCTTTAAAGGTGGTGAAGCACTCGAAAACAGTAGCCATATCGACACTGTTGTCTTTGACAAAACTGGGACTCTCACCACTGGTCACCCAATTGTTACCAAATTTAGTAATTTATCCAGTAAAAAAGACTCCGAAATTCTGTCAGTAATATATTCTTTAGAATCAAAATCAACTCATCCTATTGCCACTGCTCTCATCGATTATTCATTAAAAAATTCTAGTTACTTGTTACCAGTTACCAGTTTCAAAAATTTAAGTGGCTTTGGTATTGAAGGGTTAATAAATAAACAAAAATATTTCCTTGGTAAAACGGCAGATCATCAAATTGCCTTATTGCAGGGCAAAAATATTTTATCCGCTATCGAGGTTGCCGATACTTTAAAAGATGGCGCTGTCGAAACTATTAAAAATCTACTATCAAAAAACATAAAAATTTATATAGTTTCTGGCGATAATTTGGCTACTGTTCAAAAAATAGCTCAACAGCTTGGTGTTGATAAAAATAATGTTTATGCCGACGTTCTCCCAGGTCAAAAAGCCAAAATAATTAAAAATTTACAATCGAAACCATCTTTATCTAATTTTAAAATTAAAAATTTTGAATTGATTAAAAATTTAAAATTAAAAATTAAAAATTATTCCCATGTTTGTTTTGTTGGCGATGGCATCAATGATTCGGTTGCACTTACCCAGGCCAATCTCGGCATTGCACTCGGGAGCGGTTCTGATATCGCTATTGAGGCTGGTGCTGTCGTTGCTATGAACAACAAAATCGAATCAGTTATTACTGCTCTAAAGCTAGGTCGTGAGACAGTTGGTAAAGTTAAACAAAATCTTTTTTTCGCTCTGTTTTATAACGTTTTAGGTATTCCAATCGCCGCCGGTGTTTTTAGTAAGTGGGGGATAGTTCTCAAACCCGAATTAGCCGGTCTTGCCATGGCATTTTCTTCCGTCTCAGTTGTCATCAACTCTCTCTTATTAAATTATTTCAATCCCAAAAAGCCAAATTATTTGTCTTTTTTTGCCCCAGTAATTATGTCGTTAGCATTTATCTTTTTGTTTTTACAATTTACCAGGCTTTCCGCCTCCACGAACTTAAAAGCTACTGTCCAAATTAATCCACAATCACTGACTTCTTCATTATTAAAAATTAATTTCACCCCCGATAATGTCCCCAAGCTTTTCGCTATCAACCCCAGTAATCAGTCTGGTTTAGTTTTAGGTTACACCGAAGCCAAAATGATGAAGGCTGAAGGTTTATTCAACAATGTTGGCGACAAATTAACAAACTTCTTTGGACTCTCCGAGGTTACTATTGTCGGTATTGCGACACCGACCAAGACAATTGCCGACGATTTCCATTTCTTTGACCAAGATACTTTTAATAAAATTCAAGGTCAAGACAAAATATTTATCAAATCAACTCCAGACAAAAATTTAAAACTATTCTTTGTTGATAACAAAGTAACAGGAAAAAATATAATTTTAGGTTTTTCCCAAGCTCAAATGGGCTCAGTCTTAAAAGATTTTTTTGGAAACTCAACCGTAATCATCCAAAAAATAAATCCACGTACCGATACCGCCCTTGACATGATGTACTTTGTCTCAAAAGATTTTATCCAAAGTTATTGACCAAAATAATATATCCTGATATATTTTTATTATTTACAAATTAATATATCTAAATTTATGTCAAAAACATCAAGTACTGGTGGTGCAAGTGAGGGTTTAACATCCGATATGCAAGAACGAATGGCTAACGCGGTGGCGAGAAATAATGACTTAGCAGAACGACAAGCAAAGGATACTACTTGGAGTACAGACAGGGAATCTTTGCTTCGCGACGAAGAGAATACTCCTAATTCAGATGATCCAGATGTCGCAGAAGAAATTAAAACTCTAGCATCTCAAGCTCATGAGGCCGCATTAGTAAACAATCTTAGAAAAGGCCTTTAGTAAAAATTACCTCGCCCTTATAGTCCTAAGTGCATAAATACTCTTTATTACCCCATTGTCTTCTTTCAGGCTAGATTTAGATCCCAACTTTCTTACTTTAATCGTTTGGCAATATCTACATATTAAATATATATAAATACTTGATTTTTGATTTATTTTTTATATAATACATGTAATATATTTAACCCAATAATATGGCCATAAAAAAACCTTTTGACCAATGGAATGACAATGATTTTGCGGAGGCTGAAGCAGCCGCAAAGAAAAAAAAAGAAACAACTGGTGGAGTTGTCGATGGGCTTAACTTCTATAGTGCAGGCGATGGTGATGCCAATGCGCAAACAGCTTTTGATGTCTTCAGACAGGAACATCCAGAATTAGACGAACCCCGAGCTAAAGCACTGTATGCAAGAGAGCAGGGTAACTCATATATGCAAAAAGTTGTCGAGCCACAAAATTCAATAATCCCAGGTCTTCCAAAAAAAAGAAGAACATTCATACAATGGTTAAAGGGTGAATAATTTTATTTCGCTCCGTCAATCGCCACCTGCATATCAGTAAAGCTATATGCTCCTGAAAAGTTTGTCGTATTTACAAAAAATGAAGGTGTTCCTTGAAATCCAAACTCTTTTGCAATAGCCATATCTTGAGTTAGTCGACTTTCATATTTTCCACTATCAATACACGCTTTCATATCACTAGATTTAACCGCACTATCCAAAAAATCAGCCAATACTCCAGTTTTAGTTTTATCAGTTTTTACTGTAGTGTTGAGCATTTCATATCCTTTATCTGACATTAACAAATCATGCACTTCCCAAAATTTACCTTTTTCTTGTGCACAGTACTGAGCCACTGTTGCCAGTTCCCCATTTCCATGACCATTGGCATATATCCACACATAAGCAGCGATACCAGCATCAACCAATTTCTTCATTTCTGGCACCGGTGCTACATAAGTACCACCATCGGCTTTGAGAATAAATTGTTGTCCCATCTGTTTATTCAAATCTCCATTTTTTCCTGCCGCTACATGACAATAAGGGCACGATGGGTCCGAAAATTCTACAAACAACAATTTACTATCTTTGTTCCCAAAGGCAATATTTTTATCGTTAAATAAATCTTTTACCTGATCTATTGTTATCTCCTTAGGTTTGGCTGATGTTGGAGTCGCTGTTGTTGTCTCCCCCGATACTTTGCTGCTTTTTCCATAAAAATAACCACTCGTTCCCACCAATCCCACAATCATCAAAACAACTAACAATACTGTGTTAAAACTTATTTTAATTTCATTCATATAATTAAATATAGCACAATTACTACACCTGTAGTTATAACAAATTATTTGCTAAAATATTAAATGCTATTTGTCTCATCTGCTTACGCTCAATGTCCAGTTTGTATAGTTACCGTTGGTGGGGGGATGCTGATTGCCAAAAAATTAGGCATCGATGATTTGCTCGTTTCTGTTTGGATTTCAGCTCTCAATACTGCTATTGCTTTTTACTTGGCTCCCAAAATAAAATATAGACTACTTAACAATCCTTGGATTTTATCTTTTCTGCTTTTTGCCACCACTTTAATCTATTTTCAAACCTCTGGTCAATTAATGCATTCCAAAAATCAACTGCTTGGTATCGATAAAATAATTCTCGGCCAAACTCTAGGTATGTTCACTATGTTTATTGGTAATTTCATTTATGGTTTTACCAAGTACAAAAACGAAGGCAAAGCCCTGTTTCCCTATTCCAAAGTCATCTTCCCTGTTGGCTTGGTTTTAGTTATTAGCCTCGTTTTTAAATTTGTGTTTGCTTTATAATTTATAAAGTGCCCAAACATCATCATTACAATATTTCTTTTTTAATTTTTGGTTTAGTCTCAGCCTTTATTATTTATAGTTCACCCTTTTTTAATGATATTGTTATCTCAATTTCAAATCTAGGTTATTATGGGGCCTATTTTTCTGGTATGTTTTTTACCTCAACCTTCACTGTTGCTACGGGGGGATTGCTTTTAATAGGACTGTCAAATACCTTAAATCCGATATTGCTAATTATTTTTAGTGCTCTTGGCGCCGTTACCATAGATTTATTAATTTTTTATATTGTCAAAGACAATGTTGTTAGTGAAATTACTCCGGTTTATGAAAAATTTATTGCCCATCATCATCTCAAAAAAATTCTTCACACCCGTTACTTTTCCTGGACTTTGCCTGTTTTAGGGGCAATTGTCATCGCCTCTCCTTTACCCGATGAGCTAGGAGTTAGTCTTTTGGGAATTTCGGCCATGACTATTACAAAATTTGCCCTTATTTCATTTTTTTCTCACACCATTGGCATGATTACCTTAGTTCTCCTTGCCGGAACTTTGATGTAATAATTTAAACAATTTCCACATTAACCATAGTGTTATCAAGCTTACAATTTATCTCAATTTTATCTAAAAAAATATTTGCCATGTCAATATCTCAATATTACTGGAATAATCCATAAAAGTATTATATTTAAAAAGTCCCTCTTGTCAAAGAGGGATTTAGGGAGATTGAATTGATATAATTTACTATGATCAAAAATACCGATATCACCAAATTTATGTCAAAAGTAAAAGAAGTCGAAAAAGGTCATGAAATGGATCTTGCCTCAGGTGAGGATTTAAGCATGGCCGTTATGAACCTCATTGCCATTGAAGAACACATGTTTTTTAATGCCAACAAAACCGGTAAAACCAAATATTTTGAATTACTAAACGAAGCTCGTGAAATGCGCAAAGTTTTAATGAAAATGCTTATTCCCAATTACGAAGGTGAAGTTTGGTGTACCAGCAAACACCTCTTAGCAGCCAGTATGCGCGTTATGGAAGTCGGTACCAAGTATCAGACAAAAGGGGATACCAAAACTGCTTATGATCTATTTAAAAAATCCTATGATTTATATAATCTTTTTTGGGGAATAAATCTTGGTATGACGGACAAGTCTCCCTTGTCAAAGGGAGATTTAGAGGGATTGGAAACACCCATTGAGATTAAGAAGAACGATATGCTTGGCAAACTCAGTGGAGCTATAGGCAAAATTCTTGATTGTTGTCGAGAATAAGTTTCTAGTATCCCAAAATCAAAGATATCTTCTTCATGTCCGGTATTACAATATGTCTTTTTTCAGCTTCAATCAATTTTTGTTTATGTAATTTCAACATTTGCAAAGTTGCCGTTTCTCGAGTTAGACCAGTTAATGAAGCTAGTAATTTATGAGTAACTTTAAATTTTATTACAGTTTTGCTGTCTTTTTTAGCTCCAAATTCATTTGCCAAAGAATATATCAAACTCAATATTTTAATCTCCGCATCATTCGCAATTATTTGTACCATATTGGTCACCACTTCCATAAATTTGTTCAAAAACAATTCCAAAACATCCGACTTCAACTTTTGGTTCTTGTCCAAAAAATTCATAAAATCAACCTTAGGGCAAACATAATATTCGACATTAGTAATAGCTTCTAACTGATGTTTATTTTTAGAATTTGTTAATTGTGATATTAAGGACAAATAAAACAAAGGCTTAAACAATTGAATACATGTTTCTTTTCCATCCTTAGAAACAATAGAAACTTTGATATATCCAGTTTTTGCAAAACAAATACCACCAAAATTTGCACCAGGTTTAAGTACCGTTTCCCCTCGTTTATATTTTTTTATTGGGTATTTTGAAAAAAACCCTAATAACAATTTTTTTGTATCTTCACTCATATTTCTACTACGACTATAGTAGTAAACTAATTATAACTTATTTAATTCTTTCTGCCAACTCCGAATTATATCAAAACTATCATCCCAAAAGCTGTTAGATTGAATACTAACTCCATTATCAAGTAACAATTTTTGTGGATTACAACTTCCTCCTGTCCTTAATATGTTTTCAATTCTTGGTAGCCACAGTTGTGGGTTTTCCTTATACTTTTTATACAATCCCAAGGCAAGTAGTTCACCAAAATTATAAGCATAACAATAAAATGGGGAGTTAAAAATATGTGAAACATATGACCATTCATAAGCAAACAATGGATCGATTTTAATACTATTTCCAAATTGCTCTTTCAAATTTTTTAAATACAGCTTTGATAAATCTTCAACTTTTATTCCGTTGGGAATTACTTTATGTGCCTCGATTTCAAACAAAACAAAATAATTTTGTCTCAAAATTGTGGCATATGAGTCACTCATTTTGTCAGATAATAATGATTTTTTAATTTCTGGATCAGTCTCCATTTTCAAAATTTCGTCAAACAAAATCATTTCAGCCAAAGTCGAGGCTGTTTCAGCCAAAGGTAAATTGGCATTTTGCGATGAAGAATAATGTTCCTGTGCGTACAAAGAATGAATTCCATGTCCAAGTTCGTGTGCCAAAGTCGAAACATCTCGCGTTTTTCCCATGAAATTGAGCAATACATAAGGTTTTATTTTTGGTGCAATTGTCGAACAAAAAGCCCCACCCCGCTTATTTTTGTTTGGCATCCAGTCAATATGCTCAGAATCAATAATCTCTTGCGCATATTGCCCAAATTTAGGACAGAATTTGGTTAAGCTATTTACCACCAATTTAATTGCTTCCTCCTTTTCAATTTTAATATCTTTTTTGTCTAATGGCGCGGATATATCATGCCTTTCTAATTTCTTTTTACCCAATTCTTTTGCCTTCCATATAAAAAATTTTTCAAAAACATCCTTGTTGCGAGTACACGCCTTTAACAGTTCGTTGATGGCTTCGTTTGAAACGTCATTGGCTACATTTCTCATTTCAATCGCGCTATCATATTTTCTTAGTTTACTTTCATATCCCCAATCTTTTACGATAGCGCTATATGCGGCAAAAAACTTATGAACATTTTTCTTCTGTTTAGTTAGCAACTCTTTGTACGCTGCTTTTCTAATTTTTTCTTTGGGACTATGCGCTAATGACAGTAACTCTGATTGTGTTTTGATTTTTTTTATCTTTTTTCCAATTTTTATAGTGTATTTAATTTCGGTTTCCATCATTTCTCGAAGTTCTGACACAACTTCGATCCCATTCATGTCTTTATTGATAATCAAATTTTCAATTTCCTCCGACAAACTATGTTTGGCTTTGTCTCTTGTGTATGTCAATCCGTATTCTAGGTCGGGTATGACAGCAAACAACCTCTTTGCATTTTTATCATCCAGCATTGGTTCTCTTTTACCTTTTAGCCATGCCGAAATTTTGACCATAGTTTCTGATATTTTTAAATCAAGCTTTTCTACTTTTGACGTCAAAAATTTTGCTTCCGAATTTTTTTGGTCAGTTGTTTCGATGAGTCCCGGTAATGATCCCAATCTAGCCACTTTTATCGACATTTCTTCGTCAAAATTCAAAAACTTTTCAAATTCTTTACCGTCTATCTTCGGTACCAATTTGTCCACCCATCCTTCCAAAGTTGTCAAGTCTTTCTCTATTTCACTATATAGCGCGTCAAAATCTTCTTTTTTCAAAATATCATCCAAGTTCCATTTTAAGTTCATCCGTCTATTTTACTATCATTTCCTTTCCACAGCAAACCAACGTTCCTCCGCCTGCTTTTGTCACCGTTACCTCATTTCCACAAACAGTACAATAATATTTCTCTCCAATCTTTTTAACACTCATATTTCATTAAACATTTAATTAAAACAATTATAGCCCCATCCTTGTCAAAGGAGGGGGTTGGGGGTAGATTGAAATTTTTGCCTTCGGTATTCCCACATCACTATTCCCGCAGTTACGGATAAATTTAGACTTTGTACCATCCCCAACATTGGTATATATATTTTTTCATCAGCACCCTCAGCCGCCATTTTAGAAATTCCTCTATGTTCATTCCCAAACACAAAAGCATTTTTTTCACCACCAAATTCGATATTATGCAAATCTTTTGCATTTTCATCCAAAATAGTTGCATATATTTTATATCCATCTCTCTTTAGTTTTGCATAACACTCTTCAGTAGACTTAAAAATTTCAAAATCCAGCCACTTGTTGGCCGAGCTAGACGATGCTTTGCCTACTTTTTTGGGATTAAAAACCTTTTCTTGATCAAAAATAATATATATTTTCCCAAATCCAAAACAATCGGCCGATCGCCATACTGCCGCTGCATTGTGTGGATCATGAATATCTTCCAATACAATTATCCCCTGATGTCTATTGTTTTTAACACGTTCAATTTTTATTTGTCTTAAAGTTTTTTCCATTATCTATTATCCTCCTATTTTTACTATTACCCACTTTCCATTTTCTCTTTCTATTTTTGCACTAGATTCTTTTAACTTTTCAATATCGTGTACTGTATTTTTTGTTTTAAAATCATTACTTCCCATTTCCCAAATTTCTCTGTAATTTTCTAATTTCAAATTTCTTTTAATTCCTTCCATTTCCGTTTTCGGTGTCGACCACAGTACATTCTTTAAACTAAATAAATTTACAATCAATAATAATACCAACCATCTTTTTTTATTTTTCATAAAATCGACCGTAATTATGGCCAAAATTGGTACTATAGCTACCAAGTATCTCGGCCAAAAATCAATCAAGGCACACATCCCTAGCCATCCACCTGCAAGTAGCAAATAATATATACTCTCCAGATTATTTTTTGAAAATGAATTTCTCATCATTATTATTATTGCAACAGGGAACAAAAACGACCATTCATTTACTGTCATCCACACACGTCCTTCACCCCGAACCTGATTAAATTTGTCAATAAAAATATATCCAAAAATATTTAACGGGTGGGCTACTGCTCCCGAATTTTTCCAAAATTCAATTACTTTTCCATGGAGTCGTATCCATGGAATTGGATTTGGGTGCGCCAAAAAATAGCATGTATAAGCTAATACATACCCCATTGGGATTGCCAGTATAAATACAAGTATTTTTATTTTTGATTTTGTTTTTTTATACAAATAGTACATTCCCACCATAGCTACCATTGGTACAAAAACACCAATTTTAACACCCATCATTAAACCCAACATTACTCCTGCCAGCATATAATTTCCCATAAACAGACAAGCAACATGCGCCAACAAAAATACTGCCTGAGGCAAATCCAACATTGTCATTCCTATTTGTGCCACAATCAGTGGGTTTGTCATTACTAACAACAATACCCATAATTTTTTTGTTATTTTGTAAGCCAAAATTAACAAAATTGCATACCACCCCCAGCTAGCCCAATATGGGTTACCCAAATATTTTGCTGCAGCTCCGTACCAATACTTCCCCAACGGTGGCACCCAATAGTCTACATTAAATGGATTTTCCCCGTTTACTAGCCGGTATCCAATATAGCGATAAACTCCTTCATCACCAATCACTCTTTTGCTGTTTGGTATATTCCATTGCGAAGTATAGTAAAAATTTTCCCAATATATAGGGTCAAATTTATATACAAATGTCCATCTAAAACAAAACCCAATTACCACCAAGGCTATTACTATCATGCTCCATAAAACTACTTTTTCTCTCATTTTTTCATTATATATAAACTTGTCTCATTATTAATTGGCAATGATTCAACTACCTTTCCTCCAAATTGTTTAATTTCCCACAGTGACGAGTTTTCGATATTATTTTGATTCTCATTCTTATCTATAACCATCAACTCCTCAATCTCTTTATAGTTTTCCACTGTTCCCAAATTAATATTATCTATTTCTAGTAAATATCGTAGTGAATAAAATCGACTATCACCATTCAATAAATTGACAACATTTATTTTACCTCTTGGTTTTTGAGAAATAATCGCTTTTGTTTTTACCAAATCTTTATATGTCCAATTATCAGGCATCCAGGCCGATTGTTTTTGATTTATTATTCCAATTGTTGACCATATTACAATTCCGATCAATATAAAAATATTTACTTTAGACTTTATTTTTACACTCCATATCAGTAACAACAATGGAATATATGTCAAATAATCATGAGTCAAAATACCTCGTTTTTTGTCACCTACCATTAACCACAAAAATATTGTTCTTAAATTATAAAAATTATTTCGAATGTCAAAAATAATTAATGGTAAATACCCCAACAATATTCCAAGCAAAAAAATCCATACTGTTTTTTTATTTTTATAAAAAACATATATCGTGCTTAATCCCAAAATGGGAACAAATTGAAAATGAAACTGTAAACACAATCCCGCCATCAATCCTGCCATCATTGTCCACCACCATTTGCCATTTTCTACTCTCACCATAAAATACATAAAAATTGGCATCAAAAATAGTAAAAAATTCGGGTTCCAAATAAAATTTGAGAATTCAATTGTTATGGGCAAAAAACAATATAGCAATGCTCCTAACCAAGCGGCTTTCTCATTGGCCAATATCATTATCGTTTTAAACAAAAACCACATCCCTATCCATCCCAAAATAACCATCAACCAACTAATATTTATCACATCCCAATTTCCCAACAAACCCAAACCAACCAATAAATAATAAATTGCTGGTCCTTGGAAAAAATGCCGTCCGTCAACCATAGGGGATGCCGATGGTCCAATCAAAGTTAATTCTTTATTGTTCCAAATTTCCCGTGCTCTGGTCATAAACAAACCCTGATCCATCGAAAAATTTATTCTATTCTCAATATTCCATAGTCGTAATCCCAAAAAAATGAGAATTAATAATATTATGTAAGTTGTTTTCCTCCCTGCCCTGCCTGCCCGCCTCTGGAGGGTCAAGGGAAAGGGTTTATTCCTTGCTTTTACCATAATTGACCATTAATCTATCGTAAATATTTTTTGCCGTTAGCTCATCCCAATTTTCTTTATTATCAATATAAATGTTGTATTTATTTTTACTGATGGTTTCACCTTTGGGGCATGCATATTTGTTTCCATCACAAAAACTAATTTTAGTTGCTGCATTATCAATTCTATTTTCTCTGTAATACAAATAAAAAATTGGCAGCGACACCATATCCGACTCTTTATATTGTTCAAACTTAAACTTTCCTACATATTTTTCATCTATTGTCTTTTTAATCTCCAAAATATCTTTCGACTGACTTCGATTTAATACAATATTTTGCCAATTTTTTATCCCCGCCAAAATCACAACTGTCGACAAAATAATTAATCCAACATATTTGTTCAATTTATAGTATTCCAACACTATCTGTGAGCAAATTAGCACAATCATTCCATGAAATGCAATCATATATTCTCGCGATCTTACTCCTTTATAATTTCTCATTAGCAATACTTCAATCAACAGTGTCACCATCAATATCCACTCAAATTTACTAATCTTAATTTTTTTAATTATCAATATTGCTCCCAAACATATCCAAACATATCCAAAATTATTTATTCCCACTGTTACACTTCCAAATAGTTGTGGCCAAAAATCCCGTATTTCTGTCAACCAGCGTACTGGTACATAAAATTTATTTACTCCAACGGTGTAGTATTCAATTACACTATTTATCCATACTCCGTTTCTTTTTATATCAAAAATAATTATCGGTATAAATGTCATTAACAATCCTCCTGCCATACTCATTCCCCAATATACTCTTTTTGTTAAGCTAAACTTATTGACCAAAATTATTGCAAGTGGTATAGCCAGTAGTCCCAATGACTGAAAATGAAAATTGATCGACAATCCTACTCCTATTCCAACCATTGCTCCCCATTGCCATTTTTCAGTATCAATTAATTTTTTTGTCCCATACCATGTCAGTGCACTACTAAAACCAACTATTACTGTGTTTAGCATGTCAGGTGAATTTTCCACCATACCAACTGCCACTGCTGCCATAACCCCTGCCATCCACCCTCCAGTAAAATAATACAAAATAACCGAAACTACCGACATTAGTCCAAATCCAATCCACGGTCCATTTATGTTCGGCGTAACTTTCTCCCAAAACATTATTAGCCAGTGATACCATGGTCCAAAATTAAATGGCCCGGCTGATGATGGTGATCCGATTTCAGGCCAAATTTTGTTTTGTATGGCATACATTGCCATAATGACATCTCTTGCTTGATCTTGATTTAGTACCCATCTTGTTTCAAAGCTCCAAAACCTCCAAAAAACTGCAACCAAAATTATTAGTATCCACCAATATTTTTTACTCCCCATCTTTAGGAATTTCAATACCACTTGGAATTAATTTAGAGAATTCATTTTGAAGTGCTTCCAAATCCATAAATTTTACGTCAGTTGGGGGTACAAAGTCAGAATCTGAAACTGAGGCAGGGGAGCAGTCGTAATTAAATTCCTTTCCCAAATCCAGTGACCCATTGGCCAGTTTTTGTGTCTCAGCTTTTTGATCTTCTGTTACTTTCATTTTCATCCCTTGTTCTTTTGTTTTAGGATTCCACAAATAGGTCCACTCTCCATCAGAAATAATTTCCATTGATGTTTCCGAATTTCCAATATTTAATGAAGTCACACTTTGTCTAAATTTATTCCCTTTTATCAACATTGTTCCGTTTGATTTATCTCCTTCATTTTCTCCTTTCCAAACACATTTTTGTTCTTTTCCCAAACCCAACAATTCTTTTATTGAAGTTTTTTTATTCTCAACTTTATTTTCTAGCTTATCCTTAACACCACAAGCACTCAAAACAAAAACACATATCATTATTGTTGTTATATATTTTTTCATTAATAGAATAATATCACTAATTCTTTTAATTAAAAATTTGGTCTCACCCCGCTCCTCCACCACCGCCTCCTCCACCACCGCCTCCACCACCCGAAAACCCGCCCGATGATCCAGCACCAGAAGCACCATATCTTGACATTGCCGTAGTTGAAATCGCCCCGATCGCATTTGATATTTCTGAAAAATCAGAAAAACCATTTAATCCTGAGCCTGCCGAAGGACCCCAATACATAACTCCTACTGATTTATCAACTTCATTGAATTTAACCGGTAATGCCGCCAAAGCCTTGACTGATACTCCCAACACTGTTCCATACACTAGATACTTTTCCCACAAAATAATCGAATCAATCGGGTAATTGACGGTTTGTTTATATTCCTCCAAATGTTTTTTAAAAGCGATCCATTTTGCTGTCTCTACACTTCCTTTTTCTGTTCTTTTTTCTCCATGAACACTCATTACAATTATTATCACCAAATACAAAAACAACAACAATATTCCCCCAAATTGAATTACTATTAATATCTCATTTACCCCAATAATTATATTTTGTATCAACAAAAAAATTTGACTCCCAAACAACAAAAACATCAACATCAATTCATTATATTTTGTACTCAGTTTATGAGCCGTCATGTCAAAATATCCTTCTTTCAAATTTTCTTTTAAAGTTTCTTCTTTTAAATCTTTAAAAAATTCATATGCAGCTGTTCGATTAGACTGACACCAAATAGAAATTTCACCCAAACTAATTTTTTCTTCCCCCATTCTATCCAAAAAATTTATAACCTTCTTCTGTATTCCGCTTGGCACATTTTTATTTTCAATTTTTTCCAAATAATATTCATATTTTTTAAAAATAAAGCCAATTTTTTCATTACTTCTTGTCATTTTATAAAATCTATTTTGTATCAGCGACAAAATTGTGGCCGTAAACGCATTTGGTGTTAGCTCTTTATTAGCCTTTATCAGCTGTTCTACTTGTGCCGGGTCAATATTACTTGGGGGTTCCCAAATTCTCCCTGATAGTGTAATTTGCGGCAGTTTGCTTTCTTTCTGGTATTTCCAAAATTCAGCAAATTTTTTAAAAAATATTTTTGTCGATATCAAAAATATTAATATTGAAATTATTCCCAAAATATTTCCTAAAGCTGACTTGTTTTTCTTGTCGGTAATTGTTTTTTCAATAAATAAATTTTCGTTTGCCACAATTTCTTCTTTTGTTAAATTTCCTATTACTCCTTTACTAAAAACATTTTTTGGCATCAATATTCGTCCTTCAAAAAACGTTTTAGGTGGTAATTTTGCTACTGAAAAATTTACAAAATGGTTTTTCTCCCCTCTTGTCAAAGAGGGGTCGGGGGAGATTGATACAACCGCTTCCAATGGTCCATGGCCCCAAGCTTGTATTGCTTTTGGTAAGTCTATTTTTACATTAATATTATTTTGAGTTATTTCCCAATCATTTCCAACAAACTTCCAATAAAGTTCAGCCACATCTTGATGTAAAGTTATCGCATTATCAATTTTATAGCTTAGTTTAAAATTTTTTATTGTATCGTTTGCTCTGTAAAACCATTTTATATAATATCTATCTGCTTCTTCTAATACAAAAAAATTATTTGGCACATTGTCTTGTTTGGCTACTTTTTTATAGCAAATTTCTTCATCACAAACTTTAAAATTCGACAAATTGTATTTTTCTCCTCTTTCTCCGGTTCTATTTATATACTGATATGCAAAAGTATAACTACCATTAAAATCATATTGTCTATTTTCTTCAATAGCCATTGATCCATCGCTGTTTATTGTTGCTCCAATGTCAACACTATTTATACTGTATGACTTATCCGCCGCACCCACCCCACTTGCACATACAAACATCATAAACAAGAACATAACAATTCTTTTCATTTATTAATTATATCCCCTCTTGTCAAAGAGGGGGCAGGGGGAGATTGAAAAAGTTGATATAATAATCCATGCCCACAAAAATCAACAAACCAAAAACCGAAGAATTCAAAATAAACGGTGAAGATTTATTAAAAAAAGTCAAAGAATTAATTCATCAAGGCAACATCCGTAAAATTACAATTAATAGCAAATCAGGCCAAGAAGTGTTGTCTTTTTCCCTAACTTTTGGTGTTGTTGGTGCTGCCATTTTACCACCTCTCGCAGTCGTTGGAACCATCGCCGCCCTCCTTACCGAGTGCACTGTCACAATCGAACGCGAGTCATAATTTTCAGCCATTTTTCAGCTTTGGGCTTATACTATATATAATGAAAATTCTAGTTGTCGAAGATGAACATCAAATTGCCCAATCCCTCAAAAAAGGTCTAGAACAAGAAAAATACACCGTTGATCTGGCCTTTACTGGTACCGATGGTTACGATTTGGCTTCATCCGACGATTATAGTCTAATTATTCTTGATCTAATGTTGCCAGGTATTGACGGCCTTACTATTTGTCAAAAACTTCGATCAAATAATATCCACACTCCAATTTTAATTCTTACTGCCCGGGGTCTTACGGAAGATAAAATTACGTTACTTAATACTGGGGCCGACGATTATCTGACTAAGCCTTTTTCCTTTGAAGAGCTACTTGCTCGTATTCGTGCACTCATTCGTCGACCCAAAGATATTATTACCTCAATTGTTTCTGTAGGAAATTTATCGCTCGATACAGTTAATTTTAAAGTTACACTTAACAAACAAGAAATTAAGTTGTCATCACGTGAGTTTACTTTACTTGAATTCCTGATGCGCAATGCTGGCGTTGTCCTAACCAAGGAAAAAATAATTTCCCGACTGTGGGATTATGACAGTGAAGTTTTACCAAATACTGTTGAAGTATATATTCGTAATTTACGTCAAAAAATAGGTAAAAACTATATTGAAACTTTACGTGGCTTTGGTTATAGATTAGCAAATAAAAATGTTTAAAAAAGCTCGACTTCAATTAACTTTGTGGTACTTGTTAATTATTATGTTGGTTAGTTTATTTTTTTCAGTGGCAATTTTTAATTTAATTTCATTTGAAATTGACAAATTTGCCTCACGTCCTCAGTTTCGTCGGCCTGAAATTGAAATAGATATTGGTTTTATAGCTGAGAGTAAACAACGCTTAATTACTTCACTTATTTACCAGAATTTAATTATATTAGTTGTTTCTGGTAGCCTTAGTTATTTTTTGGCAGGCAAAACTCTAAATCCAATTGCCAAAACCATCGAAGAACAAAAAATATTTATTTCTGATGCCTCCCACGAATTACGAACACCTTTAACGGCTCTAAAATCAACTTTTGAAGTTGCTTTACGTGACCCAAAACTAACTATGGCTGATGCCAAAAATAACCTAAAAACAGGTATCAACGAGGTCGACAAATTAACCAATCTAACCAATTCCATGCTCCGACTTTCTCATTTAGAAAATGGTAATGGTTTACAGCATGTTTCTATCAACCTAAAAACAATTTCAAATAAAGTTGTATCTCGATTATTAGCCAAAGCAACTGCCAAAAAAATAAAAATTATTAACAAAACAAAAAACATCTCTATAACAGGAGATCCATTATCTATTGAAGAGTTGTTCGAAATAATTGTTGATAATGCAATTAAATATTCCAGCAATAGCACAATCAAAATCAATTCAATAAAAAACAAAATAATAATTACAGATCAGGGATTAGGAATTTCTCAAAAGGATTTACCCCATATTTTTGACCGATTTTACAGGGCCGATAATGCTCGAACCAAAAGTAGTGACGGTGGCTACGGTCTCGGTCTCCCTATAGCCCAAAAAATCATGGACAAACACGGCGGCAAAATTCTTGTTGACAGCAAACTAAATTCCGGCACTACTGTCACCTTGGCTTTCAAACAATAATCTCCCTTTTTTTTAAAATCAGATATAATCACAGTATATGACAGAACTAGTACAAAATCTCAATGAACAAGTAGTTACCCAATTCAAACCCCATATTGAGGGGTTAATAAATAATTTAGTTGAACGAAACATAGATCTCAACGATATGGGTAGAGCTATTCATGAGTATGATAGTGATTTAGCAAGTGTTAACAGTCGAAGACTTGAAGTTGCGGGCAGGGGTTATGATAAACAAACAAACCGCGGCGAATTATGTCTTTGGGATATAGATTATAGTAAACCCAATTATCCAACCAAAATGGTTTATGTTGATTATTCACTTCAAGGCAGTGGTTCACGAGTTGACTCCATTACTGCTTGGCCAACAGTCTGTCCTAGTCAAGAAACAGACGATGCATTTTTAGACAGAATCGGGCCACAGCTTGATGTCATGGTTCAAGAAAGGGAAGATATAAAACAGAAATAATAGTGTGACCTGGGTATGTCATCTTTAATTTGTGAAAGAGATAAAAATGTTGTCAGTTGCCAAAACTGATATTCAAAATAAAATTTATACTATTCGTGGGATTCAAGTTATGTTGGATTCGGATTTGGCTGTACTTTATGGAATACAAACAAAAGTTTTTAATCAATCAGTTAGAAGAAATAAAGACAGGTTTCCAAAGGATTTTTGCCTTCATCTCACAAAAGAGGAATATCGCTTATTGAGGTCACAAATTGTGACCTCAAACTTGATATCGCAAATTGCGATATCAAAGGGTAAAGGTGGTCGTCAATATCGACCCTTTGTCTTTACCGAGCAAGGTGTTGCCATGCTCTCTGGAGTTTTGAAAAGTAAAATAGCAGTTCAAATTAGCATTCGAATAATGTCCGAGTTTGTGGCCATGCGAAAAGTAATTCAAACAAATTCCATAATTTACTCTCGGCTTGAAAGGCTTGAACAAAAACAGATTACTACTGACAAAAAATTTGATCAAATATTTGATGCATTATCCGATCCAAATATGGTTCCGAAACAAAAAATATTTTTTGACGGACAAGCTTTCGACGCGCACAAATTTGTTTCCGACATTATTCGATCTGCAAACTCAGAAATTGTGTTAATTGATAATTTTGTTGATGATACTGTTTTGTCACTTTTTATAAAGCGAAAAGAAAATATTAAAGTCACTATATATATTAAAAATATATCTAGAGAATTAATAAACGATTTAAGCAAATTTAATTCCCAATATTCACCAATTGAAATCAAAGAATTCGACTTATCACATGACAGATTTTTAATTATTGATCATAACTTTATTTATCATTTTGGTGCATCTTTAAAAGACCTTGGTAAAAAATGGTTCGCCGTTTCACGCTTTGACAATCAAGCCATTAAATTACTACAAAAACTGTAGTACTATTCAGCTCATCTTCAGAATATAATTTAATAATAATCCTATGAAAAAGAAGCTATTAATAATTTTGCCTATCATCGGCATAATTTCCTATTTTGTTTATCAACAGTTTTTTACAACCAAGACTTCAGCTCCAAAATATACTACGGCTACCGCCACTAAAGGAACTCTGGTCGTTTCCCTCACGGCCTCAGGTTCAGTCGCCACCAGCAACAGTCGAACTGTCACCACCACTGCCTCGGGAGTTGTCAAAAAAATTTATGTTAAGGAGGGCCAAAAAGTTAGTACCGGTACTCCAATCATGGAAATCGACCTTGATTTAGATGGTCGTCAAAAACTTCAATCAGCTTATTCTTCCTATTTGTCGGCACAAAATTCACTAAAAACTACTCAAGATAAATTATATTCTCTTCAGAGCGATTTGGTTAACACCACCAATATTTTTAATAACCAATTTTCCATGATGTCTCCCGATGACCCAAATTATATTCAAAAACACAATTCAGTTTTAACCGCTCAAACTACATACGATAATTTATCAAAACAAATAATCCAACAAAACACTGCTCTCGAAGCATCCCGATTGGCGTATCAATCTGCCGGAGCTGTTGTCTATTCCCCAATTTCAGGAACTATTGGTTCTATTTCTTTGTCACCTGGCATGATTTTAAATCCTACTAGCAGTGCCTCAAATAGTAGTAATATTGAAAATAAAATTGCAATTGTCAAGACCAATGCCACACCATCAATCACTGTCTCGTTAACCGAAATCGATGTCCCCAAAGTAAAAGTTGGCAACAAGGTTACCGTTACTCTCTCTGCTTTTTTTACAAAAACTTACACTGGCAAAATAGTTGCCATTGATACCACTGGCACTGTCTCTTCAGGTGTTGTTTCATATCCTGTTACTATCACTCTCGATTCCGGTGCTCCCGATATTTTTGCCAATATGTCAGCTACCGCCAACATTTTGACTGATTTTAAAGATAATATTTTAATTGTTCCAAACGGTGCAATTATTTCACAAAATGGCGAAAATTTTGTAAGAGTCCTAAAGGAAAATATTTTAACAAATTTACCTGTAGTTACGGGTTTAATTAGCGATACAGAAACAGAAATAGTATCAGGAATTGACGAAGGTCAATCTGTCGTTACTGCAGTAACGACGTCCTCTACAACCAAAACAACAACGTCCGCCACATCTGTGTTTGGTGGTCTGGGGGGTGCAGGCAGAACTATGGGGCGTTAACTTTATGATTAAATTAAATAAAATTTCAAAAATTTACAGTAATGATGGTGTCACTACCACTGCGTTAAAATCAATTTCGTTTGAAATAAAAAAAGGGGAGTTTGTTGCTATTATGGGCCCTTCAGGTTCCGGCAAATCAACTTTAATGCATATTTTAGGCGCTCTGGACTCTCCAACCTCCGGAGAGTATTTTTTAGACGACCAAAATATTTCCAAATTACGTGATGATGATTTGGCCGAAATTCGAAATCAAAAAATAGGTTTTGTTTTTCAGTCTTTTAATTTATTACCTCGAACTTCTGCACTTAAAAATGTCATGTTGCCAATGGCATATGCTGGGATATCTGCCGATATTAGGGAACAAAAAGCAATTGAATTGCTAAAATTAGTTGATTTGTCAGACCGAATTAATCATCTAAGTAATCAATTGTCAGGTGGTCAGCAACAACGTGTTGCCATTGCTCGGGCGCTTTCTATGAATCCAAAAATAATACTGGCCGACGAGCCAACTGGCAATATTGCTTCAGATCAAGCCGAAGGTATAATGAAAATTTTTGAAAATTTACACCGTGAAGGTCGGACTATTGTCATGATTACTCACGAACCCGATATTGCCGCCCACGCCAAACGTATTATCGTCATTCGCGATGGTTCTGTAACGGAGGATCATAAATCATGAAACTTTTTGAAATAATTATTGAATCATTTGCCACCCTCAGTCTCAATAAAATGCGTACCGGTCTTGCCGCACTTGGGATTATAATTGGTATTGGATCAGTTATTGCCTTAATTTCTATTGGTCAGGGAAGCCAACAATCTATTCAAAATCAAATTCAATCGTTGGGCGCAAATTTATTAACAATTTCTCCTGGTGGTGCCCGCTCAGCTGGAGTCCAGTCTGCTCCAGGCAGTAATACTAGCTTAACTTTAGCCGATGCACAGACTATTTCTTCATCATCAAAAATAACTACTATCAATAGTGTTTCACCAGAATATTCAAAACGTTTCCAGCTTATTGCTGGGGCCAATAATTCTAATACCAACGTTATTGGTGTTTATCCAACTTACGAGACTATACACAAATTAAGCCTATCTACAGGCAATTTCATCAGTACTCGTGATATCGATTCTATGAGCAAGGTTGCTGTTTTAGGTCCAACCACAGCTACGAATTTGTTTGGTGATGGGGTGGATCCGGTAGGACAGAGTTTTAGAATAGGGAAACAAACTTTTAAAGTAGTTGGAGTAACAATAGCCAAAGGTGGCAGTGGATTTAATAATCCCGACGATATGGTTTATGTTCCCTTATCAACCATGCAAAAACAATTGGCAGGGGTAAATTATTTGTCATCAATAGCAGTCGAGGCAATATCTTCTGAAGTCATGGTTCAAGCTCAAGACGAATTAGGGTATTTATTATTGGATCTCCATCACAAAACACTACCAACAGAAGCTGACTTTACTATCATGTCACAACAAGAAATTCTTAGTACTGTTTCTCAAGTTACCGGAACTTTTACAACATTATTAGGTGGAATTGCAGGAATTTCTTTATTAGTTGGTGGAATAGGAATTATGAATATCATGTTAGTTACTGTGACTGAACGCACTCGTGAAATTGGTTTGCGAAAGGCTTTGGGTGCCAAAAAGAAAACAATTATCACCCAATTTTTGGTTGAATCTGTTATCCTCACTTTTTTTGGAGGTATTGTAGGTATGATTTTTGGAATATCTGTTTCTTATGTATTATCAAGTTTTATGGGTTTTCCAGTATCCATTTCACCCAGCGCTATTTTGTTGTCTATGGGTGTGTCGGGGGTTATCGGCATAGTTTTTGGTTTGTACCCCGCCCGCCGTGCCGCCAATTTACAACCGATCGAGGCATTACGATGGGAATAATACAGCCAATTTTCAGAAATAAAAAATATAATATATATAATTAAAAATTAAATATAATCGTGAAAACAAACACAATAATTTTGGTCGTGGTTTTAATGTTAGTTGTTGGAGGAGGGTCTTTTGCTGTTGGCTACAAAGTTGCACAAGGTAAAAATTCTATTGGATCTATTGCTCGCAATGGTACAGGTCAAATGATGGGTCGAGGTAATGATGATAGTCGTGGCCAAGGTCAACAGGTTGGTGGTATGATGCGTGGCAATCGTCAAATTGCCGGTGAGGTTATATCTCTCGACGACAAAACAATGACTGTAAAAATGCCCGATGGTTCAAGTAAAATTATATTGCTATCATCAACAATGACTGTTAGTAAATCAGTCGAAGCTCCAAAAACTGATCTAAAAGTTGGTTCCAAGGTTGCTGTTTTTGGTGCACAAAACACCGATGGTTCCCAAACCGCCACTACAATTGAATTAGATCCTAAATTTTTAGGTCAAACTCAAAATTTGGTTCCCACAGTCAAAAAATAAAATGACAATTTTATAGAGACGTTCTATAGAACGTCTCTATAATTAAGTGATTATTTTCCCCTTCGTCTGCAAATTCCACAATTTTTCATATACTCCACCTTGGGTAATCAATTCATCATGCTTACCTATTTCGACAATTGTTCCCGCTGCCAAAACCACAATTTCATCAGCATCACGAACTGTTGAAAATCGATGAGCCACGATAATTACTGTTCTAGTTTTTGAAACTTCTTCCAATGCTAATTGAATTTGTTTTTCTGACTCAGAATCCAAATTCGAAGTTGCCTCGTCAAACACTAATACTTTGGGATCTGTCAACAAAGCCCTCGCAATTGCCAATCTTTGTTTTTGTCCACCAGATAGTTTTACTCCTCGTTCACCCACCTCAGTCTCCCAACCTTTAGGTAAGTGTTCAATAAATTCCAAAATATTGGCCTGAGTCGCAGCATTCTCAATTTCTACTTGCGTTGCTTCTTCCCGTCCATAGGCCAAATTAAACTTAATTGTATTATTAAATAGAACAGGTTCCTGTGGTACTACCGATATAATCGATCGCAAATCAGTTTTACGTAGTTTTTTTATATCAACTCCGTCAATTAAAACGACACCCTTACTTGGGTCATAAAAACGTAACAATAGTTTAACCAGTGTCGATTTTCCTGCCCCCGATCGACCCACAAATGCCACCTTGCTCCCAGCCTTAATTGTCAAATTAATCCCATCCAAAATTTTTTGATTATTTTTTGGGTAAACAAATCCAATATTTTTAAACTCAATTTTACCCTTAGTTGCCACCATCTTTTTAGGTTTATTAATTTCTTTCACCGTTGTTTCGTTATCTAAGATATTAAAATATATTTGCAAATCAACCGAGTGTTTTGCAATATTTCTGATTTGTGAGAAAAGATGGAAAAATTGAAAATGGATTGATGTCACAAAACCAGAAACAAGTACCAAGTCACCAATTGTTAATCCGTGATTAAGTTTCAACACCCCCAAGTATAAGATCAATAGCATTCCACTCGCCGATAGTGTGCCTACTGTAATATCCATCATTCTAAAAGTATTTGCAAAACTCCACACATTTTTATTCCACTCGATAAATTTATCTGCCAATCGTTTTTGCTCCTTTTTCTCAGCCGCAAAATATTTAACTGTATCGTAATTAATCATTGTGTCGGTAATTATTCCCGACACTTCATCTTCCGATTTATTAAATGCAGCTCTTTTTTTTAAATTAATTTTAACTAGCCAGTAAATTAAAACCATATTTGCCACAAACAGTCCCATCAATACAAATCCAATTGAAATATCAGCCTTAAATAAAAACCATGCCGCTATCGCTATATAAATAACTGTCCAATATATTTCTTGAAATACTGCTGTAAATATAGAGTCAATTGCTCCATCACCTCGTTTAAAGGCTGATATTAGTGCTCCTGTATTTTTATCAACATGATAAGCAAAATCCAGGTCTAATATTTTTTTAAATACACTTTCTCTTATTTGTTTTGACATTGGAATTTTAATTTTATCAGCCAAAAACCAAGTTAAAGCATTTATCAAATTTACTCCAATTACTGAAACGCCAAATAATCCCAAATAAAAATATATTTTTTGTTGATCTTCCACAGCTGCATTATCCAAAATCATTTTCATTGTCCAAGGTCGCATCGAGTCAAGGATCACCGAAAAGGTATTAACCGTCATAAAAGCCGCCATTTCTAGCTTGTAAAAACCCAAAAAGTAGACAAATCTCCTAATCACGTTCATGGAAGCCAATTATACAAAAATACCTATACGTTGGCAATAATCAAACTATACTTTCGATCTTCCTTTCATGTAACTATGTTTTAATCTTCGTGAGACCCACTCTTTCACTATCTCAACTTTAGGATTAACAAAAATTTGATCACGATTTATATTTAGCCATTTTAAATTTTCATTATATTCTTGTTGTACTTGAGCTTTACTAAATCGACCTTTATCATAAGATGGTGGCCAAAAGATAAACCTCCCTTTTGGTACAGGAAGATCTTTACCCTTATTGTACTTTTCTATTTGTTCTTTGATAAAATCAGCCACTTCTGTTTGAATATTGGCAAAGTCATCTTTTGAATAACTAAATGTATTTCCTAATTTTTCTAAAAAATTAGTTACCTCTCGTGATTTATATGCATCATTTAACTCGCCGTCTACTTTTTTTTTGCCAATATCTGCAACAGTTTCTTCCATTGCTGCCGTTGCTTCTTCAATCTTAGTAGCAACAGCACTAAGTTTTAATGTGATTTCACCCCTTTCTCTAACTTCACGGCCAATTTTAGCAAGTGTTTCTTCCTTTATTCTTTTTATTAACTCTTCCCCAATTATTTTATGAGTATTTTTTAATGCCTCCAGTTCAGTTGTTAATAACCTATTTGTTGGTAAAAGAGATACTTGTTTTGCTAGTTTATCAGTACTGCCAGTACCAGTAATAGTTCTAATATTGCTAATCTCCATTATTGTAATGGCCAACAGTTCGGTTTGTACCAATTTTTTCAATTCATCAGGTAATTCTTTGTAGTATTTAGTCTCCATAAACCTTACTACTGCTTCTCCCGTCGAAGTTGGTTGTAGGGGTGAATCAACATTTACTTTTATCCATTCGCCTCGAGCAGATTCTCGATCATTGCTGGAAGAAAAAGTATTATCAATAACTCTATTACCAGTCAAATGAACTAATGTTTTTATGTCACGTTTTCCGTTATGCTCTTCTTTAATTTTTTTATTTTCAATTACACTATTAATAACATCTCTGACTTGACCAAGTTTTTCACCCTTAAGTGCATTAAGTAAGTTTCGATTATTTCTATTTTCACATCGTGACATTGCCACCAAAGTTTTTTCAATAAAATTTACATCATCCAAATTTTTATCAAAATATTCTTCAAATACGTTTAATACAGTTGCCATATTAGCTATGTCTGGCCGGGCACCAATTACCAACAACGCCATTTCCAAATCACCATTTTCTGGTTTTAAAGCTTCCATTATTACTCCCATTCCAAACGCATCGTGTCGTGCCACCATGTCTTCAGTTTCCATTTTACTGGCTGCAATTTTGCCTATAACCTCAAGACTATCTGTTTCCAATAATTTTAATTCATCCTCTGTCGCCAAAATTCTATCTGCACCTACAGTATTAAATTGTCCGTCTAAAAAAAATTGTCCAGTCAGTTCATCTTGAGGTTTTGCTTTTTTTGATTTTATTCCAATTGATTCTTGAAATTTTTTATATTTGGTATACGCGTCTCTTCCCTGTTGTATTGGATTATCTTTGTCACGATGATCATTTGCAACCTCAAAAGCAATTATTTTTAAACTTAAATTACTCAAAATATCATTTGGCTCTCTATTTATTACATCTTTCGCCGAGTCTATATTTAGGATAGGAGCATTACTTTTTTTATCATCTTTTCCCATATAAAATTCATTATACAACTAATCCCGCTATTACCGCAATTACATACAACAACCCCAAAATTTTAAAAAACACTTTTTTATTTTTTTCTTCTCGCCACAATATCAGCAATCCTAATCCGCCACTAGCCGATAGTCCCGAGATTACCGATGCAAAACCAATTGTTCCATTTAAATACAATTCAGTAATAGTCACTGATGCTGCACAATTTGGTATCAATCCAATCAAAGCAGTTACAAATACATTATCAAGAGCTGTTAACTCAAATCGTGATAATAATATATTTAACACTAAAGTAGTAACAAATATAAATCCAAAAATATTAGCCGTGTGTACAATTGGGTGCCAAAAAATTTCTTTTACATTAAAGGTTTTAGATTTACATGATGACGAGTGACCACAACAGGCAATTTCGTTTAACACTACTTCATGATGGTGTGACTTGCTGTCATGCCCCTCGATCACTGCCTCAATATGATCCACCGTTTTATGCTGTTCTTTTTTAAAAATAAAATCAACCACAAAACCCGCAACTAATGCGATTACTATTTTTGTTCCTATTATCGGCCAAATCAAATGCATGCTTTCAGGCCGAGACAAAATTATTGGTATTGCCTCATCCGATGTAGACAAATACACTGCCAACAATGTCCCCATCGTTACCAGTCTTTGTGTATATAGAGCTGTGGCAACCACCGAAAATCCACATTGAGGAAATCCACCCGAAATTGCACCCACAATTGGTCCACTTTTACCCGCCTTCCCCACCCATTCTCGAATTTGATCGCCATACTTGTATTCAATCAATTCAATTCCAATATAAATTATTAGTAAAAAGGGGACAGCTCTCAAACTATCATTTAATGCATCCCAAAATATTTCCATCATAATTTTTTACAGTTAACACATAAACCAAAAAATTCCAAAGAATGTTGTAAAAAACTAAATTTTGATTTTTTTTGAAAATCACTTTGTAATTCATGCATTCTTTTTTCATCTTTTTTTGGTAAATCAATTCGTTCTATTTCCTTACATTTTAGGCAGATTAAGTGGTGATGATGATCTTCTTGGGATTCATATCTTACAACGCCATCACCAATTTCAATGATTCTTACCAATTGTTCTTCTTTTAGTTTTGCCAAAGTTCGATATGTTGTCGCCCGGTCACATTGTTTTAACTTATCTTGAATTTCCCCCGCTGTTAGCGGGTGCGACGACTTTGCAACAATTTCAATTATTTTATCTTTTACTAACATGAAGTCAATTATAATGCGACACTGTCGCAATTACAAGGGTGATATCATTTACTATGCAAAAAGTCTTTGTAAATATTTTTTTAATATTGTGTATATTTTCTCCAATTTCAGTACAAGCTATCGGAGCGGGTGATAATGTTCCCACCTATGAGGCAAAAATAGTAAAAATAATCGAAGAGAAACAAATCGAATTAATGGGAACTTCTCAGCTTTATCAAAAACTTGAATTACAAATTATTTCAAACAATAGAGTTATTACCGTCGAAAATGGTAATCAACCATTAGCTAATATTATTAAGTATAAAATCAATGACAAGGTAATTATCAGTTCCTCGGGCAATCAAGAAAATTTAGACGAGTACGTTATTACCGATTTTAATCGAAGCGATGGGTTAATCATCCTTAGCGTAATTTTTATATTATCCATATTGGTAGTCGCTCGGGGCAAGGGCTTTTATTCAATTATTGGTATGTTGTTTACATTTTTTGTAATTTTTAAATTTACCTTACCCCAGATACTCAACAACAATAACCCTATTATAATTTCCATTCTTTCCTCCCTAGTCATCATTCCTGTTTCTTTCTATTTGTCACACGGATTAAACAAAAAAACTACTATTTCTATTATCGGCTCAATAATTACTTTAACTCTTTCCATTATTTTGGGTTCAGTGTTTATAAGACTAGGTCATCTTACCGGATTATCCTCCGAAGAAGCGGGTATGTTGTCGCTTGGTAAAACAAATTTGGATATGACTGGTATTTTGCTTGCAGGTATAATTATAGGAGCTTTAGGAGTTTTAGATGATGTAACTGTTTCTCAGTCTGCCATCGTGCAAGAGTTGTCTCAAACTGCCAAATTAACCAAGGTCAAAGATTTGTATTCCCGTGCCATGGTTATTGGAACTGACCATATCACATCAATGGTCAACACTCTTGTTTTGGCCTATGCCGGTGCCTCCATGCCTTTAATGTTAATGTTTGTAAATAATCCACATCCATTTGGCGAAATAGTAAACTATGAGTTAATTGCCGAAGAAATTGTTCGTACCTTAGTTGGTAGTATTGGTCTTGTTTTGGCAGTGCCAATAACTACCTTTATCGCTGCGAATTTGTATCAAAAAAAGTAATAATTACCTTTTGCCGGTTCCAAAAATAATACTAGTTGCCAACCCATCAACTCCAACCCCCACATAATTCCACCTAGTGTTTAACTGATTTTCATTATGAGGTTCATCTCCTGCATACATCCATTCAATTGTGTGCACTCCGTTTAGTTTGTATCCATGGCTAATGTTTTCACCTACATAAGTAAAACCTAGTTTATTAAATCCATCCTGTTTTTCCATATAATCGCTAAACCCTTTGTGTTGATCAACTGTTTTTATACTACTAAGATAAGCAGCTCTTGTTTGAGCAAAATTGGCCAGTTTGTCATCCCAAGTCAATATTTGCGATCCATGTACCTGTCGGTATTGGTTAAGGGCTTCCAATATTTCTTTTGGCGTTGCCATTATTTCGTCCTGTCCCACTTTTATTGTCCATGTCATTTCTCCTACTTGTTTTGATACTCCCCATGGATCCGAATCAGTTGGCGTTAGTGTTGGTTTAGGTTTTATTGTTGCCACCGCTACTGGCTTTTTTTGTAATACCATGTTGGCACGTATAGGAGCCAATGGTTCCGGAGTTGGTAATTGATACACAATTTCCTGCACTTCATTTTTGCCCGATTTATTTCTCCAAATAAAAAACCAATATACACTTAAGAGTTCAATCATTATTAAAAACATAAATCCCCAAATTACTTTTTTCATCGTATATCCAATTATAACTCAGTATATAATTGAATCTATATGACCGAAATAGAAATCAGAGGAAAAATTAGCAAAGAACAATTTGATAATTTATATAAATTACTATCAGAAACAGCAAAATTGGCCGATCATTATCATCGTCTATCTCTTGACCTATCGCCCGGTTTTGACCCAGCTACCAAAACTTGGAAAAATAGCAGTGGTACTGATATTCGTCTCAAAAAAAGTGATGATAAAGAAAAAATTTCAATCAAAACTGGCAATTTTCATGATTTAGAAAGAAAAGAAATTGAGGTTAAATTACAAACGGGCCAATTTTTAGGTGCCCTCGATTTACTCGAGACCATGGGCTATAAAACCGGCATGATTTATTTTTGGGAAAGCTGGGAATTTAATTATTTGGGCACTGAAATCAAATTATCAAAATATACTGAGGATTATTTTACTTTTGAAGTCGAAGGTAAAGAAAACAATGATGTTCACAATATTTCCGATAAACTGGAATTAATTGCATATACAAACGACCAATACCGACAAGCCATCGACTGGGAAAATCAAAACATTCATCAACTTTATTCACGAGAATTAGTTGAAAAAATATTGTCAGAAAAATTTATTTAATTCTTCCGCTAATAAATTCTCTAGTATTTTCCACCTCTAATGGCTCATCACTTTTATTTTTTTTATATTTAGTTACATTTATCAAAAGCAGTCAAATGCTTTTGTTCTGAGGCATTCATTAAGTTTGTAAAAACATTGGTAATATCAGAATAGTCGGCCACAGCAGGTAACAATTCTTCTCGATACAATTTTGCATTAGCAATCTCAGCATCAACTCCAATTTGACAATTTTCGGAAATTGTCGCTGCCACATTAATTTTTTTACTCCAATTATTTTCTGGCACAGTTAAACCATATTTATCAAACAACGACTTGAGTGAGGCAATATGTGTTTCTTCAGCTCGAATAATCATAGAAAATGGTCTAACCATCCCCAGCTTTTCAATTACTTTTTGGTAAACAGTGTACGCCTTATATTCATCTTCGATCGCCATGTTTAGAACCTTGACTACATTTTCTGGTAACTGACTTGCAGGATAATTTAAGTTATCAACAATCAAACAATCATCAGATGTGCAATTTAATTTGTTTACCGTTTCATTTGATATTGTATTTTTTGAAGGTACATTGTACAAATATCCAACTACCAATCCAACAACTAAAAACATTCCTGCCACTACATAGTTTTTGTTTTTCATAATATTAATACAATTCTATACCTATTTTTCTTTCAAGGTGATTGAAAGAAAATGTCACTAATAATTGTATATATAATAGTACAAGTATGATTCGAGAAGAATGTCAAAATTTAGAGGACATGGAATTGGTAGCACTGTCGATAACTGATAGTCAATACTTTTATTGCCTCATGATTCGTTACGAAGACAAACTGTCAGCCTATGTTCGCAGATTTACATATTTAAGTGATGCTGATATTGCCGATGTTGTGGAAGATTCGTTTATCAATGCCTATACCCATCTCAATGATTGCGATTGCAATTTAAAATTTAGTAGCTGGCTATATCGCATCGTTCACAATCACACAGTAAATTTCCTCAAGAAAAATAAACAGGGATTAAATATTAATATTGATGAGGATTCCGATGACTTTGTTGAATGGTTGGTATCCGATACAAATATTGAAAAAGAAACCATAACCAAACATTTCAATGAAGATATAAAAAAAATTATTGATAAATTAAACCCAAATTATCAAGAAGTTTTATTATTAAAATTTTTTGAGGACAAAGATTATTCCGAAATCAGTGATATTTTACAAAAACCCATGGGAACAGTCGCCACTTTAATTTCTCGTGCCAAATTACAGTTTAAAACAATCTATGAAAAAGAAAATAAATATTAGTGATAAAACATTAAATTTGATCACCAAAAATCAAATCAAACCAATTCCCAAATGGGAATTTGTCGTCAAAAATTTAGGTTTATGGTCGACCTTTTTATTATCATTTTTAGTTTTAGTAATTGGCATTAGCCTTTCTTATTTTGGGTTAATTGACAATATAATTGCCCCATACCTGTGGTATTTTATTGTTCTAATATTTTTAGTTTCTTCTTTTGTACTATTCAAAAAAACCAAGGGTGCTTATCGTTTTTATACATATCAAGTGCTATTGCCAATAATATTTTTGGGGTTAGTAGTTGGTGGTATAGTTTTTAAATTAGGTTTAGCTGGCAAAATCGACCGTGGACTAGAATCTCGATCAGTCTTTTATCGCCAAATGGTACCCATGCGTCAAGTTGTCTGGAGCAACCCTAAGCAAGGTTATTTATCCGGCAAAATTATTAGCATTAATAGTAATAATAATTTTAAAATCGAAGATTTTGATAAACAAATTTGGAACATAACTGGTGTCAACATTTCCATTCGCACCCGTGTCCAAATGATTGTTGGCGAGGAAATCAAATTAATCGGCACTCAAATTTCTGACGATTCTTTTTCCGCCACCGAAATCCGCCCATGGCAAGGCCAAGGTCAAAATATGTTGAAAGAAAATAACTAGGGGAGTTGTATTACTAATAGACTGCGCAAGTCTATTAATATTTTAAAATCAATATGAAAACTCAAATCGTTCTTGGTTTTGCTGCTCTAGCCCTCAGTTTAGTAGCTGTTAATTCATTTTCACCTGTTTTAGCATATAAAGGTGATAGTACTGTCAAAGGTCCAAATTACACCGAAGCTCGACACACCGTAAATCAAACTGCTTTTGCCAAAAATGATTTCAAATCATGGTCGGCCAATATGCAAGGTCGTGGAGCTACTCGTTTTGTAAATGCAGGTAATTTCAATGAATTTTCCAAGGCTCAAGTAGCGTCGGAAAAAGGTGATTCGACCCTCTTAAATGCCTTCCGTGCCAAATACGGCATGGGTCAAGGTAGTGGTCAAGGAAACGGCCAAGGTAATGGTCAAGGTCGACACAATCAATAAGTCTCGATTCATAAAAAATACCCGCATCTGCGGGTATTTTTTTATTGGTTAAAAAAGTTTACAAACCAACCAAATAATCCATTAGTTTTATTTTCTTTTTCGACTTTATTTTGAAGTGAAGTGTTTTGATATGTCATTAGGTCAATAGTTTCTTGAAGTTGTTCCACATCACCTGTATTTTTTGTTTGCAACTTTAATTCTTCTAACTGTTGGATCATTACACGATTTTGTTCCATTTTCTGTTCCATAGATGAAATCATCTTCTTATCAGATCCAATCATCAGTTTGGTTAATACCCCGCGAGAATTTATTTCTCCAAGATCTAATTTAATTTGATCTTGTAATTTTGTTTGGCTTTGGGCAATCTCTTTGACTTTGGTTCCAATTCCACCTTTTGCTCCGGTCGTTTCGACTAATTGTTTTACTTGATCTGATACTTTAGTAAAACTTTGAGTCACGCTTTCATCAATCTTTTTAACTTCCTGTTCTTGAGTTTTGACACTTAATTCTTTTTCCTCACCTTGGTTTTGAATTTTAACTTGATTTTCATTTTTAACTTGGTTGCCTGTTGATGTCAGTATCGGTTTGTTGGTTGGAGAAGTTGATGGTTTATTAGTTACAACCATAGTTTGTTGACCTTGTTGTCCTTGAGTTCCAACAGATCCCTTGGCTAGTGCTGGAGTGGCAGTTAATAAAAGCAAAAATGACATTACCAAATATTTTTTCATTACATCGTTAAATATATAATTAAATTAACTATACCACTTCTTCAAATTTGAAAGAATTTTCCCAAATAAGTTGTATTATTAATAAGTTAATATAAATTTAAAAAAATTATGAAAAATATAATCATTGTTTTGATACTACTGGTGGTAGGTGGAGCCGCTTATTGGTTTTATCAGAATAGTCAATCTAAAGTAACTACAATTGTGAGTAATGTTGACCTAGTGTCACCAACACGATTGGCCGAGGTAAACGGATATGTCACAAATATCGCTGGAAATGAAGTCATAATTGCTAACGAAATTGGTTTAAAACAAATAACAGAAGAGGAGCGTCTTCGTAGACAAAAGCTAACCCAAGAAGAACGACAAGCCTTAAAGGCGTCTGAATCAGCTAATGTGTCAAAAGAAAACATAACTCTTATAATTCCGGTTGGAGTTACTATAACTAAAGGTAGCGGTGATGCCAGTGGTAACAATCTCCCTGCCGACCTTTCTGAAATAAAAAAAGGTGTTTACCTATCTATTTGGAAGAATGGTGAGGAAATTGAATTTGTAAAATTAAAAGGAACTATTTAATTTAAATGAAATTCAAGATAACTGGACTAATCATTATAGTCGTGACTACATTTGTTGTAGGGTGGTTTTGGTGGAATAACAGTCAGGCTGCCACCAAAATCGAAGTTAAAACTGTGGCAGTAAAAAAAACTAATTTACAAATTGCCACACAAATTGACGGGTTAACCGTAGTTGATAGGCGGGACTTGAAATTTAACGTCAATGGAAAAGTCTTACGAATCTCCGTCAAAGAAGGACAGGAAGTTAAAAAAGGGCAATTGCTAATTAGTCTTGATAGTAAAGATGTTCAAAAAAATTTAGAAAGCACACTTAGAGATTATTCAATAGCTAGAAATACTTTTGACCAAACTAGCCAAGTAACATATTCCGACAAAGTTGTCACAGATACTATTAAAAGGACTCTAGATAACTCTCAATACACCTTAGATAAATCAGTAATTGCCGTTGAATTAAAAAGTATTGCCATTAAAGAATCTTATTTATATGCACCGATTGCGGGAGTCGTTTCGGCGATAAACATTAAAGAAGGTGAAGTTACAAATACCCAAAATGGAGTTGCGGTGGTGACGTTAACACAACCAGCAAATTTAAATTTTGAATCAATGGCCGAAGATATTGATGTACTTAAAATTAATTCCGAACAAAAAGTTGAAGTGAAAGTTGATTCAATTCCAAATGTAATTTTCCCAGCCAAGATCGATTTTATATCTAATTTAGCAACTATAGATCAGAATGGTTTGGCAACTTACAAAGTTAGAGTCAAAATAACTGATTCAAAAAATTACAAACTTTTGGATGGAATGTCAGGACAGGCAGTTTTTATAACTAAGGAAAAAGACAATATTTTAACAATTCCCAACAAATCTGTTTTTAGAGAATCTAACAAAAGTTATGTGACCAGAAAGATTGATGAAAAATTGGTAAAGATTGAGGTAACGACTGGATTTACCGACGGTAAAGAAGTTGAAATTATCTCAGGTTTGAATATTGGTGAAATGGTGGTAATGCCATGAATATAAAAACCGAGAATTTGTTAGTTTTGGAAGATATTAGGCGAGAATATGTTTTGGCTGGAACTACGTATTCAATTTTACAAGGAATTGATTTAACCATAAATAAGGGAGAATTTCTCGCTCTCATGGGACCATCAGGGAGTGGTAAGTCGACCCTACTTAATATCATTGGATGCTTAGACACACCGACAAGTGGCCGATATATTTTGGAAGATAAAGATGTTTCAAAAATGACTGTATCTTCGTTAGCTGAAGTCAGGAATAAACACATTGGATTTATTTTCCAAAACTTTAATTTGATTCCCTCCATATCTGTAATTGACAATGTTTTACTGCCATCATTTTATTTGGGTAATGAGGATAGGCAAAAAGCTGAAGAATTGCTAGTTATGGTTGGGCTCAAAGATCGAATTAACTATCGTCCAAATGATTTGTCAGGCGGACAAAAACAGAGGGTGGCTATTGCCAGATCTTTGATTAATAATCCTAACTTGATTTTGGCAGACGAGCCTACCGGGGCACTTGATAGCAAAACTGGACATGAAATCATGGAGCTAATTTTGTCTCTAAATCGTGATCAACATAAAACAGTCTTGATGGTTACTCATGATCTCAATATCGCCAATATGGCTCACAAGATAATTGAGTTAGCTGATGGAAAAATAAAAAAATGATTGATCTAAAATTCACATTCAAATTATTAAAACTCTCGGTTAAAGCTTTAACTGCCAACTTGTTTCGAACAATTTTAACTATGTTGGGAATAATTATTGGATCGTTGACCATAATTATTGTCGTGGCACTAGGTGAAGGTGCAAAAAGAGATATTGAACAACAATATTCAAGTATGAGTGTGACAACAATATTGATTAACGCTCCCTCCACAGTAGAAGGAGCCAGATCAAAATTAAACTACGATGATGTTGAAGAACTTAAAAAAATTGATAGTTTAATGACAGTAATCCCTCAACTTTCAGGAAAAGTCCAAATGCAAGCAGAAGGTAAGTCGAGCAACTTATCAGTTCTAGGTACGACTTCTGATGTTCAAACCTTGGCAAGTTTAAAAATGGTGGCGGGAAAATTTTGGGATGATAGTACTGACAGCAGATCTAAGGTAGTAGTAATTGGCGCCATAGTTGCCGAGGAATTATTTGGTAGTCGAACAGCTGATGTGGTTGGTAAAACAATCTTGGTTGGCAAAAAAGAATTTGAAATTATCGGTCTATTGGAATATAAGGGTGGGTCAGTTGGGCCAACAACTATTGACGATAGTATTTTCACTCCATATGAATCAGCCTATCGGTACATATTAGGAATAAGTGGTAGATTTAATGTTAATGCTCAGGCCAAGGATGTCAGTAGAATTAATGAAGCTGTTGACCAAATTGCCGTAGTTTTAAGACAAACACACAATCTCAAAGTTGGTATGAATGATGATTTTAGAGTTAGAGACATGGGCTCGACCGTATCTTCCGCAGTAAATTCTTCTCGTACTATGGGAATATTATTGGCCAGTGTTGGGGTAATAGTTTTGATTGTCGGTGGAATTGGGATTATGAATATAATGTATGTAACTGTGACCGAAAGAACCAAAGAAATAGGTATTAGAAAAGCAATTGGCGCCAAAGAAGAATACATATTAATTCAATTTATTTTTGAAGCCTTTTTAATGAGTGTAGTTGGTTTCTTGATCGGTGCTATGTTATCAGCTCTTGCCTTTGTACTATTAAAACAGTTTACCGTAGCAGCCGTAGTGGTTTGGTGGAGTTACTTATTGTCTTTTGTCGTCACAGTGAGTATCGGATTATTTTTTGGATATTATCCAGCAAAAAAGGCTGCTGCGCTCAATCCAATTGATGCTTTGAGATATGAATAAATTTAATTATTGACAATACCCCTAGGGGGTATATGATAATCATATGAAAACAAACGAAGGACTCATCGACAGAATAGTTAGAATATTAATTGGATCAATTTCTTTGGTTATCGGATATTTTTGGTTAGGAGGCATACCCCAAATGGTTGCCCTAGTTATTGGTGCAATGATGTCTGTCACTGGATTAGTTGGCTTTTGTGGAATTTATACCCTATTAAAATTAAACACCTGCACCCGCAACGACAAACCTCTATCAACCAAACAACTATTTGTATTAATAATTTTATTTTTCGCTTTAACTACAATTGGTAGTCTTGCTAGTATCAAAATTACTCAAAATAAATTTCTTGAAGACTTTAACAAAATGAATGGATTTTACAAACAAACACTTTTTTTGACGGGACAAAGTAAGCGAGAAGAATCCAAATCAAATTATGATAAGTGGGTTACTCAGTATCAAATTTTTACTCAAAAATATTCTCAATACAGACCTTTTGTACTCAGAAATGACAATCAATTTGACTCAAATTTAACCACAGTTAAGACAATAATTGCTGGTAGCAAAGAAGGAGTCTACACTGGTGATCTACCTGCCACTCACACCAAATTAGAACAAGTTCGTCCTATTTTTCAAGACATGTTTAAACGAAACGGATTTTCGATGCTCGCTATCACTCTCACCGATTTTCACGATTCCATGGAAAAGTTAATCGAGGCCGCTGACGAAAAAAAACCAGAAAATATCATCAAAAATTATCCTGAGTCAGACAATATTTTAAAACAGGTCGAAGATCAACTTAATGACGACAGTATTAAGTTGATTCGCAAAAACATGGATGATTTATTAAATCTAGCCAAAGAAAATAAAGTCGATGATTTATCCAAAAAAGCCGGCGAAATGAAAACTAGTTTTGTCAAAGTGTATTTGATCAAAGGATAAATATTAATAATGAATATACTTAAGTTAATCATAAATTTTAAAAATCGACTTTGTGGTTTATTTAATAGCTGTAAATATTGACGCAAAAAATAATGAAAACTGTTGTCATTGTTGGTTTATCAAATAATCCTCAAAGACCAAGTTATCAAGTTGGTTTGTATTTAAAAAATCATGGATTCAACATTATTCCAGTTAATCCGACTATTACCGATGTGTTTGGTATAAAATCTTATCCTTCAATTTTAGAAATTCCACATACAATTCAAATCGATATTGTGGATATTTTCCGCCATCCCGATCAAGTAATTCCTGTAATCGAGGAAGTGGTCAAAAGTGGTCATAAACCATTAATTTGGATGCAAGAAGGAGTTGGCTCACCTCAGGCCAAAGCTTTTGCAGAAGAAAATGGCCTAGAGGTAGTCATGGATATGTGTATGATGAAGGAGAAAGTCAACTCTAAATAATTTATTATTAATTAGTTTTTATAATTTGGAATATCACAAATATTCCATAAATAGCCAACAATCCTAACCCTTCTTTTTTTGAAAACGAATATTTCTTACCAAACACGGCAAACAAATATACTGCCAAAATTGCTCCTGTCAAAAATATTAAATCAGTTACAAATCCTGTGACTACCACTGGTTGAATAAAGCTAGATACTCCTAAAATAAACAATAAATTAAATAAATTTGATCCCAAAATATTTCCCATTCCCATCTCCCCCTCATGTTTACGAACTGCCACCCATGTTGTCACTAGCTCGGGTAGAGAGGTCCCAATAGCCAGCAAAAAATAACCCAACAATGTCTCGGCAACATTTAGTTCTCGTGCCAGTAAAATCACTTCCTCAATACAATATTTACCACTTAAAATTAATAATAATAAAGAGACTGTCAATATTAAAAAATTAAATTTTACAAATTTTTCATCTTTTTTGGTCGCAAAGTGATTGTAATCTTTTGATAGTAAAATCAATACCAATAATATTAAAATCATCGATATTCCAAAAGGCCAGCTAATCACAAAGCCAGACCAACTTGATATTGCCCAAAAAACCATCATCGCCATCAAATTCAAAGGAATATTTATATCCACATCACGCTTGTGAATTCTATATTTATTAAAAACTGCTATTAACCCAAAAATAAGGCACAAGTTAGCAATGTTACTGCCAATAATATTGGACATTACCAGTTGGTTATGTCCATTAATTGACGAAAATATTGTCGATACCATCTCTGGCAATGACGTTCCAAAAGCCACCACCGTAAATCCAATCAAGAAATTATTTATCTTTAATCTTTTCGCCAATGATGATGCTTGATCAACAAAAACATCTGCCGACTTGACCAGTATAACCAAGCTAATTAGTATAAATATCAAAGTCATTAAATAAGACTATAATACCTATATGAAAATACAAGTCTTGGGTTCTGGCTGTACCACCTGCAAAAATTTATTTGAACAGACAAAAAAAGTTGTCACCGATTTGGGTATTAACTCAGAAGTCGAATACTCGACTGATATCTCCAAAATTATCGAAATGGGGATAATGCAGTCACCAGTCTTGGCCATCGATGGCAAACCAGTCATGATTGGTTCTGGAAATTACGACAAAATTAAAACGATTTTACAAAAAATTTAATGGATGTCTTTTATCCTATTCAATTATTAGCTGACAAAATTTCCCTAAATCCAGCTATTAATTTTTTCATTTACGACATTATCAAAATTGGTATTCTCCTCGTTTTCATTAATTATTTGATGGCCATCACTCGTTATTATTTTCCCACCGACAAGGTCAAAAACATACTCACTACACGTCGCTGGTACGGTCTTGATTACCTTTTGGCTGCCCTCCTGGGTGTTGTCACCCCCTTCTGTTCTTGCTCATCCATTCCCTTGTTTATTGGATTTCTCAGTGCTGGCATCCCTCTTGGTGTCACCTTTGCTTTTTTAATTGCCTCACCCCTAGTCAATGAATCATCGTTAATTTTATTTCCAGCTCTCTTTGGTATAAAAACTACCATAATTTACAATCTCGCCGGTATCACCATTGCCGTAATTGGTGGCATAATCATACAAAAAATGCATTTGGAAAAATATATTAATCAAGACCTTTTAAAATTTAAAAACAAACTTCAATTTGAAAACGATCAACAAAAAATTAGTTTCAAAAAACTTCTATTATTGTGGTGGCGCGATGGATGGTCTATCACCAAAAGTATCTTCCCTTATGTAATTTTAGGAGTGGGGATTGGAGCTATTATTCATGGCTTTGTTCCATCGACGTTAATTGAAAAATATTTGGCTATAAAGTCATGGTGGGCAGTTCCAATTGCCACCATTTTAGGCATTCCCCTCTACGCCAATTCAGTTTCTGTAATTCCCATTATTGAAGTATTGATCGGCAAGGGTATTCCCCTAGGTACGGCATTATCATTCATGACTGCCACTGTCACCCTCTCTATTCCCGAGGCCTTAATTCTCAAAAAAGCCATGAAATGGCAACTATTGGCCATCTTTTTCTCCGTCACCACCTTTGGCATCATGCTCATCGGCTGGCTATTTAATGCAATTGGGTAATTTTTTTGTATCCTTACGTTTTTATTCGAACAAAATAAAACTCACTAGCCACATCTCCCTCGGCTTCAAATTTATGGATAGAGTTTGCCGGGATAATAATTACATCCTCAAATTTATATTCTACTATTTCATCATTCCAGTAAAACTTACCTTTCCCTTTTAAAACTATTCCAATTTCATCATAAAACTCATGTTTGTGCCAATCCCATTTATCGCCAGATTTTAGAGTCCCTTTTGTTAATGCATCGATATTATCTGTAACAAGATCATCTTTGGTAGCCAGTGTTTGTCTTGAACCAGGAGTGTTATGTATTTCTTCAAATGGAACTTTTGATATATTAAATATTTTGAATTTTTTATTCATTTGGTTTTTATACTAGTAATTAATCTTTTGTTTAAAAGAACTCTCCCAGAGCAAGTTTTTAAATATTTATCAAAATTAAAAGCTAGATATTTATCTTCAAAACATCCATACCAAATTAATTTAACTGGTCTTAATTCTTTTGTAGCTGGAACATATCCATCTTTATGTCTTTCCAGTCTTTCTTTTATATTATCACTACATCCTATGTACGGATGATTGTTAACACATCCTAAAATATAAACATACTGCATAAGTCTATTTTACATTAAAGCGGACATTGTCCGCCGAAGCAGGGATCAGAAGAAACTTTGGTTATATTTAATTGTTTCAGAACAAACAGGCCTACGTAGAACTTCGGCCTGCGAAGGCGGAGCATGTGGGTCTGGAACCTTTCTGTCCCTATAACACCCTATTTCCCACTGTCTCATTCTATCAAAGATTTGAAGCTAAATGAGACAAATGAGACAGTATAAAAAAGGGATGTCTCAAATTGATGATCTAGGTTGAACAAGTCTATTACTCAAACTACAGTTTACCGATTTTGGTATATAATTAACCCATAAATATGACCGAAATTGAAATTCGAGGCAAATTATCAAAAGACAAATTTGATGCGCTGTTTAAGTTATTAACTAGCAATGGAGAATTAGCTGATCATTATCACCGGCTTTCAATAGATTTATCCCCAGGTTTTGATTCAACCACAAAAACTTGGAAAAACAGTAGTGGGACAGACATCAGATTAAAGAAAAGTGACGATAAAGAAAAACTATCAGTAAAAATGGGTAGTTTTCACGAAAAAGAAAGAAAAGAGGTTGAAGTCAAACTCCAAACTGGACAATTCCTCAGTGCTCTTGATTTCCTAGAGGCTCTCGGATATCAAAGTGGAATGATTTATTATTGGGAAAGTTGGGAATTCAATTATCAGGGTGTCGAGATTAAATTATCAAAATATACCGATGAATATTTTACTTTTGAAATCGAGGGTAAAGAGAATCCTAATGTTGATGCTATTGCTAAGGACTTTGAATTGGCTTCATACTCACAGGAGCAATACCGACAAGCGATTGATTGGGAAAATCAAAACATTCACCAGCTTTATTCTCGGGAATTGATTGAACAACTTTTAACATTAAATTTTAAAAAAATATGACAAATATTGCCAAAGATTGGGAAGAATTATCTCGAGAAACAGTATTCTCTAAATATGGGAAAAAAGTAGAAAAAGTAATATTTAAATTACCCGATGACAAAGAATTAGATTATTACATCAAAAAAGAAGGCCCGGCAGTCTGTGGATTAGCTATAACTACTGACAATAAAGTTATTTTAGCCAAACAATATCGCCCAGGACCCAAAAAGATCGTGATGGAGTTACCTGGTGGTTACGCCGATTTAAACGAAAAAGTAGAATTATCGATGGCTCGAGAATTATTGGAAGAAACAGGATATCAGGGCAATGTCCAATTAATTACAACTTGTCTTGATGATGCCTATTCAACTATGGAACGATATTGTTTTGTAATTACTGATTGTAAAAAAGTTTCCGAGCCAAAATGGGATGAGGATGAATTTATTGACATCGAATTAGTGACGGTTGAAGAATTTAAAAAGATATTACGAAGCGGCCAGATGACCGATGTCGAGGTAGGGTTTTTGGCTTTGGACTATCTAAAATTACTCTGATCGGTGAGAAATATCATTCCACGTTTCCAGTGACCATTTTTCTCCGCTCCAAATACACGTTGTCACTCCTGTACTGCTAAGTCTAAAGAAGTTTTTAAGTTTAAGTGACAATTTAACAGGGTAATCATCCCCAAACATCATTAACCCAATCATTAACGCGATAAAATTACCATGTGATACTACCAAAATGTTTTCTTTATTTTGTAATTTCAAAAAATCCAAAGCCTGAATGCCCCGATTTTTTAGATCCTCAAAATTTTCTTCATCCGAATAATGCCAGCTTGGATCTACTGAATACATCTCACCAATTTTTCTCAAGATTTGTCTAATATTTTCGTCGTCTTTTGACTGTCCAATTACTTCATTTGGTTTCCTAACTTCAGCAAACAAGTCGTTAATTAATACATCTTTGGCCAATATGTTGGCAGTTTCCAAGGCTCTGACATGAGGACTAGAAATCACTAAATCAAATTTTGTTTTAGAAAATTTTCTTGCTAAGTTTTTAGACTGTTGGACACCTTTACCATTCAATGGCTCATCGTTTGGTTGGCTAATCCGTTTCTCCAGTGAATCAGTTGAACCATGGCGGACAAAGAAAACTTTCATAAAAATAGGTTAAATAATGATATTATCTTAACATATGGAAAATCATAAAATTAATGTTCGTTTGAGATTGGTTGTTATCAAAAACAATAAACTATTGGTTCAATATCGACAAAAACACGATTATTTTCATTACATTGGTGGTCATTTAGAATATGGCGAGACAATTTTAGAAGGCTGTATTCGTGAGACTGCCGAAGAATGCGATGGCGCTAAATTTGAGTTTAAAAAAGTTTTATATATCCGTGATTTTATAATGCCAGAAGACAACGAACACAGTGTCGAATTGTTTATTCTAGGTGACATCAATAAATTTGATGAAATCGAACATCTCTTCGATCCAGAACATCCTGACAATTCAGTCTGGTGTACATGGCTTGATATTGATAACTTACCGAACAATTTATTTCCCAAAGAATTAACTCCAAAATTAATCAGTGATTATAAAAATAATTTTCCCAACACCGGAGAATATATCGGGAGAATGGATAAATAAAAATGAACCTTAGCAAGTTTCTCTTTTCAATGGCCAAGACACCCATCGGTGATTATATTGTCGGTACAACTTTTGAATCGTTTAGTAAAGCCTTGCCTGTAAAACGAGTTTTTGAAAATGATTTGGTAGTCGCATTTTGGCATCCAAAACCATTTTGGGAACAACACGTGTTGATAGTTCCAAAAAAGAAAATTAAAAGTATGGTCTCACTCAAAGAATCAGACATGGTTTTTATAAACGAAGTTTTTAAAACAGTAAAAGTTGTCGTCGACAAATTAGGTTGGAAAGAATATACCCTCCTTGTTAATGGTGGTGACAGACAAGAAGTAAACCAAATGCATTTTCACCTGTGTTCAGGGAAAGAACTAAACACCAATGATTAAAAATTCAGATAAAACACTATTTCTTAGAGCAGAAAAGACAATTAAAAAGGGCACTAAATCCGAATCACCTAAATTGGTTGTTTTAATGGGGTTACCCGGCTCGGGCAAGTCACACGTCTCAAATTATTTGCACGAGAAATATGGGTTTACAGTTCTCTCTGGTGAGAACATTAGCTTTGCGATTTTTAATAAAGTTGATTGTACTGGAGCAGAATATTCTTTGTCTTACGATATTTTACGTCAACTAGCTACCAAATTAATTTCCCAAGGTTATTCTGTCGTTATCGATGGCACCAATTTAAAATATATTTTTCGACAACAAATTTATAATGAGGTTAATTGCCCCGACACGACCATTTTATATCTCAAAGTCAATGATAATTTAGCCTTAAATCGGGTATCTCAAAGAGGTGTCAATTTTAAAGATTCAAAAAATATCAAAAGTCAAATTTCGCCAGAAACTTTTGATAGATTCAAGAATCAATTAGAAGAACCACTTCACAATGAGAAATCTATTACCCTAATGTCTGATGACAATTTGTTGGCCGAGATTGACTCAGTTTTTGGAGTAAAATAGGCCATGAAGATAAAAAACAAATACTCTGACTTAGCTAATAAAATCGCTCTAAAATACGTAGATAGAAAAGGAGTTGTTGGAATAATTTGGATTGGATCTGCCACTTTTGGAATTGAGGATGAATTTGTTGATATTGATATTCGACTTTTGATTGATAGAGATGAGAAATATAATCCAATGGAACAGTTTGAAGAAGATGGAATCAAAATTGAAGTTGACGAAATGAGTTTAAATTGGCTTTTATCTGACACCAATTTTGATAGTGAACGAAATTGGATTCGAACACAAGCGATAATACTATTTGACCCAGAAAACAAAATAAAAACAGAATTTGATAATGCAAACAAAACCGCATTGATGGGTAAAGAAAAACTATTATGGAATACTTATCAAGAAATATTTAATCAATATGATGTTGAAAAGTGCCTAAAGCGAGGTCAATTAATAGCTGGTTTTATACTAATCAATAAAACTATCGATGAGTTAACCAAATTTATATTTCTTGCCAATAATCAACCTGTACCACCACTAAAATGGCGTTGGTATTTTATAAAAAAACTAAATTTATTTGACATTACGCTAATTGAAAAGTTAGTTCCAAATGGGATTAATTCAACTAATGAAAAGTTAATTGTCCTTGCCGAAATCCAAACTAAATGTCAAAAGATAATGCTCGATAAAGGTTATCCTAAAGACCAGGTTTTAGAACCTTGGAGGTTTTAATATGATCAACAATAAAGTCCGTACTGCCGTAATTGATGTTGGGACTCTCAAATGTAAATTTGAAGTTCAAGCATTTGATCAAGATTTAAATTCAACAGTAATTACCCGTCAAAAAGAATTGACGGTTTTGGGTCGAGTCTTAGATAAATCAAACGGCATGATTATCCGTAAAGCGATTGAAACTACTGTCGAGGCACTTAATAAGTTCAAAAAGGAAATGGATAAGTTAGAGGTCCAAAAATATCGAGCTGTGACCACCGAAGCCATTCGTAAAGCCGTTAATTCAAAAGAAGTATTAAGTGAAATTTTAGAACGTACTGGTATAAATTTAGAGGTTCTAGACCATAAAGACGAGGCCGAAATTTATTTCCGATCAGTCTCCAAAGATTTTTCTGGACAAACAATTGCTGTCTCCGACATTGGCGGAGGTAGCGTTCAAGTAGTAATTGGCAAAGACAAAGAAATTTATGAAACACACCTGTTTAAAACCGGAACTTATTTCATGCAAGAAAATTTTTCCAAAACTCATCACCCCACATCAGAAGAACTTCAAAATGCGATTGAATACGTAAAAACAGAATTAAAATCATTAGAAAATAATAAATATAAACCAGAGATATTGGTTTATGGTTCAACCAATATTATTGATTTTATGGAAGCAATGGGTGTTAATTTGAGTAATAGAGAATCTGGCGGAGGACATCCATATTGGATTGATGTTTCCAATTTAAGTACACTTTATGACAAAATTGTTACCTTAAGCTATGAAGACAGAATGCCAATGTATCCTGCTGAACCATATTACATGTGGGCAGCCGATAAAGCACTTATGAATATTTTTCAAATTAGCCAATATTTGGGAACAACAATTATTGTGCCTAGTAACAACAATATTTCTTCCGGAATTTTACAAGAATTAGCAATATCACTTTTTGATAATAAATAACATGAAGATAGATTTTGAAGGGTGTTCGATAATTTTAATAAAAGATAACAAAGTATTAATGCAGTTGAGAGACAACAAAAAAGGGATATTCTACCCAAATTACTGGTGCATCCCTGGTGGAAAATTAGAAAAAGGCGAGAACTCAGAAACAGCCATAATCAGAGAGTTAAAAGAAGAGACTGGTTATATTTCGACAAAACCGTTCCATTTTTACACTGATACTTACAAAACGAAGGACGGTCTGATAATTAGACGTAATATTTATGTTGAGAAACATGATGGAAAACAACAGATTTCATGTTTTGAAGGTCAAAAAATGGAATTTAAAACAGTTGATGAAATTTCAAAACTAAAAATATTTCCAAAACAAAAATCGATAATTCTAAGTGCATTGAAAATGCATCTTTAAATGTAAAAGCCTGACTTAAGAATACTATTTTTTTGGTTTGTCTTCTGCCTTTTGGCAAAGAGGAGAAATTTTGCAATTAGCTTCAGAACTGTCTTCGTTGTAGCACTCATTGTCAACGGATCCACCGTCAACCAAAACTCGACATTTTGGTAAAGACTGAGGCTGAGCAAACTCTTGTCTCATGTCTAGTGGTTGATAATTGCGCTCTGCACTAGCTATCCTATAAATGCATTTTGGCATATTTTTTTAAAAAATTATAATTTTATATTTTCAGTTTGCTCTGAGAAATTTTCTCAGCAATTAACTCTTGAATGATATCTGTTTTTGTTCGATCTTGTTCTTTGGCTAAGGCATTAATAAATCTATAATAATTTTGATCTATATTAAAATTCATACGCTTTGTTTTTGGAACAGATTTTTTAAATATTTTTATAAGAATTTTTTCTAGGTTTAAGTCATCATATTGATACAACTTAGGATCTATTCCAAGATCTTTCATAAAAGCAGTAGAGACGTTGTTTTTATAATTTGCGTGATATATAAAAATTGTTGGAACTTTGTATATTCTAGCCAGTGAAACGAAATATCCAACTCCAAATGAAGGAATACTAATATCTGCCAACATAAGGTCACTTTTTAATATTTCGTTTTTCACTCTCTCATTGCTCTTATTTTTAATTAGTTGTTTTTGATTATTGGCGTAGTAGGCAGTATTCCAGTTGTTTGTATGGGTATGTCCGAGCTTAATAATTAGGTCATGAATTTTATCAGCGGGAACAAGATTCTTTTCAAGACTCTCTGACGCAATTGATACAAATATTCTCATGTGTTTTATAAATTATGTAATTTTATCATATTTTAAGGCAATGTAGTGTTACTTTAATAAAGTGATACATATTGCATTATGTACAAAACAGACTACAATAGACAACAGTAACTTTAATAATAAAAAATAACGATATGATTTTGAACAAAAACAATAAAAGAGAATCGATGGATTTTTTTAAAAAAGCTCTGGAAATAGGAGTAGATTTTAAGCTCGGAGATAAGATAAGTAATAAAACAGTGACAGAAGAAGCAAAACTTAAGATTTTAACAGAATTTCCCAAAGCTGGTAAAAAATTAGACGATGTTTTTGACGAATTTAGTGAAAATATACTTCCCTATTGTACAAACTTCAGTAGTAATAATTTCATGGGCTTTCCTGATGCTGGTAACTCTGTTGCTTCAATAAGTGGTGCTATTCTTGCCGATTTTTTACAACAAAATCTCATTAATCAATCATTCTGTGGACCAACAGCAACTTTTGTAGAAATTGCAGTTATCCAATGGCTTAGAGAAACTGTGGGGTATACAAACAAAAAAGTTAATAATATCTGGGATGTTGGTGGAATAATCACTCCTGGTGGTACATCTAGCAATACTATAGCCGTCATGTTGGCTAGAGAAAATAAATTCCCCAACGCTATTGAGGATGGTATTTCTGACCTTGATAAATGTTGGATGATTGTCCCCAAAGGAATCGGTCACTATAGTGTAAAAAGTGGTCAGATGTGGACTGGATGTGGCAATAGGTTACTTGAGGTAGAAACTGAAAACTTCAGATACAACCTAAAAGAACTCGAGAGAACTTTAAAAGAATATAAGGGTAGGATAATGTGTTTAGTAGCTTATGCTGGCGACAGTAGAACAATGACTATCGATAATTTAGATCAAGTAGCCGATTTGGTAAAAAGTATTGACCCAGAAATTTGGTTGCATGCGGATGCATGTCACGGTTTCAGTTTAGGGTTTAGCGATAAACTAAAATATAAAATTATGGGAATAGAAAAGTTTGACAGTATTAGTACTGATCCACATAAAGTATTGACAACACCTTACGTTATAAGTGCTTTATTGGTTAAAGATCCTGAAAAGTTTAAGACTATTACCAGTAAATCTGACTTAATAATGCAAGAAGAATTTGCGTTTGGTCAGATAACACCTTTTTTGGGTAGTCGACCGTGGAATTCTTTAAAACTGTGGTTTTTGTTCAAAAATTTTGGAAAAGAAAAAATTGGTGAGATGATCGAAAAAAGACATGAATTGGCGTTGTATTTAGAAAAGCGAATAAGTGAAGAGAAAGATTTTGTATTATTAAATAAAGTCCAGATTAACTCTGTGGCATTTATGTATGTTGGTAACATTGGTCTTGATAATATCGAAGTCCTTAACTCAGTTAATAAAAAAATTCACGATCTTATGCTTAGTGAGGGATTGTTCCACCTTCACCAATTTAGTGTTCCTGATTCTGGAGTCATTAAAAAGGATGAAGTTATTTACCCATTAAGATATATGAATGGAAATCCAAATACAACTGAAAATGATATTGAAAACCTCATTAAGTATGTTCGGGAATTAGGCGAACGGGTTGAAAAGGAGCAAATAAATAAATGATAAATGTACTGTCAGTAAAAAATGAATTGGAGGTTTTTTTAGATCGACATCTTGGAGATGACTATTTTGGTTGTATATACGGGTCATATGCTGTTGGAACCAATAACGACAAGTCCGATGTGGACTTATTTATTGCGTCATCAAAAGTCGACAAAGGAAAGTTCGAAAAAATAAAGAATTTTGTTATCGACTTCCACCGAAGGAATCAACTTTCTTTGGATGAAGAGGTCCCCTACGAGAACAAATTATTTGTGGATTATAAAGACGTGAAAGATGCAGCGCAGCTGGGTGGATTTGATAAAAAAAACGATCTAATTGTAGTACCAGCAATACAAAAAAATATAATATTCCTATCTTCCAGACCTATTAGATTAAGATTGATATTTAATGCATTAACCACCCCTCATATATTTTTCGGTAGAAATGAAAAAGCATATTTTGAATATAAATTAATCGCCGAAAAGAATTTATGTTTTTTGTCCTCTCATTTATCAAATTGTGTACCGATAGATAGTCGACTTGATATCTTGTTAAACGGCCCAAATGGAGTTGATGGAGAAATGTTTCTAGGATATAAAAAATATCCTAAAGTGATTGATTATTTATCTCAAATTCTTAATGATAGAAAATGATATCAGCAATTTGATAAAGAATAATTTAATGACAAGAGAAGATCTAGTTAAGTATCTTTTCGATGACTTGCGGGTCGATCTAAAAAAGATAAACAGTATTAAAGTTTACCAACAGCCAAACAATAAACTAAAAATTAACTTAAAGAAAATACCCCATCATAGATATGGACTATACTTTAATGAGTTATCGGGTGAGATGCATATCTTTCCAACTGAAGGTGTTTTAAGAATTGAACACTTGAGAATTGAAGCTAAAGTTTTAGAAAAATTGTATACAAAAAAGATTAAGTTTTCTGTGTATGGGAAAAGCTTAATAGAACAAAATTCAAAAAAAGTTGTAAATAAAATAAATGAACATCTTCTTGGGTCAAAAATCGATGGGATACTAATTGGCAGTCTTTGGAACTTTAACTTTTTTACTAATCTAAGGATTAGACCAGGATTTCTGTCAGTTTTTTTGGCAGATTTAGATCAAGACAAAATTGATAAATACGTTGAGTACCGAATAAGGTTAATGATAATTGAAGAAGAGTTGCTTTCAGGAAAAATAAACTTAACAAAAGAAGAAATGGAAATTTTTAATGAGGGTATTCTACCTGAAGATAAAGATTACCTTAATATATCTAACCTGTCGAAAAAGGTTAAGAATATTAATTCAATTTTAACCACAAGGCATAATGATAATGACCTTACTGAATATCTGACTTTAGACTTTCTGTTTTATCGCGATATGCATTCGAACACGGGTACGTTTCTAAAAACCATGGATTTTCCAGAAACCAAGATTTACAAAGACAACTTCTTGTCTTTCCAGTTGATCAAAATTGGTAATTTAACTTTCGTCAATTTTAGTTGGGCCAATCCTACAGCCACTGCAAAAGTAATAGAATTACTTCAAAATAAATATGAGATCAAATACTTCTACATGTATGGAAAGTGTGGATCTCTCTCGGAAAAAATTAATACAGGTGATTTAGTTGCACCATCAACAACGGAAAATGATAATTTACGTTTAAACATACACAACACAATAAAAGAAAATATTAAGAAGGTCGACTTTTGTTGCGTAGATTCGCCATTACTTGAAACAACTGACTGGCTAAAAGAAAAAAAGGTAAACAACATAGACTGTGTCGAAATGGAACTGTTCCCAATAGTTAAAATCTTATCACCAGAAGTAAAAAAACATATTGAGTTCTATGTGTCTGACTGCCCAGGGAGAAAATATAATTTGTCAAATAGATTCAGTTTTCTTTATCAAAGATTTTCATGTGTTAAGAATATTTTAAATAATATCAGCATCGAGACTAAACATACGAATGTTATTAAAAAAGACTCAGGACTCGTTGGGTTTCCAATTCAAGATATAAGACAAGAAAACCAAAAATTATTAAATGAAGCTATTACCGGTGGAGTAGATTTTCTTCATGTTGATGTTTCTGATGGTATTGTTGGAAGTAAATCAAATATTATTAAGACAAAAAAACTAATCGATCAAATAATTAATTTTTATCCAGAAATTAGTATTCAAATTCATCTTTTTGTTTTTTCAAGAGAAAAATTGAAATCATATCTCAAAAGTTTTAATAAATATACAAAGAATACTGACATATTTTTACACGTAAACAGAGACAATATTTCACTGGTTGATTATGACCTACTAGATGAATTAAAAATTAAATTTGCAGTCGATGTTAGGGATATTCTTGATGACAGGCTACCTATAAAAGTATTATTAAGAGACAAATTAATAATTTGTCTTCAATCTAAAGAAGAAAATGGCAGGATATCCAATTTCAACATTGCTCAGTCAAAAGTTCGTAAAGTCAACCAGAACATAATCATTACCATTGATAGAAGCATCGACTTGGAGGTCATTGAGGGTATTCAAGACAAATCAAGTTTAAATACCATTTGTGGATCGTATTTGAAAACAGATTTTAAGCAAAGGTGTATCATACTTAAAAGTTTATTGAGCCAATGAATACATCCAAACTAAGTATAAAAATATGTCGAATAAATGACATATTCACCGCGAGATATCTTGCTAGATCGAGTGTGGATTTTATTGGGCTACATGCAATTTTTAATTTACCAGATCCAGATCAACTCAATAAATATAATCAAATAATTGAAGAAATGCGAAAATATTATCCATGGACAAGAACTGTACTTGTGACTAGGATCGACGATGCAGAATTATTATTCTTAGTTTACAAAGAAATGCCCACTGATTTTGTGCAAATATCAGCCTGTATGTCAACAATTGCCAAGGAAAAATTTTTAAATAAAGCCAAGAAAATTTATCAAGATGTAAAAATATTTAATGTTCTTTCTGCCCAGGAAAGCGATATTAAAACGTTGAAACGGGATATAGTTGGAGAATACGTTGTACTTGATAAAGAGTTTGCTGGAGGAACAGGACAACAAATTTCAAAAGAAATAACACATAAGGTAACTAGACAACTTAAAGGAAAATACATTCTTTTGGCTGGGGGGATGGGTAGAGTTAACGTTGGAAGCTGGCTAGATGATCTCAATGTCGCAGGGGTAGATATTATGAGTTCAATGGAGGTTGGAGATGGGGATAAACGAAAAGACATTAATAAAATTAATGAATATTTACATCAACTTAGAGGCGAAAATGGAGTAACTCTTACAGGTTTCCCAAAAAACAAAAAACAAAAATTAGTTAGGCTTTGTAAACCGTTAACTTTTCAATTGAAAGATAATTTTTCTAACTCATGCGATATTGTAGATATAAAGTATAAATCTCCAACCCAAACAGAATGCCAAATACAACAGATCTATCAAATAAATCACTTTATTCCTATTAGTATTTCTGTGTATGCAAAAAACTTTGTAGAGTTTATCGATTGGTATTTTGCCGTAGATTTTGGTGAAAAAAAATATAACATTGACTCGATAACTATATTATTGTCCGATTTAGAAAAAGTTATTTTGGATTCTGACACAAAAGAATATTTGTATTTGTTAAGAAGAAAAATAGGCATAAGTCTTTACTTGGATAAAAAAATAACAAGAAATACTCTACAATATATTCGTCTTTTCAAAAACATATATTGTGACAATGGAATGCGAGTCCCAAAAACCATTACAGACAACTATCCTGTATTTAGAAACGAAGAAAAATATGAATAATAATATAGATCTGGATTTCAGTCAAAACCTAAATGTGTTCGATTGCCCTAAAAATATTATTTCTGTGCTGAAAAACGAAATCGATACTATAGATTCATATCCCAGTAGTAGTCGTGATCCATCTATCGAGAAAGTGTCACGCTTTTTCAACGTTAACAAAGACGAAATTGCCCTAGGAAACGGAACAACTGAAATAATTTTTAACCTGCCAACTGTTTTGCCAAAGGGCAAAGTGGTGATTTTACTTCCTAGCTTCTGGGAATATAAGGCAGCCAACAAGAGAACTTCGGAAAATATTGTAGAAAAATATTTTCTCTCTGAAGATAATAACTTTGAACTGGATTTTGCGGATTTTAACAAAACTATTAAAAACGCTCAAACTGTTTATTTGTGTAACCCAAACAATCCCACTTCAACTATATTGGACAAAAATAAAATTTTAAACTTAATTACTAACAATCCAAACACAAATTTTGTAATAGACGAAACGTATTTATTGTTTAGGAATACTTACAATAAAGAAAGTCTGTCAATCGAGGCTCCCAATTATCCAAATTTATTTGTGGTTACCTCAGTTTCAAAGTTTTTTCGGATACCGGGAATGAGAATTGGCTTTCTAGTATCAAATAAAACAAACATTGAAAAGTACCACAAGACTGCGATACCATACACAACAAATCGATTAGTCGAATCAATATTACCCCATATTTTCAAAAACAAATCGTTTATAAGTAAGTCTAGAAAATTTTACGAAATCCAAAGACAAGAAGTCTTTAACCAAATAAATAATAAATTTCATGATAAATTAAAGGCTCTTTATCCACAGGCCAATTTTATACTTGTAAAAATTCTTGACGTTAAATTAATTAACAAGCTATTTGAGTCACTCAAAAGAGCAAAAATTCAGGTGAGAAACGGAATTGAATTTGAAGGTTTAGGAAAAGAATGGCTAAGAATCAATATAAAAACTAATAAGGAAAACAAAATCTTGTTCGAACAATTAAATAAAACTATCAACAATGAGAAGTGAATTTTTATCAACCGAGTTAAATTCTAATGTGATAATTGATAGTCATACACATAATGGTTCTGATTTATCCAATATCGTCAAATTCAGGTACCCGTCAAGTCAGAGTATTATTGATTTGACAAATAAAACAAAACTCTCTGGAGTTGATTATGTAGTTACATTCCCTTGTCCTAGCGATCTCTTTTGGTTTGAACCAGCGACATTTCATCAAAGAAATAAGTTAGTTGTCCAATCATCACCAATTGAGCCGTTTCCTCATTTTATAAGTAACGAAACCATGTTTAGGGAAATTGCCAATTTTGGCCAAGGTCGTGCATTACCATTCGCAAATTTTATACCATCGTTTGAGGATACTAGACAAATTGAATACCTTGAGACAAAAATAAAAGAGGATAGTTTGTTTGGGCTTAAATTCCACCCACTAGCTTCTCAAACATCAATGGCATTATTAAAAGATTCACCCATAATAGATTTTGCTCAACGTCATGATTTGCCAATATTAATCCATACTGGGCCAGATAAATATTCCAATCCTCTCCAGTTATTAGAACTTTCAAGATCATATCCAAACGTAAGGTTTTGTGCGGCTCATGTTGGTCAATTTCAAAAAAATTTCATTGAACCACTTGTGAATGAGAAACCTAGAAATTTATTCATTGACACTTCACCACTTATTAGTCTATGTTTTGCTAATAGAGAAAATATAAGTCCAAATATTTACGATTTACCTTTTTCTGATCCTCAAAAAACACTTCATTCCTTATATTCAAAAATACCCGATAATATTTTGTGGGGTACAGACGAACCGTGGACTACAATAACAAACGATAAAACAGGAGGAGTCTATTGCAGGGTTACTTATAGTGACGAGGTAAATTTACTAAAAACTCTCCCTACAGAAGCAGTTCAAAAAATAGCTAATAAAAATACCTTACGTTTCCTTGGACAATAAAAACTTATCTACTTCTTCTTGTGCTAACTTTCTAAAAATTGGCGTTGGTAGTGTCGGGTGAGTAAATTTACCGAACAATGTAGATATATAATCAATTTCTTTGTTTTTTTCTGGCCATGCACGAAAGCCTTCTAAGCCGAGATTCTTTGCCAATTCATTAGAAGCTTCCGGTAATAAGGGGTATAAAAGATAACCAAGTGCCAATATTATTGCGTAATAATTTTTAAGGGACTTTAAATATTCTTCTGGGTTTTCATTTTTTAATGCCCAAAGTTTTTCTTGACTTAAAACTTTATTACCAAAATCTGATAAGTTACAAATTGCATCGATTGAATCTCTAAACTGACAGTTGTCGAGATATTTTCTTGAGAGTTTAAAAGCTTTGGTTATTTCAAGTTTAGTTTCATTCGATACTATTAAATCCTTGATTTGTGAGATATCAGTATCTTTTGAAATAGACAGTACTCTATGTATGAAGTTGCCCAAGTTTGCGACGAGGATACCATTATTCTTATCAACAAAATCAAGCCACTTAAAGCTGGCATCTTTTGTTTCAGGCATGTTTAAAGTTAGATAAAATCTAAGAGCATTGTTTCCAAAATTTGTTACCATTTCTTCGATTCCCAGGGAAGTTCCTCTACTTTTTGAGAACTTTTTGCCATCATAATCCAAAAACATATTTATGCTTGTTAAATCAGGAAGATGAAGGTCTTTATCTTTAACCATTAACTGACCCGGCCAAAATAAAGTGTGAAATATTAAATTATCTTTACCCATAAAATAAAAATGCTTTGATTCTTTGTTGTACCAATATTCTTTCCAGTCTTTTCCAGTTTGCTCAGACCAAAGTAGGGATGCTGAATAATATCCTATAACGGCATCGAACCACACGTATATGCGTTTATTACCAGCCTCATCAAGTCGAAGATTTTCCGGTATGTCATTGGTGGGGATTTCCACCCCCCAATCAATATCCCGAGTTATTGCTCTTGGTATCAATCCTTGTTTTAGCCATCCCAAACTTTCCTGGAGAACCCATTGCTTCCAGTTTGGACCAGTTTTCTCAACATATTCCTTAATGTCTGATCCTAATTTTGACCAATCGATAAAATAGTGTTTAGTCTCCTTATACGAGACTTGTGATCCGGTTAATTTACTGTGAGGATTCTCAAGTTCATCTTGGTTTAATAATTTTCCGCAATTATCACATTGATCACTTCTGGCATCTGTAAAACCACAGTTCTTGCAAGTACCGATCACGTATCTATCTGGCAAAAATCTTTTTTCTTGCTCAGAATAATATTGCTTTGTTGATTCAATAAATAAATACCCTTTTTTAAGAAATTCCAGAAAAAAATCTTGTACTATTTTCGCATGATGTTCCGTGTCAGTTCGAGTATAAAGATCATAAGAAAGATCTAATATATCTTTAAAAAGATGTACGTTTTTCTCATGATACAAGTTAGCCACTTCCTTTGGAGTTATTCCTTTTTGATCGGCCTCGACCGTTATTGGAGTACCATAACAGTCAGAACCAGATACCATTAACACATCATTTCCAGTTGCTCTAAAGTACCTCGCAGATATGTCAGCCGGTAACAGATATCCTGCTAAATGACCTATATGTAGGTCACCATTGACATAGGGCCATGCAACGCCAATAAAAATCTTTTTTTTATTGTCTGTTTTTTTCATATATTTCCCTATTCTTTGAACAATTTATACTGAATTATAGCAAAATAGGAACCAAAAGTGTGCCTGTTAAAGTTAACGTGTCACTTCAAACGAATCCACCTCTTCTTTTAATTTTTTCGCCTCTGGGTTATTCTCAAAATACTTTCGGACCGGATCGATAGCATCGTTCAAATATCTGGACAAGTTGTCCTTCAAATCGAGTGGAAATATTTTTCCATCCTGATAACTGTTTTCCAAATCAGAATATGATTCGAAACTAACATTTCCTCCATATTCATCTTTCCTTTCGATTGTTATCTTTTCAAATTTTGGAAAAATGACATATCTAAAATATTCTAGTATTGGATTGTTTGAAATCTCATTAGGGGGACAGTAGGCTTTCTTAATTTTTTCATAAATTTCTTCCTTGGTATCGGTCATGAAAATTGCCGAATCAGGTTTTGATTTCGACATTTTTAGAGCAATGGTTCGTTCCAATTTATCATCAACATTTTGAATGACATCTGTCGGTGGTTTTAGACTGATTAACATATGATGATGGACTGCGGCCGGTTTTTCATACCCTAATTCGTCAGCAATTTGACGAGCAAGCATATTTACTTTTCTTTGATCCATTCCTAATTGAGCAATATCAGCTTTTAGGTAAAAAATATCTGTCGCTTGCATTGCTGGGTACATAATCTGAGCAGCCGTCAAGTTGTCGGTATCGCTCCTGCCCATAATTTGTGAACAGCGAATTATTCTTTTCAACGTAGTTGCACGACCCACCTTTAGAACTGTTAACCAATATCCTGATTCCTCTACCAAATCAGAGGCCCATATAAATTCGACGTTTTTAGTTTCTAAACCACAAGCTTTCCATACCTCAATAAAATATAATCCGACTTTTTTAATTTTTTCCAAATCACCGCCCATTTTATTATTGGCAAAAGCGTGCCAATCAGCTACAAGCATTTTAAAATGAACCCCTGCGTTTATCATTTTCTGGACATTAATTGCTCTCACTAAACCTTGAGCAATATGGATCCTCCCTGATGGTTCAAATCCATCATAGGCAATAAGTTGCTTTCCTTGTGATAATTTGTCCCTTATTTCATCAGCTCCAATCACTTCCTCACCAACTTCGTTAATTAGAGTCATTTTTTCATCTACGGTCATAATTGTATTATATATGTTCAGTTTATTTCTGTACTAATTTGTATTTTTTGTCTGACAAGTCCACGAACTGATAAAGGGAGTTGTTGTGGTTTTGGAAGGACTTAAGAAGTACTACTACCTTAATAAAATTGAAGTTCATCACGATATTACTGCTTTTGAGATATATTTGCCGATTAGGTAATGTGAGATAAGAAATTATTGAGAAGTGTGATGATGTCTAGTGAACTGAATCTGTTACCGTAACACATTCATACACAACATTGACTTCTTGTGGAAGTTGAGATATTTTATCTGAAATATCTTTCTTTCTATCAAACGCAATAAGGACTAATAATGGGTCATATCCATTTACAATAGATGTTTTTAATGATTTTAAAGTGGCTAGATCTTTGTTCAATAACTGTATCCATTTAGTATCGGTTTCGCCGCCAACTCTTCGAAGTTTAAGTTCTATAGCCCCGTAAAAATTATTAAAACCATACCCTTTTGAGGGTAATGGAAAACCATCTTTGGTTACCCGTAGATCCGAAGTATCTAAAATAACAACATCGGACCTGTTTCGTAGATTTTGGTCCTTTCCGTACCACCTAACTTCAGAGTGAACTGGTGAGGACAAAGAACCGTTGTATGTTCTCCTTAGACCCAATCTAGAAGTTAATAACTGAAATAGCACGCACCTAACATCTTCTTCTGTGAGAAAAAGATGGGGGTTATGTTTGAATAAGCTCCTTAATTCGTCAATTGATTCTGATATTAAATATTTGTATTCACTTTCAGTCATATTTAAGTTTAAAACTTATTACTTTTTCCTTTGTTAATTGTACCGGCATGGTATTTAACATCAAGCATTTTGTTGATTTGGATTACAGCTGTGGAATTTGTAAAGATACTTGGTTTATTTGTATATCCTTCTTCATACCTTTGTAGATTGACTAAAATCAGTAAATCTTTGTTTTCCTTTGTAAGTATCTGTTTTAGAAACTCTGGTTTGCAAAGAAGTCTTTGACCTCCATCTTCTGTATCATGGTTTTCACTTATATTAGACTTCCATGCTTGTGATGTGGCAACTTCAACTTTTGATATTTTCCAAACTCGTTTGAATGGATCTTCTGAGTGCAGTTTATATTTATTCGTTATATTTTTGGAAAAACTTAATCGATTTAGCGCTAAGATGCTCCCAAATGGATCCTGATCGTCTATTTTTGCGTCGGAATTTCCATGTGATGTCCATGGTATATATCCGACTTTTTTACCATTCAGAGATTCACTGCCATCAGGGTGATATTCGAAGTTTGGTAGCCATGCCCTAAAAGGATCTCCTCTTAATAACCTTTTTGCTAATTTTACCGAACTAGATGGTTCAACTAAAGAGGTGTCAATACTGACTTGAATTCCATCGATTGATTTCCAACAACCATCAATTACTATCTGGTTTTTGATCTTATCTCCACCATGTATTTTTAATAATTTCATAATCTTTGTTCTGTCTCCAGTTATACCAGTAGAATTTTCAAGTTTTTCTAGTAATCTGGTTGTGCTTATATCTAATGGCGTATTGCCAGTACCGTCTGAAAGCCACAGACCATTCTTTATTGTCAGAGCGTAGTGGTTGAGCCAATCTGACCATGGTTCTTGGTAATAATCGTCTTCCGTCACAGGGAGTGCCTCAAGGAGTTTTCCTGCAACTATTTGGAGACAGTGCCATCCTAGTTGTTCCCCGTATGTGTGATATTTATCAACCATACCGTAACCTCTAGATGAGTATCTTCCATATCTCCCTCCAGCTTCATTCATGCCTTTAACTTTCGGATCAATATTATGAGCAATTTCGGAAAGTCTATCGGTTACTTCCCAATTACTTAAACCAAAAACATCGGCTAAGTTTGATACTTCATATTTTTCAAAATCATAGTCTAAATGAAATTCGTTTGTGGGTTTTGGAGCATCTTCTGGCCTTCCTTCATAAAATCCACGTCTAGTTTTCTTTGTGGGCTTAACTTTGGGATATTTTGAAACATTTGTCTGATTAATCTGATTATTTACTACTTGTGATAGCGTTATGGCACCTTGTGACGTACATTCTGTTAATGCATTTGCGGCATAGTGTCGCATCGTTGGGTGGGGATACTTTTTCTCTCCTAGAACCTTAATGAAGAGTTGACTGTAGCTAGCAACTACATTAGGTTCATCTTTGGCGATGCGAGCCAAAGCAATAAGTAACCAAAGACGAGCATGTAGGTGATAGAAGGTAAGTTCAGGTGCTTGAAAAGAACTTGCGTTCTTCGAATTAAAGAGAAGTACCAACTCATCTAGAATTTTTATTCTTCCTAATTTAACTACATATCTAACCGTATGGGCAGCTCTCCATCTATCTTCTGCTTTTGGTGAACCCAACGATCTCCAAATGATACCTGCTAATATTTGGTAGTATGTCTTTCCAGTTGGGAAAAGAGACGGCGTCCACTTACCATCTGTGACGTTTTCTGAAAGCTTAGTTGTACTGCTAGATAATAAATGCTGGAGAGCGGCCAAGGATGCATCTTGAGACGCTAATTCAGTTAAACAGGAGCCCAAACCCAACCATACGCTAGCGGGTATTGTTAATTTATTGGATGTAAATGATTTGACTAGTTCAAGTGCTAATCTTGCTATTGAAACACCAGAAATATCAGAAATTTCTTTAAGCGTGTAAGTTGAAAGTTGACCGTAGCTAATAAATTCTTCAATTCCACTTAAACATAGAGATATACCAGCATCTTTTAATACATCCACAACTGATGAAGAAGAGCCGACCCATGCTTCTTTACATTTCTTTAGTTCACTTAATTTGAAATAGAGGTCAATGCCTTCATGAGATGCAATGGTTTGAATGTAATTTCCTCTCTCGGCGTATGTAATTTTATTTCTTAAAAGTTCAAAATACGTGTCTTTCGCCTCATGTATAATTTCGGAGGTTTGGAGTTTGTCTAAAGCAGTTTGTATTGATGCAGTAGAGACGGGTAACGTGCTTGATAAAATTGAGTCAATATTGGGAATTCCAACATTTTTTTTAGGATTTTCAAGATACTTTATGTCACTATTCCTCTGTTTGTGAAATTTCTCTATTACCATATATCTATTTACTAATCGAATGTATTCCCTAGACCTGTCTCCAAATATTTTTTTTACATGTTCTGCTATTTTCTTATAAGTGTCTTCGTGGAAAAATCCATGATGGTTTCTTTCATATTGTTCAATCAATTCAGATAGTAATAGTTTTTGATTTGGATAATTGTGTTCTGTAAGAGCGTCTGAAAAATTGCCTGTGCCACATTCCCATAGTTCAACAGGGGAGGTAAGTTTGTTTAAAATAAGTGCGTCCTCTGGTGGTATTTTATTTTGTTCAACGAGTGCTCTTAAGTACGGTAATAGTGTGTAGTCTAGCGTAACTTTATCACGGTCATCCCAGCGCAATAGCTTTGCCAATCCCTTTAGTCCGGCTACTCTTGACATTGCCGCTCCATAATTACTCCACTGAAACTTTTCTTCCTCTTCAGGTAGATTTAATTCGCAAATATTTTCTAGGATGTGAGAACTTTCATCATTCAATTCCTTCGATCCCTTAATAGAAGAAACAAATAATAAAAGTTCATTTGTGAAATCGTTATCACCCGATCCTATTGCATCCATTTGCTCCAATCCTTTTTTGAAAAACGTTTTCGTTTCTTCGAGGCTGGCTGGAAGAATTGCTCTTGCTAAATCTGCATAGTAAGAACTTCTTGTAGTTACGTCGGTTTCTTCTTGGATTTGTTTTTCTACTTTAACTGCTTCTTTACCAGCTAATGCTTGTAAGTTCAGGCGTTTAGCTAGTATTCCGATTATTTCAATTGTTTTGTTAATGGTAACAATAGGTTGAAGATGTAATGTTTCCAAAAATTTGTCAACTGATTGTGTCGTAATATTTGGATAAATGGCGAGAGAGTATATTGAAAGTTCTGCGCCTAAAATTTGAAAAATGGTGCTGAATTTTTTTCCGTAATAAGGATCAATTGTTTCTCTGGCTTTTGACCATGTATCAAGTAATTTGAGAAACTGTTTATCACTGTCTCCGGGTCTGTTAAGTACTTCTTGAAAAGCACGACTGAGTTCCAATAGGGGCTCTAGAGAATTGTCGATGAACCTCTCAGCATCTCTTTGGTCATCATAAGATAGAGGACTCTTTTTTGACGGTGATGCCAAGTTGTCTTGCCTTGGGGAAATAATCTCTTTTAGTTTATTCTTAAATTCACTTGGTTTGGATACTCCTTTGATCTTAGACGCGAAAGGAATGAGCTCTATTGGAATGATATCCCGGCATTCAACTTTTCTTTTTTGTCTGTTTGATTTAATAATTACTGATAGAAGAAAAGGAATTAACTCTTCAGGAGAATAATGTTCTTTGAATGAGTATAGTTTTAGATGATCATGTGGAACTAAATTTAGTATGTTGTAAGCTGCCTGAGGTTTGCCCAAAGATATTGCTAGTGCAGAGCAGTAAGTCAATCCACCTGTAATTTTATATTTGTTGTTAAGGTGGTAATCATACTCTCTGGCGATTTTTTCTGCATCTTTAGAAGTGTTAGAAAGTCTTTTAATGAGTATTTCCCTCGTTTGTTTCTCAATATCTAAGAATGTAAGTGCTGCGGCTATACATCCTAAGTCTTTGTCAGTATTGTTAAGTAAATCCAGTACGTTTTTTGAATATTTATCTTGTTGCAAAATTTCAAAAACATTAGTACAGACTTGGTAACTGTACCAGTTTCTCCAATGCCGTATGTGTTCCAATGCTCTTTTGGTCTCACCTTGAGCAACGTGTGTGATGGGGATGGCAGCAATATCCATCACTTCTGGATGGGGCTTTTGATCGTAGTTATCTTGTTTTTGTGAAAAATGATGACGTATCCATTCGTTTGCTTGTACTGCGTGTCTATTTGCGTTTTCGTAGTCGCCAGATAAGGTGTGTGCAATCGCTAATCTTGCATGACGCTTTCCAGGCCAGCTTGTACGTGTTTCAAACAATCGCCTGGTTGCATCAACGTCATTTGCAGCTATAGCAAGATTTGGATTATTCAAAATATAATCTACTCCTCTTTGATCTGTTGCTGAAATTCTTGCCAATTCAAGTAGAAGATGAATCAGTTTATCAGAGTCCTTTTTCATCGAAGCTAAATAAACTGCTGACTTAAGTCTTGAATATCGGATGTGATTTTTTCCTATAGTACTTGTTATTGCAGCAGGGATCCTTTCATCAAAGGCAAGCTCAAATAGTTTTTCACTATCATCTAATCTTAATAATAAATCTGGTAATGCTTGGGCTGCATATACTGATTTATCTTGCAGGTCTGATAGGTTTGAAGCGATCTTTTTAATGACAGTTTCATCAGAACCATAATGTTCAAGCATATATGTTTCAGTGGGTTCATCTCGAAACATAATTCCATATTTTGTATTCTCCAGTAATGGAGCTAAATCGGCGACAAAACTCTCAATTGCACCAAGGTTAAATCCTTGAGCATCTGCATAATCTTTCAGAGGGATTGGTTGGGGAAGTACTGCCAATCCTCCTAATATTGAGCTGACTTCTTTTTGATCGTAACCTTGTTTTGATGACTCCGTTAAGGCAGACTGAATTCTCTTTTCAATTAGATCATTCAACTCTATTTTTTTGTCAGTTTCTGACTTCTCTAATAATCCCTGGCCACTACTTAAAAGATATTCGAGTATACGTGCATTACCTTTCGACCGTGAATAAGCTACTTGAATTTCCGTTTCAGATAACTCAGTTTTTCTATCATTTAGATAAGTTCTTGTTTCAGATAGCGTAAATGGATTTAACTGAAAATTTTCGTAAGGAATATCTGAAATGGGTATACGGTGACTTCGACAAGAAACAATGATTTTTACTCCTTGAGGTATTCCATTGACATGAAAGCTTTTTAATAATTCTGTTGGGAAAGAGTCTTCCTTTCTACTTTTTGCCTGTAAAGCTGCATTATCTATCGCATCTAAAAACAGGATCAGTTTTCTGTTTGAGTTTGTCCGAGTGATGGTCTGTACACATTGCTCTAATCGTTTTCTAAATGTGGAGAATAGTATCTCAGGGCTTGTTCCATTAGGCAATGTGGGATCGCATAGACCCTGACACGCTAGGGTATTTATGATGTGAATTAACCCTCTTCGTGCTAAATGTCTTGGGTCTTCTGGTGTTCTATAGGAGCCTCCTCCAAAGCAGTCAAAGAAAATCACAACATTATTCTTTGAAAGGGTATCTGCAAGATTTTTTAAGAATACTGTTTTGCCAATGCCACCTTCAGCGTGAACTAACATTGGTTTTTCTATTTTAAGAATTTTTGATAAGGCTTCTTGCAACTGTTCTCTTGGTAAAACAATTCCTGGATCAGGTAATTTTTCCGGGCAAGGGAGTAACTCATCAATATCACCAATTTCTAATGCTGCTAGAACATCAACTTTATAAATTACATTATTTCTAGCCCCGATTGAACCAGCTTTATCTCTTACCATTTGTCGCAATGCACCCAGACGAGCTCTTGCAATTGGATCTGATGTTGCTGACCAATCAACAAGCAACTTTGATGTGTCTAATTTTATATCTCTCATTGAGTCTGAAGATCCCTCTAAGGAAAAAAGTTTAGCAAATTCGACAATTTGGTCTTTTTTCAATTTGGAGGCTTTAATAAATTGTTCAGCCTGAGCTTTTATCTCATTGGTTAATTGCTTTTGGTTAGCAATGCTTTTAATTGCTTCTAAAAAAGGAGTGTACATTGGCCTATTAGTTAATATTTGAAAAGTTAACTTCTTTTGAACGTCTGCTAAACCATGAAGTTTTACATTTTCCAAGTATGCTTTAGCAAATTTAGTTACGGTTTTTTTGGCATCACTACAGCGAAAATCTTTATCGGAATTAACAATAGAATACTTTAATTGTTTAATAGCAATTTTGTGTGAGTGTTCAAAAGTAGGTGCACTACCATGATATATCGTCAAATCAGCAATTTCTGTTGTTTCTTTAGAAGACTTCTTCTGATCTGATGGGCTGAGTCCTTCAACAGCTATTCCAATAAAGTTATCTTGTGGCATAAGGAGCTGCAAAGACATCCTGGCAACCCATGCTTCGTGAAACTCATGACCATCTCTTGATGCTCTGACTTTATCAACTTTGTTATAACCGTTATCCATAACAATTTAGTTTTTTAGAGAGATTGTTTTCGATTTGTTCAATATTCATACAATATTTGATTTATTTCTTCTCTAATTAAAAATTACGGTGTATAAAAAATAATTGTGTCTAAACATTGACCACTATAATTTTTTATATACGTGATTATACCGCCAGCCATATTATTAGTTGGTCCTAAAAAACAACTTTTCTATTTTTGTATAAGTTTTTGTTTTGAGGTCGGTACCATTATTCAGACCATTAAAGCGGTCCGTTAATAATTAAATGTAAATATGGACAAAAATGAAGTAATAAAGATAGTTCAAGTTGGTATTAATGATTTAAAACCAAGCGAATACAACCCGCGTAAGTGGAGTCAAAGTCAACTGTCGGCGCTCAAAGAAAGCATTAATAGCTTCGGTATCGTCGACCCATTTATAGCAAATTCCGCCAAAAACAGGATGAATGTTTTAATAGGTGGACATTTTCGATATGCGGTTTGTAAGCAATTGGGGTATACAGAGATTCCTGTAGTTTACTTAAATATTCCCGATATTGAACGAGAAAAAGAATTAAACATTAGACTTAACAAAAATACTGGTGATTTTGATCTAAAACTACTGGCTGAGTTTGATGAAAATGTTTTGAAAAATATAGGTTTTGAGTCAGATGAACTTGATGATATTTTTCATATTGAAGACACTCCCGAAGAATTTGATTTAAATAAAGCACTAAAAAATGCTGGTGTGAACGAGGTCAAAACCCAAACTGGAGATATTTGGTTGCTTGGTGAATCAAAGCTGTTAGTCGGCGATTCAACTATTGAGGCTGATGTTTTAAAGTTGATGGGTAAGGACAAAGCGGATATGTGTTTCACAGATCCGCCCTATATTCTCGATTACTTGAGAGGAAAAAGAAAAGGTAATCCAACAGATGGCTTTGGTTTAAAAAAGAATCGACGTTATATTGGTACCGATTCACTTCCTGATAACTTCACTGAATTATGGATGGCCAACATTGCCAAAATCCAAAAAGAAAACTTCTCCATTATTGTCTATGAAAATTGGAAAAATATTCGAACCATTTGGGACGAGATGGAGAAATACTGGCGTGTAAAGAATATGATCGTTTGGCACTTACCTAACCGAAATCAAGGCTATGCTGCAAACTACAAATTTTTCTCCAAACACGATATTGCCATGGTTGGAGCTTCACTAAACACTGATATCGAATTCAACATTGAGGCAGAAAAAGATGGTCTTCAAGAGGAATATGAAACAGCACTTTTTGCCATCAAGGGTAAACCCCAGTGGGAAGGTTATGAAAAAGGTAAAAAGATTCAACCAACCGATTTCATCGAATATAAATCATCGGATGAAAAAAGCTCAGGGCAAGCAGTGATCTTTGGAACCAAGCCGGTCGAGATCTTAATTCCTTACATAAAAGTTTTAACCAAACGAGGAGATCTTATCATTGAGCCATTTGGTGGGAGTGGTAGTACCTTAATCAGTGCTACTAAGATGAAACGTCGATGTTTCATTATGGAAAAATGTCCTGCTTATGCTGAAGTTATTAAGAAACGCTGGGAAAATCTTACTGGTCAAAAAGCTATTAAAATGTGAAAAACAAAAGCCAAGTTATTGACCAGTTAAAGTTGACACCAATTGTTCAAATTGCTTGTCAAAAAGCAGGGATTAGTCGCGCCACTTATTATCGGTGGCGCGATGAAGATGAAAGTTTTAGGAATATTTCCGACCATGCTTTAACCGACGGTATCGGTTTTATAAACGATTTGGCTGAATCACAATTAATTTCTTTGATCAAAGAAAAGGTTCCAACATCAATTTATTACTGGCTAAATCACAATCACCCACGTTATTCAGACCGACGAATATATTTGACTGATTCAGAACAAAAAACATTTTTAAACGCCGTTAAATCAAGTAGTCAAGAAGCATATGAAGAATTGACTAAAAATGCAACTCAAGGCAAAATCCCTCGAACTTTTATTAACTCAATAATTCAACTAATTAATCGAATTACTAAATCAAAAACAGAAGAAGAAAACCAAAAGAAGATAGATCTGTTATCAAAAATCAACAAATTATGAACCTGCAAAACGTCCAAAAATTAATAAAAAACATGAAAGAACTGTCGCCTCGGGATAGAGCAGTGCTGTTTTTATGGAATCGTATAAGAGGATCCTCTGGTGACACGTTTTCAAAATATCTTTTGCATCCAAAGCACGTATTTAACACCGAGGAAGAGAAAGTCTTGACTGAGTTTAGTTCAAAATCTGACGAAGTTGATTTTTATAGTTGGCAAGAGTTGATTTCAAAAACAATAACCGTTGATCAGTTTGGAGATTCAAAATATATGTCATTCGAATTAGCACTTATTGACCTTCGAGATTTTCTGTTCAAAACAGAAGAAGATGTGATTTATAAGCACCATCTATATAACCGAGAAAATTTTAAAAACCAGATTGGAAAAATAAGTACACCCATGGCTGATTCTTTTGCTAATTTTAGTGTTTATCTCATAGCCGTTATTATTCACCAATATTGCCTTAGCGATGCTTTCGACGAAAAAGGTGATTTGCTTGTTTTAGATCGATTGTCGACGATTAGAAATCGTTTTGAGGGGGTTAAATCAACGTTTGTTTGTGGAATTCTGGACCAATGTTGTATATTCCTTTTGGAAAAGCTTAGAGATACCGTGGACATTACTATTGATAGTTATGTACCGGTACTTTGTGAAATAGCGCCACAAACTGAACGTTATTTTCTAGATAATAATCGAGGGGTTAAAAACTATGTTAAGAAAACTTTAAATCAATACTTGTCGGGATCATTTGACCTTTCGCTGGAACCACAACCACTATTTAAATAATGGTATTTATTGGATTTGATTGAATTAGCAGACTATCTGGTATCTATTGGCCAGGTAAAAGCTCATCAGTCTTTATGTTGAGAGCTTTGCTGATTTTATAGAGCACGTATGCGGTCGGGGTATATTTGGCATTTTCCAAATGCCCAATATAAGTTCTATATAATCCAGCCTGATGAGCTAGTTCCTCTTGTGACATACCAATCTCCTCTCTGTATTTTTTGATTTTTTCGGCTAATTTTTTAGTAAAAATATCTTTTGATAGCACAAAATCATCATATTGAAGTATTAGAATACTGCCACGCAGTAAACATAGACTTAATGCATAAAATGTGTCATCATATACGTGAATTATAAGTTACAAATATTTACTCAAAAAAATATGAAAAAATGCAAAAGCTGCCAGACAGAAATAGATAGTAAGGCAAGTAAGTGCCCACATTGCCAAGCCGACCAAAGAAATTGGTTTGCAAAGCACAAAATATTAACTGTAATATTGGTACTAATCCTAACAGGAATAGCATCAAGTAGTGGTAACAAAGGTGGTAGCTCAAATTCGAGTAACAGTAACTCGAGTAAAGCCGAATCAAATAAAGTAGTTGCCAAAATTGGTGAAGCCGTAACTGCAAATGATTTATCCTTTACCGTCACAGACATCACAAAAGCCAAATCATTAGGTAATTCTTATACCAAAAAAGAATCACAAGGAACATTTAATGTTATTACCTTAAATATAAAAAATACAGGAAAAGAGACCGCAACAATTGATAGCTCGATGATGAAAATCACCGATTCTCAAGGCAGAAAATTTGACAGATCAATTGAAGGTCAAACAGCCAAAGGCTTATCACAAGGGAAAGTAGACTTATTTTTACAGCAAGTCCAACCAGGATTATCGGTAACTGGCGAAATAGTCTTCGACTTACCGGATGATGCAACCGATCTTAAGCTGTTAGTAAAAGGCAGTATGTTCGGGACTGAAAAACAAATTTCTCTGACGAAATAATTTAAAAGAGAATTCAATTTAACCCTCTGAGAAATCGGAGGGTTTTAAGTTTAGGGCATAAACATATAGTTATACTCATCGTTAGGACCAAAGTAGTGTCCTCTATTTAGTAGAGTATCTGCTAATTCCCATACTGTCATATTTTCCGAAATCCGGTAACTGGCAACAATATCAATTGACCCGTTTTTACCAACTGACAATGACCCCAAGTTTCCTTGAGTTTTATCCAATGTATTTTCTAAAGCATATCTAAAAGCTTTTTCGTTACGTATGAATCCATAATAGTTGAGGTTACTAATGATTGCGTCAAGTGTAGAGCCTTTACCAGGTCGAAAATCCACGGTTTCACTTTGTTTTTGCCTTTCTAAATCACTTTGAGTAAATCTAAGTTTTTCAACGAAATAATCCTCGACTTTTTTAGATGAGTTCCAACTTTTTCCGGGAGCTTTGAAATCATCAGCGGGGATTTTGTTAGTTTTGAAATAAACAACTCCAAGTACCCCAACCGTGATCAATATTGCAACGAAGATAACCTTTTTCATAACTAAGATTATAGACCCAAATTTGACTCTAGACTTCCGTAAGTTATGCGGTATCCATTGTTAATGATTAATGATAATTATCCTAAAATTGTGACATTGTTAAAAAGATGTGAAAAGTATTTTTATTGGTATTTACTGTCACGCGACAAAAAATATATCGACAGGTTTTTCAAGACAACAAAGAAGATAAAAAGTTTGTTAAACATCTCCTAGACTTCCACCAAACCTGCGGTACAGTTGTGTCATGAAGAAGAAAGAAGATGGAAAGACACAGGAAATAAAGCAAATACAATACTGCTTATACGCCAGAAAATCATCGGAATCAGACGAACGACAAGCCATGTCGATTGAATCCCAAATCAACGAGATGAAAACATTGGCAGAGAGGGAAGAATTATTTATAAAAGAAATTCGACAAGAAAGCCACTCGGCCAAATCATCAGGACTAAGACCAGTATTCAACCAATTATTAATCGACATTCGAGCTGGTGAATTTGATGCCATATTAACTTGGGCACCTGACAGATTGAGCAGAAATGCTGGGGATTTGGGAACACTGGTTGACCTGATGGATCAAGGAAAGTTACACACCATTCGAACATTTTCCCAATCATTCTCTAATAATCCAAACGAGAAATTTTTACTGATGATCCTATGCTCTCAGGCAAAACTGGAAAATGACAATAGAGGTATCAACGTCAAAAGAGGTATGCGAGCTAAATGCGAAGCGGGGTGGAGACCAAACATAGCTCCGCTTGGGTACTTAAATGTCATGAGTTACAACAGAATAAGCTATGTCGAAGTCGATAAAGAACGAGCTCCAATAATCAAACAAATGTTTGAAAGGGTGGCAGATGAAAAACATAGTGGTAGAACAATTAAAAAATGGTTGGATAGAGTAAAGTTTGTAACTAGAAGCGGAAAACCACTTGCATTAAGTAAGGTGTATACAATTTTGAAAAACACTTTTTATTACGGCGAATTTGAATTTGGTGGCAAGATTTATAAGGGCAGACATGAACCACTAATTACCAAAACACTATTTGATAAAGTTCAAAAACAATTGATAGTCCCCGAAAAAGAATGGCACAAAAAAGTTTTCCCATTTAGGTCTTTATGTATCTGCGGTAGCTGTGGGGAAAGAATTACAGCTGAAGAAAAATATAAAAGATATAAATTTGGTAGATTTAAAAAATACGTCTATTATCACTGCGGCAGACACATCGACTATGACTGCGACGAACCCTATATTACTGAAGAAGATTTGATTGATCAGCTGGTACTTCATATCGATGAAATAAAATTACATGAATCTGATTTAATCCGATATTTAAGAGAAGATATTGATAAGTTTGACCGACTTAGGTCTGAAGTTTTAAACCAAGAAATTATGAGCGGAAAACTAGTGGAATTAGAATACGAGGCATTCAATCATGTTGATAAAGATATGGTCAAAGAATATTTACTATATGTCCTAAAACGTGGAACTGCCGAGGAAAGAATAAAAGTACTATCTGCAGTCAAAACTAGGTTTATTCTTCACAATAAAGAACTAACGATCAGAAATTAATCGAAAACTTTAGACACAATTAAGAAAATAACACAAATTACTATGGCAATCGTCTCAATCACTAAAAAAGATGTAGTAGTGGCAGCGACACCATAGACTTTACTAACAGCGTTGAAGATTATTACTAAGGTCGTAATAAAAAAAGTAATTATTAAGAAATACTTCATCGATTTTTTATAAAGTAGGAAATCTAATAATGCATATACTGCCATCTCGTCTTCAATCTTATCAATCACAGGGAGCTTATCGGCTGGCACTCTTTTAGGACTTTGGTTGTATGAAAAGTATTTATTTTTATAAATGGCACAACTAATCTCAGTTAGCAAAATCCCATAAGGTGCTCTAGTGTCTTGTGAGTATTTATGAAGCTGTTTTACTGCCTCCTCATATTCTCCATTCTTAAACCTTTCCACGCTTTTGGTGAGTTTAAGTTCGATCACTAAAATTGCTTTTCTAAATCGGTCGTCAGTCCTGACAACAATATCGACTCGATTGGAAAGAGTTTTGTCAAAACTTGTCGTGTCCACTTCGGTATCAATTTGTTCATTTTTAACCTCGAATAGTTTAGATAACTGGGGTGCTAAAAAATCTCTGAATTCATCCTCTGACACAAAATTCTTGTCTTTGACCAATTCCAGTAATTGTTGCTTGGTAATCCAGCGATTCATTACTATAAATCTCACATTTTTAGAAGAAAATAGCAACTAGACAAAATAACGGTTTTTACCACATTACAGGCGTTTATTGGAGTTTTTACCCATATCAAAGAAAATTACCCAAGTCCTATGGGATTTTTAGCTATAGAGTTAAAAATCCATGGAACTTTAGGCACAAAGCGGAAGGGGAGGGAGTCGAACCCTCATGCCATTTCTGACGCGGGTTTAGCAAACCCGTGGCTTACCATTCGCCGCACCCTTCCAATAGGACTCCTGATTATAGCAAAAAGCAATCCCATTTTATGCTAAGATGATATTAATGACTGAGGATAAAAAGAAAATAGACCCAATTGACGAAAAGCTATTGAACATCAATGAAGAAAAAATATTGTTTGAATGGGATGCACCAGAACGCTCTTTTCAACGTAAAGATAGGGACTTTTGGATTACTGCCATCGCTATTTTAGTTTTGGTTTCAATAATTTTGTTTTTTGTAAACGAATTTCCTCTTATTTTGGCCTTAGTTGCTGTCATGTTTTTGTATTATGCTTTGTCCACAGTTCCACCAGGAATTGTTCACAATAAATTAACCAATCGTGGTATTTATTTTGGAGAATTAAGATATGATTGGAACTTGTTAACCCGTTTTTGGTTTAAAAAATCTTTATCTAGCCAGACAATTGCTTTTGAAACTAATTTGAGGTTTCCCCGACAGGTGACCTTGGTGGTTGATGAAAATCATCAGGAAAAAATTAAAGAGATAGTTTTAAAAATTATTCCCATGCTCGACGAATCCCCAACCTTAGTTGATAAAATTACCAAGTGGTTTGCTGACAGATTGCCACTAGAAGATAATCCCGAACATAATAAAGAAAAATAGCCCAAATTAGGATATAATAACTAGATTCACGCTAGTTTTGCACCTATAGTTTAATGGATAGAATAGCGGTTTGCGGAACCGTTGATCCGAGTCCGATTCTCGGTGGGTGCACTTAAATTGGAGGGTGGGCAGGACGGTAATGCGCTGGTTTCGAAAACCAGTGGGAGTAATCCCTAACAGGTTCAACCCCTGTACCCTCCGCCAATGAAAAACACTTGTTCTGCCTGTGGTAAATGTTGTAAATTATTTTATATTAATCTCTCCAAAAAAGAATTTGAATCAGGGGATTTTAAAACCATGGATTTGGATTCCAAGGTTCATATTTTAGACAAAAACCCCGACGGCAGTTGCATATATCTCAAAAATAATTTGTGTAGCATCCATGAAAACCGTCCCCAGGTCTGCCGCCACTTTTTTTGTTCTACAAAATCCAAAAAATTCCAAGGGATGGTAAAAATGATAAACAATAACAAAATATAGAAAAAGTCGTATAATATAGGACATATGGGTTTTCATTTTTTTAATTCGAAAGAAGCAATTGATTTAGTAAATTTATTAAAAAAGGAAAAAAGAAAAGGTGCTATTAGTGGTGGAGTTTTTGGAAGTATTTTAAGACCAAATGGTCGTACTACACCAAAAAAAGATATTGATGTGCTTATCATTGATCCTAATACTTCGGTATATGGTGAAGTCGAACACGAAACTGGTGAAAAAAGTGGTGTACACCTTCATATATTTAGAAAAAGACCTGGTAAACCAGCTAGTAATGACAGGAGAGGTGAGATATTGGCAGATGCCGAGGCAGAGGCAAAAAAACTATTTTAATTTTCAAATCAACACCAATTTTGGCATAAATAAAAAATCAAAGTAAATTTTGGTCAACAGTATCGTAATACTTTTAAAGTGTATCATTATTTATGATCAAACTATATTTCCACATTTCCAAGTGACATTCGAGCTCGTCTAAATTCACTTCGTAATTTAATTCAAAAACTCGCACTAACTGCCACCGAGTTATAAAAAAGTTGAAATATTAAAGATAAAAAAACTTAAAAAATAGTTCAATGTTAGCGTTTAAAGTACGGTAAGTGCCACAGCGTGTGAAAAATTGACACCATCGCCATAATTATTCCTGTCTCCACATGCAACCACAACATCTGCGAGTACCATGCAGTCGATATATTTTGATCAATACAAAAAGCCAGTGCCAACCCCAATCCTCCCGATATCAAAAAGCTAAAAAGCAATACAAAATTCCAAAATTTTCTATACTTTTTCGTCACTAAATAAGCTACTACCATCACAGCCGAAATTAAAATTAAATTATATTGTCCCATTAATTAGTTTAAAGTAATTGCCCGATCAGGACAATTGTTAATCGCCATTGATAAATTTGCTGAATCCAAATTTGTCGCAGAAATTACCATCGCCTTGCGTGTATTACGATTTAGTTCAAAATGCTCTGGATCAATTCGTGTACATTTGCCACAACCTCGACACCTGTCAGCTAGAACTGCCAGCTTTTGATAGTCTTTTTGGACACCAATACTATCTTGATTATCGGTTGAATTATCGGTACCTACTGTAGAATTAGTCATCAACACATCTTTTAACTTTACTGCTCCTGCCCCAATTAAGGTAATTAGCAAGGCTGATATCACTATTTTCTTTGTTTTCATATTTTATTCTATTAATTAATAGTAGCTGAAACATAACTGTAAATAAATAGTGCTAATATTAAATATGATCAAACTCTATTTCATCACTCTTTTTGTATTTCTCGGTCTCGATTCAATCTGGTTACTATTTATTGCCAAAAGCTATTACGCCGAAAAGTTGGGTTATCTCATGGCCAAAAATCCCAATCTAATCGCCGCCCTGATTTTTTATTTACTTTTTGTCGTTGGTATGGTTGTCTTTGTCCTCAATCCGGCACTAAAAAATAATTCCCTATCACAGGCCATAATACTTGGTGCCTTCCTTGGTCTTGTTTCCTATTCCACCTACGATTTAACCAATTTAGCCACCATTCGTGACTGGCCTTTAATTATCACTATTATTGATATGATCTGGGGGACAGTCCTCTCGGGCGCCGTTGCCGGTATTAGTTTTTCTATCTATAAATGGTTAGCCTAATTAATACAGCCATTTTAGTTTGGGTTTACATGACTGCTTGGTATGTCATTTCTATCATAAAAAAAAGAAATGATATCGCCGATATTGCCTGGGGTTTGGGTTTTATTTTAATTGCTTATTTTAATTTATACACAGGCTATCTCAGCTTTCAATCAGTACTAATAGCATTTTTAACAACTATTTGGGGAGGTCGATTAGCTTTTCATATTTATCATCGAAACAAAAATAAGGCAGAGGATGCTCGTTATCATCAATTTAAATCTAGTCCATATCTCAAAGTCTTTATGTTGCAAGGTTTATTTATGTTTTTAATTTCAATTCCTATTGTTACAATTTCCAATCTTGATATAACCGGTTGGTCTCTGTTTAATACAATGGGTCTATTTTTATGGTTTATTGGTTTTTATTTTGAATCTGTTGGTGACTCTCAGCTAAAAACTTTTCTAAGTAACTCCGCAAACAAAGGCAAAATTATGGATCAAGGATTGTGGTCGTACACCCGACACCCCAATTATTTTGGTGAAGTTGTTATGTGGTGGGGAATATGGCTAATAAGTTTTTATAACCTAAATAGTTTTTTTGGGTTGATCGGTCCATTAACAATTACTACTTTAATTCTTTTTGTCTCTGGCATCCCCATGCTTGAAAAAAAATATCAGGGCAACAAACTTTTTGACGATTATAAAAAAAGAACAAGTATTTTTATCCCATGGTTCCCAAAAAAGTAATTGTTTCCGACTTGATGCAAAAAAATTATATATATTTTTTGACAAAGTCAGAGGGTCAAAATTTTGATCCACTTTTTAATCCAGAGCTAACTCCAAAACAAATGCTATTTATGGGTATCTTTGGTGGCAAATACATGACCGATTGTAGTGATGAATTTCCCTTCGATTGGTTTACTGGTGTCAAATTATGTCATGAGTCTCATGATCCAAAATTAAATTATTTTAAGGTTAATGCCTCCCAATCATTGTCTATTTGGCGAGCCAATGGCTGGATTCATCCCGACGATCCGCGAGGTTGGTTTCAATGGTACTGCCGATACTTTCACGGACGCCGCCACGAAGACGATGGTCGTCAAATCAAACGATGGCGTGCCATGACCCGGCACTTATCCCAATTAAAAACTCACTTTACCCCCGTCCGCGCCCAAGCTCTACTTCACTGGGCTTATGACTCAAGAAAACATCAGACTTCTGATAAACTATTTTAATGTTCAAAACAAAAAAGGACAAAAACGCCAATGGTGTCGACGATCGATTAGACGTATTAACAAATATTTGTTCTGTAATTTTACCTCTGACGACTATTGATCAGTTATATATTATTTATATAAAGCATCAAACATCTGGTGTCTCAGCTTTTACTTGGTTTATGTATGGACTTCTCAGTGTCCCACTGTTTTTTTACAGCTTAAAGAAAAAAGATTTACCGATGACTATTCTTAACGGCCTTTGGGTAATTATTGACTGGATGGTCTGGATCGGTGTTGTCATATATTCTTGACTTCGGTTATATTTCGGGTGTAATATTATTTATGAATAAAATACAGGGCAGTCCTCCACCTGTTGTTTTTCAAGAAAACAAAATAAGAAGGCATTGGGATGAAGAAAAAGAGTTGTGGTATTTTTGTATAACTGATGTAATCGAAGTATTGACAGAAAGTATTAACCCGCAAATATATTGGCGAGTTTTAAAAAAACGACTTATTGATGAAGGATCAAATCAAACCGTTACAAATTGTAACGGTTTCAAAATGATGGCACCTGACGGCAAAATGCGTCTTACGGATATGGCTGATACTGAAACATTATTTCGATTAATACAATCAATACCTTCACCCAAAGCCGAACCATTTAAATTGTGGTTAGCCAAAGTTGGCTATCAACGAATCGAAGAAATCGATGATCCCGAACTGGCCATTAATCGGGCCATGAAAACTTATTTACGAAAAGGGTATTCTCAAGAATGGATAAATCAAAGATTAAAAAGTATCGAAATTCGTAAAGAATTAACCGATGAATGGGAAAAAAGAGGAGTCAAAGAAGGTCGCGAATTTGCCATTTTGACCAACGAGATTACCAAAGCTTGGACCGATATGGACATCAAAAGTTATAAAAAATTAAAAAATCTAAAAAAAGAAAATCTTCGAGACAATATGACCAATTTAGAATTGGTGTTAAATATGTTGGCTGAAGCCTCGACTACCGAGATTTCAACTGCGATAAAACCACAAAGTTGGACACAAAATGTAGACGTTGCCAAAAAGGGTGGTGGTGTCGCCAAAAAAGCACGCCTCGAAGTCGAAAAAAATACTGGTAAATCATTGATATCTCCATTAAATGCAAAAAACTTACATTTAAACAAATCAATAAAATGAATCTCAATTTTTTAATATCTGATTTAAAAAAACAGGCCAATCCTATTAAGGCCAAAAACTGTCTTTGGTTTTTTAAAACCAAAAAAAGGGAGTATGGTTATGGTGACAAGTTTTTGGGTTTAACTAACCCAGAAATTCGGTCTTTAGTTAAAAAATATCAAAAATTAATAAACCTTTCAGAGGTTATTTCACTTCTTGAAAATCCATACCACGAGTGTCGATTAACTGCCTTATTAATTCTCGTTGCCCAATATTCTCAGGGTGATAATCGCACCAAAAAATTAATTTTTAATTTGTACCTTTCACATACTGCTTTTGTCAATAATTGGGATCTTGTAGACCTTTCTGCCCGAGATATTATTGGAAAATATTGTTATGAACAACAAGATTGTTCAATATTGTATGGTTTATCCAAGTCCAAGGACTTATGGGAGAAGCGTATTTCTATGATAGCCACTAGTTTTTACGTAAAAAACAACAATTTTACACCCACTATTAACATCTCAAAAACATTATTAAAAGATAATCATGACTTAATCCACAAAGCCGTCGGATGGATGCTTCGTGAAGTTGGTAAACGTGATCAAAAAACTCTTACAAATTTTTTAGATAAACATGCTTTGCACATGCCTCGCACAGCATTAAGATACTCTATCGAAAGACTGCCCGAATCTCTGCGATTGTACTACCTTACTTTAAAATAACTTTTGCGTTTTTTGTTAATTCTGAAACCCAAGTTTCAGCGGCTAACTTTACAGCTTGAGCAGTCAATTCGTCTTTGGCAATTGTTTCCAATTCTACCTTAGTTGCTTTGGGTGGCAATTGAGTTTTATATGTTTTTATAAATTCGTCAATTTGAGCTTGTGAAATTTCAACTTTTGGTTTTGACAATGCAGTTTCAATTTTTTGCATCAAGATTTGTTTTTCAAGATCAGTTCTCGTCATACCTGATGAGACTAACGCTGCATCAAGTGTTTGCCCTTGCACTTTTAGTCTGTCCTCAATTTTGGTGATTTCAGCATCAATTTCACTTTTTTCCATTTTTATATTATTTTTTTTACCTTCTTCCAGTATTAAGCTGGTTTGAACCATTTGGTCCAAAGTTTGCTTTCCTCCTGCTTTTTCAAGAGTTTTAATAAAATCAATTCGGGCGATTGGCTTTCCGTTTACTGTGGCTACATTCCAATATTTTAGATATGAATATCCACCCGCTGTCAACAAAACCAATAATAGTCCCAAGTGGAGCATGTGAATTTTATTTAAGTTTTTCATTAGTTCATTTTAACAAAAAATTTTCTATTTTTGCTATATTTAATTACTGCTCAATACTTTATATTTTGAAGGGCAATATATATTTATGTCACACGGTGGATGTTGTAATTGTTTTATCTGTAAATTAGGCAAATCATTAGGTCTCATGGAAGAATGCAAAAAGGGCAAAAATTGTTGTCAATCTGTCTCCACAAAAACTGTCAAAAAGAAAGTTGTCAAAAAAGCAACTAAATCCAAGGCAAAATCAAAGAAAAAATAAAATTATTTAATTTTTTCCCACGGATAATTGTTATTTCCAAAATGACCGTATTTTGCAGTCTGTTGATACATTGGTACTCGCAAATTTAGACCCTTATTGATCCCTGTCACTGATAGGTCAAGTAACCCCCACGCAAAATGCTCAATTTTCTTTTGGGAAAATTTTGATGTTCCGAAAGTTTCAATTGATTTACCTACTGGTTGCACTGTTCCAATTGCGTAGGCCAATTGCACCTCACATCGATCACACCAGCCAGCCGCCACCAAATTTTTAGCAATATACCGGGCAGCATAAGCTCCACTTCTATCAACCTTGGTCGTGTCCTTGCCCGAAAAACATCCGCCTCCAATTCTTCCCATTCCTCCATATGTATCGACTACTATTTTTCGTCCCGTTACCCCAGTGTCCGACGCAGGTCCACCAATTTCCCATTTGCCCGTGCCATTTAAAATTATGTTTTCCGATTTTATTCCAAACATATATTTTTCCAACACCGGTACTACTACATTTTCATAAAAAAAGTTTTCATAACCATTTGGTGCCAAATTATAATTAATTGGTTTAGCGAGAACAACCTTTTCAATCGATTTTGGTTTACCATTTTCATAATTTACCGTTACCTGTGACTTGCCATCAGGCCGTAACCATTTATTGTCAGTCTCCAATTCATCCATCCTTCGGCACAAACTATGCGCCATCATAATAGGTAGAGGCATTAATTCCACAGTCTCATTACACGCATATCCAAACATCATTCCCTGATCACCAGCACCACCATCATCAACACCCACGGCAATGTCTTTTGATTGTTGATGAATGTATGTTTCAGTATCCAATTGGTTGGAAAATCCCAACGTTGGATCAACATACCCAATTTCTGCAATCTTTTCTCGAGCTATTTTTTCAAAATCAATTTTTCCATTGACAGTTATTTCTCCTGCCAAAATTAGCTTGTTTGTTGTGACCATTGTTTCAATGGCTATACGAGAAGTCGGATCCAATGCATAACAAGCATCAACAATTGCGTCAGAAACCTGATCACAAACTTTATCTGGATGACCAGAACATACCGACTCGGAAGAAAATTGGGAATAGTTCATATTTATTTCCTTGTAAATTTATAAGGCGTGTCATTTGGGGCACCGCGGCTATGAGGCTCGGTTGCCAATCCTTTCGGATCTTCTTAACACAAAATATATTAACATAAAAAAAGTACGTCATTGCGAGGAGTCTTCGACGTGGCAATCTCGTTTCGTGTAAAATAGCCTATGGCTGTCTTATACATCATGTCCGGTTTACCCTTTTCTGGTAAAACCACATTATCCAAAAAAATATCTGAGTCCTTGGGAATTAAGCGAGTCAGTTTTGACGAAACTTGGGTTAGAGTTGAAAAAGAACTTGGCACAATTCCCGGAATCGACAATCAGCAACAAAGTGATTTCATAATTTCAAATTGCGAAAATGAAATTAAAGAAGAGCTTAAAAATGGACGATCAGTTATCTACGATACCCTTGCCGGCAGTCCATTTATTCGGAAAAATATAAAACAAATAGCTCAAAATCTCAATTCAGAATCACAGCTAATTTATGTGAACGTCAGCAAAGAAACTGTACTCAAGCGTCGAGAACAAAATCTAATTGATAAACAGCGATATCAAGTTGAGGATAAAAATTTTTACAAAGCCCTTGATGATTACGAGGTCCCAAAATCTGAAGAAAATCCATTGATTTACAATTGTGAAGATGATCTAGAAAGTTGGATTTCAAAAAACATTAAAGTTTAAAGTTTTCCGTAGTGTGGGTTATTTTCTTTATTAGACGCCGATTCAAATGCTTCCAAATATGTATTTTGAGAACTAATATCTCCCATATTACCAAACCATTGGGCAATTCCTAAACACTCTCTAGCAATCCAAAAATACAATCTATCTTCATCTAATTCTTCTCCATAAGCTTTTATAAAATCACCCCATTTTTCTTTTGGATAAAATCTAAACAATATCATTCCTATATCTCTTATTGGGTCGGACAAAAACACATCTTCCCAATCAACCATATATAATTTTTCATCATTAACCAGGAAATTGGCATTATTTGTATCAGCATGAACCGGAACTAATTCAACTGGCAATAATTTTGTTCCCATTTCTTCCATTCTAATTACACTTTCTTTAAATACATTCTCATTTTCTTTATCTAATTTAAGGTTCTCCACACCATTAATCACTTTTCTTATTTCATTTTCAACGTGGACATTAAAATCAGCCTCACCTTCGGATAGTATCTCAGTTAACCTTTTGTCATCATGATATTTTCTAATATATTTTGCCAATTCCTCAATATGTGTTGCAAACCAATTTTCATCCGGATATTTGCCTTCAAAAAAATCTTGAATAAAATATTGTTTGTCCTCAAATTCACCGACTGATTTTATTGGTACAGCAATTCCAATTTCTGACAACATTACTAGTGCAGGTGTAATTGGTTCCGATTTTACAAAAACATGTTCTTCTCCTCTATTTGCCTCAAATGAAGGTTTTGATTTTCCCACCGTTGTATTTACCTCCCACCCCTCATTTACAAACTTTTGCTTTAAATTATTTCCATCAATTGTCATCAACTCAGTATAACAATCATTTTAAAATCCAGTTATCTCCATGTTGCTGATCAAAATACAGAGAATTGGATTCAATTGATATAATATATCTTATGCGACAGTTTGTATCTGTAATATTAGTAAAATCTGACGGTTCAGTATTATCACAACACCGTGACAATATACCAGAGATCTCGGGTCCAGATACTTGGTGTGCTTGTGGTGGTGCATTAGAGCCAACCGATTCATCGCTAAAATATGGTGCCGCAAGAGAGTTAAAAGAAGAAACAGGTTATGAGGTTAAAGAATCCGATTTAAAGTTATTAACCGAAGATACATATCAAAATGAGAAAGGAGTTCAAATTCATAGAAATATTTTTTGGGCTGAATACGACGGTAATCAACCAATTGGATGTAGCGAAGGCCAGGAAATCAGATTTATTTCGCCCTCAGAATTTCACACATTAAATTTTTACCAAGGTCATGAAAATTTTTTACGATTGGCGACTCAGGTAAATATTCGTTCGTCAAGAGAAAGACGCTAGTTGATATTTTTACAAAAACAATACCAACAGTCCAACAGTCACACCCACAATCTCTATCGATTTTTAATCAGCTTTGACATAACGGAATGTTTCAAAATTCTTTTTACCCTCAGGATCCCAACTTTTGGTAAAAAAGTCTGCCATTTCTTGGGCTGATTCTACATCATATTGTGTTTTATGTTTGGCGTGAGCCACGACTCTTTTTTCCACAAAATCAGTCATTTCTATGTACACACTATCCGGGTGTCCATAATTATCCACCACTAAAAATTCATCACACGCCCATGATTTGGCTAGTGGATTTTTAAAATGTTCCGGGAAAAACAACAAATCCCTAGAATACGGGTAAGCCGCATCAAAAGTTAGTTGACCTGATGTCCTATGATCTCGATGATTAAACCAAGTATTTTCGCTATCAAATCGGACTATCGAAATTTCAGGATTGTGACAAATAATCAATTCGGGCTGAAATAATCGAATTTGCTCTGCAATTTTGCCTATATTTTCTACTGTATTTTCCACCTTTCCATCGGGTAAATTTAAATAGATGTTGTCCTCTGGTTTTATTCCCAAGGACATCATCGCTTCAGTATCTTCCAATTCCCTGGCACTTTTCAGTTCCGATTGAGAAATTACATTTTGTCTTGACCCCATATCCCCAGTGGTTACTTTTACCGATCTTACTGTTTTCCCATCAGCAATTAATCGTGCCACCAAACCACCACACATTATTTCAAGATCATCCGGGTGTGCCGTCACCACCATTATTTTTGTTTTATTGCCAAATATTTTTTGATACGAGTCAGTGATTGTGTTCATAACAGTATTCTACCAATTTCCTCACACGATTTTACGGGGTTTTTATAGTCAAACAAAAACGTCTGCCAACCCAATTTTGCTGCGGTAAACAAATTTTCTTTTTTATCATCAATAAACATTATTTCATTATCTGTAAATCCCGACCAATCTTGTGCAATTTTAAATATCTCTTCCTCTGGTTTTTTACATCCTACTTCCGCCGAAATAATCACCTCATTAAATTTAATTTTTGGTATAAATCCCTGCGCCGTAGCTTCTTCAAAAAAATCACGATAATAATTTGATAAAATCCCTGTTTTATATTTTTTTGCAATTAATTTTGCCAATTTATGCATCGGTAAAATTGATTCATAGTCAGATACCCACGATTCAATAATTGGATATTTCTCCCCATTTTTTATATTTAATTCCTTGGTAATTTTTCCCCACACTTCGGGTATATCTATTTTTCCCAAATTTGCATTTACATCATAAGGTTCTTCTGCAACATCAATTAAATTTTGATCAATATTCAAATCTTTAGATGCTCTAACAAAAATTTTGTCAAAAGTCATGAACACATTACCAACATCAAAATAGACAAATTTTACCACTGTGGTAATTTAACTTTAATACTTGGAATTACCACTTTTACCTGTACTGGAGTTGGAGTTGGTGTATTGCTAGGAACTAATTTAATTATATTTGGGTTTATTTTAATTATCGATACTGCCGGTTTAATTGTTGATGTCGCTGTAGGTGTCAAAGTTGGCGTTACATCATACCAATCGTGTGGCAATATTCGGTCCTGGACACTCCCACTACTCACGACTACTGGTATTTTAGTATGACTCTTGCATTCTGCTTTTAATCCACAAATTACAAATTCATCATAATATGCCTTTGTATCTTTATAAGTAGCATAGACGTAATAATTACCCGGACTCAAGTCCATTTCAAATCCAACACCAGTTTCATATTTTTTATCTTTAATTTGTTTGACACAGTTAATCATTTTTGGCTGCTCTATATTTTCTGCGCACACCCCTACTTCATCAGGAATACTTTCTCCCGGGTATATCAAAAATCCGCCAATAGTACCTTTTTCATTTTTTATCACCAATGTTTCTTTTGGGGTCTCGGTTATTACTGTGATATTTTCTTCTTTAATTTCAAGGACTTCAGGATTTTTGTCAATCATCATTCCCCCAAAAATCCCCATACCCAATAAACAAATCCCTCCAACTAACATCCACACTTTATTGTTCATATCTAATTATACCGCAATCCCAATTTTTGCTTTTTTTGCCACAGCAACAACAAGATTGAAATTATCATCAGCACCAATCCAAAAACAAAAAATACTATTCGACCACCAATTAATCCAACAAAATACATTCCCACAAATAAACCAATAGCTTTACAAAGAGAGGTAAACATATTGATAAATGAAATAGATGTTGCTCTTTCTTTTGAACTCAATTCACGATTTAGAAAGGTGTCAGAAATTATTGAAGCCATCGCCGATATCATTTCCACTAATAAAATTATTACAACACCTCCCATATTTCCAACAAATATTGTCGATATTAAAATAATTGCAAATAAAAACAAAAAAGTGTAAACAACTTTGTTTTGTGAAAATCTAATAATAAAATTGCCAATCAGTATCACTGCTATCATTTTTAAAACACCCGAAGTTCCAAATAACAAACTTTGTGAAGTTGCGTTTAGCCCCAAGTCAATAGCAAAAGAATAGTTTAATTCTTCACGAAAAATAACTGCAAACGAAACAATTACCACTGAAATGGTAGAAATAATTCTAATGTGTGGGGAGTGGCTAATTGATTTAAAACCATTAATAATCATTTCTTTATAGCTACTCCATGAAAAATGAGTTGAATCAATTTTTGGTTCAGTGATAAAATACCAAACAATTACCTCAAATGCTGATGTAACTCCAAACAAAAAATATGGTAAAGGCATCCATATGTTATACAAATATCCACCAGTAAACGATCCAATAATTATCCCAATCCGCATCACCATTGCCGCTATCGAATTTACCTTTGAAAATAAGCTCTCTTTGTTTTTAGATAGTAAGTGATCATATATTAATGCTGTATCTGATCCTGAAATAAAAGCTCCAAAAATTCCCCACAAAATAATTCCCACTATCAAACTTGTACTATTAGTCGCAAAGGCAATTGTAAAACAAGCTATCGAAACACCCATTTTGCCAATCATAACGGAGGTCCTTCTTCCAACTACGTCCGCAAAAGCTCCTGTTGGTACTTCCAAAAGCATACCGATAATTATTCCCAAACCTTCAACCAAACCAACAGTTCCCATTGAGATAAATCTGGTATACCACAACAACCATACCGGCAACAAAAATCTCAATCCGTCTAAAAATGATGATGTGTAATACAACCCAATATTTCGATCTGTATAACCCAACTTTTTCCAAAACATAATAGAGTATTTTACTCTATCTCACCCAAACTTATTTCCAAAACTGACACCATTTGCCCATTTACATCAACCTTATCGTTGACCGATTTTCCCATCAATGCAATTCCAATGGGGGAGGTGTGCGACACCCAACCGGGCTTTATAGCATTGTCATCTTTTCCTACCAACGTAATTGTCATTTCTCGCTGATCATTATTAAATAAAACTTTTACTTTGTGACCAATTTGAACTATGTCAATTTCCGTCGGCGGGGTAATCAAAACCGCATCTTTTATTGAATTACTTGCTTCCTCTACTTGAGTCTGCAACACAATTGCTCTTTCACCCATAAATATATAGGCACTATTTTCCTTCAAATCTCCTTCTGCCGCAGCCTCTCTTTTTTCATCAAAAGTCCGCACCAGTTCCGCCTTAAGGGTAATTAAATTTGTTTTTAAACGGTCTAATCCTAACTGTGTAATTGGTGTCATAAAGATTATATTTTACACTACAACTTAGGTAAAAGTTATGTTTAGTTTTTTCCCCAAAGCCTGCGATATCGTTAACATAAAATCTACTGTTGGATTGACATTTCCCGATTCAAATCGTGAGATCGATGCCTGCTTAGTATTTAGTTTTTTTGCCAATTGTGCTTGTGTCATTTCATTTTCTATTCTTAATTCGATTAATTTTTTAATTATCTCGTATCTAGGCGCCAATCTTTCATACTCTTTTCGCACGCCTGGTTCAGACAATAATTTTTTCTTAAAATCTTTCCATTTGGTCATAAAGTAATATAACATGAAGGTTATATTTTACGCAATAGTTTAGTTGCCATTTCAATTTCTCGGTTAGGAGTCTTTTTTGTCTTTTTCTTAAATGCTGATAACACAATTACATTATTTTTTATTGTATAAAATATTCTAATTTCCTCTCTCCCTCGAATTCTTAGCTCATAAAGTCCACCACCTAAATTTTTTGAATGTGGCATTCCAACTCTAGAACCATATTGCATTAGTAGCTCATATCCATAAAGTATTTTAGCTTTTGTTGCGTCTTGCAGGGTATCAATAAACTTTTCAATCTTTTCTTCGGCAGCAGTATCAATATATTTTATGATATATCTCACAAAATAATTTTACATCATTTTATTCTCAATCGTCTGGAAAAGATTTTTTCATATCAATAACATATCGTTTTGACATTTGTTTATTGGCGAGAGATTCCCATGCCTTATTAATATCTTGTATATTTATAATCTCAATCTCAGGAAGAATATTATGATTGGCACTATATTCAAGCATCTCTGCCGTTTCTTTTATCCCTCCAATGCCTGAACCAGCAATAGATTTTTGACCATTTATAACGCCAAGTGAATGATATCCCGGCATCGGTTCGATTGGTCCTACAAGACAAATGGTTCCCCGAATGTTTAGTAATGAAAGATAATTGTCTACAGTGTGTGCAGTTGGAATAGTGTCTAATAGAAAATCAAATTTATTTTTAGCAGTTTCCATAGATTCGGTGGATGTCGAGATAATTACCCCATCAGCACCATAAGACTTTGCAGCCTCAGCTTTTTCTGGTGATGAAGTTATTACCCATACTTCTGCCCCCATTGATTTTGCATATTTAACACCCATATGACCCAAACCACCCAAGCCAATAATACCAACTTTCATGTTTGGCCCAACTTTCCAATGTCGAAGTGGAGAATAAGTGGTAATACCGGCACAAAGAAGAGGAGCAGCAGCAGCCATATCTAAAGAATCGGGTAAATGTAGTACAAAATGTTCTGGGGCAACCATAAGTGTTGAATATCCACCTTTTGTATCAGTACCATCTATTGGGTCCTTGGAACCGTACGTCCAAATTGTTTCATCAAAACAACTGTTTTCAAAATCTTTCTTGCACGCGTCACATTTACCACAACTATTTACCATACAACCCACACCCACCCGATCTCCTGGTTTAAACTTGGTTACCAAATTTCCCACACGTGTGACGATACCGACAATTTCATGTCCAGGGACACATGGATAATCTGTTTCGCCCCAATCCCCAAGTGCCGTATGTAAGTCACTGTGGCAAACACCACAATAATGAACTTCAAGTTCTACATCAGTCGGGGTAGGTTCACGTCTATCAAATTCATAATATTTTAATGGAGTATTTGTATCGTAGGCCGCGAATGATTTTGCTTTCATATAATTTATATAGATATATTATTAATAATTAATTATTCCAATTAGTTTTTTTAAATGTTAATGTCTCCACTTGTATTTTGCCTGGTGCATTTAGGGCATATATTACAGCACCCGCAACCTCGGCGGTGCTCATCATCCATGATTCGTCTGTTCCCCAGTCATCTCCCGAGTTTACATCTATCATGCTTTTAATCGGTCCTGGGTGAATTGATGAAACTTTAATATCAGTTCCATCATATTTACTTTTTAGTGCACTAGTGAATCCCGTTAATGCCCATTTACTGGCACTGTAGACTGCATAATTTTTTGACTCGTATAATTCAAGTCCTGCAATCGAATTGATAAACACAAAATGTCCACTTTTATTTTTTGCAAATATCGGAGCCACTGCTTTGTAAAAATTAATTGGCCCAACACTATTAATCATAAATGTTTTCTCAACTAATTTATTATTCTTTTCTTCCAATTTATCATTTGTCCACACTCCAGCATTGTTTACCAATACATCCACCGTTTTAAAAGTATCCATAATTTTTGATACAGTCGTATTTATTGCCTCGACATCGGTCACATCACAAACAAAAACTTCAGCTACTCCACCCTCATCATTAATTATATTTTTTACATCACTTAGTAATTTTTCGTTTCTGGCCACCAAGGCAATTTTTGCTCCAAGTTTTGCCAACTGAATTGATAATTCTTTCCCCAGCCCCTGACTTGCCCCAGTTATGATTATTACTTTATCTTTCATAATCTTATTTTACCTCAATATAATTTAACTTCCCTTCATCAAACCATAAATATTGTTTATTTGATATTGGAATAATTTTTAAATTTTCAACATACATATCATTAAATCCTGCCATATATTCCTCTCTTATTTTTGGGTCACCCCAATGAGGTAGGAGGGCATAATCTACAATTTCCAAGCCATTTGATTTTAAATCAGGAGCCTTACTTTGATCATCAATAGTTTTTACCAAATCAATTCTTTTCCCCATTATCATCGATCCTGCCGATGATCCAATATAAATAATTCCGTCGTTTAATTTTCGTTGCAAAATTTTGTCAAAACCTGTCTTTATAACTTGATCTAACAAGTGGAAAGTATTCCCTCCAGCCATAAATATTACCTGTTTATCAGCCAATTTTATTTCAATATCTTCTGGCTTCATGCCCGTAATCGAAAATTCCTCAACCTCAAATCCTAATTCAATTAATTTGTTTTTATCAACATCCAACCACCAATGATCTCCATCTTCAGCTTCTGCCGCAGTTGGGATAAACGCAACTTTATAATTATTTGGAGATAGTGGTAAATGTATTACCAAATCACCCATAACCTCGTTTGCACTGGCTGTTAAAAATATTTGAGACATAAAAGATTATATCTCAGAATTTCTGTTAAAATTCACCATGTCACCAACAATTTTTGCCTGGACTGCATCCATTATTTATGGCTTGTATGCTATTACTGCCAAATTAATTGGCAAATACAAAATTGATAATGTCTCTCAATTTTCATTTTTTATTATATTGTTTAGTGGATTAGTTAGTGGCACAATTTCCCTGGCCAATGGTGCAACTATGCCTACAAACTGGGCATATGTAGTTTAGGCTTCATTATTTTTATCTGTTGGCAACAGATTATATTTAGCTGTTTTAAAAAATCTCGATATTTCAATTCTTTCATCCATCTTCAATCTTCGAGTAGTGATTATGGTTTTGTTGGGTTATTTGTTTTTGGGTGAAAAATTATCGGTCAACAGTATATTTTTAATTTCTATAATTGTGATTGCTGGTATTTTTGCTTCGATGGATGAAAAATTTTCCTTAAAATCATTTTTTACCAAAAAAATTGCTCTTGGTATATTTTTTATGTTGGTGTTATCCGGTCAATCTTTTTTTGTAAATCGGGCAGTAAGCCAAAACGATTATTGGACTACAACCTTATGGATAGGATTACTTTCAATTTTATTTTCATTTGTAATTTTATTGAAAAGTTTTTACAAAGATTTTTTAAAATCAAAAATGTCGGATTATTATGGAGTTATGCTGTTATCACTGTTTGGAGGTATTGGAGATTTGGCCGCATATAAGGCATTTTCAGGGAATGTAGGCATTTCTTCTGTGATTATATCTCTTCCGATTTCTATGGTTTTTGTTTTTTGTTCTATCTTTTTGGAAACCAGATTTACTCGAAAAACATACCCTAAAAGTTTATTTAATTCGTTTTGTTTCAGCGGGAATCATGATTTGGGGAGCCCTAAAATTATCAATGTAAATTTTGTTACAATAATTTGTGACCAGCAAAATATATTTTTACAAAACCTCGTCTGGCAAAGAAATTATTATTGATGAAATAAATAAATTAGACTCACAATCAATCATTAAAACCAGAAACGCAATACGGTTATTTGAACAGTACGGATTAAATTTGATTAATGCTAAATGGGTCAAGAAAATAAATAAAAATCCCTCCGTATTTGAACTTCGAGTTACCGGTAACAAACAAATTCGAATATTGTTTTCTGAAATTTCTCCAAACGAGTTTTTGTTTACAAACATTTTTGTTAAGAAATCACAAAAAACTCCTATGAAAGAAATTGAAACAGCAATAAAACGTCTTAATGAATTTATATAACAAATTTGTTATAATCAATTTATGAAACGAAACATCAATCAATTAACTAAATGGACAGAATTTGACAAAAAATTAGTCAAAAAACCAAAATTATTCAAAGATATAGCCAAATCTGAGGCAATGTATCAGTTAACTCGAAGTCTTATTAGTCTTCGTCTCGACAAAAAATTAAGTCAATCAGAACTAGCAATCAAAATAGGTAGTAAGCAACCTGCTATTTCTCGACTCGAATCGGGTAATTCTTGGCCATCATTTTCTCTGCTTCAAAAAATTGCTATTGCCACAAATAGCAAGCTAACGATTAATTTTCTATAGGTATAATAGGGATATCTGTTCCTGTCGTTAAATGGATATGATTATCCCCTCCGAAGGGATCGTTCTGGGTTCGACTCCCAGCAGGAACACTATGAATCAAAAATTTGTCGACTTCTTAAAACAAAACAATCTTGACATCAAAATTCAAAACTTTGATGAATTTACTCATACTGCAGCACAAGCTGCTGAAGCCTTAAACTGCACCGTTTCGGAAATTGCAAAATCTCTAATTTTTAAATCAGAATCAGGTCAACCAGTTTTAGTTATTGCCTCAGGTAGTAATCGTATTGACACCTCAAAAATAGCCTCTCTTTTGGGTGAAAGTATATCCAAGGCTGACGCAGATTTTGTCAAAACTTCGACAGGTTACACTATTGGCGGTGTACCTCCTTTTGCATTTCCCCAAAAAATAATCACATTTATTGATCAAGATTTATTAAAATTTATAACCATTTGGGCGGCAGCGGGTACCAACAATTCTGTTTTTTCCTTAACTCCGGATAATTTAATCAAAATATCTCAAGGCAAAGTCTCCGATATTAGTCAATCCTAAGGTATAATACCTTATGTCTGTTTTTGATGAACGCTCGGCGGGGGGCTTGGTTTTCCGTATTAATGAAGGTCGAGTATTTTGGCTGGTCATAAAATTTCTTTCCAAAAAAACTTTAAAAAATAGTGGCGAAACAGCTCATATTACTGTTTACAAATTTCCCAAAGGTCATGTTCAAGACCTAGAAGTTTTAAAACAAACAGCTTTGCGCGAGGTCGAAGAGGAAGGGAGAATTAAAAGCAGAATTATTTCCAAAATAGGTTCCAATGATTATATTTTATGGGACAAAGAAACCCACAAAAAAATAATCAAAAAAGTTACATTTTTTTTAATGGAGTATGAAGGAGAAAGCGACTCTCGATACACTGATCATGAAGTTGTTCTCGATCGTGAATGGTTTTCATTTGACCATGCACTAGAAAAATTGGCCTACGAGTCTGAACGTAAACTGTTAAGAATAGCTGCTTTTAGACTAGATGCTTTATTAAAATCCCAATAATAGGTAAAATAACAAACTTTAACAATTTGGAGAGGTCGGATAGTGGTTCATTCCACAGACCTGGAAAGTCTGCGCTGTAAAAAGCTCGCGGGTTCGAATCCCGCCCTCTCCGCATAAGTTTTTGTATAACGATATAAATGTATTGACAAACGATAAATAAGCATTTATAATATGCTTATCTATGAAACGAACGTCAACATTATTCTTAAAACTCGTCCTTTGTTTTGTCGCACTAGGCGTATTTGCTGGCTTGGTTTGGTTTCCTCGAACTGAAGGCAGAGCTGCTAATTTAGATCTCGTCAGTGTTTATACAGATCCATTTATTATCTATATGTTTTTAGGTTCAACCCCATTTTTTATTGGGTTATACCAGGCCTTCAAACTATTAAATCTTATTGAGGTTAACAAGGCCTTTTCCCAAAGTGCCGTAAATACACTGAAGAATATAAAATTTGCTTCTCTCAGTCTAATCGGTTTTGTTCTAATAGCAGAGCTTTATATCCGTTTCTTTGTGCACGGTGATGACCTTGCAGGTCCAACAGCACTTGGCATTCTGGTGTCTATCGGAATTGCTGTTATTGCAACTGCTGCGGCTGTTTTTCAAAAACTTCTACAAAATGCTGTTGATATAAAATCTGAACATGATTTAACTGTATAAAGGTACAACTATGGCAATAATAATAAACATCGATGTAATGCTGGCTAGGCGGAAAATGAGCGTTACTGAACTGTCGGAAAAGGTCGGAATTACCATGGCTAATTTATCTATATTGAAAAACGAAAAAGCAAAAGCAATTCGCTTGTCAACTTTGGAGGCAATTTGCAAAGCCTTAGATTGTCAACCTGGAGATATTTTAGAATATAAATGACGAAGGTGAGTTGTTAAAATAGGTTCTAACTGCGTCAATGCACACCGCTCAATGTCGTGACAAGGTATAATTGGCCAAATGACGACCGTTAATTTTGAAATTAATCCAGAAAAAGAATACGAATATCATCGGCTTTTTTGCAATAACCACGGATTTGAGGGAATGTCGATCTTTTCTTTTACTCCGATCAAGAGTAAAACCAGGATCATAAAAAAGATTAACGGTTTTTGGGATGATGACGATAGAAAACTAATTAAGAAAATTGAGAGTGAATGGAGGTTGATTGAAAAAGATTATTTCAAGCTATTTGAAGACATCACTGGAATTTCGTGGCTATACAAAAATTACTACGCTTACTTTTTAGCTTTTAGCCCAACGATTGGTTTTAGCAACCCATTTAATTTAAGGAGTGAAGAAATTGCCTTAACCACTGGAGCAATTATTAATCCAAAGTTTCTAGTAGGGCATGAATTATTTCATAGCCATTACTATTATACGGTCGACAAAATGAAGATGACAACCAGATTAAACCGAACACTTTTTACTGAAGGGGTAGCCGCATTGGCATTGTTTGAAACGAAGGCAAAGAGGCTGTTTTCAGAGACAGACGTTGAAAGTAGTATAAATTCTTATCCTGAAGTGCGGGCTAATTGGCTGATCCTTTTAGATTATTGGCGTAAAAGATTTTGTTTTGAAGATTTTTTGATAAAAGTAGCCCAAGATAGTAGGTTCTAACTGCGTCAATGGTTCGCCGCACTTCGACAAGCTCAGTGCTTCGCCTTATAATTAACCATGGGCTGGTATGTGTATATTCTTTTTTGCGATCAGAAAATTTATTATGTCGGTTCTACAAATAACGTCAACAGAAGATTAATTGAACATCAAGCAAAACAATCCAATTTCACTCATAAATTTTCTGATATTAAACTGGTATATAGTGAGAAACTTGAGTCAAAAGAAAAAGCATTAGCAAGAGAAACACAAATAAAAGGTTGGACTTCCGCAAAAAAGAAAGCAATAATCGATGGAGACTTAGAATTACTGCGCGAATTATGTAAGAAGCACTGATTTTGTCGAAATGTTGAGATATGGATGAGTAGCTTGCCCTGAGTCAGTCGAAGGGCCCTCTCCGCCAAATTGTACTTTTTGCAAAATCATAAGATTTTGCCTCGGCACTCCGTGCCTCGTCATGATATTTTTTGCCTATAATCCAAGCTTTTTTGAATTCGTTCTTGTTAGGCTTAAATTTGCTTCCAGACTCATCTTTTTAGATAAGAACTCATATTATTTATGATATATTTAGCCAACATCATGATTAAAAAAATAATTATTGTAATCGTTGTTATTGTTATCGGATTTGGGTTATTTTATTTTCTTAATAAAAAAAATCAACCGGTTATAGAGCAAGAAGTTTATTCAAAAACAATAGTTATTTCAAAAGAATATATTTCATTAAGATATCAAACGGACAATCTTTTAGTTAATGCTAATAATTTTAAGAATTATGAATCATGGAATTTGGAAATGACTAAGACGATTGAAGCATGGGAAAAGCTAGAAAAAGATTCAAAAGAATTAGAAAAATCAGCATTAGAAATGTCAGAAAATAAAACAACTTTTAATTTAATCACACCTATTTTTGCTTACAATAAACAAGAAATATCCAATGTTTTTGATAAAGCACCGGCGGGTAAAAAAATTGCTACTCTAGCTAAACATTTAGGAGTAGATGCAAAAATGGCATTTAAGATTTTGCAACAAGATCAAAATCAGGTAGAAGTTGACGCATGGAATGAAGCTGGAGATACTTTTCAAAAATTAGAAACATCGGCGACAATTATTAAAGATGGTTGTAAGGTTGCAGGATTTATTGGTGGAATTGCAGTGACTGGAGGAACCTCAGCATTGGCGACTGGTTCAACTTTAACTAAAATGGCGGTGATAGTGAGTGGAGCTGATTTAACATTAGAAGTGAGCAGTGATGGGGCCAATATCGGACTGGGGAATAATAATAAAATATCAGCAGTCATTGATAGTGTGCGAGTGATAACAGAGCCATTATCATCAATACTGACAATTGCTAATATTTCAGGAAATATAAGTAATGGTTTTGAAAAATTTAGTGCAGTAATGGTGGGACTAGAACAATTTAACAGTACGGCTCAAGAAGGAAAAATTATTGGGATTCAATTACCAGCTTATACAAAAGACAAAATAAACTCCCCTGTAAAAGTAGCCGTTTTAGAAAAAGAAGAGATTGAAAAATGGATAGAAGATCAAGGAATTAATAATAAAAGTGAAACTAATACGACTGAAGAGAAAAAAAATGCTGGGGTAGTGGGAGTTTGGGAAGGTAAAATGACTAGTACTTCGAGTCAAACTTCAAAGGAGGAGGAAAGCTCAATTGTTTTTAATTTAAATTCAAATGGAACAGTCACAACCACTAGCGATATAGGACATTTTATTTCGTGGGAGCAAAAGGGAGATACTATCATATTGCATGCAGAATCTGAATTTAAAGATGGACAATACGAGTTTGCTTTGTCTGGAGACACGATGACTTTTATAAAATTAGCGGGTCCAGATGAAGATGGCGTTTGGCAAGAAATCATGGCTGGTGGAGACTTTTTTGGTGGAAAATTTTTGCAGATTTCTTTAAAGAAACAATAATTATTAACATTTTTTGATTTTACAGTCTGTAATATATATTTTAGCGGTTTTTGCTTTTTTTGGAGGTATCATTCATTATTATCCCATCCCTGAGTTCAATATTCCTCTCGGCCAATTTGGCATACTCAGGCTCATGAGTAACCATGATAATGGTTTGGCCTTGTTTATGTAGATTCAAGAAAATATCTAAGACTTTTTCTGATGACTCTGTGTCTAAATTGGCAGTCGGCTCATCGGCAAAAATGATTTTGGGGTTATGAACTATTGAACGTGCGATACTAACCCGTTGTTGCTGACCACCAGAAAGTTGGCTTGGTAGATTATCTAATCTATCCTGAAGATCAACTTTTTCAAGTGCTTCTTTTGCCTTTTCTTGAGCTACTTTTTCATCAATACCTTGCATGAGAAGCGGCATCATGACATTTTCCTTAGCTGTAAGCATTGGTAGAATAGCATAGTCTTGGAAAATGTAACCTAAATTTTTCAATCTAAATGAGATTCTTTCTTCGCTAGTTAATAGTGACGTATCGACGTCTTCAATCAAAATGGTGCCTTGATTGGGATGATCTAATAAGCTGAGTTGATATAAAAGAGTGCTTTTACCAGATCCGGACATGCCAGTTATGGCAAGAAACTGGCCCGATGGCACTAAAAAGCTAATATTCTTTAATGCAGTAAGTGTGCTATCTCCTATTGTAAATATTTTTGTCAGGTTAATTGCTTTTATCATATTTTTTATCTACCCAAAATTGCATCTAATGTATTTTGTTTGGTCACCATCCAAGCCGGAACATAACCAGAGATGAATGCGGTAATAGTCAAGATAAGACCACGAATAACAAGACCATTTGTTGTTATCGCCAACCTTCCTTCTGTGACTGGGAATTTTAAAGGATGGAGATCAAACCAGGGGACAAGAAACCAAATAATAATAAGACTGGAGAATAATATTCCAGAAAGTGCATAAAATAATGATTGAATAATATACGAAATTTCAATGGCACGAGCTGATATTCCAATTCCTTTCATAATACCAATATATTTTCTTCTGGTGATGGCATTAACGAAAATCACAATAAATATTGTAATTGCTCCAACAATCAACGAAATTACACCCACTATGTTACCGAGCATCGAAAATGTTTTTTTCATATCTGAAATAGCCTTTGGCAAGGTTTCTTCAGCCGTTTCGACAATGACGTCGGTACTGTAAGAGAAATTATCTACTATATATCCCTTAGCTTCTTTGTTGTCGGAACCATGACTTAGTAATACAGCTATTTCGTTGACGTTCAGATTTTGATTGTTTGTTAGTGCGCGCATAGTACTCTCAAGTATAAATATCCGACTGTCCACAGTACTGTTTCCAGTATCTATTATTCCTTTGACAGAAACGTCTGTCTCCGTTTTGCCGATCATCAGTTTTAATCTAGATCCAACAAACACTCCCTCTAGACGTGATTCGGTAGATGAACCTTTAGAGTATTCAGCCAACAAACTTTTACCTACTATAATTCCCTCGATATCAAAGTCGCTCAAAAATTCCCCAGAAACTAATTGAGAGGATAACCCTGTAACGGCATCTTCATCGCTCGGATTAATTCCTACCAAAGTAGTACTTACTCGTTGACCAATTTCCGTATCTTTAATTTTTATTTTACTTTCATTCTCTAAGATTGCTGCCACTGTGTATCTATTTGATAAAGCTTTGTAAGAAGGCAAACTTTTTATAACGGAATCCAAAATGCTAGTTTGAGATATTGATGTATTTTGACTGATTGGCTTGATTAAAATATCTGAGGAATAATACGTTTTAAATGAGGTCATCATCCCGTCAGCCAACCCGATAAGGATGCCTCCCATTAACACCATATTAAAAAAAGTTAGGGACATCACAAAGATAATTAGTGCTGTTGACCAAGGATTATTACGCTTAAGTTCGCGAACTGCTAAGAATTGTCCTACTATCAGATCATTTTTAAGTTTGTTAAAACTGGTTCGAATTTTCATAAACTTTTACTGTTGGGTCTTACCAGCACTGCTGTCTCACCATCCAGGCCAGATAATATTTCTACTTTAGAAAATCCCTTTTCTCCTAATTCCACGGGAGTCAGAACACCATCCTCACTACTGGCTTTTTGGATAAATGCTTTTCCATCCTGGTAAATTATTGCGCTCATTGGTATGGCAATAGTATTTTCTTTACGAATTAACTCGATGGTAGCAATTGCTGTCATATTGGGTTTGATCTCAGCTGGTAAATCAACAATTTCTATTTTTACTTCAAAAGTAGTAACTCCACCTGTAACAGTACCTACCGAATCAATATAAACAATTTTTCCGTGATATCCAACATCCTTCATGGCATCAAAAGTGATATTCACTTTTTGCCCGAGTGAGACTTTGGGGGCATAAACTTCGTTTACAAATACAGTTAACAATGGTTCATTTGTTAATGTATCTTCATAGGCAATCTTGGCTAGACTTACTTGTGCTTGAGCTGCAGCAATAGATATACCTGCCTCTTTATACTTAGTCTCTGATGAGCGAAAATCTTTCTCTGCCTGAACAAGTTTTGAATCAATACTTAGTTTTTCTAGATCAGTGTAATCTTCTTTAGTTGTAGGATTGGTTGTATTGTCAATTCTATAATTGACGCCATTTTTGGCATCTAAAACAGCTTGTCTTTTGAGCCACATTGTGGCGTCTGCAGATTCTCTATTTTGCCTCGCTGTCACAACGGCGCTAAGTACGCTTTGGTAGGTCGCATAGGTAGCGGCTTTTTCCGTTTCAGTTGCAGTTTTATGGTAAACACCACTTACTTGAATAGTTTCAAGAAATGTTTCAATTTGGGTTGTATATAAAAGTCGAGTATCTGGTTTACGTAACACGATTGTTTTAAATCCAATTGCCAAGACTAACATCAAAACTAGTATTAAATATATTTTAGGAATCTTCATATTATTTTTGATTTTGAGCATCTAATATGTTGGTAAAAATACGGACTAATTCCTTAAGGTCATTTTCCGGAATAGCTGACAAAACTTTAAAATGATTATTTTCTAATTGTTTTTTAAAGACTTTCATTTGTCTAGTTCCTTCCTGGGTAATCGAAAGACATATTATCCTGCGATCTGTTGCGTCATCTTCCCTCTGAATATAATGTACATCGGCTAAACGATTGGTAAGTTGAGCTACTGCAGATAATGACATCGATAGCTCATTTGCCAATAATCCTACAGGAGTTTTGGGGTGCGCCTTAATGTATGTAAGTGCCTGCACTTGAAGCAGTGTGATTGCTTTATCTTCAAAGGAACTAGTCTGTTCAATCAATCGACGAACTTTAACTGCTTTGCTCAAAAATTCAGATAGTAATTTTGTGTTGGTATTATTCATGTGATTAATAGTTTAGTATATAAACTAAATAAAGTCAATCTAAGTATTTTTTTTGACTGTCTCATTTGTCTAACCTACCTGCCGGCAGGCAGGTTTAGCTTCAAATCTTTGACAGAAAGATCCCCGACTCACCCTCTGCGCCAATCAGAAAATAGGGGGTGAATCAACTGGATCGCAGTTGATAGCAATAATTCCAACAAAGTAGTTGGCATGGTTGGAGTAAAAATATTAGAAAAATACTGCCGTAAACATGAGTTTTCTGAGTTGGTTTTGGGTGTTGGCGATGATCAATGTTCTTTACCAGCCATAAAACTGTATGAATCACTTGGTTTCATCAAACAAAATTGGGAAGAAAAAGCCGGGAATTTGGGCGCTTAATTATCACAAAGATATTAGTTAATAGATAAAATAAGTTCAACTGCATCAACATTTCTTTGTCAGCTTAAGAATTTGTAAAACCAAAAATTTGGTTTATTATTTATCTATGAAAAAAATAATATATTCCTCACTCCTTCTCATACTATTTTTATCAAAATTCTCGGCCCCACTTCTTGCCCAAAACAAAACTAAAGCAGTTGTCAAACTACCAACTTTTGTTACAGGTCAAGAAAATACTATTGACAAACCCGTCATTGGCGATTTGATGGTGGCAGGGGGTCAAAATAAAATCATAACCACCGTCTCAGGGGATGCTTATGTCGCAGGAGGACAAATAAATATCGGGGGTACAATCAGCGGAAATTTAATTGTTCTTGGCGGAGAAATAACTATTTCTGGAAACATAGGTAAAAATTTAATCATTGCTGGTGGACAAGTTACTTTAGACGACAAATCAAGTGTTGCAGGATATGTTCTTACTGCTGGTGGCCAGGTTGATATACAGGGTAAAGTTATGGGTCCTGTTAAAGTTGGTGCAGGGAGTTTGGTCGTCGGTACCAAAGCCATTATCAATGGTAATCTTGAAGCCGATGTTTCACAATCCAACATATCTGAGACAGCCAAAATATCTGGAACTAAAAATATTAAAATTTATGAAACCAAAAAATCCGAAATCAAACCAAATATATGGCGAGATTTTGCAATTGCAAAAAGTATTTTTTCCTTTTTGAGCAAACTATTAATATTATTAATATTCGTTCGATTATTCGGTCAATCTGTTAAACCAATTTCTCAGTATTTAGCATCGTTTTGGTCAATTACCATACGTGGTCTCATTCTTCTTTTTGTAACTCCTTTTTTGTCATTAATTCTATTCCCCACCTTAATTGGTATACCTTTAAGTCTATTAATAATGACAATCTATTTTATCGCTATATATATTAGTCAAATTGTTGTCGCCCTTGCTGTTGGTAAAACAATCAGTATCAATATTTATCTACAGGGTTCTATTGGTTTGTTGCTATTGACCATAGTTGGATTTATCCCATTCATTGGCGGTTTAACAAAGTTAGTTGTTTTGCTTTTTGGATTAGGTATAATCTCACAATTAAAAAATAATGAGTAAATTTGATCAGTTTTTAACCTATTTTTTAAAAACTATTACCATCGTGTCAGGTATTGTTGTTGTTGTCGCTATTATTCCCACTTTTGCCATTATTACCACTTGGAACACAATTCCAGGACAAAAACTTTATCCACTTAAGCGAAATATTGAAATCTCTGCCCTAAAGCTACTAACAGGCAATTTTTCTATGACTGCCGATTTGCAATCACAAATTCTTGATCGAAGATTTGCGGAATCACAAGTATTATTGGCTCAGGATTCAGGGTATGGATTGGCAACTCTAACTCAACAAATTCAAGCAGCCAAGGTAGAGATAATTACTGCAAAAAGTACCAATGATCCAAAATTAGTTCAAAAGAAAGCTGAAAATTTAGTTGTCCAACTAAAGGAGTATAACCAAAAACTTGAAACAACTAAAACTCAAATTACCAGTAGTCAATCGGTTGTTGTTCGAACACCGACACCAATTGTTGCATCAACCGTCATATCCGAGCCAACTTCCATTGTCACCAAACCAGAAGAATCAAAAGCAATAAATATCACCGAAAATATAGCTATGGTTTCACAGACACAAGAAGAAATAAAAGTAGCAATTGTTGAACTCGAAAAAGTAGTCGTCAAGGAAAAAGAAAGAGAAAAAGAAAGAGAAAAAGAACAAGAAGGCAAGGATGTTAATAAATCTCAAGACAACAAAGAAAAAAAAGATAAACAAGATAAAAAAGACAAATAAGTATGTGTTATATTTATTTAATATCTTATTTTTTACCTAAAGATAGGTTAGTAATAAATAATACACATGAAGAAGCTTTATACCAAATTTGGTATTTCTTACTTTATAACAATCCTTTTTGCTATTACAGCAATAATTTATTTTTCCATAGGCCACGGTAGTGTCAACTTATTAATTGCTCAAATACAACATCGAGAACAAACAATTGCCCGTTCTGGTGCAAGCTCGATCCGTAGTTTATTAACTAGTTCGGCTGACACACTTAATGTTTTAGCCAAAAATGACAAAATTACTTCCCCAAATTCTCAAACCCACTTACTATTAAATCAAGTAGTTACAAACTGGAAGGGAACATCTCTAAGTCTCATTGCTTTGATTGACAGTCAAGGTAACGTCGTTGCTGCCACTAGTAATCAAGACACCGTCTCAAATTTGACTGCCAAATCAAGTGGTCGTGAATATTTTGAAAATGGTAAAAAACTTTTAGAAAATAGTTTTTATGTTGGCAAACCTATTCTTCCCAAACTTGCTGGTCTTCAAAGCAAATATTTGATTCCCATATCAGTGCCAGTTTATAAAGATGGCAAAGCAAATGGGATATTAGTTGCCACCTTTTATGTCTCCGATATTGTTCATGAATACTTGGTCCCATTAAAAATTTCCGACAAAAGCGACATTATTATTTTTAACCAACAGGGTGACTTTATTAGTTCCCTGCGCCCCGAAGTCATCGGACTAAACGTTTTTGAATATATCAAGCAAAATCCATTTTTGGGCGATACTATCGTTATGAGGCGATTAGAAGAGGGGTTAAAACAAAACATCGAACAAAAACATGATTTAGTTATCCCTAATTTATTTAACAATAAATTAACTAGAACCTTAATCGCTTCTTCTCCCATAAACATTGGTGACAATAAATGGATTTTGGTAGTAACTACCCCCGTTGATGATGCTCTAAATTTTATTGGGCCATTTGAAATGCGCAATTTAATGTATATTATCATTATCTTTTTTATCGTTATCTTTATTACCCTTTTTCTGTCAAAAAGATTCTTCAAAAAATAATTTTTCCATAAGCTATACTAATTTATGGATCTCTCAAAATTACAGATTATTGCCCTAGTTGTTCTTACCACCATTCTCACCGATAAATTTCTCATAAATCATAATTTACCTGTTGCCACTTTGCCAATTATTGAAAAAACTATTTCAAATACTCCAATTCCAACAATGGTGAATGTCGGAACAACTATTTCTTCAAACACCTCACAAAACGAACTAATTTTAAAAGAAATTCAAAATCTACGCAAAGATATTGTTGCTGTTCGTGAAGCCTCCACTACTGTTAGCCCCTCTCTAATCGGTGGTATGGTCAAAATTAGTTCTCCCCAGTGGAAACGGGTCGATGTTTTTGAAAAGCCCCTAGCCTCCAGCAAAATTGTCAATTCTATTGTTTACGACACCATTTATTTTTACTCTACCAAATCCGATGGATGGTATCAGCTCAGTTTGGACAATGGCGCAAGTGGCTATGTTCAATCAACTTTTTTAAAAGAGTTCCCTTAACATGAATAAATTAAAAACTATTTTATTTTATTACAATTTAATCTTCATTTTTTGTCTTTTAGCAGCTGGCATTTATAGTCGTAATATTTTTTCTTCGCCTGCATTATTAACTATCGTCACTCCATTAATAATCTATTTTTATGGTTATTTAATTCTTAATTCCAAAAAATTCAAAACCCCTAACAGTCAATCTTTTTGGGTTTTTGTTAGCCTTTTGTTAACTTTTAATATTTTTAGTACTTCAGTTTTATTTATTTCTAGTGTCATTTTTTTCAAATCAATTTCTGACATAATCATTTCGATATTATATTTTCCTATTCCACTTTATTTTTTCCTCACAATTTTTGGATGGTATAAAAAAATAATCAAAAATAACAAAGTATCTATTACAACTAACGTATCTTCAATTGGTAATGCAAAAGTTGATGTCGATCGTCGCCGATTTTTAAAATTATTGGGAGGTACTGGCGTCTCGATTTTCCTCATGTCTCTCCTAAATCCCAAACAAGCTGGAGCGGCATTTTTTGGTTCTGTTCCCGGTCCTGGCACAATTTCTATCAAGGACGCCAGTGGTATTAAAATAAATCCTGCTGAAAAACAGCCCACCGATGGTTACAAAATCAGCCAAATTGATGATACAAATTATCCCTATTATTACGGTTATATTAATTCTACTGGTGCTTGGTATATTATGAGTGAGGATGTCAACAGCAATTATCGCTACACCAAGGGGAGTAGCAGTTTTGCTACCAATTGGACTGTCAGAGCCTCCCTTACCTACGATTATTTTGACAGTATTTTTTAATATATATAGTATACTGAGCCATGTTAGTAATTGACCTAAATGGGCAAAGTCGTGATTGTGACGAAGTTTCTATTGATAATAATTTTCCCGGTTTTGTTACCCTAAAATTTACTTCCAAAACTCGTCCTGATAGGCAACACACCGAGTGGTATCCCATAGACGAATTTAACAAAAATAATCCAGAATTATCCAGTGTTTTGGGTAATCCTGTCCCACCACCCAAAAGTGATTTAGGTGTCGTCACTCATTCTGGCGAATTTTATTTAGAGGACACTACCAAGACGTGGGTCGACAATATTTTTGTTGGTTTTTTGGTGTGGATAGCCCGCGGAACAGGCGAGGGTCAAGTTAGATTAATCAAAGCAAATAGTAAAAATAATTTAACTATAGATCAAGCTTGGGTCACTCAGCCCGATACTAAATCTCAATATGTTATTTCCCACGACATCCATGATGTTAAAATATTGGAGAATCAGTTACCATAAAATTACGTATGAAAAAAGAATATTTTTTTATTTTTGCCGTTGCCCTTTTAATTTTTGCCTACATTGTCGACTCCATTTCTGGTCCCATTAATTTAATTATAAAAAATCCATACGCCTTTTTAGATGCCATTATTATGCAAAAATTTCCTCTAACGGCAGTTGGTATTTTTACCCGTGCCTTAGGCATTTTAATATCTATAATTTTATTATTTTCCCTCGTCGACAAAATGTTTTTTGCCAAGGCTATTACTTCATTTTTGGCTGCCGCACTTTTTAATTTATTTGCCATTCAACAGTTGGCCACAGGTACTCGCACTGTAACTATTCAATGGACACTTTCCTTGGCTTTTGCCGGTTTGACTCTATTAATTCCCACTATAATTTATATTATCAATGGTTTTATTCACCCTATATTAAATAAACAAAATGAAGAAAACAATCTCACCGCTAATAATCAAAGTTGAAAAAATAAAGAAAAAAATAGTTGCTCCAACTCCAGTTGTCGCCCCCCCCGTCGAAGTAAAAAGTCCAGTTAATGTTGATAAAAGTCGCCCTATTATCATCACTTTTTATGGTCATGATATTCGTAACACTTTTATGAACAATCAGTGGTTTTTTTCGCTCGAAGATATTTTGAAAATAGTTGAAGTTGTTAATCCTACCAAATTTCTAATTGATCTCAAAAATCACGAGGCTCTAAAAGACAGGTACTATCAACTCGTCGAAACTTTTAGTTATTATGAGGGCGATAGTCCCATTATTATCCCTGTCACCAATTATCAAAATTTTATCGAAATTTTGCCTCACCTTAGGCAAATGAATCTTTCCTTCCCCGGGCCTTTTCCTGATTGGCTAAAACAAGTTGCCAATCGCAAGTTCTAATCAAAACAGCTATAATTTGGCAATCAAATGGCCACTATTACAATGTACAACAGCATCAATATTGATGATGCATTTTCCCCAACCTTTGTTGCTGTTGGCTATGGTGTCACCAGTGGATCTTCTGCCACCGACACCACTGGTGCCTGGACTGCCCGCACTCTTCCTTCTGCCTCAAATTGGAACTCTGTTTGTTATGGAAACAAACAAATAGTTGCGGTCTCCGGATCTACTACTGTGGCTGCATCTAGCCCTACTGGTGTTACTTGGACTGCTCGTGCTTTGCCGATTAGTGCAGTCTGGCAATCAGTAATTTATGGGACTCGTTTTGTCGCTATCGCCAACGGATCAACAAATTCTGCCTATTCTACCGATGGAATTACATGGACTAGTGGTGGTGCACTCCCCAGTTCCGCTGCCTGGTTTTGTCTCGCTTACGGCGAGGGGACTTATGTCGCTGTCTCAACTACCTCATCAACTGCCGCTGCCTATTCCACTGACGCTGGTCTAAATTGGAACAGCACCACTCTGCCAGCAACTGGTAATTGGCAGTCAGCCACTTATGGTAATGGTACCTTTGTAGCGGTTGCTTACGGTGGCACCGACGCCGCTTATTCTACCGATGGCACAAGTTGGAATACTGCCACCTTACCCAGCTCGCAAAACTGGTCGAGTGTCACTTGGGGTAATCCAAGTAATACTGCCAACGGTGTTTTTGTTGCTGTTGCCTATGGTAGTGCAATTGGTGCAATTTCAACAAATAACGGAGTTTCGTGGACTCAAGTTTCCCTCGCTCCCGACGTGGTGGTAAATGGTGATTTTACTGGTAATGCCGACGGGTGGACTCTCGGTGCTGGTTGGGCCTATGGTACCAATAATATCGTTCACACATCTGGTACTACCATCGTCACTCCAAACCCTACTTTAACTATCGTCGCCTCTACTCAATATGAAGTAACTTTTACAGTTTCTGGCTGTACTGCTGGCTCGGTTACTGCCCAAATTGGTGGCATCAACGGTACTGCCAGGTCCACCAATGGTACCTTTGTTCAAGTCATTACTACCACAGGTACTGGTAATTTGAGTTTTACCCCGACTACTGATTTTGATGGGGCGATTGATGATATTAAGGTTCGATATTCTGCTAACTGGAATTGTATTAGTTATGGAGAAATTTCCGCCCAAGGAGTCAAAGTATTTTCTGTTACTGCCTATGGACAGGCATTTACCGCAGTCTCATTTGATGGCACCAATTGGTTTACCAAGACTATCTCTTCAGCAGCCAACTGGAAATATCACTGTTATGCGCCTGTCGCTTGGAACTCGGGGGACACTCTTTCTGTCCAAAATAACGCCACGATTACGGTAAATACCGATCAAACCAAATTTTGGAAAACTTTTACTGCTACCTATGGTCAACTTTCAATTCAAAATTCTAGTACTACTGTCCCCATTGGTTTTTACATGGGTCGTGTCTCGGCAGCAACTGCAAACGACGTTACTCCTGCCTCAGGTGCATTTTCCATTGACATCGATGGTAATTGGGTTGAATTGGGCACTGGATCAGGTTTAGCGGGTCAAACATTTACAGGTTCATATAACGAATATATCCCCAGTCTTTGGGTAGAAACTGGTAGTGGTACTGGTGTTTACGAAATCTGGAACAATGTCACAGGTGCTGTCGGTAATTATATGAATATGTTTGGTAAAGACGGATTAGATTGGGTAGGCAGTGGCAAACAGGGTAACTATTTTGTCCAGACTCCAGCCACTAATCCCACCGAAATTTTTTCTCTTACCTCAGGCGCCACTACCATCCAATCTTATTTTGTCACTTGTGCCGATACTACTGGAATATTTGCTGGAGCGACGATTACGGGTACCAATATTCCCGCAAGTACTGTAGTTAATCGTGTTGTTGATGGTACTACTCTCGAGCTCAATGCTGTTTGTACTGCTACTGGTTCGGGCTACACCTTTACTGTTTATAATCCTTATCAGGCTCAATGGACCAAGACCATCACTGTGGGCAATGGTACCAATGGTAATGTTGTTCCCTCAGGCGCCAAGGTCCGCATTCCCAATATCATGTTTAGTGATATTACTGCTTCCAATTTGGTTGGTGCTAGTCACGCACTTGATGCCTACATTAACATGGGTAACGGAGGTTTAATCGATGCGCGAATTTGTCTTTTTGGCAAAACCTATGTCAACTTCGCCCAAGCCGCTTCTGTCTACCTCCGTAATGTCAGTTTTGCCTATCAATGGGCATTATCCGAGTGTTATGCTGTCGACATGGATGGTATTGGTAACGCTGCCAGTCCCATGGTTTGGTACTATTCTGGTCAGTGGATTATTCGCGATCCTCGCTATGGCATCCTTCCCCCCTTTGGTTATACTGCTTCCTCAGTCACCACCAATGTCGCTCTTTCATATATCCACAATGCACTCATCAAAAACTGGCACAAAGTCGTTCATTGTCCGGCATATTTTACTGGTAATACAATTTTGATGCCAATTGATCTTTCGTATACTGACGATGCAGTGTTCGAAAATATTCGCTCCGTGGCACTCAATCCTCACCGCGCTATTCGTTGTTTCAACATTAGTGCTCGAGTTTATCGCACCACTTTTACCAATCTCGAGCTGTATGGTGCCAACCCCCTCCAACTCGCTACAAGTGATAACAACACTTTCTCAGGAATTGAATATTGTCTAGATGTATTCAAACCACTCAAAGCCTTCAAATCTACTCATCGCTTATCACAAAATGCCGATGGCACCCTACTTTCTGACAATGTTCCTGTCTATATCAAAACTCGAACTTTCTTTTCTTGGGCTACTCGCGATATGTATTTTGAGTCAGGGGAGTACAGTGCCACCCCTTTTCAAAACAACTGGCTATTTCCCGATCTTATCTCTGTTCGTCCCACCGAATCTGTTCCCGCTTCAGTCACTTTTAACTGGACCCAGCGGGAGCCCAGTGCTGCTGTCACAACCGCCTACGAGATCCACCGCTCTACTTCGCAGGGTTTTACCACTCGTGATACTTCCACCGCTGTTTTTCGTGTTGCCACTCCGGCTACAGTTACTTATGTTAATAGCCCCACGACTCCAGTTGTTGCCGGTGCCCCAAATCTTACTTTTAATGTCAACAAAACTATTACTGCTGCTTCTGCCATCTGGACTGCAGCCGGTTTTGCCGTTGGTGATGTTGTAGAGGTTACCGGCACTACTGCTAATAATGGTACTTATACAATTACCACCCTAACTACGACAGTTATGACTGTAATGGAAACCCTAGTTACCGAGGCTACCTACACCAGTGGAGCTACTGTTACTGGTCGTCCTCCTACTTTAGACACTAAATATTACTATCGTATGCGTAAGTTTCATACTATTACTGCTCACGTCGATTGTTCTGTAGCCAGTGGTAGCACCACCATGACTTGTAGTAATGTCAATACTAACTGGGGTTTTGACAAATTATGTGCTGCCACTGATTTTTATTTTGAAAATGGTGCTACTGTGATTAGAAATAGAAAATTCAATTTATTTGCTCTCCCTTTTTATCTTGGCGCTACTATTACTGGTACCGGTATCCCTGCCGGCACTACTATCACTTACATGGATCCTTCGGGTCAAAAGTACAACATCAGCCAACCAACCACCCAGGCAGGTGCTAATATTACCATTACTCTACCAGTCCAGGCTGGTATGGCTGTCGTTTGGCAAATAAATCGTCCTGGTGCTGGTCTACCATACGGCACTACTGTGGCCAGTGTCGAGAGTCCCACTAGTCTTACTCTTAGCAACGCTTCTACCGCCGATATTGCCTATCTTACCAATGGATCGTTTACTGGTAATGCTGATGGTTGGACCTTAACTGCGGGTTGGTCTTATGGTAGTAATGCGGTTGCTCATACTGCAGGAATTACTACTCTATCGGCCACCACCCTCAATATCGTTATTGGTGGTGTCTATACTCTTACTTTTACTATTTCAGGCATGTCGGCCGGTACTGTCACCGCCAATCTAGGTGGTGTAGCCGGTACTGCCAGGAGTGCCAATGGTACCTATATCCAAGCCTTCACTGCCACCACTACCGGTACTTTAATTTTTACTCCAACCACCACTTTTAATGGTACTATTGACGATGTTTTTGTTGGTGTAACCCTTAGTTTCTTACCCTTTACCGAAAGTCCTGAGTTTGCCGTTACTCCTCACGATTACACCAGTGCTACCAATTTATGTTTACAATCTCGTACCCTCGCCACCACTTGGGTTACCTCTGGCATTACGGCTACCAACGCCAATATTTACCAAGCTCCATCTGAATTGACATTCGCCACCCCTGGTACTTCTACATCACTTTTAAGTACCACCAATGGTGGCACAGTGACACAAACTATTAACGGTCTAACTATAGGGCAATTTTATTCAGCTTCTATTTGGATTCGGGCCAATCAAACTGTCGCCCTTCCCAATGGTGTGGCTGGTGATTTTACTTGGGCCGGGACATCAGTTGCCTTTACTGCCAACTACAAATGGCAAAAAATAAAAATTGAGAATGTTCAGGCGTCTGGCACTTCTCATACTATTGTCATTACCATTTCCACCACTGGTCAAACTATGTGGGCCACCGACGCCATGGTTAATCTAGGAGCAACCGTAAATACGGGTAATATCGTCACCACTACTACTGCCGTTACCCTCAAGCCATGTGCTATTCCTCTCACAACTTTGTATTCCTACGCTCGATCGTCTGAAATGGTTGGATCAACTGGCCATCAGGGGATTGCTGTCACTTTTGGTACTGCTCCCGCTGGTTCCTATTATCACGAGGTATATTTATCAACCACTTCTGGTTTTACTCCATCTGATTCCACACTTGTCGCTCGTACCTGGGCCGGCCATGATAACACCCCCTTCCTCATTACCGGTAGCAACTACAACAATTTTAGTGATATCACCAAACTTCCTCTTGGTGGCTGCTCAACTGCCGGCACTTTGGGTATCTTCAACGTTACCGCCTCCAGTTCAAATAATGCCTTTGTTAACGCCAATATTGACTACACCTACCAAAATACAACAGCAATCCCTGCCCTGCACTTGCTTACCCCTGCCCAAAACAATGTTTTTCATAATATGAATTTCGGTCGGGTGTCCAACTACCTTGCCGCATCAACCTTGTGGTACTCCACTGCCCTCAACTCAGTTACTGGTAATCGTGTCCAAAACATTTTTGCCAAACATTACGACTACTTGTTTAATGATCAAAGCTTAAACGCCAAGTTCAAAGGTGTTGCCAGTGGCAATACTTATCCCCCTGCAAACTCCAGTGTCTACACATTTGGTAGTGGCGTCGACAGTGTTGTTCTAGTCGCCACGGCCAGTTACGGTTCGATGTTTAAAGAACTATATTTCAGCGACGACAAGGGTGGTTTGGTAGTAATGTTTGAAGACACCCAAGGAGTCAAACCGTACACTACTACCGGTTCCCCTAAATTTAGTAATACTGGCCGGCTCTATCTACCAACAGTCAACGATACTATTACTATCACCTGGCCGTGGAAAATCAAAGGTGTTATTGGTTTTAGAGATTTAAAACCAGTTCTTTCAGGACTTGATTATGGTTACAACAACATTTTTCTCGAATCTCTTAAAATAGAATACAAAATAAATAACGCGGTCTCCTGGAAAAGATTAAACGCTGACAATTTGTCCGCCGAAGGAGTCATGGATGCCGTCAATGGTTTTGACTTGCAGCTTCAAGTTACTCCCAGGGTATTCATGAAGTTTTCCACCCAGTCCACTGGTACCTACACCACACACACCGCCGCAAGTCCTGGAGTCATCACTAAAAATGCTACCACCTGGAAAACAGGCCAACGCGTACTATACACATCAACAGGGGATGCTTTTGGTGGTCTGACCAACGAGACCTTTTATTATTTAATTGTTGTCTCTACTACCACTTTTCAACTTTCACTTACCGAAGGTGGGGCAGGAATTGCACTCACCTCAGCCACAGGTTCAGGTGTTCACACCTTTAATGTCTTGTTTGAAGTAGGTGAAACTATCATGGGTGCTCTATCTTTTGCTACAGCAGTAGTTGATGAAGTTTATTATGATATCGTCACCGCCGGGACACTTGTTCTTAGCAATGTGCAGGGTTCATGGGTGGCAGGTGAAAATATCAAAACTCCAGACAACAAAGCGATCAAAGCTTTAAATGTTGCCACCAATTTCTTTGCTCTTGGCCCTCAATTTACCTCCTATATTAGCGCCATTCAAATTGGAACAATAGTCGACCAAACCAAGCTTTACGATGCCGCTATTGTTACTGTAACTTTGACAAATATAGTTCCAGGCTCAACTTACTATATTTTTAATAGTGACACCATGGTCCAAATTGCCACTGGTACCGCTACTGGTACCCCAGCCCCTGGCGAGACTACTATCGATTATCCTGTTAGTGTTGTTTATGAAGCCGATTTTAATATTACGGTAAATGTGCGAAAATCTTCTGCCCCTACTAAATATTTACCATATGAAACTGGTTCCACTGTCACCTCGGACGGTGCCAATGTTTTTATCGCTCAAGTTTTTGACACCGTTGTTCTCGATAGTTATGGTGCTATTGCCAGTGACTGGACAATTACTCTCACTCCCCAAGAAACTATTAAACATACTTCCGGTACCACTGTGTATTCTGTAAAGGAATTATATTCCTATCTTCAGGACTATTTTGACAACCTAGGTTATCTCGATGATCAAATTCCTATGTCAGCCAGTACTCCCACCGAGTACAACCTTATCAACGGCTGGTTTATAAACGACGACTCGTTCAAGTATCTTTCTGGCGGTTCAGTAACTACTTCAGGGCAAAATGGAGAAATCTATTTACTCACTTTTGATTCTGTAGGTTACACCTCTGCAGTCGCTGGCGATATTGGCAAAACTGCCCACAATGCAGGTTCAACTCATACGGGAATTCTTGTTGATTACAACAATACTACCCGTACCTGGTGGGTCAAAAAAGTTCTCTCAACTATTACCGCTGAAGCTCTAACCATTACTACTGGAACTGGTGCTGGCACGGCAACGGCCGTGACTACTGGTGAATCCACTTGGGGCAACATCTACACCCTCGGTTCTCTCGTTTCCTCCACCACGCTCGACGTTTATCAAAATGATCTTCAAATCACTCCTTGGTGGACTACCGGCCACATCGACATTTTGGTCAAAACCAAAGAGTCAGGCAGTCTTATTGATACAGGTAATCTAACGGTATTTGCCCGAACTTACGGTTCTTTATATGATCACTTTGTCATCAATGCCAGTAGTGGTCGTAACCCAGTTCCCTTGGCTGCTTTTGCCGATGGCAACAATCAGACATCTATTGGTACAGTAGCTGGATATACTGGTTTTACTTTTACTTTTGGCTATACTACCAAAAACTTAAGTAATGGTAATGGTTTAAGGCCTTATGATTGTGTCATCGATTGCAACAACTACACTATCGCCCAAGTCTACGAATATTTAAAATACGCCACTCGCAGTAGCTCGGCCATTAGCCTTAATGGTGTTGATGGCGAATACTATTTGGGTACCGGCGATATCCGTTTTGATTATGACAATCTGGTTAATACTTTCACCGAGGGTGAATTAATTAGTGGTACGGGTACTGCTCGTGGCTATTTAGTCTCATTGACCGGCACCTCGATGGTGCTGCGCAATGTTCATGGTACTTTCACTGACAACATGTCCTTAACTGGCACAACCGCCACTGCCTTGGTTAATGGAGCAGTCACTACAATTTCTCCCCAAAAACAGGCACCTTTTGGTACGTTTGCTGGAGGACAATTTTTCGGTGCTCGGGGGGTATGGCTTCAAAATGTCGCCGCCTCCGATGCCAACAATTACCAGCTTATTGACTCTCTTGGCGTTACCCAATCACCCCCTGCTTCCATTTCAGTCACCGTTTCTGGCCTAGAAATTGGTGACATGGTTTCTGTCTTTAGAACCACTGGGGACAACAAAATTATCGACAAAACATATTTACACTCTCACTCTACCAATAATTCAGCCGCCACAACCAGCTGGGAAACCGTCGCCTCTACCCCAATCCCTAGTGATACCCCTGCTACTGGTTTTATTCGAATAGTCAAAACCAGCACTAATGTGGAGGAAAGAATTGCCTATACCTCGTGGACAGGTAATATTTTTACCCTATCTTCCGCTCATTCTGGTGCTTATGACGGTACCGATACTGCCTATGTTCCATTTATTGATACAACTGCTGCTAGCACCTCCGAGTCAGCTAGTTTCAACTTTGTCACCAATCGATATGTTTATTCTCTAGTTCGCCACAAGGGGATTGTTCCCTTTGATGTGAAGGGCCAAATAGTATCTACTGGTTATTCATTAACTGCCATTCGTACTATTGATTCAATTGTCGCCCCATAATAATTATCTTTTTATATGAAAAAAACAAAAAAAACTCTTGCTCCTCATTACGTTTGTACTGGTGGTTGTGGACAAATATCCGATGTTTACGCCAAATGCACCACACGCGGATGTATTAGAAATCGCAACCCTTTAACTTTGTGTAATTGCAAAAATGGTAAGCATGGTAAATTGTCAACTTTAAATGTCCCTCGCGATTAATGTCTTGTTGACAGTTGTATCAAAAAATCCTTATACTCTTTAAGCAAAAAATAATACAAAAATATGGCTATACAAGATGATTTTACAATAGATTACGTCAACAAACGTTTAACTCATACTTCTGGCACGACGGTATATAGCAGCAATGCACTATATACATATATTATGAACACGTTCGACGAACTCGAACAAATGGACGATACCGTTCCTATGTCAGCTCAAACTCCTACTGATTACACCCTTATCAATGGCTGGTTTGTTGATGATGACTCTTTCAAATATTTAAAATCTGGTGCTGTCAAAACCGAAGGTCATATTAATGATATTCGAATTTTAACCCTAGCTTCGGCCGGATATACCAATGCCGTTGCCGGCGATATTGGCAAAGTCGTTACAGGTGGCGCTACTGGCGATACCGGCAAATTACTTTCTTACAACAACACGACTCGCAAATGGTGGGTTCGTATGGATGATAGTGGTGATCTTTTTGACAACGCCTCCGAAGGTCTAACTATTGCCTCTGGTACCGGTGCAGGTGATATGTCAGCCATTTCCATTACTGGTGAACATCTATGGGCCAACATCTATACCCTAGGTACTATCGAGCAACACGCCGACGAAGAACAAATTTATGTAATTCAAAATGGCTCAGCCCTCACCGAATGGTGGCCTGATTCTGCCACCCCTTCTGTTCGTCACATTGATGTCCTTATCAAGGTCAAAGAAGCCGGTGTCGAAATCGATTCAGGCAAAATTACTGTCTTTTTACGAAACTATCCTTCTACTGGTGATGCTGACTTGTACGATCATTTCGAAATTGACCTTACTGCCGGTGGTCGTAACGCTGTCCCTTTGGCTACCTCTCCCGATTTAAACAATACCACTGCACACGCCACTATCTCAACTTATACCGATATTTCCATAGTATTTGTCAATGCTACTATTGCCCATGGGGCAATTACTAATGGTTCTTATACTGATTTTGAAACTGTTACAGGTGCAACCTCAGGTGCAACCGGTAAATTTATCAAGGAAACGGCCGGTACTATGACACTAGGCAATGTTGATGGAACTTTTCAAAGCGGTGAAACTTTAACAGGCGGTGCTTCAGGTGCTGTTTCTACTTCATCTGCCGGTATGATCGTGTCTCGAACTACTACCAAAAATTTTGAACAGGGCAGTAATTATAATTATTCCGTCATTGTCAACTGCGCTACTCGTCCCTTGGCTCAAGTTTATGAATATTTAAAATACGTTAGTCGTGAAAATGAAAATACATTTTATTCCTATGGTACCAAGTATTTATCAGCTACCCTTTCAATCAACAAATTAGCCGGCGAGCAATACATCACTCCTTTTATTGACTACGACACACCTACCAATACTTATTCACCAAGCAAGGCCGCACCCTATGGTACCTTCGCCGGAGGAAAGTTTTTCGGCGCTAGGGGAGTCTGGATTCAAAATATGGCCAGTTCTGACATCCAGAACTTCCAATTAATTGATTCTGACAACAGTACTCAAACACCACCCAACAAGCAAAGTATTACTATTTCCAATTTATTATCAGGAGATCGTATTTCTGTTTTCCGTACTACTACTGGTACTACTATCAACAAGGCTATGTTTACTGCTGCCTCGGGAAACAATTCCGGCGCCACCACCTTTGTTGTCAACGAAGCCATTGCTGCCGATACCCCATCTTCCGGCGTTATTCGCATTGTTGATGCAAATGACACTAGTGCTACTCGTGAATCCCGATATACTTATACCAGTTGGGATGGTCCAACCAAAACTTTTTCAGGGATATCTCCCTCTCTCGACCGGTCCTACACCGCCACCGATGACACTGCCTACACACCATTTATTGATACTACCGCTAGTGACGTAACCGCCTCAGTTACCGTTATTTACACTACTGATCGTAATATTTTGGTTCGTGTTCGTAGATACACCGCCACCGCTATTTTACCTTTCGAAACGACCGGGTCATTCACAATCTCTGGCTATTCCACCTCAGCCATCCGTACCACCGACTCTATCGTGTCATAAACAAAGCTTAAATTATTCTTGATAATTTTATAGATTATTAGTATATTTATATATTGCAATATTTAAATGTTTCAATATGTCAAATCAATCAATCAAGATATTCAAATCATTATCCGACTCTACCAGAATAAACATTGTGCGTGAATTGATATCTTTTAATGAATTGTCCTGCCACGAGATATCTCAAAAATTTGATCTTGCTCAGCCAACTTTGTCATTTCATTTAAATAAATTAATATCAGCTCAGGTGATTTCTGTTCGTAAACAGGGAAGTAGTCATATATATTGTGTCAACAAAGACTTTCTCACCACCATTGGACTTAATATAAAAAAAATTATTAATTATTAAAAAATCAAAATGGAAACAGAAAATAGTGTCCCCCAATTAAAAAACAGCTCGATTAAAATCGGAGTTGTCGTTACAGTAATTATAATTTCACTTCTAATTTCGTACAAAATATTTGGACAAAATAAATCTCCAAAGTTAAATACTTTATCAGAGACTCCAACTTCGACTTCAACTCCATCACCAAAAATGTTTTCCATGACTGAAATAGAGAAACACACAACTCCAGCTGACTGTTGGTTTGCTGTTGAAGGCAAAGTCTATGATGTCACCAAATATATTGCTTCAGGTATGCACAAAGGAGGCGATGCCATTTTACAGGGTTGTGGAAAAGATGCTACAACTTTATTTAATACACGACCAATGGGATCGGGTACAGCCCATTCTGATAAAGCTAGGGGATATATGGAAAATTTCCAAATAGGAACATTGGAATAAATTATACTAAAATAGGTCATGGCATTTGTTTTTGATTTTTACAATAGTATTATCGAGGTCTCGGCTCCCGACACTTCCATCACCATCCAAGCCCTACTAAATGCCATTCGCGATATGGAGGACGAACCATTGGCCCTACCTTACGGCAAAATTGCCGATGCTTACGGCAAACAAGATTTAGGCAACGGCGTTCTCGTCGGTATTACCATGGTTTTAATGTCCCCTTGGCGTGTTAAATTCGAATCTCGACCCGGTCCCGATACTGTATCTTGCCGTATTGACGGTGGAAATCTCGTCGGAGGTCTTGATGGCAACCCTATCGCCCCTTCTGCTTTTACCCAAGTTACCATGGCCAATTCCTCCTCTGCTACTCTTTCGGTACCCAACGACACCGCCAATTTAAAATACCTCATCGAATCACTTTATGGCTCCCACATGGGTGTTGGTACCACTTATTATTGGGACCCCGTCAATGGTGACGATCTCAATGATGGTTTTCAACCGGTTACCGCCGTCAAAAGTTTTTTGCGAGTCGACCAATTAGTTGTCAACAATCATTTTGACATTATCTACTGCATTGTTACCGATCCTTCGGGGATAACTACAGTTACTGAAACTCTGAATATCACCAAAAATACTGTTAAAATTCGTGGACCTGGTTACAGTTTTCAGCTAAAACCAACTACTTCAGTTGCCGACACTATTGCTATCAACGCCCACTCGGTTCAAATTAGCGGGCTTTATCTCGAAACAGCATCTTCAGGTTCTCGAAACGGAATTTCAATAGTTGGAAATAATAATCAAATTAAAGATTCTTGGATCAAAAATTGCCGACAACACGGCATTTCTGTTGCCTCATCTACCATGAGCAAAATCAATAATTGTGTCATTGAAAATTGTGGACTATCCACAACAGGGGATGGCATCGCCCTGGGTAATTCCACTATCCAAAATTCCATTTTCAAAAACGTCATCACCAGCAACGTTGGTGGCATATCCCTTTCCGGTACCAGCATTGCTGACAATACCATTGAAAATAATTTAATTTACAACAACTCTGCTACCGGTGTATTGGTTGGTGCCGGTGTTAATCGCACAACAGTTCGTAGTGGCAATACCATCGTTGCCAATGTTCCCAACACCAGTGATCTTGGTGCCGACACCTACATCGAAACTCAAGCTGGTGGTGCATCATCCACCGAGATTGCTGATGCTGTCTGGGATGAGCTCATCTCTTCGCACACCATTTCTGGTTCTACTGGTCGTACACTAAAAGACGCCAAGTCCAAAGCCACTCTTGCTTCCTTAAAGTAGTTGCTATATTATTAGCTCATATGTTTAACAACATCGGTACGACCGAAATTCTCGTCATAATTCTCGTTTTAATTGTTCTGTTTGGTGGCAACAAAATTTCTGAAGTAGCCAAGGGTCTAGGTGAAGCCACCAAAGAATTCAAAAAAGCTCAAAAAGAAGTTGAAAACACTAAAACCGAATTAAAAAAAGAAGTCATTATTACCGACGTTAAAACTAAACGCTTGAAAAAAAATAAAAAATAGTTATTATTAGTTTATAAAATTATGTTCAACAATATCGGACTCACAGAAATATTAATAGTTGCAGGAATACTCCTCCTGATTTTTGGTGGCAAAAAGCTTCCTGAATTTGCTCGTGGCATCACTGGTGCTATCACCGAGTTCAAAAAAGCAGTTAAAGATGACACCAAAAAGGAAGAAAAATAATTATGTTTAGAAATATTGGAACTACCGAAATTCTCATAATTGTTACTGTTCTCTTAGTCTTATTTGGAGGCAAAAAACTTCCTGAATTGGGACGTGGTATTGGTGACACTATCAAAGAATTCAAAAAAGCACTCAGTGGAAAAGAAAATAAAGAGGATAAATAATCTTCTTTTTGAATATCAGCCCCAAATTGCTGAAATTCAAAAATTTTTACTTCGTTCTGTTTTATCGTTTTTAGTTGGTAGCGGGTTGGGTTTACTGTTCAATCGCAAAGTCATTCTTTTTTTGATATCTCAATTTGATTTAAAAAATGTCAATGTTGTTCTTACTTCTCCTTATCAATTCATCAATTTAGCTGTCGGTATTTCAATAGTTGTTGGGATTACTACTACCATCCCCGTTTTTGTCTATTATTTGCTTGTGTTTATTCGACCTGCTCTTCAACCAAAAGAATTTGATTTGATCAAAAAACTTATTCCTACAAGTATTATTTTGTTTATCATCGGTTGTATTTTTGGAATTAAAATCGAGCAATTTGTGGTTTCGCTGTATTCCCAAACTACCACTGATTATTCCCTTAGCAACTTTTGGGACATCGAGTCATTTTTGTCTCAAGTTATGATTATGTCTTTTACTATGGGTTTGGTTTTTGAGCTTCCTATAATATTAACTATTTTAATAAAAATAAAGCTTCTTTCTGTCTCTGTTTTATCACATCAACGTCGGTATGTTTATGCTGCATTATTAGTCTTTGGAGTCATCCTTCCCCCTACCGATATTCTCTCTTTAGTCATGATAGTTTTCCCCCTATTCCTCTTGTTCGAATGTACGCTATTATTAAATAGAGCAAATTAGTCTCTGTTTAATGAAAATGTTTAAATACGCCCTAAATTGGGGTAAATCAGTAAATATTTGCCTGATTATATCAGCTCTATTTTTTGCCGCTTCTCACCAAATTTTTGCGGTGCAATATCAGCAATGTGCTCAAAACAGCTCCTGCTCAATTGGTGAGTTTTTATACGACGATAATTATTCTCCGATTAGTGTCGGAACTTCATGCACATTGACCTCTCGATATCCAAACGGAAATGTCTTGGTAAACAGTGAAAATATGACAGGAACAGCCGATGGTTTTTATTCTTATAATGTTGGAACTTCAGGTCTTGTCAATGGTATTTACCGTGGACAAATGTGTTGCAACACCGCAGGAGAAAACATTTGTCTTGACAAAACTTTTGAAGTTGCTGCCACTGTATCTACTCTTGTTAGTGATATTTGGGCTAGTCCTAATCGATCACTGACCGATTTTGGCAGTCTTGTTTCAAACATTTGGACTAGTCCCTCATCCATCGGAACAAGTATTGCAGTATTGTCTGCTCAAATCTCAGCCGTTGATACAAAAATAGTTACTATCGATTCTAAGGTCGATTCTCTTTCTACCTCAATTAGCACCATTCAATCTAACACTACCAATATTTTAAATAAATGGAGTACTTTTAGTGTCACTGATATTATTGCCTATATAGATACATTGGAAACTCAGTTAGGAACCAATTCTCAAATCTGTTCTGATAATTCAGTTTTTGGTCACATCGCTTGTCTCTCCGATAAATGGGGTAGTGAATCGGCTTCGACAATTTTTACTGCCGCTAATAATGCCTATTCCACATCAGTTTCGCTAAGGTCTGAACTAAATTTTGCGGGCAAATCAACCACTGCTTATGACGAAATTATTACTTTGAAAAATTATATTGATACCCTCGAATCATCCATCGGTTCATCTTCTGACTTATCATCTTCTACTACTATTTTTGGACGAATCAAACAAGTTAGTGAAGCTGTTGCGAATATCGACAATAGTACCCTAGATTTAAATGATTTGTTGGCCAAGTGGGGGACCTATACCGCCACCGATATTTATGACAAAATAACGACAATTTCTACCCAAGTTTCAGCCATAAATAGTGTTTCCAATATTGACAATATCACCAACAATAACATCACCCAAACTACCGATTTGTCAGTTTTACAAAACCAAGTTTTGGCTATGCGTGCCATTTTAGATGTTAATCGTATTTTGCTCGAAAAAATTGACAACAAACCAATCATCAAAAGTTGGCTTGAAAACGGTAGTATTATCTTCAAAACCCTAATTACCAACCCTTCAAACGTTGTCACTCAAGACGTCCCTTTTTCTTATTTTCTTTCACCCGAAGTTAAACAATCAGATATCATAAAAAAATCGGAAAATCTCGAAATAAAATACGATACTTCCAAAGCAATATTATTTGCCGAGGGAAATTTTAAATTAAAACCAAAAGAAACGATTATTGTTGAAATTGAAGTCAATGATATCTGGTCCGTGCCTCAATCCAAAATTGACACTCTTCGACGTCAAGCCAGTGAACTATTTGTTCCACTCAAAAATACCGCCTATTTCGCTCAAGGTGTTACTTTGCATTCCGATATTCAAGCATCACTAGATCGTATTATGGAGATCCAAAAGTCCAGTAAATTACCAGAGGACAAAATTAAAGATTATCGTACAGCTCAAATCGAGCTTGAGTCGGTCACTAAAAAAATTGACAGCCTCAAAGAAATATTGACTCAGTCAGGTTCTATTGGCACGCTTTCCGGCTTTATTGGTGGTGTTCAGACTGTTGGTGTATGGGGAATTATTGTTGTGTTAGTTGTCGGTTTTGTATTATTAGCAATTTATATAAAATCAATAAATACAAACGATGGACACAAACCTCCTCATAAACCCCCGACTGAATATCAATTTTCAGTTCCTCGTCGTTCATTTCATAGTGGTTTAACTTTTGCATCTGTTTTAGGTTTGTCATTAGGTATCTCTTCATCAGTTACTTATTTTTACGCCACCAGAAATAAGGCAGTTGAACCATCTCACCCGACTGTTTTATCTGCTACCATTGAAATTACTCCAACACCTACTCTTCAACCCACACCCACTCCAATTTTAGCCCCAACAATTATTGAGCAACCAATTGAGGCCGAGCCAACAATTGTCCCCACTGCTATACCTACAAAAATAATTCCGATCCCTCAGATTTCTGGAACCAAGGCCATTATTGTACCCTCCCTAAATAGTTATGTCTCTGTTCGTGTTGATAGTAATCGCAATTCTACGGCTATCAATCGAGTTATGTCAGGAACAGAAGTTATGGTAATTACTGAAAAAATTAATGATTTTGGTGAAAAATGGTTGCAAATAACTCAAGATGATATCAAAGGCTGGGTTTTGGGTCAGTTAGTTCAGTTTGTCCAAAATTCAACTGATTCATCTTCGGTTTCAGTCTCAGCCAAGGTTACTGTCAATGTTCCTTCTCACGACACTGTCTATATTTATCAAAAACCTTCATTTAATGCCTCAATAACTAAAAAAATTACTGATTCTGAGCCTGCCGACATTCTACTTGAAACCAAAATGTGGGCCAAGATAATATTATCAAGGTCAAATGTTACCGGTTGGGTAAGCCAAGATTTTATTGTCAAAAGTAATTAGAAAATGTTATTATTTTCTCTCTTAACACTCATTGCTCCATTCCCATTATTAGTTGTAGAAAAATTTTTTCCTTACCCTTATTTATTTGAAGAATTATTCAAATTTTTTGTTGTCAAAAATTTGTCACCAAAAAATAATTATTATAATCCACTGATACTGGGTATTATTTTTTCCCTATCCGAATCAGCTTTATATCTTGTCAATTTTTTTGCTATAGGCAATTTTTCCAACTTACCAGTTAGGCTTATTTCGACTACTCTTTTACATTCTTTTACTTTTTTACTTTTATACACTTTTCGTGACAAAAAATACTTATCATTATTGTCACTAATAGCTGTCGTTGCTATTCACTATTTTTACAACTATTTTATTTTTATTTTTACGTCAACACAATAAGTTTTGTCATGAGTAATAATTGCTGGGTTAATTTCAATTTCTTCAATTTCCAGAACTTCTGACATCAATTTTTCCATAGAAAAAATTATTTTTTTTAGGTCAGTTAATTCATAAACTTTGTCGTTTCGGAAACCGTTTAGCAGTGTATACACTTTAGACTCATTTATCATACTTTCCACCTTATTCTCGGTTAAAGGAAGTAATCGTAAATTCCTATCTTTAATTAACTCTGCCATTTTTCCACCAGCTCCAAATAATAGCACTGATCCAAAATTTGGGTCACGTTTTATCCCCAAAATTACTTCGATTCCTCCTTCAATTTGTTGTTGAATTTGCATTTCAAAATCAGGTCTATTCATCTTTTCAAAACTTTTTTTCAATTTGTATTCACTCCTAATGTCCACCATTACCCCACCCAGTTCTGATTTATGTAGTACGTCTCCACCCGATATTTTTAGTACCAATGGCCAGCCATTTTTTCGACTAAATTCTATCGCTTCCGCTACACCAGCAACTTTCTCCGTCAGCGGGGTCGCCAATCCCAACATCTCCATTAATTGGTTCGACTGAAAATTATTTAATACTTTTTGATTATTATTTTTTGCTTCATCAATTATCTTTTTTATATCAATAAACTCTTGTCCCCCTCTTGTCAAAGAGGGGCTAGGGGAGATTGAATCAATGGGGAGGGTTTTATTTTTCCAATCAAACATTTTTGCCAAACAGTAAATCGCCCTTTCAGGGTAATCAAAATTCGCAATATTTTTTTCGTTAAATATCTTTTCTCCCTCCGCCACCTTACTTCCTCCAATAAACGAACAAAAAATCGGCTGGCTGTATTTTTCTGACAAAAAGCTAATAATCTCCGCCGTCTTTTCAATTTCTGTCATTAATTGTGGTGTTAGTACTGCTACTACTGCATCGACATTCTTTTCTTGTAATACAATTTCCAATGCCTCACCAAAACGTGCCGCCAATGAATCACCCAGCACATCGACCGGATTCATGAAACTTGCCATTCGTGGTAGACAATCATCTAATTTTGCCTTAGTTTCAGGACTTATTTCCGCCAATTTTAATCCATATTTTTCAATTGTGTCTGTTGTTAGTACTGCTGGTCCACCGGCATTTGTCACCACTGCCACTCGATTTCCTGCAGGTAACTTACTGGTTTTAAATGCCATACACAAATCAAAAAAATCTGACAATTCCTCACATCGCACTGCTCCCGATTCGGTTATCGCTTCATTCAAAATGCTATCCTCGCCCGCAATTGCTCCAGTGTGTGACATCATGGCTTTGATCGCCCCATTCGACTTACCGGGTTTCAAAATAAAAACAGGATTATTTTTTGTATAATTTTTCAAAATCTCCACCAACTTTTTCCCATCACTAATCGATTCTAGATACAATCCCGTCGGATGATATTTCCCATCATTCCAGTAATTCAAAATATCATTTTCATTCACTACTGCCTTATTTCCCAATGTAATTAGTTGGTCAATTCCCAAATTTATCGTCTCCCCCCAATCTACCAGTGCCGTGGCTATTGCCCCAGATTGTGAAATTATTCTAAGATTTCCCTTGTTTTTTATATCTTGTCCAAAAGTTGCATTCAAACTAAAAGATTTATTATTAAAACCCAAACAATTTGGTCCCAAAATATTAATATTATATTTTTCAGCAACATTTTTTAGTTCATCTTCCAAAACTTTTCCCTCTTGTCCCTCTTCCTTATATCCAGCACTAAAGATTACTGCATTTTTTATTCCAAATTTTCCGGCTTCTTCAATTACACTATTCGCAATTTTTGCTGGTATCGCCACTATTAATAAATCAGGAATTTCGGGCAAATCATTAATTCTTTTATAAAATTTCAAATTACCAACCGACTCAATTTTTGGATTTATTGGATAAATTTTACCTGAGTATCCAGACATTATTGTATTTTTGAGTACTATCGCCCCCACCTTTGTTGGCTCACGGCTAGCTCCAATAACGGCAATACTCTTTGGTTCAAACATCCCCTTTAAATCAGTTTTCATATCTAAGGTTAACATAATCGAACAATTTTTAAGTCCCTCTTGTCAAAGAGGGATTTAGGGAGATTGAAATGATTATCATATTGACACCCCCTAGGGGTATACTCTATAATCAATTAATTATATGAAGAATCCACAGCAAAGATTGTCAATCGTCATTGGCCAATTAAATGGCATCAAGAAAATGATGGATAATGGTGATGATTGTATAAAGTTAATTACCCAACTCAAGGCCAGTCGTTCTGGTATCGAGGGTGTAATTGATACAATAATCTCCGACAAATTCGATACTTGTATGCAAGGTCTAAAATCTTCAGATAAAAAATTATTAATTAATATCAAAAAATATGTCACTTCCAATTAGTTTGACCCCAGCCAATTTTAAATCAGTCGTTATCGATTCCACCCTCCCAGTTCTCGTCGATTTCTGGGCTCCGTGGTGTGGACCTTGCCAAATGATGGCTCCAGTTTTGGATGAACTATCTACAGAATTAGAAGGTAAATTAGTCATCGCCAAATTGGACACTGATGTTCCTGAAAATCAGCAATTGGCTATCGATTATATGATCCAAAGTATTCCAAATTTAAAGTTGTTCAAAGACGGTAAAGTTATCAAAGACTTCGTCGGCTTTAGACCAAAAGAAGCTTTACTTTCAGATTTAAAACAATTTATATAAATCGAAAACTGAATTTATTTCGTAGAGACGTTGCATGCAACGTCTCTACTTTTTTTAATAAAATTATTTTGTATAGGTTCTGGAATTAACTTAATTAAATTTTTTGCCAATCGGGATATTTTGTAGAGACGCCCCGCGGGGCGTCTCTACATGGAATCGAAAAGACTATTATTGTATACAAATTGTCATCAAAACAACCATCGGTCGGATCGGTAAAAACATTTTATCTTGGCCACTCACTCGTTATCAACATCTCTTCTTTTTGTCCAAATACTTCCTTAGTTTCCTGATAAATTGTCTCGGTTACAAAAGGCATAAATGGATGTAATAACTTAAGCGAAGTAACCAAGACTTCAATCAAAACCGGAATAACTTCAGGTCCTTTATTTTTTGTCGATTCAATATAGACATCACAAAAATCATGCCAGAAGAATTGATATAAATCTTCCGACGCCTGCCCAAATCGATATTTATTTAAATTATCTGTCGTCGATTTAATAATCTTTTTTAATTTTTCCAAAATTTCTATATTATCTTTGTCTCCCTCCTTGTCAAAGGGGGGTTGGGGGAGATTGAATTTATCGATTGTCATCAATATAAATCTTGTTGCATTCCAAATTTTATTTGCAAAATTACGCTGTGCTTTTACCTTGTCATCAGACAATGGAATATCCGATCCGGGTGCAATTCCGATGACTAGCGCCATACGTAAGGCATCAGCCCCATAAAGGTCAATTAGTGCAATTGGGTTAATTACATTACCCTTAGATTTGCTCATTTTTACACCTTTTCCATCAACCACTCGCGAGTGCATGTGGGCTACCTCAAAAGGTATTTTCCCTGTTACGTACACCCCCATCATAATCATTCTCGCTACCCAGAAAAATAAAATATCCCACATGGTATCGAGTACTGTAGTTGGATAAAAATATTCAAAGTCGGGGGAGTGATTACCATCTTTGTCCCACCCAAGTGTTGAATATGGCCATTGTCCCGATGAAAACCAAGTATCAAAAGTATCGGTTTCCTGTAAGACAAATTTACCCTCTTTTTCTGCTTCTTCTTTTTTCAAATAATGTTTGACATCAGTTTTTGCAATCAATGATTGCAAACCATTTGCCACTTCATCTTCTGAATAATTTACTTTTAATTCACTCCACGTACCATGCACGGTTTCACCTGATTTATTGATAAAAGTTATCTGATATTTATTGGGATCATTATCAATGCAATACCAAATTGGAATTCTTTGTCCCCATACAATCTGCCTAGATATGGGCCAATCTTTAATGTCCTTCATCCATCTTAAAAATTCTTTTTTAAAACGTGTTGGGAAAAATTTAACCGTATCTTCTTTTACGACTTTGGAAGCTCCATCTGCCAAGGGTTTTATTTTTACAAACCATTGTGGAGCCGTAATCGGTTCTATGGGGCGACCACAACGATAACAGTGACCTACTTCATGTGAATAATCTTCAATTTTTTCAATTAATCCTAATTCAGTTAAATCAGTTATTACTTTTTCTCGCAATTGTGATGGAAACAATCCTCGATAATTTTCTGGTACATTTTCGTTTGACTTTCCATCATAATCAAATATTCTCACAAATTCCAAATCATGTTTTTTGGCCATGTCATAGTCTTCCGGACTATGTGATGGTGTTACCTTTACTGCTCCAGTTCCAAATTTAATATCAATTAAATCTTCCGAAATTACAGGTATTTCTTTATTTACTAAAGGTAACAAAATTTTAGTCCCAATTAATTTTGCATAACGTTTATCTTTTGGATTGACCGCTACAGCCGTATCACCCAACATTGTTTCCGGTCTAGTTGTTGCGACCACTAATGGTCCATATTTTATGTACCACAAATGTGAATTTACAGTTTTGTGATCCACTTCCAAATTTGAAAATGCAGTTCCACAAAAAGTACAATAATTAACAATTTTTTCATCTCGATATATCAATCCGTCAGCATGCATTTTGGCAAAAACGTCATAAACAGTCTGGGTGTGTTTTGGGTCAAGGGTAAATTTTTCTCGGCTCCAGTCCAAGGAAAATCCACATCTTTTCATTTGATCTACTGCTATTGTTCTATTTTTGTTTACATATTCCATCACCATGTCGTAGAGAGTATCTCGATCATAATCAAATCTTGACTTGCCCTGTGTTTTCAAATATTTTTCATATACAAATTGTGTTTCTATCCCGGCATGATCTGTTCCCGGTAGCCACAAAGTTGGCTCACCTAACATTCGATGGTATCTAATCATTATGTCTTCAACTGTAAACAGGGCATGGCCCGCATGTAGCGCCTCATTGGCATTTGGAGGTGGCAAAATTATGGTAAAAGGCTTTTTGCTTTTATCAATTTTAGGGGTAAAAGCACTGGCTTTTTCCCACATTTCATAAATCTTTTTTTCATTATCGCTATGAATAAATTTCGGTTCCATGGGTTATTTTACCACCTTACAGCTTATGTTCCGGGTTTACTTGCAATCGTGGTTGAGCCAAAAATATATTGTAATCTTTGGTGCCTTTTTTATAAGCCTCATTAAGTAATTCTATCCATTTTTGGGCAATTTCGAGTTCAATCTTTTTTGTTCTATCAATGGTATTAAACCACACCATTTCAAAACCATCATGTTTAAATCCTGCATATTTCCATTCCAACATGTCAAGCAGCATTGCTATATTTGAAGCCAGTGACACTACATTTTTTTCTACTTGATTCAGTTCAATTATTTCAATTTTTACTTCATCATTAACCAAGTTTTTCATTGACTCAATTATTTTTATCTTGGCATTTTCTGCTTCTTTGCGAATATCTATTTCCCAAAAACTGGCAAAACTTGGACTACCATAACTAATATCACCCAGTACTACACTAGCCCAATCTTTGGACAAACAATATCGCAAAACCTTTTCAGTATTTATTTCCAAATTTTCTTTTTGTTTCAAATAATCGGTCAAAAACATGGCAATATTGGTCACCATATATCCGTGTCCGGCAATTGATGGACTCAAATTTTCCGGCACTCCCATAAACAAATTTCCCGCCGACTTTTTGACTCTATTTAAATTTTGCAAAACTTGTATCAACTTAAATGTATTATTCATACCTATATTATACAATTTATGTGTTAAATTATCCTGTGTCCAAACTCTTACTTCACGCTTGTTGTGCCGATTGTGTTCTCAAATTTATCGAGTCGGCGCACGACGACAATTTTGATGAGGTTGTCGTTTATTATTACAATCCCAATATTCACCCTCGTGCCGAATATTTAACCCGTCTCAAAGCAATTCAAGACACCCTCTTACCTTTAAATATTAAAATTATTGTCGCCGACTATAGTCCAAAAGATTATTTTCAAATCGTAAAAAAAACCGACAAACCTAATCGTTGTATCAATTGTTGGAATTTGCGACTCAGTAAAACTGCCGATTATGCTGCTAAAAACAACTTCACCCATTTTTCTTCCACCCTCGTCACTAGCGAATACCAAGATACCAAAACTATTATTTTCATTGCCAATAATTTATCAAAAAAATTAAATATCAATTTTTATATTCCTGATCATATTTGTTGCGATCTCAAAACCACCGGATTTTACAAACAATTTTTCTGCGGCTGTGTCTATTCCCTAACCGAACGATATCAAGAAAAATATTCAAAATAACAATACTTTCGTAGGAACAGACCCAAGTGTCTGTTCCTCATTTAAAAATTGACGCATGTTTTCCAAACGGTACACCCATATTTTTGTACTCCATATCCACATCAATCCATTTCCCACTAACTTTTATTTGTAAATACTGATGTATAAATAAGTTCAAAAAAGTCACTCTTTTTCTAATATCATTGTCTTCAAATCGACCACTTTTAATCAACACAATTTTCATCAATTCATTAAATACATTACAAGGTACAAAGCCTGTCTTATGAGTAAATACATCATCAAATGCTCTTTGCCATTTGGTAAACAGCTCAACTTTACTGCCGTAATATTTACTTGACAAATAATCATACGAATTTTTTAAATATTCAAAATCAGTGTTAGATGTCAAATTTATTTTTTCAATTTCATATAAAAAATATTTAGGTACACTACTTTTAATTTCTGTTTTACTAAATCCGTAATATGGCACAACGAGTCTAATTACAACAAAGACAAACAAAACATACATTATTACAATTGTTACCACGATCACAATCAAATATACCAAATTTTACCCATTTCCCAACTGTTCTCTCGTTCTTTGCTTTAGTTTTTGATACTTTATTTCTTTTTCGATTCTTATTAATTCTGTCGGTAGAGTAGTTGGTGTAATTTTATTTTGTGCCAGTAATAAGGCTTTTTCTATATCTTTCTCAATGATATCTCGTGGTGGCACAGCATTGCTAGTAATAATTTCCAGTTCGTCCTTTTCTACTTTTAAAACTCCACCATTAATAACCAAAATCTCCGTTTTATCACCCATTTTTACTCGCGCCACACCAATAGAAAGTGCCGAAATTAATTTTTGGTGTTCTGGTAACACTTCAATAATTCCTGCCTCGGATTCAATCACAACACCTTTTACGTCTTCATAAATATGTTTGGTTGTTGGTGACAAAACGGTTAAATTCATTTTTGTATTGATGCTAGCACCTCTTTTATATTACCCTTCATATAAAAAGCCCCCTCGGGAATTTCGTCAAATTCTCCCGACAATAATCTGGCAAAATCATCAACAGTTTCCGCAGTATTTGCAAAAACACCATCTTTACCTGTAAATTGTTTTGCCACAAAGAATGGTTGAGTCAAAAATTTTTGTACCTTACGAGCTCTTGACACCATTAATTTGTCTTCATCAGACAATTCTTCAATTCCTAAAATAGCAATAATGTCTTGTAAATCTTTATATCTTTGCAAAACTTTTTTGATATCTTTGACTACTTGATAGTGTTTTTTCCCCACAACTTCCTCATTTAAGGCACTCGAGCTTGAAGTTAAAGGATCAATAGCAGGGTATATTCCCTGTTCTGAAAGTGACCTTTCTAGTACCACTGTCGAATCCAAATGGGCAAAAGTGGTTGCTGGTGCTGGATCTGTGTAATCATCGGCCGGCACATAAATTGCCTGAATTGAAGTAATTGACCCACGGTGTGTCGAGGCAATTCTCTCCTCCAAATAACCAATTTCTGTCGCCAAATTTGGCTGATAACCAACAGCTGACGGTACTCGGCCAAGCAAGGCTGATACTTCAGATCCCGCTTGTGTAAATCTAAAAATATTATCGATAAAAAGCAGCACATCTTTTCCTTCTTTGTCTCTAAAATATTCAGCCATTGTCAATCCTGTCAATGCGGCCCGTAAACGTACCCCTGGTGGTTCATTCATTTGTCCAAACACCATCACTGTCTTGTCAATAACTCCACTTTCCTTCATTTCTCGTATTAGCTGTGTTCCTTCTCGAGTACGTTCACCTACACCAGTAAAAACCGAAATTCCACTATGTTTTGTAGCAATATTATAAATTAACTCTTGAATAATGACCGTTTTCCCCACCCCAGCACCACCAAAAACACCTACCTTTCCGCCTTTTATGAATGGACACATTAGGTCAACAACCTTGATTCCCGTTTCCAAAATTTCTGTTTCAATTGACAAATCTTTTATATCAGGTGCATTTTGAAAGATTGACATTCTGTTACCTTCCACCTCTTTGCCCTTATCAATTACTTGTCCCAATACATTAAATACTCTGCCAATAGTTTGTGGTCCAACTGGCACTGTCAGCGGTCCACCTAGGCTTTCAACTGTCATTGTCTGTGTTAGCCCATCCGTCGTACCCATAGCCACACAACGTACTGTCGTTGAGTCCAGTTGTTGCATCACTTCCATAACGAGTCCCGTTTCAACAATCTTTACAGCCCAATTTATTTGGGGTAAATTATTTTCAAATATAACTTCTACTACCACCCCCGAAATTTTTTTGATTGTTCCATTAATTTTCATAATTTTTTCCTCCAGATGCAACTTCTATAATTTGTTGAGTTATTTTGTTTTGCCTTTCTTTGTTTAATTTTTGTGTCAAGGTTCCCACCAAGTCCATCGCATTTTCAGTTGCATTTTGCATTGTCATCATCCTTGATGCATGCTCAGAAGCTTTGTTGTTCAAAATTGCTGATAATATTTTTGCTTCAAACAATTTCTCTTCAAGATTTTTCATTACTTCCTCTTGATCTGGTTCATACAAATACGAATCATCAATTTTACCCGCCTGAATGATCATACTTTCGGCAGGCAGTAATCTCTCAACAATTGCTTCTGACTTTAATAAGTTTATAAATCGACTATATACAATAAACAATTCTCCATATTCAGAACTATCAAATTTATCATGTAGTAACGTATAAATTGCAGATATGTCGTCTCCATTTTCAAAATTATATTTGACTTCAATTCCGCATTGAGTAATTATCTTTGCTCCATGTTTTTGAATGCCTATTCCTTCGATAATATATTTAGCCTTATCTTTTTTAAACTGCATCAATGCCCCCATAATCATATTATTTAGCTGGCCAACAAATCCACGACTTGGTCCAACCACCACCACTCCTATTTTATTATTAGTTGTCGACACACGTTTAACACCAATTCCCAATTTATTCACAATTTCATTAATTTTTTTGCAATAGAGAGCTACCGATATCGCTTCTTTTGAAGCTGATTTTGATTTTGCCGCCGACACCATTTGCATCGCCCGAGTTACCTTGGCTGTATTTTTAGTCGAAACAACTCGATTTTTAATTTCCCTTATGTTTGCCATTGATTAACTTTTGCAATTACATTTTTAATTTCAGTTTCCAATTTGTCTTCAACTTTTGCTCCGTTTTCAATTTTGGCGACTATATCCTCAATATTCTCCTCATTAAGATTTCTTCTCCATTGATTAATATCGACATCTTTTGGTAATAGAGAATTAATAGCGGCATATATCATGATTACCTGCGAAGTTACAGAAATTGTTTCTCCTTCTTTTTGATTTAACAAGTTTTGAATAACAGCACCTTTTTCCAAGCTCGCGAGTGTTGCGCTATCCAAGTCCGATCCAAATTGAGCAAAAGCTTGAAGTTCCCTAAATTGTGCCAAATCAAGTTTCAGTGATCCGGCAACTTGTTTTATTGCCTTAATTTGGGCACTTCCACCTACCCGAGACACTGAAGATCCCACGTTAATAGCTGGTTTTTGACCACTATTAAACATGTCGTTATCCAAATAAATTTGTCCATCAGTTATCGAAATTACGTTGGTAGGAATATATGCCGACACGTCACCTGCTTGAGTCTCGATAATTGGCAACGCTGTTATTGATCCACCTTTGTTGTCAGCATTGTATTGCAATGCTCTTTCTAATAATCGTGAATGCAGGTAAAAAATATTTCCAGGGTATGCCTCACGACCAGGGGATCGACCTAACAATAGCGATATCTCTCGATACGCATTGGCGTGTCTTGTCAAATCATCATAAACAATCAAAACGTCTTGCCCCTTTATCGCAAAATATTCGGCAATGGCACAACCTGTAAAAGGTGCAATATAAAGTTCTGCTGCACTTTTTGAAGCACTCGCTTCAACAATGACGGTAAAATCCATAGCATCAGCATCAATCAATTTTTGCCTAACAGTAGCAATCTGTGTTGCCTTTTGACCAATTGCCACATATACACAAGTTACATTTTTGCCTTTTTGATTAATTATGGTATCAACTGCAATAGCGGTTTTCCCTGTTTTTCTGTCCCCAATAATCAATTCTCTCTGTCCCTTACCTATGGGAATAAGTGCGTCAATTGCGGTGATTCCGGTAAACAATGATCGACTAACATCTTGACGTTCCGACACCCCCGCCGCGATTGATTCGAGCATGACTAATTCACCTTTTTGACCTTCTGCCATTGGTCCCACTAACTTTCCCAATATATTATTGTCAACCAATATTGACAAGCTTTCAGGTTTTGTAACCACCACGTCGCCAACAGCAATTTTTTCAAATTGACCCAACACCATTCCTTTGCATAAATTTTCTGTTATCTCCAAAATTAATACTTTTATCAATTCACCTGTTTCACTTAACACCTCCACAAATTGGTTGTATCCGGCATTTTTAACCCCGGATAATGTTATTGCTCCATCACCAAGTCGTACTACCTCTCCCAATTTTTCGGGTTTTTGAGACTTATTAATTATTTCTAAAATTATTTTTTCGTCCATATCAAACCTTTTTTAACCATCTCTGCTATTTTTTCTTCTAACTCTTTGTCCAAATTTTTGCGTTCTTCTTCAATTAGCTTTTCTCCACTTTTGATGAGTTCCTTAGCTTTAATTCTTGATTTATCTACTATTTCTTTGGCTTCCATGTTGGCTTTTTCCAATATGCTTTCCATCTTTTCTTTGTGTTCTTGTCGCATTTTTTTCATAAACTTTTCTTTCTCAACTTCAGTTTTTAAAGCTTCTTCCTCTGCCTTTTTTGACAAAATCAATGATTTTTCAATTTCTTCTTGTCGCTTTTCTAATGACTCGTCCAATTTTGGCACCAATTTGGTCTTAATCGCCCAAAACATAATTCCAAACATGGCGCTGTAAATAACCATATTTATTGGATTTATTCCTAGTGCTTCCATAGTGTGTGTTTAGACGAATTTAATAATAAGTGCCACAACTAAGGCATAAATAGCAATAGCTTCGGCAAAAGCGATACCCAAAATCATCATTGTTCTGACTTTGTCCTCCGACTCAGGATTTCTCCCGATGGCTTCAACAGCCTTACCAGCCAAAATACCAATTCCAATTCCAGGTCCTATGGCTCCAAAACCCATCGCTATGGCCATGGCTAAGTTTTTATATATATCTACATTTTCCATATTTTTTAATGGTGCGTATTAATTGCTAAATTTATAAATACTGTGGTTAACATTAGGAATACAAATGCTTGTATAAAACCGATAAAAATTTCTAGTCCATAAAAAGGTAGTGTTGCTACTCCAAAACTAATTCCCGAAATAACAATTAAAAGAACTTCTCCTGCAAAAATATTTCCAAATAAACGAAAAGTAAAAGACACTACTTTTCCCAGTTCTGATATTGTTTCCAAAATACTGACAAATAAATTTATTGGATTAGATGGATCAAAATATTTTTTCATAAATTTTATTTTATGAGTTTTAAATCCAATTACGTTTACTACAATGATCGAAATTAACGCCAAAGTCATAGTGGCTGAAATATCAGAAGTCGGCGCTCTAAATAATGGAACTAATTCACGTACACCTTCCTTCATTTCATATATCCCCAAATTGCCGGTCGTTGGCAGTAGTCCAAACCAGTTTGAGAACAAGATAAACACAAAAAATGTTAGTAAAAAAGGCCAATATGTTTGAGTATCTTTACCCAAAACTCCAGTCGTCATATTCTTTAACGTAGAATAAGCAAATTCAAAAGCTAATTGAATTTTTGAAGGATTAAAAACAGAAATCTTTTTGGAATTAATTAAAATTAATATAACCAAAAATGCTGTAATAATTACTCCTGACAAAAGGCTGTTAGTGATAGAAAAAGGGCCCAGATGCATAAGCACCTCAGGCGCCAAGGAAATAGTCATCGAAACTATAGTATCATTACATATGGATTATTCACAAGCATCACTCGACAAACACAAGCAATTTAAAGGTAAAATAGGCATAAGTAGCAAATTTGGAACCATTACTACCCGTGAAGATTTGAGTATCGCCTACACTCCCGGTGTAGCCGCCGTCTCAACTTTGTTGTCCCAAAAACCAGAATTAGCCTACGATTATTCGATAAAATCAAACTCTGTCGCTGTCGTTTCCGATGGTTCTGCCGTATTAGGATTAGGCAACATTGGCCCACTTGGTGCTCTTCCAGTTATGGAGGGCAAAGCATTATTGTTCAAGGAGTTTGCCAATATCGATGCCTATCCAATAGTGTTGGATACTCAGGATCCAGATGAAATTATTAACATCGTCAAAAATATTGCGCCTGGTTTTGGAGGTATAAATCTCGAAGATTTTTCCGCCCCCAACTGTTTTTACATCGAAAATAAATTAAAGCAAATTTTAAATATTCCTGTCATGCACGATGATCAACATGGTACTGCGATTGTTGTTTTGGCCGCTCTTATTAACTCATTGAAATTATCGGGGCGTAGTCCCGAAACGACAACTGTCACCATTGTCGGCGCTGGTGCTGCTGGTACAGCTATTGCCAAATTACTCCTACAGTATGGAATTAACGACATTGTTATGGTTGATTCCAAAGGTATTATTTCCAAAGACAGATACGATCTAAACGAATCAAAAAAAGAATTTTTACTATTCACCAATCCTCAAAATTTATCTGGTGATCTATCCGCCGCCGTTGCCAATCGTGATGTTTTTGTTGGAGTCTCGGGTCCAAATTTGTTGACTCCTGACATGGTCAAATCTATGGCACCAAAACCTTTAATTTTTGCCATGGCCAATCCTACTCCAGAAATCGATCCCCAAGTAGCTCGTGATGCCGGTGCCTTTATTGTTGGAACAGGTCGTAGCGATTATCCAAATCAAATAAATAATGTCTTAGCTTTCCCTGGTATTTTTCGTGGCGCCTTAGACAACCGAGTTGCTAAAATAACCGACGATATGAAATTGGCCGCCGCCAAGGCAATTGCTAGTTATCTACCCGAATCCGAGTTAACAGTCGATAATATTATCCCCAGCCCTTTGGACAAAGGTGTGGCCGCCTGTGTCGCCGCAGTGATTAAATAATACTACAAAATATTTGTATTCTACACATCAAATGTGTATAATATAATCATGCCAAATGAATGTAATCTACAAGGAATTATCGGTGATTTGTGTCGATCAGGTGAACAGTGTCTACTGGCCTCCAAACTTCAGCAAGTTGATAAATTACCGGCAGATCAAATTGGTCATGAACTTGCTTCAATCGAACAAGATTCACGCAATGGTTGTGCTTGTGGGATAAAAATTAGACAAAGTATATTGGAATACTTACGATCAAAAAATTCCCAATAGTCCCTTCATTTTTACCAACGCCTCTTTATTTTCTGGTATTTCAAAATGGGCCCGTGCAGGTGCCAATTTTTCAATCAGCCATTCTGCTAAAGCATTTTTCAAATCAGTTGGATAAAGTTTTTCAGAGGCATAATCAGCCACAACATCGGCATATTTAGTATATGTCACATTGCCTCCAAATTTTTCCGGTCGTTCAATTTTAAAACCCTGAGCTGGCCGAAGGGCTTCACCCCAAAACACCAAGGTTTTAACCCAATTCAACAGGGGATTAAATTCAGTTTCTTTTGGTGGACCATATGCCTTTTTAATTTTATTACGAATTTCATCAGGAGTATCATGTACAAAAACCGCTGACCCTGGTTTTGATTTACTCATCTTCAACGATTCCTCATCATTTGCACCTGCCTCAGGAGCGGTTAAACCTGCGATTAAATTTTGATGAATGGCGATTGGTGTCTGATGATCACCTGGAATTTTTTTGATGGCATCCCTGGCAATCACATGGGCCTTTCTCTGGTCCATTCCGGCATGCGCCAAATTAATATCCATGGTCACAATATCAGCCACCTGTAGAGGGGGATAAAACAGTGTCGCCATATTAACATCAGCTCCCAATTTTTTGCCCATAATCGAAATTGATCTTAAATTACGTGACAATGTCACTTGTTTGCCCACTTCCATGAAATTTTGCCAGTGTTCTGGGTGTGATTTGTACAAATCATCACCCGAAATAAATTCAACTTCATCGCCCTTTAGACCATAACATTTCATCGATGCAATCAAAGCTTCTTTAAAATAATGCTCCGATGCCCAACGAATATCCTCCCATTTTCCCCCCAATTTATTATTCAAAAATGTATGAAAATCAGCCAAAAATACTCGACAAGTCGCCCCGGCTTTTAGGAAATCTGCAATTTTTCCCATGGTAATTAGTCCTGTTCCCAAGTGCACCATTCCCGAAATCTCGAGGCCAATATAATGTCTGATTTCTTTTCCCGATTCAATTAAAACTTTCAAATCCTCCTCAGTCAGCACTTCCTGACAGTTTCGAGTGATTAATTTTATTTTTTCTTCTGTATTCATGACCTATTATACTCGAAAAAATATAATGTCTCCCTTTATCTTGTGAATATTATAAATATAACAACTACTTGACATAAATAGTAACTAATATTACAATCTGCATCATATGTTGTTTTATTTGGAAGAAAAAGAAAAGCAAAAACAATCTAAACTTGACTATATTCAGGCAGCCGCAAGCCCTGCCGCCATATTCGCCATGCCCTTTGCTCGAGCCGCTGATCTTGCTCCAGATGCTGGCGAAGGTAATGCTGTTGCCATTGTAACTTTGGTAATAACTGCCATAAGCATATATTTTATGTCCCGTCATGACAAGAAACATCCAAAACCAATCGAAACAAATTATTTGGGTAATCCACCTGAATCTTCCTCTAGTAAATCATCTAGCTCCACAACTCCAAATTCTTCCATTCCAGATTTTTTAACCCAAACAGATTCTAATCTCAGTGGCCTAACAGCAGAAGCGGAAAAGATTAACCGCGCACTACAATGGCGAATGTCAGCCAAAGACCGTTCAAATCTAGAAAATAAACTTAAAGGTGTTCAAGATGCAATTAATAACGCTCAAGTAGGAGCTAATCGTCAGTTACGCAAGGAAGAGACTATTATCCATATTGATCGTAAGTGACATGTCACTTGTCATCTCGATTTGGTTACCTCATACTATTTTATGTCTACAATATATCTTTTTCGTCACGGGCAGACTTTTTATAATGCCCGCAAAATTTTTACCGGCTGGAAAAATGCTAAATTGACTGAGTTAGGCGTACGACAGGCCAAAAACATGGCCCTACTTTTGCGCGAAAAATCTATCAATATTGCCTATAGATCCCATCTTGTTCGCATTCGAGATACACTTGATGCAGTATTAAAATATCATCCCGAATGCAAGCAAATTATTATTGATGACAGGATTTTAGAGAGGAGTTATGGCAAATTAGAGGGTTGCAGTCATGAAGTTACCGCCAGGAAATTTGGCAAAGTTCAATACGAATTGTGGCATCGCGATTTTTTTACTCGTCCACCTGAGGGCGAGTCCTATGCCGATGTTGAAATCCGAGTTGGCAAATTTATTAAAGATTTGCAAAAGCAATACTCCGGCAAAAATTTGGGTATCGCCATTTCTGCATCCAGCAATTCCATGCGATTGTTTAGAAAAATTATGGAAGACCTCACCCCCGAGGAAACACCCCACCTACCTGATTCTGTTGACACTTACTTCGAGTACTCGATTTAGGTTTATATTATACTAGACCAATGGCCACAATCTATCTTTTTCGACACGGACAGACAGAATTCAATCGTGATAAACGTTTTACCGGCGATTATGATTCAAAAATTACTCCAATCGGTGTTGAGCAAGCCCGATGGATCGGTAAATTATTACAATTCAAAAAAATTCAAATTGCCTATCATACACGTTTGTCACGTTCGGTCGACACACTGTTTGAAGTCATCCGCTGGCATCCTGAGTGTCAACAAGATATTGTGGATGATCGAATTATCGAGCGTAGTTATGGTGAACTGCAAACTCTATATCATGCCGATGTAATTAAATTTTATGGACTAGAACAATATAAAAAATGGCATCGCGGCTGGGAAGAAAAAGCCCCAAAAGGTGAGTCTTTTGCTGATGTCGAGGTTAGAGTCCAAAGTTTTATAAATGATTTACGTGACAAATACCATGACAAAAATGTCGGAATAGCTATATCTGCCCATGGCAACAGTATTCGATTATTTCGCAAGATTCTAGAAAACGCCACTATCGATCAAGCAACTTCCTGGGTAATTCCTTTTGATCAGTATTTTGAATATGGAATTTAGTTAGTCAATAAATACTTTACTATTTTATAATTCCATTCTACTTTTTCTTTTGCCGAAATCTTACCCGGCGCTTCTGTCGTCACTGTATGAATACACCCCAAGCTTCGAACAAATTTTTCAGTCGTATCGCCCCAGATTTCATGATCTTCTTCGTATTCAATTGGGCAATTTGCAATTTTGGCGACATTGTCAGCCAGCTTACTTGGATCATTTTTTAGTTTATATACAAAACCGTTCTCATCACAATCTTCATGTAAATCCACAAACACATCAATTGGTTTCTCTTCCAAAATTTCCATCAATTCAACAATAAACTCTGGACCATTTTTGTTAAAATTTCGATTAATATCAATGCCACTATGCTCTCTTTTATTTACATCCCAACCATGATCATTCAATAATGGGACAATTACCAGCTCTTCCTCAATTGTAATTTGGTTATTTTCCAAAAATTTTAAAATGGCAATTGGTCCACCTCTTTCATCACTATGTACTCCGCTCATCATTACCATCCTATCTTTACCTTTTTTATTAAAATAAATTACTCTCGCGCCATTACTCAGTATTTTAATTTCTCCACTATTTTTTAACACAGCCTTGTCCAGTCGGCTATTATATCCGGCAAAATCTAATGTGATCATATGTCGGTATTATACACCAAAAACTATTTTTTTTGCTGAAGTTCGTAGAGTTTTGCGTAGATAATGAAAGTATCAAACATTTCAAAAATTATTGAAATCCACCCTACTGTTCCATCTTTCCACATCGATTCTTTAATAGCCCTCTCCCAAAACTTGGTCAACATCATCCTCGGGAATCTCCACCAATAAACCGGTGGATGATTATTTTCAAATAAATTTTGCGCTTCCATGTCAGTCCAACTGTTAGTTTTGTCCAACATCGAATACAAATCCCTGTGGGTAAAGTGTAAAAGATCATTTTTAAGGTATCCCATTTCTCCATCGATTACCGGTTCTTCGTGCAAAATACCTGTATACCCGCCAAATTTATCTCGTTTGTATAATCTTTTGACATAATCGGGGTAGCTATTGCCATGTTTTACTCTCTTTCCCAAAAAATGATTTGCTCTAGGAATCACATAATAACTATTTTTAGCATCACTATTTATTTTCTCAAATATTTCTTTTCTCAATTCTTCTGTTACCACTTCATCAGCATCGATATACAAAATCCAATCACCTGTTGCCAATTTATATCCCATGTTTCGCCATTTTGTAAAATTTTTATTATATTCATCAGTCGTCTCGGTGATCTTAATTTTGGGAATTGTTTTTATAGCTATCTCTTTTACTTTTGGAGTCGAGTTTGCCATCACCAAAATATTTTCATCAGCAAATTTGCACGATTCCAAACAGTTTCCAATTAAATTTTCCTCATTTCCCACCATCACAATTATTGATAATTTTATTTTATTTTTCATTTAATTCTTCTTCAATTCTCATTAATCGATTATATTTTTCCACTCTTTCTCCTCGAGTTGGCCCCACCTTAATATATTCACTACCAACAGCCACAGCAAGGTCCACCATAAAAGTATCGTTTGTTTCTCCTCCACCTCGATGTGATGTAATTGTCCAAAAGTTGTTAGCAATTGCCAGCTTACAGCATTCAATAGTCTCGGTCACTGACCCCGCCTGGTTTAATTTAATTAAAATTGCATTAGCTGCTTTTTTATCTATTGCCTCTTGCCAAATTTTGGTATTTGTCACTGTCAAATCATCAGCAATTAGGGGAAATTTTCCATTAATTTTTTCAAGTAAAATAGGCCACGATTCCCAATCAAATTCCGACAACATATCCTCCCAGCTGACAAAAGGATATTTAGAAATCCATTCACAATAATAATTTATTAATTCTTCAGAAGTTAATAATTTATTTTCAATTTTTAAATTATATTTTTCATCATAAAATTCAGATGCTGCTGCATCGATTGAAATTCCTGCATCAATGTCAGGGGTATAGCCAGCATTTTTTATGGCTTCCACCAGATATTCCATTGGTTTTTCATTTGACAACAATCCATTTGGAGCAAATGCTCCTTCATTACCCACATTAATAGACAATCCCTCTCTTTTCAAAATCTTTTTTAAAGACTGATATATTTCCATTTGCATTCTTACATTCTCAGCTGCCGATTTGTTGCCTTTTGCCGCTACACAAAATTCCTGCAAATCAGTTGTCTGGTCGGCATGTTTACCACCTTCTATCATTACTACCATTGGTTTTGGCAAAATATTAATATTTATTAATTCAAAAGTCTTTTGTAAATATTTATATAGAGGCATTTTTTCCTCATTAGCTTGTGCCCTAGCTACAGCCATCGACACTCCTAGTATTGCGTTACCCCCAAACTTAGATTTATTTTCTGTTCCATCCAGTTCAATCATTTTTTTATCAATATTTTGTTGCTCACTTGCCTCCATTCCAACTATCATCGGGCCAAGAATTTTATTAATAATTTCCACTGCCATTTGCATGCCTTTGCCAGAATATCTTTTTGGATTTTTGTCTAGCAATACTGTTGCCTCCCGGCTCCCCGCCGATGCCCCATAACTTACCGAAGCCTCACCTCCAACTCCCGATTCCAAGGTCACCGTCACTTGTAAACTAGGTTCACCCCCACTCGCCAAAATCTCTCTTGCTTTTATTGATTTTATTTTCGCCATGATTCATTATACGATAAAAAATTGTAGAGACGTTGCATGCAACGTCTCTACTTATATATAATTACATATGATATTTATTGGATCTCTATTTCTAATATTTCCATTTTTTGTCATCATCTTTTCATTAATTTTTATCTTACTTTGGGAATTTTTTCACCACTATTTATATTATTGTAGTGATTATATTTTACCTATTCCTCCATTTGTTCACGATCATAGTGGAGATTATTTTGTCAATCAATCCTTAACCTACTTATTGTTTTATTTTAGTTTATTTTTAATTATCTTCGCCTCTGCCTTTCTGTCCTACAAATTCTACAAATCTACAAAATAGTTTTTGCTACCTTTTCCCAATAATCGACACCTTCTGCATGTCCACCAGTTTCAAAAGTCTTAACTTCAAATCCCTGTTTTACTAATTCTGGACCGTACACTTTTGCTGGGAACGATTTATCATCATCAAATAGTATTGCCAATTTTTCGGTATTAATTTGCACTTTACAAGACTCGATCATTACCTTTGCCAAGCTTCCAAAAACTGAGTATCCAAACTTTATTTTAAAATTTTTACTTGGTTTTGGTAAGGGAAAATCTTTAATATTCGATAACATAAACATTTTTGTCAACAAATATGCCAACACTTTATTTCCCAATAAAATGTTTGCAAAAAACAAAATATTTCTTAAATTGTTATCCAATATTGGATTTGTTGACGAACTTACTAATATTAATTTAGATACTTTTTGGGGGAAAACCTTTGCAAATTTACTGGCCACAAATCCACCCATCGAGAATCCTAATATTGTTACTTTTCCCTTCACTTTTTCATCAATAAAATTTACAATTTCTGTTAAGTTGTATTGTCTATCGTGATTATTTCGATACGGATAATTTATTACGACAATATCGTATTTTTTATTTATCAGCTTAATAAACTCTTCAAAAGTTTTATCACCGTTTCCATCATATCCAGGGAGTAATACAATTGTTTCTTTTTTCATATCAAAACCTTGCAGTATACGTCTCGACAATTTCAAGAATATCACCAACATTTTCTATGCTATCTTTTTCTTTTGATTTTTCGTCAAATTGTTGTCTAAACCATGCTTTTATATCTCCAACTGGTTTTAACATTCCATTTTTTAATCGCTTTTCTCGCATCAAGTCATCAAAATCTTCTGGTTTTATATCGTATCCATTGGCAATTTGGTATGCCATTTCTATTAGTTGGTCTTCCAAAGCAGCTCTTTCAATTCTTTCTGTTTTTTCATCTAGGACTTTTTTGGCCAACTCAATATATTTTTGTTTCATGCCCTATTTTACCTTAAATATTTTTTTAATCACTTTTTTCCATTGTAAACCCCGATATTGTTCAAAAATATTATGTTTTATCCCCAATACCAAATCAGCATAACCCGTTTTATTATCAATTTTTATTCCCGATCTTAAAATATAAAACCAATAATCGATTGTAAAAATATTCTTATAATGTTTTTTTAAAAAATTTATCATTTTATAATCTCCATTAAACTCCAAAAACAAAATTGGTTTATATTTTTTTATTATTTTTTTCGCCCCCAATATTACCTTCGGCTCCCATCCTTGTGTGTCAATTTTAATTAGGTCTACTTTTTCTTTTATTACATCGTCAAGTCTAATACAATCAACATTTTTACCCTTGCCTACTCTACTATTTCCAAAATTATTGTCATCCAAAATTATCCCTACTTTTTCATTTTTATCACCAACAGCACTATTAAAAAGTACGACATTATTTAAATTGTTTTCTCTTATGTTTTTCTCTAATATTTCAAAGCATGTTTTATCCGGCTCAAACGCATATACTTTTTTGCATACTGTGGCCAGTAATAGTGTGTAATATCCAATATTCGCCCCCACATCGATCACAACACTACTTTTATTTACATTTCGTAAAATCAAAATACTTTCATATTCTTCATATTTCGCAAGAGCTATTCTCTGTCCAATAAATTTGTCATCGGCCCGATACCAAAGTGTCAGCCCATTTTGTAATCTTGTCTTAATTAATTTCACACCACAATTATTACATGAATTGTCGTAAGTAGTCTTCATGACGTCTCAAAACCCACTCATCATAGTCCCTCACAAATAAAGCAAGAGACGAATTGCCAAAGTCAACTCGGTATTCAATTGGCCATTTCTTCAATGGTCCAAAAGTTTTAACGAGAGATTCTATTCTATCTTTTGCTATAACTATTTCGTCGCTATTAAATGGTGGATCGACACCAAATGACAACTCACGTAGTACTTCTTCTGTATTCACAGTTATCTTTCTCATGCTTTGCATTATAAAATTATTTTTGCTATTATCTGGACATTATGAGGACATATGTCCCACAAATTAGCTTTATTTCTACTCCTGACACCGAAAAAGAGCGTCTACTGTATCAAACAGCAATAATTTCCTCAGGTTTTTATCAAAAAAAAGGTTTCATCATCACTCCCAATGTAATTTCAGAAATAAAAAATAACTGTATTATTATTCCCGAGGTTTTACATAAATTTAGTCAAAAATACTGGAGCGATGCAACTAAGGTTGGAACAAATCTTCCTATTCAATTGACTGATTTGATGAAAATGGAAATGTCAAAGTTGAAAGTATTACCTGTTGATAATATTATTGTAAATAATTTTTCCCAAAACTGGTTAAAAAAGTCAAAATATTTTTGGGCCATTCTCAACGAAATGTTTCCCAAGGAAATAAAATGGATTGGTGAGGTAGAAGTGAGAATTACCATTTTTGGAGGCATGTCATCTTTTGGTTTGCTCACAAGACAAAGAAATCAAAAACTCATTATTCATCTTCGAACTGATTCAAAAATTGACAACCTGGCTTGGGGCATTATTTCCAGTTTATTTTGGCCACAACAAGCCGAAAATAAAATAAATTGGAATCAACGCATGGCAATTGTTGACTATATTATGCAGACTCCAACAATCAAAAAGCTTTTTCCATACTATAAACCCAGTAAAAATAATGAAAGGATTACTATAAAATATCAGAAACAAAGCCTAGATTACTGCCGATCTTTGGGAATATATTTCCATCAAGATATCCAACAAATTGTTAATTCCCATAATCAAATATTTGGCACCAAAGAATTAAAAATACTTAATAAACTTATAGAGTCTTCAGGAGAATTAGTTCCAAATGACGATTTGGCCGACATTTTATGGGGAGAAGATAATTTTTTCTCATATTGGGCAATCAACAAAATGGTCCAACGTATCCGCAAAAAATTATCATCAGTCAATTTAAAACCCACATCATTAATTACTGTCCGTGGCCGAGGATATAAGTGGGTAAACTAATATCATTAAGTTTTTTACAACTACATCGAGCAACCAGGGTCAATCACATTTGTCTGTTCTCCCTCCAAAATTAAACCAAATCTTTCGTCTAGTAAAGCTAGTCTTTCTGACGTTTCTCTGGCCTCACTCACAATTACTTTTGGAATAGGTATCTCCAATTTATCAGAAATGGTTCGCCAGCCATTCATTATATTATCAAAATGTTCTTCTCTATTCATATCAAATTATATCACCAGTTCTCCCAAACCATATATCGTTCTAGCATTTTTATGTTTTCTTTCGTCAACCCTATTTAACCAAATTGGTGTGATTTTTGGGAAATCAGACAAATAGTCAATTACTTCAACCCAATCATCAATAACTATTGCCTCACCCATTATTTTTATTTCTTCATCTCTTAATTTTTTTCTTTTGATTATTATTTTATCTATATCAAAATATTTATAAATTCCCGACAGCATCAACTTATCCAATTGATAGTCATAATGACCCTCAGAATATATCCCCAAAACATTATTTTCCTTCTTTAATTTTTCCAAAGTATTTATTACATCATCATACAATGATTCAAAATAGTATTCATATTTATCATGTGTATTTTTTAAATCCAAATATTTATGTCCTGTCTTTTGACGAATAATTTCAAGCATATCTTCCCGACAAAAGTCATTCTTATGATTAAGCGACTTTATATAATCATCAATAATCACATTAATTTTTTCTCTATTCAAATTTAATTCTTTACACATTCCTCCTCGAGTCAGTTCTCTCAATTTTACCGAATCAATCAGTGTCCTATCAATGTCAAAATAAATTACATTGTTCATTGCAATTTCTTATACATTAAAATCCCTACATAATTTTCAAGGTTAAATAATTTTCTCGGTCTTCCCATGGCTAGTCTTTTGTAACCCATTTTTGTGTGCCATAAAACTGTGGCGCAGTTTGTTAGTGGTGCCATTGTCATAATTGAAAATATGTATTCATAATTATTATTTTTTAACCATTGGATTAGTTCTTCAAACAATATTTTTCCCACACCTTTCCCCCCATATTCAGGATCAACAGCAATTGTTGCCAGCGTCATCACTTTTTGATTATAGTAATAAATAGTTTTTAAATCATTATCAAACCAGGTTTTATATTCATCATCATTAAACTTCTGATCATCACTATCATCAGCAATTAAATACCCAACAATTATATTATTTTCTTCTGCCACGGTTACATAATTTGCCTTATCTATTTCCTTTTCCAAATCTTCTTTTGTATCCAAACCTAATAAAAACCCATTTTTTTGAATTAATGTTTCATATTCACTGTTACCAATTTTATTTCTGTTTAGTGACACCTTTTGATATATGCCGTAAATCTGGTCTAAATCGGATAATTCAAATTTTCTTATATTCATATTTGTATTTTACCTCTTGACCAACAGTCTTTCTAGCTATAATATTAGCAGTGTATCGTCTCGACTGATAATTATTTATTTATACATTTTTATGACCAAAACAAATATCGTACCCGCCGCAGGCTATCTCGTAATCGAGCCAAAAAAGAAAAACAGTACCACCGAATCTGGTATTTATTTATCGGAAAACCGCCAAGATAAACCACAAGAGGGAACTGTGTTAGCCATAGGATCGGCATATGTTACCGACTTTGGAATTAAAAAAGATTCCGGTGATCTAAAAGCTGGAGATGTTGTTGTCTATCGTGAATGGGGTGGCAAAGAATACAAAGAAAATGGTGTCGATTTATTATTGATGAAATTCGACGACGTCATGGCAACTATTAAAAATTAATAAAATAATATGGCTAAACAACTAAAATTTGGACAAAATGCAAGACAATCATTATTAAATGGAGTAAATATTTTGGCTAATGCCGTTGCCACCACTCTTGGTCCCAAGGGTCGCAATGTCGCAATTGAAAAAAAATGGGGTGGTCCAACTGTTTTACACGATGGTGTCTCGGTTGCCAAGGAAATTGATTTGAAAGATCCGTACGAAAATATGGGTGCTCAATTAATCAAAGAAGCCGCCTCCAAAACCAACGATTCTGCTGGTGATGGTACCACCACTTCAACCGTTTTGGCTCAAGCTATAGTGAATAAAGGTTTGCAAAACGTCGCCGCCGGTGCCAATCCTATGATAGTTCGTCGTGGTTTGGAAAAAGCTTTGCAAGTTGTCCTCCAAGAGCTCGATGGCATGAAGACTCCAATCAAAATTAATGATCGTGCTTCTATCGAAAAAGTTGCTACTATTTCCGCCGCTTCCGAAGAAATCGGTAAGGTTATTGCCGATGCTGTGGTCAAAGTAGGTCGTGATGGATTATTAACCGCCGAAGAAGGCAAGGGGCTATCACTTGAAACCAAAGAAACTTCTGGTATGGAATTTGACAATGGTTTCTTGTCCCCATATTTTGCCACTAATACCGAAAAAATGGAGGCCGTTATTGACCATCCTTACATTATAATTACCGACAAAAAGATTTCCTCAATTCAAGACATACTTCCTTTTTTGGAAAAATTAATTAAATTGACCAAAACTTTTGTCATCATTGCTGAGGATATTGATGCCGAGGCTCTAGCGACCTTGGTCGTCAACAAATTGCGTGGCACATTTAATGTATTAGCTGTCAAAGCTCCAGGTTTTGGTGATCGCCGTAAAGCCATGCTCGAGGATATAGCCGCCCTCACTGGTGGAAAAGTAATTTCCGAAGAGCTTGGTTTAAAATTTGATTCTATCGATCCTGCTGACTATTGTGGTCATTCTGATTCCATAACTTCAGACAAAGACAAAACTCGAATTATTGGTGGCGCCGGGTCCAAAGCCGATATTACTAGTCGAGTTACCCAACTTCGCAATCAAATCACTGCTTCTACGTCTGATTATGACAAAGAAAAAATGCAAGAGCGTATCGCCAAATTAGTTGGCGGAGCCATTGTTATCCAAGTTGGTGGTGCGACTGAAGTTGAAATGAAAGAGCGTTTGGAACGTGTCAAAGATGCTATCGATGCTACCAAGGCTGCTGTCGAAGAAGGTATTCTCCCTGGTGGTGGAGTTGCCTTACTTAAAGCTTCGTTTGCCCTAGATAAGGTCAAAGTAGATAGTGCTGAGGAACAAGTTGGTGTCAATATTCTCAAGTTTGCTCTCGAGCAACCAATGCGAAAATTGGCTCTAAATTGTGGTGAAGACCCAGGTTATGTCTTCTCCAAAATCAAAGATGCCTTAGTTTCAAATCCAAAATCTGATGTTGGTTATCATGCTATTACCGGTGACTTCGTTTCTATGACAGGTGCTGGTATTCTTGACCCAGCCAAAGTGACCAAATCAGCCCTATCTAACGCTGTTTCCGTCGGTATTATGATTCTGACAACTGATGTCTTAATTGCCGATATCCCAGAAGAAAAACCCGCCGCTCCTGATATGAGTGGTATGGGTGGGGGAATGGGTGGAATGGATGGAATGATGTGATGAGGGATTTATCCCCGATTCACCCCGTGTGAGGTCATCCGACACCGGGGTAGGTTAAATATTTTTACCCCCGCAGCTGCGGGGGCTATTTTTATTTTGTATCCCAAATACCTTTTACAAATTCAATACCTTGTTTTAAAAAATCATCAGGATTTTTATATAAACCATCAAATTCGTCTCTCCTTGTAAATCTCACATTTTCCACTTCTTCTTTCTGAAAATTAATTTTTTCGCCGTTGTATACCCCAATATAACAATATGTAAAATGAGTTTCATTAATAAATTTAGACAATACTTTTTTCAAAAATATTAACTTAGTATCAAATCCCATTTCTTTTTTTTAATTCTCTATGAGCCGTGTCTTCAGGTTTTTCTCCTTTTCCAATATGACCCGCTGCACTTTCACCCCATACTCCAGGATATACTTTTTTCGTAAAACCTCTTTGTCCCATTAGCATTCTATTTTCATTATCAAAAAGATACACTGATATTTCTCGATGAATTACCAACGGGTCACTATTTGCCTGTGATTTCCATACCTCGCCAATCACCTCGTCATTTTCATTTACCAAATCCAACAATTCATCCATTTACAGTTTTAATCTTTAATCCCTTAATTCTATCAAAATGTTTTACATTACCCGTAATTAAGGTCAAATTATTGGCCAGGCAAGTCGAAGCAATCAACAAATCCATATTATCAATTAGATTTCCTGCCTTTCTCATCTTTGCCCTAGTTTCAGCAAAAATTTCTGCAACTTTCCAGTCGATATTAAATACCGTCATCGTTTCTGTAAATTCTTTAAAAGTATAATATTTATCTTTTGGAAATCCTTCTAGTACTTCAGAAATATTAATAATGCTTGTTCCTTTTTCCGAATCATCAATGCCATTTAACAAATCGCTCCATTTAGGGATACTTTTTAGATATCCAATTATTGCATCAGAATCAAGTAAATATTTCATTTCCAATTAGCTAAATATTTCTTTTTGTGCGACCCATCTCTGCGCCCACTCTCAACTAATTTCAACAATCTATTACCTTCTTTTTCAGTCAACATTCCCTCAAAATCCATAAAACTTTTTTTTGGTTTATCAATAATTTTATTCCATGTCATTATTGGCATACCTGATTTTTTTATTACCACTGTTTTATTCTTTATATACACTGCATTCATAAGGGTGTAAAAATCATTTCTAGCGGTACTAGAATTTACTTCAATTATGTTATCCATAACATTATTGTACAACCTTGTACAACATTGTCAATATCCAATTTTGTATTATAATTCACCTATGATCAAATACTTTTTTATCTGGATGACAGTGTGGATACTCATTTCCATCTTAGTTGTTGCTTTTGGATATAGCAATGCTCTTGGTGGAGTGGCAGTTGCCGCCTTAATTTCTCTGTTTTTTATGATAAAAATGCTGGCCGAGAATTGGACTGGAACTGTCACAGATGTCAAAACAGAAGAAGTATATTCGTCTGATGAGGATTCTGTCGGTACATCTACTGTAGAATATGCTTACATAAAATTATCAAATGGAAAAACTAAAAAAATTCAAAACATGGGCTACAAAGTTGGTGATAAACTGGAAAAACTTCGGGGCGAAGCTTCTATTCGGGTTATTAATTAGCTTTTTAGTAATTTTTGTTTGGTTTTATCTTGCACCCAGTGCCATTATTGTCCCACATCATAATATTGTCGCCATCAATCGCCAAAATTTTTTGCAAATAGTACGATTACTTCGTCCCTACACCAAAAAAATTATTTTAATTTCCCCTGATCATTTTTCCACCAATCAAAAATTAATTTCTTATACTGACACAGACTGGAACCTCAGCAATGGCAAAATATTTTACGATCATTCTTTTGATTCATCCTATCTTACGGCCAACAATCAATTACTAAAAAACGATCATGGTATTTACAATATTATGCCTGATATCAAAACATATTTTGGCGATGTTACCGTTGTTCCTATTTTAGTAGGTCAAAGACTATCTCAAGACGAATTAAATAATCTTTATGGCAAAATCAATAACTACTGTCGTTGGGATTGTATGTTTATATCGTCCATCGACTTTTCTCATTATTTACCAGCCAGTATGGCCGACGTTCACGATAGTTTTACTCTTGATTCACTGTACTCAAAAAATTTAAACAAAATATTTTCTTCCGAAGTCGATAGTCCACAATCATTATATTTAGTTTCAAAATTTGCCTTTACAAAAAATCAAAAATTTACCTTATTTGATCACACTAATTCTGGGTTTTTAGTTCGTAATCCTGATATGGAAACAACCACTCATATTTTTGGGCTATTTAATCGCATTCCCTCATTCTCAAAAAATATAGTAAAAACAAAACTTAGTCTTCCTCGTCCCATAGACCAATCAAAAAATCTCAATAGTCTCGGAATTCGCTTTTTTTATGGCTTTGACGATATAAGCACAAATTCAACTTTGCCTAACTTTGCAATAATTTCAGTCGAATCTAACAATAAAGTTGTTCAATCGTTTTTTCCTATTTTAACTCAAAATGATGTAGTTAGCTTTATCCGTGGTGATGAAAAAATAAAATTAATTAAAGACTATTTCGATAATATTGTCGATAACAATATTACAAAAGACTATTTTTACGGTACACTAACTCATGATCGAAACAATTGACATACCCACCTCAGAAAATCCTATCGTAGTACCTCCAGCACCTCCCATAAAAAAAATTAATTATCAAATAATTATTATTGCTGTCTTGTCTCTTGCACTTGTTGGTGTTTCAATCGCTTATGCCTTTAATCTAGGTAAAAAAACAACTGGTGTCGTACCAGCAAATATCGTCCCGACAGTCGCCATCACCTCACCCATCCCCACCACAGTTGTCAGTAATGACGAATTTGGCACCATAACATGGTTATCATCTCCCAAAAAAATTGCCAACCCCAATATTTTAGGTGGAACTACACCCGACTACGGAGGATTCATTTTTGCAGAATTAGGAACTTATGAAGTTGCAAGTTTTAACAATGGGGCAAAACTTTTGGTATCTTTTATTCTTCCCGAAGGGCCTGCATCACCAATTATTTTCCGTTTTGTCTATGATAATGGCAAATATTTACTCATTGAGTCTTTAATTTCAGAGGACTATGTCAAAAAAGATTTGGATCGAATTTTTGACAAAAATAAAGTCAAATTTATTTCCTATCAAATCAAAGAACTTTTCCCTGATTCATATTACTATGTCAACTCAATTAACTTTTCCAAAATTACTGATGGATTTTTTCTCCCACAATTTATTACTAGTATAAAAAATTATTCCACTGTTGCTACCACTCCTGTTGGCGATATCGTCTCCATATACTCACCTATTGCCGATTTTAGTGATCTTTCCATGCGTAATTATTATTTAATATTAAAAGACTTTTCATTAATACCATTCAATCAATCTTCACCTATCGGAATAACTGACAATAAAGTTCCCAATTTTATTCAAAACGATAACTCCCAAAATAAAAACGTCTTTGGTCCAGTGCGTGTTGGCTGTGGTGGTGGAGGATCAATTAGTGTCATCAAAAATGACTCGCTATTATCCGACAAAACTATGATTGGCAAAAGTGGAGACTTACAAATTTTTCAAGTCAAAAATACATCTTCTGCTCTTGTAAAATATTTATATAACGGCTATAAGCAAGGTCGTGATTACCCTTCTGCACCTCCAATTATTTCAATCGATCAATTTGCCAATTTTCCAAATCATATTTTGTATCAGGAAAAAATCGGCGATTGGATATTGTTAACCAATCCCGAATATTCAGTTCAAGCCGAATGTGGCAAACCGGTTGTTTATTTATATCCAACAACAGATACAACAGTAACGGTACAAGTAGGTGCAAATGTCACAAAATCAGAACCACAATATCCCAAAAATGGTTGGACAGTTTTGGCTCATCCAAACGGTCAACTGGATTATCAAAATTTCACCTATCCTAATTTATTTTGGGAGGGGACTGGATATGGGTTATACCCATCATTGGGCAATAAAGGCTTTGTTATTCCACAATCAAAATTGATTTCCACTATTAATTATCAATTACGCCAGCAGGGGTTAAACGACCAAGAATCAAAAGATTTTATGGAATTTTGGGCATCAAAATTACCAACTACTCCATATACCAAACTCACCTGGTTAACTACTTCAGAAATGAATATTTTGGCCCCTCTGAGTGTATCTCCAAAGCCTCAAACAACGATTCGTGTCTTTCTCGATTTTCAGGGTTTAGAAAAACCAGAGATTCTTACTCCTCAAAAATTATCAGCTCCTGTTCGTAACGGCTTTACCCTTGTCGAGTGGGGTGGATTATTGAGAAATTAATTACTTTATATTTTAATTTCCTAAACTATCTAAATTTAGCCGACATTTTGCCACACAGCCCTCACACTTTCCATTTAGATATACTCCATCCATTTCCCATCTTTTTCTGCACTTCATAACAGTTTCTAAAATTTTTGGGTCAAACAAATTAATCCTTCGGTCAATTTTTTCAGTTTCTGGTTCAAAATTTTTTGGCAAACTAGCCACCAAACATACACTCCATTCATCATCCATATTGTTAAACTTTTTCCAAAACATCAACCTTTTCTCTTGTTTCAAAAACATTATTCTGTAAATTTTGATTAAATTTCTCTTCTGCCTCATCTCCACAATTAGGACACACGTCTCGTGGTGGAAAAATCTTATGATCGCAATGAGGACACACTTCGCCCGCCAACCCGTATAGCTGTTTTCTATTTCTCCATGCAGATAAATTTGGAAACGGCATATTATTTTCTATTTAAAACTTTAACTACAAAATATCCCAAATATCCAAAAATCAAAACTTCGACAAACAAAACCAAATTTAATCCCGACCCAAACACGGCGGCAACATTGCCATACATAATTAAGTCCCAAATTACCCTCAAAATTACATATAGTATAAGTGGGGTCAATGCTGTTAGTACCAACAGCATCATTTGTGATTTGTCAAAATCATCATACAACTCTTTTATGGTAACTTCCGGCTGATATATCAATTCATAACAATTTCTTCCCAATTTATATCCCTGCCTAATCCCTATCAGTATTCCTAATCTCCACAAATTTTTTATTCTTTTGCCTATCATAATTCCAATTTTCCCTAAATTTTATCTTGGCTCTTTTTAGCTGTCCCTCTACTGCTTTAATCGTTGTTTTCATTAATATAGCAATAGCATTGGTTTTTAGCCCTGTCACATACTTAAGTCGCAGAATGTTGGCGTAACCCTCAGAAATTTCGTCAAAAGTCGCTTTTATTTCATTTTTTAATTCATTTTTGAGTATGTCTCGTTCAGGAGATAGTGCTTCATCTGCAATTTCTTCAAACTTTGGGTTAATTGAAAATAATATAGTTTTTAATTTTTTCTTTCGATAGTAATCAATTATTTTATGTTTGGCTATTCCGCAAATCCAACTAAATTCAGCGGACTTTTTGGCAAAACTATCTCTTGATTTTATTGCTGCCCACATTACATCGTTAGTTATTTCTTCAACTGTTCCTTCATCATCTATTTTTCTTCCTATAAATGCTTTTATGCCATTATAGTATTCCCAAATTTCCTTTGCCATTGTGCAGATACTTTATCACATCAAGCGATACATATAATAATCAATTATAATATTGCAATATGTCAATTTCGCGTCGAGACTTTTTAAAAGTATCTGGTCTAGTGTTGGGGGGGGTGGCAGCCACAGTCGCTGGAATTGAAGTCGGCAATGACCCACATTTTATTAATGCTCTAAAGGTAACAAAAGAACTTGCTGAGGCCAGAATAAGTGGCGACCAAGATAGAATATTTAGGTCCCAAAAACTTGCTATGGTTTGGGTATTTGCCGAAACTACGGCCAAATACAGTGAAGAAATGGGCCTTGGAGGGGCGGGTTTAACTATGGAACACTATTTGTATGGTAACGGCGAACCGCTTGACATCTCGTTTCTTTTTGAAAAAGTAGTTGCAACTGATCCAGAGTTTTTAGTTGGCAATTTAATTTCATCTTCGGTAAATGAAGCTGAAGACCAAATTGGCCCACATATTTCACCCAAAAAAGATTACCAATTTACCAACCGAGCACTTAAAGAACTAACCAGCGAGAGTGGATTAAAATCGGCTCTTGATGCTAGAGTGTGGAGTGATAACGGGTGGCCAGAATTATTCAATGCGTTTGGGGGGGGCAAAATATAATCTTCGCGCACGAAAAGCTAGCATTGTGTCTCAAGAAGGTTGGGCCCAAACCATTGCATTAGAAGAAGGAGTTAGTGTTGAAGCTTATGATAGGTATTATTGGAAATTACCTTATTCAATTGATTTGGACTCAAAGGTAAGGAGTTTTTCAGACGATGTATTAAGTAAAGCGTTTGATCAATTTTATAAATCTCACGACCTTGTCGAAAAAATAGTTAGGAGTCAAAATCTTTCAGAAGACCAAGTTAATATGTTAATGGAAATATATTCAAATGGTTACAAAGATCAGGTTATGTATGATGTCGGTACTACCGCTTTCGATCTATTTGACAAAGCCGAACTGTTATTGACGGGAAGACCTGACTTAGTCGAAAATGATATGAATTTATTAAAAGAACTAGGCGCAATGGAATATGATATGTTTGCTCAAGTCAATATTCCTCAGAGGCTAGAAATAGTCGTCTAATATTGCCAATTAGTTTTACGAATACTATATACTAAATATATGAAACCCTGGGGACAGTCTGTCCACCCCCTAGCCACTATTGCCCGCGAATTACGTCTATCAGTTTTTGACATGATCAACACTGCTGGCTCGGGCCACCTTGGTGGTTCATTTTCCAGTCTCGACATCATGACTGCCCTTTATTTTTCCGATACCTTTAATTTTGACCGCGATCATTTTATCCTATCTGCTGGGCATTTAAGTGCCTCTTTATATGCCACACTAGCCAAAAAAGGCAAATTTTCACAATCTGTTTTAGCAACTTTTTCTCAAGTTGATTCAATACTCGAAAGTCATTCTTCATCTGCTGTCCCTGGAGTCGAGTTTTCCTCGGGTTCCTTAGGTCAAGGACTGTCATTTGCCTCAGGTCTCGCCTTAGGTGACAAGGATCACCACACTGTCTGTCTGACTACCGATGGTGAACATGATGAGGGTCAAGTGTGGGAAGCAATTATGTTTGCCAACAAATATCATCAAGGCAATTTAATTAACATTGTTGATTATAATCGCATGCAAATTGGTGGCAGCACCGATGAAATTATGCCTCTTGATGAATTGGCTGCCAAATATATTCGTTTTGGTTGGACAGTTCAAACCATTGATGGTCATGATTTTTATTCGTTAGTTAAAGCCCTAAAAATTGCCAAAAACTCTAGTATTTATCCCGCCTGTATTATTGCCAAAACTATTTTAACCAAAGGTATCTCTTTTATGGAAAACGACTATCACTACCATGATGTCAAAAAATTGTCCCCAGAAGTTTACAAACTAGCCAAAAATGAACTGGAAAAATAGCAATTTATCATCAATGAGACAGGCCTTTTCAGATACTATTTTTGATCTAGCCAAAGACGATCCAAATTTATATGTTGTTTCAGTTGGTTTACGTCCCTCAATTTTAATGGATAAATTTGCTGCTCGATACAAAACTCGCTTCATTGAGGTTGGTGTCGCCGAAAACAATGCTGCCGGTATTGCAGCTGGATTAGCCAAATCAGGCAAAAATGTTTTTTTATGTACTTATGCCTGTTTTTCCCCTGGAATTAATTTAGCTACCATCAAGCAATCGATTTGTGAAAATAATTTGCCAGTCAAAATAATTGGTTTTCATGGAGGTTTGTTGACTGGAGAATTGGGTGCCAGCCATCAAATGCTTGAAGACATTGCCCTTATGCGAAGTCTGCCGACAATGGAAGTATTTGCTCCAATCGACGCTATTGAAACACCAAAAATGACCAAAGTTTTGGCAAAAAGCAACAGACCAACTTATATGCGACTTGTTCGTCCTGATAGTCCACAAGTTTATTCTCCAAAAATAGGGTTTACTATTGGCCAAAGTCACATTCTACAAACAGGTAGCGATGTTACAATTTTGGGTTATGGTCCCATTCTCACTCAAGCTTTTGACCTAAAACCATCTCTCGAAATAATAAATATTTCTTCTATAAAACCTTTAGACGAAAAAACAATATTAAAATCAATTAAAAAAACGGGCAGGTGTCTAGTTATTGAAGATCACCAAATGATTGGTGGTTTGGGTGAAAGTGTCGCCACACTTATTTTAAAATCAAATTTAAAATGTAAGTTTGCTCAAATTGGTGTTGATGATAAATTTGGACACTCAAGTCATGACCCTCTCGATTTGTATCGGCTTTACGGTCTTTCGACTACTGACATTATTACCAAAGTTAAATATTTAATGAATAATAAATGATATCTTTACGTGAGCAGTTTACAAAATATTTTGCAAATCACAAAGCCTTGCCCGCATTTAATATTGATTCATTTGAAATTTTTCAGGCGGTCGAAATGGCTGTTTCCGATACTCAATTGCCTTGTATAGTCCAATTATCAGCCAATGAAGATAGTTTTATTGAGGCTGAAAAATTGTTTTTATTAGTCAAAAAAGCTCAACTAAATAATCTACCTATTTATTTAAACATGGATCATTGTCACGACTTAACTCGCATGGTCAATTTGGTTAAACTTGGTTTTGATATGGTTCATTTTGATGGATCAAGTCTTGATTATCAAGAAAATTTAGATACGGCAACTAGTTTTATCAAAAAATTAAGAGAAATAAACCCCGACATTGTAGTGGAAGTCGAATTTAACAAAATCAATTTAATTGAAAAAGGTGTCAACCCTGACAGCTTTACTACACCCGAGCAGTCTTTAGAATTTATCAGCACTTCAAAAGCAGATTTATTAGCAGTTTCTATTGGTAACCTTCATGGTGTTAGTACAGATGCTCCGGAAAATATTAATTTAGAGTTGTTTACTCAAATTACCACAGTTCTTCCCAATCATTTTTTCACTCTTCACGGTGGATCAGGTATCCCATTAGACCAGGTAAAATCTGCCATAAGACTGGGTATTGTCAAAATAAATATCAATACTGATTTGCGTCTGGCCTTCAAAAAATCTTTATTATTATCAATCAATTCGTCACCTTCCGAAAAAATATACGACTATTTGCAGCCCGCCATCGACGACGTCAAAAAAGTCGTTATCGAAAAACTAACCAATTTTGGAGCAGACAAATAATTAATTCTTAACTACCATCTCTTACTCGTATCCGATCATCAACGGCTTGCAATCTGTGTTCTGGCATAAAATGATCTGGTACTTGTGCAAGTCTGCCTGCTTTTAATTTACCTTCACAAATATGACAAAGAGCCACTCTATGTATTTTTCCATAAATATAATAGTCCTTAACCAGATAAGTTGTCCCAATTCCATAGTGATATGCACACTTCATATGCTCATCTGCCATTAAGTCAGTTTAACATTTCAATGTAAAATGTCTCTAGTAAAATTTACTATCTTCTATATCAAAATTATTTATTCAGATCTCAATGTCACAATTCCAATTACACCTACAAAGGCCATAACGATACCTACAAACTTCCATGCCACAATTTTTTCTTTAAAAACAAACCTTGATAAAAGTACTGTCAACGCGCCACTTGCACCCGTAATCGGCGAGGCAATCGACGCCGGAGCAAAGAAAAAACTAAGCCACAAAAAACCAGTGCCAACTATATTAAATAAACCACCCATTAGGGCAAATTTAAAACTACTTAATTTACCCAATACTCCACCAATTGACATAACTAATGATTGTTTCTCAATTCTCAAATATACCAAAGCAACTGGGATCTGAACTAATCCCAAGGCAAACAAAAAACTAAAATCGTTTGATCGATTAATATAACCTTTTGACAAAGTGTCCGACAATCCGATACACATTGCCGAAATAAATGGCCACATCACGCCGGCGTTTATTTTTAGTTTATCTTTACTTATTTTATCCGGCAAGCTAGCAATAATACTTCCCAAAATTGCCAAAACCACAAAAATCATCACTGGTGTTGATAACACTTCATTGTTAAACAATCTCGAAAATATCACGGTATAGACCGGGTATGTTGCCAATATTGTTGCAGTTATCGCGAGCTCTCCTCGTGATAATGCATAAAAAACGACCGCTTCCGACAAAATTGCCGAAACAACGGCAAAAAATATAGCATTTGTCCAGCTTACATAGCCCGATATCCCCATAAAATATGCCAAAGGCACCCAAATCAACAATCCAAATATGGCATCAAATAAAAATCCTACCGATGGAGGCAATTCCTGATAACTTTTTTTCAAAGATAAAAATGAACAGGCAATAAAAAATGCGCTAAAAATTGCAAAAATAATTCCAATCATATATTACGAATTTTAACAGAAAATATTATATTTTTTGTAGAGACGTGATTAATCACGTCTCTACGCATATACACACTAATTGCGATTTTTGCATTACAATTAATCCATGTACGATGTGATTTCTATTGGTGCGGCGACAGTTGACATTTTTGTCAAATCAAACTCAGTGATTGACGATGGTAAATTCCAAAAATTTGCTGCATCGTCAAAAAATGAAATAGATTCTTCCCTTATTTGTTCAGGCGGGGGGGGCACCAATTCTTCGGTTACGTTTGCCCGTCTCGGTCTAAATTCCGCCCCACTATCTCTTTTGGGATCTGATCACTTATCAAACTACATCCTCGATGATTTAAAATCTGATAAAATTTCCTCCAATTTATTAATTAGACCAAAAGACGAAAATACCGATTTTTCGGTAATATTTATCGATAATGTTGGGGGTCGTTCAGTTTTTACCAATCGCGGTACCACTAGCTTAACGACAAACAATGTTCCTTGGTCAAAAATTTGCAAAACCAAATGGTTGTATATTACATCTCTCGAAGGAAATTTGGATTTATTGGAAACAATAATAGGCCATGCCTTTGAAAATAATATTAAAATTGCCATTAACCCTGGCAATCGTGAAATTGCAAAACCCCGTCGACTATTATCATTACTTAAACATTGTAATTATTTATTACTTAATAAAACCGAATCAGAAACATTATCAGGCCATTCAACCAAAACTGCTAGTTTTTGGAATTTCTATTTAAAAGTTTGCCCCATTGTCGCTATTACTAACGGTCGGGAAGGAGCTCATATATTAACCTGCGAACAACATTTATTTTCTCCCATCCTAAATGTTAAACCTATCGACGAAACAGGTGCTGGTGATGCCTTTGGTTCAGCTTCACTTTCTGCCCTTATATTAGGCAAAGATATCCAAACTGCTCTCGAGTGGGGGATCAAAAATTCTGCCTCGGTCGTGGCTCATTTGGGTGCCAAGCCTGGCATACTTACAACTTCTCAAATTAAATAATATGTTATCAAAAGACGAAATATTAAAGAAAAAGGGCAAATCACCCCAACAACTTGACCTAGTCAATGAGATTGATGGTGACAAAGATAAAACAAAAAACCGTCTTTTTTTGATTTTATTTTTAATTCTTACTGTCGGCTCTAGTGCCAGCCTTTGGTTTTATCGCGAGTATCAATCAGGTAATATATTGTTTAATTTTTCTCTTCCAAAAATATCAACTCCTGTTTCGACAGACAAAAACGTCTGGCAAATTTGTTTGTTTAACAAACAAGACAGTATCAAAATATTTTCCCAAAATTGTGAATTACCAAAATTACCACCAGTAGAAATTACAAATAATATCGACTTGATCAAATCATCACTTCCCAATGGTTTAATTATTAACGAACAAGTTTCGACATCATCTTCACAAATTGATTATTTGGCCGAAATTTCCTCTCCCCAATTTAGCTATTTATTATCAATCAAAATCTTTGGATCATACCCCTTAGATCAGTCGCAAAATTTGATCCCCAAAATAGCAGCTGATTTATATTGGCAACGGAGTCGGTGAAGGTGCTGGACACTCGATGCCATTTTCTCGACCATCTGTATACAATCCTTCATGTCCACAAGTATTCAGCTTATATACACCGCTTGGCATCTCCCAGGTCACATCAGACGCATCAGTTGGCAACATCGACTTCATAATTCTATTCCAAATTGGTGTGGCGCCTGACACTCCTGAAGCCACCCAACTCATAGGTGAATTGTCATTATTACCTACCCACGCCAACACCATTATTTCGGGTGTCCATCCGATACACCAGTTATCTCTCAAATTATTAGTGGTCCCTGTTTTAACAGCCACTGTTTTTCCTGGTATTTTTAGTTTTGATCCTAGTCCAAAAACCGGGGAACGAGCAGTATCGTCCGATAATGCCGTATTAATCAAATAAGCATATTTTGGATCAGTCACATATATCTTTTCTATACTTTTTTTGTACACTGTTTCACTCAGATAATTATTTATTTCATTTATTGGATTTATTACAACTCTAGTTCCCAGTTGGGAGAATGTACTATAAGCTTCGGCCATCTCCACCATTTTTACTTCGCCCGCTCCCAAAGCCAATGACAATCCAAATCGACTTCTGTCCTTCCATGTTGTTATACCCATAAGTTCCGCCAAATCAATCATATTACTTATACCATTTTCATTTAACAGTTTTACCGAAGGGATATTTAACGATGATGCTAGCGCAGTTTTTAGAGTAACTTTACCCATCGATTTGCCATTATAATTTTGTGGCGTATAAGGTTTTTGTCCTTTTATTTTATACGTCACGGGAGAATCTTCAATAATTGAAGATAAACTTTTGCCATTCTCAAGTCCTAGAAGATAATTTATTGGCTTAATTGACGATCCTGGTTGTCTCATAGCTGTCGTTATATTAAACTTGCCATCAATTTCTTTTGACCAAAAATTTTTCGAACCTACCATTGCCAATATGTCTCCTGTTCTAGGATCAGTAACCATAGCTGCTCCATTACTAATTCGCAGAGGTATCACTTTTACTATTTCGCTCGACACTACTTCTTCGGCTATTTTTTGAGTTTCATAATCTAGTGTCGTGTAAATTGATAGCCCTCTTCGTTCGATATTGTTAAATCCTAAATTTTCCTTTAAATAATCGCGAATATAAAATACAAAATGTGGTGCTTTTATACTTGTTTCGTTATTTATAATCGTAACTTGACTAGATATTAATTCGTTGGCAGTTTTTATGTCAATAAAACCAGCAATCCTCATTTGATCAATAACTTGTTTTTGCCTTTGATAAGCCAAATTTAAACTTTCTCCGGTTGGTAAATAAGATGATGGTGCCGCCGGTAATCCCGCCAAAAATGTTGCTTCACTTAAATTAATTTCTTCAATTTTTTTACCAAAATACTTTTCTGCCGCAGCTTCAACTCCATAAGTTTCTCCACCATAAGCTACCTGATTAAAATATCTCTCCAAAATCTCATTTTTAGTTAATTTATTTTCTATCATCAGTGACAATATCAGCTCTGAAGTTTTTCTTTTCCATGTTTTTTCACCAGATAAAAACACATTTTTTACTAATTGTTGGGTAATTGTTGATCCACCCCTAAGATCATTATTGGAGTTTTTAATATTGTGCCACAATGCAATAAATATTCCCCGAATCGATATTCCCTTGTGTGTAAAAAAATCTTTATCCTCAATTGCAATTGTTGACTCAATCATCTCCTTTGGAATTTTTGACAACTCTACCCAGCTTCGATTTTCATCTTTGTAAAAGGTATATAACAATATTCCTTTTCGGTCATAAATTTTTGTAGAAAGTCGTGGTGGGTTATATATATCATTTACATTTGGCAGGTCTTTTATAATTACCACATAAAACCATCCACATATTATTGACATCAAAATCAATATTCCCGAAAAAATCGCATAATACTTACTCCATTTAAATATTATTCTAGATTTTTTTGTTTTGATAACTTTCGCTTTTAAAAAACATCCAAACTTATCTTTAATCTTTCCAAGCAAACTTACAGTTTTTAAAAAAAACAAATAAATCGGATGTCCCACATTAATCAATATTCTCTTTATCATAGGGCAGGACAGTCCAAACATACCCATTGACCATAGATATCAAAAATACTTGCATGCTCTTGCCACTCGGCATTAGGATTATTTTCACCCTCTTTTATGATTTTATTTGTAGTTTTGTCTATTAGTATATTATTTCTTAATGGAACATGTTTTGTGGGTACATATTCTTTTTTAAAATATTCAAAATGCGAATCACATCCACCTTCAGGTATCAGCTGACCAGTCAAATTACATACTGTCACTCCAACCACACCTTGTGGTTGAGAGAATTTTTTTACTGGTTTGTCCTCGAGTAATTTTGTCATTGCTTTGTTCCATATTGGTGCCGCACCAGAAGTTCCCGAAACAATTCCATTCATTTTTGAATTGTCATTATTTCCCACCCACGTTGTCACTACATAATCAGGAGTATACCCAATAGTCCAATTGTCTCGCAGGTCATTTGTTGTCCCTGTCTTAACGGCAACTTCGGGATGCTTCTTGATATTTAACATTGACCCTGATCCAAAAACCATTGATCGAGCATTATCATCAGACAAAATTTGCGACATAATAAAAGATGTTTCGGCCGATATTTTTCTTTCTCCTGGCACATATTTAAATTCTTCTAAAACTTTATCTTTTTTATCTATTACTTTTAATATTGAAATAAGGTCTTCTTTGATACCCAAATTTGCCAATGTTCCAAAAGCTACATTCATGTCGGTCATATACACTTCACCACCTCCCAAAGTCAAAGACAATCCGTAGTCGTCAGCATTTTTAAATGTTGAAATCCCCATTGCTGATGCTGATGCCACAAAATTCGTTAAGCCATTTATTTTTAACATTTTTACCGCAGGGATATTTAGCGAGTTTGCCAATGATTGGCGTAAATTTTGTAATCCATGATAACTTCCTCCATAGTTTGTTGGACAATATGGTTTCTGACCTGCTACTGTAAAACATATTTCACTATCATCAAAAACCGAAGCCGCAGTGACTTTTCCTGTTTCAATTCCTACAGCATAATTTAGTGGTTTAATTGAAGATCCAGGTTGTCGTAGTGCTGTTGTGACATTGTATTTTCCCTCGATGTCATTAGCAAAAAAATCTTTCGAGCCTACCATTGCCAAAATTTCTCCTGTTTTTGCTTGCGTAATTAACGACGCTCCGTTAGTCACATTGTATTTATTTAGTTTATCTACTTCAGATGCAACTATGCTTTGAACATAATTCTGCAAATTTAAATCGAGAGTAGTGTAAACCTTTAGCCCTCCCTCGGTTACTTTTTTGGCTCCATATTTTTCAACCAATTGATCTTTGACATAAAAAACAAAATGCGGAGCTTCTAGATTGTCTTTTTTTACATAATAATTTAATTTTTCATTTTTTGCCGATTCATAATCTGCCTGGTTAATCATTTTTAAATCCAACATCCGGGTTAAAACTTGTAGTTGTCGGTTCTTGGCAATGTCAGGATGAGTAAAAGGGGAATATTTTGAAGGTGATGCAGGTAATCCTGCCAACATCGCCATTTCCGCTAAGTTTAAATCTGCCACATTTTTACCAAAAATTCCCTCACTTGCGGCTTCAATGCCCCACAGTGTTCCTCCATAAGGCGTTTGGTTAAAATACATTTCCAAAATTTGTTTTTTTGTGTACATCATTTCTGTCCCCACGGTCAAAATTGCTTCTTTAATTTTCCGTGTCCACGTTCTCTCTGGTGTTAGTAATACATTCTTTACCAGCTGTTGGGTCAAAGTTGATCCTCCCTGTAATCTTTTTTCCACTATTGTTCTATACAGGCCTCGAATGATACCTTTGAAATCGAATCCAAAATGGTTATAAAATCCTGAATCTTCGATGGCCAATGTAGCCGATATCATTTTTTCAGGTATTTGAGAAAGGGGCACTTCTTGTCGTCTTTTATCAGCATATATCTCATAAATCAATTTTCCGTTTCGATCATAAATTTGTGATGATTCAGGAAAATCAGAACTACTCAGTTTTTGTGGGCCGGGCACATCTTTTAATACCAAAGCAAAGATAATAATTATTAAAACCAAAACCACTGCCACAATTTTAATTCGTGATAGTCTTTTTAGTTTCAATGAAGCTGTTAATTTTTTCATTTGCCTGGCTGTATTTTCTCATTTTTTCTGTTATTTGTCTGTATACATCTGCCACATTATTTATTTCAAGTCGCTTACTTGGACAGATCTCCCAGGCATGTATCAAATTATCAACTGCTTCATTTGCCGAAATTGAATCATTTTCGGCCATCTGTTTGTCGGCAATTAGCATCAAAAGTTTTGATTTTTCGCATGCATCACGGGTTAGCATCAACCACAATTTATCTCGCCATATTTTGATCGGGTACAAAACATGTGTCGGGTAAATTTTTATTTTTGGTAAATAATATACTGAGTTATTTATTTCTACTGGAATGACACGAAGTCTACCTTCTCTTTCTTCTTTCATGACAGTTTCCAAATTTGCCTTTGCAATTGATATGAGCAAAATAGCAAATGCCATAATCAGACCTATGCTTATAATTATTTTTTTCATCGATGGAAGAATGCTTGTTTTAAATTTATAAACCTAATCGGTCCCTTTAACCTCATGTAAGCTATTTGTCCTGCAAAGGCGACATAGTTCAAAACTGTCTTTATTATACTTGTTTTATTTTTTTTAATTCGTAATTCGCAATTATTAATTCGTAATTGATTATAACCATTCGCTACATAATTTTTTGCCCATTTATTTTTTAAAATAAATTTTTTATATATATTGTCTTTATCTACCAATACCTTCATTAAAATCAAATCTACAGCATTCTTTTGATTTTGTTTTAATCGTGGAAGTTCTAATGATGACTCATCTAACCACAAATTAAAACAAAAATCGTTTGGATTTTCCACTTGTCCATATCGTCGATGAGGTATATTCCATATTTTTACATACAATCTCAATTTTAATCGAGTCAACCATAGAGTATTTTTTTTACATATAATAAACAAATCAATATCTTCGTAACATAAGGCATTTTCAGCTGCAGTCGATCCTGTAATACCTATCAATCGGATATCTCTAAATTTTGACAAATGTTTTGTAATGAGTTCTTTTGCCAAGCTAATCTTTTTAGTATTTTCATTACTGCTTGTCACGTTTAATATTATTTTATGTTTAGATACAGTTTTTTTAATTTGACTAAAAGTGTATTTATTAGATGACAGTAATCGAAAAAATAGTTGATTTATACTAAGTTTTGCTCCAAACATGTCCGCATACTCAATTGTTTTTTTGACACTATCTAATATATCCATCACCCTATTTTAATTGATATAATAAGAAATATATCGATATGAATAAAAAATCCACAAGGTATCGCCTTTACGAAATGATTCCTGGTGCTGCAGCTTGGTTTGTTATCTTTTTTCCTATTTGGGGATCTTTTCTCTTTCCCAAGGTCGTCGCTTATTTTGTTATTACTTTTCTTGTTTATTGGTTATACCAGTCGTTTAAATCTGCTATTTTTGCACTCAAAGGTTACTTTTTAATTATTTCATCTCAGAAAACCAATTGGCTTACACAGTTTAATCTTGATTTTCGCTCAAATTGGCTCAAGTATCGCAACATTCAGCACGTAATCATCATTTCGTCTTATCGTGAGCCAAATGATGTCATCGAGATGGCCTTTACTTCACTTGCATCACAAATTGATATTGATCTAAAAAAAATTCACGTTGTTCTGGCTCAAGAAGCTAGGGCAGGGGATGATAACAATCAATTAACCTCCAATTATTTTATAACTAAATACAAATCAACCTTCGGGTCACTAGATATTACCACCCATCCATCAGATACCCCCGGAGAAATTGCAGGAAAACACAGCAACGAAGCGTATGCTGCCAAATATTTCAAACAACACTATATCGACACCGGTAAATACTCAATCAACAATCTTACTCTCACTTCCTGTGACGTTGATACTATTTTTAATCCAAAATATTTTTCCGCCCTTACATATGAATTTGCCAAAAATCCTCAACGATACTACCGTTTTTGGCAATCACCAATATTTTGGCATCACAACATAAATGACGTCCCAGCCCCAACTCGGATCATTGGTACCTTGGGTAACGTAATTCACGTTGCTAATATTCAAGAACCTGATGGTCTATTTTTCAATTATTCCTGTTACTCATCTTCGTATAAGCTCATTGATAGCGCAGGATATTGGGATCCTGATATGATTCCCGAAGATTGGCATATTTTTCTTCAAAGTTTTTTTGCCTCGGGCGGTCGTGCTGCAGTTGAGCCTATATTTTTACCTACTATTGTTGATGCTCCAGATGGTGATAACTATTTTAATGCACTAAAAAATCGATATAACCAATGTCTCCGTCATGCCTGGGGAGCTATTGATATTCCCTATGCTCTCGAACAATCACGTCTACATCCCGAAATTCCACTATTAACTCGTACTCTTCGTATTTTTAAACTATTTCAAACACATTTTATTTGGTCAAGTAATTGGTTTATATTGACTCTTGGCACCTCACTCCCTGTTTTGCTCAATCCAAAATTTTTTAATACTGCACTTGGATACAATTTGCCTCGGATTTCTAATATTATTTTAACCATTTGTCTTTTGCCTCTATTAGTTCTCATTGTCTTAGATTGGAAACTTAGACCCGATAGTCAAAAGAAAGGATTAAAAAATATTTTGCAAAATATTTTTCAATGGCCACTAATGCCTATAGCCACACTTGCTCTGTCAGTTTTGCCAGGACTTCATTCTCATACTCGATTATTGTTTGGACGTCGGCTTGAGTACAAAACAACTGCTAAAAAAAGTATTCAAAATTAGTTTCTTTTAATCAATCATGAGACTACCTATAAAACCACTCAAACAGCAAGAATCACAAGAATGCTCGATGACCTGTTTGCAAATGATTTTAAAATATTATGGCGTGGACATTACTATTAAAGATATTAACGAGTCGATTTGGAAGGCAACTAATGGCAGTTCCTACAATACTGAAGTAGCTAGATTTGCTCGATTAAAGGGACTAGTAGTCGATTGTTTTGGGTATCATCTGTCGATAGTTGACCCAAAAGACAGTAAACTTTCATCGGAGAAATTAATCAAAAAACTAAAAAATCAAATAATTGGTCATGACCTTACTCCACTTGTTGATAGTTTAATTTTAGCCATTAAAAGTGGTGTTAATTATCATATTCTTAAACCAAACTTAGAAATTATTGAAGAATATTTAGAGAAAAACATTCCACTAATTGCTTCGGTTAGTTATACTGCTTTACACAATATTCAAGGAGATGCTTTTGACGGTCATGATATTGTTTTATCTGGTATCGAAAATGGAAAAATTATTTACATTGACCCAGAATTTGCCACAGAAGAACTAATCAACCCCGAAGATTTGATGTTCGCCATAATTTCCCGCCGGGCAATTGCTACCAGTGCCTATTTGATTGCTATTTCAAAATAAAAACCTTATAGTCAAATCTTCAACCCATTGACTTCGGATAAAATTCGGTAGTATTATTAACCATGAATAAAGAAAATAAATTACCTGACAATCAAATTGTTTTTTACCAAACACCCGACGGATCGGTAAATGTTGAAGTAATGTATACCGAAGAAAATCTTTGGTTAAGTCAAAAATTAATGGCAAATTTGTTTGAAACGACAGTTGCCAATATTAATATCCACCTTAAAAATATATTTCAAACTGAAGAGGTTATTCAAAATTCAGTTATTAAAGATTTCTTAATAACTGCCGATGATGGTAAACAATATAAAACCAAACATTATTCGATTGAAGCCATAATTGCTGTTGGTTACCGAGTTAACTCTCAAAGAGGTACAGAATTTCGCCAATGGGCAACATCAATACTAAGAAGTTATATCCAAAAAGGTTTTGCTCTCGACGACTATCGTTTTAAATTTGGAACTCGTTTTAGCACTCGTTATTTTGATGACTTATACGAGGAAATAAAAGATATTCGTAGCAGCGAACGAATGGTATATCAAAAAATAACCGATATTTACGCAACTTCAATTGACTATTCGCCAAACGCCTTCGAAAGTAAACAATTTTTTGCCACGGTTCAAAACAAATTACATTTTGCTATTACTGGCCAAACTGCGGCCGAAATAATATACCAAAGAGTTAGTTTTAAAAAAGACAAATTAGGTCTAACTTCATGGCGCAAGTCACCGAGTGGCAAAATTATGCCCAGTGATGTAGTAATCGCCAAAAATTATTTAAATATAAAAGAAATAAAACATCTAAATCTAATTGTAAATATGTATTTAGACTATGCCGAATTACAGGCAATCAAGCAAAGAATTATGAAAATGTCTGATTGGATTGATAAACTAAATGCTTTTTTGAAATTTAATGAACACGATATTTTAAATAATGCAGGCAAAGTCAGTCATGAGGTGGCGGAAGCTTTAGCCTTGGGTGAATATGAAAAGTACAGAAAAATTCAAGACAAAAATTATGTTTCCGATTTTGACAGAGAAGTAAAAAAGCTTTTAGATAAAAAACCTAAACTAGTATAAAATATAATCATGTTGTGGTTATCAACTATTCTTTTTTTTATATTACGATTGCCGTCACTGTTTGAACCTTATTGGTATGGTGACGAAGGAGTCTATCTTGTTTTAGGTCAGGCTATCAGACATGGTTTAGTTCTATATTCCCAAATCCATGACAATAAACCTCCCGCAATTTATTTTCTAGCTGCGGCAACTCAAACAGTCTTTGGTTTTAGGTTATTACTGTTGTTGTGGATGATTCCTACCTGTTATTATTTTTATAAGCTTGCTTTACGGTATTTAAGTATAAAAAGTTCTCAAATCGCCCTCCTAATTTTTGTCGTCTTAACTTCAATTCCTGTTATTGAAGGTCACATCGCCAACGCTGAAATTTTTATGCTTTTACCCACTATTTTAGGTTTTTTGTTATTTGATAAACATCTTTTTTGGTCAGGATTATGTCTAGGTATCGCTTTTTTGTTTAAGGTTCCAGTTGCTATCGAGTTTTTCTTTTTATTATGTTTTGCTTTTGTTGTTCTCAAAAAATACAAAAACATATTGTCTTTGTTTGTGTTTGGAATTGCTTTTATTCTTCCAACCATAATTACCGGAATATATTATCAAATAAATGGTGCTTTGATGCCATATTTAGCTGCCGCATTATTTCAAAACTTAGGGTATCTTTCGTCGTGGTCTACTGGAACCCAACAATCAAGTCCAACATCATCAGGGCTTCCTTTGAGGATATTTATGATGATCCTTTCTTGGTTGTTTTTTTATTTTCAACTAAAAAAGAAATATATTAGTGAACATTTGTTTTTTATTTCATCATGGTTTACTGCCTGTCTTTTTGGAGTGTTACTATCAACCAGACCGTACCCTCACTATTTAATTCAAATTGTCCCACCATTAATTTTGATTATTTTAGCCGACAAAAAATATTGGTTTAATAAAATTATTCTAGTTGGAATATTAATATATTCTCTTTTGCACTATAAATTCTATTTTTACGCTACTTTTTCTTATTACAAAAATTTTATTTTATATTCGATAAACAAAGAAAGTACTCTCCAGTATCGCCAATATTTCGGACAAAATGTCAACTATTTTTATCAAATCAGTGATTATATTGATCAAAAAAGCCATCCCGAAGACAAAATTTTTATATGGTCTGATGATCCATATATTTATCCTTTGTCAAACCGATTACCTTCTACCAAATATGTAACGGCTTACCATATTCTTGATTTTAATGGATACGATCAAACCATAAATCAATTAAAGAAGAATCTCCCCAAAATTATCATTTACAATCAATCAATGAACCGACCTTTTTCAAATTTGGATCAATTTATTAATAAATACTATTTTCTTGACGAACAAATTGGTCCATATTATTTATTTTTTAAATTACGTTGAACTTCAAAAATTTTCCATTATTTTTGTCTTCACTCGGAAAATTTTGGCAAAACAGAGTGTATTCTTTATTTTTTCGGTGGAATCTAACCTTAATAATTTTTCAATCAATATATCTCTTTTGGCGTTATCCCAACCTTCCAGCTCAAGTGCCAATGTACTTTTCACAGCCATGGGGTGAATCATGGTTAGCCTCAACTACATTAATATTTATTTTCCCTGTGTTTTCATTATTGGTCGTTTTGATCAATAGCACCATTGCCCTGTTAATACATCGTCAACAGCCACTTTTGGCCAGGTTATTACTTGCTTTTTCATTGGTATTTTCCATATTTTCATCCGTTTCACTTTATCAAATTATAAACTTGGTTATATAATCATGTTGGCTTTTATTACTTCTTTTTTGATAGTTTACCTAAGTTTGCCTTTTGTTATTAAACTATTTTATAAATTAAATTTAGTTGAAAGTCGTACCAAAAAATCTCAACAGGAAAAAAACTATACTGCCACTTCACCTGTTCCAAGAGGCGCCGGTATTTCACTGTTTTTAGGTATATTTGTTGCCTGTCTTATTTTTCTCCCTTTTGATAAACATCTAATTGGAATATTTTTAGCTGCTTTGTTTATATTAATTATCGGTGTTTGGGATGATATTGTTGATATTAGTCCTATTCTTCGTCTTGTTTCCAATATTATTTCGGCTCTAATTGTCGTTGCTTCTGGTATTGGTATTGCCTATCTTTCTAATCCTTTTGGCGGAGTGATCGACTTATCTTTTTTGCAATATACTTTTTCTCTTTTTGGAACAACTCATTCGATTTGGATATTGTCCGATATTTTGGCAATTGTATGGATAACATGGTGTCTAAATATTGTCGGCTGGTCATCTGGCGTCGACGGACAATTACCAGGTTTTGTTTCAATTTCAGCCTTCTTTATTTCACTTCTAGCACTAAAATTTTCAAGCGATGTTACTCAATGGCCAGTATTTATATTGGGCATGACGGTTTCCGGAGCATATCTTGGTTTCCTCCCGTATAATTTTTACCCACAAAAAATTATGCCAGGTTACAGTGGTAAATCACTTGCAGGATTTTTTCTTGCCATCCTTTCTATCCTTTCTGGTGCCAAATTGGCGACACTATTTTTTTTGATTGGTATTCCCATGCTTGATGCAGTCGTTGTCATTATTGGTCGAATTATAAACAAAAAATCACCGTTTTCGTCTAGCAACACCCATCTTCACCATATATTATTGTCCCGAGGTTGGGGACGCCGTCGTATTGCCATTTTTTATTGGACTTTAACCCTAATTATGGGCATAATTTCCCTATATTTAAACAGTCAGCAAAAATTTTACTTCTTTCTTGGGCTTGTTTTTGTCTTCACCGCCCTCACCCTAAAATATTTCAAAAGAATTTAATTTATCAATATATATCCTTTTCCTCGTTTAGTAAAAATCATCTCTTTGTTTATTCCACTTTCTCTAACTTTTTTTCTCAAATTCTCAATTACTTTAGCCATTGCTTCCAATGAAAATTTGTCGTCAACTTTATCTTGCCACAAAGCATTTGCCACTTGGTCAAAACTGACTATTTCACCCGCATTATTTTGCAATAGTTCCCAAACTTTTTCTTCTTGTATTGTCAGACTATTTAACTTCGGCAAAATCAATTTTTTATAAAACCCCAGTTTTTCCAAATACTTATTACTGTCAGTGGTAAGTTTTACAGAATTATTAAATTTTTCCGCACCAAACAAATATTCCACCACCGCATTTCTTTTGTGCCACACCATATTTCCAATTTCAGCCTTATCTTTATTAATCAGTAATAGTTTCATCATGGTGAATGTTTTTTCAAAATCTTCTTTGTTATTTCCTTTTCTTTGGGTCATTATGTTTTGGTAATAACTACCCCTGGTTCCATATTCAGTTTCCAGTAGTTCAATTGTTATTCCTTCATGTGTAATTGTTCTGGAACTTTTTGGTTCAACCTTACTTTTTATTTCATCAATTGCCTCTTTGGGAAATTCATCACCCAAATTTATTGATTTGCTATTTGTTATCAATCTCCAAAATTTATTTGAATAATTTAGATCAGGAAAATAAACCGATTTTTTGTGTTTATCAAAATAGGGGAGTACATAATAACCTCCGTCTTGAAAATATCCTAGCGTTATATCTTTTGCTAAAAAACAAATATAGTCTGCCTCTGTCATGGGTAATTATACTACAGGATACTATTTTCCTCAACAAAAACTCAAGAAATTAATAATTTAATCCAATAATATACTTGAGATGACAATAAAGGACAATGATGAAAATAATATACTGCCCGGTATGAGTATAACAATTGGACTCGGTACTTCGGGCACATTACCAGAATATGATCTGGTTCTGCGAGGGTTCGTTTCCTTTTATCATCGATTTATGGCAGATTACTCAATTATGGACTTGGTTGAAGGCACTGGTCTCGGCAGTGACATTGTGACAAGAGTAGATTTTCAAGGTCCACCTCAAAAAGGGGTAGGTGTAATTTCTTTTTCAAACGCAGTAATTCATATTAGAAACTCTGTTGATATTGCTGGTCCAGTCTATGGTACTGTTGATATCTGGTAACTCAACAAAAACTCAAGAAACAACTATTAACACTTGTTATTATTCCGGTACCTTATATATTATTAAAACAAAATATGTCAAATGATAGACTTAAATTTGTTAGAACGAACTCAACCGAAGGTTTTTTTACCGGCGAAGTAAATGGTAGAAGAGTTTTAGTTCCAGTAACTGATAATATGCCTCTAGATGCAGAAGGTATGAAGGCTATTGTTGGCGAAGAAACTCAAGTTCAAGAAAATATAAGAAATGGATTAACTGTCGAAGGCAAACAAAAAAAACCTGCTACATGGAATTTATCTCAAATATCAGATCCTGAGGGTAGAACTCAAATATTTCCCTAAATTTTCTCCACAAACTTTGTTGACACCCAACCTTGTTTTTCACGGACGATGATATGTGTCCAATCACCCATTGATCCCACCGAATCATAAGTTTCACCAACATTTACTTTGTCTATTTCTACTCCAGTTGCACTAGGATTATCACGTACTCGTAACCACCCTGTGTCAGTTGTTTTAATTTTAATCATGTTGCTAGAATCCACCGGGCTTTGCGCAGGGGTAGGTGTTACAACCACTACTTTTTCTTCCTTTGCCATCATCGCCTCAAGCACTATCTGGTGGCCTTCCACCGGTCGTATTCCCAAATTTATACTGTTATATCCAGGCATCGATATTTTGACCTCTTTGTCACCTTCACCCAAATTTGAAATAAACAAAGGTGTCAGGCCTCGATTCTCACCACCAATTAATACTGTTGCTCGAGCCGGTGAACTAGATATTATAATGCTACTGTCACTACCCGTTGATTTTTCCATCGATAATATATAACCACCCGAATAATCATCGTTTTTACCAAACGTCCAGTTGATTACAGTGCTAATATTTTTTTTTAGTTCCAATTGTTTTTCCCAGTAGCCAATACCTTCCTGCCCAACTTTTACATTGATTAGTCCCGCTTTTAAAGACCGATTTTTATATGGACTCATGCCAGCTTCTTTTCCGTCTAGTTTTACTTTTGTTGAAGGCTGTGTGTTAATTTCGATTCCCGAAATATCATTTGATTCACATCCACTCAAAACCAATGAAGCGCTTATAATAATAAGTGCTGTGAAAAAAATATTTATATACTTTGTTTTTGTCATTATACTGTCTCTATTATATTTTATTTCTCACCCAAAACCGACAACTGAATTAAAATATGTTCCACGTATCGTTCCCACACCCACAAGTATCCCTGTTGTTTCAATAGGACTAGTCGGTGATTTGGGTTTAGGTCGCTTTATAACTAGCACTGCGAGGTCAAAAAATGATTATAACTACAGTTTTTCTAGTATTTCTTCTTGGTTGGGTCAAAATGACTTTACCCTGGCCAATCTTGAAAGTCCAATTATAAAAAATTGCCCACAGGGTTTAACCGGTACTTTTACATTTTGTGGAGATGACAAATTTATTCCCGTTTTGGAAAAATATAATTTTGTATTAAACTTAAATAACAATCATATCCTAAACTACGGACAAACCGGTCTAAATCAAACACAAACTTTACTCAACAATATACCTAATTTTTATGACAATTTTTTAACAAAAACTATTAATGGTGTTTCTTTTGGATTTTTAGGTTTTGACTATATAACTTATCCCACTTTAGATAAAAACGAAATTTTAAATAAAATAAAACAATACAATTTTCGTGTTGATTATTTAATAATTTCTATCCATTGGGGTAATGAGTATTTACCCAAAGCCGAAGCATGGCGGGTAACTTTGGCTCACGATATGGTTGATGCTGGCGCAGATATTATCCACGGACACCATCCTCATGTCTGGCAAGATTATGAAGTTTATCAAGACAAACTAATTTTTTATTCTTTTGGTAATTTTATTTTTGACCAAAGCTGGTCATGGGAAACTTCTCACTCTCAAATCGCCATCGTTACATTGTCAAAAAACAAAATTGATAATATTAGGCTAAGTCCCATTGAAATAAAAAATAATTCCAAACCACAACTTACAGACAACTAGGTTGATACAGTTTTTTTTCATTTAAATCTACAATTCCATTCCATGTAAAAAATTGTTGTGAAAATGGTCGAATTCTTTGACTTTTGCATCCGTCAATACTTTTTACTTGAGAGTTTGCGTCAATTATAATAACCGCCAACAAACTAATTATAAGTACTGTAATTATTGACCACCATTTGACATCGATATCCATATTTTATTTTAACGTTTACTCGCCACAATTGCCATAAATAGAGGTATCTCATTTCTTGCCTTATCTTCGATTTCAGCCTTAATACCCGTAGATTTTTTTGGTGACACCCATTCTTCAATTTTTTCAATTACAAAGCCATTATCAAATAATATTTCACTATAAAATGATAGTGGATAGTGGTAACTATAACTAAGTTCATTGTTTTTTTTGTCAAAAGGACTGCTTTCAATTGGAATTTCAAGCGGAGTCATATAATTGTCAATAATTCTAAATTGACGGTCGTCTTTAACCATCCAGTCACCGTGCTTGGGAATACGAAACGCGGGGTGGTTTAAAACAATTACTATTTTGCCTCCGAAATTTAATATTTCTTTACAATTTCTGATCACTGCAAAAGGTTTTTTCATGTTTTGCAATGCCAAAATTATAGCTATTTTATCGGCTCTTTGGTTTAAAATTGAGTGAGTGGCATCAATTGTGGTGTATCTGTGTTTCAAATTTTTGTCCAAGCTAATAGCTGTCTTAATCATTTCACTTGACACATCAAATCCAGCATATTCAATATCGTTTGGTATTGTTCTCGCCAACACACCTTGTCCGCATCCCAGATCAATTAATTTTTCTCCCGATTTTAAGTTTAAAAGTCTCAATACATTAGGTAAAATTACTTCACGGTGATAAAAATGACCAGAATCACCTACAATTTTTTTATACCATGGAGCTACCTTTTGCCATGAAGTATTAGTTTTCGGAAATTCTTTTTGCAACATCTTCCCAGTTTACCAAATTCCACCACTTTTCTATATAGCTCTTTCTATCATTCAAATAATCCAAATAATAAGCATGTTCCCACACATCTAACACCAAAACGGGTTTAGCCCCATTTAAACCCAATAAATTATGTTTTTCCAATTGACCAATGGCCAATCCTGCTTCCGTTTTCCATAAAACTGCCCATCCTGACCCTTCAACTGTCAACGCGGCAGCACTAAATTCTGTTTTAAATGTTTCCCAGTCATCAAACATTCCTTCGGGCGGTAAGTTGTTTTCTTGAGGTGATCGCATGTTCTCCCAAAAAATCTCGTGCATAATTGCACCATTATAATTAAAACTGCTTACTTTTCCCGCGTCCAACAAATTATTAAAGTTGTTAACATATCCTGCATAATGCTTGTCATGGTGGAGTTCCATAATTTGTTTAGAAATTACTGGTTCCAGTGCTTCGTAATTATATTTTAGTGGTTTGATAGTTAGTTTGTTCATCATATTACTATCATTTTAGTAGTAGTTCACACCTTTGTCAATAGTGATAATATATACATATATGAAATTAATAATCATTCTTGTTTTATTTTTAATTGTCACCCCTTTTATTTTTTTTCAGTATTTTTTAAATTCAGGTCCGCGTGATTTAGGGGTCAAATATACCAGCCAAAACTATACCGATGCACATCAAAAAATGGGGGTCGAAGTTAGCAAAATCGAGTCAGCTACTTCACCCAAAGACAGTTTAGTTTACACAGGAAAAAAGGAAATAAATATTTCTCTTGATTCAGCCGAAATCACCGCCTATTTAAACGCCGAAAACTGGCAATATGCACCACTGTCCAACATTCAAATCAAAGTTAACTCTGATGGAACAGCGCAGGCCACTGGTGTTATAAATTTGAACAATGTTTTACCGTTTATTTCTATGACTACGCCAGTTGACGAGGTCAACAAAGCCATTGCCAAATTCAAAATTACCAACAACCCTCCCTTTTATGCCAGCGGCAAAGTTACTGTTACCAACAACCAAGTTATGTTTAATGTTAACTCTCTTGAAATTGGTAAAATCCCTGTTCCAGCAAACTACGTTTCTGAAAACTTAAATTCGTTAAACAAATTTGCCACCGATCGGTTAAATGCTGTTCCAAATTTATCAGTTCGATCACTAACCCTTGCCGACGGCAAGGCAAATCTCGACGCTACGGTTCCAGAAAAGGTTTTAAAATTAGTAAAGTAAATGAAAAAAATAATTCCACTTTTTATCATTGCTATTAGTTTTATTGTCGCTATTTTTGCCAAACCGTACATGCCGCCAATGATGGCCAGTCATTGGGGGATAAACAGTGAAGTCAACGGTTATATGGAGAAAAATTTTGGATTGTTTTTTATGCCTGTTTTATCAATATCTATATATTTTCTTTTTCTTTTTTTACCAAAAATTGATCCTTACAAAAATAATTTTTCTCAATTCAAAAATTATTATGATAATTTTATTATCGTTATTTTTGGGTTTTTGTTTTATGTTTATCTTTTAACTATTTTTTGGAATTTAGGCTATAACTTTAATTTGGTTCAGTTTTTGACACCGGCATTTTCTCTGCTATTTTATTTTACTGGAGTACTGACTCAACATACCAAAATGAATTGGTTTGTCGGTATTCGTACTCCATGGACTATGAGTAATCCCATAGTATGGCAAAAAACTCACGCCATCGGCGGAAAACTATTTAAGCTAGTTGGTTTTATTTCTCTCTTTGGAATTATTTTTCCAAATCTTACTTTTTATTTACTATTTGTCCCGATTATTATTACCGTAATTTTTGTCTTCGGATATTCATATGTCCAGTATTTGCGATATAATCAGGAGTGATCATTATCAAAAGTCCAAAGCAAATTGAGGGGATTCGTGCCTCATCAAAATTAGCTGCACAAAGCTTAATACATGTCTCAAAATTTATAAAACCTGGGATAAGTACTGAGGAATTAAACACTATTGCACATAATTATATTGTTAGTCACAACGCTATTCCTGCACCATTAAACTATAGTGGTTTCCCCAAAAGTATTTGTACTTCTGTCAACAATGTTGTTTGCCATGGTATCCCTTCAACTAAAGATATTTTAAAAAATGGCGACATTATTAACATCGATATTACAACTATTTTAAACGGATTTTACGGCGATACGTCGGCAATGTATCCAGTAGGCACAATTTCTCCATCGGCCAAAAAATTAATAGACAAAACCCATGAGTCAATGATGTTGGCAATAAATTCACTCAAACCAGGACTCATGTTAAATGACTGTGTGGGTAAAAAAATAGAAAAATTTTTAAAGCCATTTGGATTTTCACCTATTCGAGATTTGGGTGGACATGGAGTGGGGATTCAATTTCACGAAGATCCATTTGTTTATCATTTTGATACAAATCGAGAAAATGTAAAACTAAAACCCGGTATGATTTTTACTGTCGAACCTATGGTTAATGCTTCTTTAAACTGGCATGTTGATTTTGACAAGTCGGACGGTTGGACTGTTCGCACTGCTGACGGCGCACTTTCCGCTCAATTTGAACACACTGTTTTAATCACCACTACAGGTTGTGAAATTTTGACACAATTATGATCCTACTTGACGGCAAAACATTATCAGAAAAAATACTTTCCAATCTTTCTTTAGAAATTAGTAATTTGAAACCTGCCTCGCCGGCAGGCGGGTTAGATATTTCTCTCGACATTATTATCGTCGGCACTGACCCTTCTTCCCAAAAATATGTTTCTTTAAAGCAGCAAAAGGCTTCCGAAATTGGAATCGGTGGACAAATACACCATTTGCCTGAAACTATTTCCGAATCAGAACTTATAAAATACGTTAATCATTTAAATAATAATCCCTCTGTTACCGGGTTTTTTATTCAACTTCCTCTTCCAAAAAATATTCACAAAAATATTGTTTTAAACTCTATTAGCCCATCAAAAGATGCCGATGGATTGTCAAACAATTCGGAAATTACCCCCGCAGTTGTTCGGGGAATTATTACTTTATTAGATGAATATAAATTAAGTTTTGTTAACAAAAATGTTGTCATTATTAATGACAGTCAGCTAATCGGTCAACCCCTAAAAAAGATATTTGAAAACCGTCATTCAATTGTTTCTTTGTGTAATGATCAAACAAAAAATATTGGTGAAATTACCAAAACTGCTGATTTATTAATCAGTGCTACTGGAGTCAAAAACATTGTTACTGTGGATATGGTCAAAGAGGGTGCTGTGATTGTCGATGCTGCTACCGGTGACATTGATTATGACAGTGTTTCAACAATTGCGTCATATATTACCCCTACTACTGGCGGTGTTGGCCCCATGACCGTCGCCTCATTGTTGCAAAATGTCGTCGATTTGGCAAATCGTTAAATTTGTGGACCTCTTCTGTACACTGCCGCCCAAGGAGTGTAATTCGTTACATACGTTTTTTGATGCAGAATTTCCCCATCTTTGGTTACTTTCCAATCAAATGAAGTTTTTAAGCCCGGCACTCTACTCTCATCTTTAACCACTTTTCCTGGTGCCAATGTTGGATCATCAACCCACACATCAGGTGGAGCCGGAGTTGCGTCCCATTGTTTGTAGTTACTTATTTCTACTTTTCGCCCATCTTTGGTTCCGTAAATTTCATACGCCAAAGTTTTTTTGATTCCATCATAAAAACTTTGTATCAATATATAACTTCCCGTATCATTGACAAATTTTAAATCAGGATTGGGGATAAATACTGTTGCATCAAAACCAGGCTTACTATCTTCTTCATAGTAACTTACACGGTATGCATGGCCTTTTCGATCTGTTATATTTAATCCCGCATCAAGCATTGCTCTGTACAAAGTCGTCGAAACTTGGCAAATCCCACCTCCAACATCTAGGACTGTTTTACCTTTATTAATTACATAAGCTTGTTTAAAACCGTTATCCAATGATACTTCACCCAAATTTTTTATAAACGAAAAAGTTTCACCTGGTGCCACCAAAATTCGGTTGATAATTTCCGAACCCTTTTGTACATTAAAATTTCGAATATCACTACTATGTCTAAAACTAGAAGTCCCTCGTCCAATTAATTCTTTTATTCCCAAATCATTAACTTCGTTTGTTTTTATTTTTGCCTGAGTTTTAATCAAAGGTAGTTCATATTTTATTTGAGTATCTTCATTTGTCATCCACATTGACAAATTTTGACAAATATCGTCAACCATTTTTTTCTCGTCAACTATATAACCATCTTTTGACGATTCAAATTGCAGTACCTTTCCATTTTCAAATTGAAACTTCGCATCTCGTGGATCTTGTTTAATGCTTTTATTAAAATTTGATACATATTGATCAAGTTTCTCGGTTTTACAGCTATTTCCAAATCCAATCCACGAAATTACCGTTTCTGGCTGTACTATTTCAGATCCTGATTCCCAATTTAGTATCATTTCTTTTATCAGCGCTTTTGACGCTATATCTAACGCCTTTTGTTTTTCATCCTCAGTAGGCAACAAACCTACCTTATTTATTGGAATTTGGGTATTACTATCAACAGAATATGTTTTTAATAAACTAATAATTTGCATGGCAAGTTGGTTTTTATCGACTTCAGCTCCGATTTCACCATTTACAATTTTGACCCGACCCTTATCGTTTACAATTTCTGTAGGTATAAATGGTTTGTCTATTTGTTCCGCAATACCAACTATTTGTTCACCTAATTGATTTTTATCCCAGTCAACTTCCAATTCAAAATCTTTTTTTCCAAAATATGCTGATATGTAGTTAGAAATACCCTGGTTTAATCGTCTATAAAGTAAATTTGAAACCATCTCTTCGTTGTTTATTTTTGCCGATATACTACTAATTTTTATTTCAAAAGTTCGGTCATCAGACACCAACTTAATACTATTATCAAAATTAAAGTCTTTATTTAATTTTTCAACTATTTCTTTTTTATTTAGTGTTGAATAGTTTTTACCCAAAATAGTTGTTTCACGTCCACTTTTTCCAAACGCAAATATCAATGGTGATACAAAAACAATACCCAACAATCCAATTATTAAAAAAAATGTAGATATTTTTTTCATAATTTTTTATCCATAGCATCGTTAGCAAGGCTATCAGCTGCACTATTTAATTCCCTTCTTATTGCATTAAATTTAATCTTAGATTTTATTTCTAAAACAAACTCACGTGCTTGTTTGTTCAAATTTTTCAAATTATCAGCTTTTACTTTATATAATCCTTGCATTTGCTTAATCATCAATTCCGAATCAGCGTTAAACTCAGCTTCATCAATTGCTAATTCGTTTTCTTTAAGCCAATTTAATCCAAAAATTAAGCCTTCATATTCGGCTTCATTGTTTGTTCTAATACCCAAATACTTTGATGCTTCAAAAATAATTTTTTTGTTTTCATCTATCACTATCACTCCAAATCCAGATATTCCCGGGTTTCCTCGCGACCCACCGTCAGTAAATATTTTAACTTTCATTATTTAGATTAACAATAACCTTCATATTTTACTATAATAATATAGATGGACTACCAAGATATTCAATCACCACTACCTCCACGTCAGTCCGATGATGGAGCAACACCAAAAACGACAGCTCCCACGACTGGTTTTGCTTCTACTACTATTCCCGTAGCCAAAAATACTCCACCATTTGTCATTATTTTGTCGATTATTGGAGTTATTATCGTTTTGATTTTTGTAATTATTAAATTTCTTTTACCTGTATTACAAGGTAAAAGCACCACTGTCGTCACTCTTAACTATTGGGGTTTGTGGGAAGACAAATCAATAATAAGTGGGATCATTTCTGATTTTGAGGCAAAAAATCCAAACATAAAAATCAACTACAAAACGCAACAAAAAAATGATTATCGAAGCCGACTTTCTGGACGTTTAACCAAAGATCCTGACACCGAAGAAGTACCTGATATTTTTCGTATTCATTCCTCGTGGTTACCCATGTTTACTGGTATGCTGGCACCTGTACCTGAAGCATCCTCCAAAACCATTGGGCTTGATACTGATTTTTACCCAGTTTTTAAAAATGACTTAAAACTATCAGGCAAATATCAAGCAGTGCCGCTAATGTATGACGGTTTATCACTTTTTTATAATCAAGATCTACTCGAAAAGTCACAAGCAGTTTTACCCAAAACATGGTGGGACCTACAAACTACTGCCAGCAAACTAACTGTTCGTGATGAAAATGGGCGTCTAAAAATAGCCGGTGTCGCTATGGGATTAACTGACAACGTCGATCATTGGAATGATATATTAGGTATTCTTTTAAAACAAAATGGAGCCGATTTGTTAGTCACCACCCAAGATAATAATGACAAAATTCGCGATGTAATTTCATATTACGCTAATTTTAAGACCCAATATAAAACGTGGGATGAAACAATGCCACCATCAACCCAAGCATTCGCCGAAGGCAAACTTGTCTTTTATTTTGCTCCCTCATGGCGTATTTTTAATATCGAAGAAATGAATCCTACGCTTAAATTTGCGATTACTACAATCCCACAACTAGCTACATTGCAAGATCAGTCAGGTAACTCTGCCACATCAACAGCCAATCTTACCAATATTCATTGGGCGACCTATTGGGCCGAAGCTGTAAATTCTCGCAGCAAACATCAAAAGGAGGCATGGAAATTTATTGAATTTTTGTCATCAGCCGAATCAATGGAAAAAATGTATACTGCTGCTTCACAAACACGTTCTTTTGGTGAAATTTATCCTCGTATTAGTTTGGCAAGCAAATTAGCCACCAACCCCAAAATCAAACCATTTTTATCAGTAGCCACCAATGCTGAGAGTGGATATTTGTCTTCTCGCACTTGGGATGCTGGTTTAAATACTGAGTTATCAAAATATTTTTCAGACGCTGTTAATAGTATTGCTCTCAAAGCATCCGATCCCAAAGATATTGTCACCGATCTTCGTTCCGGTATCGACCAAATTATTCAAAAATATAAACTAAAATGATTATAGTTAATTTCAAAATATATCCAGAATCTTTTGCAGATGGTGCCATAAAGTTGGCCAAAATTTGTCAATCAGTATCTCAAAAAACTGGAATAAAAATAATTCCATCGGTTTCGCCACTTGATTGCTATCGACTTGGTTTACCCTCATTACTTCAACACGTTGACAATGTTACCTCAGGACCATTTTCTGGCTACATTTCAGCTCAACAATCTATAGGTGTTGGTGCTATCGGCACATTATTAAATCATTCGGAGCATCAGTTAAAGCCAGGTACGATTAGTCAAACTCTCAAAAATCTACCATCAGATTTTATTTCAGTGTTATGTATTCAGTCTTTAGGTCAGGCGCTAACATGGGCCAAAAAATTAAAACCAACATATTTTGCTTACGAACCAAAAGAATTAATCGGCAATAAACATCAGTCTGTTGCCACTGTTCACCCCGAAGCGATTACAAATATCGCCCAAGCTTTAGGTAAAATACCACTTTTAGTTGGAGCTGGAATTCATAGTAAATCAGACGTTGTTGCCAGTCTAAAACTGGGTGCCGTCGGAATTTTAGTCGCCAGTGATGTTGTTACCAGTGATGATCCTGAATCACATTTATTAGAATTAGCGCAGGGTTTTAAGGTATAATCAACAGATATGGCATCAATAGACAATCTTTTAGTTTCACTTTTTGTAGATGAAGTAGTTGGTGGATTTATTGTTAACGTTCCACCCGGACATGTTGGTTGTATTTATGATATTTTCCGTGGAGTTATCAAAAATGTTTGGTATCCTGGCATGCATTTTAAAATACCTATCATCCATCGTGTCAAATTGTTTAATGCCCAGTTAATCGAGTACACAATCAGTAAGGATGTTACCGTCAAGGACAATAAGGAAATCATGGGTGATGAAATAATTCACGCTGTTACCTCCGATAACAAATTTGTTGCCGTTGAAGCCACTGTGTTAATAAAATTAGATACCGAAAGATTGCCCGAAATTTGGCAAAATATTGGTGAAAACTTTGTTTCCAAAGTTGTCCGTCCCGTTACTCGTAGTCGTATTCGCAAAGTCATTACCAATCATACTTTAATCAAATCTTTGTCCACCGATCGCAGTTTAATTGAGGACGAGATAAAGGCAGAATTACGTGAATCACTAACTCAACACGGACTTTTTGTTGACAATTTTTACTTATCCTCACTTACTCCTGTTGAAGGTAATATAGGTGAAATAACTGACCTACCTATCATTGAACAAATTCCCCAAAAAACCGCCGAGGAAATCGTCGAAAATCGATTAATTTCCGCTCGCTAAGGTCAACACCCAAATCTTCCTATTTTTCGGTATTATTTTAATTATATTTCTTATTGTATTTCCTGTCGTCCATACATCATCAAAAATAATTATATTTTTAGGGACTTTACCGACAATTTTAAATGCATCTTTTATATTATTATTTCGCTCTATCTTGTTGCTAACTGCCTGATGTCTAGTATTAGCTTTTCTTAAAATTAATTTATTATCTGTTAAGAAATTAATTTTCTTCCCTACTTCATTGGCAATAATTTCTGCTTGATTAAACCCTCTCCAATTTTCTCGTCTCCAATGCAATGGGACTGGCATAATTACAAATTTATTTTCTTGCCAATATTCCAAAATATTAGGATAGTTTTTCTTTAACTGATCCACAATAATTTGTCCAATCTCAACCTTTGCATCTGATACAAATTCAAATTTTAACAAAGAAATTAGGTCTTTAATTGCTCCGTGGTATTTAAATAATCCAATTCTTCCCTCTATCCTTTTATTTTTATAATCCGTCCCCACAACTCCTGCTTTATCTTTACATTTGTCGCACAAATATTTCCCTAGCTTTTTACATCCCACGCACGATCGTGGAAATATCAAATCTACGATAGCTCCCATTGAAATAAGATACCATTTTTGCTATAATACACCCAAGGAGATGTCGAGAATTGACAGAGCCTGTACTTTAAAAAACTGCAAGCCGACTTTGATCTATGAGTCGTAAAACAAGGTCAAAACAAACATGCTATTAAAAACAGCAAATTTAGTTTAGCTTTCAGTTTCAACCTCCCAGCAATGGGAATGGGAAACAGTTCTGTTCCGTCTTACGTAGCAGCCTGCTAAAATAAACATTGTTTAATCCTCATTTTTGGTGGGCGATTAATCAGTGTAAAAGAATCCAAAATGCTTTTTTACGAATCTCGATTTTTGTAAAAATTAAGAGTGGGGTAATGCCCACACCAATCGACATTTCAACATTTTTCGTTTACTCTAGTTGTTGAAAGTGTAGGATAAAGTAAATTAAGCTTGTAGACGTTTTTTAATTTCGACTTTGGACCTCCGTTCATCACGGAGCATCTCCGCAAATAAAAAATCCGCATTTGCGGATTTTTTTTATTCTGCAAAATTTTCTCGTGCCTTTATCTTTTCCCTCTTTTCATATTTCTTCATCTTTCTTCCCACTCCCACTTCCATTTTAAACCATCTTCCCTTGGTAAAAATAGCAATCGGAATTAACATATATTTTTGATGTCTTAAACTTTGCAGTTTAGCAATTTCTTTTTTGGTTAAAAGCAATTTTCTCTCAGCAGTTTTATCAGCTTCTTTGTTTTGGGAAAATTTATATGGAGTGATAGTCAAATTAAACACTGTTGGCACTCCATTGATGATTTCTACTTTGGATCCGTTAAATTGTGCTCCCGACACTCGCAAGGCTTTGGCGTCAGCCCCAGACAGTGCCATGCCGGCCTCAAATTTTTCCAAAAATGTATAATCACGACTATCTTTATTAGAATATCTCACACCCTATTTTACCTTATATATTTTCTGATCTGTACCCAATACATAAATTTGGTCATTGTTAGTCATTTGAGCCGAAACAATACCTACTTTTTCAAAATTATGTGACGTGACTAGCTTACCTGTAGATTTTTCATATAAACGAACCATTTTTTCCGAAGATATGGCAATTTTTTGACTATCACCAGTTGTTGCAATACCCACAATTTTCTCATTTGTAATTTGAAGTGAAGGTTCCCATTTTTTTGATTTGCCTTTTTCATAGTTTATTACTTGACCTCCTCGACCCACCACCCATATTGTTCCATCAATTGTCATTGCCACAGGTATGTCAATTTTAGTTGATTCTTCAGTTGTCCATTCGGTTATTTTATTATCTATCACTTTGCTTATTTTCCCTTCTTGCCCAAGTAAATACCAACTTTTATTCCAGTTAATTAATTTTGAATAAATTATATCTCCTAAAATAATTTCTTTATTTCCATTTAGATCCCAAAGGTATTTTCCATCATAGACAAATATCTTTTTATTAAAATAAGTTACATCAAACATGTTTGCAATATCAGGTTTAATTTCAAATTTGTTAACATTTTTTGAAATTAAATTTACCTGAATAATTTTTCGGCTATTACTGTCAGTTAAAATTGCTTCATCACCATAAATCACAAACTTGTCATATCGTCTGTTGTCAGTATCGGCAATTTTTGTATCATAAATCTCCACATGTCCCGCCACTTCTGCTGAACCAGTCGTCGCCATTTTTTCATTAATCTGTTTTTCAATCTCATTAGTTTCATTTTCATGTTTTTTATTGCTATTTATTTTTTGAATCATATTCTTTGCTTCGTTCAATATGCTTAAGCTGGTCTCCGGATCAATACTTTTTATTTCGTCAGATTTTGTTATTTTATCTTTAATCTCAGCCGATATTTTTTGATAATCATTTTCCAAAACAGATTCAGTCTTTTTTTGCCAACCAGCAAAAATTATTACAAAAAGTATAAGTAAAACAAAGATACCCATCCATAAATTCCAGTTAATTGTTGATACTGGTAAAATATTTTTTTTATAAAATTCAACCCACAATTCGTTTTCTAGCAATAACTTATCACCATCTTTAATGTTTCCTTTTATTTTTTTATTGGCTTCCGATACTTTTGCTTTTTTACCATCTCGAAGTAAAAATAAACTTTTACCATTGCTGTCAATGGTAATCAGGTCTTTTTCGACATTAATTACCAGGTCACTATTAATTCCAAAAGTTTTTTTATCTTTATCTTCCCAAAAACCTTCCAAACTGGTATTGATTACTTTATATTCCACAATTTATAATACTACAGCCACAACGTTCCCATGACCATCAAAAATATTGCCAATATTAGGTGAACATAAGCCACAAAAGTAACGACTCCGTTAAATTTGTCATTTACATTTTTTGTCATCATCGACACTTGCTTGACTATTACTATTGCAAAAATCAAATACAATCCAGTTCCCACAAAAGCAAATATTTTTTCTAAAATTAAAAAATAATTAGTTAAATCAGGTAACATTATCTCACCCTCCCATCAATGGCTTCCTGTTCTTCTTCTTGGCGCATCATTTGTAAAACTTTAATTACTTTATCGGGACTTGGTACATTTTCAAAACACAGCTCGGGAATTTCTGCCGCTGTTTGAATTCGCACATCACCATAATTAAATATTGTTTGCGAAATTCCTGCCACTCGGGATGAAACGTCTTGAATCATTGAGATTTTTGCTTCAGCAAATTTTTTATCAAGTAGATTATTAAATTCAATATCAACCACTCTTTCATCAGTAATTATATAAACATCAAAATACCATGACAAAAACTTTTCCAATGCAAATGCCAGCGTTACCATATACCAAAATAAAATTCCTAAGAATTGATATCTAAATGCGACTCCATTCCACACAGGGATATATTTTATCAATGATGGAACCATCAACATGAAAAGTGTTGTAATAGTCCATGAAACATTTGTAAACCAATGTGGCCTCATTACCAAAATTATTTCCTCTTCGTCATCCTGCTCTTGAAATTTAAAAAAATGTGGTTTTACCAGCAGTGAGGAAAAAGAATGATTGGTGTGTCCCAAAACATCATATATTTTTTGTCTAAAAGACGCCATCTTTTTATCAATCTCATCTTTTGGAGTTGTACTACGGTTTTTTTGGTTGTTTGGCAATTTTTCAATTTTAGGGATTTCAACAATGATTTTTTCTGCAACAACATCATCCGGTGCTACTAAATCTAAGTCTAAGGATCGTACCATAGTCTATTCTAACATTTTATTATTTGTCATCAAATCAGCAATATCAACTGCTACCGTTTTTGCCACCCTTCTTTTTCCAATATGAAAAAATAATTGTTTTAAATTCGGTTGATGACTATTAATCATTTCCTGAACTTTGTAGGCCATAAAATTGCAATTATAACTTCCCATATTTTCTCCAACAGAAAACTTATCAGTATCAACAATATCCATTTCCGGCATTGATAACTCGAGACAATATGGTGACAGGGGGTTGATCGATTTTTCTCCAAACCGATTATGGGCGATTGTCTCCATTCTGATTTTATAAATATTTCCCGAGAAATCTCCCAATCCTACAATCAAATCATAGTTACTCCCTTTTATGTTTTTATCAAAAAATCTTTGGGGTGAAAAATAAACTATCTGATAATTAATATTATCTTTACCTAAAATTTTTTCTAATTCTGCCAAAACTCGTCTACTTATATTCGTTCCCCATTGATTAGAAAACGCATACACCAAAATCATTATTTTACAGCAACAAATAGGACTGGACTTTCATAATAAATTCCACTCGCGATGGTTTCATCACCAATTCTTCTAGCATTTTCTGCTGTCGCGACTCCTTCACCAATAGAATACTTGCATGCAGAAAATCCCGCGGCATTTGCTATTAGTTCACTTACTACTGGTAATGCTCTTGCCCCATAGTCATTACTACCTTCAAATTCTCCCTCATAGTCAACTACTGATGATTCCATCACAACCATCCCTCCATCCTTTAGTATATTAAGCGAGCCTCTTAGTAGATTGTTCAGGTTAACACCATCTTCTCCGTTTGGATCCATCTTCAGAAATTCGCAATATACCACATCGTATCCACCTTCTACTGCCGAGTTATCAAGCATATTTGCATTAATCACAAAATCAGGATTTACTGCAGGATCAATATCAAGGGTCACACACCCCAAGCATTTCCAAAATTCAGTATTATCACCCGAGCCTACCACTAAAATTTTTTTTCCATCAAGACCTCCCCTTTCATGGATTTCTTTATATAAAGCTGTGATGTCTACCTGATCAGCTGCAGTACCCTTGCCGCCTTCTCTTGCTTCTAATAATAATGTTGTTTCATTTTTCATGTTCGTTTATTTCTTCTCAATATTAAACAAACTTGATTTGGCAGTGATGGCACCCGGGGCGCGGAGGGTAAATATATCCTTAAACATTGTCCCATCAAAGCTAAAGTCTCCCTTATCTGTGGACAATCTTACTGTTTGCGTATATCCACCCGTCGAATAATCAACCGATATTGAATTGATCGACGATATTGGTCCGCCTTTATCCGCCACCTGTCTTTTTAATTCATCTTTTGACCACGCATTACTATCACACGAACCAATACAATTATTAATTTGTGACAAATGACTTGAATCATTAGTTTTCGAATTATACAAAATTGCGTTAACGATATCGGCAAATTCTTCCAAATTTAACCAGGGGCTACTACGCCCATAAGCATTGTTGCTTCTACTTTTATACCAGCCTTTGTAATACCACGATGACCCCGCAATTTTTTCATAAGCATCATTGGGCCAACAACCTTGATTACCACATTTTGTATCCCACACCTGAGGAGTACTATGATCAGCCGATGTATAGGCCATAATTGCACCACCAGATGTTGAGGCATACATCGTCGAAAATACTTTTCCCGTTTTATTACTTTTTACCACCATTCCTTTGGTATCCTCCACTGCCTGTTTCCATCGACCAGGGGAGTTATACCTCGATTTGCTGTACACCTGACATGCTTCCGTCACACAAATTGTCCCAGACAAATTATTTGTTGAATTGATGGCATAAGTCCTTGCGGCTATTGCCTGTGCTTTTAAAGCTTCATATCCACCATTATCCCCCCAACTTGCTGGCATTTCAGCAATTCCTATTAAATAATTATTTTCAAACGGCAATGTTCCTATTGAAGTTTTAATAGAATCAGGAGAATCCATTTTTTCCACTTTTATGTCACCGTAATAAGCTTTTAAAATTGTTTCATATCCCTGACCAGATTTTGCTCGACCATATGCCCCGTATTGGCTCATACCTTTTCTATGAGGTGCTCCAAAAGAAAATGCCGCAAAAGCGGGACTAAATCCAGGTTTAAAATCAGCCCTAGATGCTGGATCATCAGATGATGATACATCGCCAACCGAAGTATTAAACATTGCCGTTTTTTCAGCTATTAATTGCTGTTGTTTTTGACTCAATACCTGTTTGTACGCCTCTGCCTTTTTTAACTCTCCTGCCAGGAATCCAAATCGGCTTTCCATATCTTTTTTGATCACTGCAATTTTATTTTTTTCTACTAGCACTTTTTGTTTGTTTAGTTCCAAACTTTTTAAATCCAAAATATAATTTGTAATTGTATTTTTATCCTGTGATATTACTGATTGAAACCACATATATTGTCGCAATAGTCCACTGGTTTCTTGTGATGATAACAAAATCAACATTGGAGTGTATTTTTTTGAGTTTATGTAATAACGCCTAACTCTTTCACCCATCAACACTCTTTGGACTTCCATATCAGCTTCCTTGTCGACCAGTCTTTTATCCAAAACCTTCATTTGATTTTCTGCATTTACAATCGCCGCTTTGGCGTTGCCAATTTTTTGTTGCAGTGATCCTGATTCTGATTTTAATGGTGCCATTGATTTTTCTATAGCCGAAATTTGTGCGGCAATGTCCGTCAATTCCTCATCAATTGTTTTTCCCCATACTAGTGGCGCAAAACCAATCCATAGTAGCATCACTATTAACCCTATTTTCTTCACTCTCAATTTTATCATTTGCTATACTATTCCAATGGTTTGGATATTTTTTTTATTGTCACTTTTATTTCCAAAGTCAGCTTTTGCTGCCAATCCTTTTTGTGCTGGTAACACTTCAATAGATACTGCTCTAGGTTGTATACCCGTTGAAATTGGTCCTTTTACTACATGGTTGTCAACTTGGATTTTTGGTGTTGCCGGAGGAATTGCTTTTTTAATGATGGTTTATGGTTTTTTCCTCATGGCTACTAGTAGTGGCGACCCAAAAGCAGTACAGGGTGCCAAAGAAACTATCACCTCGGCCATTCAAGGGTTATTGGTTTCAATTTTTGGAGTTTTTATTTTACGACTCATAGCTTTAAATATTTTACAAATTCCCGGATTATAGTATATGGGCCCAACATTTTCTTCCTTAACTTCCTCCGATCCAATTGTGACAAAATTTGGTGGTGCTGGTACCGGTGGTGTTGGAATGATATTAACTGCATTATTGCCGTATATTTATGTTGCCGCTGGTTTACTGCTCCTAGTTACCTTAATTATGGGTGGTATTACCCTTATGACCGCTGCGGGTGATGCGGGTAAAATGAAACAAGGTTATGGTCAAATTACTGCCGCACTTATTGGTTTCGTTATAGTGTTTGTTACCTTTTTCGTCGCCCAAATCCTTGAGCTTATTTTGGGCGTGAAATTCTTATAATACTATTTCCCCATTCTTCTCTGTCTTGTTTGAAACCATTCAATTGCCTGTTCAAATTGATCTGGGGTAAAGTCAGGAAACAAAGTATCTACAAATAATAGTTCCGAATACACTGATTGCCAAGGTAAGTATCCTGACGTTCTTTTTTCTCCACCGGTTCTGACTATCAAATCAGGGTCAGGTGCCCCAGCAGTATCCAAATATGATGAAAATAATTCCTCAGTAATTTCTTTAGATTCAATCTTATTGTCAATAATTTTTTTGACAGCTCTAAGAATTTCATCTCTTCCGCCATAATTAAGGGCAAAAGTTACATTGATTTTATTATTTTTTGATGACATGTTCATCATTTCTATTACCTTAGTTGAAATATCTTTTGGAAATTTATTTACATCACCCAAAATTTTTAGTTTTGCCCCCTTTTGAATAAAACGCATAGCCAAAGTCCCTAACCCTAATCTAAAGACATCAAACAATCCCTTTAGTTCATCTTCATCCCGCTTCCAATTTTCGGTTGAAAACGCCCAAAAAGTTACATATTTAATCCCTAATTCACCACATTTCTCAATCAATGGTTCAATCACTTGCAATGTTGCTTGTTCGTGTCCTTTAATAGGGTCAAGACCACGTGCCTTTGCCCATCGCCTGTTTCCATCCATAATGACAGCAATGTGCTTGGGTAAGTTGTTTTTATCAATCATAGTTTATTAGTCGAGACTACCTATTATAACCCTTAAACGGTGATAATATTACTTTATGAATAAAATTAATCTTATTTATCTTTGGCAATATTTGTGCGTAATATTATCATCTTTATCGATATATTTATTTTGGCAAAATACTATTTTAATTTCCCTAATTTTAATTATATTTTCGATTTTAATTAATTTAAAATCAAAATCTCACGAAATAATATTTTTTATAATTATTTCTATTTTAGCTACAATTATCGAATCTTTTACCATTTCTTCCGGTGCTTGGACCTATTCAAATCAACATTATTTTAATTTTTCTATTTGGTTGCCACTTTACTGGGGCATGGGCGGCATTGCCATGAAAAATACATATTTTATAATATAAAAATATTTTTTAAGTCCCTCTTGTCAAAGAGGGATTTAGGGAGATTGAATTTTTAACAAAAAAAACCCGCCGATGAGGCGGGCTTTTATGCATTTTACAAACTATTTCACTTTTTAGCCAAAAATTGTCAGTACCAGAAAGGTTTTGAGTTGGAACTCAACTTGCGTTGAGAACAAAACCTCAAAGGAGGTGATCCATCCGCACCTTCCAGTACGGATACCTTGTTACGACTTAACCCTCATCGCTGGATTTACCTTAATCCGTCCGAAGACGAACTTTGGGTACCCCCAACTTTGCTGATTTGACGGGCAGTGTGTGCAAGAGGTGAGAACGTATTCACCGCACTCTGCTGATGTGCGATTACTACCAATTCCGGGTTCATGCAGGCGAATTTCAGCCTGCAATCCCAACTGAGGATTGTTTTAGGGATTAGCTCCACCTCGCGGTATTGCAACCCTCTGTACAATCCATTGTAGGATGTGTGTAGCCCTGGACATAGGCATCATGATGACTTGACGTCGTCCCCTCCTTCCTCCCAACAAAATAATGCTGGGCAGTCTCCGGTGACAAAATAACACCGAATAGGGGTTGCGCTCGTTACCTCACTTAAGAGAACAACTCACGTCACGAGCTTACGACAGCCATGCAACAGCTGTATACCACCCTCGAAGGACTTCTACTTTCATAGATATGCAGGTATATTTCAAGCCCAGGTAAGGTTCATCGCTTAGTATCGAATTAAACCACATGCTCCACTGGTTGTGCACCTCCCCGCCAATTCGTTTGAGTTTCGGCCTTGCGGCTATACTCCCCAGGCGGTCTGTTTAACGCGTTAGCTTACATCTCCTCCCCGAAGAGAGAAAATTAACAGACATCGTTTACGGCTAGGACTACTCAGGTCTCTAATCTGATTTGCTTCCCTAGCTTTCGTCTCTCAGCGTCAGTATATACCTAGTTACCCGCCTTCGCGCTTGGTGTTCTTTGTAGTATCCACGGATTTAACCCCTACACTACAAATTCCAGTAACCCCGATATCACTCTAGTCGTTCAGTATCTTACCCCTTTCCTCGATTAAGTCGAGGTCTTTGAAATAAGACTTAAAAAACCGCCTACAGACTCTTTACGCCCAATAATTCCGGATAACGCTTGCAGCCTATGTATTACCGCGACTGCTGGCACATAGTTTGTAGCTGCTTATTCTGACAATCTTCATGATTCTCTAAAAGAAGTTTACATCCCGAGAGACTTCATCCTTCACGCGGTATCGCTGCGTCAGACTTTCGTCCATTGCGCAAAATTCCTAACTGCTGCCACCCGTAGGTGTATGGGCCGTGTCTCAGTCCCATTGTGCCGGACTCTCCGCTAAGAGCCGGTAGCCGTCATAGCCTTGGTGGGCTTTTACCCCGCCAACTAGCTGGTAGCGAATACGCTGCTTTCGAAGTGACTTGCGTCTTTAGTCCGGAGACATTATAGAGTATTACCCCACCTTTCGGTGGGCTATCCTCCGCTTCAAAGTACATTCGTATTTTATACTCACCCGTTTGCCACTAAACTTACCGTCTACACAAAAAAAATAATTTTTTATTTAAAATTTAACTTAAAAATTGATTAAAAATTAAAAATTAAAAATTTTAAATTATGATCTTGGTGTAGACAATAAATTCCGTTCGACTTGCATGTCTTAGGCATACCGCCAGCGTTTATCCTGAGCCACGATCAAACTCTTAGTACAAAAGAAAAAGCAGTTTTTAAAAAAACTACCAAAAAGATTTTTTTGAAATCCTCTCTGGTACTAGCAACCGTGGCTAAAAAGTGAATAGTTTGTTAAAGTGCTGAGTGGTATTCTACTATATTTTTATAGTTTGTGCAGTAGGTAAATAAACTAAAGCTTCATTTTCCGCACTGGTAAATATTGTTTGATGTTTTTGACAGATCTCTACTACTAGTTTTCGATGGTTTTCGTCTAACTCGGAAAATATATCATCCAAAAGTAGTACCGGAGTTTCACCGTATCTTTCCATCAAATAATTAATTTGTGCCAAGCGTATCGCCAAAACAGCCAGTCTTTGTTGCCCTCGACTTCCCCAATTAGCCATATTTTTGTCATTGTTTTCAAAATTGTCACTCCATATTTCAAAATCATCTCGATGTGGTCCATAACGGGTATATCCAGTTCTAATGTCTGTCTTTTCCTCATTTTGCATTCTCTCGGCTGTAATTACTGACGGAAAATACTTAATTGACATCTTTCGAATTTCAGCATCGGTGTGATTGGCAAAGAAATTATTAGTCAAATCAATAAATTCTTTTCTAAACTTATTTATAATATCGGCATTTTTAATCAGTGACTGATTCCAATAAAATAGTTCAGTTGCCTGTGCTTTTCCCTCAAAAATCAAATCCAGCAGCTCATTTCGATGCTTTAGCGCCCTATTGTACTGTGACAAAGCACTCGCATACGTCCATTCCGAGCTAGTAAATATTGCATCCAAAAAATCCCGGCGACGAGTAGGGGAGCCAGACACCAGTCGTATATCTTCCGGGTCAAACAGTACGCACCTAAAATTTCCCAAATACTTTGCCCTAGTTTTATCGACTTTATTAATTAAAAATCGTCTACTATTACCGTTAGTTTCTTCACTTTTTATTAGCTGTGCTTCTAAATCCAAATCACCCACCACTCCTCGTACCGACAAAAATTTTTTATTCCACTCAATCATTTGACCTAAACTGCTAGCCCTAAAACTTTTACCTGATGCCAAAAAATAAATCGCCTCGATTAAATTACTTTTACCTCCTCCGTTTTCTCCCAAAATCAAGTTAATCCCACTCGAAAACTCAACATTTTTCTCCCCATAGCTCCTAAAATTTTGTAAATTTATACTCTTTATATACACAGCCTAGGATAGCAGAAAAAATGGTAATCTATAATATAATATGTCACTAGACTTACCAAACAACCTAACTTCTCATCCACATTCTGAGTTGATGAAAAATGAAGCTACTCGAAAGTTAGATATTTCAGAAATTACACTATCAAATCCCACAGTCAACTCATTGCCTTTCAAACATGTCACTGACGAAACGGGAAGTCATGTTGATTTATCCCCTTTATTGGTTGGTCCACGATTAGGTGAAACTCGTTGGAAACAATTTGCAAACACCAATGTCGATTCTGCATTTAAAGCTTCAAAAACCATGGGTCGCGACTTAGCCTTGTTGTTGGAATGGCAAAGTTCAGGATTAAAAGTGTCAGAAGACGGAACAATTATTGAAGATAAATCAAAAAAATATGAATGGGAGGGTGTTGATATAAAAGGTGGTGGTCAAACTTCGATTGGCGAAACAGATCATCAACCAACATGGAGGAATCTTAGTATGGTGGGGTTGAGTCAAAATAGACGACAAAGGTTAGGTGTTTTTAATAAAAGAGATAATCTAGATTTAGGCGAAAGTGGTCAAGGTGATTTACGGGGTGGATGTAATTTGGTTGACGTAACCCAAGAATTCAATGACAGTTTAAGGTTTTTTATGATGGGGGCTCGTGTCTCTATGCCACTATTTGTCGGTAAAATAGGTCAAAATGATGAAGCATGGGGGGGGCGGATTAAACAGGGTGCAGAACTAGGAATTATTGCACGTGCGTATAGGAGTCCTTTTACTTGGGCAGATTTAGTTAGTGTACCTATAGATAGGCCCGATGAAACATTTTCGGTTCTACATCATGCAATGACAAATTTGCGCGATGAGGGGTTATTAATAAGTACTGAATTTGATCGTGTTATGAATGTTCCCGACAACATAACAAAAGGTCAAGAGGTTAGTAGATCATATTTACTTACTGGCGCCAAAATTATGGGTGATGACTTATCACTAATTCACTCAGTTAGAGCTATTGGTAACCGTAATATTCAGAATACGTCAACTGTTTTCGAACATCGAGATGTCGCCGACAACTCACCTAGATTGTCTATTTATATAGGTGAAAAAGCAGCAGAAAAATTAGATTTTTTGTTCAAAGATGTATCAAAGTTTGATGACATCATTACTGAACTCCGCAACTTTCAAACAATCACGCGCACTCTCATCCCTGAACTTGATAAAAACAAAGAATTAACAGTTCAAATATGGCAAGAATATCTACAGTCGTATTTTGACAATGGTCAAGGTTTATCAATAAAACAGTTTAAAAAACAAATGAATAAATATGTCGCCGGACAGTATTTTAATGCAGCCATAGAGAGAATAAATAGTAAAGTAGATTATGACAATGTAATGTCAAATGTACGAAGCTTAATTCAAGTTGTAAAAAACATTGAAATCAAAAATTAAACTAATTATTTTGTAAATTTATACTCTTTATATACACATCCTAGGATATCAAATTATTATATAATCACCTTATGAACATTCAAAATAAAACAGTCGTCATTACCGGTGGGTCCGATGGTCTTGGCCTATCACTCACTAAATTGCTAATTTCCAAAGGTTCAACTGTTCATGTTGTTGGACGTAATCAAGAAAGGTTAGATAAAGCTAAAGCAGAAATAAATTCCCCAAATTTATATACCCACAAAGGTGATGTTTCAAATTATTCCCAAATTTCGGACATTTACAATCAAATCGGAAACATTGATATATTAATAAACAGCGCTGGCATTTGGCTTGAGGGTCAAGTTGTCGACAATTCCCCTCAACAAATATCCGACACTATTGACATCAATTTAAAGGGTTTGATTTACTCAACCAAAGCAGTATTACCAATAATGTTGAAAAATTGTGATGGAGTAATTTTTAATATTTCTTCAACTTCAGGTATCAAGGCCAAAGGTATGCAAGCTGTCTATGCTGCTTCCAAGTATGGGGTTAGGGGTTTTACTGAGTCACTTGAGCAAGATTTGGAAAAAACAAACATCAAGGTTTTTGGTTTTTATCCAGGTGGTATGGCAACAGGTCTTTTTTCCAAATCAGGTAATGACAAACCAAATTCGGATTGGATGGATACTGCAAAAGTTGCCGAAATAATCGTTTTTATGATTGAGCGTGACGATTCATTAATTATGAACCATGTGATTTTAAACAAGCGTCAAACCAAAACTTCAAACTCAATCCCCACCACACCCCATTTGTTTTCTTCATCTGTACTATAAATTTTTCTCATATCTTTCGCCATTTTTGCTACATTATCATTCTTTTTCCATCCCGCTTTTATTCCTCCAATTTTATTAAACAAAATTTCAAAAGAACTTGCTACAAATAATCTAGTGATTTTTACCAAAATTTTAGTTTCTTTATTAATAAAAACAATCTCATCACCCATATCAATTTTTTGCCTTTTTTCATCATAAATTCTCATTTCCATTGTCTTTTTCCCGCTCTTCACCATTTCAAACGACTCATCGTTCAAGTGCATTTCAATTCTCTGCATTGCCAATTTTATCACTTTATTATATTATAATTTATCTACTACCTTAGTACTATTAGTTATTAACAAATTATGACAATCTCAGTTGATACTATAATAAATTCACCAATCGAAAAAGTTTGGCAATATTGGAATGACCCCACCAGCGTCATGGTTTGGAACCGTGCCGAGGATAGTTGGCATTGTCCTCAAGCCACAAACTATTTCGAGTTGGGAAGTGGTTTTTCTTATACTATGTCTGCCAAGGATGGCAGTAGTAGTTTTGAATTTGCCGGTATGTACACCAAAATCGAACCACAAAAACTCATCGAGTACACCATGGCCGATGGTCGCAAGGTCAGTGTCGAGTTTGAAAAAGTCGACGACACCAACACTATCGTCACCGAGTCTTTTGACACCGAAAATGAAAACAGTGTCGAAGCCCAACGCACTGGCTGGCAAATGATTTTGGACAATTTCAAAAAATATTGCGAGGAAACTAAATAACTCTCGATTTTTATTTTCAACAAATTTTTCTCTACCTTTCTAAAATCTTTAATGAAACAATTTTTGGGTATGGTCACCATTATTTTGCCACGTTCCAAGATCTCGACTGTTACTATATTCAGCTTATTGGCCCCAAAGAATTGTCAACAAATGTTACTATTAATCAATGAATAAAAAACAATATTTTTTTCTTTGGTTTATCGTCCTTTTTTTGATATCTTCTCAATCCTCACTTGCTTACAATTTGAACATTGACGTTAGCCGTTATGGTTATGTCAGTTATTCAACTCCCTCAGTATTAGGCGATAATAATCAGTCTGAAGTTCACAAATCAGAAGATAAAAAAGAAAAAGATAATAAAAAAGAAGTCAAAGAAACCCCTCGTGTTGAAAAACCTGAAAAAATTGAAGTAAAAAATGAAGAAAATAAAATTAAAATTGAACTAAAAAAACAAGAAAAAATTCAACAGACCTTAAATCCTCAAAAAGCCATCCTAAAATTTCCTGTCTCTCCAAAAACTACCCCAATTCACCAGCCTGAAGTTAATGGTATTGGTAATAGTACTATGGATGATTCTGATGATGTCTTAAAAGCTAGATCGGAAAGAAAAGACGAAAAAATAGAAATCCAAGGCGAAACCCGCGACGACGGTACCGTCGAATTACAAATTGAGTCTCGAGCAATCAAAGCTAAAATTAAAAACAGCGAAATAGAATTAGACGTTAAAAACAACAACGTAGGCGTTACTGACAATGATGGAAATAAAATCGAATTAGTTCACTTACCAGACCAAGCTATGACCAAATTTTTAGAAACTGGAATTTCTATGGCCCCTGATACCTTAGAAGTAGGTCAATCAGGTGACAACTTTGAATACACCGTCGAGGCTGTCAAAATCAAAAAACTATTTGGTTTAATTCCCCGCGAAACTAAATTTAAATTAAGTTTAAATGATGGTACTGGTGCTGTTGAGCAAAAAGCAATTTCCATTAGTTTAGCTGATCGGCTACTAAATTTATTTTCATTCTAATTTAGCTTTTTTAATCTCTCCAATAAATTTTGAATCCAGTCGGGAGTGAATTTGAATTATATCAATCCTTCTAAATATGGCTCGACGGTGGTGAATTGTTTTAATGCTTCATATTCAGATTTTATTTGGTCATAATTTGTCAGTTTTCCTACGTATATAGATCGAATCATTAAATTTTTGGCCGTGTGTTCAATGTCTACAAATTGGACAATTTCAGTCTTATAACCCTTTAGTTTAAGTAACATAACTCTAAAACTATCAGTCAAAATATCACCCAATCTTTCCTTCAAAATTCCCTGATCTAATATTGGATTCAACACTTTTGGGACGTCCTTATTTTTGTCTAATTGCACTTGAACATTGTGGTGACAGCACGGCACGCTAAAAATATACTGACTATTCCATAGTATGGCTTTAGATATCGCCTCATCCGTAGCCGTATCACAGGCATGTAATGCCACTACAATATGTGTCTCAAAATCAGGAGCAAAATCAATAATTTTTTCATTGACAAAACTAATATCCCACCCCAGTTCGTTAGCCCCTTTTTCGTGTCTTTCCATTAATTCTTGATTTGTGTCAACCCCAACAATCTTTACTTTTTTACTTAGAATTTTTGAAAAATAATAGTACAAACTAAAAGTCAGGTATGCATTTCCACATCCACAATCAACAATGTTTATTGTTTCATTTTTGTCTAGGAATTCTGTTGTAATAGTTTCCGAGACCAGTTTTAAAAATTCGTTAATTTGATGAAATTTTTTACTATTTTTGATATTTCCCTGTAGATCGGTTATGTTTATAGAGTTTAAAAAATCAGCATTATCAGCCGCGCTGATGACAAAATCTTTTTGGTGATCGTGCGACAAATTAATTTCATCTTCAATTTCAGCTTTAACTTTTTTACTAAATACCAATCGACCGTCTTTTACCTTGTTTACCTGGATAATTTCAGTCTTTGTTTCCACTGAAATATTTTTAAATCCCATCTCCACTAGTTCACTAATTTTTTGCAAGTAAGTCTCTCGGTCATAGTTTTTGGTTATGTCTTTCTTCCTTTCAAAATATGAAAACCTCCACATTAATTTTCCTTGTATTTCCACTGGTTTAACTGAGACTTTTATCCAAATTGATTCTGTTGTCGCCTCGCCCGAAAACACAGCTCGTATTAAATTTTCCGGCACTTTTAGTACTTCTGCCACATAACTTGGATTATTGTTCATTGCCTATTATACCTTTTTGATTATCTCTTCTTTTTTTAGCCTCTCAACCAAATTTTTTGCCCTTTCAAAATCAATCATCAATTTTGTCTGCAAAAATATTGCCGAAGACTTTTGATATTTCTTTACCAAGTCTACAGCTTTTTCATACATTGCATCCATAAATTCTTTGTCTCTTATAAATGCGCTCGAGTTAACAATCTTTTCCAGTTCCTCTATTCTTTTTTGAAGTGCTTTTATATCTGTCATAAATGTAGTTTACTTTATTGGTAGGTATATCTCAAAAAACTGCTTTCGAGGGTCGTCACTCACTTTTCGATAGATCTCAAAATCGGGCATGTCTTTTCGAATTTCAATTTTGTGGAGGCGACAATATTTTTCCAATTCTTTCCAAAATAGTGACAACAATTTCCCGTCTCCATTGTGGGTGTAGGTAATCACTTTTCCTGGATCAAATACAATTTTTTTGACCACATTTTTATACTTTTCTTTAATTTTTTGATCAGTTTTTGCCAGCACCACAATTTTTATTTTTGACTTTTTCGGTTGATAAGTCGGGTTTTCAAAAATAGCCATTGTGGTAATATTTTTTCCCTTTTTCTCAAACATGCTGATTATTTCCTCACAATATTTTCCAATTTTGACATACGAACTTTCTCTCTCAATATAATACACTCCAAATGACTTTAATACCCTTATTTCCGGCTTTATCATTGTTCCGTTTTCTTTCAAATTACTACCAAGCTTATTCAAATTTTTCAAACTAAATTGTAGAGTTTCTATTTGCTTTTTTATATCCTTTCTTTTTTCTTCAAACAAATTAGTCAAATTATTTTTTTCTTTTATCTCACCAAGTTTGACTCCTAAAGTCGTTAACAAATGTATCCGCTGATATTCCAAAACTTGTTCTTCATCATAATATCTATATTGGTTATCCGTCACTTTTTTTGGTTGTATTATTCCCATTTTGTCATACCACAATATGGTTCTTTTACTAGTGCCACAGAGTTTGGCTAGTTCACCGGCTGTTATAAAGTTTTGCATATTGACTATAACGTAACGTAATAGATTATTATATCCCATAATGAGCCAAATAGCAATCACTGGGGCTAGTGAGAACAATCTAAAAAATGTAGATTTATCCGTCCCTCGCAACAAAATTATTTGTTTTGTTGGAGTCTCTGGTAGTGGCAAATCGACCATTGCCTTTGATATTATTGCTCACGAAGGTCAACGCCAATATTTTGAAAGTTTGTCTAGCATGTCCCGTCGATATTTGTCCAAAAGTAATCGTCCCAAAGTTGATACTATCTCGGGTATTTCTTCAACAATTATTATCAATCAGTCTCGTCTCCATCCCTCGCCTCGCTCGACTGTTGGGACAGTCACTGAAATTTATACCTATCTTCGTCTACTTTTTTCTCGGGCTGGTTTCCCCATTTTTGACTCGTCTGCTTTTTCCTTTAACCATCCTCACGGTGCTTGTCAAAAATGCAAGGGCTTGGGTCGCGCTTTAGACATTGATCAGTCAAAACTAATTAATATCCATAAAAGTCTCAACGATGGAGCAATTCTATATAACAATTGGCGAGTCGGTTCGATGTATTGGAAAATAATTAGGTCAACCAAATTTTTTGATATGGACAAAATAGTAAAAGATTATACTTCAGATGAATTAAACAAATTAATTTATGCCCCCAAACAAAAAGTAAACAATAATGATAACGGCGTAGTTATGCCTATGTATCAGGGAATTGTTACCCACCTAAATAGTCGTGGTACCAGTGTCCATCGTCATACCAGTGATAGTGAGATGAAATATTTTAATTTTATAAATTGTCCCGATTGTCATGGTGGTCGTCTCAAAAAAGAATCTTTAGAAGTTAAAATAAATGGCAAAAATATTGGTCAAGTTGCCAACATGCCTATTACTGATACCATCAATTTTGTCAAAAATATTGATCATAAAAATGCGATTGTTATCAAACCCCGCCTTCTCGAACAACTACAATTTTTAATTGATGCTGGAATTGGATATCTTTCGCTTAATCGTTCCACCGATACTCTTTCTGGTGGCGAGGCTCAGCGAGTCAAGCTTGCTCGCCAGCTTGGTTGTGATCTAATAGAGACGATTTATGTTTTAGACGAACCTACCGCCGGTCTCCATCCACGTGATGTCGACACGGTTATCAAAAATTTAAAACATCTTCGTGATAGTGGTAACACTGTTTTAGTCGTCGAGCATGACGAAAGTGTCATGAGAACAGCTGATTATATTGTTGAAGTGGGACCTGCCGGTGGTAAAAATGGTGGACAAATAGTTTTTAGTGGTGACCAAAAAAGTTTTCAAAAAGCCAATACTTTAACCTCTACTTTTTTGTCAAACAATAACAATATTTTTAATCGTAAAAATAGAAAAATAAATAATTATTTAAAAGTCGTCAACGCCAGTCGCAATAATTTAAAAAATATAGATGTCGACATTCCTCTTAATGTGTTAGTTTCACTCACCGGAGTTTCCGGTTCGGGCAAAAGCTCGCTGGTCGATGAAATTGTTGTCCAACATGGTGATAAAGTATCTTTGGTTGGCCAGGGGAGTATCGGTAACAATCGTCGCGGTTGCATTGCCACTTATGTTGGTATTTTTGATGATATCCGAAGTATTTTTGCTTTGGCCAATCATGTCAATAGCTCTTTGTTTAGTTTCAATAGTAAAACTGGATCGTGTCCCCAGTGTCACGGCATGGGTTATCTCAACATGGACATGAATTTTTTGGGAGATGTCAAAATAAATTGTGATCAGTGTCAGGGCAAAAGGTATCAAGACAAAATATTAAATTATAAATATATGGAAAAAAATATATTTGAAATATTAGATATGACAGCGGTTGAGGCCATTAACTTCTTTGAAGATAAAAATATTAAAAATGGATTGCAAATGCTTTTAGATGTAGGCCTCGATTATATATCCCTGGGTCAAACTCTCGATACACTTTCCGGTGGTGAGGGTCAGCGTTTAAAATTAGCCAGTCGTTTGCAAAACAAGGGAGACATAATAATTTTAGACGAGCCTACTTCCGGTCTTCATTTTGCCGATATTGAGAAACTTTTGGCATTATTAAGCAAATTAGTCGATGCTGGCAACACTGTTATTGTTATCGAACACAATCTTGATGTCATCCGTCAGTCCGATTGGATCATCGACCTCGGTCCCGAAGGGGGCGAGCAAGGCGGACAAATTATCGCTCAAGGTACTGTCGCTGATATCAAATCTCGCCTCAATTCGTGGACAGGAAAATATTTATAAAACTAGTGCGTCATTGCGAGCGAAGCGAAGCAATCCCATCTGTTAAAATACTCTCATGAAATTAGCCATATTATTGCCCGGGTACATCGAGTCACCCGACTACCATCACCTCATCGTCATCGACAAAAAATTGTCAAATTTGGGGTATACCGTTGTTCGCATTGATGCCTGTGGTTTGTGGTCAACTGGTAACACGATCAATTACACCACCACCAATTATATAAATCAGGTCCAAAATATAATTGACTCTTATTTATCCCAAAATCCAACCGAAATTATTTTGGTTGGTCACAGCTTGTGATGTTTAGTTGCCCTATATTTGGGCAAAATATGTCCACAAGTCACCAAAGTAATTTGTATTAGTCCACCTGTACGTCTCGACAAATCCGATCACAAATGGATCGATGGTTTTCGGGTTTCTAAAAAAGATTTACCTGATAATTCTACCAAATTTAGACAATTTTCAGTCCCATTTTCTTTTGTCGACGACCGTCAACAATATTCGATTGTCGACACTTTAAATGGTTTTACCAAACCATTTTTGATAATTATTGGCGAAAATGATTCGTTACTTCCTGAGGTTGAAGATCTGGTGAAAAATCAAAACATCAATAACTTAATAAAAATAAAAAATATGGGTCACGACTTCCGTGATTCCAACGATTTATGCAACCAAGTTGCTGGTGAGATTGAAAAATTTAATATTGAAATATTATAGGATTTAATATATAATAACAATATGCCTAATGAAGACGGTGCATCAGATTGGATAATGGAAACATTCTTTGAAAGAAAATACGATGCCGCAGGTTGTATTGCCCTGAGTAATTATCATAAATTAGTAATACACGGAGAAGAACTCGTAGAAGCAGGTGAAATTAGTGCTGAACCAAAATTTAAAGCATATAGAGATAAACTAGGAGCTGGTATACGTTCAGAATTATTGGCTAAATTTATCAAAATGCATGCAGATTTACCTGCACATCGCTTTTTAGAATCAGAAGAATAAAATTATTTTTCTTCAAACTCATTTTTTAATCTCTCTACTAGTTCACTGTATGATATTTGTGGAAATCTAATTTCTCTCAATTTATCCGTATTCAGCGTACTATTTTCTGGCCAAAATTTTTCTTCACCATCAGGGAAAATTAAATCAATGTTTATATTTAATTTTTTTGCCACATCAACAATAAAATCATAATACGTTGTTACTTTGTCGACTCCCAAATTAAGTATCACTTTTTTGTCAAAATCATTTTCCATGTAGTAATCAAAAACCTCACATATATTATTTAAAAAACATGGTTTAAACAACTTTTTCGAATCCAAATGTACTTCTTGATTGTTCAAGAGCAAATTAATAGTGTCAAGAAATTGTTTAGGTTTATTATAATTTTTGTTAAATCCCACAAACCGATGACATCGAATAATCAAATAATTAAGTCCCGAATTAATAATAATTTTCTCTGATTCAACTTTAGTTTCACCATACACACTCCGAGGTTTATAAACATCACTTTCGACATAGTCACCAGTGGTTTCCTTTCCTCCGTAGACCGATTCAGAGCTAGGGAAAATAATTGGTGTCTGATTAATTTTTGCCAAAGTCACTATATTTTCAGTACTTTTTATATTGGGAACTTTTACTTTTTCTGCATCTTGATCAACGATAGCCGAAGTGTGAATCACAAAATCAGGTTTAAAGTCCAAAAAAGCCGATTTTAATTTTTCAAAATCAAGCAAGTCAATTGGGTTATTTAAGTCATGCTTAGCCGTCCCAAATATTTCATATTTATTACTATACAATTCCACAAATTTCGACCCCAAAAAGCCCGTCGACCCAGTCAAAAATATCTTTTTCACAAATTGATTATATCAACGAACTATATGCCAACTACTTGTCTAAGATTGATTTCGTATATCTTTCAGTCGTCTCATTAAGTATAGAGAAAACTCTATGACCATATTTTTACTAAGCCGAGCATCTTCCGGTCTCGACTTTAGTTTGTGTGCCGCGGAATTAGATAAAAAATGCTGGATAGACGTTAGCAGTTTGGCTTGTCCTTCAGATACTAACTTTGTCTTCATAAAGAATTTAGCAACTTTTTCCGAATCAGTATTATCAAGACTTTGTCCTTCGACAGAATCCAGAGATATTGCGATTGATTGATATAGTCTTTCGGTAAAGTTTCTAATTAAATCCATACACCCTTTATAATCAAATGTATCCGTTGCCGATATCATTTTTTGATCTATTTTGTCTAATGTCTCAGCCAAATCAGTTGGAAAATCATACCTATTTAACTGCTCTACCAATTTCAACTTATCTTCGTTAATTTCAGGATTATATTTTGCATATATCTCGTCAGTAATTCTATTTGTGTTCAGGATATTTAGCTGTATGTACAACTTATCTATTGTTGACTTAACATCTTTGTTCCAGTTATATAAAATTTCTTTCCCAATTTTATTTTCATTGTTGTGTGTAGCATTAACCCATTTAGTTAGTGTCTCAATTTGTTTAGGTTTATAAATATTCCACTCATACTTAATTGTTTGTGAAATCAATGCCAACATACTGTTTAGACACACTTTATTAAAATCACTTAGTACCCACGAATCGACTGTATCCATTATTCGGTCAAATTCACCAATGTGAATAAGTACATTTGACGCTATTGAAATTAGATTGTTGTTGATAATTTTATGTTCAATTTTCGAGGTCAATATGGAAATAAATTCTTTGCGACTATCAACATTTTGTTGAAAATAGTAACTTTTTAAGGCAATTACTTGTTTATTGCTGAAACCAAATTTAGATGGATCACAGATTACACTATTAGTTGTATCAATAGTTTTGTCGGTATAAATATAATTATCTGAGGGTTGTATTCTTGAGTTTTCAAGAATAGTTAAAACATTTTCGCTTAATGTACTGTTCATTCATCGGTATTATACTGCTATTTTTATGGAATTATTCAAATATGGTAGAGTTAATTTAATAATCGATAGATGAGCTTTTCTAGTCAACTGAATCCTTTTATCTCCTCTATCTTCCTCTCCACCACCTTCGCCAGTGTACGTAAATTTTGCTTTTGGTATTTTTAAATGGTTTAAGAGAACAGTTCGCTGGGAAACGCTCCAGGTCCAAATTTTCGTATTTCAATATTTTGAACAGTCTCACTCAAATTTCCTGGATCACATCTTTTAGTAACTCCCAAAATTACGTCATCGTGGCCACTAATTTTATAACCCATTAATTTAAGAGTTATGTTTGCATGAGCTCCATCATTTCCCATTTCTCTAATAGGTTGTTCTCTCATAACAGTTGGACAATTTAAATCAATTCCGAGCGTTGGCAATATTCTCGATGAAGCTAATATTTCTGCCCTTCGTCCCACCCATCGGACACTTTTAGACTCGTTTATCCCAACTACAACACCAAGCAGTTCCTCAATTTTTGCTTTTTGGTCACCAATTCTAAAACCCATTATTTTTCAAAAAACAATTTATAAATATTTTTTGTTTCATCCATTATTTTACCCTAATCCATTTATACCCCTCAAACCACACCAGGCTAATAATTGTCACACTCAAAATCAAACCAAAATCAGAAAAATTAATACTAGACATGTGTAGCAACCCTGACAAAAATGGGTTAAAAATAACCGCTAGTAGGGCAGTAATGGTTCCCAAAAATACAACTAAAAACGTATTATTCACCTGCGAAATTATTTTAAAAATATTTTTTCTCCATGATAAATTAATAGTAATCAGTACCAAATTAGCCATAACCAAACAAGCAAAAGCCATTGACCGAGCCTCCTCTTCACCTCTCCCGTTTTTTATAGCAAAAATATACAATCCAAAATTGGCTACCAAAATTCCGGTCCCTTGTAGTAAATTCAAAATTATAGTTTTGGTATCAAATAAAGGCTCTCGCATTTTCCGTGGTGGCCTGTCCATAATATGTTCATCCTCTTTTACTGATTCAAAAACCGTCGAGCACGCAGGGTCAATAATCAGTTCCAAAAAGGCAATGTGAGCAGGGAAGAGGACGACAGGGTAATCAAAAAACAAGGGAAGCAACGACATCCCCGCGATGGGCACATGAACCGCCAATATATATCCCATGGCTCGTTTTATATTGTCATATATTCGCCGTCCCAGTCGTACAGCAGTTACAATTGATGAAAAATTATCATCTAGTAAAACTAGTGACGAGGCCTCCCGTGCTACATCAGTTCCTCGTTTTCCCATAGCAATTCCAATATGTGCCGATTTTAATGCCGGTGCATCATTAACCCCATCACCCGTCATGGCCACAATTTCACCATTATCCTTCAATGCATTGACGATTAACAATTTTTGTTCTGGTAGTATCCGAGCATAAATATTGACTGTTTTTACTTTTTCCCGAAGTGTACTTTTATCCATTTTTTCAAGATCACTTCCCAATATATATTCATTATTATTTTTAAGATTTATGCTCTTGGCTATATGCATTACCGTCCCCGGATAATCACCTGTAATTACTATCACTCGAATTCCAGCTCTGTACGCTTCTACAATCGAGTTTGGCACCGATTCTCGTATTGGGTCAATAAAACCAAATAGTCCTAAAAATTTATATTTACCGTCAGAACAGGCAATTACTCGATATCCTTTATTCGCCATTTCCATCACTTTTTTCATTATTTTTGCCTTATCATTCTCCGACATCTTACACATTTTAAGTACCGTTTCTGGTGCCCCTTTTGTCGCCATTATTTTTTCTTCTGTTTTTAAATTTTGCCAGGTGTATGTCACCGCCAGTTTTTTTGATGTCAGCGGATCCTCATCTATTATTTTCCAGTTTCCAAAATCAAAATTAATTTTTTCTGCATTTTTTACCAATTCTTTTTCCATTGGATCAAAGGGGTTTTGGGGACAGGCTAGCACTCCATATTTCATCAATTCTTCTTTATCATCACCCCACAATTCTTCTAACTTCATATTGTTTTCCGTCAGTGTCCCAGTTTTATCGGTACACAAAACTGTTGCCGCCCCTAGTGTTTCAATTGCCGACGACTTGCGTGTCAACACATTATTTTTTGCTATTCTCCATGCTCCCAATGTCATAAAAATCAGTAACACAATTGGGAATTCTTCCGGTAAAATAGCCATCCCCAATGTCAATCCTGCCAACATACCTTCAACCACATTTCCCCTAGTTACGGTATAAATTAGCACCATAATGCTACTTAGTGATATTCCAATTATCGCCACCGTTCGTACTATTTTAGTTGTTTGTTTGTGTAATAGTGTTTCTTCTTCTTTAATTGTTTGCAGGCTATTACCAATTTTTCCAATTTCAGTTTTCATCCCTGTTCCCGACACTCTTACCATCGCATGACCCGAGATTACCAAACACCCCGAGTAAACTTTTATTTCTCCTAACTCATCTTTTCTCACCGGTACACTTTCTCCTGTTAACATTGACTCGTCAATTTGCAAATTACTTTGCGAAATTATTGTGGCGTCCGCTGGAACCCTGTCTCCCTCATTTATAATCACCACATCACCCACCACCACTTCTCGCCCCGGTATCCAAATTTGTTCTCCATCTCGCAAAACTTTTGCCATCGGACTTGACATGTTTTTTAGAGCTTCAAGTGTTTTTTCCGTTTTCCTTTCTTGAAAAAAAGTAATCCCAATAACTACAAATACGGCACTAAGCAAAATCATGGCATCTTGCTTTTCCCCCATAAATAGGTATAAAATTCCACATCCGAGCAGTAATAACAACATTGGCTCGGCCAAAATTTTTAGTATCGACCCTATCCATCCTTTTTTATTATGCGAGCTAAGTTCATTAAAACCATTTTGTTCTAATAATCTTTTTGCCTGATCTTTACTTAATCCCTTTTCATTCATGAATACATGATAACAAAACAATCTATTCAAAATCTCTGTCCAGTGGGCAGGAGTTGCCCGGCCATTGCCGGGTTACAGACTGTCGCTAATATGTCCAGCGGGTAGGAGTCGAACCTACTCAAAACAGTTTTACAGACTGTCACCTAACCGTTCGGTCACCGCTGGTTTTACAGATAGGATTATAACAAATTAAGGTACAATATAATATGAAAACTCGTATCATCTCCTGGAACGTGGCGGGTATGCGGGCCTGTATCAAAAAAGGCCTATGGGAATTTATGAAATCCGACAATGCTGATATCTATTGTTTACAGGAATGTAAGGCCAAAATTGACCAAATTCCTCATTCCATCGACGAGCCCCAGGACTATAATTTTTATCTAAATTCAGCAGCAAAAGCTGGTTATTCTGGTGTGGGTACTTATACAAAACAAGAACCCAAAAATATAATTTTAGGCAATCCTGACAATGATTGGGATGATGAAGGGCGGGTCGTCATCACTAAATTTGATGAATTCACTCTTCTTAATGTTTATTTTCCCAACGGCAAACGTGACCTCGGTAGACTTGATTTTAAAATGAAATTTTATGATTATTTTTTGAAATATATTAACAATTTACGAGACTCAGGCGAAAAGGTAATTTTTTGTGGTGATGTCAATACCGCTCATACTGAAATTGATCTTACTCACCCCAAAAATAATCACAAAACTTCTGGCTTTCTCCCCATGGAGCGAGCTTGGATTGATAAATTAATTGATAATAATTGGATTGACACTTTTCGAGAATTCAACAAAGAAGGGGAGCATTACACGTGGTGGGATCAAATTTCTCGTGCCCGCGATCGCAATGTTGGCTGGCGTATCGACTATTTTTTTATCGACAAATCATTACGCAAAAACCTTAGTGACGCTTTTATTTTAAAAGATGTTTATGGTTCTGATCATTGTCCTGTAGGAATTGAATTAAATATTTAATTCTCCCTTTCACTAATTTAAAAAACAGTATAAAATATTTTTTAAGGTGAATATCCGTCAGGCCTTATCGGTTTTAAAGGGTGATAATATTAACAAGAATAATCTATTAACTGGCTTAGGTATTGAACAAGTTGGAAAATTAATTTATTTAATTTTTAAATCACCCACCGACAGTCAAAACAACATCAGATTGGCTCGAAGCCATAACGGTTTTGATTTTACTTTTATAAAAATATTAAAAGATAATTATATTCGAGAAAAAATTAGTCCCAAAATTATAAAATTAATTCAACCTCGAATAGAATATTTTGACAATGGCCCACTTGAAATCGAAGGAATCATAAAAATTAGTCAGGGAAAATTAATCATTTATCACCATTACGAATGGCAAGTAGGTTATCAAGTTGGTACTGCCATTATCAAAAATAACAAAATAATATTTCGTGGAGAAACACCAATTTGGGAGTCATCTAGTACGTGGGCAAATGAAAAAATTAAATTCATTGGATTGGCTTTTATTGATGGGCAAATAATTGGATATTGGGAGGTAAATAACCAAATTCAGGCTGTTATATATCCCAGTTTTAAACTACGAAATCCTCAAACAGCTAGAAATATTAAAATAGGTCTCAAACGATCTATGTACAATCCCATTATTCTTCCCAATCCCGAAAACAACTGGGAATCCGAACAAACATTTAACCCCGGAGTAATATTACTTGATAATAAATTTCATTTTCTTTATCGGGCTATTGGTAAGGATGGGGTTTCTCGACTAGGTTATGCCGTATCTGAAAATGGTTTTTCGATCAAATCGAGGCTTCCCTATCCTGTTTACACCCACGATTCCAACGAAAAAAACAAACGAACTTTTGGAGTATTTCCCTCGGGTGGCAGTTGGTCAGGAGCCGAAGATCCTCGATTGGTTCGAGTTGCTAACGAAAATATTATATATGCCACCTATACTGCTTGTGATCAAGGTTTGCGCATTGGATTGACCTCGATTACTGTTGATGATTTTATGAATGGTCGGTGGAATTGGAATCCACCTATTATTATTTCTCCTCCAGGTCAGATACATAAAAACTGGGTAATTTTCCCCGAAAAAATTCGAGGACATTATGCAATTTTACATGCCGTCACCCCCAATGTTATGGTTGAATATTTTGATGATTTAGGGTTTAAAGGTGAAAAAAATATAACTCAAAGTACAAATCCTCAACTCATCCCTCCACAAAATAGTTCGTGGGATCGTCGAATTCGTGGTGCCGGTGCGCCACCACTTAAAACTGATTATGGTTGGCTTCTTTTTTATCACGCCATGGACTACAAAGTCGGTGTCATGCTTTTGGATCTTGACGATCCAACCAAAATTATTTATCGTTCCAAAGCTCCAGTTTTAGAGTCATCAGAACCATATGAAAACAGCGGTTTTAAACCAGGTATTATTTATGTTTCTGGTGCAGTAATACAAGACGGACGACTATATGTTTATTACGGTAGTTCCGATTCATATGTTTGTGTTGCGTCCGCCAATTTAGACGAGTTCCTACGGCAACTTCGATATGGCGAAAAACCTATTTTTGAACCAGCCAAAATAATCAAAATAAAATAATATGATTAAGGTTGAAAGTTATATTTACAATCCAATAATTTCTCCAAACCCCAAAAATGATTGGGAAAATAAAGCCACTTTTAATGGTAGTGTCACAGAATTTAATCATAAATATGTTATGGCCTATCGGGCTATTGGCCATGATTCGAACATTTCGACGATTGGTGTCGCATCGAGTTCTGACCTTTATGTTTTTTCAAATAGAAAACAAATCATCAAACCAGAATTTTCTTGGGAAAAATTTGGTTGTGAAGATCCTCGAGTCTGTCGTCATGGTGATGATTACTATATTTTTTATACCGCAGTAAGTGAATCTTCTCCGGGTCCAAATTCCATCAAAATAGCCGTTGCTATAACTCGGGACTTCATTACCTTTGAAAAACATTTAGTAACTCCATTTAATGCCAAAGCTATGGCCCTTTTTCCAAAGTTGATAAATGGTAAAATGGCCGCAATCCTCACTGTCAATACTGATTTGCCTCCATCAAAAATAAGTATCGCATATTTTGACCAAGTGTCCGACATGTGGTCCCCAAAATATTGGGAAAAGTGGTACCAAGAAATTGATCTCCATCAACTTTTACTTCGACGAGTTGTTTCAGATCAAATTGAGATAGGTGCCGTTCCTGTCCAAACAGACCAAGGCTGGTTGTTAATTTATTCTCACATTCAAAATTTTTTTAATGGTAGTTATGGTACTTTTGGAATAGAAGCTTCACTTCTTGATTTCAACAATCCTCAACAAATTATTGGTCGGACTATTGAACCCATAATGGTTCCTCAGGAAATTTACGAAATGGAAGGAGTTCTCTATAGCATAGTTTTTCCTTCCGGTGCAATTATTAAAAACGAAAAACTATTGATATATTATGGCGCAGCCGACAATTATTGCGCTTTAGCCTCTTTGTCTTTATCTGATTTATTGGCCAATTTAAAAAATAATGGCAATCCAATTCCTAAATTAAAAAGATATAATGGCAATCCTATAATTGTTCCTCAAGAAAATATTGGTTGGAAATCAAAGGCAACATTTAATCCAGCCGCAATTATGATTGATAACGAAATTCATATTGTATATCGAGCCATGTCAAACCAAAATACTTCTGTTTTTGGTTACGCCAAAACAACAGACGGTTATCATATTGCTTATGACAATCCAAACCCAATTTATATTCCAACCCAGTCTTTTGAAATTAATATCATCCCAAATGGTTTTGGTGGTTGTGAGATCCTCGCTTAACTCAAATTGGAGACATTATTTATTTGTGTTATACCGCGTATGATGGGCAAAATCCTCCCAAAATTGCTCTTACCTCAATTTCTGTTTCTGATTTTGTCCACCAAATATGGGATTTCAAAAAACCAGTTGTAATTTCTGACCCGACGCTTGATAATAAAGATGGTTGTTTGTTTCCCGAACTGATCGATGGCAAATATGTTTTTCTTCATCGTGAAGGGGGAAAAGGAATAATGATTGATTACGTCGATAATTTAGAGTTTGCAAATAATACCCATTTAGAAAGAGATGCCTTTTTTTACTTGGTCAAAATGTATGGGAGCACGAAAAAACTGGAATCTCTGCCCCTCCTATCAAAACCGAAAAAGGTTGGTTGCTTTTGTATCATGGTGTCAGTCAACAAAATCAAATTTATAGTGTTGGTGCTATGTTGTTAAAATTAAGCGACCCCAAAATAGTCATCGGCACTACCACCTATCCTATTCTTGAGCCAGAGATGAACTATGAAAAAATTGGTCAAGTTGCCAATGTTGTTTTTCCATGTGGAGCAATTATCAAAGATGATGATATTTATGTCTATTATGGTGCCGCCGACACAGTCATTGGTGTTGCCACTGGAAGTATCAGTCAAATTATCGAATCATTAATCAAAAAATAAAAACTTTTATATCTACTTATTTTTAGCTCTATATTTCAAATACAAAATACTAGCACTTCCTATAATTATTGATCCAGAAAATGGGAAGCTAATAAATGGATATTCAAAATAACCCATAGCTGAGTTTATTATCCCCAATATTGATCCAAATAATAGTACAATCCAATACCGATTGCTAATTTCAGGATTCGAAGTTAATTTAAATAATTTTGCAAAATAATAAACAACCAATGAATACCAAAAGTTTGCCAACAATATCCAAGGCAATGCAAACAAGGCCAATATCATTGGCAAGGATTTGTATAGTTTGTTTCCTTGTTTTTCTACTATAGGTAAATACTTATCCTTATTTTTAATCAGCATTTTTTGGTCTATTTCTAATGTAGCTTCTGTCGGTATTTGATAAATTCTTGTCTCCGATTCCTTTTGCTTGACGACAACATAATCTTTGCCTACTATGGCATAAGGTTTGCACCCAAAATTTAATGGTTGAGTCTCAAAACTTTTTATATTTGGATTTTCAGCATTGTCAAAAATAATACCTTTGTTGTTTTCTTTATCCATCAACAGACAGTAGGGTAATTTTTGGTTAACTAAAACTTTGCCTTTATTGATACTAATCTTTAAGTCTTTTGGAAAATTAATTTCTACAAATTCTTTTGATTTGTTTGACAAATCAGCAAAAAATTTATCAACATCGTTTTTATTGCCGATTTTATTTTGGGCATACATTCCCATCAACAGGGTTGACAAAACCAACACCCCAAAGCTCATCATTTTTGTTATTTTCATAATTATATTATAAAGTATTTTAGAGCAGACGTCTTTAGCCACTGATTATTTTGATAACAATTATTGTCCATTTCTTGTAGTTTTCCCCAAAACCTATGCGAATGATTATGTTCCAAAATATGGGTTAGCTCATGTAAAATGACGTGTTCAAATTTATCAACAGGAAATAATATTATTTGCCAATTAAAATTTAAATTACCATTTCCAGCACACGATCCAAATCGAGTTTTTTGATTTTTTATTTTTATATCGCCAATAGTTATATCAAATTTTTTTGCCAACTCTTTTGTTTTATCTCTAATAATCTTCAATGCCTTAGTCCTTATTTTTTTATCTATCATTTTTTTGATATAGTTATCCGTTACTGTTTTAACCCTGACATGAACTTCTTTTTGTTCATCAAAAAATATTAATGAGTCAGATTTTCCTAAAGATATATTTAACGAATATTCTTCCCCTAAAAAATTAATTACCTTTTGACTTAGCAAACTTTTTTTGACTGGCATTTTTGTTAGCTGATGTAATATCCATTCTTTTTTTTGTTCAATAATCTTTTCCCAATTTTCAAAACGTCCCACAGTTATTTGCACATTATCACTGTCAACAATTTTTAATCGCCAACCCAATAAATTTTTACCTTTCAAAACTTTAACTTTAAAATTTTCCATAGTGAAGTATAATGATTATAGATGATATATCTAGGCGCCGATCACCGCGGGTTTTTGCAAAAAGAAAAAATCAAAGAATTACTTTTGTCTCAAAATATAAACGTTACTGATTTGGGTCCAACTCAAGTTGTACCAGACGATGATTATCCCTTAATTTCAATAAAAGTTGCAGAAACTGTCGTTTTAAAGAACGGCGATTTAGGAATATTAATTTGTGGCTCTGGGGCTGGGGCTTGTCTTTCTGCCAACAAAGTCAAAGGTGCCCGAGCTTCACTTGGTTTCTCTGTTAAACAAATTACAGCAGCAAGGGAAGAAGATAATATTAATATTTTGTGTCTTTCTGGTGATCATCTCGATGCCGAAACAAATCAAGAAATTGTCACCAGTTTTTTAAACTCACTTTATATCGCCGAAGAAAGGCGAGTAAGAAGGTTACAACAAATTTCACAATATGAATCTAAAAACAGTTGATTTAGTCCCTGAAAATTCCACCGTAATTATTCGGCTAGATTTAGATCTACCTGTAATTGATGGAAATATTGTTGATAATCATCGATTGTTAAAGTCACTATCAACTATCAATAAACTTCTCACTCATAATTGTCAGCTGATAATTATCGGTCACATGGGTCGCCCGACAACAGCTGGCGATGAAAAGTATTCTCTTCGCGGTGTCTATTTAGAGCTAATGAGTCTACTTAGTAACAATTATCAATCGTTATTTTTAGAAAACCTTGATGATATTTCTGTTATTGATTTGGCTCTTTCACAAAATCAAATTGTATTTGTTGAAAATTTACGTTTTTGGCCCTCAGAATCAGAGGGTGACATGTCTTTCTTACAACCTCTTATTGATCAATCACAGGCCTTTGTAAATGACGCCATCGCCGTTGCTCATCGACCATCCGCTTCTGTATTACTTCATCAATACCTACCCGCTTTTTATGGTGATAACTTCATCGAGGAGATAAATAATTTACAAAAAATATTGACTTCTCACCATCCCAAAACCTTAATAATCGGTGGTGCCAAAGCTGATAAAATTGATTATTTATCTGAACTAGCCAATATTTTTGACAATATATGCATTGGCGGCAAATTACCTCAATTTCCTGAGAAATTAGTTTATGCTCCAAACGTATTTGTTTCAACTTTGACTCCTGACACTTTTGATATTGATCAAAACTCTATTGATCATATAAAAAATATTATAAATAATTCTCAAACAATCGTTTGGTCTGGTGCTATGGGATTTTTTGAGAATCCATCTTCAAAACAGGGGACTATAGAAATTGCCAATAGTTTGGCACAATCGATGGCCTCCTACAAAGTCATTGCTGGCGGTGACACTCTTTCTTCAATCAAAGAATTAAATTTATTAGACAAAATTGATTTTGTTTCCTCAGGCGGCGGCGTTCTCCTTGAATTTCTCGCCAAAGGCAAACTCCCCGCATGGTAGTGATAAATTTGAAGTATCTAAAATATTTGATATAATATAGGATATGGCAACTTATTTTTTGAGAAAAAATGAAACATATTTTTCTCTAGAAACTTGGTGGGGATTTGCACCCAAGATCAAAAATCATGAAGAGGGTTTATATCTAGCCCAACAACTTATACCAAGATGTAAAGGATGTCAGTTGTGTTCAAAACCGGTATTATTCAATGGAGAGTCATTTAATATACTTCTTACTCATGATGGTTTCCCCGTACCTGCAAAGATTTGTCCCCGTCTTAATACTGGCATTTCTGTTGAAACTCTATAAATTAATTGCAATCTAGTCTACAATTAGATATGCAAAATAAAAAAATTAAAATTGGTATTAATGGTTTTGGTCGTATTGGTTCTGTTGTTCTTCGTGCGATTTTAAAAGAAAAATACGATGTTGACGTTGTTGCTATCAACACTCGAGGAGATTTGGATATGCAAGCTTATTTACAGCAATTCAAATACGACTCTGTTTACGGACGTGTTTCTGCTATGGTCTCAACTGGTGATCCTCAAAAGGCTGGTGAAATTGGTCGGTTAAATATTGGTGAGGATATTTCTATTCCCTTTTTAGGTCAAGCTGATCCTAGTAAAATCCGTTGGAGTGATTATGGGGCAGAAGTTGTTTTAGAATGTACCGGTGCCTTTACCGGCCAAAATGCGGCACTGCATACCAAGGGAGGAGCCAAAAAAGTTGTAATCTCCGCTCCTGCCAAAGACAAAAAAATCCCCACCTTAATCTTAGGTGTCAACGAAGATACTTACAAAAAAGAAACACTTGTTTCCAACGGATCGTGTACTACTAACTGTGTCGCTCCAATAGTCAAGTTAATTGACGAAAAAATTGGTTTTCAAGAAGGTGTTTTGACCACTATCCATGCCTATACAACTAATCAAAATATAGTCGATGGTAGTAGTAAAGACCCTCGTCGAGCCCGAGCCGCTGCCATCAATATTGTCCCAACTTCTACTGGAGCAGCCGAAGCCGTCATTGCTGCATATCCGGCAGCAGCCGGAAGATTTGCAGGTACCGCTATTCGTGTTCCCGTTATTTGTGGTTCATACTCAGATTTGACTTTTAAATTAGTTCGCAAAACTACAGTAGAGGAAATAAATTCAATTTTTGAGGAGGCTGCAACCGCCCCTGAATTGGTAGGTAAATTAAAAGTAAGTTACGAACCATTGGTAAGTTCTGATATTGTTGGTAACAATGCTAGTTGTATTATTGACACTCTAATGACCAAAGTCGTTTCTGAAGATATGGTTTCAATCGGTGCCTGGTATGATAATGAATACGGATATTCCTGCCGTCTTATCGAAATGGCTCTTCATATATGCAAATAATTCCAACTACCAACCCTCAAACCAATTATCTGGAAGTTGAAAAACGCCTCGAAAAAATCAAAGATTTGTCCGCTTGGATTCAAATCGATGTTACCGACGGCATTCTTGTCAAACCACCTACTTTTCCCCTAGAGCTTCTCAGAAAACCGTCAGTCAATCTTGACAAAAATATTTTTGATGTTCACCTAATGGTCAAAAATCCCATAAATTGGATCAACAAATGTCTTTTTATCGAAGCAACTCGTATCACCGCCCAAGTAGAAATGATGGAAGATAGGGAAAAATTTGTAACAGCAGTCAAGGATAGTGGCTGTGAGGCCGGACTTTCTTTTGACATCAATACTCTTATTGATAATATTCCAGCTGAAACTGACTTAATTTTAATTATGGGTCGAAAAATGGGGTTCTCCCCAGCTCCGTTAGATCAAAAAATTTATGACAAAATAAAACAAGCCAAATCTTTTGGCAAATTAGTCGCCCTCGACGGTGGTGCTAGTTTAGAAAATCTTGACAAATTACAGGCAGCCGGGTTAGATATACTATATAGTTATCACAATTATTTTGATTTAATCAATTATGGACAAGACGACTAAAAAATTTAAACGCATAGCTTTTTTTGGTGATGCCGACTTAAAACCAAATTCAGATACATATAAATCTGCCTATGATACCGCCAAATTATTGGCAAAAGCAGGTTACATTATAGTCAATGGTGGTGGCCCAGGGATTATGGGTGCAGCCACAAATGGTGCCAAGGATGGTGGGGGAACGGTCGAATTAGTTGTTATGGATCCAAAATTTATCCCCAATAATTACGAGGGTATAGATGATGAAAATTTAAAATTTTCCTCCAAAACTTATTACGAAAAAACTTATCCCGATCGACTAAATAAATTAGTTGAAATTGCCGATGCTTTTGTTGTGTTTAAAGGAGGAACAGGTACTCTTTCCGAGGTCGGTTTGGTATGGGAGAATGCCAAGTTTGAATATGGTCATCATGAACCTGTAATCTTTTTTGGCAAAGAATGGCGCGAAATTATAGCTTTAATAGAAAAGGATATGAATTATCAAAATATCGAAAAACGCGTCGTCACTGTGGTTGATACACCGGAGGAAGTTTTAGAAATATTAAAGAAAATATAGTCAATGAACAATAGATTTCTAGGGATAATAAGTCTATTATCAATCGGAATTTTATTTGGATTATCAGGGGTAATTGCCAAGTATTTATCGACATGGTTAAATCCATATCAGGTGGTTGAATACCGATTTTTATCTGCTTTTGTTGTTGCCCTGATTATATTATTTGCAACTAAACAAAAAATACATTTTGACAAAATCAATTATAAGGTTTTACTTGCATTTGCTCTCACATTTCCCATCTCTGTTATTTTTTTTACACTAGCAATTTTTAACACATCAGTATCATTGGCAGTTTTTTCTTTTTACATCTCAACACTAGTAACATCATTTATAATTGGCAAAATTTATTTCAAGGAAAAGATAGATAAAAATAAACAAATTGCCTTGTTGTTTATATTGTTGTCGATTGTATGTTTTACTAATCCATTTTACAATTTTAATATTCAGATTGGATTCATTTTTGGAATTATTTCTGGTATTTTTCAGACAATTGCATCTTCATTTCAAAAAATAGTTGGCAAGTCCAGTAACAGAATTAGCTTACTAATTCTTCAAACACTTACCGGAGTTATTGTTTCCGTAGTATCACTCTTATTTTTTCAAAGTTCCTTAGCACCATCATTACCAACCTTACCTTTAGTCATAACTATATTTTTTGGTGCAATTTTCCTTTTAATTTCTTATCTGTTTTTAGTTGGGTTTAAGTATGTAGATCTCAATGTTGGTAGTATTCTTGTATCATCAGAATTATTTTTTGGGCCATTTTTTGCATACCTTATTTTGTCCCAAAGATTAAGCACAAATGAAATAATTGGAGGGCTGCTAATTTTAGCGGCAGTTATCTTTGCCAATAGACAAGACAAAAGAAATTAACAGATAAACCATCATTTAGAAAAAGATATGACATATCAAAGTATCGAAAAACACGTCGTCACCGTGGTTGATACACCTCAAGAGGTGTTGGACATTTTAAAAAAGATTTAGTTGTCAAAAACACCACCACAAGATACAAGTTTTTTTGATTGGTTTCTCGATCAAAGAAGGTAAGCTTTGTTTTGGCTTTGTAGGTACAAACTGAACCGTAGTCGGCAAAACCTGGGCTATAGTTGGATATACCAGTGTTTCTGTTTTAACCTTTTTTACGATAGGAATTGTTTTTGGTACATATACATTACGAATTGTTGCCGATATTACCGCCAAAATATTTTTGTAATAGCTTTTAATTTGCTTTTCACTAGCAGATGTTTTTACTGTCATTACATTACTCCAATTGCCCGTAGCACATCCTGACCCAAATCGTACTTTAAAATAGTATTTTGTGTTCGGCTTTAAATGGTTGATGGTAAAGTTGGTCACAGCATGAGAATTGTTTTGACTTTGCTCTACCCCATATTCCCATATATTCGGCTTACTTGAATATGCAATATAGACCGAAGAATAGGATCCTTGTGATGGTGCATAATACAACGTTGCCTTACTTTTTGATGTTCTTATCTCAAACAAATCTGGTACACTATCTGGTTTTTGATTGTTACACCCCGTTGCTGCAGGTGTGGATGGGACATTGTTTGATCCACTATTATTATTTTGTGGCACAGTGGTTGGTGTCGGAGTTGTTGCTGACGTACCAAATAGACCAAATACCGAAAAGTTGTTAGTTTGACAGATGATCGTATCATCAACAGAATTCACCACACATCCGGAAAGTAGGTTCCATTGAGACCCATCCCATCGATGAATTTTTAGTCCTTCTTCAGAAACACCTGTCAATTCATTCATCTGATAATGAATTTTAACTGTCAGGGGGGCATTAAAACTGACTATTGAGGTCGAAATATCACTTAAAGCTTTCATATCATAAATATAATTTCCCACCAAGCCATAACCAACTGGAGTCGAAATTGAGCTAATCACAGTCCTCTTGTCCAATTTTTTAATTTGAAAATTGGCATCATTACCGGCATAAGCAACTGGAACACTAATTCCAATTCCATACAAATTTTCATGCAGTTCCAATACACCACCCTCAGACACTGTTATTGGTGTATTAGTTTGACTCATCATCATCGCCCCTCCAGTACAGCCCGCTGTGTTTAATGTATATTGTCCCGAAACAACTTCATTACCAGTAACATCTCTAGATATCACTCGATAATGGTATGTCGAACATGAATACAAGTTTGTAACTGTAACCGAATGGTCCAAAATTCGTGATGTAGTATCCGATTCAGTTGTTGAGTATGGATAACTTTCACCTAGGCCATATTCAACCCTGGACGATGAATTTCTGTCTGTTACCCAGGTTATATACGCTCCATTTTCAGTTGGGGTTGAAGTGATTTCTGTCAATCCAAAAGTCGATAAGTCAATCACTACTTGGCCATTATTCGAAAACGAACTATCCATAGTGGCCAAATTTGTTGATTTTACTCTAAAATACCAAGTTCCATTTGCCAAATTAGAATTATGGGTATATGAATTTGTGTTTGTCATTGTTGTACTTACTCCCGATATAAAAGTATTATCTTGAGACCATTCAATGGTGTAAGCTGGGCTAATGAGATCGGACTCATTGTCGTTCGAAGCCGTCCATGTCCATGTCGGTCTTGTATTATTGGTTGGTGAAGTTGTTCCCGGAGTTCCTGGGACTGAAGGGCCTGAAGTATCAACCTTAATCACATTTGTTGACGTATAAATAGTCTGACTTCCTGCATTATTTGTCACAACATACCGATATTTATAGCATTTACCTGACAAAATTGTAGTATCGTTAAAGTTTGGGTAAGTCCCCGATAATGTTGCTGTATTAAAACTGCCAAAAGTACCACATTCCCCTGCCAAATAATTAGCCTCAGATCGTTGCACTAGTCGGCTCGAATTATTAATTCCCGAATATGAGATCCCATCATCCACAGTCAATCCCACTGATAATACTGCCAAATTTCCCTGAGGATAACTAATTAATCCACTAACAGGTACTCCAGTATCAACTCCAAAATCTATCGTCCCTGCCATTTCCAACCATGGTCCAAAACCGGTGTTATTACTAGCGCTTGCCTGCCAATGATAGTTTGTGCCCGATGATAATCCTGAGACTGTAACTTCACCCCTAACCGGTGTTCCCGAGTAAATCAATTCAGTTCCACTGTTAGTTGTTGTATTTGAAAATGAAATCCCTATTTCTCGTATTTCTATCTGAGGTGTCAAAGCATCTGAAGCATTATTCGATGATAAATTAAATTTAAAAACTACTTGATTTTCATTAGTAAAGCCCTCCTGTTCGATTGGTGATACTCCATCATTTTTATATTGTGCCAATGAAGCCGGTACATTTGGAATAACCATCGGCATCGAAGTATCCAACACAAAACTACCCGTATCATAGGAAGAACTGGAGTTTTGCAATAAATCACGATATTGGACATAAACAGTTCTTGACCCGTCGCTAGTATCACAGCCATAAGTCACCACTACAGGTTTGATATTAAAATTTGTTTTTACGCTTTGATAAGTTTCCCAATTTGACCAATTAGTATTGTCACAACTAAATCTCATTTGTGCTCCCGTTGTCCCAACACCCACGTCAGAAATATTAAGGTTTAGTGTCGGTGTTGCATTGTTTGTTGGATTACCAGAAGTGTTGACAATCGACCCAGTCGGTCCAGTATTATCAAAGTATGTTGAATCACTTACATTTTCCGATTCCAAATCATAAACATTCTTAACTTTAGCCATAATAGTTTTACTGCCATTAGTGCTGTTACATCCAGTTGCTCCTGATGTTATATTAAAAGTTGAAATTGTGGTTGCATATGTAATCCATGCCGACCAGCTACTCCCACTATCACACGAAAAAGCAATATTCGTCGGCGATCCACTTGTCACCAACGTTATTGTCGGCGTTGTGTCGTTGGTAAAACCGTTGCTATCACCAATACTAATCGAATTTAGTGTGGGTGCTGATGGGGGAATAGTTGTTCCACTACTATATTCAAATGCACCCATATCAGGGGCAACACCTGAATATGCATAACTTACACCATCACCATTACTCCAGCTAATTGAGGGACTAACCGTTATTATATTTTCTACATAGTCAACCTCAGTTACTACTGTGGTTGTACTTCCTACCTGAATAATATCACCCGTCATCAATCCGTAGCCATTAAAAAAATATCTTGCATCTGTCACTGGTATTGAAGTTCCATTTCCAGCAGAAACTGTTGTTGTCAATACACTTCCAGCATCAATATTAGGACTTGACGATCCTAATGAAAAATTCGTACTACCTACATCAAAAAATAGAGGGTTACTTGTTATCGAATTGGAATCTTGCCCACTGGATGATTTATATGTTGTCCATGTTTTACTGCTGCCACCGTAAGTAAATGCTAGGGTTCGTGTATTATAAAAATTATTATAATTAGAGCTTATGCCACAGTCAAACCAACCATCCTGTGTTCCTTTTGATTCTGAAAAAACGTTATTTACTATTTTAATATTTGAAGCCGAATCTTTACATCCTACCAAATTTCCTCGACTTCCCGATACTCCGTTTTGATAAGCAGTGTTGTGTACCAATGTAATTGTCGAAGCACTGGTGTCAACCAATAAACCCATCACATTTGATCCAGACGGTGCTCTGTTGTTATTGAAAATTACATTTTTTCTTGCCAATACATTTGACGAACTACCGATATGAAACCCAATTTGATTACCTTTAATATAGTTATTTTGGATTACTGCATTACTACTTCCATCAACCCAAATTCCCGTTTCATATTCCATTGTTTGGGCATTATCTTCTGTTCTGTTTCCATCCAAAATAACATAATCACTATTGTCTTCTATCTGAATAGCTGTAGCACCATTTGTATGAACATAGTTATTTTTTATCAATATATACTCTGAATTCCACGGTCTAATTCCTTGTACTGCGTGTCCATATATCTCGTTTCCAATAATAGTAATTCTTTTTGCCCCCACATGAGTAGTGTTTGTATAATCATCATCCAAATTAATTCCGTATTGGTTTTCGTCATAAGGAATACCTGTTAGGGCATTATCATTATAAATAATATTGTTTGGACCAATTGTAGTATCAATAACCTTAAAATGCATATAAACACCATATGCCTTGGTGTATCTGATGGTCGAATTCTGCAAAGTAACAAAACTAACGGCCACCGATGGTGTGTCACTAGTGGTCTCGTTGCCTGTCAGATTTAATCCATAATAAGCATTTTCCATCAGTAACCCATCAAAAATTATGTGATTACCACCAGTACTTACGTTTATTAGTGCATTGTGGCTGGTCCAGCCTACGTTCTGTAGGTGCAATCCGATAAATTTTAAATACCCTTTGTTGCCCACCGATATGCAGCTGGTTCGGGCACCTCCTCCACCATCAATAATTACATCGCCATCACCGAAGGCATTATAAGTAATATAGTTTGACGAATTTCCCGAATTTGCTGGAGTCACTTTTTCGTTGTATGTTCCAGCATGAATCAGAACAGTATCACCGGCTATCATCGACGTTGCCGCTTTTTGTATTGTTAACCACGGTTGATCAATGGCCCCAGTATTTGTGTTACTTCCGGTAGTGGCCACATAATAAGTTGTTGCCAAAATGTCAGTTGAAAAACAAAAGAGAAAAAACGCTAAACACAAAATCCTTTGCCAGTTATTGGAGACAAGTTTAGTAATATAATACACATCAAATTATGACGCAGCTATATTATTTGTCAAGTAACAATACACACACAATACATTCAAAATTTACCTACATCACTCGAAAAAAACAAGTAAAAACTATTCCAAATAATCCATCAGTTTCTTTCTTCGTGATGGGTGGCGGAGTTTGCGTAGTGCTTTTGCCTCGATTTGGCGAATACGCTCACGAGTTACATTAAAAATCTTTCCCACTTCTTCCAATGTTTTTGGTGTTTCACCTACTAATCCAAATCTTAGTGACAACACTTTTGATTCGCGTTCATCCAACGATCCCAACACTTCTTCAATCGATTCTCTCAATAATTCCTTTGCTGTTTCATCATAAGGACTTGGTTGAGTTGTGTCTTCAATAAAATCTCCCAAAAATGAATCTTCATCATCACCAACAGGGGTGGCAAGTGAAGTTGTGTCTTGTGAAATTCTATAAATTTCTTCAACTTTTTCCACTGTTATGCCTACTTCATCGGCAATTTCTTCAATTAAAGGTTCACGTCCCAAACGCTGAGTCAAGGCTCTAGTTGCTTTGTAAACTTTATTTATAGTTTCCACCATGTGTACTGGAATGCGAATTGTTTTGGCTTGATCTGCAATTGCTCGAGTTATAGCCTGTCTAATCCACCAAGTTGCATATGTCGAAAATTTAAAACCTCGCTTCCAATCAAATTTTTCAACGGCCCTCATTAATCCTTGATTTCCCTCTTGCACCAAATCTAAAAATGTCAAACCTCGTCCAATATATTTTTTGGCTATCGAAACCACCAAACGTAAGTTGGCGTTAATCAAATCAGCTCTAGCTTCGCCTGACCCACCTTCAATCGATTTGGCAAGTTCAACCTCTTTGTCAAAATTAATTAAATCAACTTTTCCAATTTCTTTTAAATACATGCGGACCGAGTCCACACTATTTTTCTGTGACAATAATGCCATAAGATCGGCATTAGTTACTTTATCTTTTTCAATTTCGAGAGCTTCTTTTGATTCAACTTTGTCAAAAACGTCAACCTCCTTTTCAAATAGATAGTCAAACAAATTATCCAGCTGTTCTATATATTTTTCTGGTTCGGGAACTAGCGCCAAAATTTCCTCATTTGTCAAATAACGTAGCTTTTTTGCTTGAGCCACTAATTTTGTTTTGATAGATGAAAAATCTAGTGATGCTGCCATAGCGTATATTCTATCATTTTTGAAGCTTTTGCCACTTGGATAATTTAAAAAGTGCGGCAATGTTCTCCTTTTCTGCTTTTTGCAGTTCTTCAATATTACCTTCCCGTTCAAATTTAGCCACTCTTTGGGCACTTTCAGTTATTTGCTTTTTCAAATCAATCGAAATTATTTTTGCCATCATTTTGTCTATTTCCAACTTTCGATGGATACTCTCCATATCCTTACCTTCAGCTGTCAAAAACGTTCCCCCAAAAATATCTTTTAGTTCTTCAGGGACATTGTCCAGTGGTTTTTCCCAGTCAATATTGCCATTTATTATCAAGTCCATAATTTTTTTCCATTTTATTGTTACAAAATCCAAATTTTCCAACACTCTTTTGGCTACTTTTACTTTATTTTTTGCACCCATAACCAAAATTACCAACACCTCCTCCATTTCTTCTCTCTTATCTGTTTTTACCTCTTTTTCTACTAACACTGTTTTAATCAATTCTTTGTACGTATTCATATTTTTATTATTCATTTCTTTTTTTACCGATTCCATATCAGACCCTATTGTAGTCGCCAATTTATGTAAATAATCGGATCTAATTACCTCACTTTTAATCCGTGAAATAAAAGGCAATACCATTTCCAAAACTTGTTTTTTGCCCTTATTTGTTTCCACTCCAAAAGTTGTTGTTGCACTATTTATTATAAAATCCCAAATCGACATTGCCTCATCAATTCGTGTTTTGAACCACAAAGGATTGTCACGAACTGCCTCATCAGGGTCTTTAAATTTACCCAAAAGATCTACAACCTTTATATCAAAATCAAGTTTTTCAGCCAATTCAATACTTCGTATGGCTGCATGATTACCTGCAAAATCAGCATCAAGTGCCAACACCAAAGTCTCGGCATAACGACGTAAAAGTTGCAATTGTTCTTCAGTAAAAGCAGTCCCTTTGACCGCTACAATATTTTTTATTCCACTCTGATAAGGAGAAATCATATCAAATTCTCCCTCAGTCACAATGACAGCATTCTCCTGTCTTATGGCCTCTTTTGCCATATTAAGTCCAAAAACCATTTGGCTTTTATGATATATTTCTGTTTCTGGAGAGTTGATATATTTTGCCTGTTCTTTTTTTGCCCCTGGCAGTACGCGTCCCGAAAATCCCAATATTTGTCCCCTAAAATCAATTAAGGGAAAAACCAGTCGTCCCATAAATCGATCATATATTTTATTGCCATAATTACTTTTTCCAAAAGTGCCAGACATTATCATTTCCTCTTCCGTAAAATTTTTCTTTTTCAAATAATTTACAATTAAATTAGTCTGCTCAGGGCAAAAACCTATTCCAAATTGTTTTATAGTTGTTTCCGTAATCCCTCGATCGACCACATATTTTTTGGCTACAGTTCCCAGCGGATGAGTCATCAACATATAGTGATAAAATTTAGCCACTTCACTATTAATTTCCAATATTTTTTTCTTGTTTTTATTTTGGCCATCATCAAAATTATTTTTAAGCTTAACGCCTGCAATTTTAGCCAGTTCTTCCAATGATTCACGAAAATCAGTATGGTTAAATTCTTGATAAAAGGTGTATACATCACCTGATTTTCCACAACCAAAACACTTAAAAATTTGCATTTCCGGGGATACTGTAAAAGAAGGCGATTTTTCCTGATGAAAGGGACAATTGGCCACATAATGACGTCCTCGTTTTTTTAGTGGCAACATTCGATTGATTACTTCGACAATATCCAGCTTTTTTTTAATTTCTTCCACCTGCGATTCCATAGCCTATTTTAGCATTGATTATAGTGTAATATTATTTTATGCAACTACCAAAATTTTTCACTACGGTTACCCCTTTTTCAAAAGGTCTAGCCATATTATTATTAGTCTCTTTGCCATTTTTGGGTTTTTATTATGGAAACAAATATAATTCCAGTAAATATGTTATTGAGACAAATAAACAATCAATAGAAAAAGCATCCGAGTCTTGGGTCAAACCGATATCTACTGATATTGCTATCCCCATCATAAAAGATAATCTTTTGTTTACTTATTCACTAAGTACAAAAAAATTAGAACCCACTATTTATTCATCCAGCTGGGGGAGTGGTGCCGCCGGTTATGGTGGCGACGATCCAGTTCTTTCACCTGACGGCAAATATATTGCCTTTATAAATCGTCAAGACGGTTCCAAATTATACCTTCTTCCATCTGGTAGCAAAAAAGCGATTAGTCTAACCAATTATCCAGTCCAATATATAAACAGTTGGTCTGCTGACAGTTCAAAAATACTTTATAATTCCGGAGAAGACAATTTAGGACAAAGAAAAATGTCCGAAGGTATGGGGGACGCACCCGTTTGGGAAACATTCGAAAAATTTAATGTATCTGCATCACCAGGATTTCATTCATTTAATATCAATAGCGGTCAAGATACTTTTTTGTATCCAATTTCCACCGCAGGAAAATTTATCGATAATAATCGAGTGATTGTTGAACTAAAACAAAATACCAATTCCAACGACGTTAGATTTGTACTTTTTAGCGTTGATACTTTTGAAGCCGATTATTCTACTGTAAATTATCCAATAAAATCATTTGGTCGACAAATGAGTTTTTCTGCCGATGGTAAATTGTGGGCCAGAACTGAAGATGATGGGTTGACTGAGGTTGTCAAAATTACCTTATCACAATTTCCCCAAGTGTCTGGTGATATTGTTCAAACATCACGATGGGGATTTATTCAAAAACCACTACTTAATCCAACTGGCAAATTTTTAGCCTACACCAAAAAAGGTGAGCAACTTACTTCCGGACAATATTCTGGACAATATCCTGATACCACCGTAGTATGGGATTCAACATCAAAAAAAGTAATTAAGGAGTTGTCTGGCTTTCCTGAATATTGGGTCGGTGAAAATCAAATATTAATTGGTCGTGTTGAATATGGATCTAATTTATCTAATTTCAACTCTTTTGATTTGTATAACGTTGTTACAGGCCAAACCGAATCAATTCAAATTAAGTAGCGTATACTTACTTTGTTACGAGTTTAACAATCGGTATGATAATTTTAATCTTGATTTTGGTCATTGGTTCGGGTTTGGTATTTATTTCAAAATACAATTTCACTCCAGTTACGGTAAATTTTGGCACTTTTGCCCTGACAAATATTCCTCTGTTTTATGTTATTATCGGGTCAGTTGTTTTTGGCTTATTAGTTTCCTATTTAGTGCATCTAACCACTTCAATTTCTACATTTTTCGCCATGCGGGGCAAAAATAGTCAATTAAAAAAAGAAAAAGAAGACGTTTTAGAACTAACCAAACGTGTCCATCAATTAGAATTAGAAAACGAAAAAATAAAACACGAACCAATAGTTGAAAATGACGATCCTTTATCTCTATGAAAATTATTCTAGCCAAAATTTTTCATGCTCTAAATTTGTCAAAAAAGTTTCAACTTTTTTTAATGCGCTTTTCTCAAGATGTGTTTTTAGTTGGCGTTACCGGAATTATTTTAAACGAAAATAAAGAAATTCTTTTATTTAAGCATGTTTATCGTTCTCATTCTTGGAGTTTACCTGGAGGATACTTAAAAGCCGGTGAACACCCTCGCGAAGGTCTCGAGCGCGAGATAAAAGAGGAGTCTGGTTTGGTGGTTTCTGTTGATGAAAATCTCAAAACTCGCACCGATCGCGACTCCGCAAGACTTGATTTGTGTTATACCGGGGTCTTAATTGGCGGTGATTTTGTACCTACACATGAGGTCTCTGAATATGGTTTCTTTGCTATGGATAAACTACCACTCTTACGGCAAAATCAAGTTTTTTTAATCAATGAAGTACTGCTACAACATTGACAACCACTTCAACTAGTTGTAATATGTGTATATGCCTAATACTGGAAAACAACGAGTTACCTTATTCATAAATCCAAAACTATTGATTCATGCCAAGGCTCAAGCCGTAATCGAAGATATAACATTAACTAGTCTAGTTGAAAAAGCTCTAATTGACTATTTGCCAGCCGAGATAGTCATCAAGAAACCAAGCCTCTAATTTGTTTCAGTTTATTTGTTTAAGTGTATTTAGCCTATGACTACTGTAGTAAATAGTCCTGTTCCGTCACAAGACACTGGGTACGGTTTTTTAATCGGGATTTTGGTATTAGGGGCGTTTGGCCTATTATTTTTTTATTATGGTCTTCCCGCTTTGCGCAATATGGGACCAGTAAAAGTAGAGGTCGGCACCCCAGAAATTGTCGTCCCTAATTCGATTGACGTCAATGTCAAGCCTGCTCAATAATTTTTAAAAATTTAATCATTTAAAAATTGATTAAAAATTAAAAATTTTAAATTAAAAATTTATATTTGGAGGTTTTATGGGAATAATATTATGGATCATTTTTGGAGCAATCAGTGGTTGGGCCGCATCAGTAATTATGAAAACTGATTACAATCAAGGCACCGTCTCGGATATTATAATGGGTATTGTCGGAGCCGTCGTTGGTGGATTAATTATGGAGTTTCTAGGTCAATCTCGAGTTACCGGTTTCAATTTATATAGCTTTTTTGTCGCCATTATCGGTGCCATCGTTGTTATATATATTGGCCGAAGAATTCGTCAATAAAAAATTAAAAATTTAATAAAAATTATGCATACAAATAAAAAACGTGTTGGTTATTCGATTAATCCTTTAGTTGCTGCTGTTACCGGGGCTGTTGTTGGCGCGGGTATGGCCGTTGCTGGTGCTGTTGCTATGGCTGATAAAAATAATCAAGCCAAAGTAAAAGCAGTTGTCAAAGATGTCCAAAACAAAGCCAATGACATTAAAACCAGTGTTGAAAATAAAAAAGTTGAAACAGAGTCAAAAGCAAAAAAATTAGGTGATATTGCCAAAAACACTGTTAACGATGTCAAGAATCTATGAACGAAGTAATCATTGATCCAATTATTAGTACTCCGGTCAAAACCGGAGCAACTAATAATGAAACATCTGAATATTTAATTTATTATGTTTTTGGTTTTTTAGAAATTTTGCTGTCTTTTCGTTTAATTTTAAAATTAGCCGGAGCAAGTTTAAACAGTGGTTTTGTCCGTCTAATTTACTCTGTCACCAGTATTTTTACCATGCCTTTTGAAGGTATCTTTCGCAAAAATAATAATTTTGAACCGTCAACCTTTGTCGCTATTTTAGTTTATATTTTGATTGCTTGGGGTATCGTCAAACTAGTTCGCATATCGTCAGGCGAACAGCAAAATCAATAGAAGTGTTATATATTAAAATAATTTATGAATTTATCAATCAACAATTTAACTCCTTTTTCATCTTTAGTTTTCGGTGTATTAATTTTATTGTTTCCTAAACTAATTAACTATTTAATTGCTTTTTATCTTATTCTTACTGGTCTAATTGGTCTAGGACTTTTAAAATAATTTTTTAGTTTTTCTTCATTCTCAATGGTACATTAATTAGTAGCGCCGACATTGCCGATAACACAAAAACCCAAGGTACTCCCACCAGTCCTGCCACTCCCGAAAATATAGGTCTACTAATAATTCCTGCCAGTCGTGAACCCGATTGTCCCACCGCCACTCCGTTATCCATTGATAAATAGTCAGGAATTGCGTCTGCAGCAAACGCTTTGCAAACAGGTGATGTACCTTGGGTTGCCATTCCCAATAGCAGTAATAACAATATCAAAACAAAAAAATTATTTACCAAAATAATCGCAAAAATAACTATCGCCATAAAAGTTTCACCAAACATTAGAGTCTTTACAATCCCTATTTTATCGGCAACCTTGCCTAATACTTTTCTCCCCATCATATATCCAACAAACATCAATACTGACAAAAATCCTGATTCTTCGTAAGGCAAACCCGTACTAACTCTGGTAAGCTTATTTCTCCACGTAATTTAAGAATTGGTAATAGCAATAATATTCCAACTTCCCAACCCTTAATCAAAAACTGTTCAAAAAATATAATTGACTTAATTTTTCCCATATATTTTTTGTTTTTTTTCTTTTGTTATTGTCTTTATCATCATCACCATCAAAATCAAGTTAGTAAAGGCCAATAATTTTGGCAATATTCCATCCATATTATTACCCCACGTTAAGGCAAATTTTAACCATGTAAAATTTTCTGGGTACCACCAGCCATTGTACATATTTATCCAAAAAATCAAACTTAATGGTATCCAATATTTAAATAGTTTTTTGTTTTTCATTGCCAAAATTAGTCCCACCACTATTGCAGCAAATAAATAACGTTCGTGCATTGCTGTCATCACCATCCATCCTCCACAGCCTATTACAAATATCGCTTTTAGTGCGCTATCCCAGTCGCGTTTTTTACAAATTTTAAAAGCCCAAAAATTAATTATTATAAACGTTATAAAACCCCATATTCGCAAATTAATTCCCAAAAATAACTGACGATAATCAGTTAAGTATGATGTAATTATCCGCCAGCCATTAAAAGTATTGACCCATGTCCAATATTCACCCTTAGCAAACATTTGGCGCTGTAAATAAATATTAAAAGTTACAAAATCAAAAGTCGAAATCAGTCGGACTAATATAAAATATCCAATTAGAGTTATCCCACTCCCAATCACTATTTGCTTCATTGTCTTTTTGTCTCTAATTGCAAACCATAGCAATAATGGTCCAAAAATAAAGGCCGTCGGTTTTATCAAAATACTTATGGCCATCATTATTGGGGAAAGCCAAATATATTTTTTGTTCGAGATGAACCAAAACACCATTAACAAAAATATAAAACCTAATTGGTCATGTTGTCCCCATATTGCACTGTCATACCACACAAAGGGGGATAGTAAATATATAATCGCTCCCACTTTTCCTACCAATTTATAAACAATAAATGCCAAAACTGCATCAGCAATAACTGACGGAATTTTCATAGTCATTAACGCCCCAATTTTAAATGGAGTATCGATATATTTAGCATTTCCCCACCAGTCTTGAAATTCATAAAACCAAGGAATATAACTTGCACCCAACCTATGTCTCGCAATAAAGTTTCCCGAAACAATCATCGCTGTATAAAGCGAATCATACAAATGAAAACATTGACCATAAATCCAGCTAATGATTGGCGGTTGGTTTGGCCATCCATATATCCACACGTTATTTTCATAAAAACCTCGCATACCATGGTCAAAAATCCATTGGCCCCACCCCGCTTGGGTAATAATATCACCATGATAAACCCATGGAGTCATAGCAAGCCGCGTCAATATTGCCACAGCAAATATCCACCCAAACCAATTTTTGACAATATATTTTTTCATGACTTATTCTATAATGAATTAATAGTTATTTTTTTAATAAATATATTTTTATGAAACTACAAGACAAAGTCGCTGTCGTTACAGGTGCCGCTTCCGGCATGGGAAAAGCCATTGCAATTCTATATGCACAGGAGGGTGCCAAGGTTGTTCTTGCTGATTTTGACATTGATGGCGCCAATGTTGTCGTTGACGAAATCAAATCCAGCGGTGGTACTGCCATTGCTGTCAAAACTGACGTTTCCCTCTTGTCCGATGTTGATACTTTAATCGATACTACCGTTTCGACTTTTGGAACTGTTGATATTTTAGTAAATAATGCCGGTATTATGGACAATTTTATGCCAGTGGAAAAAGTCACCGATGAATTGTGGGACAAAATAATTGCCGTCAACACCACTGGTCCTATGAAATTAATTCGCAAATCCATGTCTATATTTTTAGCCAAAAAGAAAGGTGTAATAATAAATATTGCCTCAATTGGTGGAATCGCTGGCTCACGTGCAGGTGCCGCGTATACTACTTCAAAATATGCTTTAATCGGATTAACCAAAAATGTTGGTTTCCAATACGCCACTTCTGGTATTCGATGTAACGCCATTGCTCCAGGTGGAGTCAATACCAATATAGGTAAAACTATCAACGCTCCTGACAAATTTGGCATGGAACGTGCCACTTCTGGTGCTGTCAACAACATTCGCATGGGCGAATCGAGCGAAATTGCTACGATTGCTCTATTTTTAGCTTCCGATGATTCAAGTTTGGTCAATGGCACTGTCATCACCGCTGATGCCGGTTGGACCGCGTACTAAACTGTCTCATGTCCTACGACGTTCCCACATTAAATCTTCAAGAAATTGATGTCAGCGAAATTAAACTAAGTGATGAGCAGCAAAAACTTTTCAATCGTTTTGAAAATACAAAAAGTCACATGTTTATTACCGGCAAGGCTGGTACTGGCAAGTCAGTTTTGTTGCAATACATAAAACTCCACACTCAAAAAAATATTGTAGTTGTCGCCCCCACTGGTGTGGCGGCACTCAATGTTGGTGGTCAAACCATTCATTCTCTTTTTTTATTTCCACCCACTTTTATCGACACCAAGGCGTTACATCTTTCCCCTAAATCAAAAAAAATTCTAAAAAATATTGACACTTTAGTTATCGACGAAGTTTCCATGGTCAGGGCCGATTTGATGGATGGTATCGATTATTTGTTACGTCTTGCTCGTGACTCTCAAGAGCCTTTTGGTGGTGTCCAATTGCTAATGTTTGGCGATTTGTATCAGCTACCGCCAGTGGTCAACGAGCCTGATTTAATTAATTATTTTGAACAACTCAATGGTGGTTTTTATTTTTTTCACTCCATGGCCTGGAACGGGACAGAATTAGAAATTTATGAACTTTTAGAAAATTTTCGTCAAACGGATGAAAATTTTAAATTAATTTTAAATGCTCTTAGGTCTGGCGATATTGATGATATCTCACTGCAAAATTTAAATACTCGCTCAACAATTCCATCTCCAGAAACTGGAGTAATAGTATTGGCCACCACCAATTCCACCGTTTTTCAAATCAATCATTCTCGATTAAACGAATTGCCAGACGTTGCTTTTACTTTCTCTGCTACCGTCGAGGGTGATTTGGATTCCTATTCCTATCCCACCGAAGGTCAACTAATTTTAAAAAAAGGTGCCCAAATAATGATGTTAAAAAATGATAGTAAAAAACGTTGGGTTAACGGTTCTATTGGTACTGTAGAATCAGTCAATAAAACCCAAATTAAGGTAAAAATTGACGGTCAAGTTCATGAAATTTCACAAGAAACTTGGCAAAAAATTCGTTATGAATTTAATAGTGACAAAAGACAAGTCGAAGAAAAAGTTGTCAGTAGTTTTACTCAGTTTCCCCTAAGACTTGCCTGGGCCATTACTGTTCACAAATCTCAGGGTCAAACTTATGATTCTGTTGTCATTGATATGGGCAGAGGGGCGTTCGCCCACGGTCAAACTTATGTTGCATTATCTCGATGCAAACGACTCGATACTCTTTACTTAAAACGTCCTCTTACCCAAAACGATATTATTATCGACCCCAAAATCGTCGATTTTATGAAAAAGGCAAATATAAATAAAATATAAATAAGTACGTCATTGCGAGGAATCATTGACGAAGCAATCTCGTTGGAATTGGTACAAAATAGTTAATTTTACAAATCACTCATATATAGATATATAATTCGGATATGTTAAATACTATTTATACTGTCGTAGGAATTATTTTAGGTACTCTAAATATATATCAATTTGTCACAAACCAAGAAAAAGAAAAGTCAACAAAGGCTTTAGTAAGAAGTTGGCAAAATCATATTGAAGGCATTAAGAATGCACTATTACAGTTGTCTCTCACGCCAGGTCATTTACTAAGTAATGATAAAATGTATGGAAGCATACAGGTATTATCACAACAAGCCTGTGCTTTAGACAAAGCAATGATCGAACAGAGATTTTATGATGACAAAGAAATAAAAAACAAACGAGACGAAAATGAAAGTTATTTCAAAGAAATCGTAAAAACAAATAAGGCAAATCAAGGCTCAGCTTCTCAAATTGACAAATAAGTCAGAAGACAAAAATGCATAGCATCAAGATATAATTACTTATGAATATCACTATTCGTGAATACCAAGAAAACGACAAAGAAAGAATAAAACTTTGGATTGAACAACTTCATGATTATTTGGTTAAACTTGACCCTGATTATCGTTTGCGTCGACTTCCTGAATATGGACAAGTTTTTACAGACGAGCTTTTTGATTTTATCGAGGATGGCAATGGTAAAATTTTTATAGCTATGGATGATGATTTGCCTATTGGTTTTTCCGCCGGTGCTATCGACAAACAATCAAACAAAAATTTATTAGAAGTTGTACCCTCAACTTTAGGTGTAATTAGTGATGTTTTTGTCAATGAAAATTATCGTGGTCAGGGGATTGGTAAACAGTTGTTAAACAAATTAGAGGATTATTTAAAATCTATTGGTTGCGACAGTCTTTGGCTAAATGTAGTATCTTTTAATCCCGCTCATCAAGTCTATTCCAAGCTCGGTTTTCACGACCGTGAGATTGGGATGTTTAAAAAAATCTAATCATGTCCCGACCCCAACCATTCACCTTTGACGAATTTAAATCAATTTATTCCCGTGTCCCTCGATTATGTATCGATCTATTAATTAAAACACCTGAGGGTTATTTACTTACCTTACGTCAAAAAAACGGTTACGTCAACCAATGGCACATGGTTGGTGGCACTGTATATATGCGTGAAAAAATCACAGACGCAATTCAACGGGTAGCGGTAGAAGAAATTGGCACCAAGGTGATAGTAAAAAAATTTTTGGGTTATGTTGAATACTTTAGTGAGGTAACTGAACGTGGTTTTGGATATACTGTCTCGCTAACATTTTTATGTACCCTTCCCAAAAATGTCAAAATAACTCTTGACGATCAGGTCACTAAATTTGATTTTTTCAAATCTCTCCCCGACAATACTGTCCTCGAACAAAAAGAATTTATCAACAAAATTATTTAATTTTCTTCTTCATTTCGTCTCAAGATTTCTGCTTTCATATCAGGGGGTACATCTCGACATCCACAATTTAACATGTGTTCCGTCCACCACTTTACTCGTTGATCCATAGTTGGACGTGATGGCATTTTATTTTTATCGTGCCATTTTATGTTTACATTTGCTAGATTCATTTTAATTAAGATACCAAATTCCTGCGTTTAATAACGAGGCAAAACTGACCCAAGCAAGATATGGGTATAACCATACCCCAACTTTATCAAAACTTTTAATTGTTTTAAAAATAGCCCACCACAAAATTAATATTTCTGCTAGTGCCAGTCCCGGGTTTTCCATCCCAAAAAATATGACAGACCATAAAAAATTTAAAAACAGTTGTATCCAAAACCATTTTAAATTTTTACCCCATCTTAGGTACAAACTAATTCCCATCATCAAAAAAAGTATTGTCCATACTGGTCCAAACACCCAATTTGGTGGCGAGAAAAATGGTTTATTCAGGGTCACATACCAACCCTGAATTTTTGGGGTAGTAAAAATTGCTCCCGCTCCACCAATAATTTGTGGAATTAATATTGCCACTATCAATCTTGTCCAATTTATTTTTTTTATAATTTTATCTCCCAATTTTTTGAGTAAATTTAAGTTTGTATTTTAAGTTTTGATAAACTAATCCAATCAATTGATTTATTAGCCAAGTACCTACAATTAGAATAAAAAAGTACCACATTCCCACCCAGGTTACCGTTGGAAATTCGACTTTTGACAAATATCCAAAAATTCCCGATAACACACCAATGGTTGTTATCAATCGTAACGACTGAATACTATTATTTGTGCTCTGATTTTTTACTTCTATTACTACTTGAATTGCTGTATCGATATAATCCTGAGTCATCTTCCACACTTCTTGAATATACGCCAAAGTATCGGTCAGTGTTTCATACTTGTATTGAAAAATTGACGACAGTTGTCCTTCAATTTCTAATTTTTTGGCTATTGATGCTCTCGTTCTAACATATGAACCCATTTGATTAATTCGACTTTTGATTAGACTTATTGTCTTTTGTAACGAATCAAGTCGACTTCGTGTTGCCTCAACTTCTTTACCTTGTATCATTCCTTTTTCTTTTATCTCCGAAATTTCCTCCCATACTTCACGATGAATATCCAAATATGTCTGAAGTTGGTCTTTAAATTCTCGGAAGAATATTTGCATTTCAATTAGGCTTTGCAAAGACGACTCTGTATGTGAAGTAATCATTACTAAATAATTTGGAGTTTTAAAAACTGTCAAAGTTTTTGATATTACCTGACTATATACTGGTCCAAAATTATGTTTCCTCAAAACTAATTTTGCATTTTTTGCCTGTGTTGACACAACTACTGGGTGGGTAGTTTCGATTGCTGCTAATATTTTAGGTGTCGGCGCTCCAAGAGAAAAGATGTATGAAACTGCAGGATGGATATGCTCTTCATAATAACTTTCTAGTAATTTTTGTCCCTGTTTAATATTTGACGTTTTTGTATCCAAAATATACAGCCCATCTTCGTAATATCTAACTTCAATTCCTGTAGAAGTTTGACATTTAATATATTCCAAATCTCCCCATTCTCGAGTAACTGATATAAAATCAAAATTTTTATGAAAATTATTTAGTTTAGCTTTGTCCAAATTCAGTCCTGATTTTCCCAAGGCAAATAAGTCATAAATTTCAGACAAGTGTAGCGTCGTTCTTTGATACCACCCTCCAAAAGTTATTGTAAACATTAAATAAGATTAGCACAATTTGATCAATAAATATTCGTCTTTTATTCGGATTTGATACATTGACAACGCAGTTACTCAGCGTATCCTTTTGCTATGAACGAAAATCATTTAGCCGTATTTAAAGGAAAGGGAATTCGCCGAGTTATTTATCAAAACGAGTGGTGGTTTTCAGTTATTGACATAATTTCTGCATTAACTGAAAGCGTAAATTCACGCGATTATTGGTTTAAGATGAAAATAAGGGTTAAAAATGATGACGGTATTCAGTTGTCGACACTTTGTCGACAACTGAAATTAGAATCATCAGATGGTAAAAAATATGAAACTGATTGTGCCAATACTGAAAATGTATTTAGAATTATTCAATCAATCCCCAGTCCAAAAGCCGAACCATTTAAAATGTGGTTGGCTAAGGTTGGCTATGAGCGAGTACAGGAAATTGAAGATCCAGAATTGGGATCCAAGCGTACTCATGCATTATACAAAGCCAAAGGTTACCCCGATTCATGGATAGAAAAGCGGATGCGAGGAATTGTTATTCGTGAGGAATTAACTAATGAATGGCAAAACAGGGGAGCGAGGGAAGACAGGGATTATCAAATTTTAACCGCCGAAATATCTAAGGCCACTTTTGGTGAAACACCAACAGAATATAAAAAGCTGAAAGGATTAAAACGCGAAAATTTGCGAGACCACATGGATGATTTTGAATTAATTTTTACCATGCTTGGTGAAAAGTCGACCAGCGAAATCCATAAAGTGGAAGATTCCAAAGGAGTACCAAAATTAAAAAGCGATGCTGTCCGTGGTGGTCATATTGCAGGCGTTGCTCGTCACGAACTTGAACACGAACTAAAACGATCGATTGTCACCAAGAAAAATTATTTAAAACTATCTTAATGATCTCGATTCACAATAAAATCAATTGCATTTTCCAGTTGTGATCGATACTTTTCGACTTTTATAAAAGGCATTTCTTCTTTAAGTATCTTTTTTGCTTCAATTGAAAACTCTAATGCCAATTTTTTTGCCGATTCAATAGATTTGTGTTTTTTCATCAATTCTATAATTCTCTCAACTTCATTTTCTAATTTTTCAGCTCTAGGTTTTGCCAATATTGTTGAAATTTCGTCAAGCTCATTCTTGTTTGCTGACTTAATTAAATGCGACAAGGGAATAGTTCTTTTACCTTCATAAATATCGTTGTATTTTTGTTTTTTTTGCCCTGCAAAATCGGAAGTAATATCTAAAACATCGTCAATAATTTGAAAAGCTCGTCCTAAATTTCGTCCAAATTTATAGATAACTTCCAATTGTTCTTCCTTTGCCCCAGCAATTATTGCCCCCAATCTCATTGGTCCCGATATCGTGTAATAACAAGTCTTACTTTCCAAAATCAAAAAAACATCCTCATCAGTAATATCTATTTTATTTTCTTTATTCCAATATATATCAATTGTTTGTCCTAAAGTTGTGCGATTTAATAATTGCACAAATTCTTCAAATATTTTTTTATTATTAGTATCACCAATAATTTTCCACATAATGACTTGCAGGGCATCACCAGCATTAATGGCAAGAGGAACACCATATTGTATTTGTAGGGTTGGTAGTCCCCGTCGCTGTTCAGATTCATCCTCAATATCATCATGAATTAAAATCCATTCTTCAGATAACTGCATTGCAGCAGCACTTAATTTTGATTCTTCTTTTGTCGCTCCCATTGCCAAAGCTGTTGATATTAGTAGCGAAGGTCTCAAATATTTACCCAATCGTTTGGGATATTCAGAGATCAAATTTTCTTGGAAATCAACTAAACCTTGATATTTATTATCAATTTGACAATAGTTAGGAAATTTTAGCGAATCACTTATATATTTTAAAACTATTGGTGACACTAAATCCCGATGTTCTTTAAGTACGTCTAAAAAATTTTGATCTTGCATATCTCATATCATACTACATCTGGATATATGTCAAATCGTGAGCTTTAATATATACTATTTTAATGCCTGAAATAAATGAAACATTGAAAACTACGGCTGAGACTGTATCTGAAACCAATTCAGTTAAGGCTCGCGAAGTTTTGATTGATCGCCAACCCGAGGCTTTTGCTCCACGAAACGTTGAATCTTTTTTACAAAAAATTGAAAAATATCCAGTCGCCTTACCCACTTTTGATCCAAATGGCCAACCTCAATTAACTCCCTCCATTCCCTCAAGTCCAAAAATAATACTGCCGGTCACCAGACAAACATTTGTCGATGGCTTCAAAAAATCTTTTGATGATGTTGGCAACTGGTTGTCGCGTTTTATTTTCCGAGAAATTAAATTAAAAGATGGAAATGTCTCCTTTAAACCCGATGATTCCTGAAAGCTTTACAACTATTCTCATAAGTTGGGTTATGCTACTCATTACTGTTGTTTTTATCTTTGCCTTAATTTGGGCATTTTTCTATATATTTACCATGTGGTATCGCTGGAAAGACAGAGAAAAGCATTCTCTTGACCTTGTTACCTTATTAATTGCCGTTCCTCAAGAAAATGAAGTGAAAATCGATGCCACCGAAAATATTTTGGCCTCACTGGGAACCTTGTATAAATCCCCAAAATTTAAATTTTTGTCCGCATTTAATTCCCAACCATCTTTTTCTTTAGAAATAATTGGAACTCATACTGACATTAAATTTTACATTTGTATCCCCAAAAAACACCAAGATCTTATCGAAAAACAGTTTTACAGTGTCTACGCTGGTGCCGATATTCGTCCTGTTGACGAGCCAAATATTTTTTTTGAAAAAGGTCATGTCGAATACGCCTGGTTAGGTCAAAAAAAGAGTTCTTTTTACCCTATTAAAACATACAAAGAGATCCCTACCGATCCACTTTCATCAATTACTTCAGTGCTATCCAAATTAGCCGATGGTGAAACAATGGCTATCCAAATGGTTTTATCACCAACTGATGGCAGTTGGTCGGGTGCAGGTCGTGGGTTTATTTCTTCAACCAAAAAATCCGAATCAGATGCACAAAAAGCCAGTTATAAAGTTGATGCTCGTCAGCTTGAGGCTATCGAAAATAAGTCCGGCAAAACTGGTTTTGAAACTGCCTTACGTTTAGTATCTATTGCCCCAGACAAAGACACCGCCAAACGAAACATGGGCAATTTAAAAGCCTGTTTTACTCAATTCGAATCTAATTGGAACAAATTATCAAGTCGTAAAATACGTTTAAATTCACTTTTTGTTGACGATTTTGTCTATAAATATCCTGTCGTTTATTGGCACAAAGGCAAAACAATTTTATCTGTGGATGAAATTGCATCAATATTTCACTTACCCAACAAATCTATCGAAACCCCAAATTTACACTGGTTAAAAGCCAAAAAAGCCGCCGCTCCACCAGATTCTCCTCAACAAGGTTTATATATTGGTGACAACGTTTATCGTGGAGTTGACACTAAATTTTGCATGACCGATTCTGATCGTCAACGTCATTTTTATATCGTCGGACAAACTGGTGTTGGTAAGTCATGGTTGTTGGCTGATATGGCTTTGCAAGATATCAAGGCAGGCAAAGGAGTCTGTTTTATTGATCCTCATGACACGTATGAGAGTATTTTGGAACGTATTCCACCTGAGCGAGTAGATGACGTTATATACTTTGATCCCTCACAAACCGATCGCCCTATGGGCTTTAATGTTATGGAATGTGACCGTGACGATCAAAAAGATTTTGTCACTTCTTCTATTATTAACTTAATGTACAAGCTTTACGATCCGTACAAAACAGGTATCGTTGGCCCACGATTCGAACATGCTATCCGCAATATTATGTTAACTGTCATGTCCGAACCAGGAGCTACTTTTATTGAAATTGTCCGCTGTCTTACTGATCCATCTTATGTTCAATATCTGTTACCAAAAGTCAAAGACCCTATGGTCAAGCGCTATTGGACTGATCAAATCGCTCAGACCAATGATTTTCACAAATCTGAAATTCTTGACTATATCGTTTCCAAGTTTGGTCGTTTTATTACCAATACCATGATGCGTAATATTATTGGTCAATCAACTTCATCGTTTAACTTTCGTGAAGCTATGGATAACGGCAAAATTTTAATCATCAATTTGGCCAAGGGTACGATAGGCGAGGAAAATTCGGCATTTTTGGGTTTAGTCTTAATCCCCAAAATTTTAATTGCCGCCATGAGTCGGCAAGATACTCCTGAAGCCAATCGTCGCGATTTTTATTTATACGTCGACGAATTTCAAAACTTTGCCACTCAAGATTTTGCCGTCATTCTCTCCGAAGCTCGTAAATATCATTTAAATTTAACTGTTGCCAATCAATTCGTATCGCAAATGGACGAAGAAGTCAAAAACGCTGTTTTTGGTAACGTTGGTTCAATTTGTTCTTTCCGGGTGGGTATATCTGACGCTGGATTTTTATCACATCAATTTCAGCCAACTTTTGGCGAACACGATCTTTTAAACCTAGGAACAGGTGAAATTTATTTAAAAACAATGGTCAATGGTACGCCAAAACCACCATTTTCTGTCTCAGTTGCTGCTACCGAAAAAAAGAAACCAGGTAATCCCAAGATGGCCGAAATGATCAAGAAGTTATCTTCACTCAAATATGGACGTCCCCTTGCTATTGTCGAATCTGACATCGCCAAACGCGCCAGGTTATAAAACGTGCTATTAAAAACTTTTAAACACTCTTCGTACAGCTGGTGTACATGCAATTAAACCTACACTTACAACATCAAGCAATAAAATTCCAGCAGTTGCTTCAAGTGAGTTCATTGCAAATTGATATCTACCTTGTGTAGTGTGAATCACTGCTGAAGTCAGAAATAATGCTGCAATAGCCTCCTGACTAAATCCAGTAAAAAACATTAACGCTGTCACTACATAATCTTTATTGTCTGGTAATGTGTTATTGCTACTCATAATACGTACAATACCATATAATTTACATTTTGTAAAACTATAGGATATTAATAGTAATAATAATACTACTGTCGGATCTGACATCGCCAAACGCACAATATTATAGTCTATATAGTATTTTGTTAAGCCAAGTTGGTTTGATGATATCTCCTCTATTTATTGCCACGACCGTCTCAAAGTTTGCCTTTTCAAAATTCCATGATTGTAAAAAAACAGTTTTTCTCGGTTCAGTTTTACTAGTATTTATTCTTGGAATTGTTATCTGTTTATCAACTATTATTTTTTTTAACGGTTCAGCAAAAACAATAGTTTTTATATTTTGACCAATACTAGTATGAGCCACTACCCCACATACGAGATCTAAGCCCGTGGCTCGATCATTAACACTATGACTAGCTCCACATTGTCCGCCACGTAAACAGTTAATACAATGAGGGCTAATTTTTTCTTTATGTGAAAAAATATTATTCAATAAGGTCAGTATAACCCATTTATGGTTTAGGTGTTTCTCTTGGTTTTGGTATATCCCCAATCTTTATTGCATATCCCAATTTACTTTCAAAAATCGCACAACCATCACATCCGGCATAACTTTCTCTCCTTTTCAACAACATATTAATACAAGGTACCGGTGTTTTCGACACATTTGACAAACATTCACGTTTCGCGGCCGAGCCAAAGTTTTTTCTTGCGGGCATATTAATACTATAATTCTTTTAATTTTATTCCCTTTGTCTCTTCTTTATTATCAATCAATTCCAAATATTTTTCTGTAGTCGAGATTCGTTTATGTCCACAGACCTGTGACACCACATCAATTGGTACTCCTGATTTTAGTTGGTACACAATAAAAGTGTTTCGCAAATCATTGACCTTTATGTCTTTAATATCAGCTTTGGTAAAAAATCTATCAAGCAGACTACGTATGTTTCTTGCTAGCAATACACGACCAGTCTTGGTAATAAATACATTTTTCGATTTACTATCCCCTCTAATTTCTTCAATGTATCTTTTTAATGCCATTTTGGCAGAGTTATTCAAAGGTACAGTTCTCGATGGGTGACTTTCATAAGTTTCAATTATTACCTCATTCTCCTTAACATCAGACATTTTCATATTTTCAATTTCTTTAATTCGTAGACCAGCTTGCAACATCAGTTCTACAATTGCTGTGGCACGAATATCGTTTCGACAAGCATCACGCAAAGACCTATATTCCACAGCTTTTAAAATTTTAGGAGCCTCATTTTCATACTTAGGATGTTTGACTTCAGTTGAAGGATCGATTTGACATATACCTTCAATTTTTAAATACGAAAAAAAATTCTTTACTGAATTAAGTTTACGGGAAATTGATTTGGCGGTATAACCGTTATCAGTTAAGTCCTTTTTAAAATTTTCGATACTTTTAACTGTTACATTTTCAATAGAATCCACTTTTTCCTTTTCATTTAAAAATTTGATCAATTGATTAATGTCACCTTTATAGGCCACGATAGTGTTAATTGACTTGCCCTGAGAAGTCAGAGCTTTGCTAAACTGGTTTAATGCGTCACTTAATGAAATCATATTTGTCTATTGGAAATTATCTTATAGTACCACGAATTAGGCCGTTTGGCAACCATATATGATAAAAAATATAATTATAAAATTAATCTTAATTTCCATCATATTTTCATCACTAATGAGTATTTATCGTCAAATTACGGTTATACGTTCTGCTCAAAGCTCAAATCGCGAACTTGAAACAAAAATATTTTATATAGAGTCACGAAACAACACTTTGCAACAAGCATTAAAGTAGTGATATACTCAGAACGTCCTTTGACAACATGCGGGGTAGTGTACGGCTGCACGTGAGGCTCATAATCTCACAGACCTGGTTCAACTCCTGGCCCCGCAACAAACAAGATTGCTCCTCTTCGAGGGGCTTTTTTGTGTAAAAAATTTATGCTCCAAGTACAGACCCAAACACTTTTTTCTCAAGACGATCAGTTCTTTCTCTATTTTCAACTATTTGATTCGAGGATATAAGACGAAAATCTCTTTGATCTTTAGTCTCCGACATAAATACGTCAAGAGCATTAAACATTTCTGATTTCCATTCTAAAAGTGAATCCTTTATATCTCTAACATCAACTTTTAGGCTCGATACATCAGATTTTAATATTGATACATCAGATTTCAAAACTGACACGTCTAACTCTAAATTATCAAGTCTTTTTTCTATTTTATCCAAACTTTTACTGTCATTACTTACTTGCACTTTCATGTATAAAGAGTATTCCCTTTACACCATTTTTACCATTGAGACAAAAAGTATCAAAAAGTATTCAAGTAATGTTAAAATAGTGACTATGGCAGGGTAGCTCAGCTGGTTAGAGCATTGCATTCATAACGCAAAGGTCGTGGGTTCAAGTCCCACTCCTGCTACCAAGGGCATGTAGCTCAGCTGGTTAGAGCACCGATCTTATAAGTCGGGGGTCCATGGTTCGAGTCCATGCATGCCTACTAAGTTTTCTTTATCTCGCCAATACCAAAATAGTCGCCCCAACTGTGGCGACAATAGCGGCCAACAATTTCTTTTTCAAATTTTTTCTTTCTTTTAACAAAAACACTTCCAGTAATATCACTACAAATATTGTCGTATTGTTCAAAACATCAATTCTACCCACTTCTCCTCCAATTGATATTGCCCAGAATAAAAACTTTTGATATAGAAAAAAGAAAACAACCGAAGAAATAATTGAAGGAATTAATTTTTTTTGAAATAGCTTTAGTTCTGAGATTATTTGTTTTGGTCTAAAAACAAAACTAGCCATTCCCACTCCAAAACATAATGCAATTTGATAAAAGTCAGGCGAAGTTGATATTACAAAATATTTGTCTGTTGTATAAGCCACACCATAAAATAATCCGCCAAGTAAGGCATATAAATTGTATTTGTCAAACTGTAACTTCTTTTGATAATTAACAATTATAATGGCTGTAAAGACTATAAATGCACCAACAAATTTATAAATGTTTGTACTTTCACCAAAAAATATTATTCCTAAAGTTGTGGTAATTACAGACGAAACAGTCGCCAAAACTGCTGAAAGGGACACCGAATTACTTTTAAAACTTTGATAATAAAACGACCCACCCAAGAAATACAAAATTGCCAATGGGATTAATTTAATAAAAAAATCCAAAGTCACCACAGGCATTTTTAATCCAAAAACTACAAAGTATATTAGTGACAATATTCCAATTGAATTCCACACCAAAAAATTATTAGTAACGCTACTTAATGGCGATTCACCCTTGAGTGTTACTTTTTGCGACACATCAGCAATTGCTACCGATACTAATCCTAACATCGTCAATGTAAACCAATTAATAATCATCTATTTTTTTAACAACCCCAATAACCCCATTTTTTCCTTAACTTCAAGTAGGGTAGCAGCCACGACTTTGCGGGCGCGCTTGCTTCCTTCCATCAAAATTTCTCTGGCCACTTCCGGTCGATCTTCATAAAACTTTCTCTTTTCTCTAATTGGTTTTAAAAAGTTGTTTAGCGCCACAAATAACTTTTCTTTTACCTCTTTATCTCCCACTGTTCCCAATCGGTATCTATCCTCCAAATCTTTTACCTCCTCTTTATTTGGATTAAAAGCCCTGTGATATTCAAATACAGGGTTGCCCTCTACTTTTCCTGGATCAGTCGCATGAATTCGACCAGGATCGGTGTAACATGACTTAATTTTGGCAGCTAAACTTTCTTCAGTTTCCGATAACAATATTGAGTTTCCTCCACTTTTACTCATTTTATTGTGCCCATCAGTTCCAATTAATCGCGCAACTCGCCCAATCATGGCCTCAGGCATTTCAAACGTGTTGCCAAAGGCTTTGTTAAAATCCCTGGCAATTTCCCGAGTTTGTTCGATGACAGGGGACTGATCCTCACCTACAGGTACCAAATTTGCCTTAAAGCCAAGAATATCGGCCGCTTGTAAAATTGGATAAGCAATAAATGCCATCGTAGCATCAAGTTTTTTATAAACTATTTCTTCCTTCACTGACGGGTTTCGAATCGCCCGAGCATGTGACACCATTGTCATAAAATAGCTATAAAGTTCCATGGTCTCCGGAATTTCAGATTCCAAATAAATTGTTGACACTTCCGGGTCAATTCCGACTGATAAATTATCAAGATAAACATCATAAACATCTTTGTTTATCTTTTCAAATTTAGTGTAATCATTGGCATAAGCATGGACATTTGCCAACAAAATATACGTTTGATATTCATGTTGTAACTTAACCCTGTTTTCCAATGTTCCCACGTAATGTCCCAGGTGCAACTTCCCACTTGGTGTATCCCCAGTTAGAATTATCTGTTTTGCCTTAACATTGGCTATATCGACAACTAGACTTCCGGGAATTTTTTTCAAGTCTGTTGATTTGTATCGGGTAGTGACTGTCAATGATCCCGATCCACCCATTAGATATTCTTTTTCAAAAAGTTTTTCATCTAAATATATCGGAATGTTTGGGTTGTATGCTTGAGCTGCTCCCGATGGCAAATGTGTCAATTCTTCAAACTCTGCCGGCGACGCCAAAGTCAATTTTGTACAACCTATTGCTTTACACGCTTTATTTAAATCCAGTTGACAATCATCGCGTCGAATCACCGCCACATAGCGGTCATCAGCTCTCATGATTAGAGTCGAGAATCCGTCTGATAACGGCAGTCCGAGATATCGCATGCAGTCAAAGACTTCTTTGAACTCCGGATGAGGGTGTTGGGTGAATTCTATCCCCAAACGGGTTAATGTTTGATTGTATTTTTCAATTATTATGTCGTTCATAAGATGTCTAAATTTTAACATTTAAATTAATTAACGCTTCGGCTAATATTTCAAGACTATCCAAAATTGGTATGATAAATTTTTCTTTTGGAAAAACCAAAGGCAATTCAGTACAACCCAAAATAATCCCGTCTAAATTATTAACCTCAATAAAACTTTTTGTACTATTTTCTAAAAAATTAATTTGGTTCTTGGTTGTTTTCCCCGATATAACATCTCGAATAATTATTTCAAACCTATTTTGATCTTCGACTAGAGGTGTAAATATACCTTTAAGTTTGCTTTGGTATACTTTCATTTTAATAGTAGTGGGAGTTGCCAGTAAACCAATTCTCTTTAGTCTAAGTTTTCTTGATTGTGTTACAACTTCATCAATCATTGAAATAAAATGTGCTCCTTTTACTTTTGATACCTGCGGTAGTAACAAGTGCGCAGTATTACAGGCAATGGCTAATGTTTTTGCTCCAAACTTGACCAACTTTTTTGTTCGGTCAACAAGCAATATTGTTGCAACATCAAGTTTGCTTGTATCTGAAATAAAATCAGGTACAGGAATTGAATCGATTACAATTTCAGGATAGCTATTGTTATTGCCCTCGCCAAACTAAGCCGGCTTTTTTGATCATTAAATCATAAAGCCGGACCGATGCCTGTGGTCCCATACCACCTAAAATTCCAATAATTTTATTTTCGTTTTTCATATTTTTATAAATAAATTAATAATAAAGTTGTAATCATCCGCAAATTTACAAAAAAATCCCCCCTGCTGGGGGATGATATTTAAATTGAATTTACGTTTATGCCAAATTAAAATCTCCCACAAGCAGGTCATTGTTTTGCCACCAAGTTGTCGAGATATTTAATTTCATAACAAAGGTATTATATCATGATTTTTTCTGCTATAATCCCTCTACCATTTACGTTTTTGGTGAGGTAGTTGCAGTTAGCAGCAAAGGCACAAAAACATTTTTTTAAATTATGACCAAGATCGTTTCTTCAATTACTGCCGAATTACGTACTTTAACCGGTCGCAAAGTCAGACAACTCCGAAAGTTAGGTAAAACTCCTGCCACTATTTATGGTCACAATTTTGCTCCTATTTCAGTATCAATTTCTACCATGGCTTTAAATAAGCTTTATTCTCATGTCGGTGAATCTACCTTGGTTGAAATTAAAATGGGCGAAACAACTTTACCAGTTTTATTTAAAAATCCTCAATATCATCCAGTATCCAGTGATCTAATCCACATTGATTGTCACAAAGTAAATTTAAAAGAAAAGATTATTGCCACTGTTCCTCTCGAATTTATTGGCGAATCAATGTCAGTAAAAAATGGTAATGTATTAATTACCGTTTTAGACGAAATCGAAGTCGAAGCTTTACCAGCCAACTTACCTGAAAAAATAACTGTTAATTTATCGATGCTAACCGATATTGATGCTCAAATTACAGTTGCCGATTTAAACATCGACAAAACATTGGTTGAGGTCAAAAATGATGCTGATCAAGTTATCGTCAAAACTGACTTGCCAAAGGTGGAAGAAGAGGTTGTCGCTGAGGCTGAAGCAACTCCAGCAGACGTTGTTGCTACTTCTCAAAAGACTGCCGAAGAATTAGCTAGTAAAGATGCTCAAAAAGCAGCTGACAAAGCCGATTACAAAAAAGACGAAAAATAAATCTTTTCGATATCCAATCTAATAGGATCAATTTGATGAGCTCTTTCAATCGCTCGTTTCATTTCCTCTTTGTTGATCCCACTTTGTATTTGGGCAATTACCATCCAATCATCGGCACTTTTGTTGTCTTTTATCATTAATTCGTTTAAACGTTTTTTCAAATTTTCGGCCTTATATTTTTCTTTAAACCATAAAATATCAGCTGGATCTATTGATTTTTCCAAGCTAGCTGCTTGGCTCCACTTATTTTCCATTGCCAATTCATACCATCTGTTTAACTTAGCAACATATCTATCTCCAGCCGAAAAATTTATCGACCACAGCAAATTAATTAAAGTTAATCCAATCAATAATGTAATCTTCACAGTGTAATTGTAGCAAAAATGTTAAAATCTCCCATGCCCACAATTAAAGTCACTCCACAAAATTTTGGAAAACACATTGATCAAATTGCATTGGTTATCAAAAATGGGGGATTGATACTGTTTCCTTCTGACACTGTTTACATTTTAGCTGTCGATGTCACTAACCCAACTGCCGTCAAAAAATTATTAGGATTTAAAAATCGTTGGACAGGCAAAGCCATTTCAATCGCCGTATGTGATATAGATATGGCCAAAAAATACGTAAAATTGTCCGAAGATACCGAAAAACTATATAGACGATTGTTGCCAGGACCTTTTACTATCGTCTCTCCCGGACTGCAGAAAGTTGCTATCGGTATCGAAGCCGAAAACAATACTTTAGGAATTCGTATTCCCAACTCACAATATATTTTACAACTAGTCAAAAAACTTAATATCCCTATTTCTGCCACTTCTGCAAATTTATCAGGGCGAAGTCCACACTATTCTGTTTCATCGCTTTTAAATACCTTATCTCAAAAAAAGAAAGACATGCTCGATTTGGTGATTGATGCTGGCAAATTACCCAAAAATTTACCTTCAACGGTTATTGACGCCACTGAGTCTGAATTAAAAATATTAAGGCGAGGGGATTTGATTCCCAAAAATTCAACCTCCCTGCTTTCTACTTCAGAAATCGAAACTGGTAAAATTGCCAAATATTTATTTTCCAAAATTAATGACAAAAAGTTAACAGGTCCAATAGTGTTGGGTTTGTCAGGTGATCTTGGTTGTGGTAAAACAGTTTTTAGCCAGTCATTGGGTAAAATACTTGGAATAAAAGACCGTATAACCTCGCCAACTTTTGTAATTGTCAACGATTACGGTCAATTTTTACACTTTGACTTGTATCGTCTTACCACTAGTGCCGACTTTAAGGAAATAAAATTTAAAGATTATTTTAAAAATAATATTATCGCTTGTGTTGAATGGCCCGAAAATATGGGTCAACAAAATTTGGATTGGCTAAAACAAAATACTAACTATTTTCCCATCAATTTTGAGTACGTCTCTCAAACCGAACGTCGAATATCTTTTGATTTATAGTAGCTTAAAATTATCCAAAAACTTCTCACATTCTGCCTTGGCTTCGCTAATTCCGTTGTGAACACATTGAATTGTATATTTTTTGTTGCCATCGACAAAGTCAACAATTTTTTGACTACGAATCTCATATGTAAATGTTTTTTGTCCTGAAACTACCCCCGATTCTTCTAACTCTCGTTTAGGATGAACCCAACTCCACATATTGCCTACATGTACGGTAATTTTGCTATCTGATTTGTATAAAACATATCGAGTACCGCTATACTCTTTTTCGATATACAAAGTTCGATCAGGTGAATACATGCTAGTAAAAATTGTTTGATTTGAATCGGTCATTCCACCCTTATTTGTTGCCTGTCCTACGACCATACTTGTAGGAGTAGCCAATTTTTTTCCCGTAGGTGATATTTTTGTTGATACAGTTGTTGGATAAATTGCATTAATTGCTTCTTCTCGTTTTATCTCAGAAGTTTTAATTGTTCCATTTTTTGACATAATCCACCACACTCCTACCATCGAAACCGAAATAAGTATCAAGCTTGCCCAAAAATATTTATTCATAATAATTTATAATACACCAAATGTATATTCTAGGGATAGAAACAAGTTGTGACGACACCTGTGCTGCCGTACTTTGCGATGACCATATTATTAGCAATGTAATTTCTTCACAAATTGATTTACACGCAGAATGGGGTGGAGTTGTTCCCGACATTGCCAAACGTGCCCATCAGGAGAGAATTGGCCCAGTGGTTGCGACCGCTCTTAAGCGAGCTCGAAAGACTATTGATCAAATTGACCTAATCGCCGTAACTCGTGGTCCCGGCCTAGGTATAGCTTTGGCCGTTGGTTTTAAATATGCCTTAAATTTGGCCAAAAATAGTAACAAGCCTTTAGTAGCTGTCAATCACGTTGAAGGACACTTATTATCAGTATTTTTAAAAAACAGCAAAGGCCAGCCCAACTTAACTCCAATTTTTCCTTGTCTTGGTCTAACTGTTTCTGGTGGTCATACAAAAATAGTTTTATTGGAAGATATCGGTGATTATCACATAGTAGGGGAGACACTAGATGATGCCGCAGGTGAGGCTCTCGACAAATCAGCCAAATTATTAGGTTTAGGTTATCCTGGAGGACCAGTCATCGAAAGAATTGCCAAAGGAGGGGATGCTCATTTTCTCAAACTTCCCAGTCCCCTACCAGAAAAGGTAAATTTCAACCTTAGTTTTTCGGGTCTAAAAACCAGTTTTTATTATCAAATAAAAGATTGGAGTATTGATAAAAAAATGGAACATTTATCTGATTTGGCGGCAACTTTTCAAACATCAGTTTTTGATCACCTTTTGCGAAAGTTTAGCTTTGTCATCGATGAATACCAACCCAAGTCAATTTTGGCCTCAGGCGGAGTCATGGCTAACACAGAACTTCGTTCTCGTCTTCGCAAATTGGCTAGAACCAAATCGTTGCCACTATACTTACCACAACAAAAAAAATTAAATACCGACAATGCCGCCATGATTGCCCTAGCTGGATATCATCAATTTAAACGCCTTGGCTCCAGTAAATTAACGGATCTAGACATTTCATCACGTTTTGAATTATAATCAGTCATGAGAATTCAACTTTTTGACCGTGGTTTACCTCAAGGTAAAAAATTATTTTCTGATTTAGAAGCCGTTTGTAAAAAACTACAAATTGATTATGATCCTGAATACAGCAAAGACATGAACAAAGTTTACAGTTGGGGATTTCAGGGCAACACTATTTTGTTAATCGACGGCGAGCTCGCCATGGTCGACAAGTATCCTTCCCAAAAAGAATTGGAAAACATTATTTCCGATTACATCAAGTAAAAATGTAAGTCCCTCTTGTCAAAGAGGGATTTAGGGAGATTGAACACAAAAAAGCTTTCTCGCATTTGCATCAACAATTTTTTCTGTCTCCCCAAAACTCATCCCCCAAATATCAGCAACTTTTTGGTAAATATATTTTACATATTTTGGTCTATTTTCTGATCCCCGAAAGGGAACTGGCGTCAAATAAGGGGAGTCAGTCTCCAAAATTAACCTGTCTTTTGGTATATTTTTAACCACCTCCACCAGACCATCTTCATACGTCAAATTTCCATCAATTCCAAAATACCAATTATCACTTATATCTAAATAATTTTTTATTCTCTTTTTTCCACCGGTATAGCAATGTATTACTCCCCTTAAATTTTTATATTTTTTCAAAATTTCTAGTGTTTCTTCTGCTGCTTTCCGACTGTGAATTATCAACGCTTTACTGTATTTTTGTGATAATTCAATTTGTTTTTTAAACAAACTAATTTGTATATTTTTATCGTGTTCCTCAGAAAAATCCAATCCACACTCCCCCACCGCCACCACTTCATCGCACATCATTTTTTCCAATTCTTCTATATTTCCTGTCTCCTGAGGATGAATACCAATTGCCGCTAGTAATTTATTATTATTTTTTGCCAATAATATATTATTTTTTGAGTCCTCTAAATTACTCCCCGACAACACTACAAATTCTAGTCCCTCAATTCCCGTTGCGATATGGCTGTGTGTATCGATCATGCAATCCTTCCAAACAACCCTGTCTCTAATGGTTTTATTTCACCCTCAAGTGCCGATAAGATTTTTTCACAAATCTGAGGCATAACTGGAGTTAAATAATATGCAGCTGCTCGTAAATTATTGACACATTCAGTTAAAACATCAATTCGTGCTGGATCATTGGCTTCTAGTTTCCATGGTGAAACTATGTTTAATCTATTATTCGATTCATCAATAAATTTATTAAATACCCACGAAATCGCCTCATCTAACCTCAATGCATCAACAAGTACAGAAAACTCCCCTTTTGAAGGGGAGTCCCCGGAGGGGGAGGGGTTTTTGGACGAAATTTTTAAACCTTCACTGAGTTTACAAACCCTGCTCACCAAATTTCCCAAATTATTGGCCAAATCGGCATTGTATTTTTCCTTAAATCGGCCAATTCCTACATCAGAATCGTTTTCACCTGGGAACGATCTGGCAATCAAGTATCTGGTCCCATCAACACCAAACAAATCAGTTAATTGTTGAGGTGAAATAACATTACCCAAAGATTTAGACATCTTTTGGCCATCAACCATATAAAAACTGTGGGTAAAAGTTTTGACAGGTAGTTCTATTTTGGCCGACAATAACATTGATTGCCATATAACAGTATGAAACCATAAAATTTCTTTACCCAATAAATGCAAATTAGCTGGCCAAAAATCCGCCTTTCCTTCGACAAATTGAGTTGCACTATAGTAGTTAATTAAAGCATCAAACCACACATAAACAGTCTGTTTTGTATCCCAAGGGACTGGTATACCCCATTCCACGTTTTCTCGAGATAGTGAAATATCATTTACTCCAGCTTTTAATTTTGCCAAAACTTCGGCTCTTTTTCCTTCTGGAAAAATATAATTAGTTTTATCATCTTCAATTAACTCTATTAATTTTGGCGCATATTTTGACAATTTAAAAAACCAATTTTCTTCACTTTTCTGTACTGTTTTTTCAGGTGGATGCAAAGGACAATGTCCGTCAACCAAATCAGTCTCAGTTAAAAACTTTTCACATCCAATACAATACCAGCCTTCATATTTTGCTTTGTACACATCATCATTTTCTTTTATTTTGGTTAAAAATTCTGCCACCACCGCTTCATGATTTTTGTCAGTTGTTCTTATAAAAAAGTCATAAGAAATATTTAAACTTTTCCAAGCATTAATAAAAGTTGGAGCAATTTTGTCACAATATGTTTGAGTATCTAACATCTCTTTAGTCGCACATTCGGCAACTTTTTGACCATGCTCATCAGTGCCAGTCAAAAAAAATACTTCATCTTCCTGTTGTCGGTGTAGTCTGGCCAAAATATCTGCCGCCACAGTAGTGCAGGTATGACCAATATGAGGTATATCGTTAATGTAATAAATCGGTGTCGTAATAAAAAATTTAGGCATGGCCTATTTTACTACTTTTTTGCAACTTTCTTGAGCCCGGCTTTCTTGACTGTTTTTTTGTTCACTTTTTTGGTTGTCTTTTTCTTAGCAGTCTGTTTAGTATTAGTTTTGACCCCAACTTTACCTTCACCGTATTTTTTATTAAGTTTTGATTTTAATCTTGAAACTTTATTAATATGGAAAATATTTTTTTGTTTGGCTATATCTAGCATCGACTGAACTTCTTTATAACCTTCAGCGGTTGGCTTAGTTAAATAAATCTTGATCAATTTTTTTAGTTTCTCTTTAAAAGAAACGTTAACTTTCTTGTTTTTTACTGATTTTCTCAGTGATTTTTTTGCAGATCTTGAAATTGGCATGTGGTTATTTTAGCATATCACTTTATAATAAGCCATGGTGTCACTTTCAAAAATAAAACAATATCTTGGACGCCGTCAAAATTCAATTTCGTCGGCTTCAATTGTTTTGGCCATAACATTTAGTTTGTCGGCCATTTTGGGTTTTTTGAGAAGTCGATTTTTATATGCTCAGTTTTTCCAGTGTTGTGTTTTAGATTTGGATGCATACAATGCGGCATTTAGATTGCCAGACTTAATTTTTAAATTGCTCGTTACCGGAGCGTTATCAGCTTCGTTTATTCCTGTATTTGCCGGATATTTACATAAGGACAAAAAAATTGCCTATCGAATGGCATCTTCTGTCATCAATATATTATTATTAGTTTTCACTTTATCTGCCGTTCTGATCTTTATCTTTGCCCGTCCACTGTCACTATTAATTGCCCAAGGTTTTAATGACTATCAAGTTGATTTGATGGTAAACATGACTCGTATTTTACTTTTGGCCCAAATCTTTTTTCTTCTTAGTAATTTTGTTACCGGTATTTTACACGTTGAACAAACTTTTTTGATTCCTGCACTTTCACCAATTGTTTACAACATATTTATTATTCTTTCAATTTTTACTCTTGTCCCATTTTTTGGTATATATGGTCCCATTTACGGTGCTGTTGTTGGTGCTTTTTTCCATTTGGCAATACAATTACCTTTGTTATTTCGTCAGGGTTTTAACTACAAGGCTGTTATCGATAAAAATTTAGCCGGTGTCAAAGAAGTTTTTCGGCTCATGCTTCCTCGATCGTTATCACTAGGTTTGGGTGAAATTGAAAACACTGTAACTTTATTTTTTGCTTCAATCTTGGCTGCCGGATCAATTTCTCTTTTAAACTTATCGTTGCAGTTAGTGTATTTGCCAAGTCGTATTTTTGGGTCTACAGTTGGCCAAGCCTCACTTCCAATTTTGTCACGCAGCATTGCTCAAAACAAAATTGACGTTTTTCGTGATACTGTACGTAAGACAATCCTTCGGAGTCTTTATCTCGCACTTCCCATTTCTGTATTAATATTGGTCAATCGTGTCGCCATTGTTCGTATTGCATTTGGAGCAAAAGAGTTTCCTTGGTCGGCCACCATATTAACTGCCAAAACATTGGCCTTTTTGGTTCCAGCTATTGCCAGTCAAGCAATAGTTCAAATTTTAGTTCGTGCTTTTTATGCTCTTCATGACACCAAAACTCCATTAAAAGTATCATTTTTTTCGTTATTTATAAATGTAATTACCAGTTACCTGTTCGTAAATTATACAGACTGGGGGATTGTGGGTTTGGCAATTAGTGCCTCACTTAGTAACGTGGTTCAATGTACTGGTTTGTGTATTGTTTTTGTCAAAAAAATCGATGGTAATGGTTGGTCAAAAGTGTATTGGCGAATAACCAAAATTCTTTTTGCTTCAATAATAGCGGGAATTGTTAGCTGGCTGTCACTTCAAGCTATCGATCTATTTGTTTTTGACACTAGTAAGACTATTTTTGTCATCATTTCTTTTTCTCTATGTGTCGCAGTTGGACTAATTAGCTATTTCCTTTTATCTTGGGTTTTACGAATCGAAGAACAAACTGAATTTACTGTTTTCTTCAAAAAAACTACTTCCATTTTTACTAGTCTTTAGCATATACTGATATATAACATATGTCAGGGAAGAAGGAGATTTCTCTATTACCAAACGAACTCGATAACAACAGTATTGCTGCACGTGCCATTCGCTATCTAACCACTATTGGACGATACATTATAGTTTTTACGGAACTTATTGTAATTTCTGCTTTTATTTCTCGCTTTTGGTTAGACCGACAAAATTCCGATTTGTCCGAAGTATTGCGACAACAAAAAGCCATTCTTGAGAGCACAGCTGATTTTGAAAAGGAATATGTATCACTCCAAAGTCGACTAAAATATATTGACACCCAATACAAAAATCAACCAAATTATATTCAAAATATTCAATCTTTAGTATCATCTATTCCCCTTGATGTTTTTTTTCAAAACTTTACCATAAGTCGAAACAAAGCTCAGGTTAGTATGTACTCCTATCAAGAAGATTCTCTGGTAAATTTAATTGTAAATTTGTCACTTAATCCAAATATAAAAACAGTAAATATTCAAAAAATAGAAAAAAAATCAAAAGATTCAAAATTTTTTGTTGACATCTCGTTAGAATTTAAAGATCAAAGTGCCAAACCCACAATTTAATATTTCAAGCCTTACTCCGTTGTTTTTATATCTAAAAAAACAGCAGGAAAATGAAAAAAGTCGTCGTATAGTCGAACTATCGATTACTTTTTTATTAATTTCAGTTTTCCTATTTTTTGCAATTCGGCCAACAGCATTAACAATTTCAACTTTAGTCGGAGATATTAATTCCAAACGAGTTTTAACTGCTCAGTTAAAAACTAAAATTGATCAAGTAATTACCGCGCAGGACAATTTTTCCACAATCCAAGAAAAGTATTATTTGGTCGATACTGCTTTGCCTTCAAACCCAAATTTTGTTAATGCTCTCAAGATTGTTGATGCCGCCACAACTCAAAACAATGTATTTTTAGATAAAATTAGCTTTGCTCAGTCAGATAATAATTTTTTTACCAGCAATATCGCCACTAGCTCAAGTTTTACTTCAACATTAGGAATTATTTCGTCACTTTTTGCAAATCGTCGTATTGTTGATATTCCCCAAATTTCATTTACCCAAGATAAAGACACTCAATCAAACGGTCAAATTAACTTTATTATTCCTATAGATATATTTTTTTGGAACAACAATGAAAAAAAATAACTTTTCAACTTATTTACTGATAATTTCAGTTATGACTTTCATCACCCTATTTGTTGTTATTGTCTCCAAAAGTTATGATAATTTAATGATTCCTTTAAATCTAGTTCAAAACAACTCGATGGGTAAAAGTATCAATTTAGACCTAAAAACAGATGTTATTAATCAAATTGAATCTCGTCAATGAAAGATAAAAGAATACCCACTATTTTAGGTACTTTTTTATTGTTAACTATTTTATTTTCCGGTGTCTGGCTTTCCCTTCAAAAGACAAATTTATTTTCTCAAGCTTCAGGTGATTGCAGTCCAATAGGCATCCAGGTAACAAATTTAACCAATAAATCAGTTGACATTTCTTTTCAAACAGCATCGGCTTGCAGTTCTAATTTGGTAATAAATACTTTAACCCTTCCTAATTTTGGTGCCAAATCAACTATTCATTATTTTCGCATCGATAACTTGTCCTCTAGCACCCAATATCAATATCACCTTCTCATCGATGGCCAAGAATTTAAACAAACATTCTACACTTTCAAAACAGCTCCACTCCCATCTGGTACTTTACCTACAGCCAATCTTGCTTGGGGCAAAATTTTACTATCAACGGGTTTACCCAGTGTCAACAGTCTTGTTTATTTAAATATACCCGGTGCCTGGCCATTATCAGCCTTGACGGATAGTAACGGACAATGGCACATTTCGCTATCTAATAGCTATACTGACAACAAGCTATCTCTTTTCACTCCACCTTTAATTGGTACCGAAGATATTATTATATATTCTCCAAATGGTCAATTAACTCAAGTCGAAAATAGCTTGACCAAAAATGATCCTGTTCCCAATATTATTGTTGGTCAAGGTTTTGTATCAAGTTTGGGTACTGGCCCGGCATCGACTGTTGCCCCCACAAAAATATCTACCATTGTTCCCACAATTGCTTTAAATACAAAATTATCCATAAATTATCCTTCAGAAGGAGAAACGATCACCACACTTAGACCAGATATCTTTGGTCAGGGTAAAAATTATTCTACAGTAAGCCTAAAAATAGACACCGTTATTTCAGGCAATGCAACCACCAAGGCTGATGGTTCTTGGAATTGGTCACCAGTTGCTGACCTCAAAATCGGTAACCATATTCTTGTCGCTACCTTGGGTGGTGAAACTGTTACCCGAAATTTTATTATTGGCTCGGTAACATCTAATAGTTCTCCTTTATCTTTTTCTGCCTCATCATCAGCTGTAGTTGTTACTCCAACCACAATTCCTACTATTATTCCCACTATTAGGACAGGCAAAGTATCCACCAAATCAGGCATTCCAGTCACAGGAAATGCCAGCCCGCTATATCTTTTATTATTATCCTCTTTATTTACTGTAAGTTTTTCATTATACTTTTTTTACAGAGATGAAAAATAAACACTACGCAATATTCGGGGTTGTCTTTTTATTCCTATCTTTAATTGGTGCTGTGTATCTTTCATTACAAAATGCTGACTCTCGTAATCAAGCTGCAAATGGTCGAGTTGTAAACTGTGAAGACTTAGGTAGTCCCTCTGCGCGTCAACGATGTGCCGCCGAGAACGGTGGCGACATGAAGGCACCAATCACTTCGTCTAATGAAATTGTTCCTTGTGGTCAAGGTGCTATTCAATGCGGTGGCTGTGGTGGTTTTTGTATTTCCGGTGCCACCAAAACTTGTGATCAGGCAATTCTTGAAAAATGTGGTGAATTCCCCACTCGTGGCGCAAATATTACTGGCATAGGTGCTGATTGTAAAGCTGCTTCTTATGGAGCAAAGTGTACCTGTGGTAGCACGACAGTTTGTTTCGATAGTAAAAATTATGATACCGCGGTAAAAGACAATGGATGTAATCGTACTGATGGCATGGGCTTATGTGATGTTTGGCAAAATTTTGGTGCTCCCAAAACTCCCCAGGAACTAGCTGGTAATGTTTCTACTGCAACCTCAACTACCTACTATTGCCCAGGACGATTTTTAGGTCAAGATGGTTCCAGTTGTACTACTGCTCCCAAAGCAGGTTTTAATATCAACTGTTACTGTGGTACCATCCAAATCGATACTCCGGGTGTCGGTTTTCATTCTGAATCTATGAAATGCGGTTGCGACGAAAAAGATACCCCTCCCAATACTCCATCCACAGGTACTCCAATACCAACTCGTACTCCAACCCCAACTTTTATTATTGTTACTGATACTCCATCACCAACCCCAACTGGTACTCGTGCTCCTACCGAAACACCAACAAATACACCTATCCCAACTAATACCCCTGTTCCAACCAGTACTCCAGTTCCTACCAACTTAGGATGCGGTTACACACCTTGTGACAATTCTGGTAAACAATGTTCATCTGGACTAGTCTGCATTACAGCTAATAATAGTGGTCAATATTGTTCTTTGCCTCAATTTACTGGTACCTGTGCTACCAATCCTGGTTATACTGGGTGCTGTACTGCTCCGGGAGTTACTGACACTCAAGGTCCATCACCAACTCGTATCATTCTTCCTGTATCAGGCTTTGAATTTCCTATTCAAGCTCTAACTTTAATCGGTGGTATCACCACTTTGCTTGGATTCCTGATATTATTGTAATGTGTTAGCACTATTCGAAAGCTTACGACCCACTCAGTGGATCAAGAATTTAAATTTATTTGCAGCAGCAATTTTGGCTGGCAAGATTTTTGAGACCGCAACTTTTATTCAAAGTACCACCGCCTTTATAGCTTTTTGTTTATTATCATCTTCGTCCTATTTAGTTAATGATTTAGCTGATATAGAAAATGATCGCATCCATCCGACCAAAAGACTTCGTCCACTCGCACGAGGAGATGTTAGTCTCGAAACAGCATTGTTTACTGCTTCGGTTTTATTAATTATTGGTCTTGGACTTGCCTTTTCTATTAACGTCACATTTTTTTATATTTCTCTTCTTTTTATTGTTTTGCAATATTTTTACTCTTTTGCCCTCAAGAAAAAAGCTATCATTGATATTATTGGCATCGCTTTTTTCTTTATCCTGCGTGCCTTTGCCGGTGAAATCGCCACTGGCTACCATTTGCCAATTTGGATAATGCTTACTGTTATTTTTCTTTCACTTTTTATTGCCAGCGGCAAACGACGCAGCGAGCTGTCCAATAGCGGTCGTAAGTCTCGACAAGCACTGGATGGATATGGAAAATCTTTGTTGAGTTTTTATATTACTATGTTTGCTGTTTGTACTTTGATTTGTTACGCCATGTTCACTTTTTTGGCAGAACCTTTAAAATTTGACGGCGCTATTCATCGATATTTGTTGTCAAATTACCCAACTATGATCGATCGTAAATGGTACATGCTTACTCTTTTGCCAGTAATTTTTGGAATTATGCGTTATGGTCAAATTATTTTTGAGATGCAAGAAGGGGAAAGACCTGAACGAATAGTGACTACTGATATTCCACTTATACTTGCTATTTTAGTTTGGGGTTTGATGATGATGTCGATTCTATATGTCATCTAAGATTTTAATCTTATTTGTATTAATTGCCTTATTTACACGATTTTTTGGTATTAATTGGGGCGACGGCTATTTTTCCCACCCCGATGAAAACAATATGTCCATATCTTTGTCTCAGTTGTCACCATCAAATTTAAACCCACATTTTTTTGCATACGGTCAATTCCCCCTATATTTGGGCTACTTTACACTAAAAATAATTAATATCCCTAATACTCTTGTAAATTCCATCTATGTTTTACGTTTTTATTCTGGAATTTTTTCTTTATTGTTTTTATATTATTCATATTTATTGTTTCCCTCTACCCTCTTTTTACTTTTGTTAATTTTTTCTCCTGGCCTTATTCAAATCGCCCATTTTGGCACTACTGAAAGTTTGTTGTCCTTTGTGTTTATTGCCAATCTTTATTATTTAATAAGTATTTTTAATAAACCTAAATTTATATATTTTGTTATTTCTGCTATTTTGTCTGGCATTGCCTTGGGTAGTAAAATTACAGCAGTTTTTTTTATTTGGCCAATAGTAATTATTGGTTTGTACAAAAAAGAGTATTTAAGCACACTCTTTTTTATTTTTGTTTCTTGTTTTGTGTTTCTAGTTTCTTCTCCCTATAATTTCATTGACATTAATAGTTTTTTGTCATCAATGTCGTACGAAACTGGGGTTGCTTCAGGTGCAATAGATGTTTTTTACACTCGACAATTTCTCAACACTACTCCCTATTTATTTCAATTCATCCGCATCTTCCCTAATGTTGTCAGTCTTCCAGTTTTTATCATTTCAATTTTAGGAATTTATTCATTGATTAAAAATTTCAAATTAAAAATTAAAAATTATCAAAACGGACTTTTAATTTTAATTCCAGTAATTATCTATTTTTTATATTTCGGACAACTTTTTGTTAAATGGACTCGTTTTATGTCCCCTATCTTTTTTATTTTTCCATTCTTTGCCAGTCTATTTATTTCCCGTCTAAAATCAAAATACAAATATATATTAATTACCATATGTATTTATCCGGGTTTATTATTTTTCTCTCAATATTTTATTCCCAACCCTCGTGTCTCTGCCGCCAATTGGATAAACCAAAATATTCCCCAAAATTCAACCATTTTATCTGAGTCTGGAAACGTAGTTGACCTAAAACTTCGTCCTGATATAAAAGTTATTAATTATGACTTTTATACTTTAGACGAAAATTACAACAATAAACTAGAGCTAGATAATTTGTTATCAATGACAAATTATGTTTTAATTCCCAGTCGTCGAGTCTTTAAAAACCAAAACAATAGTCTATTCCCGTATACAAAAGACTATTATAAAAATATTTTCTCAGATAAATTTAGTTTAATTTATCGCTCATCAGGTCAAGACGAAAACGCCGAAGAAACATTTACTGTTTTTGATTTTCCTACCATACGTCTATATGAAAAAAAATAAAATTATTTTACTTTGTATTTTTACGTTTGCCCTATTTCTAAGACTTTATGGTCTTAACTGGGATCAGGGAAATCATTTACATCCTGATGAAAGATATCTAACCATGGTAGCCAGCGATATAAAATTACCAAAGAGTATATCTCAATATTTCGACACTTCTTCTTCACCTCTAAATCCAGGTAATTATGAGAATTACAAATTTTTTGTATATGGTACTTTTCCCTTATTTGTAACCAAAATATTTGCAGTCATTTTTAATCTAGATGACTATGAAAATATCGTTTTAGTTGGTCGAATTTTATCTGCTTTCTTTGATTCAGGAATCATAATTATTTTGTATAAAATATCAAAGCGGTATTTAGCTTCTATTGTATATGCCACAACAGTTTTACCAATTCAACTATCTCATTTTTTTACCGTTGATACTTTTTTAAGTTTTTTTATTTTATTAACATTTTATTTCTTAACCAAAAAACGATTTCTATATTCTGGAATAGCTTTTGGTTTGGCACTTGCTTGCAAAATATCGGCATTATATTTTTTACCAGTTGTATTTATATTTTTTATTATCAATCGTCGTTTTCTGTCTGCATTTTATTTTTTATTATTTGCTGCAATATTTTTTCGTATTTTTCAACCTTATGCATTTACTGGTATTTTTAGCTTAAACCCGATATTTGTAAATAGTTTAAAACAACTCCAAGTAATAACTGTCCCCTCAGTTTATTTCCCTCCAAGTGTTCAATGGATGTCCAAAATTAAATTATTGTTCCCGCTCCAAAACATTGTTATTTTTGGTCTCGGTATTCCGCTGTCAATTGCTATTCTTTTTATAAAAAAACTTAAACCAAATATTATAAATATATTGTCACTTGTTTGGATTGTCCTTTTATTTGTATATCAAGGTACTCAACCAGTTTTTACAATGCGTTATTTTCTTCCTATTTACCCATTCATTGTATTAATAATTTCTCAAATTATTCCATCAAAATATTTTAAATATGTATTAATTCCTCACCTAATTTATTGCATAATGTTTTTAACTGTTTATTCAATCCCCCATACTCGTGTTCAGGCCAGTAATTGGATAAATCAAAATATTCCGATTGATTCTGTTCTAACTACTGAGAGTTGGGATGATAGTATCCCTTTAAATAATATTAGTTACAAAATAGTTACTCTTGAAATTACTGGGCCTGATACTTCTCAAAAATGGGACAAGGTTAAAAACGACCTTAACTCCATTGATTATCTAATCTTAAGTTCAAATCGATCGTGGGCTTCGGCAGCAAATGTCCCACATTTATTACCAGATACAAGCAATTTTTATAATAAATTATTTTCTCAAAAACCATTGATAGAAATCAATTCATATCCTGGAATTAGGCTACCAATCAAAAATTGTTATTATTTTGGTCCAACCAATATGCCAAATGATAAAAGCTGGTTTGCCGTCAACAAAAAATGTAATTACCCTGGCATTTATTTCCGAGACGATCTAGCCGAAGAAGCATTTTCCGTCTACGATCACCCTAAGGTGTTAATATTTAAAAATAATATATCGAATTAAATTGATTTTGGTATTTAAGTTGATATCCTTGTTTTTTTAAAATTTTATCAACTGCTACCTTATCAGTTTCAACACATATAACTTTTGGATTATATTTTTTCCATGGCCAATTGTTTAATATTATTGCGTCATAGCCTTCGGTATCAATCGATACAAAATCAAAATTTTCTTTTACTATATCGGTAATTTTTCTTGTCTCAATATTTTCCACAGAAGTAATTTTATGACCATTGTTTATTTTTGCAAAACTATTTAAAGCCGGTATCAAATATTTATAGTATTTAATGTTTCCACCGTTTTCGCTTATTCCAATATTCAAAAATTTATCTTTAGATCTTATTACCTTAAATATTTCCTTAACTTCAGGATTTGGCTCGACAATTACTCCTGTCCAACCTTTTTTATATAGACGATAAGTGTTACTTAAACGAGTTGGATGATATCCTCCAATTTCCAGATATCTACCTTTAGCACAATTCATCAGTTTTTCTATTTCTATGTCTTCATAATCTTGTGAATACGAGCCCAATATTTTTTCTCTCCATATTGTTCTTTTTATTTGCGACAACATAGCCCAAAACAAAAATACTGCAGAATAGTTATTTAGTAATTCCAAATACTTCTTCATATTGATCTACAGTTTTTTTATAATCAAACATCTTCAAACTTTTATTTCCCACATATTTATTTTTAAGAACTTTTATTATCTTTAAAAATAGGTCTTTATCATCGGTCACGCTGGCAATTTCACCCATCCCTGTCATCGTTACTGGTACACGAACCCCAGGTAAATTTGATGCCACACAAGGCACACCACACACCATTGCCTCGACCTGAACTATTCCAAAAGTTTCAAGATTATCAGTGCTAGGTAATACCAAACAATCCATTTTGGCATAATATTTATTTAATTTTTCATGCTCTACTGGCCCAATTAACTTAATGTGTTTTTTGAAGTTTGATGTTTGAAGTTTAATTTTTTCATAGTAGTTATCACCTTTAACATTTTTGAAAGGACCAATCCACCACATTTCAAAATCGATTTCTTTTTTTAATAGGGGAATTATGTTTATCAATCGGTTCAACCCCTTTTCCCAAGCAATTCGTCCCACATAACCAATTATTAATTTATTTTGTTTCTGTCGTTTTAGTGGCGTGATTTTAATAGTTGGTAATATATAAACTAACTTTTTTTTAAAAATTTTTAAAAAACTAGAATAATTTGCATAATCTTTTGTGTATGCCACAATTTTGTCAGCCATTAAATACACAAAAAAATGTATTGGCCACGATATTATTGCAATAATTTTGTTTGCCAACGTGCCCGTAAACATAAATTCACAATGATGGGTAACAACTAGTTTTTTGTTGAATATTCGTGCCCACAAGGCTAACCAAAATGACTCAATGGAAGGTAAATGACAGTTAACGACATCAGCCCACTTTACATGCTCAATTGATTTTAACCAGTACATTGGCATAATATATCCCTTGCCTAAGCTAAAACCATCTATCCCCACAACACCTTGGTTTAATGATTTACTACAAATTATTTTAACCTGATAGTTCCTCACACTCAGTTCTTCCGCCAATATATTTGCATACACTGACACCCCTGATATGTTTGGCAAATAATAAGTTAATCCAATTAATATTTTCATTGATACAATTATCTCATTATGCTCTTCTGGCAACCATCATTTGATTTATTAAAAATAATTAATAAATTACGTTTCAATACTGCAGTAATGATTTTTTTAAATTATTTTATTTGGATATTTTTTATATTCGTTTCTTTTCTTTTGGTTTTTAAAGATATAAATATTTTTTGGCAACTATTTGTCTGCACCTTATTTGGTGAAATAATTGAAAAATATGGCAAAAGTCATGCACTGTGGAAACGTCCATTTTTTGCACGGCACGATCATGTTCCCACTGGATTAGTCGAATCTTGGTATGAGACGGGATCTTTTCCCTCAGGCCACACCCTCAAAGCAACCTATTTTTTCTTGTTTACTCTCCAGTATGGAGTAATTTCCCCTGTTATCTTTTTGGGAATAGTCATTCCTCTTTTGCTTTTTCGAGTATTAGTTGGATTTCACTATCCCATCGATATGTTTGGTGGCGCCATATTTGGTTTTTTACTTTGGTTTCTTGTTAAAATAGCCTCTACCTATGTTTTTTTCGGACTTTAAATACATCGTTTCTTGGTGGCTGACTATTAATATTTTTGCGATATCTTTTCTGCCTCTAACTTTTTATATTTTCCCCAAATTTTTTGATAGAGGTTACATATTTTCCAAAATATTATCACTTTCTTTGGTCACTTATATCATTCTTTGTCTGAGTGTCATCAAACTACTTCCATTTACCAATCTTGCAATAATTGGTGTCCTAATTATCATTAATCTTATAAATGTCTATTTTTTAAAAAGTAAATATAAATCATTTATTGCCATCACAAAAAAAATTTATAAATATATTATTCTTGAAGAACTATTGTTTTTTCTTATTTTAGTTATTTGGTCTATCGTTCGTTCCTATGCTCCTGACATTGAAGGTCTCGAAAAATTTATGGATTGGGGTTTTGTAAATTCGGCCATGCGTTCGACATATTTGCCCCCTGCAGATATGTGGTATGCCGGTAGTTATATCAATTATTACTATTTTGGTCATTTGATATTTGCCATACTTACCAAAATATCTGCCATTCCCTCTTCTATCACCTACAACCTTTCTATTGCCACCTTGTGTAGCTTAGTTTTTGTCTCAGCTTTTTCACTTGTCGCTAATTTAGCTTATAAGCACAAGTCATTTTTATTGGCCGGATTTTTTTCTGCTCTACTTTTGACCTTTGGGGGTAATCTACATCCTATTTACAAAATATTAAAAATAAACTCAACAGTTCACAATTTGCAAAAGTCAGCTGAAAGCTATTGGTATCCCGACGCTACTCGTTTCATCGGTTTTGATCCAGACATTAATAATAAAACGATACATGAATTTCCATTATATAGTTTTGTTGTTTCCGATTTACATGGACATTTAAATGATATCCCTTTGGTTTTATTATTATTGGCTTTTTTATTTTCATATTCTCAATCGTTCAAAAAAACAAAAATTGATTACAAATTAATAATTGGAACTAGTCTTTTGTTGTCATTTGCCTATATGACCAACGCTTGGGATTTTGCAGTTTATGGACTATTTTTTGCAGTATTTTTACTATTTTTTCAAAAAAATATTTTTATTACCATGGTTACGGGTATTTTAACCATTGTCTTTTGGTATATATTCACCCTACCTTATTCGCAAAATTTTACTCCTATGGCTGACGGTATCCGTTTGGTTGATGTTCGTTCACCTTTTTGGCAACTATGTGTCTTATATGGTGGCTTTTGGTTATTATCATTGCCGTTCGTTGTTTGGTTTATCAAAAATATTTTCAAAAAATACAAGTTTGAAAACGTAGATATCTTTGCCATATCACTAATTATTGTTGCAACTATTTTAGTTACCATTCCTGAAATTATTTATGTCAAAGACATCTATATTTTTGAGCATCGACGTGCCAATACAATGTTTAAACTTGTCTATGAAGCCTTTATCATGTACGCCTTAGTTTCTGGCTATATTCTTATCAAATTTAGGCAATCTATTTTATATCGGACACTATTTTTTATTATATTAATTTCACAATTAATTTATCCTTATTTTGCTATTAAGTCATACAGTGATAGTCATTCCAAACGTCAATATTGGGGGTTGTTGGGTACCGATTATCTTAAAACAAATTTTCCTGATAATTTTGCCGTAATCAATTGGTTAAATACCAATGTATCAGGTCAGCCTCATATTTTAGAGGCAGTGGGGGATTCATACAGCAAATACAATCAAATTTCTTCTGCTACAGGGTTACCTACCATCGAAGGCTGGCTAGTTCATGAATGGCTGTGGCGTGGTGGATTTGATGGACCTGGTGCTCGCAATACTGAAGTCACGACAATATATGAAACCAAAGACGCAAATGTTGCCCTACCCATACTTCAAAAATATTCTGTTAAATATATTATCATCGGCGACCAAGAGCGAGAAAAATATAAAAATTTAGAAGAATCAAAATTCCTCAACTTTAGCAAAATCGTTTTTCAGTCAGGTAAGACAAAGTTGTATGAGATGAATTAAAAGCTTGGAAACACGTCATTGCGAGGAACATTTACAATAGTGACGAAGCAATCTCGTTGGGATATATTTGGCCAATAGTCGTTGGTTGTTTCGAAGAGTTTATTTTCCAATAATTGGCCTTTTCGTGTCCATGTAGAGACGCCCCGCGGGGCGTCTCTACAAAATATTCCATTGTGAAAATATTTTTTCAAAGCACAAATAGCACCCCAGCAAAATACAAAAATACGATTAAATAACCTAAATTATTGTTATACTGAAACGTGCCCAAATCAAATTTATTAGATGGTTTAAATCCAGGCCAGCAACAAGCCGTACTTCATTCAGGAAGTCCTCTATTGATTTTGGCTGGTGCAGGTTCCGGCAAAACTCGTGTTTTAACTCATCGTGCTGCTCATTTAGTCGAATCAGGTCTTGCCCTACCCGAAAATTTATTACTGTTGACCTTTACCAACAAAGCCGCTCAAGAAATGAAAAATCGTATGGGCGTGATTATAAAATCAAATACTGAAAAATTATTTGCGGGAACATTTCATTCTTTCTCCTGCCGTCTTTTACGAAAATATGGACCAAAAATTGGCATCGATTCAAGCTTTACTATTTATGATTCAGATGATCAAGAAAATTTAATTCGTACTATTTTATCTGACACTCACTACACTCCTCAAGAATTCAAAATTTCGTCACTAATGTATTACATTGAAAATTGCAAAAACAATTTTATAGTGCCTGAGGCTGCTGCCAATGCTGCTTCCGGTTTTTGGGAATCAGTCGCTGCCAAAATTTATGTCAAATATCAGGCAGCTCTTCGTAAAAACCAAGCACTCGATTTTTCCGATTTGATTTTTCAAGCGACCAAGCTACTCACTGATGATAAAAATCTAACCGAGCAAATTAACAATTTATATAAATATATTTTAGTTGACGAATATCAAGATACCAACCAAACTCAATATTTATTAACAAAACTATTGGCAGGACCAAATCGTCAAATTACTGCCGTGGGAGATGCCTCTCAAAGTATTTATGGCTGGCGAGGGGCCGATTATAAAAACCTTACCGCACTTACACGTGATTTTCCTGAAACAACGATAATAAATTTAGAGCAAAATTATCGATCTACTCAAACTATTTTAGATGCTGCCAACGGTGTTATTTCCCAAAACAAAAATCATCCTGTTTTAAAACTTTTTACCAACAGATTTTCATTAGAGCCTATTCATTTATTTGTCGCCAACGACGAAATTGCTGAGGCTGATTATGTGTGTCAAAAAATAAAAGAACTAGAATTAAAAGGTCTCGCGTACAAAGAAATGGCTGTTTTGTATCGTATGAATTCTCAGTCGCGTGTTGTTGAGGAAGCATTTTTAAAAAATAAAATACCTTATGTATTGGTGGGTGGTTTACGTTTTTACGATCGAGCCGAGGTCAAAGATGTTTTAGCCTTAATTCGTTATGTTAATAACCGCAAGGATGACCTGTCTTTGGGTCGTTTATACAAATCAATGGGTAAGCGTCGTACCGAGTCTTTTATCGGAGGTATTGACACTATTAACAAAAATTCTGATTCGATCGATATTTTAAATAGTGCCATAAATTTATCAAATTACATGTCCAAATTTGATACAACCGACGAGGATGATGCCAGACACATTGACAACATTGACGAATTAAAATCAGTTGCTTCCACCTTTTCCAAATTAAACGATTTTCTGGAAAATGTAGCTCTTGTTCAAAATGAGTATTCACTCCAAGAAAAAAATCGCGACAAAACCAAACAGACTGGCGTTCGACTGATGACCTTACATGCCAGTAAGGGTCTCGAATTTGAAGCTGTTTTCTTATTAGGTTTTGAAGAAGGGCTTTTACCTCATTCTCGTTCAGTTTCCGATGCCGCCGGGGTTGAAGAAGAACGTCGACTTTGTTATGTCGGTATCACTCGTGCCAAAGACTTTTTACATATTACTTATACTACCCGACGTCTTACTTTTGGCAAATCAGCCTATAGCCAAGTTTCCCGCTTTCTCACCGATATTCCAGAAGATCTTTTACAAAACGATTTTGTTTCCCAAAATATTTCTTCATCTGATGAATTAATTTACGATTCAGATGATTATTAGACTATAATCAATCTATGATCACACGAATTCTCTACAACGAAGAAAAAGAAACATATGACAAAGTTGTTAGCCATCCACTTCAAACCTGGGCGTGGGGTGATTTTCAAATAGGGGAAGGTCATAAAGTCTATCGTCTTGGAGTATTTGATCAGCAAAAAATGGTTTCTGGCTACACTGTTTCTTTCCACACTGTTCCCCGGTTTAATTATACTGTTGGTACTTTATTACGCGGTCCAAAAATTGATGATGACATGATTAAAAATATCCAAAAAATAGCCAAAGATGAAAATGCTATTTTTGTCAAATTTGAACCTGACGTAGTTCATAAAATTTACGACTCAACTCAAAACCTAGACAAAGAATTATCGATTGATACCAATTTTTCTTCTTTAGTTGTTTCTCCCAAGGTTGCTTTTTATCCGCACTCATTTATTATCGATTTAACCAAAACCGAAGAAGAGTTACTTGCGGGCATGTCAACCAAAACTCGTTACAATATCAAGCTTGCTAATCGACATGATGTTACGGTCTCAAAAGAAACTCATGATAAAGGTTTTGAAATTTATTTAAGCCTTTTAATGAGTACTACTAAACGTCAAGGTTTTTATTTACACACCGAAAGTTATCATCGGCATTTGTGGGAAAAATTAAAAGACACCGGATTGGTTGACATATTTTTGGCTAGTCATGAAGGTGAGGTGCTGGCAGCTTTTATGTTGTTTAAATATAATGATAGATTATTTTATCCGTATGGCGCTTCTATTGACAAAAAACGCGAGGTAATGGCACCAAATTTATTAATGTGGGAAGCTATTAAGTATGGTAAAAGCATTGGTTTAAAAACTTTTGATACATGGGGATGTTTGGGGCCAAATGCCAAAGAAGGTGAACAAGGTTTTGGATTCCACAAGTTCAAACAAGGTTACGGTGGAACCTTGGTTCAGTTTATAGGGACATTTGATTTGGTTATTAATCCTCAAATTTATAAGCTATATAATCTAGTCGATAAATATCGCTGGGTTTTACTCAGACTCAAAGCAGCAATATTGAGATAAAAAATTGTATTATTAATCCATGAAATGGGTAAATTATCCATTTAAGATGGAGAAACAATATCGGCGTACGGGGTGGGATTATTCCAAAAATGGTTATTATTTTATAACGATTTGTACCAAGGATAGAACAAATTATTTTGGTGAAATAATAAACCATGAAATGTATTTGTCTGATATCGGAATATTGGTCCACAAATTGTGGGTTGAAATATTAAATCACAATAAAGGTATCGAATTAGATAAATACATTGTCATGCCAAATCATTTTCATGGGATATTAATTATTAATCGTGTTGGTGGAAATCGATCAATTTCAAATTCTATCGGTAGGAACATGACGATGGCGGATTCTATCGGTAGGAACATGACGATGGCGGATTCTATCGGTAGGAACATGACGATGGCGGATTCTATCGGTAGGAACATGACGATGGCGGATTCTATCGGTAGGAACATGCCGCGGCATGTTCCTACAATAAAAAACAATATTCAAACAAACGAATTTTCAAAACCAATTTCGAATTCTGTTTCCATGATAATAAATCGTTTCAAAGGTTCGGTAAAACGAGAATGTAATAATAATGATATAAAATTTGATTGGCAATCACGTTTTCACGATCGCATTATCCGATCCGAAAAAGAATATTGGGTCAAACGAATTTATGTTGATAATAATCCAGTGAATTGGGAAAAAGATATTAACAATAAAATATATATTCCGTAGGAACATGCCGCGGCATGTTCCTACATAAAAATTAATAATTGCCGCGGCATGTTCCTACATAAAAATTAATTAATTAATTAATATAATCAAATCCCACCATTGGTATAATTTTTGCGCTAAAATACCTTATGTCCTCAATTATTACTGATGATGTTATCGTTAAGGTTGCCAAATTAGCCAGAATCAATATTCTTTCAGAAAAAGTCAGTCTTTTTGCGTCTCAACTTGAGCCAATTTTAGAGCATTTTGAATCATTATCAAAAGTTAACACTAAAGGAGTTATTCCAACTTATCAAACTACTGGATTAATTTCTGTTTTACGTGAAGACATCATCGATACTGATCGTATGTTTACCCAAGAACAGGCATTATCGAACGCTCCAAAATCTAGTAATGGTTATTTTGTCACCTTAGCAACTATTAAAAAATAATATGTTACTCGATAAAACAATTTTAGAATTAGCTGCAGGTATACAGTCTGGCGAATTTACTTCTGTTGATTTAATCAATGAATGTTATGACAATATTGAAAAATATAATCCAAAAACGAATGCCTTTATTACCATAATTCCTCGAGAAATTGCTCTAAAACAGGCCCGAGAAGTTAACCTAACTTCACCGCTTTCGGGTATCCCTTTTGTCTTAAAAGATTGTTTTGTAACCGAGGGTATCAAAACCACTGCTGCTTCCAAAGTATTAGAAAATTTTATTCCATCCTACAGTGCCACTATTTATAAAAAACTACTTGAAGCTGGGGCAATTTTAGTCGGCAAAATGAACATGGATGCTTGGGGTCACGGTGGCTCTACTGAAAACACTGACTTTGGCATAACCAAAAATCCATGGGATACTTCACGTGTAGCTGGTGGTTCTGGCGGCGGTCCTGCTGTTGCCATTGCTTTACGTATGGCTGCATTTGCTGTAGGTGAAGATACTGGTGGCTCAATTCGTAATCCTGCCGGTTGGACCAATACTACTGGTTTAAAAGTTACTTATGGCCGTGTTTCTCGTTATGGTGCAATTAGTTATGCTTCTTCTTTTGACACAGTTGGTCCTGTTGCCAAAACAGTTGATGACTGTGCCATAATTTTGGAAACTATTGCTGGTGTTGACAAGTACGATGCCACCTCATCACCAAATCCAGTCCCTCCATATTCTTCGCTCTTAACTCAAGATTTATCAAAAATAACTATTGGTATTCCTTCTGAATTTTATGCAGAGGGTTTGGATCCAGAAATAAAAGCCTCTGTATTAAAAGTTTCCACAGATTTACAAAAGGCAGGAGCCAAAATCAAAGAAATTAGCATGCCGTTATTTAACCTATGTTTGCCTGTTTATTATTTAATCGGTCCGAGTGAAACATCATCAAATTTGGCCCGTTATGATGGTATTCGTTATGGTCAATCTCGTGATAGCTTTACTGATGAATCAACTCGCCGTATTTTAATTGGTACCTATGCATTATCTGCGGGTTATTACGACGCTTATTACAAAAAAGCCCAGCAAGTCCGAACACTATTTATCGAGGAATATGAAAAGGCTCTGTCTCAATGTGATATTTTACTTCAACCAATCATGCCTACCCCTCCACCCAAGTTTGGTGAGTTGCTCAGTGATCCATTACAAAACTTATTAGCCGATATTTATACTGTTTCTCAAAACCCAGTTGGTGTACCATCACTTGCTCTTCCTTGCGGCTTTACCAAAAGTGGTTTGCCGATTGGTGCTCAAATTGTTGGTAAAATGTTTTCCGAACAGTTACTTCTTTCCATCGGCCATGAGTTCCAAAAACTAACTGATTATCATTTGCAAAAGCCTAATTTATGAAAATAACCCCCATTATTGGACTAGAAGTCCACATCGAACTAAAAACAAAAAGTAAAATGTTTTGTGGTTGCGATGCTCAACATTTTCATGTTGACCCAAATACTCACACTTGTCCCGTATGTCTTGGTCTCCCTGGAGCATTACCAGTACCAAACAAAACTGCCTGTGAATGGTGTGTCAAATTAGGTCTAGCTTTGGGATGTGCCATTAATCAAGAAACATTTTTTGAGCGCAAAAATTATTTTTACCCCGATCTTGCCAAGGGCTATCAAATAACTCAACTGCAAAAACCTTTTGCCATTAATGGCAAAATTATTATTGATGGTCACGAAATTCGTATTAACCGCGCTCATCAAGAGGAAGACACTGGCAAATCAGTTCATTTAAGTGGTGAAACACTATTAGACTTTAATCGTAGTGGTGTTCCTTTGGTCGAAATAGTTTCCGAACCCGATATAAAAAGCCCCGAGGAGGCCAAAAAATATTTACTCAAAATTCAACAAATAGTTCGATATTTGGGAATTTCTGATGCTGACATTGAAAAAGGTAGTATGCGCTGTGAGCCAACTATTAATGTCAATATTGATGATAATTTTACCCCCCTCGTCGAAATCAAAAACGTTGCCTCACTTACTGGTGTTATGACTGCTATTCAATTTGAAATTGATCGCCAAATTGAGCAGTACAAAATTGATGGTATTACCAAAAAAACGGGTCCAAAAACCACTCGTGGTTGGGATGCAAATAAAAATCAAACTTTTTTACAACGTGACAAAGAAGGTAGCGCTGATTATCGTTATTTCCCCGAACCCGATATCCCACCAATTATTTTTACATCAAAACAAATAGAAGAAATCAAAAAAACACTTCCCGAAATGCCCGATGCCAAAATTGCCAAATACAAAGCCCAAAGTTTGTCCGATTATGATGCAAATTTATTATCTGAGGATTCAAACTTTTCTGCCATTTTTGACAAAATAGTAGTCGACAACAATCCATCTTATGCCAAGTTTGTCGCCAATCTGTTGGTCGGTCCTCTTAAAACTATTGAAATTGATATCAACAAAATTAACCCACAATATTTTAAAAAACTTTTTGACAATAAAGAAAAACTATCTTCTACAGCTATCAAGCAGCTGGTTATAGATAGCTATCAAACAGGTACTGATCCCCTGGATTTGGCCACAAAAAATAATTTATTTCAGGTATCCGACACCTCCACAATTGAAGAAATAGTCAAAAAAGTTATTTCAGACAATCCCAAGGCAGTTACTGATTACCAAAAAAATCCATTATCAATTGGTTTTTTAGTTGGCAAAGTGATGCAAGAATCAAAAGGATCAGCTAATCCAATAATGGCCAAAGAAATTCTAGAAAAACTACTTAATTAATTTTTTTACCGAATTTTTTACATCACGAGCCTGTTCTATTTTATTTATTACTCTTTCTGATTTTGATCGATTTTCCATTTCATCAAACCGATTTTTTTTGATTACAGCAGCTAGACAAAACAATAGTATCATTATCACAATTCCCACGGAAACCCATTGTGAGTTTGATTTTGCTAATACCTTCTTTTTTTGGGCAGTCTTTTTCATTTAATTTAAAAAAAATAATAAATATTATTATTTAAATTTATGTTATTTTTGACAATTTTTCAATCACACAATATAATATAGGACTATGGCAGGACATGTAGAAGTAATTACAAGAGCAGGTGATAGAGGACATGCTATTAGATTAAGGAATGATTTAGAAATTGAATATGTTTTGAATCATGGAATGGCAGTTTTTTATGATATATCAGTAAGCGGTGTAAGACGAGCAACAGTATTTAATTCGATGGATATTGCGGTTCCATCTAATCATTTAGGTAGACCAATATTTTTTACAGATCAGGCTGAGGCTGTAAAAATCGCCGCCCAAATAAGTACAGTTAACCGCAATCGATAGCTAATTTAAAATAAGATTTTTCGCTATACTATACATAGTGTCTGATTTTAAATCCGAATATCAAAAATTAAACGAAAAACAAAAACTGGCCGTTGATACGATAGAGGGTCCAGTTATGGTCATTGCCGGAGCCGGTACTGGCAAAACTCAAACTATAGCTTTGCGTATTGCCAATATATTGGCCAAAACTCAAACCAATCCCTCATCAATTTTGTGTCTTACTTTTACCGATACTGGCGTCACGGCCATGCGCGATCGACTAATAAAAATTATAGGACCTACCGCCTACTCAGTTCGTCTCCACACTTTTCACTCTTTTTGTAATGACATAATTTTGTCACATCCCGAAAATTTTATAATCAGTCACAATTTAAAGCCAGCCGACGAGCTAGAAAAATTGGAAATAACCAACGAGCTAATTGACAAATTGCCCGACGGCTCTGTTTTAAAACCGTGGGGTGATCACTATTTTTATCGCAAGGACATCATCTCTTCAATCCAAACTCTAAAACGAGAAAATATTTCATCAGAAAATCTAAAAACACTAATTACCAATCAACAAAATTATTTATCAACTACCACTTCACAATACGAAAGTTTAAAAAAACTTCGTGTTGGCAAAACCATTGATATTGACATCCAAAAAATTGTTGATTCGCTTCCCCCAAATTCTCAAATTAGCTATCACTACAATTTGTATAAAAATGGTGGCTACAATATTGGTGCTGCCAAAAATTCCACCATCAATTTTAAAAATGCCCTAATTAAATTTTTTGATAATTTAATCAAAAATATTCCCAAGCAGCTGGAATTGCTAGTCATTTTTCAGGGCTATCAATTGGCGCTACAAACACAGGGCATGTATGACTTTGACGATATGATTTTATTTGTCATCGATGCTTTTAAAAATGATTCAAATTTGTTGCGGACATACCAAGAACAGTATCAATATTTTTTGGTTGATGAATATCAAGACACCAATTCAGCTCAAAATCAGATTCTCGATTTATTATCGGACTATTATGATAACCCAAACATTTTTGTCGTCGGTGATGACGACCAGTCAATTTTTCGTTTTCAAGGTGCGTCAATCGAAAATGTTTACGATTTTTACCTTAAGTACAAAACTACTCCCATTGTTTTACAAAATAATTATCGTAGCCATCAATTAATTCTCGATTCGAGTACCAGCGTCATCAATAACAATCAAAATCGTATTGCCAATTTTATAAAAGACATCGACAAGTCATTAAAATCAAATTCATCTTTTGATCCTGATCCTATCAACGTTATCTCTGCCAACTCAACCCTTGAGGAAAATTTTTGGGTATCAGAAAAAATCAAAAAACTAATTGAAACAGGAGTCAATCCCAATGAAATTGCTGTTTTATACCGAAATAATAACGATATTTCTGATTTGGCCCAAGCTTTAAAACAAGAAAAAATAAACTTTTATTTAAATAGTGATCAAAATATCCTTAACAGTCGTCATATTCAACAATTGATATATTTACTAAAATTTATCAATGACCCGACCCAAACCGATCTTTTTTATCATATTTTGGCTAGCGATTATGTCAATTTTAATAGTCTAGATTTGCTAAAAAAAGTTCGTCATATTGATGATCTGTCATCAAATTCAAAAATAAAATTACGCAATATTGACAGGCGACTCGCACTGGCACGTAAATGGTTAGAGAATGACAATCTTGATCGTTTTTTCAACAAAGTCATTCGCAAATTCAAATTTCTTGATTATTGTCTCTCACAAAAAGATCCCCAAATTTTAAATCATCTTCTAACTTTTCATCAAGAATTAAAACGTTTGTCAGTCGATAAAAAATATACACTCAAACAATTTCTTGACCGACTTGATTCACTAATTGAGAACAATTTGATAATATCTGCTCCACCACTAGTTCAAAACCTTAATAATTCAGTTCAATTGTTGACTGTCCATCGTGCCAAGGGGCTCGAATTTGAACATGTATTTTTGATCAAGGTGGCGGACAAAAAATGGGGTAATACTCGTAATATGTCAAAATTATCTTTACCCCTGGGTATTTTAAAATATGACATTGCCAATGAATCAAGTTCTCAAAACGAAGATGAACGTCGTCTTTTTTATGTCGCTCTAACCCGTGCCAAAAAACAAATTTATATTAGCTATTCTGGTATCCCTTCAGTTTTTGTTTCTGAAATTGATCCCAAATTAATTGAGACCATAAATATTCCCGCCGATACTCAGACTATCGCCTTACAACAATATTTTCCACTAGTTGAAAATCAAAACATAGACATTTCTTATCAAAATTATTTAACTGAATTTTTAAAAACAAAATATTTATTTAATGTCACTCATTTAAATTCCTATCTTCGCTGTCCCTTTTGTTTTTATCATCAAACAATTTTACGTATTCCCGCCGTTAAGGATAAATTTAGCAGTCTCGGGACTGCTGTTCACAATACTTTATCTCATTATTACAATCATCAAACTATATCTTTGTCAGAATTGCAAAATATATTTAAAGATTTTTTATTAAAAGAAAATCTCAATAACTCAGATTATAACGAGTCGCTTTTCCGCGGGACAAATATAATGACTGATTATTTTAATCAATACGGCAACGTATTATCTAAAAATAATAAAACAGATTACGATTTTAAATCAGCCAATTTGCATCTCAACAATATCCCAATTACCGGCAAAATCGACCTTATTGAATATCTAGATGGCAACAAAATCAATGTTGTCGACTTCAAAACCGGCAATCCTGATGGAAAATATAAAGAACTTTCCCCAGAGGGGGATTATTTCCGTCAACTAGCTTTTTATAAATTATTAATTTCTTTGGACAGTACGAACATGCCGTGGCATGTTCCTTCAACGAACATTTTCGGCATTATCGATTTTGTCCAAAAATCAAAACAAAAAAACACCTTAATTCGCAAAGAAATCAAAATCACCCCCGACGACGTCGAAGCTTTAAAATTACTCATTACTGATGTTTACACCAAAATTCTTGCTCTCGATTTCTTTAAAATCCGTCCCGACTGTAAAGACCACCAACATATACATTATTTGTTGAATTCACGATAAAAATAATATTTTTGTAGGAACAGATCCATGTATCTGTTCCTTAAATTAAATTATTTATTTAAACAAAACAAAAAAACACGTCATTGCGAGGAGTCTTCAACGACCTGCCTGCCGGCAGGCAGGAGCAATCTCATTTCGATTAGTAAAGCCTTTATTTTATTCTTTCGGATTTGTAGAATTGATCTATCATTTTCTTCTGTTGTCTTGTTCTGAATGTATCAATTATTGGTCTAACAGCTGGTTCAACAATGTATTTTCCAGCAAACCCTCCGATATGAACACCATATATTACTCCCGATAAAGCCTGCATCATTGGGCTAAAAAAGTTGCCATCAATTTTAGTAACTAAAGCTGCAGTAGTGCCAACAGCAAGTTGTGACGCAATTGTAGTAGCTAAATGAACATTTTCGGCACTTTTGATATTAGAATCCATAAAACCCATCCTTATTTGTTCCTCAATAATTGGGATTTCATTAGTAGCAACATCTTTTTGTTTTAATTCACTTTTTACGTTAATGTTAACCGAGTCCATAGGTACTATTGGCGTATCCCACAAATTCTTTAATATTTCCCTTTCTTTCTTATAACCAGATGTAATGGGAATCATTTCAGTTGATGATCTCAAAGTTGTGTTCATATCCTATATTATATCACAAAAATATATTTTCCACAATAAAGTTATAATAATTTATGCAAATAAAAATCAAAAGACTTGACAAAAGTTTGCCCTTGCCCGCCTACAAAACCGCCGGCGCCGCCGCTTTTGATTTGTGTTCTAGAATTGATATTATCGTTCCACTTCATCAAGTTGTATTAATCCCCTTAAATGTCGCCATCGAAGTTCCAAAAGGCTACCACTCAATTTTAATGTCACGTAGTTCTACCCAAAAGCTGGGTATTTCTCCCGCCAATGGATTGGGTTTAATTGACAATGATTATTGTGGTGATAACGACGAGTGGCATTTTGCTGCCATTAACCATACCGATCATGAAGTCAAAATTGAAAAGGGTATGCGTATTGCTCAGGTTTTAATTGAAAAAACAGAAATAATAGAAATTGTCGAAGTAGAACATTTGGATAATATAGATCGTGGTGGCTTTGGTACTACCGGAGTAAAATAAATACTTTTGTTCTCAATCTCCCCTAGCCCCTCTTTGACAAGAGGGGGATAAGAATATCTTTTACACTATTAATATTATTTATTACTTCATCGTTTGTAAATCTAATTGTTTCAATGCCAATTTGATGTAAAAATTTATCTCTCATTTCATCTGTACCTTTCTTTTTGTTATGTGATGAACCATCAATTTCTATTGCCAGATTTAGTTTAGAACAATAAAAATCAACAATAAATCTATGTATTGGTTTCTGTCTCACAAATCTATACCCTATTTTATCATTTGATAATAGATCATCCCAAATTACCCTTTCAGCTACAGTTGGATTCTTTCTGTTTTGTTTTGCCATAAATGTTAAATCATTCCAATATCGAACACAACCCCTTTTAGAATTAATGGCATCACCATCAACCTTTTTCTGCATAATATTATTATGTTCTTTCTCCCCTCCTTGTCAAAGGAGGGGATGGGGGTAGATTGAAAACATAAAGGGACTGCCAAAGAGGGGGATGCAAGGGGGAGATTGAAAACAAGGAGGTAATTGTCAAAGAGGGGGTGGGGTTAGAACACAAAAGTGGAATATAATGTAAAATTACAACATGACTATTGTGTATATCCTCTTGATCCTCATTCTAGCCACTCTAGCCTATTTTATTTATCTTCAAAAACAAACCAAAGCTATCGAGCCCGATTTATCCAAAGCCATCGATACTCTCGTCAAATTGAGTAACGAAAAGCTCGATGATAAAACCAAACAAATCTCGATAGATCTCTCAAACAAAAAAGACGCCATCGAAAAAATGGTCCGGGATATCAGCGAAAATCTCACCAAGGTCGAAAAAGAACGAGTTGGTAGTTTTACCAATTTACGTGATGCCATTGAAAACAACGTCAAATTAACCAAAGAACTATCGGTCACCACCGAAGGGTTAAAACGAGTTTTAAGCAACAATCAACAACGTGGTGCTTTTGGTGAAAAAGTTGCCGAAGATTTGCTCAAAATGTCGGGTTTCGTCATTGGTACCGACTATACTCGTCAGGAAACCACTGGCGACGCCAGGCCCGATTTTACCCTATATCTTCCTGACAAAACCAAAATCAACATCGATTCCAAATTCCCTTATTCTAATATCGTCAAAATGAGTGAGACGACCGATACTGATCAAAAAAATCAATATAAAAAAGCGTTTGAACAAGATATAAAAAAGAAAATCAATGATGTTACCAGTCGAAATTATATAAATCCCGAGGACAATACTGTTGATTTTGTAATTCTTTTTATTCCCAACGAAATGATATTTAGTTTTATATACGAAAGTTTCCCCGATGTCTGGCAAGATGCCCTCAATCGCAAAGTGGTTATGACTGGCCCATTTTCTTTTACCGCTATTTTGCGCATGGTCAAGCAAGCCTACGAAAACTTTAGATTTCAAAAAAATGTCCAGGGGATTATAACTCAAATCAAAATTTTTGGCACCGAATTTGAAAAATACAATGAAGAATTTGTCAAAATCGGCGATCGAATTGATTCGCTTCACAAACAATACGACGAAGTTTCTGCTACCCGCACCAAAAAACTCCAAAAGGTAATTGACAAAATCAATATCGAGGATACTACCGAAATCAAGGCAATAAACTAACCTGTATATTCAACCACAGCTACGTCAACTACTTTTATACCACCTTCTTCTCTCACTTCACTTAATCTAGGTGAAATACTAGCTTCATAGTATTGAGTTGTAACTTTTTCATCTAATTTGAATCTGTATCCTGGTAATAATTTTTTCTCATGAACTTTGGTATCACAGTTTCCAAATTCTTTTCTACATATTGTACATGTTGTCATATTATAGGGATTATCTCTCTCTCTCTTCTAAAAGTCAAATTTTGGTATAATATATTATGGTCGATAAAGCAAAATTAGCTAAATACTTCTGGGATGTGGACGTAGCTAAAATTGATTTTGAAAACGACTATTTGTATGTTATTAATCGACTTTTGGACAAAGGGGATTTAGATGCAGGAAACTGGGTTTTAAAAAACTATTCTAAAAAACAAATTATTGAAACTATTAAATCTCAACACGATTTTTCGCCTAAATCAGGCACTTTCTGGGCAAATTATTTAAAAATTCCTGTATCGGAGGTAGCATGTTTGAAACCGTCTTATCGCCAAACACGAAAACAACTCTGGGCATTTTAGGTCATAGTGGTTTGTTAAACGACGCCTATTTGGCTGGTGGTACTTCGCTAGCACTTCGTTTAGGTCATCGGATTTCAGTTGATTTTGACTTATTTTCACCGATAAAATTTGATCCAATAAAATTGTCACAATCACTCAAAAAAATTGGAAAGTTTGAAGTAAATACTGCTACTGGAATTACATTAATAGGCACATTTAATGATGTCAAATTTAGTTATTTTGGTTACGATTACCCCATGTTAAATCCTTGCGATAAATATCAAAATGTTCAAATTGCCAGTATTGATGATGTAGTTGCTATGAAATTGGTAGCTATTTCGGACAGAAATACAAAAAAAGATTTTATTGATTTGTATACCATTTGCCATCAAGGGGTTACTATCGAAAAAATGTTTGAACTATACGATAAAAAATATCATGTACTAACAGAAAATAAATATACTTTACTTAAAAGTATGACCTATTTTGAAGAAGCAGATAACGATGTTATGCCCGAAATGTTGGCCAAAATTTCCTGGAACGAAGTCAAAAAGTTTTTTATCTCTGAATCATTTCGACTAAGCAAAGAACATCTATCATAAAAGGTGATTGATAAAATCAATATCGAAGGCGAGACACCAAAGTCAATTATATAATTTCCGGTTTAACTTCAGAACCCGCACGAATTAGTAGTTCTTCTCCTGTTAGTCTCGCTAATAAATCCTTCCTTTCAAGTTCTGTATGTGAATCATCAATCCCCCAAAATTGTTTGCTAAATTGTCTACCTAATGCTTTTGATTTTTCCAATAGAATATCGATTCGATCTAGTTGTTTTTCAAATTTTATATCTGCCATATTATAGGGATTATCTCTCTCTCTTCTAAAAGTCAAATTTTGAATGCATTTACATTTAAACATTTTAAATTGATTAAAAATTAAAAATTTTAAATTAAAAATTTGCTTTCTATTTTCCCTCTTGACACCACTTAGCACTCCATGTAGTATATTGCTAATATGGCTGATCTTACTCAACGACAAATCAAAATTCTAAAATGTATTGCCGAAGAATTTATTGAAACGGCAGCTCCTGTCGGCTCTGAAAATTTGGAACGCAAATATAATTTGGGTATCTCTTCTGCCACCATTCGTAATGAAATGGGATCACTAACTCAACTTGGATATCTCAAAAAAGGTCATTTGTCTGCTGGCCGCAGCCCAACTTCAATGGGTCTCAAATATTATGTTCGTCATTTAATGACTCCCAAAAATATGTCTGTTGGTGAAGAAATAGGTGTCAAAGAAAAAATTTGGAATTATCGAAACGAATTTGAAAGACTATTAAAAGAGACCACTCATGAGTTAGCCAACCGTACTCGTTCTTTGGCTGTTTGTACCACCGATCATGGAGCAATTTACAGCTTTGGTGCCTCAAATTTACTCGAAGAACCCGAATTTTATAACATTGATGTAACCAAAACTGTTCTCGGTTTACTCGATAATCCTACCTTTTGGTTTGACATTATTGCCAAAGCTGGTGTCGTCCCCGGTGATATTACTGATACTGAAATTATCCACCTTTTAGTTGGTGAAGATTTGGGTATGGAGCATCTTGACTCGTGTGGATTTATTTATCAAACCTATGAAGCTGGTCCTCATCGCGGCATTGTTGGCGTTATTGGCCCTGCTCGCACTCACTATCAATCAATAGTCCCTATTGTAGGCTATTTTGCCCAATTGTTATCCACCATTACTCGTTAAAATTAAGATGAAAAAAACAACCAAAATTGATCCGCAAATTGCCGACCTCCAAGACAAGTTAAATCGTTCTTTGGCTGACTATGCCAATTTTCAAAAACGCGTCGAACGCGAAAAAGAAGCTTTTGCCTCGCTAACACTAGTCTCAATAATTTTACGATTTTTAGAGGTAGTCGATGACTATCTGTTAGTCGGCTCGCATCTCAAAGATACTGGTCTTGATATGGCCAACAAAAAGTTTATGACCACGCTTCAAAATTATGGTTTAACCGAAATTAATGCCGAAGGTCAAAAATTTGATCCACATTTGATGGAATGCCAAGTTGTCGTCGAAGGTGAGGATGACAAAGTTATGTTTGTCGTCAAAAAAGGCTATATGTTCAATGGTCAATGTCTCCGCCCTGCGACAGTCGCAGTCGGTAAAAAAGATTTAAATAAAGAATCTGTTAAAAATTAAAAATTAAATATTTATATAAAATTATGTCAACAAAAATAATCGGAATTGATCTCGGTACCACTAACTCCTGCGTTTCTGTCATGGAAGGCGGAGTTCCCAAAGTAATTTTAAGTGCCGAAGGTCGCAATACTATCCCTTCAATCGTTCAGGTCATCAAAAAACTAGTCGGTGATTTGGCCAAGCGTCAAATGGTTCTCGACCCAGCCAACACTGTTTCTTCTGTAAAACGTCTTATGGGACGTCGATTTACTGATGCCGAAGTGTCCAAGACTCAAAAGATTGTCGCCTATAAAATTGTTTCGGGTAAAGATGGTATGGCTGCTGTTGAAATTGGTGGCAAAGTGTATTCACCACAAGAAATTTCTAGTATGATTTTGCAAAAATGCAAAACTGATGCCGAAAAATATTTGGGTGAAAAAATTGATCGAGCCGTTATTACTGTCCCTGCTTATTTTGATGATTCCCAACGCCAAGCAACCAAACAAGCCGGAGAAATTGCCGGTCTAAAAGTCGAAAGAATCGTCAACGAGCCAACAGCATCTGCTTTGGCCTATGGTTTGGACAAAAAGAAGAAAGGTATTGTTGCTGTCTATGATTTGGGTGGAGGTACCTTTGATATTTCTATCCTCGAAATTGGTGATGGTGTTTTTGAAGTCAAAGCCACCAACGGTGATACCTTTTTAGGTGGAGACGATTTTGACCATCGTTTGACTGACTTTTTACTAGATGGTTTTAAAAAAGAACACGGTGTTGATTTATCAAAAGATCCACAAGCTTTGCAACGTATTCGTGAAGCTGCAGAAAAAGCCAAAATTGAGCTATCTTCCTCGGCCGAAACCGAAGTCAATTTGCCATTTATTACCCAAAAAGATGGAGCTGCTTTGCATTTGACTGTCAAAATGACTCGTTCCGAAATGGAAAAGTTAGTTGACGATTTAATTCAAAAGACCCTGCCTCCAGTTGAAAAATGTCTCAAAGACGCTGGCGTGTCAAAGGCCGATATTACTGACATCGTTATGGTCGGTGGCATGACTCGTATGCCCAAAGTATTACAAGTTGTTAAAGATTTCTTTGGCAAAGAACCGAACACTACGGTCAATCCTGATGAAGTCGTAGCCATTGGAGCTGCTGTACAAGGTGCTGTGTTAACTGGTGAAGTCAAAGACGTTGTTCTTCTTGACGTTACTCCCTTAACCCTTGGTATCGAAACAGCCGGTGGTGTCAAAACTCCTTTAATTGAACGAAATACTACCGTACCTACCAAAAAGTCTCAAACTTTTACCACATATTCTGATAATCAACCTCAGGTCGAAATTAACGTTTTGCAAGGTGAGCGACCTATGGCCGCTGATAACAAAACACTTGGTAAATTTGTCCTAGACGGTATTGCCCCAGCCCCTCGTGGTATGCCCCAAATTGAGGTTACTTTTGATATTGATAGTAGTGGAATTTTATCTGTATCGGCCAAAGATAAAGGTACTAATAAGGAACAAAAAATTACTATTCAAAATGCCACCAATTTAACCGATGCCGAAGTCGAGCAAATGAAAAAAGATGCCGAGGCTCATGCCATGGAAGATGAAACCAAAAAGACTTTAGCTGAATCTCGCAACCATCTTGACGCTGCTATTTTTCAAGGTGAAAAAACCATGAAAGACTTTGCTGATAAAGTAAAGCCCGAAGATAAGGAAAAAATTGAGGCAAAAATCAAAGAAGGTAAAGAAATTCTCGCCAAAACCGAGGTTAACAAAGACGAAATGGACAAGTACACCGAGGAATTAAATCAAATCCTTCAGGTCATTGGCCAAACCGTCTATGCCAATCAGCAACCTCCTGAGGGTGGTGCACCACAGGGCGAACCATCAACAGATGGAGCGAAAGCGGAACCCGGCTCGGCCGGGCCTAAGGATGCCGAAGAAGGGGAGATTGTTAAATAAAATTTAACATTACAACGAGACGCCCCGGTGTGCACCGGGACGTCTCTACATGAATATAAAAATAATACGGTATAATACAAGTAATATAAATTAAATTACAACATGTCACAACAAATTCAACACTGGGAAACTGTCAAAAATAAAGAAAGATTAAAATTAATCGAAAATTACGAAGAACTATATCGTCGTGAAGAAATAGAGCATGTTCCTTTAGTCTCGTTTGAAACAATTACTTGTCCAATTGAAAAAAAAGATAAATTACTTGAACTTTCAGCTCAAATTGGTGCATCTGTTTTGTTGAACCAAATCGATAGTAAAAATGAATTTTATACGGATTTACCACTAGTTCTTTCAGCCGATCATCAAAGTGTAAGAATGTATTTTGTGTGTCAACCAGGTCACATGTCTGATTTGGAAAAAATGTTAGATGAATCAAAACAGAATTTAATAAATCTCCCAGAAAGAAGAAAAGCATTGTAGTTTATGAAACCAGATTTTTACGAAACATTAGGATTAGTCAAGGGCGCGTCAGCGGCCGATATCAAGTCGGCATATCGTAAAAAAGCCATGGAGTTTCATCCCGATCGTAACAAAGCTCCTGATGCTGAAGAAAAGTTCAAAGAAATCAACGGTGCTTACGAAGTGCTAAGTAATCCTCAAAAAAAGTCAGCTTACGACCAATTTGGTCATGCTGCCTTTGACCCATCCTCGGCTGGTAGCAATTTTGGTGGTCATACTCATACTCAACAAAATGGTCCCTTTAACTTCACTTGGCAATCCAACCAAGGTGGTGGGGGAGACGATTTTGATTTCGGTGGATTTAGCAATCCTTTTGATATTTTTGAACAATTTTTTGGCAATGGCGCCGGTGGAATGGGACAGCAACGGAGTCGTCAGGTCCCAACATATAAAATCCAAATTTCATTTTTGGATGCTGCTCGTGGCTGCAAAAAAGAAGTAACTCTCGACGGGCAACGTCGTAATGTTACTATCCCTGCAGGTGTCGACGATGGTCAGCGAATTAAATTTGGCGATTTTATTTTATATATTGATGTTCTTCCCGATAAAATTTTTACTCGCGAAGGTAACAATCTTTTTGTCAATCAAGATATGTCCTTAGTTCAGGCAATTTTGGGTGATGAGCTTTCAGTCCCTACCCTCGATGAACCACTTAAAATTCGTATAAAAGCTGGCACTCAACCGGGGACTCTCATTCGTCTTCGTGGTCACGGTATCCCCGATGTGCAAGGCTATGGTAAAGGCGATCTGTACATTCGTTTAAACCTGACCATACCAACCAAAATCACCGCTCATCAAAAAGAATTGATAAAAGAATTGGGATTGTAAGCCAGTTAATTAATTAATATTGCTAGTAAAACATCCGAAACAAATGGTCACCAATTTTTTTTTCGGTCATCTCATCAGGTATCGGAGCATAAGTAATTGTTCTAGCCTGTATGTCAGTAAATTCTATCCCATGATTTGTAATTTTGGCGATACCCATGTCATTACCAACCACAGTAATTCTATACAGTGCTCCTTCTTTTATTAACTTTGGCTTATTGCCTTCTACTAAATATATTGATGTCATAATAAAAATAAAATATAGGGTTATTGTAACACCCGATACATAAACTCCCTTGTTTAGTGCTATAATAATAATGTTATAGATTTGCACGGAATGGGGCGGTAAAACGCCTTTTTTTTTGCAAAATAAAATTAAAAATATGGATATCAAAAAACTACCAAAAACCGAATTCGCCTCAGCTGTGGCTCAAATTGCCGGTGAAAAACATATTGAAGTTCAAGAAATTCTCGACTCTATCGAAGCTGGATTAATTTCCGCCTACAAACGTGATCAAAAAGAACACGGAATTACTGTCTCTGACGAAGCCGTGTTTGAAGTTATTATTGCACCTGAGTCAGGTTCATTTGCGATTTTTGAAATTGATGGTAAAAAGCGCATCGATGTTACTCCTCCAGGTTTTGGTCGAATAGCTGCCGTAACTGCCAAAAACGTCATTGATCAACGTATCCACGAAGCCGAAAAAGATACTATCATGGCTGAATATGTTCACAAAATTGGTACTCTCGTCCAAGGCTATATTTTACGCAATGATTCATATCGTTTGACCGTAGGTATAGGTAAAACAGAAGGAATTTGTCCAAAAGACGAACAAATTCGCGGTGAAATGTTACCACTAGGCAGTAAAAAACAATTTTTGATTAAGTCGATTCATACCGACGAACAAACTGGTCGTAAAGATATTATTTTGTCTCGATCCGATGCCGAATTTATCAAACAACTTTTTATTCGTGAAGTTCCAGAAGTTGGCAATCATGCTGTTACTGTCGAAAAAATTGCTCGCGATGCCGGTTCACGTACCAAGGTTGCCGTTAGCTCTACTCAAGCCGGTGTCGATCCCGTTGGTTCATGTATAGGTCAAAAGGGAATTCGCATTCAAGCTATTTTAAATGAGCTACCTCAATCAGAAAAAGTTGATGTTATTTCCTATGCTAAGGACAAAAAACAATTTGTTGCTAATGCACTATCTCCAGCCCAAAATGTCGTCGTGTCGTCAATTTTAAATGGTTTAGCTATCGCACAGGTTCCTGAATCTGAGCTAGCTTTGGCTATTGGCTCTGGAGGTGAAAATGTCCGTTTAGCAGGACTTCTCACCGAACTTGAAATCAAAGTTCAAGGGACAAAAAAATAAATATGAATAAATTTCGCCCACCTATTGTCACAATAATGGGCCATGTTGATCATGGTAAGACAACTCTTTTGGACAAAATCCGAGGTAGTAGTATTGCTGCACGCGAAGCTGGTGGCATTACTCAACATATTTCTGCTTACCAAGTTGAAGTCAAAACAAAATCCGGAAAATCAGGTGCGATCACATTTATCGATACTCCCGGACATGCTGCCTTTTGTCAAATGCGTTCCCGTGGAGCTCAAGTTACTGACATTGTGGTTTTGGTAATTTCTGCTGTTGATGGAGTAATGACTCAAACCAAGGAATGTATCAAAGAAATCAAAAAAACCGGTGCTCCGGTTATTGTTGCCATGACCAAGGTTGATATGTCCGAATCATCTCCCGAAAAAGTCAAAGGTCAATTAGTTGAGCTAGAACTAACCCCCGAAGAATACGGTGGTCAAGTTGCTCTTTTCCCTGTCTCTGGTAAAACTGGACAAGGGATAGATGCTCTTTTAGAAAGCATATTTTTACATGCCGAGATTATGGAATTGACCGACAGTAAGGATGATTTGCTCGAAGCAGTTGTTATCGAGTCTTTGCTCGACAAAAGTCGTGGTCCAGTTGCCACCATTATCGTCAAAAAAGGTCAAATAAAAATTGGTGACATAATTTTTGCTCAAAATATTCCTTGTAAAGTCAAGGCTATGTCAATCCCAATTGCTTTGCCATCATCAGCCGTTGAAATTTTAGGTTTTGAACAAGTTCCATTGGTCGGTACTCCTGTTACCTCGGTACAAGTTGTTTCTACTTCTACAGTTGATCCAACCAGGTTATCCAAAACCAAAACTGACGGTTCACCTCGATTACCAATAGTTATCAAGGCCGATGTCCAAGGTACACTTGAAGCACTGCTTAGCTCACTCTCCGATGATGTTTTTCTACTAGCATCAGGTGTAGGTACTATTACTGATAACGATATTAATATGGCCGCTTCAGCTCATGGTGAAGTTTTTGCTTATAATGTCTCAGTACCACGATTTATAAAAAATTTGGCTGACAATGAAAAAGTACCCATCTTTGAATCAAAAATAATTTACGAAATTATTGAAAATATTCAAAACCAAGTATTAAAAATGCTTGATCCGACTATTGAAGAAACTAACGTTGGTGAAGCCAAAATTATTGCCGAGTTTAAAATTGAAAAAGTCCGTATAGCAGGTATAGAAGTTACCAAAGGTTTGCTTACCAAAGGTGACATGATTCACTTAAAACGAGACAATATTATTATCAAAGACACCAAAATTGAAGGAATTAGATCGGCCAAAGATTCCGTTGATTCAGCCAAGGCTGGTCATCAGTTTGGCATCACTTTTCGACCTTATGTTGATTTTAAAATAAATGATGTTATAATAGCCTATAAAGTTGAAAAATAGACTATCATAACAATTATGAAAAACTACAACATAACTGATATTAAATCTCTTTTAGATACTGCCAAGTCTGCCTTGATTGTGGTTCCAACCATGTCAGTTGATTCGATTGGATCAGCTTTAGGCTTAGCTTTGGCTTTAAAAAAGGTTGGAAAAGACGCGAAAGTTTTATCCCTACAAAAACCTGATCAAAATTACTCAAAATTAAGTGGACTCGAATTGATTACCGACACTTATAATCCTGCCGATTTGGTAGTTACAGTTTCATATCCTTTGGATCAAATTGACCAAGTTTCATACAATGATGATGGTGGCAAATTAAATTTGGTTGTCAAAACCAAGGCTGGTGCCACAAAAATTGATCCTACACAAATTTCTATCAACAACAGTTCTGGTACCGCTGATATCTGTTTTATGTTGGGTGACGAATCTCCCTTGGGTGACAAAGCTTCAATGGTCAATTCAGGCAATTGGGTCTACATTGCTCCAACTGCTATTGCCAAACCTTGGGCCAAAGCTTCATTGATTGATCCTGACGCTCCTTTTTCTGAAATTTTTACCTTCTTATTGCCTATGTTAGGGCTATCTTTAGATACCGAATCAGGCAAAGATATTTTAATCGGTCTCCGAGTTGCTACTCAATCATTCTCCGTCAACGTTTCTCCTGAAAGTTTTGAAGCAGGTGCCATCTGTCTTCGTGCTACCCAGCCCGAAACTCCAACCTCAACACCTGTATCAACACCAGCCACTGACATCCCAGTCTCAACCCCAGTCAGCGCACCTGTCAGTGCTCCTCAATTCACCACCAATCCCACCTTCAGTCCTACAGTTTAAAGCGAAAATTATATGATCGAATGTACCGTCACCTGTAATCACTGTAATGTGGAGATTGTAAGAGGTAAATTTGCCGACAATAAAAACCAATTAAGAGTAACTACCCGAGGTGGTGATATTGAATCGAGGGTTGTAACAGCACTGCTTGAACATCATGATCGTACCTCAATGGTCATACCATTCTCAAATGAACGTAGGGGTGGACACAATGAAATGTCCGCTTTTGACGAAAACGAAAACATGTCTTTTTTTATTGAAGTGCACTCATACGCCGTCACCGCTAGATCAACTGTAAATAGGGGCAATTAAAACACATTTTTGTGTTATAATCCCTTTGTACTTATTTTAGTTTTTCAGTAGCCATTCTGAAATTTTAATTTTTACTAAAATTAGCACAATTAAATTCATGGCATTAACCAAAGACGAAAAAACATCAGTCGTTACAAAATTCTCCCAAGCTAAGGGTGATACAGGCTCTCCCGAAATTCAAGTCGCTATTTTATCCAAAGAAATTGACAAGCTCCAAGGTCATCTTGGTGAAAACAAACACGATTCTCCCGCTAAACGTGGACTATTGTCCAAAATCGCCAAACGTCGTCGTTTGCTTCGCTACCTTTCCCTCCACAATGAAGAACGCTATGGTAAATTGATCAAATCACTTAACCTCAAAAAATAATCGCGTTTTTATATATAATTGTTTATGCAAAAATCTATGGATATCTCACTCGGTGGTAAAGTTATAACTCTCTCAACTGGCAAATTAGCCCCACAGGCTGATGGTTCCGTGCTCGCTCAAATGGGTAAAACTGTGGTTTTGGCTACAGTAGTCAAAGGTAATTTAGATTTATCCAAAGACTATTTTCCTCTCTCTGTTGAATTTGTTGACAAATTTTATGCCGGTGGTGTCATCAAAGGTGGTAAATGGATGAAACGTGATGGTGGTCCCAGTGATACTGCTGTTTTATTTGGCCGAATTATTGACCGATCTATTCGTCCTCTTTTCCCTATGGGTTTCAAAAATGAAGTCCAAGTTATGGCCACCGTTTTGAGTAATGATCGCGATAATGATGTTGTTGTTACTGCCTTTACCGCAGTTTCTGCCGCTTTAATGATTTCTGGTTTACCTTTTAATGGACCTGTCTCAGCTGTTCGTTTGGGTCTAAAAGCAGGTGAAATTTCACTTTTTCCTACTATCACTGATCAATTAACTTCAGATATGGATTTGTTAATCTGCAAAGATTCCGAAGGTGTCAATATGATCGAAGCTGATGCCAAAATTGTGGATAATGAAATCGTCCTCAAAGCTATTGAATTAGGTTTTTCCGAAGGTGACAAAATTAATTCAGAATTACAAAAGTTTGCTGCTGAGTTTGGCAAGCCAAAAATGGAATATACCGATCTTTCACCTTCAGTCGAATTACAAGACAAAGTTGAAGTTGCTGTCAAAACTGAGCTAGAAGAATTTATTTCTGCTGGCATTGATGGTGCTCATATGGCAGGCGAAGAAAAGATCAAAGAATCGGCTTTGGAAAAATTTGCTACTGAATTAAAATCTGGTGAATTGGACAAAGCTAAGTTGATGGAAGCTGTTGACATGTTAGTTCGCAAATATATTCGTGCGACCACACTCGCTGGTAGCCGTTACGACAAAAGATCTACCACCGAAATTCGTCCTCTAAACATTGAACTCGATGTGTTACCTTGCACCCATGGATCAGCATTATTTGAACGTGGATTAACCCAAGCCTTAACCATTACCACTCTCGGCCCACTATCCGAAGAGCAACATTTACAAGATAGTAGTGGTGAAACAACCAAACGTTACATTCACTATTACTCCGCCGCACCTTTCTCCACTGGTCAAACAGGTCGTACTGGTCGTCCCGGACGCCGAGAAATTGGTCACGGTGCACTAGCTGAAAAAGCCTTAGTTGCCGTCATTCCTTCTGTTGAAGAGTTTCCATATACCATCATTTTAACTTCCGAAGTGTTGTCGCAAAATGGCTCATCGTCTATGGCATCTACTTGTGGTTCTACCATGTCATTAATGGCTGCTGGTGTCCCACTCAAAGCTCACGTTGCCGGTATCTCTGTAGGTATGGTATCAAGTGCTGACAAATATATTTTGTTAACTGATATTGCGGGTATTGAAGATCATTGTGGTGATATGGATTTCAAAATTACTGGTACCAAAACAGGTATTACTGCCATTCAATTGGACATTAAACGTATGGGTTTAAGTTTTGCCATGATTAAGGATACTTTTGCCCAAAGTTTAACTGCCCGTCTGCAAATTTTGGCAAAAATGGAAAGTGTTTTGTCTGCTCCAAGAACTACACTCTCGACCTACGCTCCAAAAATCAAAATGATCAAGCTTCCCGAGGACAAAATCGGTGAAGTTATTGGCTCAGGTGGTAAAACTATCAAAGCCCTAATGGAGAAATTTGGTACTCAAATTGATATAGATGACTTCGGTCGTGCCTCAATTTCGTCCTTAGATCAGGAAAAAATTGATGCGTGTGCCTATCAAATCGAATCAATGGTTAGGGAAGTTCAAATGGGTGAACAGTTTGAAGGTGAAGTTACTCGAGTTGAAAACTTTGGTGCTTTTGTCGAATTCCTCCCAGGTCGTGAAGCCCTTTTGCATGTTTCTGAGTTAACCCAAGGATTTTTATCCGATCCAAGCGCCATTATCAAAATCGGTGACAAAATCAAAGTACAAATTAGTGGTTACAACGATAATCATCAAATAAAGTTATCCGCACCTGAGTTCAAAGCTGCTCATCCAGCAGAGCCAAACGATAGTATGGGTGGCGATAGGCCTCAACGTCCACAATTTGATAGACCATCACGTCCTTCATTCCGCAACTTCGCCCAAAACGATTCGAGACCACGAAGATAATCCCCGTATATCATTGCATCATCCTATCCCTCACCAATCGGTGGGGGATTTTTGTTGTAAAATAATTAATAAACAAAATAAGAATATTTCTGGTCTTGATATTTATTGGTATCACCGCAATAATTTCAATAAATTTATTGTTTAAAAATAATATTAATAACCTACACACAGTCATAATTGTCCCAGGTCTTGGGGATAAAATTACTGCTTCAGATTTTGTCTCCTGGCTATGGCAACGGCAGGGGATAGATACCATCATCTTTGACACTAAATGGAAAAGTGATGAAAATTATCAAAATAAGTTAGACAGGTTATTAAATTTGATTGACATTCACTCAGAAAAAAATAAAAGGTTGTCACTAGTTGGTACAAGCGCTGGTGGTAGTCTTGTTCTTAATGCCTTTAACGACCGAAAAGAAAAAATATATAAAATAATAACTGTTTGTGCACGTTTGGTAAAAGGTGAATTAAACGGTTTTAATGGTTATAATCAACGAACAAAAGGATATCCTTCTTTTTCAGAATCAATCATTAGATCAGAAGAATCTCAAAATAATTTATCAAACGAAGATAAGCAAAAAATCATGACAATTACTGCCAACTTTGGAGATGAATTAGTTCCAAAAAACACTTCAATAATTAATGGTGCAAATAACATTTTTATACCTACGATTGAACATTCATTTAGTATCACATCTGGATTAACCATCTTTTCAAAAAAAATAATTGATTTTATAAAATATTGATACTATCACGTTTGTTTCGATGTGTTTATTCCCCAATATTCGGCATATTCGCGTCCATGTAGAGACGCCCCGCGGGGCGTCTCTACCACCCACATCATTGGCAAATAATTAATCAAAGTCATTTCTGCACCTATAAATCTATATCCTATACGATATAATTACATTATGAAACTTCTAACTTTCGACCAATATTTCAAAAATAGTCTCAAAGATCCTGAATTTAAAAAACTTTGGGAAGAATCAAAACCTAAGTATGATTTATCTCGTCAGATCATAAAAAAACGACTCGAGAAAAAGATGTCGCAGAGTGAATTAGCCAAAAAATCTGGTACCACTCAAGCAGTAATTTCTCGTCTGGAAAATTCCACCTTTAATCCATCAATCGAGCTACTCGAACGCGTATGTGCCGGTCTCGGCACAAAACTTACATTGTCGATAAGTTAACTAATTAAGGGTATACTTTTTATATGCCCGACAGTAATTTAACCATCGAAAGTGCCATCCAAAAATTGCGTGACAAATCAAAAAGTGTCAAATTACCCGATGGTTTAACTGAATCATTAAACGAACTTTTTGCCCAATTAGAGGTAAATTCAAAATCAGAAGACACTTTTTGGCAGTTTTATCAATCGGCCAACAAATATCTTGACTGGGCCATAAAATTACCTTGGTTTAATCAAAGCCAAGACATTCTTGATATTAGTTATACCCGTCAAAAACTCGATGAAAACCACTACGGTCTCGATGATGTCAAAAAACGTATCGAAGAATATGTTTCAATATTAGCCCTCCAAAAAACACGTCATCCCGAAGAGCCTTTTCGTGCCCCAATTTTGTTATTTGTAGGCTTAGTTGGTACCGGTAAAACCACTATGGCCAAATCAATTGCTGATGTATTGGGTCGTCAACTAATTCGTATTCCTTTTGGAGGTCTTGGAGACCCCCTTTATTTGCGGGGTCAAAGTCGACTTCATCCTGAGGCCGAGCCAGGGGCAATTATTAGGGGTCTCTCGACTGCCAAAACCAACAATCCTGTTATCCTTTTGGACGAAATTGATCGTGTCGCCGATGATGCTCTAAATACTATTATGGGTGTTCTGGTCGAATTGCTCGACCCCGAACAAAACGACCGTTTTTCTGATCATTATTTAGATTATCCTTTTAATTTATCTCAGGCGTTTTTCGTTGCTACTTGTAACAACACTGCTCGTATCGCTACCGCTGTTATGGATCGTTTGGAAGTCATCCAAATGCCAAGCTACAATGATGAAGAAAAAATTGCCATTGGTCGCAAATATTTGCTCCCCAGGGCACTAAAAGATTCGGCTATTACTGCCGACGAGTTAATAATTAATGACGATATTTGGCCAAACATTGTCAGACCTTTGGGTTTTGATGCTGGTGTTCGTACTTTAAAACGAAACATCGAAGGCTTGTGTCGTAAAACTGCTGCCCTTATTCTTTCTGGTACTCCAAAAATTGTAATAGACGAATCAAATGTTAAAAAATTTATGCCTCAGTGGTAAAACAAAATTTATGCTATACTATCTCTCAGCTTGAACAGAATACTTCACTCGGTACGAAATGTCCGTCGCGAAAATGTTAACATTATTTAGTTTAATCAATTCTCTTCATCCATATATAAAAAATTTATGATAAATAAAAACTTTGCCCCAAACGGGGCCCGTCCTCCTGTTAATTTTTCTCACCCTGCTCCTATCACCAATCTTGGTGGTAGTCGCGATTCAGTTCGTCTTATTGCTTTAGGTGGATTTGGTGATGTCACCCAAAATATGTTCGTTTACGAATATGTACCAAACGGTGATCTCCAAAAAAGCCAAATAATCATCGTCGATTGTGGTGTTGGTTTTCCCGAAGAAGACGAATTTGGTGTCGATTTACAAATTCCTGATACAAAATATTTAGAAGACAAAAAAGACCGAATTTTGGGTATTTTTATTACTCATGGTCATGAAGATCATATTGGTGCTCTCCGTTTTATTCTCCCGATTTTGGGTCCCGATATTCCTCTATATGCCCCTCGTATGGCTGCTGCTTTTATCGATGGACGATTAGTCGAAGCCTCAATTCGTAGTAATATGAAGATATACGAGAGTGGTGATGTGATGACTGTTGGTCCATTTTCCATTGACTCAATTAAAGTAAATCATTCAGTTCCTGACACTAATCATTTCGCTATTACTACCCCGATTGGCATTTTTTACCATGGTTCCGATTTTAAATTTGATTTATTCCCCCTCGATGGTAAACCATCTGATTTGGCTCACATCGCCCGTGTCGGTGAAAAGAAAGTAATTGCCCTCATGTCTGACTGTCTGGGTGCCGACCATGAAGGTTTTTCACCTTCCGAAAGTTCTATTGCTGAAAAATTTAACCGAGACATTATTACCTCAAAAGGTCGTGTTTTTGTTACTTCAATTTCTAGTAACGTTGTTCGCTGGGGTCAAGCTATTGATTATGCCAAGCGAGCTGGTCGCAAAATTGTCCCTGTCGGTTATTCTGTTGACAAAGCCATCGCTATTGCCAAAGATTTGGGTTACGTCAATTTAACGGATGATGATTTAGTTCCAGTTGAGCGAACCAAAAATTTTGCCGATAATAAGCTAATATTTTTAGTGGCTGGTTTTTCTGCTCAACCAAATTCTGCTTTAAGTAAAATGGTTATGGGTAAACATAGAATTAAAATAAAATCTGGCGACAAAGTTATCTTTTCCGCTCCCGATTATATTCCGGGGACTACTTCACACATTTATGATTTGATTGACACTCTTGCTCGTATGGGTGCCGAAGTAATTTATGGTGACAGTCAAGAAATTCACGTTTCCGGACACGGTTTTCAAAAAGAACATGCTATTTTGATGGATTTAGTCAGACCAAAATATTTGGTACCAATTGGAGGAAATTTCCGCCACGTCAAAAGTTATCACACCATGGCCAAAACTATGGGGTACAAAGACGAACAGTTAATTTCACCTGATACTGATGCTATTATTACTTTTTTTGCTGATGGCAAAGTTGACACTAAACAGCACAATCAGCTTCGTAAAGTCTTAATCGATGGTTTGGGTATTGGTGATGTTGGTACTACAGTTTTACGTGATCGTAAATTGTTGGCCGAGGAGGGGATGTTCTCCTTTGTTCTATTAGTCACCAAAGAAACAGGTGCATTAGCAAAACCTCCAGTAATTTTATCTCGAGGATTTGTTTTTGAAAAAGAAAATACCGATCTTATGGACTTTTTAATGGCCGAAATTAATCGCAAATTTACCGAGGCGACTTCTAAACCCGCCAATTTTGAATTTATTCGTCAAGAGCTTCAAGCTCATATCGAAGGAATAATTCTCGAAAAAACCGGCCGCCAACCAATGGTTCTGCCCTTGGTGATGGAGGTATAGCGAGTTACGTCATTGCGAACATTCGCCAAAGGCGAACGTGCGGCAATCTCATTGGGATCTGATTGACCTTTTTTTTGTTTGGGTTCTGGAATTTGTTTTAATACATTATTTATATTCGGAATCATTTTGTAGAGACGCCCCGCGCCTGCCCGCCTATGGAGGGGGGCGTCTCTACACAATATCCCCGGCAAATTTAATATACAAAGTAAATTGCCACACCCAATCATTTTTAATATCATTGTTTGTTTCGATGCGTTTATTCCCCCAAAACAGGCGTATTTGTGTCCTTGTAGAGACCCGGCCGCTGCCGGGTCTCTACACGATAATCGAATAATCACAAAAACCATAAACCAAAATTCCACCACCCATTGACCAAATAAAGTTGTTACAATAATTCTAAGCCCGCGTTGTGTATAAAATTTATTTTGTGCACCGCGGGTGTTTTTGTGATATAAAAAAACATGAGTTCATTTGTTAATCGCAAAAAAGCAACAGCAGAAACTTTATGTGCATTCAATTTTTTTGGTATAGTTGAAATGAAAGAAAGAGAATTGTTAAAACCAAATTTAGTTGATTTTTTTATGAATCACGGCAGGTATGATTTAGAACTTGTATACCAAGAAATTCAAAATATAAAATCTCGGAGTGTAGTGTTATAATATCCAAAACCTATGACACGGCTCCCACCGTCGAGGTGACTACGAAATAAGTAGCTCCAGAATTGAACTGTATAAATTCAAAAGAGATTAAGAAGGGTGGTACCACGATGCAATCGTCCCTGTGAATTTGCTATTATTTTGTATGCAACAACTTCCCGATTTCAAAACAAATTTATCCGAATGGTTTAACGAGGTGGTATTAAAGGCGGAACTTGCCGACTATGCCCCTGTCAAAGGTTGTATGGTCATTCGACCTTATGGCTACGCTCTTTGGGAAAACATCCAAAAATTTATGGATGTATTAATCAAAAAACATGGTGTAGAAAATGCCTATTTTCCCTTATTTATCCCCATGTCTTATTTTGAAAAAGAAAAAGAACATGTCGAAGGTTTTGCCCCAGAGCTAGCTATCGTCACTATTGGTGGTGGTAAAGAATTACCTGAAAAATTAGCCGTTCGTCCTACATCGGAAATGATGATGTACGAAATGTACAAAAAATGGTTTGGATCGTGGCGCGATTTACCTGTTCGTATAAATCAATGGTGTAACATCGTTCGTTGGGAAAAACGCACCTATTTATTTTTACGCACCTCCGAATTTTTATGGCAAGAAGGTCATTGTGCTCATTTAACTCATGAAGAAAGTTTACAAGAAGTCGTATGGGCTATCAAAATGTACCAACAAACCTACAACGAATTAATGGGAATGTATGGCATAATTGGTTATAAAAGTGATTCTGAAAAATTTGCCGGTGGTTACAAAACCATTACTTTTGAAACCTTAATGCCAAACGGCAAATCATTACAGTCTTGTACCAGTCATGATTTGGGTCAAAATTTTTCCAAATCGATCGATTGGACTGTTCAGGACAAGGAAGGTCAAAAAGCTATGCCTTGGCAAAATTCTTGGGGATTTTCCACTCGCTCAATAGGTGGCTTAATTATGTCTCATGGTGACGAAAAAGGTTTGATTATACCCCCAAATATTGCACCGACTCAAATTGTAATTATCCCTATTCCAGGTCATAATACTGCTTTATCAAAATCACAAGAATTATTAAAGTTATTGGAAAACTATCGAGTCAAGATTGACGACAAAGAAGGCGAAACTGCCGGTGTCAAGTTTAATAAATGGGAACTAAAAGGTATTCCTCTTCGCATCGAAATAGGCGATCGTGATGTCACTTCAGGTACAGTTATTGTTTGTCGTCGTGATACTAGTGAAAAAATGACTGTAACTTTTGCCGACTTGTCAAAAACAATTGAAAAATTATTAGTTGAAATTCAACAATCGCTATTTAATAAGCACCAACAATTTACTATTGATCACACTTTTAAAGCCGACAATTACGACGAATTTAAAAAAATAATGGAAACTTCTCGTGGTTTTATATCCGCTCATTGGTGTGAAAATGCCGACTGTGAGGCTCAAATTAAAACTGATACCAAAGCTACCACCCGTTGTCTCCCTCTCGATGCAGTAGAAGAAGATGGTGTTTGTATCCGTTGTGGCAATAAGTCAACTCATCGTTGGTTATTTGGTCTTTCATACTAAGGCCAAAATACTATATACTAATTTTATGCCCAGAGGTCGTAAAAAAAGTAAAATTCTCCCCAGTCTTAAACTAAAACCGGATACAGTTAAATCAATATTTTTTATATTTTTTTTAATTTTCTCCGTAATTTCGGTCATATCATTTTTACGTCAAGGAACTTTTGCCATTGAATATAATCAATTTTTGCAAGACTATTTTGGATTAGCCTCAGTTATGATTCCTTTTATGTTACTTTTAATTTCATTTTTGTTTACCAAAATAAAAATATTTTTAAAGGAAGCCAATATTTTTTTTGGTTTTCTAATCATGTTCGTATCCTCTCTTGCTCTTTTTAAACAGGGGATTGTCGGTTTGTTTTTGTGGGATCAAACCTTAGCTGTATTTTCAGAAATTATCGCTTTTATTTTATTTTTCTTTGCTTTTATTGTCGGTTTTGTAGTTCTTTTTGATACCAATGTTGTTCAAATTTTTAAATTTTTTGTCAAGCTGGTTCTCGCAATCAAAAAATATACTATTGGTTTATCTATTAAGACCAAAGAAAGAAGAGAAAAGATCAGCTCAAAAGAACCAATTTTTGCCAAAGATGATAATTCTACAAAAGACGTTTATGCCAAACGTGACGATACCAAATTTCTTGATATTGCTCCCGTTATGAAAAATGACAATTCCTCAATTTTTGCTTCACCTGTATTAAGCTCGTCAAGCAACCAAGTATGGAATTATCCCTCAATTTCAATTTTTGACAACACCCCGGGAACCAAAGCTGATCGAGGTAACGTTACAAAAAATGCCGGTATTATTGAACAAACTTTAGAGTCATTTGGTATTACTGCAAGGGTAGCCGATGTCAACGAAAGTCCTTCTGTTACTCAATATGCCATTGAAGTGGCATTGGGTACAAAACTCACCAAAGTGGTTTCTTTGAGTAACGATTTGGCTATGGCGTTGGCAGCCCCAGGCGGTCAAATCCGGGTTGAAGCACCTATTCCCGGTCGATCTCTTGTTGGTATTGAAGTCCCCAACCGTTCTCTCGAAGTCGTCCCAATTCGACAAATACTTGAGTCTGATGTAATGAAAAATGCTCGTAATAAAATTTGTGTCCCGTTGGGGCTTGATGTTGCCGGCCTTCCTCGTATTGCCGACATTTCCAAAATGCCACACGTACTTATTGCCGGTCAAACCGGTTCAGGTAAATCAGTTTGTATCAATTCGTGGATTGCGACCTTATTATTCCGTGCTTCTCCCGATGAATTACGTTTAATCATGGTCGATCCAAAACGAGTCGAACTTACTCCATATAGTGGTATTCCTCATTTACTTACTCCCGTTATCGTCGAACCAGAAAAAGTTGTTTCAGCCTTAAAATGGGCAGTTTCAGAAATGGAACGTCGCTATAAAATATTTACCGAAGTTGGTGCCAAAAATATCGAAGGTTTTAACAACACTTCAGGCATTCAATCACTTCCCTACATCGTTATTTTTATAGATGAATTAGCCGATATCATGCTATTTTCTCCAGCCGAAGTTGAAGACAATATTTGTCGACTAGCTCAAATGGCTCGGGCTACTGGTATTCATTTGGTTTTGGCTACTCAACGTCCTTCAGTTAATATTATTACGGGTTTGATTAAAGCCAATATCCCCAGTCGTCTTGCGTTTGCCGTCGCCTCGATGATGGATTCCCGAGTAATTTTGGATACTCCCGGTGCCGAAAAATTACTTGGCCGAGGTGACATGTTATATATCCCCCCAGAGCAGGCAAAACCATCACGTGTCCAAGGATGTTTTGTTTCCGACAAAGAAATCACTCGTCTTGTCGATTTCCTCAAAACTCAACGTGTAGGTGAATACAATGATGAAATATTAAAACAACCAGTCAAAAGTCCAAATGCATTATCTCCAAATATGAATGTGGTTGATGGTGAAAATCACGATGCGTTATTTACCCAAGCGGTAGATTTGGCTCGAAATACAGGCAAAGCATCGGCCTCATTTTTTCAGCGCCACCTTAGAGTTGGATATGCCAGAGCAGCTTCAATTCTTGATGAAATGGAAAAGGCAGGAATAATTGGTCCAGTTAATGGCGCCAAAGCTCGAGAAATTTTAATTCCTCATGCGTCTGTTAGTGATGAACAATAAACATGAAAAGAGCCTCTTTTTTACTTGAAACAGCTCGTTTAGATCGTGAATATACTCTAGATGAGATAAGTAAAAAAACCAAAATACCTCTTCGATATCTCAAAGCATTTGAGTCAGAAAGCACTCGTGATTTCCCTGATGAACCGTATTGTTCGTTAATGCTTCGCGAATATGCTACTTTTTTGGGTCTAAAGTCAGACGATATAATTTCAATTTTTCGTCGTGACTTTAATAAAAAGATTGATAATAAAAACACAAAAAATCATCTATTTTCTTTTACCCCTCAATTTACATACACGATTGCTATCGTCTCTCTCATAATTTTATTTGCCATCTATTTATTATCCGAATATGTTAAGTTTAATCGTCCACCAAATTTAGTCGTTGAGTTTCCGACTTCCTATTCAAAAATAGTAGAAATTAAGGGCGTTACCGACATCGAATCAACTGTCAAAATTAATGATTCACTTGTCGTTGTTGACCAATATGGTAAATTTATCAAAAAAATAGAATTATCAGCCACTGAGGCAAAAATTGTAGTTAAGTCAACATCTCCTTCTGGTAAAACCACCGGCCGAGAAATAATTTTAAAATAGTGTAAACTTAGTTATATGGATATTACACAAGTCATCATTGCTGTCAGCTTATCAATAATTACTATCGCCATTGTTGCCTGTTTCGTCTTTTTAATAAAATTTATTCAGGATTTGCGCAAAGTACTCAAACAAGTTTCTCCAATTATTGACGACGCCAATTTAATTTCTTCCTCTATCGCTCGACCCGTTTCATCTGCCTCTGATTTTTTAATGGGTTTTAAAAACGGCTTTAAATTATTTAATTCATTCTCACATGATAAAAAAGAATGACACCACACTTTTCATTATGGGATTAATCACTGGTGCTATTATTGCCTCTTTTGTAATTCTAGTTTCAGCCGAAGATAAGGCAAAAATAGTTAATAAAATCAAAAATAAATTTAATGATTTGTTTGGTGACAAACCAATAGTTAAAAAAACAAAAAAAATTATTGCCTCAAAAATTATCGAGCCAATCAAAAAAATATCAGTTGATTTACCAAAAGATGTTGAAACTCTAAACCTAACCCCAGTCAAAACCGTAAAGCCAAAAATGGTTTTCAAAAAATCAAAATAAATTCAATCTCCCCAAAAACTATCCCATAACATTGATTAAATACCGATTTCATGTTATCATTTTGATATGTCTAAAGAAACAATTTTTGATTTAAAAAAAACAGGATCACTATTGCAAGCAGACGAAATATGTCATTTAAATACAAATTCTTCAGGGATGGATTATGGAGATGTTGCTCAACTAGATCAGGTGTTAGGTCAAAGAGCCTTTGATAATAGTAATATGGTGAGTGCTGTTGCTATGGCTGTGGCAATTCCTCTAATTGGTCGCTGGACACTCGGGGTACAAGCAGAAACATTACCGAAAGTACTTGAAATTAATAATGCAGTATTACGAGAAGGGTTGTTGGCTTCGTCCGCTCTTTCAACGATTATGTCCCCGCTTATGGGTGCTGCAAGTATTTTTAAAGTTACTGGAGAAGCTGTCTACAATGTAATAGCCAAACCGCTTGCACGAAGAAATCTATTAAGTACTCTAAACGAAGCTTTGGTATGCGAAGGTGTAAAGCCAATTCAAAATTAAGAAAGTTTTCAAGAAAAGCAAATAATTTTTGCTATAATTCCCTATGAATGCTCGTGAATTAAAAAACAAATATATTGAATTTTTTGTGTCAAAAGGTCACGCCGAAATTCCTTCTGCTTCACTAGTTCCCGAAAACGATCCCACTACTCTTTTTATTTCCGCTGGCATGCATCCACTTGTCCCTTATTTACTTGGCCAACCACATCCATTGGGAAATCGACTAGTTGATGTTCAAAAATGCATTCGCACCGGTGATATCGACGATGTTGGTGATACTTATCATCATACTTTTTTTGAAATGTTGGGCAACTGGTCACTTGGTGATTATTTTAAAGATGAAGCCTTAAATTGGAGTTTTGAATTTATTACCAAATACTTAAATTTAGATAAAAGTCGCTTAGTTGTTACCTGTTTTGAAGGTGATGAAAATTCTCCAAAAGATACAGACAGTGCCGATATTTGGTTAAAAATAGGTATAGAAAAAGATAAAATAAAATTTTTACCCAAAGACGACAACTGGTGGGGACCAGCAGGTGCTACTGGTCCATGTGGTCCTGATTCAGAAATGTTTATCGATGGTGTCGAAATTTGGAATGATGTCTTTATGCAGTTTAACAAAAACACTGTAGGAGTTTATGAACCATTATCCAAACCAAATGTCGATACTGGTATGGGAGTTGAGCGTACCACCGCATTTCTCGAAGGCCATGCAGACAATTATCTGTCCACCATTTGGCAACCAATAATCAAAAAAATAGAAGAATTGTCAAAAATGGAATATGGTGACAAATCAGATCAATTTTATATAGACGATGGTAAACAATGTTGGGTTGATGTTCGCAAATCAATGCGTATTATTGCTGATCACTTACGATCAGCCGTATTTGTCATTGCTGACGGTGTTGAGCCAGCCAACAAGGAACGGGGCTATGTACTCCGTCGTCTTATTCGTCGAGCTATTCGTCAAGGGAAATTAATTGAAATTAATACAAATTTTTGTTCCATTATTGCCCAAGCTGTCATTGATAATCAAGAAAATTATGCCGGTGTTTATCCTGAGCTAAATGAAAATAAAGACAAGATATTTTCCATTTTAGAAGCCGAGGAAAACCGATTTCGCAAATCTCTTGATAAAGGTCTAAACGAGATTAATAAATTAATCGAACGTAATCACAAAGTGTCAGGCAAAGAAGGTTTTGACCTGTACCAAAATTTTGGTTTCCCTGTTGAAATGATAGAAGAAGAATTAAAGAAAAATAATTTAACTCTAGATCGTGAAGAGTTTGATAAATATAAATCAGAGCATGTAAAGCTCTCCCAAACCCTGTCTGCTGGGAAATTTAAATCAGGTCTAGCCGATCACAGTGAAATAATTACTAAATACCACACTGCCACTCATCTGATGCACCAAAGTTTGCGTAAAGTATTGGGCGAACACGTCCAACAGTCTGGATCTAACATCACTGCCGATCGTTTACGTTTTGATTTTACTCACACCGATAAGTTGACTGACGATCAAATTAAACAAGTTGAAGAACTGGTCAATCAACAAATTAATAACAAAATGGACGTTACTGTCACTTCTATGCCATTTTCCGAAGCCCAAAAATCCGGTGCTCTAGCTTTTTTTGGTAACAAATACCCTGAAATTGTCACCGTTTATCAAGTAGGAGATTTTTCTCGCGAAGTCTGTACCGGACCTCATGTAAAAAATACGGGAGAATTGGGTAAATTTACTATCCAAAAACAAGAGTCTGCCGGTGGAGGCAAGCGTCGAATTTATGCTATCCTAGAGTGATGCAAGACATTTTTTATTGGCTAATTTCCATCACATCTGACTCTGCCAGAGTCACTCTTGTCAACCAAAAAATACTCAGTCAAGGTAGTGAAATTGCCTGGTCCAGTGACGATCCTGATTCGTTACTCAAGGCTATAGACACCTCACTTTCCGCTCAAAACAGCGAGGCAACCTCCAACTGCGCTTTCATTTTACCTCCAAATTGGGTGGGAGATGACGGAAAAATAATCGACGTCAAAAATTTAGAACTCAAAAATATCTGTCAAAAATTAAAACTTCGACCTTTAGGTTTTGTAAGTCATGATGAGTCTTTTGTTGAGTCATATAATCAAGATGACACTTTTCCAGGATCGTATATTTTAATAAATTTTGGACTATCACATTATCAAATATCTCTCGTATATTTAGGTCAAATTAAAAAGAGGGTATCAGAAAGTTTTGAACAAAATTTTTCTGTTTCTCATTTTGAAGATATTTTGGCTGGCTTAAATTTTTCCTCAGCTTTACCTCCAAAAATAATAATTATTGGTGCTAGTACTAGTGATGTTGTCGATGAACTAACCAATCATAATTGGCTGTCTCGCAAAGACATTGAAACCTTTTTACATTTACCTGAAGTTATTTCCCTAAGTTTAGTAGAGCTCGATCAAATATATATTGACACAATTTACAAACAATTGGCTCCTTCTTCACCATCTCCTCAGCCACCAATAATTGATCAAGAACCAATAGATGAAGTAGACGCTGTAACATTAGGATTTACTAGTGATGATTCTCCCGTTGAAGTTGTCTCGCCGCCATCACCACTACCAAAACCGGTTATGGTTTTACCTTCAATAAAATTACCAAAATTACCATCATTATCATTTAATTATTATTGGTTATTGCCATTAACTCTTTTACCATTTATCCCTATATTGCCACTATATTTTGCCAAAATAGATTTAACAATTTATCAAAATCCAGTTGATTTTAGTGAAACTTTTAATATCACTCTAAATCCTGACTCCAACGTTTCAAGTCAAACTTTTGATCTTAGTGTTGGTGCTTCAATTCCCACCACTGGCAAACGTGAAATCGGTCAAAAAGCAAAAGGAGAAATTATTTTATTTAACAAATCCGATCGTTCAGTTTCGGTAAATAAAGGACTGGTGGTTATTGATGCGAGTGGTAAAAAATTTGAAACTACCAATAATATTTTATTACCAGCTAGTACCTACAACCTTGATACTGGAACTATAAATATGGGTCAAGTCAAAGCGGCAGTAGCCGCTCAAATTATAGGCTCTGAGTATAATTTGGCCGACAATACCTCACTATCAACTGAAAATACAAATTTGTTAGTCAAAACATCGGGATCATTTACCGGTGGTAGCAGAGAAGAAGTTTTGGTTGTTACTGCTGCTGACAAAACAAAGGTAATTGACTTGGCCAAAAATTTACTAAAAGAACAATCCAAAACTTCAATTTCATCTCAAAAATCTAGTGAAAATATTATTCTTGATTCGACAATGGTTTTTGATAATCAAAAAACCGTTTATAATCGTGAAGTCGGAGAAGATAGTGATATTTTGAGTTTGAATTTATCCTCAAAAGTAAAATTCTTATATTTAAATTTGTCACAACAACAACAATTGATATCTGAACTTTTTCCTCAAAAACCAAACCTAGCCATTCTTGACAAAAACTCAGCTAATGTTAATTTGAGTTACACTCCCGGCAAACTAATCTTAACTGGTAAAGCCAATCCTTTAATAAATATTGAACAACTTAAATCAAATTTGGTTGGTAAAAATGATTCACAAATAAAATCTATTTTAAATTCATTACCTCGTTTTTATCAATATAAAATATCAAATTCACTTTCATATATAAATTTATTAGGCCGTTTACCCGTCAAATCAAACTTAATTAACATTGTTATCAAAAACTGATATGGGATATATTTATGTCAAACATGAAGCCAAAGTTTCCACTCCAAGGCCAAAAATAAAGATCGATTTAAAATACAAAAAAATTGTTGCTTCCTCACTTATGGTTATAGGTGTTTTGTTTTTTTTATCAGCCATTGTTCCTATTCTTCAATACCAAATTGAATACTCCATAAAATTTAATCAAGTGCTAAGTCCACTATCTTCTGGATTTGCAAATTCTGGCAGTATTTTGGGGGAAAGTGGTACCGATTTTACTCAGCTGTCAAATTGGTTTGTCAATGATGCTTCGGGTCTTTCCGAGGGTTCAGTCAACAAAAAACCCCAATACACTATTTCCATTCCCAAATTAAAAATGGATTCCGCTATTGTCGAAGTCGGTAGTCTTGACCTCAAAAAAAGTTTAATTCAATATCCCCAAACAGCTCTTCCCGGCCAGTTTGGTTCAGCCGTTATTTTTGGTCATTCAGTTTTACCTCAGTTTTATAGTCCAAAATCATATATGACCATTTTTTCTACTTTATACACTCTAAAACAAGGCGACGATATTATCGTCAATTTTGACAATGTTGAATACAAATATTTGGTCGAAGAAATGTTTGAAGTACTCCCTACCAATCTCTCTATTTTGGAGCAAAGCTTTGATGGCCGATACTTAACTCTCGTCACCTGCACTCCACCCGGTACTTATCTACGTCGTTTAGTTGTTAAAGCTCGCATCGTCGATTTTTAATATGAATTATCTTTCTATCGATTATGGAACCAAGCGTGTAGGCTTTGCCTATACTGTCAACAATATTATTTTTACCCTACCACAGGTAAAAAATGATGAATATTTATTTGACAAAATTAGTAATCTCATAAAAACACATACTATTGGTAAAATTTATGTCGGCATGTCTCAAGGTAAATTTGCGAAAGTAACTCAAAATTTCGTTGACCAAATACAGTCAACTATGTCTATCCCAGTTGAAACAGTTGAGGAAGCGGTCTCAACTATCGAAGCTCATCAGCTAAAATCAAAAGATATTGATTCAGTTTCAGCCGCCATTATATTAAATAGGGCAATTGGGTTATAATAATCTATGTTCAAAAACCTTATCTCTCCCATTCAAGCCTGGTTACTTTCACAAGGTCGATGTGTTGGCTGTAGTGAATCGCTATCCAAGGCCACTCGCAATCAAGTCCGAGGTCAAACCACAGCTACCTGTAAGTGTGGCCGTATTTTTATTCTAGACAATAAAAAAGGTATCTATCGTCGAGCTTTATTTTCTGAGGTTTAGTTTTCATGAAAAAAGTATTTGTTTTTTTGTTCCTCGTCATATTCTTATTTTTTATTGGATATATATATTGGTCTTTTTTACCCGTTTCGAATATTGATTCAAACAAATCTTTTGTCATTAACCAAGGTGACGGGCTGACTATTATAAGCACTCGTCTTTACAAAAATAAATTAACCAAAAATAAATATTCATTTTTAGTTTATGCCTATTTGTCAAACAAAAGTAAACAAATAAAGGCTGGTGGGTTTCAACTAACCTCTTCTGACAATTTATCAGAGATGCTGAACAAATTAACAACTGGTGGTAGTCAGGATTTTTGGCTAAAAATTATCCCCGGACAAAGAATTGAAGAAATATCTTCCAAATTCGAGTTCGAACCAAATTTAGAGGGATATTTATTTCCCGACAGTTATTTAATACCCAATTATTATGATGTGACAAAAACAGTTTCTTTGATAAGACAAAATTTTGACGATAAAACATCAATTCTAAATATCGATAAAAACAATTTATCTCAAATTGTTACAATTGCTTCACTTTTGGAGAGGGAAGCCAAAACTAAAGTTGATAAACAAATGGTTGCAGGGATCATCAATAACCGCCTTAAAATGGGTATGGCATTGCAAATCGATGCCACCGTTCAGTATCTTCGTGATACCAAAAATCATCCTGTCAAATATTGGCTACAACTAAGTAAAAACGATCTAAAAATCGTCTCACCTTTTAATACTTATTTAAATCCCGGTCTGCCACCTAGTCCCATATGTAACCCAGGCATCGATTCACTTTTTGCGGCGCAGAATCCCACTGCTTCCGATTATATATATTATATTCACGGTACCGACGGCACCATGCACTTTGCCAAAACCCTAGCCGAACATAATAAAAATATTGCTAAATATTTAAGGTAAAAACCAATCCAATTTTTCCTTAATTTTAAGTTTAATTTGTTCAAACAAACTAAACTCTTCATTAATAGCAGCCTGAAACTTCGGGTCATAAATATTTGCAGTCCCAATATTGTTTTTCGACTCAACATAGTAATCATCAGTAGTTTGTCCTGAATTTTTGCCGTCTATTGTAAACGACAACACCATATCTCCAACTTTTATGTTCTCAATATTTTTCTTTGTCCCATCTGCCATCGATATCATTGTCCCTGGCAGAAAACAAGTTTCTGGACCAGTACATGTACCACACCCAGGTTCTCCAGATTGATCACAACTACCAGGAGTACATTCAAAATCATTCTGACAACAGGCCATTGCCAATCTTGAAAATAAAAAAGAAAATATAAAAATAAATAGAAAGATTTTTCTTCCCATACTTTATAATACATGAAAAAAACACAATAAAACTATTTTACAACAAATTCACTCAGTTAATAACAGATCCCAAACAATTGTTTAGATGATGCCAGGTCTCAATTAAAAATCAAAAGTTTTTTATTTTTGTGTAGTCTCAACAATTTGACATTCACCATTTTTTGTAGGTAAATTACCTTCATCACAAGCTCCTCGTGCCTGTAAATCACCATTCAAAACCATTCGATACAACTCACGAGACGTATATCTATCATAGATAGATATATCTTGTTTATCAGAACTAAAATTCACAGGTAAAACGTGCGCCATAGCAATGCTAACAGCCATTATAGCTCTAGCAGCCATGTTATGAGATTTTTCTTGAAAATTATACTTATTCATTTATTTTATTAAAAAATATGATAATTATTTAATTATAACCTATAACATTTGTAGTGTCAATAGAAAAAGTAAAAGCAAATATTATGTATATGGTATATGTAAACCTAAATATACCATTGATTTAAAATTTATATATGTATTAGTAAAATATATTACAAATTATATACAAGTATATAATACAAAATATTGAATCATAAAATAACTAGTTAAATAATTGGTACAATTTATTATGGTTAAAAACAGTTTATTGGTTGGAATAATATTTTTATTGATAACCGCTACGATTTCACTGTACTTATTTAATAACTCAAAAAATAAATTTAATAAAAATTTATCAACTAATACTGAAAAATTAATTATTAAAGACATCGACGTTGGTACCGGCCCCAAAGTTAAAATTGGAGATAAGATCGTCGTTATGTACATTGGTACTCTCGAAAATGGAAATAGATTTGCCGATTCGTATCGTAACAACCAGGTTGCTGTTTCTAAAATTGGTGTTGGTGAAGTTATTAAAGGATGGGATCAAGGAATAATTGGTATGAAAGTTGGAGGTGTCAGGAAACTTGTTGTTCCTCCATCATTGGCGTATAGCATAGAAGGTCTAAATGATATTATTCCACCAAATTCAACTCTAACTTTTGAAATAAAATTATTAGAAATAAAATAAAATTAAAGAAATCAGACTCTTTTCTTATTGACCAAATTATCCAATATCACCCATCTTTCTTTTTTGATTTTCATCGAAATGTCATCTTCATAAATTTTGGCCGAGACGGTGCCTGTTCTTGGGGAATATTTATTAATATAAGCAATATCAAAACCTACTTTTTTGCACACATCAACTGTATCGGCAAAAGCTTCAGGTGTTTCCCCGGGAAACCCAATAATTATATCTGTACTAAATTTCACCCCATCAACTTTGGTTTTAATTTTTAACACCAAATCCAAATATTCTTGCTTGGTGTACGCTCGATTCATTTTTTTCAATATTTCATCATTACCTGATTGAAAGGGGAGGTGCAGCAATCGATCGATGTTTGAGTATTTGGCAATAGTTTCAATTAATTCATCTGAAAAATCCCAAGGATTGCTCGATATAAACGAAACTTTATCCAAATTTCTTTTTGCCACATTTTCCAGTAATTCTGGAAATCTACTTTTAATTCTTTTTTTACCCATATGAACAAAACTTTCAGTCTCAAAGTCAGAACCATAGCTATTGACATTTTGTCCAATTAACACCACTTCTTTAAACCCAAATTCAATTGCTCTGTCTACCTCAGCCAATACTGTGGCCAAAGTTTTTGACACCTCTTTCCCCCTCGCTTTTGGCACAATACAAAATGAACAAAAATTATTACATCCAGTCGATATTGAAATTAAAGCAGCTTTTTTGTTTGATCTTATCGGTTCCCACACCAAAAATTTGTCAATTTTGGCCCACTCAGTTACCCCTTTTATATCCTTTTTACCATAAGCCCCCACTGCACAACCAGTTATTATTACTTTCTTTTTGCCATCAATATTCTTAACCAATCCATACGCACGGTTTTCAGCCGATTCACGTACTATGCAGGTATTAATTACAACTTCATCTGCTTCTTTCCAGTTATCAACTTCTGCGTATCCTTTTTCCCAATAGTAGGCTTTAATTCTTTCCGAATCAGCTACATTTTGGGCACAACCAAACGTTTTTATATAAACTTTTTTCATCGACTATCTTACCATTCTTTTGGCTGCGACTACCATTCCTCCACCTAGGAGTGACAATAGTACTGTTGGCCACGAAGTACCTGCTGCAGGCAATACTCCTCCCGTACCTTTTCCTACGGTGTCCCAATTTACGTTTTCATTTCCAATTGTCAAAACAAATTTAATTTCACTACCTCCACTTTTTATGGATATGTTGTGGTCTCCGGGTGATAAAACCGATTGTGGGGTAAATACCCAATTGCCATCACTACTAGCATTCACTTGTAAAGCTGTACCGTCAATGTCATAAATTACCTCTGCTCCCGACGCTGCCTCACCTCTAATAGTCGGGTTACCAGATGTATACCACCATTGCGAATTTTGTCTGCCGCTTGTATCAACCTGTCCAATTGATGTCATATTAAATCCACCTGCCAATACGCCTTTTGCAAAAAACATGGCCTTAATACAAAAAAAACAAAAGATTTTTTCATTAAAAAAGAATAGTTTATTGCAATACTTTTGTAAAGATGTCATAGTATTAATATGTCCAACAATGATGACCAGTTGCAACAACAATATCAAGAAATTTTAAACAAATACGCCTCCTCTTTGGCACCTGTGCCACCTGTACCACCTGCAGAACCTATGCCAGAACCTATGCCAGAACCTATGCCAGAACCAGTATCAGAAATAAAACCACAACCAATTCTCGAAACACCCGTTATAGAAACCCCGGTGATTGAAAAACCTCCTATTTTACCTCCTATTTCCTCATCTCCTCTGTATTTTGCACCAGAACCTGTTGCCGACAAACCCTCAAGTTTTTTCAAATATCTTTTTTATTTATCCCTAATTATTTTTATTGGCGTTGTCTGTGCCATTGTATATAATTTGTTTGCAAGTCAGACATCGACAACTGGTACTAGCACTTTGACGCCTGTCCCTTCAGTTACTGCATCAAAAATATGCGAAGTTGGTACCAAAAAATATAATCCTGGTGAATCTTTTTTGTCAACCGACAATTGCAATACTTGCACTTGCACCATCGATTCAACTATTGTTTGTACTCAAAAGGCGTGTATTTCACCAACTATGACTCCTAAGACTCCAACTGCCAAACCAACAGTCAAAGCGATGGTTGGTAAAACCTATAAAGATATAAAATATGGGTATCAATTTGTATGTCCTACTGGTGCCAAGTATGTAGTTGAAGCCACCTCAGTCAATGGCAACAAAATTCCATTTAAACAAGAATCGTGTACTCAGGATGAGGCTCAAACCATAATTTCCGTTTATGACAATACTCTTATTCATGACTTTGGCAAAACACCTACATTAATTTCGCCAGACAAAAAATATATTGTTACATTTGAAGGCGATATTTTGGACATCATGTCGTCTTTTAAGTTTTTGTAATATCTGACTCAGAAAAGATTATTGTTTTCTTTGGCAAAAGTAATAGAATATTTTCATGACCCCGCAAGATTTAAGGCAAATTAGATTAATCTCTAAAATTATTGATATTGAGGAACAAGTTCAATCTGTCGAAGAAGCAGTGATTGATTCAAACACTTATCAAAATTACTCATGTTTACCTCGAGTTGAAAATTTAGAAAAGAAAGTTTTTGGAAAAATTGTCGGAGCATAAATATGGATAAACCAAAAACAAATTATTTAAAAATTATTTTAATTTCGTTTGCTTGTATTTTGTTTTCAGCCGGTATTTATTTATTGGGTAGACAATTTCTAAAAACCCCAAAAATGCCAGTTACAGTTTTACCAGAGTCGACCATAATCCAAACTGATGCAGAAATTACGACAGATAATTGGGAAACATATACAGACAATGCTATTGGATTTACCATAAAACTTCCACCCGAATACCGAGTTGCAACTAATGGATTAATTTCTATCGTAAAAAAATACACAGAAGGTAAAGATAATGAGGGTGTCGGTATCGTTGACAGGAAGGGTATGATTAGCAGTTCAAATGCGGTTGCTACCTGCGAGGCTGAACTGTGTATGAACTTAACTGACAGCAATTGGACTAGCGAATTAGTCAGTATCAATAACGCAACAGGAATAAAAGTTTTATCTGCCTTAAATCCAAACAGAGCAGACTATTATCTTAATAATTTAAATGAAACAAAAGTAATTCGAGCAACTTTAGGTGGTACTACTTTTGATATGCAAAATAAAATCCTTTCCACATTTAAATTTACCGAAAGTAAGTCATCAAATACTATTATTAAACAATCAGGTTATATCCGTGAATTAATTAAAACTGGTACACTTTGGACTGCAAAATTTGAATCAGTTGATATATTATCTGCGTCTCAATGTAAATCTCGAGGTATTCAAGCACCAAATGGTAATTGTATTATTGATTCCAAACAGATTACAAATTATGAAATATCTCCGAACACTGTAGTGACCGTATATTCACTAAACCATTTACCTGATGAAAACACTGAATTTGACGAAAAAATTTCTTATGACGATTTTCTAAAATACATGTTGAATCATTCATCACCAGAATTAAAATCATCTCTATATTCTATTGAAATGAAAAATAACCAAATATATAAAATCTCTGAGCGATATCAACCGTAAATTTGAGCCGTTACCGTCATTAAAAAATTGTTATCATATTTTATGGAAAATATCACAAACCCAATCTCAGAAATCCCAGTTATTGTTGAACATCCAAAAACAAATTACCTAACCTTAATTTTAATATCACTTTGTTTTGTGTTATTTGTTTCCGGTGCCTACTATCTCGGCCGACAATCAACCGTCATCCCTACTACAAATCCAGTCGGACTTTTACCTAAAACCACAATAGTACCAACAGTAACAAATGTTCCGATTTCAAATTGGAAAACTTATCCACCCGATAGCACTATTGGTCTTCCGTTTTCATTTAACTATCCATTAGGTGCATCACTGATAGAAAATGGTGAAGGCCCTATCTCAATTAGCCAAAATAGTACAACAATCTATTTCAATTATTATGGAAAAGCTAAAGGGATTGAAAACTTAATTAATAACTATCAACCACTTCATACGCCAAAAAAATTAATTTTTTTCAATAAACAACCTATCCTCTCAGGATCTTTATCAGGTTTTATTATGAATGTTCCCCCTGTAGATGTAATTGTTAATGATACTTATGTCTTTTTAACCCACAACAACAATGATCAACAAATTTTTGAATTTAGTTATTCGTCAAAAGATAAAAATGCATATTTTATGTTAATTCAAATCCTATCTTCCTTTGAATTTACCGAAAGTAATGTAGAAAATAAAAATTTAACTACTTACACTGATACAAAAAACTTAGGATTTTCGATAAACTATCCATCAAATTGGAAAGTAAATACTTGGGATGGAAACGGTGTTTCGTTTGATAGTGACATGTTGGCAGTTGGCATGATTAACATTACCTGGAACATGAGTGATTTTTCAACGAATTGTTTACTAGGAAAATTTGAACAAATCAAATTATCAAATAACACAATTTCAATGTGCCACAACAAAGGAAGTACTCAAGAGCCAGAATCATATTATTTTGTAGGTCAAAAAAATGGGAAGAATTATTCCATTAGTACATCAAATTATCCAGGGGACGATAAGAGAAACGAAGTACTTAAGATTCTTTCTAGTCTTGAAATTTGACCTATTGTCGTCCAAAATAAATGATATTCTTTTATTATGGAAAACATCACCATTCCAATAATCGAAACACCAATAATATCTGAAAAACCAAAAACAAATTATCTAAATTTATCTTTAATCTTTTTTGCTTTTCTTTCATTTTCCGCCGGTGTCTATTTTCTCGGTCGTCAATCAGTAAAAATACCTGCAACCTTAGTCGATGTTTTGCCAATAACAACTCCAATTCCAACTACAAACACTGACCCAACCGTAAATTGGAAAACATATAAAAATGAAAAATATGGATTTGAATTTAAATATCCAAACAACCTAACAACTCGTTCTTTTGCTGGTAGTCAAGAATCAGTCGATGTAACAAATTCGATTTCACTAGAAGAGTTAAATTCAAACGCATTTGCACAAATTGTTGCCAGTAACAACACCAAAGTTTCATTTGAGTTAAATAAATCTAATAGTATTAATGGGTATGATGTCTATACAGCCACACACCCAAAAGGTTACCCAGATGACCCAACTCCATTTATAGTCGTCGAGTTACGTGAGGGTAACAACAGTGTCCAATTTATATTTCGCAACTTAACTAGTTTGGATCAGCAAAGCAGTCAAATCCTCTCCACCTTTAAATTTACCGAAAGCAGGGCAGAAAACAAACTTAATCTAGGTAATTCAAATTTTTATATAGATTTTCCTAGTAATTCTATAATAAACAAAAACATTGCAACTGTTGGCAATAGTACTTTCGAAATAAACACTAATATCGGTCCAGGACTTTGTCCTATGGATGAAGCTGAAGCTGCCGTCGAGTTGTGTACTTATACAGACGAAAAAGATACTATTTGGGGAACTTATCGTGTTTGGACCAAAAATTCAAAACCATTTGCCATCAATCCTCAAAACTTAACACTTAAAAACAATTATTTCGATGGACTAATTGTTACCAAGTCAAAACCAAACGAGTTTTTTACTCAAGCAGATTTATCGCAATGGAAAGATGTTCTAAGAAAAATAAATTATTCTAATCAATAAATTTGACCTATTGTAGTATTAATTCTCTACATATATAATAGTGAACATTTGGCGAGCAGTTGGAACATAACTCGTCTTAATTTTATTAATTAAAATTTTGCGATGCCATCCGCCAAAAGAACCAACTGGGGTAAAAATTACTCCAATATTCCTCATTCTGATTTGTTAGAAGTACAAAAAGAATCCTGGAAAGAATTCCTCCAAAAAGATTTAATAGAAACTATACGTTCCGTTTCACCAATCTCCGACTACACTAGCAATAACTGGCTCCTTGAACTGGGCGAAATTACTTTTGACGAAATTACCATAACTCCACAAACAGCCAAAATTAAGGGACTAAATTATACTATCCCTGTTGTTGTTAAAGCCAAACTTACCAATAAGCGCACAGGATTAGTCAAAGAAGAGTCCGTTTTCCTTTTAAATTTACCAACCATGACTCCAGAAGCCACCTTTGTGGTTAATGGTATTGAGCGTGGAATTATTAACCAATTGGTTCGTTCACCTGGTGTTTATTTTACGGCACAAGTTGATCATGCTACTGGTAAAAATTTATGTAATGCTGAAATTCGACCGGTTCGTGGTTCTTGGCTCGAATTTTTTGTTGGTAAAAAGGAAGTTATTTTTGCCCGTATTGATCGTAAAAAGAAAGTTCCCGCAACTGTATTACTTCGTGCCTTGACTGGATATACTGACAAACAAATTGTTAACGAATTAGGTGATTACATTAATTCTACAATTTCCGCCGACCCTTCAAAAACTAAAGAAGAAGCCTTACTTGAATTTTATCGCAAAATGCGACCAGGTGAGCCTGTGGTTTTAGAAAATTCAGAAAAATTCTTTAATGATCGTTTTTTTGATTTACGTACCTACGAACTAGGTTATGTTGGTCGTCACAAAGTTAATAAAAAATTTGGTTTTAATTTTGACGATACAAATCACGAAAATTGGGTTTTAAAATCTGAGGATTTAATTGCAACCTTAAAACACTTAATTAAGTTACAAAAAGGCGAAGCCAAACAGTTTGACGATATTGACTCATTGGCCAATCGTCGTTTACGTCGTGCTGGTGAAATAGTAGCTCAAATTGCTCTCAGACCCGCTATGGCTCGGTTTGAAAGAATGGTTAAGGAACGAATGTCGCTTCTTTCCACCAAGGAAAAACCATCTCCTAGTCAGATGATCAATCCTCAGCCAATGATTTCGTCTTTAAATACTTTTTTCAGAAGCAACCAATTATCCGCAATTCTTGACCAAACCAATCCACTTGCCGAAATCGACTTACTTCGTCGTGTAACTGTTGTCGGTGTCGGTGGTCTTACTCGTGAGCGTGCTGCTTTCTCGATTCGTGACGTACACGCCTCCCAATACGGACGTATTTGTACTGTTCGATCTCCTGAAGGACCAAATATCGGTTTGGTTACTTATCTTGCTCTATATGCAAAAGTGGATAAATATGGGTTTTTACTTGCTCCATTCCGAAAAATCATTAAATCTGGCAATAAATTAGCTATAAGTGACGAAATCGTATTCTTAGACGCCGAGGATGAATACAATCACAAAACTACTAATTTGAGTATTTCTGTTGATGAAAAAAATGTTATTACCCAAGAATGGGTTCCTGTTCGTTTCCAAGGTGAATTTGCTGAAGGTCCAATCGATGATGTTGAATTTATCGATATGGTCCCCAACGAAATTATCGGAACATCAGCTTCTTTAATTCCTTTTGTTGATCATGATGATGCTACTCGTGCTCTCATGGGCTCGCACATGCAGACCCAAGCGGTTCCGCTTATCAAACCACAAGCTCCAATCGTTGGAACAGGTATGGAAGGCGCAATTGCCACCGCTATGCATCGTTCTATCCAAGCACAAAAAGATGGTGTTGTCTCTTATGTTGATGCTGACAAAATAGTAATCGACGATATAACCTACAATACCTCCAAATTTGAAAGAACTTCACCATATGGAACTTGTTACAATCAAAAAGTATTAGTCAATGTTGGTGATAAAATCAAAAAAGGTGAGGTCATTATCGACGGTCCTTCGACTGATAATGGTGAATTATCTATCGGAACTAACTTATTGGTTGCCTATGCTTCCATCGATGGTCTCGGTTACGAAGATTCATTTTTGATTTCCGATCGTCTCGTCAAAGAAGATGTCTTAACGAACGTTCAAATTTACGAATACCAAGCTAATGTTGTCGAAACAAAATTAGGTTCAGAAGAACTAACCAAGGATATCCCCAATGTATCTGAAGCCGAACTTGCCAAATTAACCGACGATGGAATTGTTATGATTGGTGCAACAGTTGGTCCAAACGACATTTTGGTAGGTAAAGTTGAACCTCGAGGTGAAAAAGAACTAAGTGCCGAAGAAAGATTGCTACGTGCTATTTTTGGTGAAAAAGCTCGCGAAGTAAAAGATACTTCACTCCGAGTTGCCAACGGAGAAGGTGGAGTTGTAATAAAAGTTGAAATTTTGTCCAAAGAACAGGAAGATGAGCTTGATCCAGGTGTCAACAAAATGGTCAAAGTTTATGTTGCTCAAATTCGACGTATTCAAGAAGGGGACAAGATAGCAGGACGTCACGGAAACAAGGGTGTTATCTGTCGCATCATGCCTGAGTACGATATGCCTAGGTTGGTTGATGGTACTCCTATTGATTTGGTCATGTCACCTCTCTCAGTCGTTGCTCGTATGAATTTGGGTCAAATTTTAGAAGTCACCCTCGCTGGTGCCGGTCTAAAGTTAAATAAAAAATATGCCGTACCTGTCTTTGAAAAATACACCGAAGGCGATATTGCAAAAGAATTAATCCAGGCTGGTCTATCAGTTACTGGTAAAACTCAGCTTTACGACGGTCGAACTGGTGATGCTTATGATCAAGAAACTGTGGTGGGTGTTGGCTATATTCTCAAGCTTGTCCACATGGTTGATGACAAGGTTCATGCACGATCAACAGGTCCTTACTCTTTAGTCACTCAACAACCTTTAGGTGGAAAAGCCCGTATGGGTGGACAGCGTCTCGGAGAAATGGAAGTTTGGGCTCTCGAAGCACACCAAGCTGCTCATACTCTCCAAGAAATGTTGACTATTAAGTCAGACGATATTGAAGGTCGTACACGTGCCTTCCAAGCTATCATCAAGGGTATGCCTATTCCCGAACCTGATATCCCCGAATCATTTAAAGTTCTTACAAAAGAATTAGCTGGTCTAGTCATCGATATCTCACCTGATGGTGAAATCGAAGAAGAGGTCACAGAAGATGAAGAAGTTAAAGTTTCAGAGGAAAACTAAATATGTTCAAATTTAAAAACATGCTCAATTTCACCGGTATTAAAATCAAACTGGCTTCGCCAGATGAAATTTTAAACTGGTCTCAGGGTGAAGTTTTAAAACCTGAAACTATTAATTATCGTAGCTGGAGACCTGAAAAAGATGGACTTTTTTGCGAAAAAATATTTGGCCCTTCACACGACTACGAATGTTATTGTGGTAAATACAAAAAAATCCGATTCAAAGGTGTTGTTTGTGACAAATGTGGTGTTGAAGTCACTACCTCCAAAGTTCGTCGTGAACGTATGGGTCACATTACCCTCGCCGCCCCTATCGTTCATTTATGGTACCTTCGCAATACTCCATCCCCAATTGGAGTTATTTTGGATGTTCCTCAAAAAGATCTTGAATCAGTTGTTTATTTCACCAAATATTTGGTCACTTCTGTCAACAAAGATCTTCGCAAAGACGCAATGCAAAATCTTTCGGTAAATTCTCAAAAACGTCAATCACAAATTGATATTGATTCCAAAATTACCTCGGACAAAGCCAAGTCAGAATCCGAAGCAGAAACCAAAGATTTGCAGAAAAAAATTAAAAACCCAGAACAACTTTTAATTGCTCAAAAAGAACGTTCAGTCAAACTAAAACAAGATTTGCAAAAAATCGAAAACAAAGCCTCATCCGAGAAAAATCGAATCGAGTCTTTGATGAACTTTTTAGAGGACAAAGTCAAAAATTTGCAAGTACTTTCTGTTTTAACTGATGAAGAAGAGTTTTATTTGTCCCAATTTAAGGCAAATATATTTTACGAATCAAAAATGGGAGCCCAAGCTTTGTATGATGTCATGCAAGGTTTAGATTTGCCAGCCACTGTCAAAAATCTTAAAGTTGAACTCGATAAAACAAGTTCAAAATTAAAGAAGAAAAAAATCATGTACAAAATCCGTATTTTAAACGGTATGATTTCCGAATCAATTGACCCTTGTTGGACAATATTAAAACACGTTCCTGTTATCCCACCTGATTTACGTCCAATGGTCCAATTAACTGGCGGTCGATTTGCTACTTCTGATTTAAATGACCTTTATCGTCGTTTAATTAATCGTAACAATCGTCTTAAAAAATTGATCAAATTAGGCGCACCTGAAATCATTTTAAAGAATGAAAAAAGAATGTTGCAAGAATCGGTCGATATGCTTATCGATTCTCAAAAATCAGCCAAAAATAAAAGCAAAAGTAGCACCAAACGTCTACCTCGCTCTTTGTCCGATTTGCTTCGAAGCAAAAAAGGTCGTTTCCGCCGCAACTTACTAGGTAAGCGTGTCGATTATTCAGGACGAAGCGTTATCGTTGTCGGTCCCGATCTTAAATTGAATCAAGTTGGTTTGCCAAAGGAAATTGCGCTCGAAATATATCGACCATTTGTTTTGCGTGAATTGATGAATTCAGGACTTGCCGCCAACATCAAATCTGCCAAAAACTTAATCGACCATCGTATCGACGAGGTTTATGATATTTTGGAAAAAGTCACCAAAGATACTTATGTTTTGTTGAATCGTGCTCCAACTTTACACAAACTTTCGATTCAGGCATTTAAACCTATTTTGGTTGATGGCTTGGCTATTCGTATCCACCCTTGTGTCTGTAAAGGTTTTAATGCTGACTTTGACGGAGACCAAATGGGTGTCCACTTACCTTTGTCTGCCGCATCTCAGCGTGAAGCCAAATTATTGATGTTACCTTCTCGAAACTTACTCAAACCTTCCGATGGAGCTCCCGTTTCTATCCCATCTCAAGAAATGGCTGTAGGTTGTTATTACATCACTTCAGTTCAAAGTGCCGACTTGGCATCCGAAGCTAGTGAAGGTTACTCCAATCTATCGATACTTGCCGATACTGATGAAGCAACTTTGGCGTATCAATCCAAGAAAATTGGATTACGCGAATTAGTTGTTATCAGAATGAATGGTAAGCTGGTCAAAACCACTTACGGTCGCATTTGGTTCAACTCAATTCTTCCCAAAGAATTTGAATTCATCAACGAACCAATGGCTGGAAGCAAAGCTCTTAATGACTTAATCGTCAAATCAATCGAAATAGCTGGTCGTATCAAAACCGTCCACCTTATCGATTCATTAAAAGATATTGGTTTTGCAGGGTTCACCCTCTCCGGTTTGTCCCTATCCATGGCCGACTGTGGATTTTTGCCAGAAAAAGCCAAAATTATCGAAGCTGCTAACAAGCGCGTTGTCGAAATCGAAGAATCTTATCGAACTGGTTTAGTTACCAACGAAGAGAAGAAACGACTATCACAAAGTATTTGGATGGAAGTTACCGAAGATATTGCCGAAAAAACTTGGGCAACTTTAGACATTGATTCTCCAATCCGAATTATTGCTGCTGCAGGTATCAAACGTGCCTCCAAAGATCAAATCAAGCAACTTTCAGGTATGCGAGGACTTATGGTTGATCCAACAGGTAAAATCGTTCAATTGCCGACCAAAAGCAACTTCCGTGAAGGATTATCCGTTTTTGAATACATTACAGGTGCTCGTGGTACTCGTAAGGGTTTAGCTGATACTGCACTACGTACTGCTGACGCAGGTTATTTAACTCGCCGATTAGTTGACAGTGCTCACGTTGCTATTACTCGTGAGGATGACTGTGGCTCTACTAAATACTGGACTATTTCCCGTACCGAAAAAGGTCGTGAAAAATTCTTTGGTCGACGATTACTGGGACGAGTTATTGGTGAAGACATCGTAGATGTTGAAACCAAAAAAGTTTTGGTTCCTGCCGGGACCTTAATTGACAACCATCTCCAAACTTTAATTGAAGATTCAAATGTAGTCACTGTTGCTGTTCGATCCGCTTTAACCTGTAAAGCCAAACAAGGTTTATGTCGCAAATGTTACGGTTGGGACTTATCCACTCGTAAACTAGTCAAGCTAGGTGTTCCAGTTGGTGTCGTTGCTGCACAATCTATCGGTGAACCTGGTACACAGCTTACACTTCGTACCAAGCACACTGGAGGTGTCCTAGGAGTCGACGTTACCCAGGGTTTACCCCGTATTCAGGAACTTTTTGAAGTCCGTATGCCAAAATTCCCATCACCAATTTCCGAAATTAATGGAAAAATTAAAATTAAAGAAAGTATTGATGGATTTGACATTAAAATTATCGGTAAAGACGAAAATAATGCCGATAAGACTGTTTCATATCAATTACCAAGCAATGTTTCACTTTTAGTTGCTGATGGAGATTTGATTTCAGTTGGTACTCAATTGTGTTCAGGTCCTCTTGACGTTCGCAATATTCTTGAAGTTTCAGGTCTAGAACCTGCTCAAAAGTATTTGATCAACAGCATCCAGGGCGTGTACGAATCACAAGGCGTTGGTATTCATGACAAACATATCGAAGTCATGGTCAAAGAAATGAGCGACAAAATCAAAATTGATGACCCCGAAGACACTAATTTCTTATTTGGTCAAATTGTAACTCGTGCTGTCTATCAAGATGAAAACGAGAAAGCCAAAGAAAAAGGTGGTAAACCTTCCAAGGGCAAAAAGGTTTTATTAGGTTTGATTCAGTCTGCTTTATCCACAGGATCGTGGTTATCAGCTGCCTCATTCCAACAAACGACCTCGGTTTTGACCGAAGCCTCACTTCTGGGAGAAGTCGATCACTTGATAGGTCTCAAGGAAAATGTTATTATCGGACGTCTAATTCCCGTAGGGAAAATTCGACAAATATAAAAAATATATGCCAACAGTCAATCAATTAATCAGAAAAGGTAGAACGGTACGACGTTCAAAATTAAAATCGGGTGCTTTACGCAACAATTTTAATAGTATTAAAAATCGTTTAATTAAGACTTTTAATCCTTTCAAAAAAGGCGTTGTTACCGTAGTCAAAACCATGACTCCAAAAAAGCCACATTCGGCTTTACGTAAAGTTGCTCGTGTCCGTTTGAGCAACAAATCTACTATTACCGCTTATATTCCCGGCATTGGTCACAATCTTGCTGAGCACGGTATCGTTTCAATTCGTGCCGGACGTGTGAGAGATTTACCAGGTGTTCGTTATCACATTTTACGTGGTAAATACGACGCCGCTCCTGTTGCCGGTCGCTTACAATCTCGCAGTAAATACGGAACCAAACGGCCCGCCAAAACTGCCGCTTAATTTATAAAAACATATGTCACGTAAAGGTCAAATCAAACCAAGATTATTAGAACCAGATGTCCTCTATCATAGTGAGATTGTTGCCAAAATCATCAATCGTTCTATTATTGACGGCAAAAAATCTGCAGCTCAAAAAGGTGTTTACGAAGCACTTGAGATTCTCAAAAAAGAAACTAAAAGTGAAGATATTCTAGTTACTCTCGAACAAGCATTGGACAATATCAAGCCAAAAGTAGAAGTTCGACCTCGACGTATTGGTGGTGCTGTATATCAAGTCCCAACTCCAGTTCGTAGTAGTCGTCAGTATTCTCTTGCAATCCGTTGGTTGATACTTTCTTCCCGTGCTAAGGCAAATAAGCAATACCATTCTTTTGGTCTAAAACTTGCTGCCGAGTTACAGTCCGCACTTAACAACGAAGGTGCTTCTGTCAACAAACGTGCCGAAGTCGAACGTATGGCTGAGGCCAACAAAGCCTTCGCTCATATGCGTTGGTAATCTTTATATCAATTCGATTTTTAAACCCGCCATGAGGCGGGTTTTTTTATTTTTATTTTCTGCTATCATTAATTATGTCAACCAATCTCTCCAAAATTGTTTTTTGGCCCAAGGCCGATAGTTTAAATATCTATTTTGCACAATCCGAAGACAATTTAATTTCTTTTGAAATGAATTTATGGTCGCAACAATCATCCGAAGAAATTACTCGGCTCTCTCAATTTTTGAAAAGTAAAAAAATTACCTCTGCTTCGGTATTAATTGATGACAGTGTCGTTTTTACCCGTTCTTTTGTCTATGACGAAAAAGTGACAGAAGTCGGTCTTGACGAAGTGGTAACATTAGCCAAAGGGTCTGCTCCGTTTGAAATTATACCTTCCCAAGTTACTTACGAAGTATTGCCACTTGGTGAAAAAACACTGATTCAAGCCCGTATTTTTGACCAAGCCAAACTGGCCCCATTATTAAGCAATTTATCCGCTCTAAATTTAAAACTTTCTTATTTTGCACTGTCCGAAAGCTTAGTCAAGTTGTTTGATCATTTTTATGACAAGCCATACTTTGTGTTTTATTCTCTTGATTCCGAATATTTAGTCACCTTGGGTTATCAAGGCAAGGTTTATTTAACTTCTCTAGTCAAAAAAACTCTTGTTGATGTCAAAAAAATAATCAATTATTCTCAAGCTTATTTTGGAACAACTACTACCAAGGTCTTTTTGCCATCAGCTCTTGAGTCAATTTTTGACATTCCCGATATTGAAAAATCAGTTTATACCGATTCTCAGGTAGTTCTTGACTTAAAATTACCGAGTAACCTTCCACTGCCAGTTGCTGGTATAATAGACATACCTATGGAAAACAAAAAAAATATTTTACCAATCATTGCCGTTGCTCTTTTTACCGCTATTATTGCTGCTGTCATTGTCTGGTTTGCCCTAAATCAAAACAGTAAGCCAACTGAAGTTGCCGATCCAAAAGTAGCCATGATTACTCCAATTCCTACCGATACTGTTGCCGTTACCCCAACTCCAGAAATTGTTGTCGTCGAACCATCAAAATCACTAAAAATTCAGGTGCTAAATGCAACCGACATTAGTGGTCAAGCCGCTGTCATCAAAGAAAAATTAACCAAGTTAGGATTTACCAGTGTCAATATTGGCAATGCTACTGAAAAAGTTACAGCCAACAATCTGCAAATAAAATCATCATTATCTACATCTTCAGCTTATTTTACATCCTCAGTTTCCGATTTTGCATCAGCTAATGTAACCGATCTTAAGGCAAATTCTACCTACGATGTTGTTTTTGTTATTGGTACTGATCTAAAAACTGGTACCTCCGCTCCTATAACTACCGTTACTGTTACCCCCAGTAAAGCGGCTACTAGTACCCCCAAAGCCACACCGACACTATAATCATGAAAGGAATTGTATTGGCTGGTGGACGAGCCACTCGATTAAGACCTTTAACCTTGGCTACCAGTAAACAGCTTTTACCTGTCTATGATCGTCCCATGGTTTTTTACCCAATCAATACTTTATTACAAATGGGAATTACCAACATTTTGGTTATTATTGCCCCTGATTATTCAGGTCAATATTTAAATTTACTTGGTACGGGTGAAGAACTTGGTGTCAAATTAAGTTACATTATTCAAAAAGAGCCCCGTGGTTTGGCCGATGCCTTTATTCTTGGTGAACATCATATTGGTTCAGATTCAGTCACTATGGTTTTGGGCGACAATATTTTTGATCCCGATTTTTCCGCTGATGTTTCTCAATTCAAAACAGGTGCCCAGGTTTATGCCAAAAAAGTAACTGATCCCCAACGCTATGGTGTCGTTGACTTTGACAAAAATTTTAAGGCGATCTCTATCGAGGAAAAGCCACTTGTCCCAAAAAGTGACTATGCTGTTGTTGGTTTGTACACCTATGACAATCATGTTATCGAATATGCCAAAAGTTTAAAACCCTCACCTCGAGGCGAAATCGAAATTACCGATTTAAACAATATTTATCTTACCAAAAATCAGTTATCTGTTAATATCTTTGATGGTTATTGGCAAGACGCTGGTACTTTTGATAGCTTACTTGAGGCCGGTAATTACATGTCCACCAAATCAAAAAAAATAATATGAAAATATTAGTCACCGGAGGACTTGGATTTATAGGCACTAATTTTATAAAATATTGGATTCAAAATCATCCTCAAGATCACATAACCAATTTAGACAAAATAACCTACGCTGCCAACCCAAAAAACCTATTAGATATTTCTACTAATTACACTTTTGTCAAAGGTGATATTTTAGACACTGAATTACTAGATAAAATAGTGCCTGGTACTGACCTCATTGTTCATTTTGCAGCCGAATCACACGTTGATAGGAGTATCGATGACCCCCAACTTTTTGTTAAAACTAATGTTTTAGGAACGTATACCCTGTTAAATGCTGCCAAAAAACATGGCAACATTCGTTTTCACCATATTTCCACCGACGAAGTTTTTGGATCTATTTCCCTAAATTCGTCTGATAGTTTCTCCGAAGACACTCCCTATGATCCGTCCAGTCCATACTCAGCTTCCAAAGCATCTTCCGATCACTTTGTCAGGTCTTTTGGTAAAACTTTTTCTCTTCCCATCACTATTTCTAATTGTTCCAACAATTACGGCCCATATCAACATCCTGAAAAGTTAATTCCTCGAATGATTACCAATATAATTGATGGTAAAAAAATTCCTGTATATGGCAAAGGCGAAAATTTTCGCGATTGGATTTTTGTCACTGATCACTGTCGGGCTATCGAGGCAATTATAAATAACAGCGTTATAGGTGAAACTTATTGTGTAGGTGGTCTCAAAGAAACCAGCAAAAATATTGATTTGGTCAAAAAAGTAATTGCTAAAATGGGCAAATCAGAAGATCAAATTGAATATGTTGCCGATCGTCCAGCTCACGACAATTATGCCGTAAATTGGGATAAAATTAGTACTAAATTAGGCTGGGAACCAAAAGAAACACTAGATTCAGGCATTCAAAAAACTATCGATTGGTATATTTCCAATGAATCATGGTGGCGAACTTCCAAGCTCGAAGCCGAAGCCTTTTATGTTAAATTAAATAGTTATAAAAATTTAAATAAATAAAAATGGATTTTATTGAGTCTACAAAAATAAAGGGATTATTCTTAATAAAACCCCAAGTTTATGGTGACAATCGAGGCAGTTTCTTTGAATTATACAGTGAAAAAATATTTAATGAAAATGGTATTGAAGCAAAATTTGTTCAAGACAACCAATCATTTTCTGCAGAAACTGGAACTCTTCGTGGAATGCATATGCAATTAGGTAGTTCATCTCAAGCTAAGTTGGTTCGTGTCATCCAAGGTAAAATTTTTGATGTTGCTGTCGATGTCCGTCCCGAGTCTCCGACTTTCGGACAGTGGGAAGGGTTCGAATTATCAGGTGAGAACAACCATCAGTTATTTATTCCTCGAAACTTTTTGCACGGTTTTATGACCTTAACTCCCAATGTAATATTTTCTTACAAGTGCGACAATTTATATGATAAACCTTCTGAACGTGGTGTAATTTGGAATGATCCGACTATAAATATTACTTGGCCTCTCGACGTTATACCTGTGCTTTCTGATAAAGACAAGTTATTGCCAACACTCGACTCATGGAAATAATTGGCACCGGTCTTTCTGGCCTAGTTGGTTCGCGTATAGTGCAATTAAATCCTGATATAAATTTTACCGATTTATCACTTAATTCAGGTTTTGATATTTTAAAGTCTGAAACTTTAGAACCTGTCTTTTTCGATTTTTCAGGTGATACTGTTATCCATCTTGCTGCTTTTACTGATACCAATGCTGCTTGGAATCAAAAAGGGGATAAGGCTGGATTGTGTTATCAATTAAATGTCGTTGGAACACAAAATATCGTTGATATGTGCCAAAAGTACGGCAAACATTTAATTCATATTTCCACAGATTACATTTTTGATGGGTCAAAAAATTTATCTTATATCGAAACAGATTTGGCAAATCCACTTGATTGGTATGGAGAAACTAAATTACTAGCCGAACAAATTATTCCACAGGAATTTACTATCATTCGCATCGCTTCACCCTACCGTGCCCAATTTGACCAAAAAACCGATTTAGTCCGAAAAATAATTTCTAAACTTAAAAACAACGAAGTCTGTAAATTATTTACCGATCAAATTACCACACCAACATTTATAGACGATATTGCCCTAGGTTTGGCCAAAGTTATTACAAATCCTAAATCTGGAGTTTATCATTTGGTCGGTTCTTCCTCACAATCTGTCTATGATATGGGACTTCAAATCGCCAAAGTTTTTGGATTTGATCAAAATTTAGTTCAACCATCATCATTAATTGAATACCTCAAAACTCCCGATGCTCGACCTTATCCTCAAAACTTAGCTATCTCAAACCAAAAGTTTATTACTGAATTTGGGTATACACCAAAAACTCTTACTGAGGGTTTAGTTAGTCTACAAAATCAATTAGCCTGAACGGGCACAATATTATATACTTGATATGCGCGTCGTATAATTTCTGTACTGTAGTATTCATCTTCTCTAAACCTGATCTGTTCAACATCTTCCAAAACGAGTGCCTCAACCAAAAACCCATTTCTATTTCGGCCCATTGCCACTGCTTTTGGTGTTGCCGTCTCAACTAATCCCAGGAAACCTTTATCCTCTGCTTGAAATTTATCTAAAAAATCAACATTTACCTTAGCAACTGTCTCATCAAAATTTATTCTCTCTTTAACCACTCTTTTCATGTTGTTGCAATAATATTCCGATACTTATTTTTTGTCAATCAATTCTGCAATTTTGTTTCCCTCACGCACAGCAAAGTTTGTCCCTCTATCCTCCGGGTATATTTGGGCAAAATTGGCAGTATAAAAGTCTCCCTTGTCAAAGGGAGATTTAGAGGGATTGAAATATTTTGGAACTTGGTAATTTTTTGTTACTATGTGTTGTGCATTTTTAAATCTAAATACCCATTTTTGATCAATTTCTTTTTCATCAAACTTCGGAAATATTTTTTTCAAATAACTAAACCAGTTATCCACCCCAACATTTTCATCACCATAATATCCCAAATAATACACATGCTTCCCTCCATAATTCTTTTTATCAATCAAATTAGTGTGCTGGATAAAAGCCAAAAAAGGGGACTGATTGTCATTGATATTATGCCAATAAAATTTACTTAAACTTTGTTTGCTTGTAAATATCACACAAACAGCACCCAAATACTCCACCTCTTTTGATGGACCAGTATACAAGATCTTGTCAAAATCTTTTAATTCTTCAGGTTTTACTTCTTTATTTAACAATATTTTGCCATTGATTCTTTTTGCCAATTCATCAGCAATAATTCTAAAACCGCCATCAAAATATCCCAATTTAGACGAATTGCCTCTAGTGTGAATTCGTGCCCACAACCAAGCCATCGACACTTCTTTGTATTTATCATGAAATTTACCCCGAAGCAGCGGTTCCCAAATTACTTTATAAGCTCGCTCTCCACACCATTTTTTCATCCATTGATAGGCCAATTCATTCTCATATTTCTGCCAATTATTATCTTTTTGCAGCCAAATCTTGACTGCTCCCAACCTAATTTTAGAAAAAATATCCAAAGGTCTAAACTTAAGCAAATCAATTGCCCCCATAAATGGGTAAATTTTGCCTTCACTATAAATTGCCGTTTTTTCCTCGTGCCAAGTCAATTTATCAAAAACATTTAGCTCTTTGGCCAAGTCGATTATGTAGTTATCAGTCGAAAAAATATGATGATATGCTTTTTCTAGTGATGTTGATCCAATTTTAAATCCCCCCATCAATCCACCAATATCGTTCCCTTTTTCAAAAATTGTTACTCTATGCCCTTTTTGACTTAGTCTATATCCTGCCACCAGTCCGGTCAGCCCCGCCCCTACGATTGCAATTTTCATATTATATTATTGCCAATAAATGTTTATTCTCTAATATTCGTAATTTAAATTGAAAACCTTCTTTATTAAGGCTTATTGGTAGTTTTCCTTCCAGTTCGCTTCTCAACATTTTTTGTCCATTTTCATTAGTCAAATTGACACTTAATGTTTCCCATGGTGCATCAATAATACACTGTATATCAAATGCAAGACCCTTTGTATCCATATCTTCCGCGGGTGAAAATGCATTAGCCAAACTTCCAGCATCTCTAGCTCTAAAATATCTTCCACACAACTCATTAAGTTCATATCCTGCTGGTTGCAAATAAATATGGGTCAATCCATCATGAGGTTGACCATAACCCTCCGCTCCAATCCCTGTCGACAATAGAATTTGTTTACTTGCATATTCACCAGTAGCGATACTATAGTTACCAGGAACTCCGATTACTCCCCCAAGTTTCGCTATACTTTGTTGTTCTGACTCGTTGTTACAATGTCTGGTTGCCAAAATGTAAAAAGGATAATTTAATCCGTGTTTACCGGATATACCAGAATAAAAAGGTTCTGATTTTAGTTCTTCATTTTTTGCAACCAGCCTGCCTCCCCACCAATTTGCCAATTCAACCAATGCTCTTTCGGACGTTTTTATTACTTCTTTATTATTATTTTCGTAATGCTGTTTCATATTTTTTTGACTTAGTATTAGTATACTTTATTTTATACTTGAAAATACGAGTGATATATATTACAATACGTCATGTCGCATAGTGGTTTTGTTGGCCCGGGTGAGATACTAAATGTCGAGTTTGGACCTTATATAATTACAAATATGGGTGGTCCGTGTAATGTCGATACGGTGCCAGGCAACTCAAGTTCTTGGCGATTTTCTACAGGTTTGCGTGTCGATTTTATTACCGCCCATTCAATATTAGCCATAAAAATTGAACATCAACGTCAAATGCTAACGGTACATGGTTTGCTTTGTCGGGCAATAGAACAACCAACAAAACTTATTGCCACAAATGTTTTGCCTGGAACAAGATTTACCATACGCGAAGATGGTACGGATTCACCGGTCGTTTTTGGGATTTCATCAACTAAAAACATTTACACATATAATCTCCCTCAATGGGCTTCTCAATCTATCTAGCGTAAATAACACTATTAATTTCTCTATCTAAATATCATTAGTCGTGTTATCATAATTCACTCAAAAGTGGCCTTTTAGTGCCCTTTTTTTATATTTTTTATTTATATGCCAGACGCAATTCAAATCACAAAAAAAAGAACAGTTCCTATGGACAAAGTCCGTAACATCGGTATTATTGCACATATTGATGGTGGTAAAACAACCACTACCGAACGATTACTTTTTTATACTGGCAAAATTCACAAAATAGGTTCAGTCGACGAAGGAACTACCACCACCGACTCTATGGTTCAGGAGCGTGAACGCGGAATTACCATTCAATCTGCCTGTATTACCACATTTTTCAAAGATCATCGTATCAATATTATCGACACTCCGGGGCATGTTGACTTTACTGCCGAAGTCGAACGTTCACTTCGTGTTCTTGATGGTGCTATTATGATTTTCGATGCCAACGCTGGTGTTCAGGCCCAATCCGAAACAGTGTGGCGTCAAGCAGACAAATATGGAGTTCCTCGTTTGGCTTTTGTCAACAAAATGGACAAAGTTGGAGCCTCTTTCCAAGCTACTCTCGATTCCATCACCGCCAAATTGCGCTGTCCTATCGTTCCTGTTGTTTTGCCTATTGGTGAAGAACACGATCACATGGGTGTCATTGACCTCATGGAAATGAAGATGATCATCTATGATAAAGATCCAGAAGGTATGGAGTTTACCGTAAAAGATGTTACTGATCAATATTTGGATGCAGCCAAAAAAGCCAGAGCCAAAATGGTCGAAAAAATCGCAGGTGAGGATGAAAAATTGATGGAAAAGTTCCTTAACGACGAAGAAATTTCTATTCCCGAGCTCAAAGCCGCTCTTCGTGCTGCAACCATTAAATTGAAATTATTCCCTGTTTACTGTGGTGCTGCTTGGCGCAACAAAGGTATTCATCCAATTTTAGAGGCCATTATCGACTATTTACCATCTCCTATTGATTTACCTCCAATCGAAGGATTTGACGTAAATACTGGCGAAAAACTCTATCGAAAACCAGAAAACGATGCTCCTCTATCGGCTCTACTTTTCAAAGTCCAAACTGATGCTCATGTAGGAACACTTTCCTATGTTCGTGTCTATTCGGGGACTATCCGTACAGGTACCGAGGTCTACAATTCAACTCGTCAAAAATCCGAACGTATCGGTCGTTTATTGCTCATGCATGCCGACAAACGTGAAGGTTTGGAAGAAGGTTATGCAGGTGAAATTATTGCCTGTATTGGATTGAAAGATTCTTACACTGGTGATACTTTGTGTGACAAAAATGCGCCAATTTCATTATCTCCAATTCAGTTTCCCGAACCTGTTATTTCCTTGTCTATTGAGCCAGAAACTGCCGATGATCAAGAAAAAATGGGTCAAGCCCTAAACAAACTTTCACAAGAGGATCCAACTTTCAAAGTTACCTTTAACCACGAAACTGGTCAAACTATTATCGCTGGTATGGGCGAACTATACCTAGAAATTATTGTTGATCGTTTGCGACGCGAATTTGGTGTTAACGTTAAAACAGGTGCTCCTCAAGTAGCTTATCGAGAAACTATTTCGATTAATGCTGATGGTGAGGGTAAATACATTCATCAGTCTGGTGGTCATGGTCAATACGGTCACTGTAAAGTTCACGTCGAACCAAAAGCCAGGGGCGAAGGTGTCGAGTTTGTCAACGCCGTCAAAGGTGGAGCCATTCCTAGCAATTTTATTCCTGCTATTGAAAAAGGTGTTCGCGAAACTTTAACCAAAGGTATTATTGCGGGATATCCATGCACTGATATTAAGGTTACTGTCTACGACGGATCTTACCACGATGTTGACTCATCTGAAATGTCATTTAAATTAGCCGGTAACTATGCTATCAAGGATGCTTTTGGGCTAGCCAATCCGATGGTGCTTGAACCTATCATGAAAATGGAGGTCGCAGTACCTTCCGAATTCATGGGAACAGTAATTGGTGATTTATCGTCACGACGTGGTCAAATTGGTGGAACTACTGATGCTTTTGGCTTCACTACCATTACTGCTACCATTCCTCTCGACAATGTCCGAGGGTATGCAACCGTTATCCGCTCATTAACCCAAGGTCGAGGTTCATTCTACATGGAACCATCGCACTACGATCCAGTTCCACGTGATATTCAGGAAAAACTGACTATCAAGACAACAACCAAATAAAAATTAATAAACGTAGGAACAGATCCATGTATCTGTTCCTTAAATAAAAAATATTTTGTTAATTAAATCCCCCAGAAATGGGGGATTTATGTTGTTGTATTGTTTTAATTAGTATTTACTATTCTTGTATATCTCGTGGCCAAATCAGACAATACACTTTCTTTTTTCAATTCGAAATGGCTACTAAATTTTGAGACTACAATGTAAAAAATATTAAATAGTGAGACAAGTGATATTGCTGAGTCTTCGATTTTTGGCTCTACGTCAATTATTAATTCTTTTCCGTCGTCTTTAATATACAAATTAAGACATCTTGGTAAACTGTGGACAAGATGAGTTTGCAAAGCCCATGCGGTTTCGTAATATTTTTTTAAATCAACCAATTCAGCTACTTCACCAGTGCTTTTACCACTATGCCAATGGTTTTTAAAGTCTTTACCATATATTTCAATCCACTTTTGCGCGCGATTTTCAATTTCTTCAATACTTTCATCTCCCAATTTTGGCGATTTTTTTCTTTCAGTAAAATAATCTGTAAATAAATTTTGGTTGTTTAATTGTTTAAACATTTTTGTTCTTATTGAATCATCAAAATTTATAAATTTCATAGTCGTTTCATCACTTTCATCATTAATGCAGGCACTTATTATCAGTGCACAGTCAAACAATGTACGAATAAGCATATCAGCATCTTCACTAAAACCTTTTTGAATTAAATCAAGGACAACGCCCTGAGTTTTGTATGCCTTAGATATCATGTAGCATGCAACACCATCTTTATATGTACGTATTTTTATTTTTTCAGGTTGAATTAACGAATAAGCCAAATATCTTAGTTCTTTATTTAAATTTAATAGTTTAATTGAGTTTTTCATATTAGAAAATATATACTTTCGAACATTATATATCTAAAATGATAAACAACGTGTTTATCACGTTTTAACCCCGTCTTGTCAAAGAAGGGGCTGGGGGAAGATTGAATATCAGTTGTTTATATTTTGCTATTGCAAACCCCCAATCCTATTGATACAATCATAGAGCTTTTTCGTATATAATTAATTGTTAAAAGTTTTTTAAACAAAAAAAATAATATGGCTGACGTAAAATACACCAGAAACAAGCCTCACGTTAACGTTGGTACCATTGGTCACGTTGACCATGGAAAGACCACTTTAACTGCTGCTATCTTAAAAGTTCAAGGTAATCCAAAATCATACGCCGATATCGCTAAGGGCGGTACTGTTCGTGATGCATCCAAAATCGTTACCATTGCTATTTCACACGTCGAATACGAGACTGCAAATCGTCACTATGCTCACATCGACTGTCCGGGACATGCTGACTACGTCAAAAACATGATTACTGGTGCTGCTCAAATGGACGGCGCTATCCTCGTGGTTTCCGCTCCAGACGGGCCAATGCCACAAACTCGTGAACACGTTTTGTTAGCCAAACAGGTTAACGTTCCTGCTCTCGTAGTTTTCTTAAACAAATGTGATTTAGTTACCGATCCTGAATTCCTCGACCTAGTCGAAATGGAAATCCGCGATTTGTTAACCAAATACGGTTTCCCAGGTGATTCTATCCCAATCGTTCGTGGATCAGCACTTAAAGCACTCAATGGTGATGCTGATGGTGTAGCCTCAATTGGAAAATTGATGGAAGCCCTCGATACTTCTATTCCTGAACCTAAACGTGAATTAGACCTACCTTTCTTAATGCCTGTTGAAGACGTTTTCTCGATCAAAGGTCGTGGAACCGTTGCTACCGGACGTATTGAACGTGGTATTGTCAAAATCAATGACGAAATCGAAATAGTTGGTCTTCGAGCTACCAAAAAAGCTATTGTTACTGGAGTCGAAATGTTCCACAAACAGCTAGATCAAGGTCAAGCTGGCGACAATGTCGGTCTTTTACTCCGTGGAGTTGAAAAAGACGATATCGAACGCGGACAAGTATTGGCCAAAACTGGTTCAATTACTCCTCATACTGAGTTCAAAGCTGAAGTACTTTTACTTAAAAAAGAAGAAGGTGGACGTCACACTCCAGTCTTCACTGGTTACCGTCCTCAAGTATTCATCAGAACTACTGATGTTACTGGTGATGTTACTCTTCCAGAAGGTGTCGAAATGGTCATACCAGGAGACAATGCTAACGTTATTATCAAGTTAATTAAACCTGTTGCTATGGAAAAAGGCTTCCGCTTCGCTATTCGCGAAGGTGGTCTAACCGTAGGAGCTGGTGCCATTACTGAAATCATCAAATAAAATGGCAACCAAAGGTACTCGCATTAGAATTAAACTTAAGTCTTTCGATCACCGCCTCATTGATGAGGCGGCGGTCAAGATAGTTCAAGCTGCGGTTACCGCTGGCGCTTCTGTTCAAGGGCCAATACCCCTCCCTACAAATCGTAAAATAATTACAGTACTTACTTCTCCTCATACTGACAAAAATGCCCGTGACCACTACCAAGTTTTGACACACAAACGATTAATTGATATTTTTAGTGCATCTTTACGCACAGTTGATAGTCTTCAACATTTGGATTTACCATCCGGAGTCGAAGTCGAAATTAAAATGTAAATCCAAAACTATGATCTCAGGCTATATCGCACAAAAAAAATCAATGTCCAATGTCTACAACGACAAAGGTCAAAGAATCGCTGTTACTGCACTACTTGCAAAACCAGTCACAGTTTCCCTTCTACGTAGTAAATTACGTGATGGATACGATGCTGTCCAAGTTGCCTATGGTGTCAAAGGTCATATGGAATTTGAACCTCAAAATATTGAAACCCTTCCCGAAGTTAATAGTGAAATTACTCCAGAAATCGTTTTTGCTATTGGTGACGACATTTCGGTGACTGCCAAGACCAAAGGTCACGGCTTTGCCGGTGTTATCAAACGCTACGGTTTCCGTCGACAACCAGTTTCTGGTGGTCAATCTGACCGTGTACGTGCTCCAGGTTCAATTGGTGCTCAAACTCCAGGTAAAGTTATTCGTGGTAAAAAAATGCCAGGTCACTATGGTAACAAAAATATGACCGTTACTCACCTTAAAATCGTTTCTTTTGATACCGAAAAAAATCTAATTTATGTTAGTGGCTCTGTTCCCGGCCATCTTAATTCTTGGGTTACTATCACCAAATAATATGAAAGCCGATTTATACAATATTGAAGCCAAAAAAACTGGTACTATTGACCTACCAAAAGAATTATTTGAAGCCAAAATTAACGACAAATTATTAGCTCAAGCTATTCGTGTTGCTCAAAGTAATTTACGTTCTGCACACGCCAAAGCAAAACATCGTGGTGATGTTGCTGGTACAACCAAAAAAATGTATGCCCAAAAGGGTACTGGTAATGCTCGTCACTCAACTGCCAAAGCTCCACAATTCGTTGGTGGAGGTAGTGCTCATGGTCCACGAGGCAATCAAAACTACAAACTAAAACTTACCAAAAGCATGAAAATTGCCGCTATTAAAACAATATACTCAAAATTTGCCAAAAATAACGCCATTATTGCTATTGAAAAATTAAGTGCCATTACTCCTAAGACAAAAATTGCCTGGACTTTAATTGATAAACTAGAAAAGCAAAACGAACAATTATCCAAATCCAAAAAAATTGGATTAGTAATTTCTCGACCTACTCCTTCAATCAAACGTGCCTTTGGTAATATTCCTGGAATTAACCTCCTTTCTTTATCGTCACTAAACCCTTATAATCTGTCTTGTCAAAATTTCTTGATATTTACAAAAAAATCGATTAATAAACTAAGCAAATAATGTCTATCAAAAAGCCTCTTATCTCCGAAAAAGCTATCTATACTCAATCATTGGGTAAGTATACTTTTGTTGTTGATATTAATTCCAACAAAGATCAAATTGCCAAAGAATTCAAAGATGTTTTTGGTCTAACTGCACTTTCTGTCAATACTGTTACCATCAAAGGTAAAGTTAAAACAAATTGGAAAAATCGTCGACCTATTAACAAACCTGATGTCAAAAAAGCCATCATCACTGTTGGTAAAGACAAAAAAATTGATATGTTAACTCTCAAAAATGAAAAGTAAATTATTATCTATCAAAAAGAAACAAAGTGGACGTGATTCAAAAGGTCATGTCTCAGTACGTCACCGTGGTGGTGAACACAAGCGTTATATTCGACTTGTCGATTGGCAACGTGGGAAGATTGACAATGTAGCCACCGTTACCGCTATTGAGTACGATCCAAATCGTACCGCCGATCTTGCCTATCTGACTTACTCTGATGGTTCCAAAAGCTATATTTTGGCTACTGCAAATATGAAAATTGGTGACAAAGTAGTTTATTCTGTTACCGCTCCAATCAAAGAAGGTAACAAATTACCTCTTTCTCAAATTCCCGTTGGTATGGCTATTCACAACCTAGAATTCCGTCCAGGTTCCAAAGCTCAGCTCGTCAAAAGTGCTGGTTCCGCCGCCTATATTCAAAGTATTGATGGTGACAAGGTCACTATTAAACTACCTTCCGGTGAACTTCGTATATTCTCCGCTTTATGTACTGCTACTATTGGTCAATTAGGTAATGCCGATCATTTTAATCAAAAAATGACCAAAGCAGGTGATTCTCGTCATCGTGGTATTAGACCTAGTGTTCGAGGTGTTGCTCAAAACCCACACTCACATCCACATGGAGGTGGTGAAGGTCGTTCAAGCATCGGTATGAATCCAAAGACTCCTTGGGGTAAACCAGCAATGGGTAAAAAAACTCGTAAAAGAAAAAATAAATCAAACCGTTTAATCATTAAGCACCGTAGCAAATAATATGTCACGATCCAGCAAAAAAGGACCATACATTGATCCTCGTCTAATCGAAAAAGTTGCTAAAACTAGCGGCACTGTCAATACCTATTCTCGCAGTTGTCAAATACCTCCTGAATTTGTTGGTAAAACTTTTGGAGTTCACAATGGTAAAAAATTCATCAATGTTTTTATTACCGAAGATATGGTCGGTCACCGTTTGGGAGAATTTTCTCTTACACGTACCTTCAAAGGCCATGGACGTATCGTTAAACGTGTTATCGAAAAAACCTAAAAATATATGGCAATTACTAAAAAAATAATTAAAACTAATACTGAGACCAAGGCATTGAGCGTAGCGAAACCCGGCTCGGCCGGGCCAAAGTTTGCTGAATCTGTTTATAATGACAAAAACATTCAGATTTCTCCACGAAAACTTCGACTTTTAGTTGAAACCTCAAAAAAGTTAACTGTATTATCCGCATTATCAAAGCTAAAGTTTACCAATACCAAATCAGCCCGTGTCTTAACCAAGGCTATTGAAACAGCCGTAGCTACAGCCAAAAACAACTATAATTTAATTCCTGAAACATTAAAATTTACTTCATTCATCGTCAATGAAGGTCCAAAACAAAAGAGAACCGACAAATCACACGGTTCTCGCTTTGCTCGTGGTATTATTATCCGTCGCCACAGCCGCCTCACCATGGTGGTAAAAGGACAAGTCAAATAAAAATATATGGGTCAAAAAGTAAATCCACTAGCATATCGTTTAAAAACCAGTGTCAACGCACCTGACTGGAATTCATCTTGGTATGCCGACAAAAAGAAATATCCAATACTATTATTGGAAGACAAACGTATTCGTGAATTTGTTCAACTAAAACTAGCCTCAGCCGGAGTTGTCAATATTCGCATCGAAAGATCAGCCAAAAAAATCAAAATTATCTTAGTAGTATCTCGTCCAGGTTTGGTCATTGGTCGTGGTGGTAAAGAATTAGAAATGCTTAAGAAAGATATTCAAAAGCTATTAACCAAATCAAGTTCCAAAATTTCAGTTGACATTCAGGTCGAAGAATTTAGAAATGTTGATTTTTCAGCCAAACTAGTTGCCGAAAAAATCTCTTTCCAGTTAGCCAAGCGTATGCCTTACCGTCGAGCAGTTTTATCTGCTATCGAAAAAACTATGAACGCCGGAGCCAAAGGTATCAAAGTTGTACTTTCCGGACGTATCAATGGTGCCGAAATCTCTCGTCGAGAAAAATTCTCGCAGGGGACTGTTCCATTGTCTACCATTAAATCTCATATCGATTATTTCGAAACTCCATGTTTGACCCGTTCCGGCTACATTGGAATTAAAGTTTACCTTTGTTTAGCCTAAAATTATGTTACAACCTAGCCGCACAAAATTTAGAAAAGCTTTTCGAGGACAAATGCACGGTCTTTCTGCCGGCAACCTAGTTGAGTTTGGTGAATATGGTCTCAAAGCCATGGAATGCACTTGGATTACTAGTAATCAAATTGAATCAGCACGTCGAAGTATTGCTCATTCCACCAAACGCGCTGGACGCATGTGGATTCGTATTTTTCCTGACAAGCCTTTTACCAAAAAGGGTGAAGGTACTATGGGTGCAGGTAAAGGTGATGTCAAAGGTTATGTCGCCGTTATTAAGCCTGGTCGTATTTTATTTGAAGTTACCGGTATTACTGAACCAGAGGCTCGTGAAGCTTTGCGTCTTGCTGGTGCCAAATTACCATGTGTTACTAAGTTTGTAAAAAAGCTTTAATTTATGAAAAAAACTGATAAAATAGGACTATCCGAAAAAACAGCCGTAGAGTTAATTACTCTCATTGCTGCAAAACGAAAAGAACAAGTTGAAAATAAGTCCAAACAATTTTTGGGTAACTTAAAAGATACTTCTATTTTTAGAAAACTACGACGTGAAATAGCAGTTATTTCTACTCATTTGTCAAAATTAAAATAATGATTACAAAAACTAAATCAGATACTACAGGTAAAGTTTTTACCGGAGTTGTCGTTTCTGACAAAATGCAGGGTACTATTGTTGTCAAGATGGATTACAAGTTTCAACATCCTCTTTACAAGAAGACTGTCAAGCGAACCAAAAAGATTTATGTTGATAACAACCTAAATGCCAAGATAGGTGATACAATCAAAGCTCGGGAAGTTAAACCTATTTCCCATTTAAAAAGATTTACTACTGTTTCTATAATTTCAAAATAAATATATGTTACAACTTCGATCTATCATCAAGCCAGCCGATAATTGTGGAGCCAAGTCATTGATGGTTATGCATATCTATACTGGATCAAAACACAAATCAGCTACTATTGGCGATATCGTATTAGGTGTTGTCAAAGAAGCCCTTCCAAATGGTTTAGTAAAAAAGAAAGAAAAAGTCAAAGTCGTCATTGTTCGTACCCGCAAAGAAATAGGTCGTGCTGATGGTTCCTACATTCGCTTTTCCGAAAACGCCGGCGTTATCATCGATTCTCAAAAGAATCCTCGTGGTACTCGCATCTTTGGCCCAATAGCTCGTGAAATAAAAGACGCTGGATTTAATAAAATTGCCTCCATGGCCAAAGAGGTATATTAAAACATATGAAAATTTTAAAAGGTGATCAAGTTAAAATACTCTTAGGCAAAGACAAAGGCCGTACTGGTGAAGTTCTCGCTTCTTTTCCAAAAAACAATAAAATTATTGTCAAAGGACTAAATATTTTCAAAAAACACGTTAAACCTCAAAATGGTCAAAAAGGTGGAATAGTTGAAAAAGAAAGAGCTTTTCTAGTTTCCAAAACTGCTCTTGTTTGTCCTTCTTGTAACAAAGCTGTTCGTGTCGGTTATAATGTTGATAAAAATGGTGCCAAAACCCGCATTTGTAAAAAATGCCAAGCTCCTTTGATTTCCAAAAAATAAATATGATCTACACACCTACAGAAATAAATAAATTGTTAGTTGAAAAGTTTGGCAAAAAACGTAATATTTTTTCCTTACCAAAACTAAACAAAGTTGTCATCAATTATCGTGTCTCCAATGCTCGTGAGTCAAAAGAAGCCCTAGCATTAGCCGAAAAAGAATTAGTCGCAATTACTGGTCAAAAACCATCTTTAAGACTTTCAAAAAAATCAGTTTCAACATTTAAACTACGCGAAAACGATCCATTAGCTTTAAAAGTAACTCTCCGAGGTACTCGCATGTACGATTTTGTCGACAAACTCTTTAATCTTGTGTTACCTCGTTTACGTGATTTTAAAGGATTACCTTTAACTTCTTTTGATGGTCAAGGTAATTATAGCCTTACTATCCGTGATCAAACATATTTTCCTGAAGTCGATCTTGATGCCGTTGGTACTATTCGCGGTGTTGAAGTCACTTTAAATATATCTGCCTCTTCAATAGACGACTCAAAAATGTTATTATCCACCCTAGGTTTTCCATTCGTAAAAGAATAAAAATTATATGGCTACAACTGCAAAAATATATCGAGAAACAAAAAAACTACGTTTCTCAAATCGCTATCACAATCGCTGCAATGTCTGTGGTCGTCCTCGCGCATTTATCCGCGCCTTTGGCTTATGTCGTTTATGTTTTAGAAAATTAGCAGATACCGGTATGTTACCCGGTGTCAAAAGAGCTAGCTGGTAAAAAAATATATGAATTCTTTATACTGTGATCTATTAATCCGAGTCAAAAATGCATCGCTTTCCAAGCGCAAATCATTTATTGCTGTTGACTCAAGTTTTTCCAGAGATATTTGTGAAAAATTAAAAAAACATGGATTTATCTCCGATTTTTCGGCAGATTCTGAAACACACGAAATAACTATTTTAAATCCAGTTGTTTCTGGTGTCGAAATTTTATCCAAACCAGGTCGACATCTTTACGTCAAATCATCAAATATTCCTTGGGGAAAATCTCCCCGATCGTTAATCATTATTTCCACTTCAAATGGTCTATTGTCTCAAAAAGAGGCCGTTGCTAAAAAAGTGGGAGGCGAGCTAATCGCTCAAATCTGGTAAACCTATGTCACGTATTGGCCGTCAACTAATCACAATTCCTCAAGATGTTACTGTAGCTGTCGACAAATCAATTGTCACTGTTACTGGACCAAAAGGAGTATTAAATTTAAATTTACCTGCACGCATCGAAGTTTCAGTTGAAGGTAATATTTTAACTGTCACTCGATTAGCCGAAGACAAAAAAACTCGTTCCAATCATGGTGCCATCAGGGCTCACATTAACAACATGGTAAGTGGTGTTGTTACCAATTGGGTCAAAGAGCTTGAAGTACGTGGTACCGGTTACAAAGCTTCTGTTAACGGTGACAAACTTACCGTTATTGCTGGATTTATTCATCCAGTTTTTATTACAGCTCCCAAAGATATTACTTTTACTGTTGTTGATGATACTAAAATTACTGTCACTGGTCCCGACAAAACTGTTGTTGGACAAGTTGCCAGCAATATACGTAAAATTCGCCCACCAGAACCATACAAAGGTAAAGGTATCCGTTATCTAAATGAATTTATCAAGTTAAAAGCCGGTAAAACCGCCAAAGCCTAAAACATATGTCAATTATCCACAACACAAAATTAAGACGCCAAATTCGAGTAAGAAGCAAAATTTCCCAAAATTTAGGCATTCCTCGTTTAACTGTTTTTCGTTCAAATTGTCATATTTGGGTTCAAATCATTGATGATAAACACGGCAAAACTTTGGCTTCTACTTCAACAAAAACTCTAAAATTAAACAAAGGCACCAAAACAGAACAAGCCACAGCTGTTGGTACCCAAATTGCCAAATTGGCAATCAAGAAAAATATTATGCATCTTCGTTTTGATCGTGGGTCATATCGCTACCATGGTCGTGTTAAAGCATTAGCGCAAGCCGCCCGAGATGGTGGTCTAAAATTTTAAACATATATGGATACACCACAAAATCAAAGAGCTCGTTTTGAAAAATACGAAAAACCAGTAAGTGAATTTACAGACAAAGTCATGGAAATTAAACGTGTTTCCAAAAAAACCAAAGGTGGAAATCAAGTTTCTTTTACCGCCCTGGTAGTTTCTGGTGACAAAAAGTCACGTGTCGGTTTGGGTCATGCTCGTGCCAAATCAGTTGCTGATGCAATTGCCAAAGCTATCAAAAAAGCCCAAAAATCATTAGTTTCTATCCCCATAGTTGATGGTACTATTTCCACAGCTATGACATTAAAATTCAAAGGTGCTGTCATTATGTTACGTCCTGGTAAAAAAGGAAGTGGTCTTATTGCTGGTGGACCTGTCCGTGCAGTTGTCGAACTAGCCGGTATTCAAGATATAGTCTCCAAAATTATTGGATCAAAAAATAAATCAGTCAATGTCATGGCTACCTTTAAAGCTTTAAAAACTCTCTAAATATGATTACACTCGCCACCCTACCTTCAATTATAGACAAAGCCCAAAAACGTGTTGGTCGTGGCATTGGTTCAGGTGTCGGTGGTCATACCACTGGTCGTGGTGCCAAAGGTCGCAAAGTTCGTGGAAAAGTCAAACTAACTTTTGATGGAACTAAGATTAAAAAAGGTTGGATCAAGCGTTTGCCATTTCTCCGAGGAAAACACCGTACCAATGCTTTACCAAAACCAGAAATAATTACTCTAGCTCAAATTGAAAAGAATTTCAAAGCAGGTGAAACAGTATCTATCCAAACTATTTTCGAAAGATTTCCTCGATTAGATATCCGACGTCAAAAATATGGTATTAAGATATTATCAGCCGGTGAAATAACCAAAAAACTAACTTTCAAAGGAGTCTCGTTATCTGCATCTGCCCTATCCAAAGTAACCGCTACTGGTGCTAAGATAGAAGCATGAACTATTTGGTAAAATCATTATCGCTTTATTTTGAGGGTTTTAAAACACCCATTCTCAAAAAGAAAATATTAATTACAATTGGTATTTTAATTTTCTTTCGTTTTATTGCCCATATCCCAGTTCCAGGTGTAAATTTAGCTCTACTTCGATCGTTTTTTGCCCAAAATCAATTATTATCATTACTAGATATCTTTTCTGGTGGAACTTTGGCTAATTTTTCAATCGCTGCACTAGGTCTAAATCCATATATCAATGCTTCAATTATGTTACAAATGCTTGCTTTTGTTATTCCCGAACTTAAGGCATTACAAAAAGAAGGCGAATACGGTCGTGCCAAAATAAATCAATATACTCGTATAATTACCATTCCTTTGGCTGCCTTTCAGGCCTTTGCTATGTACGGTATTCTAAATTCTCAAAATATTATTGGCAGTCTAAATATATTGATGATGACAGCTTTAATTACTTCAATGGTAGCGGGTACTATGATTATGATATTTTTGGGTGAACTTATTAATGATTTTGGAATAGGTAATGGTATCTCGGTAATTATTTTTGCAGGTATTATTTCTCGTTTGCCAGTCGGTCTATTTCAAACCTTAGCCCTATCTGATTTTTCAAACCCTGAGACATTATTTAATATTATTCTTTTTGCCGCTATCGCTTTTGGTATTATTTTTGCCGTAGTTATGGTCGAAGAAGCTGTTTTACGTGTTCCAATCAATTATGCCAAGCGTTCACAAGTGACCTATTTACCACTCAAGGTCAATGTCGCTGGTGTTATGCCTATTATCTTTGCTGTATCATTAGCTTCGCTTCCTTCACTTTTGGGTCAAGCACTATTAAAAAATAGCAATCCTATGATAGCCGGATTTGCCTCTAGCTTGACACGAAATTTTTCACAAACAAGTTATATTTATATATTATTTTATTTTGTTTTAGTACTCGCCTTTACTTTCTTTTATGCTTCTGTTGTTTTCAAACCTCACGATGTTGCCGATGAGCTTCGCAAATCTGGTGGTTTTATGCCAGGTATTCGTCCCGGTATCGCCACCGAACAACGACTTCAATTCTTATTGAATCGTGTTGTCTTAATTGGTGCTGTCTTTTTAGGACTTATAGCCGTTGTTCCTTCAATTATTCAAAAAATCACTGGTGTAACCTCACTAACCGTTGGCGGTACTAGTGTTCTCATCGTTGTCTCAGTAATATTGGAGCTCACACGTAAAATCGAAAATGTCGTCCAAATGCATCATTACGAGAAATTAAGCTATTAAACCAAAAACCCTTTGTCATTAAGAAATGACATTTCCCTTCAAAAGGGAAACTTGTTGTGAAAATATAGTACTATTAATTACCAATAAAATTTCCCTCGTGGAGGGAAACGTCACGATTTATCGTGACAAAGGGTTTTGTAAGGGTTTAAGAAAAGGGTTTTTTATATGTATCACGAATCCAACGAACCAATCACTCAACGTGGTCACAATCGTTATGTCGCAGAGCTCTGTGAGTTATATCGAATCAATCGTAAAAAACCAATAGACAAATTTATACTAGATTTTTATTGTTCAAAATTATTATTGGCTGTTGAGGTCGATGGTGGATATCATTTGGGACAAAAAAGACTTGACCGTGAACGAGATATAAAATTATCTATGATCGGAATTAAAACAATTCGATATACTAATGATGAAGTTCTAAAATCATTAAAATTAGTAGTAGAAAACATAAAAGACATAATTAATGAATTATAATTATTTTTTTAGCTTTCATAAAATTTCCCTTGTGGAGGGAAATGTCATTTCTTAATGACAAAGGGTTTTTGAAAGTAAGGGTTTAAATTATGTCACTAAATCTATTCATCATCGGTCCCTCAGGTTGTGGTAAAACCACCCAGGCTAAACTTATTGCCGAGAAATATGGTCTGACTCATTTTTCCATGGGACAACTATTACGCGACGAGATTGCCAAAAAATCGGGTTTTGGTATCGAGGCCCGATCTTATATCGACAATGGTAAATTAGTCCCCGACGATTTGGTCTTTGATGTTCTAATTTCACACTTAAAAAGTTTAGAATACAAAAATTTTATTGTTGACGGTTTTCCCCGAATACTCAATCAAGGTCGCATTGTCGAATTCTATTTACGCAAAAATAACGCTCCTTTGACTGCTTTAATTCATTTGACCCTATCATTTAAACAAATTCAGGAACGTCGATCCAAAATGGGGGATGAGTTTCAGCAAAAAGATCGTACCGATAATTCTCCAGAAGATATTTTAAATCGACAAAAGTTTTACGATGAAAATATAGTAGGTATTCGTGATTATTTTGCCGGCAAAGGAAAATTTATCGACATCAATGCCTCTCGCCCCGTCGAGCCTATTTTTGAGGATATTGTTAAGGAGATTGAAAAAATAAAATAAATGATTAAAATCACCCTCAACATCAAAGAGCTGTTTGAAAAATCAGTTGTTGCTTTTGGAACTTGTAATTCTGATTATATTCCTAACGTAATTGCCGTTGCTTGTTGTAAAGTTGTTGCTGACAATCAGGTTTTGATCACAGATAATTTCTTTAATAAAACTCGTCATAATTTATCTGCAAACAATCACGTTTCATTATCATTTTGGAATCCTGTCGATGGTGACAATAATTGGGGATATCAATTTAAGGGTACGGCTCAAGTTTTTACTGAGGGTAAATGGAAAAAAATGGTTGATAGCGATCCCGATAATGTTGGGCTGGCGCACAAAGCTGCCATTTTGGTTACTATTACCGAAATTTGGGACTTGGCCACTCCAAAATTAATTTGTAAAGAATAGTTTTATTTCCCCCCACATTTCCCTTCAAAATAAGGTAAAATCAATTATATTTTTTCTTTAACCCTGTCTTATCAAAGAAGGGGGGGTAGGGGAAGATTAAAATTAATAATTTAAAAACAAATTTTGTTCGCATAAGGCGGAGTTATATAATGAAAGATATCACAGTAAAAGCTCAAGTTACCGAGGTACTTCCCGATCAATTATTTCGGGTAAAACTTGAAGACGGCAAGTTGATTGTTGCCTATTTAGCAGGTAGATTACGCTTAAACCACATCCGCTGTTTGGCTGGTGACACAGTCTCTTTAGTCTTATCGCCAGATGGCAACAAAGGACGTATCGTTTATCGTGGTTAACTATGTTAAACTTACTCTTTGATATTATTAGTTACATAAGGTAAAATACCAAAGTCTATTATCTATGAAGGTCAAATCAAGCATTAAAGTCCGTTGCAAGAATTGTAAAGTCGTCATTCGACGCGGCCTTCGTCGTATTATTTGTTCTACCAAAAAACATACCCAAAAACAGGGCTAGTTTATATGAGAATCTCAGGCATTGACATCCCCGACAACGAGCGCGCACAAGTAGGTTTAACTCGTTTTTTTGGCATTGGCCCAAAAAACGTTATCGCCTTGGCTGCAAACTCTAAAATTGATTTAAACACACGTATAAGAGATTTAACCCGTGATCAAATCAGTGATTTGATGAAGGCACTTGAATCTGTAATTACTGAAGGTGATTTAAAGCGCGAAATTCGCGAAAATATTGATCGTCTAAAAGCTATTCGTTGTTATCGTGGTATTCGTCACATCGTTTCTTTACCTTGTCGAGGGCAGCGCACCAAAAGTAATGCTCGTACTCGCAAAGGTAAAAAGAAAACAGTCGGTTCACTTACTAAAGAGGCATGGGCAAAAATTGAAACTCAACAAAAAGCTGCCGCAGCTCCAAAAAAATAAAATAATATGGCTACCAAAGAAGAACCAAAAAACAAACCAAAGATTTCTACCAAAAAGAAAGGTGTCATCAAAAGTATTTCTGATGCAAAACTTTTTATTCAATCAACATTTAACAATACTTTAGTTACCGTCACCGATATGGCTGGATCAACTTTATCGTGGTCCTCCAGTGGACGTTGTGGTTTTAAAGGTAGTCGTAAATCAACTCCTTTCGCTGCCACTACCGCCATTGAGCGCGCCTTAGAAGAAGTCAAAAAACATGGAGTCAAAAAGTTATTCGTTTATCTCAAGGGTCCAGGTACTGGTCGTGATGCCGCTCTTCGATATCTCCGCTCCAAGCGTGATTTTGAAGTTGAACAAATCTCTGATATTACCCCAATCCCTCACAATGGTCCTCGTCCACCCAAACAGCGACGTGCCTAAACAAAAACTATGCGATCAACACTAGATACAAAATGTCGATTATGTCGTACCGAAGGAACAAAACTTTTTTTGAAAGGTGCTCGTTGTCTTTCATCAAAATGTCCTATTGACAAAAAAGGTGCAGTTCGTCCAGGTATGCACGGTCTTAAAAGAACCAAAAAATTATCTGATTTTGCCATCCAATTACGTGCCAAGCAACAAGCTAAACGTTATTATGGTGGTTTATTAGAAACTCAATTCCGAAACTATTACGACAAAGCTAAACTAATGAAAGGTTTAGTTGGTCAAAATTTATTGTCATTACTAGAACGTCGTCTCGACAACACTGTGTTCATGGCAGGTCTAGCACTTTCCCGTTCACATGCACGATCTTTAGTTTCCCACAAACAAATTTTAATTAACGGCAAATCCCTAAATATTCCATCTTACTCCGTCAAAATAAATGACGAAATTTCGCTAGCTCCAAAAATTATCGAAAAAATAGGTGATACTCTAAAAATTTCTGACAAAGACTTCAAATCCCAGGAATGGATTACAGTCAACAAAGCCAAATATTCCGCCCAAATTAACTCTCTACCTGCTGTTGACGCTAGTATTTCTGGCATCAACATCAATTTAATTATTGAGTATTATTCAAGATAATAGATAAAAATATGATCGATACCAGCCATTTTCATCTTAAAACAATTAAATCAACTTCCACTTTTGGACAGTTTGAAATGAGTCCTTTATTTGGAGGTTTTGGCCATACTTTGGGCAATTCACTTCGACGTGTTTTACTTATCACTGTTCCTGGTGCTGCTATTACTCGTATCAAAATTGAAGGTGCTACTCATCTTTTTACAACTATTCCAGGTATTAAAGAAGACTTAGTCGAAGTTTCACTAAATCTCAAAAAAGTAAAATTTGCTTACAACCAAGAAACTCCTACTATTTTAATACTTGAGAAAAAAGGCAAAGGTGTTGTAACTGCTGCTGATATCGCTGATTCAACCTCATGCAAAGTTGCCAATCCTGATCAAATTATTGCAAATTTAACTGATGACAAATCCAAACTAAGAATCGAACTCCAAGTTGAGCGCGGTGTTGGCTATACCATGGCCAAAGAACAAAAAACCGATACCGTCGGTGAAATTATTTTAGACGCAACTTTTACCCCAGTTTTAAAAGCAAATTATTCCGTCGAACCTACTCGTTTAGGTAAAAAATCAGACTATGACAAGTTGACTATGGATGTTTGGACTGATGGTTCAGTCTCTCCTGAAGTTGCACTAAAGTCAGCTGCCAAAGATTTAATCAATTCCTTAGGACAAATTTTTGATACTCAAGAATTCAGCGACGAAGTCATTACTATTGCCTCTAACCCTGGCAGTTTGTTAACCGATATTTCTGTCGAAGAAATCGAATTACCTTTACGTGTTACTAATGCTCTCAAAAAAGCCGGCTTTGGCAATATTGATACTCTAACCAAAGGTGGACGTTCCGAAGTTTCAAAATCTAAAAATGTAGGTGAAAAATCGTTAAAAGTTATCGATAGCTGGCTCAAAGAAAAGGGCTATTCTTGGAGTAAATAAACAATGAGACACCGGATTTTAGGACGACAATTAAATCGAACAGCCAAATTACGCTGGTCATTATTTAGAAGCATGCTGCATTCTTTATTTACTTATGGTTTTATTACTTCAACCGAAGCAAAACTAAAGTCAATATTAAATAATGCTGAAAAAATAGCAGGCCTAGCCATCAAAGGCGATATGAATTCAATCAAAGAAATAAATAAAACCTTTGATAATGATGACTTTACTGCGCAGGTAGTTGCCAAAGTACAAGCTTCCTTGGTTGGTCGTACAAGTAACTTTTTAAAAATTCAAAGAGTTAAAATGCGTCAAGGTGACAATGCTTTAATTTCTAAATTATCTTTCTACAAAGATTTAGTAGCTCCAGCTGCAGAAGTTAAAAAAGAAGAGAAAAAAGTAAAAGCATCAGTAAAAAAGAAATTAGTCGTTAAGAAAACTAAATGAAATTAAGATCAACTATAACCAAAGAAAACACTGTCGTTCGTAAATGGCATTTGATTGACCTTGAAGGTCAAACATTAGGACGTATTTCTGTAAAATTAGCCAATTTATTAATGGGCAAAGATAAACCATCTTTTTCTTTTCAACGCGATGATGGTGATTATGTTGTTGCCATAAATTCGGACAAAATTGTTGTTACAGGCAAAAAACTAACTGACAAAATTTATTATCATCACACTGCTTTTGCAGGACATTTAAAAGAAATGTCACTAAAGGACATGATGTCAAAAGATTCTCGTCAAGTAATCATGCACGGTGTCAATGGCATGTTACCAAAAAACAAACAACGCGATCGTCGATTAGCTCGTTTAAAAATATTTATAGGGTCGGAACATCCATATGGTGACAAAATCAAATAAAAAATATACTTCTGCTATAGGTCGACGCAAGTCAGCCATTGCTACCATTAAGCTTTTTAGTGGTAAAGAAGTATCCACAGTTAACAAAAAAAATATTGATCTATATTTTCCTACTACATACACTTTTTTAAACAAACCGTTTGAAGAGACCAAAACTACAGGTAAATATTATTTCGAATCAAAAATTGTTGGTGGTGGTAAAGAAGGTCAGCGTGAAGCTTTGACCTTGGCTATTGCAAGAGCACTCCAAAAAATTGATGCCGATTTTACTTTAGTCTTGCGACTTGCTGGTTTATTGACTGTCGACTCTCGTATTCGTGAGCGTCGTATGGTTGGTACCGGTGGTAAAGCTCGACGTAAGAAACAATCTCCAAAGCGTTAAACTTCTCCCGTCATTGCGATCCGCCAGCTGGCGGAGAAGCAATCTCGTTGGGATTTAGAAAGCCCTTTTCTGCTATCATTTCTCATGAATCTTTTTCAATCACTTTTATTGGGTGTTACTCAAGGCATCAGTGAATTTTTGCCCATTTCCTCATCTGGACATTTAAATTTGCTTCAGTATTTTTTTGGTTTTACCCCATCTTTGTCTTTAGATATATTTTTAAATACCGCCACACTTTTTTCGGTTCTTTTTTTCTTCAAAAACCAAATCAAATATTTTTTTGAAAACTTAAAATATATTATTGTTGCCTCCATCCCCGCCGCCTTAGTTGGTATTTTTCTCAAGGACCAGGTCGAAATAATTTTTGGAAATATTCATCTTTTGCCCTATTTTTTTCTGATTACTTCATCACTTTTAATTTCAACTAAATTTATTACAAATAATGGTACTACAAAATTAAATTTTAAAAGTGCCCTAATTATTGGTCTAATGCAATCCTTGGCCATCTTACCTGCCGTTTCCCGGTCGGGGAGTACTATTACTATGGCTTTATGGCTCGGTTTAGCCCCTCTAGAGGCATTTAATTTCTCCTTTTGCTTATTCATCGTCGCCTCACTGGGGACAATTCTTTTGGACGCTAATAATTTATTTACTTCCTCCAATTTTTCCCCCCTCATGCTTTCCACATTCTTAATTACTTTTCTTGCAGGCATTATTGCTCTCTATTTCCTCAAAAAAGTCGTCATCTCCAAAAACCTTTGGTATTTTGGTGTTTATACCCTAATTTTGGCACTAATTTTATTTTATGTCTTCTAATTTTTCCAAAATACATAAATCATTAGATGGTGTACGCTATTTTTCCACTGTTTGGTGTACTCTCGACCCATCGGTTATTCCTTATCTTCAAACAATTTTAAAACCTGTATTGCAATATTGTAATTGGCTATCGGTCTTTGGTGATTCAAAAGTTGATAGTAAATTTTTGCCTCATATTACTTTACGTTATCTCGGGTTTACAGATGAATTGGACAAAAATAAAATAATTAACGATAAATCAAAATTCAGTACCATCATAAATAGCCAAACAATTAAATCCCTAACTTTAGGTAAAATAAGTATATGGGAGAAAATTGTTGATTCAAAAATAGTCACTGCTAGGTTAAATTGGCAAATAATAGACTCATCAGTTTTAAAATCACTTCACAACAGTTTGTTGGCGGTTGAAGGTTATCAGTTCTTTGAGGATTTAGAAAGCAACAATTTTTCTGCCCACATATCTCTTGGTGACATTAATTTGAACAACGATAATTTGGCAAAAGTAAAAGAATATTTATCCATCCAAAATTTTATCAACCAAAAAGTAAATCTCTCACATTTTGCCATCAATTACGCCACCCCAAATAATCGAGAAGAAATATTATTATAAAATATTTCTGTCCCCCTCTTGTCAAAGAGGGGCTAGGGGAGATTGAAATCCATTAGTCGTTTCACTACGTTTATTTCCAAATATCCGGCATTTTCGATTTTATGTAGAGACACCCCGCAGGGTGTCTCTACCACGATATCTCAAACAAAATAAATAAATATAGTCATTGCTTTACCCAACCAATCTTTCTTCTAATAATTTTTGACTTTCATTTTTTGTAAATAAAAATATTGTCCAATATTTTTCAATTCCGCACCGTTTCAATGCTTCATATCTATGTCCACCATCAGCAATAGTAAAGTTGTCCCATATGTCGGTCACAATTAGAGGAGGGAATTTAGCATTATTTTTTAATGCATCAACTAAACTCTCAACTCTTTTTTCCCATTTTTCAGAACTTTCCAAAAACAACATTTCAGGTTCAGGTCCAACAATTCTTTTTAGTTTGTCTAGTGGAAATTCAACTAAAACTACTGAAATAATGATATTTTTATCCAAACTTTCCGCCAGTTTAGTATTATTTCCTTCAGTCATCAAATAATCTATCGTCCACTGTTTCAAATCTCCGGTTTTATTTTTATCAAATGCATTTTCGAGTGTAAACAGTTGTTCTTTATTCATACACAAATTATATCAACTAAATTGATACACTAATTTATAATGAGTTTTACAATCGAAAATAAAACAATTGAAACTATATTATCTAAAAACAATTTAGATAAACTAACTTCAATCGAAGAACTAAAATCAGGCAGTATCAACCCCACTTTTTTAATCAACAATAAATATATTTTACGAATTGATTTGGGTAATTCTGAATATCAAAACAAATTAAAAAAAGAGTCAATTATTTTTACTCTGTTACCAAAGTTTAATATTCCTACACCAAAATTATTTGCTTTTGATGATTCCAAAATAATATTAGAATTTGATTATCTTTTAATGAGTTATATCTCTGGTAAAAATCTAAAAGATGATTTTCAATCAGAGTTATCCTTGGAACTAGGGGATTTAGTCAGAAAAATTAATTTAGTAACTGCCAATGATTTGGGAGATCAAGAAATTTTTGGTGATATTGATAATTGGCTAAACAAAATTAAATTAAATTTTAAGATGTATTGGAAATATCTGACAGACTTAAATTATTTTAATAACGACATTTCTCGACAAATAGAAACTATTTATGATGATTATTGTAAAATCCGAAATTGGAATAACAAAGGTCGTTTAATTCATGGAGACATTAACCCGGGGAATATTGTAGCCAATAATGGCAACATTGTTGGAATATTTGACTTTGAATATGCGACAATTGCCGATCCATTGGGCGATTTAGAGAGGTTAGCCATTGATTTCCAAATTAATAATAACTTTAATCCTGAATTATTTCTTCAGGGCTATGGTCAAAATGATTTTTCGTCCGAGGAATTAACCCGAATCAAAATGTATAATTTATCTCAAGGGCTATGGGAAATTTGGGCCACCAAGACACAACAATTTCCCTATGGTCAAAAAGAAATCGACGAGGGAACTTTACATGTATTAAATACGTTGAGACTTTAATTTTTCTCTAGGTTCTGGAATTTGCCTTGATAATCATATGCCAATCGAGATTTTTTGTAGAGACGCCCCGCGGGGCGTCTCTACCAGGATATTTCAAGCATAATTTGTGCACAAAGTCATTGCTCTGCCCAATCAAAAATAAAACAAAAAATATAAATTTCCCGACCTCACCCTGTCAAGGGGAGGGTCTCGATTTCTTAATCGAGGGGAGGGGTTTAACACTCTGCACTTTGTCGATTTACTTTTGATTTTACAAACATTTTTACTTTTTTTATCGTTAGTTTTAGATTTTTTAGATCTTCACCATACGAAATAGCTTCCTCATATGCCTGCGACACAATCATAATATCTTTATTTTTCTTTTTCATGAGGTTAGCTGTTTACTAAAGGTTACACATAGTTGATCGATATCTACCAAATTAAATCCCTTATTTTCCAAGGCTACGACAATTGCCTCGGTAACTTCAGGTGGTTTTAGACAGGTCACGTGAACCGCCTTCGCATCAGGGTTAACTGCATTTACCAGTGCCACCGGTGCGACTGGGACACTTGGTGCACCTTCCGGTGTCGACTTGGTTTTGGCACCCTTTGGAGTTGTTGGACTAGTTTGCCCTGTAGTTAGGGAATATAGTTGGTTGTTTGCAATCAATACGGTCAAATCAATATTGAGACGTGCAGCGGCTATCAAATGTCCCATACCTTCGCCATAAATTGCTCCTTCACCACCTATCGCAATAACAGTTAGTTCGGGTCGAGCTAGCTTTATTCCAATTGCTGTTGGTATCGATCGTCCATGAAGTGAATGGACTCCAAAAACTTTAAGAAAATCAGCCATGTTGCCCGAACATCCAATATCATAAACAATTACCAATTTATTTATATTAATTTCTTTTTTGTTTATCGCCTGTTGCAAACACGCAAAAATAATAAAATCATGGCATCCTGGACACCAAGTAGGAATATTTTTACTTTTTAAATCAATCATAATAGTGCCTCCTTTAATTCATCAGGGAAAAACGGTCGACCATTATATTTTAATATTTTTTTATCAAAACTAATTGACATTTGTGATTTTAGTAGTTGTCCCAATTGTCCCGTAGCATTATTTTCAATTAATATTTTTGTTTCGTAAGCGTTAATTATTTTGCTAATTTCGGCATCTATTGGCCAAATTGTTTTTATTTGCAAATAAGCATAGTCGTCTTGGCCTTTTAATGCTTCCAATATTGCTCCTTTGGTTGATCCCCACGATACAATCAATTTTTTTGCCTTGCGGCTACCAAGTAACAAAACTTTTGGACTGTCTTTTTTAATTAATTCTAATTTATTTAATCGAGACTCCATTCCTTTTTTAGCATTTTCGCTATCCTCTATCGAATAGCCATCGTCATCATGTTCATAGCTGTTATATAAATAAGTTCCATTTCCTGGAGTAACTTTATTTGATTTTTCCAACACCAATTTTTCTTTGGACAATTCATTAATGTTTTGAGCACTTTCACATAGCATTTTGTCAGTCAATACAATCACAGGAACGTCGTATTTATTGGCCAAATTAATCGCTATTTGTCCCATTTCAAATGACTCACGTATTGTTCCTGGTGCCAATACAATTTTGGCAAATTCGCCGTGCCCTGCGTTAACGGTGAACAACAAGTCTCCCTGACCGGTCCACGTTGGCATTCCTGTTGCTGGTCCGGGTCGTTGACCCATCACATAAACTACTCCGACACCCATGGCTCCATTAAGTGATACTGTTTCTGTCATCAGGGCAAATCCACCACCTGAAGTAGCTACTGCAGCTCGACTACCAGCTATTGATGCTCCTGTAGCCATCGAGGCAACAGCTATTTCATCCTCAGGATGAATGACTTGTACTTCAAGATCGTCCTGGTTTTTGGCCAAAAAGTGCAATACTCCCGATACTGGGGTCATAGGATAAGCAGCAAAAAAGTTTAGCCCACCCTTAACCAACCCCCATGATACGGCCTCGCTTCCATCAGCTATCATCGTTTTATTTTCGTTCCCTTCTGATTTATCAATCAAAATAATTTTTGAATTTTTTTGTGCCCAAACATATCCTTCTTCAAAAGCTTCCAAATTTTTACCATCTGCGCCAAAACGGTCTTTGATTATTTTTAATGATTTATTTTTTTCTAACCCAAATCTGTAAACCAATGCTCCGATCGCCATAGTGTTGGCAAAAATATTGCTTGGTAGGGGAATCTCCCACAGGTTTTTTTCATCTTCTTCATGTCCTTTAACCAACGATACTAAAATATCGGCAGTTTTATCAACCATAAATACTTCTTCGTTTGAAAATGTTATTTGATAAGAATTGTGACCTCCACGAACTAGTGATGGATATTCCGAATAATCGGCAAAATAATAGCCACAATCAGTTACAATTTTGGCCAACAACAATCCCGCCGATTTTATTCCCATCCCCGCCGGCCCCGCAATTTTTACAGTTATTCTATTCACAACTCTATTTTACTATACAATCATTCATAAATATTGTTGTGGTATGTAACAAATTCTATATCAAAAAAAACTTCATAGTTTGACATAAGATGTTATCTTATAGTATAATATATACATGACTATTGAATTACATAGAGGTAAAGAAATAATTTACACGGTTACTGAAGGTAATCATCTGTATGGTAGACATAATGGAGCTGCCGTTGATTTATTGGCCGGTGGTTTTGGAGAAGGTGCGACAAGAGTTACACTTTCTAAATTTCCTTTAACATTAACGAAAGAAAATGGTTTACAGCCTGGTGATGTGATGGTGCTTGATGATAGCACTATTGTAATTGCTCGATAATTTTATAAATCCTTTCCTTGCATTATTTCCGCACTGTGCTACAATACAATCTGATTTTAGTTAAGGCGTTGAAATCTATATTTGCCCCTTGTGTACTATAAGTACAATTAATAATATTCTGGGCAACTAATTCCTACTAGTTTAGGATATTGCCTAAAATTTAATAATTGTATGTACGATAATAAAAATTCTGGTGGTTTTAAAAATTTTAGTAGCGGCCCTTCTCGTGGCGGTAGTTCTTTTCCTCGTCGACCTAGCTCTGCAGGAAGTTTTTCTCGACCATCTTTTGGTGGACAAAATGGTGGACCTCGTCGTCCTCGTTTTATGGCAACCAAAATGAATCCAGCTTTATTTGTCAAAAAAGCCGAAGCTGTGGTTAAAATTGAAGAACAAAACACTCTTCATATTTTTGAAGATTTCAATTTAAACCCAACTCTTTTGGCCAATATTAAGTCCAAAGGTTTTTCAAAACCAACTCAAATCCAAGATCAAGCCATTATTCCAATTATGGAAGGTAAAGATGTGTTAGGTCTAGCTGCCACCGGTACCGGTAAAACTGCCGCGTTTGCTATTCCTTTAATCAACTCTATTTTAAAAAATCCTCGCCAACAAATTTTAATCATGGCTCCAACTCGTGAGTTAGCCATGCAAATCAAACAAGATATACGTAGTTTTACCCCTGGTCTTCCAATTTATTTGGCCCTAGCCATTGGTGGTGCATTTTTACGAGAACAAATCATTGATATTCGTCGTGGTCCTCACTTTATTGTTGGTACTCCCGGGCGTATCAAAGATTTAGTTAATCGTCGCGTTATCGAGCTTTCACGAGTCAATGTCCTTGTGCTCGATGAAGTCGATCGTATGTTAGATATGGGTTTTATCACTGACATCAAAGAAATCGTTGATCAAATTCCAAAAGAAAGACAAACTCTTTTCTTTTCTGCAACTATTAACAACAAAATCCAAGCTTTAATTGGGTCATTCCTAAATAACCCAGTAACCATTGCTTTAAAATCACAAAACGCTTCAACCCATGTCGATCAAGACATTGTTCGTGTTCCTCGTCACATGAAGGAACAAAAGCTTTTGGAAATGATGGCCCTGCCAGAATTCAAAAAAGTATTAGTTTTTGGTGCAACTCAACGAATCGTTGAACAATTGTCAATATCGTTAACAGCCAAAGGTTTTAAGGCTGCCAGCTTACATGGAGGCAAACCTCAAAACAAACGTACTCGCATTATTCGTGATTATCGCGAAAGCATGTTCAACATTTTAGTTGCTACTGATGTCGCAGCTCGTGGTTTAGATATTGCCGATATTTCTCACGTCATCAATTACGATCAACCAAACGATTACGATGATTATACTCACCGAATTGGTCGTACTGGTCGTGGCGATGCCATGGGCTTTGCACTGACCTTTATTGAATAATTCACTGTTCGTAATTGCGAGCCTGAGCTTGTCGAAGGCGTGGCAATCTCGTTAGGGCACTTCGTCGTAATTATTTTTCAATAAAAACAACTTTTATCCCACATCTTTGGGCAGTTTTATATTCATCTGTTGCCCCTTTTGACAATTCCCATTTTGGGGTCATAAAAAGGTAAGTAATTAATCCCGATCCGTGCACTTTTTGATAAAATTTCTCAAAATCATCATGTGTCGCCCCCGACTCTTTAATTATTTTATAGACAACTGGGGTAAAAATATCATTTTGTGAAAAGATTGGATAATCATATTGCTTTCTAATTTGCTCTGTATAATTTTCCAATCTAACTAAGTTTTTATCAATATTTTCCGGCCCTTCGGACGAAATCACGCCACAAACATATCCAATATTTTCATTGCCTTCATTATGAATCTCTTTCAAAAGTTCAATCAACAAATACGATATCTGGTCCAAATTTTTCCCATTTTTTAAATATCCAAATATTTTATCTTTCATGCACACCAAATACAGTTATATAAAAGATATTGTAACTCAAAATACAAAAAATTATTGCTTAATACTTTTTGTCCTACGGGTATCATTTGTCATTGCTAGTAAAAGTTCATCGTCTTTTTTATTTTGTTCCTTACTTTGTAATCCAGCATCATCTTGGTTTGCCATTCCCTGGGCTGCTAATAATTTTAATGCGTGTAATTTTTGTTGATTTGCAACTGCATTAGTATTTAAAACACCTTCCGTAAATAGAAAAGCCCCCACTATATTTTTCTTCATACATTATTATATTATAAAAAAATTTTAAAATACAAGAACCTTTTCATCAAAATCAATAATCTTATTGTGTCTATTCAACTTGATCCCTTATTTTTTATAAAATCTCATCTTTTATTTTTCGTATTTTGAATCCAACCACACTTTTCCTGACGAATATACGATTCTATGAAAGGGGATTTTATTAACATCAGGCGATTTACCTAGGATGTGGGTAATCATTTGCGCCAGTATTGGGTGTCCACCCGCCGCCTGTGCCAAAATTCCATAGGTAGTTACCCTTCCTGCTGGTATTTTTAAAGCCAATTCCACCACCTTTTTACTAAATTCCCCTGGTTTTAGTTTCATACTATTTATTATTGTCAAAAACTTCAGCAATAATGTTTTCCAATCTCGGCTCTTGGATATCAAGATCATCTACATCAAACTCTGACAACAACCTTGAAGCCATTTTGGCAACTTGGTTACGAGGAACTTCGATTGAGGCTTTTAAATCATCATATTCAGTTACTCGTCCAATCTTTTCCAAATTACTCAACAACACTTTATTGTTAAAAATTAAAGTAATCGTCTTGTAATTGGCGTGCTGTTTTATTAAATTATTAACCGTTCCGTCATATATCAACCCTCCATGATTAATAATTATTACTCGGTCGCAAATTTCTTTAACGTCATCCATATAATGTGAAGTGAGTAACACTGTTGCCCCATATTTTTTATTGTATTCCTTGATAAATATTCGTAATTTTTTTTGCACCAATACATCAAGTCCCAATGTCGGTTCGTCAAGGAACAATATTTTTGGTCGATATAGTAGAGATGCGACTAATTCACATTTCATTCGCTGACCTAACGACATTTTCCTGGCTTGTTGATGAATAACATCTTTTATCTCCAGCAAATTTATCATTTCCTCCATAATTTCTTTATATTCCATATCAGGAACTTCATATATGGCCTTGTTAAGTTCAAAAGTTTCAATGGCAGGAAGATCAGGCCACAACTGACTTTTTTGTCCCATAATCAGGCTAATTTCTTTTAAATACTTTTGATCACGCAAAAAAGGATTAAAACCCAACACTCGGCATTCACCCGAAGTTGGGTGGAGTAAGCCCGACAGCATTTTTAAAGTCGTGGTTTTCCCGGCTCCATTTGGTCCAATAAAGCCTACCAACTCACCGGGGCTAATACTAAATGAAACATTTTTCACTGCCTCAATCATTTTAGTTTTACGCCAAAAAAGTGATTTAAAACTTCCCATCACTCCTGGTTCTTTGACATAGGTTGTAAAACTTTTTGATAAGTTTTTAACTTTTATTTGTGGGTTCATAATTTATCCTCCAGCACTAGTATAATTTTTTATACCTAACTTATAAAATTTATTTGAAACAAAAATACAAATAATTGAGACCATTATTGGATATAAAAACTCAACAGGATTTGAAACTTTTCCTAGTAATACACGTGTTGGGAATGAAGCAAATAATATAATTGGGATCACGTAAGACAATGTAAAAAATATCCCTTTAGTAAAAGCTTCTCCAGGGTAACTCGCTTGATCCCAAGCATTCTCGAAAATAGCATAAATCTCGTTGGCATCATTAGTAAAAAAAGCGGTGCTAATAGCTATTTGAGAAAACGAAAAAATAATCACTTGACCAATAAATAGGTAAATAATATATAAAAATAGCAACCAAATATCTATTGCAATTGAAAAATAGTTAATTACAAAAACCAATAAAATTATATTAAACATTACTGAAGGAAATGATTTAATCAGTGGTGGACAAAAGTAACTCAAGAACTTAGCATTAATCGGACGAAGTAACGTGTAATCATATTGACCTGTAAAAACTTTATCAATTACATCTTCCATCGTTCGTCCATAAAATAGTTTAAACAATCCCCAATTCATCGAAAATGTTGCCAGTAGCAATGTATATTCAGGTAAAGTCCATCCACCCACAGTTTGTAGTGCTTTTAGTATTGACCCAAAATAAAAATAGTATTGCACCAGATACAGCAATACTGCCAAAAACAAAAATACGGTATCAGCTCGATAAACAGTGCCTTGTGAAAATGCTATTTTCCAAAATTTCAAATATATGGTCAAGTATTTAGTTATAACTTTCATACATTTTCAGCCCACGTCGCAATAAATAATCTGCCAATACAAACATAAATACAACCCATCCTAGTAATATTCCCACTCCCCAAATCGAATCAACTATATTTAATTTCCCAAAATATATATCAGTCGGAAATTGAACCAAATACTTAAACGGTAAATATTTTAAAATATTTTGTGACCATTGAGGAAAGAAGGCTAATGGTATTAATCCTCCTGAGCATATAGTAATAATAACGGTTGACACAATTTTAAGATGGGTTACTTCACCAATCCAAAATGCAATATAACCAATGTTTAGGTTAATTCCTATCGATAATAATCCATTAAGAATGTATACAATAAAAAATAATATCCAATAAATCATACTCGGTGGTGCCACTAAATTACGATAAAGATAAATAGAAAAAATAGAAATAGCAAACAAATTTCCAAACGTCCACAATGTCGCTCGGGTAAAAAATAAGCAAACATGGTACCAAGTAAAATCGTATGGCCTAATCAAATTTTTGGTTATATCTCCTGTTTTAATATTTTTTGCCATTATATTAGCCCCAAATGCCGAAACTCGATTATAAGTAATTCTAATCAAAAAATAGTACGTAATTATTTGTGAAAAAGTATAACCTCTGATTGTTGTCTGATTTACAAATACCGCTTTCCAAAAATAAAACAGCACAAATAAGGTAAACACCGCCTGCAAATTGGCAATCAATATCTGCCATCGGTTTTCCAGCACCGAGATATAACCAATTTTAATCACCGCCCAATATTTTTTCATTTAAGGTAAATGAAATATATACCGAAGAGAAAGCGAAGTAAATGGTCAAAATTATCACAAACAATATCAATATTTTTTTAAATCATGATGATAAATAACTATATCTAAACCTAATTTTAAATTTCTTCCTTCCAAACATTTATATATTATATTATTTAATTCATCTCTATATTCTTGGTTATCTGCTTTTTCAAATTCTGGAACCAATTCTGGTGATTCGGATTTTAAATATTCAAATAATCTTTCTTTAATTTTAGAGCCCAAATTTATATGTTCAAACCAAACTTCTTTGACACCCGCGTCCTGCAAAGAATCAAGCAATTTATTAATATCATTTTCACTTTTCACAAAATGGGGGAGTATTGGTCCAATAAAAGCATATGTATTGATTCCACTTTTATTTAATTCTTTTATTGCCTTAATTCTCACAGTTACGGGAGGAGCAAGGACTTCCAAAAATCGAGAAACCTTATCATCAAGAGTCGTTACCGTAAATCCTACTTGAACATTTTTTATTTTTTTTAAAACATCAATATCTTTTAACACTAAAGGGGATTTAGTTTGAATCCCAATCCCCCCTTCATATCCAAAATCAGCTAACACCTCCAAGCACTTTCTCGTCAAATTGTATTTAGCTTCTAATGGTGTGTAAGGGTCCGTCACTGATGATAAAAATATAAAACCAAAATCTTTTGATTTATATTTTTTTTCTAGTTTTTCTAATTCAATTTTCAATAATTCAGCTGCATTAATTTTTACATCCAAAAAAGTTCCCCATTCTTCATTTGGATGATTCCATCTCGCAATTTGTGCCGCATAACAATACATACATCCCATTTGACAACCATTGTATGGGTTTATCACCCAATCTGACCCCGGCAATCCTGATTTGGTCAAAATCGTCTTCGCCTGTATTTCGTTAATTTTATTTAACATATTACTTTTTTCTAATCTCCCTATAATACTTCTTCCCCTTCAATTTTTCCGGTAGCAAATCTTCCTTGGTATATTTTTCATATCCCTTCCCATAACCAATATCCTTCATCAATTTTGTCTCAGCGTTACGTAAATTTAGAGGAATAGGTAAATTTCCATAAGTTTTAATATCCGCTTGTGCCGATCGTAGTCCATCATAAGCCGATCTATTTTTGGCCGATAGAGCGAGGTAAGTCACACCATGGGCCAAATTGATAGCACACTCAGGATAACCAATTTGCGTCACAGCCTGAAACACTTGGTTTGCCAACAGTAATGCATTTGAATTGGCCATACCGATATCTTCACTTGCAAAAATTACCATACGTCTCGCTATAAATTTTGGATCTTCTCCAGCCTCGATCATTCGAGCCAAATAATATAACGCCGCATCAGGGTTGCTTGCCCGCATACTTTTTATAAACGCCGAAATGGTGTTGTAATGTTCTTCCCCTTTTTTATCAAATCGCAAAAATGAATTTTGCAAAGTCGATTTTAACGTTTCGATCGTCAGTTTTTCATATAGAGTAAATGCATTATCAATCATGGTAATGGCTTGACGTGCATCCCCATTGGCCATTGATATTAGCCAATCTTTTGCCTTTTTATCTATTTTTGTTTTCAATATTTTACAGGCACGCTTAATAATTTCCCCAGTCTCCGCATCACTCAATTCTTTTAAAACAAATACTCGACAGCGAGACAAAAGGGGAGAAATAACCTCAAAACTGGGATTTTCTGTCGTCGCTCCAATCAGTGTTAGCAACCCCGATTCAACGTAGGGCAATAAGAAATCTTGTTGGGCTTTATTAAATCGATGAATTTCATCCAAAAATAAAATCTTTTTAACCAGCCCATGTTCACCCGAACCAATAATTTTTTTAATATCGTCTTTACTCGCCGATACTGCCGATAATTCATATAATTCTGCATTCGATTCGTGTGCCAAAATTTTTGCCAATGTAGTTTTGCCCACCCCTGGTGGTCCCCAAAAAATCATGGAAAATATTTGATGGTTATCAATTGCCAGTTTTAGTGGTTTATTTTCCCCAACTAAATGTGACTGCCCCACAAAATCCTTTAAATTTTTCGGCCTCAGTTGCATTGCCAGTGGCTGTCCTGTATTTACATTCATCTATTGCTAGTTTAACTGTTTTTTTGGGAAAAAGTACAAGGCACCAATCGTTATGATCGCGCAGACAAAATAAACTGGCCGGGGGAACTGTGCCACCATACTTCCCACCAATGCTGGTCCCACAACTCTTCCCAGGCTTGATATTCCTTCAAATGCTCCCATTATTTCCCCCTCAGGGTCCTTACTTTCAGTAATTGATAATAATGTTGGCAAGAATACTGAAAACAAACTACTTCCAATTGAAATTACGATAATAGCAACTGCCAAAAAATAAATATTAGGACTAATGGCGATTAGTGCAGTGCCTAATGCTGATATTATTACTCCAGACCTGGCATATTGATTAATATTTTTACTTTTATGACTCGACAAATGACCCTGGACAATCAAGCTAATTAGCCCCAAGTATACAAACAAATAACTATTATTTTGTGGGCTAAAGTGAAATACTGAATCGGTAAAAAATGATAACGTAGTTTGGAACCCCGACATTGTCACCATTACAATAAATTGAACAATCAAAATTTGTTGTATTACTGGATGTCTAAAAATTTCCAAAAAATTCTTAATCGAAAATTTTCTACTATTATTAATTTTTCCTTCTCGATGTGACTCATCCAAAAATATTTGCGTTAAAATCAATGAAAATGCACACAACCCCGCTCCGACTAATGCTGGCAAAACCTGTGACCCGCCTATACTATAAAATATTCCACCAAGTGCCGGCCCAATAATAAATCCCAATCCAAAAGAAATACCAATCAGCGCCATGCCTCGCGACCTATCTTCCTTGGTTGTAATGTCGCTGATATATGCCCTAGCTGCCGTAATATTACCCCCAGTAAATCCGTCAATCAATCGCGATATTAGTAATACCCAAAAATTTCCCGCAAAAGCAAACATTATGTATGCCAAAATTGTTCCAGCTTTACTTATCAATAAAATTGGTTTTCGCCCATATCGGTCCGATAGGCTACCCAAAATTGGTGCCGAAATAAATTGAGCTATCGCGTACGACGCCACCAGTAGTCCCAACCACCCTCCCTTAATATTCAATTGCTCACTTAGTGCCGGGAGTAGTGGAATAATTATTCCAAATCCAATCAAATCCGTCAAAATTATTGTAAAAATCGTAAACATAGCTTTTCGATTCATGGGCTCTTATTTTACACTAGATTGTCTTTTTTTCCAAAACAAAATTATGCCAATTATTAGGATAATTATTGGTAAGTATACTATTCCCCAAATTAGTAAATTACCTATACTTCTAAATGTCAAAACCAATGATCTGACTGCTTCTTTCAACACTACTGCTGGACGCCATTCATTGGTTGGAGCATATGGCAAGGCCAAATCATCAGTCGATAAATATATCGTTATTTTTGACAACTTTGCCGATTGTTCATAATATTTTTGTTGACCTTTGACGTTATCAATTTGTTGTTGCAAACCAATTAACTGTTGTTGTACATTCATAATGTCTTCAACCGAAATTGCTTTATCTAAAATACTTTCAAACTTTATTTTAGTTTTGTTTAACACCTCGAGTTGTGCCTCTAAATCAGTATATTGGTCGGTAACATCAGTTCCATTTACTGACTCGGACACTACCTTTACTGCCATTTTTTTAAACTCATCCAAAGCATTCGATAATTTTTCACTGGGAATTCGTAGTGAAATTGTTCCAGAAGCTGCTCCAGTAGGTTTTGACAAATTTGAATTAATTAAAAATCCACCCATTTCTTCAGCCTTGTTTTGTATCTCTTTAATTTTTTGACCTACATCAGCAACCTGTAGTGATAGTGATGTGTCAGTAATTACCAATCTATTGACACTCTCACTGGGTGCTACCTCAGTCCTAAACATCATTTTATTTGTCATTGGAGCCGCTATTCCAACAGTGTCCATCATCACCCCACCACCAGTTATAGGCAATATTTTATTTTTGCTATCTACATAATAAACTGCAAATAACACTACCAATAATATTATCCAGTTATTTTTTATCCAGTTGATCATAAAAAATTCTAACATATTACAATATGTTATGACAAAAAAATTATTATTATTAATTTTTATTACCTTAAGCCTACGATTAATCTCCCTCAATCAATCCTTGTGGCTAGACGAGGCTATTTCAGCTAACGTCGTCAAAAATTATTCATATCAAAATATAATTACAAAATTTAGCCCTTCTGATTTTCATCCCCCACTATATTATTTAACTCTCAAATCTTGGTCTTCTGTCTTTGGATTTTCGCAAATCGGCCTTCGCTCTTTTTCGGTCTTCTGTTCTCTGCTTACTATTATTTTAGTTTATTTATATTTTGGTTTTTGTCCTTCATTACTGTTGTCGCTAAATCCTCTCTGTTTATATTATTCGGGGGAAGCCCGAATGTACTCTCTGGTTACCATGTTAGTTTTTTTAAGTTTTTTATCATTCAAAAAAAATAATAAATTGTTATATGTTGTTTTTACATTTTTATCCCTATCTACTTTTTATGGGTCAATTTTCTTTTTTGCCTCAATCAGTTTATATTTTTTACTAAAAAAAGATTACAAAAATTTTATTTTTTATTCTTTATCGCCTGTTTTATCACTATTAATTTTATCTCCATTGTTAATCGTTCAATACCAAAATTCTCGTGAAGTGTTGAAAAGTGTTTTAAACTGGTCATCTGTATTGGGCTCCAGCAATTTAAAAAACCTACTATTGATTCCTATCAAATTTACCATCGGTCGTATCTCCTTCTACCCTAAAGTTATTTACTATTTAATTTCTTTTGTCTTAGTTGTTCCCCTATGGTCTTTGTTATTTTTAAAATCGTTTAAAAGTAAACAAGTTTCATTTGTTTTTTGGACTACTTTATTTATTGGTTTTATTTTCTCTATATTTACGCCCATGTTTCAATATTTCAGGTTTTTATATTTGATTCCTTTTTTGTGCATCATAATCAACAAAAACATATTTTATAGTTTTATCTTTTTATTATTTTCTTCTGTGTATTTGTTCAATCCAGTTTTTCATCGTGAAGATTGGAAAAGCTTATCTGCCAGTTTACCCTCCAAAGTTTATATGATTAGTTCTTTTGCCGATCCTATAAAATATTACAAAAATATCGAAATATCCGATATTCGACAGCCAATTTTGGAAAATACTATTACTGTTGTCCCTTATGGCGAATCAATTCATGATTTTGACCATAATAATTATTTAAACAATTTGGGTTACAAAAAAATTTCCACCAATAATTTTCGTGAACTAACTTCCGAAAATTGGGTAAAAACAACTAAATAATATCTTTTACTTGTATTTTTTTGTATTGACCCGGGTCTAGTTCTCCCAGGGTTAACTTACCTATTCTTACTCGTGCCAGTCTCCTTACTCGGTAACCAGCCTCCCAGCACAGTTCTCGAATTTGTCGCTTTTTCCCTTCATACATTACAATCCAAAACATGTTGTTGCGAGACTTTATTATTTTGTTTATTCCCACATTTAGCCTAGCTGGTTCAACATTTTTGTCAACTGTTACTTCATATTCTTTTTCCAAATGAAATTTCGGATGGGTTAGCTTTAAAGCCAAATCTCCATCATTGGTCAATATCATTAGTCCCTCGGAATCTCTGTCCAATCGTCCAATAGGGTACAATCTTTTATCAGTTTTAACCAACGTCATCACCGTTTCTCGTCCAAATTCATCACTAGCAGTCGACACCAATCCTATCGGTTTATAAACAGCCCAATATTCCTTGCTTTCCATTTTGCCAACTGGCTTACCGTCAACAATTACATTTTCATTTCCATTTAACTTCATCCCTACCGTGGCTACTACTCCATTAACCAGTACATGTCCCTCAGATATCAAATAATCCGATGCTCTTCGTGATGCCACACCAACTGACGCCAAATATTTATTAAGTCTTATCATATCCAATTATAACCTTTATAATGCATTTATGGACAAATTTACCGCAACTTATGTTTCTCACTCTTCAATTTCTACTTTTTTATCTTGTCCTCGGGCCTATTTTCTCAAAAACGTCTACAAAGACCCTGTCACCAAACATAAAATAAAAATAATGTCGCCTCCCTTGGCTCTAGGCCAAGCCGTTCACGAAGTAATCGAATCTCTCTCCGAAATTAAAACTGATTTGCGTTTCAAAACACCTCTTTTAGAAAAGTTTGAAACAGTTTGGAAAAAATTATCTGGCAAAAATGGGGGATTTTGGGACAAAGACACTGAGTTTAAATATTTTACTCGAGGACAAGCAATGCTTTCTCGTGTCACCAGTAATCCTGGGCCAGTTGGTGAGCTAGCTATTAAAATTAATCAAGATTTACCACAATATTGGCTATCCGAAAAAGACAATATTATTTTATGTGGCAAACTTGATTGGCTCAAATATTATCCCGACACTGATACGGTCGAAATTATTGATTTTAAAACCAGTAAATACGAAGAATCCGATGACTCCTTACAATTACCTATTTATCATTTATTAGCTACTCATTGTCAATCTCGTCCCGTTACCGCCGCTTCATATTGGTATTTGGAAAGTAGTGACACACTCACTCCCAAACAATTACCCGATCTTGTCGAGAGTGAAGCCAAAATTTTAAAAATAGCACAAAAATTAAAATTAGCACGTGCTTTAGGTAAATTTGATTGTCCCGAAGGCGAGGCTGGTTGTCGCGATTGCAGGGATTATGAAAAAGTATTGCGAGGTGAAGCTGAGTATGTGGGGCAAGACGATTACAAAGCCGATGTCTATATTCTCAAAAAAGAAACTGATTCCAGTATGAGTGTAGAGAGCAAAATTTTGTAATTTATTCTCTGTCGCTTGCCACTGGCAAGACCACTCCAACGTCAACTCCATCATTCGCGCTCGAACGGGAATCTCTCGATTTTACACCCACAGCATATACCAAATATCCCAGTATTAAGGCAGAAACTATAGCAATCCATACAGGCATGTCCTGAGTCCACGATTTTTTATTTGATTTTGTCTTTTTCATATACTTTATATTGGCTTATTAACGCTCCCCTGTCAAGGGGAGCTCTCCGGTGAATACCGGAGTGAGGGGTTAAAAAAGACCCAACTGTGGTTCTTCAACTTTAATAGGATAAGAAAAATCAACAGGGAAGGTTCGCACCGTGTTCCACTTATCTTTAAACTTAAGTTGTTTATTTTTCATCCCGTAATCATAAACTTCCATGGTCACTGTAACATCAGCCTCACAATATTTTTTAAGTTTAGCCAACGATTCCGCCGTATGTTCTGCCCAATATTTAACAGCATTTAGCCCATGATCAATTTTAGTGTGTCCCAGCGTTTCTGCTGCAATTGCCCCCAATCCAGCCCGAAATCCCAAAGCTGCTTTGACATGATCCATAATGTCAAAATGATTTAATTTTTTAAAATCATAAGGAGCAAGGGGAGCCATTGCCGGTACATCAAAGTGGAGGGAATTAAAACCAATTATCCTGTCAGCATTAGCAAATAATCCCCACATTTGGGAAAAATCCTCCTCCCAAAAACTATACATTTTACCTATATCACCCTCTCTTTTATAAACTGAGATTATTGATATCCCCAAATCGGCCGGGTCATTACCCTCAATATCATCAAAAATTCGTTTTGTTTCAATATCAAAAAATACTTCAATTGCCATTATCTTTTATATCATATTATTCATTTTCCAAACGCGATAAAATCTCCTACTTTTTGTCCCCAAAAACAACTTCCCGGCATTATTGTCCCCTCACCATACTTACTATTTACCTCCTTCATGCCTTTGTCGATTTTTAAATAATTTTCTCCCACTCCAAAAATATCAATTTGTCTTCCATTTCTAATTTCTGGTTCACATGCAATCAAAATAATTTTTGACACCTCGTCATTAAAATTATCATCAACTTTAATACTGGTTTTTTTATATATCTCAAAACTACCATCCAGCGCTTGTGACAATTTTATTATCTTTTGCCACCAGCCTAATTTGCATTTTAAAATCAAAATTAATTTTCCAGCTTTTCGTTTTCTTTTTAATAATTTTTTACTAATTTTAACTGCAATTTGATAAATGATAGGTAACAGTTCTTCCTTATTTTTGGCTCTAACTTTAAGTGAAAACATTCCCGAATAAGTTTTTTCAATCAAATTATCTTTACCGTCGACTTCTATTCCCCGTAGTCGGTAATACCAATAATTAGCCATAATCGAATGAAAAATAGATTTTAATTTATTAATATCGGCCAGATAAAAATCCCATACATCATTGACTCCATTAATTTGCAATCGTAATTTTGTCCGCCAATTAATTCCATGTAATTTTTGCAAATCTAATCCTTTGTAAATATTTTCAAAATTTTCACTATTTATAATTACCAATCCATCAGGTTTTTGTAAGTTTGATGCTGTTTTGGCCAAAAATCGATTTGGCCCAATTCCGATTGATACGGTCAGCCACCCGCCAATATTATTGGCTATTTTTTCTTTAATTTTTATAGCTACTTTCTCTAAATCTTTTTCTTGTGAGTTATTAAAATTTAGGGTAAATTCATCAATCGACTTGGCAACTACACTACCACAAAAACAACTCAACACATTTTTTAATTTTATATTTATGTCTCGATATTTTTTTGTGTCAGGTGGCAAGACTACAATTTTTGGACAAATTTTTTTGGCCTCTCCTACTTTTGTTCCCGTTTTAATTCCCAAAAGTTTTGCCTCTCGTGACGCAGCCAAAATCACTGCATTGTCATTTTTATATGCTGCTACAGCTACTGGCTTACCCTGCAACAGGGGATTGGCCAATTGTTCTATCGAAGCAAAACAGGAGTTTATGTCGACATGCATTTGGTTAGCTACTTTCTCCATCAGCTACCTCCGCCAGTTTCCATTGCAAATTTTCTGTATCCAAGATCAATTTAAAAAAAATATCCCGTGATACTACTCCAAACTCATGTAGCAATTTTTTACCTTGGTAATACTGGTGGTGCATCCCAACTTTGTCAATTCTATAATCTCTGTTATTCCACTGTATTTGCACAGGAAAAAGTTTTTTTTGGCTATTGTTAAAATCCATCATCACCGACACACCCTCATTTATCATTTGATTCATAGAATATACTATCCGAAACTTACCCGAAGTGTCAATAGGTCAAAACCACATTTGTACTATTACACACAAGATATGTACAAACTCTAAACTATGGGATATAATATATATTATGAGAAAAATCATATTTTTTGGCAGTTCAACAGAAGGTGGTAGACAACAATCACCTCCAGTAAATATAATAGAGACTTACAATATAGGCAGAATTAATGTTAGATACAGTTTTGAAGATTCGGTACCCTTAGATTTGTACGGTCTAGTGATTAAGCCAGGGAAAGATCATGCTTTGCAGCATGCTCTGAATTGGCCCGATATGCCTGGCCAAGCATATCAAATGTTAAAAAACGACAACATACCCTTTTGCATTTATGATCCTAGTAGAGGGACAGTAACCGAACAAATATCAACTCGTTCATACCACCATGGTGAGGAAATAGTACATTTTGCCACAGAAAAGGCTAATTTTAAAAAAATGGCCGGTGTTATTACTAGTGCTTGTGACAGATTAAATCAAACAGCCAACGGAATATTAGAACTAAAAAGACGAAGCGGTGGGATAGATCAACAGATATTTGACAGTGATTCTAATCAAGGTAAGCTGGATTTTAGCAGTATTGAAGTAAGTTACTAATTTGGTAAACATACTTGTCGTAGTACTTTTAATAGAATGGGTTTGCTGTATGTAGATGTATTCGGAAATATAGGTCCATTTCGTAATAATGTCTTTCTAGATCTTAGTAAAAATGTTTACGATCCAAAAAATTATCCTAAACTAAAATATTAAATAATAAAAACAGTTCAACAAACGTAAATTTATATATTTTAACTGTCGTCCCTTAATATAATAGTATTAAAAATTTCATTTTTTGGTATATTGCATGGACTCGGTTTCCAGAGAGGTGTTTTTCCATGCCTTACTAAGTCTTTGTAAGTTTGTTCAGAGACAGGACACAACTCGCCCGGTACATACTTGGGACAGGTGTAAAAAATACCTCTTATGTTTGAGCGGTAAGTCCTGGGATCACCAGTTCGCTCAACTTGGGAAAAATCGGGTTCAAAAAATCGTCCGGTTACTTGACAACCCTTACAACTACTTCTATATTCAATAGGATTAATTTCCTCACCTAGTATAGGATATAATACAATCAATTCTGCCATATGCTTATAATTTAATATTATAAATATATCACAAAATTACAAATATTTCTACCCATCAAATACTTACAAATTTATTCCACAATAATTTTTCTCCACATTCCGTTTGCACGATGTGCCCCAACGTTACAATAAAATTCAAAAATTCCAGTTTTTAATACCCTAAAGTTTGATTAACTAATATAATTTTAACTCGTCCGGGAAAAACTTCTTTGTTCACTATCAGTATCTTGTTCAAACCCGTATGCATACCATAAGCTTTCATTGCTCTGGCATCTTCTTTTACCAAAACTTCCCCTTTAATTCGGGCAAAAGCATCATCCAAAGTATTGACTAATTTTTGTATACCAACTACCCAAATTACATTTTTAGCTCCATATGCATATGCCGGTAATTGACTACCCGACGCCGAAACAATCACTATTTCGCCTTTTTGTGTAATTGCATGGACACTACCAATTACGAATTCAGGCGAAGCTGCATGATAATTTGCATCTAATTCTTTTGACATTAATTTATTCTTGACCGAATTGTATTGTCCAGAATCATTTATTTCTTCAGATATTCCCAGCGTGTCCAATGTTACCGATGACATCGTCATCACTTCACTCCCTTTAGGAATTAATTCAAATATTTTTTTCTTGGCCTGTATTTCTGTCTCCACATAGTACACTTCAAAGCCATTTTGTTTTAGATTTTCGATTGTGTTATTCATAACTACTACCACTATAGTATTAGATTGTTTTCTTGTCAAGGACTATCATTCCACTAGTAGTTCCCAAAACCAAAACACCCATTGCCCAAAATTTAATTTCATTCCAAGGGATATCACTTTTTACTTTTATTCCGTCCTCAGGAGTTGTCTCTAATGTTGATGTTGGTGTTGCTGCCGTCCCCAAAACCATTCCTGATTTTTTGGCAACCACTTTCGTTGCTTTTGTCGTGGGCTCAACTATATTTGTTTTATGTATCATGTATGGTGCCGGAATCGGGGTTTCTGCCAATGACGATTCCTCAATATATTTAATGATTTTTCTTTCAGGTAGCTCTGTTTGATTGTCAAACAAATCAGTGCAGCTGACTTTGTACTGTGTTACTCCACTGTTTATATTAGTTATTTTAATAGTGGCAAATTTATCCAAAACGGTCATGGAAATTTGTTTTTCTTCACCTTCAATTTTAATATGATCAACCCAACCAGTATCCTCACCGCTTTCATTAGAATAATCCTTGCTGTAGATAAATTTAATGGTGTGGCTTCCCGTCGTCAATTTATATTTTTGTTCTCGCCACTCCACCTCTCCCGAAATTTTATATATTAATTCACCTTCAATATATAATTTTAAATAATCCCAATCTTTTTCACTCGAAACTTTCCACAAAAATGACAATTCACTGTCTTGTTTTAACAGTATATTTTGCCACATCGACTTTTCTGTCAAATCAATATTTTTTAACGCGGGTGATCTGTAAGTTGCTCCGTCACTTATCCATTCTCCATCCCATTTGCCACTATTTTCTTTTATCAAATCACATTTTTTCAAATTTTCATTCGACTCAACCGTAATATTTACTTCATTCCCGACAAAAATATTGTCATCAGGTGTAGGTAAAATATATTTTATTATTGGTGCTGTTGTATCAACTACAAATCTTTCAATTTGTTGCCAAAGTCCTGTGTTGCCCCATTTGTCCCATGCTCTAACTTCACAATCATTATATTCTCCATCACCAACATTTATGATTTTAATTAAATTATCTCCGGCTATCAATTCACTGTTTTCACTTTTACATTTTCCTTGCCATTCTAAATAACCCACCTCATCACTATTAACTGATAATTTTAAACTCGTAACTGACAACTTACTTATTGTCGGCGCCGTGGTGTCAATAACCTTTACTTTTCGAACTATACTATTTTTATTGCCCGCATCATCAATTACTTCGTAGTCAACTTTGTATTCTCCACCTATATATGTATCAACGTTATTATTTGTAGTTACTTCACCATCACTTACAGTTACCCCCAAGTCTAAATATTTTCCAAATTGTGGTACTTCAATATAGTTTTCACCCATCAGGCCGATTGTCGGTACAACTCCATCAATGTTGATTCCTTGACCCAAACTATTAACCCTTATTTCTGCCTCATTGCCCGCTATGTCAAAAATGCCTCCATTATTTAATATTATTGTAGTAGTTCCTATGTCAAAGTTATTTATCAAATCTCCGACTTGTACTTCATATTCAAAATTCAATATGTTACCTATCTTATTTACAAAATAAAATTTGTCAACCCAAAACAAATTCTGGCTTACTGTTTCAATTTCTTCATCAAATTCAAAACTAAGTGGCAATTTGTCACCAATCTTGTATTTACCACTATTAGGATTTGTTTGAGTAACTATTTTTGGAGCCTCCAAGTCAATTGTAAAATCTTGGCAGCTAATATCACTTTCTATTTTTGCGTTGTTAATTGTTTTCCCGCAAATCGACAATGGGTTTCCACTGTATCCAATATTTAATATATGATTATCAGTATATGTCCATACATCAGGCATAATACTGTATATATATCCCCTTACCCCAGACTGCAAATCAGTACCAGAAAATATTGATTTTAATTTCAAAATGTTTCTCCAAGCTCTATCTATCGTAAATAATTCTGGTTTTGTCGCATCAAACTTTACAATCGAGTCAGATTTAAATACTCCAATATTTCCCACTCCGTCAGTCGCAACGTATTCAAACTTGTAACATTTGCCGTCACTAACGTTACTGCTAGTGGCAATAAAATTATTACACTCATTGTTTATCAAATCACTTTCCAAAATTTTAATCAATGTCGATCCAATTCCCGATTTGTCATTTGCAATTGTAATACTGGTGCCAATATTTTCTATGATTGTTTTATATCCATTAAAATAGCTTATCCCCCCTCCAATCGGTGCCTCTGTGTCAGAAAAAATTATCCACTCATCTTCTCCATCTACACTTCTTCCAATCCATTTGCCTTTTAAATCCGAAAATTCCTCAGAAATTAATTTATCGTTAACTGTAACTTTTTTACCTGAAACCACATATTTTAACGAGTCTATTGTTGACTCTCCTATTTTTAAAAATACACTATCGCCATCATTGTTAAGCCAGCTTTTTCCATCTTCATAAGTCAAAAATCCTTTTGGAGCAATTTTTTTGCCTGTCAATAATTTTTTTGTATTACTTTCATCAACCAATTGCCAACCATTTAAATCAATTTCAATATCATTTGGATTATACAATTCTACCCATTCGCTTTTATCCAACGGGGGATTATACTGAAATTTGTTAATTAATACTTGGGAGTCTGTTGCACAAGCTGTTTTATTTAGTAATAAAAATAACAAAATAAACAAAAACACAATAAATATTAGCAAAATAAAATATATAGTGTAAAATAATACCCATCTAATATATATTAAATAAATTATGTTCAATCACATTTTAATCGGAAAATCAGCCCCAAAAATAGTAAACGCAATTGTCGAAATTCCCAAAAATACTCATAACAAATACGAATATGATGAAAAACTAGGCGTAATTAAGTTGGATCGCGTACTACATTCACCTTTTCACTATCCTTTTGATTATGGTTTTATCCCTGAAACCCGTTCTCCCGATGGTGATCATTTGGATGTCCTGATTATTACCGATTCTCCTGTTTTTCCTGGTTGTTTGCTCGAAGTCAAAGTAATTGGTGCCATGTTAATGTCAGATGACAAAGGGATGGATGAAAAAATTCTTGCTGTACCCGTTGGCAATCCAATATACAAACACTACAAAAATCTTTCACACGTTTCTCCTCATTTATTGCGTGAAATTGAACATTTCTTTTCAGACTACAAATTTTTAGAGGACAAGGAACCCAGTTCCATTAAAGGTTGGGTTGATCGTACAGAAGCCTACAAAATCATCAAAGAAGCCCAGGCTACCTACCACGGAGAAATACTCAAACTAAAAGGTTGATAATTAGGATATAATACTTCTGTATAAATATAGTCCGGGGATTGGCGCAATTGGCTAGCGTGCGCGCATGGGGTGCGCGAGGTTGCAGGTTCGAATCCTGTATCTCCGACAAAATATATCAGATTCGGTTTATCTTCGTATTTGATCCATTGACATGATCTAGTCCAGCTTGGTATTACTTAATCAATGAAAAAAGCAAAAAAAGTTGTCGTTGGTGCCACGACCAAAAATAATCGCCTCGAAGCTGTCAAATTAGCTATGGAGCAAATTACCAAAGCTTATGGTGTTGGTTCTATCATGAAAATGGGCGACCGTACCGCTGACATGACAGTTGAAGTTATTCCGACCGGATGTTTGACTCTTGATATTGCTTTAGGTGTCGGTGGACTCCCTCGCGGACGTATTACCGAGATATATGGTCCTGAAGCTTCAGGTAAAACTAGTATTTGTCTTAGTTTAATTGCTCAAGCTCAAAAACTGGGCGGAACTGCTGCTTTTATTGATGCTGAACACGCTCTCGAGCCAGTCCGAGCCCAAACTATGGGAGTTGATCTTGACAATCTTTTAATTTCTCAGCCAGACAATGGTGAACAAGCTCTCGAAATTGTTGACACTCTTGTTCGCAGTAATGCAGTTGATGTTATCGTTATTGACTCGGTAGCAGCACTAGTTCCTCGTGCCGAAATCGAAGGTGAAATGGGCGATTCCATGATGGGCTTACAAGCTCGACTAATGTCCCAAGCTTTACGAAAATTAACTGGCGCTATTTCTAAGTCAAAAACTGTAGTTATATTTACCAATCAAATGCGCCAAAAGATAGGTGTAATGTTTGGTAATCCAGAAACTACTACCGGAGGTATGGCGCTTAAATTTTATTCATCTGTCCGCATTGACGTTAGAAAGATTGCTAATATCAAAACCGCCAGTGGTGAAGCTATTGGTTCTCAACATCGCGCTCGTATAGTCAAAAACAAAATTGCCCCACCTTTCAAAGAGGCCGAATTTGACATTATGAATACTGAAGGCATTTCAATTTATGGCTCAATTGTCGACATGGGCATAAAATATGAACTAATTACAAAAGCCGGTGCATTCTTTAAAATAGGTGAGGTCAACTTACAAGGACGCGAAGGAGCCAAAAAATATTTAAAGTCTAATCCCGAAATTACCGAAAAATTACGCAAAGATATCTGGTCAAAAATAGATTCTGACAAAGACGATGCAGCTACTTCAAATCAAGAAATCAACTAGTACCGACAAAGTTTGGCTTACTTTTGATGATGGCAGTTTTATTCCATTCAATATGGATGACCTTGTCATCCATAAAATAAAGATTGGCATAATTGATAATTATCAATTATTGTGCGAGTTATCACTCAAATTTTTACTTAATAACTACGCGCTACGGCAAATTGCCATATCACCAAAAGTAAGGCAGATTTTGGCTCCCAAACTTGTAAATCAAGCAAAATATTATCAAACAAAATATCACCTAAATGTTAGTTATGCTCAAATAATCGAAAATATATTAAGTTATCTTGACGAGAAAGGTTGGCTTGATTCTATTGCTTACGCCAAGTTTTTACTAAAAAAACATTCCAAAAAGTCAAAACGATATTTAGAACAATTGTTTGCTTTTTACCATTTGGACAAAACATTATTAATCAGCAACGATCAAGATAATATAAAAAAGTTATTACTCAAAAAAATAAGTCATTTATCAAACCCATTGGATTTTAAGACCAAAAATAAATTAATCCAAAGCTTGGTTCAAAAAGGTTTTGCCTATTCTGACATAAAATTTGTAATTGACGAAATCGCAAACTAAAGGTAAACTACTACTTGATTATTTAATTTTAAATTACCGTTATCTTTAATGACAATTCATTCAACTTTTTACATTACTTCGAGGTCTTTTTGCGTCATAGATAGATAATAATCACGGTAAATCTGGAGGTTTTTTTATGTTTAATTCGTTTTTATCTAAATTTAAGGTACTTTTTGGTGCTGAAAATGTCCCCGTTACTGAAGACAATACTAACCGTGTTGTATTTACTCCAAAAAATACAGTCGTCAAGCCTGTTTTGGATGTCGTTCCCACAACTATTGTTGTCCAAGCTGATCCTAAGGCAGCAGCTGTTGCTCAAGCGTTGATTGACAATGCCAAGCGTATTGAGACCGAAGCCAAGCTCAAAGAAGCTGAAATTTTTCAACGTCTAAAATCTCTTGACGAAAAAGAACGTTATTTAATTCAAAAAGAACAAAATATTGATAATAAAGACTTAACAATTAGCAAAAAACAAGAACAAATTGAAGAGTTGTACAAAAAACAACTCGAAAAACTAGAAACAATTTCTGGGCTTGATGTCCAAAAAGCCAAAGAAATATTAATGTCATCGGCCGAAAAGAAAATGAGCAATTGGCTGGCTCGAAAAATTGATGAAGCCAAAGAAAGTCTCCGCACCCGTACCGAAGAGTTACAAAAAGAGTTGATTTTGGAAGGTATTACTCATGGAATTACTGACTATGTCGCCGAATACACCGTTTCAACTTTTACCTTACCTGATGAAAAAATCAAAGGTAAAATTATTGGACGTGAAGGTCGTAATATTCGTGCCTTTGAAAAAGCCACTGGAGTTGAACTTGAAATGGACGATGGTAATGATATTCGTATATCATCTTTTGATTCTACTCGACGAGAAATTGCTCGTATATCTCTTGAAAAATTGATTCGCGATGGACGCATTCAGCCTGTTCGGATTGAAGAAGTCGTTTCTCAAACCAAAAACGAAATGGACAAAATTTTGGTCAACGAGGGTAGAAAAATATGTCAAGAAGTCGGTGTTTACAACATACCTCTCGAACTAATCCAGCATGTAGGTAAATTTAAATTTCGCTATTCATACGGTCAAAATTTAGCAAAACACACTATTGAAGCAGTCAAAATTGCGGTCGCTATTGCCGGTGAATTAAAAGCCGATGTCAACACTGTTCGTCTCGGTACACTTTTTCACGATGTTGGTAAGGTTATTGTTGATCAGGAAGGTACCCATATTGACTTAGGTGTTGAATTACTTCGTAAGTTTAAAATGCCCGAAGCTGTTATCAATGCTGTTGCCGAACATCACGAGGATAAACCATTTTCCTCTGTCGAATCCATCATCGTTTATCTTGGTGATGCCGCCTCAGGTGCTCGTCCTGGTGCTCGTTACGAGGTTCATGAAGAATATCTTAAGCGCATGCAAAACATCGAAGATGTCGCCAAATCATTCCCTGGTGTTATCTCCGTTGCTGCATATCAAGCAGGACGTGAAGTTATGGTTATCGTCGAACCATCCACTGTTTCTGATGATGAGGCCAAGGTATTATCACAAAATATCGCTGACAAATTAGATGAAGAAGCCAAATGGGCAGGACAAATAAAAGTCAACGTAATTCGCGAATTTAAGACATCTTCTACTATTATAGGTAGTAAAGTCGATAAAAATGCGGTTAAAAATGCCGCATAGTACTTGATATTTTCAATTTTGCGTTTAAAATGAAAGTTGAATTATTTATTTAAATTCAAAAACAATGACCAAAAAAGATCTCATTGAAAAGGTTGCTGAAAAAGCAAAACTTTCAAAAAAAGCTGCCAAGGTTTCCGTTGAAACCTTTTTAAACGAAGTTATGAAAGCTCTCGCCGCTGGCGAATCAGTCAAACTTTCTGGCTTTGGAACTTTCAAAACCAAAATGTTCAAGGCTAAGACCATCAAAGCTATTGGAACCAAAGAATCCAAAAAGATTGTTGCTCGTCGCATGCCTCGCTACATCCCAGGCACCAAGATCAAGAAAATGGTGAAATAAGCGAAGCTTATTTCACTCCGGTCGAAGCACCGGAGTAAATACATTATTGTATTTTAAAAATCCCCCTGCAAAGGGGGATTTTTTGTTTAAGGTGTCGTTGTTCCTATTGTCGGTGTCAAATTAATACTTGGAGTCTGAGTAACTGGTGTTTCTGTTGGTGGTACTTGTGTTGGCGTAATCGGAGTCGGCGTAACTGGAACGGGCGTCTGAGTTGGTGTCGGACTTGGAGTACTAGTTGGTCCTGCAGTTGGTTTAATTGTTGGCTTGGCTGTCGGTGCATCAGTTGGCCATGGTGTTGCAGTTGGCTCGGGAGTCTCGGTTGGGCCGGCTGTCTCAGTTGGCAATGCTACAGGGGTCACTGTTGGAGCTGCATTTGCAACGCTATTTTTTGGCTTACTATTAATATAAAACAAAAACCCCACCAAATTAACCAGTACCACTACCGCCCCCGCCATAAAATAAAGTTGATTTTTGATTATATATTCTTTCAGAGACATGTTTAGAATTATAACAAATGTTAAAATCTATTAATTATGATTAATGTTGACCAAGAACTTCAAGAAATCCAAAAACTTAGGGAAACTAAAGGTTCTGAAACAGAAACATTAAAAAAGATAGATGAATTTTTACCGACAGTAGTGGATGAAAATAACTTTGCGATTTTAGCTAAACTTTATTTTGAAAAAGCCTTTGTTCATCAACATTTAGTTATGTCTCATCAAGACGAAGCTAACAATTTAAAATTAATGGAAGAGTCTGCTCTAAAGGCTCACGACATAATAGTTAAACAAAATTTAACCGATCTTTTGGGTGACGATACTCGTTTTTTGGGTCGAGTCTACGATTATAAAAAAGATTATCCTCAGGCATTTAATTTTTATCAGCAAGCACTATCTTTTTACCAAAAACAAAATCACCCTCGGGTTTTAGAAATAAATGCTTTTATTTGTGCCAATTTAATTAATCAAAGCAAAATTGAAGAAGGGCTGGCCTTAGCCAAAAAAACCTACGTCGAGTTTGATAATAATCCATTAAAACAATCCGATTTTTACACTTGGACTGTCTGGAAAACAGGTATCTACCCCCGGGTCGTCAATGCCTTAGCAACTCAAGGTCAAAATATCGATCAACAAGAAATAAAAAATATATTATTAAATGATCAAAAACTTTTGTCTGAAAGTGGTTTAGACTTTCGCATTAGGCTTGACGAAATTAATGAAGTATTAAATCTATGTCCATAATCTCAATTAAAAACTTGTCCCGCACTTTTCAAGTTTTTGACAAAAAACCAGGTTTAGGGGCGTCAATCAAATCAATATTTTATAGACCCCAACGCACTGTTCATGCAGTAGAAAACGTTAGTTTTCAAATCAATCAAGGCGAGCTGGTTGGTTTTATCGGCCCCAATGGTGCTGGCAAAACAACTACTCTAAAATGTCTTTCCGGTCTTTTGTATCCATCCTCAGGGCAAATTAGTGTTTTAGGGTATCATCCTTCTGATCGTAAATACGAATATTTGCGTCAAATAGGTTTTGTCATGGGGCAAAAAAATCAGTTATGGTGGGATATTCCTCCCCAAGAAACTTTTTTGTTAAACAAAGCTATCTACAATATTTCGGATAGTGATTACAAAAAAAGATTAGATTTTTTTATCAAAACTCTTGATATTGCCGATATAATTTCCGTTCAAACCAAAAAATTATCTTTGGGTCAACGTATGAAGTGTGAGTTTGTGGCGGCTCTCTTACACAATCCCAAAGTGTTATTTCTCGACGAACCTACTATTGGCCTTGATGTTATTGCCAGTCAAAAAATCCGTGAATTTGTCAAAAAAGTAAATCAAGAATTTAAAACAACTGTCATTTTGACTAGTCACAATATGAATGATGTGGAAGAGTTGTGTAAGCGAGTAATTTTAATAGACAAAGGACAAATAAAATTTGATGGTCAATTAACTGACTTAACCAAAAAATTTACCGAGTTAAAAATTCTCAAATTTACATTTGAGAGCAAAATAGGCAAAACTATTATTTCCAAATTTGGCGATATTGTCGATGGTGATGGATACAATTACACCATCAAAGTATCCAAAGAAAAATATTTAAGTGTTGCCAGCAAAATTTTATCCACACTCCCTGTCACCGATTTAAATATTGAGGATACCCCCATCGAAGATGTCATTCGTCAAGTATATTCTGATCGCTAAAAATACTTTACAGGAGTATTTTGTCTATCGAGTCAACTTCTTTTTTTGGCGACTACAGGTATTTATCTTTTTTGTTATGTTTTTTTCATTGTGGTCTGCCGTTTCCGCAGGTCAATCAAAATTAGGGGATTATTCTATACCTCAAATTTACAGTTATTTTGTTATTGGTTATATTATCAAAGCTTTCGTTTTTGCCACTCGCACTCAAGACATTGGTGGCGATATTCAAAATGGTAATTTTTCAACTTTACTGATAAAACCCATTAGCACCCTAAAATACTATTTTAGTCGTGACATGATCGATAAATTATTTAATTTATTTTTTATGTTTTGGGAATTTCTATTAATATTATTTTTATTTAAACCTACTCTCGCCCTGCCCACCACTCAAAACTTTATTATATTTTTATTATTTTTAGTTTTATCTATTATTACCTTTTTCTTTTATAGTCTTGTTGTTTCATTTATTGCCTTTTGGTCCGAAGATGCCTGGTCTTCACGTTTTTTATTCGGAGTTGTTTTTGTCACAATATTTTCCGGCCAATATATTCCTCTCGATTTTTTGCCACCAATCATCGGCAAAATTTTAGACTACACCCCATATCCATACATGTTTTATTACCCTCTTAAAATTTGGCTGGGTCAATTAGACCCATCCATGGCCTATTTACGTTTGCTTAATGGTTCCATTATTTGTTTGTTCTTTTTTATCCTTTCTCAATTTATGTGGTTAAAAGGTAAACAAAAATATCAAAGTTATGGTAATTAGCTCTACTTACAAAGTTTGGGTTATTATGGCCAAAAATAGTTTGCAAAACAAATTATTGTCACCTAGTTCGTCAATTATTTTTATTTTAGGCAAACTTTTTAATTATGTTTTTTCGGTTCTAATTATTTATTCGATCTTTAATCAGGTTTCGACTATCAAAAATTTTACCTTACCACAGGCCGTAATTATTACTCTCGTCTACAGCCTTATCGATTCCATAACTCAATTTCTTTTTCGATCGCTATATAGTTTTCGTCCAATTTTATTAAAAGGGGATTTTGATTTAGATTTACTCAAGCCACTACCATCTTTTTTTCGTCCAATGTTATCAGGTCCCGATTTTCTCGATGTTCCCATGATTATTTTGCAAATTGTCGCGCTATTTTTTTTCTTAACTAAATTTTCGTTAGTTCCTTCGCCTATCACGTTACTTTTATTTTTATTAATTTCGACAAACGGCATAATTTTGGCATTTAGTCTTCATCTGATTATTGCTGCTTTTTCGATCATCACTACAGAAATTGACAGTCTAGTGATGATTTATCGTTCCCTATCTCGTGCCGCTGTCGTCCCTACTGATATTTATAATAACTTTTTTAGAACTATTTTGAGCTATGTCATTCCGATAACTGTTATCTTTACTCTTCCTGCCAAAGCCATACTTAACTTACTTTCGTTTAACGGTATCGTGTATTCGACTATTTTTACATTTACATTTCTCCTATTCTCCCTATATTTTTGGAAATTCTCCCTTCGCCGATATACCAGTGCCAGTAGCTAGCAACTTGACATATACATAACGAATGTGTATTATAAGTCATGAAAACATTAATCGAAAAAATACAATCGTACATAAAAACGATGGATGAAAGTGCTTTTATTGGTGTTGGACGTCGCATTGATTTAACAAGTGCCGATGATGCCGCCGAACAACTTGCTGGTGGCAAAGGTCTTGTTGGTCTTTGGTTCACAAGAAGAGTTACAGAACGTCAAAAGCAAATATTAGAAGAACGTGAAGAAAACAAAATAAAATGACAAAGATTCTAAGGTTGACGCGTCCGCATTTAATGATGCTCCCACAGTACCATTATCAAATGATGTCAAACATAGTTCTCCAATTTCTAAATATTTAACTCTGGCGATTGGTTTAAAGCCAGAACATCCAATTGTTGTTCATTTGAATGAAATTGTTAGACGTGCGATAAGTGGAAAATAATTATCCCAAATAAATTAATCTCATAGTACAATACATCATGTCAAAATTAAGTATCGGTATTGTCGGGCTTCCTAACGTTGGTAAATCAACACTTTTTAATGCTCTTTTGGGCAAAAAAGTCGCTGATGCCAGTAATTATCCCTTTTGCACCATCGACCCAAATGTCGGTGTTGTTGAAGTTCCTGACGATAAATTACCCGTTTTAGGTAAAATTGTTAATACAGTTAAAATAGTTCCCGCAATCGTCGAATTTGTTGATATTGCTGGACTTGTCAAAGGTGCATCAACCGGCGAGGGTTTGGGTAATAAATTTTTGACAAATATCCGCGACTGCGATGCTATTATGCACGTGGTGCGCAATTTTTCCGATGACAACATTGTTCGTGAAGGTTCAGTTGATCCACAGGGCGATTTTGAAGTCATTTGTGCCGAACTAATTATCAAAGATCTCGAATCTGTCGACAAATATCTGATAGGTTTCAAAAATAATCCCATCGAAAATAAAACCAAAAAATTTGCCTTTGCTGCATTTTTAAAACAAACATTAGAACAGGGAAAATTGGCCATTAACTTAGATTTGGATGAAGACCAAAAATTATTATTAAAAGATTTTTTCCTACTAACGGCCAAACCTTATTTCATTGTTGCCAATGTCGATGAAAATACTTATTCCGATATTGCCAATTTTAAAACTAATTTACAAAATGTAATTCCTGTCTGTGCTAAAACAGAATTTGAATTATCAGAACTAGGCAAAGACGATCAACAAAATTATTTAAAAGAACTGGGCATGGAAAAATCAGGCCTAGAGCGAGTAATTCAAAAAGCTTACGAAACTTTGGGTCTTCAATCTTATTACACCGCCGGTATCAAAGAAACCCGAGCCTGGACTATTCATCAGGGTGCAACGGCTCCCCAAGCAGCCGGAGTAATCCATACCGATTTTGAAAGGGGATTTATCATGGCAGAAATAGTAAGTTATGCCGATTTTGTGGCCAATAACGGTTGGGAAAATGCCAAGACCAAGGGACTTCTTCGTCACGAAGGCAAGCAATACATTATGCACCCTGACGATATTGTTGAGTTTAGATTTAATGTATAGTAAAATTCCTATAATATGCCAAAACCAATAGTGGGTTCAACAAGAGAAAGAGAGCCTGAAGACATTACTGAACAAGTGTGGTTGAAGATTTGTGGCGCGTTTGGATACCGAGTGTCTTTTGAGGAAACAGTAACAAGTGTCGAAAATACCCATGGATTTCGATGGACTCATAAACCGGGTGAATATATAAGTGATGACTTAGTTCGCACTAAGACTACAATAACGTATACAAAAATTGAATAACAAGCTTCTTATCATCTCTGGTCCCACAGCATCGGGCAAAACAGCTCTGGCAATTGCCATTTCAAAACTTTTTCCCTCCGAGCTAATTTCCGCCGACTCACGTCAAATATATATCGGTCTTGATATTGGAGTCGGCAAAGATCATCCTACCAATACTCCTATCCATTGTATTGATACTATTTATCCTAATGAAATATATTCGGTAGCCCAGTTTCAAAAACTAGCCATGCAAAAAATTTCCGAAGTTCAATCACGAGGACATCTTCCCATCGTTGTTGGTTGTACCGCCTTTTACATAAAATCGCTTTTAGCCAACAATTATCAAACTTTTGATATCAAGCCAAATTATTTTCTTCGATTTTTTCTTGATCGATTACCTGTTTTTGTTTTACAAAAAATATATTATTTATTAGATAAAACAAATTACATATTGTTAAACAATTCAGATGTTCACAACCCCCGCCGCCTTATTCGCAAAATCGAAATAAAGCTAAGTCACAAATCCTTTATTTCAAAGTTTGATTTGGAAAAGTTTGATATCCTTCATATCTCCCTGACTGCTCCCAATAGTTTTTTATATCCGCGTGTCGACGCAAGGGTAGAGGATCGTCTGACATTAGGCCATATGGACGAGCTAAAAATGTTATTAAAAAAATATTCTTGGAATGATCCAGGTCTAAAAGTTTCGGCCTATCATTCGTTCAAAAACTATATAGCAAAATTGGAACCAATTACCACTGCTATTCAAAAATGGAAGTTTGCCGAACATCATGATGTTAGTCATCACAAACGAGCCTTCAGCACCATTAAAAATGCCAACTTTGTCGATATTTCAAAACCAACCTATCCCCAGTCCACCATCAAATTTATTTCAAAATGGTACAATCAATTATGAACATTCAAAAAGTTGAAATATCTCAAAAAACAATTATCTTTTTAGCAATTTTTTTGCTCTCTCTTTTTGTTGCCTGGCAATTACGTGGTCTTATCCTCATGTTTTTTCTCTGTTTCATTTTTATGGAGGCTCTTAATCCTGCAGTTTTATTTCTAGAAAAATTTAAAATTCCCAAGGTGTTAGCTATTATTATTCTTTACTCATTAATTTGGACTGGTATTTCTTTTTCCTTGGCTGGTGCCATTCCTATTATTGTGATTGAAACTACAAATTTAATAAAAATATTACCAAACACAATTGACAAATTAAATTTATCAGGTGTTAATCCTGTTGATATTTCTTCTCAGCTCAAAATTCTTGAAAATATCCCTGGTTCCTTTGCCTCAACTGTTTTATCTGTATTTTCCAACTTAATTTCAGTTTTTGCTTTTTTTGTTATTACCTTTTATCTCCTTATGGAGCGAAGTAGTTTTGAAAAATACGCCGTCAAATATTTGTCGGATAGCAACTCAAAAAAAGCTCTCCAAATTTTGAAATTACTAGAAAATCGACTTGGACATTGGGTTTCAGGTCAATTTTTTCTTATGTTTTTGATTGGATTCTTGTCTTATTTTGGTTATTTGGCTATTGGTCTACATTATGCCCTACCTTTGGGTATTATCGCAGGTTTTCTTGAAATGGTTCCCAATATTGGACCTGTTGTTACTTCGATTTTGGCCGGTTTAGTTGGACTCACCGTTTCCCCTACAGTTGGGCTAATGGCTGTTTCTTGTGGTGTTGTCGTTCAGCAGTTGGAGAACAATGTCATAGTTCCCAAAATAATGAAGGAAAGTTTGGGTATCAATCCACTAGTAACTATCTTTTTAATTGCCATGGGTGGTTCACTGGCCGGCATCGTTGGTGCCATTATCGCCATCCCTCTCTTCCTCACTGCTTCCGTCTTCTACCAAGTGTTAAAGAAATAATAAATAAATCAAAATATAAATTTAAAAATATTTTTCTTCCCCTTCCTTGTCAAAGGGAGGGGTTAGGGGAGAGATTGAATTAAATTGCTTCAAAGATAGTGATAAGCCGGATTCTGTTTATGGGCTATCTATCTATTCTCTCTACCTGAGACTCTCCATAGTTAGATATAACGTCTCATCTTGAGATTTCCGCGAGACGGGTACTCGTTGCACTTCGGCTTGCGCGTGTTCGTCACTGTAGCAGAGCCACAACCTCACGGCTGTATCTAAATCTTCGATGTCTCTACTATGTGCGGTCCGGACTTTCCTCTCCGGTGTAACACCGGAGTCAGCCCTTCCCTATCTTTGAAGCCCTTTATTTTACCAAAAATATATCCTCTCTGTTTTTTATCAAAAAATCTCGCTCTTCTTGGTGTTGCATCAATTTAATTGCTTTGTCAAAATTTACCCATTCATACTCATAATCTTCTTCAGTTTCTATGTGAACAAAATTATTTGTCGTCATCAAAAACATTTTAATTTCTTTATCAACAATTTCCCCAGTTTTTTCAGTCGCTTTACGTACCAAGCTACCTAAATATTTTATAACCTGTAAATCGAGGAGTCCAACCTCTTCTTTGACCTCTCTTAAAGCTGTTTCTTCTAGTAACTCATCGTTTTCCGGATGCCCTTTGGGAAAACTGTATTTACTTTTATCAAGATAAAATTTAATCAAACAAATTTCTATTTGATTATTTTTATCTCTAATCACAATTCCCCCCGCCGAAACGACATATTTCATGTATTTATATTTTCTTTCTAAACATCGATTTTGTAGTATTTTGAAATTCGTCAAACTCAATTTTATATTCGACAAATCCTTCTTTTATACAAAAGGTGTACATACCCAAAAACTTTTCTTTGTAAGTATTCAAACTAATACTTTCATATTCATTTTCAATTGCAAATTTTACAACTTCGTTGTACATTTTTTTCCAAATTCCAAATTTTCTATACTCTTCCAACACCCCAACGTTCCAAATGTGTAAATCAGTTTCTTTTTTATAACAAATTGCAAAACCAACAATTTTATTGTCAACTGACGCCGAAATCAATAATCCATTTTCAATTTTATTTAACCAAACTTCTTTTTTGTGATACTTTTCTTTTTCTTCTTTATTTGGTTTAAAAACTTCTTCCCCAACTTCCAAAACTTCATCAATTTGATCAATTTTATTTATATTTAAAACAATATTATTCATAACTGATTATATCCCAAAAAATACCCGCCATTTGGCGGGTATTTAATTTTCTTGCTAAAACTATAGCAAAGCAGCATCAGCAGCGGATAAGATTTTGAACATCTTAACACCAGTCTCAGGATCAATTGCTTGAGCAGCTGGTCGACCGTTTTTGAGCATAACTTTGGTTACGTCTTTAACGTCAACTTCGACAGACTTGCGGGATTTTACAGAATAAAATTTAATAGTAGCCATGAATTTTTCACCTCCAGATGAATAAATTTATAAATAGCTTCACCTCCAAACATAATACAAAGCTACCACGATTGCAATAGCCAGCATCGAAAGGACTGCACTTTTGATCAAATCTTTTTTCATAACCTCAGTGTATCAATTTTTTGTTAAAATTGACTAACGATGACATTTTTTTTATATCTAGTTGTTATGTTAAATTCAATAGGCATGCTTTATTTGGCCTATTTAATCATCAAAAAATACCGAGACCCAACTCAAGCAAATACCCCAACAACTTCAACTTTAGGAATCCAAAAAGTTGGTCTGTATCGCTATAACCCTTTTGATGATTTGGGTGGTGATCAAAGCTTTTCACTTTCAATTTTGGATCAAACAAACTCAGGCGTAATTTTAACTTCACTTCATCATCGCAACTTCACTCGTATCTATGCCAAGCCAGTTAAAAACGGTGAAGAGGATTCTATCACTTTGTCAAAAGAGGAAAAATCCGCTATAGTAAAAGCTATTAAGCATTAATTATTTTTTTTATGTCAAAAAAGAACTTAGCTGTATATTCTTTGGCTTTTATTTTAATTTCAATTGGCAGTTATTTTGGATTCAATTATTTGATTCCAATTTCAAATTCAATTACCATCAAAACCGACAGTGTTCCTTTGACAACTCAAAAGCAAACCGGATCACTTACTTTTCAAGGTCCAAAAACAGAAATTTGCCCACTCAATGGCGAATTATTTACAAAAGAGGAACGCACCCTTTGGGAAACTCGTCGACCACTCGCTGTAATGATAGAGAATCATTCCGAATCTCGTCCTCAGTCCGGATTAAATAATGCCGATATCGTTTACGAAGCCAACTCCGAAGGTGGAATTACCCGATTTATGGGCGTCTTTTATTGTAATGCTGTCAAAGGTTCAACTAACAAATATGATGTCGGTCCTGTTCGTTCAGCTCGTACTTATTTTCTTGATTTGGCTTCCGAATATTCTGATTATCCGTTATACGCCCATGTCGGTGGAAGCAACTGTAGTGCTCCGCTCGACCCTGTTACCGGTCGTGCGGCTGGTCCATGTACCACTAACAAAAAAGCTCAAGCTCTAGAACAAATTTCTGATTATGGTTGGCAAAACAAAGGTACCTGGGGTGATTTATCTCAGTTTTCCCTGTCGTACAAAGCCTGCCGTCGAGAAGAAGATCGCACCGGTGATATCAAAGCCACCGAGCACACGATGTATTGTTCGACCAATGAGTTGTGGAATGTTGCCGCTAGTCGCGGTTTGACCAATGAAACAATTATCAACAAAACATTATGGAATAAAAATTTCAAGTCATGGTCATTTAAACAAGTTGATCAGCCCTCGTCTACAGTAGACGCAAAAACAATCTCCTTTGATTGGTGGGGTGACAAAGCCTATTCGGTTTCGTGGACTTACGATTCAATTCAAAAACTATATTTACGTCAAAATGGTGGATCGGTAGCCATTGATTTTAATACCAAAGAACAAATTAATTCCAAAAATATTATTATTCAGTGGACCAAAGAAAGTCGTTCCATCGATTCGCATGTTCACAATTTGTATGCCGTAGTTGGTACTGGTGAAGGAGTATTGTTGCAAAATGGTACAAAAACCGACATCACCTGGTCAAAACCAAATCGAACAGCCAAAACTATTTTTAAGGATAAATCTGGCAAAGAAGTTAATTTAGTTCCTGGTCGTACCTGGATCGAAATTTTACCTTTAGGTAACAAAGTTTCCTATGAAAGTTGAAACTAGTCTTAACGCCATTCTTACTTCAAAAACACGAGCAAAATTAATTAACATTTTTTTTACCTCACCTCAAGAAATTTTTTATGTCCGTCAATTAGTTCGTGCCACAGGTGAAGAAATTAATTCTGTTCGTCGAGAACTTCAAAACTTAACTAAAATTAATTTAGTTTTACCTGAAAATAGGGGAAATAGATTATATTACTCAACCAATTCCAGACATCATCTTTTCCCTTTTTTGTTATCACTGGCTTACAAAAGTCTTCCTTTTTGTGAATTACTGTCAAAATCCCAATTAGTAATAACTTCATATCAATTTTTATTGGGGCGAAATGTTGACAAAAACCAAGTTGATGTCATTGTTGTCGGTGAACTAACCACCAAAATAGTCGAGTCAGCCATGAAAACCGAAGAAACTCGTCGTGGCCATGAAATTAATTATATGATTATGGATAAGGATGAATTACGCTTACGTCAAAATAAACGTGATCCTTTTTTAGTTGACTTTTTTCTTTTGTCTCCTGTTGTTATAATTGGCAGTCCACAAATTTTAAGCGACAACTAATGTTACATATTCGTAAAGTTATTAAAACCGGTCACAGTCTATGCGTTACCTTGCCCACCAAGGTTATTCAAAGACTTGATATCAAAGAAGGTGATATTGCCCAATATAAGGTAAAATATTCAAAAGGAACCATTACTTATATTTTTACAGGTCACCCTCGACAATTATCCCTGTCAATTAATTAAAAAATGAATACCAACAAAAAAAACCTAAATTTATTTTATACAATTTTGGGTTTAACTTTTGTTTGTCTAATCTTAAATTTACCAACCAAACTTAGTTTTTTAAATCGTACATTTTATCGGCCTGATTTTAGTTTTAAGTTAGGATCCAGTCAAATCAAACCAAACACAAATTTACGTTATGGTTTGGATTTAGCCGGCGGAGCATCGCTAGTCTACAGTATTGATACTTCATCTGCCAAAAGTGGTGACCTTACATCAGCTCTTGAATCCCTAAAAGTAAACATCGAGAGGCGTATTAATTTATTCGGTGTCTCCGAATCCAGTGTTCAATTAAGCAAGCAAGGTGCAGAAAATCGGCTTATGGTCCAACTTCCCGGCGTCACCAATATTGACGACGCTATAAAATTAATTGGTCAAACAGCTTCTTTAAAATTTATGGGAATTGTCGATATTCCTCCTGAAGCAACTTCAACAGCTACTTTTGACGACCAGTTCAAAGACACTGGTTTAAACGGTTCACATTTGACCAAAGCTGCTCCTTCTACCAATCAAAATACTGGAGCCATGGAAATATCTCTTACCTTTAATGAAGCTGGTTCCAAAATTTTTGAAAAAGCTACCACCGAATATCTCAACAAAAGAGTTGCCATATTTTTAGATGATCAAATACTAATGGCACCGACAGTGTCATCAGTTATTCCCGATGGTAACGCTGTAATTAATGGTAGTTATGATATAAAATCGGCCAAATCATTATCAGCTCAGTTAAATGCCGGAGCTCTACCATTATCAATTAAATTGATTTCTCAGTCACAAGTCGGCGCCTCATTGGGTAAAGATTCAATTGACAAAGGTGTCAAAGCCGGATTGGTTGGACTTGGTTTAGTTGCATTTTTTATGATTGGAAATTATGGCTATTTAGGGCTTATTTCGATAATATCACTTGCTATATATGGGCTAATTACTATTACACTTTATCGATTAATTCCTGTTACATTGACTTTTCCCGGGTTAGTTGGGTTTATCTTGTCAATCGGTATGGCAGTCGATAGCAATATTTTAATTTTTGAAAGGATGAAAGAAGAAGTACGAGCCGGCAAGCCGTGGAATTTGGCCATGGAGCTTGGTTTTGGTAAAGCTTGGGATTCAATTAAAGATGCCAACACTTGTACAATTATTACTGGTTTAATTTTATTTAATCCCTTTAATTGGCAGTTTTTGGGTTCTTCCGGCATGCTGCGTGGTTTTGCCGTTACTTTACTGCTAGGTATTATGATTAGCATTTTTACCGGAGTCGTTGTCACTCGTAACTTATTAAGAGTTTTAGCTTCACGTAAAAAAATATGAATATAATGAAATTTCGACCTTTATTTTTACTTGTTTCCAGTTTGCTTATTATTATTTCCATTTTTTCGATATATAAATGGGGATTTAATTATTCCGAAGATTTTACTGGCGGCTCGACTTACGAAATAAAATTACCAAACACAACCGACGATTCTTCAATCAAAAAAATATTTTCTGATAACAAAATTGATATTCGTTCTATTTCAAAGTCAAACAATATCTATACAATTCGATTTTCCGATATATCTCAAGATCAAAAAGTAAAATTTGACAGTGAATTTAAAAAAATCGACAAAGATAGTGAAACTCTCCAATTTTCTAGTGTTGGTCCAAGTTTAGGTCAAGAGCTAATCAAAAAAACTATTTATGCCTTAATTTTATCCTCACTTTCGCTTCTTTTGTTTATAGGTTTCAAATTTTCTGATTTCTCTTTTGGTACTGGGGCTGTCTTGGCCATGTTTCATGATTCGTTTATATTAATTGGCGCCTTCTCTTTGTTTGGACACTTTTGGGGAGCACAACTAGATACACTTTTTGTTACCGCTTTACTAACCACACTTTCTGCTTCGGTTCATGACACTGTTGTTACTTTTGACCGTATTCGTGAGTTGCGACGCAAACATGCCAGTTTGCCATGGACAGAATTAGCCAATCAGGCTGTATCAGAGGTCATTGTCCGTTCAATCAACAATTCTATGACGATTATCTTTATGTTATTCGCTCTCGTTCTTTTGGGCGGCTCTACCACTCGTTGGTTTGCCACCGCTCTATTAGTTGGGGTTATTTCAGGTACCTATTCATCCACTGCTGTTGCCATACCACTAGTTTTACTTTTCAAAAAGAAAAAATAAACTATATAAAAGACACCCTGCCTCTTGCGTTTGGTTCAGATACTATTTTTTGACCAACAAAATACTCCATTAATCGAATAGACATTACTGTATGTATTTCTGGTATATCTTTAGTGAGTGAAGTTCTATTAAATGGCACTTGCGCGTTTTCTTCTATTCCTTTAATCAATGCATTAATTTTTTCTTTTGCAACGTCAGGATCACAGAAGAGCAGATTTTTAGAAATAGTTACATCATTTACTGCAATTGTACCTAATTTTGCCTTAGTTTCCAGCAAAAACAAAATATCGTCTACTTGTTTAATTAAACCACTATCTATTTTACTTTTCATATCCCATATTATAACACATACACATCAGATATATACTTATGCAAATTTTACCCTACCTCTACTATTTGGCATCGTAACCATTTTTTGACCGACAAGATGTCGTATAACTCTATCGGCAAATCCCAAGTCTATTTCTGAAGATAACTTGGTAATACTATTTCTATCAAATAATTTTCCTTTAATTTCGGTTTTAATTATTTTCATCAAACGGTGAAAATCTTGTTCAGCTTGGTCAGGGCTAAAATCCAGTTTACTGTCCGGCAAACTACAGATTGGAACTTCTCCCAAACAACCTAATCCCGCCATTGTGTTAAAAACATTACCGATTCGATCAATCAAATCGATATCAATCTTGATCATGGCTCATAGTATATCACTAATCTTTTTCAGCAATATTTCTCTCTCATTTAATTTTGGATCCAACTCAACTTGCGCAAACAAGTCATCAAGAACTTCCCCCACTTTTCGACTAGGTTTTATTTTTAATATTTCCATCACATCCTTGCCATCAACTTTTAAGTCTTTAACTGAGAACGGTTGAGTCTGTACCTCAATTAATCTTTTTTTAAACAATTCCCATCGCCACGATGTTTCTTTGGCTCCACTTCCTAGTCTATCTCCCCGTCTGAGAGCTATCATTTCGTCCAAATAGGGGACTGTTACCTTTTTAATAAATCGACGAACGGCACTATCAGTTTGCATTTCCGACACCGTAAACATGTGCCACCGAGTCAGTATAAACAGCTGTTGCAGATCCTCTTTTGACAATTTAAATCGTTTGCCAATAGCTAAAGCAATTCGGCTACCCACCACTTCATGATTATGAAAAGTATTATTATCACCAATTTTCTTCATCACTACAGGTTTACCCACATCGTGTAATAATGCTGCCAATCGAGTAATGGGATTAGAGGATGAACAGTTATTCAAAGCTTCTAAGCTATGTTTCCATACATCGTAAATATGATGACCACGTTGAACCATGCCAACCCCCGCAAGCATTTCTGGCATAATTTCTGCCAAAATTCCACTATTTTTAAGCACAATCATGCCATCACCGGGATGGGCGCATTGCAAAATCAAAAACAACTCTTTGGCAATCCGCTCGTATGCAATATTATTGATAAGTTTGGCATTTTTTACAATACTTTCAAAAGTTTTTTCTTCTATTTGAAATTTAAGCTGTGCCGAAATTCTCACCGCTCTCATCATACGCAGGGCATCCTCACCAAATCTCTCGTCTGGGTTTCCCACTGTTCTAATTAATCCATTTTTCAAATCATTCTCACCGTCCCAAAAATCGTAAATTTTCCCAGTAACATCCATTGCTAGCGCATTAATCGTAAAGTCTCTTCTTTTGACATCTTCTTCCAAAGTTTCCCCCCAAATTACTTTATCCGGGTGACGATTGTCAGCATATCCTTCTTCGCTTCTGTAGGTAGTTACCTCAAATATTTCCCCATCCTTACCAATAATTCCTACAGTACCAAACAAATTATTGTAGTAACTATTTTTAGGGAATAATTTTAAAATTTCTTCAGGCACCAAGTTTGTTGTCAAGTCCCAGTCTTTTACTTCTCGGTTTAATAGCAAATCTCTCACTGCCCCACCCACAACATAAATCTCCGAGTCCTTAAAAGTCCTCATCAAATCGATAATTTTTTGGGGTAGATACATACAACTATTTTACATCAATTTCACCAACATAATTTGTCAACATTTGTTTGGCTATTTCGCTGTTACTTAATTTATTTTTGACTATGTTTAACAACGAAAGCTTAAACAAGGCCACCTCAAAATACATATTATGTAATGGCACCATACCCGACTTAAATAATTCCACCGAAGATTCATATAAATGAAGATCCGTTGGTTCTCCATTTTCAGTCGCACCAAAACAGACAATTCCTTTTTTTGATAATTTTGACACAACAGTCGCAATCGATGATTTTTTATCAGTAGTATTGGCTGTTCCTGAGTGATACAACTTAAAAACTATTGCCCTTGGTTTGTGTAGTAAAACTTCATCAAAAAATATTTTATTATTTTGTCTAATTACATTGACTTCATATTTCATAATTCCAGTATTATCAGGTTTTACCTGTGTATATGAAGCTAACTGATTGTTCAAATTCAAAACCTTTTTTTTGTACTCCCTAACACTTTTTTTGTATTGACGACTTTTAATTGACGCATAATGCATCGATATTCCATCAAAATATACTTTACATACTTCATTAGCAGGAATAAATTTGTCATGAAACGCCACAAATACCCCACTTTTGTGATACTTTACATCTCCATTTATTGATAGTCTTAAATTATCCCAAGCATCTGTTTGTGGAGATCCTACATCATAATTTGATCCCGTAAAAACTACAATAGCATTTAGTTTTCTTAATTTATTTTTAAGTTTATGGTATACAAAATGTGCTGATTGTTCCATGCTATCAGTCCCATGTGTCACTACAATTCTTGTCACACCGCTATCAAGAATCTCATTAACTTTGTTCAAAATTAATTTATGCTCTTTTGTTGTTATGTTTTCACTCAATCCACTGTACACTATTTCTGATTTTGTAACATTGATGTTCTTGTATGCTCCGGGACGATTTTCACTTAGTTTCTCCAATAAATCAAAGACCTTTCCCCCATATCGTGTTCCATTTTTATTCGCTAGTGAAGAAATAGTACCACCTGCAAAAACAATTGAGACACTCTGAGATTTGATATATTCAGACAATACATCGGCCGGGTCAATAAATTGAATTCCGTTTTCAAATTCTTTTTTAAAAATCATCGGTAGTTCAGTACACCCCAAAATCACTTTCTTTACTTTTATCTTTCGTAATATCGACAAAATTTCTATTTTTATATCATTAATTTTTTGTTTTTGTATTTTTCGATTATTTTCGTCAATTTTCACCTGATCTGGGGCTGTTTTTATGTCATCACCATAGTACATTTTAATTCTCCAAACTAGTTCTTGAACCAAATATTGAGCCGGTCTTTGGTTGTATGATAATAAAGTTGGAAATGACTCAGTTTTCTTGACTAATGGCGTAGTTCCAAGCCATACAGGCTTGTATTTGTGTGATCTAAATCTCCAAATACATGCCTCAAATGTTGTATAAATCTTGACATTTGATTTATATTTTTTGTCAACTTTATCGAGCCATAATTGTAAAGTATTGCAAGCAATAACCACACTTTTGGTTTTATCTTTAAAATGTTTAAATACGTTGTTTAAATCATCTATAATCTGTTTGGATTTTGAGATTTTATCTTGTATTACTCGAGGACTAATTTTGTGATAGTGAAATTCACCATGAATTCCTTTTTGGTGTAGAGATCTACAAAAATCTTCACCAGATGACTTGTCAGGCGCTATTACATATAATCGAATCATTGGTATTTTACACCCGATCAGGTCGAGGTAGAGCTTCTTTGACTACCATATTCCTACCACCTTGATCTGTGCCATCAAGTGCCAATGCGGCAGCAAGATCAGCATCATTTTTCAAAGTAACAAATCCAAATCCTCGTGAACGATTGTTTAGTTTGTCAATTACTATATTACAGTCTTCAACTTCGCCGATAGTGCCAAAAATTGCTTTTAGCTCATCAACAGTTACACTATAATTTAAATTACCTACAAAAAGTTTTTTTGACATTTTTTGAAAAAATATAATTAACACCCCAGTATACTATAATCAACACACATGGTCAAAGAAATTAAATTATTAAATTCAAAAATAATTGATGATAAGTTTCCCCCCTCTGATATTGTCAGTTTAGTTCTAGAAAATAGAAAAATATCCGATACAAAAGATTTTTTAAATCCTAATTTTCCCCAAATTAAATTAAATCTAAAACCCGCATTAAAATTAATTAATCTTGCAATTAACAGCAATCACAATATCTTAATATATGGTGATTATGACGTTGATGGTATTACTGCCACCGCTATTTTATGGCAAGCTATACATAAAATTTATCCCAATGTTACGCCATTTATACCTCACCGCGAAATTGATGGTTATGGTATTAAGGCCACTTCTTTTTTTCGATTTCAACAAGAAAAAAATATTATATTTGATTTGTTAATTACTGTCGATAACGGGATTGTTGCTGGTAAAGAACTGGCAAAAATAAAAGCAAAGCAAAATATAAAAATTATTGTAACCGATCATCATGTTTCTGCCGAAAAATTACTATCGGCGGACGCCGTTGTCGCCTCAACTGAATTGTGCGGATCATCAATATCATACTTTTTGTCTCGCGAAATTGATCCCCAGGCTGATTTAGGATTGGCCTGTCTTGGGACTGTTGCCGACTGCTTGCCTCTGGTCGGAATAAACCGTTCAATTGTTGTTCACGGTTTACAATCACTAAACAATCGTCCCTCGCCCGGCATTAATAAATTAATACAAGTTTCTAGTGTCCAGTTACCAGTAACTAGTTACCATCTTGGTTTTGTTTTAGGCCCTCGCATCAATGCCGTTGGTCGACTATCCGATCCTACCGATGCCCTACGTTTACTGTGCAGTAACTCCGATATTCAAGCCGCCAAATACGCATCAGTTTTAAATAGTTTTAATCAAGATCGACAAATAATTCAAAAAGAATCAACCGATATTGCCGACAATGACATAAATTTAAAAAATAAACTTATCATCGTCGATGGTGGATACAATCCCGGTATCATTGGTTTAATATCTGGCCGTCTCACTGAAAAATATTATTTACCATCTGTTGTAATTTCCATTGATGGTGGTATTGCCAAGGGTTCATGTCGTTCGATTCCTGAGTTAAATATTATCAATGCCCTACGGGAACACTCCGATTTATTCATTGATTTAGGTGGTCACGCTGGTGCTGCCGGTTTTAGTATTTACACTAAAAATATTTTTAAATTAAAAAAAGCATTAACAAAATCAGTAAATGCAAAATTAAACAAAATTAATTTAGTTCCACATTTGGATGTGGATGCAGAGATGCAATTGTCAGCTATTACTACAAAAAACATAAAATCACTTGAGTCATTATCACCATTTGGGATTGGCAATCCAGAGCCTTTATTTTTATTCAAAAATATTATTATTCAATCTATCCGTACCATCGGCCAAAACAACGACCACTTAAAACTTAAAATAAATAATATCGATGCTATTGCCTTTAAAAAGGGCGAACTAATCAAAAAAATCAAAATTGGTGACAACATCGATCTTGTCGCCAGTCTATCCCTAAACGAATGGAACAATACCCTGACCCCTCAGTTGATTATCAAAGAAATAGTGATATAGTCAACTCAATATGTCGAAAATGGATATGCCAAGATGGGGCGATATTTTAGTGATGAAGGATCTAGAATATCCAAATACACAAAGATATTCATTTGTATATTCTGCCAATACAGATAGTATTGTTGCTTGGCAGCTGGGAGTTGTTGAAAACCAACGTGCGACTAATGCCGCTGAAACACCATTAGAGAGATTTCGTATTTTAGATATGCAAACAGAATTTATGACTATAGTCCTAACTAATGATCCTCAAATGCATTTACGAGCCGAAGTTACAACGCAACAAGAGGCTCCTCTTGAATTTGCAAAAACAATCCGTTGGTTAAAAGACAATAGGTAGTTTGTTGTTAAAGAAATCGTAACAGTGTAAAATTCCTTCATATGTCACGCACTCTTATTTCTCAATGTCCTACTTTAATTGGCAGTAAAGTTATCCTGAATGGTTGGATTGCAAATATCCGGGATCATGGACAAATCGCCTTTATTGACCTTCGTGATTGGAGTGGAAACGTTCAAATTGTTACTCAAGAAAAAATTGAGTATGGCAAAGAGTGGGTAATGGAGATAGAAGGAATAGTCAAAAAACGTGATTCAAAAGCAGTCAATTCCAAAGTTCTAAACGGCGATATCGAAATCGAAGCCACTAAAATTACCGTTTTGAACAAATCTGAAACTCCACCTTTTCCTCTCGACACTGATGGTACCGAATTAGAAGAAAATTTACGCCTTAAATATCGTTATTTGGATTTACGCCGTACACGTCTTGCCGATATTATCAAAAAGAAACACAAATTCATTTTGGCCGTTCGCAATTGGATGGATCAAAACGGTTTTACCGAAGTAATTACTCCGTTACTTACCACATCTTCACCCGAAGGTGCTCGTGATTTTTTGGTCCCTTCTCGTATCCACAAAGGTAAATTTTTTGTTTTACCCCAAGCTCCACAACAATTTAAACAATTGCTAATGGTCTCAGGGGTTGATCGTTATTTTCAAATCGCACCCTGTGCTCGTGATGAGGACCCTAGGGCCGATCGACATGCTGGCGTGTTTTATCAAATTGATATAGAGGTTAGTTTCCCTACTGTCGATATTTTATTTGGTGTAGCGGAAAAATTGATGCAAGATACAATTACCTCAATAGCACCACAAAAACAGATAGCTAATTTTCCATTTCCAAGAATCAGTTATTCCGACGCCATGAACAAATATGGTTCCGACAAGCCCGATATTCGTTTTGGCTTAGAGTTGCAAGATGTAACAGAGCTATTAAAAAACAAAACCGATTTTAATGTTTTTAATAATGCAGAAATAATAAAAACAATCGTTGTTACGGGCGGTGGTGAATTTACCAAATCCCAAATTGAAAAATTAGAGGAGTTGGCCAAAGAAAAAGGTGCTCGAGGTTTAGCCTACGCTAAGGTAATTTCGACCGGATTAGACATTGGAATTTCTCGATTTTTATCCACAGAAATTCAAAAAACAATTATAGAAAATCTCAATGCCAAAGAAGGTGATTTGCTAATATTCGTCGCCGACAGTTTAAATGTGGCCAACAAATCGTTGGGATATGTCCGTAACTATTTGGGTAATTTATTAAAACTTACCGACCCCAACCTATTATCTTTTGCTTGGATTACTGGTTTTCCTTTTTACGAATTAAACGATCAAGGTAAAATAGACTTTGGTCACAATCCTTTTTCCATGCCCAAAGGTGGCTCAGAAGGTTTAGATGCTAGTGACCCTCTCACTATTGAATCTCTACAATATGATTTAGTCTTAAATGGTTATGAGCTGGCCTCTGGTTCAATTCGCAATCACGAACCTGAAACCATGGTCAAGGCCTTTGAAAAAGTTGGTTATGGCAGGGATGAAGTTATCAAAAAATTTGGTGGTTTATATAACGCCTTTCATTTTGGGGCTCCACCTCACGGCGGTTGGGCTATTGGCCTTGATCGTTTATTAATGTTGCTATTAGACGAACCAAACATTCGCGATATTTATGCCTTTCCATTATCTTCCAATGGTGTCGATGTCATGATGGGCGCTCCAGGTGACGTTGACCCTCAGCAACTCATTGATGTTGGAATATCAATTACCCATGAAAAAAATAATAAAGAACAACAATAAACTCAACATTGTGTTCTTTGGACTATTTTTGATTATAAATCTTGCAATATTTGTTTTAAGTAATCACAATACTTCGGCAAAATTATCGCAATCTACTGCATTTTTTTCACCTCCACCAATACCGGTAGTCAAAAATAAATATCCTCCATTTTTAGGTTCCAACAACTTTATTGTCCTTGATTCGGCCACCAATACTATTTTGTTAAGTAGTAAAATTAATGACCGCATATATCCCGCATCAACCACCAAATTGGCTACAGCTCTCACGGCTCTAAACCTGTATCCGCTTGATGAAGTAATCACCATCACTCCCTATACCGAGGGTAAGGTAATGGAATTAACTGATGGTGAAAAAGTCACTGTTCGCACCTTAGCTTCGGCATTATTGGTCTATAGTGCCAACGACGCAGCCTTTAATTTGGCAAATCATTACGAAAGTGGAACGGCCGGTTTCGTGGTCAAGATGAATGATTTAGTCAAAAAATATAATTTAAATAATACAAATTTTACAAACTTTGACGGTATCCACAATGAAAATCACTATTCCACTGTTTATGATTTGTCCCAACTGGCCAGGCTTTCTCTCTCATTACCCTTTATTACCGATACTGCCAAAAAAAGCGAAATTGATTTAACTGATTTGTCAGGCAACATAAAATATCATTTGGTTTCAACTAACGAACTTCTGGGTGTGATTCCCGAAGTTGAGGGTCTTAAAACTGGTTGGACTCCCGAAGCATCGGGTTGTTTTATTGGGTTGATTAATATCAATGGTCACAAATTAGTTACTGTAGTTGCTCAGTCCGACGATCGCTTTGCCGATACCAAGGCACTTATAACTTGGGCAAAAAACAATATCACCTGGGAATTTCGATAATTTCTTATTTCGTATATTTGTCAGTTACTGCAGGCACGTATCCCACAAAACCACCGTCACCTTCAAACACGTATACAGGTTGTAAAAATTGTACAGGAGTAATTGGTTCAAAATAAGCTAGTGATACTTTTCTAACTGTTACTGCACTTGCTGGTACATCAACTGCAGGCCAGTAATATCCCGATTTCATATCATTAAAAGCTGTTTGTGCCGTTTTGATAGGATATGTCGAAGGTGCGCTGTCATCGACATTTACATACTTATAATTTACCTCCAATATTTTCTTTGCCATTTCGGTTGAACCAGACAGCAATACTGAAACTGACGATTTGTCCAATGATTCTGACACTATATTACGTTCTCCATTAAGTTGATTTCGAAAAAAGTCAACTCGAATTATGTTGGCATCAGTTAATCCTTTTACTTCAGCCAGCGCTCCAAAACCAATTTTCCATAGGGTCACTTTTGTGGTTCCTTCATCCAAATCTTTGTATAACTTACCTGCTTGTGACAAAAATGCTTTTGCCTGTGAAATTGCCTCTGCATTGCTAGGCATGTTTCCCGGATTCAATAACGATTGATCGTTGAGATAATCGTAACTTAATTTAAAACTATCACCCAATACATTCATCACCAAGTTTTTACCTGTAGTTGGGTCATCAAATCTGTAGACACCTGTACTTACTTCGGTTGGAGCATTCCTAAAATTAATTAATTCGGCTGTCTTTTTTGCTTCCTCGAGTGCCCCAATTACACTTTTAGATCTATAAATCACGTACACATTAGTTTGGTCTTTAAATTCAGGAAAAGTGTCGTTTGGCAATTCAAGTGAAAAATCTTTTTTTGCAATTGCTTTTTCTGAAAATATTATTTTTGGTAATACTCCAAAACGAACTGTTGGAGCCATATATGGGGGGTTAGCTGCCAAATAAGCGGCCCACACTAATCCAAAAAACCAGTATATAATCACAATTCCCAAGACTCCAACACCCCCAAATTTTATTATTTTCCGACTGATATAAGCTGTATACGTTAACGTCGCCATAATATTAATATTACACTAAAAACGGTGATAAACTAAAATATAAATATATGAGCAATAACATTTTTGAAGATATTAAAAAAACAAATGAATTTGATCAGGAATATTGGAGTGCAAGGGATTTGTACAAATTATTAGGATACACAGAATACAACAAATTCGTGCCAGCAATTAACCGTGCAATAGAGGCCTGTAATAATAGTAAGCAAAAAATTTCTGAACATTTCGCTCAGGTGAGCGACATATTAACTATTGCGATAGAATCCAATAGAAAAATAAATAGAAACATAAGTGATTATAAATTATCTCGTTATGCCTGTTATCTTATAGCTCAAAACGGAGATCCCAGGAAAGAAGAAATTGCAAAAGCTCAAACTTATTTTGCAATTCAAGCTCGTCGTCAAGAAATTCGAGAATCACAAATTGAAGATAACAAAAGAATATATTTAAGAAACGAAGTCAAAGAACATAATAAAAATTTATTTAGTACTGCCCGTAAATCTGGTGTGGTCAATTTTGCCACTTTTCAAGATTTTGGATATATAGGTTTGTATGGTGGTTTGCGACAAAAAGATATTCATCAAAAAAAGAGATTAAAGAAAAGTCAAAGTATCTTAGATCATATGGGTAGTGAAGAATTGGCCGCAAATTTATTTCGTGCTACCCAAGCTGATGCCAAATTAAAACGAGAAAACATTTTTGGTCAATTAAATGCCAATCAATCACATTTGGCGGTTGGCAAAAAAGTTAGACAAACCATTAAAGAATTAGGTGGAGTAATGCCAGAAAATTTGCCATCTGTAGACGATATTAAAAACTCAACCAAACGACTTTTAAATCCAAATCAGGATAAGTTAATTTAATGTTAAAATCGATTATGTCTTCAACAACAACAATTCGCACTCGCATGGCTCCCAGTCCAACCGGTGAAGTTCACATAGGAACATTACGTACTGGATTATATGCCTATGCTATGGCAAAACAAGCAGGTGGTCAATTTATATTACGAATTGAAGATACCGATCAAAAAAGATTAGTTGAGGGTTCGGGGCAACGGGCTTTAGATATTTTCAAAAAATTTGGGCTAAATTACGATGAAGGTCCTGATATCGGTGGTCCATTTGGTCCCTACATTCAAACCCAACGCCTAGAAATATATAAAAAATATACTCAAGAATTATTGGACAATGGTCACGCTTATCATTGTTTTTGCTCTCAAGAAACACTTAACGAAATGCGCGAAATCCAAAAAGCAGCCAAAAAAATACCAAAATATGATCGACGATGTTTAAAGTTGACTCCAGAAGAAGTCAAATTAAAAATAAATAATGGTGAAAAATTTGTCATTCGTATGAAAATTCCTGAGAACGAAACAATAATTTTCACTGACATGATTCGTGGCGAAATAAAATTCAATACATCAGAAATTGATGATCAAGTTTTAATTAAATCAAACGGTATTCCCACTTATCATTTTGCTGTCGTTATTGACGACCATTTGATGAAAATCAGCCATATTGTCCGAGCCGAAGAGTGGATATCCTCAACCCCAAAAATAGTATTACTTTATCGTTATTTTGGTTGGGAATTTCCACAAATTGCCCATCTTACTGTTTTATTAGACCCAACCCATCCAGGTAAAATGAGCAAACGTTTTGGTTCCGTCTTTGCTCAACAATTTTTGGACGATGGCTATTTGCCCGAGGCAATTTTAAATTTTATTATGTTGTTGGGCTGGAACCCAGGTACCGAAAAAGAACTATTTACTCTTGACGAGTTTGTTTCAGAATTTAGTGTCAAACATTTACACAAAAAAGCTGCCATTTTTGACCGCAAAAAATTAGATTATTTTAACGGTCTATATATTCGCAAATTAAGTGATGAAAAATTTGCAAAATATTTTAAAAAGTTTTTACCCGAGGTTTCTGATGAACAAATCAAAATTTTAACCCCAGTTTTAAAAGAAAGAATTGTCAAATTTTCAGACTTAAAAGAATCGCTCAAATTTTTATTTGAGGATGTCGAATATGATCACAAATTATTATTAAAAAAGGGGACTGACCCAAAACTAGCTATCGAGATGTTGTCAAAAACAAAAGAGTTGCTAGTCGACTTTTCTAATTTATCTGAAAGAATTTTAGAGCTTATTAAAATTAATAATTGGAACATGGGCGAATATTTTATGGTCTTCCGTGTCGCTATTTGTGGTAGTGTATTTACTCCTCCTGTCGTCGAATGTTTACCTGCCTTGGGACAAGAAAAAACATTAAATAAAATCGATGTGGCTATTAACCATCTTTCTTACTGAATTTTCTCCAAACCCCGTTGCTCCCCAAATGGAATGGGTAGAGCTATACAACAATAGTCAAGACAGTGTCGATATTGGAGGTTTTTCAATTCGCGACTCAACAACCTCTAACAAACAAATTTTGTCCGGAGCAATTCCACCTCAAAGTTATTTTACTTTTAGTTTTGATCGAAGTTTTTTAAATAATACTACGGCTGACATTATTAGACTGTTTGACCAAGATAATAATTTAATAGATTCTCAGTCATCAAAAAACATACCATCGGGGTTATCTTTTTCTCGTCAAGCCGACGGTACTTGGTGTCCGTCTGACATTTCTCCAAATTTGCCAAATGGTACATGCAAGGATTCATTTTTATTCTCAAACACCCCCACATCTGTTCCCTATATTTCTCTAAAAATTACTAATCTAAATGCTGACACAGAAACCATTGAGATTGACAACCCAAATAATTTTTCGGTAAACCTTTTCGATTGGCGTGTGGCCGATAATAGTGGTAGTCTTCGCAAATTAAGCTGCATAACCGTTGATTCTAACAGCACTTGTAATGCAACTTTTTCTTCTGGTTATTTAAATAATGACAGCGACAAATTAACTTTATTAGATCCTTTAAAACGAGAAATTAGTATTTATGAGTATGATAATCCCAAAAAAGTATCACCCAAAACCCCCACTAAAATTCCGACTCAGAAATTAATAAATGTAATTGAAAAACAAAAAACAATATACATATCTTCACCATCTTCCTCCTCAGTCGCCATTAATCAATCTTCTCCAATTAGAAATTATTTATCTATAATATTAATGTTACTTGGCTCAGTTTTTATTTTGTCTCCATTAGTGTTTCATGCAAAATTTAATAAAAAATAAGTTAATAAAATTTCTTCCCGTACTATTATGGATGGGGTTAATTTTTTACCTATCATCGGGCCAAACAACTTCCATCACTGGCACCTCAACCGAACGTTTTTTAATTTTAAAAACTTTTCATTTAATTGAGTATGCGATTTTGTTTTTGCTAATCTATTACGCTTTATTTAAAATTAATATATCAGTATTTTATTCCTATGTTTACGCGATATCTGACGAATTTCATCAATCTTTTGTTCCCGGTCGTGGCAGTAAATTTTCTGATACTCTAATTGATTTAGTTGGTATTGGTATAGGTATTATCGTTCTAAAAATATTATTGCCGTATATAAAACGCAAATATAAGATGTCCCTATTGACACGACACGTGTAGTAGATGTAATAATACTCACAGAATGCTTTGATCTACATTTCATTACATGGTCACTTTGATTGTAGTTAGCTAATAGTGAAACCGGCCGGTTTAATTATTAGTTAATTTTGGAGGAAGGTATGAAAAAAATATTATTTAGTGTAATGGCCATTGCCATGTCAATTGGCATTACTGCCACTGCTGCCTATGCATTGTTCAGCGATACCGTTCAAGTAAGTGGTATCACGTTTACTGCAGGCAACGCCGATCTGTTGGTGACTGATTATGGAGTTCCTTCATTGTCTGTATCAAGTTCTGATTATTCCAATGCCATGAATGCCAAACTAAGCAAATTATATCCAGGTTTTAGAGACTATACTCTCGTCGATTTTGAAAATACAAGTACTTCCAACATTGGTTTAAATTTAAAAATGCAATTGACCAATGCTGGTGGAAATTGGGGTGATTTAAAAGATGTCCTTTATATGGCCATTACTCCAAAAGATATTTTACCAACCGGAGGAGATTGGAAAACTTTAGCAACTTGGTATGCCAATCCTATTACCTTCAGTACCGAAGTTTTGGCTCATGATGGTGCCAAAGATACTTATCGAGTTTCTTTTGCTGTTGATGATAATGCAAATAATTCAATATCAGGCAAATCATTAAACCCTGTTACCTTTGTGTTTACAGGTACTCAAAATTAGTTTGAGCTTCTACAGAGCTTCGAAGATTTCGGAGCTCTAACAGGTGTTTAAAAAAATATTTGAAAATATCATTTTTGTGGTATTGGTTGTAATTCTCGGGATTTCAATTTCGCCTGTTTTACCGTTTAAAAATATCCCAAGGACATATGTTGTTGTTTCAGGTTCGATGGAGCCAATAATCAAAACAGGTTCTGTTGTTTTGACAAAACCCATTGATCCCAAGATGATCAATACTGGTGATATTGTGGCTTTTACCTCACCCTCAAATCCCAAAAATGTTATTTTACATCGTGTCGTCGGACTAAAATCAACAGAACCGCTCCGTTTTCAAACCAAGGGTGACAACAATAATGCACCAGATAGTTGGGATTTGATGGACGTTGGTATTTTGGGCCAACATGTCTACACAATTCCCTATGTAGGCTATGTCATCAACTTTGTTCGCACCCCCGTCGGTTTTGCATTGCTAATAGTTATTCCTGTTATTTTATTTGTTATTTCTCAAATTTTAAATATCAAAAGATACATCAAAGATGAAGTTGATTTGCAAGTCAAAAATAAAACCTTGTCAACTATATTTATTTTGTTTTCTTTATTATCACTTTCTTCTATTGTTTTTACCAAATCAATTTTTGCCAAATTTATTACCCAGACAACTGTTACAAACATTGCATTTATCGTAAATAACCAATTAGATGATTCTCCTCCCAAAACTGAAATTATCGATTTAGTTTCCAAGACAAATATTCCAATAATTATTTCTTATTTCTCAGAAGATACTGATATTGATTATGTCAAATTATGTTATGCCTTTAATGATCCATTTTTCAAGACAGTGCAATGTAACACTGATTTTAATTTCGATTTTCCCAGAGGTGAAGGTATGTATTATTTTTATACCCAAGCAACGGATAAATCTGGTAATACAGAAACAGTCAATCCTCACAGTTCTGAAGCCACTGTTTACGATATTACTCCGCCTACTACTAATTTGATTATTGATACGACTGTTCCCTCTTTTCATGGTCAAAATTTATTACCACAAAACAACTGGACAATCATCGGCAACGGAATAACTTTTACCGATGGCACAATTCAACTAGGCATTGGTGATTCTAATTCGATTGATATCTTATCGCAACAAATATTTTTACCAAAAAATGTTTCTTCAAATTTAACTTTTTCCTATAACTTTACTACCCTCGACACTTCCGAATTTGATAACTTAGTTGTTGGTATCGGTGATAGCAATATATTTTATTTTGGAGGTAGTAACAGCCCAGGCTGGCAAACAATAACCCGTTCTATTGCCCACTGGGCCGACAAAACCGTAAATTTATTTTTTAAACTAACTAATTCTGGTGCGGGCAACTCAACCTCGGTTTTATTAAAAGATATTATTATTTCTCCTCTTGATCTGCGAACAGGGGACACCGCCCCGGCTCAGTTTTTGGCCACTGATCTTGGTATTGGGATTTTTGATTCGACCACCACTCCAGAAAATATTTCTTCTACTGATTTTGCTTTCAATACCGAAAACACCCATTCAATCTCGATTGTCACCTTGCCCCCAGTTGTTTTAAATAAAATATCTGCAACCTCTATTTCACTTTACAATAACACCAGTTCTTCTATCGATTTAAACGGTTACACAATTGATATTGGCACTACCACTGTTTTAAGTGGTGTCATTACTGCTTTTAGTTCTTTGGATATTCCATTAGCCGTTGGCGATACAAAAGTAAGTTTGTTACAAGATTCGGTTTTAGTAGACTCTACCACTTTTGAGTCATTAGGTGACGCTACATGGACACGCCAATCAAATGGTTTAGGCCCGTGGGTTAGGCTCAATGCCCCTTTATCTTTTGACCTCCAAAATCGGTTATCTCAATCAAAAGTTACCTTTACTGCCTCCGGAATTGGTGGTACTTCAACTGATTTAAGTTATTCCATTTTATACTTTGGCAATGGGTCCGATCAACAAATATCAGGTAATATTTTACCTCACACAGTAGATGCAAATGGTTCAGTTTCTCGAGATTTTTTCCTAGGTACTTGTAGTAGCGGTGTTTGTCTACCTGTTCTAGACCTTGGTTCCTCATTTTTAGTTACATTTTCTGGCGAGTCCAAAACTATAATTTTTAACTAATGAAAAAAATATTTATATTATTACTATTTATTTTTATAAATCCTGTTTTTGCTGGAAACAATTTAACTTTTACTTGTACTGATAGCTCTTGTGAAAAATCATCAAATTTACCATTATTTTTGGAAACAAATATTTACCCATCATATTTGGTTTCTCAAAAAACTACGATTATCAACAATCGTTCTACTAATTGCAATTTAGATTTCAAATTAGCTAACAGTCAGGAAACAGATATTTTGTCCTCAGTCATCAGTGTTAGTAGTGTCGGTGACACCACAGTTTGGTATTCCGGATCTCTCAAATCTTTGTTTGACAATGCTACTCATACTTTAGGTCAAATTCCATCCAACAGCACCAAGGAAATTAATTGGACTGCCAGCTTTAATCAAGATGCCGGCAACGAATATCAAAATATTTCCAATCTATTTAATATTGATTTCAATTTTACGTGTGATGATCCGCCATTAACTCCATCAAATAATATTGTCAATCACGATGCTCCCACTTGTAATGATACTGTCCCAACTGCTCCACCTGTGAATTTTACCGCTACACCAGGTACAAATTCAGTCACTTTAAATTGGCAAAAACCAACAGGGACTTTTACATATTATTTAATAGCTTTTGGAGACAATCAAAATGCCGATAAATACGGCAATCCTAATATAGGGGGTACAACGACTGATTCGTATATCGTTAATGGCCTTTCGTCTGGCAAGACTTATTATTTTAAAATTCGCACAGGTAATGGTTGCGCCCCAGGTCCATTTTCCAACATAATTTCAGTCATACCAGGTGGCAATATCATCCAAAATCCAGTAATACCCGTCGGATTCCAACCTGGTGTGTTAGGTACCCAAACAACTTCTCCAGAAGTTCTCGGTCAACAAGTAGCCACCAACCTTACCTGTCCTTGGAACAACAAATATTTAATTTATTTTTTTGTATTAATTTTAATTAATATTATATTTCGCTACAAAAAAGTTTTTTATTCGTCACTTGCCATCACTATTTTTGTGTTGATCTATTTTCTTTTGCGCTGCTATTTCCTATACTGAGTATAGTGATCAAATCAATTTCTCAATATTTTATTCCTCAATCAAGCAACAATCATCGTGCTTTGTTATTACAGCCTTCGTTTTTGGCCTTATTCATTGCGGTATATTTACTTAATCAGTCATTTATAAAATCGTTTACTATTGCACGACCAGGAGTATTGGGATATTCGTCAGAAATAACCGTAAGCAAGGTTTTGGCTCAAACCAACGATGAACGGGCAAAACTAGGTCTAAATCCTTTGATATTTAACTCTTTATTATCAAAATCAGCCGAAAATAAGGCTGCGGATATGTTTGCCAATAACTATTGGGCTCACACCTCGCCTTCTGGCAAAACTCCTTGGGATTTTTTTATTGGTGCAAAATATGAATATTCTGTTGCCGGTGAAAATTTGGCCAAAGATTTTTACGATACCGAAGGGTTGGTGAAAGCATGGATGAATTCGCCAACACACAAAGCAAATATTATAAATCCCAAATATCAAGAAATAGGTCTTGGAGTAGTTAATGGTGTTTTGGGCGGAGTCAAAACTACTTTAGTTGTCCAGCATTTTGGTTCACCACGCAATGGTGTAGTCTTATCTGCTACTCCACCTACCGATATCTCAACAACTGAATCAGTTTCACCGGCTGTCAGTCCATTATTGGTAAACAAAGTTTTTGCCATGTTTTTGTTTGTGTTCATTATTAGTTTGTTAATTATCGATTCTTACATCACACTCAAAAACAATACCCATCGTCTTACCGGATCTAGTGCCGGTCATATAGGCTTCCTCGCTATTATTTTGATGTTATTAATTTTTGCCCAACAGGGCGCTATATTTTAAATACATGCATCATTTGTATCGTGAAATATCCAAACACCCTCAAAATTATGTAGTTGGTTTAATTTTAGCCGCATCTGTTTCGTTTTTATTGATTTATTATCGTTTTGATTCTCACGCTTTACGACAAATTGTTTATTTGGCTTCAGGACTTTATTTAGGTTGGTCTCTCTGGCACCACTATCGCCGTGGTGATATTACTACATCTATTATGATGGAATATCTTCTCCTGGCTTTACTTGCTTTGATTGTAGTGTCAACCACGCTTTAATTTTTTTCGGATCACCGCTTAACAATACTTCTGGTACTTTTTTACCTTCATAAACTTCAGGTCTAGTATATTGTGGATATTCTATATACCCTTCGCTACTATGACTTTCTTCTTTGGATGACGCATCTTTTCCCAATACTCCTGGTAACAATCTCGCCACGCTATCAACCATTACCATGGCTGGTATCTCCCCGCCAGTTAGTACATAATCACCAATCGATATTTCTTCATCCACCAATTCCGAAATACGCTCGTCAAAACCCTCATAATGTCCACAAATAATAATCAAATTCTCATATTTACCCAGTCTCTCCGCATCTCTTTGTGTAAACTTTTTTCCCCGTGCTGATGTCAAAATAATTCGAACAGACTCGTCATTGCGAGGAGTCTTCGACGAAGCAATCTCGTTGAGAGCTTTCGAGATTACGTCCACACGTATCAACATTCCCACCCCTCCTCCATATGGCTTATCATCCACTGCTCCATAATTATTCCACGCCCACTGCCTCATATCATGAGTTTTAATTTCAATTAATTTTTTGTCCATCGCTCTTTTCATCATTGATTCCCCAAACACTCCTTCAAACATTTTTGGAAACAATGTCACGATATCAAATTTCATGTTTTTTTAAAATAATATTTTTTGTTTAAAATTCTTAGATCTTGCCAGCACTACTTCATATGAAGTTGGTAAACTATGGTCAGGAACACATAATGTTGATTCACGAAATTTACCAGCAGGAGTTTTACAAACCAATTGACCTTCTTCAAACACTAATTTTCTATCACCATTACTATTTACAGGGCATCTCATACAAGGTAAAGTACTTTCCAATAGATCGATCGTTGGTTTTATGTAAGATTTAGCGACTCGCAATTCAAATATCCTTGTGTTCACTTTACCCTGTACGTCATTAAGAAAAAGTAAATCAATCTTTGCCATATTCACGATTATACAATATTTACCTCACAAACATGATTTTGTTCTGACCTTTGAAATTTACTGTCTCAACTTCTACCGCAAACCCCTTATCTTGAGCATATTTAACCAGTGAATCAAACCATTTAATTCCCGGTACTATTTCAATTGGTTCATCAATCACACAACAGGGGAGTAATACAAACTTTTTGCCATACTTATGGCAACTATCAATTATTTTAATATTACAACCATGAGCATGTAGCCCAATCAGTAAATCGTAGTTTCGTGTCATTTCCTCCTCAAATCTTTTTACTTTTCGCGGAATCTTGCTTGCCTCTTCTTTCGATACCAAAATTCTTTTATCTATTTCAATATCTTTATATTTGGTCAACAAATCGGGAAAAACCGGGTCAATTACCTCACAATTCCAACCTTGTTTGTTTAATAATAATGCCAATAAACCTTTGCTCCCACCCACATCAGCTGCCTTACAGGCAGAGTATTTTTCCACTAGCCATTTTGATAACAATTGAAATCTAAATTTGTGATCCAACCTTCTCACTCTTCGCACAATTTTCATCCTTATATTTTACTATAGCTGCGCGTTATACTAATCACATGAACTTTAACAAACAAACTGCAGTCGTGGTTATTGCTGCCTACAACGAAGCTGGATCTGTTCGACAAATGATGGATTCTTTATTTAACCATGTCTTGCCCACCATCAAAAACTGGAATTGCAAAGTATTGGTCGTCGATGACACCTCACCCGATAAAACCTATGAAATAGTAGCCGAGCTTCAAAAAATTTATCCCGAATTATATTTGGTCAACAATCCCGTCAAGCTAGGTATGGGCAACGCTATCGCCAAAGGTTTTCACTATGCTATCGACAAACTACATGCTGACGTTGTTATGGAATTTGACTGTGATTTTCAACATCCTCCCGAGGATTTGCCAAAACTATTAATAGAAATCGATAATGGTTATGATTTTGTTATTGGTTCCCGTAAAATCAAGGGAGGTTCTGTTCCTGCTTCTTGGGGTTTAAAACGAAAATTTTTCACCTATGTTGGTGGCTTTACTTCTCGATTTATATTATTTTTTCCATTTAAACCATTTTTTCAAGTTACCGACCCAACTACAGGTCTTCGAGCATCTCGCGTCAAAGGTTTTGTTGACCAAATCGATCTCGATCACATGTACACCCTAAAATTTGGTTACAAAATAGAACTTTTGTTCCGCATGATTCAACTAAAAGCCAAGTTTAAAGAAATACCACTACAATTTGGACTACGTGAGACAGGAGAATCAAAAATAGCCAAAGATACTGCCAAAGATATTTTATTTACTTCAATAAAATGTCGTTGGTACGACGAATTTACCCAAAAATTCCTCAAATTTGGCACAGTTGGATTTGTTGGATATCTTTTTAACGCATTTGGACTAATTCTTTTTGCCAAGGTCACTTCAATTGAATGGTTAATTTGGCTATTGGCCACTGAAGTTGCCATTATCAGCAATTTTACTCTCAATAATATCTGGACCTTTAGCTCTCAAAAAATTAATGGGGTGTTAGAACTTTCCAAAAAGTTTTTTCAATTCAATCTTTCATCCGTTGGTGCCATAATTATCCAGTCTGTTGTCGGATCAATTGGTGTTACTGCCTTTGGGTTATCTCGACAAATATTATTACCAATTATCATCGTATTCCTTGTTTTGCCTTATAACTGGTTGATGTACAACAAGTTTATCTGGAAGAAAAAATAAAGTGTAAAATAACTTAATATGAAAACCAAAACAAACACCTCAACCCCAGACTTCAAAACTATGTTGTCGCAGTTAGAAACTACACTCGATCTTTATCTCGTCAAAAAAGCACCAGCTATACCTGAAACTGCCAAAGAGGCACTCGTCAAATATGGACCATACATTACAGCAGTTTTAATGTTTATGTCCCTACCGATAATTTTAGGATTTCTCGGACTAGGTGCTATTTTGTCACCATTTGCATATATGGGAGGTTTTCGCTACGGAATGGGCTTTTCTTTTGGTACTTTATTTACTTTAGCTACTTTAGTTTTACAAGGTTTGGCTCTACCTGCATTGTTTAAACGACAAATTTCTGGATGGAATTTTATGTTTTATGTTGCTCTACTCCAAGCAGTAGAAAACTTAATCAGATTTGATCTTGGTAGTTTGGTTGTTGGTTCAGCTATTTCACTCTACATTCTTTTCCAAATCAAATCTTATTACAAATAAGGTTTTTTGCCGATTTACTCGCATCTAAAAACGATTCTTTGTATTTAATGTCTGGTGGGTATGTCGCGATTTTGGCATATCCATTATTTATTAAAGACAAATTAATCATTTGTCCATCTACCCAAACATAGCGTAACAATCGGTCATATTTATCCTTGTCGCTTACATCTTTTTCTAGTTCCACTGTTTTATTTAAAACCAGTCTTTCATTTTCTGTTTTAGCCATATTAGCAAAACACAAAATTTCCTTTCGTTTATCAGTCATTTCAGGTGAATTAATTCCAATATATCGAACTTTCCTTTTGTCACTCAATTCAATTGTATCTCCGTCAAGTACTCTTGTTACCAACACTTGTTCTCTATCATTGTTAACAACAACTACTTCTTCAATTTTTACTTTATCAAAATTTAAATTTTCTTTGATCTTCTTCTCCAAAAATATACCCAAAGCAAAAACTAATATTATAAAAATTATAATTTTAGTCCCTCTTGTCAAAGAGGGATTTAGGGAGATTGAAATCATCTGAGACCCGGGTGGGAGTCGGACCCACCTGAACAGTTTTGCAGACTGCTGTATAACCGCTTTACTACCGGGTCAAATTGTTAACGTGACAAGTCTATTTTATCAAATTACCACCCCGTTTAAACACAGTTCGTTCCGGTACAAGTATTCGATAATAAATTGCTCCGGGATACACCTTAAAAGCTTGTTTTTTGTCTTTTCCAAACACAAATCGACTTCCCAGTATTTTTTCACATTTTGGACAAACTAATTTTGACTCTTTTTTTACTCCAAAGTTGTCCAAAATTTTATCAAAAAATAGTTTTTCAATCGCTCCATTTCCTTCTTTTTGATAATTAAAAATAACTTCGCTACAATTAACACATTTTACGAACACTCTTTTGCTAAAACTCCCTCGTCCCTTAGTATATTTGTCACTTGTAAACTTAATTTTTTCCACAAGGAATGATATCATACGCCATGAATGAACTATCGCAACTAAAAATAATCGAGTTCTTTAATAATTACACATTATCAAAATATTCTGCCAAAGAAATAATTTACAGTCCTGAAGAGAAAATTGACCATGTCGCCTTTGTCAAAACAGGTTATGTTCGTATTTACAATCATGATTTGTCAGGCAAAGAAATTACTTACTCTGGGTTTAAGCCTGTGTTTTATATGAGTTACTTATTCGCTTACAAAAATATTCCCAATCAGTATTATTTTCAAGCTTTAACAGAATTAGAAGTGTGGAAAGCACCATTAGTCGATTTTAAAAAATTTTTATCAAACAATTCAAACGTCGCCACTGATATGGTGGAAATAATTCTTGATTCCTTTCACGAGGTATTACTTTCATGGGAGAACTCGTTAAGCGGCGATGCATATTTTCGCATAGGTAAATTATTATTAACTCTAAGTAAAGATTATGGCAAGAAAGAAAACAATGGGTCTACCATTGACTTCCATACTACTCACCAGCTTATAGCCAGTATGTTAGGTATAACACGAGAAACAGCCAGCATTCAGATTAAAAAATTAGAAAATAACGGTCTGATAACTCAGAAAACAAATACGATCATTATCAATGATATGGATAAGATGACTAAGACATTCCTGTGATTTATCAAAACTGTTACCCCGCAAGGACTCGAACCTCAATTAGCTGGTTCAGAGCCAGCTGTCCTACCATTAGACGACGGGGTAATACGCCATTATTATACCGTAGTAATTTGAATCGCGTTTGTCAGTCCACTTTTTTGCCAATGAGAACCGTGGATTATCAACACACTGTCATCTTTGTTCAATAGGTTTTTCTCAATTAACTTGCCAAAAAAATCACCAGCAGTTGTAAACTGACCGGTAGGAAATTTGACCACGATTGGTTTTACTCCAAATGACAATGATAATTCTTCAGCTGTTTTTTGACTCGATGTTAAACCAAATATAGGAATACCTAATCGGTAGCGCGAAATAGTTCTTGCTGTTAGTCCTGTTTCAGTCAAAACGATTATTGCCTTAATCTTTGGTTCAATCTTTGATTTAACAATTGATACAGCAGCCGCACAAATTGCATATGTCCCAGTATCTTTTACAAATTTTAAATCAATGGTGTCGGGTCGATTCTTTTCATTCCAACGTGCAATTTTTGCCATAGTTTCCACTGTCTTAACGGGATACTTTCCCCCAGCTGTTTCTCCCGAAAGCATAATTGCGTCAGTTCCATCAAAAATTGCATGAGCCACATCGGTTGCTTCTGCACGTGTAGGACGAGGATTGTTTATCATCGACTCAAGCATTTGAGTTGCCGTAATTACTGGCTTATTTGCCAATCGACATCGAGTGATAATTTCACGTTGCCAATGAGCCAATTGTTCAATTGGTACTTCGATTCCCAAATCACCCCTTGCAACCATCACCACATCAGCCTCTTCAATAATTTCATCGATATTATCCAATGCTTGTCTGCTTTCAATTTTTGCCACAATTTGGGCATTCATTTTACGTTTTAACAACTCAGCTCTGAGTATCTTAATATCTCTAGCAGAACGAACAAACGACAATCCTACAAAATCAACCTTATTAACCGAATTGACGTCTAATTGTTTTAAATCATTAGATATTAAGGAAGGAAAATCAATATTTTTGCCGGGTAAATTTACTCCCTTACGATGTTTAATTACACAGTCGTTTTTGGCAACAACCACAATACTATCCTTTGTTACTGCCACTACCTCAGTTTCCACATAACCATCATCGATAAACAATTCGTCACCTACAGTCAACAAATTTTTGAAAATTGCCACATGGGGAATTATTACCTTAGTATCCATTAAATTAAAGTTTTGTCTAATAATCAATTCTTCCCCGGTTTTTAGGTCTACATTTTCTTTGTCTTTAGTTTCAAGTCTGATTTCAGGACCTTGCAAATCAAGTAAAATACCTATGGTTTCACCCATTTTGTTTGCCACCTTTTGTACCAGTTTTATTCGTTCATCGTGCCATTCAGGAGTCGAATGTTTGGTATTAAACCGAAATACATTTACCCCTAGTTTAATTAAGCTTTCGATAGTTACGGCTGTATCAGACGCAGGTCCAATTGTCGCAACAATTTTGGTTAGTTTCATATTTTCCATATGGTATTCTATCAGTATGCAAACATTAGACCAAGTCATTAATACATTAAAATTAAATCCTGATCAATCAATTATATTAAAAAAGTATTTTGAGCAACTGACAGTTGAGCTGCTTGAAAGTCTCAAGCAAGATAATCTACAAAATTTTGAAGAAACAATTTCTTCAATAAAATCAAACTAATTTCTTCTCCATGACCAGGAAGTACTGTAATATTGTTTTTTAAGCTAAATATTTTCTTAATACTTTTATCTAAATTTGGCTTCGAAGAATATTGATGGTCAGTCTCACCAACCCCATTTGCAAAAATAGTATCACCAGTGAACAATAACCCCGAATCTTGGGCATAAAAACAAACACTACCTGGAGTATGACCAGGAGTTTTGATAATTTTTATAGTTTCATCTCCGACTTTCAAATTCTTTATATTATTATTTTCAATATTCATTAGTTTAATCTTTGGTGCTTTAATCTTTTTCTTCAAAAAATATTCAGCGGTTTCTTTTGCCCTGTTTACCAAAAAAGCATCTTCTTTTCCCATCGCGACAGGAATTTTAAAAATAAGTTGCAAGTCCAAAACTCCCAAAATATGATCAAAGTGTCCATGGGTCAACAATATAACCATTGGTTGTAGACCTAATTCTGCCACTATTTGGGCAATTTCCACTCCTTCATCACCAGGGTCAATAATCACCGCTGTTTTATCGTTACTCCATACCAAATAGCAATTCGTGCCTAACTCACCTACAATTAACCTACGATAATTTAGCATAGGATATTCTATAATACTCTTATGTCAAAAGAACCAAACAAACGTCTATTCGTCGGTGCCTTACCTTTTAAATTCACCGAAGGTGAGCTAGTAACTCTCTTTGCTCCATTTGGTAGGATAACTGCTTTACGTATCATGCACAATCAATGGGGTAAAAGTCGAGGTATGGGATTTGTCGAATATGATGAACTCCAACAAGCTATCAATGCCAAGCACGAACTGCATAATTATGCCGTCGAACCAGAAAGAACAATTATTGTCGATTTTGCTGAGCCTGATCCATATTTAACTCCCGAAGGTGCTGCTCGTCATATAGCTGCACAAGCTTTGAAAAAGAAAAAAAGACCATCGGCCTCGTTACCCGAAGTAGAAGGGGGTACGTACCAGCCATTTGAAGCTGCTCCAAAAAAGAAATTTGTAGCCCCAAAACCAACTTCAGTATCAGAAGAAAAACCAGTATTTCACGGAAAATCATATTTTGAGCATCAACGTCCTACTGTTTTTAAATCACGTGCCTTTCATGCCAAAGTTGGCGCCAAATTTTCCAGTCGAACTAAAACTAAGACTTCACGATGAAATATGTAGTCGGATTATCACCCATGGATGGTATTACGGATGCTGCATTTAGATTGACCCAAATCGAAATAGCCAAGCCCGATATTATGTTTACCGAGTTTGTGAGTGCTGAAGGTATCGCTCACAATGCTGTCAAATTATTTGATCAATTATTGTATTCATCAAAAGAACGCCCAATTATAGGTCAATTATTTGGCAAAGACCCTGACTCTTTTTACTTAGCTACCATTATTTTGTGTCACTTAGGATTTGATGGTATCGACATTAATATGGGATGCCCCGCCAAAAAAGTAACCCAACATGGTTCAGGCGCCGCTCTGATTGATAAACCAGAGGTTGCCACCAAAATAATTTTGGCCACCAAAAAGGGGATTGCCGATTATCAAAATAATCCAAAAATTTTATCAACATTAAACTTAAAGCAAAAAGTATTGGATGTAATTGACCGAAATTTAAGTTATTCTGGCTCCTCCCCTGTCAATGGGAGGTCGGGAGGGATTTCTTTTTCAATCAAAACTCGTATAGGTACTTCGGAATCAGTCGTTGACACTTGGATAAAACATTTGTGTTCATTTTCCCCTGATTTTATTACTCTCCATGGCCGGACACTTAAAATGGGTTATTCTGGGGTAGCAAATTGGCAAGAAATTGCCAAAGCTGCCATCATATGTCATGAATCAAATATAAAAATATTTGGTAACGGTGATCTATTAAATCGCCAAATGGCCAACGAATACTGTGCAAAATATGGAACCGATGGCGCCTTAATTGGTCGGGCAGCGATGGGGAATCCCTGGTTATTTGATGATAAAACAGTTAGTTTTAAAGATAAATACCAGGCCATGTTAACTCACGCACGTCACTTTGTAGAAATTTTTCCATCACGTCGATTCGATCCACTTCGTCATCATTTTTTGCTATACGTCTCTGGTCATCCCAATGCATCGGCGCTACGTCAGGAGATAGTCAAATTGACCTCGATTGACCAGCTTTGTGCTCTTGAAGATGCGATCTGTGGTTGATACATTTAACTCATGTCAAATTCAACAGATCTCTCAACCCTTACTAGTATTGAAAATTTAATTCATAGTCATAATACTCGACTTGAAAATTTGCAAAAGGAATTAAAAACACACAAGATGATGCTCGATGCATTATTGGAAAATGATAAAGAATTTCAAGAGGCGGCTTCAGGTGCCGCTGCTGCTACCAAATTAAAGACTCAAGCCAAGGCCAAAGTGTTGTCAGTCACTGATGCCAAAAATCAAGTTGAAAAAATCAAGGAACAACAAACCGAAGCAAAAGAACTAAAAATTGCCTTATCTGATTATTTATCTCAATACGTAATTCTTTCAGGCAGCAATCAAATTGAATCACCTGACGGTCAAGTTTTTGACATTATTAGTAATGCTCATTTGACCAAAAACAACAAAAACTAATATGACCACAATCCCGACAGTAGGAACAGTTATGCTGGACTTTTGGGCCAGCTGGTGTGGACCATGCATCATGCTTTCGCCTATATTAGACGAAATTGCAAACGAAAAAAAAATAACTTTAATCAAAATTGATGTCGAAGCTGAGCCAAAATTAGCGCAAGAATATAATGTTACATCCCTTCCTACGGTAATAATTTTTAAAGACGGCAAAATTGTTGCCAACCTCACGGGTTCCCGACCAAAAACTGAATATATCAAAATGTTGTAATATCTATCACTGGTATGTATAATATAGGATATGTCAGTAGTACAAATGCATGAATTCAGTAGTGGAATGTTTACCCAAACAGCCTTACAGCAAGAATATGAAAGAGCGATTGCTCAGTTGCCTGAGCTACAGAGTAAGGCAGTCGCAATAACTGATTTAATTGTCCAGAAACAAGCGAAACTAGGCCGCACAGTTGAGGTAAATCCTATTCATATAATTTTCCCTGCTGATATAACAGGTCGTCACCAATATCAACAACCATCTGGAGCTGCAAATTTACACGGTGAATATGCAAGAAAAATTCCACAATCAGCCTGTCGAAATATTCTCACAGTCAAAGATAATAGAGGTATCAGTCCCAAATTATATGACGTAACAATTGCATCTTTGCCTGTTGTTTGGCTTAAAGACGATGGTCACCACGAAGATCCTGATGTTACTAATGCTGGTTACACACACGAAACATTTTTGATAAATCCACCAATTCCCCGCAGATTCTCATTTCGACCAACAGGTGCTGCTGCCCAATATCCAGATTTTCCTACATTTAATAGACGGGATGCTCAAAAAATTGCCGACATAGTCTGTCGTCAAATCGAATCAGGAGGATCTAGTTTTAAATACGGACCTTCGAATAATTCGAATGAATATGTATTAGGTAGTGGACTCGAGATGTGGCATAACAATGCTTCTGTCGTACGTCGTTCCTGATAAACTATTCAATGGACATATCACAAATCAAACAGTATTTAAAATCTCTCAACCTTCCCGATTTTCGCATGAGGCAAATAGTCAAAAACTATTTTTCTGGACGCTATACTAGTTTTGCTCAAATGTCCGATCTTCCTTTGGATTTGCGTACCGACCTTGATTTAAAGTACCCCTTACTTTCTGTTGTTGAATCAAATCTTTTAGTCTCGGACGATTCTCAAAAGGTTGCCCTCAAACTACATGACGGACTGCATATCGAATCAGTTTTGATGGACTACGGTGAGTGGCTCACCGCCTGTATATCGACTCAGGTCGGCTGTCCCTTAGCGTGCACCTTTTGTGCCACAGGCAAAATGGGTTTAAAGCGTAATCTTGCAGTTGATGAAATTGTTGATCAAATAATATATTGGAATACAAAATTGTATCCAAAATATGTCGGTCGGCTTGTGTTTATGGGTATGGGTGAACCTTTTTTAAATTGGGATAATTTATTGTTAGCATTAAAAATCATTAATGACAAAGACGGACTAAATATTGGATCACGCAAAATTTCTATATCCACCGCGGGTGTTGCTCCCAAAATTATTGAGTTTGCAAATTTAGACACCGAGATAAATTTGGCTTTGTCGCTTCACAGTGCCGACCAATCGGTACGTAATGAATTAATGCCTATATCAAGGCAATACTCACTAACCGATTTAAAATTAGCCCTCGACTATTACACTCACAAAACCAATCGTCAGGTTATGCTGGAATATATATTAATTGACCAACAAAATGATCGACCCCAAGACGTAAAACTTATTAAAGAGTTTATCGGTAACAATTTTTTGCTTCATGTCAATATTATTCCTCTAAATCCAGTCCAAGGAGGATTAATACCTTCAACTAATCAAGAAGTCTTTACTGACAGTCTTGATCGCGCAAGTATTCCTTTTACCGTTCGACGAAGTATTGGACGTAGTATCAATTCTGCCTGTGGCCAACTAATTACCCAAATCTAGGGTATAATCAATACTATGTTTATAGACGAATCACATATCACTATCAAAGCCGGAAACGGTGGTGATGGTATGGCTCATTTGTATCACGATGGTCATCGACCAAAGGGTGGTCCAGACGGTGGTAAAGGTGGAGCAGGGGGAAATGTCTATTTTAAAGGTGTAAATGACATTGGTCGTCTAACTCAGTTCAGATTTAAACGGGGTTTTGAGGCTGACAATGGTCAAAATGGTGGTCTAAATCAAAAATCAGGACATGATGGTCGTGATTTGACTCTTGAGCTTCCTGTTGGTTCTTTGATTCATTTTGATAATGGCTCACAAGAGGAAATCATGTACGAAGGTCAAATAATTATGGGTGCCAAGGGTGGTCGTGGTGGCTGGGGTAATTATCATTATCGCAGTGCTACTGACCAAACTCCAACTCGATTTGATCATGGCTTTCAAACCAAAGAAAAGAGTATTTTTATCGAACTAAAATTAATTGCCGATATTGGTTTGATAGGTCTACCAAATGCCGGTAAAAGCAGTTTATTAAACGAGCTATCACAAGCCCATGCAAAAGTTGCCAATTATGCATTTACCACCCTTGAACCAAATTTAGGTGTACTACGAAGTGGCAAAATTATGGCCGATATTCCGGGATTAATTGAAGGTGCTGGTGAAGGCAAAGGATTGGGTCACAAGTTTTTAAAACATGTTGAGCGTACTACGCTATTAGTTCATTGCTTGTCAGCCGAATCCCAAAATCCAGTTGCTGATTACAAAATTATTCGCAATGAAATTTCCAATTATTCATCGACCTTGGCTGACAAAAAAGAAATTTTAATATTAACAAAATCAGATTTGATATCACCAGAAGAGATCAAAAAAATTAGCAAAAAATTACCCATAAAACTCGCCGTTTCAATTGCAGATGATGACAGTCTAAAACAACTTTCTGATCTAATTTCAAACAATTAAACAACTGCTTTTTTTACTTTTTCCCAATCCTTTTTCAAATACTTGGCTAGTTTTTCAAAACCATCTTTTGTTGTATTGATATCCGATTTAAAATCAGTAATCACTTCATCCACTACTTCCATATATTTTTCGTTATCTATTTGTGACCCAGCTTTTTTTAATGCGATCAATCTTTTCTCCACTACACCGCGAATTTTTTCAAATTTATCTCTAAATTCAGTACTGTAAATTCCAAAAATATCACGAATTTTTTTGATCATCTCTTCACGGGTTTCACTGCCTGATTTTGGAGCCAACAAAATTCCTCCAATAGTCCCAGCCACTAAACCCAAAAAACCAATTAACAATGAATTACTTCCTTTACTTTCGTTTGACATATACTAAATTTTATCATTAATCTTCAACAATTTTTTGACTACGATAAATACTATAAAGGCAACAATAGCAAAATCTAATAAGGCCGAAATTATATTGCCAATTTTAAATTCAGAACCAGCTACAATAAAAACCAATTCTCGCCACGATCCAGTCGGAGTAAATATTCCCACAATCGGCATAATCAAATCTTGGGCTATTGCTGTCACCAAATCTTTAACTGCATTACCAATCACCACTCCAATTGCCAATTCAATCACTTTGTAATTCTTCAAAAAATCCAAAAACTCATGATGATTATTTTTAACTTTATCTAATATTTTTTGTTGCATAAACTAGTATTAATTTTTAGCCTCGCCCTGTCAAGGGGAGGTACTCGATTTCTTAATCGAGGGGAGGAGTTTACTCTCCTTCCATCCAGTGAGTGTCGACGGTGACGGTCAGGTCAAGAAATACTTTTCGCGCCGACATTAGCTCTAATTCTTTTCGTGCATTTTGCCCAATTTCACGAATCTTTCTTCCTCCAACACCAATAATCATTTTTTTGTACCGATCAGCCGAAGTGATAATTTCGGCCTTAATATAGATCAATTTTTTCTTGTCCACCACATCTTTAACCTTAACATTAATTGTATAAGGTATTTCCTCTCGCAAAAACAAATATGCCTTTTCTCGTATAATTTCCGAAATATATTCTCGTGCACTCATGGCCGTCAGAGGTCGCACTTCACTATTCATCGATTCAATTTCTTCCATTGTGCCTCGATTCTCTTTTTGGGGTAACAATTCAAAAATCAAATTCATCAGTTGTTTGACATTCTTTGACTTTAAACCCGAGACCATTACCGTTTTGTCAAATTCGTCTTCCAAATAATTGTAATCAGGAAAATGATTAGCTGGACCCACCGCTTGATCAATTTTGTTATATACCAAAATCTTTTTGGTATTAATTTTACGCAACAAACCCAAAACTTTATTTTCCTCTTCATTTTTAGGTCGAGAAATATCAACCACGGCTACCACCAAATCAGTTTTGGCCAATTCACGTGGAATTTCTTCGTTAACTCGTTTTGACATTAAATCAACAACTTTACCAATTAATCCCGGAGTATCAGTAAATAAAATTTTTCCTCGTTCATCGGCAAAAAGTACTGTCTGGGCTCGACGAGTTGTTTGTGGCAAAGGTGAAGTAATTGACACCTTTTGATTCATAATGGCATTAATCAAAGTTGATTTGCCAGTGTTGGGTCGACCAACTATAGCTACTTTTCCGTATTTCATTGGTATATTTTACCATTAAAAATTTACTTCTTGCCACTTAGCAAGGGTTTTGATAGACTGCTAAATATGGCTATTACTAAAACGAACCTACCCAAAATTTTACCTCTAATTCCACTTCGAAATGTTGTTTTATTTCCCTCCGTCGAGACTTCATTATTTTTTGGACGCAAAGAATCAAGCAAGTCGCTTTTATCCGCTTACGACAATTTTAATCGAATGGTGATTATCACCACTCAAAAAGAAGTAAACACCGAAAAACCCGAACTTAAGGACTTATATACAACTGGTGTTTTGGCCCATATCGAACACATTCTTCAAACCGATGGTTCGATGCACGCTATCGTTAAAGGTATCTCTCGAGTATCTATCAAGAATTTTGTTCAAACCGATCCTTTTATTTTGGCCGAATACCAAGATTTAGATTTAACTGTCGAACTAGCAACTGATATTCAACAACCTGCCGAAGCACTATTGTCCCAACTTAAAAAAGCATTTTCACTAGGCCGTCAATTTGACTTGCCCGCCATGATGCAACTATCAACTGGCGTTTCTTCCTCCGATCTTGCCGATCAGGTTTCATTTGCTGTCGATACTAAGATAGAAGACAAACAAAAATTACTTGAAACTTTGGCTGTTTCAATTCGTCTCAAAGCGGTTACCGAATTGTTGGTTCAAGAAATGAAAGTTGCCGATTTAGAACGTGACATTGAAGCCAAAACTCAAGAAAAATTTAATACTTCAATGAAGCGTAATGTCCTAGAGGAGCGAAAAAGTCAAATTGAGCAAGAATTAAAAAAACTAGGCAAAAACAGTGGTGGTGAATTTGATGAGCTCGAATCGAAGTTAAAAAAACTAAAAGTGTTACCAGAAATTAAAAAGAAATTATTAAAAGAATTTGGCCGACTCACTCAAATGGGTCCAATGAGTCCAGAATCCTCGTATATTAGAACATATCTCGAAGCAATCGTCGAAATGCCTTTTGGTGTTTATAGCCAAAACAAATTATCGATCACCAAGTCAAAAAATATTTTAGACAATGATCATTTTGGTCTCAAAGAAGTCAAGGAACGTATTTTGGAATATTTATCAGTCATGAAACTGAAAGAAAAGTCCAAAGATACAACTCAAACAGCCAATATTTTATGTCTAATCGGTCCTCCTGGTGTAGGTAAAACTTCAATTGGCAAATCAATAGCACACGCCATGGGTCGAAAATTTGTAAGGGCTTCACTTGGCGGAATTCGTGACGAAGCCGAAATTAGAGGACATCGACGTACTTATGTTGGTGCTATGGCCGGTCGTATTGCCAACGGTATTAAGGAAGCCGGAAGTATGAATCCTGTTTTTATGCTCGATGAGGTTGACAAAATCGGTGCCGACTATCGTGGCGATCCGTCAGCTGCATTACTTGAAGCCCTAGATCCTGAACAAAACAAAGACTTTACTGATCACTATTTGGATTTCCCTCTCGATTTATCCAAAGTATTTTTTATTTTAACCGGCAATGATTTAGGTTCAATTCCTTATGCACTTCGTGATCGACTAGAAATTATTAATTTTTCAGGTTATACCCAAGAGGAAAAATATCATATTGCCAACAATTATTTGGTCAAAAAAGAAATAGCTGCCAATGGACTCAGTAACAGTCAAATAACTCCATTTTCCGCTCCTACCTTACAATTTATTATCGACAAATATACCCGTGAAGCTGGCGTCCGTTTGTTACAACGAACAATTGCTACACTTTTACGCAAAGTCGCCAAAAAAATAGTTTCAACATCAACTAAAAAAGTTGATATTAACGACATGACTTTTATCAAAAAATCATTGGGTCCAGAAAAATTTTCTTCCCAACTTAAGGGTAAAAAAGATGAGGTAGGTGTTTCAACCGGATTGGCCTGGACTTCAGTCGGTGGTGTAATTTTATTTATCGAAGTCAACATAATGCCGGGCAAAGGATCATTGATTTTAACTGGTAAATTAGGTTCAGTCATGAAAGAATCGTGTCAAGCAGCTCTATCTTTTATTCGAAGCCAAGCTCAAAAATGGGGGATTAAGCAAGATTTTCACAAAATCGATATTCATATCCACATTCCCGAGGGGGCCACCCCCAAAGATGGTCCAAGTGCCGGAGGTGCTATTACAACTGCACTCGTCTCAGCTCTTACCAACCATCCTATGCCTCGTGATATCGCCATGACGGGTGAAATAACACTCAGAGGTAATATTTTAGAGATAGGAGGATTAAAAGAAAAAACTATTGCGGCACACAGAGCTGGTATCAAAACTATTTTCTTTCCCAAGGACAACGAAAAATCTTTAGTCGATGTTCCCAAAGAAGTCAAAAAATCTATCAAATTTATTCCCGTCGCCCACTACGACGAAATATACAAAAAGATTTTTAAAAAATAACTACATTTTTTCCAAAGTCTCAATTCCTAAGATTTTTAGTCCATCCTTGATTATTTTGGCGGTGACTTGGGTCAAAAATACACGTCTTGCTTCTTCTGATTCGCCCACAATTCTACATTTTCCATAAAATTCATTATATTTTCTCGCCATATTTAATAAATATTCAGCCAGAACGGCAGGGGAATATCTTTCTCCCGACTCAACAATCTTTTCGGAAAAAATATAAAAATATCGCAACAAAGCTAATTCATTTTCATCAAACTTTTCGTTAATATTTTTTGTCGTATTGTTAGACTTATTTATCACACTCATGCATCGGGCAAAAGTGTATTGGAGGTAAGGTGCCGAGTTTCCCTCCATACTCATTACTCTATCCCAGTCAAAGACTACATCTTTTTTGGGATCTGAGGCCAAATCATTAAATTTGACTGCCCCGATTGCCACCTTCATAATTGATTCGTCATCATTTTCCGTAGCCATTGATTTTGCCATTTCTACAGCTTTATCTATTACATCCGATAAGTGTATTGTGTCGCCCTTTCGTGTCGAAAATTTACCTTCTTTCCATCGTATTAGCCCGTGTCCAATATGGACAAAATTAGCCTCCCAACCCACCAATTTTGCTGCTGCAAAAACTTGTTTAAAGTGTAAATTTTGTTCAGAACCAACTTCATAAATCATTAAGTCAGGATTCCATTTTTCTTTTCTAAATTTAATTGTCGCCAAATCACGAGTAAAATAAGTAGTTGCCCCATCTGATTTTAAAATCATAGCCGGAGCTAAATTCGGAAGCTCAACAATCTCTGCGCCTTCACTAATTTTACTCATTTTTTTATCTCTAAAAATTTGAATAACATCTGGCAACATCTTCAAATAAAATTCCTCACCATAGGCATTATCTATTTTGACATTTAATAGATCGTACACTCTATTAAATTCTTTTATTGATATTTCAATACATTTTTGCCATATTTTTCTTGCCTCATCATCACCAAGCTCAAGTTTTGCAAACCAATCACGGCCTTCATCTATAAGTGTTTTATCCGTTTCTGCCTCAACATGAAACTTAACATATAATTTCTCTAGTCCTTCGATTGTATCAGCCATGCCCCAATGTTTGATGGCAGTGATCATTTTTCCAAATTGTGTTCCCCAGTCACCCAAATGATTATCCCCAATACATTTCCATCCTAAAACTTCATGGATATTATATAGCGCTTGTCCAATATTAGTTGATCTAAGGTGTCCAATACCAAATGGTTTGGCAATATTTGGTGCCGAGTAATCAATCACCACCGTTTTATTTTTACCAATATTTTCCAATTCAATTTTAAATTTATCATTCAAAATATTCTCTGCCTCATGTACCAAAACATTTTCTTTAATCCATACATTACTAAATCCTGCAATTTTATCGACTTTTTCAACAATATCCAAATTCGAAAAATCAATGTCTCCTCGCACTGCATAATCACCAAACTTTTCTACAGACGGATGTTCTACTGTCAACTTTGCCACCTCGAATATTTTTTTTGCCAAACCAAAATACACTTTTTCTTTAATCAATTTTTCTTTTGTTATTTCAATAATATCTTTGATATTTTTTGATTTAAAATAAATTTCACCCTCAGGGTTATTTATATCTAACCACAAAATATCTGCTTTACCTCCAAATAGCTTTGTTGCCGTATTAACAAAAATATCAGCCGTTTTCTTAATCAACTCGTCATTAATTCCCTTAAATCCATCCATTACAAAATACCCATTTTTTGATTCATTTGTAAGCTTAGTTCTGTCACATTGTCTCCAATTTAATGCTCGAGTTGACAAATCCAAGTCATCTCCCCACACCAATTCTCCGGCGACTGCTAACTTACTTTTTTTGCTTCCAATGGGGAACCATTTTTCTCCACCTTTTGCCACAAACAATTTAAAGTCACCATATACTTTATCCAAATCTTCACCTCCAAACGGTGTTGTATTGGCGATACTAAAAGAATTGTATAAATTAACAAGGGGATTAATGTTTGGAATATTTCCACCCTCGAGTACCCGTTTTGACAACGCTACATGAGCAGGTAAAAATAGATTAGGGTCAACTCCAAACTGTTTAAAACAATCAAAATATGATTTAACTTTTTTACTGGCCATCAACTGTTCGACAGTAAAATTTTCTCGCAACTTATTTTCAGTTTCCCTTAAAATTTTTTCTGCTTCAACGTTTGATTTATTATTATCAAATCCATAAATTAGTGGAATAGCTACCACTAAATTGGGAAATTTATCAAAAACTTTTTTATCAATACTAAATTTCATAGTTATATTCTAAACTAAAAATCCCGTCTTTGGGATCAAATAATTAATCCTAAGGACGGGACATTTGTCTCGTGGTACCACCTTTATTTATACTTTTTTGTGTTCGGCTAAGCCGTCCCTTCGGGATACAGTTCACTCTGTTGCCTTATTTGCGGGCAGTTAATGTGAATCGCGACTTCACAATATAATTATAACATGACTATTTTACCAAAGCATCAATAATTTCGGAACTTCTAAGTAGAATTGTCTTATCTGTCGTAAATGTTAATCCTTTGTTTGGTTGTGACTCAAAACCAAAATAAATTATTTTTAAACCTCTGGCACGTGCCTCTTTTATAGCTGGCTGTAAATCAGAATCAGAGCTACACAACACAATTGTTTGATAATTTTTATCAACCGCAGTTTTAACCAAATCAACTGCCATACGAACGTCCACTCCCTTTTCCTTAAATACCACCTTATCCTTCCCATTACGTTTAATAGTTTGAGGTCTGACGTGTCCAGCAATCAAAAATTCATATCCACTTTTTTCAAGCTTTGTTTTTAGTATTCTTTGTCGTTTTATTAATAATGTAGAAACTTTTTCAACTCCTGGGGTAATTTGTAGTTTTGCCGAATAATAAAACTTATCCACTATATTCAAATTCTTTAAAGCCCCAGCAAACATTTTTGTAAAATCAAGATTAATTATCGAGTATTTCTTTTTGTCAAATTTATTTTCAACAAGCACTTTCTCCACATAATGTCGCAAATTTTCTCCATCAATAAACAATGCTGCTTTATTATTATCCATACTTGTATTATGACACAAAAAAACTCCGGTGGGCTTTCGCATGACCGGAGCGTTGATTGACTATATGATACTACGAATAGTAATAATTTGTCAATTATACCCCTCAGCCTGAAGCTTAAATGACTTGGAATATAATCCATTTATTGCCAACAATTCTTCATGGCTACCTTGTTCGACAATGATGCCTTTGTCAATTACTATAATTCGTTTGGCGTTTCTGACTGTCGAAAATCGATGCGACACAATTAATAATGTTTTATTTTTTACCTGCTTGTACAAGTTGCTAAATATTTTATATTCAGATACTGCATCAATTGATGCAGTTGGCTCATCCAAAATCATAACTGATGAATCCCGATAAAAAACTCGAGCAATCGAAATTTTTTGTCCTTGTCCCCAACTTGGCTCTTCTCCTCCATAGCGTGGACTCAAAGGCGTATCAATTCCCTTTTTATATTTTCTCCAAAAATTGGCATCAGCCGAGTCCAACGCCTTCAACACATTTTTTTCAATTACTTTTTTGTTCGGGTCACCGATTGTGACGTTTTCGGCCAAAGTCAAATTACCATAAATATTAAATTCTTGGGTCAAATATGACAAATGTTTATACCAATCTTGCATATCAATATCTCGAGTATCAATTCCATTTATCAATATTTGCCCTGTAGTTGGATAATAAAAGCAACACGTCAATTTTATTAAAGTACTTTTACCTGCCCCATTTTCTCCCACCAAGGCAATCTCTTCATTTGATGATATTGTCAAATTCAAATGTTCAAAAACGTATCTATCAGAATCGGGGTATTTAAATGAGACATCTCTAAATTCAACTTCTGGAGGTTTTGTTGTAGTAATCTTTTTTGTACCACCAACCATAATATTATTTAGCTCCAAAACTTCTTTAAAATTATCAATATGATAACTGTTTTCTGTAATAGCTACGGTTGTGTACACAAAACTTTGAAAAACATTTCCCACTCTTCGCATGGTATCAAAGTAAAATGTAAATGACCCTATTGTCAAAATTCCTAGTACTACGTCATTGATAATAATTCCCAATCCAATCCCTCCCACGATAGTAGACAAAACCGTCAAAATAATTTCGCTAGGAGTTTTTGCTACCCTAATTGACACTCTTTGATTGGCAAAAAAATCAAATAAATTATTAAATTTGGATACCAAATAGTCAACTGCGTTATTTATCCTAAGTTCCGCTACAAAGTTTTTTTGTCTCAATGTCCAATTCAAATCCCACATTTCTTTATTTTTATCACTATTAGCTTCGTGTACCTGCCAATCTTTTTTTACCCAAAATCGCTCGACCAAATATTCAGGTATTTGTGAAATCATAATTAATAGCCACACCATGGGGTATTTTGGCAATATAATGACGGTAATTGCTACCAAGCTCATTAAATTAAAAAACAAATTAGATAAATCAGAAACAGTTTGTCGTATTCTCCAACCAAATTCTTCATCTACCTTTGATATCAAGGCTGATGTATCTTTTGATTCAAGGTGTTGATAATCCAAATTAGCTACCTTGGCAATAAATAGCTTACGTAAATACGCCTGCAATTTAATGTCCAAGACTCTATTTAACTGTCCTTGAAAAAAGAAAAATAATGAAGATACAAAACCTACGATTAAAAAATATGTAAATGGCTGTATCCAATATTGCTTATTCGAATTAGTCAACGAATCAATCAGTTGGCTAAAAATTTTACTTGTCAAAAACGGCGAAATAGAAGTGACTGTTTGTGTTACAAACACAGCGATAAATAAACCGGGGCTAAATTTAAACAATAGCTTGGTAACCCAAAAAGTACTCTTCAATACATTTTGTATTTTTCCTTTATTTACTGGCATATACCTTAATATTATATATTAATGCTATCATTTTATATGAAACCAATTTCCGAATTATTGCAAACCGATATTTCCCAAATAAAATTAATTGCTTTTGATAGTGACGGTGTTTTGGTCAAAAAGGGGACCGAGATTATCCAAAATAAAGGTTATTTTTCTCAAAAAACAAATTTAGTAGATCCAAAAATTATATCAAAACTAAACGAGCTCAAAAAACATTTCCACATTGTTATTAATAGCGGTCGCAGTAGTTTATATCTCACTCAAATTTACCAAGATGTTTTGTGGGACAATGTTACCTTGATTTCTGAAGTAGGTGTCTTTCTGACTGGAGAAGGTTATTTGGTTCAAACAAATTATTTGGACAAATATGAGTTGACTGCGATCCATACAATTCGAGAAAAATTAGGTAAGTTAATTGGTGATCCCCGTGTCGCTGGATTTGAGCCAAAGCAATTTTTAACAACTCTTCACTGTCACCAAGATATCCCTGAAGTTCAGCAACTTGTTGCCGAGTCGGATCCCGAAAATAAATTTTATTGTTGGTGGAACCAAGAAGCCTATGATATTAATAGCAAAAAATTTACCAAAACTCAGGCATTAAACAAATTACTTTTACTAAAACATCTTTCTTTGGAAAACGTTATTACAGTTGGCAATGGTATCAATGATGCCGATTTAACAACCAAAAAATCAATCAACATTAGCACCGATCCAACTAATTTACAAACAGACGACTTTTTTGCACAAGGTGAACATGATGGTGGATTATTGGTAATAAATCATTTATTATCACTTCTATGACAAAATTAATAATCGAAGATACAAAAATTGGAACAGGTCGTGAAGTAAAATCAGGTGATACCATTTCTATTCATTACTTGGGTACATTACAAAACGGTGCAAAATTTGACAGCTCATACGATCGAAAAGAACCATTTGAAACCAAAATTGGCGTCGGGATGGTTATCAAAGGTTGGGACGAAGGTGTTTTGGGTATGAAGATAGGTGGCAAGCGAAAGTTAACCATACCATCTGATTTGGCCTACGGTGAACAAGGTGCTGGCGGAGTAATTCCTCCCAACGCTACCTTAATTTTTGAAGTTGAGCTAATCAATATCAAATAGTCTCTTTGCCTATCAGCTTCCAGTGGTAAAGGTATAGAGGTAAACCAATTACAATCATTGACACTGAATTAATCAAATCACGTTGACGTTGACGTGATGATTCACGATTTTGTCTGGCTTCAGTAACGGCTGGATCTTCTAACGCAATATCATCTTTTGTTGGATATATAGGATAAACTTCATACTTATCTACATCCTTAAACACAAATGTTTTGAGTCCCAAATTTACCATTTGAATACTACCAACGACAACAATTAACAAACCAACAAACGAAAACAAGTACAAATACAATAATCGCAAATTAAATTTCATTAATAAATTCTAACATAGGTTATAATAGATTATATTTATAAATTTAAAATTAAAAATTGATTAAAAATTATAAATTAAAAATTAAAAATTTGTTTTAACATATGGCCTTCTCAATAAATCTTGCAATTATCACCGGTAATGTCACTCGTGACCCCGAGCTTCGCTATACTCCATCAGGTTCGGCCGTGTGCACCTTTGGTGTTGCCACTAACCACTCAGTTAAAAAAGGAGATGTGTGGGAAGATAAACCAACTTTTCACAACATTGTTGTTTGGGGTAAAATCGCCGAATACCTAACCAACACCTTAAAAAAAGGCATGAAGGTTTCCATTACTGGTCGTATCGAAAACCGTTCTTATGACGCCAAAGATGGTACTAAAAAGAATATCAGTGAAATAGTCGCCGACACTGTCATTCCTTTTTCTGACCACAAATCAGCACAAAACGAAAATCAATCTGATCATTCCGATTCAAAACCACAAGAAAATTCTGAAGTAGTCGAAGACATTGTCATACCTGACGAAATGCCTTTTTAAATTTTATACTGTACCATTTTATTCAAAAATGAGTTTGGGTGTTTGTCATGAAACACTGTTGACATATCTGTCCTACATTGAAATATATCGCCCCCGGAATGTATCAATCGATATTTTGTAATATTATATTTAACTCCATCAACAACGATAATACATCGATTATCTCCTGTAGGACTGGGCACAGTTAATACCAAACAAACTTATTAAAAATGCACTTTTAATTAGCTTCATGATTTAAAGTTGAAATCTTCAAAAATAATATTATTTGATTTAACCCCACTTTCCTTAAGTTGAGCTGAAATTGTATGCATCATCTCAGTTGGTCCACAAATAAAAAACAATTTATTGTTAATACTCCCTACTTTGTCAACAATAGTTTTACCGGTCAATCGTGGCATATTTTCACCATAATTAGGAAAATATTTGAAATTGTTTAACGATTTTTCTAGTCCAGAAAAATATTTATTGTAAATTGCCGTTGATTCACTTTGTGCACTGTAAAACAGTGAAATATTTCTAGTTAAGGCACGAGTCTCTTCATGTTTTAACAAGCTAACAAAGGGTGTTATTCCGACTCCACCAGCAATACAAGCCACATCTTTATTTTCAAAAAAATTATAGTAAAACCTGCCATAAGAACCCCACACTTTAGCCATAGTTCCAACCTTTAAGTCCTTTAATTTTAAAGTATAATCCCCCAAAATTTTGATAGTAAATCGTATAAATTTTTCATCAGGTGACGACGAAAAAGAAAAAGGATGAGACTCGGTTAATCCGTCTTGTTTAAAACTCACAAAGGCAAATTGTCCTGATTTGTATTTTAATAATTCGTTCACATGAGACATGTAAACTTCAATAAAATCTCCAGTTTTAACAACTTTTTCAACAACATATTCATATTTTGGACCAAACCACTTGTACAAAAAGACTTTATAAATATAAAAATAAAACCCTATTCCCAAGTTCAAAAACATCCATATTCTCAAAGGCAAATATCTCGATACATCACTACTAATAAAAAAAATGTGCAAGCAAGCAAAAAGTAAAACAATCCCAAAAGTATCGTGAGTTTTGATCCACAAATCGTAAGGTAATTTGATTACCAGTGTTAATAGTAGTAACAATATCATTCCATAAATAGCGATAACTCCTACGTTGTATTCAAAAATACTCGATAAAAATAGGTATTTACTCGCCAATCCATAATTGGGCAAAGCCTCAACGGCCAACAAAATGGGATGATTAATTAACAGAACAAAAGAAATTCCACCAACAATGTGGTGCAGTTTGATAACTCTATCCAGCCCTCCAAACATTTTTTCCAAAAATCTTGACCTACTAGCCAATACAAATGTGTAGCAAAATAAAATAGTTCCAAATAAAGAAAATAGTTGACTTACAAATAATAGTGGGCTAGCTAGCGAATCAGCAATACTTGACTTTGACATCAAAAACAAATTCAAAGTAATTAAAAAGGGGATCAAGTTAATCATCATCGTCCTCCTCCATATCACCCCCGTTATTTTGAGGAATTGCCGTTGGTAAAACAGAATTTAATCCAGTACTAGTAATCAAATATTTTTGAATTAATGACAATTTTGATCCATGCTTTCCCTGATATATACCAGTCATATCAGTCCCACATTGAAAAATATCTCCTCCACTATGGCTCGAACGAAGTGACGTTACATTATATTGTTGACCCGAAACTACAATCAGACATTGGTTTTTTGAGGGTATTATATTTTCCGTTGGCAATAATTTTACTGTTGGAAACAATTTTACTGTTGGAAACAATTTTACTGTTGGAACTGTTGTCGGTTCAATTTCAGGAGAAATTTTGACTGTCGTGATTGTTGGCAAAACAGAAGTATTTTCTTTGATTTCACTAGAAACTTTTAAAACAGACATAGCTGTTGTTGCCAGGGTAAATAATATCAACAGTCCAAATAATAGTTTAGAAATCATTTATTATTTTATCAGATGACCAACAACCGTGTATTTAACTTTTATTATTCCTCCACCTGCAATATTTAGTTCCGTTGTCGAATCTTTGCCTGCCAAATCATGGTATGGTCCTCCAATTTTGTAAAATTCTCGACCAGCTGTTACATCGTAGACATCACCATTATATACCATATATATCGGCATATTATCATTTGTTCCATCATATTTAATTAACTCATTCACAGTGAATGTTTTCAATTCATTTTGAGGAACAGATTTAGGTTTAAAAAAAAACAGAAAAAATATGTTGACCAACAAAATGACTACCAATCCAGTTGTAACAAGTTTGTACATGTATATATTATATAACCTGTCTCAATGGCGATGTCACTAAATTGGCTGGTCCGGCCGTTTATCCCCAGTATAGAGAATGGAAAATTTAAAACCACTGTTAGTACCTCATTGGCGAGATTTTGAAACCAATCGAGCTGAAGTAAAAATTGCTATATCCGATTTACTTTATGCCTGTTTACCAGAGGAAAAATATACAGAGAAAGATTGTGAACTAAAAGGATATGAAGTCTATAACTTTGTTTACGAGAGATATCAAAATAATCAGAGTTTTATGTACACTTAAGACATCGCTATACATATTTCTTTACACCCTCATGTCAAAATGCTTGACATAATTTTAATGTCAATGTAAACTTAATTATTAATAATAATTAAAATGAACATATGAATTTTTTAGGGAACATTAGGACAAAAAATAGCTGGACTCAGGGAGAGATGGCCAGCTTTATCGGTGTTTCACGCCCCACATATATTTCCCTCGAAAAGGGAGATGTTTCGATAACCATTGAGCAACTTAATAAACTGGCCGATAAAATTGGCTGTGATCCACAGGATGTGTTAGCTCAAGATATTGTTAATGAAGAAAAATATCGTGAAGTGTTGATCGAAACCATTCGACATGGTGCGGCCACCGACGGCAAAATTACCAAAACAAAGTTGGCAAAATTAATTTATCTTAACGACTTTAGTTGGTATTACCAACACCTAGAATCCATGACAGGTGCCAAATATCGTCGATTGGCTCAAGGCCCTGTCCCCAATATCTATTTTGCTAAGGTCGAAGAGCTTATTACCGAAGGAGTCCTCAATTTAGAAATAAAAAATGGTAGTCAAATGATAAGTTTATCTCGCGCTGGTCTTATGCAAAAATCCAATCTTTTGACCACAGAGGAAAAAAGTTTAATTAAAAAAGTATCATTAAAGTGGCTTGGTAAAAGAACTGAGGAAATTGTCAAATTTACTCATGAACAATTACCTTACAAAATTTGTAGTCCGGGCGAGGTTATTCCTTATGAATTAATTACTCAACAAGAGCCGGAATATGTCTACTAGTGAATACTCAGTATTTGTAGAAGATTTTGCACAAAGACACTATATTCATAGTTTTGCCAAAAAATACAAAGGCAAACAGTGGGACATAACTTTAAAAGCTATTAAGGAAATGTTGTCTCGTTACGATAATTTTGTGAACGCCAATATTAGCACTAGCTCCAAAATTGATTATATCTGCCACTGTAATGGTTATAGTATTGTTAAAGTTGATTTTAAAATTGCTGGCAGTAATGTCTCAGCCAAAAGCTCGGGTAATCGTGTTGTTGCCGCCGTTGACATGGTTAAAAAAATTATCAAAATACTTTTGGTTTATTCAAAAAATGATATCAGTCCACCAAATGAAACAGTTAAGTGGAAAAACATGGTGACTGAATATTATCCAGAGTTCAAAGATCTGAAAAAGTAATTGTGACCCTACGGGGAATCGAACCCCGATTAGCAGAATGAGAATCTGCTGTCCTAACCATTAGACGATAGGGCCAAAATTTGTAGTAGAATAAAACAGATGAATTTTACCAAATTTCAACATCTATTTCTTCTTTTGAGCATAACCATTTTTTCTACCCTACTTTTTTGGGGTGCTTTTTATTTTGACATTCCTGGCAAAATTGGTATGGGATCAGTTTCCATGGAAACAATTTGGGCCAATTATGATGGTCCAAACTACCTCGCCATTGCCAAATGTGGGTATTATAGTGATTGTTTGCGCCAAAACTTTGCTCTCCCCATGCCTCTTGAATATTTTCCTGCACATTTTCCCGGATTTCCCGCTCTAATCGCTATGTTTGACGTCGTGTTTGGTGGTCCTCAATCAATGATTTATGTAACACTAATAAGTTCTATTCTTTTGTCATATTTTGCTTACAGTTTTTTTAATCTCTATTTTTCGGCCAATAAATCACTGACTCTTAGCTTCATTTTACTTTTTTACCCCGCACGACTTTTTGTTCTTCGTCAAATAGGTTCGCCCGAACCATTATTCTTGGCTTCAATTTTAGCCTCAATATATTTTTTCAAAACAAAAAAACCTTTTATTTCGGCACTTTGGGTTGTCGTTGCCCAGCTTCTAAAAAGCCCAGGAGTAATTTTGTTTGCTGCTTTTGGACTTCATTGGCTAATCACCTTTATCCAAACAAAAGAAATTAATGTCAAAAAATATATTTGGTATTTGCTTTCACCTTTGTCAATTCTGGCAATATTTTATTTGTATTATGTCCAAACAGGGGATTTTTGGGCTTATTTTCACAGTGGCGACAACATTCATTTGAGTCTCGTACCGTATTCCGTTTTTATGAGTCACAATGTGTGGATCAACACCGTTTGGCTAGAAGATGTTATTTATATTTTTGGGATTGCCTTTGTCTCCTTATTTGCTTTACATCATCGGTTCAAGATCTCACTGGTATTTATATTTCCTCTATTATTTACAATTGCCTCAGTTTTTGTCGGTCATCGTGATATCAGTCGATACATTGCCCCCGTTTATCCATTTATTATTCTATCTTTGGCCAAATTTTTGACAAAGAAAAGAATAATTATGGTTTTTGTTTTACTTATTCCGGCAGTTATTCTCTATTCGCTAAATTTTGTTGCCGGAAATGCTGCTCCAATTGTCAACTGGGCTCCGTATCTATAATCTCCCCCATTTACCCAAATTCTCGGTTACTTTGTTTTCCATGTTCATAATCATCAATTTTTGCATAACCAATGAAATATTTTTATTTAGCTTTTTGGCCAATTCGTCAGTAGTTAGCGATTCAATACTCAAGTTTTCCATAATCAACTTTTCCAGTGGGTCAACAATTGCAAATGATAATTGGTCAAATGATGTTTTTTTGTTTGTAATATCTTCTGGGCATGTGGCCATTGTCGCTCCTTTTTCTTTGATCAAATAATTTACCCCGATCGACAAACTATAATTAATCGGCCCGGGTACAGCATACAGTTTTTTCCCTTGCTCTTGACATAGGCGGGCAGTAATCAGTGATCCTGACATCATTGTGGCCTCAATTACCAGTACTCCGTCATGTGATAGTCCTGCCAACAAACGATCTCGCTGTGGAAAACTCCATCGAGTCGGTAAAAAATCATTTTCATATTCGGAAATAATTAATCCGCCTTTATTCAATATTTCCCAATACAATTTCTCATTCTCAGCAGGGGTAAAAACATTCAAGCCACCTCCCAAGACAGCCACCGTTATTCCACCACATTCAACTGTTTCGTTATGAGCCGCCGTATCGACTCCATACATAAATCCCGAAATTACGGTAAATTTATGCACCACCAATTCGGGAACAAATTTTTCAATCACACTTTTCCCGTATTGCGACATTCGTCGACTGCCAACAATTGCTATGGATTTTTCAAAAATATTGTTATCCCAATTACCTCGATAATTTAAAAATTTTGGACAATTTTTTATTCGTTTTAAATGCTCGGGAAAATTAATTTGTTCAATTGTCTTAATCGGCCATTTATCCAATGTTTTCATAGTGTTTCAATAAATTACCTAATATACAAACCGCGTCAATTCTAAATTGTTCTTCTTGTGGTTTTTTTAAAACTATATATACGTCTGCAATTCGTTTGACTTTGGCAATTTTTCTTTTGTCAATCATTTCTTCAGGAACACCCAGCCTATCATTATATTTATATTTAACCTCGACAAATACTAACCGATCTTTATCTTTCATTATCAAATCAATTTCTCCTTTAACTCCCAAATCAGTCGAAAAATTTTGGTCAACCAGTGTATATCCTTTTTTGAGTAAATATTCTAACGCGACTTTTTCTCCATACCTGCCTTTATTAAAGTTTTGTTCTTTATTTTTCATTTTTCAAAAAATAGTGTATAATATATTACATTTATTTTAAAATATGTTACTAGAAATAAAAAAATGTAAAAGAATTATCCGCAGTAGACCACCTGAGATATTTTATGCAGAAGATATTGTCCCTGTATGTCAAGTTTCGACCTTTCCCCGTACCGACGTTGTTTTGGACATTAGTACAGAACCTAGTACAAAAGATAATGGAAACACATCGGTTCCCAGAACAGTCATTATCTGTAGCGAGGTAGAATGTCTTTTTCATATTGACTACAAAAATTCTAATCGGCAGACATTACCCTAAATTGTAATGCCTCGGCGATATGGTTATTATCAATAACTTCGCTGTTGTCCAAATCAGCAATAGTTCGCGACACTTTGATCAGTCTAAAGTAAGTTCTGGCCGATAAGCTAAATTTATTTACTGCCTGTTTTAAAAGCAAATTTGCACTATCTGTCAATTTTGCAAAATCCTTTAGATGTTTATTTTTCATATCAGCATTGCTATGAACACTTTTTAAACCTTTAAACCTAACTTTTTGTATTTCTCGTGATTTAATTACTCTCGCGCGAATCGTGGCAGATTTTTCTCCTGTATATTTGTCTTTATCGACCATCAGCTTGTTTACGTCCACTGCTGGCACCGTTAAATGAATATCAATTCTATCCATAACTGGACCCGATAGTTTTTTTTGATAGTTAGAAATTTGATGAATATTACATTTACATTCTTTTTTGGTGTCACCCAAAAACCCACACGGACAGGGATTACAAGCAGCAATTAACATTATTTGTGCCGGAAATACCATACTACCCGAGGCTCTCGATACTGTTATGTATCCATCTTCCAAAGGTTGACGCAAGGCCTCCAAACTTCCTCGGCCAAATTCAGGAAATTCATCCAGAAATAATACTCCTCGATGAGCCATGGAAATTTCACCAGGATGAGGGTTACTACCACCACCGATCAAACCTACTTGTGATGTTGTGTGGTGAGGACAGCGAAATGGACGTTGATGAATTAACGATCCACCAGCAGGAATATTGCCTGTGATTGAGTAAATTTTAGTCACTTCCAAACTTTCATCTTCCGACAATTTAGGTAAAATTCCCGGAATTGCTCGAGACAGCATTGTCTTGCCTGAGCCAGGAGGACCCACCATAAAAACGTTGTGGCCTCCAGCAGCTGCAATTTCCAACGCTCGTTTAGCAAAATCTTGTCCCAAAATTTCGGCAAAATCAAATTCAGGACTTAGTGTTTCATCATCATCTACCGCAATCGTAATTAACGGAGTAATTGATCTAATACCATTTAAATGATTTACAACTTCTGTTAAATTCAGTACAGGAAAAACATTTATACCCTCTATCACCGCCGCTTCATTGGCACATTCCCTAGGGACAAAAATATTTTTTACCCCATTTTCCTTGGCCAATATTGCCAGCAAAAAAACACCTCTAGTGTGACGCAAAGTTCCATCCAGTCCCAATTCACCAAAAAAGTAAGACTTTTCCTTGGGTAAATTAATTTGTCGTTGTGATGCCAGTATTCCTATTGCCAAAGGCAAATCAAAAAATGATCCATCTTTGTGCAAATCAGCAGGAGCAAAATTAACCGTAATTCGCGCTACCGGGAATTCAAAATCAGAATTCAAAATAGCTGTTTTAACACGCTCCTTTGCTTCCTCTGCTGCCTTTGACGCCAAACCAACAACAGTAAAAGTCGGGAAACCCTTGTCGGCCACATTAACTTCTATCTCGATCTCCACAGCCTTTAATCCATAATTAGCAGCACTCCAAATTTTTGTAAGCATTATTACTAAATCTACACCCCAACCTTACCCGAAGTCAATGATACAATAATTCATGCCTTTTGATCTTAAATCAAACATGATTCCTGCCGGTGATCAACCCCAAGCAATCGAAAAACTTGTAACAAATCTCAACAATAATATTAAAAAACAAACATTATTGGGTGTAACCGGGTCAGGTAAAACTTTTACTATCGCCAATGTTATTGCTCAAACTCAATTACCTACACTCATAATTTCTCACAACAAAACGTTGGCAGGACAGCTATATCAAGAATTCAAAGAATTATTTCCTAACAACAAAGTTTCCTATTTTGTTTCCTATTATGACTATTATCAACCCGAAGCTTACATGCCCTCGTCAGATACTTATATTGCCAAAGAAGTTCAGATTAACGACCTTATCGACAAATTACGTTTAGAAGCTACTTCTAACCTATTTTCCGGACCTGACAATATTATTATTGCTTCAGTATCTTGCATTTATAACATTGGTGATCCTCGTGAATTTGGCAGTACTACTCTCAATATCAAAATTAATGACAATTGGACTCGACGATCTCTTTTTGAAAAATTAGTTTCATTGTTTTACACTCGATCGGAGCTCGAATTTAAACGTTCAAATTTTCGTGTTCGAGGTGAAGTCGTCGAAATATGGCCATCTTATGCCGATTGGATGATCGTTCTCGAGTTTGATGAATCCAACAATCTAAAAAAAATAACCGAAAGAAATCCGTTTTCTGGCCATGAATTTGATTTGCAGTCATATCGACTTTTTCCCGCCAAACAATATGTGGGTGCTGGATCAGGCGACACCAAAGAAATTTTTGAAAAAATAAAATCAGATTGTCAAATACAGGTCGAAGCATTTAAAGTTCAGAGGAAAATGTTGGAGGCTCACCGGTTAGAGCAACGTGTTAGTTACGATTTAGAGATGCTCAACGAACTGGGTTTTGTGAACGGGATTGAAAATTATTCATCATATTTTGAAAAAGATCGAAAAATTGGTGATCCACCATATACTTTGATTGATTATTTTCATCATTTGTGGGGTGATAATTTTTTGACAGTTATTGACGAATCTCACGTTACAATTCCTCAAATTGGAGGCATGTATTTTGGCGATCTAGCCCGCAAAACAACTTTAGTAAACTTCGGTTTTAGATTATCCTCCGCATATGATAATCGTCCCTTAAAATGGGAAGAATTTTACTCACGTATTCCCAAAGCAATCTATGTTTCGGCAACCCCTTCACAATTTGAAATTGATGAATCAAAAGATCATGTCGTCGAACAAATAATTCGTCCCACCGGTCTTGTCGATCCTCCAATTACTATCAAGCCGACATTAAAACAAATACCAGATTTGATATCCGAAATCCAAAAACGTGTTGACAAACACGAACGAACTTTAGTTGTCACCATAACAAAAAAGATGTCCGAGGAATTATCTCAATATTTGGGCAAAACTTTTAAAGTTGCCTATTTGCATTCTGATATTGAAACTTTACAAAGGTCAAAAATATTAGATCAATTACGTAATGGCGAATACGATGTTTTAGTCGGGATAAATTTATTACGTGAGGGTATAGATTTGCCCGAAGTTTCACTGGTGGCAATTTTAGACGCCGGTCAACAAGGTTTTTTACGAAGTCGAAGTGCGTTAATTCAAATTATGGGTCGGGCTTCACGTCACGTTGATGGTCAAGTAATTTTATATTCTGATGTCGTTTCACCGGCAATGAAAATGGCTATCGACGAGGTCAATCGTCGTCGCACTATTCAGCAAAAATATAATGTAGATCACAATATAACCCCAGCAGGTATTAACAAATCAATTCGTCCCCAAATTATTGGATTACCCGAAGAAAAAATACCTGATCCAGTTATGGATATTGATATTTCCTCATTAACCCCAAATATGCGCAAAAGTCATATTTCCAGGTTAAAAAAAGAAATGCGTTCCGCCGCCAGTGACTTGGACTTCGAACTCGCCATCAGACTTAGGGATAAAATTTTAGAAATTGAAAAATTGTAATTTAGTATATTGCTGTGGCGATAATATCGAGTGTCAATTCTCGAACCAATGGTTTAACTGCGAATATTTCAATTCCCGTTTGTCTCGATTTTCCACAGTCTAATGTTCTATCAACATCACCCGCCGGGATATGAGTTGGTAGTCTACCCAATGGTGCCTCATAAGGTAAAAAAACTTTATGACATTCAGGACATTCAACCGAGATAACCACCTCACTATTTGTCATATTAATAAACATAATCATAATATATCACATGTGAATTTCATAGGACATATTCCCGAAGACAAAGCGAAGGATTTGTTATAAAATAGGGGTTATGCTAAATAAGATTGTTGTCAAAGGCGCTCGAGAAAATAATCTCAAAAATGTCTCATTTGAGTTTCCCAAAAACGAGCTTACTGTTTTTACCGGAGTTTCCGGTTCGGGCAAATCTTCGATGGCATTTGATACTCTATTCGCCGAGGGGCAACGTCGATATGTCGAATCATTGTCAAGCTACGCTCGTCAATTTTTGGGCAACTTAAAACGACCCGAAGTTGATATGATCGAAGGATTATCCCCATCTATAGCCATTAATCAAAAAGCGATTTCCCACAATCCTCGATCAACTGTTGGTACAGTTACCGAAATTTACGATTATTTAAGACTGCTTTTTGCCCGTATTGGTCATCAACACTGTCCCAATTGTGGTCGAGAAGTCATGCCTCAAACCAGTAAACAAATAGTAACTCAAATAATGGATGTCATAAAACGCGAAATAACACCAGCTCCATATCGGTTTTTGATACTAGCACCGATGGTGGTCAACAAAGCGGGTGATTTTCATGGACTTATCGACAATATCAAAAAGCAAGCTTTTAAATACATTCGTGTTGATGGAAAATTGATTGACCTCTACACCGATTTTGGCCTAGCCAAAACCAACAAACACAATATCGACTTAGTTTGCGATCGAGTTTCCGTGACTCGGGAATCACTAAAAAATGAACAAGACTTGTATTCAAGACTGATTGATAGTGTCGAACAGGCAATGAAGTTCAGCAATGGCCTATGCTATTTTAGTAAAATATTTGATAATAGTTTTGAATTTCCTTTAAATCCAAAGGAGTTTAAAGATACTTTGTATTCCGAAAATTTTGCCTGTCCTGTCTGTAATTTATCAATGCCTGAATTAGAACCACGATTATTCTCGTTTAACTCACCCCAAGGTGCATGTTCCGAATGTAAAGGTTTAGGCTCCAAATTTCAAATTGACCGATCAAAATTTCCCGAATGGAAGGCCAAATTTCTTGAGCAAAAATATTTCTCCTCGACTTCAGAAACAGTCCGCGAAGAGCTTGAACGTTATATGATCAAAGAAAAATGTCCACTATGTCTTGGTAGTCGACTAAATATTGACGCCCTAGCTATTACTGTTATGGATAAAAACATTTCACAAGTCTGTCAAATGCCAATAGAACAATTTTTTAATTGGATTAATAAATTGTCATCTGATCTTGTATCAAACCAAGAAAAAAGCATTTTAGAATCAATTCAACGAGAAATTCATTCACGTCTCGAATTTTTGCTTGCCGTCGGTCTTGATTATTTATCACTCGAGCGCGAAGCTGGCACACTGTCTTCAGGTGAGTCTCAACGCATTCGTTTGGCATCTCAAATTGGTACCGGTCTAACTGGAGTTCTGTATATTTTGGACGAACCAACCATTGGTTTGCATTCACGTGATAATGACCGACTTATCGGCACTTTACAAAAACTAAAAGATTTGGGAAATACGGTAGTTGTCGTCGAACATGACGAAGATGTGATTAGACATGCCGACCACATTGTTGATTTTGGACCTTTAGCCGGACAACACGGTGGTGAAATAGTGGCCCAAGGTACACTCGATCAAATATTAAAAGATAAAAAAAGTTTAACCGGTCAATACATGTCTGGCAAAAAAATTATCTCAACAAATATTTCAAAAATTTTAAATAATAAAAAAATTATTATCACTGGTGCACGTCAGTGGAATTTAAAAAATATTACTGTCGAATTTCCTTTAAACACCTTAACTGCCGTTACTGGAGTCTCGGGGTCAGGTAAGTCCACCTTGGTCCACGACACCCTGTATGGTGGTGTTCGTAAAGCAACTCTTGGTGCCTACTATGGCACTATTGGTGAATATGACAAGATAACCGGCTGTGAACATTTAAAAGATGTTTTGCTAGTCGATCAGTCTCCAATAGGTAGAACTCCACGCAGCAATCCATCAACATATACTAAAATATTTGACGATATCCGTATTCTTATGGCCAAAACCACCGAATCTCAAATCCGTGGGTTTAGCGCTGGACGTTTTTCGTTTAATACTAAGGGTGGCCGTTGCGAAGCCTGTCAAGGTCAAGGTCAAATAAAAATAGAGATGCAATTTCTTGCCGATATTTACGTAAAATGCGACGAATGTCAGGGGACACGATTTAAACCTGAGACACTTGAAGTCACGTATAAAAATAAAAATATAAATGAAATATTGGGATTAACCTTTGACGAAGCCGCAGATTTTTTTGGCAACATCAATTCTATTAAACGCAAAATAGCCACAATTCGCGAAGTTGGTTTGGGATATTTAAAATTAGGACAACCAAGCAACACATTGTCCGGGGGTGAATCTCAAAGACTAAAAATTAGCCGAGAATTAGTCAAAAAAATTGATGGTAAAATTTTGTACATTCTCGACGAGCCAACAACAGGATTACACTTTTATGATATTGATAAACTGATAAAAGTATTACGTCGTTTGGTCGATATGGGAAATACGGTTGTCGTTATTGAACATAATTTGGATGTCATCAAAAATTCAGACTGGATTGTTGATATGGGCCCCGAAGGTGGTCATCGCGGAGGTGAGCTAGTTGCCTCAGGCACCGTCGCCGATATCATCGCTTGCCCCAAATCCTACACCGGCCAGTATTTAAAAAAAATGGTTAAGATTTGATGATAAATCTAAAAAATCTTCCACCATCACCAGGCGTCTACATTTATCGCGACAAATTAGGCGAAATTATTTATGTTGGCAAGGCAATTAATTTGAAAAAAAGAGTTACCCAGTATTTCCAACGTGATGACGCCTTGGGTCCTAAAACTGCTACCTTAGTTTCTAAAATAGACAGTATTGAAACACGGGTTGTAGGCAGCGAAATTGAAGCATTGATTTTAGAATCGTCACTAATAAAAAAACATCTTCCAAAATACAATTCCTTAATGCGTGATGACCGATCCTATCTATATATAGTAGTTACACATGATACGTTACCTATTATATATAGTACACACAAATCAGATCTACCGTCCAATGCTGACATCTTTGGTCCATTTCCTTCGGGCAGAGACGTCAAAAGTTTACTCAAAACCATTCGTCATATTTTCCCATATTATACAAAAAAACATCCAAAAACTGATTGCCTATATTGTCATTTAAATCTATGTCCAGGTCCAAATACTAATCAGGTTTTATACAAAAAAACTATAAACAAAATAAAAAAAATATTAAACGGCAAATTTTCACTATTACGTCGTCAATTAGTTTCAGAAATGAATACATATTCAAAACACCAAAAATACGAGCAATCATTAATTTTAAAAAAACAAATTTCTTCACTTGACTATGTCGTTGATGGATGGAAAAATTTATCTGATTTGTTTAAAGAAATAAATTTAGATGACGACGTTTCGTCCAAAGCAGTTTTAGAATTGCAAACAACTCTTTCATCATATTTACCAGTCAAAAAACTCAATCGTATCGAGTGTTTTGACATTTCCCAGTTTGGAACAAAATATTTTGTCGGATCAATGACCGTTGCCATTGACGGCAAACTCGATCACTCAAAATATCGTCAGTTTAAAATTAATACCAAATACACCGCCGACGATCAATTTATGATTCGAGAAATTGTCTATCGTCGGTTGCAACACCCCGAATGGGGGAGTCCCGATCTGATTGTCGTCGATGGTGGCAAACCTCAAGTCTCTTCTGTCTCTGCTATCACAGATATAGTCATAGGATTAGCAAAAAAATATGAAACGATAGTAATAAAAAAAGACGAAAAATATATCGAAATCAATCTACCCGCCAACTCTAGCGCTCTAAATTTACTCAAAAATCTTCGTAACGAAGCTCATCGTTTTGCTAATAGATATCGTAAAACTCTTATGAAAACTGACCTATCGCTTTTCTAATCATTTCCTTTGCGGCTGATGTTTGTGCAATTCGGAGCCAATCCTTGTTTACATTATTATTTTTTGTTGTCAAAATCTCGACCAAATCACCTGTTTTTAATTCATCACTAATTTTTGCCATTTTTTTATTAATTTTTACTCCACGGCAACGATTGCCCACGCTACTATGAACTCGGTATGCAAAATCAATTGGAGTCGACCCTGCCAATAACTGAATAGTGTCTCCTTTTGGTGTAAAAACATAAATATATTTTGACAAAACAGATATTTTATAATTGTTCACTTTATCGTCATTCCTTTGCCAAGAAACTAGCTCTTTTACCCATTCATAACCACGACCATCTTGTAAATTTTTGCTCATTTTATATGCAATATGTGATGCCGGTCCAAATTCATTAAATTCGTGCATTTCAAAAGTCCTAATTTGTATTTCAGCTGTTTTGTCATTTTCTAATTTGACTGTCGTCTGAATTGATCTGTAACCACTTATCTTTGGACTAGATATATAATCATCAAAACACTCAGGGATATATTCAAACCGTGCATGTAACAACCCCAAAATGGTATAGCAATCAGACACATCTTTACAAATTATTCGTATTCCTACGCCGTCCTTCAAGTTAGACATACCTTTTGCTTTGACTTTCAAATAACTACTATATAAACCTTTTACTCGACTTGATACTTCACATCCATCAATTCTATTTGCTTTTAGCAACAAATTAATGTCGTTTGTAATATTGTACAAAATCCGCTGATCTTCATTCTCTGCCTTTTTCAACTCTAATGTTAACTTTTTCGCATCTTTGGGATACATAATATTAAATGCGATATCTTCCAGCTGTCTTTTAAAGTAATGCAATCCTACATATTCCGCCACCGGTCCATAAATCCCAAAGACTCGTTTGGCGTATTTTATTTGCCTGTCTTTGGACAATGAACCGATAGTAATTCCATTGTGTAATTTATCAGCCAGACGAATTATTAACACCCGAACATCATTTACCGACGAAAACAAAAATTTTCTAAAAACATCCACATTTGTGTTATGTATTTCAATACCGCTAGTTTTATTTTTAACATCCGTGAGTCCAGACACCAACAAAGCAACCTCATCACCAAATATTTCGGCGATTTCATCAATTGTTGTATCGGTATCTTCAACACAATCATGTAATATTGCGGCAATCACCGCTTCTTCACCAACCTCCAATTGATCAACTGTTTTTGCCACCCATATTGGGTGTGTTACATATTCCTCGCCCGACTCACGCAATTGCCCCTCATGCTTTAAAGTGGCAAATTTTAAAGCCAATTTTACCTTTTCATTATCAAAAGTTGACATTTTATAGCTACTAGTTTAACATATTCAACTATGACAAAATCAATTCGTCTTACCAACAAATCGACGATTATTTTTGCCAAGTTAATTTGCCTCTCCAACTAATAAGTCGTTTTTGATAAAATCGACTTTAAATAAATGAGAGGCTTTTTTAGTAACAAATATGACAAAACAACAACTAACTAAGGATGGGTTTCAAAAATTACAACAAGAATTGGCAAAACTAAACCAAAAAGCATCAGAGCTGGTTGACCGACTCGAAGAAGTTGCCCAGCCCGATGAGTCAGGTGAGGATAGCTTAGCTGCTCAACTCAAGGCCGAGCTTGAAGTAGTCAATAATAAAATTTCAGGTTACGAAGACGTTTTGGCAAATGTCGAAATTGTCAGTGACAAAGTTTCAAATACCAACGTTTCAGTAGGCTCAACTGTTAAAGTTGAAATTGCCGGTAAAACCAAAAAAGATTTTCAAATTGTTAGTGAGTTTGAAGCTGATCCAATTCAAAATAAAATATCTGATCAATCACCATTAGGAATTGCTCTCCTTGGCAAAAAAATTAACCACAAGTTTGAAATTGAAGCTCCAGCAGGCAGATTAACCTACAAAATCGTTTCAATTAATTAAAATACTGTAAAATATGTCATGTCAGATTTAATTAATCAACGTCAAGATAAACTTAATCAACTAAAAGCCATAACTGATGCCTATCCTCAGCCAAATTTAGCCTTACGTCAATCAACGGCACAATCTCTAAGTATGGAAGGCACACAAGTGACAGTAGCCGGTCGTATATTATTGCTTCGTGGTCATGGCAAAATATTATTTGCAGATTTACACGATGTAACAGGTAAAATTCAACTATTTTTTGAACAAAACACTCTAAATGAAAAAATGGATCAAACAAAATTGTTTGATTTAGGAGACATAATTTCAGCCACTGGTGAAGTTTTTAAAACTACAGCAGGAGAAATTACTATCCGAGTTTCAGGTTTTCAAATTTTAGCCAAAAACCTACGTCCACTACCCGAAAAGTTCCATGGTTTAACTGATGTTGAGGAACGTTATCGTCAACGTTATGTTGACTTAATTGTCAACCCAGAATCGAGGGATATTTTTAAAACTCGATCCAAAATTTTAACCACCATGCGCCACTTTTTAGATGATCATGGCTTTATGGAAGTCGAAACACCTATTCTGCAGCCGATTTATGGAGGAGCTAGTGCCAAACCATTTATCACTCACCATAACGAGCTCGATCAACAAATGTATTTGCGTATTAGTGATGAACTGTATTTAAAGAGATTAATAGTAGGAGGACTCGAAAAAGTATACGAAGTCAGTAAAGATTTCCGCAACGAAGGTGTCTCCCGTTTTCACAATCCTGAATTTACTCAAATCGAATTCTATTGGGCTTATGTCGATTATGATGAATTGATGAAACTAACCGAACAATTAGTTTCCACTACAATCAAGGCCGTAAAAAATTCTTTGGCCGTTAGTTTTCAAGGCAAAGATTTAGATTTTACTCCGCCATTCGAAAGGCTTACTTTTCGTGATGCAATATTTGAAAAAATAAATATTGATATCGATAAAATCAAAACCGAAGAACAGTTTATAAAAGAAATAAATGATAAAAAACTAAAACTAGATTTAGCTGGCGTAGTCGGCCTTGGTGCCCATTTTGATGCATTGTATAAAGAATTTGTTCGTCCATTTATTATTGGCCCAGTATTTATTACTGATTACCCATCCGAAATGATAGCTCTGGCCAAAAGAAAAGCCGATAATCCGGACAAAATTGCCTCATTCCAATTACTTGCCTGTGGCGCCGAATTACTCAAGGCCTATAACGAATTAAATGACCCCAAGGATCAAAAAGATCGTTGGCTCGATGAAGTAGCTTTAGAAAAAAAAGGTGCAGAAAATGCCATGCAAATGGACGACGATTATATTCGTGCTCTTGAATACGGCATGCCTCCTACCGCTGGCTGGGGTATGGGTATCGACCGCTTCACCCAATTTTTAACCGACTCTCCCACCATCAAAGATGTCATTTTATTCCCTGCAATGCGAAACGAAGTAGAGTCCGCCTTTGGCGGAAGAGAAGAAAAAATTGGTCTTGCCAATGACAAAATAATTATCGGTGAAATAGTCGAATTAGAAAATCATCCTAATGCCGACAAGCTTCACGTGTGCAAAATAAATACCGGTACTGAAGTGCTTCAAATAGTCTGTGGTGCACAAAACATTTCCGTTGGCGATATTGTTCCAGTTTCCATAATTGGGGCAGAAGTTTTTGACGAAGAACATAATGCTATGCAAATAAAAGTTGCCAAACTTCGTGGTATCGAATCCCACGGCATGCTCTGTTCCACTCGCGAGCTCGGCCTCGGCGACGACCACTCCGGTATTTATCTTTTGGACAAAAAATTAAAAGAAAATCTAGGAGAATCAGTTAAAGACTTTGTAAAATAATGAACACCTACTATTTAATTCGTCATGGTCAAAACTACGACAATGTTAACGGAATTTTAAACGGACATCGTGATCTACCACTATCCGAAATTGGAATTAATCAGGCAATTGAATTAGGGCATAAATTAAAAGAAATAAATTTAACAACAGATATAGTTTTAACTTCACCATTAAATCGGACCTATGTTACGGCGAGTATTGTATCGAGTCTAAATAATTATTCAACTCCAATTGTTGAACCTCTACTCATTGAACGAGATTTTGGCGTAATGAGTGGACAAAAACAAACTGATATTGAAAAACTTTGCTCACCCGATATTATCAAAACTGACACAGTGACTTATTTTTTAAATCCCCAAGGTGCTGAAACATTCCCTGATTTGATTAATCGTGCCAAGAAATTATTGACACAACTTGAATCTCAATATTCAAATAAAAAAATAATGTTGGTTTCTCATGGCGATTTTGGCAAAATGGTTTATGCCGCTTTTTATAAACTAGAATGGAAAGATGTTTTAGTAAATTTTCACTTTGGAAATTCAGAATTATTATTATTGTCCTCAGAAATTGAACCCAAAGATTCAAAATTAGTTAATATTAAACAATTCAACTTATAATTATGGAAATGGTTGATATTTTATTACCTCCAACATTTGAAAATAGTCACAAATCAAAAACTATTGAACAAGCCTGGAATGATGAAGACTGGATAGGGACATTTAATTTATGGATAATTCAATCAGATCCAGTACCATCGATTATCTATCAACTGCGAAGTCCCAATTCAAATTGGGCACCAATGAAATTAGATGTAACGGCAGGCGGACACTATAGTGCCGGTGAAAATATTGAAGATGGACTAAGAGAAGTTCGCGAAGAATTGGGTAAAACATATGATTTTAATAAGTTAGTAAATCTCGGACGAAAAGTTCATATTAGCCCAGACACAAAAAACCGAGAAAGACACAATGTTGTTCATATATTTATGACAGTTGACAATTCACCTCTCGAGAATTATGTTTTACAAAAGTCGGAAGTTCATGCCATTGTCTCTTGTCCTATCAATGAATTAATAAAAGTCCATACCCAGGATTATTCTTTTGTTGCCAAAGGACTTGACACAGAAAAAAAAAGTTTTGAAATAAAAGTTGATAAAGATTCATTCCCTTATAATTGGGATAATTATCATTTTAAAATAGCACTACTTACAGACAGGTTAATCAAAGGCGACAAAAATTTAATATACTAAAAATATGATTACTCAAAATCTAATATCTAAAATTCAAGAATTTGCCAAAATAGATGGCCCAATGGAAACACATCAACTTATTGCTAACGAAACAGGTCAAAGATTAGCGGAAAAATTAAGTGCAAATAATAACATTGTGTTACTCGGAACATTATTAATGGATTGTATTATTGGAATTGCCATCAAAGAAAATCGTTTATCGGATCATGTTCAAATGTGTTTTGACAAAACCAAAGAAATTTTAGACTTAGATTCAGAAATTACACCAGAAGAAAAAGAAAATGTTTTAGCATGTGTCAAAGAACATCATGGAGTACAAAAATTTTATTCGATAGAATCAGAAATAGTTTGTAATTCCGATTGTTATCGTTTTGCCTCGGTTAAAGGAATGTTCTACACTTTGCGTTACTTTAGATCAATGCCAGACATAGACTTTATCACCTTAATTAAGACTAAATTTAACGAAAAGAAAAATTGTGTATCTTTAGATATTGTTAAAGAAGAATTAAATGATCAATTTATAGCAATTGAAAATTATTTAAATTTATTAAGTCAAAAGTATTCATAATTCGTAATTTTTAATTATTAATTGATTTGTATGGATCATCAAAAATTCAAAGACGCAGCTAAGGTAAATTTAGAAAATAATATTTACAATCACAGTCTTTCACTTGAAGCCTGCATGCTCGGTCTGTACGATTATTTTTCATCAAGTAATTTACTTGATAGCAACGAACCAACTCGCGAAGAATGGGGGATTGCCGGGTTGATACACGATATCGATTTTGCCGGTGATACCAAAGAATTACATCCTCTCCGCACTCGTGAAGTGTTAGCCAAATATGGCTTAGAAATAAATGATACTATCCAACAAATAATTTTAAGTCACGACGCCAGGCAAAATATTAAAATGGATAGCAAGGCCAAATGGTCAATTTTTTGCGCTGATTCATTAACTGGTTTAATCACTGCCGTTGCTTTTGTTTACCCTGATCGCAAATTATCATCAGTCAAAGTGTCCTCAGTTTTAAAACGATTTTTAAAAGAACCCAAGTTTGCCGCAGGAACACGTCGAGACGAGGTTGCACAATGCATGGACCCTATGGGATTAAATTTACCCATCGAAAAATTCATAGAAATTTGTCTCACATCAATGCAAGAAATTGCAATTGAAATCGGTCTGTAAATATTAATTAATTTACTGTATTATTAAACATACAATCAATAAATAAACTCAAGTCAATAATTTTAACTACTTTTTTGGTAAGTATTTACATCGCTATTTTAGTATCAATCAACACATTCAATCAATACAAAAAAACAAGTCTCAACGTTCAAGCTGCTACTTCACCTTCCACATATTATGTATCAACCACTGGTAATGACACCAATATCGGCACCCGAGACAACCCGTTCAAAACAATTACTCAAGCAGTTGCAAAAGCTAGTCCAGGAACTACAATTTATGTCTTCCCCGGTACATATACCAAAAAAATTTACATTAGTAACAAATTGGGTACACCCACACAGCCAATTACTGTAATTGGTGAAAGTGCCAATCCAGGTCAATATCCAGTACTCGACGGAGGTGATCCAAGTTATTCAAGTACCATCAAGGATCCTATGATTACAGTTCAAAATTCACAATGGATCAATTTTGAAAGAATAAAAGTAATTAATTCAACAGATACTGCCTATCGTATAGCCAATAGTCACTACATAACTGTTAGACGAAATATAATTGATTATCATTCCAGCGCAATTTTATTAAAAACTCAAAGCAGTCATATTCTGGTTGAGTATAATGATATTTATCAAAGTTATCCGTCAAACAGTACCTGGTCACAATTAAAAGCTTCAAAATGGGAAGGTGGTGCATTCAAGTCAGATGGTGGAGCTGGGATGAATACCATTAGATACAATTATTTTCATGATCAGTTCAATGCTATATTTCTAACTTCTGGATACAAAACTGATGGTCGATATTATGACGCCAATACTTGGATATATCACAATCGTTTTGAGAACATAGTCGATGATGCTTATGAGCCAGAATCATTTTCTTTTAATAACCATTTTTTTAACAACACCTTAATCAATACTCATCGATTGGTTTCATTTGCACCAGGGTACAAAAATCTACTAGGTCCTGTCTATGTATACAATAACATGCAAATAATCAACAAGGATCCGACACTCGAAGCAGCCACTAATAGAATAAATTCTGGATTCAAAATTGATCTTAGTACCAACTATTACGCAAACGGAGTATTTGCATTTAACAATAGTGTAGACGCTTCAACACTTGGAACCAATGCCTACGCAATTGACTTTTTAAATGCCAATGTCAACAATTTTTCTCATTACAATCATATATATAAAACAGCAAAAGTTGCGTTTACAAAATCTGCTTTAATCGGTAATGGTAAATTTAATTTTGATATATCCAACAAAACTTTTGGCTATGTTGAACCAAATGGAATCATCAATTCTGATCCTATGTTTAGCAATTCTACAAACGAAGACTTAAGATTATTAGTCAATTCACCAGCTCGTGCAAAATCAAAAGAAATATCAAATTTATTGGGTTTTTCTGCAAATTTGATAGTGGAAAGTGGATCTGATTTGGGTGCTTTTCAATATGGAGAAAATAATTTTAGAAAATCACCAAGTCCAATATATTTACCTCCAACTGGTGGCGAATACTCAAATTTTCCCACAAATTATGATTGGTCAAGTGACATTCGTGGTGGGGTAAACCCATTGTCCGATCCAATATGGATTAATTCTTTGACGCCCATTTCAACTTTGGCGCCAACATTAAAACCAACAGTAATACCAACATTAATCCCAACTACGATTCCAACACTAAAACCGATTGCGACACCGACAACAATTCAATCAACTCAAACTCTTTTACCTCAAGCAGATAGCTATGTATCATCAAATGCTCCAACTACAAATTTTGGATCAAGCAAAGTTTTAATTGTTAATGGTTCTCCAATAAAAATAATATATTTAAAATACGATTTATCAAATTATGTTGGTAAAACAATAAAATCTGCTTCATTAAAATTTGCTATATCAGATAATTCTCAATCAACTCAAAACATAAAATTAGTTGATGATATTTCATGGCAAGAATCTACCATAAATTTCAATAATAAACCTAGTTTGGGTGCAATTATTAGTACCCAGTCAAATATTAAAGGATCCTTTGCTACAATTGACATTACAAACACAGTTAAAAGTAAGTTAGGAAATATTTTATCAATGGGAATTAATTCAACAGGTAATAGCCAATTTAAAATTTCTTCACGCGAAGGTTATTCTGCACCCACATTAATATTAAATTTTCAATAGATAAATTGATTACTTGCTATTAATTTGCGGATATAAAAAAATTTCTTTGTGCTAAAATAATTTTATCTAAATGCAAAAACAAATTTTTTGTATCACTTCTACCTCCTCTACAATGGGGTTATAGACGCGCCAATCGCCCCTCACAAAATCGACGCATTTAGATATTAAATAAACAAAAATGATAGATATAAATTTACTAAGAACCGAACCAGAAACAGTTAAAAACAACTTACAAAATCGCGGCAAAGATATTGCTGTAGTTGCAGAACTTATTGCCCTAGATTCTACAAATAGAGACATTCTAAAACAAGTCGAAAATCTGCGAGCAGAACAAAATAAAATCAGCAAAGAAATCAAAGGTAAGCCAACTCCTGATCAATTAAGCGCTGCTACAAAAATAAAAGAAGAATTGAAATTAGTTGAGGAAAAATTAAAGAAATCACAAGACGAATTAAATATTATTTTAGAGGAAATCCCCAACATTTGCGCTCCCGATGTTCCAGTGGGCAAAGACGATAATGATAATGTTGTTATCAAAACTATTGGTGTTAAGCCCGAATTTAATTTTAAACCTCTTGATCATCAAGCACTCGGTGAAAAACTAAATATAATTGACAAAGAAAAAGCTGGGCAAATTTCCGGTAGTCGTTTTGGATATTACAAAAATCAAGGAGCAATTCTCGAAATGGCCGTCATGTTTTACGCTATGCAAAAATTAACCGCCAAAGGTTTTGGCGCCATGTTGCCACCCCTAATGGTCAAGGCAAAAACTGAATGGAATTGTGGTTATACTAGTAACAAAAATTTATTGGGTGCTTATTATTCAGTTCCAGAAGATGACCTAATTTTTATTTCATCTTCGGAGCATTCTGTCGTCCCTTATCACACTGATGAAACTCTTGATAGTAAAGTATTTCCCATAAAATACGTAAATTTTTCACCATGTTTTCGTCGTGAAGCCGGAACTTATGGTAAAGATATGTCCGGTATGCTCCGCGTCCACCACTTCAACAAAGTCGAGATGAATGTATTTACCTTACCCGATTTTGCTATTTCCGATGCTATGCAATTGGAACTATTGTCAATCGAAGAAGAACTATTGCAAGATTTCGGACTTCATTATCAAGTCATGAATTGTTGTACTGGTGATCTACCTCAGCCCAATCGCCGCATGTATGACATTAATACCTGGTTTCCGGGTTTAGGTGTCTACAAAGAAACTGGTTCATGTAGTAACTGCGGTGACTATCAAGCCAGGCGCCTAAATACTAAAGTCAAAATTAACGGCGAAAATAAATTAGTTCATATATTAAATTCAACTGCTGTCTCCGATCGTGCTGTTCATGCAATTATCGAAAACCATCAACAACCCGACGGTTCTATCACCATCCCATCATGCCTCGTCCCACTTACTGGTTTTTCCAGTATCCAATCACTTAGCTAGAGGAGCCACCTCGCCCGCCAAAGTCAGCCTCGGTTGACGGCGGTGGGCCCGGGCTATTAATACTATATAATCAATACATGTTAAATTTTTTTAAATCATTTTTCGACGAAAACAAAAAATCAATAAATTCACTCAAACCTATTGTCGACAAAATAAATAGTTTTGAAGAAGAAACCAAAAAACTTTCAGACGAAAAATTAACCAACAAAACAACAGAATTTAGAAATCGCCTGTCTAAAGGCGAAACTCTCGATCAAATTCTTCCCGAGGCATATGCTGTCTGTCGTGAAGCTATCTTTCGCACAATAGGCGAACGGGCCTATGATGTCCAGTTGTTGGCTGCAGTCACTCTTCATCGCGGTTCAATTGCCGAACAACGAACAGGTGAGGGCAAAACTCATTCAGTTATTTTCCCTGCTTATTTAAACGCTATATCGGGTAAGGGTGTTCATATTATCACCCCCAACGATTACCTTACCCGTGTCGGAGCTGGCTGGTACCCTCGTGCTTTAAAATTATTAGGTCTAACAACTTCTGCCATTGTTCACGAAGAATCCTTTATTTTAGACCCTGATTTTACTTCGGCGATAAATTCTGTCGATACTCGTCTTTTGCATTTAAAACCAGTTTCTCGTCGTGAGGCTTATTTGGCCGATATTACCTATGGAACTAACAATGAATTTGGTTTTGATTACCTTCGTGACCATATGGTCAAAAATTTTGACCAAAAAGTACAAAGACCCAATTTTAATTTTGCCATTGTTGATGAGGTTGACTTTGTTTTAATCGACGAAGCCCGAACACCTCTAATTATTTCCTCACCAAATAATCAACCCGTCGACAAATATTATTCTTTTGCCAAAATAGCCCAAACGTTACAACCAACTGATTATATTATTGATGAAAAATCAAAATCAGCCACACTTTCTGAATTTGGAATTCGTAAAGTCGAAAATATCCTAAACGTTGGCAATTTATACGAAGAGTCGTTTGAAACTATCCACTATATTGAAAACGCTATCAAAGCTCAAACACTGTTTCACAAAGACAAAGACTATGTAATTAAGGACGGAGAAATAATTATTGTTGATGAATTCACTGGCCGATTAATGAATGGGCGACGCTGGTCTGATGGTCTCCATCAAGCAGTCGAGGCCAAAGAAAACGTCAAGGTACAACAAGAATCTCAGACGTGGGCAACTATTACATTTCAAAATTATTTTCGTCTCTATGACAAACTGGCCGGTATGACTGGTACAGCCGCTACCGAAGCTGAAGAATTTAGAAAAATTTACAATCTTGATGTTATTACCATTCCCACTCATCGCGATGTTGCTCGTGTCGATACCCAAGATCTAATTTACAAAAACCAACGTGCCAAATATGCCGCTATTGCAGCCACCATTGCAAATCTTCATGCCAAAGGTCAACCAGTATTGATTGGTACTACCAGTATCCAAAAGAACGAAATAATTTCCTCAATGTTAAAAAACAAAGGTGTACCTCACCAGGTATTAAATGCCAAGAATCACTTATCTGAGGCCCAAATTATCGCTCAAGCTGGGTGCAAAGGAGCTGTAACAGTAGCAACAAATATGGCTGGTCGAGGTGTTGATATAGTTTTGGGTGGACCAAAAGATCAACTTCCACTCGATGTCTGGCAACAAGAACACGCTGATGTACTAGCCTTAGGCGGTTTGTATGTTATTGGTACTGAACGACATGAATCTCGTCGCATCGACAATCAACTTCGTGGCCGAGGTGGACGTCAGGGTGATCCAGGTTATTCCCAATTTTATGTAGCCTTGGACGACGATTTAATGCGAATTTTTGGTGGTGACAAAATTCAGAGTCTCATGACACGTTTCAATATGCCCGAAAATGAGGCATTAACACATCCATTAGTTTCCAAGGTATTAGAACAAATCCAAGTCAAAGTCGAAGGATATAACTTTGACACTCGCAAATCTTTGGTTGAATATGATGATGTCATCAATAAACAACGAAAAATAATTTACACCCTTCGTGATGGAACTCTACAACAAGCCAAGGAAAATCCAACAAATAATTTTGAAGAAATTAAAAAAGTTTTAACCAAAGAAACTAGTCGTATCGCTCACGAATTAAATACTTCGGAAAATATAGCTCTCGAATTTAGTGAAATTCTACCCATGTCTCCACACGATAGACAAGAACTCGAGAAAAAAATCGAATCAACCGATGATAAACCTCAATTTTTACTCGATATGTTATTAGATCAGTGGAAACAACGGCAATCATTTTTTGGCGAAAATATCGGTAACGATATTATTGCCTATGCCATCATTGAAACACTTGATCCACTATGGGTTGAACATTTAACAGCATTGGATGACTTACGCGACGGAGTCAGATTACGTGGTTATGCTCAAAAAGATCCTTTAATTGAATATCGCAAAGAAGGTTTTGAAATGTTCCAAAATCTAATGGCAAAATTTGAACAAAATCTTGCCCGGATGTTATTTAGACTCGAACCCACCGCCACCCCAATCACTGCACCAACTAATATAACTGAAGGTAGGGGGGAAGTCATTGATGAAAATAATATTTCATCAACACCAAAAACAGTCGTCAGTGGTGCCACCCTCGGCCGCAACGACCCTTGCTGGTGCGGGTCAGGCAAAAAGTTCAAACGGTGTCATTATCCATCAACACAATAGATGAATCGACGAAGTGAACTATTATCTCAAGAGAAAATAGTAAACGCTGGAGGAATAGTTATTGATACCGAAAAAATGCAGGATACAGCTGCTAAAATTTTTGGTGTGAATCTTGATTGCGCATACCAGATTGACAAATCACTAACAGCTATCGCTTCATATCAAGATTCTGTCATAAAAGTATCTGAAGAAATACCTGCTGAATTTATGGTTCGTCGACTTCAATTATTTCAAGAAATTACCGGTTATGATTTAGGACTATATTCTCCAAAACAGCCTATAGTAAAGTTAAATCATAATGAAAAGATATCTGAAATTGAACAAAAAGTTGCCTATCAAAATAGAGTCATTTCAATTCACCCACTTGCAATTTCCGACAAAGAAGGTGAGAGATATTCACGAGAGTCAACAAATAGGTATAGGGAGTTAATAAAACTTGGAATAGAAAACATAAAAAATAATTTTCCTGACAAAACAGTACAAAATATAAAAATAAATGAATTCATTAATGAGCATTTAATAACTTTTGCAAAAATATCTGAAATTAGTTTAAAGTCATTTTATCAAGGCACCCTAATCCATGAAAAGCGGCATCAATTATATCAACATGATGAGAGCCGATTCGCTAGTCCAGAGTATATTCAAAAAGTAAAAGACAATATTGCTTTAGCGTTAATATCAGTTACCTGTCTTGGTAGCACTGTTGGAGGACTAATGGCAGAAAGAGCTATAACATTAATATTGTCACATCGAACAATATTACCGTCTACCGTTACCTATGCAGATATTTCAACGTTGATTTTTACTGGGCTGTTATCAATCATAACCACTATTAAACTAAATGATAGCCAAGATAGTCGAAATCTGCATAATGACGAACGTTTAGCCTACCAAGCCACTGGATTATTTGGCCCAGAAATAAAAGGTGTGGTTAGTATTGATCGAAAAGAATTATATAAACGAGTATTTAAAAATACTCCTGAGATTTTGACATCTTCCAATATAATCTAATATCTTCTAATATATTCTAATGATTTCGTATAACTTCACTAAATCAAAAGACATCGAAAAGTATCTAATTGAATTAGAAGCTATCAAAATTAATTTTGAGAACTTAAAATCAATTCCTGAACTCGAAGAAAAAATTCGACGCGATTCACACCTAAAAAGTGCCCTATATTCGGCACGAATTGAAGGCAATCCACTACACCCATCAGAAATCACACAAAACGATTCGGATGATGTATATCAGGTTGAAGTTAAAAATTTGCACAAGGTATACAACTTTATCTATCAATCAGACTCCAATAAAAATATATCAATCGAATTAATCAAGGAATTGCATTTAAAAACCATGCAAAATTTATCAAATATGGCCGGCAAGTTTCGACAAGAGCCATGGGCAATATTCGATCAAAATGGTAATGCCATTCATCTCGCCCCTCCTTATTTTAAAGTACCCGAGTTATTACAGGATTTTGTAAATTATATAAACAATTTATCCGATCACCCAGTAATTATTTCTGCTATCTCGCAATTCATATTTGAAAAAATCCACCCATTTGCCGATGGTAATGGTCGTGCCGGACGTTTAATATCTGCCTATATTTTAAAACAAAACAATTATCACCTCCGTGGTCTAATTCACTTTGAAGAATATACCGACAACCATCGACAAGCTTACTATTATGCCCTCGAACCCAGTTCCGACATGACCGAGTTTATCGAATACTTTTTAAAATCTTTAGTCATCACCGCCAAAACTATCTTAAAACAACTTCAAAATCCAAAATCTGCTCAATCAAATTTACCTTTTCGTCGACAAGAAATTTTAAACATTATCACCGATCATCCAAATTGTTCCTTCGATTTTCTCCAACGCCGTTTTGCCAACGTTAATAGTAAAACTCTTCATTACGATGTCAAAAAACTCATTGATTTATCACTCATTACCAAAATCGGCGCCACCCGCGGTGCTTTATATCGTCTATCAACCTAATCATTGCATTCCATATAATCGCTACTTATAATATAAAATATGATCAAAGCAAAAGAAATTGCAAAAGAAGAAGTAAATAATGATCAAATTTCATTTGAAGAACAATTAAAAAATGCCTTGGGTAAAGATGTTAATTTGAAAAGAACAATAAATATAGAAGTTGATACTCCATCCCTCGTTCAAACAGCTGTCCAAAAAATCCAAGCCCCTCAATCAAAATAATCTATCTAAATATCTTTTCTCTATAAAACTTTAGCCCATCATTGCTATAATTACCCATGGCAATGACAAAAAAAGAAATAAAAATAGAATTTCTTAAATTAGTTGAGGAATCACGTAGAGTTACCATCACCACACATTTTTCACCAGACGATGATGCAATAGCTTCGACACTTGCAGTTTATGCGTTTATCAAGAATAAGTTCCCCGAAAAATCGATATCAATCAAAATTATGGGTAGTTCCAATAATCGTTTTAATATCTTTCAAAATTATGACAAAATTGATTTTGTAAACGAGTTATCAAGTGAACTAGAAAATTCAAAACTATTAATTATGGTTGACGGTAGCCAGTATAGTCGGTTTTCTCGTGTTCCGGCAAATATAGCAAGTCACGGTTCCAAAAAAATATGTTTTGATCATCACAGCTCACCTGTCGATAAGTTTGATTTGTTATATCTAGACAAAAATGCAACCTCTGCCTCCGAAATAATCATGGATATTTTATATAAAGACGAAACAATTACTCCAGAGGTTGCCAAAATATTATTGATGGGAATTTTTGGCGATACTGGCACCTTCAATTATTTAAAACCAAATCAATTACACACTTTTGATAATGTAAAAAAGTTAGTCAAAATATCTCAAGTAGAAATCCAAGATTTCAAAGCCAGCTATTCAAAAATAAAAAAATCTGTTTTTGCCATAGTAAAGGAATATATTGATAATACAAAATTTGTTGAAGTACCAAACAAATTAAGTTATCAATATAGTTTTATTACTGAAGATTTTTTAAGAAAAAATAGTTTTTCTGATGCCGACACAAGCGAGGCAGGGCATATATATATGGCAGATTATTTACGTTTAATTGAAAATTATAGTTGGGGTTTTATTGCAACTCCTAAAAGACGTGAAATTAGTGTCTCATTACGATCATTGCCGCGATCGGTAAATGTCCGAAATATAGTCGAAAGATTAAATATAGGTGGTGGACACGATCGTGCTGCCGGTGGAGGCTTTAAACATGAAACCTGGGGTGATGAATTAGATTTACCATTTGTAATACGATATCTAGTTGATTGGATTGATACTAATCAGCTAGAATTAAGCTAATATGGACGATTGTATTTTTTGCAAAATAGTAAAAGGGGACATACCTTGCTACAAAGTTTACGAAGATGAAAATTTCTTAGGCTTTCTCGATATTCGTCCAATTGCCACAGGTCATTGCTTATTAATCCCCAAAACACATTTTCGTTGGACTTACGACGTCCCAAATTTTGGACAATATTTTGAAATAGCAAAAAAAATAGGACTAGCCACAAAAACAGCAGTAAATGCAGACTACGTATCTTTTGTCACTTTTGGTAACGAAGTTCCACATGCACATATTTGGATAATACCTAGATTTATAGGAGATATTCATGAAGGTCATGGTATAAATACCGATAACCGAATAACATTTACAAAAGAAGAATTTATTGATTTCCAAAACAAAATAACAAACAATTTAAAATGAACGAAACAAATCTAGAACAACAATTAATTTTGATAAATCAAAAGCTCGATCGAATTACCAATCCATTTAAAGTCGCCGGGCTTCAATTTACTGCCGGTATATTCAGAGCATTTGGTAATTTATTTGGCACCATATTAATCGCTGTTTTAGTTTACTATGTCTTTTCTAGCCTAAATTTAGGTGAATATCTAAATCAATATATCCAAAATCTTATTCCCAAACCTCAAATCAACATCCAGTCACCATTTTAGTATTTCCCGGCCTCACCCTGTCAAGGGGAGGTGATTTGATTCTTGTCAAATCGGAGGGGTTAGAACAAAAAAATCTTGCTAAACACCATCGAGATTGCTTCGCTACACTCGCAATGACGAATTAGGCTTTTCTTGCATTTTTGACGCGATCGTTTTTGGTTAAATATTTCTTACGTAAACGTACATTTTTTGGTGTAATGTCAATCAATTCATCGTTTTCGATAAAATCGAGGGCTTCTTCAATACTATATTTAGTAGCAGGAGCCAATGTAATAGCATCATCGTTACCCGATGATCGCATATTGGTTAATTGTTTCCCTTTACACACATTCATTTCCAAGTCACCTTCTACAGGGCGTAAACCTACAACTTGTCCTTCATACACATCTTCAGTTGGATCAATAAATACAACTCCACGTTTGTTAGCAATATCAAGACCAAATGCCAAAGCTTTACCCGATCTATCCGAAATAATTACTCCATTTCGAATTTTTTGGACACCATCACCTTTTGGCTCGTATCCCAATGATAAAAATGTCAGTGATACCATTCCTCGGGTATCAGCAATCAAACGACTACGTAATCCCAGTGCATTACGCTCCGAGATCTTATAAATCATCTTTGTTCCATATTTTTCATCGGTCGTCATATCAAGCATCAAACCTTTTCGTTTTCCCATTTCTGAAGTTACAACCCCTACATGTTCATCATCAACAATTATTGTTACTTCAGTAAAAGGTTCAAAAGTTTTACCATCAACTTCTTTGTAAATAACTTCAGGTTTGCCTACTTCCAAGGCGTAACCTTCACGTCGTAACTTTTCAATCAAAATTGCAATATGTAATTCACCACGCCCAGCAACAACCATTCGGATACTATCATTTTGATCGACTTCAATTTTCATTCCCAAATTGGTTTCCATCTCTTCAGCCAATCTTTCTTTTAGTTCACGACTAGTCAAAAATTTTGCCTCCTCTTTAGCAAATATTCCTGTATTAGGGCCAAAACTTGCTTTAATAGTTGGTTCTGAAATTTCAATTGCCTTTAACGCTACTTGATAATGAGTATCAGTCATCGTTTGACCAATTTTAATGTTACTGTTCCCTGCAACATAAATAACATCACCCGAAGTGGCTTCAGTAGCTTCAACTTTTTGGATACCTTCATTAACAAACATCTTTTCTATTTTAAAATTTCCCACCAGTTTTTGATCTGGATTTAATAGCGAAACAAAATCACCTTTCTTTACTTTACCTTGAATAATTCGACCAAGAGCCAAATTACCCAAATATTCATTTTTTTCAAAAGCCGAAATTTGCATTTGAAAAGGCTTGTCGACATTAATCATCGAATTTGGCACATATTTCAAAATTGTTTCAAATAATGGAGTAGTATCACCAGGAGCCGACAAATCGGTAGGCATCTCGGTATAACACTTACCATCACGACCAATTGCATACACGATAGGGAAATCAAGAGCATCATCATCACCAGCCAAGGTCAAGAATAAGTTTTCTGCATCACGAATAACTTCTGCTACACGGGCATCTTTACGATCAATTTTATTAATCACCAATATAACTTTTAAGCCTGCTTCCAGTGCTTTTTTCAGTACAAATTTAGTTTGTGACAATGGTCCTTCAGCCGCATCAACAATCAACAGGGCAGCATCAGCCATATTTAAAATACGTTCAACTTCACCACCAAAATCAGCATGTCCTGGAGTGTCAATAATATTAATTTTGACCCCTTTATAAACAACCGATGTATTTTTTGACAAAATAGTAATACCTTTTTCTCTCTCCAAATCATTGCTATCCATGATTCTGTCACGAGTCATTTCTTCTTGATTATCACGGAAAGTATGGGTTTGTTTTAACAGAGCGTCCACCAAAGTAGTTTTTCCATGGTCAACGTGGGCTATAACAGCAACATTTCGAATATCAGATAGGTTAGGCATTCCTCGATTATATCAACAAAACAGGTATAATACTATTATATATGCAATCTTTTTTAATCATATTGCTTTCTGTAATTTTATTATCTTCATGTAGTCGTGTTACAAGTACTATTAACAAAATTGAAACAGCCACAGAGACAATTATTCCCAAACCAACCAAAATTCTCGAATCTGGTATTCCCGATTACTATTTAAACAAAACAGCCTTTATTCCTCAAGCACCAGAGAAAAACTGGGAACAACCGTGGCAAGATGCCTGCGAAGAAGCAGCTTTGTTAACTGTCAAATATTATTTTGAAAATATAACTCCAGATACCAAAACATTGTTATCTGATTACAAAAACGTATTAAGTCAATCTGCAGAAAAAAGTATAAATATGTCAACTATGTCCCAAATTGCTAATGATCTTTATGGATACAAATCAACAATTATTGACAATCCCGATACAGACACTATCGAAAAATATTTATCTCAAGGCAATATCTTAATTGCACCAACTAATGGCAAAATTTTATACAAAGAAAACAAATACTTTAGAAATGGTGGTCCAGATTATCACAACATTGTAATTTTGGGATACGATCACAACAAAAAAATATTTATCGTCCACGATGTTGGTACCCAGTTTGGTGCATATTTTAAATATAGTTACAAAATTTTATTAGAGAGCCTTAATGATTTTCAAGGCCCACCTAGACTGTTGCTTTTGCTAAAATAGATTTATGAGCAAATCATTAATTATTATTTTATCTATATTTTTATTGTCTGCATGTACTAGTCAAACTAAAACAGACGATATTGATATCGTCACATTACAAGTTACCCCAACTCCCACAACTATGGATACAAAAACAAGTACAAAGACTGATAGTTTGGTTGCCCTTACTACTAAGGATGGTCAAATGGTTATTAAACTTTATGACAAAGAAACTCCAAATACAGCCAAAAACTTCAGAGACAAAGTCGCCTCTGGATTTTATGATGGACTAATATTTCATCGAGTTATTCCAGGTTTCATGGCTCAAGGTGGTGACCCTACCGGAACAGGTATGGGTGGAGGTAAGCAAAAATCAGAACTAAACAACATTCCTTTTAAACGAGGATCATTAGGCTTAGCCCGGACGGCCGAGACAAATCAAGTTAGTAACGATAGTCAATTTTATATTTGTTATAACGATACTGGTTGTGCCCATCTTACCAGTGATTATGTCAATTTCGGTGAAGTAGTCACCGGACTTGATATTCTCGACAAAATAGCCCAAGGTGACAAAATTATAAAAGCCCAAATATCAACAAAATAACAATGAAAAAAATAATTATAGCCATAATACTTATCGGATTAGTTTATTTTGTTGGCAAAAAAATTGGTCAATATGCTTTACCTGATTATCCCGACGATCAAGCTGATTTAATAATATACTGGGGTAAGGGGTGTTCACATTGCGAAAAAGTCAAACAATACATACGAGACAACAATTTAGACTCAACGGTCAAGATCGCTTATCGTGAAGTTTATTATGATAATGGCAACCAACAAAAACTAGAAGCCACAACCAAGCTTTGTCCCGAAATTGATGTTAGTCAAGGTATTGGAGTACCTCTTTCATTTGATCCAAAAAATAAAAAATGTATATTAGGTGACGAACCCGTAATAGAATGGCTAAAAAACACAAAGAAGTAAAATTTGGTATCGAATCAATGATGCGCTTGGGCGTGTTCGCCGTCTTAATATATTTGGCTATCGGCTATTTAAGCACCACTAATTCAAATATAAATATTCCAAAAATCACTCCCCAAGTATTGGGGGACTATTCACCCAAGATAGAACAAACTCAAAAATGGATAAACACTGAAGTGGTAAAGCTAAAAGAACAAGCCTTAGATCAATTTTTTGCCAAAATTAAATCGTCTATATTAAAATAATATGGATGCTCTCAATTTGCAAAAACGAATAATCGAAATAGAAAACAAACTTGATGTGTCAACATTGCAAGCAAAACAAGAACAGCTAAAAACACAATCTATTGATCCCGATCTATGGCAAGACCAAAGCAAAGCTAGTCTTATCATGCAAGAATTATCCGATGTAGGTAAAACATTATCCGAACTCAATCAATTTAAATCCGACATTGACAATCTTGTAGAACTTGGAAATCTCTTGATTTCCGAACCAGACGAAACCCTAGCTATTGAGCTTGAAAAAAATATCAACAAAATAAACAGTGAACTGACACAATTAGAAAATCAAACCTATCTTTCAGGTAAATACGACAAAAATTTTGCAATATTTTCTATTCATTCTGGGCAAGGCGGAACAGAAGCAATGGATTGGGCATCAATTTTACAACGCATGTATTTGCGATATTTTGACAAAAAAGGCTGGAAATATGAAATGCTTGATATGGTAATGGGAGATGAGGCAGGTATCAAATCGGTTTCGTTTAAAGTATCTGCTCCATATGCCTATGGTTATTTGTGTCGCGAAGGGGGAGTCCACCGCTTGGTTCGACTATCACCATTTAATGCCGATCAACTTCGTCAAACATCATTTGCCAAGGTCGAAGTTTCTCCTGTAATTAGTGGTGACCAAGAAATGGCTGCAATAAGACCCGAAGACGTCGAGTTTGCAGCCTATCGTTCGGGTGGTTCAGGTGGTCAAAATGTCAACAAGGTTTCGACCGCTGTTCGTATTATTCACAAAGCTACTGGGTTAGTTTTTTCATGTCAAAGTCAACGAAGCCAAGAACAAAATCGAATGGTAGCCATGGAAATGCTTGCTTCAAAATTATGGGCACTCGAACAAGAAAAAAGAGCCGCCGAGCAAAAAGATATTAAAGGAGACAATATTATAGCTGGCTGGGGACACCAAATTCGTTCTTATGTCCTCCACCCTTACAAAATGGTAAAAGACTTACGTACTCGATACGAAACATCACTCACCGATTCTGTTTTGGATGGTAACTTGGATGAATTTATTTCTGCAGAACTGAGACTTTTATGACCAAAATAAAAATTGCATTAATATTATTTGTCTATTTTTCGGTTATATTTATATTATCTCTCAATCAATTTCAATATCAAAATCCACCACCACAAAATTTCTTAATATTAGGTCTTGACCCACGAAACGATTTACTCGAAAAATCCGAAACTACCGACACTATAATTTATGCCAAAATATCTTCTAATTTCGACAATATAAAATTATTTTCACTACCCCGAGATTTGTGGTTTTTCCCAACATCAAAAAAAATTAATCAAATTTATCCTGATTCATTTCAAAATATTCAAAACAACTTTAGCCAAATTATAGGTCAAAACATCAATAAAACGATCGTAATCACGACACAAAATTTACGAGACATAATTGATATTGTTAGTGGAGTTGATGTTGTTATCGACACAGAATTAACAGACAATCAATATCCTAATCAAGATTACATTGATGATCCAAAGTCTGGAGCCCCAATGTACAAAACAATTTACTATCCTGTGGGTATCAATCACCTCAATTCATCAAATATTACCGAATTTGTTCGTTCTCGAAAAAGTTCTGATTTGTCAATAAACGGTGGTACCGATTTGGGAAGAATAGCTCGTCAACAAAAATTATTTGATGCAATATTATTCAAAGTGCTAGATATTCGCAATCCAAAACAAATTTTTGCACTTTATCAATATTTTGATTCCAGCATTTCACACAACCTCAATAAGGTGGATTATATAAGTTTAGGTTTAAAAATATTACCCAATCTAAAAACAATAAAGCTAAATAAAATCAATATTCCGACTGGTGAAAACCCAAAAACAGATATCATTTTTCATCCTCAAAAATTTATCAATAAACAATGGGTTTTTATAACTTCAACTCCTGACTACCAGTCTCTAAAATCCTTCATTTCCAAATCTTTGCTATACTAATTTTATGGATATACCAAATCTCAATCAACCAACCATTGTTAATCCAATCACTTCTACCCCACTATCAAAACCTACACTTTTTATTGTCATAATTTTAGCCCTATCTTTGGGATTTTGGGGATCAAGGTTACTACCCTCATCAAATAATTCACTAACACCAAGCTCTAATTTGTTAGTCACAAATCCTGAAAACATTACCGACCAAAGTCAAATCGAAACAGGCAAACTTTATGGCAATGTCTCCAAAACATTTTCCGATACCGCTACTGGTGTTATAGAAAAAGGTTCAATTAATGGAGAGGGTACTCATATTTTAAATCGCGAAGGTGGAGCCACTCAACGCGCATCCTTGACATCATCAGTTGTCGATCTCGATTTGTTTGTCGGCAAAAAAGTACAAGTTACAGGACAAACCAATTCTTCTATCAAAACATCTTGGCTGCTTGACGTCGGTACTATCAAAATATTGCAATAAAATATGGAAATAAAATTCGATTCAGTTTCAAAAAATTATGGTCCTATCAGCGCCATATCTAACTTGTCATTTAGTGTTTCTCAAGGTGACTTTGTGTTTATCACTGGAGCCTCAGGTTCAGGCAAATCAACTATTATCAAATTAATTTTAAATCAAATAAAACCAAACGGAGGTCAAATACTTGTCAATGGTAAAAGTCCAAAAACTCAAACCGAAATAGACGAAAATAGACGCAAAATTGGCGTAATATTCCAAGATTTTCAAATGATATCTGATTTAACAATTGAAGAAAATATCGCTCTAAATCTTGATATTGTAAATTTTTCTCCTGAATTAAGAGCTATTGCTATTGATGAAGCACTCAAAAAAATGAAGATTCAAAATCGTCGTTTTTTGTTTCCAACTCAACTTTCAGGAGGTGAACTCCAACGAGCTTGTCTCGCGAGAGCCTTATCAATTTCACCCCAATTAATATTGGCAGACGAACCAACAGGCAATCTCGACCCCATCAATGCCTGGAATTTAATAAAATTTCTTAAACAAGAAAACGAAAAACGAGGGACAACAATAATAATGACTACCCATCACACCGACATAGTCAAATCACTCGACAAAAAAGTTATTAGATTAACCAAAGAAAGTTAATATGCACCATATTTCCCACACATGGCGTCATTTACGACGGTCACCATTCCAAAGTTTGATTGCGCTAATTACTATGTCAGTAACCTTTTTGATATTAACTGCATTTATTTTGGTTAATTCGGGTCTTACATCAGTTTTAAACCATTTTGAATCAAAGCCCGAAATTACAATATTTCTCAAAGACGGATTAGACAAAACAACACTAGAATCAACTCAAAACGAAATTGCTGCCATTGCTGATATTCGTGAAGTTCGCTACATATCAAAAGAAAAAGCCTTGCAACTATACAAAGACCTAAACAAAAACAACCCTCTATTAACAGAAATGGTAACTGCTTCTATTTTACCGGCATCATTTGAGATTTCAGCATATAACCCTAAGGTCCTTGAAGTTGTCGCTCAAAAATTCACAGCCAAAACCGATATCGTCGACGAAATTGTTTATCAAAAAGACTTAATTGAATCCTTAATGGGCTGGACTGACATGTTACGTAAAGTTGCCATCGTCACAATAGTATTTTTTGGACTTGTCGCGTTTTTCGTCACTTCAGTTGTTATTGGACTCAAAATAACCAATCGAAAAGATGAAATAAATATTTCCCGACTTCTAGGAGCATCACTATTTTATGTAAAAAGGCCTTTTTTACTAGAAGGTATTATTTATGGAATTTTCGGTTCAATCACAGGCTATCTAACCACTTTTTTGATTTTTCTTTACTTTAAACCCAAGCTAAATACTTTTTTTGCACCAGCAGTATTTGTAAGCAATGACCCAACTTTTTATTTCATTGTTTTCGCTTTCGAAGTTTTTGTCGGTTTTGTAGTTGGACTTTTCACAAGTTTCATGGTCTCCAAACGATATATAAAATGGTAGTTTTATTATTTTTATTTTATTTTCTATTTCACCCACCAATTCTTGCTTCAGAACAGGAAGATTTGTCCAGTCAAATAAACCAGTACACCGTCAAACTATTTGATTTAGCCAAAGCCAAAAATTCACTTAGCAATGAATTGGCCAGAATTAACGCTACTTATTCTCAAACTGAGTTAAAAATTCGTCAAACCGAGTTAAGTATCAAAACTGTTATTTCAGAAATTAGTATATTAAATCAAGATATCGAAAAACTTGACGGATCAATCAACCAAAACACTCTATATTTGCTTGAAAGAATCAAACAAAGTTATCGTCTAAGCAAGAAATTACCCGTCTATTCTTTTTTGTTTTCTGGTAGTTTCAATAATTATTTAAACCAATATAAATATATTTCAATAGTCCAAATAAACAATCGCCAAAGTATCGAAAAAGACGAAACAATGCAACAAATCAAAAAAAATAAAAAATTAGAATTATCACAAAAACAAGAGCAATTGGTTAAGCTTGAAACTAGTTTAACAACCCAAAGAGCCGATTTACTGTTACAAAAAACAGCCAAAAACAAACTACTAGCAGTTACCAAAAACGACGAAGCAAAATATCAAAAATTAAAAGCTCAGGCAGAACAAGAACTTGCCTCATTAATAGCCGCCAAGTTTGTCGGTAAGCGAGAAGTGAAAAAAGGAGAAGTAGTTGGCATAATGGGTAATTCAGGCTACTCCTTTGGTGATCATTTACATTTTGGTTTATACAATCTATCTGAGTCCAATATTGCTTCGTGGAGTTACACCAACGATATTGATAGTTCCGGATATGTTAAACAGTATATGTGGCCCATGAATGGATCAGTTGATATTACACAAGGTAGGGGAAAAACACCATATAGCTATTTATATTCTGACCGATTCCACCACGGGGTTGATATGGTGTCGGCCAACAAGTCAGTCATGTCAGTTAATGATGGAGTGGCCTATTTTTATCGCAATGCCGGATCATCATTAGGCAATCACGTCAAAATATTTCACGGAGATGGTAAAATGACTTTATACTTACATTTACAATAAATAATGCAAAAACAAATACCTGAACTTTCACTTTTTTTACCCTGTTACAACGAAGGTCAAAACTTGCAATCAACTGTCAATAAAACATTACCAATACTAAAAAAAGTTGCCAAAAAATGGGAATTGATAATTGTTAACGATGGATCCAAAGATGATACTAGTGGCATCGCCAAGTCCATTCAAAAAACCGATCCAGAACATATCAAAATAGTGACTCATAACCCAAATCGTGGTTATGGAGCCGCTTTTAAATCAGGTTTTTATACTGCAAAATATGAATGGATTACTTTTATCGATGCTGATGGCCAATTTGATTTTAGTGATATTTATTCATTACTTGATGTCCAAGCCAAAACAAAAGCTGATTTAGTTATTGGTTACTATCTTGGACGTAAAGTGCCATTTTATCGTATTTGGGGTACCAAACTGTGGCAGTTGGCCGTATTTGTTCTATTTGGCCTCCATGTTCGTGATATTGACTGTGGTTTTAAATTGGTCAATAAAAAAGTTATCGACACTATACCCAAATTAATTGCCGAACGTGGACCATTTATTTCCTCGGAATTTTTGATCAAATCAAAAAAAAGCGGATTCAAAATTGTTGAAGCAGGCGTTCATCACTATGCTCGAGCCGCTGGAACAGCCACTGGATCAAAGCTAAACGTAATTATTGCCGGATTTAAGGATTTATTCAGATTATGGTATTCTCTAAATTTCTCAAACAAAACTATTTAATTTTAACAATCATTGTTATCGCCGCTTTTTTACGGCTATATCGCATTGGTGATTATATGGAGTTTTTAGGTGATCAAGGTCGCGATGTAGTTATTGTCAAAGATTTTCTCAAAAAAGGTGATTTGTTTTTTATCGGTCCAGTTACCAGTATTGGTAACATGTATTTGGGCCCATTTTATTACTATTTTATTGCCCCCGCTTTACTTTTAGCCAACTTTTCCCCCATCGGCCCCGCTATTTTTGTCGCCATTCTAAGTATTCTCACCACATATTTAATTTATATCTTTACCAAAAAATATTTTGACGACAAAACAGGTTTAATTGCGGCATTACTATTTGCTATTTCTCCCGTAGTCATCAAATACAGCAATTTTTCATGGAACCCAAACATAATGCCATTGTTTGCGTTGCTATTTATTTATTGTCTAGATCAAAAAAAATATATATACGCTACTCTTGCTTTTATTATGTGCCTAAACTCACATTATTTAGCCTTATTGTTGCTTTTCCCTGCCGCCTACATAATCTTATTAGACTACAAAAAATTTAATATAAAAAACTTTGTTTTACCAATAATAATATTTTCACTATCATTAATTCCACAGTTATTATTTGACCTAAAACATAATGGTCAAAATATCAAAGCCCTTGCAACTTTTTTCATCAAGCGTGAAACCACCGTTTCCATTATTCCCACCAAAGCCTTGCCATTGCTTCCTGCCATGTTTAACCAAGTTACCACTAGACTACTGGCCGGCAAAATAGAAAATTTTGGAATAGTAGTATCAATTATATTCTTTGCCCTAATATTACTTGCACTGTACAAAATCAAAAATCGATTTTTTTACATTTGTTTAGTTTGGTTTTTTTCTGGACTAATTGGGTTAGCTTTGTACAAACAACATATTTATGATCATTATTTTGCCTTTATTTATCCAGTAATTTTTATTTTACTGGCTATAACTTTATCAAAATTAAATAAATATTTAACAATATTTATCGTAGTCATGCTTGCAGGATTATCAATTTATTCTAACCAGTTTCAATGGGAGCCACCAAAACAACTAGCAACCACAAAAAGCATCGACAAATCTATATTAGACAAATCAAATAATATGCCTTTTAATTTTAGTCTGTTAGCCAAAATGAATTATGATCCAGGATATTTGTATTATCTAAATGAAAACAAAAATTATTACAAACTCTCAGACAAAATCACCGACCAACTATTCGTGGTCTGTGAGCCATTCCAAATCGACTGCAATCCAATAAATAATCCCGAGTGGGGTATAGCAGCCTTTGGCTGGGCCAAAATCGACAGTCAGTGGGAAGTCAACGGAATAAAAGTTTTTAAACTTGTACATAACCCGACAGGTATCTAATCGTTGTACAATTATCGCGTCGAATCAAATCGTAAAATTGGTTGGAATTATTCTAATAATGGAACTTACTTTATTACCATTTGTTCTTATTGTAAAAATAAATTATTTGGGAAAATTGTTGAAGGGGAAATGGTATTGAATGAGTGTGGTGATATAGCAAATAATCAAATATTAAAAACAATTGAGATTCGAAAAAATATTTTAATTTCAGATTGGGTGGTAATGCCAAATCATGTACATATATTATTATCCCTTCGGGATCGGGTGGTAGAGACGCCCCGCGGGGCGTCTCTACATGAAAATCCCAAACAAATTACAGTCATCCCAAGTCACAAAAACCACCCCAAGTACTACAAAAGAATAAATATTAAATCAAATCAAGAAATACCAAAAATAATTAATCAATATAAATCATGTGTTACTAGAATATGTCGAAAAGATAATCTTAATAAATAACTTATTCCACATATCCGAGCAAAGGGTCTAGTTGATTTTCAGGTCTGTTACAAACTGCCGGATCAATTTTATTTTTTGGCACAGGTGGGAGTATTACTCCAAATCGACCAAACACTGTTGGTCCGTCTTTTTGGCTAATTTGCCAGGGTATAGGAATATTATATGCAGGTATACCTACAATCCCAGGCTTTACCAAAGTAATATTTTGCCACCAAAATAAATATCTAAATCCCACCCCCACACCTGGGTCAGCGATAAAATTAACGGCCACGCAAGGATAATTATTTAGTTTTACATCTGCTTTAATAAAATTAACAACCTGCATTTTGTAATAATACGAATCGTAAATATCTGACTTATTAAACAGCCAGTTTAAGTTAAGACCCAAATAAATAATAACCATTACCACTGATATCCACTTATATTTAATTTTACCCAAAGCTATGGACAAAATAAGTATATATATTGGCAACAAATTGGTAAAATAATATTCTGACACGACTCTTTTTGAAGTATATTGAGCCAGCAAAATCAAACCAAACCACAATCCAAACACAACCCAATACTTATATTTAACAATTTTATTAAACACCAAATATGCCGACACAATCAGCAAAATTACCCAATACTGTACCGTCCCATTTTGATCATAATCAAACAACAATCTTTTTTGAAACTCACGTCCCGAAGCATCGAGTACTTTGGCCAATTTTTGCACTCCTGTCGGACCACCCTTATCAACATTAATGCCCACTACCATCGCCTTTATTTGTGAAAAATTATGCTTAAATTCAAACAGTAAAAATGGCGATAAGGTTAACCCAAAAATCAAAACTGAAACAAAAGTAACTTTAATATTTTTTTTGTTAAAAACATTAAGAAAATTATTTTTAGATAATACATACGCCAGTATTGGCAAAGGTAAAATCGGCAACAAGGCAATGTGTAATTGCCACACAAATCCACACAAAAACCCATAAATTGGCAAAACTTTTAAATTCCCTTTTAGTGTTTCCAAAATTATATACAAAAACCAAATTGACCACGTAACGGTTGGTTGGGTTGGTACCGACCAACGATCAAACATAGCGGCCCCAAACGAAACACTGTATATAAACGCAGCCCACAACCCCGCTTTTGTTCCAAAATGCTTTTTAACTACAAAATAAAAACTCCAAATATTAAACAAACCAATTATCGTAATTGGAATTACTGCAGATAGGGGATTCATCCCGCCAAATTTGTAAAAAACTGCCATCAAATAATAATAAAAGCTTCCAATAAATACACCATCAACACTAGTAAGTTGGCCTATCAGTCGATTGTGGCCATTTACTACAATATCCTTGGCAATCCACGAATACAAATCTTGGTCATGGGCAAAGTAAAACCCACTACTATAGTTGTACAATCTAAAAAGTAAGCCCAAAACCAATATTAATAAGACCCAAGCTTTCATAATTTGATAATAACACTTATAATCAAATATCATGCAATCATTAAGCGTCATCATTCCTTGTTATAACGAAGAAGATAATCTGTTAAGAGGGGTATTAACTGAAGTCGATAATTTTCTTTCACAACAAAAATTTTCTTGGGAAGTCATAATTTGCAATGACAAATCAACTGACAACAGCCTTTCTCTAATCAAAAAATTTGTCCAAAATAAACCAAATTTTAAGGTACTCGATTTACCCAAGGGTGGTAAAGCTGGTGCAATATGGGGTGGTATTCAACATGCCAAATACGACATTGTATTGTTTACCGACATGGATCAATCAACTCCTCTAAAAGAATTGTCAAAACTTTTACCCTATTTTGACCAAAACTATGACGTAGTTATTGGTTCTCGAGGACGACTTCGTCAAGGTAACTCAATTTTACGTAAATTAGGTGCCAACATATTCCGTGAACTCCGCAATTTTCTTCTCCGAACAAATATCTTTGATACTCAATGTGGCTTCAAAGCCATGAAGACAAAATTAGCCTTAGAAATATTTCCCAAATTAGCTGTGATTAAAAAAATTCAAAGTCAAACAGTTTGGCGAGTCACCGCTTATGATGTTGAGATGTTAACAATTGCCCAAAAATGGGGCAAAAAAATAAAAGAAGTTCAAGTGGTTTGGAATAACGAAGACACCAGTATTACCAAAGGCGATCCAAATCTAAGATATATTAACGAATCCAAAGAAATGATTATCGAAGTCTGGCGTATTTTTCTCAACAATCTCAAAGGTGTCTATGAAAAATAAATTAATAATCGTTATCATTTCCATATATTTAGTCAGTCGACTAATAAATTTAACTTCTATCCCAGTTTTTGGAGACGAAGCAATTTATTTACGCTGGTCACAAGTTATAAAAAATGTTGAAACCCTTCGATTTATTCCTTTAAATGACGGCAAACAACCTTTGTTTATGTGGGTAGTTGTTCCATTATTAAAATATTTCCCCGCACTAACTGCCGGTCGTTTAGTGTCAACACTATCGGGTCTTATGATCATGATTTTGTTAATTGTGCTATTTGCTATATATCAAAACTATTCATCAAAAAAACAAGAACCCCAGTTATTTTTACTAGAATCATTATCAAAAAATTTTTATACCAACTTAATTCCTGCCATAGTATATATATTTCTTCCTTTTGCTTTCTTTTTTGACCGCATAGCTGTTCCCGACAATTTGCTTTCAGCCTTTTGCCTCTTATCAGTAATTTTAACCTTACTTTTATCCAAATATCCTCGTTTAGATCTTTCAATGATATTAGGTTTAGTTTTAGGTCTGGCTTGGATAACCAAATCACCCGCAATATATTTTATTGTACTTTCTGTATTGGGGTTTGTAATATTGGGTAACTACAAAAAAATATATTACCCTATCCTCTCGGCTGTTATCGGATATATCATTTATAATTTATTACGGCTAGGTCCACAATTTCATCAAATTGCAATTCGCAACCTTGACTATATTTGGCCCATTGGTGAAATATTGAGCCACCCCCTTGATCCTTTTGTTCCCCATTTACGTGATTTAGCTGCATTATATTCCAAATTTATTTCTTTACCATTTTTCCTACTTCTTTTTATCAATTACAAAAGAATAAATAAAATAGTTCTTTTTATATTTTTAGTATTTGTCTTACCTCTAGTTGCCAATATGGCTATCGCCAAGGTTTTCACAGGACGATATATTCTGTTTTCCTTACCATATTTAGTTTTTTTAATTTCTCTTGGCATCACAAACTTAGTAAGCAAATATAAATTAGCAATATATTTTATTCCTTTATTATTTATCCCCAACATATATTATCAATTTCAACTTTCGTCAAACCCTTACGCGACCACGATACCACGATCAGAATCCGGTTATCTCTCAGGTTGGACATCAGGCTGGGGCATAGATTCAATTTCTCAATATTTAATTAATAAAGCCAAAACAAATAACGTCATTGTTGGAACCGAAGGATATTTTGGAACTTTTCCCGATGGACTTCAAATTTATACCGACAGCATACCTCAGTTAACCGTTTTTGGTGTCAACAATGATCTAGTTGAAATTCCTGACAAGCTAGTTGACGCACGCAACCATGGAGACAGTGTTTACCTAATCAAAAACTCATCAAAAAATACGTTTACTCCCGAATCACTATCAAAATTAGTCTTGATTAATAAATTTTCCAAACCCGATGGTTCAGCAATATTGTTTTACCAACTACTATGATCAAAAAATATAAAATATTAATTATTCTTTTTTTACTTTTAATTCCCACATTTTTCTTTTTTTTACGCCCTGGATTATATTGGAACATGCATGATGATATGCAAATTATCCGTCAATTAGAAATGGAAAAATGCCTAAAAGATGGACAAATACCGTGTCGATGGACACCAGACCTAGGTTTTGGATATGGATATCCATTATTTAATTTTTACCCACCTTTACCATACATTGTCGGACAAATTTTTCGTCAAGTTGGTTTTTCTTTTGTAACAGCTATCAAACTCACCGTTGTCTTTCAAATTATTGCCTCAGCTGGTGCCATGTACCTTTTAGGTTCTGCAATTTTTGGCCCAATGGGTGGCCTAATTTCAGCTGTATTTTATGCTTATGCACCTTACCGTTCAGTAAATATATTTGTTCGTGGCGCCATGAACGAAGCATGGGCTTCAGTTTTCTTTCCTTTAATATTTTATTTTTCCAGAAAAATAATTATCGCAAAAAAATTTGAATGGAAAAACATTTTATTACTTTCATTATCAATTTCCGGACTATTATTGTCACACAATCCAATGGCATTAACGTTTTTACCCTTTGTCGCCATGTGGTGTTTATATTTATTTTTCGAAAATAAAACAAATTTACCAAAAAAAATATTATATTTAATCACTTCTTCACTCTTAGCCTTGGCAACTACTGCTTTTTATACTATTCCCGTCTTACTAGAGTCAAAATATGTTCAAATCGAATCGATGTTTCAAAACTATTATCACTATTCTGTTCATTTCGTCTCATTCTCCCAATTGTTTTTAAGTAATTTTTGGGGTGATGGCCCCTCAGTCTGGGGCACAAACGACGGTATGCCATTTATGATTGGTTATGTCCACTGGATTGTTCCACTTATTTTAATATTTATTTCCCTATTTTTTTTACTAAAAAAACAATATTCTCCAGTCGCAAAAATTACTATTTTACTAGGTTTAATGGGATTTTTTGCAGCACTGATGACTCATCAAAAAAGCGGAATATTATGGCAATACATTACTCCTATTCAAAAAATACAATTTCCATGGCGATTTCTTTCTCACTCCTCATTTATTTTGGCGCTTACAGCCGGTTCATTGGCCATATATACCAAAAATAACAAATGGATAATATCCCTAGTCTTTGCTTCTATCGTGATTTTAAATTGGAATCATTTAACTCCAATAACCTATGGGCCAATTACCGACAATCAAAAACTTACAGGACTCGCCTGGCAAAATCAAATTACGTCAGGAATTTATGATTATTTACCAAAAACTGCAAGCACAGCTCCAAAAAAAGCAGCAGAACCTATTGTTGATCATATCAATATAGCTTCAAAAGATTATCAAGTTACCGGCCTAAAAAATGGTACCGATTGGACATTATTTAATATCAATTTAAATCAACCAGCCCTAATTACATTATCTCGTTTAAGCTATCCTGGATGGCAAGTAACCGACTTTGGCAAAAACATTGAGTCCAAAATTGAACCAGAACTGGGACGTATTCAAATCAGTTTACCTTCTGGTAATCATCAAATATATTTAAAACTACACAACACAACTACTCGCACAATTAGCAATTTTATTTCACTAGCAGCCATTATTCTAATGTTAGTTTTTTTTATATCGACCTATGAACGCCGCCGAAATATCAGAACTAAAAAATAAAACTACCGTCAGTATAATTTTTTTATCGTTACGTAATTTTGGAATACAAGGAATATCTATCGTTGGTTTCTTTCTTTTAACTATTATTCTCGGTCGAGGTGATGTTGGACTGTTTGCTATTGTTGCCGAATCAGTCGGAATATTGGGCTATTTTTCCGATATTGGACTAGCTTCTGCGCTAATTCAACAAAAAGATAAACCAAATGATTCCGAACTACAAACTACTTTTGTAATACAACAATTATTGGTTATAATCGCTCTAGTCGTAGTTGCCATAATATATCCAAAAATAAGTATTGCAAAAGCCTATGGATCAAAAGAGCTATGGATACTCATATCCCTGTGCTTTTCATTTGCAGTTGCCTCACTCAAAACCATCCCTTCAATTTTACTTGAAAGAAACTTAAATTTTAAATTATTGTCTACAATCGACATCGTCGAAAACACTACTTTTTATTTTTTTGCTGTTCTTTTTGCTTTTCTTGGGTATGGAGTTTTTTCTTATGCAATTGCCACGTTCATTCGCAGTTTCTTAGGTCTAATTGTAATATATCATTATAGTCCGTGGCCAATTGGATTTTCTTTTTCACTACCATCAGCAAAAAAACTATTTAAATATGGCATTCCTTTTCAATTCAATTCTTTTATCGCCGTAGCCAAGGACAGACTTTCAAATTTATTAGTTGCCGGGATTATCGGTCGCGATTCATTTGGAATCATATCGTGGGCACAAAAAGGACCACGTATTCCTTTGAGTTTTATGGATGCCATTATGCGAGTCACTTTTCCTACTTTTTCTCGTATTCAAGATCAAAAAGAGTTTCTCAAAAAAAGCATCGAAAAAAGTATTTATTTTATTGCTCTATTTGTTTTCCCGACACTAGCAGGTATATCAGCAATTGCCCTTGATATTATTAATATCATTCCCAAATATTCACAGTGGCTTCCCGCAATTATTCCAATGTATATTTTTGCCGTAAATGCCGCAATTGCCTCAGTTACTACACCATTAACCAATGCCTTCAACGCCGTCGGTAAAATCAGTATTACCACCAAATTAATGATTATGTGGACAATCCTTACCTGGATTTTTTATCCTCTTTTAAGCCTTAAATTTGGTTATATGGGTACGGCAGCCGCAACACTAATAGTAGGTTCAAGCTCGATAGTGGTTTGGATTGTTGCCAAAAAAGTATTTTTAATTAATGTTTTTCAGGTGATTCTTCATCCATTTATGGCCACACTATTAATGTCTGTTGCCATTTGGTCGATAAATTTAATTCATTTTAATTCAATCATCAATATAGTAACCAAAATTATCGTAGGAATTGTTGTTTATTTGGCTTATTGTCTCTATTTTTCAAAAAATGAAATATATTGGTTTTTAGCACAAGCAAAATGGCTACAACAAAAAAAATAATATTTATCCTAGTTTTTTTGTTGTGCTTAATTGCCCAAATTATTCCCGTAATTCGTAGTGGTACAAATATTGGCTCAGGCATTGGATTTTGGGGCCCAAATGGACATGATGGTGTGTGGCATTTATCCTTAATTAATCACATCAGCAATCCATTTGTCATTAACATGCCTATATTTTCAGGTGAAATCCTCAAAAATTATCATCCATTTTTTGACATTTTGATCGCCTATATTTCAAAAATTACTGCAATTAATTCATCATTGCTACTGTTCCAAATATTCCCAATAATATCGACCATTCTATATCTATATCTCAGCTATAACATCGGCAAATTAGTTACAAAATCGGACAAGGGGGGGATCATACTAATGATCCTAAATACTCTCAATAATTCATTTGGTTGGGTAATTAATTTATTTAGAAATAATAACTTTGAGGGCGAATCACTTTTTTGGGCCATGCAGTCTCCTAGTAATCAATTAAATCCTCCATATGTTTTGTCTTTAGTTCTTTTGTTGTCTCTAATATATATCTTATTATCAAAAAAAAACATATTATATGTTTACCCCATATTAATATTATTGCCCATTATTAAGGCCTACTCAGCTATACCTGCTTTTATTATTTTCTTATTTTATGTCATCAAAACAAAAAAACATTTTAATGTATTATTTTTATCTCTACTATTTTCTATAATATTATTTCTCCAATTTAACAAAAACTCGTCATCACTTTTGATATGGCAACCATTTTGGTTTATTCGTTCACTTTTCGAATCAACCGACAAACTATATTTACCCCGATTTGCCGCACTGGCACATTCAACAATCTTCAAGCAAACTATTTTTTATCTAATTGGTATACCAATATTTTTTATTGGTAACTTTGCATTTAGATTGTTATCAGTATTAAAGCCCATACCAAAAAGTTGGTTTTCTCTATCGTTGATTACCTCAATCACTATTTTGTCCCTGATACCACTTTTCTTTGTTCAGTCTGGCACCAGCTGGAATACCATTCAATTTATTTACTATGCCATATTTTTACTAAATATCCCTTTGGCTTACTTTTTATCTCATACCAACTTTATTTTTCCTCTAATAATTATCTCCATCCAAATTTTACCTCTAATTGCTTCATTTCCCCAATATATAGGCAAAAACCCACCTGCATATATTTCCAATAATGAAATAGAATGTCTTAATTATTTACGCCAACAACCTCCGTCAAACATTCTCACCTACCCTTATGACGCATATATCAAAGACAAAATGCAAGCTCCCATTCCATTGTATGCCTACACAACCACATCATATGTTTCGGCATATACCAACCAAACCACTTATCTTGAAGATGAGATGAATTTGGCCAACTCAGGATATGCATGGCAACTACGTCGATCAAATTCAGAAAAGTTTTTTAAGCAACAAAATCAATTCCAAGATCGAGGTTTTTTATTGAACAATAAAATCGACTATGTATATTTAACTGGGATTCAAACATTCAAAACTGTACTAGACACAAAAAATTTGTATCTAAATTTGTCATACCAAAACGATAACTGTCAAATTTTTAAGGTTATAAAATGATAAAATAGGTTTATGAAACCATTAATCTCTGCCGTTATCAACATCATCGATGGGGAAGCAGATAGCCTCAAAAAATGTTTACGATCACTAAAAAATTTTGCAGACGAAATAATTATCGTTGACATGGAAACTGTCAATATTGGAGGTGATATCGCCAAAAAGTTTGGTGCCAAAGTATATCCCTATCGTTTCGTTGAATACGTTGAGCCAGCTCGAAACTATGGACTTTCCAAGGCCACTGGACGATGGATTATTCTGCTCGATCCAGATGAATATTTGTCAAAAACCTTAAAACATGAATTAAAAAAGATTACAAGTCGTAGCGATGTTGACTTCGTTCACATCCCCCGCAAAAACATAATTTTTGGCAAATGGTTTCACAACTCTCGTACTTGGCCAGATTATTTAGTCCGTTTTTTCAAAAAAGGTTATGTCACCTGGAACAAAGAAATTCATAGCCAACCTCAAACCAAAGGTAACGGGGTAACCTTGCTTGACTCCGAAAAACTTGCCATTAGACATAACCACTACAACTCGGTCACCCAATATATTACTCGTGCCCTACGATACAGCAGTATTCAGGCACGTGAGTTAGAATCTTCAGGAATCAAGCTCAAAATGAGTGACTTTATTTTAAAACCAGTCCAAGAATTTAATAGTCGATTCTTTTTTGCTCACGGATATAAGGATGGTCTTCATGGTTTAATTTTTTCACTTTTACAGTCTTTTTCAATTTTTTTAATTTACGCCAATTTATGGGAAAAACAAGGATCTCCCGAAAAAATAGTATCCAAGGATTCATTTGTTGGTGCTAGTCTCGAGGCATCATACGAATACTCATACTGGTTTACCAAATATTTTAAAGAGGAATATACCAATAATATTTTCAAAAACATTTTTTTGAAATTCAAGTTACTTATAGATCGAGTTATCAAAGATTTTTAATGCCCAAAATTGCCATTATCATTCTTAACTGGAACCAGCCTGAGTTAACTATCTCAACCATTAACTCAATTGGACAAATTACTCACAAAAATTTCGAATACAAAATAGTTTTAGTTTCAAACAAACCAATACAATTACCACGAACCGTCAAGACAATTATTTATAAAAATAATTTAGGCTATTCTGGAGGCAACAATTTAGGTATCAAATATGCCCTAAAACACAAATATGATTACGTTCTTATTGCCAACAACGACATTCGAGTAAGCCCAGACTTTCTCGAAAAACTACTTTTTCAAATAAAATTACAACCAAAATCAATAGTTGCACCCAAAATATATTTTGAAAAAGGATTTGAGTTTTATAAATCTAGGTACAAATTATCAGAGCGAGGACATGTAATTTGGGCCATGGGCGGTAAAATTGACTGGCAAAATATTTATGGTTCAAATATTGCAATTGACGAAGTTGATCATGGGCAATATGATCAAAGTCCTCCAAAACCTGACTTTATCAGTGGTTGTTGTTTTTTAGTTAATGCACATTTTTTCCAAGAAGTGGGATTATTTGATCCAAATTATTATTTGTACATGGAAGACGTTGATTTATCAATTCGTGCAAAACAACGCAAGTATTCGCTAATTATTGCTTCACAATCAACAATCTGGCATATAAATTCTGGTACTGCCGTCGCCTCATCACAAATCCAAGACTATTTTATTACCCGAAATAGACTATATTTTACTTATAAATATGCTAGTTTACGAACAAAATTTGCAATTTTTCGCGAATCTATTAAACATATAATTGTTGGTAGAACTTGGCAAAAAATTGGTGTTCGAGATTTCTATTTATCAAAGTTAGGTAAGGGTAGTTGGGTGTAATATAAACATATGCCAAAAGCAGCTATTTACGACCCCTATTTAGATACACTCGGCGGAGGTGAGAGATACTGTCTAACCGTAGCCGAAATTTTACTATCACAGGGCTGGCAAGTCGATCTTTTTTGGTCAGGTGAAAAGGAATTAGTGGAACAAGCCATGACTCGTTTTTCCTTAAAACTAGATGGATTAAATATTGTACCCGATATATTTGGACTCAAAACCACAAGTATTGACCAAGTCGAAGGACAATCTATTGAAAAATTTATATCTCACAAAACTCACAGTCAATCGATAATTACAAAATATAATGAAACCAAAAAGTATGATTTATGTTTTTATCTTGGTGATGGTTCAGTACCTTTTTTATTCGCCAAAAAAAATATTTTTCATACTCAAGTGCCATTCACATTTAAACAAAATTTCAAAGAAAAATTCATTACAAAATTAAAATCACAATTTATCAGTCGTGTCGTTTACAACTCAAACTTTACATCATCATTTACTCCAAAAAATTTATCCTCAAAAACGATTATTGTCTATCCCCCAGTAGACATTGACCAATTTACCCCAGATGTGCCAAAGCAAAATATAATCTTATCAGTCGGAAGATTTGACAATATCATGAACTCCAAAAAGCAAGATATTTTGATCAATGTTTTTTCAAAATTTATTGCTCAAAATCCCAAAACAGATTGGAAACTCGTTTTAATGGGAGGAAGTTTACAATCTGAGTCTAATAATCACTACTTAATTCATCTCCAAAATTTAGCCAAAAATTTACCAATCGAATTTATTATCAACCCTGACTTTAACAAGCTAAAACAGATTTACTCAATAGGAAAAATTTATTGGCATGCCGCCGGCTATGGTGTCAATCAAAACGAACATCCCGAATTATGTGAACACTTTGGCATCACCCCAGTTGAGGCTATGGCCTCTGGTTTAGTCCCCATCCTTATCAACAAAGGCGGTCTACCAGAAATTATCACCCCGGGGATAGATGGATATTTGTGGGACGATCCATCTGATTTATTAGCCAAAACACAACTACTTATTAATACTCCCGATGATTTTAACAAACTACAACAAAATGCTATCAATACCGCTCAAAAATTTAGCAAGTCAATTTTTGAAACCAAAATATTAGACATTATCAATTCAAAATGAAAATATCAGTCATTATCACCAATTGGAACGGAATCCATGTACTCAAAAAACATCTTGAAAATACTATCATAGCGTCACCAGAAGCTACTGAAATCATCTTAATAGACGATGCTTCGACCGATAATAGTGTTATTTACGCCAAAAAAATTCAAAAAAAATATCCAAAACTAAAAATAATATGCCGCAAAAACCACCAGGGCTTTGGTAAAAACAGCAATTTGGCAGTCAAAAAAGCTATTGGAGATCTTGTTGTTTTACTAAATAACGACCTAGTGCCAAACAAAGGTTATATTACTGCCACCCTTAATCATTTTAACGATCCGTCTGTTTTTGGCGTTGGCTTTTCTGAGTTAGGCAAAGAAAATTACGGCAAAATATTTTGGAAAAACGGATACATTCAAACTGAACCAGGTCACTCAGACAAAACTCATACTACAGCGTGGTTATCAGGTGGTTCGTCGATTATAAGACGCGATTTATTTCTAAAATTAGGAGGTTTTGACGATATCTACGACCCATTTTATTTTGAAGACACTGATCTTGGTCTTCGGGCTTGGCGCTCAGGATATAAATTATTATGGGAACCAAAATCAGTTGTTGATCATCAACACGAATATTCCACATCAAAAATGGGGAAGAATTTTTTAATTTATGTCAAAGAAAGAAACCACCTAATCTGCACTTTACGAAATTTCACCGATAAAAAATTTAAATATGAAAATATTTTTTGGCAAATATTACGTATTCTTACTGGTCCAAATTACATAAAAATTATATTAGCAGCCAAAAGACAATTAAAATCTCATCCACCTCAAATTTCTGAATCAAAACTAACTGATATCCAAATATTAAGCATGTTCAAATGATCAAAAACAAACAACACTTTCTGTGGTTTATATTTATTGTCATAATTAGTTTATTTATTTTCTCCTACAAAATATTATCAATTCCTCCTGGACTGGAAACCGATGAAGGTTCAATTTCCTACAATTCATCTCTGATATCCAAAAATTTACGTGATCAAAATGGTCGGTTTATGCCATTTTTTATACTATCCAGTGACCATCTTGATTGGAAACAGCCAGTATTAATTTATTCTAGTGCCATCATGTTCAAAATATTTGGCACCAGTTTATTAAATTTTAAATTGGTCAATGTTTTGTATTCGCTATCGACAACCATATTAATATATTTTTTAGTTAGACTTTTAATCAAAGAAAAAACATACGCTCTGATGGCCATGCTTTTGTACAGTATTTCTCCGATAATTATCATCACCACTCGCATTGGCAACGAAAGCATTTTGCCCTCATTTTTTTCAGCCTTATGGTTACTATTACTTACGCTTTATGCCAAATACTCCAAAAAATATCTAATGTTTTTGTCAGCCTTAGTTTTAGGCATTGGTTTTTACAGTTTCAAGGGCATGAGAATAATTGTTCCAGTTTGGTCTGGATTAACAATTCTTTATTGCTTATTTATCAACAAATTTACCAAAAAATCATTTCAAGATGCAACCATTTTTATCCTCACTATTCTTCCATTTGCTCTAATTATCCCTATTTTAGAAAGCAAGTTTCCTGGTTCAATTTTTGATAGATCATCCATTCCTCTCGAAAATTACCGTTATTTTATACACTATTGGCTAGCCAACATAAACAGCTTTTCTTTATTTTCGCAGCCTGATATTGGCAAAATATATCAAATGGATTATTTTGGTGCCCTCTTAGTATCGACTTTACCACTTTTTATTTATGGTGTTTATTTAATGGTAAAAGGTTCACTATCACAAAAATTTATTTTGATCACCTATTTTTTAACACCAATTCTTTTTGGCGTAGCCAAGTCAACTAGTTACAGCCATCGACTTACCGGAATTGTTCCCTTATATGTCATCATCACAATTTTTGGATTAAAACATTTATACGAAGCCAAAAAAACATTGGCCATATTATCTGTGGTTTTAATTTTGTTAAATTTCGCTGATTTTGCCAATTACTATTACTTTAAATATCCAAACTTTAGTCAAACCAAACAAGCCTTTGCTAACAACTACCATATGTCTTTTGAGTCATTGGCAAATTTGTCAAAAACAAATAAGCTAGAACCATATATCCAATCTGATATCTTCGATGCTCATGGTGATGCCAATAAATTTTTTGAACAAGCATATTTTAAAAAATCAATAAATATTTGGCATCTTGGTGATCCAATGCCCAAAAACAGCATTCTTTTAACTCAAGTCGCCAAGCTTGAATCAGCCACCAATATGCAAGTTAATTTAAATGAGCCAAATATTAATTTATTAATATCAAATGACCGTTAATCCCACAGTTAGCATTATCATTCCCACATGGAACACTGCCGATATTACCCTAAAATGTATTGAGACTATTACAAAATATCTTCCCCAAGATTATTACGAAATTATAATTGTCGATAATGCCTCAACTGACAAAACCCAACAAATATTTTCCAAAATACAAAACATAAAATATATACGTAATTCGACAAATTTAGGTTTTTCTCAAGCCAACAATATTGGAGTCAAAAAAGCCATTGGTAAATATTTATTCTTTCTAAACTCTGACATGGAGCTAATTGATTCATCCTTAGTCGACATAGTCAACTATTTTAGTAACAATCCTCAAACTGGTGTCATTGGTCCTCAATTTTTAAATCCAGATCTATCAATTCAGGGTTCAATTACACCACCTCAAACAGTCCTAAATGCGTTTAAAGAGTACTGGTTGGGAATATCCAACTCATATACAAAATTTTATTCAAACACAACCTCCTCTGTCCACGCAATTTCTGGCGGCGCAATCGTAATAAGTAAAACATTATTTAATAAAATTGGTGGATGGGATGAAAGATATTTTTTTTATTACGAAGATCTCGAGCTGTGTCGCCAAATACACAAACAAAATTTAAAAGTAATCTATTTTCCTAACTGCAAAGTCATCCATCGACATGGTGCTAGTGGTTCCAAAATTACCAATGATGCAAACCAATGGCGACGACTTATACCTTCAGCCAAAATATATTTTGGGAGTATTAAATACTATCTAATCTTTTTAGTTATCAAATCCAGTCAAATATTTCACCGCTTTTTTACCAAATAAAAAATTGGTTGTGCCAAGTAATTGTATACCGTCTTAACAACTGTCACATTTGATGGGGGATTGCGACTCCAATCCCAATCACCACCCACACTTTTTTCGTGTGATATAAAATAAAGTGTATTATCTTGCATTTCATTTACCTTAAAACTACGGCTAAAACAATATTTGTCTTCAATGCAAAAATAATCGAGACCATCATTTAGGCCATATACTTTTTTGCTATCAATTTTGTTCCAAAATAAAAACCGTATCAACGATGGTTCGTAGGTGTTATCCATTACGATTTTTTGATATTTATCCTTGTTGTCATATATATACATCATCGATTCTTTATAACCAATATGCCACCATCGCCACGACTCATTTCGGTAAAAATTCCAAAAATAATATTGAAAATTTACAAATTCAAAAACCAAAACTAAAACAACAATTAATCGTAACCAACTTTTTGTTTTACAAAGTCCAACCGACGCAAAATAAGACAATGGGAACACCATCAAAAACAATCGTGATGCATGATTAAAACCATCAATTGTCAAACTAGAGGGAATTGGGGCAATTAATAATAATCCCAACAGCCACATATTTTTTGACACCAATACCCCAAATATAATCAAAAAAAGTTCAATCCAAAATAAATTACCAACCTGATGCAACGAGTGTCTAAAAGTAACATCACCATCTCTAAACAAAAAATTTGCTCCAAACGCGTTGGCATAGTTATACGCAATTTGTTTTCCCCCAACTGTAACTTTGTTATACAAAATTCGAGACATTAGTGAATTACCACCCGCATTTTGATAATCATTTACCTTGGCCACAATGTCTTTGTTACTAAAAATTGAGACTGTGCCAAAACGGTCACCTGCATGTCCAAAAAACATTTGAAAGGCCAATGGCAAAACTAGCAATAAACCCGTAACGGCCAAAGTTAAAACTTGTTTTTTACTAGCCTTAAAATAAAATAAAGTAAACAAGGCAATCAATGGCACCAATATATTTGCCGTATTGTAGGTATAAAGTGAAATACAATACAATACACCTGCCAAAATAATCTTTTTTCTTATCAAAAAATAACTTCCCCAAATAATTCCGCATGACATCATTGTCAATTCAAAAGCAGTTCGACTATATTGTATATGCCACGGTGTAATCGCCAGCAACAAGACCGTCACCAATCTTACGTTTTTTGCAATTCCCAATGACGACAATAAATAGTAAAACCCCAGTATACTCAATACTCCAAAAAATGCCGGAGCCAAGCGTACACCCCATTCATTTAATCCAAATATTTTTATAAACGGCACCATCGCATACATCAATCCTGGCGCACGCCACTCAGAAAAACTTTGCATATATAATGGCAACACATGACCAAAATAATCTTTACCCGAAATCATCAAAGAATAACTTTGATATCCCGCATCTATTTCATCACCAAACAATTCCAAATAATCCAATTTGTAAGTCCTCAAAAAAATAGCCAGCAACATCAACACAACCAAAATAATATTATTTTTAATAATCTTTACCATAAAAATATCGTTAACAATATTAAAGGCCATATTAAAACTTTGTTTTGCATCATATGCAAACTATTACTAAAAGAACTCTTAAAATCAAAAGGACGATCATAATAATGAATAAGATCTAAATTATTGTCTTTTATTCCTATTGCCAACTTACCGTCAACTATTTTGGTTGGAATAATATTGATCGTGTATTTAATATTTTTTGAATTTACAATTGGACTAAAATCAAGTCTAGCACGACTAGTATCACCAAAATTATAACCAGTAAAATTTTGCTGATAAATAGTTTTTTCAAAGTCAGTAATCGCAATCAAAAGTTCATCACGACTTTCCAAATTAGGATTTTTAAATAAAACATCAACTCGATTCAAATTGTTGTAACTGCTTTCAAAATATCCTCTATAGTTTTTAAATTCAGTCAACTTAATAAATTTTGTTTCAAACACAACATCATCACTAATTGCTGTTTTAGAAGGAATAGAACTAATCACAAAAAAACCACCAAAAACCATCGAAACAAAAACCAAATAACCAACAATAATTTTTAATATCTTATTTTTTAAACTTAACACATTTGTATAACCAATAAAAAGTAATTAATTCCAATACCAGATGAAACATAGTATTTAATTTTTTAATATTAAATAATTCTGATATATATGGCAAATTAATCAAACTTGGGTTAATTGGCGACACCAATCCCCAATACAAAAACTTATCATCAAACAACAGAGTGATTACCATTAAACTAATCAAAATCAAAAAATAATTAAACCAACCACCATTAACCGCCAACAATATGGCCAAAAACGGCATTAACCAAATAAACCACTGAGGGTTAAAATTAGAAAACCCCAATACAACCAAATTAATTGCCACCAACAATGTACTCAAACCCACCAAATTTCTACCCAAATTATTTTTTATCCCTATCAAAGTAGTTATTACCAACAAAGCAGGAACTACCGGTACAAATAATTTTAATTCAAACATCCTCATAGCCAGTCCCGAGTTTAAAACATCGGTTTTAAAATAATCAAATTTTAAAAACGGCAAAATTGTTATCAAATAGAGTGTAATCGGAATCAAGGCCAAAAATATTTTTTTAAACCAGTTTTTAGTGGGGTAAACTCCAGCGACAGCTATTGCCCAAATCAGAGGGAAACTTTTGACACTCGAGGCCAGTCCAAACAAAAAAAATGCCAAAATAGGGTAATCAAAATAAAAATACAAAGCAATAATAAAAGGCAAAATAGCCAAAATATCATTTTGACCCATAACAACTCCACTAAACAAAGTGATCGGGTTTAAATACCAAATCAAGGCTACAAATCGTGATCTGTTTTCCGACAACCCCGATTTTTTTGCAATTTTATACAATACAAATCCAGTCAACAAAATCATTAATAGCAGGGGTAGTTTTGTCGCCAAATTATACAAAAATATATTATCATCCAAAAACGCAATATTGCTACCAGTCGCCAGCCATTTTACAACATCACTACCACCCACCAGTTTAACCAAGGGCAATTCAGCTTTTAGCAACCAATAATTCATCGGGGGGTAATGAAACTTGGGAGCACTATCAATATTTTCATTTAAATATTTATATATATTCCAAACCTTTTCATTACCCAATGTTGCATAATACAAAACCAATTTTGTATCAGGGTGATAGGTAAACGGAGCTATTAACAAATATATTGTTGCCGCCAATAAAATAATCTTTTTCATACTATTCTGTAGTAATTATACTCGCAGTTTCATAAAGAACATTCCAAATTCTTTTTTCAATTTTGGCCCCTGGCACTCTATTTACTTCCTCATCTGTAATATCAGTTCGAGTCCAAAACAAAGTATTTTTAAGTTTATAGTCATTTGGCCAATCTACTTTTCTAAACATGTATTTATCAAAATCAAAATTTAAATTACCCTCTGTTCCCGGTTTTGGTCTAATGTCAGCATATTTTTGAATTGTTGCCGGATCAAATTTAGTATAAAACAAAAAGAAAATAAAACCTTGCGCATGAGGCGTATCAATAATTACGTTAGAATATTTGTCCGATATTGAGGCAAAATAAGGCATACCTTCTTTATATCCACCCGGCTGATATTCCCCGTTATTTTCCACCGGACTATACAACAGCTCATTGTTAATTGTAAAAATCATTGTCACCAACATAATTATAGAAATTAACCCGCCCCAGAGAAACTTATTTTTTATTCTCTTCCATATCTGCCACGCGCCCAAAGCAACAATTATTTCTATAACAGGGAATATGTTTAACGATCTTAGTGGGTGATACCATGTCCATGTTGCCGCCGCCGGAGCAATACCAGCAACCATCCAATAAACCAAAAATCTATATTTAAATGATTTAAATATATTTCCAATCACAAATACAAATCCAAACAAAAATACTACTCCTTCAATCCACCCCAGCATCCCCATTCCCGGTATAAACTGTGGTGACATTTTAACCCAATCATAAACTCGATAATTTAAATTAATCGGTGACATGTATGAAAACACATGTCCCGAAATTATACCCAAAAAATAATACCCAAAACTCAAAGGGTTAAGAACTTCTTGTGGTGCATATGGATAAAAACGATTAAATACATTTTCTTGTTTAAATCGTGTCAAAAGTAATGAACTATTATTCATCATAAAAATGGGAATACATATTATTACCAACCCCAAAAGTGGGATCAGTTTTTGCCAATCAAATTTAGTTTTTTTAAACAAAATTTGTATTGGATCAATCATCCACAGTATCAACAAAAACGGCGCCGACAATCGAGCCGAGTGATAGCTGTATGCCGCCAAGGCAAAACATAACACTGACAAAATAGTTTTGACTTTACTTCTTGAAACTAACAACAAATACGCCCCGACACAAAAAAACATCGCCGACAAATTTGTCTCAAAAGCACTTCTCGAAAAATGCAAACGATAAGGTTGCACCGATAATACAAAAAACAACACCAAAACCAAATATTTATTTTTAATATATTGTTTCAATAACAAATACAAAAATACCAGTGATACCACACCTGCCATCGCCGACACCATCCGCACTGCAGTTCCATTTAGCCCAAATAAATATACAAAAGGTACCGTCAAATAAGCGTACAAAGCCGGTTTAAAATCGTTAAACGAACGAAGCGACAACGGTAAAAAATTACCGTATTCATCTTTACCAGTTTTAAGAAGTGAGTAGGCGTTGTATCCCAAGGCTGCTTCATCAAAGCCCAAAGAAGATGGTGATTTCTCCAGCGCAAAAATTCTTAATCCAAACCCAAAAACGACAATACAAATAACGATAAATAAATAAATTCTATTTTTCATAACCTACTCCCAAGTCATTTCCATATTTATAAGCAATAGTGTCACGCAAACTTTTTTTAGCCACAATATCAATCAAGGCATTTTTATCCCAACCACTATCTATATCATTTTTAAAACGTGACCCTACAAATTCACCCGCAAAACCCGCATACAAAGTTGATTTTTCACTTTTTAGACTCAAATCAAAACTATTAAACTCAAACTTTTTATCATCACAAATCTTTCCCAAATAAAAATAACAATACTGTTTTGCATCACCCACCAAACTGCTCACTTGTATCTTGTTATATTTAGTCAAATCAAGTTTATCAATTTCCCTATACCAAAACTCAAAAGCCAAAGGTCTATTGTCCAGCCAATAATCACTGCGTACATTCAAATCGTTAATTGCATTATAAGCGCCAAATACGACAAACAATGTCAACAAAATATTTACAAATTTTGGCAATTTTACATAACCCATACCCAACAACAAGGAAATTGGGAACATCACCAAAATCAATCTCAAGTACACAGCACCTTCCGAAAATACATAACTAACCCCAGCCGTCAAAAAACCAACAAACAACAAGTTGGACAAACTATTATTTTTATTTTTAACCAAAAAATAAAAACTAAATACTAACAAAAACATTTCCGGCCAATAAAAAATCACTACCGATTTTTGTGCCAACGGATTTATCTCCTGAAAAAATATTGATTCAAAATCAAAAAATGGCAACGTCTCGGCTAAAACCTGCTTATATGTAAAAAAATATTTATTGTACGATACTCGTCGCCACCACAAGGAGACTTTTAAATCGTTTTTAAGCGAATCCTCAGTCGATATTCGGTGGGTTACTTCAATTTGAGCATCTTTAATCGACAATTTATTAAAAATCGCCGGATTATTGCCTATTATATTTATGTTAAACAAAACCAATACCAAAGCAACTAACCACCAGTATTTTTTCATTGACACAAAATACATTCCCAAAGTAAACAAAAGCAATTTAATGCAAACCAACGGATATACCATCCCTACAACCCAAATAGCTGGTGAAATACCAATCGCTATTATCGAAACAATCGCAATTTGCTTATCAGCAATATGAGAAATTAGTTTAAACCACAATCTCAAAGCAGCAAACAATACCAAAAAACTCGCTATTCGTAACAACCATAAGCTAACATTACCCGACAAATGCAGATAATTTAAAATTATTACTTGTTCCGCAGATATAGGATAGTAAAAAAACATTGCCTTAGTATAAAATAACTTATGGCAAAAAACACAATCTTGGCTTTAATCGTTGTTTTTGCTTTTGTTTTTCGAATAAGTCTACTCGATCGTGTTCCTCCTTCTTTGTTTGCTGATGAAGTTGACATTGCCTACCAAGTCAAAGTTTTTAAAACTACAGGCACCGATTATTTTGGAAACAAATATCCCATTCACTTCCACTCTTTTTCCGATTGGCGCACCTCACTTCAAATTTATTCATCTATTATTGTCAGCAATTTTACCGACAACGATATTTACATTGTTCGTTTACCCTCAGTTATATATTCAACTATTGGCGTCTATTTAATATATCTAATCACTGGGTCACTCTCTGCCCCATTTTTATTGGCCATTTCGCCATGGTCAATTCACTATGGACGTACCGGCTTTGAAGTTTCAGGAATGATCACTTGTCTATTGGCGGCTATTTATTTTTACAAAACCAAAAAATATTATTTATTTAGCTTATTTCTTTGTTTGTCTCCCTATTTTTATAGCACCGCCAAACTTTTTGTCCCCATAATTTTATTTTTGTTTCTAGTCAAACATAAAAACTATAAATTATTTTTACTCAGCTTTTTATTACTTTTACCCATGGGTATCGATACTCTCAAGGGACATTCCGGATTTAGATTTTCATACATCAACGTTTTTTCATTGCCCCATCGCGAACAAATTACCGATACCTTACGTTATCAAGATGTATTGTTATCACATTCCAATGAAATAGGAGTAGTTACTCCTCTATACTCAAAAATTTTTCACAACAAATTGGTTCTTAGCTTAAACAAATTTATCGAAAATTATTTTGCCAGTTTTTCAACTAGCTTTTTATTTTCAACTGGTGACAGCAATGTCCGCCACGGTTTTGGCACTCATGGACTACTATATATAATCGATTTTTTCACTTTATTTATCGGTTTATTTATATACAAAAACAAACCTACCAAATTAGGACATCTATTTTTTTATTTATTAATTTTGGCTCCCATTCCATTTGCTTTAACTCGCGATTCTATTGGCCCTCACTCTACACGGCTTATTTTAATACTTCCTTCTCTTATTTATTTTAGCTCTTTGGGTCTTAAAAAATATAAATATTTAATAATTATTTATTTACTTTTATTTATCAATTTTTGGCACTACTACACCATTCATTATCCCCAAGATACCGCCAATGTTTGGCACTACAATATGGCAAATTCGGTGGTTGAATCACAAAAATATAGTTATTCCCAAATTTATTATTCTGACAAATACGAACCCTTTCTTCCTTTTTTCCTAAACTATTTCCCTTATCTAAAAAATATTAATCTAAATATTACCGATACAACCTATTTTTCGGGCAAAAATTTAGACAACAAATATTTTTTTGGCAATATCAACCTATCAAACATAAATCTATTTCCCAAAAACAGTCTATTTATAATTCCCGAAATTGATAATTCACAAGTTACCAATTTGACTCTACTCAAAAAAATACCCAAAACATACGAAATGTCTCAAAATTTTTATATATACACCAACAATGAAAAATAAATTTGCCATTATCATTATCCTGTGTGTCTCACTATTTTTAACCTTTCGTCTGATGCGCCCTGGTATGTGGTCAGTTCAAGACGATTTGCACATATTTCGTTTATCCGAATATGATTTATGTCTAAAATCAGGCCAAATTCCTTGTCGCTACTCACCCAACTCTGCCCTCGGTTTTGGTTCACCCGTCTTTAATTTTTATCCTCCTGTTACCTATGCCTTAGGTGAATTATTTCATTTTACCGGAATTTCGTTTTCTGACTCAACCAAAATTGTTTATCTTTTACCTCTCTTTTTTGGTCCAATATTTATGTATTTATTTGCCTCTGTATATTTTGGAAGTATGGGAGGGCTAATATCAGCCTTAGTATTTGCAATTGCTCCTTATCAAGCTCTTAACCTAGTTGTCAGGGGAGCCTTAGCCGAAAATTTTGCCTTAAACCTAGTTCCTGTAATATTTTATTTAAAAGTCACAAAAAAACAAAATCTATCAATATTATTTTTGACTATACTATTTTTAACCCATCAATTAACTACCCTATATGCCATCGGCCTTCTTATACTATTTAGTTTAAAGCAACTCAAACCAACTTTAATAATCATCGCTTGGTCACTCGGACTTTCATCATTTTTTCTTATTCCTTCATTTTTGGAAAAAGGCTACACCACCAATTTTTTGATGACCCAGGGATATTTTAATTACATTATTCATTTTGCTACCCTCAAACAATTGTTTGTTGATCGATTTTGGGGTTATGGAGCATCACTTTGGGGACCAAAAGACGACATGTCTTTTCAAATTGGTTACCTCCAATGGATATTGCCAACAACAGCCGTTCTTGTGGCACTATATAAAAATAATAAACACAAATATTTAATTTTAATTACTTATATAGTCGGAATATTTTTTACATTTTTAACCCACAACAAATCGACATTTATATGGCAACTTTTTCCCTTTATGGCATACTTCCAATTTCCCTGGAGGTTTGTAGGAGGGGCGATATTGTGTTTTTCGTTTATTTCTGGTTCAATTATTTTCTTTATTCCCAAAAAAATACAAAAATATTTTGTTGCTATTACTCTAGCTCTTTTGGTGATATTTAATTATTCTTTTTTTCACGAAGACCAATGGTCATTGTCTGGCTCGTCACTCATTGCCCAGCAAGGTGCAGGTCTTACCGATTTTTATCCAAAATTTTCTACCAATTTTCCTACCGTTGAGACACCTCCTGTTGTAACCACTTCAAATGGAACCGTTACCAATCTTACTTTTACAAAAAACTCAAAAATTGCCTATGGTCAGGTTACAGTTGAAAGTCATTCTGCTACTATCAACCTTCCTGTTGCCTATTTTCCCAAAATGGAATTACGACTCGATACTCAAAAAATTTCATATCGAATCAATCCCGATTTGGGTCAAATTCAGTTTGATGTTCCCAATGGTACCCATCATTTTTATTTACAGTTTACCGACACACCCATCAGAACCTTGTCAAACTATATTTCGCTATTGTTTATAATTGCATTTATAATTAAGATAATCCGTGTCACAAAATAAACTTTATTTCATTATTATTTTTGTAGTTGCCGCCTTTTTTCGTTTTTACCAATTAGGCTCATTACCAATGTCCCTTAACTGGGACGAAATATCTCATGGCTACAATGCCTATTCTCTCATCAAAACTGGTCATGACCAGTGGGGTCAGTCCTGGCCCATATTTAATTTCCGGGCCTATGGTGATTACCCAACCACCCTCAACCTTTATCTCACCATTCCTTTTGTATATTTTCTTGGGCTCAATGCATTTTCTATTCGGTTACCAGCCGCCATACTCAGTTTAGCTTTTGCCGTTTTACTTTATTTTGTCAGCCGATTGTTAACCAAAAGCAGAAAATTATCACTAATTACCTTTGCTATCGTTGCCTTTTCTCCTTGGACATTTTTCCCAGGAAGGGGAGTCTTTCAATCAAATTTAGCCCAATTCTTTTTGTTACTTGGCATTTATTGTTTTATCCTAAAATCAAACAAAAAAATTGTATGGATTATTTCGGCCCTATCTTTGGGATTATCAATGTATTCCTATCACAACACCAGGTTAGTTGCTCCTCTTATTTTTGGACTTTTACTATATTTTTATCGTCCAGCCAAAATAAAATTTATTATTATTAGTATAATTTTTCTAATTTTTGCCATTCCCAATTTGATCAATTTAGCCTCCCCCCAATCTTTGGCTCGCAATCGTTGGGTAGGCATTATCAATCCCAACTCCATAAATTTAATCAACGAAAAACGCCGAATATTTGAAGGTCCCCAAATACTAAATCGAGTAGTAAACAACAAAGTTGTCTATTTTGTACAAGAAGTTGCCACTAATTACGTTATATTTCTTAGCCCGATCCCTATTTTTTTTAACGGCAGTCAAAACTATCAATTCAATTTACCCAACACTCCACTAATTTTTATCTATTTTCTCCCATTTTTTTATATTGGTTTATTTTATTGCTTTAAACACCAACGTTTTCTTGCTTTATCTTTTTTAGTTACCTTAATTCCAGCCGCGCTTACTATTGGTGACTATCCCTCAATTCGACTAACTATCGCCACTCCATTTATTTATTTGTTTATTGTTTATGGTCTAAAAACAATATCAACCAAAACCAAAGGCTTTCTGCTGCCCTCGATTATAATTCTTACTCTACTATTTTTCCTAAATTACTGGCAAAAATATCAACAGTACAATATTAATTTTGCCCAAAGTTGGCAATATGGATATGAGCAAGTGATTACTGAGTTAAAAACTGTATATCCCAGTTACAATCAAATATTTTTTACCAAAAAATATGGTGAACCCCATGAATTTATCTTATTTTACTGGCCATGGAATCCCCAAAAATATTTATCTGACCCCAATTTAAATACCGACTTTCACTCCGATTGGTATTGGGTCAATGCTTTTGACAAATTTAAATTTATCAACGACTGGGAAGTCAAAACCACTACCATCCCCAAAAATTCAATTTTAGTTACCAGTCCAAACAACTATTTGCCAAAAAACTCCAAGCTACTAAAAACAATTAATTTACCAAACGGTACTCCTGTTTTTGATATAGTCGCATATGATTAAAAAAATATTAATTGCTATTACTATTGCTGCTTTTTTAGTCAGAATTATCAATAACAATTATCCTCCACTTTTGTGGGACGAAGCGGCAATTGGTTACAATGCCTACTCACTCATCCACACAAGTCGCGATGAATACGGCCAAGTATTACCAATTGTCTTTAAATCATTTGGCGACTACAAGCCTGGACTATATGTTTACTTAACAATTCCTTTTGTCGCTATCTTTGGTCTAACCGAAATATCAGTTCGCCTACCCTCCATAATTTTGGGGTCACTCCTACCATTATTATTATTTTTATTAATTACCTCACTTAATCCAAAATCCCAAAAATTAGGTATAATTGCTGCCATACTTTTGGCCTTCAATCCTTGGAACGTCCATTTTTCTCGAGGTTCATGGGAAACCAACGTTTTGCTCTTTCAGTTAGTTTTGGCTTCGTATTTATTTATCAAAAAGAAATATATAGTTTCGGCCCTAATTTTTGCCGCCAGTCTATACACATATCAAGCCAGCAAATTACTTGTTCCTTTTATGGTTATCACCCTATTACTACATCAAAAACAATTTCCCAAAAAATTTATACTAATCTTGGGGATATTTTTTCTCCCTGTAGTTTATGGTATGTTTTTTGGACCCAATGCCAATCGGTTAAAAGTAATGAATCTTTCGGCTTACACCAGACCCGCCTCCGAAATTAATACCATTATTGCCGAAAGCAACAACCTTGATTTTAGTCTATTTTATTCTCAACCAATATTTTTTGCCCGCAATTTCGCTCAAAGATATTTCAACTTTTTTTCAACTAGATTTTTAATCTTTGAAGGTGACTGGCAAACTCTTCGTCATTCAGCTCCATACGTTGGTGTAATTTTATATCCTACTTTTGTATTCCTAATATTGGGTCTAATTATTGCTATAAAAAACTACAAACAACACACATTTTTTTTAATCTGGCTATTGTTTGCCCCAATTCCCTCATCATTGTCACTCGATATCATTCAGGCTGTTCGTGGACTAAATTTATCTATCCCTATAATTTATTTTGCGGCACTCGGTTTATCAACAATATTAAACAAAAAAAATATAGTATATATACTAGTCATATACATCGCTTCTTTTGCCTATTATTGGGACATGTACACACACCACATGACTCAAGTAAAACCCGAACAATCATTAGTTGGCTACAAACAAGCAGTGGAATACATGCAAAACAATGGCCAAGATAAAAGCAAAATATTTACCAATTTTTATGGTCAAGCTTATATTTATTATCTTTTTTATACCAAAAAACTTACCACAGTCAATCTAACATCTAACGGTGTCGACACCGGAGTCGTCGAAAGCATAGATGGTGTTTTGTTTAAAACTCCCGACATTCGTCAAATTCAAAATTCAAAACAAAAAACTATCGCCATTTTGGCATATGATGAAATTATTCGACAGGGTTTTAATATTCAAGACTTTGTTAAAATTAGCCCAATTTTTTATGCCTACCAAAATTAAATTAATACTAATTATTCTTTTAGCCATCATCCTCCGTTTTTGGCAAATCAATACTTTACCCGCACTTAATCCAGACGAAGCAGCACTGGGCTACAATGCTTATTCGCTATTACTAACAGGCAAAGATGAACACGGTATCGCCTGGCCCATTCATTTCAAATCGTTTGGCGACTACAAGCCCGGTGGCTATGTCTACCTTGCCATGCCTTTTATAAAAATATTTGGACTAACACCATTAGCAGTCAGATTACCAAATCTAATTTTATCAATATTTACCATATATTTATTGTATTTATTAATCAAATTATTAACAAAGTCAGAAAATATCGCACTTATTTCTGCTTTTGTCTTAGCCGTCAGCCCATGGGCAATTCATTTTTCCCGTGGCGCCTGGGAATCAAATACTGCCTTATTTTTGATAGTATTTGGATTATATTTGTTTTACAAAAAGTCAAACTGGTTCTCACTACCTTTAGTTGCCGCACTTTACACTTATCATTCAGCCCGGCTCATTATTCCCGTTTTATTTTTAATTTTATTTATCAAATATTACAAAAATTTTTTAAACAAAAAATTTTTTGTCACTATTATCATTTCAGGATTATTATGCATCCCGCTCATGATGTCCTTCCTCAACAATGGTGGAACAACTCGACTGGCAGGCGTTGGTTTATCTGCCGACAGGGGACCGTTATCCCGATCTGAAGAGTTACTAAATCAGCATCCAAGTTTTAATTACTACGATCGTGCTATTCATAACCGACGTGTTTTATATTTCCTCTCGTGGGGACAAAAATATTTATCCCATTTTGATTTGAATTTTTTATTTATAAATGGTGATGATGTCCCCCGGTCCAAAAACCCCGACATGGGTCAACTATATTTAATCGAATTACCCCTCATCATTCTTGGTATCTACTTTCTTCTAAATAATCCAAAATACAAGTCTTTATCGTTTCTAGTTACCAGTTTACTAGTTACTTCCCCTTTGGCTTCGTCACTTACCTTTCAAGCCCCCTCCGCCCTTCGTGCTTTGCCATTAGTTATACCGTTATCAATATTGACCGCCTTAGGTATCCATCAAATATCAAAACTAAAATATTTAATCTATGTTTGCTATATATTTTCTATCATATATTTTTGTAATACCTATTTTATTCACGCACCTATTCGTTATGCTTTTGCCTGGAATAGGGGGTTTAGTGATATTGTTCCATTAGTTGAAAATCAAAAAAACAATTATCAAAATATATATTTTACAAATCAATACGATCAACCCTATATTTTGTATTTATTTTTTAGCAAGTACGATCCGACTACAATTCAAAAACAAATCAAACTAACTTTACCCGACAAATTTGGTTTTTCTACCGTAAAACAAATTGACAATATAAATTTTGACATTCCCCAAACTATTCCTCCAAATTCACTAGTTATTAATGCTTCCGATTTTGCAAAAACCGGACAAAGCTTTACAATATATACCAAATGACCAACAAAATAAAAATATCCGTTGCCATGGCTACATTTAATGAAGAGTCAAATATTAAACGAAACCTTGATGCCATTCACGATTGGGTTGACGAAATAGTTATTGTTGACGAAAATTCTACCGACAATACGATTACTATTGCCAAAAAATATTCAAAGGTAAAAATAATTTCTACCAAACATGAGGCCATATTTCACATTACGAAACAAAAAGCTATCGACGCTTGTACTGGTGACTGGATACTACAGCTCGACACCGATGAAGTAGTCACCACTGAGCTTAAAAACGAAATAATAAAAACAATCAATAGCAATCCTATCGAAAATGGTTTTTGGATTAATCGCAGTAATTTCTTTTTAGGTAAGTTTCTCAAAAAAGGTGGTATTTATCCCGATCCCACCATTAGGTTGTATCGTCAAGGTACAGGCAAGCTGCCCTGTCTCGACGTTCACGAACAAGCCGCAATAAATGGTCAAGTAGGCCATTTAAAATCAGATTTATTGCATTATTCTGATCCAACTTTTTCTCGATATTTAATACGTCACGATCGCTATACTTCACTATTGGCCTCAGATCTAAAAAAACAAAACGTCAAAATTAGTTCAACTAATTTTATTTTATATTATATTTTCAAACCTATTCACTGGTTTATTCTTTCCTACTTGCGCCATCGAGGTTATGTTGATGGTTTTCCCGGTTTAGTTTTTGCCTATTATTCGGCACTTCGATTTCCTTCCGCTTACACCAAATTATACGAAATATATAACAATGAAAAAGTATAAAATTGCTATCGATGTTTCACCTCTATCTGACGGCAATGCCATTCGTGGCGTTGGTTACTACACCAAAAATTTAGTTACCGCCTTACAACACGAAGTCAAAACTAACCCCGATTATAAAGATATAGAAATCTCATTAATTAAAAATTACAAATTAAAAATTAAAAATTTTGATCTAGTCCACTATCCCTATTTCGATCCATTTTTTTTAACTTTACCTATAACCAAAACCCCTTTTGTTGTTACTGTTCACGATTTAGTCCCCATCGAAATCGCCAAAACAATTCCTGTCGGTTTATTAACCAAAATATTTCCTCAAGGATTGTTTAAAAACATATTTCCTATCGGCATCAAAGGCTTTATCAGATGGCAAATTCAAAAAACCAAATTAAGGTTTGCCAAATACATTTTAACTCCTACCCACACCGCCAAATATTCTATCTGCGATATTCTCGGTTATCCCAAAGAAAAAATATTTACCACTTATGAAGCCGCCAATTCAAATTTCAAAAAAATAACCGATCAAAAATTATTACAATCAATCAAAACAAAATATAATTTACCCGACGTTTTTGTCCTATATGTGGGCGATATCGGCCGAAACAAAAATATTCCGAGTTTAGCCAATGCCTGTCAAAAAATAAATATTCCCCTTATAATTGCTGGTAGTTCAGCGGTAAAACCAGTCCCCGATGACCCTTGGACCAAAGATATCAAATGGGTTCAAGCTCATCAATCAAAATATTTAAAAAGTTTAGGTTTTGTCTCCGACGATGATTTACCAGTTTTATATAACTTAGCCTCAGTCTATTGCCAACCATCCTTTGCCGAAGGTTTTGGTTTACCTCTACTCGAAGCCATGCAATGTGGTACACCTACCTGTTATTCACAACAAACTTCACTTGCCGAAATTAGTGATTTTTCGGGCTTATCATTTGATCCATATTCTATTAAAGATATTTCCAACAAAATTAAATTAATTTTAACTGATACTAAATTACAACAAGAATTAATTATCAAAGGATACAATCGAGCCAAAACATTTTCCTGGCAATTGTGTGCCATCAATACTCTTGCCGTTTATCGGTTGTGTCAGCTCGATGTCCAAAAATAAGCAACATTTTATTTCTGTCATTGTTCCTGTCTACAAACAGGCCAAAACTATTCGCCAGGATATATATACAATTTACGATACTCTCGAACGAATTCGTTATAATTACGAAATCATCGTTGTCGTCGACGGTATCCATGTTGACTCATCCTATGACGAAGTCAAAAAATTAAAACTCAAAAATCTCAAAACTATTGGTTACGAACACAACCACGGCAAAGGCTATGCTATTCGTTTTGCCATGGCTAGGGCCAAAGGGGACTACATTGCCTTTATCGACGCCGGTATGGAAATCGACCCAAATGGTCTATCGCTTATAGTCGAGCAACTCGAATGGTATCAAGCCGATATTATTGTTGGCTCCAAACGTCATCCCGCTTCATTTGTAAACTATCCACTCGATCGCAAAATAATTTCTTTTGGTGCTCAAATAATTTCTCGTATTTTATTAAACATCAACATTCGTGACACTCAAGCAGGTCTAAAAATATTTCGTCGCAAAGTATTGGAAACTGTTTTACCTCGACTTTTAATCAAAAATTACGCCTTCGACCTCGAATTATTATCAGTGTCCAATCGTCTTGGATTTACTCGTATTTACGAAGCCCCCATCAAACTAACCTACGATTTTACCAGCCTGACACACGCTACAGGACTAAAAATTATTTTCAATTGTTTGTGGGACGCATTGGCCGTATTTTACCGGCTACGAATCAAAAAATACTACGATAACCAAAACAAGCGTGGTTGGATTTACGACCCCGAATTAGATATGCGTATCAATACCGGAAAATGAATACGAAAAAGATATTTTTCTCCATTATTATCCCAGTCAAAAGTGAAAATGATTTTTTACGCGAGACTAGGCAAAAATTATCAATACAAACATTTAAAGATTTCGAATTATTAGTAATAACTGACAAAATATCAACAAATCCCTGCACCAAACGAAACTATGGTGCCAAAATCGCCAAGGGTAATTATTTGTGTTTTATCGACGACGACTCATATCCCGACAAAAACTGGCTATTAAATGTCAAAAAACAAATTGATCTACATTCCGACTACGCCGCCTTTTGCGGCCCTGCCCTAACTCCAGCACACGACAATATTTTGCAGCAGGCCTCCGGACACGTCTGGTCATCAATTATGGGCAGTGGGGGAGCAGGAGTATATCGTAGCAATATATCATCTCCTCGTTTTGTTAATGATTATCCGACGGTCAATTTTATCGTCAAAAAATCAGTTTTCAACAAAATTGGTGGATTCAAAATCAAATATTGGCCCGGTGAAGACACTATTTTTTGTCTTGATTTAGTAAATATCCAAGAAAAAATATATTACCATCCATCAATAGTTGTCTACCATCACCGTCGAGAAATATTAAAAGAACATTTAAAACAAACCAATCGTTATGCTATTCATCGAGGTCATTTTGCACGTATTTTCCCACAAAACAGCCTAACTGCTGGCTATCTTATTCCTTCTGCTTTTGCCCTTTATTTTGTTTCGTTGCCGTTTCATCAAATAGTATATCCGCTATATTTATATATATTTTTATTATTTTTAACATTAATAAATATTATATTTAAAACAAAAAATATATTACTAGGATTTTTGTCTGTTTTTGCCATTTTTATTACCCACCTAACCTACGGTATTTTATTTATCAAAGGCTATTTTAGTGTTGATATTGTACTCACACTAAGATAGTATTAGTTTATGAACAATAATAAAATCAAAATTGCTGTTTCTTATCCTCCCCTAATCAACGCCAAGGGCAATGCGTTTTTGGGTCAAAATCGTCAATTTCAATGGACAAATACCGGCAATGTTATTTTACCTGTCATTCCTGCCTATGGTGCCACGGCCCTCAAGCAACTTGGTTACAAAGTTCTTTGGGACGATGCCATAGCCGAGAAAATAAGCTATGACATTTGGCTAAAAAGAATTACCAAATTCAAACCAAACATTATTTTTATCGAGTCCAAAACTCCAGTCATCAAACGTCACTGGGAAATTATCAATGAATTAAAACTTCAATCATTAAAAATTAAAAATTTCAAATTAAAAATTGTCTTGATGGGAGACCACACGACAGCGTTACCCGAAGAGTCATTAAACAATTCAAAAGTAGATTACGTAATTACAGGTGGTGATTATGATTTTATGATGCTAAATTTGGTCGATCATCTATATCATCGTAAAAAATTAGAACCAGGATTTTATTTTAGGAAAAATAAAACAATAACTAACTCAGGTAAATTTGCCCTAAAACATCACAATTTAGATTCACTACCAATCATCGATCGCAAGCTAACCAATTGGAAAATTTACGGTTACCAAAACACCAATTTCAAATACAAACCTGCCGCCTACATTATGACCGGACGTGATTGCTGGTGGGGCAAATGTACTTTTTGTAGCTGGACTACCACTCATCCCGGTAACACTTTTCGCAATTTTTCAGTCGCTCACACCATCAAGGAATTAAAATATTTGGCCAGTCTTGGCATCAAAGAAGTTTTTGATGATGCCGGAACACTGCCCATTGGTCCCTGGCTCAAAGAGTTTTGTGAACAACTGATCAGTACCGGTCTCAACAAAAAAATTGTCTTTGGTTGCAACATGCGATTTGGTGCTCTTAATCAAGAACAGTATGACCTTATGGGTAAAGCCAATTTTAGATTTATTTTGTATGGTCTTGAATCAAGCAATCAAGATACTCTCAATCATATTTTAAAAAACACCAAGGTCGAGGACTCACGCAAAACCCTAATTATGGCCAAAAAAGCCGGATTACAACCTCATTTGACTATTATGGTCGGTTATCCTTGGGAATCAAAACAAGATGCCGTCACCACGTTAGATGAAGCCCGATCACTATTTCAAGACGGTCTGGCCGACTCAATGCAGGCCACAATCGTTGTTCCATACCCTGGCACCCCGTTGTTTACCGAGTGTCAAAAAAATAACTGGCTCAAAAGTACCGACTGGAATGATTACGACATGCGATTACCTGTTATGAAATCACCGATCAGTGATCACGAACAGCTCGAGTTAGTTCATGGATTATTCTATGGTGTTCTGACACCACGATTTTTATGGCGTAAAATAACTAGTATTAGAAATATAAACGATATTTCACATCTTTTTAACTATGCCATTAAATATCTCAAAAAACTTCAAGACTTTCCTCGCAATCCTTCATCAAATCAAGTTAAGATATAAAATATACGGGTTTAAATGGACAATAAAATTGTCAGCCGAAAGATTATATCGATATTTATATTTTCAACTTTTTCAAAAATCATTTTCCCAATATGGAGAAGATCTTATTGTTACCAAAATTCTTAATCATAAAAAAAATATTTTTTATGTAGACATAGGATCCAATCACCCCGTAAAATTTAACAACACTTACCATTTTTATCTCCAAGGCCATCATGGAATCAATATTGACCCTAACAAACAAATTATCAATATCTGTCAAAGAATTAGGCCACGTGATCAAAATATTCCGATAGGTATTTCTGACAACAATTCAACCGGAACGTTTTATTTAATGGACCCACACGTCAACTCAACCATGACCAAATCACGATGTGTACACTACCAATCAAAAGGGGCCAAATTAATTGAACAAAATAAATGCCAAATTCTCAGTTTCAAAAATTTTTACGAAAAATTTTGCCACAAAAAGAAAATTGACTTTTTGTCCATCGATGCCGAAGGCGTCGAACTAAAAATTTTAAAAAATATTCCTTGGACCGTATGCCACCCAACTGCCATTTGCCTTGAAACCTACCATGATGATACTCTATCAAAATACCTAATTTCAGTCGGGTACAAACTAATAAAAGATACGAGACTTAATTCCGTTTTTAAATATGACAAATAAATCATCTGTTGTCCTATATTTTCCCACACCTTTTCCTTATCATCGACCATGGAAAGGAGTTCCACTAGCAGTGTTAGCAATATCACGGGTATTAGACAAGGAAGGTTACAATATCAAAATATATGCCCCATTTTTACAAAAAAATCCACTAAAAGAACTATTAAATTACACCAAAAAACATAAAGTAATTTGTCTTGGTGTTAGTACTATGACCGGATTTCAAATTCATGACGGTCTAAAAATTTCACGATCTTTTAAAAACAAATTTAAAAATATTCCAATCGTCTGGGGCGGTTGGCATCCATCAATTTTACCCACAGAAACGGTCAAAAATAAATATATTGACATTGTGGTTCGAGGTCAAGGCGATGAAACATTTCCCAAGTTAGTCCACTCAATAGAGGACAAAAAAAGTCTCCGAAAAATTAATGGACTAACATACAAATCAAAGGGCAAAATAATTAGTACTCCAGACTCAACACCAGTCAATCTCAATACTTTACCTCCTATTCCTTATCATTTGATAGACATTTCCAAGTGTTTGTTTGGTACCGAATACGGCCAAAAAACCATTCCCTACATTAGTAGCTATGGCTGTCCCCACCGTTGTGGTTTTTGCGTTGAAGAAGTAGTCAACAAACGTCATTGGACATCATTATCAGCCCAACAAATATTTAATGAATGGCGTGATTTATCAAAAAAATATTCAATCGACTCTGTTGCTGTTTACGACAGTAATTTTTTTGTTAACGAAAATCGCGTCAATGAATTATGTAAACTTTTGATCAAAAACAAATTAAAAATAAAATGGGGCAATGCCAACGGACGTGTCAGACAACTATCACAATACAAACCAGAGACGTGGGAATTAATGAAAAAAACTGGCTGCGCCATGATTCTTACCGGAGCTGAAAGCGGTAATCAAAAAGCCCTTAACCTTATTTCCAAAGACATGAATGTTGATGAAATAATCAAATTTACCAAATTATGCCACAAGTACAAAATCAAAATTTTATATTCATTTTTAGTCGGACTACCTTGGTCAAAAGACTCAAGTGAGAACAAAGAATTCGTCGGCAATGAATACAAATCCACACTAACATTAATTGATAAGCTATTAAAAATATCTACCAAAAATCGCTATACATATTATGTTTTTTTACCCTATCCCGGAGCCCCACTTTTTCATCGTGCCGTCAGTTTTGGTTACAAACCTCCCACTTCACTAACTGGTTGGAGCAATTACCTGATGTCTCCAGAAGACGCCTTTCAATCAATATTACGTCAAAAGTGGATTAGTCCAAAACAAGCCACCATGACGGCCATGTTAACTCAGTATATTTTTGGTCTAATGGACCAAGATACAATCAAAATCCTCCAAAATCGCATCTCTTCAAAAATAGGTAAAACATTATTTAATATTGCCTACACAATTGGTCTAAAATTAGTCAAACTACGGTGGAAATATAAATATTTTGATTTTCCTCTAGACTATTGGTTATTTACTCAAGTGCACAAATATGCCGGTCTTATCTAACAAAATTTTAATATCAATTATTATTCCCACCTTAAATTCAGCGTCAGTAATTGGACAGTGCCTAAATTCAATCAAAACCCAAAACATTGATCAATCCAAAATTGAAATAATTATTATTGATGGTGGTTCAACCGACAATACTTTAACAATTGCTCAAAAATTCAATTGTAAAATTATAAATAATCCACTAAAAACTGCCGAAGCCGGAAAAGCCACGGGTATCAAACATGCAACGGGTACATACGTTGCTCTAATCGATTCTGACAACATTCTCCCTACCAAATCATGGTTAAAAAAAATGCTAATTCCTTTTAGCAATAATTTAGTTATTGGCACCGAACCATGGCAATATACCTATCGTCCTCATGCCGGATATATTGAACGATACAGTGCTTTAACCGGTGTTAACGATCCCTATTCACTTATTACCAACAACTATGACCGTAAAAACTATATCAGACCAAATTGGAACGGACTCAATATCAAAACCAAAAACTATAAAAATTACCAATTATTCAAATTGACATCAAGTGACAAAATTCCTTCAATCGGGGCAAACGGCACCATTTACCGTCGCTCAATTTTTAATTCATATCATTCAGATTACTTGATTGATGTTGATCTACTAAACAGTATCTTAGTCAAAACAAAAGAGTTATTTTTTGCCAAAGTAAAATGTGGAATTATTCATTCCTATTGCGAATCATCAATCAATAAATTCATCAAAAAACAAAATAGACGAGTTATTGATTTATATATTTATCAAAACCAAAGACCAAAGCACATAATTAGTTCACAAATACAAAATAATATAAAATTTTCTCTATATGTAGTCTTAATTTTACCCATGCTTTTCGATACATTTTACGGATATTATAAAAAACCCGATATTGCCTGGTTTTTTCACCCTTTTGCTTGCATCATTACCTTATTCGTTTATGGTAAAAACACAATCCTGTATCGTCTAAAATTACTCAAACCCCAAAGCCGATCGAGGTGGTCACAATAATATGATAATTCACATCACTCCATTTTATGCCCCAAACATAGGTGGTGTCGAAACGTATTTATCTGATTTAATCGACATTAGCAATAAAAATAAAATAAAAAATATTGTTATCACCTATTCTCCACTATCAACTAATGCCAAAGCTCCATTTCATGTCAAATCAAAACATAATGAAATATTTCGTTTCCCTCATATCGGCTTTAATCTATTTCACAAGCTAGAAAAATTCCCTTTATTAAATTTTATTTACTTGACACCATATTTACTTATTGCCTCAATAGTTATCTGCTACAAATATCGACACCAAAAACACGTCATTCACGCGCACGGACTAAATTCCGCCATTATCGGATACATATTAAAATTGATATACAAATGGCCTCTAATAATCAACATATATTCAACCTATGATAACGTCAGTTTTAGTTCATTATTTTTTAAAACAATTAAATATGTTTTAAATTGCGCTGATCATGTTTTGACTCAATCCAATCAATCAATACAGCAATTAATCGTGTGGGGTATTAATCCAAAAATAATTGGACGATATTATCATTGGATTGATTTAAATAGGTTTAAACCAGCAACAAGAAAACCAAACAGACAAACAAACTTTTTATTTGTTGGTCGGCTTATACCCCAAAAAGGTGTCAACTTAGTTGTCAAACTAGCCAAAATTTTTCCCCAATATCAATTTAATATTGTTGGTACCGGTCCACAATACTCTCAGCTACAAAAATTAGTACAAAGCAATTTAAAATTACTTGGCGATATTTCTTATCAAAAGTTACATCTCATATATCAATCAAATGATGTTTTTTTATTTCCTAGTTTATATGCCGAAGGTTGGGGTAGAACAGCCATGGAAGCCATTGCTTGTGGATTACCAGTATTGGGGTCAAATCGCGGTGCCATTCCCGAAAATCTTGATTCAACAGTCTCAATCCTATTTCCCCCAACTTTATCAAACTTCAAAAAAAATATAACCAAAATTACAAAACTAAAAAACAATTGTCATTCATATGCCAAAAAACATTTTTCCAAATCCAATTTCAATAATCTACAAAAAATTTACTCTTCATACCAAACAGCGGAATTCTAAAGGGCCAAAAGTTAGTAGTCTTTGAAGCAACTTTAACATAATCTTGCACTGTTAATGTATGTGTCACGGCCATTACTTCACTGACTCTATCATTTAAATTTAGCAATATTTTAACCAATTCATCAATAAAAATATATTTAACCAATCGGTGTTTATCGCCAATCATCATCATTAACCCACCTTGAGTAAAAAACCCCAGTTTATTTTTAATATTATTTAATATTCCCACTACTTTTCGTTGATATCGAAAATCTCTATTTAACACAACTCCCGGATAAACTACAAAAAAATTTTTGTTCTGATGTTTCAAAAAAAACTTTAAACCCTCAACTTTCGAATCAACATACAAATTATTTGTCACACTATCTCTAATTTGGCCATTTTTAAAAACCATTATTGTCGACAAGTAAACCAATTTTTTTACCTTAATTTGTGAACAAATTTTTACTATTTTTTTTAATCCCAATACGTTTACTTTCCAATGATCAATTTTCTTATTCGATTTATTTTCCGTTGCCAAGTAAAAAACAATATCATTACTTTTTATATATTTATCCACTGACATGTTTCGCCCTATTACCACCACATCAACATCACGTTTTCGTAACTCATCATGCAGTGCCCTGCCTACATACCCATTTCCTCCCACTAATATATATCTAGGACGAAGCTTCGACATAAAAACTCAAACGCAAATGAACTTCTAAGTCTAATTTATCAATATCAGGACAAACACCTTTACGATACGAGACAACATTAACCTTTTTAAATCCAACTTCTTTAAGTAAATTTACAAACTCATCTTGCCCGTACATCCATTGATGTCCACGTATAAATAATTTTTTTATATTTCCCCAAAATCCAAATATCAAATCTTTATCATATCCATAAAATTCACGACAAAAAAGATCACTTCCATCATACGAATCAATCAATTTCTTTAAATCAGGTAATACAATCCTCACAACACCACCTTTTTTCAAAACTCGACGACATTCAGACAATATTTTAAATACCTCATTTTTTTCAAAATGTTCCAATACATGAGAACAATAAATATAATTTACACAACTATTTTCAAAAGGTAATCGATGTCGTATGTCAAAATATTTAAACTTTGGCCATACGGTAACATAATTTTTATCAATCAATCCAAACCAACCAGCGACCTTGGTCAAGCCACATTTACCCAACAACGGTAACAATCCATAATCAATATTTGTCCAATTGTTTCTAGCCAACGGACCACAACCTAAATTAATTTTAATCATAATATGTTATAAAATAGCAATGCCAAAGACCCTTTTAGTAATAGCTAATAATAACATCGGAACCAGTCAAAGCGGAGGTGATACTATTTTTCTCGAGCTTATAAAACATTGGCAAAACAAACTCGATATTACCGTTTTTGGCTGTCAAGAAGCTCATGCCTTATTAAATCGATATCAACTTGATCATATAAAATTTATTAAGACCGATGACACAAACCTTCATTCACACCCTTCTGTTTCAAATTTATTGATACACACGATTAGACGTATTTTTTGGGGAATAACTACTGCTCTAAAATATCGACATGTATTCATATCTTCAAATTATTGTTATACCTCTTCTGATTTTTACCCCGATTATCTTTTAGGATTAATTTACAAAATGATAAATCGACGTGGCATATGGATCGCTTGCCACTATCTATTTATATCAAAACCAACTGACAACGATTCTTCATATAAATCAGAAAAACTCAAGGGATGGTTATACTTTTTGTCTCAAATTCCGACAAAATATTTTACTCAAAAATTTGCCGATATAATTTACATTACTTCAGAACCCGATATAAGCTATTTTCCCAACAAAAAAGTAATTGTCATCCGGGGAGGAGTCAATCTAAATCCCTCCAAAAAATATTTTCAATCAAAAAAAATAACCAAAAAAATATATGACGGATTATTTATTGGTCGACTTCATCCTCAAAAAGGAGTCCTCGAATTAATCGATATCTGGCAACTACTTTGTGTAAAAATACCCAATGCCAAGTTGGCAATCATTGGGGATGGCATACTAAATCAGCAACTAATCTCAAAAATCAAAAAACTCTCACTGCAATCAAACATAAAACTTTTTGGTTTTAAAATTGGTGCAGAAAAATACAAAATAATTGAACAATCAAAAGTTATTCTTCATCCTGCCACTTTTGATAGTGGGGGAATGGCTGCCGCCGACGCAATGAGTTTTGGTTTGCCTGGTGTATCTTTTGACCTACCCGCTCTCAAAACATATTATCCACAAGGGATGATCAAGGTTCCTCTATACGACAAACATATTTTTGCCAATAATATTTATTTACTTTTAACCAACAAAATTATATATAATAAAACCTCAGCCAAAGCCATAGATTTAATCAAAAACCACTGGAATTGGGACAAACAGTCAAAAATTATTTATGAAAAAACCTTTATCTAAGCTAAACCCGTTAGTGGTTCTTTGCTCACCTCCATCACGTAGCATCAATCATTATCGACCTCCAGTTGCTCTACTTTATCTTGCCGGTTATTTAAAACAACACTCAATAAAAGCCAAAATTGTTGACATCACTCTAAATGAAGTAGTAAAAAATAAAAAATTTTTCAAAAACATTGACCAACAAATAGAGGCAATCGAATCAAAAATAATACATCAAATAACTCAATTAAAACCCATGGTTGTGGGTATCACCTGTTACACCCCTGAGTACATGCAAGTTTTGAGTTTAGCCCACAAAATAAAAGCCATTTTTCCCAAAACAAAAATAATAATCGGTGGCATTCACCCAACTTTATATCCTGATGAAATGTTGCTGGAGCCAAAATCACCTATCGATTATGAAGTTGTCGGTGAAGGCGAAGAAACATTGCTAGAATTATCCAAATACATAATCAAAAAAACAGGTAAACTATCGTCGATCAAAGGAATTGCCTATTTAAGTAAATCAAAAGTAGTTAAAAACAATCTACGACCCCTCAACAGCGATTTAGATTACATTTCACATCCCGCATATGACCTAATCGACATGAATTATTACACCAACGCCTCCCCATACGCCATTCGAGGATGTTTTCTACGGTCAATATATATTTTAGCCACTCGAGGGTGTCCTTCAACCTGCACGTTTTGTGTTGCCAAAAAACTACGAGCATTTAATGGAGGTGGACAATACACTCGTGTTCGATCAGCCAAAAGTTTAATTAAAGAAATCAAAACACTAAAATCAAAATATCAAATCGATAGTTTTTATTTTATCGACGATTTATTTACCATTAACAAAGCAAACGTCATAAACTTTTGTCGCGAACTAAAAAAACAAAAATTAAATTTACTTTGGGGTTGTTCATCCAAAGTATCGACACTAAACAAAGAAATAATTCAAGAAATGGCCTCAGCTGGCTGTGTCCAAATAGATTTTGGTGTTGAACGTGGCAGCAATCAAAGTTTGATCGACATCCAAAAGGGGATCAGTACCCAAATGATTACTGAAATTTTTAATTTATGTCATTTATATAAAATTCGCACCTTTGCCAATTTTTTAGTCAATCTCCCTGGTGAAACCAAAAAAGACCTAAATGACATAATCAAATTTTCTCAAACCCTAAAATCCGAAATATATTCATACAACGTCTTTACTCCCTATCCTGGTACCGACATATACGACAACATGACATATTGTTTTACAAAAGACGAATACCAAGAACTATTTTCAGCTTCAGATTTAATTGAGACATTTCCCATAAAATACAAATTCCACAAACACAATATCAACATATTAAATTGGGCCACGATTCAAAATCGACGTTTTAATGAATTAATTCCCAATATAAAATTTCATCTAAGCCTAAAATATATTTCAATGTTTTTTAATTCATCCAATAAGTTAAACTACATTTCCCAAAGCGTAAATTTATTTCGCGAAGTATTAAATCAAAAGTTTAATTTAAATTTATGATTTGTCCACTTTGCCAACAAAACAAAGGAGTATATGCATTTACCACCAACGAATTTCATGGTAAATATTCATCTTCAAAAAATATATTTAAATTTTATCGGTGTCAAAAATGTTTTTCATATTTTCCCGACATAACCAAAATAAATATAAATAACTATTACACCCCAACTTATCGCCATACAGTTTCTTTTATCGAAAAATTTTTTATACACCGAAACTATAATACCCAAATTAAAATAATTGACAATCTATTTCACAGCAAACAAGTCTCTTTGCTTGACGTTGGTTGTGGCAATGGTGAATTTATAAACAACCTTCCCAAAAGCTATTTCAAAACCGGAATCGATATCAAAATAGACAAACCAAAACCATCTCTTATTCAAGACGATTTTATTGATCACCAGTTTACAGACAAATTTAACCTTATTACTTTTTGGCATTCACTCGAACATTTTACAAATCCAATTGCCGCCATAATCAAAGCCAAAAATATTTTACAAAATAACGGATATATTATCATCTCTATCCCCGTTTCTGATTCTGCTTCATTCAAATTAAATCCTTCAAAAGCTTACCATCTTGATCCTCCTCGACATATATTTATACCTAACACCATACAGTTCAAAAAAATACTTGGAAAATATTTTTCCTCAGTCAAAGTAATCGACTTACCATATGAATTTCCTCTAGACTTATATTGGACACTCAAAAATAGTCACAAAAAATATCTTATTCCCATATTTCCAATATTAAAATATATATTTCCTGAAACAAAATTATTTCTTTGTCGTCGGTGATTTTTCCAATTCTGCCAATGCCTTTTTGGCCTGTTCAAAATCGGGATTGGTTTTGAGTATCGATTCAAAGGTCTCAACACCTTTGGCCAAGTCACCGGATTGTACATATACCACACCCAAAATATATTTAAATTGTGGATTATTTCTGTCAGAATCAATCAATCTATTTGTATTAGCCAATGCCAAATCAAATTTTTTCTCCATCAAATCTATTTGGATCAGTGACATATATGTCTGATATAGGTTTGGATTAAGTCTGATAGCTGTTTGATAGCTTTCGCGGGCCAAATCTAATCGGCCAACTTTATAAAAAATATTTGCTCGATTATGATAAGCATCGGCATAATTTGGTTTTACAATCGTTGACTGAGTAAAGCCTTTAATGGCATTAGAATAATCTTTTAATTTGTCATAATCATCCCCAATATTATTCCAAGCATTATGTGAATTTGGCGAAACTATACAAGTACTTACCCACAAATCATGGTTTGTAGTCCAATCACTATTACGTAAAAAAGTTCTAACCATACCAAATACCAATAATGAAATAAATAACACCGATGGAATCAATTTCAAATATTTACTCAAATCCAAAATAATTAAAGCCAAAAATATGGCAAACCCCAAGGATCCCAAAAACATATATCGTTCAGCCACCAGCCAACTTACTTTAACCGGAGCCATCGATGGTGCTGCTGCCGCAAAAATAAAAGCCAAAGCAAAAAAATAACGTTTATCATTAAAATAAAAATATACCAACATTGTCAAATACACTATTAGTATTGACCAGTTTAACCAAATCGGAATGACATACATAGTGTGATACAAGGTCAAATCAATTGGGAACCACAACAACTGCAAGTATTTGGCAATAGCTGTAGGATATTGAAAAAATGGATCATAAAATATACCACCACTACCGTTAATCCCCGAATTAACCACATCAATTCTTACATTCGTATACGGTATTGCCAAATATACAAATACAACCATAACGACGGGCAACATCCACCAAATTTTAGAAAAGTATTTTTTTAAACGATTCCACCCCACAAAAAACATATAAATCAAAATGATAAAAAACAAAGCAAAAGGACGAGGCTTATCTGTTTGAAATGCCAACACAAAAAACAAAAAAGACAAAATCAAATTTTTATATTTTCCCCGATTAATAAAGTAAATAAAATTAAGCATTGACGCCAATATGTATATTGCCAACAACACATACAACCGCCCCGAAATCCATGAAACGGCTTCCACATGAATTGGCATAACTGTAAAAAGTAACATTGCCACCATCGCCAAAGTTTCATTCTCAAATACAGTTAGAACAAAAACAAAACCGACAACCAAAACCAAAAGGTAGCTGACAAAACTAACAAAATGATAGGGGATAGGACTATCCGAACCAAAAAAACTATAAATAAAATGATTTGTCATGTACATCGAATTTGCATATGAATCCTTCGAAAACATATACCAAAAATCACCAATGTTTGGAAATTGAGTAATCGAAGCATAATCATCAGACACAAAATTACCAGCCAAACTGTTAAAGTACAATAACGATGCCAAAACAAGCAAAATAGTCAAAAATTTCCAATATTTTCGAACAACCCCCCAAAAACCAATTTCAATATAAGGTGACGTATTTGATAACAATCCACTTTCTTCATTAGCAACTACCTGCGATTCTTTTTTCAATTTCTTAATTTTTCTTTGAGACATAGTCCATTTTAGCAAAAAAATCTGCCAGTTTATCAACACTGTGTCTCAATCTCAAATTAACTTCATCAATCGAAATAATGTCGTGCATCATTGCCTTATTTTTACCCGTACTTTTATATTTAATTGGTGAAGAATGTTCATACATATATGATTCAAAAATTTTATCTAATAACAAATTTTCCGTGTAGCTCCAATCATTCATCAATATATAATCAAAATTAATTTTGACAAATTTATTAAACGTATTTACGTAATCATCTTGATCAAAATTATAAGTTTCATTACTAATTGACATCAAATTTGTCACCAACATTTTTTTTGCATTAGTTTTTTCCAAAGATTCTTTCATCCCCAAAGGTAATAAATTTGTCAACACCGAACCATATAAACTACCAGGACAAAATATTATTAGTTCAGCATTTTCTACAGCCTGTATCGCTTCAGGGTTAGCCGATATATCAGTTGACAACCATACATTTTCAACCATATCTAGAGACATTCTTTGATCATCCAAATTGTGTTCACCGATAAATTTTCTTCCCGATTTTGTTTCAAAACATACCTCAGCAGGGGACAGTGCCACAGGTATTACCTGTCCCAGCAAATTCGCTTGAGTAAGTAGTGAAAATAAACTATCAACTTTAGACAAATCACCCGACTTTTCCGACATAAATTGAAAAAATAAATTCCCAAAATTACGTCCACGACCGTCACGATATTTAAGCATTTCTTGCCAATAAGTTTTTTGTTCTCCATCATCCCACAAGGACATCAGTGATCGCCAATAATCAGAAAAAGCCAACACCAATCCTCGTTCATCAGTTCTGATTCTTCCCGAGTCACCTCCGCTATCAAATGTCGTTACAATCGAATTAATATTATTAAAACCAGCCTTAACCAAAGCTTGATTTATAATCGGCATTCCCGACCCTCCACCTATTGTGACTATCATTCTAACTAGTATACTACTTCATGGGAATCTTCCGTTTATTACTAGCCATATCAGTATTAATTGCGCATTCTACGCCTATATTTGGCAATACTTTAGTTGGTGGTCGTGTTGCTGTCGAAAGTTTTTTTATGATCTCGGGTTTCTACATGGCCCTTATCTTAACCACCAAATACAAAACTAACATCAAAACCTTTTACAAAAATCGTTTTCTCAAACTTTTTCCTTTATATTGGTTTTTTACCATTGCTGTCATCATTACTTCGTTTATAACCACCGGCAAATTTACAATATTTAAAGACTACTATATCACCCCGTTTTCCAAAACAATTTTAATTTTATTTAATAGTAGTCCGTTGTTTAACGATGTCTCAAATTTCATGGGCCTAAATACCACTACAGGTAATTTGTTTTTTACTCCGTCTTTCCGCGATACTGTTCCCGAAATTTGGAATTATTTAATTTTGCCTCAGGGCTGGACTATTGGGCTCGAAATTATGTTTTATATGTTTGCTCCTTGGTTAGTCAAGCAAAAAAATAAAACCTTAATCATTGTTGCCGCTCTCAGCTTATCGGCCCGATTATTATCCTATTACTTTTTACATTTAAATCATGATCCATGGGAGTATCGCTTTTTTCCATTCGAAATTATTTATTTTATATTAGGCATCTTTGCTTATCGTATTTACCTACAATTAAATCTAAAATTAAATATTTTTTATTTGATTCCTGTATTTCTATTTACCTTCCTTTTCCCCTATATACCCTTTAACACCAAACGTATGTTGGCCTATTATTTTGTCGTCTTTGTCTCAATACCATTTTTGTTTAAATATACCAAAGACAACAAAATTGACCGATTTTTGGGCGAACTTAGCTACCCTTTATATTTATGTCATTTTTTAGTTATCGACATTTTTGCCCAAATCATCAAAGTAAATCACGTTTATTTAGGTTTATATTCACTATTATTATCGCTTCCAATAGCAATATTGAGCTATAATCTTATCAATGGAATTGTTAAAAGAGATTAAAAACATCATCAAGTGGCACGAGCTCCTATGGCAAATGGTCGGACGTGAAGTCAAATCACGTTACAAACAATCAATTCTTGGGTATGCCTGGGTTATTTTAAATCCATTGGCTCAAATGCTTGTTATGTCGTTTGCCTTTTCCATCATATTACGTATCCCCACCAATTCTTCATCTCACATTCCTTATTCCATCTTTTTATTTGTCGCTCTTTTACCCTGGAATTTATTTTCAACTTCTCTAATTGCTTCGACCAGTTCTTTAGTCAATTCATCATCACTAATTACCAAGGTCTATTTTCCTCGCACAATTTTAGTTATATCTGCCATTCTCTCTAAAATAGTTGATTTTTTATTTGCTCTAATAATTTTGATCATTTATATGATTATTTACCAAATGCCAATATCAGCCAACATTATGTGGGTCATACCCATATTTATTATTCAACAAATATTTACTTTAGGGGTATCTCTTTTTCTCGCCGCTTCAAATCTTTTGTATCGAGATATTCAATATTTACTCACCCTAATTTTAACGTTATGGTTTTACATTACACCTGTCATTTATCCAGCCGATATTGTCCCTGAACGATACAAAATATTTTTTCAAATTAATCCCATGGCCGTAATTATCAACGCCTACCGTCAAACAATTTTAGGTAACGGAGCACCCAACTACTTAAGTCTTTTTATCGCTCTAGGTGTTTCAATCGTCACCCTATATTTTGGTTTTTCTTATTTTAAATCTCGCGAAAAAATCTTTGCCGATAATATATAAAAAAGTTGACAAAAACTACCTATTTGTATATACTGTAAGGAGTTATAAACCATATATGATGGATAACACCATATGAAAAATACAATTTTATCACAAACAGATAGTGAAATATTAGAACAACTATTACTTAAATATGGACGGATTGTTAACTCAAAAGATTTAAATAGCGTTTTTAATACAAAATATTCTAAATTTGCGAGTCAAAATCGGATTCAAAAACTTTGCAAAAATGGTTGGCTAAAACGAATAAAAAGAGGATTATATCTCGTCATTGACAATTTAAGTTCACGTTTTCAAAATGAAAATTCATTAATATCAATTTCAAATTTATTAAATAAAAATTCATATATTAGCTTCTCTTATGCTTTAAATTATTATCAAATGTATGACCAGTATTCAAAAAATGTCATAGCTATAAGCAAAAAACAATCAAATGATTTCAATTTTGACGACTTTGTTTTTAAGTTTACCAAAGTAAAAAAAAGTATGTATTTTGGTTTTTCAAAAAAGAACAATGCAGGTAAACTAATAAACATCGCCGATGTTGAAAAGGTGTTAATTGATTATTTATATATTGATAAAAGTTTTACTTCCGCCAGTCTCGTATATGAAAAATTAAAAGATTATCAAAGTGAAATAGATTTTAGCAAACTCCAAGAATATACATTATTGTGTGACAATACAATCAAACGCAAAATTGGTTTTTTACTCGACCATATTAATATAAATACAGACAAAATTTACCAGTCGTTAGATAAAAATACAGGTTTTTCCCGATTCACAGTAAAGTCAAAATTATTTAACGCCAAGTGGCGAATCTACTATGACAATCGAATTACTGGATAAATCAATTTTAAGTATTCTTAATCGTCAGTTAAAATATCCACTAGCTATCGCCGAAAAAGATTACTTTCTTGCCCTAGTCTGCAAAATAATTTATCAATCAAAATTAAAAAATCAAATAATTTTCAAAGGTGGTACCGCCATTTACCACACTTATTTACCCCAACTTAGGTTTTCCGAAGATTTGGATTTTTCCTCAAATCAAGAAAAAATTGACATAAATAAAATAAAATCAATTTTTACAAACTACGATTTTTTAGAAATCAAAAAAGATTATCTATCCAACGCCACCTACAAAATCGAACGACTTTTATATACCGGTCCTCTCAATCAATCAAATTCATTAAAATTAGAAATCGATTTTCTCCAAAACGTAGTCTTGTCACCAATCAAAATGGATTATCACAATCAATATGGCATCAAAACTAAAATTATGGTAATGGACATCCGAGAAATTGTTGCCGAAAAAATTCGCGCCATGAACGATAGGGTTCGATATCGCGATTTTTATGACTTTACGATGATAAACAAAAAACTATCGATAGATTTAAAATATGTATTTAGTCTGGTAAAACAAAAAGAAATCAGAAAAACAATAAGTCCAAAAAACATTAAAAGTAATTGGACCTTAGCCAAATTAGACAAACAAAATGACTATCAATCGATATATTTTTCCGAGCAATTGTCAGATGCGGAAATTGAAATATACCTATCCAAATTAAATTTTAGTGAAATATCAAAATAATTAATACTTTTCTTGCACAATTTATGCGCGATTAGGTATAAAGCGGGTTTTTTATTTAACGATAAAACAAAAAGAGAGTGAGTAGCGTTCGGACGAATCCTTAAGCATGCCATCTCATCGTGATAAAATATTATACAAAACAAAAAATGAAAAATAATATTTCTACCAACGCGCTATCGAACCAACGCGCTATCGCGCCTAATCAAACTATCATTCGGTTTAATCACGTCACCAAAAACTTTTCCAAAAATAATCAAAAAACTTTCAAGGAATTTCTCCCCGCTCTCTTTATGGGTGAAAAAACCGTAGACAAGTTTACGGCCCTAAATGATATTTCTTTTGAAATCCAAGCAGGGGAATGTGTCGGTATTATTGGACCCAATGGCAGCGGCAAATCAACTGTTTTAAAGCTTATTGCTGGTGTTATGTCACCTAGCAGTGGTATTGTCTCAGTCCATGGCAAAATTAGTCCTCTTATCGAACTTGGTGCCGGTATGCATCCCGAGCTTACAGGTCGCGAAAATATATATTTAAACGGAGCAATACTCGGTTTAAAAAGAAAAGAAATTGATGCGAATTTTCAAAGTATCATTGATTTTTCCGAAATCCCTGAGTTTATCGATCAAGCAATCAAGCATTATTCCTCAGGTATGTATATGCGTTTGGCCTTTGCTATAGCCGTCCATGCCAATCCCGAAATTTTAATAGTCGATGAAATCTTAGCCGTAGGTGACCCAAAATTTCAACAAAAATGTTTAAACAAAATGGAAGAATTCAAAAAAGCTGGTGTCACAATTATTTTTGTCTCCCATGATTTGGAAACCGTCCAAAAGTTTTGTTCTCGAGTAATTTATATCAATCATTCAAAGAATATTGCCGATGGTCAGAGCAAAGATATTATCAAAAAATATTCTCAGTCCAAATCTTGATCAACACTTTTGATCGTTTCCACAATTCTTTGCTTTGCAGTTTTATTATCAAATCCAACCCCCATTTCCAATTTTAAAGCCAAAATTCTTTCTTTGGATTTTTTGCCAGGATTCTCAATTACATTTTTTAAAACTTTTTCCAAACTATTTATATCTGTCACTTCACAAGCATTACTAATATCCTTATTAATATTCAGCACCTCATAATCCAAAAACTTTTTTGGACGCCAATTATTAACTACAACAACAGGGATATCTAGATAATAAGCCATAAATTCCATGGTACTTTCGGACAGACTCACCAACACATCAATATCTTTCAAAATATTTGTAATTTTATCCAAATGATTTTTGTCATCTCGATTACTCAAAATTACATTTTTATAATTTTCTATTCTTTGACCATCAACCAACTTTGTTAATACTCTAATGTCTTTTATTTGATTCAGTATATTTGCTACTTCATAATTTTCTTCTATCTCCTTATCCCAATGCAAGGGCACAAACAAGACATTAATTCCCGCGTGTTTTTGTTTTGGTTTCAAATGATCAAGAATAGTAGTCCCTGTAACCACTATTCTTTCAGGTTCAACTCCGGATTTTATCATTCTTACCTTATCTTGTGGTCCCCACACCATAATTCTTTGTGACAATAACTCTTTCCCATATTCAGGTAAATACTCACGGCTAGCTCGTAGTCCATGTTGCATTACAAAAGTGGGAATACCCATTAAATTTGACTGAGCCACAATGTTAACAAGTTCTCCTCGTACATCTTGCCAAACCACAACTGCATCGGCATCCATCCAATCATCTACAATTTCAAAGCTATCCTCAATATCAGCCAAGACTTGATTGTGATCACTCAAATATATTTTTCTAATCATATTATAATATCTATTATATGTTAACAAAAATTAATCAAGATAAAATCAAACGCCTCGAGACTGAAAATCTTCGTCTCCGCTCACTTCTAGCTCTAGAACAGCAACATCATAAATTACTAGAAGACGCACTTTACAAAACCCATCCCATTACCCGCTTACTCAATAAAATAATTAAAAAATGAATCGTTACTTTCAAAAAATATTAGAAACTATTTTTCGTCTACTTCTTAATTTAGTATATTTTTTCAAATTCCCCTATATATGGCGCCAAAACAAACAAATTATTTCAAAATACAACAATCCCATCATTAGCATTATTGTCCCTATTTATAAAACAAATATTAATCACCTAAAAGCCTGTATCGAGTCTGTCACAAATCAATCTTCTCCAAACTGGCAATTAATATTAATTGATGACAATTCAAACCAAAGCAATATCGACAAATACTTACAAAGTTTAAAATCAAACCCCAAAATAAAAATTCTAAAAAATTCAAACAATTTAAACATTGTCACCTCAACCAATAAGGGGATACAAGTTGCCACCGGTAGTTGGGTTGCCTTTCTTGACCATGACGATCTCCTTTGGAGCAGTGCCATATCCCAAATTTCCAAAGTCATAAAATATAATTCTAATATTCAATACATTTATACCGACTCAGACAAAATCAACGAACAAAATCATCACACCTCTCCATTTTTAAAACCAGATTTTAATTTATCATTGCTTCATCAAGTCAACTACATTAATCATTTTTCCCTTATAAATAGACAACTATTAATTAAGCTAAATAATTTACGACCAGGTACAAATGGTGCCCAAGATTGGGATTTGGCTCTCCGTACAAGTAAAATTATAAAAGCAGAACAATTTTTCCACATACCAAAAATTCTTTATAGTTGGCGAGAAACCACCACTTCCACTGCGTCAAAACAAGGGATGGTTAACAACAAATTTAACAATATTGCCAAAGTCCAAAAAGAAATATTAGAGTTTAATGGAATAAAGTCCGCAACGCAAACTAGATATTTAGGTATTTGGACTACAAACAATCAGTTAGCCATTTTGCCATATCAATTATATTTAATTTCACTAATCAAAAACTTTAGTTTTATCAACGGTTCTTCTTCTACCAATACGTAATCAAAATATTTTTGTTCACCATCAACTACGATTGGCTCAATTTCCAAACAAATGTCTCGATAACCAAGCTTTAACCCATCAAATATCTGAGCATATAGGTTATCTTTATTCAGTTTAGAGCTATCAATGTAACCCCATATCAATTCATGAGTACAGTTCTTGTCCTTAATTGAATACCTATAAGGGACAACAATCATATTGTTATTCCTTTCGGTTATTACATCAAAACCTCCCAACACATCCCCATCACTTGTATGAAAATTTATACTCATTTTTTTATTCGAAGATAAATACGTTTTTTTCAGTTTTTGTTCATCCGCATCTTTCAAAGCTTTAAACATTTCGTCTACGTTTCTAAAGTTGGTAGACAAATCATAATATCGATAAAAAATTTTGTCTATCATGCCAGACATTAATACAAATCCGCACATTGCAAACACAATCATCTTTGATCTTTTCTTGCCAACCAGAACAAAAAATTGAGTAATCCAAAATAACAATAAAGGAACTAAAGGTAACAAATACCGACCTTGTACACCTTCAATTATCTGCGATCCGACAACAGTCCACTGCATAAAAAATCCAAATTCAATTAAGACGTAAGTCCCAACGATAATTAGACCAGTCACTATTAATCCAAACCACCCAACAACCGGTCTTTTAATAGAAATAATAACGTTAATTAAAAAAGCCATAATCATCCCTGCAACAATCAAATATTGATACAAGTCAAATTCATAATCCAACCAACCAAAATAACCAAACATTCCCTTGATATAGAAATCCATTTTAGCCTCCCAGGTATCCGCTAATATTTTGACAATCAAAATCGGATCACGTTTTAATATCTCCAATTGGTAGCCACCGTTCACCAGCCCAGACGTACCACCGCCAACATTATTATTCAAAAAATTAATAAAAATAATAATTACCGGTATCATCAAAAACATAACTACAGACACTATCCACGGCCTGTCAATAATTTCATTTCTATATTTATTCCAAATTAATATTGGTAGTAAAAACAACATCAGATAATACCCAGATTTAACAGTGACAAACAATAATATTAGTACAGTCAGCAATCCAAACCATTTCCAAAGTTTACCCTGAGCTTGCTTGTCCTGAGCTTGTCGAATAGGCCGAAGGATCTTCAAAAATACCGACAAAATCAATGGCGCCAAACATAGTAGCAATCCATCATAACTAACCTCCGTCACTTGGTGTATGACCATCGGAATTAATGCATATGCAACCACCAATCCCGAATATTTCATCGGAATTAATTTCAACGATAACCAAACACAAAATAAAAACAAAATTAATCCCATCATACGACCAAAGTACAAGGCCAAAACAGGGTAGGGAGTCAATGATCCAATCCACATCCCAATTTCAACGGGAAAATAGCTAATGTAGCTTTTCCAAGTTATATTATATCCAAAGACACTAATAGCCTTATTAACATCCTTTTCCCAAACTCTTTTACTATCAAATTTATTTTCAAATCTGTGCGAAATCTCCAAAGCTTTTAGCCTAACAGGCAAATCGACAAATCTATTTTCAATTGACCATGTCTTACCACCAACAATCACAGCAACATTTTGAAAATGAACTATTTCATCCGGCTTTTGAAATGGGGGAATATACCAAACCATCACCAACCCCATCAATACCAAATAAATCCAAAATACTTTTCTCACGACTAATTATAACCACAAATATGTTGTAAAATAACAAAGTGAAATTCTCTATTATTACTCCCTCATATAATCAAGGTCAGTTTATTCAAGAAACAATAAATAGTGTAGTGGGACAAATTGGTGATTTTGAAATAGAATATTTTATAATGGATGGCGGATCAACCGATGATACGGTCAAAATTTTAAAAGCCACCGAAATAAAATTAAAGAATAATTCAAAAATAAAATATTATTGGCAAAGTAAGAGTGACAATGGTCAAGTTGACGCCATCAATCAAGCTCTAGCCAAGGCCACAGGTGATGTAGTTGCCTACATCAACTCAGATGACTATTATCTACCCAACGCATTTGACACAGTTTCAAAATATTTTAATAATCACCCAAAGTCACAATGGGTAGTAGGCAACTGTCAAGTTTCTGATCCACGACTCAATTGGACATTTTGGCTCAAACACATCTGGCCTATCCAATGTTTCAAAAGTGCACTTTATGTTTTTAATACCATCAACCAACCATCAGTATTTTTAAAAAGTTCACTTGTCAAAAAAGTTGGTAAATTTAATCCTCAATACCATTTTGCTTTTGACTATGATTATTGGTTACGTTGTCAAAAAAGGTCATTACCTTCCCGAATCCACACCTTTTTATCTGTCTTTCGCATCCACCCACAGTCCAAAGGTAATACTGGATTCAAAAAACAATTTGATGAAGACTGGCTAGTCTTTATTTCCCACCACCCAAAAAGCATTTTTTATTTTGCTCATGCCTTAGCCAAAGACTTTGTTAAATCTATTTACAAAAAAATAAAGTGAAAAAAACATTAATATTCATCCACCCCCACTTTACGATCAATGGAGGCGCCGGAACCTTTTTGTTAGAAGTTGGCAAGAGGCTTTCTGATAAATATAATATAATTTTTATTTCTCAAAAAGTCGATCAAAAATACATAGACAGTTACCCAGAAATATCTTTTCACACCACATCTGGCCCTACAACCGATAAATTTTTATTCTGGCTATTATTCCCATACTGGCAGTTCAAAACATATCTTTTAATCAAAAAATTTTGTATGCCAGAATCATCAATACTAGTTAGTGTTTTCCCCAGCAATTGGTTAGTTTTCCCATACAAATTCTTATTCAAAAAAAATAAATTATTTTGGTTTTGTCAGGAACCCAGTGCTTTTGTTCAGGACATCAAATGGATTAATGCCATCAATAGCCCAGTCAAGAGAACTATCGCCAAATTGTTAAATCCAATATTCAAAAAAATTGATTATTATTTAGCCCAAATTCCTGATCAAATATATGCCAATTCAAAATTTTCTAAAAACAATATTTTAAAAACATACAACAGAGACAGTATTGTCATCTATCCAGGAGTCGATGGCACCATTTTTAAACCAATATCATATGAGAAAAAGGAAAACTATATTCTCACCGTTTCTCGTCTCACTAAATTCAAAAACATTGACATATTAATAAATGCTTTCTCAAAAATAAATAAACCAAACTATCGGCTAAAAATTGTTGGCGATGGCGAGGAATTAAAGAATTTACAGAACCTAAGTAAAGAACTTAAGATATCAAACAAAGTTGATTTCTTAACAAATGTTTCAGATACAGAAAAAATTTCACTTTACCAAAAAGCCAAAATATTTGTTTCCTGCTCCAAAAACGAACCATTCGGCATCGTCCCCGTCGAGGCCATGGCCTGTGGAACACCAGTCATATGTGACAACTCAGGTGGACCCAAAGAGACAGTAGCTAACAACAAAACAGGTAAACTTATTAACTGCAATTCCACGGAACTCACCAAAACAATAAACAATTTATTAATAAATCAAAAATTAATCCAACAGATGTCGTATGATTCCGCTCAACACATTGTTGACAAATTTACTTGGCAACAAGCCAAACAAATACTCATCAAACATCTATGATTTCATTATTAATTATTGTCTCGGTTCTATTTATCTCTTCATTTGCCCTCTACCTACCTCTACAACTGATATTCAAGACCAAAAAAACTTCTGCACTAGTAATTCCTTTGTCTCTAAGTATTGAAATTTGTTTTGGAACTATTTTTTATATTTTACAAATATTTAAATATTTTCACCCACTATATTTTTTTATCCTATTTATCGTCAATTGTTGTTCTCTAGCAATTCTTATTAGGTCAAAATCAATACCAAAAATAAATTTATTGGCATTCATTCTATTAATACTCGCTTGTCTGCCTGTTTTTTACACTAGATTATATCCAGCCCTTAGCACCATCGAACCAGGTCTTGAAGATACCATCACTCACCTTAGATTTCTCGAAGATATAAAACTGACCGGCCACATCGACAACACCTTTTATATTCCTGGCTTTCATATCGTCATCTATCCATTAACTTATTTTTTACAACCATCACAGATTTACCAATTCACAGGACCAATTCTCGGAATAATTATCTTTTTTGCAATATATTTAATGATCCGACCAACTCTAAAAAATAGCCCCGTTAGATTTCTAATCCCTATAATATTTTCTCTGCCAATTTTTAACCTTGCCATTATTCAGACTGTTGGTTTTTGGCCAACATCACTAGTCTACCTATATTTAATGACTTTTATTTACACCATCTGGAACCAAGACATTTTGTTTTACCTAATTGCCAGTCTTGGTCTTTGCTTTACTGTACCTTACTTTTTTGTCCAGTATGTTCCCACATTGATGATAATCGGCACTATATTGTTTCTCTGGAAAAAAGAAAGAAAGTATCTCGTCTATATTTTTATCTCAGTATTTTGTCTTGCTTTCCTCTTTTTATACACTTATGCTCAAACAAAAATATTTAGCAAAAGTGCCTATTTCCCTGAAATTAATACAAGTATCAACACCACTAACCAAGCCATCGCCACCCCAGTATCCAACCGGCAAAAAAGTATTGATTTGATCGCTTTAATTGACAAAATAATCCCCAGTTCCATGTTGAGGTATACCAATAGTGTATTTTTTAAAAGCTATGTCGCTCCATCAATTATTACTGGCCTTGATGCCTTTACTCCCAAGGGTATCAGATACCCATTTTCACCCGGAGCTAACAATACCTACTTGTGGCTTATCATATCAATCATTAGTTTATTCTATTCGGTCAAAAGTAAAAATAAATATGGAGTCATTATATTTTCTGTAACTATCATTTTTGGCATAATTGCCATCACTGGCATTACAGAGATGACCACCTATCGTGGTCGTACAGGCGTCGCCTATATTTTCTTAGCATCTCTGGGGCTTCTGTGGTGGGCAGACAATATCTATCGACAAATTTTTGCACCTATCTATATTGCGGCAGTTATCCTCTCTCTTTATTGGATCAAAAATCAACCTCCAGCCTTTACCCATTTTTATTGTGACGGTGTCTTTGACATTGTCAACTCAATTAACGATCAATACCCCGACCAAAAAAAGATTATTGTTACTAACTATCAACAAGTAAGTATTCTTTCTCCTTCAATTGTGACAAAGCCCCTTACTAAAGAGAACATTGGGGTCAGTAACCAAGCGCAAACGTACATAATCTATCCCAAAAACCAATGCAAATCTGACAGTATTGAGATGAAAAATGCCCTTAGTACAGACGAATATTATATATCTTCAATGACATTAAGTAGTCAGTTGTGGCAAATTGAACAAGACAATATCAACAAAGTCCTTAATAATCCCGCAATAAAAAACTACTCCACATATTGGGAAAACGAAAGCATCCAGGTCCTCAAACTGATTGATTCAAAACTCTAGCCAAATCAACAGGGACGAATAATCGCCAGATTCTAATTGCCACCAATCGAATATCAATAACATCTATCACCCCATCATAATTTGGTTTGTATTTGTCAGAATTGACAACCAACCGCTTCATTTTGTCATACAAATCTTCGACATCACGCATTTTTACAAACTGAATATTGTCACCATACAACTCCCGTAAATCTGAAACATCAGTGCAGATATTAAAACGTTTATAGACAGTCGCTTCCAAAACTGTCGTCGGAAAACCTTCACTGTATGAGGGCAAAACCTGACATTCACTCGACATAATAAATTTTTCCTTATCACTGTTTGAGATATATCCCCAGTAATTTACGCTTTTTTCCAAACCATTATTACTGATATATTCCACAAGCCATTTTTTTTCTTCTCCGTCACCACCGATGTTTAATCGAGTCTTAGGATACTCGCGATTTAGCATTTTAAATGCCGACAATAATTCACAAATTCCCTTAGTTTTTCTAAGTCTTCCAATAAACGAAAAACTGTTAACTTTATCTGGATATTTTGCCATACCGTACTCGACCACATCAACCCCGTTATATATACGGGTCAATTTATCTTTATCAAAGCCCAATTCAACATAATGTAAATAATTTTCAAGACAGATACTATTTAAATAATCATGTCGATTAAATATCGAAACAATTGTCCCACAAAATAATCTCGTTTTAATGGCTATCACATCGTCGTGTTCGCCACCAGTTTCCGCCGTTATTATTGTTGGAATTTTGATTATTCCGATCACTTTAAGCCACCCGATCACCAGTCCATGAAATGTCAGGGTTCTAATCACACAAAAGTCATATTTGTGGCTATTTTTCAACAAAAAAATTATCAACTCGATTGCAATTGTCAAGTAACCAAACAGCCCTCTATTATCAACATGTTTAATTCTATATACATTTATACCCTCGATGTTTTCTTGTTTCAAAAAACTTTTCTCTGTCTGTTCGGTCAAAATATCAACCGACACCCCATTTCTCAAATATTCCTTTGCTAGTAGGTAACATTCCTGTTCCATTCCCCCAAACAACGGAAAAAAACCAGGAGTCACGATTAAAATTTTTCGTTGCATCATTTGGATATTTTCCTAAAAAAATAAACCATACTGTCCAAAACTGCAAACCATTTTGGGTAATCAATATGGTTTGATAACTTGCCAATCAACTTCCACCGCAACATCACTGACATGTCAAATTGTAATGAACATAGAGATAAATATTCTTCAAACGAAATTTCCTTCAAACCGACAATTGTTTTAAACGATCGATAGCTCGATTGCAACTGCAAATTACGTCCTGTCTGCGAAATCCCGTTTAAATTAATTCGATAGTTTAATAAATATTCATCAATGTTGTACAATCTGCCACTACATTTTAACCACAAATCATAGTCTTCAGCACACTTAGCCTCCAAATCATATTCTAGATTATCGAACACCTCCCTTCTCATCATCACCGTGGGATGTATCATTGGTGACGGTTTCCAATAATTATATTTTAGTAACCACCCTGTTGGAGGTGTCAGCTTTCCCAAGACATGACCTTTTTCATCAATCATTCTCGCAAAACTTCCACACACCATAACTCCAAGATTACTCTCCATAAATTTTACCTGTTTATCCAATCGATCAGCTCTCGACACATCGTCAGAATCCATTCGTGCCAAATACTTACCTCTAGACATCTTTATCGCTCGATTTAGGGTAAAAACTAAACCCATGTTTTTTTGATTACGATAATATCTAATTTGTTTGTCCTTATACTTCAACACAATTTCTTCACTATCGTCCGTTGAACCATCATTAATAATGATAAATTCATAGTCGTTAAATTGCTGATTAAGTATACTGTCAATTGCTAGTGACAGATATTTTCCGGCGTTATATACCGGCAATATAACCGAAACTAAAGGACTATTATTTGTCACTTTTTAATAACCTTTCAAAAATTAAACGATGTTTATCAAGCCATATAGAGTTGTCAAACATGGTCACTGCCCTTTCTCTCGCAGATATTGAAAATTGCCTCTGCTTTTTATTGATTGACTTTACCGCCCTATAAACATCAACTAATTCCGGTTTATACATTTTTTCATAACTGTGGGGTACTGATATCAAACTTCCTCCCTCTTTACCAATTAATTCTGGCATACCACCACAATCAAGGCCAACCACCGGCACACCACACGCCATTGCTTCAATTGGGACAGTTGGACAAGCGTCATTGTACATCAAGTGAAGCAATATTCCCGCCCGATTATATATTGATGGTGCCATATCTTGACTGTATTGTCCCAATATTTCAACATTATCGCCAATATCCATTTTTTTTATTATTTCCTTCACTTCACTCAAAGCTCCATCCCACAACAATCTTCCCGCTATAATCAATTTAACAGACAAACCCTTATCTTTAATCATTTTTACCAATTCCAATGGTAGAGTAACCCGTTCCCGATTACTGTGACTGCCCATTATCAGCAAAACTATGGTCTCACCTAAATTTTTATTGTCTATTGGTTTAAATTTGTTTGTATCAACACTGTTGTACACTATTTCAAAATCTCCAGCAAACTTCCCCAAAAAAGTATCAGCACCCTCTTTGCAAAACCAGCTTTGATAGACAACATAATCAGATTTATGTAAATTATTCCGTAATGTTCGATTAATTGAGTTTGTGTATTTTCCTGCCCATGCAGGATATGCAACTCCATTTTGGTTCCACACCACTTTAATCTTCTGTTTTTTTACTGACTTAATCCATGTTCCGACCGACAATGGCAAACAGCTACTCACCAAATAAAATATATTGAATTGATTATCGTTCTCGGGGTAAACGTTGTTTAGATGCAAAAGCTTTACACATCCACCATAAGCTCTCGAGCTAATTGGGATCCTCTTACCATAATTTAGTAATATTTTACTTGAATCTTCCAGTGAAAATGACGATTTCTTTACCGTCCACCAATCAACGGCTGTCATTATTTTTTCGACGCTAAACTTAAATATCTTTTGCAATAGTTGTTCCATCATCTGTTTCATTTTACCCAATCTACTATATAATGGCTATTATCAGTATGGGACACGATATCTCAACACTCTATCGAAAAATAAATCTTTTTCTCGAGTCTCTCCTTGACACTGGCAAAAATATAATTGGCTCAAAAAATAAAATATATTATATTGTCGAACCAATCGACTGGACAATTAAAAGAGAGGGGATTGCTTTCAAAAAAAATATACCCTCGATTGTCACCCGTTCCACCACTCGTGGCCTCAACAACAAATTAGTTCACTTTGGTTCAAATCCAATCTACAATCCAAAAACATCCTTGCACAACAAAACCATTATTAGTTATTACCATGTAACCCCCAAAGATACGCAAATAGATAATCTAAGTCAATATTTCAAAAATGTCGATATAATTCACACCTCATGTCAGATCACCAAAGACAAACTGGTCAAGCTCGGGGTTCCAGACTCAAAAATAGTCGTTATCCCAATACCTGTTGATACAAATAATTTTTACCCATATACAACAAAAAGACGACAACAGTTAAAACAAAAATTTCAACTACCAGTCAATAAATTTATTATTGGTTCATTTCAAAAAGACGGAAATGGCTGGCAAGAGGGCAATGAGCCAAAGTTAATCAAAGGACCAGATATTCTGTGCGATGCCCTAATAAAAATTTCCAAGATTATCCCTATCCATGTCCTGCTTACTGGACCATCTCGCGGATATGTCAAAAACAGGCTACAGGCTGCCAATATTAGCTATTCACATTTTTACCCAAAATACGAGGAAATACCAAATTTATTCAATGTCCTTGATCTATATCTTGTTACGTCACGCGAGGAAGGCGGTCCCAAAATGGTTCTCGAATCAATGGCCTGTGGTATTCCACTAATATCAACCAAGGTCGGTCAAGCCCCCGAGATTATCAAGAGTGGTACTGATGCCTTTCTTGTTAACCAGGAGGATACAGACACAATTGTCAATATTACCAACAATCTTTATTACCACCCGGATATTCGTCAAAAAATTTCACAAAATGCCGTAATAAAATCGCAACAATATTCGTTAAAAAAGATATCAAAGCTATATTGGGACAAACTTTATTACCCCCTACTAAAATAATGACAGCACTAAAAATAAATATCCATTTCGACTTCGTAGACGGTCCTTTTGGCGGAGGCAATCAATTTTTAAAGTCACTTCGTCTTGAACTTATTAATCTCGGATATTATACTGACAATCCTAAAACCGCAGACATTGTTTTATTTAACTCTTTTCCCTTTGCCCACCCCATTAAAGACTTATTTTTTCTCAAATCAATTCTAAACAAGGGTACGACCCTAATCCACCGAATTGACGGTCCCATTTTTAGAATTAGAGGGAGTCAACTCTATATCGATAAGTTCATTTACAAAATCAACCAGCTATTTTCCCACGGAACTATTTTCCAATCACACTGGAGTCAACAAGCCAATTTAAAACAGGGGATGAAGTTCAATATTCCCAAGACAATAATTTTAAATGCCCCTGACAGTCAAACTTTTTATTATAAGAAAACTAAACTCAGTAGTCCCGTAAAAATAATCATCGCCAGCTGGTCTTCAAACATCAACAAAGGATTTGAAACATACCAGTGGCTTGACACTCATCTCGATTTTTCAAAATACCAAGTAACCTTTGTTGGTAACAGTCCCATTGATTTCGTTAATATAAAAAGAATCCAACCGCTTGATAGTCAACATCTCGAAAAATTAGTACATCAACATCATATTTATCTCACCGCTTCAAAAAATGACCCTTGCTCCAATTCTTTAATCGAAGCCCTGCATTGCGGCCTCCCCGCCATCGCTTTAAACGACGGCGGTCACCCCGAAATCGTTCAGAAAAAAGGACTGCTTTTTTCAAGACCAGAAGAAATACCCAAACTACTCGACACAATTGTCAATCACTACGAACAATACAATCAGCCAACGAGTCTCCCCGATATTCACAAAGTAGCTCTACAATATGTTGAATTTGCCACCCAAATTCAACAACAAAAGACACAAAGGTCCGTCACATATCTCCAACTCTTACACATTATCTTTAAAATAATTACAATCCAACGCTAAGTTCGCACCAAATTTCACCCCAAGCGATCTTCGTATACATCACCTTTAAGCCTGATTTTTTCATTTCATCTACAAATTCTGACTCAATATATTCGGTGTAATGTGTTGAATCTAAACGATAATCCAAACCCAATTCTTTTGCCAACGGAACCGTCCAGTCACGATCAAACATTGGTACCCTAATCAAAAATTTGCTGGGGTTCACCTTTTTAATTACTGATTTTAAAAATACAACTCGATTGTCAATGTGTTCCAACACATTTGACATAACCACAACATCAAATTTTTGTTTTGGTATATCATCGGGGGCCCGACCCAACACAAATTCCAAATTACTCACCTGATTGAATTTATTCTTTGCCACCAAATGATTTTTTGAAACCAACTCAATTCCCAAAACCGATGCCCCGGTAGATTTAGCTATACTTGTCGACAAATCACCCTCACCCGAGCCAATATCCAATACCCGGTCGCGCTTATTAATTCGTTCGCAAAAAAATGAATGATAATTCATCAATCTGTGTTTTGGATGTATCCCCAGATCATATCGAACCAGTCGGCTGTTTAATAAATACTCAATTAGCTTTTGCAATCTCAATAACAATATTGCCTTGTGCTTTTTTGACAAAAAGATACTACCAATATTAATGTTGAACCACACCCACCATACAAATACTTTTTCAAATAACATTTCCATAACCAATTATACTAACATTATATGTGTTACGATAACTTTATCTACCATGTCTAAAATACAAGCGACAATCAATAATTATTTTGGCACCAGTTTTCGTCGCAAACTACTAGACAAATTTCAACAAGATCATATCCAAGAATATCGAGGAGTAGTCCTCGACATTGGTGGACGCGATCGAGGCTCTTTTAAAAAACCAAAAGCAGTAGTCGACAGATGGATTTTTGCCGATATTGAGGCAAAACATCATCCAGACATAGTTCTTGACGTCGCCCATATGGATGTAATTTCCACAGAGTCAATTGATGTCGTTAACTGTATTGAATTGTTTGAACATGTCCAGGAAATCGACAAGGGGATTACCGAATGTTATCGAGTTCTAAAAAACGGCGGCACAATAATAATTTCTATTCCTTTTTTATTTCCCATCCATGCCGATCCATCAGATTATCAACGCTGGACTAACCACAAGTGGGACAATATTCTTCACTCGGTTGGGTTTAAATCAATAAACATCAAACCTATGGGTGGTTTTTTTACCACTCTTTCCGATATGGTCTCAATGTTTATTAATGAACTTCCCTTGATACTTAGACTATCGCGATTTATCCTTATCCCTATCCTCAGTCTTTTAGTCAGACTCGACAACACAAAACTAGTCAAAAACAACAACACCCTAAACAAATTTCCCCAAGGATATTTTATTATTGCAAATAAATGACAATTTCCATATTTATCGTCAATTTTAATACTTCTGACTTCATTGAATTGTCACTATATGCTCTGTCAAAACTGACGGTAAATTCATATAAGGTAAAAATAATCGACAACGGATCCAAACCATCCGACTACCAAAAACTACAACAAATTTGTTCTCGTTACAACAATATTGAAATAATTAAAAATAACACCACTCTTCGTGGCAGTATCGCCCACGGCACAGCTCTAAACGAGCTTTGCCAACAGATAGACACCCCCTACTTTTCGATACTCGATGCCGACGCTCTATGGCTCAAGAAAGACTGGGACAAAATTCTAATTAATCAGTTAAACGAGAACATAAAAGTAATCGGCACTCAAGCACCACTTGGGTCGATAAAACCTGAAGACTTCCCCCTCATGTTTGCTATTATATTTGAAACAAAAACTTTTAACAAACTTAATATCGATTTCCGTCCCCAAAATATTGCTTTAGGTCAAGATACAGGTTTTGATATCCGTGAAAAATATCAAAAAGCAAAGATCGGAGGAAAGATTATTGAAATGAAACACACTGAAAATTACAAGTCCGGACCTCTCAACAAAGTTATTTGTGCCGAATATTATCTCGACAAAAATTATTTGCAAATATTTGCCTCTCACTTTGGACGAGGTTCTTCAACATTACCAGTCAAATATATGTCAAAAAACAGGAATAGCCTATACAACATCCCTGTCGTTTCCACACTGCTTGCCAAATACAAGATGTTGAATGAAAAAAACAAATGGATAAATCTTTGTTATCAAATCATTAATCAACAATAGTATGACATTAGAGTACGAATTAGAACCAGTCTGCTGTGATTATTGTGGAAATAAAAAATACCAACCTATACTGGAGGCTGTTGATCACTACAATCACATTTCAGGTCGATTTAATGTTGTTCAATGTACAAAATGCCACTTAGTCTATACAAATCCAAGGCCAACCGAGAAAAACATCCATCTGTTTTATCCCGACTCGGCCGGATACTACCAACCACAGGCACCCACAATTCATAAAAAAAATATTTTCACTCACATCAGAAGAATTACCATGCGTGAATATTTCAACTATTATCCACACGAACAAAAAAAATTATTCGAGAAAATTTTAGTTTACCCATACTACTTGATACACCAAAATCATGTAGTAAAAAATGGTATACCTCAATTTGTCGCCAACGGGAAACTGCTAGATATCGGTTGTTCATATGGCCACTTTTTATACGAAATGAAACAAATTGGTTGGAATGTAACCGGTATAGAAACCAACGATAAAGCAGTTAACTGGGGCAAGAAAAATCTTAATTTAAACATTATAAAAGGTAAAATCGAAGATAATCTAATTACCGAAAAGTTTGATGTAATTACCATGAGAATGGTTCTTGAACATGTACTATCACCAACAGCTACTCTAAAAATCGTTCACAATTTACTTAAACCAAACGGAACACTTATCATAACAGTCCCTAATTTCATTGGTATCGAAAACAAAATATACAAAAACCACGCCTACACCCTACAAGTTCCCACACACATCACTCACTTTACTCCAAGCACAATTACGCAATATCTTAAAAAATATGGGTTTAAGAGAAGTAGTATTTTCTTTCAAAACACGGATCATGATTTACTCAACCCTTTAAACTATATGATCAGAAATCCACTACTTAATATTATTAAAAAAGTTGCCTATAGTAAATATATTCGTTCAACTATCATAAAATTAATTGTCAACATTTTTTCATTGTTTCATATATCTAGTCGTATGGTTATATACACACAAATATGATAAAAAATTCATTTTTATCAGTTGCAAACAACATAATATTATTCTTAATCAGTATTATTGCTCAATACTATATTAGTCACAATTTGACCCAATCACAATTTGGAGAATACACGATAATAATCTCGTGGATAAGTTTAATTTCATTCTTATCTCTAAACAGTTTTAATAACATTGTGACTCGAGCGGTTTCACAAGGATACGAACGTTTTTTTATAGAAGGATCAAAGATTTGTTTTATTTCATCATTTTTAGCTTCTATCATACTTGTTTACGTTGGTAGTTATTATCCCAATCTTAGAATCTTATTTAACATTGCTGCCATATCTGTCCCGTTTTTAAACGGGATCAATTTATCAAACGCATATTTAAATGGCAAAAAAAAGTATTCAACAATATTTTACATAACAACTATTCTACAAATAATTATTACAACTACCCAAATATTTTTAGTAATTACTTTTAAAACACCAAAAATACTTCTTCTTGGACTGGTAGTACCAACCGCATTTTTAAATTTGATTACGACTATCTACATTTCATCCAAGATTTCCGGTCCATACAACAAACAACAAAGTAATCAATATACAAAAGATGGACTTCACCTCAACATTGTTAGTGTAATATCAATCATCGCCTCAAAAATACAATACATTATACTTTCAATATATACTGCGCCACAAATACTCGCCATATACGCAGTAGCTCAAATCGTGCCCGATAAAACCAAAGATCTTGTTAAAAGTTTTTTCAATCCAGCTTCAGTTTGGTTAGCTTCTGTTGATAATCAAAAAGCAATTCATACAATTAAAAAAAGTATATTCTTACTCTTTATCACCGGGTTAATAATTATGATTCCCGTTTTGACCTTATTACCACTCGCAATAAATATTGTTTATGGTAGTAATTATTCTACTGCAATATTTTTTTCGAGCATACTCTCAATACCGATAGTAACCATCCCACTAAATTCCTTAATATCAGCCATTATTATCTACCACAATCACAAAAAATATTATTCATACTCAACAATTTCAACTGCGATAATCCAAATAGCACTTTTTTTAATATTAATTCCCAAGTTTAATCTCTTGGGAATAGCAATTAGTATTGTTGCTACATCACTAGTTCAAACATCTCAAAATATTTTTTGGCTATTTCACCAACGAACAAATATTCAATTAGAAAGCATTACTTCAAATTACGACAAAACAATTAATAGCCTTTTTGAAATCATCAGTCTCGATAAATTAAAACGATCAGACAAACTCCCCATGTGGGCCACCATCTTGGCCAAACTTTCCTTTACCCAGTTTGTTGATTGACACCTCTTCGACCAAAGACAAGTAGTGACACCCTATTATTCATTCTAACTATACTAACCATCAATAAAGACGAACCCATGATCACTACCATTTCCAATAAAGTTGATATCAATCCACTCCCGATATTTATAAACAACAATAAGCCACTCACCAAATATATTTCCAAGCTCTGTTCCCCCAAAATTGATAAACATTTAGTCAACCATCTACTTTTTAAAATTAACCAAGACAAATAAGTAGTGGCAACAATCAGTAGTATTGTTACCCACGACAAGTATGATCGTGACAATATATAACCCAACACAAGTATTGCTTCAAAGTACATTTTCTTTGACCTATCAGCCCTATCCATAAAAAGTCTTACAAAATACCCAATCAGCATATACGGAAGATATTCATTTATATAACTAATTTTAGTCACAAAAAGCAGACCCAATACTGGAACTATTGCGACAAATCTCAAATATCGATGCAAAAAAATATAAATATACAATAAAAATGCACAGACAAACAAAGCAAACAAAAACCAAGGCGAATCTGGTTTGAGAAACGAATCAATAATAAAAGGAACGATAGATCCAAGTCCACTAATTTTTCCTTCGAATAAGCCAATCCCAAAATGCCACAGCAAATATGTCCCCAACAAAGTCCTCAGTTTACCAACAACTGCTTTACCGCTAACCACAAATGGTTTACACAAAAATCCCGCGACCACGACAAATAACGGCATGTGAAACAAGTAGATAAAGTTAAATATAGTTATCGAAATGAGTAAAGAATTATTTATTGAGATGTCTTTTGACAACAAATGTCCCAAAACCACCAGTAAAATTCCTATACCTCTCATTACGTCCAGTATTACCAATCTCTCTTTCATCAGATTAATGGTTACTAATTTTTAGTCACCCTTTTAATTGCCAGTTGACTCACCAACTGACTCATTTGCCTTTGCAGCCTATTTATCCTGACATGGTTTTCAAACATAACATAGGCCAAAATGACCAAAGCTCCAACAGTAGTTAAATCAAAAAGCCTGACAAAAAACAATTCTTTTACCAAAGGTTCAATAAATTTTGGGAAAAAGGTAATAAACAACAGCCCACCCCAAATAATTATCCATGCTGATGCTCCTTTTAGTCCAACCTCACCCTTTTTCCAATACAAATATACGTTGTACAACATGAAAAAAGAAAAAACAAAAATGATTAGCTGGACTCCAACAATACTCATATATTTATTTCGAAAAATACCAAAAGGGGATTTGGATTAAAATTTTCATCGCGTCAAACAGCGACACACCCTTGTATTTATCTATGTAAATTGTATCAATTTCTACTTCCAAAAACGTCAACTGATTTCGACCCACCTTGGTGGCAATTTCGGTCTCCACCCCATAGCGACTAGACTGCCACTTGATCTTTTTATACACTGACTTTTTGAACCCCAAATATCCACACAAAAATTCTTTGCGCTTGACCCCAAACAAAAATCTAACAATTGCTTTTGCTGCCATATTGCCATACTTGCGGACAAAAGGCATATTACCATTTAATCTTCTATATCCAAAAACCATATCTCTTTGTTCAAGTCCTGCTTCAAACTTAGGTAAATATTTTGGATTATGCTGCCCATCAGCATCTATAAAAATTACAGCATCAGAACCTAGCTTCCACGCCATTTTTATTCCAGTTTTCATAGCCGCGCCTTTTCCCAAGTTTATTATGTGACTTAAAACGTAAACCCGTTTATTTTTTTTAAATTTGTTATTTAAAATCTGCAATGAATCATCCCTTGATCCATCATCAACCACAATAACGTCACATTTTGACACCAATAATATTTGATTGATTGTGTCAACACATCTCATTCCTTCATTAAAAACCGGCACGATAATCATTGTCTTCATACAGTTACCCTCTCCCTAATCAACACCCACACTGCCTCGACAAAATCGGCAGCCCGTATTTTTTTGCCTTGGTCAATATGACGAGGATTATAACTAATCGGCACTTCATAAATTTTAATTCCTTTTTTTAAAACTTTGGCCGTTACCTCAGGACAAAATTCAAATCGTACCGATTTTAAATCCAATGATTGCAACAACTTTGTTTCAAACATTTTGTAGCAAGTTGGCTCATCTGTTATTTTTGCTCCATACAAAAAATTGACCAATTTTGTCAGTGCCAATCCACCCACAAAAAAGCTCAAACCCGAATAATTTATATCTCTCTTGCCCAATATTCGTGAACCATACACCACCTGTACACCTGGTGTCTGCATTTTACGTAACAATTTTTTAAAGTCATTTGGGTCATATTCCATATCACCATCCTGCACTACCACCACATCACCAGTAATCTGCTCAAAACCAGTCCTCAAGGAACTACTCTTACCAATATTTTTATTATAACTAATTAATTTTATATCTTTAATTTTTTTAATTTCGTCCAAAGTCCTATCAGTCGAACCATCATTAACTACAATTATTTCCTTTTTAATTTTTCCCAAATCTACAGCCAAAACTCGCTCCAACAATTGTTTAATTGTCTTTTCTTCGTTATAAACAGGAATAATTATTGATAGTTTATTTATTATTTTCACTTATTATTTTTTTCAAGTATAACTACACTGTTTAATCCAAATTGAAATAATTTATAACTAATTATTTCAAAACCTGTTTTAGCCGCCAATTGTTCGATGTCTGCTTTATTATAATATTTTTTGTGATCCTCAATCTCAGCTTTATTTATTATCCTTGTTTTTGCCAAAAATTCCAACAATGGTTTTGACATTGGGGTTGGGGTTGTCAAAATTATCTGTCCATTTTTTCGCAACACTCGAGCAAATTCACAAAACAAATTTTTGACTCCATCTAGCATCACGTGTTCCAAAACTGCCAACATTACCACTTTATCAAAAACACCACTCTCAAACGGCAGCCTGTCAATATATTTGTATTTCAAATACTTTAAATTACCCTCACTTTTGACCGGTACATCATAGTCAATTCCCACACCACTTTTAATACCGTCAGATACTATTTTTAAAAAATATCCTTGACTACCACAACCAAAATCCAACACATCATCGTTAATTGACACTTCTCTAACTATTTTTGATAATCGCCATTTGGCAATAATTTTGTCAAAAACATTAAAATCTTTTGTATTCATACTAAAAAAATGTCAATAATCCACCAATCAATGATCCAAAAATACCCAGTATTCCATTAAATGTTGATACTGCCAATATTTTGTCAACTGGCAGTCCCAGTGTGGAAAAGAAATATACAAAAAGTGTTTCCCGTGCCCCAAAACCAGCCACTGATATCGGCAATACCAAAACCAAAGCAATAATCGGCATAAATATTAAAACATCTAGCAAATGCAAATTTAGTCCAAAAACCAAGGCTATAAACCACGTAGTTGACATCCAAATTGGCTCGGATATCAAACAAATCACAAAAACCAGCCACAAATCCTTTTTACCAGCCGAGTGCAATAAACCAGCAATTTCTCCCAACTTATTTAATTTACTAAATCTGGACAACAATGCCTGAAAATCAATTAAAAATGCTAAAGTATAAAAAATTATCAAACCGACATTTAATGACACAAACACAAACCACAAATAATTGGGAAATTTATATCCATAAAACCAACCGGCAATCAACGACAGTAAGGCCACAAAACACAAGGCCGTAAAACCAACTACACGATCAATCAAAATACTGGCTACAAAACGAGTTTTAGAAATATAGGGATAAGCTTTGATTAAAGTAGTCCATTTAATCAAATCACCAGCAAATGGTGTAGGGAAAAATATGCCATAAAATCCACCCAAATACACTGCTTTGGTAAATGCCAAAACATCCCGTACTCTTACCTTTTCCAACACCAATATGGCCCACCGCCACCCACCCAAAAACATGGTAATTGACAAATACGCCAATAACGATGGTGCCAACCACCACGGCACCGATATCAAATCTTTGATCAAAGAAACCAAATTAACTTTTTGAAAAGCAAAATACAACAAACCCAAGGAAAAAATATATCTAGTATATTTTGACATCAACACTTTTTTAAACATAGATTATTCTATACTATACCGTATATGGCCAATATTTTATTAATTACCCACATTTCACCCCCAGCTGTTGACGGTGGATCACGAGTGATTGTCAAAATGGGGGAGTACCTAAAAAAACTAGGTCACCAGACTTTACTAATTTCATCAAATTGCTATTCCACCGATGATTTTGTCAGATCAACCAACAAAAATACCCCGGGGGGGCTTCCTGTATTCACCATTTTTCACAAACCATTTAAATTAATATCAAAGATTTTCCCTATTTTTGGCGTTTTTGCCAAAGGCCCAATTTTCAAATTTGTTCCATTTTTCCAGTTACTAGTTACTAGTTACCAGTTTCATCCAGACCTTATCATCGCCGGACCGCTACCCACTACCATTGTTCTCTATGCTCGTTTTTTGAAATTCGTAATTCGTAATTGTAAATTATTAATTAATGCATCCTTTCACCCCACCGACCCCGATTTCCACAATTCACTTTTAATTAACACCCTAAAAACTGCCAATTATGTATGGACCCTCACTGATCACGAAACAAAACTATTTAACAATTCAATAAAATTGGGTAATGGAATTGACCCAAGTTTACTCAAAACTTCACCAAAAAATTTCCCCAAAATTCCTACACTATTATATATTGGCACCCTAGCCAAACACAAAAATATCGAAAGTTTAGTTAACGAACACCAAAAATTACTCCTAAAATTTCCCAACTTAAGACTAATTATTGCAGGTCAAAAATCACTATATTACCCCCAATTAAAAAAATTACTTAAGCTCCCTAATATCAAAACTATTTTTGGTTTTAGTGACAAACAATTAAAAACTATTATTGACTCGTCAACTATTGTCGTAAGCCCCTCGACTCAAGAAAGCTTTGGATTAACCATAATCGAAGCTTGGGCTCGTAAAACCCCAGTAATAGGGCAAAATATTCCCGCAACTTCTGAGCTTATATCAAACAGCCTGGGAGGACTAATTGGTCTTAACAATATTGAAATGCTATTGCGCGACCAAACTCTATGTCAAAAGCTAGGTCAAAACGGCTATAATTATGTCAAAGCAAATTACTTGTGGCCCGATATAGCCAAAAAACTATGCCAAAATACACTTTAATATTGATTGTTATTTTTATCGGTATTATTGTCTATCTTTTTTATCCATTTAAATTCAAAACCAAAAATATTAAAATCAACGACCAAGATTTTACTATCGAAATTGCCACCACTCCCAGTCAACTATCTCTCGGGTTGGGCAACCGGTCTAGTTTGTGTCAAAATTGCGGCATGCTTTTTGTATTTCCTTCCCCGCAAATTTTACAATTTTGGATGAAGGACACCCTAATTCCTCTTGATATGATTTTTATCGATCAAAACAAAAAAATTGTCAACATAATTACTGCACCTATTAACGATTTGCGATTATACAATAGTACCTCTCCCTCACTTTATTGCCTCGAACTCAATGCTGGCACTACCACCAAATTAAATTTAAAGTCAGGAGATGTTTTAAATTTTTAAAATTAAAAATTATAAATTAAAAATTGATTGAAAATTAAAAATTATAAATTAAAAATTGATTTTAGTATTATTATTCCCAACCTAAACGGTACCAAATTTTTGGCTGATTGCTTACCCTCACTCATCACTGCTCTAAAACCAATCAAGTCAAAATTTGAAATAATTCTTGTCGACAATGGTTCAACCGACAATAGCGTTCAACTATTTAATAACAAATTAACAAAATTTGATCATAAAATTATCAAAAATATTAATAACCTTGGTTTCGCTCCGGCAATCAATCAAGGAATAAAAAAATCTAAATACGAGTGGGTAATTCTGCTTAATAACGACATTGTTATTAGCCCCGACTGGTTTGTCACAGTAATTACCCAAATTAAATTAAATAATGACAAATATGCCACCTATTGCGGTACCGTTCTTACCAAAGACGGCACCAAATACGAATCTTCGGGCCTACATTTTGAATACAAAGGCAAGTGTCAAAATATCAACAACGGACAACCTTATATCCCCACAAATCAGCCACCAACATCAATTTGGGGTAGTAGCGCCGCTTTAGTTATTTATAACAAAAAAATATTAAACACTATTGGTGGTTTTGATAACGATTTTTTTGCTTACGAAGAAGACGTCGATGTTGCCCTTCGGTTACATCTTTTAAATTACAAAACTCTGTTAATTCCCAGTGCCATTAGCTATCACCTTGGTGGTGGTACTTCATCAAAAATGGGTAACTTTCGCCAAATTATGGATACCAAAAACTGGTTTTACATTATTATCAAAGATTACCCTTTAAGCAAAATACTGCCAAACTTACCTACAATTATCATCGAACGATTGCGCAATTTGTCGGGACTAATCAAAGCTACCCCCGTTTTAAAACTCCCTCAGGCATTAATAAAAAGTTATGGCCAAGTGTTGATATACTTACCTCAGATGTTACAAAAGCGAAAACAATTTCACAAACTATATGATCATCGGAATTGATGTTTCAGCTACTGCTTATGGTACCGGTGTTGGCAACTACACTCTCAATTTGGTCAAAAATTTAATTAAAAACGATAAAACTAATCAATACAAATTATTTTTTAGTTCACTAAGACTGCCATTACCTCCCGAAATAAAAATATTAGAAAGCTATACTAACGTTAAAATTTATCCCCATAAATTACCCCCACTAGCCCTCGATTTTTTATGGAATCGTCTCCATATTTTACCAATTGAACTATTTATAGGCAAATGCGACATTTTTCACACCTCTGACTGGACTCAGCCACCCACTCTCAAAGCCAAAACCATTACCACTGTTCATGACTTGGTTCCATTTTTATACCCTCAATGGTCGCATCCCAAAATAGTTGACACCCATACACGCAAAATGAAACAAGCCATAAAATATTGTTCCTATTTTATTAGCGTTTCCCAAACCACTCAAAAAGACATTCAAAAAATATTTCCCCAAATTAATCCCAACAAGGTCGGTGTTATTTACGAAGCCGCCGAAAAAAAATATTCGGATTTTTTAAAACTAAGTAAAGCTGATCAAGTTCAAAAGAAAAATAAAATTAAAAACCTATATGATTTGGACAAATTTGTTTTAATCCAAGGCACACGTGAACCACGCAAAAATTTGATTAACTTTGCCTCTGCTTTTGAAAAATTTATTACTCAACATCCCAAGTCAAAAATTGTTTTAGCAATTGTCGGCAAAACAGGTTGGGGCCAAGGAGTCGTCTCTAAATCAAGTCATATCAAAATTTTAGGCTATATTCCCGAAAAAGATATGGTAGCCCTTCACGCCTCGGCCATGCTTTTGGCCACACCTTCATATTACGAAGGATTCGGACTTCCCCTAATAAAATCACTTAGTGTCGGAGTTCCTGTACTTACCAGTATCAACACTTCGTTATCCGAAATAGCCGGTAATTCGGCCATATTAATAGATCCTGGTTCGATTCAATCAATTTATTTGGGTCTCAAAAAAATCCTTACTAATTCAAAGTTACGATCAAGTTTATCAATCAAAGCCATTGCTCAATCAAAAAAATTCTCCTGGACTACCGCTGCCAAACAAACACTTAATATTTATCAAACAATTTAAAAATTAAAAATTTAATATTTTAAATTGATTAAAAATTTTAAATTAAAAATTAAAAATTAATTTATATGAACATCGGTATAGACGGTAACGAAGCCAACACAAAAACAAGAGTCGGTAGTGGTCAATATTCTTTTCATATTTTAAAAGAACTAAACAAGATCAACAAAACTCACCGCTTCACTGTTTACCTAAAAAATAAACCACTGGGTGACATGCCCAAAAAAAACAAGTTGTGGCAATACAAGGTCATTGGCCCAAAATTATTATGGACCAAATTTGCTCTTCCCTTAAGCTTGGCTATTAGCAAAAAAAATGTCGATTTATTTTACTCACCAACTCACTATTCACCCAATCCCAGCCCTATTCCCACTATCCCCACTATTCACGACATAGGCTATTTAAAAACCCCAAATCAGTTTAACAAAAAAGATTTTTATCAACTCAAAAATTGGACGCGAGACTCGATCAAAAAAGCCAAACATATTGTCGCTGTTTCCGAGTTTACTAAAAGCGAGATAATAAAAGAGTACAAAATCAATCCTCAAAAAATTAGTGTCATTCCCGATGGTATTACCAAGTTTAAAAAACATTCATCCGCCAAATGCAAAAAAATACTTGCCAAATTCAAAATAACAAAACCTTTCTTTTTATCAGTTGGCACTCTCAAGCCCAACAAAAATTATCCCTTTTTAATCAAAGCCTTTGCCAAATTATCGGGTTATCAACTAGTAATTTCTGGCAAAAAAGGTTGGTTGTTTGACGAAATATTTAAAGTTGTTTCAGACCTAAAACTCCAAGACAAAGTAATATTTACCGATTTTGTCACCGAAATTGAAAAAAATATTCTATTTCAAACTGCAACAGCCACTGTTTTACCCTCATTATACGAAGGTTTTGGTATTCCTGCCATCGAGTCTCAATCTTTTGGCACTCCTGTCATCGTCAGTGACATCCCAAGTTACCGCGAGATAATGGCCAACAGTGCCGTCTACGTCAACCCACACGATCAAAACTCACTAGTCAAAGCTATGAAAAATATCAAAAAATCTACATCAGACAACTACAAAAGATATTTATGGCATAACAGTGCCAAAAAACTTCTTAACCTATTTAACACCCTCTCTAATGTATAATTAGCTCATGAACGAACATGTTGGTCAAAAAGTATCAATCAAAAATATTGTTCCAAAATCGATTAACCGTATCAAAACCATTTTTTTAGAATTTTTATTACTTATTTTAAAATACGTTGGGTTTATTCCCATCCACACCGTTCGCAAATTTTTCTATGTTCTCGCGGGCCTAAATATTCCATTTGATTCTAATATTTATATGGGTGCCAATTTTTTTAACCCCTCAGGCATCACTATTGGCCACGACTCACTGATTGGCACCAACTGTTTTCTCGATGGTCGCGCCCCGCTTACTATTGGCAATCACACTAGCCTAGCTTCTGAAGTAATGATTTACAATGACGAACACAATATCCATGATCAAAATTATGGAAATTCATTTGGACCTGTAAATATAGGCAACTATGTTTTTATTGGACCACGATCAATTATTTTGCCAAATATTAAAATAGGGGATGGTGCCGTCATTGCTGCAAGTGCTGTTGTCACCAAAAATGTTCCTGCTCTTGAAGTCTGGGGTGGAGTACCAGCCCGCAAAATTTCTGATCGTAAAATCAAGAATCCAAATTACAATCTTGGTCGAGCAATGTGGTTTCAATGATCAAAAAAATATTTTTTGTTATTGTCAATTGCTTCTTTGTTCTATATCTAATATTGCCTGTCCCTGCCATAAAAGATTTATCAAACAGTGTCAAATCAACTCTCCCTGGTGACACCATCCAGCTAAAAAACGTTGAAGGGTATTACACCAATTTGTCTCGGACCGAAGTCATGAAATTTTATCAGTCAATATATTCATCACCCTTTTTAATTCGTCTAAATCACCCTCCCGAAAAATCAAAAGAAATTTTTCGCGACACCATGCAAAGTTATTATCTCGAAGAATTTATTATCCCCTTTAAGCAGTCTATTTTTATTAACGGTTTTGAGTGGGAAAAAGATGTTTTTACCAAACCCGAAAAACGAGTCAAAAATAAATTAATTTATGAAAATATTAGCTATTCAAGCAAAATCAACACCAAACTAATTACCACGACCATACCTGTTCGTTTGGTCACACTGTTTGTTTCTGAGATTGGAATATATTTAATTTATCTTTGCTACAAAAAGTTTTTTACCAAAAATGCCCTCTAAGCCATTATTATCTATTATTATCGTCAACTACAATACAGCCGACATTACGGTAAATTGTTTACGATCAATCTATCAAGACAAAGGATTAAAAGATATCCCATTTGAAATAATTTTGGTTGATAACGCATCAACAGATAAAAGTATTTTAAAAATTAAAAATTTTATTCATTCAATAAAAATTAAAAATTTTAAATTAAAAATTAATCAAACAAATATTGGTTTTGGAGCAGCTAACAATCAAGGTTTAAAAAAAGCTCAAGGTCAATATATTTTAATGTTAAACACTGATACTATTATTTTGCATTCTGCCATTTCTCAATCATTAAATTGGCTATCAAGTCACCCCGAAGCGGGCGGCTGTACTGCACAATTATTAAACAAGGACAGATCAATACAGCCCAGTGGAGGATATTTTCCTACTCTACTCAATATGTGTACTCTCATGCTTCATCTCGATGATTTGCCATTTGTTAACGCCATTATCAAACCCTATCACCCCCACACCCCAAATTTCTATACACACGACAAATACTTCACCACGGACCATTCTCAAGATTGGCTAACAGGTGCATATATTCTTATTCGTCAAGAAATCATCAATAAAGTTAATGGATTTAGTCCCGAATTTTTTATGTACGGCGAAGAAATGGAAATGTGTTATCGTATCCACCAAACTTATCCCCAGCTTCAATTTTGGTATTTAATTGGTCCTCAAGTTATTCATCTTGGAGGTGCATCATCACCCTCCAAACAACTTGTTTTTGATCGTGAATATATCGGCATTCAAAAATTTTTTCAAATTCACAAATCACTTATACAACAAAAAATAGTTAATATACTAATATCGATTAATCGTTTTTTACAATCAATTCTTAAACATGCTTAACATCCTCAGACCACTACTAGCTGTATTAATAATGTTTATCCCTCTATACCCCAAATTTCCTTTGGCCAATTTTACAGGCATTTACGTCGCTCTACGTCTCGACGATATTGTTATTGCAATAGCTGTTATAGTATGGTTTTTATGGCAAGTCAAAAACAAATTTCCAGTGTTTAAAAATAAAATAACTTTTATATTTATTGCCTATCTTATAGCCATAACTATTTCCACTATTATTTCTATTTTTATTTATCAAACCACATCTCCAAACATTCTTTTACTTCATTTTTTTCGTCGAATTGAATATGTTTCAATTTTTTTTATAACTCTTAGTGCAATTCAAACCAAAAAAGATTTCACCGCACCATATTTATTTCTGTTATTAAGTTTAGTTGGTATCGCCATTTATGGTTATGGTCAACGATATTTTGATTTTCCCATAATTTCTACTATGAACGAAGAATTTTCCCATGGTCAACTACTTCACATGGATGTCTGGACCCGAATTAGTTCTACTTTTGCCGGACACTATGATCTTGCCGCATATTTAAGTTTAATACTAATATTGTTAATCGGTGTTACTACTGTCGTCAAAAATAAATTCATCAAATTAATTTCATTTATTTTATTTTTAGTTGGCTTTAATTTACTAACTCAAACCGCTTCTCGGGTATCAATTTTTGCTTTTTGGGGAGGCAGTATTCTTTCAATTATCTTAGTCAAAAAATACATTTGGACTATTCCTGTTTCGGCACTCGTTATATATAGTATGTTTACTTCTGTCGATCTTAATCAACGATTACTTGCCACTCTTTCCATAATTAAACCAAAAACAAAACCAACTTCTATCATTGTCACACCAACCACGAGCATACCCACCATTATAGTTAGCAAAATTAGTCCAGTACCTACTATAACTTCCAGCAAACCAACACCTACCATCATTCGTCATGGGCCAGTCGACGAATTTATCCCCGTTGATGCCGATGTTGGTGTCGCAAGATCTGGTGAAATTCGTTTTAATGTTGAATGGCCACGAGCAATTGCTGCCTTTAACAAAAACTACTTATTTGGTACTGGCTTGGGTTCAATTTCCCTTGCAACAGACAACGATTATCTTCGATTATTAGGCGAAAGTGGAGTCTTTGGATTCGTTACCTTTCTTTTGATTCCTCTATATTTTATTTTCAAAACCATCAAACTTTTTTGGCAAAAAAATCCTGATTTTTATGTCCAACTTCAGTTAATATTTATTGGTGTTATTACCTCAGCCTTAGTCAACGCTATTTTTATTGACATTTTTGAAGCATCCAAAGTTGCCTATACTTTTTGGGTACTCATGGCAATTTTTTATCGATTAATCGAATTAAACAACAGTAAAAAATGAAACAATATCAAATAATAATTGTTTTTTTGGTTCTCGCCTTTGGATTGTTTCTCCGCCTTTACAAAATTAATTCACCTGTCGCCGATTGGCATTCATTTCGACAAGCCGATACAATGTCAGTAACCAAAATATTTTCACAAAATAATTTTGATTTTTTTCATCCCAAATATTTTGACGTTTCTTCCACACAGTCGGGCAAAGACAACCCTCAAGGATATCGCATGGTTGAAGCTCCAATTTATAACACTATTTCTTTATTTTTTTACAATACTTTTCACCTTAATATCGAACTAACTTCTCGTCTTGTTTCAATTATATTTTCTCTTGGTAGTGGACTACTAATTTTTCTTTTTGTTTTTAACCACACTAATCTTTTTTTACCGTCTATTTTTTCTTTGTTTATTTTTATGGTGTTACCTTTCAATGTCTACTATTCTCGAACCATTCTTCCCGAGCCAACTGCAGTTTTTTTTATGATGCTATCTTTATATTTATTTCAAAAAAACATATATTTTTCTGGATTGGCTTTAGCTTTGTCTATTTTAGTAAAACCCTATACAGCTCTTATTTTGTTGCCAACAATTTTGGTTCTCAACAAAAAATTTTACAAACTAATAATATTTGGCATTATCGCAATTACTCCTTTTTTATTATGGCGATTATGGATTTCTCAATACCCCGAAGGCATTCCCGTCAGCAACTGGTTACTCAACAATGGTAATACAGTAACCTTCCCCAGTTGGTTTCATGGATACAATTTAAGCTTTTTAAACAAACTAGTCGCTCTCCGTCCGCACTGGTGGTATTGGTTATTTCAAGATCGTCTTGGCAATTTAATTTTGGGACTATATGGAGTTATCCCCTTATTTTTGGGTTTTGCCTATCGACGCAAACGTATTCAAGCCATTAGTCTCAGTTTGGGTTTTGGTATTTTTTTGTATTTTCTTATTATCGCCCAAGGCAATATTCAACACGATTATTATCAAACATTAATCATCCCTTCCATCGCCATATTGTCAGGACTTGGCTATTTTTATATTTATCAAATTTTATTCAAAAGCTATTTTTTAAAAATTTCTTCACTCGTTTTAATTTTTGCCATATCCATATTTTTTTCATACGAACGAGTAATAGAGTATTACAAAATAAACAATCAAAATATTATCATTGCCGGCCAAATGGTAGATAAAATGGTTCCCAAAAATGCCATCGTTATTGCTCCTTACAATGGCGATACTGCCCTGCTTTACCAAACCAATCGCAAAGGTTATCCTATTGAGGTATATGATTTTGATTCAATTACCACCAAGTTTTCTTCAACTCCTGTTTATTTTGTATCAGTCAATTTTGACGACTACACCAACAAAATTATCAAAACATATCCCACTATTTATCGCGATTCTCAGTTTATAATTTTGCAAATATCAAAATGATCAAAAGAAACATTTTAATGATTACTCCATACATTCCTCGACTTGAACAATCAGGCGGTCAGAGACACTCATTTTTTACCTTAAAGTATTTATCGCGAACAAACAACATAACCTTGATTTGTTACAGTCGCAATGAAGATGGTCTAAAAGAAGTAAAAAAATATTGTCAAAAAGTGATTATTGTCAAAAGATCATCCACTTGGAGTCTACAAAATATTTTGTCAACTGGTTTTGGAGTTTATCCCTTTTTACTAGTAAATTACATTAACAAAGACTTTCGTCATGCCATTGAAAATGAAATCAATAACGGCAAATTTGACATAATTCATTGCGATTGTTTGTACCCCATGGCCAATATTCCCAAAACTAATATTCCTACGATACTAGTTGATGTCACAATTGAATACGCAATTTATCAACATTATGCCGATTCACTAGTAGGTTTTAGAAAATTACTTCGACCTTTATTAATGATCGATGTCTTAAAATTAAAATATTGGGAAACAAAATATTGGCGCGAAACCGACACCGTCATAATGTTTAGTCACGAAGACCAAGAATTTGTTTCCTCAGTTACGGGTCGTAAAGACATCCAGATTTTTGAAGATGCCGTTGACCCTGAATATTTTAATCTACCCAAAAAGTCAGAAAAATCCAAAAACCCCACTGTCCTGTTTGGCTGTTCCAATATGAAGTGGATGCAAAATCGCGAATCAGTTGATCTTATTTTAAAAGATTATTGGCCCCAAATAAAACTCCGATATCCAACGGCACAACTATACATTATTGGCCGAAATGCACCCGAAATTTTTGGCAAATACAATTCATCTGACATAATAGTCACCGAAGCGGATACAGATGGACCAAAAAATCCCCAATATTACTACGAATATTGTTGGTCACTTTTGGCACCCATGGGTAGTGGGGGAGGTACCCGCAACAAATTCCTTGAAGGTATGACATTTGGTTTGCCAGTTATTACCAATCCCGAAGGCGGTATGGGCAATATCAAAATAAAAAATTATCACCACGCTATTGTATGTCCCAAAAAAGAAATCCTCAAAAATATTTACAAATTATTTGACGACAAAAAATATCGAGAAAACATGGGACAAGCCGCCAGCGAATTAATCAAAAAAAATTATTCGTTTGATCAAAGTGTCAAAAAACTTAATCAGATATATGACCAAAGCATCAAAAAATAATCCTGTATTATCCATAGTTGTACTTTACTATAATTCAAAAGATTATTTAGAAAAGTGCCTCGATAGTCTCGCCTTATCAAAACTTGGATCATACAAAATTGAAACTATAATAGTAAATAATGGGGCTACTGATGGCATTGCCCAAATGAATGAACAAAAATTCAAAAACAATTCAATTTTAAATACAAAATTTGTTTATTCACCAACCAACTTAGGTTTTGCTGCTGGTAATAATTTAGGAATAAAACATTTAGATCAAAATTCCAAATATGTATTATTTGTCAATGATGACATGATATTTAATTCTGACACTGTTTCGTTAATGATTGATTTTTTTGAAAAAAATAATAATGTTGATGCCTCAACATGTTATGTCATCCTATCCAAAACAAATCAATTAGCTCTCGAAACTCATCGAGGTTTTCCCACACCATGGAATACTTTTTGGCACTTTTTTGGTTTAGGAATTCCTACCTTATTTCCCAAATCAAAACTTTTACACGGATATCTTGGTGATTATAAAGAGTACACAAAAACTCAACAAATCGATTGTTGTCAAGGTTGTTTTCTGATGTTAAAAAAAACAGTTGGCGAAAAAATAAAATGGTGGAATGAAAAATATTTTTTCCTTGGAGAAGATCTAGACTTATGTTACAAACTAAAACAAAATAAGTTTTCACTTTATTTTTATCCCAAAGCAAAAATAATTCATTTTCATGGGATTAGTTCTGGATTAAAGAATAATTCAGCAAGTATGGCATCTCGTGAAACCAAAATTAGATCTGCTCTGGCGTCCACGACTGCCATGAAAATCTTTTACCAAGAAAATTTAATGTCCCAATACCCCAGCTTTTTTCATCCAATAATATATTTGGGAATTAATTTGCTTAAATTTTACCGAGTCTTTAAAGCAAAATATTTATGAAAAAAGAAATAACTTACGCTTTTATTGACGCTCAAAATTTAAATTTAGGTACTAGCAAAGATGTCAACAGAAATGGAAAAATCATATATAAAGGTTGGAAACTAGATTTTAAAAAATTCTTCATTTATTTAAAAAATAAATTTCAAGTCGAAAAAGCCATTTTGTTCATAGGATATATAAAAGAAAATCAAAAACTATACGACTCATTAAGTTCATTTGGGTATGAATTAGTATACAAACCATCAGTTAAAAATCACGACGGAGTTGTTAAGGGCAATGTCGATGCCGAAATAGTCTTATATTCATCATCAATTTATTATAATAATTATAATAAAGCAGTTATAGTTTCTGGCGACGGTGATTTTTATTGTTTACACAAATTCTTGGTTGAAAGAAAAAAATTGAAAACAATTATTATTCCCAACAAATATTCTGAATCAAGTCTCCTAAGTCAATTCCAAAACTATAAAATATTTATCAATCGAGAAAAAGAAAAGTTAGAATTTAGGCAAAAAAAATGAGAGGCGTTGCTCATAGACACGTAGTCTAAGGGTCGTATTCTCTCTCGTGATTAAGCTATTATATAAAAAATGAAAGAAATTGTCAATAAAAAACACATAGTAATAGATGCCCGATTATACGGTCCAAAACACACTGGGCTCGGCCGATATACCAAAAATTTACTAGTCGCGCTATCCAAATTACCCGATTTTAAAAAATATAAATTTACCCTTTTAGTTTATCCTGAATTAGAATCCGAAATCAAAAAAGATTTACAAAATAATTATCACTATTATATTACCAGTATTCGTCACTACTCAATTTCTGAACAAATTTTACTACCAGTTATATTAAAATCCCTAAAACCAAACTTAGTCCATTTTACCCACATCGACAAACCAATATTGTATTTTGACAAATCAGTTGTCACTGTCCACGACTTAATTAAATTATTTAGCAAAGGCAAAGAAACAACCACCAAATTTATTTTATTTTATTGGATTCGATTTTTTGCTTATTCATTAATGGTCAATATTATATTAAAAACCAGTTTAGTGATCGTTCCCAGCAATTTTTGGCGTGACTATATTATCAAAAAATATAATTTTAATCCAAATAAAATAGTAACAACTTACGAAGCAGTCGACCCTAATATAAAAATTAAAAACTTTAAATTAAAAATTAAAAATTATATTTTATATACCGGTAATCTCTATCCTCACAAAAACGTCAATATTATTTTCAAAGCCCTACAACAATTACCAAAATTAAAACTAAAAATTATTAGTGCCTCAAACGTATTTCAACAGCGAGCCCGTAAAATAGTTCAAGATTTGAATATCACAAACCAAGTTGAATTTTTGGGTTATGTCCACGATGATAAATTTAGTGAAATTTATCAAAACGCCCTTGCCCTTGTTCACCCTGCATTTTTAGAAGGCTTTTCCCTCACTGGCCTTGAAGCCATGGCTCAAAATTGTCCTGTTATTGCTTCATCTAATAGTTGTCTCCCCGAAATTTATGGTGATTCAGTTTTGTATTTTAATCCCAACAACCACCAAGAACTAGTTTCACAAATCACCAAATTACAAAACAATTCAAAATTAAGACAAGATTTAATTACAAAAGGCAATTTACAAATCAAAAAATATTCCTGGACAAAATGTGCCACAGAAACCCTAAATTTTTATGAACAAATCATTGGCTAAAGCCAAAGTCGCCATATATTATGACTGGCTAAATCAATGGGGTGGTGCCGAAAAAGTATTATTAAATATTTTAAAAATATTCCCAAAAGCCGAAATTTTTACTCTATTTTATGATTCCAAAAAGACAACTTGGTTACCCAAAAATATAAAAATAAATACTAGTTTTTTGCAAAAATTACCCAAAACGAATCTTTTAACTCCTATTTACGATATAGCGGCCGAAAGTTTTGACTTTAAAAATTTTGACATAATTATTTCTACTACCAGCAATATTGGACACAGTCTTTTAACTAATCCTCAAAGCTTATTTGTTTGTTATTATCACAATCTAAACAGACACATTTATCTTAAACCACCAAAATTATTGATCCCACTTTTAAATATTTACAAAACAATCGACAAAATTTTGGCCAAACGACCTGATGCTGCTTTATGCAACTCAACGACCACTCAAAATCGATTACAAAAATATTTAAACATTGACTCTACCATCATTAATCCAGGAATTGACACAAAATACTTTACTCCCATTAACAAACCAACTAATGATTATTTTTTAGTTGTTGGACGATTGGTTCCACACAAAAGTGTTGATTATGTTGTCAAAACTTTTTTAAATTTAAATCAAAAGCTAATCATTGTTGGTTCGGGTCGGGAACAAAACAAACTCAAAAATATGGCCAAAAATAGCAACAACATAATATTTACAGGACAAGTTGATAACCGCAAATTATTATCACTATATCAAAACTGTACCGCATTAATTTGTCCTCAATTCGAAGATTTTGGAATTATTTCACTTGAGGCCCAAAGTTGTGGACGACCAATAATATATTTTAATAATGGTGGAATTGCCGAAACTAACATTAATAACACAACGGGAATTGGTTTTGATCACCAAAATCAACAATCACTCAATAATGCCATAAATAAATTTATCAAAACAAAATTTGACCACAAATTTATAAGTCATCATGTCAAACAGTATGACGAATCAGTCTTCATGCTAAAATTTAAAGAAGAAATCGATAAACTATGGCACAACAAATATTTGTAATACTTTGTGGAGGGACAGGACCACGGTTATGGCCATTATCAACCACATCACACCCAAAACAATTCCTTTCGATACTATCATCCGATAGTTTACTTGCCCAAACCATCAAAAGACTTTTGCAAATTACTGACAAAAACAATATTTATATCACCACTAGCAACCGAAATGTTAACGAAATAACTAAAATTGCCCTAAAATTAATCCCCATTCAAAATATTATTATCGAACCCGACAAAAAAAATACTGCTCTAGCAATTTTTTACACCCTGTCTCAATTTAAAAATTATTCATCCGACACAGTTGTTACTTTTTTGCCATCAGATCATTTTATATCTCCTATCAACAAATTTAAAAACGATTTATTAAAAGTTGCCAAAATTGCCAGCGAAAACCAATCAATTGTTACCATTGGTATTCATCCATCATTTCCCAATACTTCATTTGGATACATTCTTAGTAACCACAAATTTGTCGAAAAACCTAACAAATTACACGCTTTAAAATATATTATCAACGGTGCCTTATGGAACTCAGGAATATACACGGCCACTATCAAAACATATTTCTCCGAATTTGATAAACATTTTAAAAATCCAAATTACACAAAATCACTCCCATTGTCATTTGACAAAGCTATTTCTGAAAAAACAAAAAATATTGAACATATCAAAGCATCTTTTGATTGGAGTGATATTGGCGAATGGGGTTCAATTTTTACCAAATCAAAGCAGGACAAACAACATATTGCCTTGGTTAATCAAGACACAAAATTTCTTAATCAAGATAGTCATCACTGTTTAGTTTCATCACAAAACTCTAACAAATTAATCGGTTTAGTTAATGTTAATAACCTGGCCATTATCGATACTCCCAATGCTCTTCTAATTTCCTCCCTTGATCACAGCTCACAAGTGAGGGACCTTGTTATCAAAATTACCGCCACTCCCACGTTAAAACATTTTTTTGTCGACGATGAAAAATAAAATATTTCTCTATGATTTGCGCGTATTTTTATTCCCCATAATCAAACGAATAATTGATATTGTTTCAGCAATAGTATTACTAATCATTTTTTCACCTATATTAATTATTGTTTGTATTATTATAAAACTTACTTCAACTGGTCCTATATTTTTCAAACAACAACGTGTAGGCAAAAACGGGCTATTTTATATGTACAAATTTCGTACTATGCGAATTGGTGACAATGATAAATTTCTAAAAGACAATTATCCTGAATTATGGATAAAATATAAAAACAATGATTGGAAATTATCAGCAAACGAAGACCCTAGAATCACCACAATAGGCAAAATTATTCGTTCAACATCAGTTGATGAAATGCCCCAATTTATTAATATATTACACGGTGAAATGAGTTTAGTCGGACCTAGAGCTTATCGTGATGAGGAGTTGAAAGAATATAGTATCAAATATCCACATACCAAAAAATATATAAAAGACATTCGCTCCATCAAACCCGGATTAACTGGACCATGGCAAGTTTCAGGTCGTAATAGACTGTCCTTTGAAAAACGTGCCAAGTTAGATTCTGAATACGCACACAACAGATCCCTTATAAACGAACTTATTATCATATTCAAAACACCATTTGCTATGTTTTCCAGCTGGTAATTTGTTAAACTAAAACATGGAAATGCCAAATAACCCAACTATTGTTAACACAGAACTGCCTATTAAACCTATTCTAAAAACTAAAAAAGTCCCAAAAAAACTTTTATTTGTACTTGGAACTATTTTTGCTATCATAATTTTTCTTTCTATCATAACCTACGTTTTTGCCTATTTACCAGCCAAAAAAATATCCAATCAAATAGTTCTCACCAAAATTGAAGCCCTAAAATTAAAAGAAAATATTGCCGCCAAAGATTTGGCTGGAGCCAAAAACCAACTTACATTAGTCCAAAACAATCTCGATAAAGTATCTGATAGTGTTTCGACTTTAAGCTATTTAAATTTAATACCTTACATCAGAAATTATTATCAAGATGGTGTCCGGTTTATCAAAATTGCCAATGACAGTGTTCAAATCGGTCATACCGTTATTCAAGCAGTAGAACCATATCAAGATTTTCTCGGACTAAAAGGTTCCTCAACTTCAAGCGCCAAAACCACCGAAGACAGAATTGCTTTTTTGACTCAATCAATCGAAGGTGTATTGCCCCATTTGGATTCTATCGAAACCAAGGTTAGTGACATTGACAAATTATTAAGTGAAATAGATATTTCAAAATATCCCGAAACTTACCAAAATTACAATATCAAACAAATTTACAACCAAGCTCGTGATGCCGTTAGTCAAGGCAGCAAACTAATTTCCGATGGTCGTCCGATTTTAACCAAATCATCGTGGTTATTAGGCAAAGACAAAGCTCGTAATTATCTTGTTATTTTTCAAAATGACGGTGAACTTCGTCCCAGTGGTGGCTTTTGGACTGCCTACGCTACTATTAAAGTTGACAAAGGAAAAGTAATTCCTGGTCCTGCCAGTAATATTTATGATCTTGACGACGCTCTCTCGAGCACAGTACCATCTCCCCGACTTATCAAGGCTTACCATATCAATGTTCCCTATTTAAATTTACGCGATAATAATTTATCACCTGACTTTCCTACCGATGCCCAAATATTTCTCGACACTTTTTACAAAGTTACCGGCAAAAAAACTACCTACGATGCCGTTATTGCTCTCGATACTCAAGTTTTGGTCAATATCGTCAAAGTCTTAGGCAAGCTTGACACTCGAGTTGGAACTTTTACAACAAATCCCGATCCACGTTGTGATGGATGTCCCAAAATAATTTACGATTTGGAATGGATTTCTGGTCGTCCCCGAAATTACATCGAAAAAAATCGCAAAGACTTCCTCGCTCCTCTAATGTCTGCATTACTTAGTAACGCTATGGGTGCTCAAAAAGATACTTTGCCACTACTTGGCCAAGCCTTTTTCCAAAGTTTATTTGAAAAACATTTAATGTTTTATTTTCCTGATGCCGATATGCAAAAAGCCTCAGTCATGGCCAATATTGCCGGCAACATCACTCAGACACCTCCAACCACTGACTATTTTCATTTAAATGATGCCAATTTTGCCTCAGCCAAAAGTAATATATTTATTACCCAAAAAATAAAACACGAGGTAACAATTACCAATAATCAAGTCAAACACAAAGTTAGTGTAACTTACACCAACCCTTCCAAGGCTTCAAACTGTAATCTCGAAAAAGGGGATTTGTGTCTCAATGCTCCCAAATATCGCGATTTATTTAGATTTTACACTCCCATAGGTAGCAGTTTAACCAAAATGACAGGATCTGAAGTCGAACCGGTTGTCTACGAAGAACTTGGTAAACAAGTTTTTGAAGGATTTTACGGTGACAAATACCCATTATATGCTCAAACCAGCAGTAAAGTGACCATCGAATACCAATCAGGCGTTGCTTACAGCAAAAATTACAGCTTACTTTTGCAAAAACAACCAGGTACAAAAAATATTCCCTACGAAGTTTATCTCAATGGTAAATTAGTTGAGTCATTTTTTTGGTCAGCTGATAAAAATCTAAAATTATCTCTGTGAGCCAGTTTTCAATAAATTCTAAAGCAATTATTGTCAATATCAGAAACAGTCGTGAAAAAGATATCCAAATAACAATTTTGACTCCAAACTTGGGCAAAATTAACGTTGTTGCAGCTGGTGCCAAATCGATCAAATCTGTCAGATCTCAAAGCCTACAACTAGGAAATATAGTTTCTGTCTCACTATATCAAAAAAACAATTTTTACTGGCTTACCGAAAGTCAAAGTATTTTGTCATTTCTCCAAAAAGACCATCAATTAGTTCAGCTAAATTTACTATTTTATTTTTTGGAAATAATTAAAAATTTTGCGCCTGAGAGCGAAAGCTCTCCTGTACTTTTTGAATTATCAGCTACAGCTATTACTAGTCTATATAACAACCAATGGCCAAAATTTATTAAAAATCAAATCGATATATTAAATACATTAGGTTTTGGTGCTCCGCTCGATTTACAACAAAACTATCTTGACAAAAATTATCAGCTAGCTCAACAACAATTAATACTATATTTTGAATCAATTCTTCAAAAACCACTCGCCTCACACAAATTATTAACAAAAAACTAAATGTAATTAATTTATATGCAGTTTATCCTTTACCCAATTCTTAGGATTATTTTTAATATAATATTTTATAGTTCTAAATCTTTTCTCATCATCAATAATTTCATCATAATATCGACTTTGCCAACCAAACCAAAATTTATTTTGTCGACAAATTTTGGTGACGCATGATTTATATTGATTAATTATTTTTGGTATTTCTTGATTTGATTTTAAATTCATTCTTTTATAAAACTCGGGGTGGTTTTTGTGACTTGGTATAACTGTAATTTGCTTGGGATTTTCATGTAGAGACGCCCCGCGGGGCGTCTCTACTACTAAATCTCGAAGCATAATTAAAATATGTACATGATTAGGCATTACCACCCAATCAGAAATTAATATATTTTTTCGTATATCAATAGTTTTTAAAATTTGCTGATTTGCAATCAATCCACATTTATTAAATACCATTTCACCATCAACAATTTTTCCAAATAACTTATTTTTGTTCAAAGTACAAATAGTAATAAAATATATCCCAGCATTGGAATAATTCCACCCAATTTTTCGAACTGACTCAACCCTGTAACTGTCGGCAAATGTTGACATGATTCATTTTACCTCCTCACAATGACATACTTTGCAATTTGTTATAATTCTCTATGTCTGAAAACAATCAAAATGATCTCACTGCCAAAATTGTGTCTTTATGCAAACGTCGTGGCATAGTTTTTCAAAACAGTGAAATTTATGGTGGTATCCAAGGTTTTTATGATTACGGTCCAGTCGGTTCGTTGATGAAATACAATTGGAAAAATTTATGGCTCAAAAATAACGTCCAGCAACGCGATGATGTTGTCTTGATCGACGGTTCAATTATTACCCATCCTATGGTCTGGACTGCTTCAGGTCACGTCAAAAATTTTGCCGACGAGTTGGTCGAATGCAAAAAATGTCATCATCGTTTTAGACCAGATCTTATCTCTTTTTCAAAAAAATGTCCCGATTGTACAGGAGAATTAACTACTCCAAAAAAATACAATACATTATTTCACACCGATGTCGGTGTAATCGAAGGTGAAACCATCCACACTTATCTTCGTGGTGAAGCTTGTCAAACAATTTATTTAGATTTCAAAAACATTATCGATTCAGCTCGTGTCAAAATTCCATTTGGTATTGCTCAAATAGGAAAAGCCTTTAGAAATGAAATAACTCCCAAAAATTTCCTCTACCGAACTCGCGAATTTGAACAATGGGACATTCAATATTTTTGCCACCCCAACGATATGGACAAGTTTTATGAATATTGGAAACAAAATCGTATTGACTGGTATCTCTCACTTTTTAACAATCAAGAAAATCTTCGTTTTCGCCAACACGAAAAAGATGAATTGGCCTTTTATGCCAAAATTGCATTCGATATTGAATACAATGCTCCATGGGGATGGACAGAAATGGAAGGAATTCATTGGCGCAGTGACTATGATTTAACCCAACATAGTACATTTAGTAAACAAGATTTGTCATATCGCGACCCAATTACTAACGAAAAATATATTCCCCACATAGTCGAAACTTCTGGTGGAGTTGATCGTAGTTTTTTCTTTTTATTGCTCGACAGTTATCGTGAAGAAACTAATGAAAAAGGTGAAGTAAGAATATATCTAAAAATAAATCCCAAAATTTCTGCATATAAAATGGCCGTTTTCCCACTAGCTGCCAACAAACCCGAGTTGGTAGATATTGCTACAAACTTATACAAATCATTAAAGTCAAAATATTCAGTTGATTTTGATGACAGTAGTAATATTGGAAAAAAATATCGTCGACATGACGAAATTGGTACTCCTTGGTGTGCTGTTGTCGATTATCAAACGCTTGAAGATAAAACCATTTCTATTCGTGATCGAGACACTATGGAACAAATTCGCCTTCCCATTGATCAAATTGACGCATGGTTACAAAATAAGCTACAATAAACTATGAAAAAAATATTACTCATACTCTTAATTACCAGTTTTGTTTTATCATCTTGTGGAGCCAAAAAAACTGTATCATCAGCCACACCAACACCTGTCCCTCGAGAGTTAGTTATTACTGACAACCAAAAGCCTTCTGTCAGTCTCACTCCACGCGAAGACGGACACGAACTAACCTTAAAAATTTCCAAAATTGATCCAATTTTTACCAAAATTGAATACGAACTAATTTATAGTGCACAAGATTCTGGTTTAGAAATTGAAAAAGGTGTAAGCGGCAATATTGAATCGAGTGATATTGTAAACGGGTCCAGCAGCGAGCGCAAAATTTTACTTGGAACTGAGAGTTGTACCAATGGATGTAAATACAAATACGACGCCGGTGTCAATGGTGGTTCCATCAATTTAACCATGATTACCAAAGACAACCAAGTTGCCTCCATGGAATTACCTTTTACCTTGACTTCAACCAAAGGTAAAAAATTTACTGTAACGTTCAAATAAGTGAATTATCATCAACCAGTTTTATTAACAGAAATAATATCAAAGCTCAATCCGGCATCAAATAAAATATATATAGACTGCACTCTTGGTCATGGTGGCCATAGTCAAGCATTACTTGACAAAGGAGCTATAGTTTATGGTATCGACGCTGACAAAAACAATTTAAAAATAGCCACTGACAGACTCAACAACAAAAATTTGCACCCGATATTAGGCAATTTTAAAGACATAAAACAAATTTGGCAAAAAAATATTAACACACCCGTTGATGGTATTTTAGTCGACCTAGGTTTAAGCAACAACCAACAAAGTGAGTCAGGCAAAGGTTTTTCATTTAACGATACACAATCAATTGACATGAGGCTTGATCCTGAGACTCAAGAAATTTCAGCCGAAAATATCATCAACACTTATGACGAAACCCAGCTGTATTTATTATTTTCCAAAGTAGCCCAAGAACAATATGCCCATCCCTTGGCTCAAAAAATTATTGCCTCCAGACAAAAAAAAACAATCAAAACCGGTGAACAATTAGCCAATATAATTCGGGAATACTATCAATCAAAAAAACTACGATCGGCAGTTGATCCAGCCACCAAAATATTTATGGCATTAAGGATTGAAACTAATCAAGAATTTGAAAATTTAAATAAATTTTTAATTGATAGCCAAAATATAATAAAAAAAGACGGAATAATAGCAATTATTTCATTTCATTCAGGTGAAGATCGTATTGTCAAAAATTTCATCAAACAGCATAATTTCAAAACTACTCGATATCTACCCACCGAATCTGAAATCAAAATCAACCATCTTTCCCGCTCCGCCGTTCTGAGGATTTATACTATTAAGTAATGCCGTAAAACACGTCATTGCGACCCCTCAGCAGCAGGGGAAGCAATCTCGTTTCGACTTGTAAAGCATGTTTTACAATTTCGTCGCTATTTTTTTTGTAATTTTCGATGCCTCTATCTGTCCAGGGGACATTTTAATTCTTTCTCTATAAAAATCTGCCGTCATTAATTTTTTATAATCAGAAATTTTTTCCGTAAACTCAATTCCCAACAAATGGTCATATTCGTGTTGAATTACGCGAGCCAAAATTCCATCACAAGTTAATTTAAACTTATCCCCGTTCTTATCAAAAGCCTCGATAGTTATTTCTTTTGGCCTATCTACTGGACCAAATAAAGTACCGTTTAAAACACTACCACAACCTTCATAAATTTCACTTTCTTCTTGCGAAAATTCAACAATAGTTGGGTTAATATAAATTCGTAATTCATCGGCCTGATCAGCTGGACGATTTTCTGTTTCTCGTGGCTCAGTTACAAAGATCTTCCAATTTTCACCAATCTGTTGAGCTGCCATTCCTATTAGCCCATTTTGGTGCATAGTATCTACTAAATCTTGGATAACTTGAATTACCGCTGGGTCATTAAAATTAGTTACCACCTTATTTTCGGCCTTTAAACGCAAATCCCCAATCTGAATTGTATCTCGTATTGACATAATTAATTATACACTTAAAAAACTGTGCTAATCCCCACGAGATTGCTTCGTCGAAGACTCCTCGCAATGACGTACTCACCATACTATACTAATATATAATGCAAAACAGAATCCTGCTCACCATCACTCTTAGTTTATTTTTTTTTCAAATTGCTTTTTCTATCATATATTCCAACATCATAGTCAAATTAAATCAACAGTATTCACAAAACAACAAAAAATATTTACAGTTATCGTTAATTAACCAAACTCTCGAAGTTGAGTATGCCAAAAAACACGCCATCAACCAATAATAGTCGGCTAAAAACTATCAACCTAACTATTAGTTTAGCGTTTATCGTAGTCATAATTAGACTTTTTTACTGGCAAATAGTCATGGGGCCAAGTATTCGTACGACAAACATGTCTCAAACATCAAAACTTCAAAGTATTTTACCTAATACCGGTAAAATTTTGTCATCAGATAATTTTCCCTTAAGTATGGGAATTAAAGGCTATAAATTGTCAATTTATAAACCAAATTTAAAAATATCAGTTGACGAATTATTTAAAAAAATTGAGGAAATAAAACCCGAGACAGCATCATCCAATAGTCTACAAATTCAAAATATAAACAACCCCAATATAAAATGGGTAACTCTAAACGGAATTTTTGACCCAAATCAAAAACAACAACTTAATCTACCCGGCATAGAGTTTGAATTAATTAACCAACGATTTTATCCCGAGGGCGATCTAGCCAAAAACATAATTTCCAATCTAGAAATTTATTACAAACGCAGTCTCAATGGCAAAGTTGGTTTTTCTCTTTCATCAGTCGATGGTACAGGTCAAAACATTTTAACCAATCGAAATTGGCGTCAAACAGAAGTCGACGGCCAAGATATCAAAACTAGTTTAAATCGACAAATTCAAGCTATTCTTGAACAAACCCTAAAAAGAGGATTAATAGATTATGAAGCCAAAAGTGCCTCCGGAACAATAATTGACCCAACAACAGGCAAAATATTGGCAATGGCATATTTTCGTTCTGACACTTCTCCGGTAACAAACATCAACAATATCACCGATTTATTTGAACCAGGATCTATTTTCAAACCTCTAGTTGTAGCTATGGCCATCGACGACAAAAAGATTGACAGCAATTATGTTTGTTCTGATTGTGATCGACCACGAGTAATTGGCCAATACACCATAAACAATTGGGATGAGTCAACCCATCCTGATTCCAGTCTAAAAGAAATCATAAAAAATTCTGACAATATTGGTATGAGCAATATTATTCAAAAACTAGGCCTTCCAAGTTTTCAAAAATATTTTCACCTACTTAAACTAGACTCAAAAAACGATATTGATTTAATCGGTGAATCAATTTCACCTCAAAAAAAATACTATGCCGATATTGATCTGGCAACGGCTTCATTCGGTCAGGGATTAGCCGTTAACGAGTTGCAAATGGTTCAGGCCTTTAACACACTAGCAAACCAGGGTTTATTGGTTTCAGCCCACTTAAAAGACGATCTAAAACCAAACACAACTACTGTTTTTAAAGTCGATACCACCCAAAAAATCAATGAAATACTCAAATATGCCGTCGAAAACGGTGCTATCAAGGCTCTAAAACCAAAAAATCTAGAAGTATGTGCCAAAAGCGGAACAGCCCAAATTTCGGTAGGAGGCCAATACAACGATCAAAATACAATAGGATCATATATTGGATTTTCCCCTTGTAACAGTCCAAAATTTACCATGATCATTACCATTAACCAACCCCAAAAAGGGGAGTGGGGCTCATCAACAGCAGCTCCTTTATGGTTCGAAATTGCCCAAAAATTGACTCACTTGCTATAATATGTAACCAAGATGGATAAAAAAACCTACAAGATTTATTTCCAAAAGATAAAAAATATTCTTTGGCATTTTCCCAAAAGTATTTTTTATAATGTTTATTATGGTTTTCCTTCACGCAGACTAACTTTAATTGGCATTACAGGCACAGATGGTAAAACAACTTCTGTCAATCTTTTACACAAAACCCTTCTCGATGCCGGTATCAAGGCCGGAATAATTTCCACCCTTGGAGCCAAAATTGGTAACGAAAGTATTTCTGTTGGGCTACATACCACCTCACCCGACCCCGCCATCGTTCAAAAATTACTCGCTCGAATGGTCAAAGAGGGAATTACTCACACCGTCATCGAAGTCACTGCCCACGCCATCGATCAATTTCGATATTACGGCTGTCATTTTCGCATTAGTGCTATTACCAACACATCACACGAACATCTTGATGACTTCTTGGACATGGAATCTTATATTAAAACCAAAGCCAAACTCTTTTTCAATTCCGACATCGCCATATTAAACAAAGATGACTTCTCATTCTCAGAAATTGTTACACCAGCCACCACCAAGGTATTTACTTACAGTATTGATAAAAAGTCAGATTATCAGGCAAAAGATATCGATCTAAATAATAAATATCTCAAGTTTACTGTTAACAAAACTGTCTACAAAACCGACAGCAACTACCGCTATCAAATCTACAACATTCTCATGGTTCACTCAATTTTAGAACAATTAAGCGTTGACTCTAATTATTTATCCAAAATAATTATCGATTTTCCCGAAATGAAAGGTCGACGTGAGTTAGTCAAAAACGATCTTCACATCCAATGTATTGTAGATTTTGCCCACACTCCAAATGCCCTTTATCAAACATTATCATCACTTCGACTTGTCACCAAGGGCAAACTAATTTGTCTTTTTGGAGCCACTGGTGGCCGAGACCAGAGTAAACGACCCCTAATGGGTAAGGTAGTTTCCCAAAATTGCGATATTGGCATTGTCACCGCCGATGATACACGCAACGAAAAGATTGTCGACATTAACAAACAAATAATTGCTGGATTTGATCAATCCAAAATAAATTCTAATTTATTTACATATTACGACATTCCCAACAGACAAAATGCTTTTAATTTGGCCGTAAGTTTGGCCAAAGCTGGTGACATTATTGTCGCCTGTGGCAAAGGTCACGAAACTTCAATTCTTCATGGTAAAACTGAATATCCCTGGTCAGAAAGTGATGCTTACAAAACTGCATTTAGAACCCGCGATCAAAATGTATAATCAACAAAACAATTCATTACCGGAAGACAATTACCAAAAAGGACTTTTGCCTCAACGTAATAATAAAAATTTATGGTACCAAGATTCTTCCAGTCGCTCTAATTTATCAGAATTTAATTTATCATCAGAAAATCGTCGAATAATAAATAAAACCAATATTTATCGGTATCAACTTATACAACTCTCTGAATTTAGATTTACTCCATTTATCCAAAAAACTATATATAAATGGATCAAAGAAATAGGTTGGGATTTTCCTATATCATCAGTCAAAACAATATTTACAAATCACATCTTTAATTATGTCTATGTCTGGCTCGATAAAGATGACAATGCTGTTGCTTATTCCATATGTTATTTCTCAAAAGAAATATCTCACATTGCCTATGTTTTTTATAATCCAAAACTATCCCACGACAATCTACCCATTCGTTTATCTTTACAAGCAATCATAGACAGTCATGATAAAAATTTAAAATATTGTTATTTGGGTCGATTTAATCCTGAGATAAAACTAGGATATTACAAACGAGAGCTTCCAGGTTTTGAATATATAAACAATAATAATTGGATAAAATTTATATTATGAAAATTCATATATTAGGTATTGCAGGATCAATGTCAACACCACTAGCATTAGCACTACAACGACAGGGACATCAAATTACTGGCAGTGATCAAGAAAAAATTTATCCGCCTTTTTCAACCATGCTTTCAAAAAACAAAATCAAAGTAAACACACAACCAATGGATACCTCCATTGATTTAATAATTACCAATGGAGCCTTTAATACTTTTGAAAACACAAAAAAAGAGTTTGAAGAATCAAAAAAAATTGGGATACCCCACCTCTCAGCCACAGAATACATTGCCAAATATCTCATCAAAAAAGAGTCCATATTGGTTTCCGGTTCTGTTGGAAAAACTACCACAACAGCTATTCTTTCATGGATATTTTTAAAACTAAAATTAAATCCATCATATTTTGTCGCCGGACAATTTACAAAAAACATACCATCGTGTCAAATAAATGACTCAAAACATTCAATTGTTGAGGCAGGAGAAGATTTTCACGGACTCGAAACCAAAGCCAAATTTTTGTATTATCCAGTCAAATATTTGATTTTAACTTCGGCCAAATGGGAACACAAAGACTGTTACAAAACCGAAACTGACAATTTATTAGCCTACCAAAAACTTTTAGAAAAACTACCCACCGACGGTGTTTTAATTTACAATGACAAAGACCAAGACATCCAAAAAATATTGCCATTTTGTAAATCAAAAAAAATTTCATATGTAAATCAAGAATTTGACACATCGTTACTTGGTACACATAATCAACAAAATATTGCAGCAGCCTACACTTTATGTAAATATTTTGGTTTAAATGAAAATAAAATAATAAATGCAATCAAATCATTTCCCGGAGTAAAACTAAGATTAGAACTAATATCCAACACCAATAATATATTATTTTTTAATGATTTTGCCCAATCTGCAGACAGAATCAAAACTACTATTTTGGCAATTAAGGCAAAATACCCTCATCGAAATATTTATGTAATTTTAGAACCACATGCCGGATTTTTACAATTTAAAAAATCGATTAACGAATTATCGAACTCATTCGACAAGGTATCTCAAATATTTTTGACAAAAATTTCCTTCAGTAAAAATCTTGACAAAGAAAACCGGATAACCTTTCTCGACTACAAAACTATTTTTGGTGATAATATTAAATATCTGCCTATGACCTCAGACCTTATTGATACAGCTACTTCAATCCTAAAATCTGGCGATATTTTAATTCGATTTTCTTCTGGTGGTCTTGACGGTCAAAAATCCTTCCATAAAATTATAAAATTTTTCAAATAATTTATGTCCAAATACATCATTAATGGTGGTAAGCCACTTTCCGGTGAAGTCTCCATTCGTGGTGCCAAAAACGCATCCTTTAAACAAATTATTGCTTCAATGCTATCAGATAAAACAACATATCTTTCCAATATTCCTCAAATTTCAGATGTAAATATTACAGAAAGTATTGCCGAAAGTCTTGGATCAAAAATTATTAAAAGTGGTCCCCACAGCATTGAAATAACCACAAAAAATATTACCTCCTCAACAGTTCCTCATGGTACAGGTGAAAAATCACGAACTTCTTTTCTTTTTGCTCCACCACTTTTACTCAGAACAGGAAAAGCCATTATTCCTACCCCCGGAGGTGACAAACTCGGAGCAAGACCTCTTGATCGACTTTTTGATTGTTACGAAAAAATGGGCATTACCACTGAAATAACTGATGACATAATGACTTTTACGGCTTCCAAAATTAATCCTGTTCATTACACTTTTTCCAAACCTTCACATACCGTAACCGAAGTAATAATAATGACTGCCGTATTATTAGATGGTCAAACAATATTAGACAATGCGGCTATGGAACCCGAAATTGATGACTTAATAATCATGTTAAATAATATGGGCGCCAAAATTATTCGTGATAAAAATGACCCAAAACGAATCATAATTGATGGAGTACCTTGGCTAAATGGAACAACACATCAAATAATATCTGATCGTAACGAAACAATTACTTTTGCCTGCGCTGCTTTGGCAACCAAAGGATCAATAAGTATTCAAAGATGTGATCCAAAAATTATCAAAGCTTTCCTAGATATTATTGAAAAAATGGGTGCCAAAGTATTTTGTGGCAAAGACGAAGTAAACATTTCCTGGGTCGCACCTCTAAAAGCTATTGATATTAAAACTGAACCTGAGCCAGGTTTTATGACCGATTGGCAACCAATATTTTCATTGCTTTTAGCTCAAGCAGTTGGTGTAAGTACTTTAATTGAAACCATATATCCTAGCCGTTTCCAACACATTGCCAATTTAAACACCATGGGAGTAAAAACAACATATTTTAACCCAGAAGTTGATCATGATACTTTTTATGATTTTAATAAGGAAAGTGACAAACCAGAATATTTTCATGGAGTTAAAATATACGGTCCAAGCAAATTAAAACCTATTGATATTGACATAAAAGATCTTCGTGCAGGTGCAAATGCAACCCTCGCAGCTCTTGCTGCTAATGGCACTTCCACCATTAACAATGTAGAATTCATCGAACGAGGCTACGAAAAATTAGCCGACAGATTAAAAGCTCTCGGAGCCGATATTCAGTATATAAAAACATAAAATGGTACATCTTTATCTTGGACTATTACTATTTTCATTTATTATCACCAGTATTTTGGTTGTGCCATTTATCAATTTGTTATACAAACTAAAATTTCAACGTCAAAACCAAAAAACACTAGATATTCAAAACAATCGTACCCCGATTTTTGATCAATTTCACAACAGTAAAACCGGTACTCCAGTCGGTGGAGGATTGTTAATAATATTTTCTGTCACAACACTTTTTGCCTGTCTTTTGCCTTTATTGCAATTTAGTAAAATTTTTATATCCAGCAATTACAAATTAAATTTAGAGTTAGAAGTCATTTTTATAACTTTTATAAGTTTTGGATTACTTGGATTATATGATGACATCCTTAAGTTTTTTAATTTTCAAAAATCAGGTTTTTTTGGTTTAAGGCTTAAGCACAAACTAATTCTGCAATTTTTAATTGCAGGTTTTATATCATTGTTAATATATTTCCGACTTGGAATTAATTTTATTTACATTCCATTTATTGGTGCTGTCAATCTTGGTTTATTTTTTATCCCCATATCAACCTTAATTATTACTACTTTTGCCAATTTTTTTAATATTACCGATGGGCTCGACGGTCTTTCTTGTGGCATTCTTATTATCGCTCTTTTTGCATTTTGGATTTTGGCCGGCACTAGTCTTGACACTCCTATTTCGTTATTTATTTCTTTATGGATTGGTGCCCTAATAGCATTTCTTTACTTTAATGTATATCCTGCTAGACTCTGGCTTGGCGATGTTGGATCGTTGTCATTTGGCGCCACGATCGCTGTCATCGCAGTACTGCTTGGTAAAGTAATTCCATTAATGATTGTCGGTTTACCTTTTATTATCGAAGGTGTAAGCAGTGGACTACAGATACTCTCAAAAATATATTTAAAAAAGAAAATATTTATTGCTGCCCCAATCCACCTAACTTTACAAAAAATTGGATGGGAAGAACCAAAAATTGTTTTTCGAGCTTGGCTTGCGACTATTATTTTAGCTATTTTTGCCTTATGGTTGGGGATAAATTAAACAATTATTTAGGTCTACCATATTTTATTAATATCGGTCGACACAAGGTATTATCAAAAAACAATGCACTAGTTGGCAAAGGTAGTGCCAAAGAAATTGCACTACAGACCATTGAATTTGCCAATATTCAAAATATTAATTTATTAAAATTAACACCAAAACAAATTTATAATTTTCAGAAAAAAAATCATTTAGGTATTGATTGTTCCGGACTCGTTTGCCATTTGTTAGAACTAAAAGTTGATGTCCGCAAAACCTCAGCCAACATGTTAACTTCAAAGCCAATTTCCAAAAAAGTAAAAACGTTAAAACCAAACGATTTAATTCGTCAAAAAGACGGCAAACATGTTTTATTAGTATTAAATATTGATAAAGATCTAATCACTTACGTTCATTCTTCAGTTGCAGCCAAAGGCGTTGTCATCGAGACAAAAAATATATCTGATATTCCTAATGACGGTTTCTGGCGATTAAATCAATGAAATTTTCTCAAAAACAAATCCTAATTTTTAGTGTAATTATTTTGTCAATAATTTTAGGTTTATTTATTTGGCAAATTATAAATTTAATTAATACAAAAACAACTATTCCAATTATCAAATCAATACCGACAATTATTCCCACCCCAACACCTGATCCCGATCGACCAATTTCTATTTTATTACTTGGCTATGGTGGTGGTACTCATGACGGTGGCAGTCTAACTGACTCTATAATGGTTGCCCAAGTTCGTCCTCACGATCAAAAAATTAATTTAATATCTATTCCTCGTGATTTATGGATAAATGTTTCAACTGACAGCGCAGTTCCAAAATTTGCCAAAATAAATTATTTATATCCATCTACCGATTCAATCACCACGAAGTCAAAAGTTGGAGAAATTCTTGGCATTAATATTGATTATTATTTGGCCCTCGATTTTAATGGTTTTACCAAAGCTATCGACCAGTTGGGTGGTATCGACTTAAAAATCGTAAAAAATTGGCAAGACCCTTGGTACCCACTCGATATTGGCACAACCGACACCTGTAACAAGTCTCCAGATGATATAAAAGCTATCGAAGCAACAATGTCAGGGGATATACTAGCTCAACAATATACGTGTCGCTATGAAACATTAAATTTTAGTATTGGAACAACACATTTAGACGGTATTACTGCACTCAAATACGCCCGTTCTCGTCATTCTCCAACAGATGGTGGTGACTTTAATCGAGGATTGCGTCAACGACAAGTAATTATTGCCATTCGTGACAAAATTATTAATCCCAACAATTTAACAAAAATATTCCCTATTATCAAAACTTTAAAATATCACCTCTATACAGATATAACTACCTCCGACATTGAAAAATATCTTCTTAAAGTCTACGAATTTTCCAAATACAAAACTGAATCCTATGCCCTTACTGACAAAAATGTTTTAATGATTTCTACTTCAAACCGACAATCAATTTTAATCCCAACTTCAGGTATAAATCAATACGACGCCATCAAATCTTATGTCGCCTCCATTTCGGCAAAATTATAATTAATATTATTACAAATATGATACAATCTCTGCCATGACAACGCTAAGATGCTCCGTAATCGGATGTAATTATCGACGAAATTTAGACCCGACAGATATTGCAATTTTAGAAAATCTTATTGAAAAAGAATCAAGTACTGTAGTTGATATTGTACATATTGAAGAAAAAATGCACCACATGAATCAGTTCGCAGCACATCAATATGAACACGGAAAGTTTTTAGTTAAACTTAAGGGTAAGGACAGGCTATTAGAGGTCACACGCGATTTAAATGCCAGACCAATATTTTATCCCTCAGGAGAAAGAATATAATTCCTATTTCTCTTCTACTAGCAACTGATACTTAAGTGGGTCAAGGGACAACAACTCTACTTCAGTCCCACACTCCTGACATTCCAAAATATCACCCACACTTAAAACATTTTCACCTTTAATTTCTGTCCCACAATCAGGACACATGATTTTTTGATCAGTTTGCTTCATAATATATCTATTATATGACACCTCTAGTAAAAATTGGTAATGTCTATTTCAAACGAGAAGATCTAAACATAACTGGTAGTGCCAAAGATCGAAGCTTAGAAATTCAAGTCAAAAACTTAGTTAAACACAAATTTCTATCAGCCGTAATTTCTTCTACCGGCAATGCAGCAATATCGGCCCAATATTTTTGTCGAAAATACGGCATAAATTTAACCATATTTGTTTCACCCCATACTGACAAATCAAAACTAAAGCTAATCGCCAATTATATTGTGTCATCTCGACCAATTTCTGATGCCTTCAAGTTTGCCAAAGAAAATCGGTCATACCTACTTCGTCAATCAACGGACCCAACTGCACTTCGAGGATACAGTAAAATTGCTACAGAAATAATAAAACAATTACCCGAAGTTTCATCCATTTTTGTTCCAGTTGGTTCAGGAACTACCTTGCTCGGCATATCCCAAAAAATACCAAACTCTATTCCAATATTTGCCGTCCAACCAGCTTCTCATTGTCCTATTGCATCAATATTTGATCATGACTTTATTCCCGAAAAATCCACTATTACCGATGCCCTTGGAGTAAAATTAATTCCATTAAAAACTAAAATAATAAAAACCATAAACGACCATCAAGGACAAGGAATCGTCATTCAAAACAAACAAATTATCCAAAGTCAAAATTATTTAATAGCCAACAATATTATTACCTCAACTGAAGGTGCCTTGGCACTAGCAGGGTTAAACAAAATAAAATCACAAGTCAACCTAGGGTTTTTTCCTGTCATAATTTTAACCGGAGCAAAAAGATAATATGGAAAAAATAATCAACAATTTACCCATCGACTTTTTCTTTCTTACTGTCGACCAAAACCTTGATATAAAATGTCCAAAACTAAAAAATTTTTATTCAATTTTTGATCCAAATTTATCTCAAAAAAATAGTGGTTTTTTATTATCACAACCCTCGACCATTGATTATATAAAAAAAATTACGACCATCTCAGGCCACCAGGCTGCCATAATTCCGTTCAAACCCTCTGCCAAAATTGATATTTTATGCAAACAAAATAATTGGATTTTAGTTTCAAATCTAGCATCTTTAAATCGGCTTCTCGAAGACAAAATTAAATTCCCCAGTATTGTCGACAAAATTCCACATATACCATATATCATCGCCCCATACACCAAACAAAATATTGACAAGTTGTTTAACAAGTATGGCCCAAAAATAATTGCCCAAACACACTTTGGTTGGGCAGGCAACAGCACCAAATTAATTCAAAAATATGACCCAACAATTATTCCTAATGGAATATTGTGCAAATTTACACCATTTTTAAAAGGTTACACTCTCCTAAACAATTGTTGTATGACAACAACGGGATTGCTACAAAGTCCTCCAGCACTCCAATTTACAGGATTAAAAGAATATACCAACAATCCTTTTGCCACTGTCGGTCGTCAATGGCCAAGCAATGCCTCAATAAAAATAACTAAACAAGTAAAAGAAATTACTATTGCCTTTGGCAAAATTTTAAAAAAACTTAAATATCGTGGCTTTTTTGGTCTCGACTTTTTTGTTTCCAAAGGAAAAGTATACTTACTCGAATGCAATCCTCGCCTTACTGCTTCGTTTGCCTTTTATACCGAAATTGAATTAAAAGCCGATATTATTCCGTTATTTTATTATCACTTACTCGAATTTACTTCTCCTCAAAAAATTATAAGCGAAAAAAGATTTGACAACAAAAAAATAGTCGGATCAGAATTAACAAAGCGAGACAAAAACGGAGTAATAATTAGCAAGGAACATAACTATAAAATAAATGTCTAAAACCTGGGCATATACATTATCTTTGACCATAATTGGATTATTTTTTATATCAATTTCTACTCTTTTTGAAGCCCAAAAAAGTTTAGGCGATCCAAATTTTTTTATTCGTAAACAAATATTTTGGATAATACTTGGCATAATTTCTGCTATTATCACTTCAAAAATAAACCTTGATTTCGTCCGTCGACATTCTTTTACCATATATTTGGCTTCAATAGCATTACTAATCATAGTATTAATCCCAAGCATAGGCCAAAAAGCACTTGGTGCCAGTCGGTGGATTAACTTTGGTTTTTTTAATTTACAGCCATCAGAATTTTTTAAATTAGCTGCCATTATATTTTTTCCTGCGTTATTTACAAGTGAAAATAATTCAGGGTTCAAACATCTATTAATTTTTTTATTACCACCACTTTTTTTGATCGTTATAGAACCAAACTTAAGCACCGCCATACTAATTGCCGCCATTGTTGTTTCATCTTATTACCTGTCAGGAGGACAGCTATTTCCTATATTTATTTTATTTCTATTATTTTCACTACTTGGATCAATACTAATTTTTACTTCACCATACAGAAAAGCTAGATTTGACACATTAGTTAATACCCAAAAAGATGACAATTTGAATTATCATAGTCAACAAATTATTATTTCACTATCCGCCGGAGGATTATCGGGCAAGGGGATTGCCAATTCAGAACAAAAATACAAATTTTTACCAAAAATTAGTACTGATTCAATTTTGGCTATAATCGGCGAAGAAACAGGATTCATTGGCCTTTTTGCTCTAACTTCGTTATACCTATCATTTGTTTCATTTTTATTTAAACTCGCCAACATAGTTGAAAATCAATTTGAGAAAGTATTAGTTTCTACTTTTGCCTGTTGGATAGCATATCAAGCATTAATTAACTTCTCAGCTATAGTTGCACTAATTCCACTCACAGGTGTTCCTTTTCCATTTATTTCTTATGGGGGATCATCTTTACTGTCAATCATGATTGCCACTGGTTTTATTGTAAATATTGAAGGAAAATATACTCATGACAAAAAAAATATTAATTACCGGCACACACCTCACTCCCGCCATCGAATTAATTAATCAACTAAAAGAAGATAATATAGATTGGGATATTATATATATAGGTCGAAATTTTAATTCACACGAAAAAACATCCGTCTCCACCGAATCTTTGGCAATTCCTAAATTAGGAGTTAAATTCTATGGTTTTGACAGTGGAAAATTAGATCGACGTTGGTTACCCAACACCATAGCTGGTATACCCTTAACCATAAAATCATTATTTCAAATATACAAATTAATTCAAAAAATAAAACCAGACGTTGTCGTTTCTTTTGGCGGCTACATATCAGTGCCAGTAATTTTTAACGCATATCTACAAAAAATTCCCTCAATTACCCACGAACAAACCAGCACCCTCAGTTTATCTACAAAAATAAATTCAAAATTTTCAAACATTGTTGCTTTATCATTTCCCACAAATATTAAAAATAACAAATTTATAGTCACAGGAAATTTAATTAGGAACCAAGTATTTAATAGCAAATCAACATTTTTCGATAAGTTAATAATCAAAAAACCAATTATTTATATTACTGGAGGCAACCAAGGATCAATGGTATTAAATAAAATTATAACCAAAATTTTACCTACATTAACAAAAAATTTTTTTATAATTCATCAGTCAGGAAATCAAAATTTATCTCCATCAATTAATTATTTACCAATAAATTATATTGATGATATTGGATGGGTTTTAAATCATGCCAATCTTATTATCAGTCGTGCTGGGGCAAATACTTGCCAAGAAATAATTGCCTTAAATAAAAAAGCTATTTTAATTCCTCTAAAAATAAGTCAACAAAATGAACAAGATATTAATGCTGAACTTGTCAAGCAATCCTTACCACAAACAATTATTATTCCCGAAATAAAATTAACATCTTCAACACTTATTAAATCAATAAATAAATTGGCAAAAATAAAAACAAAAACGATAACTAAACCAAATACAAACTATAGTCTACTAAAACTCATCAAAACACTCTAAAATAGTAAATATGCCTCATTTAAAAACAATTACCTGTCTTGACATCGGAACTTCAAAAATAACCACGATTATTGCTCAACTTGGCGAAAATAAATCAATTCCCAATATTATCGGAGTCTCATCAGTTGTTGCCAAAGGTTTTAAAAAAGGTCAAATAATTAATTTAGAGCAAGCTTCACACACCATAACAGAGTCAATCGAATCTGCCGAAAGAATGGCAGGAATCGAAATCAACCAAGCATTTGTTTCGCTTACGGCACCTCATTTTGAATCAATAAATTCACACGGAGTTACTGCCATTGGTAATCCCAACGGTGAAATCACCACTGATGATATCTTTCGCGCCATTGAAGCCGCCAAAGCTATTACACTACCACCCAACAAAGAAATTGTTCACTGCATCCCCCGTGTATATACCGTCGATGGTCAGGACGGTGTTGTCGACCCTATTGGCATGAACGGAATACGTCTTGAAGTTGATTCACATTTAATAGTTGCTTCTACCCCAGCCATAAAAAATTTAACTAAATGCCTTGAAGACATCAATATTAAAATAATATCGCTGGCATACTCAGGATTAACAGCTAGTCTTGCTTGTTTGTCCGAAACTGAAAATGAACTTGGTGTCGCTCTTATTGATATCGGTGGGTACAACACTACTGTGACGGTTTTTATCGACAATTCACCAGCGTGTTCATTTTGTTTACCAATCGGATCAAACAATATTACTGCCGACCTTGCCATTGGACTTCGACTTCCTTTGATCGATGCCGAAAAAATTAAAATACGATTAGCTCAATTAATAGACAAAAAAGGCTTCAATGATGAAATTGATCTGTCCAATATCGGGATTGTTTCCGAAAACAACAAATTATCAATTTCTTCAACCGTTAATGGGATTGTCAAACCACGAGTCGAAGAAATAATACGACTAGTTTGGCACGAAATTTGCAATCGTGGTTTTCAAAATTTAATTCCTGCAGGTATAGTATTTACCGGAGGAGGGGCTCAAACAGTTGATTTAAAGACAATGGCAGCAAAAATTATTCCACTTCCAATTAGAATCAGTGAGCCTGTCCGATTAGATGGTTTAGTTGACGATATCACTTTCCCTTCATACAGTAGTGCTATCGGATCGATATTGTTTTTTCAAAATTCAAAACAAATTTCCAACACCTCGGGCAAAAAAATTAATTTTCCTGTGAGTCAAATATTTTCAAAGATTAAAGATTTTTTATCACCTTTATTGCCTTAGTCTATGGGACTCATTAAAACACTCACAGGTCAATTTGCCAAAATAAAAGTAATTGGAGTTGGAGGTGGTGGAAATAACGCCATAAACTCCATGATAAATGAAGATAATATCAAGGGTGTCGAATTTATCGCCGTCAATACTGACTCTCAAGCATTATTAAACTCCAAGGCTTCAATTAAAATTCAAATTGGAGAGAAATTAACCAAAGGATTAGGTGCTGGGGGTGAACCACAAGTCGGTCAAGAAGCAGCTGAGGAATCCCGTGAACGCATCAAAGAAGCTTTGGCTGACACTGATATGCTTTTTATCACCGGCGGCATGGGTGGAGGAACATGCACTGGAGCCGCTCCAATCATTGCCGAAATTGCCAAAAAAGAATTAGGGATATTAACCATTGCTGTTGTCACAAAGCCATTTTTATTTGAAGGTACAAGGCGCATGAGTCGTGCCGATGACGGCTTGTCTCATTTACGCCAATATGTCGATACTTTGATTGTAATTCCTAACCAAAAAGTAATGGAGGTTGTCAACAATCAAGCGACCTTACTCGAAGCTTTCAAAATAGCAGACAATGTTTTGACCAAAGGAACCAAAGCAATCGCCGACTTAATTACCACAACAGGATTAATCAATTTGGATTTTGCCGACATCAAATCAGTAATGAGTAATGCAGGCTCAGCCCTTATGGGTGTAGGAGAAGCAGAGGGTACAGATAGAGCCAAAAAAGCCGTAGAATCGGCAATTGATTCACCACTTGTTGAAGCCGACATTGATGGCGCACGTGGAGTATTAATCAACATTAATGGTGGTCCTGACATCACCATGGCTGAAATTGAGGAAGCAGCCAGAACAATTACTGAACATGTTGCTCCTGACGCCAATATAATATTTGGCGCATCAATTGACGAATCACTTACAGGCAAAATCAAAATTACAGTTATCGCTACCGGTTTTGATAATTCCAAAATTCATTACGCATCAATAAAAAAAGCTCAATCTACTGATTCAGTTCAAGAACCTCTTTTGTCAGGTGAATACAAAAATATTTTACAAGATCAGGTCATTCCCGAAGGCCTCGACATCGAAACCGACTTTGACATCCCAGCTTTTTTAAGGAAATAACGGTAACACGTCATTGCGAAAAATTTTTCTTAAAATTTTGTGGCAATCGCGTTTCGATAAGTACAGCGCTTTTTAAATTCCATCGAGATGGCTTCGCTTCGCTCGCAATGACGATATATGTTATATAATATCCCAATGTTACATTCAGTAAAAATAATCATTATCTAGCCCGGGGGATTTTCCCGGCTATTCAATCCCGCCTCTGCGGGATTTTTGTTTTTTATTATATAATCAAATATAAATTAAAAATTTAAACATTATAAATTTAAAATTGATTAAAAATTTTAAATTAAAAATTAAAAATTATGTCTTACTTTAGTGAACTTCCACAAAACCCAGATTTTCCACAGTTAGAAAAAGAAATAATGCAATGGTGGGAGCAAAACGATATTTTAAATAAATATCTCCATCGCAACGATCAATCAGAAAAAACATTCTCCTTTATCGATGGACCAATCACCGCCAACGCTCCCATGGGAGTTCACCACGCTCGTGGACGTACACTAAAAGACGTTTTTCAACGATTTAAGAACTTGCAAGGATATGCTCAACGTTTTCAAAATGGTTTTGACTGTCAGGGTTTATGGGTCGAAGTCGAAGTTGAGAAAGATGCTGGTTTTAATTCCAAAAAAGATATCCAAAATTTTGGTCTCGACAATTTTACCAATGCCTGTCTAGCTCGTATCGACAAATTTTCTACAGTCCAAACCATCCAATCCAAACGATTGGGTTATTTTATGGATTGGGAAAATTCTTATTACACCAACTCTAAAGAAAATAATTTATACATTTGGCACTTTTTAAAAATAGTCCACCAAAAAGGATGGCTAGATTTACGTAAAAGTGCCACTACATGGTGTCCCCGCTGTGAAACCGGTTTATCTCAACACGAACAGGCCGATGGTTACAAAGATATCACTGACACTTCGGTTTATGTTTATTTTAAATTAAAAGATAAAACTAACGAATATATTTTAGCGTGGACTACTACCCCTTGGACTTTAACCGCCAACGTTTTACTTGCGATTAATACCGAATATCCATATGTTAAGGCAAATTACGAAGGCAAAGTAGTTTACTTAGCCAAAGATGCCGCAAACCGTCTAGGATTAACTGATTACGAACAGATTGACTCCAAATCATTATTAAATTTAAAATATGAATCGCTTTTTGATCTTCCTTACCAAGAGGGTGTCGATCATTTTGTCACCGATTGGAAAGATGTAACACCAGAAGATGGTACCGGTGTTGTTCACATTGCTCCTGGATGCGGCCAAGAAGACTACGAACTAGGTAAAAAATTAGGTGTTCCGATGCCTTCACCACTTAATGAACAAGGTCATTTTTCCGATAATTACGGTGAATTTTCGGGTAAATATGCCCATGGTGTCAAAGAAATGGTTTTTGACAAACTAAAATCTATTGGTGCATTTTTCAAAACCGAAGAAATTACTCATCGCTATCCGCACTGCTGGCGTTGTAAAACCAAATGTTTATTTCGATTAGAAAATAGTTGGTATATCAAGACTGATGAGATTAGACCACTGATGAAAGCAGCTGCGGCCAAAATCGAATGGCACCCAAAGTTTGTCCAAAACCGTATGCAAAATTGGTTAGATTCGATGGATGATTGGATGATTAGTCGAAGTCGGTACTATGGACTCGCTCTCCCATTTTACAAATGTAACTGTGGAGAATTGACAGTTGTTGGATCGTTGCAAGAGCTAAAAGAAAAAGCTGTTAATCCAGAGATGGTTGAAAATTTAACCCATATTCATCGCCCATGGATTGATACTGTCAAAATAAAATGTCCCAAATGTGGACAAGAAACTTCACGTGTTCCCGAAGTAGGGGATTGTTGGCTCGATGCTGGTGTCGTTCCTTTTTCAACTTTAAAATATCTAACCGACAAAGATTATTGGCACAAATGGTTTCCTGCCGATATGGTTTTGGAGATGACCGAACAAGTTAGATTATGGTTTTATTCAATGCTATTTTTTGGCGTAACTTTAGAGGAAACTATACCATACAAAACAGTTGTTACTCACAGTGAAGTTCGCGATGAAAAAGGTGAGCGCATGTCCAAAACCAAAAAAAATGGAATACCCTATGACGAGGCTGTCGAAAAAATGTCCGCCGATGCCATGCGATGGCTATATTGTCTCCAAAAACCATCATCCAATGTCAACTTTGGATACACAGTTGCCGATGGAGTCAAACGTGAATACATTTTGTTATTGTGGAACACTTATCGTTTTTTTACTCAACATGCAAATTTAGAAAACTGGGAAAACAGCAATAAAAATATTATTTTAAATAATATTTTAGACAAATGGATTATTTCGCGCCTAAATTCTACAATTGAAACTGTCACCAAAAACTTAACCCATTTTGGTACAGCCACAGCAACAGAATCAATTCAAAATTTTGTCACCGACCTTTCAACTTGGTATATTCGCCGCAATCGAGACAGAACCGATAATTTTGAATTATTATATTTTATATTTACAAAACTTTCAGTCATTATTTCACCATTTACCCCATTTTTAGGTGAAATATTACACAAAAATTTGGCTACCGACATAGTTTCCGTCAATTTGGAAAACTGGCCTGTTGTTGACAAAAGCCAAATCAATCTTGAACTCGAAACAAAAATGATCAAAGTAAGAAAAATTTGCCAAGATATCCATGCTGCCCGTCAATTAGCCAATTTGAAAATTCGCCAACCACTAGCATCGGCCATTATCGTCGACAATCTTGATGTTGAGCTACTAAATGTAATAAAAGACGAAACTAATATAAAAAATATTTCTGTCGGTGACAAGTTTTTGCTTAATACAGATTTAACTCCCGATTTAATTGCCGAAGGCGAATATCGTGATTTTATCCGTAATATACAAGTATTACGCAAAACCCAAGGTTTTGAAGTCAAAGACAAAATAAATATAGTCGCTCCTACATGGCCATCAACTTTTGAAAGTGAAATTCTAAATAAAACTTTAGCTATTTCAATTACAAAAGGTGAAGTTCTCACCGTAACCAAGGCCTAATGTTGCTAAATCATCGATTATTTCCAGTTGTATCTTCACTACTAATTTTTTTGTGTCTAAATTTATTGATGATTTCTTCTTTAGCACCACAGCTATTGGTAAAACAAATTATTGCCTGGACAATAAGTTTTGGATTATTTTTCATCGGGACTCAAATTAATCCGAATCTAAATCAAAAAAGCCGTTGGATATTTTTTATTGGATCATGCATTTTTTTAATATTACCGATTATATTGGGAAATATTACAAGAGGGTCACGACGGTGGTTAAACATAGGACCAGTTACCATCCAACCTAGTGAAATTGTCAAACCCCCATTAATGTTATTTTTAGCTTCAGGACCATTTCCACTTTTACACCTTATTCCAGTGGCAATAGTAGCAATGGAACCTGATCTTGGTTCAGCTATTACGATACTTGTTTTATTAATCCCCATTCTGCTTTACTCTCCCAAATTACTTAAGCTTGCCATTGTTGGAGTTGTCTGTCTCACAATGGCCTCCCCCTTGGTTTGGAAGTATCTTATTCACGACTACCAAAAAGATAGAGTCGAAACTTTTATCAATCCTCAACATGACCCATTGGGTCAAGGATATAATTTAATACAGTCACAAATAGCAGTCGGATCAGGAGGTTTTTTTGGCAAAGGTTATCGTCAAGGCACTCAAGGACAGCTATTGTTTTTACCCGAAAAACACACTGATTTTATTTTTGCTGCTACTGCCGAAGAACTAGGTTCACTATCCATTATTCTAATCTTTTTTGCCTACATAGTTTTGCTAACAACATTACTTAACAAAGCATACGGTACCAAACACAACAAACCGTTATTTTTATTTACATTAGGTATTTTTTTTGAAATTTGGATTCAAGCCTCAATAAACATTGGTATGAATATTGGAGTCTTTCCTGTAACAGGTATTCCCTTACCATTTTTATCTGTTGGGGGATCATCCCTCATGGCTCTGCTTTTTTCACTTGGTGTGATATACTCAAACTTATGAAATACGCAATTATTGCCACATCTGGCACTCAATACAAAGTTGAGGAAAATCAAATAATTACAGTTGACAAAATTGAAGGTGAAACAGACTCAACTGGAAAGATTGATTCGGTATTATTAATTGTTGATGATGACAAAATCAAAATTGGTAATCCAAACGTAAAAGACGCTTCAGTCGAATACCAAATTGTTAATCAATACCAAGGCGACAAAGTTCGTGTTTCCAAATTCAAAGCAAAATCTCGTTACCGTAAAACCATGGGTTTTCGTGCTCAATTAACCGACATTAAAATTACCAAAATTAATATATAGTTTAAAAATATGGCACATACTAAGTCACAAGGTAAAACAAATCAAAAATCTAATCGTCCCGGGCAAAGACTGGGTATTAAAAAATCAGGCGGACAAAAAGTAACCGTCGGTCAAATAATTGCTCGTCAAGTTGGATCCAAATATCACTCTGGACTAGGCACAAAATTAGGCAAAGATTTTACTATTTATGCCATTCGTCCTGGAGTCGTTAAATTTATTGACAAGTTAGGTAAAAAAGTTATCACTGTCGTTAGACCTTTCATCAAAACTGTAAAAAAAGAAATTATCGCTGTCGAAACAAAAGTAGTCGCTAAAATCAAAAAACCTGTTGCCAAATTGAGCAAAGCGAAATCCGCCTTAGGCGAAAAAGTAACTGTCAAGAAAGTAGTCAAAAAATAATCTGATATCTTTTTCACGAGGTGTTTTCATAGTATAGTTTTACTATGAAAGATATAACCCAACTCCCCACAAATCAGCTTGATCCAAACCCGCTTCAACCTCGCGGTGTAATAAACCCCGAATCGGTTTCTGAATTAGTCGAATCAATTCGCGAACACGGCATAATTGAACCATTAGTTGTTGCCCATACTCCTGCAGGCTATCAAATAATCGCGGGAGAACGTCGATGGCGCGCTGCTCGAATATTAAAGTTACCTTATGTCCCTGTCATTATAAAAAAAACTACTCCTCAACAAATGTTGGAAATGGCTATCGTTGAAAATGTTCAACGCCACGACCTAAATCCAATCGAACGCGCCAAGGCCTTTAATCGGCTCAAAGATGAGTTTAATTTGGACAATCATGCTATTAGCCGAAAAGTTAGCAAAAGTGTACCTTACGTCATTAATGTTTTAAAACTACTATCACTTCCTGATGCCATTAAAGATGGTTTGTTGTCCGGTTTAATCTCTGAAGGTCATGGTCGAGCATTAGGTGGAATCGGTGATACACGACTTATGATCGAAGCCTACAAAATGGTCATTCGAGAAAAAGCCTCTGTTCGCCGAGCCGAAGAAATTGCCCGTCGTATGCGTCAAAAAATCGATGAAGGACTAGTTCCTATTACTGCCGAAAACATTCCTCAATTTTTAAAAAGTCGCATGGACAGTATTAGTCAAGATTTTGAATCAACTTTTGAAGAAAAAACAACCAAGGTAAAAATATCTCAAACCAATGTTTACACCAAGGTTATTTTCCAATTCAAGGGACCGCTAGATCAAAGATTCGAACAACTGCAAATTTTATATCAAGAAATTTGCAAAAAACCCCTAACTAAAAGCGAATAGTGGGAATTAATCCAACTGAATTAAAAGGCCAATACTTAAAAAATGCTCTTCCCACAATCAAGCTTTTTTTAATTGGACCAAATTCGCGCCCATCTCGAGAATGCGATCGATTATCACCAAAAGCCAAATACATACCAGGTGGAACAATTTTTTCTTCACCCTCAACAGAAAATTCACCTGGATCAGAAACATAATCATTAGGTAAAAATGTTTGATCAAGTAATTTTCCATTTAAATAAACCTTTCCTTCTAGCACCATAACGGTATCACCAGGAACCCCCATCACTCGTTTTATATATTCACATTCGTTCTCAGAACACGGTTCAGATGGTGGAGCTTTAAAAACAACCACATCTCCTCGTTTTGGATCAGAAAATTGATATGTCAGTTTGTCTGTTAACAAATATTCTCCATCGGTAAAATTAGGAACCATCGAACTTCCTTTAACCTCGTTTGGTTGTGCTATGAACAAATACACTAAAACAAATACTGACAAAGCCAAGACAATTGATTGTACAAATTCTAAAATAAAGCTACCAAATGAGAAACCTGCTTGTGAAGATAAGTTAGTTGTCATAGCTTCCAGTTTACAGTCTTTAACTGTATAATCCAACTATCAATTGGCTGCTTGGCTCAGTGGTAGAGCGTTCCATTCACATTGGAAAGGTCAGTGGTTCGATCCCACTAGCGGCCACAAAGTGATATTCTAAATTATGTACAATCTCTTACTCGCTTTTCTTGCCAGTTTTTTATCATTCCAAAATCCACTTCCAACCACAAAAATACAAAATAATTACGATCCAAGTCAAAACACGGCTATTTATAACAATCAAGAAATACCTATTCCTCCACAAAAATTTACCGATACTAATATTTTAGGCGATACCACAAATTTTTCCAACAAACGAATCGAAATTAATTTAACTACTCAAACTTTAACTGCATTCGAAGACAATACCTCTGTAGGTGATTTTAGAATTTCCTCCCTGCTTTGGAACAAATAAGAATGGCTGTGTGCGGACTATAAACCAAACTTTTTTAAATCTAAATCAAATTGATTGAATTCATCATCAGTAAGTTCCGTTCTTAAACCAAATTTTAAAATATTATTTGCTAACCTAATAGCTTCTTTTGCCCTAGGCTTAATTAGGTCTGGTAATTTTCTATACTTTGGGTGATGATCTTTTTTATTATATGTTGGATATTTTTTAAAAAATTCACTAATATCTTTAATAGTTTTACTGTATGATCTTGGATATTTTGTATATAAAATAAATTCTTTATTTTTCTTGCCAATATTTACAATAAAATCTTGTTTGAAAATTGGTTTATTTAAATTTCTATAATCATAAACAAAAAATCCGATTATTTCATCTTCTGGTACTAAAGGACATTGAGAAGTAACTATAGCACCCAAGGAAACGAACCTTTCTGGATGCACACTTTTAAGTGCATCTTCAAAAGAAGGATTTTCTTTACAAATCTTTTTAAGTTCAATTGGAAAAGGTTGCATCCTGATAATGATTTCTCTGACTGAGTGCATAGGTTATTTATTTTTCTTCTTTTAATTTCCAAGCATATGTACCAGCACAACCAATAATGCCAATTATTCCAGGTTTACCATGGTAAAAATACTGACCGTAAGCCTTACCATATGGCCATTTCCCTATTTCAATTTTTTTTACAAGTGCAAAATGACCTTTGTTTTCGTCCCATGAATTACGAATTACCTTAAACGGTAATTTTTCACCATTTTCTTTCCAAATTTCAAATATGTTTTTATTACAATCCATTATTTATATTTAATTATTAAACATTTTTTCTACTAATCAATATTGGTATATTATTCCTCTTTTGATTTAAAATTTGGTTTTAATAACGCAAAGATAAAAATTAAAGTAGAAATTACATAAAACGAAAACATCATTACCCATGGTAATTCGTTTCCTTCACTATATTTCCAAATAAATGCGAACAATAAGAGTGGTGATAAACAAACTAAATACGAAACTATCCATAATATATAATCTTTATTATCTGTCATATTTTTTTTGATTTTTTCTTTTAAACTTGTAATTTTTATGAAAAATGATTTTATTTTATTTTTGAGTCTTTCTTTCATTTTTAATTGAATTAATAACTTTTTTAATACCGCATAGTTTATTTATTTTGATTCTTAAACGAGATTTGCCGAATTCACTAAAAAGCATTCCTTTGGTTGAATCTGCCTGTTTTATTAATGATTCATAAAATTGACAAAGAATAGAGGCTTTATTTTCTTCAATATTTTGGGTTGATATTGAAATTAGAGATTTTAAATATTCATTTTTTAGAGACTGGTTAGTAATTTGACTAATCTTAATATTAATAGAAGATAAAAGATTACTATCCCATAGATCTAATCCGTTCATTTTTTCTATCTCCCAGATACTTTTTATAAACTCAAAAACACCACTAGCTTCAAGATTAATATTCTCAATAATATGTTTTTTAAGTTGATTTTTTAAAACTTGATTAGAATAAATTCGGCCTACAACTTGTCCAAGATTAAAATAATCCTCATACTCAAGCAAATCGTTAAAAACTGTTTCTCTTATTTCAAAATTATTATCTAAAATAATTTTTAAAATTCTATTTCTACTCTCATCTTCTAAATTTAGTTCAGCAAATTTATTTTCCAAATCAGCTAAATCAACTAAATCAGGTGTTTCTTCTATTTTTGAAAGAATTTGCTCTGCATTAGTATCAATAAAAGAAACAAATTTTGAAGATAATTCTGGATTCATCGCATAATAACCAACTTTGTTTTCATCTAGAATTTTAGTAATTTCTTCAATCTTAGAAAAATCATTAAAATAAGGATCACTTATTAAAGTAATAAACCAAGTTTTTGGTGCCATTTTTTCAATAGAAAAAAGATTTAGGATAGCATCTCTACAACTATTATCTAACTGAAAATTCCATAAATATTGAATTATTATTTGGCTATTAAGTTTTTCTAGTGATTGGAAAAATTGTCCTGCAATATCAGAACAAAACTCTTCATGATCTTGACGATACTCTTTGACAGTTAATGATTTACATAAAGTTATTATTTTATTTCCTATTTCAAGTAAATTATCTGGGGCTTTATTTAGGTCTTCTGGTGGAGGTAAATAAATAGCTATTTTCCCTATTCCCTGATTTATGTCAGAAACAAGAATTTTAATTAACGATTCAAAATCATAAGAAACTTTTTTAAGATACGATATTGCATCGTTTAAAATATTACCTCCAGCTAATTTTATAAAATCCAGTGAAACATCAGCTTCACCTTCAATAGAAGAAATTAAAGATATTATTTCCGACCAGTCTTTTGTTATATCACTCGTTCTTGGAATATCTTTTATTATTTTTAGGAATTTCCCTTGAATATGTTTAGCACTGATTTCCTTACCTTCCTTAAATTTTGATTCGTATAAAAGATGATTCCCTGGCTCACTCTCTGCTTTGAAATATAATTCTCTATTATTTGCTAGCCGATCAAAAAGTTTTTCATCTAAATCTGACAGTAAAATTAATTTATACAACATTGTTATATCTGAAGAAGAATAACTTCCACCTGTTCTTTCTAAGTGATTTAATATAAACAATGTTCTTCTAAAGTAGTATTTTATCTTTCTTGGATTTGGTGAATAGCGACTGTAATTTATAATTTGTTCAATATTTATCGTTTTGTCTTCAATTTTTGAAATTTTAACTAAATATTTTATTAAACTCTTTATACTTTCTTCTTCTAAGTATGGAACACTCCAATCAATTTGAATTATTTTTCTCAAATAGTCTCTTCCCTCTTTGTTTACTTTTGCTATTTCTTCAATATCTGCTGCTATTACAAAATAAACCCTTTTATCAAATAAAAAAGTTTTCATACTGGTCAAAAACTCATTTATTTCTTTATTATTACACCTATCTAAGTCATCAACAAAAACCACTAATTTTTTTAGTTTGAATGGTTTTAATATGTTTTTGTTTAAAAAAATGGTTAATGGTTTTCCTAAAAAAGATAAAAATGTTTCTTCAACACTTGTTTCCCACCAACTTATAAATTTTTGAAGAAAATTAAATTTTAGTGAATTATTAATTATGTTTTGAAATGATTTTTCAAGTTGTTCTGGTGAAATTTCTTTTGATATTTCTGCTGATTGTCTAGTACGGCTCATAAAAAAATCACCAATACTTGGTATGGATAATAATCCTATTAATGCCAAAATAACATTGACTTTATTTCTTCCGCCTTCCGACTCATAAATATTTATTAAGTTATTCCAAAGTTCATTGTATATTCTAGGAATTTTCCAGTTAAACATTGGAAATAATCCAAAAATTAAACTGCCAAAATATATCAATGCAATAATAAACAAGGCAGTAACAAAAAAAAGTGAAATCCAGATTAAAAACTGACTAAAGATGTTTCTATGGGTTTCAATTTTACGATTTAAATAAAGATTTTTTATTTCTTGTGGTTTGTTCAGAATTTCAGCAAGATTGACTAAAAATGCCCTGGATATAGCATTTGATTTTTCATCGCTTGAAGAATATCTCCATGGAGAAAACCACATTATTGAAATGTTTTTTCCTTTTAAATCTTTTTCAATACCATTAAGAATACTGGTTTTACCTATTCCCCATTTGCCAGAAACTAGAAAATTCATTTGACCAGATGAATTTAAAATTGAATCTGATATTTGTAGAGAAATGTTTTCTCTTTGAAACAGATCTTCATGACTATAGTCACAAGCTGATTCATCTGATGGTAAAATATATTGTTTTAACTTTACTGTTTTTTCTTTCTTTTTAGATTTATTTTTTAAGAAAAGACCACTTAAATTCAACGAAGGTGTTCTTGGGAGTTTTATTGATTTTAGAGATATTTCTGCCATTTTTATTTATATTGGCAGGTTAGATAACTTTAACACTTTTTACTCTGTTTTACCAGAGAAAACTATCCCATTTGTTTTTAGAAAAAAATAAATTGCTTTACCTAGATAATATAAAGATTGCGAAGCTTCCTGATAATCATCTTCTGTCATATCCCAATTATAATTTTGTCTAAAGTAATTTTTTATTTCTTTTTCACTTTTTGAAATTGTTTTATTTTCTTTATTCTTCATATCTTTAATGTTTTTAATCACTTAGTCTAACTTGTTTTTTCACTGTATAATCGTTTAATGGATAAAGGCAAAGCCAAAGGTAAAAAGTATAAGTTTATTGACTTATTCGCTGGAATAGGAGGCTTTCATTTGGCTTTTCATAATGTAGGTGCTGAATGTGTTTGGGTATCAGAATGGGATGATCCTGCAAGAAAAACTTATGAAGCAAATTTTAAAAAAATATCACCTAAGGTTTTTAAAAATGGAAATTTTGCTGGAGATATAACAAAAATTGATCCAGAAACAATTCCTGATTTTGATATTCTTACAGGAGGATTCCCTTGTCAGCCTTTTTCTCAGGCAGGTAAGAAAAAAGGGTTTAATGAAACAAGAGGAACACTTTTTTTTAATATTGCAGAAATATTGAGAATTAAAAAACCAAAGGCTTTTTTTATTGAAAATGTAAGAAATTTAAAATCACATGATGGTGGAAATACTTTCAGAGTAATGGAAAAAATAATAAAAGATTTAGGATATTCATTTAATTATCAAATAATTAAAGCATCTGATTATGGGTTACCAACACATCGCCCTAGATTGTATATGGTTGGATTTAGAGACAAAAATATAGAATTTAAATTTCCTGATCCATCTAAATTAAAAATAACTTTACCAGAAATATTTAATGGAGAATGCGATAAAAAAATCGGTTATACTTTGAGAGTTGGAGGAAAAGCTTCTGGATTAAATGATAGACATAATTGGGATACTTATTTAGTTGATGGAAAGCCTCATAGAATTACAGTTGAAGAAGCTCAAAAAATGATGGGGTTTCCTGATGATTTTGTATTTCCAGTTACTAAAAATCAAGCAATGAAACAGCTTGGTAATAGTGTTGCCGTTGATGCTATTAGAGCAACAGCAAAAGAAATTGTTAAAACTTTAAAAAAATATGACAAATAATCTTACGGGGAACAAAGGAGAATGGAGCGAATTTTACACTTTTATTAAATTGCTTGCAGAAAAAAGATTAGATGCTGCTGATGAAAATTTAAATAAAATTAAAGATATTTTTTATCCAGTTCTTAAAATTATTCGTGAAGAAAATATTGGTGAAGTTGAATATGAATTAAATAGTGAGAATCAAGTAAAAATTATTCAAGCTGGTACAGAAATTGCATTGGTAAATAGTTCTGATTTAAAGTCAAAAGTCGCTGAAATATTTAAATTAATAAAAGACGGAGAACAGTCTTCTTTTGAAATTCCAAAAGCAAGTGAATTAATGGAACAATTTCATGCTAAACGATTGAATGCTGGTAATACTAAGAAAGAAGATCTTATATTAAAAATTCATGATCATTATACTGGAACAGAACCAACTGTTGGCTTCAGTATAAAATCAATGATTGGGGCCGCTTCTACATTATTAAATGCTTCACCCTCTACCAATTTCATTTTTAAAATAAATGGTTTAGATGAAAATAATATTAATAAAATTAATTCTATTGATACTAAATCCAAAGTTAGAGATAGACTTTCTTCCATCATCGCATCTGGTGGTAGTTTTTCGTTTTATGGTATAAGTTCTGATGTTTTTAAAAGAAATCTCCGTCGTATTGATGCTGTTCTTCCAGAAATTGTTGCTCAGCTATTATTAACATATTTCTTAAATAAGGGATCATCTTTACAAGAATTAGTGGATAGGTTGGGAGATGAAAAAACTGATATTTTGAATTTTGATTTAACAAAAGATGATTATAAATTTAAGATTAAAAATCTTCTTTATGATGTTGCTTTAGGAATGGTTCCAAACACAGCATGGGATGGATGTATAAGAGCACATGGTGGTTACATTATTGTCCGAGAAGATGGAGAAATAGTTTGTTATCATGTCTATAATGCTGATGCTTTTAGAACATACCTATTTAAAAATACTCGTTTTGATACCCCTAGTACTACTCGTCATAAATTTGGTGTTGTCTATAAAGAAAACGGATCTCTCTTTATAAAATTAAACCTACAAATAAGATTTATTAAGTAAATGGTTGAATTAATATAGAAATAATTTACAGAACCACTACCCCACCCATCACTTTTGGTAGAGCTGGGACTAAAGGCCAACCTGTCAGAATGAAAATAGGTTTTAAAAAGTCTGACTGATATATTTTTTTTCAGAAGTTAGTTACTTGGTGACTTTTTATTTTTTAATAATTATTTTTGTTTTGGATATTTTTTCTTTTTGTTTAATTGAGTAAATTTTGTATTCAAATACTTTATTTTTATCCTATTTTATTGTTTGTTTTTATTGATAGTGATTAAGCAATTTTAAATTTAAATATTACCCAAACAACCAATGATTTTTAACAGAAACCCAATTTAATTAAGACTATAAAATTAAATTATGTAGCTACCAGATTTAATATTTTGTTCAACCATTTCTGGGGCAACTCGGCGAGCATCTTCAATTTCCATCGGTTTTGTCCCTAATTCTTTTTCTGTTTTTCCGTCACCTGTTAGTATTCTGACCATGTTTTTAATAGCTCTCTTTTTAGAGAATGAAAAAAGTATTCTTGATTCAAGATAATCATAAAAAATATAAATTGGAATTAGTAACCAAAAATGACTTATTAATATCATTAGAATCACAACCCCATATTTACAATAAGATAATAAGTTTTTGGCTTTTAAATAACCTGCTGGTTGATCAATTGAATCTTTTAAACCAAATTTTCCAACATAATAAATATAAAGAGATTCAATAATTAAAAATATAATATAAAGAATCATTTTGATTTTATTTTTGAAGAAATAAAGAAAAATAGAATTGAAACTACTAAATCAACTAATATCCAAATATCTTTGTTTAAGTAGATTGGGATTATCGGATTAAAAAGAATAGCGACAGCCCAGAAAGTAAATGAGAGTTTTTGATTTTTATTATCTTTAAAGTTTAAGGCTAACAAAACTGAGGCAGCAGAAATGATCCATCGTAAAATTATGTAAAAGCCGTATGGTAGCCAATTTGGAATAGCAATTAAAAGTAAAATACCGCAAGTCAAACCAAGATATTTATAATTCATATTTTATTAACTCAATTATAAACCATGGGTTAATAAAAAATCTAGATTACTAGAATAGTTCCTTGATATTTACTTTCAATTTTGAAGCAATTTTTTGAAGAGATTCTAAACTTGGTTTTCTTCTGCCAGTTTCCATAAGACCAATGAAAGTAGTACTTAGGCCCGTCAATTCAGATAGTTTTTCTTGAGTTATCCCTGTCTTTTTTCTTACTCGTTGGAGTTTTCTTCCAAACTGAATATCTTTTTTAGTAACTTTTCTTATTTCCATTGAAACAAGTTACCAATCCTACCAAAAAAAGTTTATTAACCGTGGGTTAATTTTTTAACCTAAATATGGTATATTTTCATAACCTAAGGTTAATAGTTTAAAAACAAAAAAAATGAGTGTAATTAGTTATCAATTTAATCAAGCCTGTAAAGCCAATCCTGAATTATTAAGTTGTAAATTAACGGTTGGATTAGGCTCCGTTTTAGTTTTAATATTGGCTTTATTATTTCCTTTTGCAGTTTATGGATTATTAAAACAGGAAAGATTTAAATCTGGAGATTGGAGTAAAAAATTAGCTTTTGTATCAATCCTACTTTGTGGTGGCATTATGATCTTTGGATTATCGTTGCAGGTATTAAATTACCTCCCAGAGACATCACCAGTGGTCTTATATTCCTTTTATTCCTTAATAGGAGTAATACCTTTCATAATTAAACATCCTGGAGTGCTGGCTAGTATATATCCAAAAGAGGCAAGCGAAATTAAAAACTCTAAAAAAAGTGAAAAAATCGTAATGATTGTTTGCGGAATAATTCTTTTAGTTTCAGTGATTTTAATAGCTCTAAACTATAACTAATTGCTAAACAGTAAATTTGCGGGATAATAGGCTAGATATAAATATAAAGATATAAATGAAAATCAATTTTTTGGTGGGTAGTCTCCCTATTACACCTCTCTCAAAATGGAGCGAAATTAGAAGATATAACCTTAAAGGATTACCTGGTTTTACTTTGAATGATTATTGGAAAATCCGAGGTTTGGAAATTAACACTGAATTTGAACAAGAGATTTTAAAAACAAGAATTAAAATTGGTATATCGGAAAACGGCTTAAGCTACGAGGACTATATAAAAATTAATCCACCCTACCGAAATCTAGATGCTTTTAATCCAAAAATAAAAAAAATTAACGACGACTTTGATAAGAGAGTTGAATTGGAAATTAATAGAATACTAAAAGAATTTGTATGTGATTCATTTGTTTCAAATCAGCTTAGATCAATTTTGCTGGCAAATTTAGCTTTACCATTATATGGAAATATGAGCGATTCAAAAGAAATTTCAATTCAATCATATTTTGGAGAGAATGATATTGATTTGAATAAGACCGATAAACAACCATCAATTTCTATAAAAATATCATCCTATACTAAACCAGAGGCTGTAATTAGTTTTATTAGAGACAATAGAGAACGATTGTCAGAAATATTTTCATTATTACCAAAAAAGAATGATCTAACTTTATCGGGCGAAAAGATAATGATTGTTTTAGCAAGAAGGGAAAATCAAAAAATAAAAAATAAAGTATTTTTTACCAAATTAGGTATGGATAAAAATATTGATAAAATGCCAAAAACAATAGAAAAAGAATATAACCGTGCCGAAGAAGAGATAAAATCACTTTTTTATAAAAAGTGAGACAAAAAACCGACGAGAAAATGTAGCCTGTAATTCCATTAAATTTGCTTTAATCTGTATGTGAATAATACAGATTTAAATATTTATAAAACTAATTCGTTGGCCCTAGCAAGTGCTATTTCTTTGTCGTTTCCGATTATAGATATTGAAAAGAATGTAACTGAAAAGAATTGTGTTTTTTGCTTTGAAGATTCTCCCCAACTCCGTGAACAGATTTCAAACTATTGGAATAAAAATTTACTGGTTGATGCTTGTAATCATTTTGATCAGATCAAAACTCTCAAGGCAAGGATTTACGAAATACTATGAACTTGCCAAAAGAAGCTGTTATTGAATTTCAAAAAATTTATCAAGAGATTTTTGATAAAACTTTGGATTTTAATGAGGCGGAATTAGAGGCAGAACAATTTTTAAATTTAGGATTATTAATTTCATCAAAAAACAAAAATGATCAAACCTAAAATCTCAATAAGGATCTACAAAGACTCAAAAATGGTTAAAAGTATCGCTAGTAGAAAAGTAAGGAGAATTTATCACTTTCTCAAAGCAGATAAATTTCAAAATTGTTGTTTTGAACTCCGTGTTAATTATGAGTTTGGTTTTAATGAAGGAATATATTTCACCAAGGAAGATCTATTACAGGTTATACCTGATTTTTTAGATGCTGATTGTTAATTATTTATTAAAAAAAATGAACGAAAATATAAAGATAGACATAAAAATAAAAGATAGAGGAAATTTATTAGCAAATGCTAATTTATCAATTATGACTAAAGATTTTGGCTGGATCAATATAAGGGATTTTATTATTTGGAGTAGTAATAATTTGAATATTCGGCTTAATGAAAAAATAAATATTCAACCACTCTCAGTTAATATCCATGGAAAGTATCATGCCAAGGTTTTTATTGAAAATCCATCTGATTGGGAAAAGATGGAAAAAGAAATTTATCAGGCTTATAAAGAAAAACTTTTAGAGGGAACACCAATTGAAGAAGAGGCGGTTAATGGAAAAATCTATATGCCCTTCTAGTAACTATATATAAAGTAACTGTAACTATAAAGTAACTTTTATTTTATTAACTTAATAATAAATTCTTTTCCTATAAGGTTAAAAATATAAAGTTACTTTTACTTTAATAACTATTTAATTTTTATTGGTTTATTAGGAGAAATTAGTGAAATTATGACTCAAAAATAGTATAATTATTATGCAACCAGAAAATCCGTTTAAGCTTATGAATGCCCTCATTAGACAGAGCTTAACGGTTCTGGTTGCACTAGTGGGGGCATTTATTTTTTTAGAAGGAAAATTATGGAATTAAAAAAAGTTTTTGTTTATTGTAGAAAATCTTCTGAACAGGAAGATAGACAAATTTTATCTCTTGATTCACAAGAGAAAGAGTTAATGAAAGTAGTTAGTGATAATAATTTAAAAGTTGTTGCCACATATAAAGAATCTGGCAGTGCTCATGTTATTGGTAGAAGAATGTTTAATGAAATGTTAACCAGAATTGAAAATGGTGAAGCTCAAGGAATAGTTGTTTGGGACGAATCTCGTATCGCTAGAAATTCCATGGATGGTGGCAAAGTAATTTACATGATGGATTTAAAACAGATTGAAGAAATTTATAAACCAGGGAAAATCTATAAAAATACACCTGATGATAAAAGTTGGATGAGTATGGTTTTTATGATGTCTAAAAAAGAGTCTGATGATAAAGGTGTAAATGCAAAAAGAGGAATGACAACAAAAGCTAGTATGGGATGGTTTCCAGGTACTGCTCCACTTGGTTATAAAAATACTTTTGGTAAAAAAGGAACTAATACAATTGAAGTGGACGAAGAAAAATTTGATTTAGTTAAAAGAATTTTTGGTGAAATAATTAAAGGCAGACAAGCTTCAGAAGTATGGAAAGATGTAACAGAAAACTGGGGTTTAAAAATTTCAAAAGCAAATTTTTACTATATGTTAGGTAAAACTTTCTATTATGGTGAATATGAATGGCCTAAGAAGTCTGGCAATATATATATTGGCAAACATAAACCAATGATTACTAAAGAAGAATTTGATGTTGTACAAAAAGCTTTGGGAAAATACGGAAGACCAATAGCCAGAACACATGTTTTTGATTTAACTGGATTATTCCGTTGTCAGGAATGTGGCTGTGCTATGACTGCTACACAAAAAATAAAACATTATAAAAAAACTGGGAGAATTGCTGTCTACACTTATTATCATTGCAGTAAAAAAAATAAAAACATTAAGTGTCAATCAAAACCAGTGACCGAAGATGATATTTTGAATCAAATTGATACTTTATTAAAAAAATTGGGACCAAATCAAAAATTTATTGACTGGATGAATAGATGGTTATCAGTAGTGCATAAAAATGAATCCGCTTTTAACGAGGATACATTAAAATTAAAACAAGCCGAATTATCCAACCTAGAAAAAAGACTAGATAAACTTTTAGATATGAAGTTGGATGAAACTATTGATGATCAAACTTATAGAGAGAAAAAACAAAATCTTGAGAAGGAAAAAAGTGAAATTAAAGTAAAAATAGACAATGCTGGTGATGAATTAAATGACTGGAGGACAAAAGTTGAAAATACAATAGATTTCGCTCGCAACTGTCAATATAAATTTGAAAATGGCTTGAGAGAAGAAAAACAAACTATTTTATTGACTATTGGCACGAACCTCATACTAAAAACTAACAAAATGTTGGATATTAAGCTGAAACCAGTATATGAGATATTATCCAATCAAGAAAATTGGAGCGATAGATATAAAGACTGGCAAGAACCTCAAAAGTATACGGATATTATGGCTAAAAATAGTGATTTGCGACCTGCAAATCCAATATGGCTCCGGCAAATGGGATCGAACTCCTATCGGTGAGTACAAGATTTGGGCAAAAGTTAAGTCTCAAAAAATGTCAGGTGGTTCCAAAGAGTTGGGCACTTATTACTATTTGCCCAATGTCCCCTACATTTTATTTTTTTACAACGACAAAGTAGAAAAAAAGACTGGATACAGTATCCATGGAACTTATTGGCATAATAATTTTGGAACTCCAATGTCACATGGCTGTATCAATATGAAAACTTCCGAAGCAGAAATAATTTACAATTGGGCCGACCCAAACACAATGATATCAATACACGGAAAGTATCAATACATTTAATACCAAACCATTCCAAATATTTTTTCTGCCAACACATATTTTGCATAATTAGGATTATTTAGTAGGTTGCTACCCTGATCATAATTTAAAGATTGCCATAAATTTGGATTAACTTTGCTCCGTTGATAAAGTGCAGCAGTTTTATCGGTCAAACTTTTTGCACTAAGAGCCAAATTTTTTTGTTTGCTAATCATTGTTAGTGTTGGTGTCGGTACTTCAATATTAATAATTTTTTCCAAATAATTTATCATTCGCCACGTAATAATCGTTTCTAATTTTGATTTTCTAAACAACATATAATAACTAACCAAATTATTTCTATTTTTTGCCAAAATTGCCGTTTTCATACTCTTTAAATAAGAATTATTCGGATAAGATGATAACAAACTATTTGTCTCTCGTAACATTTGCTCATACCAAAAATCAACCATATTAACTGAAATATTTTTTATTTCACCAGTCATTATATTTCCTTCAGCATATTTCCAACTTTCATCATCGGCACTATTACCCATTACTAAATGATATACACCATTATCTGTACCTACCAATTTAACCACACATTCAGAAATATTACGATTTGGTACCAAAATAAAACCATCCGATTCACTCAAATCTTCCCCACCACAATTGACTTTCATCAAAGCTGGCGATCCCATGTAAAAAACCGCCCCATTAAAGCTGGTATCAGCAACCGTCGAAATTGTTTTACCAAGGCCCAATTCAGTCAAAACAATATTTACTGACTTGTTAGGGACAAAACCATGCGCAGCCGTAACTTGGGATGACATATCACCCTCAAAAATCGCACTCTTTTTTAAAACAGTTCCATCACCATCTGTATATCCGTAATTCAAAGGACTACCTTGCTCCCATTGCCCCAAAACAGTATCAAATACATTTCTATCTCCCAAATTTATCCATTCTTTGGTATTTGTCCCGAGTCCGTATACCGACAATAATTTATCAAAAACTGTTGATGATGTTGAATTTTTCCCATTTAAATAATTATTCGACGGGGGAGTTACAATCGCCCCATTTTTTTTCAAATAATTAAAGGTTGGTAATAAGTCTTTTAGTGCTGGCGCATATGATCTTATTGTTTCAACTGCGGTCTGTTTGTTTTTGCGTTGTAACGCCAGCAAAACATTTAATGCGATCGAACCTGAATCCGTTGTGTCTGATATTTTTGCCCCATTCCACATGTCGTAGACTTTTACCGCTCCATAATTTGGACTACCCAAAGTTATTATCTTACCTACTTTTGCCTCATTTTCCTGAGTCCAAATTCGTCCAATAACTCCGCCAAAACTATGTCCAACTATATCAACTTTTTCACCAGTACCCAAACCCAAACCATTAACATAATTATTAAAATCAATTATCTGATCAGCCAATGGTTTACGCCAATCAAAATTGTAAACAAAATAATCTTTATTTTTAATCAAACCATTATCTTCAAAACCTTTAAACATTTGGTCATAATTTTTTACAAACGGAGTCATCCGCCATTCACTTTGTGCAACAGTTTGGTTTAGTACCATTGCCTTTTCGTTCCAACTCGCCCCCATACCAGGAAGAAATATTATTTTGTTATGAGTAACAATCCCATCACTTATTCTAAAATTATCAAATTTGTTAACAATTTGTCCAGAAAAAGCCCCTCCCCAATTTTGCAAAGCAATTCTGCCAGCAGGCAACAACGTGCCAGAATCATAATAATTTATAACTAAATTACCATCATAATACACTTTTGTTGTTTTTCCAGCTGATACAATTTTAATTTTATGCCAAATATTTTGTGTTAAGTCAAAACCACCTGGCGTTAGCTCTGCAGAATATTTGGCAAGTAAAGAATATTCGTCCTGATACCGATAAAATACTATATTATTATGATCTTGCGACCAATTCGGATCATTTGATCTAAAACCTACAAAATAATATTGACGTTTATCCAATGCCTGACGAAAAAATATATTGATATCTACTCCACTTATACTCATAATATCCGATTCTAGTGTAAAATCTGAAATTAAATTTGGTGAAGTAACAGGATATAAATATGAGGAACCACCGTAACCCACCGACCCAACAAGAACACCATTATCTAGATACCAACTGTTTGGATCAGAAACTGTTCCAGATACAAAATCCCAATTATTTAAATTTCCGGAAAAATTATCAACAAAATAGTCAACTCCATACGAAAAACTAAAAGAACAAAATGTTAATATCAAGAAAACAACAACACAAACGAATTTATTAATTGTATTCATTATAAGACTATATGACATCAAATAAAAAAAATAAAGAAGATGTATTTAAAATTACAATAATAACCGTCAATTACAATGTCTCAAAGTTTGTTAACCGAATGATTGATAGCCTTACTTTGATAAATAAACACGTTAGAGAAATAATAATAATAGACAATAACTCAATCGACAAAGAAGAAATCAGACAAAATGATAAAACAAAAATAATTTACAACAAAAAAAATGTTGGTTTTTCTAAAGCAGTAAATCAAGGAATACTTAAAGCAAGAGAAGATCTGATCTTGTTGATTAATCCTGACTGTTATCTTGAAAATTCTTCACTGTTAAAGTCAGTTAAACTAATTTATATGGATAAAAGAATTGGTGCAGTAGGTGGAAAAATAAAAAAACATAAATCGAAAAATTATCAATTAACAGCAAACAATAAGGCAAATTTTTTTACAGGTCTATTTGAATTTACAATTTTAAAGAAAATATTTCCAAACAACATGTTTAGTAAAAGTTTTTGGGTAGAAAATACAAAAATCTCACAACCTCAACAAGTTGAATCTTTATGCGGTGCATATATTATATTTAGAAAAAAAATAGACAACAAGTATAATTTGTTTGACGAACGATATTTTTTATATTTAGAAGATGTTGACTTTGGAAACAAAATTAAAGATATTAACTATAAAGTTATTTTTGATCCAAGATCAGAAATAACTCATTTCGGAGGAAAAAGTAGTAATTCGAAGTATAATATAGTATTAAACGAATGGTATCTTTCAAGAAGAAAATATTTTACAAAGCACCTAAGCTTAGTTGAATCAAAAATATTAAATACAGTATTTTCAATTGAAGAAACCATATTAAAAGTATTTCACTTAATACGAAAAACACCTTATGTCTAACATCTCCATCATTCTCCTAACCAAAAATGAACAAGAAAATTTGTTGGTATGGAAAAATTGGATCACAAAACTAAATAGGGTCAATGAAATAATTGTTATCGATAGTAATTCAACTGACAACACCAAAAAAATATTAAAATCATTTGAAACCAAAAATTTGTCTATCAAAATATTTGATCGAGAACTTGATGGAAACTATGCTTTACAAAGAAATTTTGCAGTAAAACAGACGAACAACGATTGGGTTCTTTTTCTTGATACCGACGAAACACCCTCATCAAAACTGCTAAATTATATAAACAATACAATTTTAAACGACCAATTTTGCTATTCCATCAAGCGATACTTAGTATATGCCAATCATATTTTATATCACGGAGTTTCGGCCACCGATTACACCATCCGTTTGTTCAACAAAAATTTTGGCAAATTTACCGGTCCTGTCCATGAAACATGGTCTACCAAAAATAAAATAATCAAAATTAATGAACCACTTTTCCACAATTCAGCCCCAAATTTAAAAATATTTTTATCAAAATTAAATAAATATTCAACTATTCGCGCAAAAGAATTATTTGATCAAAAGAAAAAGCCGAGTTTACTTCACATAATCATTTATCCCAAAGCCAAATTTGTTCAATATTATTTATACCATCTTGGATTTTTGGACGGCATCCCTGGTCTCACAATCTGTCTTGCCATGTCTTTTTATAGTTTCCTCGTTCGTGCCAAATTATGGCATCTATATCACACCTAATGTATTACGCTCTTCTAATCGCTTTATTTTTTGGTAAGTTATTCCCAATAATTGACATTTTTATTATATTGTTCGCCATAACAAATATTTTTTCACAAAAAAATTATGCCATTAAAAACAAAAATTTATTATTTTTTACAATATTTGCCATCATATCTAATTTATTGTATTTTAATATTTTAGGCTGGCTATACTTAGTCCGATTGTTATCGTTATCTTCACTTTTAATATTCCCCCCACTGATTAACCAATATCAACAAAAATTTTTAAACATTATTTTATTTTCTATTGTCATCTTTGATTTTATTCAATATTTATATTGGCCAAACTTAACTATCATGGCCTCACAAAATTGGGATCCACATCTATATCGATTGGTTGGTAGTTATTTTGATCCTACTTTTACTGGATTAATTTTATTATTTATTTTGCTTTATATATATTTTTCCAAAACAAAATACAAGTTACTATTAATGTCATTTGTATATACCGCTTTGGCATTAACCTACAGCAGATCAACACTATTTTCATTTTTTATTGTCTTTACCTATATTTCCATTATCAAAAAAAAATCAAATATCTTTTTTTATACTCTAATTATTATTGTCACCACACTTTTGATACTACCTCGTATGCCAGGAGAGGGGACCAAGCTCGAACGGACATCATCTATTTTTGCAAAAGTAGAAAACTACAAACAAGGAGTCAATATATTTTTACAACACCCTCTTGTTGGTATAGGCTACAACAACATTCCTTTATTAAATTATAAAAACAACCTACTGTCGCACTCTAATTCGGGCTTTGACAGCAGTTTACTTACCATTGCTATTACATCAGGTGTTGTTGGACTAATACTTTTACTTGCAGCTTTATATTTTGAATTTATCAATGCCAATATTTTTTATCAATCTCTTTTGTTAGCAGTTTTTATACACTCATTTTTTGCCAATTCATTATTCTATCCTTATTCAACAGTACTATTAATTATTCTTAATGCTAAAAGTCAAAAGTTACACTGATCTTTTTTCGAGTTTCGTTTCCAGCCAAATCACGAACAACTATTTCAATGTCGTTTTTACCTGAGTTTAGTTGAAATTTTATCTTAAATTTTCCTGTATCATCGACCATTGCCAAACGACCGTTAACTGTAACGTTTGCATCTTTTTCACTTTGTCCAATAACATCAAAATCAGCTGTATTAACTTTCAACGAATCTTCTGAGGGATTTGTCATCGTCAAGGTTGGTGATACTTTATCGTATATTATTTTTACAATTTTTGACTGTTCACTTTTACCGATATTATCTTTAGTCGCAATTGCAAAAAACTGATTTTCTCCTTCATCCAAGCCGACACTATCAAATACAAAATCGCCAGAATCAGTCGTATTAATTTTACCTATTGGTACATCATTTTTTAACAACTCAATCGAAGTGTTGACCTCAGCCAAACCAGGAATATTTACAGTCGCACTATTGGTCGCTTCATAATTTACTATCAAACGCGGTGGTAAAGGTGGCATTAATTTTTCTGTTTGCTGCAAACTATTGCGATTTTTTGCCTCACCTAACAATACTGACAATTTGACCAACAAAGGTAGACCAAAAAATATAACCAATATTAAAACCAAAACTGTTACTACTCCCATTACTACTGTTTTTTTTGTAATCTCTTCGTCTTCTTTTTTTTCAAGTCTTGAACTATAAAATTTTGCCATAACAAGCTTATTATACACCCTGAGCCGAAGGGGAGAGTCGAACTCCCGACCCACGCTTTACGAAAGCGTTGCTCTACCAGCTGAGCTACTTCGGCATGGAGCGGGTAATGGGAATCGAACCCACTTCTCATCCTTGGGAAGGACGCATTCTACCGGTGAACTATACCCGCACAAATTATCTCAATTTTAACACCATTCCAATTTCCAGTCGATTTGGATCTACTATTTTTGACTTATTCAAATTCCAAATTTGTGTCCATTTGTGACCATCGTTTAAATTTACAGCCGCGATAGACCATAAAGAATCACCAATCTTAACTTGATAGGTTTCTTCAACAATTTCACCCTTTCCTTCTACCGTCAGTTTTTCAACCTGGGTCATAGTTGGGACAACTAATTTTTGACCAATTTCAATTGTCGATGGTTTTGTAATATTATTTTCCGTTGCAATTTTTGTCCACATAAAACCGTTACCATATTTTGCCACAGCAATATTCCACAAACTATCGCCACGCTTTACTTCATAAACATCGGAACTAATATTTTCAACTTCACCCGGTTTAGTTAATTCGCTCTTGGTTGTTTGGACTGATAAACCCGGCACAGAAATACTACCTTTTGCTCGCATTACAAAATTAAACAAAACAACAACAACCATAATAACGACACCTAATCCGATAAACATCGAAATTAATTCTTCACGTGACTCAGGCAATACGTTATTGTTCATTCCATACATTATCGAAAATTTACCCTATAGTCAATTAGAAAGAGATTATATTCTCCGAACAATTATCTCATCCGAACCATTTGATTCAAAATCCGATATTATTTTTTTTATACCAATCAGATATTGATTAATTACAGGTCTATTTACACTATAATACCGCTTTTTTCCATCTACTCGAGACAAAATCAATTTCAAATCTCTCAATTCTTTTAGTAGCATCGAAACTTTTGGTTGAGCTAAATTTAAACAATTTTTTATGTCATTGACACATAGTTCATTATTTAAAATAAGTTTAATTAAAGCCAACTGTTGTGATATATATTTATATTTGAATATGAGAATATAATACTTCTTGTTGCATATTATGTCAACATAATTCAAAATACACTCATGCAAAATTATGATGACAAACAGCAACAAACCTTAGTAATTGTCAAACCCGATGGAGTCCAACGTAGTCTAATTGGCGAAGTCATCAAACGTTATGAACAATGTGGTCTAAAATTAGTAGCCATAAAAATGTTGATTCCCTCTCCCGAACTTGCTCTAGCTCATTATTCGACCGATCCAAACTGGGCACTTAACACTGGAACAAAATCAATCAACGCAGCTGCTGTAAGAGGCGAAAAGCTATGGACAGACGACCCAATTAAATATGCCGAAAGTATTAGACAAACTTTAAAGACTTTTCTTAGTTCAGGGCCAGTTGTAACTATGGTTTGGCAGGGGATGAATGCTGTCGCCGTTGTTCGCAAAATTACTGGTGGCACTGAACCTCTATCGTCAGTTCCTGGAACAATTAGAGGTGACTATACTATTGATTCATATTCTGCAGCAGACATCGACAAAAGATCTGTTAGAAACATAATCCATTCTTCCGGATCTATCGAAGAAGCCAAAGTTGAAATCGCTGTTTGGTTTAAACCAGAAGAAATTCTAAGCTATCGATTAATTGCCGAAGAAATAATTTACGATGCAAATTTAGACGGAATCTTAGAGTAAATTTTAGTGGTATAATATATACAACGCTATCTGCCTTTGTAATTTATTTGTTGGCGAGTTTTTAAGAACCTATGACTGATTTTAAAGTTGGGGATTTTATAGTAGATTTTGAAAATATTTACAATCTATATGATGAAAAAGATGGATTCTTTTTTTATCACAATATTGATGGTGACAAAGCTTCTTCAACATCTTCTTTACCAAAAGCAAATTTAGTCAAAAGTGGTTTTCGACATTTACAGACAAAAGAAAACATAAAAGAATTTTTTACCGAACTCGAAAAAGCACTTCCAGCCGACTCAGTTTTGGAAAGCAAATTGGTAAAAGAATCACTTTACTTAGATAACCCGATTAAAAACGCCATTATTTTAAAGCAACTATACAAAAATAAAGCTGAATTTGGTGAAAAATTTCTCAAAAGCAATCAAGAAATAATCAACACCATAACCAATCATTTAGCCAAAGAAATTTCTTTTATTCTCAAAAAACCTTACGCTACTATTCAAAAACAAATCACTGACAGCTTGAGTAAAAAGTAATTGACACAACTAGTACTCTGATGTATACTCAAGATTGTGGAAAATCAAATTGGTAAAAAAATTAAGGAACAGAGAACTAAAGCAAATATCACTCAAAAAGAGTTGTCTAGACATTTGGGCTGCACTGAAATAATGGTAAGTAGGTACGAATTAGGTGTTTCCCAAATATCAATTCCTCAACTAATTAAAGTAGCTAATATTTTAAAAATCCCTGTTACCTCATTTTTTGAAAACATTGACGATAGTACTAACAGTACTACAAACAAAGGTCCTAATTTTAAAAATGCGTTTGTTTTTGACCTAGACAATACTCTACTTGACGGTCAACGCTTTTGTGGTGAAACAATTGCCCGAGTTATTACTTCTATCGACCCGTCCATCAATTTTGAACTAATTTGTGATCTTCACGATAGTGTTGCTGGCCGATCAATCGAAGATTTGTATAAACACATTACCAAAAAAGTTGGTTTAAAAGCAGATATTAACGATCTTCTCAGAAAAGACGAAATTATTCAGTCAGAAAACATCGACAAAATGTTAATGTTTGACGGAGTTGTGGAAATATTGGAGTTTCTTAAATCAAATGGGAAAAAATTATATATTTGCACCAATCGAATCAAAAGTTTGTTAATCAAAATTTTAAAAACTAATAATATTCTCGGATATTTTGATGAAGTTATTTCTTGTGTTGATATGGGATACAAAAAACCAAATCCATATTGTTTAATCGACTTAATAAATAGAACAGGTACAAGTCGGGAAGAATTCATTTATTTTGGTGATTCTTTAATTGATTCAGAATTTGCTCAAAATGCCGGAATTGATCATATTATCTTTGACCAATATTTAAACAACAAAAATCTATTCAAAAAGTTAATCAACATGTTTTTAGAAAAACAAATAAATGGCTTTAAATAAACTCAAGGTAGATAATAAACTCGAAATTTGATATATTACAAAGACCGAAATTTCTAAATTGGGGCTTGTGGTGCAGCGGTCTAGCACATCCGCCTGTCACGCGGAAGATCGTGGGTTCAAATCCCATCAGGCCCGCAAATACTTTTTGATAATGTATAATTCGATATGTCATCCACAGTTTTCGCCCCATATGAAAAATTAGGACCTAATGGAAATTACCCGATTGAAATGAATTTCGGACTCAGATTTTATCCGCCAAATGATCCCGTTCCTGAAGTTGGACATATTGGTGCATCGCTAAAAGGTGGTCAAAGAACTAATTTTATTGGGTTAGTGCCAATTTTAGTTTCAAACGCAGATAATACTGGACTTGATGTTGTTGGACAAGCTGAAATTACTCGAATTCAAAGTGCTAGACCTGAAAATATGCCAATCGAAGATATAATAGCCTGTGGCTTTAAAACTACTGACGAAGCAATTATATTTGTACAAGAACAACATAAAGACGAATTTGAAAGAGATGGAGTGTTAACAATTTACCATTACAGAATTAATAATTTAAACAGCTTGTAGTTAGTAATAAGTTCCAATTTCGCACCACGCAGTCCGCCCGACAGTACGGCACCTCTTTTTGAGCATCACATCATAAGGTCAGCTAGTTATTCATAAACTATTTGTCCATATTAATTTATAGACTGTATTTTACATATTAAATATGTATAATACAGTATGGAAACAACCACCGGAAAATTTACACATATATCACCCGACAAACTTGCAGTAACCCCAGCTGATACAACTATAAGTTTGATAATGTGTTGTAAAATTTGTCCAGTACATAACTGTACAAAATTTCTCAGAGAATATGGTATGGCGATATTAGGCACAAACTCACAACCCATGGCTGAATGCTTCATCAGTAGAATTCAGGTCAGGGAAATGATGGTATACTAAATATAGTTACTAATTAATAAATATTATGTATATTGGACTCGGAATACTCGCAATTATTGCAATTTATTTAGTTAGTTTTTATAACGGCCTTAAAACCGCCCTTGTTCAAATTGGTGCCTCGATTCAAGAAATAGGAAATCAACTAAAACGTCAAGCCGATTTAATTCCCAACCTTGTCGAATCAGTCAAAGGATTTATGAAACAAGAAAAGGGGATTTTTGAAGATTTAACTTCTGCCCGTCGTCAAATCGATACCGCAGTTAAAAGTAATAACCCCAAAGATATAGACAAAGCTCAAGATTTGATTTCCAAAGTTATGGGCTCAATCAATGTCATAATGGAATCAAACCCGGAAATTAAATCCAACACCTTGGTTGCAGATTTAATGGATGAGTTGCGCGATACATCAGACAAAATAATGTATGCCAGACGAACTCTAATCGATCTGTCGGCTGATTACAACATTAAAATATCAACTATTCCTGGTATGTGGCTCGCTCCAATGTTCGGATTTACTCCACAAAAAGGATTGGACACTCCAGTCACAGGCGCCCATCTCGAAGTCTCGGCCGCCGACACCATCAATCCAACAGTAAAACTAAATTAAGAATGCTTAATTACTACGAACAAATCAACAGCAATAAGCGCCAATCTTTTGGCATAATTGCCCTATTTATAGGCTTTATAATTGCGACAGTATATTTTATAGCCCAAGCTACTAATAATCCCGAATTAGTCCCAATTGCCATAATATTTTCTACTGGCTCATCGCTTATTAGCTATTTTGCCGGAGACAAAATTGTCTTGGGGTTAAACAATGCTAGACCTGCTGCCCGCAAAGAGTTCTTTGATTTTTATACTGTCACTGAAAATTTATCCATGGCCGCCAAAATCCCAGTTCCCAAAATTTATGTAATCGAAGCAGATGCTATGAACGCATTTGCTACTGGTCGCGATCCTGACCATGCCATTATTTGTGCCACTACAGGACTACTCTCAAAATTAAATAGAAGTGAATTGGAGGGAGTAGTTGGACACGAGTTGTCACATATAAAAAATTACGATATCCGACTCATGACAATAGTATCGATTTTAATTGGAACACTATCTATTTTAATTAACATGTCTTATCACAGCCGAAGTTCCAATAATGACGATAATAAAAGTAATGGAATATTTATGATTATCGGATTATTACTTATTATTTTTGCTCCAATAATTGCCCAATTAATCCAATTAGCCATTTCTCGTCGACGCGAGTATTTTGCCGATGCCTCGGCTGTGGCTATTACCCATCAACCTTCAGGTTTAATTTCAGCATTAAAAAAATTATCACAAGACAATTCTCCATCTGACTTTGCCTCTACTGCCACTGCTTCACTATATATTTCCAACCCATTCAAAGGCAATAAGCTCGCCTCCATGTTCTCCACCCACCCCCCAATTGAAGACCGCATCAAAACACTTGAAGCAATGTTATAGTTTATTCTACTCGTATCTCATAGCTGTTAACGGTAAACTATAACAATGTCAGCTTTTGTTCATCTTCATCTTCATACCGAATACTCCCTACTCGATGGACTAACCAAAATAAAAAAATTAGCCAATACGCTCAAAGAATTTGAAATGCCCGGATGCGCCATTACTGATCACGGAAATATGTACGGCGCAATTGAATTTTACAAAACTTTTCAAAAAAACGAGCTTAAACCAATTATTGGCTGTGAAATATACACCACCACTGGTTCACGTTTTGACAAAACTCCTAACAATAAAAAAGCAAATCATTTAATTTTACTAGCCAAAGACTACCAAGGTTACAAAAATTTAATGAAACTAGTTTCCATCGGACATATTGAAGGATTTTATTACAAACCACGTCTTGATTGGGAAACCATAGAAAAATATCATGAGGGTTTAATATGTCTTTCCGGCTGTTTGGGCGGTGAAATATATAGTAACTTAGTCAATAACGATTATTCCAAAGCCAAAGAAATTGCTTCACGTTTTCAAAATACTTTTGGTGACGATTATTATCTCGAAATTCAACGACATAATTTAAAAGAACAAAACGAAGCCAATCCTAAATTAATTAAATTGGCCAGAGAGCTAGGTATCCCACTCGTTGCCACCAATGATTCACATTACCTAAAAAAAGAAGATGCTTTTGCCCAAGATGTCTTAGTTATGATCAACACCCAAACTAACTCCAATTCGCAAAATCGAATGTCAATGGCAAATACTCCAGAATATTATCTTAAAACAGCCCAAGAAATGACTGAATTATTTATCGACCTTCCCGAAGCCATCGAGAATACAGTCAAAATTTTTGAAAAATGCAATGTTCAAATTGAAATAGGTAAGTGGGATTTTCCTCAATTTAAATTACCTCAAGGTGTCACACCCGAAGCCAGGCTTACAGAAATAACCTATGAACAGGCAAAAGAACATTATGGTGAAATAACCCCAGAGGTCAAAGAACGTCTCGATTTTGAACTTGATGTAATTTGTCCCAAAGGATATGCCGGATACTTTCTAATCATGCGTGACTTTATCCAATGGTGCGAAGACAATGACACTCCTACCAACACTAGAGGATCAGCAGGAGGATCGCTCGTATCATTTGTTTTAGGTATTACGTCAGTCGACCCTTTAGATTATCAACTGCCATTTGAAAGATTTTTAAATAAAGATCGACCGTCACCACCCGATATTGACTTAGATGTAGCCGACACTCAGCGTCAAGCCATGCTATACCACATTTCCGAAGAATACGGCAAAGAAGCCATGGCTCAAATTTGTACTTTTGGTCGAATGATGGCTCGAGGTGCAATTCGTGACACTGCTCGAGCGCTCGGATATGAATATGCCATTGGTGATCGAATATCCAAAATGATCCCTTTAGGGAAACAGGGTTTTCCCATGTCGATTGACAAAGCTATCGAAATTACCCCCGACTTAAAACATTTATACGATACTGACCCTGATACCAAAAAAATAATTAGCGTGGCAAAACAAATCGAAGGTTGTGCTCGACACATTTCAGTTCATGCCTGCGCTGTGGTAATTTCTCCCACCACTGTCAACGACTATTCTCCAACACAAATTGAATCAGGAGGGGACAAGATCATTACCCAATACGAAATGCATGCTGCAGAAGACGTTGGTCTTATTAAATTTGATATTCTCGGAATTCGTAATTTATCATTTTTACGTCAATCAATTATTAACGTTCGCAATACTCGAGGTATCGAAATAAATTTACGCAAATTGCCTCTCGATGACAAAAAAACTTTTGAAATGATTTCTCGAGGTGACACTATGGGTATTTTCCAACTTGGCGGCGAAGGCATGACTAAATGGCTTAAAGAATTAAAACCAAGTCGAGTCGAAGATTTGATGGTTATGGTAGCTCTTTATCGTCCTGGACCAATGGATAATATTTCGGCATATATCGATCGAAAATTTGGTCGCAAAAAACCTGAGTATTTGCACCCAAACATGGAAAACTTTTTGGGCAAAACATTTGGGGTGTTAGTTTACCAAGATGATATTTTATTTACTGCCATTGAAATAGCAGGGTACAACTGGGTAGTTGTCGACAAATTGCGCAAAGCCATAGGTAAAAAAATACCCGAAGAAATGGCCTTACAACACGAAATATTTGTTAATGGTTGTATCGAGCATTCGGGGATGACCAAAGAAGGTGCCGAAAAAATTTGGGATTTATTTGTTCCTTTTCAAGGTTATGGTTTTAACAAAGCTCATGCAGCATCATATGGGATGTTGTCGTATCGTACCGGATACATGAAGGCCAATTATCCCGTCGAATACATGTGCGCTCTTTTAACCGCTGAATCAGGTGATGCTGAAAAAATTACTGACGGAATCAACGAATGTCGGCATTTAGGAATTGTTGTTTCACCTCCCGATATTAATACCTCAAAAAAAGGTTTTGAAATTGAAAATAACGAAAAATCACTCGACAAAATGAGTATCCGCATTGGACTTTCAGCTATCAAAAATGTAGGCGATATTGCCATCGACATGATAATCAAAGAACGTGATGAAAATGGTTTATACAAAAGTTTTACTGATTTTTGTCTTCGCGTTTCAGGCTCAAAAGTAAACAAACGTGTTTTAGAAAGTCTCATTAAAGTAGGGGCATTTGACAAATTTGCACACAGAAATGCAATTCTCGCAGGATTGGACATTATTCGAAGCAACATCGAAAAACTTTCAAGCAAAAGACTTGATGGTCAATTTGGACTATTTGATGGTCAGGACGACAAAGATGAACATTTTGTTCCCAAAGATGTTTTTCCTGATGTCCCCGAGATGGAAGAAAAAGAAAAATTAAGTCTCGAAAAACAATTGTTGGGCGTGTATGTCACCGAAAATCCAATTTCCAAAATGCTAGAGCATTTTGTAGGAGCTTCACTTTTAAAAATAAAAGAACTCAGCGAAAAACCGGACAATACTGTTTGTAAATTTACCGGTATTATCACCAAATACAAAACTATACTTACCAAAAAGGATAGTTCAAAAATGGCTTTTGTTACTCTAACCGATGACACTGGCAGCATCGAAACTGTGGTTTTTCCCAAAGCATTTATTCAATTCGAAAGTCTTTTGGTCGAAAATCAAGCCGTATACGTTGAGGGGAAAATTAGTTCTCGAAATGAAGAAAAGTCAATTCTCATTGACCTAATTGCCTCGACATTACCCGAAAATACCCATCGATATGATTTTATAATTAAAGTTCCCAAAGACACCAGTCAAAGCCAACTGATGGATTTAAATCGGCTCTTAAAAAACAATCCCAATGGCCATAGAGGGGTAATCATACTGCCCACGGGCAAAGAAATTAGCCTACCCTACGGCGTAAAATACAACGAAGACCTACAAAAACAAATAGACTCAATATTTACAAAGAACTAATACTGGCGCGCTCAGCATTATTTTTTATCTGGTTACAATGTCTATCAAACCTCTAAATCTGTCAAACAAATTTGGTCGTGTACCCAAACTCTCTCCCAACTTAATTTCAATATCATCCCCCAGAACATCAGTAATTTTTTGTCCTACTTCAACTACAACTACAGGTTTTTGTGTATCTTCTTCTTTTTTACCTTTTACAACTGCCATTTATATATTCACCTCCTTTATTAAAATTATAAATTTTGGGCAAAAAAAAACCGCCCACTGGCGGATGTTGGAGGTAACCTGTAAATAACAAATATTTATCATACGGTTACACTCCATTGTAATACTTGTTACCAATAAAGTCAAATGTTGCTAACTTTGCTTTAATAATATAAAATACCTACATGTCCTTAAAATTTATACACAAAGATATTACCTTTAACATCGGCGAAACAGTCAAGGTTCAATACAAAATTAAAGAAAAAGATAAAGAAAGATTACAGGCTTTCGATGGCATTATTATGGCTATCACTGGACGTGGTGATAACTTGACCTTTTTAGTTTCCAAAAAAGCCACTGACGGAGTTACTGTTGAACGTATCTTTCCAGTTAACTCACCATGGGTTGATTCAATCAAAAAAATCCGTGATCCAAAACGCAAAGTCAGAAGATCAAAACTTTACTTCCTCCGAGAAGAAAGAGCCCGATCTCTTTAACACTCATGGGTCTATAGCTCAGTGGTAGAGCAGTTGCCTTTTAAGCAATTGGTCGCGGGTTCAAGTCCCGCTGGACCCACCAATGCATTTATACGGTCTCATCATCGGTATCGCAGTTGCCATCAGCCTCAATTATTTTGAAAAAAATAACCAAACAATTTCCAAGTCAAAATTTAATTTTTTTATTTTTGGGTTATTAATTTTTATGTTATTAGGTGCCAGAGCCTATCACGTCATCGACACCTGGCACTATTATTCCCAAAATTTAGAACAAATTATCAATATACCTAACGGGGGATTGGGTATTTACGGTGGCCTTATTGCCGGATTTTTATTTATTTTTATTTTTTCCAAATTAAACAAAATAAAGGTTTTGTCAATTACCGATTCAATAACACCTATTTTACCTTTAGCTCAAGCAATAGGTCGATTTGGCAATTATGTTAATGGTGAAATACCCATTTGGTGGCTCGAATCACTACTTTGTTTTGTATTATTTTTAATTATTAAAAAATTAAAAGTAAATCCCACAGCAATATATCTAATTGGTTACGGCATCATTCGTATTATCACTGAATATTTTCGAAACGATACTTGGATTATCTCCAATTTCAAAATAGCCAACTTAATATCATTTATATTTGTATTACTGGGCATTTATTTGATAAAATACCCTGTCCACAAAGTGAACCCATTAGTTAGGACTTCCGCCTAGGCGGACAATCGGGGTTCGATACAATTTAACAATTAGGTTTATTTTTAGGCTCCATCGTCTAGTGGTTAGGACTCTTGGTTTTCATCCAAGCAATCGGGGGTTCGATTCCCCCTGGAGTCACACTCAGGGAATTCGCATCATGGCGAGGCAGGCGACGCCGCGCGAGTGCGGCCGCGCGAAGCGTCGCAAACGGCTTTTTTAAATCGATTACCAGCTCTCCGTCCTTCAAAAATAAGTTCGAGCCGATATTTTTTAGAGTCGACGAGAGTCGACTCAAATTTTCTTTTTTGCGCGCGCGATTTGGCGCATCCTGTGCGCCAATAATAAATTCAGAAAAAGGTTCGAGCCAACTCGAACCGTAATCATTAGTTTTGGCTTTTTTCTCCTCCATCTTTAATTTTTCTTCAAACAATTGATTCTTTTTACTCTTGTAAATACTTTCTTCGATGGTGTCGTCCAAATATGCATCAAGTAGTTTGCCCATTTTAAGGTCAATTGTTTGAATCTCATTATCCAAAGACAACAGGTTTTGTTGCCCAGATTGCTCCTCCTCGATTCTATCTCGTTCTAGCCATTGTTCCCATTGTTTGGCCCACGATGTGGGGAGTGAGGCGAGACTGACAAGCTGCGCCACTTGGTCAACTAATTTTGATTCGTTAATGTAGTGCTGAGCGCAGGGTTTAAGTTTTTTTGTACAGCGATAATAAGTGTAGGTGGCGTCGCGATTGGTGCGAAGATAATGTTTAGATTTTGTTTCGGCGGTAATTGAAGCGCCACACTCCCCACATTTCATCAATCCAGAAAAAGCAAAATAATGACCGTGTGGTCGAGGGTGATTTAAATACTCTAGTCGTTCTTGAGCCTTGTCAAAAAGCTTACGATTGATAAAACATTTGTGAATACCTTTTGATTTCTCACCACCATAATCAAGAATGCCAATATAAAACTTTTTACACAACATTCGCCTGATTTGGTTAATTGACTTTGGTTTACCATTGCCTTTGGTTATGCCACATTTAGCCATAAATAGGGATATTTGTGTAAAAGTTTGACCCGCGACAAACATTTCGAAAGCTTTTTTGACGGCCTTAGCTTTTTCTGGATTGAGATGAATTGATTTTGTTAGTTTGTCGTTATCGTAGCCAATGGGTGCTTTGTTTGGCCAAACGCCATTTCTAATTTTTTGACGATTGCCTCGTTTAACATTCTCGGATAAATTATCGACATAATATTTTGACTGGCCAAAAGCTATCGAGAGCATAAATTTGCCTTGGGGTGTATTTTCAAACCAAAAGGAAGGAAATTTAAGGTCGACAAGGTGTCCAGTATCAAGTAAGTAGATAATTTTTCCGCCGTCGATACTGTTACGAGCCAATCGGTCGGGGTGCCACGATAAAATGGCGTTGGCCTGACCTGATTCGATTTTGGCTAGTACTTGATTAAATATTTCTCGACCGGGGACTTTGGCTGTTTTGGCTTCGTTTATGACTTCAACTATTTCGAGTCGTTCGCGTTTGGCATATTCGGTGAGTTCAGCAATCTGGGCTTCGATGGACAAAACCTGTTTGTCTTTTTCGTCTGTGGATTTTCGACAATAGATAATAAATTTTTTCATATGTTACTCAAATTTTTGCGTTTTCATTTTTTTTGAAGGACGATTTAAAAAAGCCGTTTGCGACGCTTCGCGCGGCCGCACTCGCGCGGCGTCGCCTGCCTCGCCATGATGCGAATTCCCTGAGTGTGAGCTGTTATGACGAAATTCGAACTTATTTTAAAAATAACTTTTAAATATTGAGCTCACAGCGTCGGCCCGCCGCCCGCACCGGTGGGCCTAGCTGTTCGCGTTATCTATAATTCCGCCTTCGGCGGAAAAAATATCGGCTCGATGAAAACGCAAAAATTTTTAATGTACTTACATAATTCTACTCCAAAAATGTTCAATAAATTTTTAGTGGTATAATGTGCTGTTAATCAACGAAACATACCATGGTTTAAACAAATAATTTCAAAAGTATTTTTAGTCCTATTTTGGGCTAACTTTTAATTATTTTTTAAACCAATGATTACACTTTTTTCTACAAGTCAACATAAACCTGATTTCTTAATTGCAATATACATTTTTTGTATTGTAACAGCTGAGCTAATGGGCTCAAAAACTTTTCCTTTATTTAATTTATTTGGACTAAATTTAACTGGAGCAGTAGGGATGTTTTTAATCCCTTGGGTATTCTCCATAAACGATATTGTTACTGAAGTTTATGGTTTTGCTCGTGCCAAAAACTTAGCCAAAATTTCAATACTTATTATATTTTTTATTGCTATCTTTTCTGCTTTTGCTGTTTCATTACCTTCATCAAGCAGATTTCTATCAACAAATCCAAGCTATTTTTTGGTTTTTTCTCAGTCGATAAGAATCTCGATTGCAAGTTTAATCGCAATGTTTATCTCAAATTTTTTAGATATAAATATATTCTTTAAACTTAAATCCAAAATGGGAAATAGTAAACTGTGGTTTCGAAATAATCTTTCAAATACATTAGCATTATTTATAGATACATTTATTTTTATGACAATTGCTTTTTACTCTACTTCAGTCACGCCTTCAGCGAATTTTGGGTTTTTATGGGGAGTTATATTGCCATATTGGTTTTTGAAAACCTGTATGTCGATTATTTCTACTCCGTTTGTATATCTGGGAATTAGATGGTTAAAAATTAATTAAACAAAATGATTATAACTAATTATCAACACGCCCTTGATTATCTACATAAATCAATTCCCAAAGGAAAATTAAGATATCCGGGAACATTAGGACTAGATAGGCAAAAATATTTATTAAAATGCATTGGTGACCCTCAAAATAAATATCCTGTTATTCATATTGCTGGAACTTCCGGGAAAGGGTCGACTGCTTCGTACCTTAGTTTTTTGTTAAAAAATCATGGATTTAAGGTTGGACTGACTGTTTCTCCCCATATTTTTGATATTCGAGAACGGATTCAAATCAATAATAAAAATATTAGTCAAAGCAATTTCGTAAACCTATTAAATAAAATTATCCCAGCAATCGATAAAACTATTAATAATAATTATGGCAATCCAACATATTTTGAAATTATGGTGGCGATGTTTTTTTTGGCTTTCTATCAACATAAAGTCGATTATGCCGTAGTCGAAACGGGTATGGGTGGATTAATGGATGGAACGAATGTAGTTGACAGTGAAAATAAATTAGTAGTCATCACTAAATTGGGGTTTGACCATACTAGAATTCTTGGGAACACCATCGCCAAAATTGCATCTCAAAAAGCTGGAATTATCCATCAAAAAAATACTGTTTTGTCATTGTGGCAAACAAAAAGTGCCAGAAATATAATAAATAAGGTAGTAACCGACAACCATTCAAAACTATATTACATTCAAAGTAATGTCAATTACAAAAATATTCACTTAGCTACAAATGGACTAACATATAATTACAACTTCGACGGTTTGATAATAAATAAAATATTTATAAACACACAAGCGCTCTATCAAATAGAAAATAGCGCTTTAGCTCTAAGTGTATTAAAGATTATTAGTAATCGCGATCATTTTAATTTAAAACAAGATATTATCTTGCACACATTTTCAAATTTTGAATTTTTAGGAAGAATGGACGTTTTTAGAATAAATGATACGTCTACAGTAATTTTTGATGGGGCCCATAATCCACAAAAAATGTCTGGTTTTATTAAAAGCTTAAAATATTTTTATCCAAATCAAAAATTTATTTTTGTTGTAGCTTTTAAACAAAAGAAAGAAGCTAAAAAAATGCTTCGGTCGATTACCACAATTGCAAGTCAGATAATATTAACGAGCTTTGTTGTTGACGATCAAGATATGATTGCAGTTACTCAAACAATTAGTGACTTGGTTTTAATTCTCAAACAACTTAAGTTTAATAAATACATAATTATTAACAATCCAGAGTCAGCCATTAAGACAGCTACAAACGAATCAAATTTAGTTGCTGTTACTGGAAGTTTATATTTACTATCTAAAGTTTACCCACAGGTTAGGAGGTTGCAATGATTATTTCTATGGTGTCAGTAATTTCAGTAAATGGCAAAACTACCAATAATTATGATTCAAATATTTACAAATGGACGTCGAAAGAAGATAAGTCTTATTTTCTAAAACTAAAAGAAAGTAGTACGGTTTTGATAATGGGCAGAAAGACCTACGATTCGGTCAAAAGTAATATTGTATTAACTCAAAATACACTTAGGGTCGTTGTGACGAATAATCCGAACAAATTTCTTGATTCATGTGTTCTAAATCAATTGGAATTTACTGACAATGCTCCCAAAGACATAATTAGAAATCTTGAGTCACGAGGTCATAAAAAGGCATTGTTGGTTGGGGGATCGCAAATATACACTATCTTTTTAAAAGAAAAACTGGTGGACAAAATGATTTTGACTGTTGAGCCAAAGATGTTTGGTGAGGGTCATAATCTAATCTGTGACAATTTTGGTATTAATTTGCAGCTAACAAAAATTGAACAAATTAACAAACAGGGAACATTATTATGTTTTTACGATGTTGTTGTCTAATCTTGTTAAGTGTCTATCCTAATTCAAAAGTTGTTACACCATAAACCTTATTTATTGATGTTGTGGGTATTCCTTTTGTGTACATTCTAGCTGTCTCAAACATAGGTTTCATACCATATTTATTTGCCAATTTAGTAGCTTCGCTGTTCATTTCCGGTACATCTAAATACATCAGGTCGTTATTGCCAACAAAATTTTGCAATTTTTGAAAAAGAATTTCAGCAATGTCCTGGTTATCTGCAAAAAGAGGACCAATTTTGTACCCTTGTCTACAAGGTCGTACCATTCCATATCCTTTAAGGATTGAATCTTTCACATAACCAATGGCTAGACTTTGAGGTTGTTGAATCCATGATTTGAGAAATGTTGAGCGATTTGTAGGGAAAACCAAATTATCATAATTTAGTATTTGGTCAAAATCAACATCTTTAAGTAAAATTAAATTTGAATTCTCCAATGTTCCATCTGATCCTTTACCCTCATATCGTATATTTCGATAAGCTAATTTGAAACCTGACTTTTGGTAATTTTCTTGTTGTGAAATAACGCCATCAAGTCCAATGTTTTGTGTTGATAGATGTTTTAATGCTTCGTTCCATAATTTAAAACCATATCCTTGACCCCGAAACTCTTTTTTTACAATATAAAATCCAATAAATCCAAATTTTTCATCATAAGCCACTGCCGATATTGATGATATTGGTTGACCATCCAGAAAACCCATGTAAAAACCAGTTGTATCTGTAGAGTAAAAACAATTGCCGTCATATAACCCAGGATTCCAACCCTCATCTGCAGCCCATTCTATGGCAATATTCAACTCTTCCCTAGTTGCTTGTCTTATTTTATATTCCATTATTAAATTATATACCAAAATATTTATAATAAAATTTTACATCCCGACGATAGTCGGGATACAATGGAGTGTTTCCCGCGCGCGCAAAAAAGAAAATTCCGCGAAGGCGGAATTATAAATAACGCGAACAGCTAGGCCCACCGGTGCGGGCGGCGGGCCGACGCTGTGAGCTCAATATTTAAAAGTTATTTTTAAAATAAGTTCGAATTTCGTCATAACAGCTCACACATCTCATACATTAAAATAAATATAAAAAAAGTAAAAGTTGATTTCTATTTCAGAAAAGACGATTTAACCGCAACACCCCGGCTAGATCGGGCAAGAACAATACTTACCTCCGAAGGCGGACTAATTACGTCCGAAGACATGATTCAACAAAATGACATCCTTAATGTTCGCTTACACGCACAAATACCTAATTTTCAATACAACAAACATCATGGTTTTGACAGTTTACTCAACAAAGGATACAAATATGGTGGATGTGGAGCAGGAAACGTTGATGATGATTTTTAAACCTACAAAATAAATCAAAATATTTGACTTCGACAAACTTTGTAATAAAATATACAATGTGGGTCTAAAAAAAAATAATTTACGCCTTGAGACACTCTTTTCACATCAAAAATATCCAACACCTGATCCATCCGAATTCATAACCCGAAACCCCTCACCTCCAACAGGAATATTAAGCTTATTTCACACCAAATTAATTGAAATAAATAGTGATGACAAAATAACATCACCAGCAAATTTATTACTATATCTTTGTCGTCAAGAAACACGACCTGATCAAGTTATTGTTGGGTTATCTGAAATATATCGACAAAATTTAGTCCACTTAAATAAACACGAAACAACAGCCAGCGAATCCAAGCTTTTAAACGAAATTGACAGTATTTGCAACCAACATTCGTTTTCTCTCCAAGAAATTCAAAAAATTGCCATATTTTCAACATTTTTTCCGGATACCATAGAACGACAACCATTATCATATGCCATCAATGTATCAAATAATCTCAATATTAATCAAAATATTTTTTTACCCGACAATATAATTTTAACTCCCAATATAATAAACGTGATATTAATGGAAAGTATGGTTCACCGATTAGGACAGTCTAGTCTTATCGATCCACGATGTTCACTCCAAAAACAACTTAATGACAATCAAATAAAATATCTAGCCGCTAATACTGATTCACATTATCGACAAGCTACCATTCTTCATGCCATTGCTCATATAACAAATATATCTAACGCCGAATCTTTACTAAACCAGGCAAAACGTCAATTAAATTATAGTAAAGCAGGTGACAGTCTAATAAAGAATCAAAATATCAAGATTCAAACATATGCTCAAAGAATGGGTATTACCATTGATACCAACAAAAACACATCAACCGACATAAATACTATGACTCTTTAACAGAAAAAATTATTCCTCTGGTGGCAAGAATTCTTCTCCGCCATTATCTTCTTTTGCTTGATAATCACCCGGTTTTAGCCATTCGATATATTTACATCCTGTAGCTTGTTTTTTGGCACTATCCCAACCTGAAGTTGAACATTTTTTCATTTTTTTGCCAGCAGCAGTGGTAAACAAAACCAATTTTTCCCCACAATCAGGACAATCTTCCTCAAGTTTTTCGGTAGTTCCATTTATCCATTCTATATAATCACAACCTTCTGCTTTTTTTAGTTCTTTATTCCAGGTACCCTTACTACACTTTTTCATTTTTTTGCCAAAACGAGTCACCGACAAAACTAATTGTGAGCCACATTTTGGACAAACTTCATCAAGCTCTTTTGGGGCCACTTCGAGCCAAAGAACATAATCACAACCCTCAGTTTTTTTTAATTCCTTGTTCCAACTACCTTTAGAACATTTTTGCAACTGACGACCTGTTGGAGTTTCAGTAACAGGGGATAATGGAGCACCACATTTTGGACATATTTCGTTCATTAACCAATATAACACATGTCTAAGTTATAATTAAACACAAATGATATACATATTTCATGGTGATGATCAGTACAAAAGTCAGCAAGCCTATCAAACAAAGATCTTAGAATACCATGAATTTGAAGTGCTTCATGTTGACAATAAATCAATTGACTTTGACAAATTAAACCAATATGTAAATTCTCAATCACTTTTTGGATCAGATAAAGTATTGGTTTTGGACAATCCATTTTCGCTAATTAAGGCTAGTTTAGACAAATTAGTCAAAGCTATTCAAAACAATGATATTGATATTATTATTTGGCAAGAAAGAACCTTAAAGCCAACAGAAAATAATATATTTGGCAAAGCATTTATCCAAAAATTTCCTCTCGACAAAAAATTATTTGCCACATTAAATGCCCTACGTCCAGGCAATATTCATAGTTTTTGTCAACTTTATCAAGAAACTTTAAGCCAAGAACCATTTGAATTATTTTTCTTTTGGTTAAAAAACACAATTCGCAAAAATTTAACCAGTTACTCCAAATTCCCTCAAGATAAATTAAAGGAAGCATATTTAAAATTAATTGAAATGGAATATTTGTACAAAAATGGAAAACTACACGAACCCAAGGAATCATCATGCCTTAACATCCTCGTCGACTTGATGTCCTAATTTCTGCTATTATTTTCTAATGCCTACTATTATTACTAAACCTTGGGGTTCTGAAACGATTCTCACTGAACCAGGTTTGCCCTACACTCTAAAAATCCTCAAATTAAATGCCGGAGGTAAACTATCTCTCCAATATCATGACGATCGAATTGAAACCATGTCCCTAATTTCAGGAAATTGTCAAGTATTAATGGGTAAAACTATTGAAACAACTAAAATTGAAACCATGATTCCCGAATACGGCTACACCATCAAACCAAAAATTGTCCATCGTTTTATGGCCATTACCGACACAGTTTTAATCGAAGCCAGTAACGGTGAAACAGGCACAACCCATCGACTTCAAGACGATTATTCTCGTCCCGACGAAACTGACGAAGTTAGAAATTTACCCAACCGAGGTTGGAAACCATCAATCGACAAATAATTTTTAATTTAAAATTTTTAATTTTTAAGCAATTTTAAATTCTTAAATTTTAAAAAAAATATAAATTATATAAAAACATCTTTTGTTTTTAAATTAAAAATTTGTTATTGAGATTTGATTAAAAATTAAAAATTAAAAATTTTAAATTATGAAGAAAAGTTGTTTGCTCTGGTTTAAAGATATTCGTTTTGAAGATGTAAATATAGTCGGAGGAAAAGGAGCAAATTTAGGAGAAATGTATAGTATGGGCATCCCTGTTCCAAACGGTTTTGTTGTAACAGCAGAAACCTATTTTGATTTTATTGAAACAAATAAATTAAAACCCCAAATTAAAAACATATTGAGCATTACCAATGTCGATCACCCCGACGAACTTCAATCAGCCAGCAAAAAAATTCGTGAATTAATCAAAAAGTCTGAATTTACTCATGATGTTGGTATCCAAATAATGACTGCCTACAAAAAATTAGGATCTTTTGCCGGACTAAAAGATGCGCCTGTTGCTGTTCGATCGTCAGCAACCGCCGAAGATAGTCTTGACGCCTCCTTTGCCGGACAACAAGACACATTTCTCAATGTAATAGGTGAAAGCAACGTATTACATCGTGTTCGTGATTGCTGGGCGTCACTATTCACTCCTCGATCAATTTTTTATCGAGTCAAAAAGAAATATGACCATTTCAAAGTCGGTGTCGCTGTCCCAGTCCAAAAAATGGTTCAAAGTGAAATTTCAGGAATAATGTTTACTGCCAATCCTGTTTCAAATAATAAAAACGAAATTATCATTGAAACTATCTGGGGACTAGGTGAATACATTGTTCAAGGAGTTGTTACTCCAGATCAATTTATTATCGACAAGTCAAATTGGACCATTAAACAAAAAAATAATGTCTCTCAAGACCGTCAATTAATCAAAGATGTTAATGAGACGGCCGAAGTAGCCGTCCCAAAATACAAACAAAATAAAATAAAAATCAATGATGTTACAGCTCTAAAAATTGCCAAAATTGGTCAAAAATTACACAATCATTATGGTAAACCTCAAGATATAGAATTTGCTATAGAAAAGGATAAATTTTATATAGTACAAACTCGACCAATTACAACATTAAGCAATGCTGCAACCAAAAAATTTGAAATAACCGATATCCCAATACTACAAGGTGAAGCAGCTAGCCCAGGTTTTGCTTCAGGCCCTGCCATATTAATTAAAAATGAAAAAGAAATAAATCGTGTCAAAAGTGGACAAATAATGGTTATCGATATGACTACCCCCGATTTTGTTCCAGCCATGAAAAAAGTTGCTGGCATAATTACTGACAAAGGAGGTCAAACTTCTCATGCCGCAATAGTCTCTCGTGAATTAGGAGTTGCCTGTGTTGTTGGTACCAAAACGGCCACATCTCGTATTAAAGAAGGTGACATTGTCACTATTGATGGTTCTACTGGACGTATTTGGTCTGGTAATCTTTTGACCAACCTTCCCACAGAAATAAACAAACCAACAATAAAAATTAATATCAAAACTGCCACCAAATTATATGTAAATTTAGGTGAACCAGAATTGTCAAAAACAATTAGCAAAAAAAATGTTGATGGTATCGGTCTTCTTCGGGCTGAATTTATGATGGCCAACATTGGAGTGCATCCCAAACGCATAATTGCCGAAAATAGACAAAAAGAATACATCAACAAATTAGCCATAGGTATCACTGAATTCTGCAAAAACTTTAATCCTCGCCCTGTAATATACCGAGCTTCCGATTTCAAAACCAACGAATACCGATCACTCAGCTTCGGAAAATTATATGAACCAGAAGAATCAAATCCCATGTTAGGGTTTCGAGGAGCAGGACGATATATATATTCTCCCGAAGTTTTTCAAATGGAATTAGAGGCCATCAAAATAGTACGAAACAAATTTAGCCTAAAAAACTTATGGCTTATGATACCTTTTTGCCGTACACCTCGAGAACTTTTTGAAATCAAAAAAATTATTGCCGGAGCGGGATTACTACGAAGCCCATCATTTAAACTTTTTATGATGGCCGAAATTCCCAGTAATGTAATACTCTTGGACAAATTTATTGACGTTGGTATTGATGGTATTTCCATTGGCAGCAACGATTTAACCATGTTAACACTTGGTCTCGATCGTGATAATTCTGAAGTAGCACGTGATTTTAATGAAATGGATCCAGCAGTTTTATGGAGTTTAAAAAGATTGGTAACTAAGGCAAAAAAACGTGGAATAATGGTTGGCATTTGTGGTCAAGCACCTAGCAACCATCCCGATTTAGTCGAAAAATTAGTCAAATGGGGGATCACATCTATTTCTGTTTCACCCGATGCTATTGATCACACTCGTGAAATCATCCATTGGGCCGAAAACCGCAAGATCAATCACAAATAAAAAATTATGCTCTGACTCTCATTGCTAAATCGCCATTAGCCAAATTTGCAGGGGCAATTACAATTGAGTCAGTGACATGAAAGGGTTTTCGACTACTAATCATCCCCTCACCACCTAAAGTCACAATAGGTAAATCACTATTTGCCAAAACATAAGTATTTCCCTCTTCAACTACAATTTTATCGAGTCCCGGTAAAACTACATGATTTGGCGATAATAATCTAAGTAAATCAATCCGATCTGTTTTATCTTTTAAATCAAAACAACAGCCTTTAACTTCAACAAATATTTCACCTGATTTTTTTACAACTGATACTGACGACATAAATCAAATTATATCATTCGTTTTACAAAACTAACTCTAGTGCCATTTGAACCAACATTTCTTTTGGAATTTTTCATAAACACTACCTCGCCAGATACATCAATACTATTCGCGTTAACACGAGTTGGACTTCCATTACCAACACACATCCAAACATCCTTATTATCAAACACCACCCTAGAACAAGTTTCAGTATCTGTAACAACCCCAACACCTTCAATTGTTCTCGAACCACCAGAAAATACTTTTTGAGAACCACTAATCATAACCCAACAATCAAAACCTGAGGTTACAGTATCAACTTTAGTTGTCATATCTTATATTAACAATTATTTTTTAAAACTAAATCGCAAACCCAAATCGCCATTTTTTTTAATTTCTGTTTTAAAAGGGATAACTACAGACTTTCGGACAAACAAAGGTTTGTCAGTTATTGATCCAACAAAACTTAAATCAGTAGCTTCAAAATCAAGTGTCAACCCGTTTTTAGCTCTAACAGTAATACCTTCAGGTGAATCTATAACACTTTCAAAAGCTATTGGTACAACATCACCACCCAACATATTACCCAAATTACTCCTATTATAAAACACAGGATTATTATTATCTACGATTTTACGTACAATTTTCCACCTTTCGCCATTCCATCTAGCAATGTTGACATTTATCATATCCTATATAATATCATCAATTCCACAAAATTACCACTTCACCCCTAGTGTTAGCGCTGACGCTGATCAACACCTCTTCAAACTTCTTTGTCATTTCCCGTATAATTCGAATTTCTGTATCTTCTCCACAAATTTCTTTGATTAATTTAAAAGTTTTTTCTACTCGAATAGGGGATTCATACAAAACTTTAACTCCTTCAAAATCCTTATATTTTAACAATATTTTTTTGATATCCCCCTCTTTTTTTGGCATAAAACCCAAAAACGAAAACCTTTGTATTGGCAAACCCGACAAAACAACAGCATTAATAGCCGCACATGCCCCGGGTAATGCCGTATAGCTTATCCCCAATTCTCGGCATTTTTTGACAAGCAACCAACCAGGATCAGACAGTAGGGGAGTTCCAGCATCAGTCACCAATCCAACATCCATATTATCTTGTAACATTTTGATTACCTCAGGAATTTTTTGAGCTTCGACTTCATCATAAAACGATAATAGTTTTGGTTTATTCTCTATTTTTAGTTCACTCAACAAAAATCCTGTTTTCCTCGTATCTTCACATAACAGTATGTCTAATTTTCCCAGTGTTTCAACCGCTCGCAAAGTAATGTCTTTTAAATTCCCAATTGGTGTCGAAATAATATATAGCATCGTTATGCAAATTGTCTAATAACAGCCACCACCTTTCCCCGTATTTGAACATCAGTCACATACATTGGCGACATAGTTGAATTGGCCGGTTGCAATCTAATTCTATCAATTTCTTGGTAGTAACGCTTTAAAGTTGCAAAACCATTTTTTAATACCGCCACCACAATATCACCGTTGTGTGCCTCTTGCTGTTCTTTCACCACTACAAAATCACCACTCAAAATTCCATCGTCTATCATCGAATCACCTTTGGCCTGTAAAACAAAAGATTTATCACCAGCTTTAACCAGTCCTGCTGATACAGCCAGTGTCGCATTTGGGTCAGTATATGGTTCCAAAGGAGATCCACAAGCTATAAATCCTAAAATAGGCAGTTCCACACTATTACGATTACCATTATCTTGGTCAAGGACTTCAATACCCCGAACAGCACCACGATATCGTCGGATAAAACCCTTTTTTTCCAACGTTGCCAAATGTTCATGCACAGTTGCCAACGAAGACAAATTGAGTTTGTCAGCAATTTCCGTCAAAGTCGGTGCATAGCCATATTTGCTAATTGATTTTATAATTAACTCCAAAATTTCTTTTTGTCTTTTGTATATTATTGCTACCATATATTTATTCTATCCAAACATTACCCGAAGTCAATAACCAAATGTGATACTATTTAACAATGATTATTTCTTTAGCCATATTATTTTTATTATTAAACACTACCTATTCTAGGGCAATAAATGAATTTAAAACCAGCCAAGAAATTAGTTATCAGTTTTCCGAGGAGAGTAATGCCCAAGTAGAACATCAGATTAGTATTATTAACAATTTTTCTCAATTTTATCCCACAGAATATAGTCTTTCACTCACTGAATCTAGTGCTACCGACATTCAAGCATTCGACACAGCAGGTATTATTCCCATCATCACAACCCAAAACAACAATGAAATAAAAATATCATTAAAATTAATTAATCCAAAGGTTGGAAAAGATCAAAATACAACATTCAAAATTCGCTATCGCAGCAACGGTTTAGTCAAAAAAAAGGGCAAAACGTGGGAAATAAGCATACCTCAGTTTCAAGACAATCTCAGCGACAATATTAATATAAATCTAAAGATTCCAATTTCATTTGGTAAATTATCATCATCACCACTAGGAGCCACAATTTCAACTGACTCGCAAAACACCACTATTGAATTTACAAAATTTAATCAAACCAATAAACTAATTTTAACCTTTGGTGAGTATCAGCTTTTTGACTTTAATTTAAACTACCACCTTCAAAATTCATCCGACAAAAAGGGTATATTTACTATTCCCATACCTCCTGACACATCAACTCAAAAAATAATTTTCAACCAAATTGATCCAAGTCCTCAAAAAATCGAAAACGATATAGACGGAAATCTTCTTGCATTTTACACTTTAGATCCCCAATCAAATATCAACATTACTGCGTCAGGCCAAGCAAAAATAGGTCAAAATCATAATTATAAATTTCAAAGTAAACCAAATTTATCTAGTCAATTATATTGGCCTGTCGACAATTTAGAAATACAAAAATTAGCCAAGATATATACCACTCCAAAACAAATTTATGATTATGTTATTTCCACGCTAAAGTATGATTACAAACGAGTTAACAACTCCGCTCGCAGAGGAGCATTGGCAGCCCTATCCAGCCCCGAAACATCATTATGTACTGATTTTACCGATCTTTTTGTCAGCATAGCAAGAGCGGCAGGTATCGGTGCTCGAGAAATAGAAGGTTATGCTTATTCTAACAACGCCACCATCAAACCGCTTTCAATTGGAACTGACATCCTCCATGCCTGGCCAGAATATTTTGATACAAAATCACAAAAATGGATCCCTATAGACCCAACTTGGGGTAACACCACAGGAGGAATAAATTATTTTGATGACCTAGATTTAAACCATTTTTCATTTGTCATTCACAACCAACAATCAGACTCACCACCACCACCAGGATCATACAAATCTGATTCTAATATAAAAAGTGTTGATATTAATTTTGCTGACAATGAGTTATTTGCGAAACCGGTTATTCCCAATATTTCAGTAAAATTTAATCCATTTTCCCAAAGTTATTTAGTTGTTAACAATCCCAATCTTTTTTCCCTTGATAATTTGTCTGTGCAAAACAGTCCTCCAACAAACCTTTTGCCACTCGCAACAACAAATATTAAATTTCCCAAAACAGCATTTATCAAATCTCTCTGGCCTCAAAACCAAAAAATTCCCATAACGATTGCGTCATCCGACTTTACGACCAAAACTATTTATATACAAAATCCATATCACTTTTTAAATTTATTCATTACTATTATTACCAGCCTAATTATTCTCTCTTTTGGCGCTATAATACTCTTACGACACAAATAATATGAAAAAGTTTTTTAAATATGCTTTATATCTGGGATTTGCTCTTGTTCTACAGCAAGAAACTTGGGGTAATTTGGCATTCGGACCGGATCGTATATACACAATAGTCAAAGCCTCAATTATTTTAGCTTTTTTTGAGTTAATTTTAAAACCAATTGTCAAAATTTTATTACTTCCCATCACGATACTAACTTTAGGCTTGATCAGGGTAGTTATAAACACACTAGGTCTATATCTTGTCACTTTTCTACTACCTGTCTTAACAGTATCTTCATTTAGTATATATAGTTGGAACTTAACAGGATTTTTTGCCTATCTTGGTACCTCATTTTTTATTAGTTTATTTCTCTACATTTTTAAAATTATATGAAAGTCACGCTATCAATTATTCAAATTATTCTCTCGGTTGTATTATCAGCTCTTATATTTCTCCAAGCCAAAGGCAATAACGAAAGTAACTCTAACATTCTTTCTGACACCGCAGGTGAACGTCGTGGTTGGGAAAAATTTATTTTTAATTTGACAATTTTTATTACCTTTTTATTTCTTGTTTCGTCAATCGTCCAATTTATCAGCTAATGTTTACCAAAATTCGATTTAAATTAGAACTCTATTCATTTTATTTTAAAAAAAATTTTTTATATATATTTCTTGGTTTGGTTCTCGGAATAGCTGGTGTAAACTACCAAAAAGAGATAATTATTTTTTACAAAAAAGTAAGCACACCCGTAACCAAAATTGGTATTGAAGGATTGTACACGACCACCAATTTGCCCCTATCAATTTCTCAAAAAATTTCCTTTGGTCTTACCCAAATTTCTGAAAATGGCAAACCAACACTATCACCGTTTGTCAAAGAAATGATTATTAACCAAGAAAAGAACATTTTTACTTTTAAAATCGATACCAGCAAAACATGGCATAATGGGAAGAAACTAGTTAGTAGTGATATCAAATATGTCATTCCTGGAGTTACATTTTCAAGTCCAGCTAACGATACACTAATAGTTACTACCGACAAATTATTTTCACCACTCGAGAGTATTTTATCCAAACCGCTTTATATTAAGGGGTTAGTTGGTCTAGGTGAATATAGTATCAATAAAATTAATTATCAAGATGGATACATTAGTTTTATCAGTTTGATTTCACCCAAAAAACAAAAAATAATATATCGGTTTTATCAAAATCAATCGGATCTTCTTAGTGCCTTCAAAATTGGAGAGGTAGACCAAATTGAAGTAAACAGTGATCCGTCTGAGTTGGAGTCAGGGTGGAACATCAACATAACCAAAAACATAACAACAAATACCAAATACTCTGCCATATTTTTAAACACCCAAATACTTAATAACAAACAACTTCGTCAAGCCTTGGCATATGCAACTCCAAAAAGTACCGACAAAAACGATCGATGTTTATCCCCAATTTCTTCAACATCTTGGGCATACAACCCAACTGTCAAAGAGTACAGTTTCAATCCTACTCGTGCACGTGAGTTATTCGAAAAAAACAAAATCGAATCGATAAATTTATCCGTTGGCGATCGAAGTTTACTAACAACAGCCGAAAATATTAAAAAAAATTGGGAGGATATTTTAAAGATAAAAGTCAATCTAACTGTCGGACAAATTGATCCAAACAATTTTGATGCAATCATTAGTTACGGGTCAATACCTACTGATCCCGACCAATATGTTTTTTGGCATTCAACTCAAATTAAAAGCAATATAACCAAGTTGAACAATCCAAAAATTGATAAACTCCTGGAGGACGGGAGATCTACTTTTGACTTTATTGAACGCAAACGTCTATACCAAGAATTTCAAAAATCACTTTTAGAAGAATCTCCAACTATTTTCTTAACTTATCCAACCGTGTACACTATTACTAGGACAAAACAATAAACCATGGAAAATAAAAATAACACAGACTATATTGCAGTATTTTTAATCACAGTTTTTTTCATTCTATTATCGTATGCCGGATATCTTTCGTACAAATCGATTGATTTTAATGTATTAAAAAATGTTGAAAATGCACCTTTAGGTGTACCTTCACCCATTCCCACGATTTCTATTGCAACACCATCAGTCAAGAAATAATTACTACAACTTTTTAAAAAATCGTAACAGTACTAAGCACAACAAAGAAATTATAGAAATATAATTTGCCCACATTTCAGTTGAGGTCTGAAAATATTTATATACATATTTTCCTCGTAACACATGAGCCACAATGTTTCCAGACAAATCAGGTAATATTTTAACCTCTTCATTTGTTGATACATTAATCAATTTCCATCCCGGAAAATAATTTTTTAGAATTACAACATCAGTATCAGTATTAATATCAAAATTAAGCGACAAATTACTTTTTTTCACTTCAATTTCACTTCCATCTTTGTTATTAATAACCCGAGCACCATTATTTTTTGCGATAAACGACCAACGAGGAGTCACTTCAGTGCGCAAAGACGTAGTCGTCTTTTGGTTTTCATCCACAAACATCTCACTATATTTATCTGCACCAATATACTCCATCGGTCTTCGATAATTTCTAACATTAACAAATGCCAAAACAATCAAGCCAATTGAAAAAAAATACACCAAGCGCAAGTGTTTATTTTGAAATTTATCGGCCAAGTCAATATATATTAATGGAAATATAATCGTAGGAATAAACAATAGCCTCCAAGGAAATTGAACTATCTGCAATGGTGAAAATATTTCCCATACAAATTGTGAATAATTTAAAGTCAAAAAAAATACAAACAAAACAGACAACAAAAGAAACACTATATTCCTCTTCTTATTAAAAAAATAAAATGAAAACAACGACGATAAAACAATCAAAATATTGGCAAATCCAATTTGAAATGACATACCATCAATTGGACCTGGGTTTGAATACCAATAGTCCCATTTACCGTACAAAAGTTGAATTGGATACAAAAAATGCTGTCTATAATCAAAGGTAAAATTGTTTGTAAAGCCTGATGTTATTAATTTATTTTCAATTATTAGTGGAAGCAAAAAAAATGAACTCAATCCAAGGGATATTAAAATGTTTCTAACACTTTTCAAATCAAATTTACGCTCCCATATTAATTTACACAACACAAAAAATAAAAACAATATTCCCAAAAAACTATGGCTAATCAATATCATCATCAAAGACAATATCGATAACAAATGTTTTTGTTTTGTAAAACCATAAATCACCCAAGGCATAAAACCTATAGCCACAACTTCTCCCATTGCCCCACGAACGAATATATCCAAAAATATGTATGGAGACAGCGCAAACAACAAAGACGATACTAGGGCAATAAATTTATTTTTCTTATAATAAATAAAATAATAGCCAAGTGCTCCAATAAAATAGGCAAAAACCATTACAAGTTTATATGAAGTTATTTCACCCAAACCCAAAGACATAGGAATAGAAGAAATTAAATACGGACCTGGATATACATAATTGAATAACGGCAATCCATACTTATAGTCTAAATTATCTACCCACCGAACAGGGAACTGACCAGAAGCTAATTCCCGGTAATATTCACTAATTCTAACAGCATGATATATTCCATCATGTGATCGTGGCCACAGTGGGCTATTAAAAGAATTTAACAGCCATAAACACGCTACAAACAATATAAAAATCATCGTCGTACAACTCCTAATATTTGATCACGATACACAATATCATCAGTTTTAGCGCTTTTATCCAACAACACAATTGAATATAAGTGCGAGTCAGGCGTATCAGTTGGTTCTTTACCCAAATATTTAAACAAATATTTATAACCACTATTCATACCCAAAGGCAAATCATACGACACATTAAATTGAGTATCTCGTTTTTGGTTGACGATATATGAGACAACATCAATCTTATTTTTTAACGACAATCCACCAACATAATTTGATTTTATTATTGACAAATATTGGCCAACGACAACAACCACGACGATTATTGGAATAAGTTTTGAGGGAATCACCTTTGCACAGACTATTCCAACCAAAACCGTTAGCAAGATTAAAGATGACGAGTAATAATATTCAGGAATATCACCTCGATAAAAAGATAATAACAATAACGGATGGAAAACCCATACAGACATCAATATTTTAAGTTTTTTATCCTTAATTGTTATTAACCCTATTAAACCAAAAAGTATTATCAAAATTCGTTCAATTACCAAAAATAATACATCATGAGTTGCAAACAAATTAATTCCACGCCAATAACTTCTTAAAAATAAAAATGGAGCAAAATTTATTGTTTTTGATCCAAAAATAAAATTATAAAATCCTTTAAAATTTAAAAAATCATGTCTCAAATCAAAAAACAACAATGGTGACAAAATAATTACAAAATATAAAATTGAAATCAAGAACGTCCTTAACTTAACTTTTTTTGATGAATATAAATACGCGACGACTATCGGAATAATTAATGCAAACAATGAAGGATGAATATTAAAACCCAATGTAAACAATGCAATCAACAAAGGGAAAACCCGATTATTGTTATTAATAATCAAATAACACAAATAAAATATTACTATTGAAAACAAGGAAATATACATTGCATTCCACGACATAAGGCCAAAAATAACAGAATACATAAGCGACGAAAACACTGCCACCTTTATTCCAAATATTTTTAAACAGACAATATAAATTGCCACTAGAGTAACTAATTCAACAAGCAAAGCTGCATATGCACCAGCAATTGGATTGCCATCAAATAAAATATAAAATGGTAGCAAATAATAATAGTGGTAAGGTCCGGTAAAAAACCCTTTATCGTTAATTACTCTAGGTCCAATCAAAACAGGTTTTTTGTCTTGAATAATTGAGTTTATAACAATTGAATCTCTCTCCTGATCCCATTCAAAAGAATAAAATTTATCCAACTTATATGTACGAAAAAAAATTGTTACCAACAATAAAAAGGCAATTATCAAAACATTCTTTAGCACAAAACAATTTTACCAAAGTTCTCACACTAAATAAGACGATAGCGGCAACATATAAGGTGGGTAAATATAAAAAAAGGATTCTTAGACACATTTCAATTAAATCAATCTTGTTGCCTCGCAAGGATTCGAACCTCAGTAAACAGATTCAAAGTCTGTTGTCCTACCATTAGACGACGAGGCAAAGTAAAAGTCATCATTAGTGTGTCGCTGAGAGGACTTGAACCTCCACACCTTGCGGCATACGCACCTCAAGCGTACGTGTATACCAATTTCACCACAGCGACAAGTTGTTAAAGTGGCCACTAAGGGACTTGAACCCCTGACCGCCCCGATGTAAACGGGATGCTCTACCAGCTGAGCTAAGTGGCCGTAGGTGTAAATCTCTGAGCGGGTAACGAGATTCGAACTCGTGGCTCGTCCTTGGCAAGGACGCATAGTAACCACTATACTATACCCGCAGGTTGTAAACGTAAGGTTATTATATCAACGATTTACCTTTGTTACTATTCCACATTTCAACTTTGGATTTGTCACATATCCTTGCAACAAAATGGCATTATGTTTGTCTTTTTGTTCAAAAACTTTTGTCAAAAAATGTTCTTCAATCTGTCCTTTTGAAATAGCCAAGCTATCACCCACCAAAATTTGATCTATACATATATCATTTCGCCAATCTATAGGTCTTATTTCAATATTTGCAAATTTTGCATCATTGTCAAAATCAGTATCAAAATAATAATTATTTGTTTTTCTATTATTTATCAAATTTTTAGTAAAAAATAAAAGTTCAATATAAGGAACACTCCTACCATTGTCGACAACAAATTTTTTATCTGGATTGTCCAAAACGTATTTTGATAATGATTCATACCCATAATCCCATACCTGTTCACGTTCACTAGGGAAAAATATAAAATAAGATCGGTACAACATAAGCATGGAAAACAAAACTATTACAAATCCCAAAACTATACTAATTTTATTTTTAAGTCTAAATATTATTCGATCTATTCCCATCATTATTATCAAAAAGTACGGCAACAACAATGGCAATGCCCGTTGAGTTGAATAGTCAGTATTTGCCAGCGCAGCCGGAATAGGGGACAGTATAGCCAAACCCAAAATTAGTCGATAAATAGGTTTTTTATTATTTTTAATAATTTCATAAAATCCCATCACCCAAGGAACCAACATCCATGAATAAAACACCGACATCTCAGGAATCGATCGCTGTAATTTGTAATCTTCGTTAAAAAATAAATTTACGGGAGCAAAATATGACAAATATTGAGCAAAAAACGAGGTTGTAAAACTGTTGTTTTTTACCCAAAATGATGGTGTAAAAATCAAAACAAAATTTGGGATTTGAATCAGGGCAGCCAATAATATTGGCATGTACAGTTCTTTTATCGATTTTTTTCTAAAATAAAAAACAAAATATATCAAAAGCATAAACAATGGAGCCAAATATCGTTGAGTATGGCCAGCATATGTTGACATTGAAATTAAGCCAAATGCCAAAATCGGTTTGGTATACAACAAAACTCCTATAGATATCAAAACAAAGGCAAAAGTTGTTTCATACCCTATTCGAGCGTTAAAAAAAGTCCAGGGAGTAATCAAAAACAAAAATACAGCCAAAATAGACGAGTATTTTCCCACCATTATTTTATTTTTTTCCAAAAACAAAAACAAACTCATACCCAATATCAAAATTGAAATAACTGACAATATCCTAATTGAAAAAGAATTTAATCCCAATAATTTAATAGGTATTGTTTCCAAATAAACAAACAAACCCGGAGTAAACGAACCAAAAAATTTAAAATAAACCGGCAAAAACTGACCGTACTGATCACGTCCCGTGTTCAAAATAGAATAGGCATCATAACCAACTACAGCCTCATCGTTGACCACTCCTCGAGGAATTTCACCTAACCGATAACTCAATAAAAAATATCCAAAAATTAAAGTTAAAAACAATAAAAAATATTTATTATTAATTTTCAATTAAAAATCTAAATAACTAAAAAATATTTTTTTAGCACGATAAAAATATCTCATCCTATTTTCCAATATATTTGCCAATCGGTACAACTCAGGTGGATATTCATCCATTCTCTGTTGTATTTCTATTTTATCCATTTCGTTCCATTCAAAAAAATTTTGTTTGGGCACAAAATACACATGAATTCCAAATAAAATAATTACAATTGATACCCAAATTCTTGTCATGTGTGCCGAAGGTTGGACTCGCCCGGCCGCTGCCGGGTTTCAGATCAGTGTCTGCACCAACTTTGTGCCGAAGGTTGGACTCGGACCAACATCCCAGGTTTTTCAGACCAGTGCCGTGACCATCTTGGCTACTTCGGCGAGAAGTATTAGTATTATATCAAAAATATATCCATTCAATCGAAGGTCTATCATTTATATTTTTTACAGACAAAAAAGAATCCGTATATCCATTCAAATCAAAAGTAAAAGGCGTTATTTCAAAACACAACTGATTATCTTTAGCATCAATTTTTCCAAATATTTCTATATAGTTATTGTCATTTTGAATATCATATTGTCTAAAATAACCATATTTTAGGGTTTTTTTACAACTCTTATCCATTACACGATAACGGTAGGGGATTAGTATTGCTTTATTTTGATTATCAATATTAACTTTAAAGCCTGAAATATTATTACTAGTAACTGCCAAATCAAAAGTCTTTTTACTATCAATTAATACAAAACTAACTTTGTCTTTTTTAGATATGACCATTGGTTTATCAACAAAGTTTTTTGAATAATCAAAGTATCTACTATATAAACCATTGATAGAGCTTATTAAAACCAATAACATTACCCCACCAACCAACAAATAACCTTTATCTTTAATATAAACCCATAATTGTGACAACAATATCAAAACAAACGGTAACAATGGTAAATAATATCGTCCTTGTGTTCCATAAATATAGCTTGACGCCACCACCGACCACGTCAAATACATTGCCAAATATATATAAAATATTATTCCCAAATTAATAGTTAAACCCAAAATTACTACTCCAATATTTACTTTTTTAGACATTTTTTTGCCTGTTTCATTTATTACCCATACAATGGCCAAAAGATATACATAAAAACCAAAATCATTTGACATCGTCACGTTTTTCCATCCAAATACAGCCACCATCGATTTGTACTCATCCTGCCAATTACTTGATATTGTTTTAATTAAGGTTGATACAAAAAAGACAGGATCTGTTAACACCAATTTTTGCTGAATTGTCGGGTTAACATATTGATTGTAAATCATATCTTTCATCAATATTTTGGTTATTCCCAAAGATACTATCGACACCAAAATCAAGATCAAAAAATTAATTTTTATCTTTTTTAAATCAATCACCATAAACAACAAAACTAATGGTAAATACACAATTTTTATACAAGATACGGCTGTAAAAATAATCCAAATAATTACCCAATCTCGCCACAACCATTTCGCACCATCCAATCTATTTATAAACAGTGATATTAAAACTGGCACCAACGACATTATCATCACATCATAACTAAACGACGTTACCTGGTGAACTACCAAAGGGGTTAGGGCATAAAACCATAGTAAGTATTGAAACTTTGGCTTTATAATTTTTAAAGCGACACTCAACATCGTCACAAAAAATATAAAAGCAAAAATTCTCCCTGAATAAAAAATTATTGCCAAATTATTTGTTAGTCCTCCCATCCATAGTCCCAAAACATTTGGCAAATATCCAACAAAACTAAAATTACATGGTGTTACTGCCACCAGACTACCTTTATCAACACCCCGTTTTTCATTAAAATTAACACTATCTATAGGGAAAGTTTTATTCTCTATCAATACCGAAGTAAAATTATACTCACTTGGGAGTTTTGCCAAATCTTTGGGGATTAAAAATTGACTATTTTTGCAAAAAAATTGTCCCGATGACAAAGCGACAGCTCGGCTAAAATGACCTGTTTCGTCATATTTTTGAAATGGTGGCAACAAAAAAATGAATATCAATCCTTCAATTATCAAAAACAACCACAAAAAAATGTTTATTATTTTATTTTTCACCAGTGTCGCTGAGAGGACTTGAACCTCCACGGGTTGCCCCATACGCTTCTGAGACGTACGTGTATACCAATTTCACCACAGCGACTTAAACCATCTCTTGTATTATCTCATGTCTAAAAAAGTTATCTACCCATTTCTGTCACAACCATCACACTTTTCACTGTACGAAGTAAGCACCCTCAATACCGTAAATCCATTATCAGAATTACCAATTAAACTGTAATCATCACTAACATCCATAGAACTTAAACATCGTCTGCCATCAACCAAACAAATTGCCTGAACACCAGATCCTACTTTCATTTCCAAACTCATTTTTGGAAATCTAACTTTTAATACATCACATAATTTTATTTGTGCCATTATCTGAGCGGGATAAGGGAATCGAACCCTTGCTTAAAGATTGGAAATCTTTAGTTCTGCCATTAAACTAATCCCGCAGTGTTTATATTTTAGCAAATAAACATTAAACAAACTATTTTTATAGTATAGTATATCTTATATTTATAAAAAAAAACCCGCCGATGAGGCGGGTAGCTAATAGTCAAAGGAGAAACGGAGTTATACAATAGAATTGGGTAACCCCAAGATTCTCTCCTTTGATTGTTAACTATCTTATAATACCATCACTATCTAATAATGTCAAGTTATAGGATATTATGTGACCGAAGTATATTATATATACAAAATATGTTGTAAAATAGACTGTTCTTTAAAAGCCGCTGTGGTGAAATTGGTATACACGCCAGACTTAAAATCTTGTGGTAGCAATACCGTGTGGGTTCGATTCCCGCCAGCGGCACAAAAAAAGAACATCGGGGATTGGCGCAATTGGCTAGCGTGCTTGCTTTGGGAGCAAGAGGTTGCAGGTTCGAATCCTGTATCCCCGACTTTGACCGCCGTAGCTTCCAAGCGTAGGCGGTTTTATTTTTATGAAACCCGCACACTTTAAAACTACAACCGGAAAAGATATTCCCTTGCCTGTATTTTTCCCCGATGCCACACGAGCCGTTTTAAAAACTCTTGATTCTATCGACATTGAATCGACCAAAACTCCAGGTATTCTCGTCAACACTTTTCATTTAAACAATTTTCCCGGCACCGATATAATTAAAAAACACAAAGGCGTGCGCAATTTTATGAATTGGAATGGGGGAGTCATATCAGATTCTGGCGGCTTTCAAGTTATGTCACTTGCCAAATCAGAAAACAACAAAAAAAATCCAGTTACAAACGAAGGAGTCAATTTTAAAATTCCCGGTACTACCAAAAAAATACTATTTACTCCAAAAACTTCCATTGATTTTCAAGTGGTTTTAAAAACTGACATGGTCGTCGTTCTCGATGATTTTACCGATCTTGATGCAAACCCCGACAAAGAACGCGAAACAGTTGAACGGACTATTTTGTGGGCCAAAGAGTGCAAAAAAATATTTAACAAAATTAAAACAGATAATCGCCCATATTTACTTGGAGTTGTCCAAGGTGGTTACAACTTAGAATTACGCAAAGAATGCACGCAAAGACTAGTCGAAATTGGTTTTGATGGTTTGGGTTATGGTGGTTGGCCTCAAAACATAGACAAAAGTTTTAATTTTGACATACCCAAAATTATTGGAGAAAATTGTCCTGATAATTATTTGTTATACGGCTTGGGAGTTGGTAAACCTCAAGATATTGTTGGTATGGTCAAAATGGGTTGGAATGTTTTTGATTGCGTCCTCCCCACTCGTGACGCCAGACACAAAAGACTATATACCTTTAATGCCGATTCTATGGACAATATTAATGTACTATCATCCAATTTTTATAGTTACTTTGTTCCCGACAAAGAAATCCACAAACTTGATTTAAACCCTGTTAGCACTGCTTGTGATTGCTTATTATGTACTCACTATTCTCGTTCATATTTACGGCATTTGTTTCAAGTTGGCGACATGACAGCAGGCAGACTAGCCACCATTCACAACCTTCGTTTTTATTCTCTACTTATGGAAAAACTAAGACCGCTATATAATTCACTATGCAAAAAAAGATCTTAGTCACTGGCTGTACTGGTTTTATCGGTTCAAATCAAACAGTAAAATTAATTAATCAAGGTCACAAAGTAATTGGAATTGACAATCTATCATTTGGAACACTAAAAAATTTAGACGAAATTATAAATTCAAAAAATTTTGAATTTATAAAACAAGATATTTGTGACCCTATAAATTTAAAAGATATAGATGAGATATTCAATTTTGCCTGTCCTGCCTCACCAATAGCTCATCACCAGGACCCAATCGGAGCCTGGAAAGCTTCAACATTGGGAATTTATAATTTGCTCGAATTTGCCAAAAAAAATAATTCATTATTTTTTCATACTTCCACTTCTGAAGTATACGGCGATCCTCAAGTTCATCCTCAAGTTGAAACATACCGAGGAAACGTTGATTGCACTGGCTTACGTGCCTGCTACAAAGAATCAAAAAGAGCCGGGGAATCAATTATTTTTGACTACAACCGCTATTTTAAATTACCCGTTCGAGTCATTAGAATTTTTAACACCTACGGACCAAAAATGTCACCAAACGACGGACGAGTAGTCTCCAATTTTTTAGTTCAAGCATTAACCAACAAAGATATCACTATTTATGGTGACGGTTCCACGACTCGATCTTTTCAATATGTTACAGACCTATTAAACGGTATAGAAAAAATGATGTACAATACCGAAAATTTTATTGGACCAGTTAATATTGGTAACCCTAGTGAATTTACTATCAAACAACTTGCCGAAACTGTTTTAAAATTAATCCCTACTTCAAAAAGCAAAATTATTTATCTTCCTTATGCTCCAGATGACGCCAACATCAGAAAACCCGACATTTCTCTAGCGAAAGAAAAACTCAATTGGCAACCAGTAGTAGAGCTAAAGGAAGGACTGTTAAAAACAATCGATTATTTAAAAAACAATGAAATTCTCTAGTGTTAATTTTGGTTGTCGGGTCAACGCCGCCGAAACCAATCAACTATCCCAACAGTTAATCGATCAAGGTTTTATTTTTGACGATCAAAATCCCGATACAATTATTGTCAACACTTGTGCCATTACTAAAAAAGGGGAATACGAGTCAATTTCAAAAATTAAAAAATTAATTAAAGACAATCCAAAGTTAAAAATTATTGCCACCGGTTGCGCCAATTTGGACAAATTAAAAGATTTTAAAAATGTCACAATCTTAAAAAATATTGACAAAGATAAAATTAATCAAGCTTATTCACCAAACATTAAGGACAAATTTTCCCATACAAATCGATATCTTTTAAAAGTTCAATCAGGATGCAGTCAAAATTGTACTTTTTGCATTGTTCCCAGCCGACGAACAACGTTAAACTATTTACCAATAGAAGATGCCGTCAAAACAATAAATTCTGCAAAAACCTACAAAGAAGTTATCATCACTGGTGTCAATCTTACTCAGTATTTGCCAGGGATTTCTAATTTAGTTGAGGCACTGTTAGCCAAAACCAAAATAGAATTAATATCTTTTGGTTCAGTACCACTTTTGTGTATTGACAATAAATTTATTAAATTATTAGAAAATGACCGTGTTTCAAAATTTTTACATATACCATTACAATCTGGTTCTGACAAAATCCTAAAACTCATGCATCGGCCATATAATAACTTAAAAATTAAAACATTGATTAAAAATTTAAAATTAAAAATTAAAAATTTGTCCCTTGGCACCGACATTATCGTCGGCTTTCCCACCGAAACCGACGTTGATTTTCGAGAAACCTACGATTTATGCAAATCAATTGGTTTTACCAAAATCCACGTTTTCAAATATTCCCCTCGTCCCGACACCCCCGCCCGTGATTTATTTTTACAATCAGACAAAATATCAAAACAAACTCTAATCGAACGTTCAAAAAAACTCAGAAATTTAGTGTTATAATACACATATCTATACATCCATTCTTGAAGGTAGATGTGAAAAATGTGACCTCGAAATTAATGTTGAAATTCAAAAAGAGACTCCAATAATACCTAGAGAAGATTTGGTAGCAGTATCTTCAGGTGTAAATATCTCAGGCAGGGGAATAACTGTTATTGGTGAAAATTTATGGATAACTAGAAGTTGTTCTAAAACTAACGGTCTTAAACATGTGTTAGCAAGATAATTTTATCTCCCAAACCACACTTCCATCTCGTCAAAAACCGACGACTTAAGTGATACTTCTTGTCCCGGAAACCTTGCATTTTTACCCCAAATACAGGCACGATTTACATCATCCCTCATTTCGCTACTAATCCATTTTAACACATGATTCAAAGTATCAGTTTTCTTCATAATCAAAGGTTCTTTTTTGTCCGCTTCCATTACCCTTTCCCGTTTCAAATATACTCGCACCAATCCCAACCCTTTCCACACCGCTTCTTTAAATTCCTCCATCCCAATATTTTTATCAGCACACATGTATACAATTCCTGGCAATCTTTTTACATTTTTTTCTTGATCAATTTTTGTTACAACTTCAACCAAAGGAATATATGTTCTCGATTTGCTCAATCCATCGATCAACTCGTCGACACTATTAATTTTTTCTCCAAACTGCACCACCACATTGTCAAATCCCATTTCTTTAACAATTTCTAAAATTTGTTCCTGAGGTAACGAAAAATATGGATCAATGATTTGAATTGCGCCTTTTGCCATTTTATGAACGTGAATTTTTGGCGGACGCTTATTCAATCGCATACCCGCATCTTCCAACTCTTTTTTAACTTTTAAAAGCCAATCTGCCCGCTTATAGTCAGTCATCAATACCACCAAATTTGATGCCCTAACCACTGACAAAACCTTTCTTCCAAAACCTTTACCCCCAGCCGCTCCCTCAATAATTCCTGGTAAATCCAAAATTTGAATTCGCACACCCTTGTACTCCATCATTCCGGGAACTACACCCAGTGTCGTAAAATCATAATTTCCTACCTTTGATTCAGCATTAGTTATGGCGTTAAGTAAGGTAGATTTTCCCACTGATGGCAAGCCCACCAAAACCACCGAGGCATCACCCGAATGTTTTATGGCATAGCCCCCACCTCCGGCTCCACCACCTCCCATTGCCACCTTCGCCTCCAACATATCGTTATATTTGGCTAACTTCGCCTTTAAAACTCCATGATGAAACTGGCTACTTTTGTCATAAGGAGTATCGTGTATCTCCTTTTTAACGGCTTCAATTTTCTTTGATATTTCGTCAGCGTACATTTTAAGTTAAAATAGAACCTACTATTATATGAAATTTTTCCTTATTTTACTAATATTCCTTTTATTTCCAATAAAAGCGCAGGCAGCCAATATTTATGGTCTCCATTTATCCGATACCAGCGATATAACCAAGGCCGCAGCCATTATCAATTCCAACAATGGCGATTGGGGTTATGTCACTGTCGTAATTCGGTCCGACTTATTAAATCATCAAATGTGGCAAGAATTTTTTGACAAATGTCGAGTGCTACATATCACTCCTATAATTCGATTAGCAACCTCTTTAGAAAACGACCATTGGAAAAGACCAGAAATAAATGATATTGACATTATGACAAATTTTTTAAATTCATTAAATTGGCCTCAACAACAACAAATAATAACTCTTTTTAACGAACCAAATCACGGTTCCGAGTGGGGAGGAGAGGTTGACGTCAAAAATTTTGTTGATATTTCAATATATGCAGCCCAAAAACTAAAAAAACTTAATCCAAATTTTTACATTTTATCTGGCGGAATTGATTTAGCAGCACCTTCAAAACTTCCCGCTTTTGAATCAGCAACAGTTTTTTATCAAGAAATTGTTGCCTATAAACCGGACTATTTTGATAATATAGATGCGATTGCCAACCATTATTATCCTGCCAACAGTCCCCGAAACTACATTTGGGAATTAAATACAATAAAAAAATTAGGTATAAAAAAAGATTTACCTGTCTATATTACCGAGACGGGAGTTAATAACAAAAAAATAGCAGGTAAAATTTTAATAAATAATATAAACACATGGTCAAAAGATAGGCGAGTCGTTGCAGTTACTCCATTTATTTTTAATTACCCTTATCCACCGTTTGAACAATTTTCTTGGTTAACAAAAGAGGGGACTTTAAATTTTGAATATCAAAGAGTGGTCAATTTACCAAAAACCAAAAATACTATTTCTCAGCTAAATTCTTATAAAGTAATTTTTACCCACTTACCATTTATAATTTTTCCCAACACTGTTTATCATTCAGCTGTCGAGGTTCAAAACACAGGTCAAAGCATTTGGGGTGAGACTCAGTTTTGTCTCAAACAAAATTCATCACCAAACATCACCCTTTCTGATTTATGCATTGATCCAAACAAAAAAACTTTTCCCAATCAAGTTCAAAAAATTCCATTTAGTTTTGAAATAAAATACGTAGCCTCGCCATCATATATTTCCTGGGAAAATTTACCCCAATATGATTTATCCTTGCTTTCCCCCAGTTCCACCATCTACCATCCCAAAACCAGTTTGTGGAATTATGTCAAAGAGTGGTGGAGTGGATTGTTTTAAGTATTTAAATTGTTGATATTTTTCTCTGCTTTATATCAGGCAATTTACTAACAAACTCACCTACTACAGCACAATCCTGTTCACCAATACCCAAGCTGTAACTACCCCCACCATCAATAACAACACCGGCCTTACTAGAAGTGTAAGCACCTGCTATCAAAATATCTCTCAAAGGCCTGTTGCTTCTTGTTAAAATGTCTTTATGTTCTTCCATACTATCCGTTGAAACATGCAATTCGCCACCAACAAAAAACAAATATTTATAATCACCTATTCCCAAATCTTTCCATTTCTCTACTTTTTTTGTCATATTTATAGAATAAATAATAATTTAAAAGTAATATGTATCCTCGATTGGGATCGGACCAATGACCTCTTCCTTAGAAGGGAAGCGCTCTATCCAACTGAGCTACGAGGACTGATTGCTGATATTTTAACAGTTTTATTGATAAAATAGCATTGTTTGCATAATATTTAGCCGCTGTGGTGAAATTGGTATACACGTAAGTTTTAGGAACTTATGGAGCAATCCGTGGGGGTTCAAGTCCCTCCAGCGGCACTATCTAACAATTTGGGTCGTTAGCTCAGTCGGTAGAGCAATCGCCTCTTAAGCGATTGGTCGTGAGTTCGAGTCTCACACGACCCACTTAACAATTTGCGCCTATAGCTCAATGGATAGAGTAATAGTCTTCGGAACTATTGATGTGGGTTCGATTCCCCCTGGGCGCACCATGATTAATTGGTACATAAATTTATTTAACGGATTCTCTGTGTGGACCTTAATATTATTAAGTGCCATTACAACAATTTTAGGTGATTATTTTGGCAAACTTTGGTCAACCAACCTAAGACCAGAATTTTTTTGGCTCAACGTCTTGTTTTACACTCTTTCTTCATTATTATTTCTACCAGCATTATTAAAAGAAAGCTTAACTATTACTTCTGTCGCCTGGAGTTTACTGTCAATTATTGGTTTTATGTTTATTGGCTTAATTATTTTCAAAGAAACTTTAACCTTAATTCAAATTATTGCCTTAATTTTTGGTGTCATCTCGCTGGTTCTTTTTTCTTTATAACAAAATCTGCTACATTAATTTAATATCCCTACACATATTATGGAAAAACAAATTAATGATAAATTCGTTATTACTGATAATTTTGAGATAAACGAATTAGTATTTTTTCTAAAAAAAATATGGGGAGAGAGTTCACCTCTGTGCCATGTCGAAAAAACTAACAAATCTCAATATTGTGTTATTAAAAACAAAGACAACATTATTATTGGATGTTGTGGAATCAAATTTCTTGATCAAAAAACAATCGAATTAGGTAGCTTAGCAACAGACCCCAAATATCGGGGTCTTGGATTAGCACGTCAATTACTTGCTTGGCAAGAATCAACACTCTCACCCTACATTAAAAAAGGATATCAGATAATTACTTTCGCCACTCTGGGTTCAAATATAATGGATTTCATTATTTCAAAATTAATTCAAATAACAGCGTTACCTTCATATCCAATCAACATAACCCAGGGTATTGTACCTATTGATAAAAAATACGCAAAAATTAATATTAGTGATAAACATTTTCTATATAAAAATAAAGATAAATTATATACATCAACAATTTCAATATTATCTACAAATATCAAGTCAAACTTTGAAGAAATATATTTAACAAAAGGAATAAATTTATCAAAATACTTACACTCATCAAAAGTACAAAAAACAAATTTTATTACAAAAAAAAATAATTATATAGATTTGACACCACTTAGATTTATTATTTGGAATATTTTTGATGAAAAAACCACAATCTTCCCGCCAATCGACAACAATAAATTTTATCAAATAAAAATCCCTATACTAATAAAGTTTGAAACAATTCATCAACATTTTAAAAAAATGACAATTACAGGTTTTTCAATTGAAAACAATATTTTGTTTATTAACTATTCAAATATATCAACAAAGTCGTTCAACACAATTATCAAAAACTTAAAAACAAGTTACGACACCAAAATACCCAACAGCTGGTTTGAACTTATTCAAAATATAAACGATAACAAATCAAAATAGATTACGTTTTCTTAAAATCTGCTACACTATTTTATGTTATCGTTACTACTTGGTCTAGTCATGGCACAGGAGGCCACAGCCACCCCCACACCATCAATTATCCCCACTCCTACTCCCGATCCAGTTATTGCCCTAATTAGCCAATACAAGCAAGATTACAGTTTTCAAGTTTCCGAATATCAAAAACGATATATCGACTACATCGACAAAAAAGAAGTTTATACCAAATATCGCACCGTTTCTACCGAAAAAGACAAAGTCACCGCTGCCAAAACTGTTTTATTTGCCCGCAATTCAATGATTAAAACCTATCTCATGGCACTACGAGTAAGTCTAGACGAATATAAAGTTGAAAATCAAACTAGTACCCAAAAAACCCAAATAGAACTTAGTCGATGGGAAGATTGGTGTTCTGAACAAAATTTAATTATTCCCAATTTAAACAGTCAACAAGATATCACCAATTGGACCGAAAGTTTTAAAGAAAAATATGTTCCCATACAACAAATAATTTATACAGCTCTTACTCAAAATCAAATTAATCAACGACTACAAATATTAAGTCTCATCAAACAACTTTCAACCGATATTAGAAACGACCCAAAAACAGGAACAATGCTCAATGATTGGCTTTCTGCCTTGCCTGTAAAATCTGATTTGGTCATGAGCTCAATTGCAACAACACAAGGATTAACTCAATCCAAACAGTTAACCAATCGTTTTGATGATTTTTATCCCGATGTCAAAGTAGAGTTAAATCGAACTAATATATATTTAACAAATATGATGTCTGACCTTAGGGCCGTTGCCATCAAATTAAATCAATAATATGCAAGAAAACATTTATCAAAATATCGATTTGGTCAATAATAACCCACTCAAACCCGAAACAAAAACCGAGTTAACCTTTAGAGAAAAACTTAAAACCGATCACAAAGTCCAGACATTAGTGGGCCTTTCAGTTTTTACAGTATTAATACTAGTCCTAAGCTTAGTTGTTTCAATTTTACGACCACCAACCACTCGCGAAGATATTGGCACCAATTTGCCAACTCCAATGGCTACTCCAACATACATCAACGAAGCCAATGTCCTCCCCACTCAATATCAAGACCAATTTAATACCATCATCAACAAAATAAAATACAATCCAGAAATATTACCTCCGCAAATTGACGTAAATCTAGGTAACTAAAGTCCTGAGCTTGTCGAAGGATTAATTTTTTCTCGACAAATATTCACCCGATTCCGTTGAAATCAAAATTTCTTCACCGACTTTAATAAACAATGGTACCAAAACCTTGGCCCCTGTATCTAAAACTGCGTTTTTCATAGCACCTGTAACAGTGTCACCTTTAATCGAATTTTCTGTTTCAGTCACAATACAAGCAATACTTTTTGGCAAGGTTATCCCTACTGGCTTTTCATCATAAAACTTTAGTCGATATAACAAACCTTCTTTTAAATATATTTTGTCTGAGCCTACGATATCGACGGGGACTAAATACTGTTCAAAAGTTCGTGGTTCAATAAACACATAATTTTCACCATCAAAATAAGAATATTGTCCTTCTGTAGTTTCTACCAACACCTCATCAAGCTTTTCTCCCGATTTAAAGGTATATTCCAATACGCGTCCACTATACAACGATTTCATTTTGGTTCGATAAAAAGCACTTCCTTTACCCGGGGATACAAATGAAAAATCAACCACCATATGTGGTTCTTCGTGATAAATGATATATATTCCGCGTTTTAACTGTGAAGTTGATATTGTACCCATGTGGCTATTTTAACCCGTATCAGATCAAATTGTAACCCCCATTTACTATTTCTCAACCTCGCCCTGCCTGCCCGCCTTTGGAGGGTCGAGGGGAGGGGCTTGACCAAAAAAAAATCTTCAAAAGCAATACACACCAAAATTAAAATTAAGTTTTTAATAGATTTTTTGCAAAAAAAATCCCAGAGCATGCTTTTTAGAGGAGCCACCCCGGGATCTAATATGTACTATATCAATATATTATAAACGTGTCAATAGTAGTCAACAAATGTGTATCTACCTGCCTGATTCCAGCTCATCAATAAATTGCTGTACTCCATAAGCCCACGAGCCATTAGAATGCGGACAATACTTTTTCATTATAAGTTCAGGAGTATTTAATCCTTTGTCAAAATATTGTCTTTTCAAATACTCAGCATAACTTTTTAATGCCAGTTCATAATTATCAAATCTCAATGTTCCTGCCGAGTTTATCCCATAACCCCAACAGTTATGAGAATTTTCGGGTATTTTTTTACACAAGTTTGATTCTTGTTGTGCAATAGCAACTATCCAATAATAATCAAAACCATAAGTTTGAGATAAATCAAATATAAGCCGAGAATAAGGCAAAAGAGGTGAATTATACTTTTTTAAATATCTTTCAATTATTACTGGCCTCGCATCATTTGCCACTACAACATTACTCACCACAGGACCCTCATTTTCGATTCCAAGAAACTGTCCAACCGATACCAATTTTCCACCACTACTTTGATAACCAAGTGCAACCAACTGATCTTGCTTTGGGTTATTTTTAGTCCACCACAACACCTCAGCAAACAAAACGACAGTCAAAGACAATGAAATTACCATCACAAAAAACACTTGCAAATACACTTTATATTTTTCGATTAATCGCATTCTAGTAATATGCTATCATAAGCCTACTTATGAAAACAAACACAAAAATAACTAACAATAAAGATAAATCTTTTGTATTGTCTTTTGGCGTAACTGTCGATGAAATAACCAAGGAGTACAATCACACCTTGAGTCATGTTGCTGCCGATTTTGAAACCAAAGGCTTTCGCAAAGGCAAAGCCCCCCTTGACGTTGTCAAAAATTCTATATCTAGTGACAAAATGTTAGACGAAGTAGTAAATCACATTTTATCCGAAAAATACGATGAAATAACAAAAGAAAACAAACTAAAGCCAGCCACTCAACCAACAGTAGTCATCAAGAACCCTCCTTTTGATTTAACTAAAGACTGGCAAATCGAAATAACCGGAGCCGAAATACCCGAAATTTCCATCAAAGCAAAAGCTTATACCGAAATCAAAAAAATTAATGCTGACACTTCAGTTGAAAAGGAAAAAAGAACCGATACTGTCATGAAAGTTATCTTAGAAAATAGTGAAACAATTATCGCCAAAATTATTATTGACAACGAGGTCGAAAGAAAATTAACCAATCTTGTTGACCAAGTTCAACAGGCAGGACTGACTTTTGATGCCTATTTAAAAAATAAAAATCAAACTATAGATCAACTTAAGCAAGAACTAGAAAAACAAGCTATTGACGAATGGACACTAAATTTAGCTATTGCCCAAATTTCTACCGAGCAAAAACTTGATCCAACCCCCGAAGAAGTCAAAGACATAGTTTCCAAAAACCCACAATTGGCTCAAAATCCCAATTTAGTTGTCTATCTTTTAACCCAACAAAAAGTAATAAATTATCTTCTTTCTCTATAACTCGATTTCTATCTTATAAAATGATATAATCCCACCATATGGCAGGTGGTGTACTTACATCAAAAAACGATCCTAAAAAAGGGAAATCATTTTGGGGCGTCAACGATAACGAATCTTTAAATGAGAGCAAACCAAGTTTTGCTCCCGTTAACTTTTCCTTGCGCGGTATTTTAGGTCTAAACCAATCAGTAGAAATCCATAAGTCTCAAACCGAAAAGTTGTGGACCAAAGAAAATTTCCATTTAAATATAATTGGTGAACAAGAGCGAAAAGCATTGGAATCCAAGCAGCAAGAATTAGAATCTGTTGTAGAACAACTAAAATTAGAAGTAAAAAAATTAACTGTTGCTACTAGTGAACTTGATTCAAATCTATCGCATGCCACAATGGAAAATATTCCAGAAGCCAACGAATATCAAGTTTCATTTTTACTTCGACTAAAAAACTTAGTTATTGCCTTTCGTCGCAATATTAACGAAGCCAGTTGTTGGCTTGACAGCTTTAATAGTAAAAAGAAAAAACAAAAAAATAGTGGCTATTGGAAAAATTTAAAATCCAAAGGTGGTCTAAAATATTTAATGAGCGACGAACACTCCGCCGCCAGGTCAGGAGATTAACTTCATGCCTAAAGCAATTTTACCTGAACACCCCATCGACACAGGAAATTATATTGGCCCACTAAGAGTGATCATTTCCGAAGTTTGTGATGGTAAAGTATCTCCAATCTCACAGATTCAATACGATGAATATGTCAAAGCACAAAATCCAACATTAGCTATTGGATGTCCAAAATGTCGTAAAGTACTCTATGTTGCAGGTGTCACACTATAATATATTTGTTATAATCAGCAAGTAAATCTGAATCTGCCTGCCCGCAGACGCTAAAGCGTCAGCTTTTGCAGGCGGGTAGCTCACTATGTACTATTTTACCTATGTATTGCAAAGTCAGGTTGACAAAACTTTTTACATTGGTTGGACAAATGATCTTAAACACCGAATAACACAGCACAACTCAAGAAAAGTATTTTCAACACAAAACAAAAAACCATATAAATTAGTTTATTTTGAAACATGTCTAAGTGAAAAAGATGCTATTGCTAGAGAGAAAACACTCAAAACTGGATTCGGACGAAAATATATCAAGAGTAGACTAAAACATTATTTGGCTGATATAATTGCAAAGCCGAGTCTATAGCTCAGTTGGTTAGAGCGCCTCATTGACATTGAGGAGGTCAGAGGTTCGAGTCCTCTTAGACTCACAGCTCAGTTGGCCTGCCCGCAACTGCTAAAGCAGTAGCTTTTGCAGGCGGGTTAGAGCGCTTCTTAAAAATCAGTCGCAGGTCCATAGATACCCCTTGAGGGTATTCGAGTCCTGTCAGATTCACTAAATTAAAAAATAAAATAGTACAATAAAACAATGAAATGTCCAAAATGTAATACTGAAATGACAAAAGGAAATTTATATACCCACGGTATGCAGTGGCTAAAAAACGATAGAAAAAGAGGTGGATTTATGGAAACCTTTGGTTTATCAAAAGCACAACCTGTTGTCGCTTGGAAATGTGAAACCTGCAATAAAGTTGAATTGACCATCGAAACTACTACCTAGCCCAGATTTTGGGCCAATTGTCTCACCCTGAGCTTGTCGAAGGGCTTTTTACTTTTTAATATAATTTAATTTATAATAACCATATGTCACAATTAGATTCTCAAAAACACGAAGACGATAATTTATATAAAATTCGTCACAGTACCGAGCACATCCTAACTCAAGCCATGCAACGAGTTTTTGGCGCCAATAAATTTTTTATGGCCATGGGGCCAGCCACCGATGATGGATTTTATTTTGATTTTGAACCTCTAAATGACTTTAAAATCTCCGAAGATGATTTCCCTAAAATCGAAACCGAAATGCAAAAAATCATCAAAGAAAATTTACCTATAGTTAGGTCAGAAATAACAATTGATGAAGCCAAGAAAATGTTTGCCAATAATCCTTACAAATTAGAATGGCTCGAATCAATTCAAAATCGTGATGAAGTGATTTCTGTTTATACAACCGGAGATCAATTTAAAGACCTGTGTGCCGGGCCTCACGTTCGCTACACCACCGCTATCAAAGCTTTTAAATTACTTTCTATCGCCGGTGCCTACTGGCACGGTGATGAAAAAAACAAAATGCTTACTCGCCTTTATGGAACAGCTTTTGAAAATAAAGCCGATTTAGAAACATACTTAAATAATTTAGAAGAAGCAAAAAAACGAGATCATCGCAAATTAGGTCGCGAGCTAGAAATATTTTTCTTTGATGACGAAGTTGGTCAAGGTTTACCACTCTGGTTACCAAATGGTGGGGTAATTATTGAAGAACTAGAAAAATTAGCCAAAGAAACAGAGGATAAAGACGGATATCTCCGTGTAAAATCACCTCATATTACCAAGGATACATTGTTTATTCGCAGTGGACATTTACCCTATTATGCCGATAGTATGTTCCCACCAATGGAAATCGATGGTGACAAATACTATCTTAAACCCATGAATTGTCCTTTTCACCATAAAATTTTTGCCAACACTGGTCGAAGCTATCGTGATTTACCCTTAAAATTGGCTGAATATGGCACATGTTATCGTTACGAAAAATCAGGTGAGTTGCTTGGTTTAATGAGAGTTCGATCAATGCAAATGAACGATGCCCATATCTATTGTACTGAAGAACAATTTGCCAAAACATTTATGGATGTTGTCGACATGTATCTTTACTATTTCAAAGTTTTTGGAATTGATAAATATATTATGCGTTTTAGTACCTATTCAAAAGAAGGTTTAGGTAAAAAATATATTGACAATGAATCATTGTGGATAAAAACCCAAGATTTGGTTCGAAAAACATTACAAGACGGCAAAATAAATTTTGTCGAAGTTGAAAACGAAGCCGCTTTTTACGGACCAAAAATTGATGTCCAAATTTTTTCGGCTATTGGCAAAGAATTTACCCTCGCCACCAACCAGGTCGACTTTGCCGTACCTGCAAGATTTGATTTACACTACACCAACAAAGAAGGTAAAGCAGAAACTCCATTATGCATTCACCGAGCACCTCTTAGCACTCACGAACGCATGATCGGATTTTTACTCGAACATTTTGCCGGCAATTTCCCTACATGGCTCTCACCTGTTCAAGTAAAATTAATTCCTATCACTGATGCGCAACACGAATTTGCCCACAAAGTCATGAAAGAACTAAGAGATTCCGGAATTAGGGTGGAAATTGATGATAGATCCGAAAAAATGCAAGCCAAAATTCGTGATGCTCAAATGCAAAAGATACCTTATATGTTAGTTATTGGTGCCCGCGAAGCCGATGCTGGTACTGTTGCCGTCCGTCAACGTGACGGTCAAGATTTAGGAGCAATTCCTGTTTCTGAATTTATCACCAAAATTAAGGAACAAATCAGCAATAAGTCTCTAAATTTGATAAAATAGCTCAATGGATAATCGAAAATACATCAGAACTAATCGCCAAATCACTTCACCAGAAGTACGGTTAATAGACGAAGATGCCAAGCAAATTGGTGTCCTTTCTATTTCCGAAGCCTTTGAAATGGCTAGATCCACCGGCCTTGATCTCGTCGAAATTGCCCCCATGGCCAAGCCCCCAGTAGTTAAATTAATTGAATTTTCAAAATACAAATATCAAGAAGCCAAAAAAGCCAAAGCTGAAAAGAAAGGTATGAAAGGTGGAGACACCAAAGAGCTTCAATTAAGCCCATTTATTGGGGCAGGGGATTATGAAACTCGGGTAAAACGCGCCAAAGAATTTTTATCTACTGGAAATAAAGTCAAAATCAGTATAAAATTCCAAGGTCGCCAAATGCAACATCCAGAATTTGGCAATCAACTATTAGATAAATTCAAGAAAGATATCGAAGAAGTTGGTATAATAGACGCACCTCCAAAAATGATGGGCAAGCGATTGATGGCATCTTTTGGACCAGTCAAAAATTTAAAACTAAAAAACAATGGAAAAACAGAGTAAAAGACATCGAGTCAAAAAATCAGTTAGCAACCGTTTTGAAGTTACCCCAAATGGTAAAGTCATGCGAATGTCATCCTTCAACCGACATTTACGACGCAAAAAATCCAAAAAACAATTACGTAGACTCAAGGGAAAACAACAAGTACTAGGCAAATTTGCAATTAAGGTTAAAAAGTTATTAGGTTTACTATAAAATATGCGCGTTAAAACAGGTGTCGTTCGTCGACAATTTCACAAAAAAGTATTAAAAGCCGCCAAAGGTTATTGGATGACAAGATCCACCCGCTACAAGGTAGCGTCTGAAGCTGTCTTGCATGCCGGTCAATACGCTTACAATGGTCGTCGTATTCGTCGACGTGATATGCGCAAATTATGGATTATCCGTATCAACGCCGCTCTCAAAGAATTTTCCATGTCTTATTCTGTTTTTATTAACAAATTAAAACTTAATAAAATTGAAATTAATCGTAAAATGCTTTCTGAAATGGCTATTACCAATCCTGCCACTTTCAAAGCTATCTTTACTTCCCTAAAATAAGAAGGGGACTTTAATTGAATCGCAAGCCCCCGAGAGGGGGCTTTTATTTTATGAACGATATCAAACAAATCAAATCAGATTACACAAACAAAATAAATTCTGCCACTACTTCGGCAGAATTAGAAGCTATTCGTATTGAATTATTAGGTCGAAATGGACTAATAAACAAGTTATTCTCCGAAATTAAATCGGCAGAAAATCCTAAAGAATATGGACAACAATTAAATACACTAAAAAATGATTTAGAAATTTTAATTTCCTCCACTGTAGAGACGTTGCATGCAACGTCTCTACCAACAAAAAAAGAAAAATTAGGTTTACCCGCCGTAGCCTTGGCAAAGGTGGGACATCTTCACCCCATCACCATCACAGAACGTCAATTAAACGAAGTTTTTCGAAAATTAGGTTTTTCCATATACAATAGCCCCGAAATAGTTACTTCCGAATACAATTTCAAACGGCTAAATGTCCCTGAAAATCACCCTGCCATGGATATGCAAGATACTCTCTACATCAAAGAACCAAACTACTTACTTCGAACCCAAACATCAACAATTGAATCATATTTATTACAAAATGAGTCAAAAAATTTACCAATTCGAGCCGCTTTTCCTGGCAGTGTATACCGTAATGAAAAAGTTAATCGGAGCAATCATTTTGTATTTCATCAATACCAGGCCGTTGTAGTCGACAAAGGCATTACCATGAAAGATTTGATTGGAACGATGGATTTAATGTTCAAAACACTATACGGTCCCGACGTAGTTGTTCGCTATCGCTGCAAATATTATCCCGAAGTTGAGCCAGGAGTCGGCCCCGATATGCAATGTTTTGAGTGTAAGGGCAAAGGTTGTCAATTATGTAAATACGTCGGCTGGATCGAAATGGGAGGCTCAGGAATGATCCATCCCAAGGTATTAGAAATGGCAGGAATCGATTCAAAAATATATTCCGGTTTTGCTTTTGGAATGGGACTAGATCGTTGGACCATGGCCAAAAAAAATATTTCAGACATTAGAACTTTAATGGGTGGCAATTTAGCCTACAAACCCACAAAACTATGAAAATAATTTACTCCCACCTCAAAACTTTTCTTCCTAGTTTAGATGTTCCATCTGATAAACTACGAGATGATTTGACCATGATAGGTCATTTTGTTGCCGGAGTTGCTCAAATTGAGGGTGAAATTGTTTTTGATTTAGATATCAAAATTAACCGAGGTGATTGTTTAGGTTATTACGGCATTGCCAAAGACCTCTCAATTTTTTACAACATCCTTCTCGTACCTGCCACTGAATTCAAACATCCTCAATCAAATTACTCGTTACCAATCAAAATTGAAACAGACAATGTCATTCGTTTGATGGCCGCCAAAATTGTTCACATTAAAAACAAACATTCACCCGATTGGCTTTCCAAGTTTTTAAAATTACACGGAGTAAATTCCATTAATACCCTTGTCGATTTAACCAACTATGTAATGTTCATGTACGGACTACCCAGTCATGCTTTTGACACATCAAAATCTACCGATAAACTTATTTGGCAAATGAATCAAAAATATTCTTCATTTAAAAGCCTTGATGGCACAATTTTACCTATCGATAAAAATATTTTAATGGTCAATAGCTCACATTTTGCATTGAGTTTAAGTTTTTGGGGAGGGGAGTTTTGTGCCATCGACAATTCCACCACAAACACAATTGTCGAAATTGCTATCTACAATCCCACCGTTGTTCGTCAAAACAGACAGCAACTTAAGGTAACCACCGAGGCTGCTACCCGTCTTGAAAAATTTCTTGACCCCGAGTCGATCCCACAAGCATTAAATCATCTTATTAGGTTAATTACTTTAAATTGCGGAGGCAATCTAGGATCTCAAATTTTTGACTATTATCCTAATCCAGTTATTGCCAAATCTATTGAATTTGATCCCACACTACCATCAACTGTCTCCGGCATTGACATCCCTATCGATTTTGCCAATAACATCGTCACCAAGGTGGGTAATAGACCAGACATTACAGAACCCGAAGATTTGGTCGAAGAAGTTGTCCGATTTTATGGATATAACAACATTCCCAAAGATCAACCTTTGACTTTTAAAAAGGTCACCGATATTACTCCAAAAGAAATTTACTTAATTGAAAAATTAAAAGATGAATTAGTTTCCGAAGGTTACGATGAAGTAATTACCTGGCCATTAGTTAGTACTCCTGTCAACTCAAAGACTGTTGTCAAAACTGAAAACAGCATTAATGACGAAGTTGTATATCTTCGCCAAAGTCTAATTCCTTCACTCAAGCTTCAGCTAGAACAATACAACAAATACAAACTACCTAACTCAAAGTTTTTTGAAATTGGAAAAATATTTTACAAGGATGAAGAAAAATTTGTTGAAAAATATGCTCTGGGCAAATATGACGGTCAAAATTTTTCAGAAATTATTTTAGACGATCTTGAAAAACCAGAAAATTATGTCCCCAAATCAATTGATAACAATGCTGTCGAATTAACCTCACAAATTATTACCCTCGATGCCAATGTGACAATAAATAACCACAGTGAGCCAACGCAACTGATTGAAAAATACAGTGCTTTAATTGACAAAAATATTTTGTGGTCCATGGAAATAACCGATATTTTCAAAGACAAATATACATTTCGCGTTTGCTATTACAATTGTGATGACAAAACAGCCAAGAACATCCATCTTGACGTATTTAATTTAAACTAGTAACATACCTATTATGTACCCACTCTCTTTTATTATTGCCAAACACCTTCGCCCCAATCGGGAGGTTTAACTGTAATAAACGACAATCGTTTTAAAACACAAACCTCCCGAAAGGGAGGTTTTTAGTTGTTTCTAAAATACAAAATTACAGAGGTATAATCTAAAGACACCATTTAAACAGATATATGAAATTACTAGATAATTACACAGAAGCATTAAAAGACATAACGAATTATTTACAAAACGATTTAGCCGAACTTGAAATTACTGCCGCTCAAATATATGGTTCATCTACATGGGAAAAGGGATTTATACCGGGTATCTCTGACATTGATATTTGTGTTTACACTGACAAATTTAATATTCTACCCCCTGAGGAAATCATAAGTATTATTAAAAAAAAAGACAATAATTATACAGATAAATTTCCAACCATATTAAGAGACCATATCGCCAACAGGATTGAATTTTATATTTCTCACCCAAAGATTAAGTTTGATATCACAATTTTGCCACCAGAATTTCCAAATGGAAAAAATATTATCAACACCACTTCATACGACTCATTTGAAATGTTAGTTGGTACTTTATATCAACACGGAATTCCACTTTTTGGAGAAATTCCTGACAAACAATATGTGGACGACAACTATCTTCCATTCTACAGTGATGAAATTAGAACAAAACGACTAAAAGTTTTGACAAATAGGATTTTAATTTATTCAAAAAGAGTTGATCTTCTACAAAAAAATAAAGACCCAGATATAATAGACCATCTATACAAAACTCGAACTCACTTTCTTAAATGGTTATATATATATTTAAGAAAATATCCCGTTTCACTATATAAACATATTAATTACCAATTATCCGACATTTTATGTTTATCTCAAGATGAAAAAAATGCTTTACTGTTTTTAGGAAAAGGTGATTTATTCAAATTAGCATCAAACTATTTACAAATTTCAAACAAATATCTAGATAGATATCAATCAGAAAACATATGAAATTAAGTACATATTTTGGATCTTATAAGAAATCAAACACCAAACAACTTATAAAATACATTTCTATTTTAGAAAAAAAAGTAGAAAAATATTATAACTTTGGCAAACCATTTTTCAAAGGTAATTTTAAATTAAACTACAAAGAATACTTACAAAAATGTGAATTAAATTATAATTCAATGACGCCCGAAAATACTTTTGATTATATTTCACCACTATTTCAAAATCTACCAAACTGGAACAATCCAGGAACAATGATAAATGTAATTCCACCTGTAAATTTAATTTCAATGGCTAGTATTAGTTTTGCGGGATTATATAACTCCAATTTTGCCCAAGATACCTATGCAGGACTTTTAATAGCAGCTGAGCTAGAAGTTGCAAAATATATATCTGATTTAGTTAGTTGGAATTGGCAAAAAAGTTATGGAGTATTTACTTTTGGTGGAAAAGGAACAAGTTTATATGCAACGAAAATTGCATTGAATAAATGCAATCCTGAAATTCCAAAAATTGGATGCGAAAATGGAAAATATTTTATGATAACAACGGCTACAGCTCACCCATGTCACTATCAAGTTTGTGATTGGCTCGGAATTGGAACTGACAGTTGCATAATAGCCCCTTGCGATGAAAATGAGAGAATAAATATTAAAGAAACTGAAGAAATTATTCATAAAAATATAAAAAAAGGAAAAATATTTTTAGGATTTAATTTAAATGGTGGAAGTACAAACGAATTAACCGTTGATCCAATTAAAAAAATATATGAAATGAATTTAAAGATTGTACATAAATTTAACTTAGGCTACCAACCACATATTCATGTAGATTCAGTATTAGGATGGGTATCACTATTTTTTAATGATTATAATTACAAAACTAATCCACTTAATATAAACGAACCACATTTAAATAAAATTAAATCTCTAAATTCAAAAGTTCGAGAAATTAAATACGCCGACTCAATAGGAGTAGATTTTCATAAAACAGGATTTTGTCCATATGTATCAAGTATTTTTATTGTTAAAAACAAGAAAGATTTTTATCGATTAAATCCGTCATCAGAAAAATCACTTGATGAACTACAATACGGAAATTATAGTCCTTATGAAACAACATTAGAATTGACACGTGCCTGCACAGGAGCAATTGCAGCACTAACCTGCTTAAAATCTTTAGGTGTTAAAGGTTTTCAAGAAATAATTAGTACTCTTTTTTCATCAACAGAATATTTTAGAGAAACATTAACAACAAATAAAAATATTTGTGTTATTAATCCAAACACTGAAGGGTTTGCCACCTTATTTATTATTAAACCAAAAATATATTTAAAAAAATCTTTAAACGATATATTAAATTTACCCGAAACTGAGATAAATTATATTAAAAACTTTAATATAAACTATGGAAAATTTGTCCTAGATAAAGGTAAGAACAGAGAAATAAGTTTTACATTTACATCATCACGAAGCTATATGATTCCTGGCACAAAAATAAAATTGGGTGCATTGAAAGCATATCCTATGTCTGTATTTCTTAACCGCAAAGAAGTAAAAAGAATAACCAATGAAATATTTACAAATATTGATGAATATATTAACAACCAAAGCAATATCAGTTTAAACAATCAATCCATATCAGACGACATGGTCTATAGAGTAAAATAAAAGTTATAATAAAAATATGATGAATCACAATAAAATAGAAAAAAAGTGGCAAAAATATTGGGAAGAAAATAAAACTTTCTATACTGATATTCAAGATTTTTCAAAACCAAAATATTATGTTCTTGACATGTTCCCATATACTTCAGGTCAAGGTTTACACGTTGGTCATGCCGAAGGCTATACCGCTACCGATATAATTTCTCGAATGAAACGAATGCAAGGTTTCAACGTACTACATCCTATGGGATTTGACTCGTTTGGCCTACCTTCCGAACAATATGCCATCAAAACAGGTAACCACCCTGAAGGTTTTACTCTAAAAAATATCGATAATTTTATTGTACAACTAAAAATGTTAGGTTTTGACTTTGATTGGTCAAAAAAAGTAATTACTTGTGATCCCAAATATTATAAATGGACACAGTGGATATTTAAACAAATGTACAACGATGGGCTAGCCAAATACATTGATATGCCAGTAAACTGGTGTGAGGAATTAGGAACGGTTTTGGCTAATGATGAAGTTGTCAATGGTAAAAGTGAACGTGGTAGTTATCCAGTAATTAGAAAAAACATGAAACAGTGGATCATGGACATGCCAGCGTACGCTCAACAATTAATTGATGGTTTAGATGAAATAGATTGGCCTGAATCAACCAAAGAAATGCAAAAAAATTGGATTGGTAAATCTAACGGTGCCGAAATATTGTTTACAGTGGACAAAACAAACAATTCATTTTCAGTTTTTACCACTAGGCCTGACACTTTATTTGGTGTCACTTATTGCGTTTTATCACCAGAACACGATTTGGTTAACCAAATTACGACCAACAATCAAAAAGAAGAAATACTAAATTACAAACAAATATGTGCTTCTAAATCTGAATTTGAGAGAACCGAGGTCAATAAAAACAAAACAGGTGTCTTTACCGGTTCGTATGCCGTTAATCCAGTTAATAATACAAAAATTCCCATTTGGATATCTGATTATGTATTATCATCCTACGGAACAGGAGCAATCATGGCAGTTCCTGCCCATGATTCCCGTGACTATGAATTTGCCAAAAAGTTTAATTTAAAAATTATCCCTGTCATTAAAGATGACAACGAAACTCACATAAATTCACAATTTATCGATGGACTAAATACCCAAGATTCAATCAATGAGATGATTTTATGGTTAGAAAAAAATAAAACAGGTATAAAAAAAGTAAACTATAAAATTAGAGAATGGATATTTGCCCGACAAAGATATTGGGGTGAACCTGTTCCCATAATACACATGGAAGATGGCACAATGAAATTATTAGATGATAAAGACCTTCCATTACTTTTACCGGAAGTTGATAATTACAAAGCTAAAAATGGCAAAGCACCTTTAGATAATGCTATTCATTGGAAAAACGTTGTTATTGATGGTAATAATGGTATTAGGGAAACAAATACTATGCCAGGATCAGCAGCTTCATCATGGTATTTTTTACGATACATTGATCCAAACAACGATCAAAAAATTGCAGACAAACAATTATTACAACATTGGATGCCTGTTGATTTGTACATTGGTGGAGCTGAACATACAGTTGGACATTTATTATATTCAAGATTTTGGAATAAATATTTATACAACAAAGGAATATCTCCAGTCAAAGAACCATTCAAAAGATTATGTCATCAAGGAATGATATTGGGTGCCAATAATGAGAAAATGAGTAAATCAAAAGGTAATGTTGTCAGTCCAAATGATATTATAAAAAGCCATGGAGCCGATGCCCTGAGGCTATATCTAATGTTTATGGGACCAATCAATGCTGATAAACCTTGGAGCACAACTGGGATCGACGGATCCAAAAAATTTATTGACAGAGTATGGCGACTATACAATAATAAAAATATAATTCAGGACACTGATAATATAAAACTAGAAAAAATTTATCATCAAACAGTTCAAAAAGTCACACAAGATTTCGAAAATTTAGCTTTTAATACTGCCATTTCTCAAATGATGATATTTACCAATGCGGTATACAAAGAAGATGTTTTTCCCCTCGAGTACGCCAAAGGTTTTATAAAACTACTAAATCCTATAACTCCGTTTTTTACTGAAGAAATATGGCAAAAAATATTTTACGAACAAAAATCTATTGCAACTGAATCTTGGCCACTATTTAACAAAAATTTAATATCAAATGACACTTTTAATTTAGTTGTTCAAATTAACAATAAAATTATTGAAATTGTTCCTTGTGAAATTGGTACAACAAAAGAACATCAACAAGAAATTGCCTTATTGCTCACAAAAATTAAAACAAAATTAGAAAATAAAAAAATTACTAGAATAATATCAATATCGGGCAAGCTTGTTAATATAATAGCAGAGTAACATTCCAAGTGCTAATAAACACATCAAAACATATATTATCTATCTTTAGGTAATATATAGGTATCAATCTAGGTCGAACTAGGTATAACTGGCATAGTCACACCAACAGTAGGTACAGCTGTAGGGATTATAGTCGGTGACGCGGTAGGGGATGGAGTCCAATCCCAAGGCTTATTTATTCCAATTTTTATTTCTCTTTCATTGCTAGCTCCATCAATGTCGGTTGCCCTAATTTTTAAAGTATACAATCCTTCACTTAAATTTAAGTTGGTTTCAAAAGGTCTTTCACCCCAAGTTTTTTGTTCCGAACCATTAACCCACAGCTTGACTTCATTTATCTTTTTTAGTGATGATGTTGATACTCGTATATCAAAGTTGCTACCCACTGTCTGATGGTCGGAAGGGCTATCAAAATTAACCGTCACCATTCCATCCAAGCGGCAATAATTAGTAGGTGGTATATATTTATCTTTATCACCCTGAGTCCCAATCCAATTATTTATACCTTCTTGCCAACGATTTTTACCATCAGTCGAAACAGGATCGCTTTCAACAAAGTTAAAATATTCTTTTGTATTGTAATTATTATTATTTACATCCTCAGGAGGAGCCAAACCAATTTTATCTTTGCATACTTTTAATTGTAAATGAATTGGATCAGGTCCATTTGGCTGAGTTCCATCAATAAAGTAATCTTGCCTACTTGGAAATCCATCATGAGCAGGCCACCCCGAAATTTTATCGACTTCCATACTAACAATTTTGTCAGGAATTGGAAAGTCTTGTTTTGGTCGTTTTGGTATTGTCAAAAGCATAATTCTACGCCAAATAGGGGACGCCCCTGACACACCTGAGGCCACCTTACCCATTGGACTATTGTCATTGTTACCCACCCATACAGACGTCAACAAATTTGGTGTCCAACCTATTGTCCAATTGTCCCGTTTATCGTTTGTTGTTCCCGTTTTAACTGCAACTTGATAACCAGAAATATTTAACGAGTTGACTGTCCCAAAAGTTATTTCTCGAGCCGAGTTATCAGATAATATATTTGAAATAATAAATGCCTCCTGTGGAGTCATCACTCGCTTACCTTCAATTGATTTATACTCTTCAAGTATCCGGCCCGATTGATCTTCAACTTTTAATATTCCGACAGGGTCATAACGCAAGCCGCCATTTGCAAATGCTGCATAAGCCGATGCCAAATCAATCATATAAACGTCAGCTCCACCCAAGGTTACTGCAAACCCATACTTTTTTAAATTTTCCGGAGTTGGCTCTAAAGTCGTCAAACCCATATCAAAGGCCTGTTTTAGCATATTATTAATTCCTACCAAGGCCAATGTTTTAACTGCTGTAGTATTTATAGAGTTACCCAAAGATTGGCGTAAACTAAGAGGACCTACAAATTTTCCTGTATAATTTTGCGGACTATAATCTTTTTGCCCCGGCGAAGTTGTGGCAAAAGTTACTGGGGTGTCCATAATTAACGACGCTGCTGTATAGCCTTTTTTTATTGCCGTTAAATAAGTTACCGGTTTTATGGCTGAACCTGGTTGACGTAATCCTTGGGTAACGACATTAAATTTTCCATCAGTTTTGGTCGAATTATAATCACGTGAACCTACCATAGCCAAAACCTGGCCATTAGTCGGATCAATAACCATGGCTGCTCCATTTGAAATACCTAATTTTTCTCCTTTATCTATTTCTTCTGATACAATTTTTTGGACTTCACTTTGCATATCCAAATCCAAAGTTGTTGTTATTTTTAAACCTGATCCTTCTACTACATTTTCTCCGTATTTATCAATCAATTGATCCTTTATCCAAAAAACAAAATGCGGAGACAAAAGCTGCGATTTATTGTCATAAAATTTATAATTTTCCAACTCTTTTTGCGCCTCAATATTTTGCTGTGCCGTTATATACCCATCTTCCACCATTCGTGTCAACACATGGGCACTTCTCTCAATGTAAGCCTTAGGAGTTTTAGAAAATGGCGAATAAACATTGGGGCGTTGAGGTAAACCTGCCAAAATAACCGATTCAACAAATGATAAATCGGAAACCTTTTTTCCAAAATATTGTTCCGAAGCGGTACCCACACCCCAAGCAGAACCACCATACGGAGCTTCATTCAAATACATCAATAAAATTTCATCTTTCTTATATTTTCCTTCAATTTGTACCGCCAAAATAAATTCTTTTATTTTACGAGTTACCGAAACTTCCGAAGTTAGCAATACATTTTTTACCAATTGTTGGGTCAAAGTTGAACCACCAGTAATTTTTTTAAAATAAAAAATATTTTTTACAATTCGGAATGGAGCCAATGGATCAAACCCCGAATGCTTATAAAAGTCTTTATCCTCAACCGCGATTGTGGCTTTTTTTAAATAATCAGGCACATCAGACCAAACAACAGGACTTCGTTTTGCATCTTTGTAAACATCGTATATTAACGAGCCGTTTCGGTCATAAATTCGCGATGTAAAACCATCTCTACGAACAACTTTGGCGGGATTTGGCAAATCTTTTGAAAACCATGCAAACAAAAAGAATATTCCCACAACAACAATTCCCGTTAAAATCAATACACCTTTAAACAAGAGATACCAGGTTTGTTTACTTTTCCAATCTATTTTAAAATTGTGCCTAAAAATGGCACTATTCCTGATAGTAGTAATGCGAGAGAAGCGATTACTAAAATAATTTTTTTCCATTGTCTTTTTCTAAGCCCCATAAACCTCATAATATAAATGATAACATAGAAAAATGGATGTTTTGTCGACTCTAAAAAATGTAGGACCAATTTCATGCAAAAAATTAAATGATTTAGGTGTTTTTACACTAGGAGATCTTTTGTTTTATTTACCTTTTCGCTATTTAGATTTTTCACACACCTTAAAAATTTCCCAATTTACGATCAATCAACCGGCTACTTATAGTGGCAAGGTTATTTCTTTCCAAAATATATTTACACACAGCCACAAAAACATTCAACGAGCTACGATTGAAGATTCAACTGGTTCTTTAAATTTAATTTGGTTTAATCAACCATATTTAGCTAAAAATATCGTTATTGGACAAACACTTTCGGTAGCCGGAACAGTCAGTTATTTTAAAAACAAAACAACTATCATCGCCCCATTAATCGGACAAAAAACTGGACGGATAATCCCACTTTACCATCAATCATCCAATTTAAACTCAAGCTGGATTGAAAGAACAATTAAACTTAATCTAGACACTCTGTTCCAAAATTATTTTGAAATTCTGCCAGAAAATATTTTACTCAAATACCATCTTTTTGACATAAAGACGGCGCTAATTCAAATCCACCAACCACTTTCACAAGAACTACTAAATCAAGCCAAAGATAGGATTAACTTACATCAGTCATTATCACTATTAGCCCAATCAGAACTTCAAAAACAAAATATTTTAAACAAAAAACCTGCTTATCTTTTAACAAAAAATCCAAAGACTAATTTTTTACCCTACAATCTTTCAACTTCACAACAAATTGCCTGGTCAGAAATTCAAACTGATTTACTTTCTCAAAACCCCACGCACCGACTATTATCAGGAGACGTTGGTTCGGGCAAAACCATTATTGCCCTTTTGGCCGCACACCTAACTTCAGTCAACAAACATGTCTCGCTGATAGTTGCCCCTACTCAAGTTCTCGCCAACCAACATTTTGAATTTTTTAAAAAGACACTTCCAAAATTTCCAATATTTTTACTAAACAACAAGTCAAAATTACCAAAAATACCATCCAATGCAATTATTATTTCAACTCATGCTGCCTTTTATCAAGATCAATCATTTTTCAAAAAAATAGCTCTTTTAGTTATTGACGAACAACACAAATTTGGAGTTGTCCAAAGAAATTTTTTGGCCAAGCTTACACAACCTCCTCATACAATTTCGATGACTGCCACACCCATCCCCAGAACTCTAGCTTTATCACTTTATGGCCATTTAGATATTTCTTTTCTAACTCATCTACCACACTGGAAACCAGTCAAAACTTTTATTGTTCCCGAACAAAAAATTTCTGATTGCTATTTGTGGTTAAAAAATCAAATTGAAAAAACCAAACAACAAGCATTCATCGTTTGTCCCTTTATCGAGGATTCCGAGTCGTTGACGACGGTGAAATCAGCCACAACAGAGTTTGCAAAACTAAAACCATTATTTCCCAAACTTAAACTAGAATTAATTCATGGCAAAATTCCCGAAACCAAAAGACAAGAAATTTTTGCCAAATTTAAAGCCAACAAAATCAACATTTTGGTCACCACCCCAATTATTGAAGTTGGGATAGATTTTCCCAATGCTACAGTTGTAGTAATTCAATCTGCTGACCGTTTTGGATTAGCCTCACTTCATCAATTGCGCGGTCGAGTCGGTAGGGGAGTTGATCCTGGATACTGCTACCTATTTACCGACAACGAACAATCTAACCGCTTAAAATATTTGACCACCCATTACGAAGGACAACAACTAGCCGAGTTTGACTTAAAAATCCGCGGTCCAGGCGAACTTTTCTCCACCCTCCAATCAGGTCATTTTTATTTTGATGAAAAATCAATCATGGTTGGTAAACAAATTATCTCTGATTTACTAAAAATCAATTTTGACCTAAAAAAAACCATCATTAATCAAACCAATACCAATACGACGAATTAATGCTAAAATACCTCCATGACCGCACTACCTAAACATTGGCCCTCCAGTCGTCGACAAGGACGTCGTCGCGCAACAATTACCGGACCAGCTTTGGCCCAAGTTACCAAATGTCTCAAATGTGGCCAAGATAAACGACCTGGATTCTTGTGTCAAAATTGTGAAAAGTAAACTAGACCCACGCCACAAACACCGTATTCACCTTTTTCAAGAGCTTTTTGCCTGGGAATCAATCAAAAATACACCCAAGACATCGATAAAAGACATTATTGTTAAAATAGAAGAAATTGACAGCAAAATAAGAATTTTTGCTCCAAAATGGCCCATCGATAAAATCAATCGAGTTGACTTGTCAATTTTGCGTTTAGCAATTTGGGAAATATTATTTTCCCAAACCAATATTCCACCAAAAGTAGCGATTGACGAAGCCGTTGAAATTGCCAAAGAATATGGCAACGAATCATCATCTTCATTTATCAATGCTGTTTTGGGATCTATAATCAAATAGTATATGACTGATTTAAAACCGTTATTAAAACAATTAAACATTAGTTTTAATGACGAAAAGTTATTAAATCAGGCGTTAGTTCATCGTTCGTCATTAAACGAGCTAAAAAATACATTTACCACATCAAATGAGAGATTAGAATTTTTGGGTGACGCAGTACTAGAACTATGGACCTCAAATGCCCTTTACCTACGTTTTCCTGATTTTAATGAAGGTCAAATGACCAATTTACGCAGTTTAATTGTCCGTACTGAAAATCTTGCCGCCATCGCATTATCCCTTAAAATAGGGGATTACATATATCTTTCTCGCGGTGAAGAAACTCATGGTGGCCGAAAAAACATTTCTATCTTGGCTGACACATTAGAAGCCATTATTGGAGCTGTATATTTAGACGCCGGCCAAATCACAGTTGACAACTTCTTATCCCAAATATTGCAAAAAAGTATTGACGATTTTTCAGTCAAAAATCAATACAAAGATCCAAAAAGTGTATTCCAAGAAATATCTCAATCACAGCAAGGTGTTACCCCCAATTATCAAATAATGTCACAAATTGGACCAGACCACGATAAACAATTTACATCTGGTGCCTACATTGGAGACAAACTTATTGCTCAAGGTACAGGTAATTCCAAACAAAAAGCCGAAGAACAGGCTGCAATTAATGCCACAAAGACACTTACTAAAAACTGATTTTTCTGTTACAATACTACCTATGCTAAAAATAAAATTAAGACCAAATGGAAAAGTTCATCAACGTTCATATCGAATTGTTGTTGCCGAAGAGCACAGCAAGATGAACGGCAAATTTACTGCTGATTTAGGTTTTTATACTCCACAATCTAAAACTCTCGAAATTAACAAAGAAGAGATGGCAAAATGGATTAAAAATGGTGCCCAAACCACCCTAGGTGTCAACAAACTTCTAAATCCTGACAAATATCCTAACAAAAAGAAAAAAGTTATAGCCAAAACAGCCTAAAATGAGCACCATAATTGAAACCGCCCAATATATTGTCAAATCAATTTTACCCGAAAATGCTGATGTTTCAGTTACTCAACGTGACGACAATGGAACTTTGATTATTTCTGTTTCTGCACTACCCGAATTTATTGGTCAATTGATTGGCAAAGAGGGAAAAGTCATCAAGTCATTAAGAACATTGCTCAACTTAGCTTATCCTGACGTTCGCTATCAACTAGAAATCAAAGAATAATTTTAATAAAACGGATCATTTCTGTTTAGTGGTACATATTTTTGATCAATATCACCAATTTTGGCATTTGAATCACCATAATACTTAAAACTTCCGATTCGATTCAATATCAGAGTTTCGTCTTTGCTTGGGGTCAAATCAGCTACACTCAAACTTTCTAACTTAGTTTGAGTCCAATCGGGCAAATAATATGCGGATACATTCATTTTAATTTCCGCCACATCATTTGCTCCAGTCATATTAAAATTATCAATCGAAATCACTGGCAAACTTTTTTCGATTCCCGAAACCATGGCCAAAAAATTTGATTTTGGACCATTTATAATTACCTCTACAGGGACTTTTTGATAATCAAATTTTATAGATTTTTTATCAACTTCTTTTACATCTCCCAGTCGCACCGAAAAATCACCTACAGAATAACCAAAATCACTCACAACTTTGCTAATAATTTTAACCAATAAATAGGAATTTTTTTCCGACAATACTCCATTTTCAACTAACGTCGATTTTGACTGCAAATCAGCTTGATCCAACGATAACAAATATGTTCTTTTTTCGTTTAACAACTTTATTTCATTATCTACTTTGTTTATTTTACTATACAATTCACCAACTTCAGTAATTTTTGGCAAAATTACACCCAAGAAAATCAACATCATGACTATTATGACACTGACTGGTCCAGCCCAAACCAACAACACTCCAACATCCTGACCATACAACTTATCAGGCAAATAGCTTTTTAATTTATTCATTTGATATAAACCTCCAAGGCAACTACCCATTTTAATAATGTTTTTGAATATGTAGCTGATTTAATTACAATTCGCTTTACTTCAGGACTAGCACCTAAATTTATTTGTGACACTCTCGATTCAATTGATTTCATTAACTCGGGACTACCAGCCTCGACTGTCATCTCAAAAAAAGTCTTTTCCTTCAATTCAAAGTCATTAATTATTATTTGAGGATCAAAAATATTACCTACAACATTAAAAGCATTTGAATACTCAAATCGATCAGTCAGTACTTTGCCCAATAATTTTGTTCTAAATTTAATTATTTGACTAGTCACAATTTCGTCAGAAGATTCCAGATAACTAGCGACCAAAGATTTATATTTATCATTTTGTTTGGTAACCAACCACAATTCAACTTGTCGTACAAAAAAAACTATCAAAACCAAAACAACCCAAACGACCAAAAAAGAAGTTAATATTTTTTTACTTAAAGAAGCAGCTCTAATTTTTTCAACTTGAAATTTGGCTTGACTAGGAAGTAAGTTTAAGCTCATGTTATACCTCGCAAGGCACAGCCTACTGCCACCGAAAATCTATAACCATCCAAGTTCAAATCAACTGGAACCACGATTCTTGTAGTCTCAATTCTCAAAAAAGGTTGCATTACTTGTACCTCAATTCCTAATTTTTTTGTCAGTTCTTCCGCCAAACCAGGCATTTTTGCCCCACCACCACTCATAATTAACAAATCAACAGTTTTGTTGTGTGACTCAACATACAACGCAATCGCTCGTCTCACTTCTTCAGCCAAACTCTCAAAAATAGGCATAATTGAGTTTTTAATTTTACCTTCCAATTCCATTTCTTTCATCCCATATGCTTTTTTATATTCTTCGGCACTCGCCATGTCTAAACCCAAATTTACAGATATTGCTCGGGTAATTGACTCACCTCCGATTGACAAAGATCGTGCAAAAAAAATATTTGACTCATGCATGCAAATAATGTCAGAAAATTTTTCACCTATATCTAATATCATTGTTGATTTGGTCTCTGTCGAGATTTGATTAACCAATCGCTTAAGAGACAATGATGTTGGTTCAATTGCCGAAAGTTCGATCCCACAACTTTTAAACAACTTTACATATTCTGCCACCAAATCATTTCTTGCCGCGATAGCAAAAACCGACAACCTACCTGCATCATCCGTACTAACTACTTCATAATCTATCGAGACTTCATCAAGAGGAAATGGAACAAAAGTTTCCGCTTCAAAACGTAGAGCATCTTTTATTTCACTTTCTTTAAGTGGAGGCAACGACACAAGTCGAGACACTATTTTATTTTCGGGCAACGATACCACAATATCGCTTCCTTCCAATTTCATTTCTTTTAATAAACTTTTTAATACGGGAGCCAAATCAGTAATTTTTGTAATTTGAGGAGTTTTTACCTCACCAATATTGTTTAAAACAACTTTATCCATATCTTTGGACAAACTTACAATTTTGATACTTCCCATTCCTAAATCAATGCCAACATAACTACTCATATATAAATTCTAACAAAAAAAACAATCATTTAATCACTCAAAATTGATCCTTCAGCCATCATCCCTGACAGCAAAAAACCAGGAATCATATATCTTTGACGAATACTTAATTTTTGTTTTGCTTGAGTATTGACACCTTCTTGAGTTCCACCAGCACGGCCGACAGCTATAACATCAATGCCTTGGGACGAAAAAGTTCCACCATTTAATGCTTGGATATAAAACTTACCACCACTTGAAATTGGTGTCACTGCCAACAAAACAGGGGAGCCAACAATACCAACAGTAAAACAATTTGAATTTAAATTTATCAAATTTCTTTTTATATTATAATTTACCCCAACTTTATAAAAATAATCAACTTTTACTTGTCCAGAATAGCTTACAGTACAAACACTAACATCAGGTCCATTAAAATAAGTTGTCCCTATGTCACCATTAAACAAATGATTCACCAACCAATAATTTTCTGAATTCCCTTGTTGAAGATATTCACCAAAATCAATTTTGTCACTTCCATCACTAATTTTACTAGTGCTAACATCAGCAAAGCTAACATTATCGGGCGAAGAATAGCTTGTACCGCCAGTACCCAAGTAATAGTTAATTCCCGATTCTGCTGTATCAAAGGCCTTTTTTAACAATTCATCATTAGTATTAATTTTGACATTAACACTTTCTTTTTTAGACATACCCAAACCCAATGTCAACATCACCGCTGAAACTAACAAAACTATTATAGCTACTTGACCTTTCATTTTTAATTCTCCTTCCATCCTGTTAATACTTTATTAATTTTACCAGGTAATGCAAAAATCATATCAGGACGATAATTAACCACCACTGCAGGCACTGTATTATTTAATTCTTTTTGACTAAAGCTTCGAGCAAGTCTAATGTTACTTCCGTTGGCCGCATACAGTGCACCATTGATGGTTAATTGACCACTTGCTGTCCCAATTGCCATGATACCTCCATTAGCCACAAATATACCATCAACTTGAGTTACACTACTCCCTATATTAATTATTCCCGAAGCAATCACCATCAAATATTTGTTAGCCGGTACCACGACATTACTATTAATATTCAAGTTTCCATTAACAAACAATATACCTGTATCTCCAGTCGAAATATTAGTTATTCCAGTTACCCCAACGCCTAATTTTGAATAATAGTCATTGTACAGAGCTTGGTAATCATATTTATGTCCATCAACTATCGACTTATTGATATACCAATTGTTTGGAAAACCATATTGAATATTATCATTCCATCCATTAGTATTTTTGTAAGTTAACGATGACACGATTCCATTATTGGAAGTACCAATTGACAAATTATCAGCTGATAATGTTGCCAAAGACGTTATAGGAATACCTGAAGTTATCTCATTTTTTGATCGAATATCAACTCCACGACCTTGAAACCAATTTTCTTGATTACGTATAAATGACAAATCAACTTTTAAACTAGGACTTGCCGAATAAGGTGAAACAGTTACTCCTGTATTAAATTGTGAACCTGAAGGACATATGGTTGTCCCTACTCCCAAATCAATCAATCGAGTAAAGCGTCCAGACGCAGATAAATTGCCGTTAGGATTTAAAATGTCACCACCGTTAACCAAAGGTAAATAACTATCTGCCCAATCTAAGGTATTACTTTGATCAACACCTCCACTCATATTTTTATATATAGTTCCCGTATATCCCATTTTGGCATCAGCCAAAAGTGCAAACCCAGTTGTGTTGCAAGCCTGTCCCGACGATCCATCATAAATAGTTGTGGTTACTGGTACGTTACAATTCCACACTTTCCATGTATATCCTGTCGATATCCAACCGGTAGTCGAGGCAGTATCACTAATCTCTACCTGGATTGGAAATGAATTGATATTGTTTATCCCTGTGTAATTGACTGTTGCGGTTGCGATAACAGTATTTCCCGACACCGCTCCCAAGGTCAAATTAGTTGCCACTCCATTCCACAACATTCGAGCGGCCGTTATATTATTTCCACCATCTTCATCAGTCAAGGTAAACTGAAAAGTAACTAATTTTGGTGAAGGGTTTTTGGTAAAACCAGATTTACAAATATGATTTTTATTACCAGTATCCCAAGAAACAGTAGTTCCTGATGAATTCTTTAATGTTAAGGCCGAATATGTCGGTGCAGAATTAATTTTAAAACTTTGAATTGTGTCCGTTAAGCTACTATCAGACGAACCATTTACAGCCGATACTCTCCAATAGTATGTTTGCCCCACCACTCCTGTAAACGATTTAGTTTCAACATTACTAGCAAGCGAAGTATCTACGTTACCAGATAGTAATGATGGACTTGTACTAACTCGAACAAAATAAGAATAATTATTAGCGGTACAATTTGTTCCCCAACTAGAAGGTGATGACCATGTCAAATTAACTACATTGGACACAACCGCGCCATTAAGTGGTAACAACTGAACAGGAGATGTCGGCACTGTTACCGCACAGATAGGTACACATTGATAATCTCTAATTAACTCATTCGAACACTCATAAACGTTAGAACATTCCCGTTTCATCTCACCGTTTGGTTTCAAACCAATATCTACGCAAAACCGCACCCAATGACAATTGTTACATCCAGGTTCAACAAATTCTTGAGCATTGCCTATACTACAAGTCCATATTCCTATATTGCACCACTCTCTCTCAACTATATTGGAACGAACAGTACCTGCAGGACAATCAAATCCTCTATATCCAATACAAGCACCTTTTTTGTTATGCACAGCAAAACCATTAGCAAAAAAAGTGTGAGTGTTATCTACCGTCATGTTATAAACCTTAGTTTTTTCGTCAATCCGAGTATTAAAAGTAACTGTTTTTGACACCAATTTGTCATTCTCCATTACATAAATTTTATCCCCTGGTTTTAAATATTGGATTTCTTTAAACTCATTAAACCCTACATAAAATGGGTGTTCCGCCGAAGCCTTTACTTCATAATCACCTGCCTTTAGGGTAAAATAAAAATCACGTTCACGTTCAAAAATTTGACTAACTTTAGACTCAACAATCTTTCCATTTTCAAAACTCTTGACCACATCACCAGCCTTTACCTTTTCCACAACAATATCTCTATCTATACTTGCAATTTTTGTCCCAGGGAGGAAACAATCTCCAACACAATCATTACTTTCACAAACATATTTCCAACCTGACGATGCAGAGGTATCTGGATATTGTACACAATCTGAACACCCATCACAACAAAAACCAAAAATATAATTAGGGAAAAACAAAAAATATCCAAAACAAAAAATAACAATAAATCTACTCAATCTCATTCATTAAATTATAGCGCAAGATCTTATGAATTTGTCAACAAATTTACCCTCAAACGGTTACTCTATCTCTTCAGAGATGGCAATTCGATAATAACAACTATCAGCACCACGATAATAACCTGATATTCTCTGTTCGCTATAATTATTTGCTGTTTCATCAAACAAAGCCCATTCAAAACCCAATTCACCAAAACTGACACGTGGGTTTGCAGCTTCAGAGTAACCTACACCGTCTTTACGAAGACACTGTGAAGATTGTAAATTCATAGCAATTAATTCACGAGCAGCCACAAAAGTAACAACACTCGATAGACCAAATCTCAATCCGTCTCTTAGAAGGCTCATATTTTTCTATTCAAAAAATAATTATTTAATTATATCCCATAACATTAACATTGTCAAGTAAAAACTATTAAAAATCCAAAAGTATGCTACAAATATGTAAACTCAAACTAAGCTAATATTTTAAACTTGTATAAATATCGGTAATAAAAATTACTAATAAACATACACTATATAATACAAAATTATATAATTCTAAGCTTTCATAAAAATACGTTCTGAGAACTTTAGTTCAAAATAAATTATTGTTACAATTAAACATGATCAAGAATATTTCACTAATTGTCATAATATTTTTTCTCACCATCTTAATTATTACATTCGCATATTTTAACAATACTATAAACAGCAACTTCATTCAAAAAACATCTAATAATTTAGAATTAGATACAAACCTAAAAATAACAGACTTAATCCAAGGTTCTGGCGCAAAAGCAAAAAATAGAGATACTGTCAATATTAAATATATTGGTCGACTAAAAGATGATACTGTATTCGAAGACTCATATGCCGACAACTTAAGAGCAGTATTTAAGCTAGGTGAAGCACAAGTGATTCGTGGTTGGGATCAAGGAATAATCGGTATGAAAGTTGGAGGCAAGCGAAGGCTAATTATACCTCCCGATCTAGCTTATGGAGACGAAGGGACAGTAGGTGTTCCTCCCAACTCCACTCTCATTTTTGACATTGAATTGATTGATATAAAATAATTTCACCTCACCACCACCTTATTCACAAAAGTCCAAGTCTGACCAATACTTTGTCCATCAGTCAGGCCAATATTTAAATTAAAATTTATATCAATAACAGCATTGCTGCTATTTGTAGTACAACTAACAAACTTGTCACAGCTACTAGCCTTGACCCCATTACTAGTCAACGAAAAACTACCCGATTCTGCCGAAACAGAGGCAATTTTACCCGTAACGACATCACACAACAAAGTTGTTTGACCACCCCCCTTAGTAAAAAAAGAAATCGACGTTCCTGTCCCTACTGGACATATAAAGCTATCAATACTAGCATCAAACACATTATCCTTCAACTTTACCAAGGCAATCGAGGCTTCAGTTGAAATTGTTTCCAACACAGCCGTACTATTTTTTACTTTAAATGACGACAACATCAATTCTGATACCACTGTTATCAAAACAATCGATATACCAATAACGACAACTATTTCAATTAAAGTAAAACCCTTATTTTTAGTTTCCATTTTTAGAAAAAAAACGATTAATTTTTATCGTTTGAGGTGATTTACCTTGCCAATTAATATTCACATTGGCTTCGGCACAGTCAGTCACCCCCATTCCACAATTAGGGTATTTGGCATCTGCTGTAATATTTGTAAAGCTAATATCGTACGAATAGTTTACAAACTCAGGTTTTGTCAAACCAACCACATTTATTAAAGTCCAAAAATTCACTGGATCATTTTTACTTTTTGAAACCAACTCCTCCATAACCAAAGATCCTATTTCTGATGCTTTTTTTCGATCAAAATCATTTTTTTTTGTTGTTACCGTCATCAAGATCAAAATTACCACTCCTGTCAATATCAAACCCAAAATACCAATAGAATACACAGCTTCAATTATTCCTTGTCCTTTCACTCAACACCCCCCAGAAAATTTATAATGACAACTCGCGTTTCCGCAATTCCTTGATTCAAAGAAATTGTAATATTTGCCTTTTGATTTGGACCAAAAAAATTGCCATTTATATTACTGGACAAGTGTCCTGTTCCACCCCAAAAATACATTGTTGTGGGATTAAGTGTCACCACCAAGCCCGATTCGTTAATTTTAGTCGAGACATAACTTTCACCCACACCGTTAACCACAATTTCGATATTACCTGTCGCTGATTTTGACAACCCAACATAGTTCACCTCACCACTTCCTCCTGCAGGATATTGTCTTACTTTGGCAAAATTTTGTGCCAGCCTTACCAGTGATTCGACTTCACTTTTTACTCTGTCTAGTTTTTGCTTAGTATTAAAATTGTTTAAATATATAGCCCCTGACACTGTAAATATCATCAACAGCGTTACTGATATCATCAACTCAATCAAAGTAAAACCCTTCATTTTTACAAATTTGTTACTCGATAATTGTATCCAGATGAATAACTACCGTTAGTCGAGCCCAAATCCTCCATGGTTGCATCCAAAGTATAACCAAAATTATTATTTACAACAGCGTATCGATACAAACCTGTCTTTGGGTCAACTGGTAATTTTGACAAATAATTCATTGTCTCGAGTGGTGTCAACGAAACCGGGTAAGTCGAGCCAACCTGTTTGGCCATTTCAAGTGACAATCTAATTTTTTCCAAATCAGCAATCCGTCGCGAATCTCGAGCTTTCTTACCCGATCCAACATAACTCACCATCGCTACAGACGAAATTACAACTATGATAGTCATTACCACCAACAATTCAACTAATGTAAAGCCTTTATTTCTCATTGTTGATTTTTAACACAATAATAAGTTCCCGTTCCGTTTACAAAAGTTGCACAAGTTGTATCGTTAGAATTTCCAATAGCACTTTCTAACGCCGCACAAATACAATAAGAACTGACACTTAGAGTAGGGGAATAGGCAGTAGCTCCAACACCCTTTGGATCATCAGGAAAAATATCCAATACCACTTGACCATTTGTCGCCGTCCATTTACCAATGTTAATCGGATAAACATTTGAGGAAAACGCATAATATTGTTCTGCTGCTTTTTGCAACGAATTCATGTCTTGTACTCGTCTTGCATCACGAGCTCTTTTTTGAGCTCCAGAAAATGACATACTCGCAATAGCAGTCAAAATAGCCACAATTGAAATTGATACTAAAAGCTCAAATAATGTAAAAGCTTTTTGTTTTTTATTATTCATATGTTCGTAATTCGTAATTATTAATTCGTAATTTATTTTAATTAGCACAAACAGCATAATAACCATCAGTAACACCGACGCCACATTTAGTTTGCGATTCAATATCATCATCTCCTTGGCCTGAGTCAAGTTTTAATTTCAACAAAAAACCATCACCGTTATTTTGAGAAAAATACTCATAGGTATAACCCAAATTTAAAATTGATGGCATATAGCTAACCATGTCTACTCCCAACGTGCCTCCAATTTGTAATGGATAACTTTGATGATCGTTGTAATACATCCTTAGTGAATTTTTAATAGCACTCATATCTGAAATACGAGAACTGTCTCTCGCTCTTTCTCGAGCTCCCATAAAATTAGGCAATGTAAAAGCCGATATTATGGCAATAATCGAAATTACGACCAATAGTTCCACTAAAGAAAATGCTTTACTGTAGGTCACCTGTTGTATTTAAACTAGTATTGGGTGATACATACGAAAAACAATAAGTATTACCCCCGCACAAATAAGCATTTCCTTCACATTCCTTATCAGCAATATTTTCCAGTTGTGCAAATAAGGCATACTTTTTATTGTCAATATCTGTTTTATAACAATATGGCGGTAAATTTGGGCTGTTTTCCTTTGGAACCACCTTCATATAAACATAATTTCCATCTACAAATTCACCGCCCCAATTAACAATTACTGTTTTTAACTTTATTTTTCCACCCGTCGGATCACTCATGGTCGGCATTACTCCATAATCAGCAAAATACATTTGTAGTGCCTTACTAACCCCATTTAAATCAGTTTTTCGAGAAATATCATTTGCTTTTTTTTTGGCTGTTTGAAACTGAGCAACAGTGATTGAAGCTAAAATTGACATTATTGCAATCACAATCAACAATTCCACTAATGTAAATGCCTTACTCATAATTTAAGTCTAACATTTTTATTAATCTATTTACATCCAACTCCGCAACAAGTAACAATACAGCTATTTTTACATTGACCCAAAAAACAATTTGGACCAACACACCCTGTTCCTGCTGAATTACACAAATTTGGTTGATCTACTGGGTCAGGGTTGTAATAACAACCTCCATACATAGCACAAATTGGATCAACTGATACATCAAACCAATTAATATTTGAACTAGAAATTCCATAATTTACCATTTTTGCCGTAATTTCACTACCCAAATAGTACGACGATAAATATGACCAACCACTAGGAATAGATATATCACTTTTGTTAGCCAAATTTGTCAATACTTTATACCACTTACTACACTTATCAACCTTAATATCTTCTACTATTACAATATATGGAATATTACCTTGATTACACGGCCAATTTGTCAACCATGGTGAAAATACCCGTGTTCCACAGTTAGCCGCCGTATTTAATTTATTAGCCAAGTCAGAGTCAGGGTAGCAACCAATATCATTGTAATATTCCTCAAAAGCTACTTTTATCCGGCCTAGATCTTTTTTTCTTTGGGCATCATGTGCTTTGTCCAAAATTCCTGCTGAGTTAAATATACCCACCAAAACAGCTCCCATTATCACAATAATTGTCACGACAATAATTAGTTCAACTAAAGTAAAACCAGATTTTCTCATACAAAATACTACCATACAGCTTTGCCACCACCGTACCCACAATCAAAAATGGACCAAAAGGTATTGGCATTTCTTTTTTAACAATTTTAAATGACAGCAAAAAAATAGAAACTACTGCCCCCACAATAAAAGCAAAATAAATTGCCACCAAAATATTGGGCCAACCCAAAAATAAACCCATAAATAAGGAATATTTTACATCTCCCATACCCATCGCCTCACCCCCACGAATTTTTATGCGATTTAAAATAAAGAAAAATAGTGTTGTTCCCACACCGATTAATATATTGTTTCTATAAAATATCAAAGCAATAATCACCAATGCCAAATTTGTCTTATCAGGCAAAACCATATATTTTAAATCAAACACAAAACTAAAAATTAAAAGCGAAATAATTATTAATCCAATTAAAAATTGGATGATTGAAAATTGATTAAAAATTAAAAATTTTAAATTAAAAATTAAAAATGCAACTCCTGTTGATATTTCTAGCAGGGGATATTGTATCGGTAACTTTTTACCACAACATTTTGTAACACCTCTTTGAAACACCCATGATACAACCGGAACATTTTCATACCACGATAATTGCTTGCCACAATAATCACAATATGACCTGTTTTTATCAATCTTAAACTTTTTGCTTTTTATTAATTTATATTTTCTCGCCAATCGATACTCATACATATTCAAAAAACTTCCCACACATATACCCAGTATAAAAAACATTATATTCACAAATCATTCTAACAAAAAAAATCCCGGTACTATTGTACCGGGATCAAAAGATCTCTTTATTGAACAGTTCCTTCAGGAACACAAACCATATTTGCTAAGGTTGCTCCAGGTAACAAGCTAGCAGCAAGTGACCAATCAGCCACTGCGGCACAATTTCCACCAATATTTAATAACGCCGGAGTCACCAAATCCAGACATTTTAAATTTGGATTAGGACTACCACCTGAAAATCTATTTGCCGTTGCTTTAGGAACAAAGCAGACGTAACTAGAATCTAGTCCATTAAAATACACATACATTCTATCTACCGGACCCATAGCGGGATTAAATGCTTCCTTACCAGCAAACGAGCTCTTAAGCTCTGAAGTAGTAATAAGTACGCCCATACTAGTGCCAGCACCCAAAACTCCAAAAGCAGGATCGGTACTTCCCGTTGCAAATTTAGCCCCAAAAGCCACAGTTGCCCCGACACCATTATTCCAAGGATATACATTTTGTGAGGCATAATACCTTTCGTACGCACCCAAAACTTCAGCAGTGTCATTTTTAAATTTAGCATCACGAGCTTTGTTGCTTTGTTCGATTGGATTAATTGTCGCCAAAACAGCCACCGACAGAATAGCAATCAACGCAATAACAATCAATAATTCCACCAAAGTAAAACCAGTTCTTTTTATTATTTTCATAAAATAATTAAACTCTATTAAAAACTACTTGTCAAGTTATAGATTGGCATGACTACCGCTACCACCAAAAAACCAACCCCTATTCCTAAAACCACCATAATCAAAGGCTCAATTGCTGAAGTTAATGCTGACACCGATTGTTCAGCCTCAACCGAAAAATAATTAGCTACCTTAAGCAACACCTCATCTAATTTACCGGTAGCCTCTCCTGTTGCTACCATTTGAGTTACAATAACCGGAAAAACTCCAGTATTTTCAAATGAAACCGATATTCCAAAACCTTTTTGAACTTTTTCAGCAATGTCGTTATAAGCTTTTTTATAAACATCATTGCCCGATACAGTAGCGACTATCCGAAGTGCTTCAACTAACGATATGCCTGCAGTCAACAACATTGATAATGTTCGACAAGTCGAAGCCAAAATTGTCGTTTGAGTAAGCTTACCCATAATAGGTAAGCCCAACATAAATTTGTCTTTTTTAAAATTAAAACTAGGATTTTTTGCTCCAATTTTCAAAATAATAGTAGGTGCTGCAAATAAAATTGGAAACAAAAACCACAACTTTGCCATCCATGTTGATACCGCCATCAACCCACGAGTAATAGCCGGCATTTTGGCAGTGCCAAAATCAGCATACAATCCTGTAAGTTTTGGAATAACAAAAATCATCATAATAACCATCACTGCCAACATTCCTACAATTACGATAGTCGGATAAATCATTGCTCCTTTTACTTTTCCTTGAAATTCATTTTCGTTTTCTAAATTTGTCGCAAGTTTAGACAAAATTTCTTCAAGTACACCAGCTTCTTCACCAGCAGCAATTGAAGCTACGTAAGCCTGACCAAAAACTTTTAAATATTTTTCCATTGCATTACCAAGCGACATACCTCCTCTAACATCAGACAATATTTTATCCAAAACCAAATACATTGATGAACCAACTTCTTGTTGATTTTTAAGCAAAGCCAAAGCATCAGTCATCGGTAAACCTGCTGTCATCATTGTTGCTAACTGACGAGTAAAATTCGATATCAATTTACCACTTATTTTGCCCGTAATTTTACGCCACAATCCAACAATTATATTTTCATTTTTTATCTCAATTTCCAAAGGAATTAATCCATTTGATCTTAATGACTCAGCCACCTCGCGAACATTTGACAACTCCAATTCTCCTTTAATCATTTTGCCAGCCCAATCTTTTGCTCGAAATATATATTTAGCCATTATTTAATCGAATTGAACGCAACGAACTTTGTAACTCAGACGGTTTGTTTGAAAAACTCATCGCCACTTCTTCTGTAATTTGTCCCATTTTTACCAATTTTGCCAAATAAGATTCGAGAGACACCATTCCGACATCACCCCCTGTTTGAATTACATTATCAATCATAAATGTCTTACCTTCACGAATAATATTTTTTATTGCACTATTTGCTACTAACACTTCCATTGCCGGTACTCGTCCTCCATCAATCCCCGGAACCAATCTTTGAGAAACAACTGCCGACAAAACCGTTGAAAGTTGAGTTCTAATTTGTGATTTTGATCCTTCAGGAAAAACATCAACAATACGATCAATAGTTTGTGATGCCGAATTAGTATGTAAGGTTGAAAAAACTAAGTGTCCTGTTTCGGCCACAGTTAAGGCCAATTGTATGGTTTCCAAATCACGCATTTCTCCCACAAAAACTACATTTGGATCCTGACGCAAAACCGATCTAAGAGCTCTATCAAAACTTTTTGTATCAGTTCCAAGTTCTCGTTGCGACACCAAAGACTTAAGTGGCTTAATTACGTATTCAATAGGATCTTCAATCGTCACTATGTGCCCGCCTATAGTTTTATTTATTTCATTTAGCATCGAGGCCACAGTCGTTGACTTGCCCTGTCCAGTAGGTCCTGTAACCAATACAAAACCCTGTTTCAATTTCAAAAAAGAATTTAATACCGGGGGCAATTTTAAATCTGCCATATTTGGCACATCAAGGGGAATAACCCGCAAAACTGCTGAAGGCAAACCATTGTCAAAAAACATATTGCCACGAAAACGTGCATCACCCAATGTTACCGAAAAATCCAAATCTTTTTCTTTTAAAAATTCCTCCGCTTTTTCTTGACTTAAAATTGACAATATCATTTCTGCCATTTCTTTTTTGTCTGGCAATTCAAAATTACCCAAACTACTCAATTCACCGTTTATCCTAAGTTTTGGCAATATCAAAGTAGACAAATGAATGTCCGAAGCCTTATTTGCCAAAGCTAATCGCAACAAATCTTGAATTTTTGTGTTCATAAATATTTTTTAATATTGGGCAACCCTTAGCACTTCTTCAAGTGTTGTTACTCCTTCTAAAACTTTAACAAATCCGTCTTGTTTCATAGTCAACATACCTTCATCCATCGCCTGTCTTTGAATCGCAGCTGCCGATGTTTTTTCAACCACCATTTTTGCTATTTTTTCCGAAATAGGCATAACTTCATAAATAGCAATTCGTCCTAAATATCCGGTATTATTACATTTATCACAACCATTTGGATGGGGGAGTGACATTTTTTTATTTTCTCGTTTCCACTTGTCAGCAATCATGTCATAAATTGGTCCCAAAGTATCTTTTATGATAGCTTCATCATCTGACTTTAATTCATCACTTGTCACACAATTTGAACAAATTTTACGCAACACCCGCTGAGCGACAACACAAGTCAAGGCCGATGTTAACAAAAACGGTTCGACTCCCATATCTATCATTCGAGGAGGCGCACCAGAAGCATCATTAGTATGCAAAGTAGAGAAAACCAAATGACCTGTCAAAGCAGCATTGATTGCCAATTCAGCAGTTTCAGTATCACGAATTTCTCCCACCATGATTACATTTGGGTCTTGACGTAAAAAAGATCGAAGGGCTGATGCAAAAGTCAAACCAGCCTGAACATTTACTTGAACCTGATTAACCCCCTTCATTTGATATTCCACAGGGTCTTCCACAGTCACAACATTTACCTTTGATGTTGCAACTTTATCTAGGACCGAGTACAAAGTCGTAGTTTTACCTGATCCTGTTGGACCACAGACAATAATAATTCCATGAGGTCTTTCAATTGCTTCGATCAAATTTTTTAAAGCCAAACCGCGTAAACCCAAATCAGGTAAAGTAGGAACTTTTTGAGCTTTACGCAACAACCGCATAACAACTTTTTCACCATATGACACAGGTAAAGTAGATATACGTAAATCAACTTCTGTTCCATCCACTGATATATTAAAGCGTCCGTCTTGAGGCATTCTTTTTTCGTCAATTTTCAAATTTGCCAAAATTTTGACACGAGAAACTACAGCATCCAAAACATTTCGGGGCAATATATATTTTTCTTGTAAAATACCATCAATTCGATATCTTATTCTTACATTTTCTTCAAGTGGTTCAATGTGAATATCTGAAGCTCGCGATTTTACAGCATACTCCAAAATCGTCGACACAATTTTAGCAATAGGAGCTTCAGCCGATACTTTTTGTCTTTCGCTACCTTCAATTTTAAAAGTATCTGCCTTTTGTTCATCCAAAGCTTTGGTCACTTCAGAGGTGATTCCTTTCTCTCGTTCATATTTTTCTCGGATAAATGAATCAATTTGTTTAACTTCAGCCATTGCTGTTTTTATTTTCAAGCTTGTCTTTTTTTCCAAAAATTCTACAGTTTCCAAATCAAGAGGATTACTCATTGCTACCCACAACGATTTATCTTTGGGATCCATTTGATATGGGACTACTTTATATTTTTCGGCCACACTTTGTGGTACCAAGGCCAAAGCTTCAGGAGCAAAACCAATTTCATTTAAATCGACAAATGGAATACGCAAAAATTCAGCCTTAACTTTGACAAAATCAAGATCATTTAATAATCGTTTTTGTAAAATTATTTCCTCTTCCGATTGACCACTCTGTACTCTTTCAAGATTAATTTTATCCGCGACATCTTGCGTCAAATAGTTGTGGGCAACCAACACATCGGTTAAATTTTTATAAACCATACTATAATCATAGTAGACTATGCAGACCTTCCCTTCAACACTTATTATTGGAGATAATTATTTACCACTACTCGAATCATTGGGTCACTCACAATTGCAAAACCCTGATTTGTTGATTGTCGATGAAAACAGTGGATACAAAGTCGATGTCATTCGTCAAATAAACAATTTTCTACAACATCTACCGTATAACCACCAAAACAAAGTTGTTTTAATCAAAGATGTTGAAAATCTTGAAGTTGTCGCCCAAAATACACTCTTAAAAAATATCGAAGAGCCAGGCAATAACAACTATTTTATTTTAACCACCAAAAATTTGTCACTAGTCTTATCAACGATTATTTCTCGTTGTCATCAAATAATTCAAAAAAATACATATAACAACCCTTTAGAGCCATTAGCATGTCCTTCTGATATTAAATCGGCTTTAAATATATCCTCAAGTATCGACAAAAATTTAATCAAAACTACTTTATCAAATGAACTTAACTGTCTCCATCAAGATTTTATAAAAAAACCTACACCAAAATTATCTCAAAAGATAGGCTTTTTATTAAAATCACTCGAATTTATTGATTCCAATATTGATCCTCGGTTGGCCTTGGACTACTATCTATTAAAATACTGATTTCCGCACTTTCCCCTCATTGACTCAAAAAAATTTGTTATAATAGGCTCAGATGTTTTCACCGCTGTTTACCATCAATAATAAAATCCTAAAAAATATTGGCTCAATTGAAGCCGCCAAAGCTATTATCGATGAAGCGCCCTTAATCCCTGCCTACGAAAAGCAGTTTCAACAAGAAGCAGTTGTTCGCACTGTTCACTTTGGTACTCGTATCGAAGGTAACGATTTAACTTATCAAGAAGTTGCCAAATTAGTCGAAGGTCGCGAGATTACAGGTACTGCACGTGACATTCAAGAAGTCATTAACTATCGCAATGTCATGAGTTATCTTGAGGAACTTTGGGCATTATTTGATGCCAACATGCCACTACCCGAGGAAAAATTTGACCCTGATATTGACAAAAAAAATCGATTTTTTTTCTATTCTGAAACTATTGTCAAAAAAATTCACGCACTTACAACATACAAAGTAATATCCTCCACTGAAACAGGCGAATACCGTCGCCAACAGGTTGTTTTAAAAAATACTCGCACTGGTGAAGTTGCTCATCGACCACCACCCGCCATTGAAGTTCCTTATCTTATGCAAGACTACATTGATTGGCTCAATAGTGTCGAATCACGAGACATCCACCCCGCTATCAAAAGCGCCATTACTCACTATATTTTAATTGCCATTCATCCATTTATCGAAGGTAATGGTCGTAGTGCCCGTGCCTTTGCCATTTTGCCACTTTATGTTGAAAAATACGATATTCGTCGATTGTTTTCTCTCGAAGAATACTTCGATCGCAACGCCGAAATTTACTACAATGTCATTCAATCTACTCACGAGCAAAATTCAGACATTTTTTTACGCAATTTAACCAATTGGATCGAATATTTTTGCGAAGCTCTAGCCATTGAACTAACCCGTGTTAAGGACAAAGTCCAAACTTTGTCACGTGATCTAAAATTTAAACAAAAATTAGGCGGACATCAAGTACATCTAACCGAAAGACAAATAAAATTAGTTGAATTTATGCAACAATTCGGTGGACTACGAATGTCAGATGCCAAAAGTTTACTCCCTATGATTTCCGACGACACAATTTGGCGTGATCTCAAAAAATTAATAGACGACAAAGTCGTCGTCAAACGAGGATCAACCAAAGGTGCCTACTATTCCCTAGCCTCAGTATGATCACTCTTGAATCAATAGATCAACAAAATACAAGCCCCGAAGAATTGGGTGAAATTTTAATCAAAGCCAAAAAGGCCTATTATACCGGGGGCAATCCAATTATGGATGATCATACCTATGACACGTTAGAAGACATTTTGCGCAAAAAACAACCCAATCATAGGATATTCTCCAAAGTTGGTAATCCCAATTTTGATACTGGTTTTACCAAAAAAAACCATACTATGCCCATGGGTTCGCAGAACAAGGTAACTAACATCACAAATTTAATTCATTATTTTGAATTAAAAAAGGTTTCAAATATTGACTTTGTGGTACAGCCTAAGTGCGATGGAATTTCGGTTGAGCTAATATACAAAGACGGTAATCTAGTTGATGCAATTACCCGTGGCGATGGACAAACAGGAGATTTAATTACTCAAAATATTGTCAAAATGAAAAATCTTGTCCTGAGCGTAGCCGAAGGATTCACCGGTTCAGTTAGATGCGAAATTATGGTCACCAAAAAAGATTTTAAAAAATTACCACCTGAATACAGCAATCCTCGTAACGCGGCTTCTGGTATTTCACAACGTCTTGATTCAAAATTTTGTGAATACTGTTCACTATATGCTGTCGATATCTTTCCCAATTTATCTACTATTTCAGACGAAATAGATTATTTAAAATCACTAGGCTTTACCACCGTCGAATCTTTGCAGTGTCAAGATTTTGATCAAGTCGAAAATATTTATCAAGATTTTTTATCCACCAATCGGCTTTCTTACCCATTTGAAATTGACGGATTAGTAATCAAAATTAACAGTAATAATATTGCCAAAAGTTTAGGAGAAAAAAATAACCGCCCCAAACATCAAGTCGCATACAAATTTCCCGCTTCAACCAATACCTCCACCATTTTAAATATTGAATGGCAAGTTGGACCCATGGGGGCAATTACTCCAGTCGCCCAAATCGAGCCAATCGAATTATCTGGTGCGATAGTTACTTTTGCTTCACTGGCAAATCACGATTTAATTATCAAAAAAAATATTAATATTGGAGATATTATCGAGGTTACTCGCCGAGGTGATGTTATTCCACACATAGAAAAAGTTATTACCAAGGTTACGAATAATCACACCACTATTCCCACTCACTGTCCCTCATGCAAAACACTTCTAATTAAAGAATCAAAATTACTTCGCTGTCCAAATACAAAAAATTGTTTACCCCAAATTATTGGATCACTAAATTTATTTTGTCACACTTTAGATATTTTGGGATTATCTGACAAAACTATTCAAAAATTGTACGATGCCAAAAAAATTCAAACACCTGGCGATTTTTACAAATTAACCACCGACGATATTGCCCCACTTGACAACCTAGGCGAAAAATCAGCCAAGAACATTATTGTTCAAATTCAAAATAAAAAAATACTTACTTTAAAACAAGTTTTTGACGCTGCCATTATTCCCAATTTCTCCGGAGCCAGAATTCAACAATTAATAATTGCCGGCTATGATTCACCAAATAAATTATTAAATTTAAATGTAGACGAATTAATCAAAATCAAAGGTTTTCAAAAAGTTTTAGCCAAAAAAATTATCGACGGTATAAATTTAAGACGAGAGTGGATCGAATCAATATTAATAAATACAACAATTAAAAATTTAAAATTAAAAATTAAAAATTTAGAAGGCAAAGCCTTCTGTATCACCGGTACCTTATCTCAACCACGCCAAAAACTAATCGATATTATCGAATCAAACGGTGGCAAATTTCTGTCATCAGTTACCTCTAATACCAACTATTTAATATGCAACGAAAAATCTAATTCAGATAAATACCAATCTGCTCTAAAATTAAACATACCGATAATCACCGAGGAACAATTTAGCAGTCTAATGTGACAACTGCTAATTACTATATCAAAATAAATACATCCTATCTTTACACTATATTTATATATCATTCTAGATCATGGTATATAATCAACCTATGAAATACTTTTTTGGACTAGGTAATCCTGGAAAACAGTACGAAAAAACTCGGCACAATATTGGTCATCAGATTATTTCTATTCTAAAAGAAAAAAACCCCCCTAATTGTAAGTTAGAAACCAACACCGGATTTATGAACGAAGCGGGTTTGTCCGCTCAAAAATTTGTACATTTTTACAAAGTCAATTTAGACAATTTTTATTTAGTTCATGATGACTTGGATTTACCAGTAGGGGAGTATCGGATCCAATTTGATAGGGGACCAGCAGGTCACCACGGAGTCGAATCAGTTATTGGTCATATAGGAAGTCAAGCATTTAATCGTATTCGTGTCGGTATTGGTAAGCCAATTAATCAAGTACCCGTCGAAGATTTTGTTTTACTTCCTTTTACAAAAGAAGAAAAAGTGATAATTAATGAAACTATTGATAAAATAGTGGAAAAATTAAAATAAATCTTTGGATTATTTTAACCAGTCGCCAAGATATGTTCAATTTTTATAACTTTTGTTTCTAAATTGTCAAATTCATCACGGGTTGGAGCGTCATCTTCAAGATATGCCAAGGAATTACCAAGTGTATCCATTCGATCGTTAATTTTTTTAAAACCATCTTTTGTTTCCATCCTTAAATCTTGAACTTCTCTGTGAACATTGTCTATATTAACCGACAGCCCCACAATTTTATTTGATAAATCAACCTGCCCCTTAATTAATGCCTTAAGCATTTTTTGAGTATCGTCCATATACAATAATAACAAAAAAAAATTGATAAAATACTGAAAGAATTAAAATAATTTTGGGCCATTAGCTTATCTGGTAGAGCACCGCATTCGCATTGCGGAGAGGGCGGTCCAAGTCCGCCATGGTCCACCATGAAAACGACAAATCCTCCCCAACTTTTTGCCGACACCTTAGTCGATTATAAAAAAAAGTTAGAACGGAGAAAAAAATACATTAAAAACGAATTTCAAGCTTATGGTTTAATGCTTGCCGAAGAATTAGACGATTGGGATCACAAGACACTATATATAAGGCTTGCCAAAAATACAGACAAAGCTTTGCTTGACAAAGCTCTTTATTTTATAAAAGATCAAACTCAAAACAAAATTAATTCCAAAGGTAGACTGTTTATGTGGAAGCTAAAACAACTTAAAATTGAAGCTGAGTTAAAATTGGCCATTTGACTTATGCAACTCAGTTGCATATACTATCACTGTGAATCCATGCAAACCATTAGAAATTATCGATCAGCTTTCCTGTCGTAATACCAAAATCAGATTTGGAGTTATTAGCATTTTTCATCAAGTCAAAAAACCAATATCAGCTTTAGAGGTAATTAAATTACTAAAAGAAAATCATTCCACCGCAGCCAACAAAACGACTGTATACAGACAGTTAGATTTTTTAATTCTCAAAAATGTATTAACATCAATCGACATTGAGGGTGTGACTCTTTACGAATTAAACAAAAATAAACCACATCAAGTTTTGGTTTGTTCTGTCTGTCACGAAATTTTCCCCCTAACCAACACTTTTTCACTGTCTCAAAATCAAGTATCAAAAATTGAGATGGATCATAATTTTAAAATTCATCATTATTCATTTTTATGTTTTGGTATCTGTCAAAAGTGCCAAAAATAACCTAATATTTAGATACAACTCAATATGAACAAAACTACCAAAATAATTTTAGCTTCAGCTATAGCCATAGCTCTCTTTTTTACCATTCGTCAATTTACAGTAAAAAAATCGTCAGCTGTCACCTTGGACCCAAAAACTGACACCATTATTTCTCCAAAATTAGAAGAAATTAAGGATCAATTAACTTTATCTGGCTCAATTAATGCCGATCAAATTGCAATTTTAAAATTTCAAAATTCGGGAAAATTAAATTGGGTTGGTGTCAAAGTAGGGGATCGAGTCAAAAGAGGCCAAGTTTTGGCTACTCTAGACAGTGCCCAGCTAAAAAAATCTTTACAATCACAATTTAATAGTTACAGATCTCAGCTCAGTCAATTTAACGACACCCAATCAACCTACAAAAAAACCAAAGAAGATTTTCTTGTCACCGAAACAATTCAAAGAATTTTGGATCGAACTCAATATTCACTCGAAAATTCGGTCATAAATTACGAAATTGCCGACATGGCAATTAAAGAATCTCGATTAGTTACCCCAATTGAAGGTGTCGTAGTTGCCATTGATCAGCCTTTATCCGGTGTAAATGTAACTCCGACAGGTGCCAACATTACAGTAATAAATCCTAATTCACTTTATTTTCGATCCGAAGTCGATCAACAGGAAGTCGTCAAATTAGTCCAAGGCTTGACAGCCATCATTAAGTTAGATTCTTTTGATCAAAAAGAAATTGATAGCAAATTAAGTTTTATTGCATTTACCCCTGTTGCAGGACAATCTTCTACTGTATATGAAATTCGTTTTCCTTTACCCCTCGAAAATCAAAATTTAAACTATCGATTAGGTATGGATGGAGACGTTGTAATTTTAATCAAAGAAAAAACCGATATTTTAACAGTTCCCATTGAAGCTATAAATGATGATAATGGACAAATTTATGTCTGGTTAAAAATAAATAATAAATTAGAACGACGTGACATTAAAACTGGAATAGAAACAGATTCCAACGTTGAAATTTTAGAGGGGATTAATCAAAATGATCAAGTCGTCATCAAAAAACGTTAATCAGGGGATACCTGTTTTGGAATTAAAAAACATTGTCAAAACATATACTCTAGGCAACAATTCATTTAATGCCCTAGATGACGTTTCGTTATCAATTTACAATGGTGAATTCGTTTCAATTACCGGACCTTCAGGGTCAGGTAAATCAACTTTAATGCATATTGTAGGATTGTTAGATAACCCAACCTCAGGCCAAATTTTACTAAACAGTAAAAATATTTCAAATTTTAAAGAGGAAGCCTTAGCCAAAACACGAAACGTTACTTTGGGTTTTGTCTTTCAACAATTTAATTTACTAGCCAAAACTAGTGCCGTCGAAAATGTGGCTCTACCTCTTTTATATTCTGATACTCCAAAAAATCAAAGAAATGATTTAGCTATGGAAATGTTAACCAAGGTAGGCCTCGAATCAAAAGCTCCAAATACTCCCGCTCAATTGTCAGGTGGCCAACAACAACGCGTGGCAATTGCGAGGGCTTTAGTCAACAATCCCAAAATTATTTTAGCTGATGAACCTACTGGCAACTTAGATTCAAAGTCAGGAGCCGAAATTATTAAATTATTTCATCAATTACATAGTGAAGGTCGAACCATCATTTTGGTTACTCATGATATGGAGCTCGCCAAACAAGCTCAACGTATAATTATTATTAGAGATGGCAAAATTAGCGACAAATAAACTTATATGCTTAAACCTTCTTTAGACGATTTAATTCGATCATCATTTAGATCAATCCTCAAAAACAAAGGACGAACGGCCCTGACATCACTTGGAATAATTATCGGGGTAACATCAGTAATTTTATTAACCTCAATTGGTAACGGATTACAAATTTTTATCAATCAACAATTCGAAAGCCTTGGAGCCAATACCGTTTTTGTTGCTCCAGGTAAAGTATTCAATGACAAAGGAGGGTTTTCCAACAGTCCATCTTCCCGATTGGTAACAACATCATTCACTCAAAAAGATTTAACTGACCTACGACGTAATCTAAAAAATTCTATCGTTTCACCAAATTCACAAACTGCAGTAGACATATCCACCTCTTTTGCCAACAAAAAAGGTGTCGTAACACTCGGTTCCAATTATTTATACGGGCCCAACAACAATTTAGTTCCAAGTAATGGTAACGGCCGTTGGTTCAACAAAGAAGAAGATGACAAAAAAAGTAATGTTGCCGTTTTAGGCTACACTTTGGCCAAAGATCTTTTTCCAAAATCTTCAGCCTTAGGTAAAAAAATTATTGCCAAAGGTAAAAGTTTAAAAGTTGTTGGTGTTTTAGATAAAAAAGGTGGATCCTTTGGTGGACCAGCTTTTGACGATTATCTATTTATTCCCATTGGCATAGTATTTGAATTTAATGGCAACGAAAAAATAAATGCCATCAATATCAAAGCCAGCCAACAAGAAGGTGTCGAAGCTACCAAAATTGAAGTCAAAAAAATATTACTAAAAAAGTACGACCAAGATGCTTTTTCTGTTTTTGATTCTTCACAACTATTATCATCTATTAACTCAATTATTAGCACCTTAACAATAGCCTTAACCGGAATTGCCGCAATTTCTTTGGTCGTTGGTGGTATTGGAATCATGAATATTATGTTAGTTACAGTAACTGAACGCACTCGTGAAATAGGTCTACGTAAAGCTATAGGTGCCTATCCCAGGGCAATTTTAATACAATTTTTGATCGAGGCTATTATATTATCCAGCATCGGAGGCACTATCGGTATTATCTTAGGGGCGTTAGGTACTTGGGGCATTGCTCAATTTTTTCCGGCTCAAATTACGATAGGATCAGTTTCAATTGCTTTTGGGGTTTCATTTGCCGTAGGAGTTATTTTTGGTGTTGCTCCAGCACGCAAGGCTTCAATGCTTTCACCAATCGAAGCCCTCAGGTACGAGTAATTTTTTTCTGTTAATATTATTAAGTGAAATCAGAATTTAAACAACATATTGTTCCTTTGGTTGTCATTTTTTTCATCACTACTATTGTCTGGTTTTTTCAAAAAATACATTATTTAAATTATATATATTTATTTTTAGGCCTATCTTTAGGTTCATACATATTAGATCTTGATCATTTACTTTATTGGTTGTATCTTAAACCAAATTTAGAGGAAAGTCGTTTAGCCCAAATCGCCTGGAAAAAAGGGGATTGGCAGAGTTTAATTAAGTTATTAAAGATCACCGAACATCACCACTTAAGCCTAATTTTCCACCATTATTTTTTCCAAGTTATCTTAACAATTTTTTCTTTATTTGTCTTAACCTCAACCAATAATATTTTTGTCAAATCATTACTTTTAGCAATAAATTTACATCTGTTAATCGACGAAATAATTGATTATCAACACAACCCCAAGATCCTCCAACAATGGCTATTTGCTCGTGAATCAAAACAATTTGCTCTAAATTCAATAAAATATTATCTATGGTTTTTTGGCTTTGTGTGCAGTCTTTTAATCTACATTTTAATTTTCTAACGATATGAATCCTCAACTTTTTATAGACGCCAAAAAATATTTGAAAAACGATCAAGATCAGTTGGTCGACGATGTCGAAAATGTATTAAATTATTTACAACAAAATCATATCAATGACTATTCTTTTATTGTTGCTCCAGCAGCCAAAGCATACGAAGGTTTTCTCAAAGACTTTTTTTTTGATCTAGATATTATCGACGAATATAGCTATCATTCCGATCGTTTTAGAGTTGGTAAAACATTAAATCCGTCTTTAAGATACAAACGATATTCTATTTTTAAAAAATTAGCTGACATGCACGAAGATGGTGAGGGTTTGGCAGAAAAATTATGGTCAGCCTGGAAACAAGGTCGAAATGAAATCTTTCATTATTTTCCTGGTAATGTCAAAAAGTTGACATTAGTTGAAGCCCAAGACCGTATTAACCTTATTCTTAAGGCAATAATTGACTCAGGTGACTTTATGGAACGATATAAACAAAATAATTTGCTATAATTTTAAAATATGACTCAAAAAGTATATGTGGATCCAGACAAATGTATTGGTTGCAACACCTGCCCTTTACTTGATCCCGAAACTTTTGAAATGGATACAGTCACATATAAAGCCAAGGTCAAAAAACAACCAGTTGATGTCAACAGCGACATTGTTAAAAACGCCATAATCTCGTGCCCTGTTGGAGCCATATCAATTATTGAAGAATAATAATTAAAAATAATATGACAAAAAAAATCAAAACCAATATTACTCTTCCATCATATTCTTATATCAAAGTTCCTGTCCCTGCAGTAATTTTTACCGTTGTTTTATTAATCTTCTTATCTTTTTATTCCGGACTTTCATTTGCCAAATCAAAAACCACTTTATCAACAGGTCCAGTCATCGACAGTAAAATATCCTTTGCACCAACCAAATTTGACAAACCTGAACTAAAGTTTTTCGTCATGAGTTTTTGTCCATATGGCAACCAAATTGAAGATGTCCTCCGTCCTATTTTTGATTTATTAGGATCAAAAGTCGATATTACTCCACATTATATATTTGACAAAATTGATGATGTTAACGCTTATTGCAAAAGCCGAAACGGTGATGCCACTCAATGTTCAACTTACGTTCAAAATAAATATTTTACCAGTGAATCCGAATGTAAAAAAGTAATTACCGACAATGTTACAAAATGTAAGGACACCAAAGCCTATATTCAAGCACCATCCGGTACTCTTTATGCTTCACTTCACGGAAGACAAGAGGCTACTCAAAACATTCGTGAAATGTGTGTCTGGAACATGGTAGGCAACAATAAAAAACAGTGGTGGGATTTTATCGGAGCTGTCAACAAAAATTGTTCGGCTCAAAATGCAGATTCCTGTTGGGAAGACCAAGCCAAACAAGTTGGCTTAGATACCGCAGCAATTACTGACTGTTTTAACAAAGACGGTATCAACTTAATTGAAAAAGAATTAGCAATTACAAAACAGTTTAGTGTTACTGGATCACCTACCGTTTTGATCAATGACCAAATTTTTCCACCTGAGGCTGCCTATTCCCAAGATGGTCAAGGTAATATAAAAATTGGTAACAAAGTTGCTACCCAAGACAAATATCGTACACCAAATGTTATCAAAGAAGCTCTGTGCGTTGGCTCAAAATCAACAATCAAAGAGTGCAAAACAATTCTCAATGAACTCTCCGGTTCTGCTCCCGCCGCCGGTGGTTGTGGGAATTAAAAAAACTAGTGCTATAATCCCACTATGACTGAACAAAGAACTGCTACCGTACGTTATCGTTGCGCTCGATTACATGAGAATATGTATATGTTTGGTGAAAAACCAAATGGTTATCCGGATAATTCAGATAAATCAATTGAAATAAGAATAAGTAATTTTTTTGAAAAAGCCACACTTAAAATTGAAGCGTGGTGTCCTCAATGTAGAGCCCGAGTTACACAAACAAGAATTGATCCTCAACCAGAATAATTAAATGAAATTAAATTCTCATCAACTTCGTAAAAGTTTAGCCAGAGAGGGGAGTCAACATCAAAAAAATAACAAAAAAAATCCCATCGTCTTGGTTTTAGACAATGTTTTGGACACTTATAATATTGGTTCTTTTTTTAGGTTAGCTGATGCTCTAAATGTAGAAAAAATTTGTCTTTGTGGACCTGTTGTTACTCCTCCTAATTTAAAAATTCATCGAGCATCAATTGGAACCTGGAAATGGGTTACTTGGGAACAGTATCAAAACACAGACGATTGCCTAAAACAGCTAAAAAAAGATGGTTACACCATTTATGCGTGCGAACAAAAACAAAATAGTGTTTTGTACCACAAAGCAAAATATAAATTCCCCTTAGCTATTGTTGCCGGATCAGAAATGAATGGAATAGGGGAGTCAACTTTAAAACTTTGTGACCATATTATCGAGATTCCAATGTATGGAATAAACATATCTTTAAACGTCTTAATTGCTACTAGCATCATCGGTTTTGAAGCTGCAAAATCACTATAAATTAAGCCTATCTTTCCATATATTTTGCTTGTTGTAAAGCTATTTCTAAGTGGTAGAATTGATTTACTTTATGGCTGATACTCAAAAATACACAGGTGAACAAATAGTTGTTCTTGAAGGACTCGAACCTGTCCGCAAACGTCCAGCCATGTACATCGGATCTACCGATGGTCGAGGTCTACATCATTGTTTGTGGGAAGTTATTGACAATTCTATTGACGAAGCTCTAGGTGGATATGCCAAAAATGTTTGGGTAGTAATCAACAAAGATGGTTCAGCCACTATCGCTGATGATGGACGAGGGATTCCTATCGACATCATGCCAAAATATGGCAAACCAGCAGTCGAGGTTATTATGACCACACTCCATTCTGGAGGCAAGTTTGAAGGTGATGCCTACAAAGTTTCTGGTGGTCTACATGGTGTTGGTACTACTTGTGTCAACGCTCTATCAGTTCAATATGCCATCGAGGTTCGACGTAACAATAAATTTCATTATATCGATTTTAGTAGAGGAGTCACCCAAACAAAATTATCTGTCATCAAAGAATCAAAAAACGAAAGATTAAGAAGTATTATTTCTTCATCAGTTAACGGTACTACCGTCACTTTTTACCCTGATCCAGAAATATTCAAAGAAACAATCGAATTTGATGACAAAACAATTATCAGATCGCTAAAAGATCACGCCTATCTTACCTCAAAAGTTTATATTCATTTTTATGATGACAGGGACAATACCGAACATCATTATTATTTTGAAGGTGGAATTTTGGCCCTACTTTCTGAACTAAACAAAGGTAAAGTTGTTATTCACTCTCCAATTTACATTCATCAAAATCAAGATGATATGGACATTGAAGTTGCCATTCAATATAACGATACTTTTGCTGAAAATACACCATCTTTTGTCAACATCATCAACACTCACGAAGGTGGAACTCATCTTTCTGGCTTTAAATCAGCCTTAACCAAATCTATCAAAGATTATGCCGAACGCAAGGAAATGATCAAAAATAAAGATGACATTATCACCGGCGACGATGTTCGTGAAGGTTTAACTGCAGTAATTTCCCTAAAAATGGGCAGTAAAGACCTCCAATTTGAGGGTCAAACCAAAGGAAAACTGGGCAATTCCGAAGTTCAACCAATTGTTGCCAAAATGGTTCGCGAAGGTCTCGATATCTATTTTGAAGAACATCCTGACGTTGCTCGCACTATTATTGGCAAAGCCTTACTTACCATTCAAATCCGTAAAGCCGCCAAAGCCGCCAAAGATGCAATCATGCGCAAAGGTGCTTTTGATTCTATGGGATTACCAGGCAAATTAGCCGATTGTCAGTCAAAAAAGCCAGAAGAATGTGAAATATATATCGTCGAAGGAGATTCAGCTGGAGGTAGTGCCAAACAAGGGAGAGATCGCAAATTTCAAGCTATTTTACCGTTATGGGGAAAGGCTCTAAACACCGAAGGTATGCGTCTTGACAAAGTTGTCGGTTCCGACAAATTAAAAGATTTAATTATTGCCCTAGGTATGGGTATTGGTGATACTTTTGATCTTACAAAATTACGTTATCACCGAATTATTCTTATGTCTGATGCTGACGTCGACGGTGCTCACATCGCCGTTTTACTGATGACTTTCATGTTCCGACACTTGCCAGGACTCATTGAAAATGGTTATGTATATCTCGCCATGCCACCACTTTATCGCCTAAAAGTAGGCAAAAAAATCGAATATGTTTATACTGACGAAGAAAAAGAAGTCGCTCTAAAAAAATTAAATGGTGAAAAAGTTGAAATTCAACGATATAAGGGTTTGGGAGAAATGAATCCTGTTCAATTGTGGGATACAACTATGAATCCTGAAACTCGATTACTCAAAAAAGTATCAATCGTCGACGCCGAACGTTCCGATGAAATATTTAGAATCTTGATGTCAGAAGACGTCCCACCTCGCAAAAAATTCATCGTTACTCACGCCCATTTAGCAACATTGGATATATAAAAAATATTAATTATTTAATTACAACAATGTCAGAAGAAACAACTAAACCAAAAATCGAAATAACATCATTAGCTAACAGTCTAGTGACAGAACTTAATATTCCAACAAACGAGGGAGTAATTAGCTTGCCAAAATTAGCTTGTATTTCCGAGCTAGTAACACTTACTCAATATGAATTAGTTCTTGAAACCGACAAAGCAATTGAGGCAAATAATAAATCCCCAGAATTAAAATTAATTGCAGAACAAGCTAGAATAAATGCTAGATTTGCCGACGTTTCACAAAACTATTGGCAAATAATATTTCATGATCAACAAGATAGTTTTATTAATGCAAAACGATCTACACAAAAAGCTTATGACAATGCTGTTTTAAACGGTTACAATGCAACAGATTTATTTGATGCTGTAATAAAACAGGTTGGATCTCCTAGAGTTATTTAACAAATATGCCACAAGATACATCAAAAAACACTGTCGTTGAAAATGACAAAATATTTATCAACAATCAAGGAAGAATCCTAGATGTCGATATTATCGACGAAATGGAAAAATCATATTTGGATTATTCCATGTCAGTCATCGTTCAACGTGCTTTACCTGATGTTCGCGACGGCCTAAAACCTGTTCATCGACGCATAATTTACGCCATGAACCAAATGGGGTTAACCGTCACTGGCAAAAACGTAAAATCAGCAGCTGTTGTAGGTGATGTTATGAAGTCATACCATCCTCATGGTGATAGCTCTATCTACGGTGCTCTCGTTCGTATGGCCCAAGATTTTTCGATGCGATACATGCTAGTCAATGGTCAAGGAAATTTTGGATCAATTGATGGTGATCCTCCCGCCGCTATGCGTTATACCGAAGTTCGTATGGCCAAAATGACGCCAGAAATGATCACCGATATCAACAAAGATACAGTGGAAATGATGGACAATTATGACGGTTCAACCAAAGAACCCACCGTTTTGCCTGTTCGTGTTCCTAATTTATTATTAAATGGTGCCGAAGGTATCGCCGTTGGTATGGCTACCCGCATTCCTCCCCACAATTTAAAAGAATTATGTGCCGGTCTTAACTTAATGTTAGACACCGCAACCCTAGAAAAAGTAGAAGATTTAAATGATTACAAAGAAATTCCCGATCAAGAACTAACCACTCAAGAATTTATTTTCAAACCCATCCGTCTTTTAGAAAGAACTCATTTTACCTTTGAATCCAATACTACAACCGAAGAACTTGTCAAAGTAATTCAGGGACCTGACTTTCCTACATATGGTGAAATTTACGGTAAAACAGGCATTGTTGAGATGTATTCCACCGGTCGTGGCAAATTTATTATCCGGGGCAAGACCAACATCGAAGAAACCAAATCAGGAAAAATTCGAATAATTATTACCGAACTTCCTTATCAGGTAAACAAATCCGAATTTGTTCAAAAAATAGCCGAGCTTGCTCGCGACAAAAAAATTATTGGTATCAGCGATCTTCGCGACGAGTCCGATCGACATGGTATTCGAGTTGTCGTCGAACTGAAAAAGATTAGCAAACCAAAAAGTATCCTCAATAAAATATTTAAATACACAGCTCTACAATCATCGTATTCTGCCAATTTATTAGCATTAGTTAACGGTGTACCTCAAACTCTAAATTTACGACAAATTTTACTTTTATTTTTAAGACACCGTGAAACTATCATTCGACGACGCACTATTTTTGATCTCAAAGCCAACTATATGCGTTCGCATATTTTGGAAGGTCTAAAAATTGCCCTAGACAACCTTGATGAAGTAATCAAAACTATTCGTGCTTCAGCTACAGCTGACGACGCCAAGACCAATTTAATGGCCAAGTTCAAATTTACCGATCTTCAAGCCAATGCAATCCTAGAAATGCAACTTCGACGTTTGGCTGCACTCGAACGACAAAAAATCGAAGACGAATTTGCCGAGGTTCAAAAAATTATTGCCGATTTAACTTCCATAATTACCATCCCTGAAAAAATGGTTGGAGTTATAAAAACCGAAAATCAAGAAATTATTGAAAAATTTGGCGACCCTCGTCGTACCAAAATTATTGCCAAAGGACTCGATCAGTTTTCAGAAGAAGACCTAATACCCAACGAACCTACGTTAGTTACTATTACCCGCAGTGGATACATCAAACGACTACCTCAAGATACCTATCGTTCACAACAACGTGGTGGTGTCGGTGTCTCAGGAATGTCAACCAAAATAGAGGATGAAGTCGAAAACATGTTCTTTGTTAACACTCATGACGAGTTATTATTCTTCACCAACAAAGGTCGAAGCTTCAAAACCAAGGTTTGGGATGTCCCCGAATCCAGCCGTCAGTCCAAAGGTCAAGCCATCATCAACCTAATAAATATAGTTGCCGGTGAAACAGTTCAAGCAATTTTACCGTTACGCAAACTAAACCAAGACAAATTTATAATATTGGCCACAAAAATGGGCGTTATCAAAAAAACCGCCATTGAAAAATTTTCCAATGTCAGACTTTCGGGTCTTGCTTCTATTAAACTAGATGAAAAAGATCAGCTAGTATGGGCCAAAACAACTTCAGGCAACGATCAAATATTTTTAGTTTCAAAACACGGCAAATGTATTCGCTTTAATGAAACCGATACTCGACCTATGGGTCGGCATACTCGAGGAGTCAAAGGTATTACTCTCAAAACAGGCGATGAGCTTGTTTCAATGGATGTATTACCACCACGTCAACCAAATTCTTACAGACACTTATTAGTAATTGCTGACAACGGCGTAGGCAAACGATCTGATGCCTATCTATATCCACTTCAAAAACGAGGCGGATTAGGCGTCAAAGCGTCAAACCTATCTACCAAAACTGGATTTATTGCTGTCGCTTCTGTTGTTTCGGAAAAAGACAACGAAGTAATAATAATTTCCAAAAAAGCGATTACTATCAAACTTCCACTCAAAGACATTCCTGTATTATCACGCAATACCAGAGGTGTTATTCTCATGAGACTAAAAACAACCGAAGATAAGGTCAATGCGATGACTATACTAGCACAACCAGTAGTGGAAAATAATATAGGACAGGACAAAAAATAACTATAGGATATTGATATTTATTGTATTATAAGACCTGATGTTTTGGATATGTAGTTTTAGCAGTCGGAGTAGGGGAGTGATAGTCAGGCTCAAAAAGCTATTTATGGCCTATCTTAGCCATAAATCAACACTATTATTCAGTGGGGGAGTAGTCGAAATATTTTTTTAGACACTTCTTATTTTTGTGCCTTACTATAGGTTTTATTACCACTATGAAATTTTTCATGAACCTCACGTAGCCTTGAGTCAGTAATATGAGTATATATTTGAGTTGTAGCAATATTGGCATGACCCAACAATTCTTGCACCGATCGCAAATCTGCACCCGCTCGCAGTAGGTCCGTCGCCATTGAATGACGTAACGTATGAGGTGTTGCCACTACAGGTAATCTTGCTTTTACGACGTAGTGCTTTACCATTCTTTGAATAGATCGTGGACTCAATCTCATCTCAGCATCGCTACTCATAATTTCTTGCTTACCACCATATCGGATGAACAATGGTTTAAATTTATCCATTCTCGATTTTAAATATTTATCAAGTAAATCTGCTGCTTGATGGGAAACAAAAACTATTCTAGATTTTCCACCTTTTCCAACAATTCCGAATTCACGCAACTTTAGATTAATTTGACTACAATTAAGCGAAACTAATTCTGATACACGCAGTCCAGTCGAAAACAATAATTCCAATATGGCTCTATCACGCAAACCAACCTTAGTTGAAGTAAGTGGCTGAGCCAACAATCTTTCCACCTGATCACCATCCAAAAACTTTAACGAGTGATCCTTATTTTTTGGCACTTCAATTTTTTCTGGGGCCATTACTGAATAATCATTTTTAATTAGCCATTTCAAAAAAGAACGTATCGCAATAGCATAATAACCCTGGGTAACACTCTTCATCATTCCCTGTGTTCCAGGACAGCGAGACAAATGCAAACGAAAATTCCGAATATTATTCATATTAATATCACCAATCTCTGGTACCTCAATTCCCGATTCAATTAAAAATTTTTCAAACTCGCTCAAGTAATGTAGGTAATTTCTCACTGTCAATTTTGATGAATTCCTTTCCACTTCCAAATATTCCATAAAACTTACTATCGATTGATGCAATTTCATAATCTAGACTACCATTATTAACCAGTTCTAAGCAATCATCAATTCTAGGGCCTCTGGTGAAGTCATATAGTTTTATGCCTATCTTTACGCATTATTTTGTGACAGGGGAGTCAAGTAGACGTTTTAGGCATAGGTAACCAGCTAGACGACACACATCTAATCCGGGGGAATTAAGGCCCCAATTAAACTCGTATCAAAGACAATATTTCTTGATAATTCATAATTTGTAATTTATAAAAGAAAATTAGTTTTTGAGGGTCTCCCCTGACTCTTGTGAAATAGATAGTCGCAAAAGATACATTGTGCGACTATGGTCAGGAGAATCCCCGACCACCAGAGGAGTAACAATCAATAAATATACTAATCACATCAACTTAGCTACAAATAAAATAATTAATACATTTAATATATGCATGCCGGCGGCAGCCCAACCCTACTCTCCAGGCACAAGACGTTATCACTTTGATACAGTCATCTGCTAATACGGTTATCCACAAGACTATATCAATCTATATCATGAAAATGTCTTATAATATCGTGAAAATCAACTCCTCTGTCCTATAATATTATAGGACTACTCCCCTAGCCTGACTATTTATCCCCAATTATTCGTTAAAATTATTGCCAAAGTAACAGCAGCTCCTACTAAACCATAATTCATGATTACCGATCTAAATAAACGATCCTTAATATCAGCCTGAAACAAGCCAGACAATATATATATCGCCGAGACCAAATAAATCGAACCTTTAAACACACCCACAGGCCAAAAGGAAAATATCAAAGCCAATTCCCCCATCATAAATCCTGCCACTGTTGCGTATGTCCATTTACTTTTCTTTATTCCATCATCTGGCAATTCAATCGCTATAGCCCAAAATTGATATAAAAATAAAATTATCGACACCATCCCTGTTACCAAAAAATTAATATAAAAAGGCCATCTAAACGATAATATGCTATTAAATACAAAAAAGGCGGAAAATAAGGTAAAAATTAATGATGTTGTATACGCCGCACGATACAATGGTACAGTTTTAAAACCAATTGCCACCAAAAATACATTTTCTACCAAAAATAACGAGTAAATAACAAAAGCAAAAAAGGCCGATAAAACAATCATATAAAATTGATTGGTTGGCAACAGTGCACAAAACAGCGAATATCCCGTTGCAAAAATTAAAGGTAAAATAATTACCATTAATTTTTCATCAATATTATTTTCAAAAATTACACCCAAACCAAACCAAAAACAAAACACCACCAAACCAATTTCTAGTGCCAATCCATAATATCGAGATTCAACTGGCAGCCACAAATACAAATAAAACCCTACCATAGACAACAATGTTGAAATAAAATATCGCCAACGTTTAGACATTAAGTGTAAATCCCGAAAAAACATTAACTACATCATCATGTTCTTCCAACGCATCAATCAAATCCATTACTTCACCTATTTCATCCTCCGAGTTTAATTTTACCAATTGTTTACATTTCATCACAATTTCTGATCTTACCACCTCAAAACCCAACTCTTTAATTTTTTTGTCCATAATTGACAAATTTTCCACTTCACAAGTAACAATACTGTCAGAATATTCAACCAAACCAAAATCAATCAACTCCAGTTGTTGTGTATCATTCATGTTTTGACTTATTTCAATTTCACCCAATCTATCGAACAAATACCCGACACTACCCTCGCTCCCTAGTGACCCTCCAATATCTCGAAACAACAATTTTATTTCACCTAAAGTTCTATTTTTATTGTCAGTTTCTACTTCTATTACCAATGGCACATTATGTGGACCATAACCTTCAAAACGACAATAAACCAAATGAGCCTTTCTTTCGACATATCGATTTTGCAATCTTTCAATATTTTCTCGAGGCATATTAACCTCTTTTGCCTGATCGATAGCCGTCTTTAAAGCAATTCCCCCACCTGAACGTAATGCTGTCATAATATTTTTCGAAGCTCGAGTAAACACCTCGCTTCGTTTTTTATCAACTGCTCCTTTACGATTTTTTATATTTGACCACTTAGAATGACCTGACATATGTTTGACTATATTTTAACATTTCTTCGAGATCAGTACCCAAAACTATCTCAGGCAAACCTGATCGATTAACTTTATTACAGCCCAAAATATCCGCCAATTTAACAATTATTTCTTTTTCTTTGCCTTTGTAATCAAAATATACCTGACACGATCTTTCCAAATCTCGAGTTTGAACCGAAGTTACCACCAAACCCCACCATTCAAGTCTGTCAGCAATCATATTTCCAAAACCATTTTTTCCCGATGAGTTTACAATTGTGATTTTTACATCAGTCTGCATCAATCGGTTATCAGACATATCCCTTGGTATAAGTTCTCCCAAATTATCTATTTTTAAAATTTCATTTTTCCACAACCACTCATCTGCCGACAATCGATATCGTGCAAAACCCACCGGTCCCAATATTGACCACAAATATTTATTATTGTTCCATCCACCATGCAACACCACCTTTTTTGGCCAAAATCCAAAATTAAAAAATGATATTTTGGCAGCCATTTCAACGTCATTTTTTATTATTAAACCCAACCGCGACGAAGGATACCATCCCATCCCATTTGGAATCCACAAATCAACATTTTTTACTTCATAGCTATTTATCATACCCCTATCTGGTGAAATATTAACTAACTCCACCTTTTCCCCATCAATAGATAAAATTGACATATCATCACCATTCCAAGAATATTTGTACATCCAAAAACCGACTCCTACAATCAATAATAATAGCAAAATTCTATACCAAAATATTTTTTTCATACCCCATTATTTTTAATGTTTTTGTCAAATCTTTTGATAATTTTGATCGATAATAAACATGATTTCCTTCCATATCAACAAACTCGATCTCGCTCGAATGCAAAAAAGGCCTATCCAAATTTGCGACCACCTTTCCCCCATAAATTTTGTCACCTACCAATGGCCAACCCAAATAAGCAAAGTGAACCCTTATTTGATGTGTTCTGCCAGTTTTTAAGTCTACTTTGATTAATGAAAATTTCTTTTCTTCAAAAACAATCGTCGCAATTCTTTCAAATAATGTTAAGGCATTTTTCCCTTCACTCCGCACTCCAAATTTACCAAATATATGTCCATTCCGACCAATAGGCATATCAATTGACCCTTTAAAGCTTGCCTCCCCTGTCACCAGTGCAATATATTTTTTAAAAACTTTTCTGTCTTTAAAAATTTTCAAAAAATAATCTAAATATTGTTGATTTCTAGCCACCAAAACTATTCCCGACGTCCCCTTATCAAGTCGGTGGGCAATCCCCTGTCGACGTAATCCAACATCCCCATATTTTTCAAACAACCATCTTTCCAGACTTGTTATTTCTCGACCATTTTCATTTGTGGTTACCAATCCAGCCGGCTTATTTATAACAAAATAGTTATCATTTTTAAATATTATTTTAACTTCTTCCATACAACCATTATCCCACCAATAAAAATTAAATAATCATTAATATTGTTATATATATTTGTACCAAAAATAGGCAAATAATCTGTCACATATCCGTTAACAACTCTTTCAATCAAGTTAAACATACCACCAATTATTATTAACAACCAGCCTATGGATTTATCTTTTCTCCAAATAAATAACAAAACAACTAACAATACTATTGCCAAAATATTCAATCCAAAAAAATCAATTCCAAAACTTGCCCCACTATTCCTCATTTTTTTCGCAATCTAGGCACAAAGTAGTCTCTGGTCTGACGGCTAACCTATCAGTATCAATCATCTTTTTGCATTTCTCACATACCCCATATTTACCAATTTTGATTCTCGCCAAGGCTTTTCTAAATCCAACAATTTGTTTGTTTACAAAGCCAGCTTTAATTTCACTATCAAAATGACCAACCTGTTCATCCAAATCTTCTTCTGTCGAATTATTTTTGGTACGCTGTTCGTCAGAAAACGGATCAGAAGATTTAATCTTTTTCTGCCATGTCTTTAGCTCCATCAATCTTTTCTCCAAGTAAACTCTGATTGGACCAATATACTTATTTGGAATTTCGCTCATTGCCTAGGATAACTAATCCAAGGAGTGAAAGCAAGCTCATAATTAAGAAGAAATAATTATTATACGTAATCGATATACCAATAAAAAAAACTATGTTTACCATCAAAAACAAGAATCCTTTTTTGCCACTTTTATACCACCAAAATGATCGATACCTACCTTTTAACAGCAAACCTACCAAACAAGTTAATGCTAGCAATGTTAATAATTTCCAATTCCATGACAACAAAAAATAAACAAAAGTTATCCAAGCTAAATTAATCAAACTGTCCTCACAAAAAGCAAAAAATTTCCATTCTCTATCCTTAGTTACCATCCACGTCAACGCCAACCACAAAACATACCCACCCAAGACATTTGATTGGTTCATCTTCCAAAATTCTAACCACATTTTTGGCTCACTATAAACAAAGGCTATTCGACTTCCAATTAGGTACACCAAAAGCGATACCCATCCAAAGGCAATCATATCCTCCTCTCTATAGTTTTCTTTCATTGTCCGCCAGGACAAGTACAAGTACACCATACACCCCACTACACCAATTAAAATTTGCATCATTTACTATTTTACCCTGAAACAATAAAATTCGATAATAACGATAATTATTGTCTTATAATATTGACTTATCCTTTATCATTTGGTACCATATTCTCATATACACATTAAATACTTATAAAAATGAGTTTTAAAAGAGATGCTTTATTATTTTTTTCTGGTTCAATTACTACAGCCGTTATTGGATCGTTTGTCTATTTTGATGGTCCGGACTTCGCCTCAAGAGTCACTGAACAAGGCTGGAAAAATGCAGTTAATGACTACCAAGAAAATAACTGTCTACCAACCGAACGAGGGAAACCATTACCACCTGATTTATCAGGTGTTACTAGTGGTTCACACCCTAACGAAAATGATGTCTTTGTAAGTAGAACTATGTCCACGGGCAGCGAACAACCTATGGCCGCATATATCTATCTAAATGCTGGCACCAGACCACCAACCGAATCGTTATACATTGTTGAAAGAGATTCAGCTTGCAGAGGAGAACTTATCACCGACCAAGTACTTACAGCGACTGATCTAGACATCATGAATTTTGAAAATAACACCATAATGATGAGCCAAAACAGTAAAGATTGTACTTACACTGTAGGAAGTAGATTTTGCCTTCCAAAATAAAGTGATAAAACCAAAAATTTACTTTTTCTTTTTCATTGCCAAATAAATAGCGACAACTCTATTCAAACACATCTAAGATATGAGATAATAAACTCACATTTGCCGATGTGGCGGAACTGGTAGACGCGCACGACTCAAAATCGTGTAGTAGCAATACTGTGTGGGTTCAATTCCCTCCTTCGGCACAAAAATTAGTTTTTCTTCTCCACATCAAAAAAGCTGACCTGTTTACCATTAAAATATAAATTAAATTGTCCTGTCGGACCGTTACGATGTTTTTCGATTGAACAACTAACCATTTCTTTGATTTCCTCATCCTCACGATACAAAAACATGACTACGTCAGCATCCTGTTCGATACTTCCCGATTCACGCAAATCAGACAATCGTGGCTTGCCTCCCCTAGCCTCCATTTGACGATTAAGTTGAGCCAAAGCCAACACAGGAATTCTCAATTCCCTCGCCAAATTTTTTAAACCTTGAGAAATTTCGGACACCTCTTGCACCCGATTTTCCCGATTTATCCCATGCATCAACTGCAAATAATCAACAATTATAAATTTAATCCCCTTATCCACCTGCAAACGCCGGGCTTTTGTTCTTAGCTCGGTTACTGTCAAACCAGGGGTGTCATCGATGTACAATGGAGCCTCAGCCAGTACCCCCATAGCCTCGGAGAGCGATGAAAAATCATCATCCGACAACTGACCCGTTTTAAGTTTCCAAGCATCAATCAAGCCCTGACGAACAAGCAAACGATCAACCAATTCTTCTTTACTCATTTCCAATGAAAATATACATGTAGGTAATTTTTCTTCCACAGCTACAAATCTTGCCACATTTAAGGCAAAAGCCGTTTTACCCACACCAGGTCTAGCTGCCAAAATCAACAAGTTGCTGTCCTGCATCCCTGCCAACATATTATCCAAAGATCCAAAACCAGATGCCAATCCGCGGAGATTACTCCCCCGTTTTTGAAGCTCATCAAGCCTATCAAACGATGCGGTTAATACGTCCTTTAACGACACCGGAATTGACTTCATATGTTTTTGTGACAATGAAAAAATTTCCTGTTCTGCCATATCTAACAATTCTTCAGCTTTTAGTCCTTCATCGAATGCTTTATCTGTAATTCTACCCGCGGCTGAAATCAATTCTCGTTTTGCCGCCAGCGCTTTTATCATTTTACCGTATGCTTCAACGTTAGCCGAAGTAGGTACATCATTGGCCAGTTGGGCCAAATATGCCTTACCTCCAATCACTTTTAATACCTTCATCTCCTTTAATCGCCCCGAAACTGTAACCAAATCAATAGGAGATCTTTGCTCATACAAATGCAACATCGCCTCAAAAATACGGGCATGTGATCCATTATAAAAATGTTCTGGTCGTAAAAATTCCGATACCGCCAAAATTGCATCATTGTCAATCAAAACTGAACCCAAAACCGATACTTCCGCCTCTTCAAAAGACGGGGGCATGCGCCCTATTTCTGTTGTAATATTACTACCTCCATCACCTCGGGCAGGGTGGATTTTTCTAATTTCAATGTGTCAATAACGGCAGTTTCTTCCATATCTGCCATATCCAATAATTTCTTTTTATCCTCTTCTGACAAATTTGTCATTATCAAATAATTTATTCCCATTCCTTTAATTAATTCCCAAACATTTTTTATTTCACCCACACTTTTTATAATCAAAACATCACATTCTGCCAATCTTTCCTTCTTTTTATCAGTTAAGTCAATTGCATCAGTTGAAATCCAGCCTAATTTGACTTCATCAATATTAAATATTGACATTAACCCATTGCCAACTCTGCTTACATTTATTTCAATACCCGAAACTTCATATTCCCCTGGACCCCAAATTGCAACCTGTTCACCAGTATCTAAGCCCAAAAAATTGTCTTCGATTTTATCAAACATTATTATCTTGGCATTATTTTCATTCAAGTTCTTTGCTTCAGGATCTAGCCAGACGCTAGCGACCTTACCTTTTATATACAAACTTTTTGACCCATACAAGCTTATTTCCATATTGCTATAATAGCATTTACACGCACTATGTTTAAAGAACTTATTCTCGCAATTATTTTCGGAGGCCTCATAGGCTTTGGTGCCACAGGCACCTTTATTGCTTTTAAGAAAAAAGATATCTCAGTTACAAACAATGCAATCACTACTCAGATAGACGATTCCCCCACTAGTACTCAAGCCCAAATTTCACCGACCATAGCGCCAACCAAAAATACCTTAAATATTTTCCAACCCCAAAACAATTCCGTTGTTTCCGATTCAAAATTAATTCTCAAAGGTCAAACTGACAATTCTGCCATTATAGTCATTACTACTGTTGACAATTCTTATACAATTAATGCCGACTCTTCAGGTAATTTTGACACCACCATCAACTTAAATCCCGGAATCAATCATCTAAAAATTACCACCATTTCCCCCACTGACGCCGAAAATAACACCGAGTTATTTGTTACCTACACTACAGCCAAAATATGATGATTTTTCCTTTTCTTCTTGCCGCACTCGCAATTTCACCAACAGCAACTCCAAGCATATCTCCGTCAGTTACATCTACCTCCGAAATTCAAAAATTTCGCGAAGAAGTTACTGCTCGAGTCAAAGCTACATTGCAAAACATCGGTCAAGTCAATCCTTCTGATTTCAAAAGAGGATATTTAGGTACTATTACCAAAATCGACTCCAACAAAATATACCTCGACACTCCAAACAAAAATATTATTGCAGAATTTAATGAAGAGACCGCATTTATCAATGCCAAGTCATCCAAAATAAAATCTACCGACCTAAAAGTCGGACAAGAGGTACTTACCATAGGTACCATTGATGATCAAAATAATTTTTCTGCCAAACGTATAATAATTACCACTCCCAAATCAACTAACAACCAAAAGACAGTTATCAACGGACAGGTTGTCGATGTCTCGACCATGTATTCACTTATTGCCATGATTCCTTCATCAAATAAAAACACTCAATACCAAATTAAAAGCGACACCAAAGGGTTACAAATTATATCCAAAACCGGTAGTAAACTTACCATCAAAGACATAACCAAAGGTAAAAAAATAATTATCATTTTCCCTTCCTCTCCTATTGCAGGACAATCACTCACCGCCGAAAAAATTATTGTAATGTAAATTGGTATTTTATTACTTCACCAAAATTCAAGTATCTTAAATTATCTATTTTAGAATTCAATTTTTTCAATTCGACCTTTACAGCATCAAAAACACAAGGTTCAACCGCGTAATAATCAACATTTTGAGTAGAAACTATTACAGAATGTGTTGCTACCAATGGATTCAATGTCCAAGCTGATTCAAATAAATATATTTCACCATCTCTCAATTTAGTCTCAACAATTATTCCATGTTGACGATACTGAATTTCAGGATCTGAAACTAGCACCTTTAACGAATCTAACAACGAATTATCTTTTGTCAAATCATGTAACTTATCAGAAAACAAAAAACTATTACCACCTCTTTTACCATATTTTTTTATCCACTTTTTTCCCTTATTAGTTTCCACAAATGAACTTGTATTTCTAACAGACAACATTACATACCCATCTTTATCCAAGTTCCATGGTGGACAATAGGAAAAATCAAATTTGTTTTCATCTTTCATCCACCAATTAGCGGTCTCCTCATAAAAAACATATTTCACAAAAATATCACTGATATATAATTTATCCAACAGGTCTTTTCCTGATAGTCGCATGTCAGCCGAATTTAGATATTTTACTATCCAAATATTTTCATTGATTTGTTCATAATAAGCATTATCGTCGACATTTTTTGGAACAACAAAACTATCAGTCCAAAAAACAAATCCACTAGTTGAACCATATTCATTTTGGATTCTGTTTTGGTCTATTTTACTACGGACGTTATCAATAATTTCCCCTAAACCATCAATCTTAATATTTTCTTTTTTTGCCATCATTCCTATTGAGTAACTCATAAGCTATGATATCGCAATTTATAAAAATATGATAAAATAACCCCAATGAATACTGCAATGGAAAAATCAATCCATCATACCTCCAACTAGTTGGCGGTAATTGCTGTATTTAAAACACAATCCGCCAAAAGCGGATTTTTTAATATCTGGTGGCTGTAGCTCAGTTGGTTAGAGCGCGTCCCTGTGAAGGATGAGGTCGAGGGTTCGAGCCCCTTCAGCTACCCAAAGATAGGTAATATTTGACATATTATCAATAATGACCTATAATAATTAATTAGTATTTTAGAAAATATGAAAAATTCAATTGATTTAGAGAATAACAATGCAAATTGGTCATATCCTACAAGAGAATCTGACAGACCTGTTATTGGAATAATGCAGTTTGATGGAGCAATTTACCCTACAACGCAATCAGATTACAGTGCTTGGGTTGATCAAAATGCAGCTGAAATTAATAAAAAACTAGGACTTACAGCTGATGGCAAGGAAAAATAAAAATAAAAATATGTTTACAAAATTTAATTTACATCACACCCATACCGTGGCACAAAACCAACGGGGTGTTTTCGTGTCTTAAAATTTAAATTATCCAAAATATCAAACCCCCGTACCAACGGGGGTTTTTGGTTGTTAATCCCAATTATTAAAAAATAATTTATAAAAATATGACAGAAAGAAAAAAAATATTACAAAATTTGGTTGAAAAACCAAAACAAGCAATAATTAATTTGGCTACCATGGTCAAAACTAGAATTGCGGAGTGTGAAGAAAAAGAACGCCAACGGCGCGAAATTTATCTCACTACTCCACCAAAACTTGGTAAACCCATTAGTTCGGTATGAAGACAACGTAAACTACGCCACCAGCGGAAGTCAAATAGCAACCAAATGGGAATACACTTGGACACCTGACCAAAACAGATGGGTATTAACAGACGAAAAAAAAATTTGGATACCAGGAGCAATGCACTAAATAATGCAATTATTAATTTAATATAAAACTATGCAAAACATTTTAGATCTTACCAAAAAGTTAGTTTCCATCCCCTCCTGGGTGGATGGTGAAACTAATGAAATTTTAGTTGCCGATTTTATTTTTGATTATTTACAAAATAATTCAAAGTTAAAATTAACCAAAGAGTTGGTTGTTAATGGTCGTTACAATATCCTCGCTGGCAACAGCGAGGGTATTGACACACTGTTATGCGGTCACATGGACACGGTGGGTGTCGACTTAAAATCATGGAACACCACACCTACCACTCCAACTGAAATTGATGGCAAATTATATGGCCGTGGCACTACCGACATGAAAAGTGGCGTCGCCGCCATGATGCTTTTGGCCTGCCAAAAAAATCTACCCAATAACATTGGTTTTTTATTTTATATCGATGAAGAATTTGCATTTTTGGGGATAAATAAGTTTATTGCCGATTATGGAGACAAAATTAAACCAAGAAATATTATCTGTCTCGATGGCAGTGAATTAGAAATAGCCAATGGCTGTCGGGGGCTAATTGAAGTCCAAATGGAAATAATTGGCAAAAGCTGTCACGCTGGAACGCCTGAAAATGGCATCAGTGCCATTGATGCCAGTTATAAAATTTATCAAAAGTTAAAAGAATATTTGTCAACTTTTAACGACCCTGAATTGAGAACGACTAGTATTAATCTTGGCCTAATTTCTGGTGGCTCAGCTCCAAACTTAGTTGCCGGAAACTGCAAAATGACTCTCGATATTCGCCCCAGCGTCAGTGCAATAAATGGCAAATTAATTACCGACAAGCTAAATGAATTTGCCAATTCTAAATCAGTCAAAATAGAAAATTTAAAAATAAATTTTGATTTTGGGTCATGGATTACTCCAAAAAAAGATTTAGAAAAATTTGGACTACCATTTAAAAACATCCGCAAATCAGGCTATTTTGATACACAATTATTATGGCAAAAATTTGACAAACCCATTTCTTTTACTATAGGTGCTGGTTGTCAAGCAACTGCACACACCAGCAACGAGTTTATTGAAATTGAAAAACTAAATAAACTCCCCCAAATACTACAAGACATTATCAATAAAATTTAAATGTTAAAATCAACCATGGACAGTGAAGTAAAATTGGATCCAGATACATTAAGTAAAAGTAGCGATATGTCGAGACGAGATTTTTTGCGAATGTCATCATTAATTCTCTTGGGTATATTTGCGACAGGAAAATTGGGTGAAGAATATTTTATAAGCGAACCAACAGTCGAAAAAGATATCCCCATTGGCAAAACAGGTAAATCAACATCCATAGTCTATGGAAACCATTTTACAGACACACCCGAACAGACATTTATTAATATTAAGCCGTCACTTATGTTTTATGAAGCAGTAAATCTATTAGATAAACCTATAGATGATCTTAATCCCGAGGAGCTACTCCAAAGAATTAAATCAGCTTTTGATGGAACTAATCAGCAAACATCGCTTGAATTTTCAATTAATAATAATATTCCAATATTATTTCCCGATCTTACTTTAAATAATTTTATCGACCCGCAAGTAGTTCAAAGTGTATTGGGATTTCTATTAACATCCGAGGTGCTATCACCAGTATTTTCACCTCTTTATGACAAACTTTTTGCAGATGAACAACCAACTTCAAAAACAATTGATACAAAAAGTCCTAAAATGATTGAAATAGTTTCCAAAGCATTACTGACCGCTCCACTTACATCAGAAACATTATTAATGTTTTCAAGAGATCGAAAAGCAAAAAACGTTATCAGAACAATTAATAACCAAATTCTTCCGTTCATCGACACATTAAAAGGTCAGGGGCGAGATATTGTGTACGCTGCCAAAATGCACATGTTAGTTGATAACCAATTTATTAAAGACAATAATTCAGTCTCTCAATGGGGAGGAACTCACATATTACAACCATTTATAGTACAAGATACTGAGTCTACATACAAACTTATTCATGACAACAGACATTGGTTAAAGATGTTTTATTCACACGAATCATTGTGCAACATTGTTCAATTTACTGATATAACAAATAATAACGAAGTTTTATCAGGTAAAATGGATGTGATACATCTAGATAAAATGGAAGAATTATTAAAAGATTAAACATTAAAAATCAACTATGAAACAATCAATACCTCAAACACTAAAAGGATTTCGGGATTTTTTACCCGAAACAATGACCGTTCGCAATTATGTCAAAAATTTATTAATCGAGACTTTCGAAACCTTTGGTTTTGAACCCTTGGAAACCCCCACCCTTGAATATTCGACAACTCTTATGGGTAAATACGGTGACGAGGCCGATAAATTAGTCTACTCCTTTACCGACAATGGTGATCGCCAAATTGGTATGCGTTACGATTTAACCGTCCCCACAGCCAAAGTCCTGGCTATGTACAATCAGCAAATTCCCATGCCATTTAAGCGTTATCAAATTCAACCAGTGTGGCGTGCCGAAAATACTCAAAAGGGTCGCTATCGTGAAGTATTGCAATGTGATATTGACACCTTTGGAACCAATTCCCCTATTGCTGATGCTGAAATATTAGCTATCATCAACACCGTATTACAAAAATTAAATTTTAAAAGCTATACCATTCTCATAAATTCGCGTACCGTCCTAAATAATATTTTAGACGCCTGCGGTATTACAGAAAACAAAAATTCGATACTACAAAGTCTCGACAAATACGGAAAAATTGGTGAAGAAGGGGTAACAAAAGAACTCATATCCAAAGGTCTTGATCAAGCTACTATTGATTCTCTTTTTAACTATATCAAAACAGCACAGCCCGATGAATATCTTCAAAAAGTTATTGATCAATTAAAAATATTTGGGGTGTCAGAAAATAATTATAAATTTGACCCCACAACCGTCCGTGGCCTCGATTATTATACTGGACCAATTTTTGAAACTATAGTCACCGAGCCTAAAATTGGATCTATCACAGGAGGTGGCCGGTATGACAATTTAATCGAAGTCTTGGGTGGCCCAAAAATATCTGCTGTTGGCACGACCATTGGACTCGACCGTATTATTGATTGCATCACCGACCTAAATCTATTACCAAATCTTCCCAAAACCAAAACCAAGATTTTAGTGGCCAATTTTGGTGAAGAAACTTTATCTGAATCATTAAAATTAATCACAGATTTACGCAACAATAATATTGCATCCTCTTTTTATCCAGACAGTGAAAAACTCGGCAAACAATTCAAATATGCCGACACCTTGGGCATCCCGTTTATGGCTATGATTGGCACCAATGAAGCCGCAGATAATCAAGTTACCATCAAAAATATGGCTACAGGCGAGCAAAAAACAATTAACCAACCAGATCTTTTGGCTCAATTCTCTTAATATTGGGTAACTTATCAAAATCATGATCATAACTAACAATTTCATCATCGGTATTCATCGATTCTGCGATTATTGAATCAATCAGTTTAATATTGTATTGCTCAAAAATTCTCATAGATTTTTCAATATTTACTTTATTTTCGATAATTATATTATCAATCCCCAATATTGACTCAATAAATTCAACTATATCTGTTTTATTTTCCTTATAAAAACTTCTCATTACCCATTCTAATTCACTTAAAACATAGGCAGAAACAATGTATTTGGTCTTTCCAATTTTTAATTTGTCCAAAAACCTTACCGCATCATCCTGACCATTCCAATATCGCAAAAATATATTAGAGTCGATCCACCGCATTAAAATTTTCCTCCATGTATTTTCTATAATCAAAATCTTGTGGTACTTTTATTTTTGATTTTCCAGCAAACTCTGAAATATTTTTTACTGGTCTAATCGTCCATTTCCCATTATCTTGTGACACAATAATTTTTCCTTTTCCTTTAATATTAAGTTTTTTCAATAAAACCTCAGGAAAATATCCCAACTTCCTATCTGATATTGATATTGTGTATGTCATAAAACCATCATAATACATAATTCATAAAATGTCAATAATAATTTCAAAATTATGTAATTATAAATTTCAGCCAAAAAATCATCAGCCTATGGCTGAAAAAATTAATTCTGCTATAATACTTAACTATGAAACAAGCTATCCATCCTCAATATTTTGATAAATGCATTGTCACTTGTGCTTGCGGTAACAAATTTACCACTGGTTCAACTGTTGATCACCTTTTAGTTGAAGTTTGCAACAAATGTCATCCATTTTTTACCGGTCAACTAAAATTTGTTGACATCAAGGGACGTATTGACAAGTTCAAAGAAAAACAAGCCCAAGGTGTCACCTACGCCGCCAAAAAAGCCGCTGCCAAAAAGGTCAAAAAAGAAACCAAATAACTAATTTTTAATTGATTTTTTATGCCTACAGTAAATCCCGATATCGCTATTCTCGAATTTAGACCCGGACCTGGTGGTGACGAATCCTATTTATGGATGGATGATTTGATAAAAATGTACACAGCTTATGCCAGAAAAGTTGGATGGAAAGTCAATATTATCGACGGCAATATAATTAAAATTAGTGGTGTCGGAGCATATGACCAACTCAAATGGGAAACAGGTACTCACCGAGTCCAGCGAGTTCCCATCACCGAAAAACGGGGACGAATTCAAACATCAACCGCAGCAGTTGTTGTTTTACCTCAAATCACAAGTCATGATATTGTCTTAAATCCCGAAGATGTCGAAATGACAGCTTCACGTGCCGGTGGCAATGGTGGACAAAACGTTAATAAGGTTAGTACTGCCGTTCGTATTCTGCATCGTCCCACGGGTCTAACATTCTCCGTTAGACAAGAGCGCAGTCAAGAACAAAATCGAATGGTAGCCATGGATTTATTACGCGCCAAACTTTGGCAAAATGAAGAAGATAAACGTGTTGCCGCCAATGGTTCAAATCGTGACAAAATCGGATTAGCTATGCGTTCGGACAAAATTCGATCATACAATTATCCTCGAAATCAAATCAAAGACCATCGAATCAACAAAGATTTTAATCTTCAAAAATGTCTCGATGGCGATTTAACTGATTTGTTACTCGAACTTACTGCACTCTCTTCTCCAGAATAACCTGTATACCAATTTCTTGATTATTTCGCAATATTTTCAACATTACACTTCCACCTATCTTTTGGCGATTAATATATGTCGACAATACTGTATTTTTTTCCACGATCAATTTTTTACCATCAACTTCAACTACAACATCACCGATCAATATTCCTGCTTTTTGTGCAGGACTTCCCAATATAACATTTTCGACTTGTGCTCCATTTTTAACCATTTTGTACGCTACTCCCAAATAAGGTCTATCAAATTGACCTGTTGACTTAAAATTTTCAATTGATTCTTTTACTAAATTTATTGGCAAGGCAAAACCAATATTTTGAGCTACTTGATTTACGGCAACATTGACTCCAATTACCTCACCGTTTGAATTAAACAATGGACCTCCCGAATTTCCCGGATTGATTGCTGCATCAGTTTGAATCACTCCATCCAGCCGTTCACTACCCATCATAAAACTTCCGGCAGTAATTCCTCGACCCAAACCCGAGACAACCCCCTTCGTCACCGTTGATCTAAACTCACCCAAAGCAGTACCAATCGCAATCACAGTTTGCCCTACTTTAATTTTATCTGAATCACCTAAATTAACCGATTTTAAGCCAGTTTTTTCAACTTTAGCTATTGCCAAATCATTAACAGGATCACGATATACACTAACAACCTCCGCCACAGTATCCTTTCCAATAATAACTTTATACTGTGCACCTATGTCAGCCACAACATGTTTATTAGTCACAATTAAACCATCACCACTGATAATAAATCCTGTACCAATATCTTTGTCACCACTTGAAATAGTTACCACACTTTCAGTCGAATTTTCCACTACTCGAGTTACAACTGACTCTTCATCAAGTATTTCTTTTTTAACCAAAACATCTTTTTTTGTGACCAAAATAAAACTAACTAAAACCAATACAACAAGTATCAATAAAAAAATGATTTTATTTTTCATTTAACACTTCAATTGCTTTTTCCAGTTGATTATCAAGCTTTTTGTCACTATCAACAAATTTAACTTCAACATCAGGTGTTACACCTTCACCATGAATATTTTTACCACTTGGTAACAACCATTTGGCGATTGTAATATGCAAACCCGAACCATCGTCAAAATCCATCGGACTTTGAACAGTACCTTTACCAAAAGACTTATCACCAACTAATTTTGCCCGCTTATAATCTTTTAGAGCACCAGCCAAAATTTCCGAAGCTGAAGCAGAACCCCCATTAATCAACACTACCAATTTTTCATTTAGTAATTTTCCCCGACCACTTTCCACCATATATTTTTGATCTTGGCCATTAGCTGAAGCCTGAGTCACAATAACTCCATCCTTAATAAAATCCGAGGCAACCAATACCGAAGCTTGTAAAAATCCCCCAGGATTATTTCTCAAATCGAGGACAATTCCTCCAAAATTATTGCTATTTTTATTTTTTTCAGCAATAATTTTATTCACAATCACAGGCCAATCAGTATATAATTGATCACTAAATTTATACAACTTTACCCAAGCAACACTTTTACCTTTACTTTCTTTAAATTCAAGCTCCAAACTGGGGACTACAATAGCTTCTCTTTTTAAAGTCACATCAAAAGTATCTGTTTTGCCTTCTCTAAACAATTTTAACGTTACCTCAGTTCCCATTTTTCCTCGAATCAACCCAACAGCCTCATCCAAAGTAATGCCTGCAGTATCTTTATTAACTTTTTTTTCTACATCAGTAATTTTTAAAATAAGATCTCCTGCCTTGACCCCTGCTTTATCGGCTGGTGTTTTAGGTAACGGAGCCATTACCGCCAATGTTTTTTCTTTGTAACCCAGCTGTATACCCACTCCACCAAATTCACCTGCCAAATCCTCATTTGCCGACTTATTTTCTTTTGGAGGCAAAAAAACTGTGTACGGATCACCTAAGCTAGCAACCAGGCCAGTGATTGATCCGTAAACCATGTTCTTATCTACAATTTTACTTTTATCCAAATAATTATTTTCTAATTTATCTTTCACTTGCCACATTAGGCTCAAATCCAATTTTGAATCCCCCTTCGATGATTTAAGTGCACTGTTAAACCCCAGTTTATAAGTCCCCAATGAAGTTAGAGTTATTACAACCAAAATTAATACAACATTTCTTATTTTTCTTTGCATCATTTATTCTATCACCGCCAGCACCTTACCAGTTGAAGCATTTAGCCAAATTTTTGAGGGTCTACCGTCCACAAACTTATTTAGTTTTTCTACTTCCTCTTTTTTCATCATAACTACAGGAATATCACTATCTTCAAATTCTTTTGCCTTATCAAAATTAACCAAAATCAATCCATTTGCCCCAACTGCCTCAGCTTTTGTAGCGGCATCTAAGCTACTATCAATTATTACCATTTGACCATATGCAATATTTTTTACTTGATCCATATCATCAATAATTTTTGAGTCAAAATTACCCCACGACTTGATTTGGTTAACTCCCTCAGATTCAAATTCATTTCCTTTCAACTCAAAAACTATTTTATCTTCCTCAATTCTTATTTTTTTTGACGAAATTGGTGCAAAATATGTTTCGTCTTTTGTTGTTTCTAACTCAATATTTCCAAATTCATCAATCCCCAAACACATACCATTACCAGGAGATTTAACAATTATCGTTGAAAACCAAGTACTATTTTTAAGAACTTCTCCTAATTCCAGTTTTCGCTTAACAATACTCTGTAAAATAGTTTTTCTATCACCTGAACTTAATTTTTGCCAGCCTAATAAAGGTAATCTTTTCACAATATTTTGACGATATTCATACACAACATCACCTAACGCCACTACACTACCATCTTTTATCTTTAGCTTTGAATCTTTGGGAATCTTTACACTCCAAGCAATTTTCATTACCTATTCTACATCATTAAATAATTAAATCTAAATTTAATTATTTATTCTGCTGTGGTAGTAAAAGACAACAATCCGAGGTGTCTTGCTTGTTTGATAGCACTAGCCATTTGTCTTTGATGTTTCATACATACACCAGTAATTGGTGCAGACAAAATTCTAGCTCTAGTAGACAAAAAATCAGTCATTTTGACATAATCTTGCCAAACTGGTGATTTTTTTTCTTTACACCACAAACATTCTTTACCTCTACCTTTAGTAGGAATTTTAAATTTATCTTTTCCGTGTTTTGATTTTTTCATATTTTTATTCGCCTGGAATTTCAACACTTAAATCATCAGGTATAACTACATCTTCAATCATTTCGCCTGCGACTGGAATGTCAGACTCAGGAACAGATTCAGATTGACCCAAATCAGCTTGTTGACCAGAATTATTTGAGTAACTTCCCCCATTTAAATTTTTGTTATCTAAAATTATCATGTCATCAATTATTATTTCTGAAACTTGTTTACGAACGTTAGCCGAATCAATAATTTCGCGATACTGAATTCTTCCTTCAACATATATTCGTCGGCCTTTTGACAACAATTGTGAACAAAGTTCAGCCAATTTATTCCAAGCAACTATTCTATGAAACTGAGCATCTTCTTTCTTCTCACCTTGTTTTGTTATCCAAACTCGATTAGTAGCCAATCCAAACGAAACAACAGCCATATTTCCAGGAGTATAACGCAATTCTGGATCACGAGTTAGGTTACCAATTAATAACACTCTGTTCAAACAACGACTAGGCATATTATTTTTTTATAACTAAATAACGAATAACCGACGGTTCACGATTTAAAAACAAATTTGCTTCATTTAATTTTAAAGTTTTATCAGATGTAAAAGTCAAAGTCCAAAAATCACCTTTCTTGTTGCCTTTTATTGCATACGATAATTCTTTAGACCCCAAATGTTCCTTTTTTTCTAAGGTTGCGGCAATCCACATTGATTCTAATTTAGAAAAAACCGTTTCAGTTGTTTTCTCTTCGGTCTTGGGGGCAAATACCACCGTTACCTCGTATATAAAGTTACTATTCATAAAGTCTTTTAGCTTAACACAAGCTTCCTTATTTTACAATCATTTCTAAAATCTTCAACTAGATATCCAAGTGACTTGATTTTATCTCTTAATTCATCTGCCTTTGCCCAGTCTTTATTACTCTTTGACTCTGTCCTCTCCTGTGCCAATTTCACTATTTCTTCAGGTATTTCTTCTTCTGCCCTAACCACATTCAAATTTAATCCCAAAATTTTATCCAAGTCCAACAAGGTTGCTTTTATATCTTTAACATCATGATCACTTTTCATCATCTTCCATATGACTGCCATTCCCTCAGGCATCGCCAAATCATCACTAATTTTTTCCACAAATTCATCTACAAATTCTTTCAAAACAATCCCCTCACCTTCTATTTGTGCAGCACTTATAAGCTTATTTAAGGCAGATTGAGCATTATCAAGTGATTTAAATGTAAAATCCAAACCTTTTCCATAACTAGATGTCAAAATTAAATATCGTAATGCTAATGGATCATATCCTTTATTAGACAAATCAGAAGCCAACACAATATTACCCAAACTTTTTGACATTTTTGCCCCTTCATATGTCAACCACCCATTGTGTACCCAATAATTTGCTGTCTGATGACCAAAAGCTCCGTATCCTTGAGCAATTTCGTTAGTATGATGAACACCAATATGTTCTATACCCCCAGTATGAATATCAAAAGACTCTCCCAAATATTTTGTCGACATAGCGGTACACTCAATATGCCAACCGGGAAAACCCTCACCCCAAGGGCTAATCCATTTCATAATATGATCCGGTTGGTTTGTAATCCATAACAAAAAATCCCAAGCATTTTTCTTCTCTTGATCTACCTCAACCCTATTCCCCGAATCCATGTTTTCCAATTTTAAATTAGCAAACTTTGCATAATCAGCAAATTTTCCCGTATCAAAGACCAAACCAGTTTTAGTTAAATAAGAGTAACCATTTTTTTCAATCTTTTTTGCCAATTCAATTTGCTCATCGACATGCTCTGCTGCTCGACAAATTGTATTTATTCCCGAAATATTTAATAGCCCCAAACTTTCTCTAAATTGTGACTCATATTTTTTTGCAACTTCCCATACTGTCAACCCTTCACGCTTAGCCCCTTTTTCCATCTTATCTTCACCCTCATCACCATCAGAAACCATATGTCCCACATCAGTTATATTCATTACCCAATTTACATCATACCCAATATACCGCATCAATCGAACTAACGTGTCCCACTGAACATAACAATACATATGACCAATATGCTGATTCCAATACACTGTCGGTCCACACGAATACATCCCTATTTTACCTTCAACAATTGGTTTTAATTCTTCTTTCTTTCGGCTCGCCGTATTGTATAAAAATATTTTTTGCATATGCTATTTTACAATTTATCACAAATTTTAACTTTACCAAAAGATTTCATCTTTAACAGCTTTTTATCTAAAGTCAAAAAAGAATCACATCCTCCCAAAACAGCTGAATGCAATTGAATATTATCTTCAAAATCATCTGTTGGTCCAATTAATGATTTCTCCAAAATAAAATTATCAAAATCAATTTTTGTTATTCCTTCAACCAAAGATTTAAAACGTACATTAGGAATCTTTACTTTTAGTACATACGCCAAAATATGAATTGATAAAGTCGATGCAAATATTTCATTGTCAATCGCCATCAAATCAAAACCAAACTTATTTTCCCCTACTAAATCACTAAAAACATTTGTATCAAAGTAAACCTTGGCCATGTTTTTTCATCATTGCATCATAATAACGTTTATCAGCTTTCTCTTGAGTTAATCCCTTAACTTTAGGAAAACTCTTTATTAATTCATAAAAACTTTTTTTAGCTTTATTTTTTTTAGGTCTAATTTCCGCCACCACTTCTCCGTGAAGCATTATCTGTGTAATTTGTTTATTGACCTTGGTCGCCTGCACTACATCAAAAATATTTTTTCTTAAATCTGTTATCGACATTGTTTTAGTCATAATCAAGTGTACATCGACGTACATTACCTGTCAACTAATCAATCCCACCCGACTTTTCCCCCGTCGCCGACATCGCCACCGGATCAGGCGCATGTTTTTTGTGTCCTCGTTGTCCCTGATGTTTAGCTGCTTCTTTTTTAGAATTTGTCGGTACACCACCTTGCATTTGTTCTCGCTCCCTTGTTTCAGCCATTCGTTGTCTTTCTATGTTTAGCAAAAACTGCTCTTCTTCTTTTTCCTTCTTTTCTCGATCTCTTCTCACCTCTTCAACTTCTTGTTCCACGTTTCTCCCAGCTCCCATATACTCTTGTTTAATTTTTTCAACTTCCTGTTGTTTTTTAACCTCTTCTTTTTGTGCTTGAGACATTTGCTCATTAGTCATAGGTTTCAAATCCCCCACCAAAGCCCTTCCTGTAATTACACTACTTGTCATCTCACCAGTATTTTTCGCAGCAATTTCCACCGTCTCTTGACCTATTTGTTTTAAATTTTTCAATATTCCTGAAACTATATTATTCATATTATTTGGAGGCGTTTTTAATAATTACATTTCGAATTTCATCAATAGTGGGAGTATCTTGTTTTAATATATCAATAATATTATCACCATTCTTAGACAGTCCATCCATATACAAATAACCACATTTATATGCAATATCAAGCCATCTCGAACCAAATCGTGCCAATAAAACTCCTTGTCGAGCAAGATCTCCAACAATAAAAAATTTGCTAGCAGTTTTGTGATCAAATATAAAATTGTCGACAAAATCTAAAAAACTAATACATTTTTCCATTGAAACACTTTCGCGTCTAGATGCCATCAAACCACGAGTGTCCAGATTAATTTGTTTTTCAGCTATTTCAAGTTGATCACAAATATATTTATGAACCAAGTTTTCTCCATAAATTGCAAAACCTTCATTAAGCATAAACTCAGATAAAGTAGTTTGAGTTATATCTCTTTTAGTTAACGCAATACTCAAGAGACTATCATCAACATCGTAAGACGACGATACTTTTGCAATATCACCAAATATTAGATAATTTCTAACAGCATGCATCACTTCATGAATCGAATTGGGGTTTATGTCATCTTTTAATTCTACCAACCCGTCGATCTCAGCCAGATCTCGAGGATATTCATTTCCTATTTGTACATATGCCGTTTGAGTATAATGATTATATTCTGAATCAGGACTTTTACTTTTCACAATTTTCAAACGGCTAAATGCACTAGGATCTAGTGATAATCCAAGTGCCCTTTGTATTAATGACAATTCACTTTTACCATCACTAGAAGTTTCTTTTTTTTCATAACCACCCTTATTTTCGCTTGTCATTAGTGTATACAAAAATTATATTTCTCTTCTGCCATCCATGGCTCGTTGTAATGTCGCCATATCAGCATAACCCAAATCAGCTCCCATAGGCAAGCCACTACCAATTCTGGTTACTTTTACATCTTTATTTAGTTTTGATTTAATATACAAAGCCGTTGCTTCACCTTCTAAGCTCAAATTTGTTGCCACAATCACCTCTAAAACTTCATTCTTCTTTACTCGTTCAAATAATTCCAATATTCTCAAATCCTCAGGCCCTATATGATTCAATGGATTGATCGCTCCTCCCAAAACATGGTAAACACCTTTAAATCCTCCCAAATTTTCTACAACTTGCACATCATCAGCCCGTTCGACAACACAAATCAATTGCTTATTTCTATTTTTGTCCTGACATACTTCACATATTTCCCCTTCGCTTACCGAAAAACATTCATAACACACAAACACATTTCTTTTTAAATCTCCAATGGTTTTTGACAATTCATTGTTAAAACTATCTGGTGTCTGTAGTAAATAAAAAGCCATACGTAAGGCACTTTTAGGTCCAACACCCGGCAATCTTTGCAAAAATTCTACTAAATTATTTAAACCAGCTGGAAGTTTCACTTATTAAAAATTAAAAATTTTAAATTAAAAATTTGGATTGTTGTTTACAACAATCCATCGAGTCCACCCATATCTTTCATTTTTTTGGCTGCTGCTTCCTGCGATTTTTTCAAGGCTTTGTTTATGACTTCAATTAAAATTTTGTTTTCTACACCATTAACTGACAAAAACTTTATTTTTTGATCACCCGATATCCTAATAATTATTCCTGCTTCTTCATACTCAATAATTTCTGCTTCAACGGCCTTTTTTAATTTAAAGGCTTGGGCTATCATTTTGGCTTTATCAAACATATTCTTTATTTTACACTAAACAAATATTTCTTCCACCGTCTGTTTATCTGAAACTGGTTTTTCAATAATTTTATTATTTATTTTATTTTCAGTCAAAATACATTTAAATTCCACTCCCTTACCTAATACTTTTTCCAAACCTACTAATACAATTTGTCTGTTTTTTGCTTCTTCCAACCTCTCTTTATGAAATTTATAAAAAACTTCCAAAGTTAATATCCCATTCTTTATTGATAGTGGTCTAGCTGCACGTAAAAACGCTTCTACTGAATGATTAAATGGCTTAACGGCAGTGAGTACCTCTCCCCATCTTTTTGCTATTTCTTCAACATCACCAGTCACAACTCTTTCTTCAACGATATTATTATCTATTACTGGTTTTAAGACCCCCCTGTCAAGGGGAGGTGACCGAAGGTCGGAGGGGTTTAATCCTAAAAAATCAACGATCGCCATTTCTAAAGGCAACTGTCCAATTTGAGTCAATTTTTCTTTTCCACCTGCTTCAATCAACAATTCAAGAAATCTTTTAACAGCCATCAAATCTAAACCTACTTCATTTTTATTACCTACCCCATAAAAACTCAACATTTTTGATTGAAAATATGACAACCAATTTTCTCGCAAATCAACAAAATTTGTCCCATCATCGGCCATTTTTTCCAGTTTACTCAATATTATTTCTGCATTACTCGACACCAAATCATTTTCCAAATTTTTCCCATCATATTCACCATTTTTTGACAAATACTCGATAACATTTTTTAAACTTATTTTTTTGCCAATTTGCAAAAATATTTCATTAAAATTTCTTTGCAAATTTCTAAAACTACCATCTGATTTTTCCAAAATCAAATCAATTGCTGATTCTTCAATTTCAATTTTTTCTCCTTCGATTATTTTATTTAATGATTTGGCCAAACTTTCTCTATCCCCTTTTACAAATTGTATTTTACACAATCGCGACAATACTGTCTCAGGTATTTTATTATCATCTGTTGTACACAATACAAATATCAAATTTTTTGGGGGTTCTTCCAATACTTTTAATAGTGCATTAAAAGCTTCCTTCGTTAACATATGAACTTCATCAATGATTACCACCTTCTTTTTCAAGTTAATGGGACTAAGGTATGCTCCTTCTTTTAGACTACGAATATCATCTACACCCCTATTTGAGGCACCATCAATTTCAACGATGTCCAAAGAATTACCTTTGGCAATTTCTAGACAATTTTTACATTTTCCACACGGCTCTATACCCTCTGGGTCGAGACAATTAATAGCTTTTGCCAAAATTCGTGCCGCCGATGTTTTGCCCGATCCCTTTGGTCCAGTAAACAACCATGACTGAGGCATATCCTTTGACGCCAAAATATTAGCCAATTTTTCCGATACTTCGGACAAATCAAGTTCAGATATCTTACTAGGTCTATATTTTAAATGAAAAACTGACATCAAACCATTCTATATCATTTCACCAAATTTTCTACACCATGAACCAACCATTCTTCTAAAACTATATCAATATTTTTTTTCAAAAAAACCGATTCATATTTTAGTTTTTGTGTGCAAATCACAATATCACCCAATCTAATCATCCCATCGGCATCAACTTGTTTTGACATAGGAAAACCCAATACCTGAGGTATATAGTTTTTTTGTCGATAATCAATATTCAATTTTTTGGCCTTATCTCTACCCACAAAATAAACACTAAGTTCTATTTTATTTTCATCAAACCCAAATATTTTCAAAGCCTTCACAGCCAACGTCTCCACCTTATTTTCTGATAAACCCCAATTTATTGGATGCTTTATTAAAATCACGACAGTTTAATTTTTACAATTTGAGATATTTGACCACCATCAGCTCGACCTGCCACCAGTTTACCTACTTCACGCATAATATTTCCAAAACTGCTATCCTGAGCTTGTCGAAGGACTTCGTCTACTATTTTTTCTAGTTCGAACTCATCCATAGCTTCAGGCAAATACTTTTTCAATATTTCAATTTCATATTCCTGTTCTGCCACCAAATCACTTCTAACAGCCTTGGCAAACATTTCTTTTGCTTCTTGCTTATTTTTTAGTTCTTTTTGCAACACTTGCAACTCTTCTTTTTCCGTTAAAGTATCAGGGGGCAAAGTCAACGCTTTTTTATCAATTATTGATATTAAGTATCGCAATGCCCCCACTTTTTTAGTATCCCCCATTCGCAATGCTTCGTCAGCATCTATTTTTATTTTATTTCGCAACATGAATTCTCATTTTTTTAGATTTACGACGACATTTTTCACGCCATAAAACTACTTTTTTAATAGCATAACGCAATTCTGACGGTTTGCTATAAGCAACCCGTTTTTTTATTTCTTCAGTAATGTCCTCTTCCAGACACAACCTACGAAATTTACCTATGATATCGTCTTTAGTTTCGCCTTTATTTCTTTTTACGACAATAGCCAATTTAAAACACCTCCTTTTTAATATTCCTATTGTAACGGCTATTACTTATTTTGTAAACACTTTATCCTGTCCAAGGTGTTAATAACACCATCTTTGTTGTAATCCACATCTGTCGAACACTTACCTGTCCCTACTGTAGGAACAACAGTACTCGTACCGGGTCGTTTTCTCAAACAATTAATATAATCCATTGTATTTGCACCTTTTATACATTCAGTAACAGCTGACACTGTAGGCATAGCCACAACTGCAGGAACTATAGTTGGAACAACCATTACTTCGGCATTTTTCGTTTTAAATGAATACGGTATACCACTATTATCAAAAACTTCTTCCCCTACTCTAATTCTAAAGTAATAATTAATATTTGATTTCAATGGAGACAATACAACTTCATGTGAAGTCACAGATTCAGACTCTGGTGCACGTAACAATAGTGCAGCTGGACTTGTACCATACTCAACTACTCCAACAGTACTTTTATCTGACATCCACGAAATTGTTGCCGTTTTTCCATCATCACTTGGCTTTGCTACTACATTTTTTGGTAACACATCAGCCGAGGCACCACCAATATAAGTCTTTACTGTGTTTATACCTAAAACTCCCAGCACAACAACCAACAACAAAATAACCAAAATTAAAACAGTTTTAACCGTCCCAGTTTTCATCATAACCATTTAAGTGCCACACCAGCCATAGCACCAACAAGCCCAAAAATCATTAAACCCAATGTCGATTCAAAACCACCAGTTCGTGGCAATTCACCAGGTGCAGTTGTAACATTTTGAACTACTGTAGTTGGAGTTGGGGTTGAGGCTGTCGTTCCACTAGAACTGGCGTTAATTGTATAACTACCATTTTGATTACTCGTACAATCAATTACATCATTACCAGTTGTATCAAAAATATTTGTATCAATGGTTGAACCAGCAACACAAGTAAATTTTACATCAGCCGTTCCCGTAGCCTTTGCTTTAAAAGTCACGATAGCCAAATCCCCTTTTATCGCCACCGAATCACTCAATACAGCATCACCAGAAGGATTAAAAGACATGTCAAATTTACCATCAGTATTATATATATTTTTTCCCATCGAATTTGCAAAAGCAGGAGTTGTCGGAGCATCAATAGATACAACTTCCAACTTAGCTGCATCAAAAGTTAAAAAGGCATCAACAGCCATCGATTTGGCAGTACCAGAATCAACAGCAACCGTTATTTTAAAGGTTGATCCATTATCATATGAACCAGAAGATGGAGATAATTTTAACATTGGACCAGCTTCAGCTGCCTGCACCGAAGTTAGGGCAAAAAGAGCAAACACAAACAGGCAGAGTTTATTCATTTTTATTTGGTTACATTAATAACTAATTTATTACTATTAAAAGGTAACACTTTAGCTGAGGCATTTTCAACCATCAAAGTACCATCACCTACAGAAAACATAGTTTCACCGTCTTCTGTATATTTTACTTTTAGTTTGGCAATTTCAGTAACAACACCTTTCTTTAGTTTATATCCACTCGCTTCAGATATTAAAAAATTCATTACCACTAACCCCTTATCAGGACTAACTTTTTTAAAACTTGGTGCAACAAAACCCTGTCCATTTACAATTTCATTTACGGTGACTTTAGATGGTTCGTAAGCAATATACAAATCAATTGCATCAATAGACAAATCCTTATCAGAAACAATAGTCAGAGGCAATTCACCATTGACACCAACTTTAGCGTTGGCGGCATCAATATTGAGTTGCAATGTAATAGGTGCAATTACTTCTGATTTTATCTCAGTTGGTTGAGTTTCCAAATTATTTGGAACTACAGAGGTAATTGTCGCTCTATTAGTTAATAATATTATTGATTCTATTATCACCAATATAGCAACAATAGGAATTAATATTCTGAGTACATTTTTGTTCATATTTTTAATATAGTTGACCCTGCTTATCTTGCAAGGAAATTTTTAATAAATTGACATCATTTGAATTAACCTGACAATTGCCATCCAGGTCAGCAATTAAATAACCACCCGATTGAACAGTCTCATGAACCAACGACTTTGATTTGACTAAAGCAAAGTCGACACCATTTACCCAACCATCTTGAACATTAGAAGATATTCCCACAACATCACCTGGTAACAATGGGTAACCTGAAAAATCATGAATTGGACTGGTTGTTATGTTCGAGGTCAAAGTTAAGACACCACCAGCCTGATCATAAGCATCTGTCTGGTTATCTTTTCCATATTTTACTTGTAAATGTTTTGAACCCTTGATAAACACTGCTACATTACTAGTCTGACCAAAACCATTTAACGTCAAGCTACCAGAAAATACTAATTTATTGCCAACAGTTGCTTTTGAGGTAGGAATAACACCAGTATAAGCTTTACTTTCACCACCACCCAATACAATAATTTGTAATGGCCAATCAACCAAACATTGAGAACTATTTGGATTTACTCCGTTATAGGCAATTTTGTAGTTTAGCACTGAAGGTGTACCAACACCCGTACCTGTACCAGTCCCTGTCCCTGTTGGGGTAGTTGTCGTACTCGATCCCCCACTAGACGTACCCGACCCATCACCATCACCATCTGCACCACAAAAATAAACATTGTTCTTTTTGTGATAACCATTTGCACATTGACTTGCAGCACTTGCTTCATCCAAATAATTTAAATACCCATTTGGACCCATTGTTCCATTAATTGCAACATTAGAACTAGTATCTATTGTATTACAACTTACAGCAGTTCCGTTTGGATCATAACAACAACTTACTGACAGGTCGTTATTAGATAAACGACATTGACCTTTACTATTGTTACATGAACACGCACCTTCAGATCCTACACCCACACATTGCTCACCAGGGTGCTTCTCTTGACAGATTTCATCTGGACCTTTAGGTTGATTACTAGGTTTAGGGACTATGGCAGGATTTGTACCCGCAACCATTGCTTTCAATGTTGGAATATTATTATTGGCATTATCCAAAGTAATAGCCCCATTAGAATTAAAAACCGTTTGATTAGTAGGATAATTGGTAGGTTTAACATTAGGGTAAGTCGTCTTACTAGATTCAGCTTTTGTACTATCTTTTTTAACAACTTTAATCACTTTATCAAGATTTTTTCCAGTAGTATAGACTATATTTTTACCAGTATCTTCAACTCCTTGTGCATAATTACGACTATCAGCATTATTTTGCACCAACGTTGTTGCTACTGGTACAGCAATTGCCATCAACAAAAGCACTATCAATAAAGGAATTTGAGCCATACCTCGCATCAACCTTAAATTTTTATTCATAGATAAGTAAAACACCCAGCTATACCAACGTCAATATATCAAAAATTAATACAACTGTTCTTGTTTGTCTTGCAAAGAAATTGTCAATAAATTGACATCATTTGAATTAACCTGACAATTGCCATCCAGGTCAGCAATTAAATAACCACCTGATTGAACAGTCTCATGAACCAATGACTTTGATTTGACTAAAGCAAAGTCAACAGCATTTACAAATTTATCTTGGACACCAGAAACTCCAGACACATCACCCGGGATTATTGGATAGCCAGAAAAATCATATACAATACTCGTAGCTTTATCATTGGTAAGAGTCAATTCACCAATCAATTTACCATAAGGACCAGTTTGATTATTTTTTCCATATTTCATTTGTAAATGTTTTGGACCAGTAATAAATGCTGATACACCAGTAGTCTTTGAAAAATTGGTTAAAACCAAACTGCCAGAGACAATCCTCTTGTTTCCTACTGTTGTTATTGAATCAGGCAATACATTTACATATGTCTTACTTTCACCATCACCCAATACAGTTATCTGTAAAGGCCACGAAACAAGACATTGTGAACTATTGGGCATTACACCACCAAATGCTATTTTATAATTTAAAACTGGATTCAAACCAACCACTGGACATTTTGATATATCAGTTACATTCCATTTTCCCCCAACTGTTGGACATATAAAACATTTGGTACCACACATTTCTACCCTGTTTACCTGATTACACAGGCTTTGTCCAACAACACCTGTACAATTTCTTAAAACCCCATCACTACCAGGACATTCTTCTTTACATCCACTTGACACAGGTGCTCGATTATTAGAACTAGTTTTTTTTGTAGTACTGCCAGACGTACTGGTATTTCCACCACTAGAACTAGATCCAGAAGAAGAAGGATCTGATAAACTGACAGTCGGAACAACAGTACATTTCCCATCTGCTTTACTTCCTCCAGCTTGCTGACAATCAAGCTGACTCATTTTGGCATAGGTACCACCAGTGCTACAACAAATCGAAGTATCAGTTACTGAAGATGCGCCATACGTACTATTACAATCTTTTATTGAGTCATCCACGCTTTCATATAATAGAATATTACTACCCAAACATTGGCGATATTCCTCTCGAGTAAGAGGTTCTCCTGATATTGGATTTTTTGCTAATAAAGCAGCTGTTGGAACTGTTCCTTTTGACAAAATGTAATAAACAACATCAAAATTAGGATTATTTTTTTTACAATATATAACCGTGCCCATATCAGTCTTTCCATTCAAACAGGATTCAAATTTATCTATGTCAGCCTGACTACTGCCGACTAGAGTAGATTCACCATCCTTTTTTTTGACAACAGTAGGTGCTACGACAACAGCAGTATTATTTATTTTTCCAAAAGTTGGTTTACCAGCAGTACAACCAGAAATACACTTACCAGCACTACAATAAGCACAATTTGCAGCACTACCACAGTCACTATCATGACTACATTCTCCACTTCCTCCAGAACCACTCGAACTAGTTGTTACTTTTGCAGCTTTTTTTGCACGACATAACTGTCTGGCACTTGGAGTCCCTATTGCGTCACACTCATCCCCTGCCGCCAAATTTCGATTATCGGCAGTCTTTCCCACCAAATTCGTTGCTACAGGTATGGCAATAGCCATTAAGACCAAGATTCCCAATTGAAAAAATAATGCTATTTGTTTTGATGATTTATAGTTTTTTATCACCACTAAGTAAATCATCAAATATAGAAAACTTCAATAGTTGCTATTATTTAGTTATGAAATTTAAAAAACTATTACCATTTTTACTATTATTAGTTTTGCCGTTATTAGTATTTGCCACCAAACAAATAATTGATTATCGCAAAGGTGCTGCTGGCACTCCTGCCAACATCATTATTGACACCCAAAATCCCGGCACCAATGTCCCCTCCTCACTTTGGCAAAACTTATCACAAGGAGGAGAAGAACCATTAGACATGATTAAGCCTGTAATAGGGCAAATAAAACTACTTCAACCAGAATTAATTCGTGTCGATCATATTTTTGATTTTTACAAAGTTGATCAAGGCAATGGTAATTATGATTTTTCAAAACTTGATGGAGTTGTCGAGTCAATCCTGGCCACCGGTGCCAAACCAATGTTATCAATTTCTTATACCCCTGATTCAAAACCTCCTACCGATTGGAATCAATGGTATGGTCTGGTCAAGGCCACTGCCCATCATTATTCCGTCGACAAAAAAATATCAGGCATATATTACGAAGTATGGAACGAACCCGATCTTTTTGGCGGCTGGCATTATGCCAAAGATCCAAATTACACCACTCTTTACCACAATACTGCTCGAGCTGTAGTTGATGGTGCTAGTGGTTCTTATTACAAAATTGGTGGTCCAGCAATCACTGCTTACTATGAAAACTGGATAAAATCACTTTTTGCCTCAACCGCCAAATCAGGCATTCGTCTCGATTTTATTTCTTGGCACAAATACAGCAAAAATCCTACCGATTTTTTGGCCGATTTTAATAGTTTAAATCGCATTTTATCCGATTATCCACAATATTTTGACATCGAAAGATTAATTACCGAAATCGGACCCAATCCCGAGCCCGATGCTTGGTATGATCAATCCCAAAGTGGAGTCCATCTTATGAGTGTTGTTACCCAACTTACAGGCAAAATTCATCGAATATTTTCTTTCGAACCTGTTGATGGTCCTAATCCCAGATCCGACAAAAGTTCTGGTTGGGGTCTAATTACCCACTCATCAAAAGGAAATGTTCCAAAACCACGTTACTATGCAATTCAATTTCTAAATGAACTAAAGGGTCAGTTACTGCCCTCTTCTGGTGATGGTAGCTGGGTAACTTCACTCTCAACAAAATTTGGTAACAAATATCAAAGTTTAATTGTTAATTATGATCAAAATTCCGGTCATAACGAAACTGTCCCCATTTCATTCAAAGGTCTAACCCCAGGTACGTACACCGTTACCATCAAAAGATATTTGGGCAAAACTAGCAGTAAAAAAGTAACCATCAATTCCCCCACTCTCACCGAAGAAATTTATATGTCACCCAATTCGGCAATAATTATAGAAATTACGAATTAAAATAATCTTTTAATATCACCAATCGAAATCAAAGCAATCAAACTCAGTAATAAAATCATTCCCAAATTATTAACTATAGCCTCAAATTTTTGATTTGCTTTTCTTCTAAATATTAATTCGTACAATACAAAAATAATTCTTCCTCCGTCAAGTGCGGGAAAAGGCAAAACATTGACTACTGCCAAGTTCACCGACACTACTCCAAAAAAATGAATTACAGCCAAAAATCCTTGATTCAGCCTAATGCTTGACGTCGCATTAAACATTCCTATTGGGCCTGTAACATCTTTTGGCACTTGTCCTAAAAACAATCCTCCAATCATTTTTGTTACCCCATCAAATATAATTTTGCCCCAAAAATAGGCCTCTTTAAATCCTGCTCCAATTCCTTTATAAAACTGCCACCAACGAATAGGTTGCATTTCTGTATTAGAAATCACTACGCCCAAACTTCCTTCCCCTTCAGGTGGATTTTCTCTAACCTCCAGTTCTTTTTCTATATTTTTATTATCTTTAAAAACTATCAATTTTATTTTTTTTCCTTTATATTTTGACACCAAATTTGTCAATTCATTACCTTTTTTAATTTCAACCCCATTGACCGATTTTACCCAATCATCAACACTTAGTCCTATTTTTTCTGCAGGACTATTTTTTGCCACCCCGATTATTTTTACTCTATCAGTTTCAGTTGGAATCCCCATTGTTGTATAAACTACTGCAAAAACAGCCACTGCCAGCACCATATTCATAAATACACCACCCAACACTATCAAGCCTTTTTGCCAAGGATTTTTGTTATTAAAGGCAAAAGAACCTTTCTCACCGGTATCTTCCCCATACAGTTTACAAAAACCTCCAATAGGTAACCAATTCAAAGTCCAAAGTGTTCCCCACATTTTTTTACCAATAATTTTAGGTGGTAAACCCAACCCAAATTCTTCAACCCTTACTCCAACTAATTTTGCTGCAAAAAAATGGCCAAACTCATGGACCAAAACTAAAACTGATAATGCGATGATGAAAATTAATATATCCATAGTTAAATATTCTATCAGCTATTTAAGCTCTTATCTCAATCTCTTTTTTCTTACTCATTTCTTCTATTTTACCCATGTACAAATCTGTTACTTTTTGCAATTCTGTCTCATCTTTTTTGGCCTCATCTTCCGAAATTATTTTTGCATTTTTGGCATCAATCATCTTTTTTCTAAAATCTGCTCTAGCGTCACGCAACATCCCCCTGGCACCTTCCAACTTTCGGCCCAACAAACGGACATAATCCTCTCTTTGTTCCACCGTCATCATTGGCAATGACATCCTAATTATATTTCCATCAACAACCGGAGTCATTCCAATATTGGCCGCCGATATTCCATTTGCAATCTCTCGTATTATTTCCTGATCCCAAGGTTGAAAAGTTAGTGTTCGAACATCAGGTACCGATATTGAACCAAGTTCAATCAACCTCATCTTTTGTCCACCGTAAATCGACACTATCACATTTTCAATCAACCCCGGAGTTGCTCTACCAGTTCGTATTGAACCAATATCGTTCAAAAACAAATCCCCTATCTTGATCATTCGAGAATTTACATCAGAAAAATTTATCATAAAAAGATTATATCTCAAATCTCGCAATTCTTCCCAACTTTACATTTTCCCCAAATTTACCTGCCAAAGCAGCAATTAAATCAGAAACTTTTTGTGATGGATCTTTGATAAAATCCATTTTCAATAATTCTTCCGAACTTTCAGGATCCATGGCAGTTACTTGTAAACACAAATCACGAGTCAAATTTACAAACTCGTCGTTTTTGGCCACAAAATCGGTCTCGCATAAAAGCTCAACCATAACACCAATTTTACCCGTACTATGGGTATAAGTAGCTATTCGTCCTTGATGAACTTCTTTGTCAGCTCTTTTTTCTAGTTGTTTAAATCCAAGTTCTTTCAAAAACTCTTTGGCTTTTTTCTCATCACCTTCGGCCTTTTCCACTGCTATTTTAATTTCTCCAATCGAATAGCTAGTTTCACCTCTAATTTTTTTAACTAAATCAAAAATTATTTTATTATCCATTTTTATATATTAATTTATAAGTCCCTCTTGTCAAAGAGGGATTTAGGGAGATTCAGTCTATTTGTTCATCCCAGCTTTAACTGCTTTACCCATTTCTTCGACAATCAAAGAGATGCTTTTAACGTTATCATCGTTGGCAGGAATTGCAAAATCAACTTTTTCTGGGTTACTGTCAGTATCGACAATTGAGACAACTTTAATACCCTTATCACTACATTCTTTTATAGCCGATTTTTCATATCCAGAGTCAACTACAAAAATCACATCAAATAACTTTTCCAAAGTTACCAATCCACCAATCATTTTATTTAAACGACCAATTTCTTTCTTAAGCAAAGATAAATCTTTTTTTGACATAGTGGCATATTTATTTGATTTCATACCTGCATTTATATCATTAAGTCTTTTTATGTTTTTCTTGATTTCTCCCCAGTTACTAACAGTTCCACCCAACCACCTATCAGTTACAAAAGGTATTGATAATTCAGTAGCTACACGACGAACTACTTCTCGAGCTTGACGCTTTGTTCCCAAAAAAGCAACTGTTTTACCTGATTTTACGGCAGAATATACATAGTTACAGGCATCACTCAATTTGATTATTGTTTTGGTCAAATCCACAATTTGGATTCCATCCATAGCTTTGTAAATATTTTCCTTTGATTTTGGATTAGTTTTTGAAATCTTGTGTCCCAAATGACAACCAGCATCAAGTAAATCTTTCAAATTAACCGACAATTCGTACTTCTTGGCAACAGCCTCTTTCATCACGTCAATCTTCTCTTCGACAATCTTATTAACAACTTTTTTTTGAGCCCCGAGGGCTTTTTTGACCAAACTTTTTTTAACAGACATTTGTTTTTTCTCCTTATTATTCTTACACGGATATTTCTACCCAGGAGCGTAAGTGAATAAAATTAATAATATTTAAGCCTGTTATTATAGCACAAACATAGCATCACCAAACGAGAAAAATCGATACTTTTCTTTTATTGCTTCTTTATATATAGTCTTCCAATCTCTACCCTTTAATAATGCTGAAATTAACATCAATAAACTTGTTTTTGGCAAATGAAAATTAGTTATCAAACTATCAACTACTTTAAATTGATATGGTGGATATATAAAAATATTGGTGTAACCCCTTTGTTTACCAGTTTCGAGAGCTCGGAGCGCAGTTGTCCCCACCGCAATTATTCTTTTTCCCTCCTCTTTATGTTTTTTTAGTCTCTCCCAAGTCCCATCATCAATTTCAAAATATTCACTATGTAATTTTTTTTCAACAATATTTTTTTCTTCCACCTTTTTAAAAGTTCCCAAGCCAACATGCAACACAACTTCTTCCCATTTTACCCCATTTTTTATCAGTTTATCTTTTAATTCTGTCGTAAAATGCAATCCAGCAGTCGGTGCGGCACTACTTCCAATTTCTTTGGCATAAATCGTTTGATACTCCTCTGAATAATCTCTATCCGTTTTAATATATGGAGGCAAAGGTGTTATTCCAATTTGTTCAATCACTTTTTCATCAAAATTTAGCTCGACTTCAACTTCACTCCCCTCTCGTTTTATTACTTTACCAAAATATTTATTATCAAAATTAATTTTTTGACCTTCTTTTAAATTTTTTCCCAAGGCTTTCCATTTATTCCCTTTTATTTTTTCCAACAACAATACTTCAGCATTCCCCCCACCATCTTTGTGACCCAACAATCTAGCCTTAAAAACTTTACTTCTATTTACCACCAAAACATCATTGGGTGTCAAATAATCCACTATATCAAAAAAATGCTTATGTTCAATTTTACCGTCACTATTTACCACCAGTAATTTGCATTCATCCCTTTTAACACACGGCTCCTGGGCTATTAGCCCAGGAGGTAAATCATAATCGTAATCTTCAATTTTTAGCACATTATCTCGACACTGCAATAGTGGTTCCTTCTGACAAACAAGCATTCACTGTAAATAAATTATTTGCATCTTTTACAATTGAATATCCAGTCGTAGCAGCCGTTCCCGACTGTGGGTCAATAGGATTTGTTTTAATATATTTGTTTGACGACAAAGTCGCACCTATATCTACACAAGCTACATTTGCCCCAGAACATAGTGTTGCACCACCGGATGCACACGTTCCAATTTGTGATGCTGTCGCACCAATTCCAGCAGGCATTGATCCACCAGTGTCAACTATAAACTGATGTACTGCTGCCAAAACGGTATCAGCATCGGTCGTACGACGAGCATTTCGAGCATCTTTAAAACGTTTGGCTGGATCAAGAGCTACAAACACCACAGTAGTTAGTGCCGAGATAATTCCTATAACTACCAATAATTCGATTAATGTAAAACCTGATTTCTTTTTCATTTTCTTTTAAAGAATTAATTAATTCCTAATATTAATTTAACATCATTTTCCATAGTATTGTCAATTAGTATGTTTGCTCCAACCACCAAAACGACCGACAAAATTTTGTCTATACTAATCTTTTTTATTTCTTCATTTTTAAAATAAACCTTACTTTCGACATAATCAGTATTATCGGCATTCCCTCCAGTCACATTTACCACCCCCAACTCCTTAATTTTATCAACAACCTTACCCGCCTTACCCGCTGTTTTTGTTCCATTTTGTACCACTATATTTAGTTCTTCTATTTTTCTTTCTACTACTATAGTTGGGATAACACTAGGAACTATTTCAACCACCACTTCTTTTTTTATCTCAGTCTTTTTTGTAAAAAATTTATTATATAAATAATAATTACCAACCAAAAATATCACTACTCCCAAATACCAATTTGTACCCATTAAATGAGCCACACTAAAGCTATTAATTTTTAATTTCATATTGTTTTATCTTCTTTTTAAGTTCCATCATTACTAGCTCCCGATCAATCATCAGTTTATTCATCTTCTCAAGTTCTTTGCTGTGTTTCTCCAATTCAATACCTTCTATTTTTTGTTTAGTAATATCTCTGGCAATTACGGACACTGAATTTACCTTTCCAAAATCATCATAAACAGGTGACAAAATCAACGATACTGTTATAAGTTTCCCTGATTTTGTTTTTCTAATTGCCTCTTGATGCCCCAGTCGTTTACCAGTAGCCAATATCCTCAAATTTTCATTCAAACTATTTACACCACCTTCAGGCAACAAAATACCTGTCATGTCTTTACCCAAAACTTCATCTTGGGTATATCCATACAATTTTTCTGCACCCAAATTCCAACTTAAAATCTTTTTATCAAAATCAATACTATATATAGCGTCATCTGAAGACTCAAGGACTGATGCCAAATAGGCCAACTTTGTGGCATCTTTAGCGTTTTTTCTTTGGCTCAAAAAAATTACTATTTCAATTATTACAATCAAGATCAACACCACCACTCTTGATCCCAAATTTTTCCACATTCCTGTTTGCCATTTTGTAGCTTCCATATCGATCCCCACCATCGCCACCACCTTATCACTATTTTTTTCTGTAATCGATGATAATCCTGAAACAAATGTACCCCATTTATCAGTATATGGACCTGTAATTTTTTCACCAGAATTTTTTAACAAATCTTCAATATTAGGATCAAATTCTTCATATACCTCACCTGGTTGTGCCAGCCCACCTAACCCATACTTTTTTGGTTGAGTATCAACCATTAACACTGTTTTATTATCCTTTTTAGCCATAATATACACATATCTTGCACCATCAACTACATCACAAATTTCTGTAAGTTGCTCCTTTAAACGCATATAGTCCATATTAGTATTATCAGTTTCATCCCCTTTTAAATTCAAAAACCTATCAGTATTTACAGCCTTACTTATAGTCTTGACACGTTCAATCAAAACTAATTTCATTTTCAAGTCATAGTCAATTGTCTGTTGGTAAAGCAAAAGACCACCAATTCCAAGTGTAAAAAATAATATCCATTTTATACTCACTTAATCATTTTGACACAAAGCCTTTTACAAATACAGCAATTAATGTATAATATCCCTGTAGGGAAAGTTTCGTCAATCAAATTGAAGGGAAGTCACTACGTATTATTAGTTTGCGCACAAATGGCAAAAAAACTTTATGTTGGTGGTCTGTCCTTTCAAACCACTGATGATGTCTTGAACGCATCTTTCGCTCAAGCCGGCACAGTCGTGTCCGCTGTTGTTATAAAAGATAAATTTTCTGGACAATCCAAAGGCTTCGGCTTCGTGGAAATGTCAACTGACGAAGAAGCTAACGCTGCAATCGCCATGTGGGATGGAAAAGAACTCGATGGTCGTACTGTCAAAGTCAATGAAGCACGTCCTTTAGAGGATCGTCCACCTCGTCGAGATAATTACTCGCAAAATCGCGGTGGTCACTCTGGCTCGTCCAACGGTGGTTACGGTGGTGGTTCAAGATACTAATCTGTTTTGAAATACTCAAAGCTCCCCTTCGGGGGAGCTTTTTGGTTTTACACACTCGTCATTGCGAGAAACAATTAGGCATTTACAAACAGTCAATATTCCGCCAACCATCAGACAATTCAAAACATTTTACATTAATTCGCCAAACTTTGAAATAAAATTTGTTTAATTAAACTTTGGTATTGAATATCCATTCTATTGGCCTTTACCTTTAATCGATCAACCAAACCAACTGGAAGTCTTATGGTTACTGGTTTAGAAGTTAATTTCAAGTTTGGAAACATAATCCCCTTTTTAGCTTTACTAAAATCAAAATACCTTGAAGTATCGGCTTTTTGCCAAAATTCAAATTCTTCATTTTCATTTTTAAATTTTGGAATTGGTTTTATTTTATTACTCATATATTTTTTTCTCTTTTTTCGATGCAATTCGAGCCGAGATTACTCGAATACTACTATTTCTAACTGTAAATATTACTGACAATAACTTACCACCCAATGTTTTTCCAACTATTAAGATTCTTTTTTCTGCCTGTGAATGATTTTCATCATTAACAATGGTCTGATTTTCATCAGAAAAAACTTCTTCTGACTCCTGGCAAGTAATGTTGTGTTTGACTAAATTTTTAGTTGAATTTCCTCTATCCCAAATAAAACCTTCATATTTATCAAACATAACTGTATTTATTATATAAATACAAAATATTTATGTCAAGCAGTCAAATTTTCATCAATTACCTTTTTCTTCTTTGGTATCAACAAATCAAAAGTCACTGGAGACAACACGTAACAAGCCTCAAAAGCCAAAACTGACAAATCATGTGAACATGGCATAAGACGCGTTACCCATAAAGCCATCAAACCCAGCATTATTCCATTTTTTACGCTAGATCTAGTATGAGTACGAGCAACTTTTTCTATTATATTTTCAGGTACTCCCCGCGCCCGTGCTTCTTCACTTTCCAGTTTGTTATGCTGATACCCAGAATATAATGTAGCAAAAAAACTACAAATCGCAGTGACAATGTTAAATGCAGTATTTTGTTCCGCCAAATCAGCGCTCCACCACACTAGCTCTGCCCCAATTGGTATATTTCGTAAAAAAATAGTTGACACAATCATAAATGTTCCTATCAACCCTCCAATCAACACCAAAAACCGATTGTAATTAATCCTTACTCCCAATAATTTTTCGTTTTTTGAAAATATCGGTTTAACAATTCTCCACAACAACTTAACCAATGTCATTACTATAAACAATGCCCCCCACACATAAAAAATCCAATACCAATCAACAGACACCGTTCTTGTTATATGAATCAAGGGAAAATGAAAAATCACACCCTTCAACGGATACTCAGGGTAATGAATAAACGAATACAAATAACTCGCATCTATAGGTGTTTTATAAAACTCCAACAAAAATACTCTACTAGCCGAAAAAAAGGCAATCATCACCAAAACAAAATTAATTACATAAAAGATAACAGCACCTGAACCTTGCCTAACCTTTTTGCTAATCATAAACTGCTGCTCATTGGCATTGCTTTCTTTTATTTCATATTCAAAATCCTTAATATCATCATGAAATTTTTCGTACAAGATTCGCATTGGCAACAACAATACATTTTGTGCTACTGACACCAATATTATTGACACCCATGATGATTGAGTCAAAAAATATATTCCAAAAAAAAGTGAACCATACAACACAAAACTTCCGCCTTTTACAAACCAATACAAAATGGCAAGTAAAGCAATCATGGCTAACATTGAAACTACTGGCAATTCTTTTTTTACATCAAAAACAGTTCCCCCATTCATGTCACCAGTATATCCTATTTCAGACCATTTTTTGCAAAACACTCCACATATTTTTGATCTTCTGTCATTAAATGGTTGATCAACCAATCCTCCAAAAAGTTAACCAATTCAAACGCCAATGTAATCGAATCATTTCCATTTTTCAAAACCAATTCATCCAACTTAACATTAAACTCCTGATGTTTTAGTTTATGTTCTTCACGATTTTCGTAATTAAATTCTCCAAAATATTTTTCCTCTGTTTCAAAATGAAACTTTTTATACAATATCAAATCGGCGATTATTTCATCTACCTGTGCTTTTGTTGGCACTGTCGCCAAAGCATCAATTAATTTATTTATCGTCTCAAACATTTTCTTGTGTTGATCATCAATTACCTTAACTCCAACACTGTAACTATCTTCCCATTGTAGTTTCATTTTATTTATATTATCATTTTTTTATGAAAAACAACAAAGGTTTTACACTTATGGAATTGTTGATCGTTGTCGCCATTATGTCACTATTAGCAATCGTTGTTTTAGTTGGTCTAAAACCGGCCCAACGTCTTGCTGATGCTCGTGATGCTCGTCGAGCTCAAGATATTAATCAAATTCTGACTGGTGTTATGAGTTGCGCTATTGACAAAAAAGACACCGCCAATCTGACAACATGTCTTGGCACAAATACCGTTGCCAAAACATACGAAGTAGTTTCAGTCGGTACATCATCAGGATGCAACAACACCTGTATAGGAGTTTCGGGCACTGGTGATTGTCTACCTCTCAGTGCAACTTTAACCGATTACTTTACTAGTCTCCCTGTCGATCCTAACAATACCGTTAGTGGTCATACTGGATATTCACTCACTCGTTATGCCAACAATATGATTGTTGTCGAAGCCTGTGCCGCAGAAGGTAGCACCATCAAAGTCTCACGCTAACGTGTATTTTGTTTACATCCTTATCACCTCGGGCAACACTCTTTATACCGGTATCACAACTGATTTGACTCGTCGAGTTTTGGAACACAACAGTCACACTTCAAAATCAGCCAAATACACCCGCAGTTTTGATAGCTGCAAATTAGTTTATAGTGAACAATTTGAAAATCGCTCGTTAGCATCCAAACGTGAATCCGAAATCAAGAAACTTAGCAAAGCCAACAAACTCCTCCTTATTCAATCTAACCCCTCCGGTCGGCCGCTGCCGACCACCTCCCCTTGACAGGCGAGGGTAGAACAAATTTCTAACAATTTATTATTAACTTGATTTAAATTATTTAATATTTCATCGTTGGTAAATCTAATTGTATGTATACCAACTTGACACAAAAACTTATCTCTCATTTCATCTGTACCTTTCTTTTTAATGTGATAACCTCCATCAATTTCTATCGCTAAATTTAATTTTGAGCAATAAAAATCGAGGATAAATCTATTAATTGGTTTTTGTCGAGAAAATTTATAACCTGTCTTTTTACCTCTTAACAATTTTTGCCAAATAACATCTTCTGCTTCTGTAGGATGATACCTGTTTGATTTAGCCATAAAAGTCAAATCCTTAACATAATTTACATTTCCATGGATGGGATTAATCGCTTCTACGACAACTTTTTTATACACAATATTAGTATTATTTTCTTATCCTCGCCTGTCAAGGGGAGGTGCTCGATTTCTTAATCGAGTGGAGGGGTTAGATTGAAAATACATTATACATTCACCCTAATTGCCAACTCCCCCACTACGAGATTTATTAATTTTTTTGATTCTATTTCGTTTTGGGGGAAAGAAACATTCCAATCTAATCCAGGGCCAGTATTTCCCTCCAAAAGATAAGCATTACCATTATTACTCACAATAAAATCAAGAGTAAATAACGAACATTTTTTATCCAATATATTTGCTATTTCACAGGCTTTATTGACTACATTTATAGGAATTTCATTCAATTTCAAATAAGTCACTTTTCCTCCCTGATGTTCATTACATCTAAAATCCCCTGCCTTTGCCACCCGAATATATGACTGCACTATTTTTCCTCCCAAAAATATCAACCTAATATCGGCTGATTCCAAACTATTTTTGAACAAAAAACCGGTATCAAACTTGGCAAACGGCTGAATAATATATGTCGATCTAAAATGCTTTTTGGCTACTTTTACCATTCTCTCTCTATCATCAATTTTAAATTTATATATCCCATTTCCTCCCGACCCAAATTTATCTTTCATAATTACATCAGAAGAAAAATCATTTATTCCACAATGTACTTTCATCAAATTGACCAACTTTTGACAAGCAGTGTCCATATTATCAATTGTATTTTCACCCACAGTTACCGTTGGTATCACATATTCACTTAAAGTATCAAAAGTTTTTTGTTTGTCAAAAAACAAATTATACAATTCAGGATTGTTAAACGGTTTTATGTTTTTGTCCGAAAATAACAATTCTCGTCTTGCCTTGGTTCCTTTTCGTTTTGGTGAAAATTTATCAAAAATCAATTTAGAATAACAAGTCGAATTTACTTTTATCCATTTACTATTTTTATAGGTCCAAAAGCTTTTACAAAAACCAGGCCCTATGATATCCGCCGAAGTTGTAAACGCCGCCGATAATTTTAATTTTTGACAAGTTTCCAAAAAATAACCATAGACCTCGTTATAGCCGTTATTTTTACCAGAAACTTCAAATGGTGTTTTGCTTTTATTTGATTTATCGTACGCCGAAACTGTCATCCCTTCCGCATACACAATCAACACATCAAAGCTCGTTAACTTACTCAATACTCTATTATACCCTATTTTAGGTTAAAATATATTCTATGCTGCCATTTATGCTTTTTATTTCATTTCTAGGTAGTTTTAAATTTATTTTATTTTTAAATATATTAGTTTTAATTAAACTAAAATTATCAAAAACTAATATATTAATTATTATTAGCAGTCTCAGTAATTTATTTATCGTGCAACCTCTAAAATATATTTTTAAAGAAATCAGACCAACAAATATTTATGAAACATCATATTCATTTCCTAGTGGCCACAGTTACTCGGCTGTCGCTTTTTACGGCCTATTAACTTATCTTTTATATAAAAAATATAAATACAAATCGATTCCTATTATTGGCACTATATTTATATTATCAATCGCTTATTCTCGACTCTATATTGGCGTCCACTATCCCCACGATATTATTTTCGGCCTCATTCTAGGTCTGTTATGGATTATAATTACAATCAGATATGCCAATAAATAAAATTGACGCCCTCATTGCTGCTTACAATGAAGAAAAAACCATAAAATCAGTAGTAACTGTTCTACTAAAAACATCACATATCAATACAATAATAATCGTCGACGATGGCTCTGTCGACAAAACCAGCCAAGTCGTCAAATCAATTAAATCTCCAAAAATTTTATTGTTAAAAATGCCCAAAAACAGTGGCAAATCACAGGCTATTGCCCACGGTTTATCAAAAGTTACAACCCCAAATGTTTTTTTATGTGACGCTGACCTCGACGGACTTACTCCAAAAATTTGTCAATCAATTATTGATCCCATCACAAACAATCGTGCCAAAATGAGTATCGGTGTTCGCAGTTTCGGCGTTTTAACTCCAACAATTTCCTATTTTTTTCCTTCAATATCCGGTGAACGAGCCTTAAACACCGATATATTAAAACAGTGTGTCAAATCAAATTATTTTTACAACTATGGGATGGAAACTGTCATCAACTATTTTTGCTTTATCCACAAACTAAAAACAGTCAAAAGAATTTTTAAATACGGCCATATCAATCATATTAAAAAAGATAATTTTTTTAAAGGATTAATATTTTATTCAAAACAATATTTATTAATCGCCAAAATATATTTACATTTTTTAATCAATGGCTGGAATTAAATGCCCTATCACAATAAATCATCACTTTCCCAAAATTTTTTAAAAGACCGGGATATTGTCCGTCAGTTAATTGATGCTTCCGACCTAAACGTCACCGACACTATTATTGAAATTGGCCCCGGTCGAGGAATCATAACTACCCTCTTATGTGGCAAAGTTAGACAAGTTTTGGCTATAGAAAAAGACCCAGATTTAGCCGAAAAATTAATTAAACGAACAGAAAATATAACCAATCTACAAATCGTTAATCAAGATTTTTTGGATTATCAATTGCCCCTAACAAATTACAAAATTTTTGCCAATCCCCCGTTTTCTATTACGGCAGAAATCCTCAACAAAGTTCTTTTATCAACTAATCTTCCTGATTCTATGTTTTTAATAATGCAGCTAGAAACGGCAGAAAAATTTATAGGGAACAAATTTGAATCCCAATCATCAATTTTATTTAAACCATTTTTTGAAATCGAAAATCTAGGGGATATCGACCGCACCGGCTTTACTTTAAAACCACAAGTCAAAATAGTTTTTGTTAAGTTTAAAAAGCGTGAATCCCCTTTTATCAAAGATCAAGACAAATTAGATTTTTACAATTTTGTAGTTTACGGGTTTAACCAATGGCAGCCAACAGTGTTAGACGCATACAAAAAAGTATTAACTTATACTCAATTGCAAAATATCAAAAAATCCTTAAAAATCGGTAACGTCCCCCCATCTGAACTATCCTTCGACAAATGGCTATTGTTCTTTAAAACCTATCTCAAAATTGCTACAGATGATCAAAAGAACATCGTCAAACAAGTGTCAAGATAAATATTATCAATAACTTATAATAATAAAATTAATATTTTATTATATATGGGAAAACCATTTAAAATAGAGAACAACGAAGCTAATATACATCAGATAATTCAATTTAGACAAATTATTGATGGTGTTGAAAAAGTGGAAAAAAGTAATTTAACCCAAATTCAAAAAGATTGGTACGATATACCGTTTGAGCGATATCTTATACGACTTCATGCCGCAAATGATTGTTTAGTAAGCTACATTAAAGGCAACTTTGAACACATCACTCCTGAACAATTACTACTTTCATTAGCATATGACAGTAAGACAAATTTTTACAAAAAAGATGTCCAACAAGCAGTGTCAGAAGCTATATCTGAACTAGAAATTAGAAGAAAAAGGTTTGTCAAACAAGTGTCAAGATAAAAATAAATTATATGGGAAAATGTATTCACTATGAAAAAAGAAATAACTATATATGTTTCTAATTGTAGACCAGAATCTCTGGTACATCAGGTATATCCAGTGAGAATGACATTGGAAGGTGAAGCTGCATTTAAGATAAAGACCGGATTTTACTATGGTGGAGTAATTGTTGGTGACGAAGAACACGTAGATTTGGGTGATCATGGAAGTATGATCATACACAGGGGATATTCAGATTATGATTTTAAAATTGTTGCAGAGGCACTTAAAGCTGACTCGAGAGTAGAAGATGGCGCAGTTTTCATTTTAGGGTAAATTCTCCATCAAGCAATCTTTTAAAAATCACTCCACCCACTCAAAATCTTTTGTCAAACAATGTCAAGATAAATACATAAAACGCAATACAATATAAAAATATGGCATTAACAACAACTACACAAACAGAAATTCATAGATGTGGTGCAGGTAGACAAGTTGCTGTCGAAACAACCACAAATGATGGTTTAAGGAGAGCAACCATCAGAAACAATTTTCTTATGAATTTTTTCCATGAAACAGAACTAATTAATCAAATAAATTGGTGTTGTAGATGTGCAGGCAAAAATGGTTTTGCCCGTGGATGCGACGCTTCTTCACAAACAAAAAATCAACTTAATTCAGTTGAATAACCCTAATTCTTCAACACATACCCCTTGCCACGCAAAGTTTGAATATACGATCCTGATATTCCATTGGCTTCAAACTTATCTCGCAATCGCTGAATAGTTTTGGATATAGCATATAATGAAAAATCATCATCATTTTTAAATATTGCTCCACCAATAGTATCAAAATCAGTTATTTGATTTTCATTTTTAATCAAAGTGTTTAATAAATTTTTCTCTGTTTCTGTCAAGTTTTCAAAATCATTTACACTAAATTGTTTTTTCTCAATTTGTATTCCCAATTTTTTGTAAAATTCGTCCGATTCTTGAATCAATTTTAACTGCTCCTTTCCTCTTATACCTTTCAAAGTCGGCAAATACATTTCTGTCTTTTCATATTTCTGCAACACCTGACCTATCGAAGTTTGTGTAACTAAATAGTCAGTTATAATTTCCGACTCAGCCCACACCCCATCCAATTTTTCATATACATCTTCTCGGGTTATCGAAGTAATAATTGCTTCTACAATTGCATGAATCCCCTGATCTTGCCTTAAATAAATAAATATTTCTCCAAAATCATTTCGCCAGTTAAAACTACAATTTGTCCCAAAAACCGTTGGAAAAATAATAATTTGTTTTATAAAATTTGCCTTACTTGGGATAACTTTATAAATTTCATTTATAACCTCGGTTTCCACCTCTTCCCACAAAATTTTTATTTTTTCAAACTTAGCAGTATTTAATTTATTATCAACAACCATTTTTTTTACATCATCAGCAAGTTTTGGATCAATTTTCAAAGGTAAATTATCAACATCAATTGTTTTTACCGTTTTCCAAAAACGAGAAATTTTTTGATAAGGTAAATCAGGAAAAGTAACAATACTGGAATTTTTTGAATTTGAACTATATGGCAGTACTACAAAATTATTCGTCTTAAAAAATCCATTGGATATAGAATGTGCCACATGAATAAGCCTCTCTGCCTCAGTTTTGACGCTATATTCCCACGTAGTTAACATGCAGCATTATATCATCTATCCTATAACATTGTCAAAAATTGTCAAGATAATCAATATAACTGTAATATACTTCACGCAGTTATAAAAAATAAAAATATGACAATACTTACACGAAAAGAATTAACAGATATAAATGAAATTAATATATTTGAGTTCGCTGGATTTTGTGGATTCCCCGCTGGATCTGATGCCGTACTCGCATTCAGAGGAATTACATCATTAAAACCCGAAGAAAGAGTACTTAATGCGATTGGCTTAACTCAAAATAATGAACCTGGTTTTCAAAACATAACTACTCGTGCATTAAATTCAGCTGCCGAAATTGTTCAGATGGAATCCTCTCAAGAAACATTTTCGGCTTATATAAATGATTTTGATTTAATTTTGCGCGGACAAGGTAATATTAAAGCTTTGTCAGAAAAAAATTTAAAAATTGCATTAAAAGCCATCCGTCAACGACAAGATAAAATTAAATAATTTATACCAACACCATTTTTTCCTCAGGTAAGTAAAAATTACGGGTGACTTTTAGCTCGGCAATAAATTCAGGATTATGTGACACAATTAGTATTGCTCCTTTATACATTTTTAATGCTTCGAGAATCAATCTTTGTGATAGAACATCCAGATAAGTAGTCGGCTCATCCAAAATCAACAAATTGTAATTTTGGACTAGCAACAAAGCAATCGACAATCGGGTTTTCTCCCCTCCTGACAACGATCCAATTTTTTGAAACGCCTTATCACCCGGAAACAAAAATCTTCCCAATTGTGCCCGTATCACTCCTTCAGGCAAATGACATTTATCTTGCATCGTCGCAAACAACGTTTCGTTAAAGTCAAAAGTCTCAAATTCCTGTGAATAATATCCAATTGTCAATTTATCATTACGAATTACCGTCCCTGCATCTGGCTCAAGTCTACTCATCAAAATTTTAATCAATGTACTTTTACCCGCACCATTTGACCCCTGCAGGGCAATTCTTTCTCCTCGCTTAATGTCAAAAGTAACATCTTTTAAAATCACTTTTTCTCCATATTTTTTTGATATATTTTTGGCCATTATTGGCACTTCTCCTACCCATGCCGGTTCAGGCAAATTGACTTTTATCCTCTTGGCTTCTGCTGGCATATCAGGCAAATTCTCTTCCATTTGTTCAATTCTTTTTAACAATTGCAATTTTTGTCTAACAGCCTTTTCTGACCTAACGTGTGCCATCTTTATATACCCTTCTTTCATCTGTTTAATGTGTTGACCTTGGACATGAATTTGACGAACCAAAAGTGCATCCTTCTCCCCTTTTAGTTTTTGATAACTAGAATAGTTTCCTGCATATTCATCAATTTTTTTTGTATTTGGATTTATCTCAAAAACTTTGTCCAACTTTGCATCGAGTAAATTCAAATCATGAGACACAATTACTAAAGTGTTAGGATATCGACCCAAAAAGTTCATTACCCAAGCTTTACCCTCTATATCCAAAAAGTTTGTTGGTTCATCCATCAACAATACCTGAGGTTCTTGAATTAAAGCCCTAGTTATGGCCAATTTCGTTTTTTGGCCACCACTTAAACTTTTTGGACTATGATCAAGTCCAAATTGAGCTAATTCTAATTTAGAAATAATTCTCAATATTTCATAATCTTCGTGTAAATTTTTTGGATCAACATAGTCTCGAATTGTTTTTGCTGCTTCCATCGTTGGATCATTTTTTACTTCTTGAGGCACCAACAAAATATTACCCGACACTTCCACCTTTCCCGTTTCTGGTTCATATTCTCCCAATAGCAATTTAAACAGTGTTGATTTACCTGCACCATTTGCTCCCACCAAACCAGCCTTTTGTCCTTTACCTACAAATAAGTCCGCCCCACTATATATTGGTGTACGTCCATAAGAATAATATAAATCTTTGACCGAAATCATGGTATGATTTTATCATTAAATGAACCTAAAAAATAAATTTAATAAATTACTCAAAATTCTTGGCCCAGGTTTGATCACTGGTGCCGCTGACGATGATCCATCAGGTATCGCAACCTACTCCCAAACCGGAGCTCAATTTGGCTATGGCCAACTATGGACTGCGGTATTTATGCTCCCCTTTCAAACCGCAGTTCAAGAAGCCTGCGCTCGCATCGGTGCCGTCAAAAACAAAGGTTTACTTGCTGTAATCAAAGACCATTATTCCAAAAAAATTGTTTATGCTGTTTGCATTTTAGTATTAGTTGCCAACACCATCAACATTGGCGCTGATCTAGGCGCTATGGCAGCAGCAATGGAGTTAGTACTACCCATTAGTTTTGTCTTTTGGTGCATTAGTTTTACTTTCTTTATCTTAATACTCGAAATTTTTACTAGTTACAAAAGTTATGCCAAAGTCCTCAAATGGTTGGCACTCGCTCTTATTTCCTACCCACTTACCGTATTTTTAGTCCAACAACCATGGTTAACTATTCTCAAAAGTACTTTTATTCCTCATTTTGAATTTACCTTTGCATTTTTATTTATTATTACCGGAGTTCTTGGCACCACTATTTCCCCTTATATGTTTTTTTGGCAGGCTTCAGAAGAAGTCGAAGAAGAAAAAGAAAAAAGAATCAAAACTGTTTCAGTCAATTTTATGCGAAACATTCGCATCGATACCTTTATTGGTATGTTATTTTCCGAAATCGTCACCTGGAGCATCATCGTCGTTGCGGCCACAGTATTAAATCAAAACGGGGTTGTCGACATCAAAACTTCAACCGATGCCGCCAGAGCCCTCGAACCACTAGTCAAAACTTTTCCCAATGCCGGGTATCTCGCCAAAGTTCTATTTTCTGTGGGCATCGTCGGACTAGGACTTTTGTCTGTTCCCGTACTATCAGGTTCAGCCTCATATGCTATTTCCGAAGCTTTTAGTTGGAAAGAAGGTCTAAATTTAAAATTTAAACGAGCTCATGGATTTTATGGTGTTATCGCTTTTGCCACTATTATCGGTTTATTTATCAACTTTATTGGCATCGATCCCGTCAAAGCACTAGTATTTACTGCCGTTATTAACGGTGTTGTTGCTGTTCCCCTTTTATTTTTAATTGCCAAAATTGCCCAAGACAAAGAAATTATGGGTGATTACGTTAGTGGAAATTTGTCAAAAACATTAGTTTGGACAACTTGTTTTGGAATGGGTCTCGCCGCTATTGCATTACTAGTAACGATCATTCGATAAATAAATTATTTAAATCGATTCGTCTTTATACAAAAACTCTTCATCAATTTTTTCGAGTAAGCCGCTAATCGTGATTTCAGTTTTAACCAAAAAATAAAGTGGTCTTAAACTCAATGTTCTTTCCATAGCTCCCACTAGCAGTCCTGTTCAAATTCTTTCTTGTCTATAAAATCTTTTGTGTGAGGTTGTATTTCTAGACTATTTCTTTGGTGGTGCTTAATGGCACACCAATAAGCTTCTGTTTCTCCAGCTATTACTACAAAGTATGCAGCAAATCCATTAGCATAACCGCAATACTGACAATTAATTTTTTCTATCCAATTTAACTTAGGCAGGTCTCCTCTATCAAATTGAAAATATTGTTTTCTAGATATCAGTTTCAAACCATATAAAGGAAAACATACATGATGGTAAATTTCTATTAATAGATCCAACAAAACCATTGGAAGAAATAGACCATAAATAAATGGAATACTTAAAATAAAATGCCAAATAGGAGTATCGTAAAACTGCTTTTTAATTGTCGGAATTTTGTGATTCAATCAGTCAGTATAGCAAGAAGTTCAATTTTGTAATGGTTGTGTAAATATTTGCTCACTATTCTGAATTTAATCAGGACTTGTTTTATTAAATAGTCTTTTTTCTAGCTACTAGAGTGACGTTTGAAATAATTAATAGAACAATACAGATAATAACAGTCGTAATAATTGTTGGATATGAATTATTAAAACCACTTGGCATAGTATGTTTTAGCCAAATACCATAGTAAGCCCAAACAGGAACTAAACCATAAGCCAGATTACTATCTTTATGCATTCTCCAAGAAGAGATAACAACTCCAACAAACAATACTAATACCATCCAAAATGTTTCTGATAATCCAAAACCACTCCAACCTAAACTTACTAAAAACCCTGTTATGTTTGCAATAGTAGCCACAGTTATCCACCCAAAATATATTCCAAAAGGAACTTTGTAAAGTAACTTTTCTTTTATGCTTAACTTTTCTTTATTAAGTACATCAGCGATTTTAATAAGGGTAATAAGAAGTGCCAACATTAACAAAACCGTCAACCAAATTATTTTATAATGCCAAGCAAATATCCAAACACTATTAATAAAAGCATTAATGATAAATAAAGTATTAATTTGATTAGATAATGTTGAGTTTATTTTTTTGGAAAAAAGTTGATAAAGGGAATATGTACCAAGGAGTAAATAAATAACACCCCAAATTGAAAAAGTTAAACCAGTAGGAGCAAAAAGATTTGGAAATGAATCAGAAACTTCACCTGTAGTCAGATTATTTATTGGCAAAATATTTGCCAAAGCATTAACCACAATCATAACAATATAAGAAACTAATACCATTAATTTTATAAAATTATTTTTCATAATTAATGATACCAAAAGTTCCAGCATCCATAGTGGAATATGTTAAATTTAGGTTCAAAAAGTGATTGCTCCCGTATTGGTACGATACACAAATTACAACAAATCAATCTGTCTTTGAATTAATCCTTTTATTTCGATCAACAGCTTAGCTTTAGCCCAATCTTTTTGAGAGTCAGTCAGCACCTCACCCAGACCCGATAAAATATTTTTTGAATTTATTTTATCCAAATAATCTAACAAAAATAAATAAAACTCTTTTGGATCTTTGCCAGTTCTATGTTTAATTATCTGATAATTAATTGATGATGCTTCAGGCAAACTCAAAAAAAAGTGTACATCAAACAAATCTCTATTTGCCAAAATACCCCGTTCAGTAACTGCCACCATTTTATGAGCTATCATGTCTTTTAAATCAATCACTTTGACCGTTGTCCCATAAAATGGGACCAAATTATAATGATTAAACGGATTATCCCGTGTCGACACCTCCACTTTTATATGAGCCAGTCCGGTTCCATAACTAACCATCCAAAATATAGTATTATATTTTGCACTTTGATCTTTAATTTCAAATTTAGCTGACAGTAAAGCTGACATTTTATCCACAAATTCCTGTAATTCTGGCGAATCTATTTTCAGGTTCACAGTCAAATCAAAGTCCAAATCGACCGAAAACCGTGATAATTTATAAAATAGTAAAGCTGCTGTTCCCCCTTTAAATCCCAACATTGACCCCAAATAACTATTTTTATAAATGTCAATCAAAATATTGGTCAAATTAGTTTTGTGTAAAGTTATGTCTAATGCTTTCATTTTTTATTTATATTTATAAAATTTAAAATAACTTTATTGTTATCGTAAACCTGACTATTTAATTGATTCATAAAGTTCCAATCAACATTTCTCAAATTATCAAAATATTCAATACCATCCAAGTATAATTTATCACAAATCGCTCTCTCTATACTCGCCATTTGAACACCGTTTTCGTTTAAAACTCCAAATGTATTTAATAAATAGCTATCTTTTATTTTTCTATAAACATATTTTTGACCATCAATTTCAACTTCTTTCGACCTATTTGAAATTATATATATTGAAGAATAAGGCTGAAAAATTACCCCATTTTTTTGTAAAACAGAATAAGTACTAATATATGACGGAATTATGTATTTATTTGCAAATTCTAATCTCGAATAATCTTTTGACAAGGAATATATTCCTTTAGATACTCTAAAAATATCACCTTTTTGTACCGCATATTTCAAAGCTGACCTTAATTTTGGACCAGTATATCCCTCCACCATATGACTTAAATCAGAAAAACTAAATACCGTCTGGGTATTTCTTTTTGATTTAGTTAAATCTTTTATAAAACTCATATAACCTCCAAGTGTAAATTAATTACACCTACAGGTTACAACAAAATCAAATTTTTGTCAATAACTATATCCCAATTCATACCAAATTAGGCAACTGTCAATGCCCAATTTGGAGTATTGCTCACTTTGTGCCTACCCGCCTTTGGAGGGGAACGATTTTCGTACTATTTGACCTATATTACTTCAAATTATTTTTATAATATTCTTCCCAATCTTTTTTGAGTCTAGAGATTAAAGAATCAAAATCAATATTTAATGTCTTTTTTATTAATTGATTATCAACAATAAAATTCTCGTTTGAAAAAGGAAATAGTGATTCATCTAAATTACTTCCATCATGTTCCATATCAAATTCAATTTTTGGAACCGTTCCAGATATTTTAGCCATTTCGTTTACTAAATTTACCAAAGAAATATAATCATTCCCTGCACAATTAAATCCACCTTCTATTTTATTTTTTCCCAACAAGTAAAGACATTTAGCCACCTCATCAGCAAACACAAATTGATTTAGTCCAATACCATTACCAGGAATTTTGATTGTCTCACCACTTACTAATTTTTTATATATAAAATTTTCTCGATCACAATAATTATTTGGGCCCAACACATAAACAGGGCGTAGTGATGCATACTTTTTTCCAGAACTAGATAGCACAGCCTCACATTCAGCTTTACCCTTACCATAGACACCCATTGTCGGCCAAATTCCTTGAGGATGATTTTCTTTTATTGGAAAAATATCAGTCTCGGCATATGATCCCATCGTTCCAAAATGGACAATAAAATCAAAATCAACTTCGTCAATAACCAGCTTTGTCTGTACTCCTGTATAAGCACAAGTATCATAGACAACATCAAAATGTTGACCTTTTAATTCTGAAAAACCATTATCACGATCTCCTTTAACAAATTTTGCGTTTGAATACGCAGTCAAAAAATTACCACGATTAAAAATCGTAATTTCATTATCGTCTTTTGCCAGTAAATCGATTAAATAAGGACCAACAAATCTAGAACCTCCTATCACTAGTATTTTATTTTTCATATCCCATTATACCGCCAAATAGTTCAAAAATAGTTCCATTTACTCCCCAATCGTTCGGTTAATATTATCCCTAATTTTCAAGCAATTATTGATATGTTAACGGAGATTAAATACTTCGGAGAAATGAAACAACGATGGCTAGAAATTCAAAAGCTAACTGCAGGAGAAAAACTCAACGTTGCAACGGTTTAGAATACTTAATCCTCTCTTCCGGTGTCATTTCCCATAATCGATCAACAACAATTTTTGACAAAATCTTTAGATCATCAATTATTTTTTGCATTTGTTCGTCAGTATATTTTGTATTCCCATCACCCATCAATTCTCTCGCCCTTTGGATATTCATCCAACAAAATCATACCCCCTATTGTCAATAGTTAATCGTAACAATAAAATAATAATGGCTTACAGTGACCTCAAAGCTAAATATAGGGGGTCAAACTCCAACCGAGATAATCTATACCCCTATTGTCAACAGTAAAAGTGTTTTACTTAAAATCCGAGGTTGTGCAGTGACCTCGTGCCTAAATAACAGGCTCCAACTGCGAGCTCGGTTTAAATTATCCGAGACATTACAGTGACCTCGTGCCTAAAAATGCATGTCAAACTCCAATCACTCGGTCTGCCCCCCCCTATTGTCAATAGTAGAAGTGTCTTGTTAAAAAACGAGAGCTTGCAGTGACCTCGTGCCTAAAAATGAGGACAAAACTGCGAGCATGACCTTATAAACACCCTATTTACAACCCTATTAAATGAAGATTGGGGTAAAAGGACCAAGAAATTATTTTTTGGATCATCCTTGGAGACGTAGTGAAGCTAAAAATAGCACTCTAAACTCCAAGCATGACTGTATTTTACGGTTTTTTCCAAGTGCCAAAACCAAAGTCACCCGGATAAAGAACATATTCAACTTCACGATTATCGTTTTCAATTATTTCAATTAATTTATTAGCTACCCATTCAGTCGTAAAATAAGCATCACCGTTTTTGTGTTTCTCTAGTTTTTGATCAAGAGTTAATGGACCAAAATTTGTTAGTGTACTACCCAAGGTAATTAAACAAAACTTTGGATCTTGATCTTTATATTCCTCGGCAAGAGATAACATTAAACCTCTTAGTCCAAATTTTGAAGCGCAATATCCACTTCTTCCTCGCATTGGAATCACTCCTGCACCAGAACCAATCGTCAAGACAAGAGACTTCGGCAATAATTCCTTTATTAGGACAAATGGAGCTGTTAAATTTAGAGCAATTGAATAATCCCAATCATCAAGTGTTAACTCAGTGAGATTTTTGTATGTTCCAATTCCGGCGGCGTTTATAAGAATATCGATCTGACCATAATCACTTTTAATTTTGGCAATCAATTTTTTAATATCTTCTTTTTTCGTTAAATCAAAACCTAACGATTTCGAAACGGGAATAATTTTGGCACCAGCTTTTTCTAGTTAGTTTTTCAATGCCTTACCAACTCCCCCACTAGCTCCAATCAACAAAATTGTTTTATCTTTCAATTCCATAAATTATTTTATCAACAAATTATCATCAATCCATTTATCTTGATTTTCGTACCACTGAAAAATTAAGTGTTTTTCACTGTTATCCGGCTTCTCCATTTCTTTAACCGTACTTTGAAAGTCACTATCACTTACATCAAACCTACTTTTCGTTTCTCGATTTTCCAATAGTCTCTTATGCGCTTCTTCCTCTGAAATATTTACCAAAATAGTTGTGGAATCAACTCCAATTTCATTAGCAATTTTTTTTACGAGACCTCTTTCGTATTTAGTAAAGTTACCGGTATCATGGATAACAGTGTTACCTTCTAATAATTTATTTCTAATTCTTTGATACATTTCTTGGTAAATTTTATCCCACCCAGATTGGTTAATTTGAGAGTCGGTAATATCTTTGCCAAACATTTCAAATTTAATCTCATCCAAATCGATACGAGTAAATCCCAACTTTTCAACTATTTTTTTAGCCAAAGTGCTTTTGCCAGAAAATGGTATACCGCAGAGAATGTAGAGTTTATTGTTCATTTTACTGTAAAAGGTAAGCGACAATAAATAATGCGATGATGTAAAGTACCATCGAAATGTTAATTATTGAGAATTTTGTAAATCGCTTATTTTTCCAATCGAGAGGCAAAGTTACCAGTAATGCTCCCTCCATAAAGAATGTGTTCACCATAGCCCAATGATAAAGCCAGGTAAGCCAGACAGGAAAATTAGAAATGTTTTCATTTATGTCACCGATTTTGTCAAGGAAAGTGCTGACTCCGAGAATATCCTGAGTAATGTCTTTTATAAAGTGCAATATAGTGACTACAAACAGAGGAATAATTAGAAATCTCCAACAGTGTTGCAATTTGTGAGCCATTTATTTAATCCGTTTTATATGCACGGTTAAAGTCTGACAAAATTTTTAAATTTCGGATTGTTAGTATTCCAACCCAACGGATTTTTGCTTTCTCCCATTCAGTTTCGTATTGATGCCAAGTCCAATTTGGATACCAAACACCATCACCACTTATCGTATCAATAACATAGTCAAGATTTGTTTCAACAGTCTCCTTCACTACACTATAAAGAAAATGGCTCGGATTATCGGCAAAATGAATTGGCTGCGGGCTATATTCCTTCCACATTTCTGGATTCAATGCGACTAATTTTATCGTGGCCTCAATCAGTTTTGGTTCCAATCTTTTGGCCATTTCAGCTGGTAGATATTTGTGTAATCTGATAAAACAAAATACTTCATGCTCGGAATTAAATTCGATTGCTTTTTCCCAATAACTAACTGCATACTCAACTAATTCATCAATGTTCAATTTGGTTAAAAACTTTTTATATTTGAAAAGATAACCAATTATTTCAGCACTTGGATTACCCCAACACCCGTCAATAACTGTTTGCTTTTTCGTTTCGTCCCAATTCCACCAAACAGCATGAGGATAATTATTTACTTGTTGGGGTATGGAATACCAGCCATGGCGTTCATCAACATAACTATCTTCAAGATATTTAACCGCTTTTTTGATTACTTCTTCATTGGGACTAGTGATTTCATCAAGAAATTGAAAGGCTAAACTTGTTGCTAATGGTGAAGAGTCAGGGAGCATGAAATCTGGCTCAAGACCATTACCAAAACCACCGTCTTTATTTTGATATTTTGTCAGCTCATCAATTACCAAATCGGGACTTTCGTCTTTAAAAAGATATGCAAATCGTGCCTGTTCTATTGTCCGACAATTCTCCTTGATAAACTTTTCAGCCTTATTGATTGAGTCAAGTGAGATTGTTTTCATAATCTATTTCCCTCAATCTTACGATCGAAGAGTTGTATATCAAATAAATTAATTAATGTCATAAGTTGAGGCTTCAGATATAAATGGAACAATTGTCTCATTATTTACACTGGGCAACGAGATACTCACGCTTTTTTGTATTTGTGTTTCTATATCCCTACTGGCACCAATTAAATCCTCAAAGTCGGGACGGCTTGTATATTTGGGCATTCTATTTCTAACATCGGATAACCTATCGTCTAGTGTTCCAATTCCATTCGGCAAAACTCGCATATCGGCATAATAAAGTATTTTTAATAGGTAATTGGATGATTCGGAAATAGCCACAGAATTACCAAAACTCTTTGATTGAATGGTGTCTACGGATTCATCATCAAATCCTAATTCTTTAACCATTTTACCAGTAGCCTCATGATCATCGGCGCCATATTTATCAATCATCATTTTTTGAGTTTCTTTCAATTGCAACTCATCACCAGTTAAATTAAATTTAACAATATTTCCTAAATCATGGAGCAATGCCAATTTCTTAAGTAGATTCCAATCCAATGATTCCCCGGTCCAATTTGCACCGACAACACTGACAACGCCAAAAACTCGAAACATATGCTCGGCAAGATTCTGCGGTACTGAAAAGCGTTGATATATTTCGTCAATTTTCATTTTAATTAAACCTCCACCACTCCCCTTCAGAAACAACTTCAACATTTTCACCATCAACCAAGACTGTAGATTTATCATCAATTGCATATACAGGCTCTTTTAATTCTTTAGACGCTTCTTCTAAATTTTCTTTACGTATTTTTTCAAAATATAATGAATTTAAGTGAGGAATAATCTGAAAGTTGACTAGATTTAATCCATCCTTGATTTCCAATTCATATTTCTCTCCAAATAGATTTTGAACAGAATTATAAATCGTTGGTCCAGCAATACAGCTTCCAGCACTTATACCAGCATAAACCCTAGTTTTAAGTAAAGCCGGTAGTTCGTCCTGTAGACCAGATTGTTTTACCCAATGCATTAAATGAAAAGTATTACCTCCACCGAGAAACAAAACCTCTGCCTCTTGTAGTCGCGGGAGCCAAACATCCTTTGATATGGCAGATATGTCAACAATATCGACCTGAAAACCAGCTTTTTGGAAATTATTCAAATCCTCAATCATCCAGCTTTTATCACCAGACTCAACATTGGCAGCAGTGGGAATAAAGGCCAACTTAACTCCTTTAGTAGGTTTACCCAACAGCTTTTCAATTGCTTTGGTTATCGAGAGATTTGATAATCCGGCTGATGTTAATAAAAGTCTCATTTTAATGTAAATCCTGCGTCCACATAAATAACCTGACCTGTCATAGCGTCATTTTTAGCTAAAAAGATAAAGGCGTCGGCAATTTCGTCTTCAGTTACCCATCGCTTGAGATAAGTTTGTTCCATAAAAGTGTTGATTTGTTCGGGTGTCATTTTGTCATAGTTTCTTGTTTTAACAAAACCCGGGGCAACAGCATTGACTTGGATATTTGGGGCGACCATTTTTGCTAATGTTTTACTAAAACTATTTAAACCAGCTTTTGAAGAAGCATAAACTACAGAACGACCTCCGTGTTCAGCGCCTCGAATTGAACTTGTATTGATAATTTTTCCATACCCTTGCTTTTGCATAAATTTAATAGCATGTTGAGAACAAACCATGGGTGCTATTAAATCAGTATTCACCAACTCAACAATATCCTCATATGATGCTTCAAGATATGGAACTTTATCGTTTGGAATCGCCGCATTATTAATCAAAATATCGACAGTACCAAATTTCTTTTCAACTTCTTCAAACAATTTCGCTACTTCGTCAGGTTTTGAAACATCCGCCTTAACTAGTAACCCTTCGGAATATTTCTCTACCTCAGAAAGTGCTTCAACACCACCAACTTCGTTGATGTGGTAATTGACAACTACTTTTGCTCCTTCTTTGGCGAATCTAATCGCGGTGGTTCTACCTATACCGCTTGATGAGCCAGTGATAACGACTACTTTATTTTTTAGTTCCATATTGTTTGATTAAATTTAATAATTCAGGAAATTGTTTATATTTTTCTCCTGCGCTTCCGATACTGAAATGGAACTGACCAGGCTTAACAATCAATTCCCCACCCAGTTTTTCAGATAAATATTGTGCGTGTTCAAGTGGACAGTATGGATCATTATCAGAGTGAATAAAAACAAATTTATTAGCTTTGGTTTTTATTAAATCAAAATCAAATGGCTCTAAAAATAATTCATCAAGGGCGTCCCAATCGAGATTGTTTTTAAAAGACCCAACTAAATAACAAGTATCGACTTTTTTATCCTCGGGTAAATGTTGGAGTAAACTAAATATTTCAACTGCTCCCGACGAATGACCGACCAATATACTCTCTTCGTTAAAATCCCAATCTTTATTTGAAAATAAAAATTCATTGTACTTGAATACATTTGGTTTATTACAGTCAGGCAATTGGGGAACCCAGACTTTCCAATTTTCTTTTTCTAATTCAGTTTTTAGCCAATCAAACCAGTTCTCGGTGGGAAAACCATTGGTACCATGAAGGATTAAAGCGTTTTTCATATATTTATTTCCAATTAGATAAATCAATAATTGTACTAAAGTTCGTTTTATTTTCGTTAATGTCAGCCACAGCCTGATTTATTTCTGAAACTGGATATATTTTAGTTAGTGCAGAAATATTATTTTGTTTTGCAAAATCTAAAAGCTCTCTCATTTCGGCTGGACTGCCAATATAGCTACCCAATACTCCCCTTTGAGCATAATCTGCTAATAACTCAGCCGGAAAATTAACTTCTTTCTCGGGTAAACCAACAAACATTAAATTTCCCAATGGTTTTAATGCCGAAATATAAAGTGACCAATCCAGCGATTTTGATGAGGTAGAAATTATAAAATCAAATTGATTCTTTTTACCTTTCAATGCCTCAATCGAAGTACTGTCAACAACTTCGTCGGCACCAATTTTTAACAGTTCACTTTGTTTATCCAAAGTATGGCTAAATGCCGTAACCTTACACCCCATATTATTTAATATTTGAATCGCTAAATGGCCAAGATTACCAACACCAACCACTCCAACTTTCATCCCTGATTGTGGGTTACCTCTTTTAATTGCCGAGTAAACAGTCAACCCGGAACACATCAAAGAAACACTGTTTGGATTTTGCAATTCAGTTGGAATCTTAAAAATAAAACGACTATCAAAAATAATTTGTTTGGCTAACCCTCCGAATCCTCCAACGGCCAAAACTTTTTGGCTGTGACAAAACTGTTCTTTACCTGCCAGACAGCATTCACACTCGTGACAAGAACTCATTTGATAACCCGCACCAACAAAATCACCGACTTCAAAATCTTTTACTTCATTTCCAATTTGACTAATTACCCCAAACATTTCGGAACTTGGGACCAATGGAAATTTTGTATCACCCCAAAAATCTGACATAAAACGAACATCGCCACGTGTCATTGAGCAATATTTAAGATTTATCAAAACATTATTCGGACCAATTTCAGCTTCATATTCAAAAGGTTTTAAGGGCTCGCCTGATTTGAGTGCCGCTAGTACTTGGATTTTCATAGTTCATCCTCCGAGATAAGTGGATAAATATCAAAAGCAACTTCCTCATATGGGTGAACCTTTCTCATTGCCATAATAACTTCTTTTGCCTTATCCTTATCGCAAACACATTCAATCCTCTCTTCCAATACTTCTTCAAATTTTCCAACTTCTCCAATAAAAGGTTTTGCTCCGTCAGTTGGCTTATATCTTCCAAATCCATCAACCGAATAACTACAATGACTATATTTTCCAATCCTGCCCGCTCCCGCGTCACCCATAGCTTGCCTAACGACCTCGGTGTGCGTTTTTGGAACAAAGACTACTATTTTTACTTGAGTCATTTTTCTATTTAATTAACCTCAATAATAATGGAAAATCTTTATATGGATGATTGAATGTATTTTCTGAAAAATGACCTTGACCCTTCATAATTATTTGAACTCCTCCGTCCATATTTAACATTTCCAACATTATCCTGCCTCGGGTATCATCGTGGCCATATGGATCATTGTCCGAATTGATGATAATCATTTCCTGGACATTTGATTTTATTTTCTCCCAATCATATGACGGCTTAAGGATTCCGTCTCCGCCTGGATAAAAGGAAAATCCTGCAACTAAAATGGCTTGACTAATTTTAACTTTTAATTCTTCCAAAACCGACAAAATAACTGACGCACCAGCCGAATGGCCGATTATTACAGTTTCCTCATTAAATTTTCCGCTCTCCATAATGAATGGGACCCATACACTTATCTGTGGATTCTTATCGTCTGGTAATTGAGGCAACCATACATCGTAACCTTTTTGTTCAAGTTGGGATTTTAGCCAAGGGTACCAATGATTGTTTGGTGAATCATCCATGGCATGTAATATTATTGCGTTTTTTATATTTGTTTTCAAATATTTTTAACTTTCTCAAGTAACACATCATTTATTTCCACAAACCCCTCTGACATTTGTTTCTCTCTCAGCTTCCCTGATTTTTCCCCGGGATAATAAATTTCTGTAAATCCATCAGCCTTCGGGGCGTTTTTTAATTCATTTATGGCAGTATCAATATCCTTTTTAAAATCCTCCAACGGTCTAAAAATAGTTGGATCAATTAAAATATAAAACGAACCCCAACCTCCTGGCACTGAATATCCAACCCTTGAACCAGTCAAAGCTCCACCAAGTAATTCAACAATAAAAGCAAGCCCTGAGCCCTTGTGACCAAAGAACGGAAGTAATCCGCCACTCATAGCTTTTTCTGGGTCAGTCGTTTGAATACCTTCACTATCGATAGCTGAACCCTCTTTAATTTTTTTGCCCTCATTTTTGGCTACCAACAAATCACCCCAAGTTATTTGACTTGATGCCATATCCAAAATTACCGGTAAGCCACTAGTTGGTACTCCGACCGTAATAGGATTAGTTCCCCACAATTCCTTTGTCGAACCATACGGGACCAGTCCACCAGCGGAATTATTGAAACCAATAAAAATTAAATTATTTTCTGTTGCTTTACGGGCATACGCACCAATGTACCCAGTAACACCCAAGTCTTTTATACCCACACTTAACATTTTACTAGTCTTCATTTTTTCAAAAGCCAAATCTAGCGATTTATAAATCGGTCCATATCCCAATTTTTTATGACCATCAATATGCAAAGATACAGGGCTTTCTTGAGTTACATCAATTTTTAATTCTTCTGTATTTAGTTTGCCTTCATCACTCGATTTTTTGAATGACAACAGTCTCACGAATCCGTGTGTTTTTCTCCCTGACAATTCGGCATCAATCAAGTTTTCTGTGATTAAACTCGCCTCTTCTGGCTGAATACCAATCTTTGACAATACTTGGTTTGATAATTCAACCGCTTCTTGAATGGCTATTTTCATAAGTCGATTATAACCCCTATTTACAACCCTATTAAATGAAGATTGGAGTAAAAGGACCAAGAAATTAAATTCCCGATCATCCTTGGAGACATAGCGAAGCTAAAACGATCCCCCTAACTCAAGTTTATTATCACAAATCCCTACTGGTAATAAATGTTTTACAAATAACAGTTGTATCATATCCTTTTTCTCTAACTAAACTGGCAAATTCCTCCTTATGATCATTTCCGCAAACAAATATTATTGGATCCAAAATTTTATCGAGTATTTTACTAAGCCAATATTCCAACCTTATCGGATCGTCATTTTTTGAAAAATAATGAATTTTGGCTCTTTCGATTTTATCTGGGTCACAGTATCGATGGGGTATCTTTAGTTTGTCGGCAATATCTTTTGTGGTCGAACTTTGTATACCCTCCCTTATTACCACTTCCACTGAATACTCTTCCGCAATAAGCCTAATGTTTAAATCAATAACTAGTTGTTCTAATTCCGCAATGAATTCTATCGTTTCCTTCCACGATAGTTTTTTATCCCACTGAACTGTATGTCCAACTCCGATTACGTAAACCATATATCAATATTCGACAATTCCCTCCTGAGCAAGGAGTTTGACTACCTTTTTGCCTTGGGCTTTTGCGATTTGATACAAGGTAATATCTGATGTAACACACAAACAATTATTTGAAAAATCTATTTCAAGTAAACTCGCATCAGAAGCTCCAATAATAGAAATATGTTTATTCATAAAAACAGTACAAGCTGGCAAATACTTTTCAGTAATATTTATTTCGCCACCAATTGATTTGAGAAAGCTCGATATGGCGTTTTTTTCAGTCAAAGAGAATTCTTTGTTGTCCTCACCAAGAGTGAAATGTGATACTTCAGCAAGAATGTAGGGTGTTAAATATATGTTTTGAAACTGACTTACAAGCGAAGCCAATTCTCTAAAATTATCCCTTGTGAATTCTTTTGTTCTACTAAACCTAGTTATCTTTTCGGGAAAAATTAACCCAACTAGATAAAGTATAAATGGTTTTGTGTCAAAAATAATTGCTTTTCCACCGTCGACTAGTTTTTTCTTAGTCGATTTCATGTTTTTTTATGCTTAAGAAATTACCTGATTCGTCGATTGTAACCACTTTATATCTCCTCTCAAAACCGTTATTTATATCGGGTAAAAGCAATGATCTAAGTGGTGAAGGAAGTGCTGCTCTTTTTTCTACAAAACTAAACGTCACCGACCATTCTTTTTTGTCTGGATTAAATGATATTTCTTCCAAAGTACTTGATCCAGCAGTAAGTTCAAATGCTTCTGTTAGTTTTTTATTTGCGACAGAGATTATTTCTTTGGTAGTTAATGTCATAACCATATTATACGACTATCGATAGTATCGATGTAAAACTTGTCAGATTTATAGCGATCCTCGTTTCATCAACTCAATATCTTCTTCTGCTCTTTTAGTGTGGTATGTAATATCCTTGTCTAAATATGACTCGTATTGGACCACAAAATCCTTTATCAATTTACTTTTGTCCAACTTCCACGGCTGAATCATTTCTTTCCTTTGTTTGTACGCATTTGGAAGCCCAAATTCACCGGACACAACACCAGTTTTAGACAAAACAATATATAACTCTGTCAAATATTCTTTATACAGCTTACTATTTTTACTTTTTAAATATTTTTTTACAAAAGATTTTACTATCGGATGAAGAAATGTTTCGCCCTCGAATTCACGTAAGACACAAAGCACTGTGTCAGCATTGTTTTTTCCACCCTCTTTTATTAGAGATAGTAATTTACTTTTGAGCGGTTCACCCATCGAAGGGAAAATGTCCTTTAAGAAGCGAGCACCATCAAACTGAAAAAGCCATCCGTCATTCCGAAACCAGTCGAGAACCATATTCAATATTGCCTCTGTTTTAATTTCAGGAACCTCAGGTAGTTCGTGTAAGTCAAATGGTAACGCGTCATAGCGAACATCCTTCTTTTTCTTCATTTGTTTCACTATTCTTTTTTCAAAACATTCAATTACTTTCTTAGGAAATTTTTTGGCAATAGTTGCCAAGATCTCTTGAGCATCATAATTTAAATCGTCGGCAATTACAAAATTTTTTAGGATTATGTCCGCTTCTTTCTCATTAAAACTTTCGATTAAATTTGGTTCTGGTAAATAAATGTTTGTTATCCAGCGAAATTCGTTTAGTCGAGTTAATAGGCCAATAGCCTGTATAAATGGTCTTTTGACAAGTTTTTCGTGTTTGTATAAATTAGGGATACTTCTAACAAGTGTCACTAGTGCATTGATGTCCTTGTTATCTTTTGCTTTGCTTATTAATAAATCTATTAATTTTAAATCAGGTTTTTCAATATACCAAAATACTCCGGCAATTACTGACAAACATTTTGATTCTCTTACCCATTTGTATAAGATTTGATTAACTTCTACATGTTGGTCACTTTCCCAAAGACCCCTTAACACCGACAATAAAAATGGTGTCAATACCTTGTAATTTTTTAGTAACTCAATTCCAAAAATTGGTTTTTGTTTTGAAAATCGATACAGAAATAAATTAAAGTACTGATATTTATCATAACTACTGTCACTATAACTACCCGCAAAACCAAGAATATTTTGTTCCCAATTATCAAAATTTTCTTCTGTTATCTCGTCAATTAATTTATTTATCTGCCCTTCTCTTAATTCTCTTGCTTCTCTCCAAGGAAGATTATTGTAACCCAAATCGTATCCATACAACACTTTAAATATCTGAAAATACTTATTTAATTCTATTATTTTACGCAGTTTCTCAATATTTTTTATTTTTTCTTCCCCAAATCTCTTTGAAAACCAATTTAACTGCTCTTCTACTTCATACAATAAAGTAAAATCCGCGGTCATTGAAACTTTTATATAAAATTTAACCAGTTTTCCAACGAAATCAATTATCATTTGTTCTAATTCATTTGAATACTCCCCACGATTCGGGGTCCTTGAACCGGCTTCTAGTGTGTCAAGTATCTGTTTTTTGACTTGCACGTTTTTACTTTTGGAATAAATCGATTCAAGTAGTTCTGCCATTTTATTTCTTATTGTGACCAATTCTTTCGAAGCAACTAATGGGCCGAACGAAAGTGTAAATGTTCGGTAATCGGTCATTCTGGACCCCTCCCTTTCACTGTCAAGTAGTTCTTTTCCTACTTCAAGGAATATATTTATGTTTTGTTTCGTTTTATCTAACCCCCATTTCTTCAAGATTGAGATTATTTGTTGTTGAGGATAATATCCAATTTTTTTTATTGCAAAAATATTATATTGCGAAGTACTTTTAATCAGATCAAAGGCTTTTTTTCTCACATTAGGATTACTATGATTACTTAACTTGACAGCAATTTCAAAAGTTGATTTTATCTCAATATAACGAATATTGTTAAGCACTTCCAAAGATTCGTTTAATACATTCTCTGTACTTGCTCCATCGAATTTACCAATACCGCTATTGTGTTTTTTTGTAGAAATTGGTCCCATCCCGACTATTCTTTCAACAATTTTTATAGCCTGCTTGGGGACCCGAAAGGAATACTCTTCAAGTAACTCTAAATTTGTTTTTATGTCATCATTACTCTTTATTTTTATCAATTTGTCAAGAAATTCCTTACTGATTTTTCCAAAAAAATCATCGATCTGTTTGATTCCATGAATACCAGCAATTTTATTTAATATTGTCTTTCTTATTTTAATGTCATCGAATGATATATATATCTTTGTTATATCCAGCAAACTGTTTGTAAATAAAAATGACACTTTCTCTCGACCTAAAGAATCTTCTTGAAAAGAAACAATATCTCCTGTTTTAACGAGTATGCCTTTTTTACCCAACTCATCAATGAACAAATCTTCCTGTTGAACCGTGATACTCAATATCTTTCGAATTATTCCCCGTGTTTTTGCATTATTTATATATGTTGGAGATACAAGAAATAATATCCCCTCATACGAAAGTATTTTTTCCTTAATATCATTTATGATGGAGTTAACAGCATCAACATTTTTTTGAAGTAACTCGGATTGCGGTAAAACTGTATATAGTTGAGTAATCGCAGACTTTTGCAGATTTAGCTTATTATTCGAAAAATCATACCCTAAACCTGATTCGATAAGTCTCTTCCGATTATCACAAATGTATTTCCAAACAGGTAAATAACTCACATTTCCTTGTTCGATTACATTTTCCTTTAGAATATGTATTGTTTTTGATTTAACAGAATTGGCATAACTCAGTGACATTTCTAGCCAATATGCTTTTTGATTGTTTAAGTCAACTCCGATAAATATTACCGGTAGCCCTCTTTCTCTTTTGCAATAGTTGACAAACTTATTGTTTTTGAAAGTATATGAGATAGATTTCTTTCCTACCTTTACTTGTTTAACTTGAGTTGTCAACAGTCCATCGGGTTCACCAGTAGCAGTAAGTAGTTCGATGTTTCCATCAGTATTTGGCCAAGTATCTCGAGACTTCAAATCAGGCGAACATCCGCCATTTGAAGCAAGTATACTATTTACCAAACTAATTGCTGCAACATCAATATTACTCGATATTGGATGTATCCCAGGAGTTATTAAATTATTATTTTGTTTTCCTATTTTTCGAGACATTTATTTATTTTTATTTTTCTCAATAAACTTTTCTAAGTCCTCTTTTTTATATCTACGGTCGCCACGAACACTGATAATGATAGGTTTGGGTTTACCTTCAACTCCGTCCCAACGACGAAGAGTCTCAGGGTTTACACCCAACATATTGGCGGCTTCGCTTATTCTGAGTAATTTTGTTGTTTTATTTTTGGACATACAATTAGTTCCACTTACTTAATAAATGGATTGTAGTCCAAAACAACTTATTTAGCTAGACCTCGACCAATCGGACAGAGTTACTTCTGCCCTTTCAACTCTTTGTAATACCAATCTTTGAATGGAAATGGTTGATAACTTTCAGAGTCGGAATCAATCGAGCCAATAAAATGATCAGCTAGATATACGGTGTTTTTCTTTTTCCAATTTGTAAGGTCACTCGATTGAGTTCCGGACTGTCCAAGTAAAGCAGTATATTCATTTTGAAGGTCAAACGCTTTTTGATCATCGTAGATATCAACGGTACATTTTTTCGAACATGACTTTTTAACCTCAATGGCAATTGCCTCGCCATTGGCCTCATCGGTATTTACTAAGACCGAAATCATGTCGAAGAGCTTATTTTGAGCTTTATTTAATATTTTGTATTCATACCTAGGCGTAGGGATAATCGTTGATTGTGGCGTCACTGGTGAGACCGTATTGTTCGCCGTGTTAGTCGACGAATTGTAAGCGGTTCTAGTGGATATGGAAATGAGAATTAATATAACAACGACCCCGATGATAATGGCTTTCTTCATAGTCAATTTATTAGCTCTCAAATAATAAATTGATCAGTGGTATGCCAGCAGAAAGGCAAAAGCTCTCTGCTAACCGGAGAGACTCTTTCGAATCAATCCAATATATCTTTCGACATATTACCGAGTTAAGGAAAGCTAACAGAGAGCTTGCGCCCCTTAACTCGGATTTATTACCATGCCCCACATTGCTGTAGAGTTTAGGCAAACTGATTGTTGAGGTAATTATATGTCGATTTAGCCCTATTGACAATAGTAGCTGAAAAATACCGATTATTTTTAATTTTGAACGACGTATAATATGCCTAAGTACAAACATAAACATAAATATAAAAATGAAAAATACTCTGTCAGATTTTGAACGGAAAAACTTTGAGTGCTTGTTAGATCAAGTAAGTAAGAATGAAGAAGAAAAAGTTGAAAAATACCAAGAACAATATATGACGATAGTTTCGTTAATTTCTGATAAACAATTTTTAAACAGAATAATAAAAATGAGACATAGTTTTAAAATACCAAATGAATTTTATGGACAGGATAAAGAAAAAAAGGGATATGATTCATATCTAGATTATGTAAATAAAACACCAAACACACCAGTAAATTCATATGATAAACCTATCGTCGAACTTTGTAATGAATACAATGTCGAATGGAAACTATATGGCGATATGATTCTAGACTTTCTGTATTATGGTACTGTTGGGGTTTCTGTTCCGCCAGACTATGAATGGTTTGAATATCATTTTACCCCCGAAGAATACCGATATAAAACAAAAATAGAGTTGGATTATGGTGAGGCTAGGGAAAAGTTTGTTGACTCAGAAGTTCCAATTAAATTATCTTTGAGAATTTATAAAGATACCACTAAAACAAAATTGATCAACTTTATTAAGGAAAATTGGAAGGACATCAGTAATATTAAAAAATCACTTTGCTCATATCCACTTTCAAAAAAATACAAATACTTTAGGAGAGATCTTTTGGTTTATATCTATTACAAACTTGGATATAAGGTAAAGGAAATACTCGAAAAACTGAATTATGTGTCTGATGATGAAGATCCAAAAAACTTCTATAATATCGAAAATACCGCAGTAAGACAAATAGTTGTCGATTTTAAGAAAAGAATAAAAGACATAAGGTAATAAATGTGAGGAAAAGTGGTACCACTTTGTATTTTTTAATGGTCCTATTGTTAGGTCAAAATGGACCTAATGAACACGACAGTTATAAATAAAAAAGTTGTAGAACAAGCCGCTCAGCAATGGTTTGAGATTGTCTTGGCAAATATCAGCTATAAAAGAAATCCTGAATTATATCCGGCCTTTAACGTGGCCAATAAAGATAAAAATAAAAATTTAGAACTCTCAAATGCCCGATAAATATTTCCCAACCGATAATTTTCAATTAGCTAGCCTATTACTCTGCGAAGGGTGTTCATTGAAATCTGTTGATAAAAGTGACCCAAGGCGGGTGATATTTAACTTTGAAGAAAACGAATTACGAAAGTCAGCCACCGATAAATTCTTGCGCTATGAGGCGCTAATAGAACCCCACCGATTTTTTAGTGCCCAAAAGGACTTAAAACAGTTAATTTATAGCGATTAGTTAGGAGAAGTTAAAAATAAATATAAAAATAAAAATGAAAAACTTCTCCATGATACCCAACGAAATCTTTGAACCTTCTCAACTATCTGCTCCTGCTGTGCTACTTTATTGCGTATTAATTAAACACTGTGGTAAGGATGACTGGTGTTTTCCCGGACAAGAATTATTAGCAAAACGAGTACGAGTCTCCACTCGGTATATTCGTGATTTAACCGATGAGCTAATTAATGCTGGCCTAGTATACAAAACTCGTCACGGATTTAATCAATCTAACACTTACAAAGTATCAAAACATTTAGAGATATATAGGAACGGCAGTTCCGATCAGATAAGAAGCATTGTTCCCCTCCATAACGGTTCCACACTTCCGACTATTAATACTTATCTAAAAGGAAAAGGAAAAAGGAGTGTTAAAGGTTTATCTAGTATGAAGGAGGTATTAAATATGAGCAAGTAAATATGTTTGTTAGGAGGTATATAATGTATAAGTTAGTATAAGTTATTAAGTTAGATTTATAGATTAAAAAATATATGTATAGAAATAAAAGATCGTGTTTAATATATGTTCGAAAAGCGAAAACAGAAAAATATGCTGGAATTATCTCGCTCGCTCAACAAGAAAGAAAATGTCGAAAATATGCCAGAGAAAAAGGCGTTATCGTAAGAAGAGTAATTCACGACAGAGGGATTAGTGGAAATCAAATTACAAGAAGAGGACTATTTTTATTGGTTAAGTGCTTAGAGCGACTTTATAACGTCGAATACCTTATTGTTGCAGATTTCACAAGATTAGGAAGAAAAAGTAATTCAATCGTAAGAAAAATGATTGAATTTGCCAGCCCAGGAATAACTGTTGTTGCTGTTGACCTTGGTCCCGAGAGACCCGACACGTATTTAGACTTTACAAATTTATCCATAAAATAAATATGAAAAACTGTTATCTATATATCCGTGTTTCATCTGACGAACAAAAGAATGAGGGATTCTCAACTGACAATCAGATTAGACAATGTCGGCAATACGCTAAGGATCGTGAATATCGCATAAAGGAAATTTTTGATGATAGTGGAAAAAGTGGTAAAACAGCCGACAGGCCAGAGTTACAAAGAATGTTTAAGTTGATTGAAGAAGAACCGGTAGACGCAGTGATTATTTATAAAATTGATCGGTTTGCTCGAAATGTTAACGACTTCACCCGAATGTACGCAACCCTAAAAGATAAGAATATTAAATTGCTGTCAATCAATGAGGGTGATTTAATGGAAGGAGGAAATAGTCTGATTCCAAACATTTTTGCCAGTGTGGCTCAATGGGAAAGTGAGGTTAATGGGCAAAGGACAAGAGACGCCCTAAGTCAAAAGTATTTTGAGGGTTGGCAACCAACTCCCCCACCGATTGGTTATAAATCAATCGGTGGAGACAGAGAACGAAAAACTTGTATCCCTGATCCAGTGGTTGCTCCAATCGTTAAGGAACTATATGAACTTTATTCAACCGGCAACTATTCACTCATATATTTACAAGATTGGTTAGAGGACCGAAATATGGTCTCTAAAAATGGCACAATATTTGGCAGGAGTACATTAAATAATATTTTGCGAAATCCCTTCTATTACGGCCTTATACGATGGCATGGTGAATCAAAAATGGGTAATCAGATACCAATAATTACCAAAGAACTGTACGACATTTGCCAATATGTGGCAGCCAAGCACCGAAGTTTTTTAATCCGCAAACGAGTACACAATTTTTTATTAAGAGGCTTTATTTATTGTGACCATTGTGGGCAAAGATTCACCGCCGAATGGCACAAGGACGAAGTGAGTTTAAAGGCTCGAGGAGGTAAAATAGCTTATTATCACTGTCCTAAAAGGGACCGAAATAATTGTCCAGCTGTTTATATTGAAATGGTAAATTTGGAAACACAAGTTGAAGAACTAATGAAAACAGTTCAATTCTCACAAACATTTATCGATATGGTGATCGAAAAGTGTAAAGAACATATCGCCGATGGCAGAAAAAACACGGCTTCAAGAATACAGGCCTATGTCAACCAAAAGACCGGCCTTGAGACCAAAAGAAATCGATTAGAGGACAACTTACTCGACGGGACTATTGATAGAACCGTCTTTAAACGCAAACACACCGAGATTCAAGATAGGATCGAAAACATTAGCAATGAAATCAATAAGATCGAAAAGGGTGGAAACTTAGAAATCAATTTAGTTGAGGAAGTTCTATCTTTTACACAAAACATTCATCAAACTTACATTGACGCTCCCGAGTTTTTGAAACGACATTACCTCAGATTCTTTTTTGAGAAGATTTATGTCAAGGATCGTCAAATATCGAGAGTAGTCTACACACCAATTATCTCTATCTTAGCGGAAAATAATAAGGTTATATTAAGTAAGTCTCTGCTCCCCGCCTTGGAGTCAATTAGGACTGCTGTGTGTGGGTATTAAAGATAACTTAGGCGGTAAATACCTTTATTTATTGCTCCACCAAGCACCAATTTTTGCTACGATAAAAATTAATACACTCAATCCGACTAAAGAAAAACCGAATTCTCTATCAGAAGCACCCACCATACCACCAATAATAAACACTAAAATAGCCACTATCATGACCAATTTCCATGTCTTATTTGTTGATTCAATTGTAATTGTTTTTTGATTTAAGTTTCCAGAACCTTCAACGGGTGTAGCATGTTGGATAAAACCACAATGTGGACAGGTTGGAGCAGTGTCAGAAATTTGTTGTTTACATTCAGGACAATTGATTAATGCCATATTTTCTTAATAAACGACTATATTAAATAAATAATAACACCAATAATTAGATGGTTTAAAGTTAATCTTTATCACCGTTATTTTCAATCCCTTCAGGAAGGATTCGCCATTTACCCTTATTAAGGTGAACCATATGAGAAATAGTTACATGGTCGGCATCATCTGGTGAATATAACTCTGGATTAGCAAGCGGTTTTGCTTCATCCCTCATCTTATTTAAACGTTTTACTAATGAACTGTCATTGGGTAGTGTTGGAAAAGATTTTGCTAACGGCGCTTTGCTTGCATCACCTCTCCATTTTGACCCCATTGTGTCCCAAAGCTTTGATATAAAAGAGTTTTGTGGTGGGTAGGGGGCAAATCTGATAAGTCCGTGCTTACTAATTTCTTCCTGATACTGGGAAAAATAATTATCTAGTTCTTTCATCCCCTCCTTAAAATCATCTCCCCAAACAAAGACCTGTCCTTCTTTTAAGAATAGAGGTACTGTTCTTTGGTGAAGTTTGTCTTTTGAAACGAATACCATACAAAAAGGTAGGTAATAAAGATAGGAAAGGTCAATTTTATTACTCGGCCTGTCCTTAGAGATAAAGCTTGAATTTAAGCCCAAGTAAAAAACTAAATCAACCGATAAGACAAAAGATGCATAAGGCGAAAAAATATTAATAGGTGGTTGCCCATCCTTATTCCACCTTTCGTAAACAAAAGTGCGTAATTTACTTGGTACTTCCAGAATTTCAAAAGCTAAGTCAAGAACAGACTTATCTTTAGTTGCAATAAATTTATCAATAAATGCCTTTATGTCGGAAAGGTTACTAAAATGTACTTCTGGAGGGACAATATTTTTTACCATTCCCATTTGAGTTTCAAAACTGAGATTGGACAATGATTGTCTCCATTCTCTTGCATAATCTCTTTCTACTTCTAAAAACTTCCTGTCTTGCCATCTTTTTAGCGCCTTTTTTTCTGGAGGCTCGTCAAAGTAAAAACCTATCTTTCCATCTGGTGTAATTTTTGGTGTTCCACCGTCAATAATTGGACGCCTGCTCATCTCAACGGTACGCCCCAACAAATCTCCAATAACTAAATTATGATGATATATATTAGGCATAATCCCCATTTCCGGTGTCTTATTTGCCAACTCGCCTACTATTTGCTCTGGGCTTTTCCCTTTATTTGGTTCCTTCTCCAAGTCAGCAAGAGTTTCAATTAAAAAAATAGGTGTCATATTCGTTAGAAAAAAGTTTTGAAGAAAAACTGATTCATCCAAGCTAATTGATTGAAGTGCTGACTTATCAAATATTATTATTGGACCCATAAGTTATTGTATAACACCCCACCCACCCCTCACTTTTGAATGTATGTCTAGTAAAGCGGTTTGTAAGTAAAAATATAAGGATTAAAAGAAACTTTGATTGATGAAAAATTTGCAACAGATGCTGTGGACATGAAAGCTAGACTGTTTCTTAATACTTTATTATTGGAGACGACAAAGTCAGGAATAAAGAGATTATTTTGTATTGATTTCTGTTTTTATTTTAACTTGTTGCGAGATTTCAATCTTATTAAACTGATTACTTAACAGTAGTTCGTTGCGTAAAATATTCCTTTTTAAAACATCTCTTATGGTCAGAACAAAGGTGTATGGTTGTAGTATTTCTTTTTCATGACCCAGTTTTTCCTGTAAATAGAAGGGTGATACAGACAATTGAGCGTAAACTTCAATTAGAGTGGAAGGGATTTTTTGTTTAATGTTCTTGAAGTTAATTACGTTAAAGAATTTTTTACGATAATTTTCCCAACTCCATTTGTTTATCAGGGGACTATAGTTTTGTACAAATTTATTTGTCTTTGTATTTAGCTTTGGTGGCAAAACAAACCTCAAATTTGAATTAATTGAAGTCATGTTATATTCACTTGGATAATTCTTATTTACAGGAGGATTGTAAACCAATGTGAAAATGAATTCAGCCGAACCACCTACTAACTCGTCTGGTATTTTTATTTGTAACTTGTGAATTTTTTTATCATATTCCAAGATATCACTATAGACAATAGATACTTGATTTTCATCATCCCGCAATAGAGTTCCTATGTCAGGGACACCAAAACCGTATGCCAGTTTTAAATCTTTGTCATCAATCTTAGCTTGAGGGATTTTATTTGTTGAATGAATCATTAACGCTTTAACAAGATTTATTCTATTCCCGTTAAGCTTTAACAAACTTGATGCGTTTGTCTTCTTAATATTATCTAGCAAATATGCACACTGTCTTGTTACTAGTGGGGTACTAAAACTGCTTCCACACTGTTTTGACAACTTGCCACCCAAAGTTATTCCTTCAACACCACATTTATTGTTACTAACCTCCGAAAAGGCATCATCACTGAAGTCAGCAGGATTATTTGGAGCTAAGATGTTTCCTCCGTCCATTACCAATTCGGGTTTTTTCCAGCCGCCTCGCAACCCACCTTTTCTTGTAAAAGGAGACGGATATCCTTGTACTTTACAGATACAATTATTGTCCGCATTTAAAGAATTTGAACCTACTGTAATTACATTTAGCGCATCTCCAGGTGACGCAATGTGAGTATCAGTGGTATTATCGGAAAATATTTTGTAATAGTCATCTGGATTCTTTTTGTAGTCACCTGAAGGATAAAATTTATGATTTCCGCTACTTACAACAAAAATAATATCCTTCTCTCGGACTCGTTCATCAATAAACTCAGATAAATCATCAACTGGCATTATGTCATATCGTATGCCTTCTTTGTCATTAATTGAAAGGTTGTAAATATGTATATCCTCATACTTGTTTATCACTTCGTCAATTACTGTTTTCAGTTGGACTGTGTCCACATCAGTATCGCCGTCACCTTGATTGTTGTCATACAAGACTTGAATATCAAGAAACTTTGCAGAAGGAGCTAAATAACCGTTATGGACCGAATTAAATATCTTATCTCCAAATAATATACGGCTAGCAACAAAAGTTCCGTGGTTTTTGTTGCATTTCTTATCATCTGGCGTACGATTCAAATGAAGGAATTTTAAGGAGTTAAAAATTTTGCTTTTATCATCAATGCCGCTATCAATTATTCCAATAATTTCATTGGTCTCTGGAGGAAGTATTTTTATTTCTCCAAGATCATAGTTAGGTATGCAGTTTTGACATGAGTATGAAGGCATAATTTTAATACGGGAAATATAGGAATATCTGATATCTGTAAGCAGGCCAAAAATTTCTTTGACCTTGAATGCTCCCTGATATTGCATATTATGTATAAATAACTCTATTGGTAGCTTTTTGATTTTTTTGTCACCAACAAATGAGTTGATCTGCAAATAGATATCTTCATATTCCGATCTATTAATGTTTGAGTTGATTTCCAATATACAGAGCAGATCTGTTTCAAATTCTTTCTTTGAGATTAGCTCTTCTATTTGTGCGTCAACTCTACCTGTATACGAAGTATTCTTATCAGTAAAGTCTGATATTGTGTATATTTCTCTATATAAATTCTTTGTTTTTTTACTTACTCCGTCTCCGGTTTTTGCAATAGAAAATTTACTTGAACTTATAATTTTATCTAGTCTTTCAAAATCATTTTTTTTACCACCGATAATGTAATTTTGGGAATCAACAGCAGAAACAATGTCCAAACCACTTTGCGACCAAACTAGGGATGGCTGTTTAGATTTAGTATTTGAGTCATCGTTTAGTTTTATCTCTGCATATAGCCAATGGTCATCTTTTACTTTTGAGGTTAATGATTGAATCTTCTCAGAGATTAGCTTTTTCTTTGACTCGTATTTCTCCGGCTCATTAAAGCCGAGCCAAAACTTTTCCATAAAATCATCCCGACCAAAAGGCACACTTCTTTTTGCTGTATTTCTAGGTACTAGTATTTTACTTAACATTATTTAATATTATCCACCAATGTTGTATATGGAATGGAAGATATTTTACTAAGGTCTTTAAGAGTAAATCCGTTTTTATATAAAAAACTTAAAATGTTATATACTGTTTTTTTAGTTTTAATATCGGTTCCATTATTGCGAGAGCCTAAGATGTACAAGATTCCTTTAAAAGCATTTATTACATTTAATTTTGTTGAGTGAGACATGATCGTATACTTTTTCATCATTTCACACGCATCGTTAATCATGGACCCACTGAACCCTTTAGTTGTTTTCGCCAATAAGTTTATATCTACATCTAACTTGAAAGGATGTAGATACAGTTCAAAAAGTTTTAATCTACTGTTATTATTTGGTAAATTAAAGTTTACTTTTACCGGAAATCTACGCCATATTGCATTGTCAAGTAAATTTTCGTGATTAGTTGCACCTATTAAAATTGATTCTTCTGGAAAACTATCTATATTTTGCAATAGAACAGTCACCACCCTTTTTAGCTCTCCCAATTCAGTTTCGTCATCACGATGTTTAGCAAGGGTATCAATTTCGTCTAAAAATATTAAAGACTTTTCTTTACCTGCTAAATCAAATATTTCTCTGATATTTTTCCCAGTTTTACCTAAATATGACGATATAACTTCATCTAGTCTAATTAATATAAGTGGAATATTTAAGCTACTTGCAATAGCATATGCTAGTTTTGTTTTTCCGGTACCTGGAGGGCCAAAAAACAGCAACTTATTCGCTGGTCTGACACCAAATTCAGTTAGCCTATCAATATTATTCCACTCTTCTATGAACTGGTGGATTAGTGTTTTTGCATCTTCGTTAAGTATTACTTCTTCCAGTGGGGTCGTGGAAATAAATCTTTCGTAAAGTGGATTAGGAATGCTTCCCTCATTACCAGAAAAATAGTTAGTACCTTGAGAGCTAATAATTCGGCTTTTGGGTATTTTTCTAATTAATAGTTGGATTCTCCTTGCTAAATTAGTTTTTTTACTATCTTTCGCCTTTTTTAGTTCTTCATATAAAATACTGAGTACTTTTGTATTATCATTAAAAACGAACGACTCAACTATGTTTTCTACGGATTTTATATTCACCTACATTATCGTAACAGTTTGTTTTACCTATTTCTACTATCTATTTTTGCGATAAATACGGCGATTTTTTTTTACTTTTTTTCGTATATATAAACTTTATATGTAAAATGTGTCTCTTGTTTACGCTGTTTACTTGTTTTTGAGGAAATGGTTACCTCGTGAAACAAGTTCATAGTAATGTGCGAAAGTCGTTCATTTTATTTATCTATTAACAAATTAAATTACTTTTGAGAACACCAACTGATTATTAACAACGGTTTTACATTTGGTTAAGATAATAGCGAAAAGCGGAGATTCATATCCTTTTTTGGCCTAAACACACAATTATTTGCTGTACTACAGTGATTGAGTTTTGACTACAAAATTAATCATATACTCAGGCTGTCATGCCTAAATAAAATAATTAACTGGCGTGACTTAAAACAAATCTTTGATGTTTATATCCAATGAGGAGGCTATTTTTTGAAGCGTCTTCATACTTGGTCTTCTCCTACCAGTTTCAATCAATCCGATAAATGTGGTGCTAAGTCGTGTCTCATCCGCAAGCTTTTCTTGAGTTAAACCAGCTTTTTTCCTGACTCTTTGAAGTTTTCTCCCGAATTGTATATCCTTTTGGGTAATTTTCCTGTCTTCCATCAAACAAAGTTACCAATCTATCCAGAATAAGTTTATTAACCACTGGTTATGTTTTGGGCACAAATATGGTATATTTTCATTAACCACAGGTTAATAGTTAAATCGGTGGCATAAACATCAATATGAGCGTATTAAGCTATCAAATAAACCAAGCTTGTAGTACTAACCCAGATTTACCAATGTGTATGCTTTTGGACACAGTAGCTCCAATAGTTGTTGTCATTTTTGCAATTTTGTTTCCAATTGCATTTTATTCACTATTAAAACAAGAGCGTTTTAAGTCAGGTGATTGGACTAAAAAACTGGCATATATATCGGGTTTAAGCTTTGTAGGTATTTTTCTGATTGGCTCGTCTCTTCAGATTCTGAAGTATATTTCTGACTCACTACCAATTTTTAATTACGCTTTGTACTCGCTAGTCGGAACGGCTCCCCTATTATTTAAGCACCCAGAAGTATTGGCTAGTTTATATCCAAAGGAGTCGGCAGAAATTAATAGCTGGTCAACTTCCCAAAAGAATGTAGTAGCAATATGTGTTTTAGCTTTGCTAATTTCAGCAGTTGTGTTATTTATAAATCGCTAGAGTTTATATATTAATCATTAAAGAATATAAATGGAAATTAAAAAGATTGTGTTTTTATGGATTGGACTATTTTTACTTTCTTCGTATGCCTTTAATCAATTAACTGGTTACTTTTGGGACAAGAGCCCGATAAATATCGTTTCACTTTTCATAATTCCCTTACTGTTTTCAATACATAAAAACAAAGAGGTTAAGGTGGCTGCAATTATATCCTTACTGCCTGGCTTATTCCTAATGTTCATGTACTACGTTGTTCGTCCACTTCTCTGATCCACATATTCCAGACATTTTTCAGTGTAAATAGGAGATAATACGGTAGATTCAAATATATATAAGTATGAAAATTGATACACCGTTCAATCGTCTTCAAATTAAATTGATTGACTTATTAATCTCTTATAGCCAGTTCGCTGCAACGTCACAGTGTATTGACGTTGAGTATGACCATATCCAACAAAACTTATCTTTAGCTACGGACGAACAAATAATGGCTGTAATTGAAAATGTCTGCGAGAATTCTGGCAACACAAGATACACACTTACAGGAGACATGGATGGATGGCTAAATAACAAACCTCAAACAAACGCCCCATTATTTATATTTAGTCTTGATGAAGAAGCATTAGAAAATTACTTGCGACTGCTTAAAGCACGCGTAGGAAATGACAATAAAAATCTGTTTAACTTTAAATTTAGGATTTCAATAGATTTAAAAGAAAGCACAATTACCTACAAAACAACTAAATTTGATCTACCATTGGGTAAAAATGGTATTAAATTATTAAAGTTGTTACTTTATAAATACCCAGGATATGTATCGTTTAAGGAAATTGATAGAGAGTTCGGCTTAGACAAAATGAGAAAGACAGATCCTAGGATTGCCGAACAGCAAATTTATGAAACCAGGGATGACTTATTAAATTATCTAACCAACTCCGTTGGATTGACTATTAAAACTGCTAAACAATTTGTGAGAAATATTAGAGGTGTTGGATACAAAATTTCCTTAAGATACGCAAAATAAGAATAATTAATTTCCGAACTTTTTCCGACAAAGACCCTCATAAAAAAGAGAACGTCCTTGGCGGAAAATTGCTGAGTGAAAGATAAAAATACATATTACTATAAAACCAACTCGTTAGCCTTGGCTAGTGCCCTATCTCTGTTCTGTCCTGTTCTTGAGATTGAAAAATCTCCAACCGACAAAAACTGTGTGTTCTGTTTTGAAAATACCCCACAACTCCATAAATTAGTTTCCGATTACTGGAATAAAAGGCTTTCTGTTGATGCCTGCGAGCATTTTACCCAAATTAAAGATTTAAAGGCAAGAATGTATGAAATCTTATGAACTTGCCTAAAGAAGCGGTGGTTGATTTCCAAAAAATTTATCAGCAAAAGTTTGGGGTTCTTTTGGATTATAACGAGTCCGAAATCAAGGCAAAACAATTTTTAAGTCTAAGGTTATTAATTTCATCAAAAACAAAAAATGATCAAACCTAAGATCTCAGTAAAAGTTGTCTTGGACTCAAAAGTAGTTAAAAGTTTAAGCAGTAGGAAATCACGTAAAATATTCCATTTTCTTAAGGTAAATAAATTTCAAAATTGCTCTTTTGACTTACGTGTTACTTATCGGTCCGGGGGTAATGAGGGGGTGTACTTTAGCGAGAAAGACTTGTTTGAGGCATTGGACGCTTTTTTGGATATTGACTGTTAATTATTTTATAAAAGAATGTCTGACATAAAAATAAAAATTAAGAACAAAGGTAATTTATTAGCAAATGCAAACGTAGAAATGCATACCAGTGAATACGGGATGATAATAATTAAGGATTTTGCCATTTGGAAAAGTGCTTATCTTAATGAGAGGTTAGGTGAGCATATCAATATTGAACCACCAACTTTGTTCAAAGGAGTGAGGTATTTCCCAAAAGTCTATTTTGAGGACTCAATGTGTTGGGAAGCATTAGAATCACAAATTTACGACGCCTATAAAGATAAATTAGATAAAGGCGAAGGGGTTAATAGATAGTAACTATTAATTATATAGTTATATGACTATAAAGTAATAATTAAAAAATATTTAATTATGGTTATAGTGCCTACTTCCAATAAGATGAATTGGATTACAAAAAGATATAAAATATAAGTGCAACCAGAAAATCCGTAGAGTTTTTTAATGCCCTCACTAGACAGGACTTTACGGTTCTGGTTGCACTAGTGGGGGCATTATTTTTTAAAAAGTGAACTATGAAAAAAAGAGTATACATGTATTGCAGGAGATCGTCAGAAGGTGAGGATAAACAAATGTTATCTCTTCCTTCTCAGGTTAAAGAACTTAGACAGTTCGCCAATAAGGCTGAATTAACAATTATTGAAACTTTTGAGGAGTCAATGTCTGCAAAAGCTCCAGGCAGACCACTATTCGCAGAAATGATGTCTGGACTAGCAAAGGGTGATGCCGAAGGTATTTTATGCTGGAAATTAGACAGACTATCAAGAAATCCCGTTGATGGTGGTGCTATCAGTTGGGCAATGAAAGACTTGAAGGTGGAAATCATTACCCCTAGTAAAACGTATTCTCAAATAAACGAAGACAGTCTGTTGATGTCCTTAGAATTTGGTATGGCACAAAAATTCATAGACGATCTTGGTAAAAATAGTCAGAGAGGTATGAAAACTAAGGCGGAGATGGGTTGGTATCCTGCTCCTGCCACACTAGGATACAAAAATACACCAACTGGCAAAAAGGGGTTTAAGGAAATAGTTATTGATGAGGAAAGGTTTCCTTTAGTAAAAAGAATGTTTGCTGAAGTAATTTCAGGGAAACAGCCATGCGAAGTTTACCGTGAAGTTTCAGAAGAATGGAAATTAACCAGTCAGCAAGGAAGAGTCATTTCTCAATCAACATTTTACAATTTATTAACAAAACCATTTTATTATGGCGAGTATGAATGGCCTAAGAACTCTGGAAACTGGTTTAAAGGATCCCACACACCAATGATTACCAGGGAAGAGTTTGATGTAGTTCAAAGAGCTTTGGGCAAGTTTGGAAAACCGATTGCCAGAAAACATACTTTTGATTTGACTGGTCTATTTCGCTGTACTGAGTGTGGCTCTGCAATGACGGCAACGCAAAAAATAAAGTATTACAAGGGTACTGGCAGAACAGCTACCTATGTTTATTATTACTGCACTAGAAAAAATAAAAATATACAATGCCATTCAAAACCACTGACCGAGAATGACATTTTAAATCAAATTGATAAAATTTTAGCCAGTTTAGCTCCCGACCAAGATTTTGTTGACTGGTCAAATAAATGGTTATCTGCTGTTCACAAGGATGAGTCTGGTTTTAAGGAGGAAAAACTAAAAAATCAACAATCCCAATTATCCAAGGTAGAAATCCGATTAAATAGGCTTTTGGACATGAAGTTGGATGAAAGTATAGACGATGCGACTTACAAGGAAAAGAAACAAAATCTTGAGAAGGAAAAAAATGAAATTAAGTCAAAATTAGCAAATACAGATGAAGATTTGGAGGACTGGAGAGTAAAAGTAGAAAAGACTATTGATTTTGCTAAGGCGTGTCAGAATAAGTTTAAAATAGGTACTAGAGAAGACAGACAAATGATACTTCTAACTGTTGGCGAGAACCTATTACTTAAACCTGACAAAATGCTGGAAGTTGACCTAAAACCTGAATATGGAGTACTGGCCAATAAACAAAACTGGGACAGTAAATATAAAGGTTGGCTGGAACCTCAAAAGTATACGGAAATCATGGCTAAATATGATGATTTGCGACCTGCAAATCCAAGTTGGCTCCCCCGTGTGGATTCGGACCACAAACCATCCGCTTAACAGGCGGGCGCTCTACCATTGAGCTACAGGGGAATATTATAAATTTTTAATTTAAAATTTTTAATTTTTATTAAAAATCAAATAAAAAATTTAATTTGTAAAGGTGCGAAGAACAAGTGTGATTATAAGGCAAAACCAATATAAAAACCACAATTTATATTAATTAAAATATCTTTTTCCTAGATTTACTTTGATCATAAATATTTCTAGTTGGGCTTATATCCGCAGCAGTCAATTCTGGAAGTGATCTTACTCGTACACCTTGATCACTAATTTCTGTTAAGCATCCTTAACACAACCCCATCTCACCACCATCCATATTAAATCTAGTTACCAACTCAGGCAAAGCCACTAAAAATCTATAAACATCTGATGTTAATTCATGACACATTTCACATTCTTTATCTGTTTGATCATCATTAAATCCAAAACTCAGTCTCAAATTAGATTTTACTCTAGCTTCATTCTTTTTTTCTTTATTTTTCGCCCTTTTAGTCGCTAATTTTTCAATTCATTCTTGTGTCCACCTTCCACCACTCATCCCCCATCATAGTTCCAATCTAAACTAAAAGCAACAAAAAAGTTATCTATGTTTAACCATCTCGGTCAAACCAGTTTCTGAACTAACAGCATATGAAACTACAGGTACTTCCTTACCTTTATTTTTATTACAATCTAAAGCAGTTGGATCAGTCTCACCCTCACATCCATAAGCAGTAGTGAATTTTCTCAATAAATCACAACCACTACAATTTTCTGGACAGACTATACTTTTTGAAAAAACCATATTATTTTATTAATTTTTATTCTCATTTTATAAATAATTGACGTAATATACCACGATTTTTAAAAAACACATGTTAATTATATTACATAAGTCATACATATTATAAATAATTTACCTCTTGACACACCTATAGGATAGTCCTATATTTATATTATCTATCAATTATTTATTTAAACAAATTATGTCAAAAACTATAGGTCAATATTCAAAATCTAAATCTAATTTTGACTATTTAGCCATCCATTTAGACTCACTTCCCGTTGAACTTCAATACCGAATCTGCACCAAAGTTATAAAAAAATTATCAATTTAATACACCTATAAAAATAATATGGAATCTCTAAACGGAATTGTTTTCCAAACTACAAACCAAATTACTAAAAAAGTTGAATACTTAACTGGTAAATTTGCCATTAAATACGCCAAAATGCCTGATTTAAGAATTAAATAATTTAAAATTGATTAAAAATTAAAAATTTTAAATTAAAAATTATTTTGTCTCTGGACGCTTCCAAGCTGCCCATTTGCAGTTAGGATAGTCACTACAACCAAAAAACTTTTTACCTTTACTCGTCTTCTTGACGACCCCCTCTTTACCACACAACGGACAATTAAAACCAGCCAATTCACGGTATGCACGGGTAAATTTACAATCAGGGAACCGATTACACGATATAAATTTCCCAAATTTTCCTTCCCGAATTACCAAATCACCCTCTTTACAATCAGGACACTTCTCCCCTATTGATTCAGTTGCTACCTTGACCCTTTCTGCCGTTTTTTCCACCATTTTCATTTCTTTCTCAAATTTATCCCAAAAAGTACCCATCATTTTTTTCCAATCCAATTTACCCAAAGCAACTTTGTCCAAATCCTCTTCCATTTTGGCTGTAAATGGTAATGATAAAATATTTTCAAAATTTTTCGCCAAAAATTCATTAGTGGCTTTACCTAATGCACTAGGAATCAATTTTCCTTCATCACGAGTCACATATTGCCTTAATATAATTGTCGAGATAATAGGAGCGTAAGTCGACGGTCGACCAATCCCCTGTTTTTCCAAACTACCCACCAATGAAGCATCGGTATAACGAGGTGGTGGATTGGTGGAAACTTCCTCACATTTTACCTGTTTTGCAGTCAATTTGTCACCTACTTTTAGCTCAGGTAACAGTTGATCTTCATGTTTGTCTCCAGAAATTTTTAAAAACCCATCAAAATTTACTTTTACGCCGGAAGATTTAAATTCACCACTACCATTTTTAAAAACAATAGTTGAGTTGCTTAATTTTGCACCTCTAGCCTGAGTCGCTACTGCTCTACGCCAGATCATTTCGTACAATTTATTTTCTTTGACATCGGCCCCATCAACCAAAAGTACCTCCACCTTTGTCGGACGAATTGCTTCGTGAGCTTCTTGAGCATTTTTTGAACTATTTTTATACACTCGTGGTGATTCGGCTACATAATCTTGACCATATGTCTTTCCTATATATTGTCTAAATTCCTCAACAGCTTTTGTCGACAAATTTACACTATCAGTCCTATGATACGTTATCAATCCTTGTTCATATAATCGTTGAGCCAAACTCATTGTTTGTTTTCCCGACCATCCAAAACGACGAGCGGCCATTTGCTGCAATTTTGATGTTGTAAAAGGAGGCAGTGGTGATTTAGTGTTTTCTCGAGATTCTACAAATGCAACCTCAAACTCTTTATCCAATTTATTTACAAATTCTTTTGCCTGAGTTTCCGACAAAAATAATGATTTTGAAAAAGAATATTCACCGTCAAATAATTTGATTTTTTGCGAAGTCAAAAATTGTTTACTATCAATTTTATAAAGATCTGCCACAAAACCAAAATCAGCCATCACCTTCCAGTAATTTTCTTTGACAAATTTTTCAATTTCCGTTTCTCGCTCTACAATTAATCTGACAGCTACAGACTGTACTCGGCCAGCCGATAAGCCACGTCTTACCTTTCGCCATAAAATTGGTGATAACGAATAACCAACCAATCGATCTAATACTCGTCTACCCTGTTGAGCGTTGACCATATTAATATCAATATCACCAGCTTTTGTAATAGCCTCTTCAATCGCCTCCTTAGTAATCTCATGAAACGAAATTCTCTTAATATCTTTTGGTTTTTTGTTCTTGCTCTCCAAAAGCCACTTTACATGCCAACTTATTGCCTCCCCTTCTCGATCAGGATCCGAGGCCAAATATATAGTATCCGCCTTGGCCGATAATGCCGTTAGCTGAGCCACAACATCACGTTTTCGAGGATCAATTACATAATCAATAGCAAATCCATTTTTTGGATCAACTCCCATTTTACTTTTAGGCAAATCACGAAAATGACCCACAGTCGCCACCACCTCAAAACTGTCTTTTAAGTATTTTCCAATTGTTCTAGCCTTGGTTGGCGATTCCACCACCATTAATGCTTTTTTCATATTAGCCATTGTCGACTATCATAACATGCTCTGTCAACTGTCTAACTTTTTTAAGCAGACAATGTCTTCATTTTTTCAATCATCCACATTCTCATCATAGCTGACAAATTTAAACCCATATCATCAGCTATTGCCTGCATTTTCTTCTTCATTGGTCTTTGCAAACGTACTATTATTGTCTCTTCTTTAGGAACTTTTATGTTAAATTTAACTTTAACATGCTTCATTTCACTCATAAAATCGGTAATATCATGAGTATCCCAAAAATTAGCCTCTTCTTCATAATTTTTAAAATCTGGGATTTTACTTTTTATTATTTTTTTCATTTATTGTTCTCCTTTCCATTCGACTCGTATCACGAGCGGTAACTAAGTAATAATTATCGTTATTTTTTTTATCTAAAATAAAAGTAATTAAACGATTGTTTTTCGTTTTACCAATTATTGCCAATCTTTTAAATTTACTTTCTAATATTAATATAATTTTTTGACTGGCTTCAACTATTTCTAACTGAGTTACGTTATGTTTTTGAATATGATTTAGGTTAAACTCATCCCAAATCAGTTCATTTATAACAATCATAAATTTAGTATACAAATATATTGTATTACAATGTAATACAAAAATCAACTAACGACATTGCACCTTGCGATATCAACCAATTACATGCATAAGAATTATCATCGGTAATCCTCCCTGGTACGCAATACACCAACTTATTTTTTTCTACAAATTTATCCGCCAGCAACAACGTTCCGCTATTCTTACCACCCTCAATTATAACCAAAATATCAGCATAATTAGCTACATCCTCGTTTAATTTTTCAAAATTATCTCCACTAAAAACTCTACATTTATATTTCATCACTTCTCTGTTACATCCAGATACATTAATAGTTACAACTTCAACCTTATTTTTTAATTGGTCTAACAACAAACCAATTGCTTCTTTTCCATATCGACTCATGTTTCGACTTCCTACTATTGCAATTTTTACCACAAATAATTCTACATTAAACGATGTTATAATCCATCAATATGTCAACCAAAGATATACCCAAAACCCCTCCGATGGATATTATATGTATTCACTGCCATGAAGTAGTTATGAGGATAGAGATAATAGTAGAAGGTGGTATTGGTGTTGGCTTAGGCGAACGAACAATAACAGAAAAAGGTAAACAGCCATGTCCAGGTGAAAAAGCGACAGACCACAAGCATCGATATTCACTTCTGCCTTTGTAAATTAATTTTTTTCATTCGCTTATTTCGGTCGTGTAACGAGGTACCAATGTATTTGGTTCATCAAAATATTCTTTCAAAAAATCACCTACAATTGGCGCTGCTACATCCGATCCTTCACCTCCACGTTCAACCAATACAGTAATTACAATTTGAGGATTATTTGCCGGAGCAAAAGCCGTCAACCAGGCATGAGTATCATTGCTTCCATCCCCCACCTCTGCCGTCCCCGTTTTGCAGGCCAATTCAGTTTTAAAATTAAATAATGGCCACGCTGTCCCACCTGTGTGGCAGGCAGCAACCATACCCTGTTTAATTGTTTCAATAGTACTATTATCAATTCCAATATTTTTACAATCAATAGCACTATTTTTTAGTACACTAAATTGACATTTCTTCCCATCGTTGGCAATAATTGATGTTTCAATATTTATTTGCAATGGCGACACCGATACATCACCCTGACCAATCGACATATGATAAGTGTCTCCCAAAAACCATTTTTCATTTTTTATAGATTCTTTCCAACTTGCGTTTGGCATTAGACCGGAAACTTCCGATGGTAAATCAATTCCACTTTTTATTCCCATGCCAAATTTGTTTGCCCACGATCGTATTTTATCTGACCCCAAATTTTCACCCAATCGATAAAAATAAACATCATTTGACCGTTTTAAAGCATGAACTATATTAATACTTCCTTCGGCTTGACCAGATTTAGTCCACAACCAGTTTTTAAAACTATAATCACCCACTTTTATTTCTCCAGTATCGTTATAAGTACTAGTAGAAGTAATCACCCCCTCTTCGAGCCCTGCAGCTGCCATCGAAATCTTGAACACACTTCCAGGATGATATTTTGCCCCTATGGCCCGATTTAACATTGGCAGTCCTTCACCATCATTTAAATATTGTCTTATTTTGTCATTATCTATTTCATTACTAAAAATGTTTGGATCAAAACTAGGGCTACTCGCCAATACAATTATTTTTCCCGTACCCACTTCTGAAACAATTGCCGCTGCCTTACGACCAGCCAACAGCTCATACATTTTTTGCTGCCAATAAGCATCAATACTTAATTCCACATCCTTTCCCAAAACCGGATCATATACACCCAATTCTCTATTTTCTGCTCCTAAAGCATCAATTTCTGTTAATTTCTTACCATCAGTTCCGGTTAAATCACAATTCATTACTTCTTCGATTCCACCTCGACCTACTAAAGATTTATTGTGTATTTTTTTTCCACATTTTCCCAAGCTCATTTCTTGTTCATTGGCTTTACCCACATATCCTGTCACTACCCCCAAAGACTCACCATAATTATATTTACGACGCAAGTTTCCATTTTCATCAATCGATTCTGCCACTATTCGTCCTTTTACATCAACGATTTTTCCTCTTTTGGCCAAAACTAACGTTTCGGTCAATTTATTATCTCGAGCCTGTTTACGGTAATATTCACCTTTTACAAAATTTAACTTCATTATTGTTACAAATAACAATAAAAAAGAAATTACCAGCCCAAATTTAATTAACCAATATGTCCTCATCGATTAATTATTTTAATTATGTCTAATAATTTTCGATTATTTATTAATTTGCCACATCCCAAAACCACCACATTCTCTGGCTCGTCAGCTACAATTGCATTTATTTTACTTTCTTCTTCTATCATTTTAACCAAATTTCCACACTTACATCCGCCACCAATCATCAAAATCCCTCTTCTTACCACTTCATCCGACATTTCCGTTGGCATTTCATCAAGAACGCCTTTAACCAATCTAACTATTTTATTTGACAACAAAGCTCCAGACTCAAAAATTTCATCAGGAGTAATTCGTAGACTTTTTGGCAAAGACGACTCCAAATCACGTCCTCGAGCCACCCCACCTCCTTCAATTTTGACTTTTTCAGCACTATTTTTTCCTATCAAAAAACCATACCTCATTTTTAAATATGTCACCAACGCTTCATCGTAATCATCGCCGCCTATATCAATCCCTCGGGACACTACCACTCCACCCAACGAAACCAAGCTTACTTCAGTTTTTCCATAACCAATATCAACCACAATCACACCACCACCTTTTTCAATATCAAAACCTGCCCCATATGCACCGGCAATTGGGCTTAATACCAAATCAACTTGGGATACCCCAGCCTGACGAAACACCGAAACATAAGCCCGACGTTGCACTTCGGAAATCAAACTCCCCACAGCCAACACCACTCGTGGTTTAAAAATCTTTGGATATTTACCCGAAGTTTGTTGTATTTGCCCCAAAAAATTAACCACCAATTCCTCCAACGATTGTAAATCCGCCACTATTCCTCGTAAAATTGGCAAAACTACTTCAATTTGCACCGGTTCACGATTAATTACTTCAAATGCTTTTTGTCCAAAAAACAAATATTTTATTCGACCATCAACCTTCTTTTTTAGTCTAGCAACCGCCGTAGCCTCACTTAGTACTATTCCTTTTTCTTTTAATAAAAAACGACTTTGGCGGCTACCCAAATCAATTCCCAATTGCCAATAAAATTTTGACAAAAAATCCTGTATTTTATTCACACTCAAGTATAATACAATTATGCGCCGGCTTATCAAATCATTATTTTTAATTCTTTTTTTTGCAACTCCTCTAATATTGTCATTTTATAACTCAGAATCATTCGAAATCCCAAAAATGTATTTTGTCTACATTGTTACGCTATTAATAATAATTTTACATTCATTAAACTATTATAAAAATCAAACAAGTTTGATAACTAAACATCCACTAAATCTACCTGTTACTGTTTTTGTTGTCTCCCAAATTTTTGCCACTATTTTTTCTATCGACCAACACAACTCATTTTGGGGTTATTATTCACGACTAAACGGGGGTTTACTTTCACTAATTACTTTTTCAACGCTTTTTTTTATCATTCAAAACTATCTCGATACACAATTTATTAAAAAAATTATTATTTTTAGTTTAAGTTCTGGCGTGATCATAGCGATATACGGCATATTACAACATTTTGGAATTGATAAAAATTTATGGCCTCATGATGATGTTATGACCCGTGTTTTTTCAACATTAGGACAACCAAACTGGCTTGCAGCCTATTTATGCATACTTATTCCCCTTACTTTTTTCCTCAACCCAATTAATAGATACCCATTATTAATTATTTTTTTAACTTCTCTATTTTTTACCAAATCAAAATCAGGACTTATTGCTGCCAGTATCAGTCTCGCAATTTACTTTATTCTAAAATATAAAATATCAAAAAAAATCATATTTATTATTACTAGTTTTACATTACTTATCATTTTTTTTGCACTCAAACCTCAAAAAGTTAACCCCAATCTCAATATCACTTCAAGTACTGACATTCGCAAAATAGTATGGATGGGTGCAGTAAATGTCGGACTCAAGTATCCTCTTTTTGGCACAGGACCCGAAACTTTTGCAAATAGTTACTATTGGGTACGACCAGCCAGCCACAACCTCACTTCTGAATGGGAATACTTATATAACAAAGTTCATAATGAATATTTAAATTATTTTGCCACCAGTGGATTTATTGGATTATTTGCCTATACATATTTTATTATTTCTTGTATTCGATTTATCATTCAAAACAAACAATATGAAATATTGGCCGCCTATATTTCTATTTTATTTACTTCATCTATTGGTTTTAATATCGTCACCACCTCACTTTTTTTATTTTTATTACCACTACTATCAACACCAATCATCCCCGCCACCACAAAACACAAAATGCGTTTACCAATACTAATTTTGATCCTTATCTTTTGTCTATTTTCAACCCAAAAAATTATTAATTATTATTTTTCTGATATCGCTTATGCCAAAGCCACCAAATTTGACAATAAAAATATATACCCCCAAGCGTATCAAGAAATTGTCAAAGCTTACAAACTGCGATCAAACGAGCCAACTATTTTAAGCAAAGCCTCGGTAATTTTTGCCAAAACCAAACAAACCGAAAACGCTCTAGCTGCTTCTAGTCTTGCCATTAGTATTTCTCCCTATGATGTAAATTTATGGAAAGAAAGAACTCAAATGTTAGTCTATCTAACCTACATTGATACAAAATACTATACTGACGCCATCAAGGCACTCAATAGTACGGCTATTTTGGCTCCTACCGATGCCAAAACATTCTATTTGTTGGCTAAATTTTATGATGCCAGTTCCGATACTGTAAATACCGAAAAAAACTTTCTCAAAGCCATAGAATTAAAACCAAACTATGACTACGCCTATTTTGATTTGGCCAAATTGTATTTTGATCAAAAAAAATATGACCTTGCAAAACCAATGTTTGAATCAACGTTAAAATACGCCCCCACCAATCCCAACGCCCCCGATTATTTGGCCAAGATAGCAACAATGAGTGCAAAAAAATAATTAAATCTCAGCTTTTTATTTTTCTTCTCCCACCACTTTATCAATACTCCACTCCATCTTTCTGTCTTTTACAAATTTACAAAACTTACCGCCATCACGTTTTATATGGTCGATAAACAAGATTCCGTCCAAATGATCCAATTCATGTTGAAACACAATTGCTTCAAATCCATTTAAGGTTTTCTTTTTATCCACCAATTTACCTTTTTCAATTTCTTGCCATACAGCTTCAATTTTCAAATATCTTTTTACAGTCCCATATAAATCAGGAAATGACAAGCATCCTTCAAGAAAATCTTCATCCTTTTCGTCATCGTCAACCATTACTGGATATACTTTTTGCCCATAAACACCAAATATTTTTGGGTTAATCAACACTTCAACTTTTTTGTTATTTTTTATTCCAAAAAATCTTTTTTCAATTCCCAATTGAGTCGAAGCCAGTCCTGCCCCATTTTCCGAAGCCTCCAAGACCTCTTTTAAATCCGCCATATCACTAATTACCTCAGCCACCGATTTTACTTCAGGTACTTTTTTTCTTAGAACCAAATTAGGGTACATTACAATCTGTCGCATACTATATTATAATCGATTTATGATTTCATTGGTATTTTTTGGTTCGTTTCAAAATTATTCGACGTTAACACTCCAAAAAATTATCGATTCCAAACTTTTTATAATTACAGCAGTTATTACCACTCCACCCCGTCCCGGCAACCATGGAGTCATTACCAAAACCCACACCCACACATTTTGCGAACAAAACAATATCCCTGTTTATCCTCTCGAAAACCTAAATTCAATTCCATCCAACATAAAACAACCCGATTTTATTCTCGTCTCCGGATACGGCAAAATCATCCCCGATAATTGGCTAAATTTCCCCAAAATTATGTCAATTAATGCCCACCAATCTTTACTTCCCAACTACGCCGGTCGTTTTCCAGTTCAATGGGCATTACTAAATAGTGAATCAGAAACTGGAGTCACTTTGATTAAAATGTCAGGTAAATTTGACAAAGGTGATATTCTTGTCCAATCAAAAATAGGCATCACATCAAATGACACTAATGACTCTTTATATACAAAATTATACGATTTAAGTGCCAAATTATTTATTGATACAGTTTTACAAATAGATAAAATTATTCCCATCCCTCAAACTGGTACTGGTTTTTATGCAAGACAATTAACAAAACAAGACGGTTTTGTCACCAACTTTGAGAATTTAGACAAACTTACCCGCGCCCTCAATCCTTGGCCAGGAGTTTGGACTTACGTTACTGACAAAAGTAACAAAAAATTAATATTAAAAATAATAACTATAAACAAAAACAATCAACCCGAAATCGTCCTAATCGAAGGCAAAAAACCTACAAAATGGTCCGAAATTTCTCAGCACTACACGCTAACATTATAATTATTTGATATTCATATTTCCCCTAACTTTTCGATTTATTTGAAGTTTGAAGTTTGAAGTTTTAAATTTTTTTATCTATTATTTTATTCTCAAAATAGCAAATTATAAAGCAAAGACAGGCAAAATAAATATTGACAATTATGTCAAAAAACTCTTTAATTATTCAAAGGAGGTAAAAAAACTATGCCAGTAAAAAAGAAAAAAGTAGTCAAGAAAGTCGTTAAGAAAGTCGCCAAAAAGAAAACTGCAAAAAAAGTTGCTAAGAAAAAATAAGTAACTTTAAATAAAAAAACGGTATTTACTTTGTAAGTGCCGTTTTTTTAATCTCTACTCTCATCTTTTTGATACACTTGGTACAAAAAGCACCCTTAATTTCCGATTCACCTGATTTTAAAGTAATCTTTTGAATATTAGCCATAAAGGTTCGTGGTGTTCGATTTTGGGCATGGGAACGATTGCGACCAATCTCAGTTCCTTTACCACATAGATTACATTTTCTCATAGGCTATACTATATCATATGGACATTATAATTTCCGCAATCGGATTACTCATCGCCGTCACTATTCACGAGTTTTCTCATGCCTTTGCCGCAGATCGATTAGGTGACCCCACTCCAGCCGCAGCAGGGAGGCTTACTCTCAATCCCCTTGCCCACCTTGATCCACTTGGGACTCTCATGATTTTTATTGTCCATTTTGGTTGGGGCAAACCAGTTCCCATTGATCCTTATAATTTTCGTAATCCTCGTCGTGATGAAATTATCGTTTCACTCGCCGGTCCAGCCAGCAATTTAATTCTTGGAAGCATTATTGGTGGCATATATTCTGTCACCGGATATACCAACGAAATATTGTATACACTTGCAATAATTAATTTTTCGCTAGCCATATTTAACTTAATTCCCGTTCCCCCTCTAGATGGATCAAAAATATTTTTAAATTTAATGTCAGTTGAAAAAGCCTACGAATGGCAAAAAGCATTTGATCGATATGGTTTTTTTATTGTCGCTGCCTGTCTTTTTTTACCTATAGGTGGTTCAAATATTGTCAATCTCATTGTGTCCCCCGTAGTTTTCGCACTTAGTAATATATTTTTCTAGGCATTTGCCAATTCATTTAGATTTTTTATCATTTCTTTTATTTCCTTATTAGTCATTCCATGAACACCGGCTCCTTGTTCCAAACTTTCTACTCCTGACATCCCACAACCAATACAGTGGAATCCATAATCTTCAATCAACACATCAACCAATGCAGGATATTCTTCTGCTAGCTGGGCAATTAACATATCCTTGGTTATTAAATTTCGCATAATTTTATTTTTTTTAAATCATTTAAAAAATTCTCTTCTAATTTTTGCCAAATATTACGCATTTTGCAACCATTTTCTCTGATACATTTTTCACCACCACCAAGACATTTAACCATTCCCTTATTTTCTCCTAGCGCTTCAAGCAAGTCATAAAGTGATTTGTCTTTCCAATCTTTCATCAATAAATAACCACCCGATTTCCCTTCTTTTCCCTCGATTATTCCACCTTTTCGCAAATCAATTGCAACTTGACCCAAAAATCGATATGGCAAATGAAGTATTTTTGACGCTTCCATTAAAGACACTATTTTACCGTGTTTTTTGGTCAAAAATGACATTAACTCAATCGAATATTCTACTTTTTTTGATATTGTAATCATACTACTACTATAACAGTAGTATAACAGAAAGGTGTTATAATTATAATGTCTCGCAAGAAGCGAACTTTAAGAAGGTGTTTTTTCTAGCTAACCTTTCTTAATGGGAGGAACCGTACTGGTATCGACTTTGTCTTTACCAGTCATCTTTCCACCACGTATTTTTAGCGTGGAGAAGCCACTATTGAAGCTAACTTTTTGTGGGACATTTTTATTTTTCAACCATTTCCCAAATCTTACTCATCGTTTTCTCATTGTTTTTTGCCTCTATTTCAATAGTTTTAGCAAATTTTGTATTAAATTTTTTAGGATTTTTCAAATAAGCCATCAAAAAATCTTCGGCTTCACCCAAACCTTCTTTTACCCAACCCAGTTTCTTTTCCAATATCAAATCAATATTTCCATCCTCTTGCCCTCCAATATGGGTGATTGCCACAAACGGCTTTTGGACTGCCACCACATCAAACAAAAAATTTGGTCCCGCCTTACCAAAAACAATATCACAAGCCGACAACACCTCAGCCATATTTTCAATCCACCCCAAATTTACTATTTTGACATGATTTTTTATCTTAATTTTTTCAAAAATCTTTTTATACTGTTCCACCATTTTAAAGGCCACTTTATCAGTACCTGTATTAAAAATAATCGTACATTTTTGTGAAATTAACAACAACACAGGCAAAAATTTAGTAATAGCGTTTGTCCCCAGACTTCCCCCTCCAATAAAAACCACTGGTTCCCCTTCCTCAATACCTAAATCATTTTTAATATTTTTTTGTTTTTGAAACATTTCTTGTCTCGTCCACCATCCAGTTTTAAATATATTTTCTTTTGATATTCCATATCTAATTGCCTGTTGATAGGCAACATCATCATAAACCAAGTTCAAATCAGCATCACTTACGAACGATAATCTACTTGGAGTTCTAGGGTCAGCCACAATCGTCCACAATTTAAAATTAGTTTTTGAATCCGATTTAAGTTTTACCAACGAATGACTATGAAAACAATAACTACAAATTATCAGATCAGGTTTATATTTTTTGACAACACCCTTTAACGCTATTTCATTAACATTTGTCACCTCCAAAAACAAATCTTTTAGTTTTTCATTTTCAACAATTTTATTAGTAATTCGGTTTGATGAAGGCATGTACCGATACATAAAGGTATACAACTCATTCATCGAAGAATAAGGCATTTTTACTTCCGCATAATCAATTTCAATATTACTTTTTTCTTCTTTTTTCTTCAAAAAACCATATATTGCCTTGGCTATTGATCTGTGTCCCCAAGGCATGTCGTCAGTCAAGACCAATATCCGTTTCTTTTTCATAATTTATATTTTACATCACTTTCCGATTCAATCTTCCTTTTCCCTTATTAGAATTTTTATAAGTCGAAGTTAAACTATGACAATTTGGACACAGTAACCTTAAATTTGACAAATCGTTATTTTTATAATTCCCATCAACATGATCAATTTCGAGTGGAATTCTACCTGTACTTAAATTAATTTTTGACCATCCACACATTGAGCACTTATTATTATTTATTCCAAAAATATACTTTCTAGCCCAAGGCCTAAGTAAACCATTGGTATTTATAGGATTATCCTCACCATTTAACCATTTATGAATTTTAGAATTAGTTTGAAAATCATTTTGACACTTCAAAGAACAATAAATACCAAAGCTAGAATAATGACAATGAAATTCTTTTTTACAATTTTTACAAACAGAAACAACTTTACGTTTACTCATAAAACTGATATAAGTATACAATACCGCTCTACCAAATATCTTTGGTATAATCAAACATTGCCTGAGTAGCTCAGTTGGTAGAGCACATCTTTTGTAAAGATGCTGTCGCGAGTTCGAGTCCCGCCTCAGGCTCACTATTTGCCAAGAAACTAATCATTTATTATCTTCTTCAACACCTCCAATCCCAAATAAGCACATTTTTTGCGACTGGGGGTTAATTCAATCCCCATCATTTTTTCAATTTCGCTTCCCGACATCTTTTTTACCTCACTTAACTTTTTTCCAATTACAAAATCAAGCAACATATCAACTGCCGCCATCGAAACAGCGCATCCCCCACCCTCAAATTTTGCATCCAAAATCACACCGTCTTTTATCTTTACTGATATTTTTAATTTATCACCACAAGACATATTTACCTCACCAGCTTCAATTCCATCAACAATTTTCCCAGCATGATTGGGATTTTGATAATGTTCCAAAATTAATTCTTTATAAAGGTCGTCCATACGTCATTCAAACCTTTAATCAGCTGATCAATATCATTTTTATCATTATAAATACCCAAACTTGCTCTCGTGGTCCCCGTTTCAATTCCAAATTTAATATGTAATGGCATAGCACAATGATGACCAGCTCGCACACATACATTATATTTTCTCCCCAATATATCAGCCATGTCATGCGAAGTACCAACCCTTTTATCGTTACTATACATTGACACCACTCCAATTCTATCTCCTTCTCGTTCTAAAACATTTATCCATTCAATTTTTTTCAATTCACATAACAAATAATCAGTTAATTGATTCTCATGTTTAACAATTTTTTCAAAACCAACTGATAAAACGAAGTCAATTGCCGCTCCCAAACCCACAACTTCAGCAATGGGAGGAGTCCCTGCCTCAAATTTTTCGGGACTATCAGCCCAAGTCGAACTCTTTTCCATAACCTCTTTTATCATCCCTCCTCCAAAATTTATTGGATTCATTTGTGCCAGTCTTTCAGATTTACTATACAACACCCCAACCCCTGTCGGACCATATAATTTATGTCCCGAAAAAACATAAAAATCACAATCCAAATCAAATACATCAACCGACATATGAGCCACAGCTTGAGCACCATCCACCACCACGCAAATATCAGGATTAATTGCTCTTGCTTTTTTAATAATACTTTTTATATCATTTACACTTCCCAAAACATTACTGACATGATTTATAGCTAACAACTTAGTATTTTTTGTAATTTCACCATCAACAATAAATTTAATTTTTTTTCTTTTTGCCAATTCTTGCCACGGCACAAAATTACTATGATGTTCGACGACCGGAACCATAATTTCATCACCCTCATTCAAATTAAATTCTCCCCACCCTTGAGCAATTAAATTAATGCTTGCAGTTGTCCCTGACGTAAAAATAATCTCATTCACATTTTCTATTCCAATAAATTTTGCCACTTTTTCCCTCGTTTTTTCATACTCATCCGTTGCTCGTTCTGATATTGGATACAGTCCTCTATGAATGTTGGCACTATAATTTTCATAATAATCCACCATTTTATCAATCACCATCTGTGGTTTTAAAGCCGTCGCTCCGCTATCCAAATAATGTAAATCTGGGTTTTTCTTAAAAATTGGAAATAATTTTTTATAGTCAGTCATATTTTTATTATGTAAATATATTGTTTTTTTACGGAATTTCCCTGCCCGCCTTTGGAGGGAACGCGCAGCATTAACTGAAGTAAAAAAATAATAAATTTACATCAATTTAAAAACGACTCAACAATTAATTCTATCGCTTTTTGTTTATTAAAACCTCGCGACATTAAATAAAACAATTGTTCCGAATCCACCTGACCTACTGACGCTGCATGTGAAGCCTTAACATCATTTGTCAATATTTCCAATTCAGGATCAACTTCAGCTCGAGAAGTTAACCCCAACAATAGTACTTTAAAACGTAAAAAAGCATTGGCACCAACAGCATCTTTTTGTATCAATATTTTTCCTTTTAAAATTAAATTTCCTCCATCTTCCACCACTGCTCTTATTTCAGTTTCGCCTTCTAAATTATTTTTGTCATAAATCATTACCTCATCCCAGACAACACTCTCCCCTTTTTTCACCAAATATTTTATTATATTTTTCATCCTACTGATCCTTCCATTTGCAAATTAATTAATCGATTTAATTCAACACTGTATTCCATAGGCAATTCTTTTACTATTGGTTCAATAAAACCATTTATAATCATTGCTTCAGCTTCATGGTCGGTAAACCCTCGCGACATTAAATAAAATATTTGTTCCTCACCAATTTTTGAAACTGTTGCTTCATGTTCCAATGTTACTTGTGGTTCATTTATTTTGTTGACTGGATAGGTATCACTTCGTGAATTTTTATCCAAAATTAAAGCATCACAAACAACCTTACTTCGGGCATTTTTTGATCCAGGAGTAATTTGAATTAAACCGCGATAACTAGCCCTACCACCTTTTAATGATATTGATTTTGAAATAATTCGCGAAGTCGTGTCTGATGCCAAATGGATACATTTTCCTCCAGCATCTTGATGTTGACCTTTACCTGCCACTGCCACCGATAGTATTTCTCCATGAGCTCGTTTTCCCACTAAAACTACTGATGGATATTTCATTGTTACCTTACTTCCCAAATTCCCATCAATCCACTCCATTACTCCATCCTCCTCTACCTTGGCTCGCTTGGTCACCAAATTGTAAACATTTGTCGACCAATTTTGAATCGTAGTATAACGACATCGAGCTCCTTTTTTTACAAAAATTTCTACCACAGCCGAGTGCAATGAATCTGTCGAATATATTGGAGCAGTACACCCTTCCACGTAATGCACAAATGCCCCCTCGTCAATAATCATCAATGTCCGCTCAAACTGGCCCATATTGGCACTATTTATTCTAAAATAGGCCTGTAAAGGCAAATCAACTTTGACATTTTTTGGCACATATATAAATGATCCACCTGACCATACTGCGGTATTTAAAGCTGCAAATTTATTATCACCTTTGGGAATCAAAGTACCAAAGTATTCTTTTACCAAATCAGGATATTTTTGTAACGCTTCATCCATACCACAAAATATAATTCCTAGATCCGAAAATCTTTTCATCAATGACCCATATACTACTTCCGACTCATATTGAGCCTTAACTCCACCCAAATATTCTTTTTCAGCCTCAGGAATACCCAACCTATCGTATGTTGTTTTAATATCTTTTGGCACATCATCCCAACTTTTTTCCATTTTTTGACTAGCTTTGACATAGTAAAAAATATTTGCAAAATCAATTCCTGACAAGTCTGCCCCCCAATTTGGCATTGGCATCGATATAAATTTTTCATATGCCAACAATCTATCTTTTAACATCCATTCTGGTTCTTCTTTAATTTTTGAAATTATACGTACCACCTCTTCATTTAAACCACGTTCCGCTTTAAAAACATTATCCTCAGGCATAGAAAAACCGTATTTATATTTCGCCATATCCACCCTCCTCAATCTCTTCAGCCAACTTTCCTCCTCCAGTTTTAATAATGTTACCTTTTTCCAAAATAACAACTCTATCTGCAGGTAAGTATTTCAAGATCCTGTTGTAATGAGTAATTACCAGTACTCCAATATTTTTTTCTTTGGCAACTTTTGCTACCGTTTGAGCAATAACCTTCAGGGCATCAACATCTAAACCAGAATCAATTTCATCCAAAACAACATATTTTGGGTCAGCAACCAACAACTGAAGTATTTCAAGCTTCTTTTTTTCACCACCAGAAAAACCATCATTAAGTGACCTTTTTAGTAAATCCAAATTTAGATTAAGTGATTCTGCTAATTTAACCACATACTTCCTAAATTCCACTAACGTCATAACATTTTTATTATTTTTTTTATATACTTGCCACAAAAAACTATTTACTCCTAGTCCGGGTATAGACACCGGGTATTGATTGGCAAGAAACAAACCCATCTTTGCCCTCAAATCTGGACTCTTATCGTCCAATCTTTCATTATCTAATTTGATATTTCCGGTAACCTCATATTTTGGATGACCAGCCAGGGCAAAAGCCAATGTCGACTTTCCCGATCCATTAGGTCCCATAATGGCCACAACTTCCCCCGAATTTACATTTAAATCAATTCCATTTAAAATAGTTTTTTCTTCAACTTTTACCACCAAGTTTTTTATTTCAATCATACTCACAGTATTTTAGTAGGAGTTAGGCTTTAAAGCAAGTATATATTTGATAAAATAGAGAACGCAACAATTAATCGCTTTTTTATTATCTATATTTTTTAGTCCAACCCCAGCTGTCAATCCCGTCACTCATCAGTATTACTATTATTACCCAATTAGTCAGCAAGACGAGTTAGTTGTCATTCCAAATTTTGAAAATTCCAGGGATTCGACCGATATAATCAAAGAAAATAATTGCAAATACGCGATCAATGGCGGATTATATTTGGAGAACAATCAACCTTTAGGACAATTTTATTTAAACGGAACAACTTTAAATCACAAAAGCCAAAGCGCAACCTTTAATGGATTTTTAAGTCAAAATATCCAGGGAGTTTTGGACATTGGCAAATCATCGATTGAAAACTCAAAATTTATTATGCAATCAGGTCCATTTTTTAACTTAAATTCAATTCCAATTGATTACAACGAAAAAACTGCCCGTCGTCACGTTATAGCCAAAGATTCGGCAAATAATTTTTACATATTCTCTATTTTTACCCCAGAATCATTTTCTTCAGGCCCAAGCCTAAGTGAAATTCCTCAATTTTTCCAAAAACCTGAAATCAAAAAAATTGCCAATTTTACAGATGTTTTAACTCTCGATGGTGGTTCTGCCTCCGTCTTCTTCTCCCCCAACGATTCGATTCACGAATCCACCTTCATCGGCTCTTTACTTTGTTGGAAATAGATATTTCTTGATAAAATACCTATGTTACAAACATATGCCTGGATAGCTCAGTTGGTAGAGCATCCCCTTGGTAAGGGGAAGGTCATGGATTCGAATTCCATTCCAGGCTCATTTTATTAACATTATGGAGAGTGGGCAGGACGGTAATGCGCGAGTCTTGAAAACTCGTGTGAGCAATCACTAACAGGTTCGACCCCTGTACTCTCCGCCATGACAATAGAATATCTTCGTTCGTTTCGAATATTTGAATATGCAATATTTGACCTAGCTGTCTCATTTTTGGGAATATATTTGCTCTCATCGCTTTTAACCAAATTATTTTTTAAAATAAATATAAATATTCCCACCTCATCGTGGATGTATTTAACCTTACATATGAGTATTTTAATTCATGTGGCAGTTGGTAACTACACCAAAATGACTCAAAACTTTTTAGATCCAAATGGTTATTATATTTTAAAAATATTTATTTTTACCCTTTTATTATTAGGACTAAAAGGTATAAAATTAATCAATGGATCTAATTGACAGTCTCAAATCCGAACATCAACAAATACTTTCCCTCTTCGACCAAATCGACCAAACAACAGATATCAACGTTATTCACCAATTAGTAAAACAATTAGAAATAATTACATCCAAACATTTACAAGAAGAGGATGACAGTCTGTACCCCTCTTTCGCCCAGTCCAAAAGCCAAGAAACAAAACAAATCGGTACGGTTTTTTCCAATACTATGCCTGAATACGTTGCCGATTTTACAAAAGTCACAGCGACTATTTTAAACACCGACACAATTACTCCCGAAATTTTATCTCAATACCAAAAAATTCGTGACAAAATAAAAAATCGTATTATCGTCGAAGAAAATATTCTCTTTCCTAGCTTTAACAAATAGCTATCACTCGTTACTGGTATCTGCCAGTAGACATACTATTAGCTTAAATATAGGCAAAATTTATTTATTTAAAAAATAAAATAATGAATATCCAAATCATTGCCGACAATCTTATACTTTCTGCTGGTAATCGCTTATTAATCGACGAAAAAATTAATCTTCATCTTGAAAAACTTCTATCTCATTATTCCCCAGAACAAAAAATAGCTTCCGTCAAAGTCGAAAAAGACAAATATGAGAAATACACTATTAATTTTGATATGAACCTACCTGGCAAAGAAAATATATATGCCGAAACTTCACATATTATTTTTGAATCAGCTCTTGTTGACCTAATTGAGGCCGTTGAAAAACAAATCAAGAAATTAAAAGACAACTAAGCTATAATACCCTCTATGGCAAAAGCAAAAAAAACACCTCGCATACTTATCGCCCTTTTGTGTGGCATATGTGGCGCTCAAAACTATCTTTCTGAAAAGAACAAGATGAATACTCCCGACAAGCTCAAATTCACCAAGTACTGTCGTTGGTGCAAGAAAAAATCCGAGCACAAAGAATCAACCAAACTAAAATAAATGTCTTTGTTGGAAAATATCTACATTTCTCCATTAGAATTGTGCAATTTGTCCTGTCTATATTGTTATACCAAAAAACCCAAAACAATTCTCAGTAATGAACAAATTTTAGATTTTGTCGACAATTACCAAAAAATTACCAAACTAAAATCAATCATTTTTTGTGGTGGCGAAGTTTTTACCCTCCCCGACTTTCCTAGCCTAGTCAATAACTTAATCGATCAAAACATATTTATTACAATTATTACCAATGGTACGATTGACAAATTGGACGAAATTAAATCACCCCAAAACTGCCAACTAATCGTCTCTTTTGATGGACCAAAAAACATTCATGACTACAACCGAGGAAAAGGCAATTTTTCTAAATCCAAAAGATTTGTTAAAAAGGCTTTAAGCTTAGGTTTTCCAATTGAAATTTTTTATTTAATTACCAAAGATTCATATCCCTATAAAGATAAATTAAATATATTTAATTTACACAAAACTTATTTGACCGACCGTCTCGGTTCACTAACACGAGATCAAGTCAAAGAAATTCGCCACAATTATCCCTGCTATCCTCCCAAAGATTTTGGATGTAATATATTTTCACTACAATCTAATGGAAAATTTTATGGTTGTTGTGAATCAACCATTTCTATTGGATCACTTAAAGATCCGTTAGACCACGTTATCGATAAATATTTATCAGTTACAAAAAAATACCCTCTTTGCTATGACCCAGACTACCACTGCCAACTTTCTTAAATCAATTCGTCAATATTTGTGGGGCAAAAATTTTACCGAAGTTGAAATCCCTTATCTAAACGAATCTCTACCCCTCGAACCTAATCTTTATACATTTAAAATAAACAATTGGTATCTCCCCACCTCCCCTGAATTTGCTTTAAAAGAATTTTTGGCCAAAAACAAACAAAATTGTTTTTCTATTGCTCATTGTTTTCGTAATTTAGAAAACACTGGCCCTTTACATTCCAACGAATTTCTCATGCTCGAATGGTACGAGATTAACAAAAATCTCGATGATTTAAAGTTATCTACCCAAAACCTAATTAACCATTTTTTACCCAATCTAAAATTTGATGAATTTAAATTAAATAATACAAATTTTGACAATGAACCCGATTTTAATCAATTTTTTTTAAACGAAATTGAACCCAATTTACCAAAAGATATAGGCATTTTTATCACCGGTTATCCATCTTTTTTATCACCATTGGCCGTTCCCAATCAACGTTTCGAACTATACATAAATGGCATAGAAATTGCCAACGGATGTGAAGAAAATACTAATTCAAAATCAATAAAAACAGCGTTTAAAAATGAACAAAAATATCGTCAAGACAACAATCTGCCTACTCACCCCTATTCTTCCGAATTTATCAACAATTGCAGCAAATTACCACCTTGTTCTGGAATCGGACTTGGCATTGACCGATTATTGAGTATAATAGAATCATATGAGTAAAACACAAGTCAAAAACACCCTTCAAAACGAACAATCAACCAAACCTCTAATTGTCAAAATACCACCCAAATTTCAACCCACCAACAATTTTCTCAACAAAAACATGATGAGTAAAAATGGGCCATCCTTTCTTCAACGCTTTCGCACCCAAAGTCGTGGTGGAAAATAATCAAACTAAAAATTACTCTTTCCCACAAACAGCTTTGCCTTTGATCCTAGTATTTTTGATCCCAATTTTTTAGTATTCAAATTCATTATCATCCCCCCTGTTTCTTCCTTCTCCACTCCATTTTTATCAATAAAAAAATATGACCTATTTAATGGTACAAACCCTACTCGACCAAACAATTTTCCAATCTTTTTTATATCAGTACACAACAATCCAATATCAAATTTATATTTTGGTAAAAATTGTGTAAAAAATTTTTGCAGTATTTGACTCATTACTCCAGTTCGTCGACAATCAACCCTTGTCACCACTCCTCCCAAACCTGCCATTTTTATTTTTTGGTTTTCAAATATAATTTCACGATCATATATCAAAAACAAACCCACAATTCGATTATTCCGATACCCTACAATCCACAACCGCGGAATATCAAAATTATCTTGATTATTAACATCTAACGGTTCATCCCAATTATCACTAATAAATTTATCAAATATTATTTTTTCTTTTGGATAAATATTTTCAAAAACTTTAATATCAACGTTTGCCATAACCGATTATACCCAATAACTCATTTTTAGGTTATTTTTGGTAAAATCAGTGTTGTATATTAACAATCTTTAGGCCCATAGTGAAATGGTTATCACTGGGATCTCCAAAATCTCCATTTGAGGTTCGAATCCTCATGGGCCTGCAAACACTTTGTGTTAAAATATCCATACAGTTTTAACAATTTGGGCCCATAGCGTAGTTGGTAGCGCGTTCCCATGGCATGGGAAAGGTCAGGGGTTCGAGTCCCCTTGGGTCCACTAGATGAGTATTTCTTTTCTACTAGTAATGGCATTAGTAATTATATTTGGAGTATTTTTTAATCAATACTCCAGAATATATTTTCGTGATTCAAAAAATATTGGTGCTTCAACAATCATAGCCCAAGTTTGCGGAGGTGTTTGTGCTCTACTTTGGACCCCACTATTTTCAATAGATTTAAGTATGTCAACAAATTATTGGTTATTATTAATAATTGCTTGTGTTTTTTATGCTCTAAATGACCGACTTGGCGCTGATGTAAAAAAGAATTTAGATGTATCAGTTTTTTCCATCCTCAATAGAACATCAGATGTATTTTTGATTGTAATCAGTGTAATTATTTTTAAACAAGTTCCTGGATTTTGGAAAATAGTCAGTGCCATAATCACAATAATAGGACAAATAGCCTTAACTTATAACAAAAAAGGTAAATTTCAAATTAACAAATATTTTATATTTGCTCTACTTACTAATTTAGTTTTTGCTATCGCTCTCTCTATTGATATCGGAATTTCAGAACAAATCAATTTACCTTTCTATGTTGCACTAACCCTTCTTATTCCCTCAATAATTATTGGAATATCAGAAAAAATTAGTTTAAATGATCTCAAATTAGAGTACAAAAACTCTCACAAACCTTCATTTTATATAACTGGATTTAGCTGGGGGACATACATTGTTGCAATACTTTATGCTTACCAAATAGGTAGTATAATTTCCGTCATAATTGTAAATGCTTTAGCCGTAATAATTAACGTATTAATTGGTATATTTGTTCAAAAAGAAAATAAAAATATAACAAATAAAATAGTTGCCATGATACTGGTATCGATAGGAATTCTAATAACAATCTTCAAAAATTGATACAATGATTTAATATGTCAAAAATAACCAAAGCCGTACTCGCTTGTGGTGGGTGGTCCACCAGGTTTTTGCCCACCACCAAAAGTTATGCCAAACAGTTACTCCCCGTACTTAGTAAACCACAAATTTTATATGCCCTCGACGAATGTGTATCCGCTGGTATTACCGAAATTTGTATTGTTCATCGTGACCACGAGACAACTTTAAATCAATTTTTTGAAAAGAACACCGAGCTTGATACTTATCTTTCTTCCAACAACAAAGAAATATATATGTCCGAATATAACCGAATTGTCGGCCAAATAACCAATCTGATTTTTATACCTCAGACCAATGACTTCCCTTATGGTAACGGTTCTCCCATACTGGCCGCAAAAAATTTTATTGGCAATGATCCTTTTGCCTATTTTTATGGTGACGATTTTATTCTCGAAAAAGAAACTGGCAATTATTTAAAAAACATTCTCAAAACTTTTGAGATATCAAAGGCTGCTGCAGTTTGTGGTGTTACAATAGCTTTACCTTCAGAAATTAGTAAACTAAGTTCAGTCAAATATTTGAAAAACAACCAAATGGATTCTGTTGTCGAAAAACCGCTACCAGAAAATGCTCCCTCGAATCACGCCATGATCGGCCGCTTTGCTTTTGAACCATATATTATTGATATTTTAAACAAAACCGCTACAGCACGAGGAGAATTGTGGTTAACTGACGCGGTTAATAACCTTGCCTCTGACAAATCAAAAGTGGTATTAACTGAAATCGATTCACCCAATTCCAAGTGGACCACCACTGGCGACCCTTTAAACTGGATTAAAGTTAACATTCTTATGGCACTAAAAGATCCCGAGATTGGGCCAAAAATAAAAGATTTTATCAAGGGCATATAATGAACAATTTTCTCCCAAAACGTATTGCGATTCTATATGCCGATGCAAGGCGCGAATATTTTCCCAGTGAACAAATATATTTATCCGAAGTTGAGGCCAAAGACAGAACTGCGATTATCGCCAACAGATTAATAAAAATGGGTATTAATGCCACTACCTTCCCTGGTGATAATCAATTAACTGAAAATTTAAAAAAATATAAACCTGATTTTGTTATTAATTGCGTTGATTCGGTTTATGGTCAAGAATATTTATGTGCCACAATTCCAGCAACATTAGAGCTACTTCAAATCCCCTACACCGGAACTGGAGTAATGGGTATGACTATCAATACAAACAAATTTTTTACCAAAAATATTTTGGAACAATGGGGAATAACCACTCCAAAATGTCAGTTATTAAAAGAGTCTGTTGATGAATTAAATGTCATAATGGATTTTCCTCTCATTACCAAATTAAATGATTACCATGGTTCAATAGAAATCTGCGACGCATCAGTTTGTCAAAATGAAAAAGAGTTAAGAACTCGTTTTAAATATTTACATGATATTTACAAACAACCAATATTAATCGAGGAATATATTGCCGGACGTGAAATTTCAGTTCATATTATTGAAGGTATTAATACCAAAGTATATTCTGGAGAAAAAATATTTAAAACACAAACCAATAGTAAATATAATCTCGCCACTTTTGATGGCAATTGGGGAGAAGAAGATATTTTTACATATCAAAAATATGAATTACCTGAACGAATAAAAGATAGTTTAAAATTAGCCTTTGAGGTCTTAAAACTTGAAGATTTTGCCAAATTTGATCTTCGAGTTGACGCTTCTGGACGTCATTACATAATCGATGTAAGTGCCAATCCCGCCCTTGGTCCTGATGATTGCTCTATTAGTAAAGTTTTAGGCCTTTATGATTTATCTTTCGAAGATATTTTACAAAAACTAATTATCAACACCTTATCTGATCCCGACAATCACATTAATTCTCTTTCCTAATTCAAAAAAATCATTTTCTTTCCATCCTAGAGTTGTCATTGCTGGAGTCCCAATTCGAATTCCCGAAGGTTTAAAAGGACTACCTTTGTCATGAGGAATAGTATTTGCATTAACAATAATTCCATTTTTCTCTAATTTTATTGCAACTTCTTTTCCTCTATCCACACCCACATCCACTACCATCAAATGATTTTCCGTTCCAAAAATTTTCAAATCCCCTAGTCCTTTTTTCAATGCCTGGGCATTATCAATCACTTGTTTCGCGTATGTTTTAAACTCTGGTTGTAAATCCTCTTCAAAAGCAACCGCCATGGCCGCAATCGTTGCCATATGCGGACCACCTTGTATTCCTGGAAACACAGCTTTATCAATCTTCTTTGACAGCTCAATATTATTTGTTCCAATTATTGCACCCCGTGGACCACGTAATGTTTTGTGAGTTGTTGAGGTTATAACATCAACATAGGGCACTGGATCAGGGTGCACCCCGCCAACAATTAATCCCGCAATATGAGAAATATCAGCCACCAAATATGCCCCCACACTATCCGCAATTTCCTTAAATTTTTTCCAATCCAAAATCCATGGATAAGCTGTAGTTCCTGCAAAAATTAATTTTGGTCTATTTTGATCTACTAATTGATACAGTTTGTTATAATCAATCCGTCCATCTTCATTAACATCGTATTGTAGGCTGTCAAAAAACTTTCCCGAAAATGTAATATTTGGATGACCATGAGTCAAATGACCACCAGACGATAACTTTAGTCCACAAATTTTGTCACCCGGATTTAGTAAAGCCATCAGCACGGCCATATTTGCCGGGCTTCCCGAATATGGCTGAACATTTAAATACTCTACCCCAAACAGTTTTTTACCTCTATCAATCGCCAGTTGTTCTATTTCATCAATAATTTCATTACCTTGATAATAACGTTTTCCAACATAACCCTCCGCATATTTATTAGACAAAACACTCCCAAGCGCTTTTTTTACATTTTCCGATATAAAATTTTCACTGGGAATTAAATAAACCAAATCTTTTTGTTGTTGCGCTTCTTTTTCAATCAACTCAAATATTTTATTCATCACCTATTTTACCTCACAACTTGTTTTGTTAGACAGTTAAATTTGCAATCTTTTGATTTACCAAAATTTGGTTGTTCTCTATATTTGGAGACAATTGTCGCGCATTATTTGTCAAATAATTACGTCCTTCCAAAAAATCATGTTCAAAAGTCCAAAATTTACGTTGCTCATCAATATCCATGTCATCGACTTTAATATAAGCAGTACCCGACATTTCATTCCATAAACCTAACGAACGGTTTTCAAAAATATCTTCTGTTGCACCAATATTAAATAAATCAATATCTGCCATCATTTTTATCAACAAATCTGTATTTGGATTACCTGTAGCAACATGTTCAGCCAATTGATGCATTTTTCCATCATCTCCACGTTCAATCGCCGTCCCCATAATTATTTTTTCAACAAGTGCAATATTTTCTTCAGTATATTCCTTATTTTCTTCCATCCACTTTCTGGCAATATCAGCACTCATTCTTTCATTAACAATCGGACCGTTGCCCTGAACAACATCATGAAACCCCACAGCCAAAAGTAGCAGTTGTCCATCTTCATTATTAATATTTCCACTCGACATCGCTTGATATATCATCTTTAACGCAAAAACTCGAGTATCATTATTATGATCCAAATTATGGAAACCCAATTCTGAATGATTAATTTCCACAATACTTCTTGAATAATTTAGTCCATTTTCAATTGTAGTAGAAACAACAAATTCACTTTTATTTAAACTTTCATCATCAGAAATAAACATAATTACTTCAACTCAAAAACGACAGTGACACTTTTCGAGACTGTCCCTGTCCCTACTTCGATTGGTGCACCACCACCACCTTCAGCACCCTTTGATGCCATCATTGGATATATGTTTCCTCCACCAAAACCTTCATTTACTGAAATTACCTTTCCTAGTTTTCGTCCCGAAGCCATTGCAATTGTTTCTGCTTTGATTTTGGCATTTTTAATAGCAAGGTCAAAAAGAGAATTTTCAAATTCAGACGTATCATCAAACTGGAAATTAGGCCCATAAACATTATTTGCCCCTGACGAAGCCAACATATCAGCCAAGGCACCCGATTTGTCTATTTCTCGTAAAGTTATGGTTACCGAATTACTTACTCGCCATTGACCTTTTCTTGATTTTTGAATTCCATTATCATAATAAACTTCTTCGCTTTGATAATAGTTTAAGCTTTGAGTTTTGATATCTCCTTCAGAAACTCCAAAATCTTTCGCTGCTTTAATTAACGATTCCATTTTTGTATTTACTTCTTTGACTGCATTTTCCTTACTATCATTAACAGCATCTATCCCCGCTGAAAAACTAGCTATTTGATTTTTTTGTTGTGATTTTGCTTCACCAGTAACAGTAACTGTCTCTGCTGGTATCCATCGTATTTTTCCCCAATCCATTTTTGGTACAAAATAAATTGCCCCCGCTACCACCAACACAATCAATATTATTTTTTTCATAAACAATATTACACCGTTTTTTCTAATCCAACAAATTTTACACTTAACTTGGTATCCAAGGCTGCCGCTATCTTTTTTAAAAAATTCAAACTTGGGTTTGTTCCACCCATTTCAAATCGAGACAAAGCTGATTGTGTTGTCCCCATTTTAAATGCCAACCGTTTTTGAGTCATTTTTTTCTTATTTCTGATATCAATCAGACTGCTCAATATTTGATACTCCACTTCCAAATCATCATACCCTTTTTTCACTTCAGGGTCTTTTAACAGTTCTTTTTTTATATCTTCCCAGTTATCCATAAAATAAATATAGCACCAACGCTATATTAATGTCAAGCGCTTTAACGCTGTTTTTAAATCCTGAATTGGTAACTTTTTTGTTTTTTTAACAAACCAATGAATCAAATATATTTGTAATCCATTTATCGTATAAATCAACCTAATCTTTTGTTTTCCTGAGGTTCTTAATTCATACAATTTATTATGGATTTTCTTAGCAAAAGGCATTTTTAACATTGATCCATATTCCTTCAAAAAACTAATATCTCGAGAAATCCTTATTTGAGACTCTTTATCCAACTTACCCAAAAATTTTTCAAATTCTCTTTTATCTAAAACAAATAATTCATAATCCATAAAAAATTATGTAATATTTTTTACAAAAAATCAATATCTATATATTGTAGTATAATCAAATTATGTTTACACCTTACTTAATCATCATCGGCTTAATTCTACTTTTCAAATCAATTGTTATTGTCAACCAATATGAACGAGGAATAGTCCTAACTTTAGGTACATATTCATATACCCTTAGTCCAGGATTAAAATTAGTATTCCCTCTTGTTCAACGAGTAATCAAAGTTGACATTCGTATTAATACTATCGACATTCCCAAACAAGAAATAATAACTCGAGACAATGTTGCCGTTTCAATTAATGCCGTAGTCTATTTTCAAGTCACCAAGGCCGAAGATGCAATTTTAAAAGTTAAAGATTTTGGTTACGCAGTATCCCAATATGCTCAAACTGCTCTACGCGACGTCATCGGAGGTGTTGAACTTGATCAACTATTAACTGATCGTCAAAAAATTAGTGACGAAATCAAAGCTATTGTCGATGCCGAAACTATTGAATGGGGTGTCGATGTTACCGGTATCCGTCTCCAAGATATTGCCGTTCCCGACAATATGAAACGAGTCATGGCCAAACAAGCCGAGGCCGAACGTGAACGTCGTGCCACCATTATTCGCGCCCAAGGTGAGTTAACCGCTTCCGAGAACTTAAACAAAGCTATGAAAAGTTTAGCCGAATCTGGAGCCATTTCCCTTCGCACTCTTCAAACTATCGAAAATGCCACCAACGGTCCCAACAATACCGTCATCTTCGCCCTCCCCACCGAAGTTTTAAATACAATTCAAAAGCTGACGAAAAAATAAATCACAAATCAACCGATGGTTTTGTTTCTTCTAAGTCCGAGTATTCATGAGTAACAATTGAAATATTTTTTATTTTTAAACTTTCACATCTTTTTCTGAGATTTGACACATCCTGTCGTGAGGCAGTCATTTTAACTTCGACCGCACTTTTACTATTAACAATAAAATCAATTTCCCCTCCTCCAGTTTTATTATAAAATGCCAACTCGTTTTTACCTCTTAAGTTTTGATACACACTTTGTTCAAACAGCTGTCCCTCAGATAGTTTCCCAATAACATTAGCCACCCCTGAATCACAAAAAAATATTTTTTTACTTCCAGCTGCCTGTCGATCAGGACTACCAGAAAATCTGGGTAACAAACTTATAAAATATGTCTGTTCTAAAAATGATAAATAATTGTAAACAGTCTCTCGTGAAACAGCCAAACTTAAAGCAAGTTTTTGTATATCAAGCTGAGACCCAATACGAGACACCAAAAGTATTATCAAATCCCTTAACCTCGACATGTCTTTAAAATCAGCTAAATTCTTTGCATCCTTCTCAAAATATGAAGTAAAAATATCCTGCAACAATAATTTCTTTCGTTCTCTGTTTTGTTCCAAAACTACTCCAGGAAATCCTCCATATTCCATATATTCGTCATAAAATCCAATTAGCTTTTGGTACCTTATTTTGTTTTTATCTCCAGTTTTTCTATTTACATCTTTAAACTTTAAAAACTCTTCAAAGTCCAAAGGAAACATTTCAAAAATTACTTTTCTTCCCGACAATGATTCGGGAAATAAATTACGCAAATAATAACTACTCGATCCAGTTAATACAAATTTCACATTCCAATGGTCATACAAATACTTTATAACTCTACTAATTTCAGGTAAATTTTGTACTTCATCAATCAATACGTACGATTTCGTTTTATTCTCTACTCCATATTGAGCCAAATTATTCCACACCAAATCATAATTTTCTTCTTCAAACAATTTTCGGTGCATCGGGTTTTCCAAATCCAACATCACCTTATTTTTCGATTCAATTTTATCAAACAGATATTGCAAAACAGTCGTTTTTCCCACCCGCCTCATTCCCGTTATTATTAATATTTCTTTTGTTTCAATTTCTTTTTCTAACCTAGTACATATTTCTCTCTTGTATATCATATCTGTATCTTACATACACCACCCATCTTTGTCAACTAACAACTCACAATAACTCATCATCTTCGCCCTCCCCACCGAGGTGTTAAATACAATTGAAAAATTGACGAAAAAAAAATATTTTATCTTCTAGGTGGTGAACGAATATACTTTGGTGGCAATGTATGTCGAGAATTATCTTTCTTTTTACTACCCCCACCACCAATTTTTGGAAATTCGACACCCAAAGCACCAGCGGTCATAATTCCCCAAGCAGCTGCCATTAATATATTCCCTTGCATAGCTCCGTTTATCAAGTCTGGTATTCCACCAAAAATATGTGTCACCGTAGTTGCAGTTGCCATTGCTTGTCCAAAACCACCTCCATAAATCTGCTCCACGGTCGTATTTAACATTTGAAATAAACCACCACTATTAAATATTTTCTTCAAATCTATTTTATTTGACTTCAACATACTGGGTAACCCTAAAACCAAGTATGGTAAAGCACCTCCAAACCAATTTTCCAATATTCCCGAATTTGCCGGGGGTGTATACGAAGCAGCTAATCCATAAAAGTTAAATTCACCCACTAATGCCATATGTGATATCCAGTATGGTAGGGCATGCAATAATTCATGTGCACCCATTACCGCAAACATCGACGCAGTTGTCATCAACACTACTTTTGGATCAATATCTGGTCCGCTTTTGTTCCCACCTCCACCAGATCCAACTTTTTGTATTCCAAATTTATAGTCACCCCTCCCCTGACTTCCTCCACCAATCATGGCTTTTGTCATAGCCCACTGAGTTATTAACTCATCAACCATACTCATTTTTGTATCTTCATCAATTTTTTGTTCACTGAGTTTTGTAAGATATCCCGTAACATCAACTTCTTGTCCAAAACACTTAGCCATATTACCAGCTAAACGTGGTACCCACTCCTTATTACCACTCACTACTTCCATAACATCAATAATTGCAGCCGCTAAATTTAGTTCTTCAACTGGTTCAACATTTTTTAAACCCATTGTCTCAGTCAAACCATGAGTTACTTCAATTACTTTTTCTACAGCTAATATTGAATCAAAATCGTCAGGCTTACGAGCCAAATCAATGGCGTTACTTAACACTTCATGATGTGGTGCAAGATATGAATGAACACCTTCAATCAATTGTTCATTTTGTTGATGTAGTAACACTGCCTGTTCATCGACTATTGCTGGTTTTGAAAAATTTTCAACAATTTTATTGACAGTCTTACCAATTCTTTCACCAATAACACGTAAATCATTCACGATAACATTTTCTGGTGGTCTCAAGATTACTTCCATCATATATTTATACATCCAATTATACCTCACTCTAAGCCAAAAAATCCTGTAAAATAAACATATGTCTCCAGTAAAAAAAATAATACTATTTATATTTTTTATATTAATTTCTGCCCTCGGTTATCAGTACTTTTCTAAACCAAAACAAATCATCCCCACTACTCCTTCAACTTTCAACATAACAGAAACGATAAAATATTCCACCGACAAAACTGAAACTTTTACACAACAGACAACTAGCAACGAAACAGTTTTTGACGTTTTAACTAAAACAATCAAAAACATTGAGTCCAAGCAATACGATTTTGGCATGATGATTAACAGCATCAATGGTGTCAAAAGTGGCACTGATAGCAAATATTGGGTTTATTCTGTCAACGACCAATCCGCTACAATTGCCGCCGATAAATATATATTAAAATCCAATGATAAAATAGTTTGGAGCTTTGAAGCCCTAAAATAAATATGAAAAAACTTTACCCAATTTTAATAATTTTATCTGTATCTTTACTTCGTTTTTTCCCTCATCCACCAAACTTCTCCCCCATTAGTGCCATCATATTATTTAGTGCTGTCTATTTACCCTTCAAATATTCCCTAATCCTCCCTTTTTCTATCATGATTATTTCTGACTATTTCCTTGGTTTTCATTCGACCATGCCCTATGTTTATGGCAGTTTTACCCTCATTGCAATATTGGGATTAATTTTGAAAAATAAAAATACCGCTCTAAACACAATCAAAACCTCGATTTTCTCTTCGGTATTATTTTATATCATCACCAATTTCGGAGTTTGGATGTCTGCCGGTTTATACCCACACACCACTACCGGATTAATCAACTGTTATATCGCAGCCATTCCTTTTTTCAAAAATACCCTCGCAGGCGACTTAATCTTCACCTCAGTTATTTTTGGTTGTTATTCTCTGCTTCACGTGCCTTCAAATAAAAATAATCTGACAATCTATTTAAATAAATTAAAATGTTCTCATTTTTCAAAAAAACTACTCTCCTTTCTGCGCGTCTAGTTACGGTTCTAATCCAATTAAATTTCCTCGCCTTCTCTTTTTTAAAAATCAAAAACTTTGTTAAAGGTTTTAATTTTTTTTCAATTTTTTCAATTTCTTCTTCTAAAATTTTTATTCTAGTTACCAGTTTCTTGTTACTAGTTTCACATGCAATATTTCCCATAATCTCATATAAATCTTTTTGTATTTCCTCATCCTCAATTATCGATTGGAGTTCATCTAATGTCCCAATTGCTTCAAAAATTTTATCATTTTTCTTTAATCTTTTACCGGCGACTGATGAATATCCATTGTCGCCGGTTTTTGTGGTTATACTCATGAACACTTGCTATACCCGCAGTAACTATTACTACATTTAAAACACCCCTCTTCCGCATACAGAGGCGAACCACAATCGGGACACGAACTAAATTTACTTTCTGTGTCAGCATGTTTGGTCCGCACTGCTTGTAAAATATCAATTTTAATTTCATCATTTTTTGGCAAATCTATTTTTTCTTTTTCATCCTCAAACATTTCTAATTGTTCTCCTTTAGAAATTTCCAATAATGCTTTACCAACAGCATCAAACATACTCAATGTCATGCTATTTCCAAATCCGATCTTTTGGCCGCAAGATATTCCTACCAATTCATCAGCCACTTCTTCTAAATTTGCTCCATATTTTAGTGCCAATGACGCCAATCGACCGGTAACCTCGGCCGATCCAGCCATGTAACCTCCCGATTTACCCAAATTAACAAACACTTCGACTGGTCCGTCCCCTTCTTCAAAAAAGACCGAGGTAAAGACTTTACCTGCATCACAAGTTTTGCGCAATCTCACCCCTCGAGCCGCTTCTGGTGTCCTCTTTTTACTTTTTTGCTCAATTATTAAATTACTATTAATTTTTTCTTCAACCTTAACTGTTTGTATTACTTCTTTTTCCCGACTCCCCGATCGATAAATAGTAATTCCCTTTGTACCTAAACTATATGCCAGCAAATATGCCTTTCTTACATCATCCACCAATGCCTCTTTTGGAAAATTTATTGTTTTTGATACCGCATTATCAGTATATTTTTGAAAAGCAGCCTGAATCTTAATATGCCATTCAGGATCAATTTCTAATGCCGTTATAAAAATATTTTTTATATCTTCAGGTATCTGAACAATTCCATTTAGTTTTCCTCCATTTTTAACTACTTTATCCAACAACTCCTCACTATATATATTTCTCTTTTTTAATTCTTCCACAAAAACAGGATTCATTATATATAATGTTTTTCCTTCAACAGTATTTTTTTGATATCCCAGGGAAAAAATTGGTTCAACCCCCGATGAGGTATCGGCCACCATTGATATGGTTCCTGTAGGCGCAATCGTAGTCAATGCCATATTACGAGGTCGATAAGCAGTACCTACAAATACACTATCTTCCCAAGCTGGAAATACTCCCCGAGTCATGGCCAAATCAACGGTTGCTTTTTTTGATTCATCATTAATAAATTTCATTACCTTTTCCGCCCACAATATTCCTTCGGGGGAATTATATCGAATACCTAATTTAAACAACATATCGGCAAAACCCATCACTCCCAACCCAATACGACGAGTTTTGGACACCATATCCCTAATTTGTTGTACTGGAAATTGGTTAACTTCGACCACGTTATCCAAAAATTCTATCGCCTCATGAACCACTCTTCCCAAATCAGCCCAATTTAAATCAAATTTATCCTGAGCTTGCCGAAGGACAAATCGCGATAAATTTATACTTCCCAAATTACACGCATCATAAGGCAAAAGTGGTTGTTCACCACAAGGGTTTGTTGCCTCTATTCTGCCTAATTTTGGTACTGGATTACTATTACTATCATTCATTCGGTCGATGAATACCAATCCAGGATCACCAAATTGCCATGCCAGACGAGTGACCAAATTAAATACTTTATATGCATTTAACTTCATTGTTGCCAATCCATTTTTTGGATTAATCAATTCATAGCCTTCACCATCATTCGTAGCTTTTGCCCATTCATACAATTTCAAAACTTCAGTTTCAACTTCCTTCAATTTTGCATCAACATCTCGATTTCCTTCAGCCTTTCGAATTTTTTCTACCGTTTCTTCAGGAATCGAATCATCACTTACAAATTTTTTGTCCGATTCTATTTTGTCCATAAACTTATTTGTTATGGCCAAAGAAATATTAAAATTTGTCAAAGAATATTCATCAAGCTTTACTACCGCAAACCGCAATACATCAGGATGTTCGACTGACAACATTCCCATATTAGCTCCCCGCCGTACCCCTCCTTGTTTTATTTGACCTGTCACATCGTTATATGCTTGCATAAAACTCACTGGACCAACTGTAGTTCCTCCAGACGACGCAATATAATCCCCACTTGGTCGCAAACGCGAAAACGAAAAACCTGTTCCACCACCACTTTTGTGAATCATCGCCATATCTTTCATCGTCGTCAAAATCGATTCCATCGAATCATCGACGGGGAGGACAAAACAAGCTGATAATTGTTGCATTTTTTTGCCTGCATTAACCAAACAAGGTGTATTTGGCAAAAATTTTTGTTCAGCCATCATTTCATAAAAAATCTTGGCTTTTTCCTCATTTTGCAAACCAATATTTATAGCCACTCTCCAAAAAATATCTTTTACCGACTCTGTTAATTTCCCATCCGGTCCTTTTATTCCATACCTACTCTCAGTAATATATTTGGCATTTTCTGATAATACCGGTTCCATTAGATTATTCATCATTTTTTTTGTAATCCTTAATTAATAATTCAAATTCATCAACACTTTTAATATTTCTATATATAGTGGCAAATCTTATGTACGCCACCGGATCAGTATTTTTCAAAACTTCCATTACAATTTCTCCAATCTCTTTACTCGGTATTTCTACCGATTCCCAATTTAACAATTTCATTTCAATTTCGTCAATCATCTTTGATCTTTTTTCATCATCAACTCGCCACAAAGCTCTCTCAAAACATTTTTGTAATTTCTCCCTCGAATAATCTTCTACTCGACCATCTTTTTTTATTACCTTCAGTTCAATATTTGAAACCTTTTCATATGTCGTAAATCGCTTATTACATTTCAAACACTCCCTACGCCTACGAGTCGCTTTGCCATCCATGGCTTCTCTTGACTCAAGCACATTGCTTTCATCAAAATTACAATAAGGACATAACATACGGTAATTTTTAATAATTAATAAAAACGCTATGTATAGCGTATGTTCATCATCATACATACCACCCCCAGTGTTAGTCAACTATCATTTAATAGGGCAAAAATATATCAATATCCCTCAAGCTACATGAACAATTTTTATGTTCAATAACTTTAAAACTAATAATTATAAAAGAAAAATTATCAGGTATAATATCTTCATGAACAAAGTCATGAGTTTTTTTCGTGAAGTCAGGGCTGAATTTAAAAACATCACTTGGCCCAAAAAGGATACTTTAATTCAGCTGACAATTGTGGTAATATCAATCTCAGTCATAATCTCCCTCATTTTAGGCGGATTTGACTATATTTTTACAACCGGTTTAAATTATATTGGTACCAAACCAGTACCTCAAACAAATACAAATATATTACCAACTGAAGCTCCAACACCAGCAATAACAGCTGTTCCAACAATAATTAAGAAAAAGTAAAATATTTTAAAAATTAAAAATTATAAATTGATTAAAAATTAAAAATTTTAAATTAAAAATTTCCCTGAATATGCCAAACAATTCGACCAAAACCAATAATAAAGAGTTTATTTTCTCTTTATCACCCACCACTCCTCCCATCGATGCTGCTTGGTACGTTATCAATACCTACTCTGGTCACGAATACAAAGTTATCGAAGCTCTCAAAATCCGTATCAAAACTATGGGTTTACAAGACTATATTTTTCAAGCCATTGTCCCAATTCAAAGTAAAATGGTCATTCGTCGTGGTGCCAAAATCAAAACCATGGAAAAAACCCTACCTGGTTACGTTTTTATCCAAATGATCGTCACCGATGATTCATGGGTTACCGTTCGTACTACTACCGGTGTCACTGGATTTGTTGGTATCGGTGCCAAACCTACCCCTATTTCCCAAGCTGAAGTTGACAACATTATTAAAACAGTTGAAGAAGACAAGCCAAAATATCAAGCTCCATTTGGCATTGGTGACGTTGTGAAAATCACCAGTGGACCTTTTGCCGACTTTATTGGCACAATTGACTCAATCGATCAGGCCAAAGGCAAGCTTCGTTGCCTAGTTTCCTTTTTTGAACGTGAAACTCCTGTCGAAGTCGACTTTTTACAAGTAACAAAAGAATTATAAATATAAAAATATATGGCAAAAAAAATTAAGATAGTCGTCAAATTAGCTCTCCAAGCCGGAATGGCAAATCCAGCACCTCCAGTAGGTACAGCCTTGGGTCCTCATGGTATCAAAATCATGGATTTCTGCAACGAATTTAATACCAAAACTGCCGACATGAAAGGCTCATTAATTCCTGCAATCATCACAATTTTTGAAGATCGTACTTTTGAATTCATTATCAAAAAACCTCCTGTTTCCGATATGATCAAAAAAATCACCGGTATAACTAAAGGTAGTGGTACTACTGGTCGTGAAAAAATTGGCAAAATTACTGACGCCCAAATTACCCAGGTTGCCCAAAACAAAATCGTTGATTTAAATACCAAAGATCTTGAAGCTGCCAAACGTATGATTGCCGGCACCGCCAAATCCATGGGTTTTGAAATTATTAATTAAAATATTCAAATGAGCAAAACTACTCAAGAAAACAAGGCCAAAAAAGCCAAAGTTGCAGTGGAAGTCCTGAGTGAAACCGAAGGACAAAACGCCCCAGTTGAAGAAACAACTGAAATTATAAAAAAACCTACTCGCGTCCGAGGTAAACGATACGTTGCTGCTCGTAAAAAATACGACATCAACAAGCTTTACTCAATCAAAGAAGCCGTAGAATTGGTTAAAACCACTTCTCTCACTAAATTTGATGGCAAAATCGAAGCCCACATTTTAGGTATGGATATGGGTAATATTGGCGAAATTGCTTTCCCCCACCTAGAACTTGGTGCCAAAAAAATCGTCATTTTAGATGACAAAATATTGGCCGAAATCAAAGACGGTAAAGTAAATTTTGATATTCTTATCGCTACTCCCATCACTATGCCAAAATTGTTACCTTTTGCCAAACTTTTGGGTCCTCGTGGATTAATGCCAAATCCAAAAAATGGAACATTAACCGACAAACCCGAAGAATCTGTCAAAAAATTGTCCATAGCAAAAACTATGATCAAATCCGAGAAAAAAGCCCCTGTTATTCATCAAATTGTTGGAACCATCTCTCAAAAAACTGAGGAAGTTGTTGCCAACATCAATGAATTGATCAAGGTTGTTAAAACTGTCAAAATGAAAAAATTAGTTCTCTGTGCCACCATGGGTCCAGGAATAAAATGCGAGATCATAAAGTAAATAAATAATTTACATAATATTAAACCCGGCTACTGCCGGGTTTTGTGATAAATTAAACCATGTCTCTCGATCAAAATAAAAAAATAAATTACCCAATTGGGTTATTTTTTCATGACCTTTGGCAATACACCCACAAATTTCATCGTCGGCTAATCTTTTGGTACTTCCTCCATATTATTTCTGCACTCGCCAATCTCGCGATACCCTTATTACTCGCCAAAATAATTGACAACATTACCCTAGGAAATACCAACAATATTCCTTTTCTCATATCAGCAATTTTTATAATCGGTTATAGTCGCATAGTAGGACGAAATCGTATCAAACTCCAAGTCTACAAACTTGCCGAAGCTTGTCGTCTCTCCAGTCGTCAATTGTGGATTTCAACCATACTCAAGTATGATCTAAAATGGCATGAAAAACAAAACTCGGGCAAAAAAATCTCTGTTTTGGCTCGAGGTTCAGAGCAGCTAAAAAATCTGATTCAGTTTGTCACCAAAGGTGGTGGAGGTGTCGATATTTTTGTCAATGTATTTGGAGTATTGATTACCCTTATGTTTTTAAATCAAAAATACGCCCTTCTTTGTCTTATCAACATAATTTTATATTCTGTCATTTTAATTCAACAAACAAAAAAACTAAATCAACAACGACATCAAATCAATCGAACCTCAGACCAAGTCATGGGTAAAAATTTTGACTATTTCTCCAACATGTCACTTATAAAAAGTCTTGGTATTGGCCAAAACATAAATAAAGTATTATTTCAAAAAGAATCAAAACTCACCGAAAAATCAATTAAATACACCACCAAAGAATTCAATAAATGGATATATATCAACACTATTTCTCAAATCTGTAACACCATTGGAATAATTTTAATCGTCAACGATATTATTAATAATAAAATTTCACTCGGCTCATTTTTTGTATATACGGGCTACATTAATCGACTTCAAGACGGTTTGAGTGATGTTGCTGATTGGGTTAACGATTTAATTGAAAAATATTTGGGGCTTTTTCGCGTTCGTCAATTACTTCAATCAGGCACCAGTATTACCGAAAATGGCGTCAAACCTTTTCCCAACCAACTTAACATGATTAATATTGAAGAACTTACATTTGGATATCAAATCAACAGACCTGTTTTAAATAATATTTCAATTACTTTATATCAAGGAAAAAAATACGGATTTGTTGGATCATCCGGTTCCGGCAAATCAACACTTAGCAAGCTTCTACTAAAACTTTATCCATGTACAAAAGGACATATTTACTACAATCACACCGATATCTCAAAAATAAATACCCACTCACTTCATCAAAATATTGGCGTCGCCCCTCAAGACAATGAAGTATTTAATTTATCATTTAAAGAAAATATTACCATCAGCTCCCCCTCCCAAAAATTTAATCTCGACTTATACAATCTCGCCATCAAAACCGCCGAGTGTCAAACCATTTTGGACAAAATTAAAAATAATCATCAAACACATCTTGGTGAAAAAGGCATCAAACTTTCTGGCGGTGAAAGACAACGATTGGGAATCGCTAGGGCTATTTACAAAAATACTCCAATAATCATTTTTGACGAAAGCACCTCTGCACTCGATTCCAAAACAGAAGCCAAAATTCTAATCAATCTAGAAAAGTATTTTGAATCAAAAACAATTATTTGGATTGCCCATCGACTATCAACCTTGCGATTTACCGATGAAATAGTTCTGTTCGATCAAGGTAAAATCGTCGAAACCGGCAGTTTCAAACAATTGGTAACTCTCAAAGGATACTTCTACCAACTTTGGCAAATTCAAAAGAAAACAAAATTAAAATAAATTGACAACGCCACACAGTTATGTTATCCTATACATAATTGTATATGATAAATAAACTAAATGTCTTATTAAAACAACCTCAAAAAATCTATCATACCGATGACTTGCGGATTTTGTGGTCTATAATCAACCCAAATACCCTCCACCAAACCATTTCACGACTAATCAAAAAAGGTATTTTAATAAAAATCTACAGAGGTCTTTACAGTACCATACCTCTCTCCGAGCTTGATCCCATCGAGCTAGGGTCACGATTAATCAATCGTTTTTGCTATCTCACCACCGAGACAGTCCTTGCTCAAAATGGAGTTATCAACCAATCCCCCAATAAAATTACTTTCGTCTCCAATATTTCTAAAAAAATTACTATTGGCAACAATATTTATTTATATCGACAAATGACTGATAAACTTTTATTCGACAGCAGTGGTATTAGTTCACAGTCAAACGGAGTTTTAGTCGCATCAGCTGACCGCGCCAAATCAGACATGCTTTACTTTCAACCCAACTATTATTTTGACAAAAAATTATGATCACTAATCGCCAGGAAGATATCATTCACAAAGTTCATTTATTAAGAATTTTAAGCGAAATTATTGAAAACCCAATTTTATCCCAATCGCTCTATTTCATAGGTGGTACTTGTGCTTCAATGCAAAATATTTTAGATCGTTTCTCCGTCGATTTAGATTTTGATATTAATCCAAAATCAGATGAGAAAATATTACGAGATGAGTTTCACAAAATATTTAAAAAACTGGATTATACCTTATCTCAGGAAAGTCAAAATGCTCTCGAATTTTTTCTTAAATATAAAAGTGATCCAAATCAACGCAATACTCTCAAAATTGACGCCCTCAATTTTCAAGTCAAATCCAATTTGTATGCCCCCATTTTTCTTCCCGAAATTGGCAAAACAGTTAATTGCCAAACTAAAGAAACCATTTTTGCCAACAAACTCGTTGCTGTCAAAGATAGATTTGATAAACACAAATCAATCGCCTGCCGTGATTTGTATGACATTCATCATTTTTTTATGATTGGATTGTCATATCGAAGTGAAATCATCATCGAGCGAACCAATTTAACCCCACAAAAATATTTTGAATATTTAATTAATTTTATTAATACCAAAATTACCCAACAGTTAATTGATCAAGATTTAAACACCCTTTTATCAATCAATCAATTTAATAAAGTGAGAAAAATATTAAAGTCAGAAACAATTCTATTTCTTGAAAACGAAATGAAGTGATATAATCAAAATCTCATGTCACCCACTCATTGCGGTATTGATTTTGGTACCACAAATTCATCCCTAAGTATTTGTCAAAATGAAAAACCAGTAGTAATACCCATAGATAGGCTAAATCCCAATAATAAAGTCTTAAAATCGTTAGTTTATTTAAACCCAAAACAAGAAATTGCCATTGGTCACAATGCCATAAATAATTATTTAAACGATTTAAAAAACTTCCCCTCAGTCCCCCTTCGTATTGAATCAACCGGAAGAATGATAAAAGTTATGGTTCCCACTGGTAGTGGTCCCATGAAAGCCGACTGGGTTCCTGAAATTGTCGAAGTCGACGACAGTGGTCGAGGACGATTGTTACAATCATTAAAATCAGTCCTAACTAGTTCAACTTTTACCGGTACCAACATTTTTGGCAAATTTTATAGTCTCGAAGACTTGTTAACTTTATTATTAAAACAAATAAAATCTAATGCAGAAACAGAAATTGGGCACCCACTCACCCACGCAGTCATTGGTCGCCCCGTCAAATATGTAGGGACAAGTGAAAACAAAATTGCCCTCGATCGCATGCAAACCATTGCCAAAAATGCCGGATTTGAGCAAGTCGAATTTGAATACGAGCCCGTCGGCGCCGCTCTTGATTACGGAATAAATTCCACCTCTTCGCAAAAAATTTTGGTATACGATTTTGGTGGTGGAACTCTCGACATTTGCATAATGGAACTACCAAGTAAAAAAATTCTTTCTGTTTCTGGTCGTGGTTTAGGTGGAGATATGCTCGATTCCCATTTAGCCCTATCAAAAATAGCTCCTCATTTTGGGTTAAATTCTGTTATTAATGGCAAAATGCCTTTCCCTCGTTATCTATTTTCCACTTTTCAAAGTTGGTATCTAGCCACTCTTCAAAAAACCGTCAAAAACCATGATACATTGGAAGAATTAGCTGTAAAATCGAATCAACCTGAATTAGTAAAAAACTTAATTTCTTTAATATTTAACGACTATGGTTTTGAATTTTTCCAGACTTTAGATTCTACAAAAATTGATTTATCAACAAAAACCATTACCGACTTTTTGTTTAAAAGACAAAGTTTATACGTTCATGAACAAATCACTAAATTAGATTTTGAAACAGCTATCGGACCTGATTTACAAACCTCACAAGAATGTATCGACGAAGCCCTAAATTTGGCAAATTTAAAACCCAGTCAAATTGACAATATTATTTTAACCGGTGGATCATCTCAAGTTCCAATTTTTATATCTCAAATCAAAAATATTTTTGGAGCTGACAAAATAATTACTTCAAACCATTTCACCTCCGTCGCCTCCGGCCTCGCTGTCCGGGCAGAACAATTATTCCAGAGCTAATTCAATTATTCTATCCAACAATTGAGGGTAACTCATTCCTGTCGCTTTTGCTTCGCGAGGTAACAGTGAATTTGGCGTCATCCCCGGCAAAGTATTAATTTCCAAAACATGAATTAAATCATCTTTAATAATCATATCTATTCGTGAATATCCTCTTCCACCAATAATATTAAAAACTTTCAACGCCAAATTTTGAACTTTTTTTGTCATTTCATCATCAATTCGCGCTGGACAAATTTCTTGTGACATTCCTTCCATATATTTTGATTCATAATCAAAAAAATCATTTTTGGGAATAATTTCCACTACAGGCAACGCTTCATTACCCAAAACACCACAGGTAACTTCTACTCCTTTTATTAATTCTTCAACAATAATATTTTCATCAAACTTTTTTGCTTCTATTATTGCTTTATTCAGATCTTCCTGTTGTGTCACAATTGATATCCCAATACTCGACCCTCCATTTAGCGGTTTAACCACACATGGTGCCACATTAACTATCTTGGGCATCAATACATTTTCGCTCTCCATCAACTTTCGAAAAATCATTTTATCCATTCCAATGGCTGACGATAACACTCCACAACCACTATATTTTATTTTATTTGTTTCCAAATACCCCTGGATTACCCCATCCTCTCCCCCTTTTCCATGCAAAATTATCAATGCCACATCGGGTTTCCATTCCAACATTTTATTCAATTCGCTCGGTACATCAACAACCAAAACATCATATTTATTTTTATCTAAATTGTGCAATACTGTTTTTCCAGAAGACAAAGAAACCTCTCTTTCACTACTTTCCCCACCCATTAAAACGGCCACTTTTAGTTTTTTGTTCATTATCTATTATAATATAGTCAGTGAAAAAATATTTATCTCTTTTTATACTTTACTACCTCCGCTTTTTTGCCAAACTCCAGCTGCTTAAAAATAAAAAAATGGTCATTGTTGGTATCACCGGATCAGCTGGCAAAAGTTCAACCGTTTCAGTATGTGAAGCGGCTCTCTCATCTAAATACAAAATAAAAACAAATAACGGTACCAATTCTGAATCAGGTATACCGTTATCCATTCTTGGCATAAAGGTTAGCGGTTATTCAACGACAGATTGGCTAAAATACTGCTTAATTGCACCTATTAAGCTGTTTACAAATTGGCAAAAATACGATATTTATCTTTGTGAAATGGGTATAGATGGACCTGATATTCCCAAAAATATGGTCTATTTACTATCAATCGTCAAACCAAAAATCGGTATTTTTCTCAACGTCAATTTAGTTCATGGTGAATTTTTTAAAGACATATATAGTATTGGCTTAGAAAAATCAAAACTAATAGCGACACTTCCCTCAACAGGTTATGCTCTTATAAATACAAATGATCCGATTGTAGCCAAGACCACTCAAAACACCCTAGCTAAAAAAATATATCTAAAACCAATACATATTAATTTTGAAAAGTTTGCCCCACCCGCTAGTTTTGATATTTCAATTTCAGCCGCAATTAATTTAGCTGAAATATTTGATATTAATAGAAACAATGCGATTGATAATATAAAAAATTATTTAGTACTCCCTCCTGGCCGATCGTCTCTTCTCTCTGGAATTAATAATTCCACTATCATTGACAGTTCATACAACTCTTCTCCCCTTGCTTGTTCTGAAATGTTAGCTGTTTTAAAAAATTCTCTTTCTCCTCGTATTGCTATTTTAGGTGACATGCGAGAATTAGGAATTATATCCAAATCAGCTCACCAACAAATTTACAATCAAGCCTTAAAATCATGTGATACTATCATCTCTATTGGCAAAGAAACCTCTCAATACTTTGGTGACAAAGCTATAAAGTTTTTAAACTACGTTGATGCAACAAATTACTTAAAAGAAAATTTACCAAAAAATTCAACTATTCTAGTAAAAGGTTCTCAAAATACTATTTTTCTTGAAGAATTAGTCAAATCAATTTTACAAAATCCAGCCGATTCTAGCAAACTCTGCCGTCAAAGTCCCTATTGGATGAAAACAAAAAATATTATTTGAAATCCTTTTCCTTTTTCATCTCGTGTTCTATCAAATTTCTCAAAAAAACCGATCGAGGAATCATTCTTTTTTGGGCCACCCAATCTAAATAGTTCAAAATCTTTGGTGAAACAAAAAAATTAAAACGAACATCAGCATGTTTCATCGCTTCATCAAGAGATTTCATCAAAATATCTTTTAAGTTATCCAAATTATATTGAACAATTTGCATCTTGTCATACATCGAACCAAACAACAATCCAGGCCTATGGTCTTCAGTGTACAGAACAATCAAAGGTTTATTTAAGGTCATTGCTTCAGTCAATTCATGACCAACTGACAAACTCTGTGCCGACACCTCTGCTACCACCACATCAGCTTTTTTAATTTCAGAAATTAATTTATAGTATTCCTTTTGAGCCTCAATTTTGGTTTGTTTAACCACTTCAATAAAATCACTATTTAAGACCTGGTCTGACGAAACTTTGTGTCCTAACCTCACCAGCTCTTTTACAATCAACACATAATTTTCACCAAAATCTTTCTTTCCACGCAGAGATGCGGTAAAATATATCTTCATGAGACCTATTATACCGCAATCTAACTCTCCTGTCCAAGCAGAAACAAAAAAAATTGCCATATATCTAACAAACAAGTGCAACCTTAAATGTAAACACTGTTTTATCGAAGGTAGTCCAGAAAATACAAATTTTTTAAGCCAAGAACAAATCAATACCGCCCTTCAATATTTTGCCAAAAACAATTATTCAAAAGTTGAATTTACTGGTGGTGAAGCATGCATATCACCATTTTTAATTGATTCTTTATTAATGGCCAAAAAATTTAACTACGATACCGGAGTCAGCACTAATGGTACCAACACCCACTTACTAGAACAAATTAGTCCATCTATTGTCGACAAAATAACCTTTAGCCTTGATGGTGCGACAGCCAAAACCAACGATTTTCTCCGAGGAAAAAGTGTTTTTAATTTATGTATCAACAATATTAAAAAAGCCATAAATATGGGTTTTTATGTCGAAGCCATATTTACAGTTCACAAACTAAATTATCATGAGATTTCAAAGGTAATAAAACTACTTGACAAAATCGGTGTCAAAAGACTTAGTTTTAATTTTATCAATAATCGAGGAACTGCAATACTCAACCAAGATCTGTTACTCCCACCAGAAAAATGGGTAGCTGCTCGAAAAATTATTGAAAAAGCCTCAGTAAACACAAAAATATCCCTCCGATATCCAATTTTATTTGTCACTCAAAAGGAATTTGTTGAAATCAAAAAAAATACTGATTATTTTTGTCGATTGTTAGAACCGGTCAAAACTGAGATATATCCTAATGGAAACATTTACCATTGTTGTTTTGTTGTCGGCATTGATGATATCACCGCTGGCAAGGTTACCGACACCAAAGTAACTATGAACACCGCCAAAGAAATTGCTTTTGCCAGAAAATACGCTCATTTGTCATGTCCCGTTCATGAAGTTCAGAAATTATTTGCCACCGAATCAAAATTAATTCCTTTGTGTTTGTATTACAAAACAATCACTCACTAAATTTGATCATCAAACCACTTAACATCCCTCTTTACCGCCTCTTGCCACAAACCTTTCAAATTGTGATCAGCCCCATCATATATTTGTAATTCAACATCTTTATTTAGCAATTTTAATTTACTTACCACATTCTGTTGCCATTGTACCTTAACCTGAGTATCCGAAGTCCCCTGTTGAATTAATATAGGAGCATTAATCCATTCATAATAGTTTTCAAATGCATAACGACGGGAGTCGTAATATTTTTCAAATAAATTTACAAATTTAATCGCCTTTTGTGTATCTTCACCTGGGTCAGATGTGTCAATCAAACTTTGAGGAAACGACAAAGTCATTGGTGCCCATAGCACAGTCGGATATTTTTCTCCTGTAATTTCTAATACCGACAAGGCAATTTGTCCACCGTTGCTATGTGCCCAAATTCCAATTCGATCTTTATCTACCCATGGTAATTGTTTTACAGACTGTATCAAATCAAGTACTTCTATAACTTTATGGAAACGTGCTTCCAGCACATCACTCGAATCACTATCACTATTTCCGTACCCCAAAAAATCCAAACTAATCGTGGCATACCCTGCTTTAAATAATTCATCAGCTACCTTATATGTCCCAAAACCAGGATAATATCCTTCCTTTTCTGCATAACCTCGAATCATGATTATTACAGGTACGAACACGCCGCGGCGTGTTCCTACACCTTTTGGCATATTCATCATCCCCGATATTTTTTTACCATCACTTATAAAACTAATATTTTTTCCCTCTATTTTTATTTCCGAGGCTTTCCCTTGCCTTTTGGCCAAATTATCAAAATCATATTTTTCCAAACTCTTTTCTGTAAATTGTACGTTTGCCAATGGCGAAATCACCTTTCGTGGCCAAAAAAAATAACCTGCTATCCCCAAAGCCACAATCACCAGTATTAATCCTACCCATTTACTCATAACCAATTATATATTATAATCACCCTTGTCCTACCGAAGACAGCAGGCAAACAACTAAGTCCCGCCGAGGAACAAAATAGTTTTTCTTTTTTGTCGCCTCCATATCGGAGGCACTTTTAGTTTTAAAATTAAAAATTTAAAATTGATTAAAAATTAAAAATTTTAAATTAAAAATTTCTTTAAATATATGTCAATCAACAAAAACAACAAAATCAACCAAGTTGAAGTAGTAACAAAATCTTTAACAGAAGCAAAATCAGCCGCCCTATTACAATATCAAGGTCTAACTGCCGGTGATATTTCTAATCTTCGTGACAAAGTCCGTGTTCAAGGTGGCCGAATCGAAGTTATTAAAAATTCATTAATTACTCGTGCACTATCCAAAATTGGCATTACTTTACCCGCAGTTTTAACAGGTCCAACTGCCATTGCCTTTTCCCTCACTGATGAAATTGCTCCATTAAAAGAAATCGAAACTATCAACAAAGCCAAAGAAAAAACCTTTTTCAAATATGGAATTTATGCCGGTAAATTATTATCAGCCGAAGAATTAAGTAAATTTTTATCTCTCCCTTCCAAATCGGCTCTTATTTCTCAATTATTAAGTGGACTAAAGAATCCATTACAGCGTATGGTTTACGCTATGCGATATAACCAAACTCGCTTAGTTCTCACTCTAAAAGCTATTAGTGACAAACAATAAATTATTATTTATTATTATAAATTTAAAAATAAAAATATGGATAAAAAATTAGAAAAAATCCTAAATGACATTGCTGAATTATCAGTAATGGAACTCTCCGAACTAGTTAAAGCTCTCGAAGAGAAGTTTGATGTTAAGGCTGTCGCTATGTCTGCCGCTCCTGCTGCAAATGCTGCTGCTCCTGCCGCTGAAGTAGAAGAAAAGACTGAATTTGACGTCATCGTCACCAATGCTGGTGCAAACAAAATTGCCGTTATCAAAGCTGTTCGTGAATTTAAACCTGAATTAGGTTTGAAAGAAGCCAAAGATATGGTTGATGCTTGCCCTGCTAACCTAGGTACCATGAAAAAAGATGCTGCTGCCGATGCTAAGACCAAACTCGAAGCCGCTGGTGCAACTGTTGAATTAAAATAATTTTTTTAATTTAAAATTAAATCCCCCTATTTTAGGGGGATTTTTTTAATCCAAGTCTAATCATCAATGCATCAGCTACCCTATGTATTGGTAAATTATTACAATTATTAATAGATTTAACATGAAAGCTTTCATTATTTAAAGCTCTACGACAAACACCACAACTTTGAATATGGTTCAACATATTTTCTGATGTAGGCCCTTTAGTATGAACAATCACTCTTCCTTGAATACAATATTCAGACATTCATAATTATATCAATTAATTTTTACCACAAGCCTTCACAAACTCCACAAATATTGGGTGTGGTGACAGTGGTCTACTTTTATATTCTGGATGAAACTGAGTCCCTACAAAGAACGGATGGACCTCTTTTGACAACTCTATTGCCTCGACTAATTTCCCATCCGGACTAGTTCCCGAAATTATCATCCCCGCTTTCTCTAAATCTTTTCTATATAAATTATTTACCTCATATCGATGTCGATGTCGTTCCATCACCTCGTCAACCCCATATATTTTCCTCAACATACTATTTTTTCGGAGCTTACATGGCCACGCCCCCAATCTTATTGTTCCTCCATATTGATGTAACTCCAAATATTTTTTTTGATCAGGCATTACATGCACTATCAAATATTTTGACTTTGGGTCTACTTCTTCCGAGTTAGCCTTCTTTAAATTCAAGACGTTTCTTGCAAATTCAATCACCGCCATTTGCATCCCAAAACATAATCCTAAATATGGTATTTTGTTGACTCGAGCAATTCGTACCGCGTCAATGATTTCCTCCGTCCCTCGACTCCCCCATCCTTGAGGCACAATTATTCCATCAAATTTTTTTAAAATTTCTTCATTTACTTCACAAGACTCAATCGATTCAATATTTATTTCTACATTATTGGCAATCGCTCCATGTTTCAATGCCTCCATTACCGACACATAAACATCGGCATGTTTCCCCTGCCCATGATTAACATATTTCCCCACCAAGGCCACATTTAAACATTTATCACTTTTTATTAATAACTTTTTCCATTTTGTTAATCCTGAACTTGCCGAAGGACTCTTTTTTAATTTAAAAACCTTAAATATTTTCTTTAAAATTCCCTGTTTTTCCAAAACTAATGGTACTTCGTAAATTGATTTACAGTCAGCATCATCAAAAATGGCATCATCATCAAGAAAACACCTTTTTGCCAACGTTTCCCGTCTAGGTTTATCCAACCCAATTTCACTTCTAGTTATCAAAATATCAGGAGTTATTCCTGTCGATCGCAATTCCGAAATGGCATGCTGAGTCGGTTTAGTTTTTAATTCACCAACATTTTTTAAATAAGGTACATAAGAAACCAATACATACATGGCTTTTCTCTCGCGTCCCATTTCCCTAGCCGCATACAAAAATGGTAAATTTTCAATATCACCAGTACTTCCACCAATTTCTACTATCACAAAATCAAATCCCACCTCCATTTCATAAAATCGACGTTTTACCTCATTGGGAACATCGGGGATCATTTCTACATCTCGACCTTCATATTTAAAAGCCCTTTCATCTTCGATAATTTTTTTATAAATTTTACCCGAGGTAATATTATTTTCTTTTGAAAAATTTTGATTTAAAAATCGTTCATAATTTCCCAAATCTTGATCAATTTCTCCTCCATCCTCTGTTACAAACGTTTCACCGTGTTCTTGTGGCCTCATGGTACCTGCATCCACATTTAAGTACGGATCAATTTTGATCATATTTACTTTAAATCCTGAAGACTTCAGTAACATCCCAATAGACGATGCCACAATTCCTTTACCTAATCCAGAAACCACCCCACCAACGATAAAAATATATTTCATACTAAGAATTTTGGACCTATCCGTCAACCTATTCAATTGATTTCTTTTACTTTACTTCTATAATATATTTATTGCTGCCCCAAAAATAACCAAGGCGGACACATCGGTCCGCCCCTACAATTTTTCTGGATTCTCAATAATATATTTTCTGATTCGATTTAATTCCTCTTTATCTCTAATTATTCTTTCATAATAATCACGCTGCCATAAACGTTTGTGAAATACTGGCCATTTATTTGATTTTACATTTTTTATATATTCATTGGTGGTCATGGTTTTAAACCATTGAACAATATTACCCAATTTTGGATTGTTTTTTGTTTCCATAGGGCGGACACATCGGTCCGCCCCTACAATAAATTGATTAATAATTAATATTCCGTGAAAATGATCGGGTATTATTATGTATTCATCAATTTCAATATTTTTAAAATGATTTGAAATTTCATTCCACCAAAATTCAATCATTTTTCCAATTTTATTGATTTTATGTACGGGCGGACCGATGTGTCCACCCTTTTGCAATATACAATTTTCATCCCAAAATACATTTAATTTATCTTGCACATCAATCGTTACAAAATAGCATCCACCGGCAGAATGATCATAATTCCTTAATCTAATTGATCTACGATGACAATACATCGTAATTATTATCACATATTATCTTTGACAAAATCCACCACCTTTTCACCACCACCAATTAAAGCGTATTTTCGCTCTGTGTCAAAATCTAAATTCATAAAATCATTATTATTTATTCCTATTATTTTCCCTCCTGCACCCATAATCAATGAAGTTACGGCTCCAATCTCCTCAGGTTTCATCATCGGCGCACCAAACACGGCGTTAGAATTTTCCAAAACATACATTAAACCACCAATTACTGATCCAGACCACCTAATATGTAATTTATCAGCCAATATTGAAAATTTATCAAAATTTTCTTTATGATACAAATCAATTTGTATTGGTGTTGAATGATTTATTTCCCAATCATTTTTTAATACAATTTTATTTCCATCAAAATCTTTAGTCTCCTTTCCATCAAACAAATACCCTTTCCCTAACGTAAATTCCATCGCCCCCGAAGCTACAACATCATTCAATTTTGGATTTATTCCAGAATATACTGCCATCAACGTACCATATGGCAATAAACCTTTCCCATATTTATAATTTGCACTACCATCAAGCGGGTCAAAGGCAATTGTAAATTCAGGATTTGGATGAAATTTTATCCAACCAATTTCCTCAGAAAATATGTTCCACAGCAAATTATTTTTTTTAATATATCCAATAAACAAATCTTCCAAAATTTTATCAAGTTCAATAGTTTCTTCACCATTAGTATTAATTTTTCCAATCCCCTTGCCTAAATTTTGGCTATGTTTTGATGCCTCGTATCCCAACACCAACATTGTTTTTATATGTTGTGAGATATCATTCATATTATTTATAATAATTCAGTCTTTCCATCTTTTAAGATATCTGTCACTTCTTTCACCTTATTTGCCATAGTTCGAGGTGCAATAAAAATTGCATCATTCATCTCAATAACCACCATATCTTTCATTCCCACCAAAGTAACCATTTTTTCTTTTTCTGTAATTACTAAATTACCACTACTTTCAAGTTCAACCGAATCACCTTCAATTAAAGGTAATTTTTTAGCAAGACGGTATCTATAAACATCGTCCCATGTTGTAATATGTGCCCAATCAAAAGGCAATTCTACTGCCATCACCATATTTTCTTTAATTAATTCAGTTGTTACCACTTCTATCCTTCCCGGATCAAATTTTGGATATATTTTTTCTATTTGTTCTTTCTCATTTTCTTTATCAAAAGTTTGATTTAATTCCAAAACTAATTGATACCAATCAGGTCTATATTTATTAATTGCTTCAAAAAATTCTTTTGGTCTCCACGTCAAATGATTTGTATGTGTCCCCACCACATTTTTTTGAGAAATTTCTGTCACCTGTCCCAACGTCATCCTTTCTTTAACCACATTAATAAATTCTTTAATTTCATAAACGTTCATTCCACTATCTAACACAGTTTTAGTACCCATTTTCATTAAATCACTACCTGTCTCAACATACTTTGGAACAATAGTTCCAGTAACTAACCTTCCTCTCGTTTTAACTAATTGTTCCATTTCCCCTATCATATCCAAAAATTTATCAGCTGGCTCTCTCGTACACACTGCTTGAACATAAAAATAAACTACTTCATCAGGATAGCGAGCCGCCACTTTTGCCATTGCCAAACAAGATGCTGGACCAGTATCTCGTGCCATCGGTTCAATAATATAATTTTTCTCAGGAATATTTGGAGTCTGTTCTCTTACATAATGAACCAATTCATCAGTTGTTGACACAAAAATATCATCAACAGTATATTTTTGTAACAGTGAATCAACAGTTAATTGGAACAAAGTTTTATCTCCAATTATCTTAATAAATTGTTTTGGAGCTTTAACTCTACTATAAGGCCACAGCTTACTGCCTGACCCACCAGCCATTATTACAAATTTCATAAGTACCCTCCATTATACAAACCATTTTACTTTTTGCAAAACGTATTTATATTTTCAATCGTCGTTTTTATAATTCGTCCAATTGCTTCCTTAGTATTAAAAGCATTGTGTGGCGTAAACACCACATCATCTCTATCTCGCAAGAGATGATAACTTAACACCTCCTGCAAATCATCTTTAGTCGGTCGAGTTGATGACACCATCGCCACCGACTCCACCAATTCTTCATCTTCTGTTACGTCTAATCCTGCTCCCCACAAAATTCCATTTGCCAACCCATAAACAATTGCTTCAGTTTTAACCACCTTACCTCGTGAAGTATTAATTAAAACTGATCCTGGCTTCATCAACTTAATATTATTCATATTTAACAAATGCCTCGTGTCAGGGGTAGCTGGAACATGAAATGTCACAAAATCTGATTTTTTTAAACAATTTTCCAAGTCGCCACCTTTGTCCACTGATATTATTTTCATTCCCAAACCTTTGGCAATTCGTATTACATTTTGACCAATTTTACCCACTCCAACTACACCTAATGTCTTACCAAATATATCAATTCCCGTTAATCCCTCAGGGCTAAACTCCCCTTCTTCTACTGATTGATGTGCCGGCACAATTCTTTTGGCTACCGCCAACAATAATGCTATTGCATATTCAGCCACTGTGTTTTCCCCATAACTAGGTACATTAAATATTTCAATTTTTCTTTTTTTACATTCACCAACATCAATATGATCAATTCCTGTTGACCGCGTTGCAATCATTTTTAAATTTGGCAATTGATCCAAAACTTTTTTATTTAACTTCGAATATACAAACACCGACACAATATCATAATTATTGGCACTATCAATATTATCCTGCAACTCTTCACCAAATATTCCCACTCCTGTTGCGTCCAAATTAATTATTTCTCTCTCAATAATTTCTCGCTCCCAACTCTTCACTCCAAAAAACCCAATTTTTAGTTGATTCATAACTAAATCTTATCACCATATTCCATCAAACCCAACTCTTTTGCTTTCGTCAAAAACTCAGTTTTTTCTGCATCGTTCATATCTTTAGCAAAATCAGTCATCCAACTATTTATTTTTTCCTTATATTCAATTTTATCCCATTTAAATGCCAGAGCAATTAACAATGACATTGTATCCAACGAATTTTGCGCCTGAATATTTACATTATTTGTATCCATAATATTAATTATTTAATTTATTACTAATTGCAAATGCTGTCACAGCACCAGCTCCAGCCGCTTTTTCGTAATCTTTATTTACAAGAAAATATATTGTTGTCCCTAATCCTGCCAATATTCCTAAAGTTTGAAAATCAATATTTAGAACACTTAGGCAACCTGGTCTTCGAACTTGACGATAAACTTCTGGAGCCGGTCGTCTTATATCATTTCTATAGTCTGGCATTTCAAATATATTCTCATAGAAAAAAAAATTAGTCAAATTCTAATTAAAATTTCCTTTTCACCTAACCTTCCCCATTCATAATTCATAATTCATAATTCTTTATTTTTAGTTATTGACCTAGTAGTATGCTCTATGTTTTAATGAATATAGTTAAAGATTAATCTGATACAAGAGGAGCCACCAAATGGACTATCAAACAACAACAGAAGATAAACCTGTAGTACAGAAATCTGCCCAAAAAAAAGTTAACGGTGTCAGTATCGACAACCTCCCCGACCTACTAACCGTCGCCGAAGTTGCTGACCTACTCCGTGTTTCCAAGCTCACCATCAAACGATGGGGTAAACGAGGAAAGTTAGCTGCAATCCGCATCAATGCTCGTGGCGATAGGCGCTACCGTAAAGAAGCTGTGTTATGGTTGCTAGGAATTCAGGCTGAATAAGCCAAATCAATTTGCTTAAGAGCTGTCAAATTAATTTTTGACAGCTTTTTTGATGAAAAAAATTATATTGTTACTCGTCCCCTAGGCGTTCTTTTCACCAATCCTTTTTTCATCAAAAATGGTTCGTAGACATCAGTAATTGTCCCCACATCCTCAGTCAGTGCCGCAGCAATATTCTCCACTCCCACCGGTCCCCCACCATACTGATTTTTGACTACATCCAAATACCGTCTATCTGCATCAGACAAGCCCATTTCATCAACCCCTAAATTTACTAAAGCAGTCTTAGCTTCTTTCAAATTTATTATTCCATCCGAATTAACTTGTGCATAATCTCTAACTCTTTTAAGTAATCGATTAGCAATCCGAGGTGTCCCTCGCGCCCTCTTGGCAATTTCTTTTGCAGCTGATTCTTCAATTACTGTGTTTAACACTTTTGCTGTTCGTGTCACAATATCAGTCAAGTTTTGATCATCATAAAAATCTATTTGTTGCACCAAACCAAATCTATCCCTCATTGGACTACTAATTAAACCAATTCGTGTTGTTGCCCCCACTATTGTAAATTTTTGTAATTTTAATCGAACCGATCGTGCCGATGGCCCCTTTCCCAAAACTATATCCAAAGCATAGTCCTCCATCGCACTATAAAGCGTTTCTTCCACAATTTTATTTAACCGATGAATCTCATCGATAAACAAAAAATCACCTTTTTTAAGGCTTGTCAGTATCGATGCCAAATCCCCTGCTCGTGTTAAGGCTGGACCTGAAGTAATTTTAATATTTGATCCCATTTCTCCCGACAACAACATCGCCAAAGTAGTTTTACCGAGTCCCGGTGGACCATAAAATAAAATATGATCCAGCGATTCACCTCGAGCCAACGCCGCTCGAATAAAAATATCAAGCTGATCCTTTAATTTTTTTTGTCCAATAAATTCACTAAGTTTTTTGGGGCGAATCGACAATTCTATTTCCTTATCAATTTTATTAATTTTTGGATCTAAAGGTTCACTCATTTTATTTTCCTAAATTTAACAAACACCATTCTAATTGTGATTCTAATTCTAAAATATCTTTCGGCATTTTATTTACCACATTTTCGATTTCTTTTCGTTCAAATCCTAACTGTTGTAAGCTCAAAACCAAATCGTCCTCCAATAAAGGCAAACTATCTTTTAAATTTAATTCCCCCAATCCACCAATTTTTGACTTTAAATCAACAATAATCCTTTGGGCTGTTTTTAACCCAATTCCTTTTAATTTTTTGAAAAACTCCACATCAGCATCACCGATAGCCTTGACAATTTCAAGGCTGTTTTTTTCCGCCAAAATACTGGCTGCTGTTTTTGACCCTACTCCAGATACAGTTATAATCATTTTAAACAAATCCAAATCTTCGTATTTTTCAAACCCATACAAACTAATATCATTCTCCGACACTGCCATATAGGTAAATATTTTTATTTCTTGCCCTTCGTTAAAACCTTTCTTACCCACAAAAACCAAATAGCCCACCCCATTAACTTCTACTTCAATATAATTGCCAAAAATTCTAGACACATTACCTTTCAAACTCGATATCATAATCCATCATATCACGACCAAAACCCGAATAAACTAAATATTTTTACACTCTCGGTTTTGGCATTGTCCATACAATATGTTTACGATCTAGGTCATCAAAAAAAATAGTCCGATCCATATTACTTGTATCTGCGCTATTTTAAGCTCTCTGCTATGACACTGCACCCGCAGGTATTATTGCCTCTGCTCCTGTTTCAGTTTTAACCACCAAAACAGTTGGGTATCTTTTCTCTACTTCTGATTCAGATAATGTTGACATAATTGATAATTTAAATTTAAAATCTAACTTTCGCTTTCTATAACAGGAACTTTAACTCCAACAATCATAGGTTTATGATCTTTATTCGCCAATAGGTGAACTTCTCTCGCCTGAACCATACCGGTATTCTCTAATATACGTTCTTTTAACTCATCATATGCTTCTTGATCAGAAGTGAAACCAGATTTCTCTATTTCACTTTCTCGTAGCATACCAAAAAATACTTTATTGCAAGAACAAGTCAAAGCAACTGCTCTCTCTTTTTTTAATTCATTTTGTGTCTTCACTTTATTTTTAATTCGTAAAAAATATTAAAAATCCAGTGATATATCAACATCCAACCAATCACCTAACCCATCTTTATGTAAATCTACATCCACATCTTTAATTTCACGTACTTCTACCATTTCAACATCAAATCCGTGTGTAACATTCTGATCATCAACAAAAGTAGTTCTATTAGTATATTTTCCTTTCAAAACATCTAAGTGTCTAGAATGTTCTCGTTCCAGTACCTGACGTTTTCCTTCCGGTTCATCAAAACTAGCATCAATTTTATATGATTGCATGGACACCCACTTCCCACAAGAACAAACACCTTGTGCTTCTATTTTGACTATATTCTTTGGCATATTTATTTCAATTAATAATTAATGTTCTATTTTCCAAAACGAATATGTTAAATATCATCGCATTCTCAGTTCAGACGAAATCCACACAATATGTTGACAACCTACGTCATCACAAAAACTGGTCCGACTCATATCACTAGTATCTACGCTATTTTCATCCCTTTGCCATGACACTGCACCTGCCGGAATTATTGCTTCTGCTCCTGTTTCAGTTTTAACCACCAAAACAGTTGGGTATCTTGCATCAAACGCTTCTATAAATTTTGAAGATAAAGTTGACATATTAACCATAATAATTAATAATAATTTTGCATCAAAACAGCCTCTGCCTCTGTAATCACAACTACCGACAAGCCACTATCTTTTGGTAATTTGAACCTAACAGGATCTTTCCCAAAAGTTCGACATTTAAGATCAGAAGTGTCACCTCCAGTTGAATCAACCACAAAACATTGAGTTAATCCATCTATTTTATACAGAGTTGATCTTCCTGGAGCCAAATCGTTATTATTTTTCCATCGACCACCGACTAACACCTTTTCAGGGTAATACGGCACAAAAAATGTGTAACATTCATTCAGAACAAGTTCACTAGAGACTTTTGTATTCATAAGGGATAATACTCAAAGTTAGGTCGAACATCTTGACATTTTAGATATACAAAAGATATCCCACTCCCCGTTGACTATGTATCAAATTTTTACCTGTTTTTTTCTTTATCTCTTTTCTTAATCTATCCACCAATTTGGAAATTGCAAACAACGAAAATTTTTCGTCCGTCCTCTCTCCCCAAATTGTCAATCCAATTTTTTCCAAAATCACTAATTTATTTTGGTTTTCCAAAAACAATTCAAACACTTTTTTTTCATTTTTTGTCAATTCTAATTTTAAAAAATCATAATTATTATTATAATTCACCCCCATTTTATTCAAATATTCTTGGCTTTCTTCTGCCAATTTCCCCGCCATACTTTTGTCAAGCATTGTTAGTAGCGACCTATTTTTTGAAAATATATTATCAAAATTTATTTTTTTATAATTTTCAAAAGTTTTTACATGTCTTTTTTGCCAATCTAAATCCCGCTCAAAATAAACAGTCAAAGCATTAACCACCAACATCACCACACTCCCAATTTTTCTGTCAAACCTCGGCCTTACTTCAATAACGTTTTCATAAATTTCATGTCCGCCCAACGAACCAGTCAATTGAGGAGATATGATAATCTTAATTTTATTTTTAATACCAAACAAATCAACCAATCTTTTTTCCACCACTTCTTTTACTTCATTCCATTTCTTTTCTAATAACAAAATTTCATTTCTATGTTTTTGATATATTTTTTCAAAATCGGGATTAATTGGAAAATAAATAACCCGACTTCTAAATTTTTCTGGCAAATAAGGCAACACATAAAAACCTTGCTTGCGATAAAACCCATTCTTAATCGACTTTAATATGTCGCTATAGTAACTTGATTGCTTTTCATTTGAATATTCCCAGACGAACATGTCAGATTATACCAACTTTACGGGATTATTTTTAATATATTTTCTAATTCTATTTAATTCTTCTTTATCACGAATTATCCGTTCATAATAATTTCTCTGCCACAATCTACCTTGAAATTCTGGCCAATTATTATTTTTTACATTTTTAATATATTCGTTGGTCGTCATGGTTTTAAACCATTGAATAATATTACCCAATTTTGGATTATTTTTTATATCATTAGGGCGGACACATCGGTCCGCCCTTTTTCAATTTAATGTTTCATCGTAAACCCATGTGTCAACGCTACCGCCACCGCATCGGCCGCATGTGATGGAGTTATCAAATCATTTAAACCCAAAGCCTCTCGTACCATTATTTCAACCTGCTCTTTTTCTGCTCTACCGTATCCAACTAACGCTTGTTTTACCTGTAAAGGTGTATAACCAGTCACTTCCAAACCATTTTTTTTACCACATATTTTAACCACCCCAATCGCTTCAGACACCTTCATCACTGATTTGGCGTTTTTGGCAAAAAACAAAGTCTCAATTGCCATCTCCTCTACCTTAAATTTTTTTATAATCTTTTCCAATTCATTATAAATTTTTCCCAATCTATCAACACTACTCTCCTTTTTATTTGTCAAAATCACACCACAATCAACTAGTTTTTCACCATCCACCACCCCCCAACCTGTATTTTCCAATCCAGGATCAATTCCTAATATCATATTTAATTTTACACTATTTATAATTATAAGATATAAATACTTTTCCACACTTGTCCACAATTATCCCTATATTATTATTATCTATGATAAAGATCATCATTTACACCTAAAAATAGGTAATAACAAAAATAGGGTATAATTAACTATGGACTTAATCAAAGACCAACCTCTAGCCCAATTTACAACCCTAAAAATTGGTGGCCCTGCTGATTACTTTATCCAAACCAATTCAACCACCGAACTGGTCAACCTACTCCAAACAACAAATATTCATCCAGTTACTATTTTAGGCAATGGTTCCAATGTTTTAATATCTGATACTGGCATTCGTGGTCTCGTCATAAAAAATACATCAAACGAAATCAATATACAAACTAATACACCAAAAATTACTAATAAATTCAACAAAACATATACTCAACGTCAAGAAAATGAACCAGAAAAATATTTGGATTTTACCAAAATTGATTATGATGAATCATCGTTCCCCTCTTCTGAAGTCGAAATCTCATCGGGCTGTCTACTTTCTTACGTCATTAATTGGACTCTGGATCATAATCTAACGGGTCTACAATGGTTTGCCTATATTCCCGGTACTATTGCTGGTGCTATTGTCCAAAACATTCATGGTGGATCCTACCATCTATCTGATTACGTTAAATCCATCAAATGCTATGACTTGAACACCAAATCTATCATCCAGTTTAATAAGTCAGACTTAAACTGGCAATATGAACAAAGCTATTTTCTTCAAAACCCAAACTTAATTATTCTCTCAACCATTTTAAGTCTTTTTCAAGGTGATGCTGGCAAGGCCAAAAAGGTCAAAGATGCCTGGATTGCTCAAAAAATCAAAGTTCAACCTATGAATTCACCAGGTTCAGCATTTCAAAATCCAAGCAAGGAAATTTGTCAAAAAATTTGGGGTGAACAAAAATCAACGGGATGGATTATTGACCATGAGTTAAATCTTAAAGGATTTTCCATAGGTGACGCCCAAATTTCGCTTCAACACAGCAATTTCTTTGTTAATAACGGCCACGCGACAGCTACTGATTACTATAAATTGATCCAACATGTTCAAAATCTTGTCAAAACAAAATTTGGTTTTGACCTCATCCCCGAAATCAAATTCTTGGGTGATTTTTCAACACCATCCAAATAAATTTCAATAGTTCTATTTTTCTTTTTCTTCTTCCTTTATCAGTAAACAAAGAATACAACCACTCCAAGCCAATATCTCTCATCCAAATTGGCGCTCGAGTCAATTCATTTGAATAATAATCAAAAGTACGTCCTAATCCTATTACCAACTTACATTGAAGCTTATCCCAATTAGTATCAATCCACTCTTCTTGTTTTTTCATAGCTCGACACACAAACAAAAAGTCAACCTTAGTCTTAAAATCAAAATTTTCTGCCTGAGCCCCGACTACTTTTAGTTTTGAATATTTTTTCAAAAAATACTTTGCTGTTTTTTCTGCCCGATCATCCCAACCACCATAAAAGAAAACTGTTTTGCCATTTCGTTCTGCCATGGCACATAAATCATCCATTAAATCAGCACCGGTAATCAAGCTCTCTCTGTGTTTCCCTTGCAAAATTTCTATACCAACTTTAAAACTATCAAATAAATTTGTTATTTTTAATGCCCAAACTAATCCAATTCCATCAACCACATTGTATGTCGTTTTGACTTGCAATATCTTTAAAAATTCATTATCACGCCTAGTCGCCATTACAAACTCAGGATTTACTGTCGCAATCCAAATTTTTCTGTTTTTAGCTATATCAGACTCTATCATCTTTAGCAGAGTTAACTTGTCTCTGCTAAAGAGATTAAAACCAAATATATTACCTATCTTACCAGTATTTTTGATGTCCTTCTTGGTATTTTTTTTACTCTTCACTCACCTATTCTATCAAAAAAAATACATCAAACAACTACTCCATAATATTTATTAACAATAAACCAACAAAAATGTTCAAAAACTTAATATATATATTAATATTAAAAGATAACAATAATAAGTACATCATCACCAATAGCAATTATTTATATAAGATATTATTATCAAAATATATTTATCGCAATAATTAATTATTCGAACAATATTTATACTCACATATTTTACACAAACATTCGTCTTAATTTAGAAATTAGACATTAGTAATTAAAAATTATATTATCGAAGTTATATTGTCTAAAAATATTCGTAATTCTTAATTCGTAATTCGTAATTTTGATAAATTATAAGAATAATTTATCAAATATATCACCTCAAAGACGCCTTATACAAATCCCAGTTATCTACCACCATACCCAAACCCTTAACAACACAAAATTCAGGATCGATTGCTACATGTACCGGAATTCCAATTTCTCGTGATAACCACAAATCTATTCCTCGTGTTTTTGCAAATGCACCAGTCAAAATAACACCCCTGTCAATAATATCTGACACCAATTCGGCCGGTGTAATTTCGATTACCGATTTCATCAAAGTTACAATTTTATCCATGTCAGGTCTTACCAATTCAAATATTTCTGTTGAAGAAACATTAATTTTTTTTGGTAGACCATTCATCAAATCACGACCACCAACATCAAGAAAGTCTTCTTTTTTTAATTTTACTGCCGATAATAATTTTATTTTTATATCTTCAACAACTTGCTTACCTACAACCAATGAATATTGACTGTTTAAATAATCCGATATCAAATCGTTCACCATTCCTCCACCCTGTCTAATTTGTTTTACTTTTACTACTCCACCAGACGCAATTACTGCAGCATCTACTACACCACCACCCAAACTAACTACCATGTTACCAAAAATATCAGAAATGGGTACCTTAGCCCCAATTGCTGCCGCCAATGGCGAATCTATTAAATATACTTTTCGAGCACCTGCTTCACGTAGCACATCAATTACAGCTCGACGTTCAACTTGAGTATTTCCAGAAGGTATAGCCGTTACTACCTCGGGGCCAACAAACCAATTTCTACCCATCACTTTTTGCAAATAGCTTTTCATCATTAACAAAGCACCTTCGTAATCAACAATTACTCCTGATTTTATTGGCTCAATTACTTCTATATAATCAGGAGATCTACCCACCATTTTTTTTGCCTCATCACCTAAAGCAATTTTTTTTCTATTTTCTACATCGACCGCCACAACAGACGGTTCTCTAAGAACGATTTCTCCATCTTTTAGAATAGTTACTTCTGAAGTTCCAATATCAATTGCTAGCATCTTTAAATCAAGCATATTTTATTCTACCAGCCAAAACAAGTATAATATAAACAACATGGCCAAAAACTCAAGTAACAAAAGTCTTATTATAATGCTAACAGTCCTATCTTCCATTGTTTTTATCACATACCTCATTAGTGTTATTGCTCGAGGTTATGTCCCCAATTTTAACAATGGTCTCAAAATTACTGCCACAGGCCTATTGTCAGCAAATTCAATCCCTAAAAATGCTAGCGTCATTATTAACGAAAAATTATATACCACCACCGATAGTACTGTAAATCTAGTTCCAGGAGACTATCAACTAAAAATTATTAAAGATGGGTATTTACCATGGAACAAAAAAATAAACATTCAGCAAGAAATGGTTTATCAAGCAGAAGCTTCATTATTTAAATCAAACCCAATACTGTTACCCATAGTATCCCAAAAAATTATTAATCCTACTCAAAATCCCGATTTAACTCAAATAGTCTTTATTATTGCCACACCGTCGGCCGAATTTAAATCCGGGATATATCTAATTGAAACAAACTATTTATCTTTGGTTTTAAATCGATATCAACCCAAGTTTATTACTCAAAATCCTTTTAGCTCAAGTGACAACACTATTTCATACACTTTTTCTCCAAATTCAAAACAATTAATATTAAAGTCATCCCTAAAAAAAATAAGCTATTTGATCGACCTAACCACAAGTCTTATCAGCCAACCAAATGAAAAAACAGATTTAGATTGGATACAACAATCAAAATTAATCACCATTTCCAACTTAAACAAACTACCAAAAATATTTACTTCTACAATCGCCACCAATCCAGCGTCAATATTTTTCTCAAGTGATGAAAATAAATTTATGTATTCACTCCAGGACAAATATTATGTTTTCGATGTTGAAAAAAATTTAAATTACTTAATTGGAAAATATAGTGATATCGGATCTCCATTCTGGCTTCCAAAATCAAATAGTATTATATACACCGATCAAAACAAAATTAAAAGTATTGAATTCGACGGCACTAACAATAACACCTTATATTCAAGCGAGCAACCAATAAAAACTCTAATCCCAGAATACAACGGAGAAAAAATAATTATATATACAGCAACTAAATCAAGTGAACCCTTATATATATATTCACTTACAATCAAATAATATTATCTACACCTACGCGAATTAAAACTCTCAATATCGGAAGTTTTAGTTAAATAAACAATTACGCCATCGACATATTCATTGGACAAACAATCAGAATTCATATCGACAATATCATAGGGTGCTTCAATTCTTGGAACTGGAGCTTCAATCGAGTCACCTAATACAGATGACTGACTAGCAACACTCAGATTACCGACTTCTACAAACCGTAATGGAACCATCACTGCCAGCGCCAAAACAAAACTAACAATCAAAGTTCTTGTATTTAGATTAAATTCATTATTCATACAATCAGTCTAAAACATTTCAGTCATTTGTCAACAAAATGATAAAGACAAGCATCTTACCAACAAAAACTTATGCGAATAACAACTATCAATCGGCACCTCATTCTGCCAAAATAAAACGACAAAAATAAACCAATTAGATCAAAATATTTACTACTATATCGATATACTACAACACTGACTTTGTTATAATCAACTACCAGGGACTAGTTCAATTGGTAGAGCGCACGGTTCGGAACCGTGAGGTTACGGGTTCGAATCCCGTGTCTCTGACTTGGGCTCGCTGCAAGCGGCCTTTAAAATAAAACGCTCTCATAGTTTAATGGATAAAACAGCTGCCTCCTAAGCGGCAAATCCAGGTCCGATTCCCGGTGGGAGCACAAACAAAGGGTTTCCTACCCGGCAGCTGCCGGGCGATTCTACCTGAAAATACAAATTACCGCAATTTTAATATCTATCTATTATGATATACCGCATTTTTTGTTTCCCAATCCGCATTTTAACCGCACATAAATACTCTATTTTACATCAATGCATAAATAACGAAGAATATTAATAAAATTAAAATATTTTATACTCAATTTAATACTATATATATCACAATTACCGCAAATAGACCAAAACATTAAATTAATTTTCTATGTTCATCACAAATTTGTAGACACAAAACAAAATATTAAAACTATCAAAATACATTAATACAAAGGATACAGAATACATCACCACAACAAAAATTAATTATCAATATTTACTGTTCATTGGAATACAATATATTGTCATCCCTAACTATTTTATTTTGATTATTTGATATTTTTATCCTAAATGTCAATACAATATACATGTCATTACCCCTTAGCAGATATCTAGTGGTGTTGCCAATTTACCTTTCCGTCACAAAATTTATCATTTTTCCTTTAATGTAGATCTCTTTTAATACTACTTTTCCAGCTATCCATTTAATAATATTAGGCAATTCTTTTGCCTGATCAACGACGTCATCTGACATCACTATTTGATCTCTAACTTTTCCATTTATCGCTATCGGTATCATAACCACATTCTCGATTAAATATTTTTTCTCGGCTATTGGCCACACCGAACCATGAACTGAGCCCCGTTCAAATTTACAATATAGTTCTTCTGCTGTGTATGGCGCAAATGGCGCCATTAGTTTTAATATTACTATCACATCTTCGTCTGAAATAGGCTCCTTATTATTTGTCAACTCATTCAAGGCCTTCATCATTTTTGCAATAGCAGTATTGTAACCAAACTTATTCAAATCTTTAGTTACTCCGTCAACTAGCTTGGCAATTATCACCTTGTTACCATCACTGCTATCACTACTAGTCGATAGTTTACAAATATAATCATTAAACCTATCAATAAATCGTTTAACACCCATTAAAGTATTTTCATTCCAGGCCATAGTTCCATCAAATGGGCCCATAAACATCATATACATCCTAACTACATCGACCCCGTATTTGTCTGTCACACTTTCAGGAACTATTACATTTCCCTTTGACTTGCTCATGCGGGCATTATCTGTACCCAAAATCACTCCATGCGACATTCTCACGGCATACGGTTCAGGTGTAGGCACCACCTTTAAATCATACAAAAACTGGTGAATAAATCTTGAATACAGTAAGTGCAGAGTATTATGTTCATCACCACCGATATAAACATCAACCGGGAACCACTTTTTTAACAAGTCTTGACTAGCTATATCTATATCATTATGTGGATCACAATATCTCAAAAAGTACCAATCCGATCCTGCCCAATTTGGCATTGTATCTGTTTCTCGTTTTGCATCATTTCCACACTTTGGACACTTACAATTTACAAAATTTTCTATTCGTGACAATGGTGAAAGTCCATCATCAGTTGGCTCATAAGCTTCCACTTCGGGCAAGACTATTGGTAAATTTTCCACCTTCTCTGAAACCCATCCACACTTAGGACAATCAACCATAGGGATTGGCTCACCCCAATAATGTTGTCGGCTGAATATCCAATCACGTAAGTGATACGATGCCGTACGTTTCATATAATTAGTTTCTTCAAATGACAGTTTTTCCCCTACCTCAGTGTAAGCTTTCTCATCAAAATTCCATCCATCTTTTTTTATTACCGGCACTATTTCCAATCCATATTTCTTAGCAAATGAAAGATCACGTTCATCATGAGCAGGCACACCCATTACCACACCAGTACCATAACTCATTAATACATAATCTGCCACCCATAACGGAATTTCTCGACCACTTAGTGGATTAATCATAATTATTCCACTAAACACACCTGTTTTGTCTTTATTTAAGTCAGTTCTATCCATGTCCGATTTCTTTCTTGTATCAAGAATATATTTTTCGACTTCTTTATTTTTTATAGTCAAAACCAATGGATGTTCCGGACTGATCACCATAAAAGTCACCCCAGGCAAAGTATCGGGTCTAGTAGTAAAAACTTCTAATGTTTCTTCTTTGTTTTTAATTTTAAAATTAATTTTTGCACCTATACTTTTTCCAATCCAATTCACCTGGGCCATTTTGACTTTATCAATAAACTGCGTTTGCTCCAAACCATCAATTAACCTATCAGCATAATCCGTAATTTTAACTACCCATTGCGAAATATTACGACGTGATACCTGAGATCCACATCTTTCACATTTTCCATCCACCACTTCTTCGTTAGCCAACCCAATTTTACACGACGGACACCAATTAATTGGCATTTCTTTTTTATATGCCAAACCTGCTTCGTATAATTTTACAAATATCCATTGTGTCCATTTATAATATTGAGGATCAGTAGTGTTAACTTCACGATTCCAATCAAAAGAAAAAGCTAGTTTTTTCATTTGACTTCGAAACATATCAGTATTTTCCTTCGTTACTTCAGAAGGTTTGCGTTTCATTTTAATCGCATAGTTTTCCGTTGGTAAACCAAAAGCATCCCAACCCATGGGAAATAGCACATTGTAACCTTGCATTCGTTTAAACCTAGCAAAAACATCACCACCAGTAAAAGAAAAAGTATGTCCCACATGCAAACCCGATCCAGACGGGTATGGGAATTCATTTAAAACATACATTTTTACTTTATTACTATTGTCATCAGCATGATACAAACCTTTGTTTTCATCCCAAATTTTTTGCCATTTATTTTCAACCACTTTAAAATCCATACTATATTTTATCTCAAACATATTCAAAATCTATTATCAATAATATTTGTTGCAAAAATTACAATTATAGTACATAATTATTTGATACTATTACACACTACTTATGTACAAAAAAATATTAATCATCGAAGACGATTTGTTTTCTGCCAGCATTTACAAAGAACATTTAGATAAAAATGGTTTCATTTCACAAGTTGCATCAGATGGTCGGATCGCTCTTGATATGGTTGACACTTTTCGTCCCAGTTTAATTATTCTTGATCTAATCCTTCCCAAAATTGATGGATTTACTCTACTTCATTTTTTCAAAGAAATTCCTGTCATTGTCATTTCTAATCTCGAACACGAAAAAGTTGAAGGTGTTAAATTTTTTATATCTAAATCTAAACTAGATTATTCCAAACTTATAAATCAAATCAACAACATTCTATTCCACCGCTAAATTCCCATTTTTATCAGTCCTAACAATACTAGTCCCCACACCCAAAACTCGTTTTAGAACATCAGCATTAGGATGACCATAATTATTTTTACCAACCGAAACTATTGCAAAATCTGCATTAATCTTTTTCAACCATTCTTCACTATTAGCTGTGTTTGATCCATGATGAGATAGTTTTAATATATTTATTGGAACAGAAACTCGGTCAATGATACTTTTTTCCACCAATTGATCAATATCGCCCGTGAACAAAATATTTTTATTATTATAATTTAATACACCTACAATAGAATCATTATCTCTATCTAACAATCCAACATCAGGGTAAATTACACTAAAATCAAAATTTTTTCCAATAATTTTATCACCATAATACAAATCCCCCAGCCCAACAATTTTATCAATATTGTAGCTTTTTTTTAGTTTCTCCAAAGCACCACTGTGATCGCTATCCATATGTGACAACAGTATCATTTCTATTTTTTTGTCACCCAACGGCAAATTTTCATCCAAACATTTTTCAATGTTTCCATTTTTGGGACCAGTATCGATTAACATTTGAGTATATGCAAAAGATATCAGTGTCGCATCACCCTGTCCTACATTACAAAAAATAACTTTTACTCGACTATCGGGTATAGCCAAATACCAACCCATAGCCAAATAGATTATCCCCAACAACCAATATTTTTTATACATGATGTTTTTTCATATAATACCCTCCAATAATCATATAGCTACCTGCCATCATCCACGTATTAAAGCTGATATTCACTTGAGCCCAATGAGGTATCGATAAAATTTCAACAATTTTTTGAATATATACCAACAGTGGATAAACCAACCATAAAATAGGATGAAAGATTGTCCCTACAAACCCCAAAACAGTAATTGTTTCCACCAAAAATAAAGTCATTAAGTTTGACAGAGGTGCAACCAAGCTAATACTTCCAAATTTCCACGCCAATATAGGCAGTAACCACAAATTTACTCGCAATGTTGTTTTTAATATTCCCTCATTTGTATTTTGAGAAACTGCAATAAAAGCCAAAAATGACATCCAAAAACTAGTTGACCCCAATACCCGATAATCAGCCAACACCATAATTAATAATACTAACAACAACATTCGAAAAAAATTTGTCCTTCGACCCAAAAACTGTGAAAAATACATAACTGTCACCATTACTATTGCTCGAGTTGCCGGCATTTCAAAACCAACCAAGTTTACATAAATCCAACCAATCAAAATTCCTATCACTATTGATCGTTTACGACCAATCCACTCTGCCAAAAATTCAATTATTCCTTTGACCACAATCATTAAATTTGATCCCGAAACCACCAATATGTGTATCAAACCCGTCACTACCATTTGATTATAAAATTCTTTTGATACCCCCGACACGTCACCCCACAACATCGCCACCAACATTGACCCTTGTTGGTTTGGCAAGTTACTCAAAATTTCATATATCAATTTTGTCTTTAAGTCGTTCATATGTTTTGTCACCTATTCCAGACACATCTTTTAGCTGTTCTTTTGTTCTAAAAACACCAACACTCTCACGATAATCAACAATTCGTTGAGCCATCTTGTCACCTATCGATGGCAAATCAACCAGCTGCCTCACGTTCGCAGTGTTAATATTTATTTTGCTTGGTATTACCTGTTCCGACTTGACTATCGTAATTTCATTTTCTTTAAAATTATCCGCCAATTTTACCCTTAACCCAACCACCATCAAAACTACTCCTACTATTATTACTACGTCCCCCCAATATTGTATAATTTTACAATGTCTCAATATATTAAAATATTATCATTTTTTGTTGCCTGTCTACTATCTACTATTATTATCAACAGCCAACTCAACTACTACACTCCTCAAATTATTGCCCTTGTCGCAATTATTATTATTACCCTTAGTCTAATCAACAAAAAATTATTTCTCTCTCCATTAATATATTTGATCCAAATAGTAGTATTTACCACCGGAGGAATTCACTCACCATTACTGTTCTTAGAATATTTTCTCTTGTTTTCGCTCGCTTTTTTTGAAACTCCAAAATTAATATTAATATATTCGCTTATACTGTCGATATTTATTTCTCAATCGTTAGTCAATTCCACGTCTCTGCTTTATTTATTTTCATTTATATTTATTGCTCCATTAGCATATTTTGTAACTCAAAATAATCAAGACAACAAAAAACTAAGCTATGACCGAGAAGAAACACTATTGTGGCTTACTCTCGATTTAAAACAAAAACTACAAAAACTACTCCCTTCTAAAAAAATTCAAAAAATTATCAATCACACCAATGAACTAATCTCAGAACTTGAAAAAAATGACTAAAATATTTTTTGTTATTTTGTTGTTTTTCTGTCTACTTTGGAAACCTGTATCTGCCCAGCATTTTGAATCAAGTAGCTACAATATTGATTGGGGTAACTTTAATATGACTTCAGGCAAAAAAACATCGGCCAATTATTCATTAACCGATACTGTCGGTCAAAATGCACCAGGAGAATATTCAAAAACAGGTTTTAAACTAAAGTCAGGGTTTCAATACATTTATCCTTTTGATGAATTTTCCTTCGAAATCGACAACCTAAATATTGATTTCGGTACTCTGACAGCAAGCATCGCCTCGACAGCGGTCTCGAATCTTACGACCACAACTCCATCAGGTCAAGGATTCCAAATTATTGCCAGCGAAAGCAGCCCTCTTCGTCTAAGCAGTGGTACAACTATTCCCGATTTTCCCGGCACCAATAGTCTTTGGACAGATTCGGCAATTTATGGATTTGGGTTTAACGCTAACACTTCCTATTTTTCTTCAGCTAATCATTTCAGTTCATTCTCCAATCAAATTCTCGATTCTAGCAATACTCCCGTCAAAAATCACATTACTACCATTACCTACAAAGTCAACATTTCTAACATTCAGACAGCTGGTGATTATCAAAACTATATTGTCTACACAGCTATCCCCAAATATTAAATGACAAATATATCAATCCAACCATCAAAAATCGAAATTCAACTGAAACCTGGAGCATTGTATGTCCAAAGCTATATTATTAAGAATAGTGGTGATCAATCCATTATTCTCAACACCTCAACTGACAGTTGGCTCCCCCAAGGTTCACAGGGCAACGTATCTTATCTTAATTATCCCCCAAATATTAACCTTTCTCTTTCAAATTCTGATATAAAACTGGGGCAAACATTCATCTTGGGACCCAATCAAAGCAAACAATTAGTATTAAAAATCGAAGCCACCCAGCCAGGTGATCACTATTTTACTTTTTTTATTAGTCAAGACTCTTCATCGGTAAGTTCAACCAATTCTAGTCAGCTTATCAGAATAGGAAGTCATCTGCTAATATCTGTTTCCGAATCAGAAATTGTACCTACCAAACTAAACATCACCAATTTTAAAGTAAACAATCCATTTATCGATTGTTTTTTTTCAAATGTTAAATTCACTGGTTTAATTCATAACCAATCTGATTATTTTAATCAAGCTAATGGTGACATTACAATTTCAAAAAATAGTAACATAACTAACAAACTAACTATTTATCCTGATACGGTTTTGTCCCAACACAATCGATCACTTCGCTGTCTTAACGAAAAATCACCAATCGACTGTCAATTAAATAGACCGTTATGGCCAGGCATTTATCAAGCCACAGCTCTAAACCAAACAATATCATTTGTTATATTGCCATATTCGTTACTCACTTTTGTACTTTTGATAAGCATTGTTATCAAGTTGCTTATTGACAGCAATCATCACCCTAAATTATAGTTAAGACAGTGAAAAATATAATATTCTTAGTAATTTTAATTACTGCAATTTCGGTAACATCTATTTTTTATCCAAAACTAATTAGAGCCGTGCCTCCGACATTAGTCAAAGACACTCTTTCCTCTTCGCAACTTTCATATTTTGCTCGACTTGGCACTGGTGTCAGTTCTGGTGATTCTTTAATTCGAGTAGCTCTTTCTGGCAACCCTACCAATGACACCAACAATTTATTTATTGGCGACACTATTGGTATTGGCACTAGCAGTGGGCCATTAACTATTTACACTATTAAAGACATTGGCAATACTGCGCTTTTCCAAATAAATTCCAGTATTGGTCAAAGCAATGCTTTTGCTGGTGCGGCTATTATTGCTACGCATTCTGCTATCCATACTATTTCTTTTACTCCTCAATCAAATTTTACAGCTGGTTTCTGGGAATTTTTAATCAAAGCTACTGACACTGTTGGAGAAGTTATAAACGATGGTATTCCTGATTCTCATGGTTTTGATCTTGGAGCAACCACTCCAACTTCTACTGCCAATGGACTTGGTACACGTCTCAAAATTACCGATGTTACCTGTCCCAATTGGGGCATAGGCACTACAACTGCTTACAGTATTGGTACGACCACCATACCTATTGGTATCGGTAGTAGTGGTCTATATCATGTCGTAACTTGTTACCTTGGTGTTGGTGGCACAAATCAAATTGGAGTTGGTTACTCTATGGCTATTGGTCAAGATTTATCTTCGGGTAGCCAACTTATAAACCCTAGCCCAAAAGATAGTGTCGAAGGCTCAGCTGATGTATACACATTTTTTGTTCGACACCGTGATTCAACCAATGTTTTATTCGATGGAGATACCATTCAAGGCAAAATTGCCATGATCGAAGCTGTTCGAGTTTCCGCTACAGTTGACCCAACTTTGACCTTTACTATTGACGCAACAGGTGTTGGCAGCGCCCAAACAGCCTGCGGAATTACTTTTGGCGCCGCAGCAGCTAACACAACCGCAACTCAAGTTGCATTTGGATCTGTTGCTCTAGGAACGAGTAATGATCTTGCTCAACGACTTTCTTGTGTAACTAATTCTGACAATGGTTATATAGTTACTGTATATGAAGACGGAAATATGAAAAATATTTCTTCCGCCACCACTATTCCTGACACCACTTGCGGTGGAAGTGGTTGTACTACCAGTGGAGTAGGTACCAGTTGGACTTCTTTTAGTGCATCAGGGTGGGGTTATACAGTTCAAAATGTTAGTGTTGGCACTACCATTTTTAGTTATGGTAATTATCGACCTTTTGGCAATGGAGCCGCTAATGCTCAACAAATAATGAAAAACATTTCTACTCCGACAGCAACCGAACAAGCTTACGTCTGCTATCGATTGACTGCCTCCACTACTCAAGAAGCAGGTAATTATGAAAATCGCTTAATATATACTGCTACCGCCACATTTTAAAATATGAAAAAATATATTATTCTCTCTTTATTTTTATTATTACTATCAAATAATAAAATTTTTGCCCAAAGTTCATTAGGACTAAGTGCCATTCCTCCCAGGCTAGAAATTATTATTCTGCCCGGTCAAACAATAACCAAAACCATTAAAGTCAGAAATGAATCAAAAGTCGAAAAAGTAATATCTACCACTATCAAAGATTTTATCGTTGTAGATGATTCAGGCACTCCAGTTCAAGTTGACAATAAAGATGTCTCCAATCGATGGTCAGCTTCAACCTGGATTCAGGTTTCAAACGACAAAGTAAAGCTAAAACCTGGGGAAACTAAAAACCTCAGCCTTACCGTTATTGCTCCTGATAATGCTTTACCTGGTGGACACTATGCTATGGTACTTCATTCACCCAATAATGAATCCGTTTTATCACAAACCGGTGCAGTCATCCAAACTAACGTTGGAACCTTGGTATACATTACTATCCCAGGAGACATCAATGAATCGGCCAATATCACCAATTTTTTTGCTCCATCATTTTCCGAATATGGACCAATTTCATTTAAAGCTACCATTGCCAATCTTTCTGATATACACATTTCACCAATTGTAGCTATTAATGTCAGTAACTTTCTTGGCATTAAAACAGCCACCCTCCCTGTCAGCACATTAAACATATTTCCATACACATCAAGAGAGTTTTCTACCACTCTCAATCGACAATTAATGTTTGGTAAATTTAAAGCACAACTTTCAGCTATGTATGGTACTAACGGTAAAATTGCATCAAGCACAATTTTCTTCTGGGTTATTCCTTACAAACTAATCGTGACTCTTATTGCCATTGTCACCATCATCATTCTCATCATAAAACTTAAAAAAACCAACAACAAAGAGTCATCTCAACCAAAAATAGTTGAGTTGGAACAAGAATTGGAAATGCTAAAAAAGAAATACAAAGATCGTAAATAACAAACAGTCTTTGTTACAATTATTTAATGTATTACCATCAGATTAGTGTTCTTACTATTTTGTTAGTTGTCCTTACTCTAGGAATTGTGTATGTCAACACAAACGTTGGATTAACTTTGGGTGCTACCGATACCGCCACCGCCACAGTTTCGGCTACTATCCCCTTTTGTCCTCAGATAATTGTTACTCCAGAAAAACGTATCCCTCCATCCAACAATAATTCAATAGAAATTACCGTCGATATTCGTCCCAAAAACGGATCAAATTTATATTCCAACACCATTATTGCAAACGATCAAGGTAAAGCTCCGCTATGTCCCCTACCTAGTACCATTATCCCAGGAAACTATGATGTTCTAGTCAAAGGGCTATCTCACCTCCGACGTATATTTCCCGATGTTTATTTTGGTGGAGCAGGCAGCTCAATTGATCTTAATACTCCGGTTTTATTTGCCGGAGACTCTCATCCTAGCGCCGATAATTATATTAATTCTCTCGACATCGCTTACGAAATTAATCATATTTACACTCAAGATTTACGTGCCGATCTGAATCGTGATCATATTGTTAATTCACTCGAATTCCCTACTCTTATATCTCATTTATATCAAACCGGTGACAACTAAAAAAATAATTTTTATTATTTGCTTTTTTTTCACTTCAATAAACAATATATACGGAGCTAGTTTTAAAATATCACCAAGTCAAGGATCATTTAATCAAAACTGTAGCTCTAAAGTTGATATATTAATTGATAGTCAAAACGCCAGCACCAATGCTGCTGACATAATAGTCGAATATGATCCTTCCAAAATCGATGTCACCAGAGTTGTCACTGGTGATGTCTATCCCAATTATTTTGGTAATATCATTGATTCGAGTTCAGGAACCATTCGTCTTACTGGAGCCTCTTTTGTTGGCAGTTTAAACGGACACGGGACCTTTGCCACTATTGAATTTAAACCAAAAGTAAACAATGGTACCGGGACATTTAATGTTCGTTTTACTGGTGCCGATCAATACAACACGCTTGATAGTAATATTGCTGATACCAATACCAGCAATGACATACTGACTTCAGTCGAAAATGGATATTTCTCATTTGCATCAGGGTCATGTGTTAACGATACTTCTCCCCCAAATATTAATTTTATAGCCCCCATAAATCATCAACAAAATGTTCCTGCCTTAAGTAACTTACAAATCAGCATCAGTGATCAAAATTCTGGAGTCAACATCAATACTGTTCAATTAATTATTAATGGAGAAACGTATTCCTCCATCAATTCACAAGTTATTACGAGTGGAAATTCATCTCAATACAATTTTATTCTTACTCCCAATGCACCCCTATTTATTACCCAATCCAATACTTTTATGGTCAAAGCCACTGACCTTGCGGGCAATTCAAAAATCAGTACTATAAATTTTAACAACCCTATAACCGTTATTACAAACCAAGCTATCTGTCCAGAAATCACACCATTTCTCCCCAATACAACATTACTTACACCAACCCCAACCTCAATCCCCACTCCAATTTCAACTATTACCACTGATCAAAATTCACCCACGATCGAATTTATTTCTCCTAAGTCAAAACAAGAAACTGATACAAATCCTACAATTCAAATTCATTTGTCAGACATCGATACAGGTATCGATCAAAACACATTAAATATTACTTTAAACAATCAGATATATACAATTAATAGCTCAAACCTTCAGTTTAGTGGTGACACTGTCAACGTATATTTAAATCAAAAATTAGAACCAAACAAAAACTATTTACTCACTGCCTATATTGCCGACAAAGCCGGCAATGGAATATCTCAATCGATCAATTTTAAAACCAAAAATACAATTTTTAATCAAATTTCTCAAATTTCCAAAAAAACAACTGCGACTCCATCATTAATATTTCTAATCCCCTTAATTTTAATGTTTATTATTCTTTATTATTTATTTCATCAGCATCAAACAAACCCTAATGTCAAACCATATGGCATCATCTTTGACTCTCAAACCAACGAACCACTTTCAGGTATCAAAGTTACTGTCTTTGATGAATTTGGCAAAATAATCAAAACATCTGTCACAAACATTTTTGGTATATTTGCGTTGAATTTAAGCTCAAACAAATATCGTTTTGTAATATACAATCCAAAATATAGTTTTCCTGCTATAAATTTACGTCACCCATTCGATTACCCCTATCCATATCAAGGTAAAATTATTAATATTGATCAAAATGACCCACCATATTTAGAAATTCCTCTTGATCCAAAATCGTCATTAAAAAAATCTGATTATGGACTAGTTACTGATAATCAAAAACAACCTCTTGCTAATATTTGTCTTGAATTGTGGCAAACAAAGATCAACAAACCAGTTTATACTCGATACACCGACAGCAATGGCCAATATCGATTCCAAGTACCACACGGACGATATATTTTAAAAACAAGCAGCAAATCAAACGTCGATATACTTTTTGATACTCGACACTTGATAACCCCATTCACTACAATTATCCCTGATATCGTTATTTAGTTTCTAAATGTTACTGTTACAGTTCTCCCTACTGTTGATCCGTCAATTGACGCCTGCAAAGAATACTGTTGTTCCTTATCAGATTTTATTTGAAAACTAGCTTTACCGTCATCCCCTGTCGTTTCAGTCAACACTTCTAATCCCGCACCTGTGATTTCAACATTTCTCCCCTTCACTCCCTTACCTGTAGCATCCAAAGCAAAAACGTTTACGACACAAAAATCTTTACCATCGGCAGCAGCCAATAATTTTCCACCAATAAAATAAGAATTGGGAAGAGAAACTACAGTCGCCGAAGTTGCCTTAGTTAAGGTGACCAACACTTGAGGTACAACCGCTACAGCCAAATATATTACTAAAGTAAGTCCAATCATGACCAAAGCTACATTCACATATAGTTTATTAATCTTCATATACAAATATAATATCACCAAACAGTGATTTAGCAATTAACAGGCACTACTAGCAACCAAAAAACAACATAAAAAGTACCCAAAAATAGACAAAGTTTAACACTTCATAGTTAAGTCGGCCTAAAGAGATATATATCAGACAGTGAACATCATCAACAATTTGTGATAAATATGTCAAAGCAAGACATATACATCAATTAGAATCACACTCCATCAATATAATTTTTAGTATTTATAACTTGATCTACTAAAATTGTAGACTATTTTTTATATCATAATGATATGTTTAACATCAAAACTAATATTCCGCATATTACCGCATCAACTAAATTGGCGAAATAAAATATTCACCCAATAAGATATTAATTGATACATATGTTAAGTATCAAATCACTCCGTGGAACATCTTATGAAAATTAAAAATAATAAATTAGTAATTAAAAATCGATAAAATGATAGTGTCACACACTATCATTTTCTGCCTATTATGTGCCTGTTGACAGCCTATTCCCAATAGTAGATAGTTATTATAATTAGAAATTCAATACTGATAAAAATGGATAAAAAGTATAAAATCGAAGCCAAAAGTTTATCTCCGATACTAGAAAAACTTACCCCCTTCCTCATTCTTGCGACTACATTTATTTGGCTCTGGAAATAATCAAACCTCATGACATTAATTGTGACCTCCGCCCACATAGAAACATACACTCAGTGGTTAGTTTCTCAAAACTATCAAACCAATACAGTCCGCAATTATTTACTAGATCTAAAAGATTTTTTAAAAGATTCCAGTAACACCCTAACAACACAAACCATAAGTGATTTTATTGGCCGCGACTCCGGACAAAATAACAACGCTCGTCACTTAGCATCAATTTCTAAGTTCTGCCAATTTGCCCTCGATCAACAACTAATTACCGATAACATTTTTTCACTTGCCAAAAAGCACAGTGAAAATCCCACCAAAACCAGAGATATGGGACTTTTACTGATCCAGTTTGCTCAAAGTTTAGCTCGAGAGCACAAATCACCTATTACCATCAAAAATTATTTAGGCGACATCCGCCAGTACATCAGATTTTGTGAATCTCAAACATTTTAATTCACCATCAATCATCGAAAAGTACATTGCCTCATTGAGAAGCACTAGTACTTCAGATTCGACCATATCCCGAAAACTATCTGCTATCAAATCATTTTCAGATTATCTTAAAAAACGTCAGATAATTGTCAAACCACAACCAACTCCTCAAACGTCATTGCGAGGAGTCCTCGACGCGGCAACCCCAGTTCCAAAGTTTTTTAATAAATATTTAATTTGGACCACAATCATCCTTATTCTTCTTGGTTCAGCTTATGGGCTTTACACTCAAGTGTTTATTAGAGCAACAAAACAGCTAGCCTATTCCACCGCCACCAATCCGATTGCAGGTTCTCGTATTCTATCCTTTCAAGGTCGACTAACCGACACTTCTGGTAACCCCATATCTTCTGAAACAGGCATAATTTTTAAACTTTATAACAATTCGATTGGAGGAACCCAATTATATACTTCGGCCACCGGCAACAGCCAAACAGTACTACCTGATGTCAATGGTATTTTTAACACCGTTATTGGTAAAAGCCATGGTGATACTATCCCCTCAAACGTCTTTACCGAAAACAGTGAAGTGTGGCTCGAGATAACCACTGATTCACAAGTGATGACCCCTCGACAACAAATTGCCACTGTAGCCTATGCATTAAACGCCGAAACATTGCAAGGTATGCCACCAAGTGCTAGCGGACTTAAAAATACAGTGCTAGTTGTAGGTGAATCAGGTAATATTTACCTAGGTGAAACTTCTCCATCTATTATTTCTACTTCAGGGACATTTGGTTTAGAGGGTCAGGCATTACTCCTTAAAGCTTCTGACGGGTCAGGCGGTAATATCACAATTAACCCTGATGGTAACGGTGTTATTCGATTTGTTACTGAAGGTACTACCCCCTCCCTAGGTGGATTTATTGATGCTACTAACGCCAATATTGCTACCGGAAATTTATTTAATGCCCAAATCAACAACACCAATCGTGGTTATAATTTTATTGAATTTAGTAATTACAATGTTGGTACTACCACTACGGCCAGTCGTTTTTCTGTTTCTGCTGACGGTAACGTCTCAATCGGTGGTTCTATTACCGCAGCCTCATTACCCGTTGGCATTGGTACCAGTCTCATATACATTGACTCCAACGGTGTTCTTACTCGAGGCATAAGTGTTGGTACCACATATGCCTTTACTAATGGTTTAACCAATAGTTCAAACACTATCAGTCTCGGTGGTACTCTAACCCAAAACATCAATTTTACCGTCGGCAACACCTCAGCATTCTTCATCAACTCAACTTCTGGGTATGTTGGTATTGGAACTACAAACCCATTAGGAAAATTACACATTGCCAATGGATTATCAGGAGCAACACCTCTTTCCTCATACAATGATGTTGTTATTGAAAAAAATAGCAATGCTGGTATGACAATTCTTTCTCCGGATGCAAATTATTCCAGAATAGTTTTTGGTTCACCAGCCGATGTTTACGCTGGATTAGTTACCTATAGCCCAACTGCTAACGAATTATATTTTGGTACCGCCAGAGTCGGCGGAGCAGTTTCTATTAGAACTGGAGATGAAGCTGACGCAATGAGAATTTTGTCATCTGGCAACGTCGGTATTGGAACAACAAACCCTGGCAAAATTATTGACATTTCTCAAAATCAAAATGCATTATCTGAAGTAAGAATTACCAATACTACTGCCGGTACGTCAGCTGGATCTAGATTTTTGGCCCAAGGGCCAGATTCGAATGAGTTTGTAAACTTTGCCTACATTGGGACATCTTTTGCGGCCGTCCCAATATACCAAGATAAAGCGTTATTTCAATCTGGTTCAACCACTTCGGGTATGATTTTCGATGACAGAAGTTCTTCAGGATTCACTTTCGCATTATCAGGTAGTCCAAAAGTATCAATCAATAGTTCCGGCAACGTCGGCATCGGCACCACTAATCCAACTTACGCTCTTGATGTGGCCAGTTCAGGTTTAAACGGTGTCTCGTTCAAAACCAGCTCTGGATCATTTTCATACAGCGGACAACAAATGAATTTTAATTCTGCCCCAACAAGTCCAGCTGCCAGTCTGTACATTTACGCCAGAAACACAGGCGGTGGACAAATTGAAATGGGCACTGTTGGAGCTGATCCGATTTTATTTCAAACAACTAATGGAACTGTTACGGCAATGACCATTGCAGGTGACGGTCAAGTCAACGTTGGCTCAACCCTGACTTCTGGCAACTTATATTCCTTAGGCAATGTCGGCATCGGTACCACCAGTCCCTCCTACAAACTCGATATTGCTGGTGGCAGCATTCGTATTGAACCAAACCAATCACTCTTCGCTGAAAATACAGCCTGGGGCTTTAAACCAAAAATTACCAGTCAAACTGGTGGTCTTGGTGGAACCTATGGTCAACAATTCTTCATGCCGAATGACAACAACTCCAATCGATGGTCTTGGCTACTTGATACTACCGAAGTAATGTCATTAGCCAGAGCCAGTTCATCAGATACTAGATTAGGTATCGGCACCACTGCTCCAACCCAACGACTAGACGTTTCTGGATCAATGAACTTAACCGGTACCATTTTCACTGCTGGAACATCCGGTGTCACCGGTCAATTACTCCAATCCACTGGTACTGGATTACAATGGGTGTCTGCTTCTGCTGTTGGTGGTACCTACACTGCTACCAACGGTTTAACCCTCGCCGGATCAGTCTTTAAATTCGGTGGTGCTTTAACAGAAAATACTCGTCTCAACATCGGCAATACTGAAGTCTTATTTCTCTCTACCAACGGCAATGTTGGGATTGGAACTACCAATCCGACAGGAAAATTAGGTATAAATGCACCTGATAATACACCGGCGTTATCAATACGCCAGTCAAACGCCACTGCTTATGGATATGACTTTACAATAGATCAAAACACGGGTGCCGGTTATATCCAAGGTTTGAATGGTGCAGGTCCAACTAATTTAATGCAATTTGTCCGAGGTTCAAATTATGTAAATTTTAGTAATAGCATCGTCGGCATTGGAATATCTGGGCTACCAAGCCATAAACTTCAAATTAATAGTGGTAACGTAGCCGGAGATGGTTTAGCCATCTATGGTTCAAATAATCCGACACTCCGTTTGAGTCTTGATGCAACAGACACTTACAGTGCAACTTTAGCCTACAACAATACTACAAGTAATTTAGATATCACTCCTCGCAGTGGTTTTAGCACAATTTTCACCTCCGGCAACATCGGTATTGGCACTACCTCTCCTTCCAAAAAACTTGATGTTGCTGGTGACATTAATCTAACCGGCACCATTTTTGCCACCGGCACTTCAGGTTCCACTGGTCAAGTTCTCTCAT